>Ga0256410_1000004_pt1 | contig 881711 bp, 795 predicted proteins | sample PhyWR1_FD_185983 | JGI IMG/M metagenome (GOLD analysis project Ga0256410, IMG submission 185983) | Leaf surface microbial communities from wheat plants in UC Gill Tract Community Farm, Albany, California, United States - DLSL W.R1 | ecosystem: Host-associated > Plants > Phyllosphere >...
TACAGTACGTGATCTCCAAAGGCATTGCCAAGGCGAGGATCTCCGGCCAGGGCTATGGCGAGAGCCAGCCAAAGGTAAACTGCACGAGCTGCACCGAAGAGGAGCACGCGCAGAACCGACGCTCGGAGTTCATTATCGTGAAGAAATAAACGAACGTCTTAATAAACCAACCAATGCTAAAGCGGCCCAACAGGGCCGCTTTTGTTTTTTGTACGAGGATGGTCTTGGAAATATCAATTATAAGACACAAGGTTTAGCGACGTCATCACATGATGGTAAACGATATTTACGAAGCCTTTTGCCCCGCGCGAGGGATGGGAGCGGCATCCCCGTAGTGAAGCGGAGGGATACAGCGGACAGCCCGGCCCGGTAGTGGCGAGTGAAAGGGAGGGACGCGCCAGAAAAAAGAGGAATTTAAAAATACACCCTGATAAACGGCATCAGCGCATCGCTGTATACCAGGTCGTCTTCGTTATAAAGCACGTTGTAGCGTACGCCTATAGTGACATTTTCCATCCGGTAACCTGCACCAAGGAAAAGGGCTGTGTTCCAGAAATCCCTTTCGCGCCCTATGCCCGAGCCGGAGAGGAAGTTATCGTAGTATTTTTCGTCGAATTCGTGGTTCACGCGTAACTGCTCCACTTCTGCCGAAAGCTGTATTTGGGGAATGGGGTTAAATACGCCTATAACCGACCCGCCGTAGATGTAGGCATTGTAAAAATCACGCTGGTTTACATAAGTGCCCTGAACGCCCGCGCCAAGTGCCACATATTCGTTGAATTCGTATAGTGCCCCGGGGGCAACGGTTACATCGGTATACCCGCTGCCAAAGGCAACACCAAGGCTCCCGCCGAAGCGCACCCTGCTCCAGAACGAGTTGTCGTCCTGGGCGTTGGCTGTAATTAAAGACAGGCTGCAAAGTATAATTAAAGCCGGTTTTGCGAATAAAGCAAAAATCTTGTTCTTCATAGCGCCAGATGTATATTTACTATGCATAAATATATAAAAAACACTGAAAGATTATTACAATTATTGTACTTTTGCATTGATTTTTTTTAAAACCAAGGAGTAAATACAATAGTATGGATAGGTTTTCATTTTTAAACGCAGCACATACTGCTTTTTTCGCAGATTTATACGATCAATATATTGAGAATCCGGACAGCGTGGAACCAAGCTGGAGAAGCTTTTTCCAGGGGTTTGATTTCGCTTCGGCAGAGTATGGTTATGACAGGATCGACGCCAATGTCCCGTCGGCGGCTACACAGCCCGTTTCTGACTATTCCGGCATTCCCGAAAAACTACAAAAAGAATTTAAAGTACTCAACCTTATCGAAGGTTACCGTACGCGTGGCCACCTGTTTACCAGGACCAACCCGGTACGCGACCGCAGGATCTTCTCACCAAACCTTTCGCTGGAGACTTTCGGACTTACGGATGCCGACCTGGATACGGTTTTTGATGCTTCGAAAGAAGTGGGCATCCCGCAGGGTACGCTCAGGCAGATCGTAGACCACCTTCGCAAGGTATATTGCAACCATATCGGTATCGAGTATATGTACATCCGCGACCCGGAAACGAGGAAATGGATACAAAACAGGCTTAGTGCCAATGATAACCTGCCGAACTTTTCGGGAGACCAGAAAAAACACATCCTTTCGAAGCTGAATGAAGCGGTTTCTTTCGAAAACTTCCTGCATACCAAATACGTAGGGCAGAAACGTTTCTCGCTGGAAGGCGGCGAATCGCTTATCCCGGCGCTTGATGCCCTTATTGAGGCTGCTGCCGAAAAAGGCGTGGAGCAATTTGTGATGGGTATGGCCCACAGGGGTCGCCTTAACGTACTGGCAAACGTATTCGGGAAGCCGACAGCTGATATCTTCAGCGAGTTTGACGGTAAAGACTATGATGATGACGCGCTGTTTGACGGCGACGTGAAATACCACCTTGGCCTTACGGCAGATAAAAAGACCAAATCGGGCAAGCAGATCAACATTAACCTTGCGCCAAACCCGTCGCACCTTGAAACCGTGGGCGCGGTAATTGAAGGTATTGCCCGTGCGAAACAGGACAGGCATTATCCTGACGATTTTTCGAAAGTGCTCCCTATAGCGCTGCATGGCGATGCCGCCGTGGCAGGGCAGGGTATTGTATACGAGATTGTGCAGATGGCTAACCTTGACGGCTACAAGACCGGAGGAACCATTCATCTCGTGGTAAACAACCAGGTAGGCTTTACGACCAATTACCTCGATGCACGTTCGTCTACGTACTGTACGGATGTTGCTAAAGTGACCCTTTCTCCGGTGCTTCATGTGAATGCCGATGATGCGGAAGCCGTGGTACACGCTGTGCTTTTCGCCCTTGATTACAGGATGGAATTTGGCGGCGACGTATTCATCGACCTTTTGGGGTATCGTAAATACGGCCACAACGAGGGTGATGAGCCAAGCTTTACACAGCCGAAACTTTACAAGATCATTGCCAAGCACAAAAATCCGCGCGACATTTATGCTGAGAAGCTGCTGGCCGCCGGAACGATAGATGATAAATATGTAGGCAAGCTTGAAGCGGACTACAAAGCTATACTTGAAGAGAACCTTGAGGCTTCGAGGAAAAAAGAGCTTACCGTGATAAGCCCTTTCATGCAGAATGAATGGGAAGGCTTCGCGCAGGCTGATGCGGAAGAAATGCTGAAGAAAGTGAACACTGCTTTCTCTAAAGAAATACTGGATGATATCGCAAAGACGATCACCGAGCTTCCTGCCGATAAGAAATTCATCAGGAAGATACAGAAGCTGATCAACGACAGGAAAGCGATGTACTTTGAGACCGATAAGCTGGATTGGGCTATGGCCGAATTGCTTGCCTACGGCTCGCTCCTGACCGAAGGGTACGACGTTCGTATCTCTGGCCAGGATGTGGAGCGCGGGACATTCTCGCACCGCCATGCTGTCGTGAAAGTGGAAGAGTCTGAAGAAGAAGTGGTGTTGTTGAATATGCTGAACGACCAGAAAGGGAAATTCCATATTTACAACTCATTGCTGTCTGAATATGGCGTGGTGGGCTTTGACTACGGTTATGCCCTTGCCAGCCCTAAAACGCTTACCATCTGGGAAGCACAGTTTGGCGATTTCTCCAACGGCGCCCAAATCATGCTCGACCAGTACATTTCTGCCGCCGAAGATAAATGGAATAACCAAAACGGCCTTGTGATGCTGCTGCCTCACGGATACGAAGGACAGGGTGCCGAGCACTCGTCTGCACGTATGGAGCGCTACCTGCAGCTTTGTGCCAACCACAACATGTATGTGGCCGACTGTACTACCCCTGCTAACTTCTTCCACCTTTTGAGGAGGCAGATGAAGACAACCTTCCGTAAGCCGCTTATCGTGTTTACACCGAAGAGTTTGCTACGCCACCCTTTGGTAGTTTCTTCTGCTGAAGAGTTTGCAAACGGTACCTTCCAGGAAGTGCTTGACGATCCGGCAGCGGATGCCAAAAAAGTAAAAACGCTTGTATTTTGTACCGGTAAGTTTTACTACGACCTGATCGCGGAAAGGGAGAACCTGAAGCGCGACGATGTGGCTGTGGTGCGTATCGAGCAGCTATTCCCGCTTCCGGCAGACCAGCTTAGGGAAATACTGGCGAAATATAAGAACGCCGATGATATTGTATGGGCACAGGAAGAGCCACGCAACATGGGTGCCTATGGCTATATGCTGATGAATTTTACCGATGTGAAGTTCAGGCTTGCCGCGCTGAAAGCGTACAGCGCTCCTGCGGCCGGTAGCTATACCCGTTCTAAAAAACGCCATGCCGCGGCCATTGCCATGGTTTTTGACAAGAATTTATTTAATTAATCGTACATTTGATACACTACCAATAAAATTATCCTGATATGATTTTAGAAATGAAAGTCCCTTCACCGGGAGAATCGATTACCGAAGTTGAGATTGCAACGTGGCTGGTAAAAGACGGGGATTATGTTGAAAAAGACCAGGCAATTGCCGAAGTAGATTCTGACAAAGCAACACTTGAGCTTCCTGCGGAGGCCAGTGGTGTGATTACCCTTAAGGCTGAAGAAGGCGATGCCGTAAAGGTAGGGCAGGTTGTATGCCTTATTGATACCGATGCTGCCAAGCCGGACGGAGCTGCCCCTGCAAAAGAGGAGAAAGCTGCCGAAGCGCCTAAAGCTGAAGAAAAGAAAGAAGAGCCGAAAAAAGAGGAGCCTAAGAAGGAAGAGCCGAAAGCCGCTGAAAGCCATGCTGCAGGCACACCATCTCCGGCTGCCAGGAAAATACTTGACGAGAAGAATATTGATGCCAGCCAGGTTTCAGGAACCGGCAAAGGCGGCAGGATAACAAAAGACGATGCTGTAAACGCGAAAGCGTCTATGGGTACGCCTACAGGCGGTAACCGCGCATCGGAGCGCACCAAGCTTTCCATGCTTCGCAGGAAGGTGGCCGAGCGCCTTGTTGCAGCCAAGAACGAAACAGCCATGCTTACCACGTTCAACGAGGTGAATATGACACCAATAAACAATATCAGGAACGAATATAAAGATGCCTTTAAGGCGAAGCACAACGGTGTGAGCCTTGGCTATATGTCGTTCTTTACCAAAGCCGTGGTGAGGGCACTACAATTGTTCCCGGATGTGAACTCGATGATGGATGGCGATTATAAAGTATCTTACGATTTCGTAGACGTTTCTATCGCGGTGTCGGGCCCTAAAGGCCTTATGGTGCCCGTGGTAAGAAATGCCGAGGCACTTACGTTCCGTGGTATAGAAGCAGAGATCAAGCGTCTTGCGCTTCGTGCACGTGACGGGCAGATTACTGTAGACGACATGACCGGTGGTACTTTTACTATTACAAACGGTGGTGTATTCGGATCTATGCTTTCAACGCCTATCATTAACCCTCCGCAGTCGGGTATCCTTGGGATGCACAACATTATTGAGCGCCCGATTGCCGTAAACGGTAAGGTTGAGATCCACCCGATGATGTATGTGGCATTATCATACGACCACAGGATCATTGACGGACGTGAGTCGGTTGGTTTCCTTGTAGCGGTAAAAGAAGGCCTTGAGAACCCTGCTGAACTGCTAATGGACAACAATCCTAAGAAAGCGCTTGAACTTTAATCAGCTTCGTAATAAAGTAAAAAAGCCCACTCTTATGAGTGGGCTTTTTCTGTATATATTGATGCCGTATAAGGGCAGACTATATAGTAGATGCATTAACTAATGAAATGGTTGCGTGGTGTTTATAAAAAAAGCTGCCCATTAAGGACAGCTTTCCAACATTATAAAGAGTAATTATGGCAGTGCGTTGATGAGGGCGATAAATCCGGCCTCTGTAACCTCCTGGATCTCGCCTGAGGTAAACGTGAAAGATGCATCGGCTGTCAGCGTTACATTTTTGATGGCGTATGCAAAGCCGCCGTCTGCGGTTGCGGTAATGAATATGATATAGCATTGCAAACCTACAGGATAGTTTCCGCTTAGGTTACCCAATGTGTTCGGTTCTCCCGGAAGCGCGATAAAAATGCTACTGTTTTCATTATTATACCCAGCTGGGACTATGATTTCTATGTCGGTCATCTCGCCCTGGAAATTGGCAAACTTATCGCAATTGAACCATCCGAAGCTTTGCAGCAGTGCATAATAAGCAGGCTGCTCATTCGTCTCTCCGCCTGCCCAGAATTCGGTCTGCTCAGGATTCCATACCAGGTTTCCATTGGCATCGATAATTCCGGTAAATGGCAGCATATCACTATCCAGCCCGCCCGTCAGGGATGCCGGAACCATTAGCTGTACACCACAGGAAGATTCGAGCTGTACGCCATTCTGGGTAATGTTTACATAAAACTCACCACCGGAAATGAGCAATTGCTGACCGCCACCGGAAATAGCGCCCATGGTTGGCTTGTTGGTAACCAGCATCGTGCCCCTGTTGAAGATTTCGACAAACTCCAGGTTTACGTTTCCGGTTACCGGGTTCCCGTTTTGTGTAAGGCATCCGCCGTATATGGTAAGCTCAACACCATTTTCAGAGGTAAATGTGGTGACAGGGTCTGATGCATTGAAGGTAAAATCCTGTGTGATGTTCTGGAGTGCAAGAGTACGTACCGCACTAAATTGCTGTGCCGTTGGCAGCGGATTTTCAGGGTTTGGATTGTTGCCCTCCGGCGGTGTCCAGGTTGTTTCGGTGGTTTCACACGAAGTAAGCAGGGTGAACAGGAGCAGTGCTCCCAGCAAATAAGTTCTTTTCATGATTGGGTTGGTTTAGTATTCTTTTGCCTGCGGATTGCTGCCCGCTTTGCAGTAAAACAACTAATAAATGAAAAACCCTACTGTCGGTTCAGGACAGCAGGGCTTATAGATGTTTGGCTCCTGATAGTGATTACTCTTTTGCCAGCTTAACAACCTTTGTTCGTCCTACTGAAACAATTTTCAGCAGGTACAGCCCCGAACTTAAGCGGGAGATTGGAAGTGTTTCCTGTGTAGTGTGTACGTCCTTGTGAAGCACAACTTTCCCTGTAAGGTCATACAGGGTAATGCTCTCGAAAATATTATTGTTAGAGATGTTCAGTACGTCTTTCGCAGGGTTAGGGAAAGCCGAAAAGCCTGAAAATGCTGTGTTGTGTGTTTCCATGGATGACATTACCTGCACCGGAAGGCGCTCACGGCTCTCAATGCCGTATACGGTTTGCGAGGCGTAGTAGGTAGTGCCATCGTTAAGCAGCGTTGTCAGGGCAAGCGGTGTGTCGGTATCGGTAGCGCTTGGCGGGCCTGTAGTTTCGCCCAGTGTGGCATACCATTGTATATTATCGCCTTCAGCCTCAAGATCTGCAAGGGTATCGCCATCTTCAAAAGACTGTGTGCTGTCGCCGGAAGGCGGAGGCGTTTCGTAATCATAAGGCAATACAGTAATCACTATCGGCCCAATATCATAGCAGGAGGTTTCAGTGTTTTCGAGCCTGAAATAAACGGTTCCCGACCCTGTTGCATATGATTGCGGCTGAAAAATATCATTCTCGCCGAAATTGGCATCCTGCTGTGTGGCATGGAAGGTGATGCTGAAGGATGACGGGTTAAGGCTGCCCATGATCTGACCTGAAATTGCGGTAAGATCCAGTGTTGCCTGTCCGTCCATACCGCCGATTATATAGACAGGGGCCGGGTTTCCGGCTACAGGAACCGGTACCGCTGCGATTTCAAAAGAAGCCACGGCATAGTCATCTGTCAGGGCGCTTGAAAGCCGTACATATATGGTTTGCGTGCTTATTCCGAATATATTTATGTAACTCTCGGGAGTCTGGATGGCATTGCTAACGGCATTAGCTTCAGCATCCTGTAGTGTTTCAAAATAAGCTATTGTAAAATCATCCGGATCCTGGCCATTTAGCACAGCAATGTCATTTACAGTAAGGTCGAAAGTGGCAACACCATCAAGGTTAGGGTCGCATACATGGAGGTCGTTAGGCGTTCCGATATTTACTGTTTCAGGTAATCCGGAGCTAATGCCTTCTATAAATAGTGCTGAATCATATTGGTTATCATTCCTGTCGGCTATGGCTATCTTCAGGTGGTACGTATGGCCGGGAACAAGCGTGGCCTCAGCCACCATAGGCACCGTTCTTCCATTAAAGTTTATGGGTGCAGTTGAGCTTCCATGAGGATAGAATGCTCCAAAAAATTGTTGGTTTAATGAGGAGCAGGCAGTGTTATACTGGTTATTTCTCACAGTTACAACGCTTACAGGTGTAGTGGTTCCCGGGATAACCCCAATGTTTTGCACTATCTGTGTTGAAAGATCGGTAAGGAGAATTACAAAAGTGTCTGAAAACATACATTGAAAGTCGCCATATTCTTCTGAGGCATAAATATAGCTGAGGCTGAAACTATCTGACACTGCTGTAAAGTCGAACTCCAGTTTTGACGCATTGTGACAGGATATAGTACCTGTACTGATCTGTTGTATTGCGGTAAGCACATCCGGGTCACCTTGCCATCCGTTGCTGCCTCCATTTTGTGTGTTTGTATTGGGGCCCGGTGCCTGTTCTGCACTTCCGGTCGAAAGGATAACGCCATTCTCAAAAGGAAAATCGGTACCGCCATCTGTAAAGTAACCAATACCGTTTACACTGCCAAAGTTGGTACCCGTGGAAGATGTGACATTGGTTGCCTGGATACCCGTTCCGTTAAAAAGGATATCATTAACAAGCTCTTCGTGTGTGTATTCTGATACAGTAGTGGTAATTGCAGGATTGGGTGTGCTAACGCAAATGGAAAAATCTACATCAAGGTTAGGTGCTGCGACATAAGTGTATAGCCTTATATGATATACCGTACCTATCGTAAGGTCATTTAACATATTAGATTCGGTAGAGGAGCAATAAAACGATGTTCCGGCACATCCTCCTGTAAATACCTGTTTCATTATAGCTGATGTTGTGCCTGTTACATTAGATACAGTGAAAAGGTGCCTAGTGGATGTTGCGGTAAATCTATACCATACATCGTCATCAGCAGTACCAGTGCAGGTTGTAACGGGAGCGGAAGCTGTAGCATTTTGCAAAGTCCCGGATGTTCCGCTTGTACACGAATAAGTACTTGCCGGATACAGAAGTGTCGCATTGGCGCAATTATCATTTGCAGGCTGCGCAAATGCCAGTAGCGGTAAAGCGCATAAAAGTAAGAGTAAAGTGTTTTTCATATTTAAGTGGTTGGTACCCAAAAATATGAAAATAATCTATCGGATATTAAAATTATTTAGGATATAAGCAGTTATTGGAGTAATCTATTATTGCCTTGCCTTTCATGGGGATGTCTGCCCCGATAATACCGGGTAAGGGCTTGGCTTTGTAGGAGTGCCTCACTAACGTACTACATCCGGATACTGTCCATTTAGCACAGCAATTTCGAAAGTGGAAACACCATCTGGGTTAGAGAGCCACATACATGGAGGTCGTTAGGGGTGCCAATGTCTAATACTGTTGTTCCGTTAAAGTTGTGGGAGCAGTTGAACTTCCATGAGGATAGAATGCTCCAAAAACTTTTGGTTTAATGACGGGCAGGCTGTATTGTGCTGGTTATTTCCCACAGTTACAACGCTTAGAGAGGCGTAGTGTTTCGCAGGATAACACCAATGTTTTACACAGTCTGTGTAATTTTATTTTTATAAAAGCTTGGTTTTGAGTTAAAAGCAGCAAAAGTAATTATTGCTATTGGGGCAGTGTAAAACGCTTTAATTAGAGAATAAAAAAAACCTCCGGATTTTTCCGGAGGTTGTGATTACGCTGTTACAAGGATATTACAGATTGATGTTAAAAGTACCGTCGGTAATTACTTTTTCAGTTCCGGTTTCAAAATCGTCAACCGTTCCTGAGAACGAGCCTTTCAGCTTGCGGTTTGTATTGGTAGTGACGTTTGTAGAAAAATCCACCCAACTCATTTCATAGCCTGTATTGTCCGAAACATATTCAAGAGAGTACAGGGCATCCGTACCTGTCACCCCTTTTTCAACTTCAAAAGAGATAAGTTCAGAAGAGCCTCCGTTTTGTGAGGCGGTAATTTCATACCATTCCCAAGTCTGCCCGTCGAGCGTTTGCGATTCAGGGTTTATGGTAAGTGTATTGTAGGTTTTCTGGACGCCGTCAACTTTAAAAGAGACAGTGCCACCGGTTTCGCCGCCATCATTGTTGCCTGATGAAGAATCATCATCAGAACATGAACTGAACGACAATGCTATTGCTGAAAAGCATGTAAATAAAAATATCTTTTTCATCTGGCAGTATTTAAGTTGCTTTGCGAATGATCAAATACGACACAAGTTAAATCGCTGCAATGGATATTTGTCTTGTTTTTTTGTTAAAGTTATGTCCTTAGCCGAACGTCATGAGGTTCGTTCAGGAACTTACTTAAGGTAAAAACAATGATTATGGTAGTCAATGATTGCCTTGCCCTTCATCAGTACATCGGCTCCTATAATGCCATTTACGGGCTTTGCTTTATACTGGCGGAGTGCCTCATTAACATGCGACATATCGAAGATGACCAGCCCAAGTTTTTTGGTCGACCAGCGGCCCAGTTTCAGGGTGTTCTTTACAGAAGTCTGCGTAAGCATCCCGATACCGCCCGCGCCTGCTGCCTTAGTGTCGGAGTCGGCAGCCGAAAGCCCGAAGGTACCAATGCCTGTAAAATCCACACAGCTGTTGGAAGCTCCGGTATCCAGGATAAAGCTGCCCTGGATGCCATTGATCTTTCCTTTGATGAGCAGGTGTTGTGTTTTCGAAATTTTGAACTTGACGCGTTTGTATCCGGCTTTTTTCAGGCTGTCATATAAATTCTCCATAGGCCAAAAATAGTAAAAGTTAAAGTATGGTACTGCTTTTTACCACAACGGGCACAAAGATTTTCACAACGGCACAATGTTGGAAAGACCGCAGAGGTTGCGCTGCACTTTTTGAACCTCGTGTAATGCCTGGTGGCCTTTGCGGTAAAATCTAAAACCACTTGTGGTTAAACAATAGGTTCGTAAATTTGCACCTCAATATATTACAATGATACTTACCGATACCCACACCCATCTCTACAGCGAAGAATTTGAACAGGACCGCGATGCCATGATACAGCGTGCCATTGATGCCGGAGTGACGCGGTTTTTCGTGCCGTCGATCGATTCGGGCTATACGCAGCAGATGTACGGACTGGAAAAGATGTATCCCGAAAATATCTTCCTCATGATGGGATTGCACCCTACCTACGTAAAGGAAAATTATAGGGAAGAGCTTGCCCATGTGGAAGAACAACTTGCGAAGCACAAATTTTACGCGGTAGGTGAAATAGGGATTGACCTGTATTGGGACAAAACCCGCCTGGCCGAACAGCAGTATGCTTTTAAACACCAGATACAGTTGGCAAAACAGTACAGCCTCCCGATAAACATCCATTGCCGTGATGCTTTTGATGAAGTATTCGATGTGCTGGAGTCGGAAAAAGGGGATGGGCTTTATGGTATCTTCCATTGCTTTACGGGTGATTTTGACCAGGCGCAGCGCGCGATTGGCTACAATATGAAGCTTGGTATAGGTGGTGTGGCAACATTTAAAAATGGTAAGGTCGACCAGTTTCTGAAAGATATCCCGCTGGAACACATAGTGCTGGAGACCGATTCGCCCTACCTGGCACCGGTGCCTTTTCGCGGCAAGCGCAATGAGAGTTCCTACACTACATTAGTGGCAGAAAAACTCGCCGGCATTTATGAAATTCCGGTAGCGGAAATTGCCAGGGTAACCACTGAGAACTCCAAAATGGTTTATGGTATTTAACAAAGAATTTCGGTTTAATTCCATAATTTTTTTGTTCATTTGTGAATTGTTTTAACCCTTTAGAAGTACATGTCGAAATTTGATACTATCAGGCCTTATTATGACAGTGAGGTTAATGATGCCATATGTAGCGTAGTTCATCACCCTATGATGAAGGCGCTCATGAGCTTCACGTTTCCCGATGTGGAAGAGGCAGTTTGGACAGAACAATTGAGAAAAACGCATTCCAAAAGGGATTTCCAGATCAATTTTATCTACCAGGCCATACAAATGGTGCTGAAAAAAAGCTCTGAAGGACTTTCTACCTCGGGCTTTGAAAAGCTCGAAAAACATACTCCTTATCTTTTTATATCCAATCACAGGGACATTATACTCGATACATCGCTTATCAATGTGGCATTATACGACCATGGGCAGATCATGACGGCATCGGCTATAGGAGATAACCTCGTTCAGAAAACTTTCCTGCATACGCTGTCGCGCCTTAACCGTAATTTTTTGGTGCAGCGTGGCCTTCCGCCAAGGGAATTGCTGCAAAGCTCCAAACTGATGTCGGAGTACATTTACCAGCTTCTGGCGCGCGAAAACCGTTCGGTATGGATCGCACAGCGCGAAGGCCGTACCAAGGATGGTAACGATACTACGCAGCAGGGAGTGCTTAAGATGCTCGCCATGGCATCGGACGAGGAGAACCTGATGGATTATTTTAAGAAGATAAAGATCGTGCCGATATCTATTTCGTATGAGTACGACCCTACGGATATGCTGAAGATGCCAAGGCTGCTGGCCGAAGCTAAAGATGAGATCTACATTAAAGAAAAGAATGAGGATTTCATGACACTCATCAGTGGTATCATGGGCCAGAAGAAAAGAATCCACCTTCACATGGGTGATGTTCTTGATACAGAACTCGACAAGATAGCCGCCGAACACGATAATCAGAACAAACAGATCCAGGCGTTGGCACAGGTTATAGACGATGCGATACTCTCTACCTACAAGCTGTGGCCGACCAACTATATTGCTTACGACCTGCTGAACAACACTACACAGTTTGCCGATAATTATACCGAAAAGGAAAAACAGCTTTTCGAAAGGCGCCTAGAACTGCGCATTGATATTGAGAACAAGATCATGCGTGAAGGTTTCCTGGCCCTGTATGCCAATCCGGTGGTAAATAAAATGAAGTACCAGAATGCGTAAGTCGTCCATCTTACTCATTTATACCGGCGGGACCATTGGTATGGTGAAGGACTTCGATACCGGGGCGCTCAAAGTATTCAACTTCAGTAAGCTCCTGCAGCGCATTCCCGAACTGAAGCAGCTTGATTGCGATATTGAAACCGTTTCATTTGATAAGCCTATCGACTCTTCCAATATGAGTCCGGACAAATGGGCCAAGATAGCCACACTTATAGAAGACAACTACGACAGCTTTGACGGCTTTGTCATACTCCACGGTTCCGATACCATGAGCTATTCGGCTTCGGCGCTTAGCTTTATGCTGGAAAATGTAGACAAGCCTATCGTATTTACCGGTTCGCAGCTCCCGATTGGCGACCTGCGCACCGATGCCAAGGAGAACCTTATCACGGCCATACAGATTGCCTCCATGCAGAGCAAGGGCCATCCGGTGATTCGCGAGGTATGCCTGTACTTTGAATATAAGCTGTACCGTGCCAACCGCACCACCAAAATAAGCGCGGAACACTTCAACGCGTTTATGTCGCCTAATTATCCTGCACTGGCCGAATCGGGCGTACACCTGAAAGTCACCAAAGAATTGCTCTGGCCGCATGTGCCGGGCAAATCGCTTCAAGTGAAGAAGAACTTTGACGACAATGTTGTCATCATAAAAATGTTTCCGGGCATCAGCGAAAGAGTGCTGTCATCCATACTCGATACACCGGGGCTAAAAGGCGCCATATTAGAAACGTATGGATCGGGCAACGCGCCGACCGATATTTACTTTATTTCGATACTGCAAAAAGCGATACAAAAGGGCTTGCAGATCGTTAATGTAACCCAATGTTCAGGAGGAAGTGTAAATATGGGGCATTACGAAACGAGCACAATGCTCAAGGAAATAGGCGTAATATCGGGTGCTGATATCACAACTGAAGCAGCGATTACCAAGATGATGTACCTGCTCGGGCAGGATACGCCAGCTGCTGGATTCAAAACCCTGTTTGAATCGTCATTACGGGGGGAATTGTCGTAATAATTTTTACAAGGGTGTTTATAATTCGGTTTTAAATCCTATTTTTGCACCCGCAATACTTTAGAGAGGTGGCCGAGTGGTCGAAGGCGCACGCCTGGAAAGTGTGTATACTCCAAAAGGGTATCGAGGGTTCGAATCCCTTCCTCTCTGCAATAATTAAATGATGCTCCTGTACGGGAGCATTTTTGTTTTACGCCCTATTTTTCTTTTATTTATATTGCGGAATTGCCTCAATAAAAAGTCCATGCATTATAAATACAACAAAATAAATGGCTGTACCGACTAATAAAGCGGAACTGGTGTCTGCAATAAATTTGAACTATGCAAAATTGCGAATGGAATTGTCTTCAGTTCCAATTGAATTAACCACCGTAAAAGAGCTTGAAGGCCATGCCAGGGGCACTTTGATAAGCCTTAACAATTTGGTTGCTTATTTGGTAGGATGGGGTGAGCTGGTATTAAAGTGGGTTGACAAAAAAGATCGGAATCAGTTTGTCGATTTTCCGGAGACTGGATATAAATGGAACGAGCTTGGTAAACTGGCCCAAAAATTTTACAGCGATTACGAAAAAGATAATTTTATAGTTTTGTGCGGGAAACTGGATAAAACAGTGCAGGATATACTGGCTGTTATTGATACGAAATCCAATGAAGAACTTTATGTGCTGCCTTGGTATGAGAAGTGGACACTAGGCAGGATGATACAGTTTAACACCGCTTCGCCTTATATGAATGCAACGGGAAGGATTCGCAGGTGGAAAAAGAATGTTACGACCTGATTCATTAATATAAAAATTGCTGGTCAGTTTGGGGTTCTCCGCTAGCTGATAATTACGTAAGGACAATCCGGAATCTAGGCATTACCATTTTCGAAAAGTTATAAACGTGATACATTACGAATGTATTCAAAACAGTATGTCAACAAGAACATTATGCAGAGAGGTGTTTTTTTTTAGATTAATTATCATTTCATTTTTCATTAATTCATGCATCGATTGTGAAACTTTACAGAAAAACTATCGCACTGATGAGTGTATTTTAATTGTAAAGGAGAAACCTGGTTTTGGAGATACAGATTTTAATTTTAAAGGGATTCACCCATTTACAAAAAGACAATGTGATTGCAGATCCGATATTAGCTATCGTTGGTGGAGTTTATATAAGAAGGATATTGATATTAACGATACAATAATTAAGAAAAAGGGAGAGTTGATATTTAGTATTCATAAGTCAGATACAATACTTAGATTTAACTGGAAGTGTAAGGAGAAAAAATATGAATAGTATTATTTAGATTAAAGATGCTCTGTAATCCTTAGAATATATAAACTTTACTCCCCAAAGCTACAATATTCCCCCACCTTTGTATATTTGGAAATCAATATACTATCCATGCGTATACTCCCGGCCTGTTTCAGTCCAATACAAAAAAGAATTGCCGGCCTGTTTTGGCCTCTCTTTGTTGCGGCGGTTAGTTACGCGCAGGACAATCGCGAACTCGACAGGCTCTTTGCGGTAATTGATTCCTCGTCGGTATACGATGCACATAAAAATGACGCGATCCGCAGCCTGAAGCACAAGCTTTCTACTGTCGCGGAAGATAATTATGCCGGTCAGTTCAGCCTTAACCAAGAACTTTTCGATCAATACAGCGTGTTTAAGCGTGATTCGGCTTTTACGTATGCCCTAAGGACAAAAATTATCGCCGAAAAAGTGGATGACGTATCGTTTAAGGTAAAAGCCTACATCAACCTGGCCAACATTTGTGTTTCAGCGGGAATGTATAAGGAAGGGATTGATTATTTATCATCGGTACACCCTGCGGATATTACAGGCGATAACGGCTCGCTTTACTACGGACTCCTGGGGCGCTGCTACAGCGACATGGCCGAATACAGTTCGATACCGCATTTTAGCGAAGAATACAATGTACTGGCCCGCCAAAACCGCATTAGGGCACTGGAGCTTACTGATCCCGGTACATTTTTTAACGCATTCCTGAGGGCATTCAATACTTATAAAGACGGAAATACTGCCCAGGCGAGGGATGCCTTCGTGAAGCTTCTTAATACAGACATTGGCGACAGGGACCGGGCGCTCGTCAATTATATGCTGGGCGAAATTCATAATGAAAAGGGCGAGGCAGAAAAGGCAATACGCTATTACATTAAGGCGGCAATCAGCGACGTCCAGGTTTCCACCAAAGAATCACTGGCGCTGATACGGCTTTCGGAATTATTGTTTAAAAGCAAAATGCTCAAGGAAGCTTCCTCAATCATTACCAAGGCGTACGACGACGCGTTGTTCTATGGCGCGCAGCAGCGAAAGCTCCAGGTGGGCGCCATACTGCCGCTTATCGAACAGGAGATCGTGGAAAATAGCGAACGCGAACGGCAAAGGCTGTATTTACAGTACATCGGTGCCATAATATTCTCCATTATAGTGATCTGCTTTTTAGTGTTGGTTTTCATCCAGAACCGCAGGATCAAAAAAGCCAGGAAGATTATTGCTGCGGCTCATAGCGACCTGGAAAAGATCAATAACGAATTGGTAAAGGTTAACGAACAGGTCCGTACGCGTAATGAGGAGATCCAGCAGATCAACAGCCAGTTGTTCGAAGCTAATAAGATTAAGGAAGAATACTTGGGTTTTTTCTTTACCCAGTACGATGACATCTTTGAAAAGTTCAATGAATTCATTTCCAATGTCGGCGCGGAGATCGATGCGGGCAATTACGCAAAGGCCAAAAGCCGTGTATCACGTTACGACCTGAAAAAGGAAAAAGAAAAACTGCTGCAAAATTTCGATACCGCATTCGTAAGCCTCTTTCCCAACTATATCCGTGAATTCAATGCATTATTGAAGGAAGGCGAAGAAATCACTCTTAAAGAAGGCCAGATCCTCAACAAAGAACTCCGCATTTTTGCCTTGATACGGCTTGGGATTACACACAACGAAAAGATTGCCCAGATACTGGGTTATTCTGTCAATTCGATCTATTCTTATAAAACAAGGGTACGTAACCGTGCGAAAGTACAAAACGAAGATTTCGATAAAAACCTGCTAATGAATACAATGATCAGGGCATAACCTAAATCGATCTTAACTATTTATTTTTAAATAATGATGGATATTTTGTAAGATATTTTACATATTTACATCGTAAATTTAACAGTTAATTAAAATAAAATCTATACGACTTATAACGTTATAGTAAAATTAGTATTTTGATTATCAGTATTTTTTGTTTTTTTGAAGTCTGATTTTGTCTTGATTTTTCTATACGGTATCCCAACGGCTGTTTTCCGCTTTTTAAATTTTGTTCCTTTGTCTTGCTAGCACCCTAACAAAACAAAAAGGAACATGAATTTAAACTACTCTACAGTAAATGAAAATACCTAAAATTAAAAGTGCGGAAAGATCCGGGACCGGGTTTTTACTGTACCTGTTCATGATGGCAGGTTTGGTTTGCACACTGGACGCTTCGGCATTCAAAGCAGCAGACATACTACAGCTCCAACAACAGGTTTCGGGCACGATATACGATGAACAGCGCCAGCCGCTTCCGGGGGCTACGGTGATAGAACTGGGCACAAATAATAGTACAAGTACAGATGTTGATGGAAAGTTTACGCTTTCCCTTACTACGCCGTCACCTGTACTGGTTGTATCTTATATAGGATTTACAGAGCAGCGGGTTACCGTTACCGGCACTACTGCAGATGTACAGTTGGTATCCGAATCAACTACCCTTAACGATGTAGTGATCATAGGTTATGGTAAAGCCCGTGCCAAAGACCTTACAGGCGCGGTTTCGACCGTTGATCTGAACAAGACCAAAAGCCAGCCGGTTTCCGATATTGGCCAGGCCATTCAGGGCCGTGCCGCAGGCGTACAAGTGTACAGCTCGGGCGAGCCGGGCGGCAACGTAACCTTCAGGGTGCGGGGTACCGGTACGATAGCCAACAATAATCCGCTTATTGTGGTAGACGGAATGCCGCTGAACGGTGGCCTCAACCAGCTTAATATGAACGATGTGGAGTCGATCAGTATCTTAAAGGATGCTTCGTCCACCGCGATATACGGTGCCAGGGGTGCCAACGGTGTGGTGATCGTAACCACTAAGCGCGGCAGCAAACAGGCAGGCAGCACGCTGAGCTTTGATACTTTTACAGCAGTACAAAGTGCTGTAAACACGGTAGATGTGCTGAACGGCAGCCAATTTGCCGCGCTGAACAATGATATACTTACCAATGCCGGCCTTACGCCAAACCCTGCATGGGCCGATCCGTCGACCGTGGGCAGGGGTACCGACTGGGTAGGCACATTATTCAATCCGGAAGTGATGACCAGCCATACCTTGTCCTACGGCAACAAAAGCGAAAAATCCAACCTGTATGTTTCGGGTAACTACTTTAAGCAAAAAGGTATTGTTTTAGGAACTGAATACGAAAGGTTTGTTGTGCAATTCAACTCCGATACGCGTTTTAACGACAATGTTAAGTTCGGCAACAGTGTGAAACTGAATCACGACATTAAAAGAAGGGGCGATTATAACATCCAGAATGCATTGCTGGCCAACCCGACCCAGCCAATCCGCGATGAGAATGGTAACTATACCGGCCCGACCGGCAATCCATTATATTCCGGGGACATCCTGAACCCGATAGGCCAGGCAAACAGGGTGGAGACCTCTACCAAAGGCTATAACCTGCAGGGCAATATCTTTACAGAGATTACTTTCCTGAAGCATTTTACGTTTAAATCACTTGCGGGTGTGGAGGCTAATTTTTGGTTTGACCGTACGTGGTCGCCAAAATATTCATGGGGATCAGACGTACAGGCTAATTCTTACCTGTCCGAAGGCACCAACCGAAGCATTACCCTGCTATGGGATAATACGGTAACGTATGATGCCCGTTTTGATAAACACCACATAAATGCCGTGGTGGGCAGCAGCGCGCAGCAGAACAAATACAATTTCCTTAATGGGTCCATACAGAAATTTGCGAGTGATAACACCCAGCAGATCGACAATGGTACGCTTCAGCCAACCGTAGGCGGTAACGCGTCAGAGTGGGCCATCATGTCCTATCTGGGAAGGGTGAATTACGATTTTGATGAAAAGTACTATGTTACAGCAACTATACGCCGCGATGGCTCTTCGCGCTTTGGCGGGAACAACAAATGGGGATGGTTTCCGTCCGGAGCGCTGGCATGGAGGATATCCGGTGAGAAATTCATGGAAAACCTCACTGCTGTAAACGACCTGAAGCTTAGGCTTGGCTACGGTATTACCGGTAACCAGGAGATAGGCAACTATGCGTTCTCATCGGCGTATAATACAGTGGTATATAACTTTAACAACACCTACGTGGGTGCCGTTGTACCTACCGTATTGCCCAATACCAATGTAAAGTGGGAAGGGCAGGAGCAGTTCAATGCCGGTATCGATGCAGCATTGCTCAACAGCAGGATCAATGTTACGCTCGATGCCTATATTAAGAATACCAACGATATGCTGGTGCCGATGTCGGTTCCTGTAACTTCGGGATATTCCGATATTTATGTACCGTCAATCAATGCGGGCAAGATCGTGAATAAAGGTATTGAGCTGGCACTATCGACCAAAAATTTTGTAAACGAATTCCGGTGGTCTACCGATGTGGTGTTCTCGTATAACAAAAACAAAGTGGAAAGCATCAACGGCGATACGGCCATTATTACAGGAAGCACGGGCCTCAACAGCAGTATCTCCCTGATACAGGCAGGCTATCCGGTAAATGTATTTTACGGTTATGTGACTGACGGAATTTTCCAGACACAGGCCGATGTGAATGCCCATGCGGTGCAGATGCCGGGAACCAATCCTGCCACCAGTACTGCTCCGGGCGACGTAAGGTTTAGGGACCTGAACAGCGACGGTATCATCAACGATAAGGACAGGACCTATCTGGGCAACCCAAATCCTGATTTTACCTTCTCGATCAACAATAGTTTTTCGTATAAAAACTTCGACCTGAGCATCTTCTTCCAGGGCGTATATGGTAATGATATTTTCAACGCGAACAGGATGTATACCGAATCAATGTCGGTAATAAACAACCAGACTACCGAAACCCTGGGCCGATGGAATGGTGTGGGGACAAGTAATTCCATGCCCAGGGCGGTATATGGCGACCCTAATGGCAACGCGAGGGTATCGGACAGGTTTGTTGAGGACGGATCCTACCTGAAACTGAAGAACATCAACCTTGGGTATACCTTCCCTTCGGAAACATTCAAAAATGTGTTCTCTTCCGCAAGGGTATATTTCTCCGCGCAGAATGTATTCACGATTACCAACTACAAAGGGTTTGACCCGGAAGTATCGGTAAACGGCATCGACAATAATGTGTATCCGGTAACAAGGATATTCTCACTGGGATTAAACGTTGCATTTTAAAAGGATATGAAAATGAAATTTACCAAGATAGGCTTACTGCTCCTGCTGTCACTCTCGTTAGTGCAGTGTAGCGACGATTTTTTAGATAAAACACAGCCGGATACCATAAATACCGGCAACTACCCAACCAATGCCGAAGAACTTGTTACATTGGTAAACGGCGCCTACCAGCCATTGCAATGGCCAAAGCTGTACAACCTGAGGATGTGGACAACCGATATCTTCGCGGGCAACAGCCTTGTGGGTGCCGGTGGCGGAGAAGATGGCATCGAGACCACCAGCCTGGCCAACTTTGTGGCCAATAGCGCCAACGAAGGCGTACTCGACTTATGGCGTGGGCCATGGCCGGGAATCCTCCGGTCCAATATTGTGATCTCGGTAGCACCGGGGCTCAATATTGATGAAACCATTAAAAACCGCAGCCTGGGTGAAGCATACTTCCTCCGTGCACAATATTACTTTGTGTTGGTAAGGTTCTTTGGTGATGTGCCGCTCATTACGCAGCCGCAGAGTTCCAGCAGCAACCTGTACCCTTCGCGCACTCCGGCGAACGAGGTATACGAACAGATCATCAGCGACCTGGAGAGGGCAGTGGAACTGCTACCGGTAAAGCAGGATTATGCCGATGCCGACAAAGGGCGCGCCTCGAAAGGTACTGCCATAGGTATGCTTGCCAAAGTACACCTTACACGCGGCAACTGGCAGGAAGTGGTAAACCTTACCACACAGCTGCAAAGCATGGGCTACAGCCTGAACGCCAATTATGCCGATAACTTCAGGATGGAAACGGAAAACTCCAACGAGTCGCTTTTTGAGGTGCAGTATGCCGCCAACGCCGGATACGATTTCTGGAGCAACGAGAACCAGTCATCATGGGCAAGCACTTTTATGGGTCCAAGGAGCTCCGGCCTTGTAGCGGGAGCCTACGGATGGAACCAGCCTACGCAGGAATTCGTGAACCAGTACGAACCCGGTGATAACCGTAAGGATGTAACGATATTGTATGAAGGTGCCCCTGCTTTTGACGGGCAGCAATATAGCGCGTCATGGTCGTTTACGGGATACAACGTGCGGAAGTTTTTGGTGCCGCTAAGCGTGAGCCCTTCATTCGACAACAGCCCGCTCAACTTTCCGGTGCTTCGCTATGCCGATGTGTTGCTGATGAGGGCAGAAGCCTTAAACGAACTGGGGCAGACAGCTTCCGCGGAAGCGCCTTTGAACGAAGTACGCAACCGAGCCGGGCTTGGCGATATACAGTCAGGACTCAGCCAGTCGGATTTCAGGAACGCGGTGCTGAAGGAACGCAGGCTGGAACTGGCATTTGAAGGCCAGCGCTGGTTCGACCTGATCCGTGTGAACAACGGCCAGTACGGACTCAACTTCCTCCATTCTATTGGGAAAACCAATGCGGATGAGCACCACCTGCTGCTGCCGATACCGCAGATAGAACGCGACAGGAACCCTAACTTAACACAGAACCCAGGATATTAAACAGCATATATCATGAAAAAAATTAATAACATAAAGTGTTGGGCCCTTTTGCCTTGTATGGCATTACTGGTGCTGTTCGGTTGCAGTGACGACGACCTCAACGAGAACATAGGGCAGGCCGGGCCGCTGCAATTGTCGGTAACGGCCAATGAAATGGCTCTCGAGCCGAGCATGTACCTGAACAATTTTACGTTCTCGTGGACAACGGGAACCAACCAGAACACGGGAGCTTCGATATCTTACAAGCTGGAAATTGACAAGGCAGAGAACAACTTTTCCAACCCCATTGAGTATGATTTTGGCAGGAATAAATTCTCGTTCGACCTCAATGTAGCCACGCTGAATAACATCCTGGTTACCACTTTTGGCGCGCAGCCGGGTACGCCCATCGCCCTCCAGGCAAGGATAACTGCAACTTTTGGCGATGATTCGGTGGCGAACCAGACTTCAACAGTCGACCTGGTTTTCACTCCATACAGGCAGCTCACATCCGCATTATACATAGTGGGTAGCGCCACGCCGGCAGGCTGGGACATTGCCAACGCGATCCCGTTGGTGCAATCGTCAACCAACCCAATGGAATTCCGCTACAGCGGCCAGATGAGTTCGGGCAACTTTAAATTTGCCGTGAGCCAGGAAGGGTGCTGGTGCCAGGATTTTTATACCCGTGATCCGGAAGATGTGGGGAAGATGATATATAATGAAGGAGGAAGTGGCGACGACCTGCAATGGGAAATGGAAGCGGGTGGAATGTTTGAGATCGTAGTGAATGTGCTCGACCTTACCATTACCATACAGGAGCAGGACCTGCCATTGTTCAACAACTTGTGGATAGTGGGCGATGCCTCCGAAAGCGGCTGGAACGTAGATACCCCTGCAGCCTTTACGCAGACATCCAATCCGTTTGTCTTTACCTACGAAGGCGTATTTACGCCCGGAAACTTTAAGATTATGGCAGGAGCTACAGGCGACTGGTGCGGGCAATGGTACAGGCCGGTGATAGACAACCAGGTGCTTACCGCCACAACGGTAGAGCAAAACTCAGGTTGTGATGTGGATAACAAATGGCAGGTTACTGCAGAGACCGCCGGAAGGTATAAAATAACACTGAACATTGCCACCAACGTGATCAGGATTCAGCCGGTTGAGGTATACCTGATAGGCAGTGCCACGCCAAACGGCTGGAGCATGGGCAACCTGACACCAATGACCAAAAACGGCAGCATTTACACCTGGACGGGCAACCTTACCGAAGGGGAAATGAAGTTTACCAAATTCAATACCAACTGGTGCGAGGGTACGGAGATTGTGGCCGCCACACCAAACCAGAACATTACCAATACCAATTTTAATTACGTTCATAACTGCGAGGGCGATGATAACAAATGGCTGGTAAGCGCGGCGCAGGCCGGTACGCATACCATTACCATAAACCTTATTACCAACACGCTTACCATACAATAATGATAAAAAGAAAAATAACAGGGTTGTGGCTTGCCGCTTTTTTAGCGGTGGCCATTTCCTGCAACGATGATGAAGACGGTGCGATACGCTACATCCCCGATGCTGTGGGCAATACTATGGAGGTAACTACCGACAAAGCAGCCTACCAGCCCGGCGACAATGTGGCCTTTACTGCCGATAAAACATACAGTAACGCCTATGTGCGCTACCGCCACCTGGGTGAAATACTGGAAGAAGCGCCGCTGTCCGGAACATCCTGGACGTGGACACCCCCATCGCAGGATTATCAGGGGTATATGGCTGAGATATTCATAAAGCATGCGGATGGCAGCGAGGAGATCGTGGGTACTGTGGGCATTGATGTGTCTTCGGACTGGGCCAAGTTCCCGCGCTATGGCTTCCTGTCGGAATTTGGCCAGCTCAACGATGACGACATGGCGGGTATCATCAATAACCTGAACAAATATCACATTAACGGCATACAGTTTTACGACTGGATGTACCGCCAACACCAGCCATTGGCAGGAACACCGGGCAATCCGATGGCGATGTGGAACGACATCATGAACCGCAGCAACTACAAGAGTACTGTGGACGGCTATATTGCCAAAGCGCACCAAAAGAACATGAAAGCGATGTTTTACAACCTTGCCTTTGGCGTGCTTGATGATTACGACCCGGCCCAGATCACACCGCAGATGTTCATTTACAAAGATGCGAACCACAATGTGAAGGACATGCATGAACTGGGACCGCCGTTCATAAGCAACATTTACCTTACCGACCCTGCCAACAGCAGCTGGACGGCCTATCTCGCCCAAAAGAACGACGATGTGTACCAGGTATTTGATTTTGACGGCTACCACATCGACCAGCTAGGCGACAGGGGCAATGTGTATAAGTATGATGGATCTTCGGCCAATCTGGATAATGCCTACCCGACATTTATTTCTGCCATGAAAGCCGCGCATCCGGATAAGAAGCTTGTCTTTAATGCCGTAAACCAGTACGGGCAGCAGCAGATGGCGGGCGGTCCGCTCGATTTTCTCTACACCGAAGTGTGGGCCCCAAATGAAGGCTTTAAGGACCTGACTACTATTCTGGAAAATAACAATAATTACGGCGGCGGGAAAAATACCGTGTTGGCAGCCTATGTTAATTACAACAAAGCCAACAGCCAGGGTATTTTCAACACGCCGGGAGTACTAATGGCCGATGCGGTGATCTTTGCCTTCGGCGGGTCGCACCTGGAGCTTGGCGAGCACATGTTGGCAAAGGAATATTTCCCGAACAAGAACCTGAGCATGACTGCGGAATTGAAGGCCAGTCTGGTAGAATATTATGACTTCATGGTGGCTTACCAAAACCTGTTGCGTGACGGCGGAACCTTCAACAGCCCTGTACTTACGACCGGCGATGGCAAGCTAAACCTGGGCAGTTGGCCACCGGGCATGGGCAAAGTAGCCGCGGTAGGTAAGCAGGTGGGCAGCAGGCAGGTAGTGCACCTGCTGAATTTTACCAATGCCAACTCCCTGAACTGGCGCGATGCAGATGGTACACAAAATGCACCTGCCACAATAGAAAGGGCGATGGTAAATGTGCAGGTGACAGGCCCCGTAACAAGAATATGGTATGCTTCTCCCGATTACAAAGGCGGAGCGGCACAGCCATTGGAATTTACCCAAACCGGTAATTCCGTGAATATAAAAGTCCCGTCCCTCAAGTACTGGGGAATGATCGTGATCGAATAAGTTTAGTTGTTTAATTGACTTTGGGTTAGTTAATTGTTGATTGCCCCTGCCCAACACGGGGGCATTTTTTTTAAAGAATTCCACATAATGAAAAAAATATTTTTACTGGTGAGCCTCATGCTTACCGTTTCAGGACTCTGCGCGCAAAGCTTAAAATCTCCTGATGGCAGCCTCGTCATGGCTTTTAAACTGAACGATGGGGGCACCCCTACCTATACTCTTGCTTACAAGGGCAAAACCGTCATCAAAACGAGCAGGCTTGGCCTGGAGCTGAAGAATGACAAAAACTCCCTGCTGGATGGCTTTAATGTTTTGGGTATAAAAAATGCTTCGTTTGATGAAACCTGGAAACCTGTGTGGGGCGAGGAATCGGCCATACGAAACCATTACAACGAACTGGCTGTAACACTCGACCAGGCAGCAACCGGCAGGCAAATGGTCATCCGCTTCCGGCTGTACGATGACGGACTGGGCTTTCGCTACGAATTCCCGCAGCAAAAAAACCTGTCGTACTTCGTGATAAAAGAAGAGCGCACGCAATTTGCCATGACGGGCGACCACACCGCCTTCTGGATCGCGGGCGACTATGACACCCAGGAATACGACTATACGGAATCGAAGCTATCAGAGATCAGGGGATTGATGGCAAAATCCATCACCAGCAACCTCTCGCAGACCTCCTTTTCGCCGACAGGCGTACAAACCTCGCTAATGCTGAAAACCGCTGACGGGCTGTACATCAACCTGCATGAGGCCGCGCTTATAAACTATGCGTGCATGCACCTGAACCTTGACGACAAGAACATGGTCTTCGAGTCGTGGCTAACCCCCGATGTAAAAGGCGATAAGGGCTACATGCAGGCGCCAAGCCATTCGCCTTGGCGTACGGTTATCGTGAGCGATGATGCAAGAAAAATACTGGCCTCAAGGCTTACCTATAACCTGAACGATCCCTGCAAAATTGAAGATATATCCTGGATAAAGCCTGTAAAATACGTAGGCGTTTGGTGGGAAATGATTGCAGGCAAAAGCTCATGGGCGTATACCGACGACCTGCCTTCGGTACAGTTGGGCATTACTGATTATTCCCAAACCAAGCCTAATGGAAAGCACGGTGCGAACACGGCCAACGTGAAGCGGTACATCGACTTTGCAGCTAAACACGGTTTTGATGCTGTATTGGTAGAAGGCTGGAACGAAGGCTGGGAAGACTGGTTTGGCAATTCCAAGGATTATGTATTCGATTTTGTAACCCCTTATCCCGATTTTGATTTGGAAGGCATCAGGGACTATGCGAAGTCGAAAGGCGTGAAGATGATCATGCACCATGAAACGTCGGGTTCGGTGCGCAATTATGAGCGCCACATGGACAAGGCTTATAAATTCATGAAAGACAACGGCTACGATGCCGTAAAGAGCGGCTATGTAGGCCCGATATTGCCACGTGGCGAGAACCACTACAGCCAGTGGATCGTAAACCACTACCAATATGCCATTGAAAAAGCCGCCGAATACAAGATCATGGTCAATGCCCACGAAGCGGTACGCCCTACGGGGGTTGCCCGCACCTGGCCCAACCTGATAGGCAACGAGTCGGCGCGCGGTACCGAGTACCAGGCGTTTGGCGGATCGAAGCCCAATCATGTAACGCTGCTGCCCTTTACAAGGCTCATCGGCGGCCCGATGGATTATACACCGGGAATCTTTGAAATGGATATTAAAAAATTCAGTCCCAATAATGAATCGCATGTAAACAGTACGCTGGCAAATCAATTGGCATTGTACGTAACGCTGTACAGCCCGCTGCAAATGGCCGCCGACCTGCCGGAGCATTACGAACGTTTCCCGGACGCGTTCCAGTTCATTAAAGATGTACCCCTTGACTGGGATGAAAGCAAATACCTCGAAGCCGAACCCGGCAAATACATAACTATAGCCCGAAGGGCCAAAGGCACAAAAAACTGGTTTTTAGGCAGTGTGGGTGGCGATAATTCACGTACTTCGAACATTGGGTTCGATTTCCTTGAAAAAGGCAAAACCTACGTAGCCACCATTTACGCCGATGCAAAGAACGCGCGCTATAAAACCAACCCCCAGGCCTATGCCATAAAGAAAGTTTTGGTAACCAATAAATCAAAACTGTCGCAGTTTGTGGCACCGGGCGGCGGGTATGCTATCAGTATTATCGAAGCTAATAAAGACAACTCAAAAGGATTGAAGAAACTATGAGAAATATTGTAGCATTGCTGTTCATCTGCCTTGCACCTGTACTCGGTACGGCACAACAGAAAACAACAGAAACAACACTTGGTAACTGCTCATCGTATAACATCGCGGGTAATGATGTTGTCTTTACTTGCAGGAATGGCAAAGTAAAACTGCAGCTTTGCAGTGGCGAGGTGGTCAAGATATGGGTTTCACCAACGGGGAACTTTACCCGCAGCAATCCATCTTTCGCGGTGATAAATGAAGACCTTGGATGGAGTGGTGCCATCAATGTAAAGGAAGAAACGTCCGCGTATGAGATTTTTACGGCATCGTTGCGCATTCGCGTGAATAAAGCGCCGTTCAACTTGCAGATATTTGATAAATACCAGAAACTGCTGTTCAGCGATTATAACGAACTCGGTTTTGTTAAGAACGGAGACAAAGTTACGGCTTACAAGAACCTGCGCGGCGATGAACAGATTTTCGGCCTTGGCGAAAAGTCCGGTCCGCTGAACCGCAGGGGCAACAACTACAAAATGTGGAACAGCGACCAGCCGTGCTATGGCGTAAACGAAGACCCAATATACAAGAGCATCCCTTTCTTTATGAGCAGCAACCGCTATGGGGTATTTTTTGACAATACGTATAAAACCGAGTTCAAGTTTGGAACCGAAAGCAACGAGTATTATTCTTTCGAAGCGCCAAAAGGTGAGATGGTATACTACTTCATTTATGGCAATGACTACAAAGAGATCATCAAACGCTACATCGACCTGACCGGAAAGCCGATCATGCCGCCAAAATGGGCTTTGGGCTTTTCGCAGTGCCGTGGCGATTATACCCGCGAGGACCAGGCAAGGGAAATTGCGGCTGAGTTCAGGAAACGCAACATTCCGTGCGACATCATTTACCAGGACATTGGCTGGACCGAAGGCCTCCAGGATTTTGAATGGCGAAAAGACCGGTACACAAACCCGAAAGGCATGGTGCAGGATCTGGGCAAAATGGGCTTTAAAATGATCGTGTCGCAGGATCCTGTTGTTTCCCAGGCTACAGGTGCCCAGTGGAAGGATGCTGACAGCAAAGGCTACTTTGCAACAGATGTGCGTACGGGCAAAACCTACGACATGCCATGGCCGTGGGGCGGCAACTGCGGCGTGGTCGACTTTACCAAACCCGAAGTGGCCGACTGGTGGGGCGCGTACCAGCAAAAGCCACTGGACGACGGTGTGCGTGGTTTCTGGACCGACATGGGCGAACCCGCATGGAGTAATGAAGATGCCACCGACAGGCTCAACATGAAGCACCACCTGGGTATGCACGACGAAATACACAACGTGTATGGTTTTACGTGGGATAAGGTAGTAACCGAACAGTTCTACAAGCGCAACCCCAATAAGCGCGTGTTCCAGATGACGCGTGCCGCCTACGCCGGATTGCAACGTTATACTTTTGGGTGGAGCGGCGATTCAGGCAACGGAAATAACGTGCTGGAAGGATGGCAGCAAATGGCCAACCAAATTCCGGTGGGGCTGTCGGCAGGAATGGGCATTATCCCGTTCTGGACGACTGACATTTCGGGTTACTGCGGCGAAGTGAAAGACTATCCGGCAATGGCCGAGCTTTATGTAAGGTGGATGCAGTTTGGCATTTTTACCCCGCTGAGCCGTGCGCACCACGAAGGCAGCAATGCCGTTGAACCGTGGCTGTTTGGTAAAGAAGCAGAAGACATTTCGAGGAACGTCATCGAAATGAAGTACAGGCTGTTCCCGTACATTTATACGTATGCGCGTGAAGCACACGATACTGGCCTCCCGTTGATGAGGGCGCTATTCTTTGAATACCCGAATGACAGGGAAACCTTTAAGCTGAACGGGCAGTTCATGTTCGGCAAGGAGTTGTTGATCGCTCCGGTAGTAGAGAAAGGCGCCGTGACCAAGGACGTGTACCTGCCGGAAGGCGAATGGATCAATTACCACGATGGCAAAACCGCCCACAGGGGAGGGCAGTGGATCACGGTAGACGCGCCGCTGGATGTGGTGCCGGTTTTTGTAAAGAAAGGCAGTATCATACCAACGATGCCGGTAATGCAGTACATCCACGAGAAGCCGGTGTATCCTGTAACGTTCGACATTTTCCCGGCAACCGTAAGCCAACAGGCTTCATTTACGCTGTATGAGGATGAAGGCGAAAACAGGGATTATGAAAAGAATATTTATTGCAGCACAACAGTAGCGGCAAAAACACTGAAAGAGGGAGTTGACATAACCGTAAGCGCACGTAATGACAAAGGGTATAAACCAGCCGGACAGCGCAATTTCATACTGAAAGTACATACAGCCAAAAAGCCGTCTGCCGTAATGCTGAACGATGCCAAAATAAAGAAAGTGAAAGGCGAACAGCTTTATAAAGCCATTGATACAGACTTTAAACCAGGCTGGAACTGGAATGAAAAAGAAAGTGTTGTAGAGATAAAAGTTCCGGATACGGGTGCTGGTATGGTAATTAAGGTTCAGTAACCCTGCGTATTTTCTACCTGTTTTTTACAGTTTAGTATAAGGGCATTTGTGTAAAAGCAGTTATTTTTACGGTAAACCGCAAATTGTATGGCAAACCGTATACCGTCCGTCCTTATCGTCTCGTTGTTGCTTATAATTCTGGCCTCTTTTTCCGGTGAAACGGAATGGAAGCCACTGCTGGACAAGAACCTCTCGCATTGGGACATGTATCAAAGTTACCGGCATACACCCGGCTATGACGGAAAAATTCCCGTAGATGCAACCGGAAAACAACTACAGCCGATAGGCTATAATAAAAATGAGGCGAACGTTTTTTCTGTTTCGATAGAGGATAGTGAACCGGTGTTGCGGGTTAGCGGCGAAATATACGGCTGTATCTTTACAAAGCAGGAATACGAAAATTACCACCTGAAAGCCAAAGTGAAGTGGGGCACCAAGAAGTGGGAACCCCGCACCGACAGGCTGATGGATTCGGGTATATTGTATCATTCGGTAGGGGAAGCGGGTACCGACTACTGGCGGGCCTGGATGCTGTCGCAGGAATTCCAGGTCATGGAGGGCCACATGGGCGATTACTGGAATATTGCCAATTCGGCTATCGATATCCGCGCGTATATGCCCGAAGGGACGATGAATCCCGTAGCCGATGCCAAACAGCCTTTTCTCCCCATAGGTACGGGCAGCCCTAACGGCGGTTTCTGCCTGCGTGGTGAAAACCATGAGAGCCAGAAAGGGGAGTGGACGGAGCTGGAACTGATCTGCTTTAACGGGAAGAGCCTGCACATTGTGAATGGCCATGTGGTGATGGTGCTGCAAAATTCCCGCTATGTCGGGAATGGTAAATCGTTCCCGCTCACCAAAGGAAAAATACAGTTGCAGAGTGAGGCCGCTGAAACCTTTTACAAGGAGGTAAAAATTAAGAAGCTGGATGCAATGCCTAAGGAATATACAACGTATTTTAAATAAGGGAGTAAATCCTTAAATACAAAAAGCCTGCATGATAACTAACATGCAGGCTTTTGCTTTTTAATGTTTTTGCTTAAAGCTTTACCATTTTACGGATCGCTCTCCTGTCTCCGGATGCAAGTTCCACAAAATACAGCCCCGCGGCTAATCCCGAAAGGTTGATCTTTTCCCGGAGTGCTTGTAGGGTTATCACGATCTTCCCTGTAGTATCATAAACTATTACGTTGATATTGTCCATATCATCTATATACACGATTCCCGTTGTCGGGTTGGGGTAGAGGTGTGCTTCGGCTAAAGCCTGATTATCGGTACCCATTGTCGCCTGGTGGATCACTCCCACACCCATCAGGTCGAATCCCGAAGTGTTAAATGGCGTTGGAAACGAATCGTTCACCGCATTGCCAAAGCTATCGTAGGAGGCATAATCCGGGTCAATACTGCCCACTACGTCGATGACACGGATGTGGGTAACCCTGTTTTTGTCGAGCAGGGCATCATCGGGAAGATCCGACAGGTCGAAGGGCGTGCCGTAAATGCCGTTGTATTTTCCCGCTAGGTTGTTGAGGTACTGCGGCTGCGGCGAACCAAAAGTGCCGATCTGGTTTGTTGCCTGTGTTTCACTATGGTTTGGGAAACGGAAAAAATACACCCCGTCCGAACTTACTTCTACAAAGGCCAGTTCTATATAGTCGGCGGACCCGGTTTCAAAAACTGCAAAATCGAAACCTTCCCCATTGGTCATGGGCGTTGCAAAGGTCAGCGTTGCGTAACCGCCATCACCAAGGCTTACAGAACCGCCATTGGCCGGGCCAACAGCATACCCAGGCTGTCCCGAACTGGCAAAATTGCTCCCTGCCGCGGTAAATGCCGGATCGGAGATCTTTACATATCCACGGGTAACGGTAATGCCGGTAGCCCATGCCGTAAAAAGCGGACTGTTGTTGGGAAGGGCCGTACTGCCGGGATTGCCGGGCGCAGGCGCGTACGACTGCCCGGAAGCAGCTATAGCAGCCGAAACCACGGCAATAACACAGACGATAACTTTAAACATTTATTCTACGATTAGTTTTTTAACAGCTGTTCCGGCTTCGCCCACAATCTTCACCATATACATTCCCAAAGGAAGGTTTGAAACAGAGATGCCCGATGCGGTATAATGCCCTTTCAGCACTTCTTTGCCTGTGATATCATAAATCGCTATATCGGCACTGTCCATATCCAGGTAGAATCTTTCTTTGGCAGGGTTAGGATACAGGGCAAATTGTGCCTTGTTGTGGCCCGGAGTACCCATCGTACTTTCAGCTTTGTAGAAGCTGTTCGGGATCACGCCTACTTCGTAGCTGTCTAGCAGGGCTCCTGTAGTGTTGTAGATGTAAGCTGTTCCCGGCGAAACATAGTTGCCCGCGTCGGCTACATATAGTTTGTTGTCGATCATGTCCATGCCATAAATTCCATAAGCGCCCTGTGCCGAAAGTGATGCGATCTCGTTGTAAACTGCCGGTGTAGTCAATGATGCTTTAAAGATGTCAGCATCCGATGTAAAGTAGAAGTTGCCTTCGGTATCAATATTCAGGTTCGAAGGGTGCATGCCGGCGTAGGTTGTCGTCTCCACGATGGCATTGTCAGCCAGGTCTATTTTCACCAGTGAACCGTCTGTCTCTGTTGGTGCCCACATTGGGTTGCCGCTGCAGATAACATACAGGAAACCGTCCCTTATTATCATCCTGTTCGGAATGTCACCCACTTCAACTGTTTCTTCAACAGTATTGGTTTCAGGGTCGATCACCGACAGCAGGTTGTTATAGTCAAAGCCACCCGGGTGTGCCGCGTATAGTTTGCCGTTATAAGTAAGTATGCGTTCCACACCCATCTCGACAGGAATGGTACCGGTAAGGGTATTGGTTTCCAGGTCGAGTATAGCGATATAGTCATCGGTAGCGCTGGCGCCGCCCCAATTGGTAATGTAGCCTTTGCCATTATGGAAAGCCATGTAGCGCGGGTTGTTGAGTCCGGTATTTACCGTAGCCACCAGTTCGAACGTATTGCGGTTTACAACCTTTACGGCATTAGACACATTCAGTACAATATACGCGTAGTCGCCATTAAAGCTCATGCTTTGCGCTACGTTGCCGAGCGTGGCTCCCGGGTTAGCAGCTGTATACAGGTTGGTAATAGCATTGGGCTGGCCCGGTACCAGGAATGACACCGAAGCATTGTCGCTGCCCGCGCCGCCTTCGTTCAGCACGAATACGCCGCCCGGAACGATCTGCGCAAATGCGGAGGTGAAAATGCCAAGGCAAAGGATAAGGGTAGAAAAATTTCTGGTAAAGTAGTTTTTGCTCATCTTTAAAATAAACTTTTAGTTAAAAATATACGGGTTAAGATGAGGCATGTGCAAAGCCTTTATTCCTGCGGAACAAGAATGGAGTGACGCTATACAAAACCTGACCCTTTACCCGAGGGTTCAAAATTCGTGGCGGTAAAGGCAGGTCTCCTGGCTTGCACCTTGCTGATGGCCTTCCCATCCGGCGGGCGGACAGTGGCATTGTGGAATCAGCAATTTTGATAGCTTACAGTTGCGGGAACAGCTTTGGTTTTACACCAAATTCCCTTTTAATGCCTGCATGAAGAATCATGCCGGCAACCATTACTGCGGCAAAGATAGGGATTTGAAGATTGAGTAATTGCCTAAATTTTTAAAAGGCACAAAAATGTACTATGGAGTACAGTTGAAATACGTCATTTTTGCTTCCCGACTGCGCCCGAAGTGACAACAGGATTACGGTTATTGCTGTCTGAAGTATGTTATATCTTTTTGAAAATCAGAATCATTTAACATTCGGTGTCCCGGAAAATCCCTATCTTGTAGATACTAAAAAATACAACTATGGACAATTTTTTTCAGGACCGGGAATTTTTTCATGAACATATCGACTGGATATCCGACCATATCGACCGCTACTTTCCTGATGCTGAAATTACGGTGTTTCATGAGTTTCTGCCGTCCAGCCTTAAGATACACGTTTATTTTATAAAGCCGGCCAATGCCGATTATAACGTACTCTTAACCGAGGGTATGAGTACCCTTGCTATGAATGTGCATGAATCGGTTGAAGATAAAGACAATTACAAGTTTGCCGAGCTTATGATGGTCATTCCGCGGGATATGGAGTTTGGGGAGGTGTATACGACTGACTCTAAAAACAGCTATGCTATAACCATGCTAAAGGAAACCGCTCGTTTTCCGCACTATTACGATACATGGGTAGGAGAGGGGCACTCTATTGTTACGGGTGCCGAAATGGAACCCTACAGCGTCGAGACCCGCTTTGTGGGCGGTATATTGTTGCCTTCGGTTACCTTTAGTGAAGATGTAATGTCGATTCAGCGTGAAGGCAGGGTAATTAATATTTACAGCTTTTTCCCGCTGTATGAAGATGAGGTGCAATATAAGGTAGCGCATGGCTATGATGCCTTCCTGGACTTGCTGATAGAAAAAGACGCGCCGGAAATATTAGATAACGACAGGCCCGGGCTGCTATCCTGATTGGGTACATACTAAGAAATATGAGACAGGGGGTCATAATCAAATATTTTGAATGCCACCACTACGGCAATGGCAAACACGATATGCCCGAAGAAGAGCTGTATGCCATATTCTTTGGAGGGTACCTGCCGGTTGCCATCGGGAAGGCGGTACGTAAGCCGCCAGCAGGACACCCCGATAAACCCGCTTATAATGCCGAATACTAAACCCGAAAGGAAACCGAATTCCACATCGGTGTAGTGCCATACCGATTCGTACACCAGTACAAATGCCAGGCCGATGAGGTAATGCGCAAGCCAGCCGGCTATCTTTTTCACGCGGCCTTTCAGGCTGATGCCCGCGCCGTCCAATATGAAGTTGAGCATTACGGGTTCCCTGAAAAGCTTCTTAAAGCTTATGGAAACAATAAAGCTGAACGTCGTCATGATGTTCGTTGCAGAAAAAGCCGCGATAAGTATCTTGTAGAAATTCATAGTTACAGATCGTTTCAGTGACTGCTACGGTTGCCCCGGGCTGTTAACCGCAGCAATAATTGCGGTGTTTATAGCCGAATACAGCGCTGCCGAAAGCGAGCTGTAGCGGTCATTATCTTCATCACTCTCAAATCCGAGGTCGTTCCACGAACCCATGCCGCCAAATACCCACGCGCTGCCCGCGGCAAAAAGGAGTTGTTGTGACAGCTGACCGTATATCCCCGATGGAAAAAGGTCTTTATGGTAATAGTTTCCTGATGGCGCCGGACTGTCCAGCACGGCTTTCGCCCTTTCAAATATCCCTGCCCAGCTGCCAAGGTTTTGGGCTGTGGCAAAATCGGCAATGGATTCAAGAGTTTGGTAAAGCTCCTGCTTTACCTGCTCCTTATCAAACTGCAGGTTGTGTATGGCCTGCTTTCCGGAAAACATTCCGTAGTTCACCCTCCAGATCTTATTGTCAGGAGCCTGCTGGTCCGTTACTTCCCAACGGGCTGCCCAAAAGTTGGAGTGCTTCTCATAGATTGCCTCGATAAACCATGTGCCACCGCCGCCGATAAAACCGGCAAGCTGATGGTCTTTGGCCTGGCTCTGGTCTTTGGAACCTTCATAATAAAGCACCAGGCGGTTGCAGTGGGTCTGCTTCAGGTAGGCAAACCATTCTTCGGGAGTATCGCCCACAATATCCTCTTTTGGGGTCTTCGAAAAAAAACTCCTTTCAAATACCCTGAAATCGACCTTGTTGCAAAAGGTGAACGCGCTGTTAGAACTACCGAAACCTTCAGGCATCTCCTTCTTTTGAAGGTAAGCGTTGCCGTAGGATGCTAAAGCTATAAGTTGGGAGAGAGTTCCTGTCATTTATTTTTTATTAATTTTATTACCCTCTCGGTATGAGTTCGTCAATATATCTTGTCATGGTTTGTTGTACGGTTTCCTTGCTAAAATCTAATCTGATTTCAAGGTCGCGATCCGTCTCCGTAAAAATGAACACATTGCTGTTTACATTTTCTATGCTTCCATTACTTTCAAAAGTAAAGCTTTCCCCAAATACGGTCCTTGATAATGAGACCTGCCATGGGTTTTCAGGATCGCTGTTCAGCTCCCTTACAGGAAAGATGCTTTCAAATCGAAGTTTTATGCTGCCTTCCGATTCCTCTGTGCTCACCAGTTTGCATGCGGAACGCTCCTTGTTTCCAATTTCAATAATAGCATCCCTGCCTTCCAGCTGTTTTAAATTATCTGACATTATAAATAGTGTTTAATTTTCTAATTCTTTGGCTATCCGCATCAACAGCGCCTTCGTAGCTTTAATGCCCTCTTCCTCGCCCAGCCGGTTCCCTTCGTACTCAATGCCGATGTGGCCGGTATAGCCTGCGTCTTTCACGATCTTCAGCATTCTTTTATAGTCAATGGTAGTCTCGTTGCCTTTGGCGTCAAAATCGTAGGTTTTGGCGCTAACACCATGGGCAAACGGCATCAGCTCAAGCACGCCTTTGTATTTATCATACTCATCAATACACGGTGCGCCCCAGCGTTCGCCGCCCTGGCGCTTCACGCAGAAGTTGCCGAAATCGGGCAGCGTGCCGCAGTTCTTCAGGCCGATCGTTTTTATCACATCGGTCAGCTTTCCTGCATCGGAGGATAGCCCTCCATGGTTCTCCACAATTACATTCACCTTACTTTTTTGAGCATATTCCGCGAGCCTGCCGAGTCCGTCTACTGAGGTTTCCTTCCAGATGTTGAAATCCTGCTCCGCCCCGGTACCGAAAAGGTTCACCCTGATAGAGTGACATCCCAGTTCTGCGGCGGCATCCACCCATTTGGAATGTCCGGCAATGGCATTGTCACGCTCTGTTTTGGAGAGCGCGGCGAGTTCACCTTCACCGTCGACCATGATTAGTACGTTCTTCACGCCGTTGTCACGGCTGCGCTTGCCCAATTCCGTTACAAGCTTACTCACTCCCATGCTATTAATTTCGGGCTTGTAGAGTTCGTTTACATACTCTACAGCCTCAAAGCCCATTTCGCGGGCCTTTTTGGCGAAGTCGAGCGCCGGGAGAGTTTTGGTTTCGAGTATGGCCTTGTGCAGCGACCATTGCGCCAGTGACAGCTTAAAGAACGGCCTGGTTTCAGGCAGCAATGCCTTTTCCATAAGCCATGAGGTTACGGGTCCGGCCATGCCGAGGGCGGTACCGGCAAGCCCGGTATTTTTTATAAAGGAACGACGGTTCATCTTCTTTGTTTTTTGGAATTTTAAAAATAGGAATTAAAAATCAGAAGGCAATTCGTTCGGAAAAATAACGATGCAAAAAATACTTGTATTTTGCGAAAGCCAACATCCAGCGTGAAATTTTACATAGCATTTGCTTCAAAAGCAGTATTTTTAGCTTCGGAAAAAATTTAATATGGACAAAAAAGATACGACCGTCCGATGGGGAATTATCGGGTGCGGCGATGTTACCGAACGCAAAAGCGGGCCTGCCTACCAGAAGACAGACGGTTTTATACTCCATGCGGTAATGCGGCGCGATGCCAAAAAAGCTGCTGATTATGCCCAACGGCATGGTATATCTACGTTTTATACCGATGCTGATGCCCTCATTAACTACCCGGAAGTCGATGCCGTTTACATTGCCACACCACCCGATACGCACCAATTCTATGCGCTTAAGGTGGCCGAAGCCGGAAAGCCCTGTTGTATTGAGAAACCCATGGCGCCGTCTTACGCTGAATGCGAAACGATATGTAATGCCTTTGAAAATAAAGGTTTGCCGCTATTTGTAGCCTACTACCGCCGTTCGCTGCCGCGCTTCCAACAGGTTAAGGAATGGATTGATAATGGGGAAATAGGATTGGTACGACACATAAACTGGCTGTTGTCGCGTACACCTTCGCCAAAAGACCTTTCGGGCGAAAATAACTGGCGTACAGAAGCTTCGATCGCCCCTGCCGGCTATTTTGATGATCTTGCCAGCCACGGATTAGATTTATTCATCCATCTTTTCGGGAATATAAAAGAGGCTTCGGGCTTCAGCATTAACCAACAGGGGTTGTATACCGCAAAAGATGCGGTGGTGGGTTCTTGGCTGCATGAAAATGGAGTGACCGGTACCGGCACGTGGAACTTTGGCCTTTCGGAACGTGCCGATAGTGTAGTTATTTACGGCAGCACGGGTAAAATAGAGTTTGCCGTTTTCGATGAGGTGCCTTTGCTTCTCACGAATGAAAGTGGCAGCCGGGAGGTGGTTATAGAACATCCGGAAAACATCCAGCTGTATCATGTGAGAAATATGAGGGAGCATCTTCTCGGCCATTCGGAACATCCCTCTACGGGCCGCTCAGGCGCGCATACCGCCTGGGTAATGGATAAGATACTCGGTACCCTATAGTAAAAAAGGCAGCCCTAAAGCTGCCTTTTTCATGTAACCAAACAAACCAAACTTTAACGTGCGGCGATCGTTTCCACAAATGTCCTGTCGCTGTACTCCAGGATTACTGTTATGTTCTTTGCCGCAGTATTATTCATGTCAAACTTCTTGGTTCCCTTTACAGTACCTTTATAAAGCTCTACATTATTTTCGTCATACATCCGGATAGCCACCGGGGTTTTGCCATTGTCCGGCACGCTCACCATTACAAGGCCGTCCTTTCTTTCCAGTACCGGCTTGCTAAGCTCCGCCACAGCTTTCTCTGCTACGATTACACCGCCATTGGCAACCGTTACTTCATATTTCGATACTTTCGCTCCGGTTTCTGCCTCAAGAAAGTATGTTCCGTCGGGGAAAGAGGCAAGGTCGTATGTCCTTTTGATCTTGCCGTTCTTGCTTTTAAGCGTTTCAGAAAAAATAATCTCTTTATCTTTAGAGGTGATCGATACCATCACGCTTTTTTCATCATCGATAGAGAAGTTCACCAACTTACCCACACCTGTCCTAACGCGAAGGGATAATGCGCTCCCACTTGCCATTGCGTTTAGCGATACAAACAATACTGTTATTGCCAAACTTAGTTTCATTACTTTTTTCATAACTATCCGATTTTGATTTGATGCATTTTGATGATGCTAAATTACTTCAATAGTTTAACCAGGGTTACATCAATATTTACCTATATGTATTCTATATTAACATTATAAAACGTTATAGTTGAATATTAAGGAAATATTGTTGTGTTTTGACTAGATTTGCTATTCATAAATCATCTTGAAATGAAAGCCGCGATACCTACTTTTGAAGTCGTAGAACCCTCGTTCGGGAGTTCCTTTTATTATTCCAGATATGTGCAGAATGCCAACAGCAAGGCACACCTGTGGCACTACCATCCGGAAATCGAACTCGTGTTTGTGAATGGTGGCGCGGGCAAGCGGCAGATAGGCAGCCACATCTCTTATTATACGGATGGCGACCTTATCCTGATAGGGAGTAACCTTCCGCATTGCGGATTTACCGATGAAGCCACCGGTAATAAGAACGAGACCGTGATACAGATGAAGCCCGGGTTTTTGGGTGAATCCTTTATGGAATTGCCCGAAACTGCGGGGTTACAATCTTTACTGGAGCGTGCAAAAGGGGGTCTTGCTTTTGGCCCTGCTGCCCGAAGGCTGGTGGGGGAACGTATGGAAGCTATGGACGGTATGCCGCCGTTTGAAAGGTTGCTGTCACTGGTAAGTGTATTGTATGACCTGGAAAGATCTCCCGACTATACGATACTCAATGCAACTGGCTTTTCGCTGGAAACGGAGGTGCAGGACAACGACCGTATCAATATGGTATTCAATTATGTAAAAGACAATTTTAAGCAGCCCATTGCCCTTGAAGCGATTGCAGAAATGGCCTGTATGGCGGTGCCTTCGTTTTGCAGGTATTTTAAAAAAGTGACCAAAAAGACCTTTACACAATTTGTAAACGAATACCGCATTGTTCACGCCTGTAAGCTATTGGCAGAAAAGCATATCCCGATAGCTGATGTTTGTTATGAAAGCGGGTTCAACAATTTCAGCCATTTTAATAAGTCATTTAAAGCCTATACCGGTAAAAGCGCTTCCCAGTACCGGAAAGCACTGCGGGAAGTGGTTTCGTGAAAAAAGGAGCTGACTCAAAAGTGTTATTCTGAATGAAATGTAGTGAAGAATCTCAAATATTTGACTATTAAGAAATTCTTCCTTCGTCAGATGACAAAATGCTTTAATCAGCACTTTTGAGACAGCCCCTTAAGGAATATAGTGGTAAATGGATGCCTACCAGAAGTATACGTACAGCCCCGTTACAAGTGCAACAAGTACAATGGTACCTATAAGGAACGAGCGGTTTACGCGGAACATGGATGTATCCACTTCCAGGCTGTTAAGGTCAATGCCTTTGCCTGTCTCCCTGCGGCTTATCAGGAACATACCCGCAAGGCACATTACAAATACGATGCCCATCCTGTCGAGGAACGGTATTTCGTAAACGCCGGTCTCAGGGTGCGGTACCGCGAAACCAATAGAATATAATGGTTCAAGGTTAATGAATTCGGGCATGAACTTCAGGATGACCGAGAATACAAAACCGCCGATCATACTGTACATAGCCGCGTTGGCTGTAGTTTTTTTCCAGAAGAAGCCCAACAGGAACATGGCAAATACACCTGGGCTCAGGAAGCCGGAGAACTCCTGAATGAACTGGAACCCTCCTTTTTTATCAATCCCCAGGAATGGGGCAATGATAATCGCCGCGATAATGGAGAGGATAACGGTTATCTTACCCACATTTACCTGCTTTTTCTCGCTGGCATCCGGATCTATTTTTTGCTTATAGATATCAAGTGTAAATATCGTTGCGATACTATTGGCTTTTCCTGCCAGTGAAGCCACTATAGCCGCCGTAAGCGCTGCAAATGCCAATCCTTTGAGTCCGGATGGAAGCAGGTTTAGCAGTACCGGATAGGCACGGTCGGGGTTCATTTCGCCATTTTGCAGCATATCCGCCTGGAAATGCCCCTGCTGATACAGTACAAACGCGGCAATCCCCGGTATTACCACAATAAGCGGCATTAATAGTTTCAGGAAGGCAGCAAACAAGATACCGCTGCGGGCTGTCTTCAGGTCGGCGCCAAGGGCACGCTGCGTGATGTATTGGTTACAGCCCCAGTAGTACAGGTTCGTTATCAGCATCCCGCCAATCAGTACCGAGATACCCGGCAGGTCAATATAGTTAGGATTGTCTTTGGTAAAAATCATATCGAAGTGGTCACCTGCTTTTTCGCCCATAAAAGCAAAGCCGTCGAGTACGCCGCTGCCGCCAAATTCGTCAGCCACAAGGTTCAGGGCAAGGTAAGTGGTTACGAGTCCGCCCAATATCAGGAAGAATACCTGTATCACATCGGTATAGCCAATAACCTTCATTCCGCCAAGGGTAATGAATATGGCAAAAATGCCCAGGAATGCCATACAGAGTGTAATATCAAAACCTGAAATACTGCTTATCGCCAATGCCCCAAGGTATAATATGGCCGTAAGGTTCACTACAATGTACAGCGCAAGCCAAAATACTGCCATGATCATAGCGACGGTGCCATTATACCGCTGCTTCAGGAACTGTGGCATAGTAAATATTTTATTTTTAAGGTACACCGGAATAAAAAATACCGCTACTATGATTAGGGTAATGGCTGCCATCCATTCGTAAGTGGCAATGGCAAGGCCCAGCTTAAAGCCGCTGCCACTCATACCAATGAACTGCTCGGCACTAATATTACTGGCTATGAGCGATGCCCCGATAGCCCACCAGGTAAGGGAACCTTCGGCGAGAAAATAATCATTGCTGGTGGTTGCTTCCTTTTTTTTGCGGTAGTATATCCACAGGCCGTAGCTAACAATGAGCACGAAGTAGCACAGGAATACGATATAATCGGGAGTTGATAATGCTTTCATTCAGGTTGGTTATTTTTGTTTGTAATGTATTTCAGGGAGTTCCCTCAGCACCGCGGCACTTTTTTCAGGAGATATGTCTCGCTGTGCCTCCGCCATCATCTCGTAGCCGACCATGAACTTTTTCACTGTAGCAGAACGTAGTAACGGCGGGTAAAAATGCATGTGGAAATGCCATTCCTGGTGCACTTCTCCATCCGTTGGCGACTGGTGGATACCTGAGGAGTAGGGGAACGATGTTTCGAACAGGTTATCGTATTTTACGGTGATGGTTTTCAGTATCGCTGCAAAGGCCGTGCGCTCTCCATCTGTCATCTGGGTGATGTTGCCAAAATGCCGCTTGCTGATGATAAGCGTTTCATAAGGCCATGTCGCCCAGAAAGGTACCAGTACTGCAAAATGTTCGTTCTCCGAAATGATGCGTTCTTTACGGTTAAGCTCTTCGGAAAGGTAGTCGGCTAAAAGGCTCCTGCCATTTTTATCATGATAAGCTTTAAGATTGGCCTGCGTTTTTTCCACATTCGTGGGAAGCGACGACTGTGCCCATATCTGCCCGTGCGGGTGCGGATTGCTGCAGCCCATTACCGCGCCCTTGTTTTCGAATATCTGCACGTGGTTGATGAAGTCCTTGCTGCCCAACTCAATATATTGCGCCGCCCAGGCATCAATAACTCTTTCAATGGCTTCCAGTTCCATTTCCGGCAAGGTCAGGTCGTGGCGTGGCGAAAAGCAGATCACTTTATTGATGCCGCGCTCGGGCTTAAGTTGAAACAGCGGGTTGCTCTCTGCCTGTGGGGCGACTTCTTCCTGCAATAATGATGGGAAATCGTTGTTGAAAACATACACATCTGTATATTCTTCATTTTTTGTACCGTCAGAACGCTCATTGCCTGCACACAAATAGCACGTAGGGTCATACTCCGGCAACTGAATGCTGCCAAAACTCTCTTTCTGTCCCTGCCACGGCCTTTTGGCACGGTGCGGCGATACCAGTATCCACTCGCCTGTAAGCGGGTTAAATCTCCTGTGCGGATGCTCGTTATTGTCAAATGGCTGCATGTTATTCAGTATAAAGGGTTGTGCCCTTTGCTATTTTAATTTTATAAGGCTCCAATGCTATGTGGAACTTTTCCTTGTATTCACTGCTCACGCGCCCTATCAGTGCATCCATGGCATCTTTCTTTACCAGAGATATGGAGCATCCTCCAAAGCCACCACCCATCATACGTGAACCTAATACGTTTTCATCATTGCGCACGGCATTCACCAAAAAGTCGATTTCCTCGCAGCTTACTTCATATTCGTCCGATAGTCCGTCATGCGTTTCAAGCATCAGGGCTCCTAATTTAGCAAAATCCTGCTTCTCCAATGCATTTACTGCCTCTAAAACGCGTTGTATCTCTTTTACCACAAAATGACAGCGCCTGAAATTCACATCACCCAATTCATCTTTCACCGCTAACACCATCTCCTCCGTGCAATCGCGGAACGTATTTATTTGCGGGTAATGCTGCTTCAGCACGGCAAAGCCTTCTTCTACTTCGCGCCTGCGGTCGTTATAGCCCGAGGTAAGGTGCGTGTGCTTAACGCGGCTGTCGAGCAGCAGCAGGGCGTAGTCCTTAAAGTCGGCTTTGTGGTAATCATGCTGCAGGGTGTTGCAATCCAGTTTTATTACCTGGTTCTTTTTGCCGAATACGCTGGCAAACTGGTCCATGATGCCGCAGTTTACACCTACAAAGGTGTGTTCCGACTTTTGGCCTGTCAGTGCGATCTCTTCTTTTGAAAGTCCAAAGCCAAACATCTCGTTCAGGGCAAAAGCAAACCCGCATTCCACAGCGGCCGAGGAAGACAAGCCCGCTCCCATAGGCACGGTGCTGCTGAATACTATATTGAAGCCTTTGAGGCCATCCCTGCCCTGCAATTGGTGCAGCACACCGAGAAAGTAGTTGACCCACATTTTATCGACAGGCTTCAGTTCATCGGTTACGTTGAACTCATAATGCCCGTCGATGTCTTTGGCAACTATGGCGCATTTGCCATCTTCATTAGGCGACACGGCAAAGCAAACATATTTGTTGATAGCGGCAGGCAGTACATAGCCGTCATTATAGTCTACGTGCTCACCGATGATGTTGATGCGGCCGGGGGAAAGCACAATATGCTGTGGTGCTTCGCCAAAACATTCTTTATAAAAAGCAGTGACCTGCTTAATTAATTTCTTTTTCATTACTTTATTTTATATGTGGCAGGAGTAAGTCCCGGCGCACTTGCTTTAATAAGCACCGGTCCTTCAGCCTTTTCTGTTCTTAAAACTATTGTGGCAATACCTTCTTCAGCGGTAATGGTGTTTCCTCCTATGATCTCTGCATTTTCGGCAATAACTTCAAAGGTTACCGCAAGGTTGGAGTCGTGTACCAGTGTCCCTTTGTCATCAGCAATTTTCGCATAAACGAAAACCACATCCGGCTTATCCGCATTGATATCCTTACCCGAACGGTCAGGATATACCTCCAGGCGTGCAGGCGCTCCCGGAGTTGCCACTTTATGCTCGCTTACCGGCTTGCCATCAATAAAACCTTCCGCACGTAGCGTTCCCGGCGTAAATTTACCCAGGCTGAAAACAAATGGCGGGTGCTGTAATTGATCCGAATACTGATTGCGCGTTGGCTTTTGCTTTGCTACCAAAACATCGTTGAGGTAAAGTGCCACCTCATCGCAGTTGCTATACACGGTTACATCGGTTGGCGATTTGGCATCCCAATAGGTCGCTACGTGAATAACCGGCCCCGAAACCAAATCCTTACCCAGCTTCTCTTTTGGCGAACGCTGGCTTTGGTAGAAATAATAAGCGAATTTCGGTATGCGGAAGATATCGCTGATGCCCGAGCTTTCAATATCGGGGCTGTACCCGCGGTTATAGTCGAACATCAGCCAGTTGGCATGGCCTATCGTGCTTTTATCTTTTCCTTTCAGGTTGGAGTTGAAAGCTTCCATAAAGTTGAACGCCTGTTGCAGCAAACGCTTTTCACCGGCACTGCGTAATTGACGGCTGGTGCGTTCTTCTTCTTTCAGGTTGGCAAAAGCGGTTTGGTTAAGGCCGGCGTTTTGCGCGTAGTATTCCCAGTCCCCATACTCGGCAATGAATATCTTACGATCGCCTTTGCTGTAATTATTCCAGTAATCCGGGGCTTTCCCGTGCTGCCTTGCGGGGATGAAAAGGTCGTAATTGGTATTATCCATCCATCCCGCGGTATACGTATCCTTGTACGGAAGTTCTGCACGCAGTATTTCGTTGGCCTTCTTCATATATTCTTCGGTCATTTCACTTTCGTTAAGCGATACTTCCCATGCAAAAACACTCGGATGGTTACGGTCACGGCGGGCCAGGTCACGTATTTCCTGGTGCGAATTTTTGACAAATTCATCATTGCCGAAGAACTGCCAGCCGGAAATGCAGTTCATTACCAGTATGCCCAACTCATCGCAGGCATTCATGAAGGCTTCCGGCTGCGGGTAGTGCGACAGGCGCACCATGTCGAAACCTGCATTTTTTATCTTTACAGCATCGCGGTACTGCGCTTCATCCGAAATGGCATAGCCCACATACGGATATTCCTGATGGCGGTTGGTACCGTTGATGAACATCCTTTTTCCATTTAAGAAAAAGCCTTTGTCGTTAATTTCTATTTTACGTATGCCTGTTTTGGTGGTATAGCTGTCAACCAATTTTTTGCCTGATAAAATCTGTACCTCTAACTCGTACAGGTTAGGGTCGGTAACCGACCACAGCCTGGGATTATCAACTTCTATACTGATCAATGCAGTGCCGTAGGTTCCTGCCCGCATTGTTGTTTCAGGCTTTGTAAATTCATATTTCTTACCGGCGGCATCTGTAAGGAAGGCTTTGATGGAAAAGGTTTTATCAACATCAAAGTCGTTTTGTACATTTACTGTCAACGTTCCTTCTGCACTTTCAGGGGTAATTTCATTAAATTTAATGAACAAGCCCCCGCCACCAACTATTTGCGCATTAACGGCATCGGTGATGTACAGTTTGTTGGTACGGATGAGGTAAGCATTGCGATAGATACCCCCGAAATAATTGAAGTCGAGTGTTTTTATCGTTTTGCCCGGCGGGATTACCGGATTATCCTCATTGTTGACTTTCACTTCAACTACGTTACGGCCCACTTTTGCTACATTGGTAATGTCTACGGTAAATGGGGTATAGCCACCCTTGTGGTGCGCCAGCTGCTGGCCGTTTACCAGTATGATCGCCTCATGCATCACGCCTTCAAAGTAAAGGAACAGCTTTTCGTCTGCCGAAGGGCTAACATCGAATGTTTTCTTGTAAATGCAGTTGCCCTGCCATTGGTTTACGGGTATAAGTTTTTCAATCCTTGGCGTATGCGGCAGGTTTACCGTTGCCGCCGTTGCGGTGTCGTTGTCGCGCATGAACTGCCAGCTGCTGCCGAAGTCCTGTTTCTTTCTTGTAACAGAAGCGGGCTTATGGCAGGCCATGAAGTGTGCCGCGATGATGATTGCTAAAAGTGTTTTTTTCATAAAAATGTTTTTCTCTCTCCCAGGAGTTTTACTCTTGCCGGTTAGTCCTCTCCCCCGACCCCTCTCCAAAGGAGAGGGGAGCGAGATGTGCCGACAGTACGTGTATACTAAATGTTGATTCACTTCCTGCATCGGAATGAGTGAAGCTTCTCCCTCTCCTTCGGAGAGGGCAGGGGTGAGGCCTATTTATAATTATCCTTATTGTAAAAATCAAATCCGGGCAGTGCCTCGTTGTTATTGGCTGCATCGAAGAATGTGGCGTTGTCCCAGTGCGAGCCATCGCCCCACAGCGTTTTGCAGGAAGAGGTTACCCAGGCCGGCTCCCAGTAAACAACGCCGCTGCCGCCGCCTTTCAGCGTAAGTTTTACCAGGTCGATCATGTATTTTTTCTGGCCTTCCGGCGATGCGGGATAGCCCTCTATCAATGCTTTTTTATCGAGGATATTCCCAGCCTTATCTACATTTTCCATAGTATACGGATAGGAAGTTTCCACAATGATGACCTTCTTTTTGTAGGTATTCTTCAGCGTACTGATGGCTTCCGGCAGGCGGTCAAATTTGTATTCCGACCAGAGCGGATAGTACGATAATCCGATGAAGTCATAATCGGTAATGCCGTTTTCTGTCGCGGGCTTAAACCATTTCAGAGCGTTCTCCGGCTGTGCGATATGCAGCATCGACTCAATTTTCTTATTGGCCTTATTAGAAACATCGCGTACTGCTTTCAAGCCACGATTAAGCAGGTGGCTGTTGCGCTTCCAGTCGATGGTATCTTTTATAGTGCCTTTCGGCTGCAGTATCTCGTTGTTGGTTTCGTTGCCCACCTGTACCATTTCCGGCAGGAGGTTTTCTTTGTCCAGCTTCATCAGCGTGTTGTAGGTAAAATTGTATACGCTGTCGCCCAATACTTTTACATCAGTAATAGCAGCCCACGCTTTCGGGATATCCTGCCTTCCCGGGTCAGCCCAGGTATCCGAGTAATGGAAGTCCAGTAACACTTCCATGCCATTTTCCTTTGCACGTTTGATGCTCTTTTTCACATCGGCATAATTGGAGTAGGGCGATGCTTCGGGTGCATTCCATAGCCTGATGCGAACCAGGTTGCAGCCTTTTTCTTCAAAAAGTTTGTAGGGGTCTACCTTCTTACCACCGTTTTGGTAGTAGGCACCGCAGTCCTCAATTTCGTTTACATACGAAAGGTCGGCACCCAGGTAAATCTTTTCTTTTTCGCTGCCGCAGCTCATGGCAAATGCCGAGATGGCGATGATGGATAGATGTTTTATTTTCATACTTAGTGCTGTATTAAAAGGTAGTAATCGTTTTTGTAAAACCACCCCGCCCTGTGGGCACCCCTCCAAAGGAGGGGAAGTTGTGGGATTCCCTGCTTTGGAGGGGTAGCTGAAAGCCGGGGTAATTTACTTCACCAATTAAACCAAATTTATTTCTTTTCAGACCTCACCCCCAACCCCCTCTCCGAAGGAGAGGGGGGCAGCTACACTCAAATGTGTTTACCCGAAACCTCTTTACGTTTCAGTGAGTCAGCAAGAGTTTCCCTCTCATTTGGAGAGGGGGTTGGGGGTGAGGTTTCATTACTCTTTATAAAATGCCTCCATTGCCGGGAGCGCTTTGCCGTCAAAATCCCAAAGGGCCTGGTTTTCCCAGGTCGAGCCATTAGGGGCTTCACTTCCACGAAATGCTGTCCATTCGGCACCCCAGTAGCAGAAACCTATACCGGTGCCGCTGTTCTTCACGACACTGCGTATAGCGTTCACGAAGGCTTTTTGTCCCTCCGGAGATGCAGGGTAGGCCGGTATAATCTGGTCGGCCTGCCCAACCACATTGTTGGTCCAGTCGTTCCACCCAAGGGTAAACGGATACGAAGTTTCCGCTACTACTACTTTTTTATTGTGTGCCTGCCCTAGCTGCGTCATTTTAATCTGCAGGTCCGCAAGGCTTTTGCCGTGCCATATAGGGTAATAGGATAGCCCAATATAATCATAATCTACACCGGCTATCTTATTAAAGAACCATTCGGCACTACCGGCAATACCTGCGTAATGGATCATGATCTTTGTGTCGGGTGCATTTTGGCGGATGGTTGCGCTTATGGTATTTACCAGTTGCAGGTAACCTGCTTCATTCGTGGAAAGATTGCCCAACGGGTACATAAACCCGGTATTGGTCTCATTGCCGATCTGGATGATGTCGGGATCTATTTCGGCCAATATGTTTGCTGTATACAATGTTGCCTGGTCGGTAAGCTGCTGTAGGTTGAGCCCCGCCCATTCTGCCGGTGTTTCCTGTTCTCCCGGATCTGCCCATGTATCGGAATAATGCACGGTAAGCCATACTTTCAGTCCGGCGGCTTTTACCCTTTGCGCAAAAGTTTTTACTTCTGCCATCCCGGAATGACCATTGGCAGGGTTTTTCCAAAGACGGATGCGGATGGTATTGACTCCCGCATTCTTCAATGTTGTAAGCGGATCTTCCGGCTGGCCTGCGCTATTTTTGTAACTGTAGCCTGCCTGCTCAATTTCCGGCACAAACGACATATCGACTGCGCGGATAAAGGAGCCTTCTTCCACTATAGGGCCATCATCGTTTTTGCCACTGTCATCATTCCCACAGGAAATCGTAATAAAAAGCAGGCTCCCGAAAAGTAGTATCCAAATTTTTTTCATAATGCGGTTGTTATAATTGTTCAAATTTAAAGCTTGTCTTTTGGTGGTATTCTTCTCCTTTTTTCAATACTGTGGAAGGAAAATGTGAATGGTTTGGTGCATCGGGATAATGTTGTGCTTCAAAGCAAATGCCACTCAAGGTGTGGTAATCAGCATCTTCTTTTCCTTTTATCTGCCCCAAACAGTTCCCTCCCACGTAGATGTGAAGAGATGGCTGGTTGGTGCAAACCGTCATTTTTAATCCTGTCTTTTTACTGGCTAATGAAGCTACGGGCGCGGTGTTATCTTCTATAATGAAAGTTGTGTCGATTTTTAGCGGGCAGTTTTTAGCAGATGTAAAATCGTACGGGCAGTTATTTACATTAAGAATACGTCCGGTAGGGATGCCGTCGGGCTTTGTTTCCAGTGTTTTATTGGAGTTTATAAAAAGTTTCTGTTCCTCAATCGTTTGCGAATGCCCATCCAAATTAAAATAGCTGTGCTGGGTTAAATTAAGGATGGTGTCTTCTGTGGTTTGTGCCCAGTACTGCACTACCAGCTTGTTGTCTTCGGTAACAGTATAGCTTACATGCAAGGTAAGGGCGCCGGGAAAGCCTTCATCACCATCAGGACTTGTATGGCTGAGAGTGATGGCATTCTGAGACAGATTTTCAACTACCCATACTGCCTGCCCGAAACCGTTGTTGCCACCATGGAGGGTATGCTTACCATGGTTAATTGCGGCTTGGTATTTTTTACCGTTAATGCTGAATCTACCTTTCTTTATCCTGCCCGAATACCTGCCGATTACTGCCCCAAAATAAGGTGCGCCCTCAAGGGTGTAGGAGTCAGTATAATCCTGTAGCGAATCGAAACCCAAAACCACATCTACAACTCCTTTTATCGAAGGAACTTTTAGGGAAGTAATGGTTGCGCCATAGGTAATCACCGAAGCTTTCATACCTCTTTTATTGGAAATGGTATGGCAAAAAACTTCTTTTCCGTCGGGTGTTATACCAAATGAATTTGTAATTACGGTCTCATCTAAATGAGAAATGTGATTTTTTTCCATGATTTTATAATCATATCATCACCAAAAGTATAAGTTATAATCAATTGAGCATACCAGTACCTACCAGTTTTTGTATATTAGCCACCAGTTATAAATTAATTTGGAACGAGCATGACACTAATTAGCTTAAAGCTTTAATTAATAATCACTAAAGGGACCAGGATAGTCTCAAATAAACAGAAATCTGCCCACATTCTCCTAATCCGCGTCATCCGTGTTCCGTTTATTACATCTTTTAAAATGAAAATAATAACCCTCGATAATCGCAGCAGCCTCCCTAAATACAAGCAGATCATCCTGTCTGTTGAGACTGCCATCGCCGAACACCGCCTTAATCGCGGCGACAAGCTGCCCTCTGTAAATAAGGTAGCCCTGGAGTTTTCGCTGTCACGTGATACCGTGCTTTTGGCGTATGATGAATTAAAGAAACGCGGCATCATTTATTCCAGGCTTGGCAAAGGTTACTATATAAAGAGTGTGGAGTTCAGTTTCGAGCAAAGGATATTTTTACTGTTCGATGAATTCAATTCTTTTAAAGAAGACCTCTACAATTCTTTTATGGAAACAATGGACAACAGCGCGCAGATCGATATCTTCTTTCATTACTTCAGTATTGAGGTCTTCAAAAAGCTTATTAATGAAAACAATGGCGATTACTCAAAGTATATTATCATGCCTACTACATTAAAAGGTGCGGCACCCATTATAAAGGCCCTGCCTAAAAATGATGTGTATATCCTGGACCAGACAAATGCCGAACTTCACGATTATCCGTCTATCCACCAAAATTTCGTAAAAGATATGTACAATGGTTTGCTTTCGGCGAAAGCCAGGCTGTCGAAATATAAAAAACTCATCCTCATCTTCCCCGCTTTCAAGCAGCCGCCGGGAATGGCTGAAGGTTTTACCAATTTTTGCAAAGACAACACTTTTGAATTTGAAGTTATTCAGGACTTTGAAGGGCGTTCCATTGCAAAGGGAGATGTGTTTGTACTACCGAACGACCGCCATTTGGTTAGGGTAATTGAACAGGCCAACAGCCAGGGGCTGGAGATGGGAACCGATATCGGTATTATCTCCTATAATGATACGCCGCTTAAGAAAGTGGTTGGAAACGGCATTACGACTATATCGACCGACTTTAGGGCAATGGGAAATATACTGGCCGAAATGGTATTGCACCAGCAGAAGACGCAGGTAGAGAACGAAAGCCGGCTGATTTTAAGGGGGTCTTTATAGCCCTGTTCGGTATGTGGTCAGATATTCGAAAGTAGCTGCCAAAATATCATTTGAATTTGTAACTTTATCTGTATAAATCTATCATTATGTCGAAAAGAAAAAATAACTTCTTTGAAAGCTTCGCTGCGAAAGTTACTAAAGCATCCGGAAGTACTGCCATGTTTGCCACTGCCTTTTTAATCGTTGTAGTATGGGCTTTGTGTGGGCCGATATTCAATTACTCCGAAACCTGGCAACTTGTTATTAATACCGGAACAACAATCATCACTTTCCTTATGGTGTTTCTTATCCAGAAATCACAGAACAAAGACTCCCTGGCAATACAGTTGAAACTTAATGAACTTGTGGCTTGCAACGAATTTGCCAGTAACCGCCTGATCGATATTGAGGACATGACCGAGAAAGAAATGGAAGTGGTAAAGAAATATTACTCTAAACTTGCTGAGCTTAGCAAAGAGGCGCAAAACCTTCATGAGTCGCATTCGCTTGACGAAGCGCGGGAAAGCCACAATGATAAAATGGAAGCCCAAAACAAATAAAAAAACCTTCAGGTAACTCCTGAAGGTTTTTTGCTAATACGTTCTATTGTATTAATGGGAGCGCATCTTGTCAAAGGTATGCTCCAGCAAATGCTTCATCTTGTCTGCAGCGCCTTTTACGGCAATTTCAACGGTGTCTGCATGGTTGGTTACCGCTTGCGGATTTAGCCCGTTTACGCGCGCCTCTATCATGCAGCGCTTGTCGCCTCCTTTTGTTTTGTCACCATTCTCGTCGCCAATGTGTACTTCAAGCGATGTTATCTTATCTTCAAAACGTTTCAGTGTAGTCTGAATCACTTCGGTAAAATAGGCTTCCATCCTGTCATTGCCTTCAATGTTTTTGTCTGTGTTTATGTGTACTTGCATGGCCTTTTATATTTTAGGTTCTATACTCAAATATACGAATTTTCCGAGTTATTTCCGAGTTTTAATAGAAGTTTAGTATTCGTTTACTTAAATAAAACTTCAATCTTTATTTGTAATATTATACCAATTGGTATATTTTTGCATTAAAGTTAATTATAATGACCAAAGCAGAAAGGACAAGGCAATTTATCATTGAAAAAACAGCTCCTGTTTTTAACAGGAAGGGGTATGCCGGGACCTCACTTGCTGATATTACGGAGGCCACCGGACTTACTAAGGGAAGTATATACGGTAACTTTGAAAATAAAGATGAGGTAGCCCTTGCAGTTTTCGATCATAATTTCGGGCTTGTATCTTCTTTGGTTCATAGCAAAATGGCACAGCAATCTAATACTGTGGATAAGCTGAAAGTATATCTTAGCATATATTCTGAATTTGCAAAATTGCCGGCATTGCAGGCCGGTTGCCCGGTACTTAACACCTCGGTTGAGTCGGATGATACACATGAAGAACTCAGGCAAAAAGCGTGTGATGCAATAGACGCATGGTATAAAACCGTATTGCTTATTATAAAACAAGGGCGTGAAAAGAAAGAGATCCGCAACAAGTTTGACGAGAAAGAGTTTGCCGGCGCTTTTATTGCCCTGATTGAAGGAGGAGTGATGCTTGCTAAGGTGACGGGCAAAATGAGCGGCCTCAAAGCGGCGATGAAACAGGCCGAAAAAATGATCGATGCTATAAGCAAATAATTTTTTTGATTATAAATATACCGATTGGTATTAAATAGATAATTATGAATTCAAAAGCAAAAGAGTTCTTACAAAGTTATAAAGGTAAAGAAGTTGAAGATTCTCCTTCGCCTTTTATGAACTGGCTTAAACCTGTAATGGCAGCAGTAGAGGAGGGCAGCCTAACGTTTGAATATACAGTCCGTAAAGAAATGACCAATCCGTTCGGAACGCTCCATGGCGGGGTAACGGCAGCAATGATTGATGATGCCATTGGAGCCACGCTGATATCGTATGGTGAGCCGTATTTTTATGTATCGGTCAACCTGGTAATCGATTATTTCTCACCCGCACGTGAAGGTGATATCGTTGTATCGAAAACCGCCATCCTTAAAAAAGGGAACCAGATTACCAACGCGCAGTGTGAGATATGGAATAAAGACCGGACAAAGCTTATCGCAAGGGGGTATACGAACCTGTTGCGTACGGAAATTAAAAAATAACACCATGAAGAGAGTAGCAGTTACAGGTTTGGGAGCAATAACTCCATTGGGGAATTCGGTTCCGGAATTTTGGGCGAACATCCTTGCCGGGAAAAGTGGTGCGGGGCCTATTAGCAAATTTGACGCGTCTAAATTCAAAACGCAGTTTGCCTGCGAGGTTAAGGATTTTGATATTGAAAAATATACAGACAGAAAAGAATCCCGCAAGTACGACCTGTTTACCCAATATGCCATTGCGGCAACTGATGAAGCCATAAAGGATGCAGGGCTGGATTTTAATGCTATGACACAGGAGCAACGTTTCGAAATCGGGGTTATCTGGGCGTCGGGCAATGGTGGCATCGGAACATTTGAGGAACAATTGGAGGAATTTTACTCCGGCGATGGTACACCCAGGTTCAACCCGTTCTTCATTCCGAAAATGATTGTTGATATAGCGGCCGGCGTACTTTCGATCCGATATGGATTGCATGGGCCGAATTATGCAACAGTATCGGCATGTGCCTCATCCAATACAGCGATCATTTCCGCTTTTGACACTATCAGGATGGGTAAGGCGCAGGTGATGATAGCCGGCGGGAGTGAGGCGGCTATAACCCGCTCGTCTATTGGTGGGTTTAACGCTTCGCACGCCCTCTCTAAAAATAATGATAACCCGCAATCGGCCTCAAGGCCTTTTGATACCGGCCGTGACGGATTTGTAGCCGGTGAGGGTGCCGGCGCGCTCATTCTTGAAGAATGGGAGTTTGCCGTGGCAAGGGGGGCGAATATTTACGCAGAGATAGTTGGCGGCGGGATGGCTGCCGATGCCTATCATCTTACCGGTACACCTGCCGATGGCCTTGGCGCTGCGCTGGGCATGCGTAAAGCTTTGGCAGATGCAGGCCTGCAGCCTTCGGATATCAGTTATATCAATGCACATGCTACGTCAACCCTTCAGGGAGACCTTAGTGAAATGAACGCTATTGCTACGGTATTTAACGGACTTGATGTTCCGGTGAGCGCAACCAAATCGATGACCGGGCATTTACTTGGCGCGGCGGGTGCTGTAGAGAGTATTATCAGTATACTGGCAGTAAAGAATGATATTGTTCCGCCTACCATCAATACAGAAACATTAGATGCTGCAATTCCGGAAAGGGTTTCAATAGTATTAGGTAAGGCACGGGAGCATCAGATCCATTACGCGCTTAATAATACCTTTGGCTTTGGTGGCCATACCGCAAGTACAATTTTTAAAAAAGTATAATTATTGATACGCTATCTCTGACTCTTAGCAAACTTTTCGCATCTTTGTAGTACTAAGACTGTAAACACGCTATGCGCTATATCTATGCCTTTCTGATGGGTTTGTGTTTCCTGCCACTATTTGCGCAGGTTGATGAATTAAAGCGTGCGCGCGATACCATCGAACTGGACAGCGTTCCCGCCTTTGCAGACCCTAAATACAGGGAGGACCAGTTCTATGCATCTATATCCTACAACCTCATGCAGGGCAAACCGGGCGGCTATTCGCAATATTCCTTTTCTACAGGGCTTTCCGCGGGTTTTCTTCGGGATATGCCCATCAATAATCGAAGGAATCATTCCATCGCGCTTGGGCTTGGATATTCCTATAATAATATTAAGCACAACCTTGTCGTGACGGATGTTGGCGGCGCAAAGAACAGTTATGCTATAACCAGCGAGGGTAATTTCGATAAGAATAAGCTGGTGCTACACTATCTTGAAGTGCCCTTAGAACTCCGCTGGCGCAATTCCGATTCTATAAGCCATAAATTCTGGCGTATATATGCCGGTTTTAAGGTAGGGATGCTGTTGTATGACAAAGCCCAATACGAGCCTGATGGCGGTACGAAATTTAAAGTGCGCAATGACAGCAACCTGAACCGTTTTGTGTACAGCGCTTATATTTCTGCCGGATGGAATACCTGGAACCTCTATGCCTGTTACGGAATCACACCCCTTTATAAAGACGCCAAACTCGAAAACGGTGAGGAGCTAAAACTCCAATCGCTCAACCTGGGGCTGATCTTCTATATTTTGTAGAGGTAAATTGTATTGTGAAAATTATAATACCGGCATCAGCCAGATAAACCAAAGGCCAACCTGTGGCACAATACCCAGCAGCGCGCCAAGTATTATTTCGCCCAAAGTTGTTGTACCGGCCATTAGCCGTGCCGAAGCTACAAACCCTGAGCAGACAATCAGGAATGCCATAGCATAGAGTAGTTCTATATGATAGTAGGCTGAAATGCTTATAACGAAGAGTGTAAGCGATGCGATGCCCGTCATATGCAGGCTTGCCTTGTGTCCTGTCAGGATGAGTGCCAATGCCGCAACGATGCTGATAAGCATCCCGACAAAATAGTAATACAGTTCGGGGACTACAAGGGAAGTAAAGGTGTTTTTGATCAGGAAGAAGAGCAACAGCGCGTAAAAGGCTAACGGAAGTTTTCTTTCTTTTTTGTCTTCGAGCTTACGGCTTTTTACAAGGCTTAGCGATTTGAGCAGGTAATATGCCGACATCGGGAGGAGTGTGGTCAGGATAAGTACCTGTATAAATACAAGATAGATTTCATGCTTGTAAAAAAAAGACTGTGTTACAAGAAAGTAAAACAGCGTAGTATATGCCGGTATGAACAGCGGATGAAACAGGTTTGAAAACACGGGAAGCAGCCTTTTCATGCCGGTTTATATTTTCTTGCGCATACGTGCCACCGGGATGTCCAGCTGCTCACGGTATTTCGCAATGGTGCGGCGCGCTATCGGGTAGCCTTTATCTTTTAGTATGTCGGCAAGCTTGTCGTCCGGCAGGGGCTTGCGCTTGTCTTCATCTTCGATAACGGTCTTGAGTATTTTTTTGATCTCTATTGTCGATACATCCTCGCCCTGGTCGTTCTTCATTGCTTCCGAGAAGAAATCTTTTATCAGTTTTGTGCCGTAAGGTGTTTCCACATACTTACTGTTGGCTACGCGTGATACCGTCGAAATGTCTAGCCCTACCATATCGGCAATGTCTTTCAGGATCATCGGCTTTAGCTTGGCCTCGTCACCGTCAAGGAAATATTCCTGCTGGTAGTGCATGATGGCATTCATGGTTACAAACAGCGTTTCCTGCCTTTGGCGAATCGCATCGATAAACCACTTAGCGGAATCGAGTTTTTGCTTAATGAACTGTACGGCATCTTTTTGCTGGGATGACTTGTCGCGGCTGTCTTTATAACTTTGCAGCATTTCCTGGTAATCTTTCGAAACGTGCAGTTCAGGAGCGTTACGGCCATTCAGCGTAAGCTCCAGTTCGCCGTCAACAATTTTAATCGCGAAATCCGGCACCACATGTTCTACCGTGCGGGAGCTGCTGTCATAAGCGCCTCCGGGTTTAGGGTTCAGGTGCTCGATTTCATCGATGGCTTTGCGTAGCTGCTCCTGCGTAATATCATATTTCTGCAGTAGCTTGTCGTAATGCTTTTTGGTAAAGGCATCAAACTGGTTTTCAAGTATATCAATGGCAAGCTCTACAGAACTTGTAGGGGTTTTGCTTTTAAGCTGAAGCAGGAGGCATTCCTGAAGGTCGCGCGCACCTACACCCGCGGGTTCCAGCTGATGGATGATGTGCAATATGTGCTCTACAGTTTTCTCGTCGGTATAAATACCCTGTGTAAAAGCCATATCGTCTACAATGTCGGGTATGCTGCGGCGAATGTAGCCCATGTCGTCAATACTTCCCACAAGGAATTCGGCAATGTCGCGTTCGCTGTCGCTTAGTATGAATGTATTGAGCTGGTCGACAAGGCTCTGGTGAAAACTCACGGATGCTGCAAACGGCATCGAGCGGTCTTCATCGTCATCACTGTAGTTGTTGGCCTGAAGCTTGTAGTCCGGGGTTTCGTCGTTGCTCAGGTATTCGTCGATGTTAATTTCGTCGGCATCAATCCTTTCACCTTCATAATCATCATAGTCTTCGTAATCATCGTTGTTGTCAAACTCATCCTTTTCGTACTCAAACTCATCCTCTTTACTGCTTTCTTCCAACGCCGGATTCTCTACCATTTCTTCCTTCAGGCGCTGTTCAAAAGCCTGCGTTGGGAGCTGGATCAGCTTCATAAGCTGTATCTGCTGCGGTGAGAGTTTCTGCGATAATTTTAACTGTAAGTTCTGCTTGAGCATAATAAAGACGGTAATTTATACAGGATAAAATTACAAAAAACAGGCATAATAATTGATGCGTTTTTTGATAAAATTAATATCGGCCTTTATACATATTTTATCCGCCCTTAGTTATCTGTCCTTACCATGTGTGACGTAATCCCTGATCCATTATGCATAGCAGGATCATAAGTTATGGTTTTTAAATAATCATCTTTCTGTTGGTAAACTTTCAAGGACATGATGTAAATAATGGGATAAGAATAAGATTTGAAACCCCTGAATCCCCTCAGCAATTCTCTCTTCTTGTTGTAAAAATTATTGTTGAACGTGTCCAATGTATAATAAGCGTCGGGGTCATCATCGGCGATAACCAAGGCGTCGGAAATCACTTTGGTTTGAATAATGCATTCGTCAGGAGTGTTGCTGATGGTATTGTACCCGGCATTTTTTTCTGCAATTACGAAGATGTCATGCCTTTTACGGTCATTTAAACTGCGCATTATTGTCAAATCAATACTATCTTTAACTATACCGCCTTTAAACCTTATTGTAACTGCATTGCTTCCAGCCTTAAAAGGCTGGCTTCCCTCCATGATCCTGAATATGGTGTCACGCACAACTGCTTTCACCGGTGTATTCTCAAATAGTTGTTTCAGGCCATTTTCAATCAGGGTTGTTTCCTGGTCAGAAATCGAATATCCTGTAAAAACATCATTCCGAATCAGATGGGCAACAACCTTGTCCTTTTTTTTCTGCCCACATCCAAGAACTGTTAAGATAATAGCAAAATAAAAGTGATGCCTTTTCATAGAAGGGATTTTACAATAAATATAGTGAATAATCAGACTGGTGAATTAATAAAAAAGCCTCCCGATCGGGAGGCCTAATATCTTTTAAAACTCGGCGTTCTGGGGTGTCCTTGGGAATGGTATCACATCACGGATGTTAGTCATCCCGGTTACAAACAGCACCAGGCGCTCAAAGCCAAGGCCAAAGCCGCTGTGTACTGCCGTGCCGAAACGGCGTGTATCGAGGTACCACCACAGTTCTTTTTCGTCAATGCCAAGTTCTGTGATCTTTTGCTGTAATACGTCAAGGCGCTCTTCACGTTGCGAACCGCCCACGATCTCACCGATGCCAGGGAACAATATATCCATAGCGCGTACGGTTTTGTTATCGTCGTTCAGCCTCATATAGAAAGCCTTGATCTTGGCAGGGTAATCGTAAAGGATCACCGGGCATTTGAAGTGCTTCTCTACGAGAAAACGCTCGTGCTCACTTTGAAGGTCGGCACCCCATTCTTCTATGATATAGCTGAATTTCTTATTCTTGTTTGGCTTACTGTTTTTCAGGATGTCGATAGCTTCCGTGTAGCTTACACGTTTGAAGTTATTGTCCAATACAAACTGCAGTTTGTCCAATAGTCCCATTTCGCTGCGCTCCGCCTGCGGCTTTTGCTTCTCTTCATCTGCAAGGCGCTGGTTAAGGAAGGCAAGGTCGTCCTGACAGCGATCCAGTGCATACTTTACAACATATTGAATAAAATCTTCGGCAAGGTCCATGTTGGCATCCAGGTCGTTGAATGCCACTTCCGGCTCGATCATCCAGAATTCCGCAAGGTGGCGGCTGGTGTTGGAGTTCTCTGCACGGAAGGTTGGCCCAAACGTGTAGATCTGCCCAAGCGCCATGGCGTAGGTTTCACCCTCAAGCTGTCCCGATACCGTTAGGTTGGTTTCTTTTCCGAAGAAATCCTGCTTGTAGTCGATTTTACCTTCTTCATTCAAAGGCGCACCTGTAGGAGGCAAAGCCGTTACGCGGAACATTTCGCCGGCACCTTCAGCATCGCTACCGGTAATGATGGGCGTATTTACATATACAAACCCTCTCTCCTGAAAGTACTGGTGAATGGCAAACGACAATACTGAACGTACCCTCATGATCGCACCAAAAACATTGGTGCGTACACGGAGGTGGGCATTCTCGCGAAGAAACTCCAGCGAGTGTTTTTTCGGCTGCATCGGAAACTTTTCCGGATCGCTGTCGCCAAGTATCTCAAAGCTTTTAGCTTGTACCTCATACTTTTGGCCCGCGCCCTGGCTTGGGGCAAGGTTGCCTTTTATGGCAATGGCAGCACCGGTAGTAATTCTTTTTAGCTGTTCGGCAGGCGTATTCTCAAAGTCAATAACGCACTGTATATTATTTATAGTCGAGCCGTCATTTAGGGCTACGAACTGATTGTTCCTGAAAGTTCTTACCCATCCTTTTACTAATACATCATCCAGCGGCTTCGTGCTGTTCAGCAGGTCTTTAACTTTAGTGTGCTTCATTTTAAAAAAAATTAGTCTTGTTTTTTGGATAGCTGCGCTCAGTGCGCAAATGCCTGCAAATGTAGTGAAAAGAGGAAAAACGTAAAGGGGTTTTGATGTGAATTCCTTGAATTTTTACAAATTAAGCCTCGCCATTTTTTTAATGGGGTATCTTTGTAAAAAACCGGATATCATGAACTGGACATTACTTATTATCGCAGGACTGTTTGAGGTAGGCTTTGCCTCATGCCTCGGTAAGGCAAAAGAAGCAACAGGCAGCGCATACCTTTGGTGGATGGGAGGGTTTTTATTCTGCCTCACCGTCAGTATGGTTTTGCTGTACAAGGCAACACAAACGCTTCCTATAGGGACTGCCTATGCGGTATGGACAGGTGTTGGTGCCGTGGGCACGGTGCTTGTAGGGATATTTGTGTTTAAGGAACCATCTGATTTTTGGAGGCTGTTTTTTATCACGACGCTTATTGCTTCAATCATAGGGCTGAAGTTTGTAACGCATTAGGATTGGATGGCCTCACCCCCGGCCCCTCTTCAAAGGAGAGGGGCCGGGGGTGAGGCCATCAAAAGTATCATTATCAGATTCCATTCCTAAAACAAATTCAGAACAAACGACAATTTTACCGAAATATTCCTGTCGAAGTAGGGCAAATGATACGGCCCATAGCGGTAAAAGGCAGATAAGCCCAATCCTTTAAAAATCTCGTTGAGTTCCAGGCCGCTTTCATAGTAACCTTTTTCGAGGGTATTGTATTGCAGTCCGGTGTGTTCTTCTTTTTTCTCCATATTACCCCAGGCAAAACGGGTTACCAACATCGGGGAAAGCTTCAGGCTGCGGAAAATCGTAAACCGTGTAAGCCCGTGCTTCAGCTGTACCATCAGATACTGGCTCGAGAAAAATTCGTTAAAGTACATGGTCTCAAAACTGTTCTTGCCGGCAATTGTGATCCGCTCCAGTACGCCGTCTTTGTCCAGGTTGTTCGGTGAGGTGCTGTACAGGTGGGTCAGCGGAGTGTTGCCTACAGCTACACCGGTTTGTACCAGTGCCGAGGTCTTTTGCCCGTTGAGGTATTTCTTTTCAAATTCTGCCCTTACATCGAGTTTGCCAAAAGTAAAATCACTTCCCAGCAGGTCGGCAACCGACTGTGTATACTGAAAGGCGAATTTTGGGAAGCGCTTCTCCGTTTCGAGCCTTCCGGTGGGTGTTTGCATGAAGTCGCTGAATGGGTTCCATTGCAGGGACACCGATGCCGCGGCAATGTTGAATACCGAAAAGCTGTCTCCATTCGGGTTATAGCTGTAGTCAAATTTCGGGTCGATGCGGCTGCGTGTTATCTGCCACATACTTTCTGTTTTCGGGATGATCTTGGTTTCTACATACGCCTGCCAGGTCTGGTAGTTATAGAAGGTGGAAATGTTTATCGGGCGCGGATCGTAGATCTTAAACACCCTTTTGTCGGTCGCGAAAGAGGTACTACCGATTTCCTTCACATCATCGGAATAGGAGCCCCCAATCCACGAATTAGAAAAATTGCCCAACCGTATCGCACCTCCAAGACTGTATTTGAACTGCCCGTCTTTGCTGCCATAAGCGCCATAAGTATTGATACGGAATATTTCGGAAAACTTATCATTCGTCACACCCCCGAGGCCCACGCGGAATCCTTCGTAGTTATTATATTTAATGATCTGCCTCAGGTCGATGTCTACAAAACCAACGGGTACATAGCCATTTACGATTCGCCTGCCTAATATGATACGCTGCTCCCAGTTGTCTTTCGCCACGATGCTGTCCAGGGCAATGTAAGTCTTTATGCTGCGGGCATCCAGTGTATCGGGGCGAAACCGGTTCCAGTATTCTTCGGGACGGTTAGTGGCTTCATCGCGTATTTCAATTTCCACTGCCGTTCGCCGTATGTGCAGAGGGATGTTAAACTCCTTGTCAAAATTGAAGGATTCCGATATCAGGTATACAAAGTCTGAACGTTCCTTGTTTCGCTTGCGGTCGTCGGTCACGGCATCAAACTTTATGGTTTCACCAAGTATTTTAATGTCTTCCTTGTTGTTCCCTTTTACGATCTGGAGCGTTTTTTTGTCCGGGAACCATAATTGCTGTGCTTCGTCAAATGCAAAATCATGGGTCGACGTAATGTCCAGCATATTCTTTACACGGAAAACCGCTTTGGCCACGCCGTAAGTAGTACTGTCAATATACAGGATGCCTTTTAGCTTTTTCTTGCTGTTGCGCTTCGGGATAAAATAGATCATATAGGTGCTCCGGCTGCCAATGTTTACTGTATCGAGAATCTTGTAATTGTAAAAGGTAAGCGCGTCATCGGCTAATGGCCCCGCGTATTTCGTCTCAAAAAGATCGATCTTATCGGTATAAACAGAGTACGATTGCAGCTTAAGGCCGATAAACTCGTACAATGGCTTTTTGAATCCCGCCATACGTGTGGCCAGTACATCTTCTTTGAGTCCCTGTTCTCTTGTGAATTTAAATTCCGATACTTTTTCGGTCTGGTACAGGTGCTGCCTGTCGATCATTTTTTTGAATTTATAATCAGCCGAGTCAACTTTTACTAAACGCCGCCCGGCCTTTTCATAGGCAAAGACGGAGTCGAGTTTGCCGCTGATGGAGTCGGGGTTTGCGGTTACGAGCAGCCTGTCGTATGTTTTATATTTAAAGCTTTCCAGTTTTTGCTGGGGGTCGTTTACGGGTTTTCGCCGGATGGCACGCCCCATGATCTCTTTGGCCGGATTTGCCCCGTTAATGATTACTTCCCTGAGCTGTTGCGTATGTGGTTGAAGGTTTACCGTGTAGAAGCTCTTTTTAGTATCAATAACTATTTTTTCGGGGCTGTATCCGGTATATGTTACGATAACAGCGCCGCCGGGCTGTTCTATTGCGAGCCTGCCATCTACATCGGTAATATAGCTCTTGCCCCTGGCTTCTATAGTAGCAAAGGGGAGTGGATTGTTTTTTTCGTCCTTTACCCTTACTGTAATAGCGGTTTGCGCCTGGATAGTAAGCGTAATAAAGAAAAGTAACAGGTAGAGGATTTTCATGATTATGTAAAGATATCCTAAGGATTCCGGCGGCTGTCGATGACTGTAATAATATTAATGATATCCTGATGAATATAAAATACTTTATAATTGCGAACTATTATCCTCCGGCAATTTTTCCTAAATTCATCAAGCTGAAATTGTTCAGGGAAGGTAAAATTAATTGGCGAGAGGATAATTTCCCGGAGGATTCTTCGCGAAGTTGACACAGAGTTTCTCATCAGACCAATTTATTGTAATGTTTTTTGAATACATTACCAATTTTTAATTTCATTCAACAAATCATCCTGTGAAGTATACCGTCCTTCTTCAAAATCTTTAATTCCTTTCAATCTTAGCATTGTATTGCTCAATGTTTAATGGTTCACCCAAGACAGTATAACCAACAATGTTATTATCGTGGGTGTATTCCTTCATCTCAAGAAGTTTTTTAAACACTGCAGTGTCTTCCAGATGCATGATCCAGTCCAGCAACTCCAGTTTTTTTACGGCTATATCCATGGCAATTTGATTGATATGTAAAGATAACGGTTTTTAGCGAAATTTATGATGCACAAAAAAGCCCCGGCATTCCGGGGCTCTCCTTATACTTTCATGATCTCTGCTTCTTTATGTACAAGCAGTTCGTCAATCTTTTTAATATAGCTGTCGGTAAGCTTCTGCACATCTTCCTCGGCGCTTTTGCAAACGTCCTCGCTCATGCCATCTTTCTCCAGCTTTTTGATCTCGGTATTTGCATCCTTACGGGCATTACGCACACCGATCTTGGCATCTTCTGCCTCACCTTTGGCTTGTTTTACCAGGTCGCGCCTTCTTTCTTCCGTAAGCGCGGGAACATTGATAATGATATTGTCACCGTTGTTCATCGGGTTAAAGCCAAGGTTGGCGATCATGATGGCCTTTTCGATAGGGTGCAGCATATTCTTTTCCCAAGGGGTAATAGTTATTGTCCTCGCATCAGGCGTATTTATATTAGCTACCTGCGAAAGCGGTGTCGCGGTACCGTAATAGTCTACCTTTACGCCACCCAGCATCGCGGGGCTTGCCTTACCGGCACGGATGTTCAGGAATTCTTTTTCAAGGTGCGCCAAAGAGCCGTCCATGGATTCTTTGGTACTATCTAAAACAAAATCAATTTCTTCCATGATAATTCTTAGTATTAAAAATTAAACATTAACTGTAGTTCCCACCAGCTCGCCTTCGCAAACTTTCATGAGGTTGCCTTCCTTATTCATGTCGAACACAATGATAGGCAGCTCGTTTTCCTGGCTTAGTGTAAAGGCTGTTGTATCCATAACGTTCAGTCCTTTTGCCAGCACGTCGTTAAAGGTAAGGGTGTCATATTTTACGGCTGTAGCATCTTTTTCAGGGTCGGCGGTATAGATACCGTCTACGCGTGTGCCTTTCAGTATTACGTCGGCATTCACTTCCACACCCCTTAGCACGGCGGCTGTATCGGTGGTAAAGTAAGGGTTGCCTGTTCCTGCGCCAAAGATCACGATGCGGTTTTTCTCCAGGTGGCGCACAGCCCTCCTTTTGATGTACGGCTCTGCGATCGCTTCGATCTTAAGGGCGGTTTGCAAACGTGTCGGCATCCCTGCATCCTCAAGGGCGCCCTGCAGCGCCATACCGTTAATAACGGTGGCAAGCATTCCCATATAATCTCCCTGAACCCTGTCCATACCGTTGCTGGCCCCGGCCACACCACGGAAGATGTTGCCCCCGCCAATTACGATGGCGATCTGTACGCCACGCTCGTGGATCTGTTTTATTTCCTGGGCATATTCGGCAAGCCTTTTTGGGTCAATGCCGTACTGCCTGTCTCCCATAAGGGCTTCCCCGCTTAGTTTCAACAGGATTCTTTTGTATTTCATAGGGTTGTTTTTGACTGGTGCAAATATAGGAATAAAACTTTTTCGGGAAAGAGTGTCTTTCAATCTAAATTAATTCCGTGTCCAGCATTCGGTTACATGGTCGTTTACCATACCAGTGGCCTGCATATTCGCATAGATAACCGTAGAACCAACGAACTTAAAGCCGCGCTTTTTCATGTCCCTGCTTATCTTGTCAGATAGGGGAGTAGTGGCCGGAACCTGTCCCATTGAGGATGGTTTGTTATCGATGGGCTTGCCCTCGCTGAAATCCCAGTAATATTTCGAAAAGCTGCCGAATTCGTCCTGTATCTTCAGGAAGGCCTGCGCGTTCGATACGGCAGCCAGTACCTTAAGGCGGTTGCGTATGATCCCTGTGTCCTGCAGCAGCTCCTGTATTTTGGCATCGTCATATTTCGCGATCTTCTTGTAATCAAAGTTGTCGAATGCATTTTGGAAGTTCTCCCTCTTGCGTAAGATAGTGATCCAGCTCAGGCCTGCCTGAAAGGTTTCCAGCAGCAGGAACTCGAATAGCGTGTGGTCGTCATAAACGGGGCGTCCCCATTCTTCATCGTGGTATTTTTCATAAAGGGCGTCGCCTACGCACCAACGGCATCTTATTTTATCACTCATATTTCGCGTAATGTGTCTTTAGCAAGGAATTTATCGATCATGGCATGTGCCAGGTAAATCACCGGGGTAAGGCCTACAGCAATCAACAGCTTTACAAAATAGCCGGTAAGCCCGGAGGCTATAAACTGCCCGGTCGTCATTTTACCCGGCAGGTAGAATGCAATGCCCAACACTATAAAGCTGTCGAAGAACTGCGAGATAACCGTTGAGCCTGTACTGCGGAGCCAAAGCATTTTATTTCCGGTCTTTCTCTTAACGAAGTGAAACAACGTAACGTCGATCAGCTGCGAAACTAAAAATGCGGTAATACTGCCAACAATAATAAGCATCCCCTGTCCGAATATGGCGGTAAACTGGCTGTCGGTTACAAAATTTTTACCTGTCGCAGCCGGGATTTTAATGGCTATAAAAAGCAATATAAAAACATAAGCAATAAGCCCGGCTGTAATAAGCGACAATCGCTTTACGCCTTTCTCGCCAAAATATTCGTTGATAAGATCGGTCGTGATGAACACCACAGGCCATGGCAATATTCCCACGCTCATTAGCGCAGAGCCTACATAGATGAGCTTGGGCCCGATAAGTTCTGCCACAACAGCATTGGTGATAAAAATTCCGGCAAGGATGGTATAGATGAGGTGTCTTCGGGTTTGGAACATTAAATGGTATTTAACAAAATCAAATATACTAAATAGTTTCACAGGGTTTAATTTTCCATAGTACATTATCAATTTTGCTAAAGGTTGGTTTTTAGCACATTATACAGTGCAGCCATTGATTTTGAGAACTATTGTTACGCTGCTAAGCGTATATTGTAATTTTGGATAAGACGCAACCATTTAACATAAATCCCATCTAATAACAAACCAACCTATGCTATTTATGAAAAAAATCGTAATGCTGCTACTATGCGCCCCCATATTTGCTTTGGCGCAACCAGGCTCTTTTGATACGTCTTTTGCCGGTACAGGCAAAAAATCACTTTATGTACAGGAACAGATGACCCGTGCCTACCGTGTTGCCGCCCTGCCCGGCGGAGCCATCCTTACTGCCGGGTTTAATTATTCGCAGGACTACAATGGCGCATTTCTTGGTGCATTTGTCAACAAACATCTTGAAAATGGCAACACCGACACTTCTTTTGGCACCAATGGCATTGTTTATTTCAGCAACCCCTCGACGCTGAACTGTTTTATTACCGGCCTTAAAGTACAGCCTGACGGAAAAATTATTATAAGTGGTTCTATAAACGGGCAGGGAGAAGTAAGGCGCCTTAATGCCGACGGATCTCCTGATGCAACTTTTGGCACTAATGGCGTTGTATCGCCCGGGTTGCAATACATCAGTTGTATGGCTATTGCGCCAAACGGAAAAATTGTGGCTGTAGGCCAATACTGGAACGGCATTATCAATGTATACCAGTTGCACCGTTATAATTCCGATGGCACCCCCGACACCACATTTGGCAATAATGGTATGGTACACGCCGATATTACCAGCTATAAGTTTGACCTTGCCGTTGATGTATTGGTACAGCCCGATAATAAAATAGTTATAGCGGGCGAATCCTATCTTACAATACAGAATGCCGTGGTAAGCCGCTTTAATGAAGACGGAAGCCCGGATACTGCTTTTGCGGATAACGGGGTGGCTATAGTGCCTCTTTCACCCGATGAAGGTAATGGGAGCTTCCGGGAAATAGCATTGCAGCCCGATGGCAAATTAGTGGCGGCTGGTTATGCAATAGGCTTCACAGGCACCGGGGGTTTTAATTCAAACAACCCGGCAGTTGTAAGGTTAAATACCAATGGAACCCCCGACACTACCTTTGGCACAAACGGGAAAGTGATTTTACCCGCAGTATATAACGCAAACGACCAGTTCACCTCGCTGCACCTGCAAAACAATGGCAAAATACTGGCAGGCGGTAACGCTTCGTATCCAGATCCATACATGCGAACCTCATACTACCTGACACGCTTTACGAGCCACGGCGAAACAGACGCGGTTTTTGGCGTAAACGGGCGGCTGCTTTATGATTTTACGAACTCTGACGGCGACTATCTAAACTATCTGGAGGACATAACCAAGACGGAAGACGGACGGATTTTGACAACCGGGTTTACAGGCCTCGGCAATACTGAAGAGATGAAGATGATAATCTGCAGGTTTAGAAACGACGATACAGCGAGTGTTAAAGGCATCGAATTACCCGCATTCAGTGTATATCCTAATCCGGTAACTGAGGTTGTCAGCATACCGTTACCGGCGGGTAGTTGTTCCGTAAAGGTATTCAACATGCAGGGGCAGCTGGTATTCAGCCAGCCGCGTGAGGGCTTTACCGGTAGCATGTCGCTTAGCGGGCTCGCAGCAGGAAGCTATGTTTTAAGTGTAGTGTCTGATGGCGGTACGGCATCCCAAAAAATAGTGAAGCTGTAACAGTAATTCCGTAAGCCACAAATTTCCTGAATTGTGCCAATTTGTGCACTTTAGACATTTGTGGCTTAATTTGATGGTTTCACTTCTTTAGGACTCTTTTTAAAGCTTTCGTCATTTACATCGGTTTCCATAAAATAAACTTTACCGTTTTCTTTATAAACCAGTGCTTCCAATTCTTCCTTTGTTATTTCGTTACACCCTGTCGGCACAAGGAAAGGTTCAAAAAGTTGTTTCCATTTACCGTTGCGGAACGTATATGTTGTCATGGTATACACACACCCATTCATAGGGGATTGGAAGACCGATAACTCCGCCGCGCCATCTCCATTAAGGTCACCTTCACCCACCGGCCTGGGGTTGCAGCAGCCTACGGCCAGGTCGGGCAATTTCTTGTTGTCGAATGTTATGGTGAATTTGCCGGGTATGCCATCTTCAACGGGATTTCCGGAACCTTCAACAACGGGTACGGTAATACGGTCATCTGGCTCATCATCGCCATTAAAGTCCCACTGGCTGATGTCTGCATCTTCTTGAGAGTTTGCTGTAGCAGGTTTAACAAGGGTATCGTTTGCCTCGACGGCTGTTGTGTTTATTTCAGCCGCTTCTTTTTTGCATGCTGATATAGCAAGCATAAACAGCGATGCGGTAACAATGACTTTGTTCTTCACGGAGGGGTAATTATTCGATATTTTATATATATATGTCCTAAAGTAATAAAAATAGGGGTAGGGCTAAAAATATTTTTCATATTTAATTTATAGTCATACTTAGAAAGGGGGGTGTTGTTTTAAATTTAATTAAATTTAAAACCTATCCTATATAATTTTTGGGTTAAAATATTTATATTTACAATAATTATAAGTTCATCGCTATGAAAATAGGGGTTCCTAAAGAAATAAAAAATAATGAGAGCCGTGTTGGCCTCACTCCGGGAGGAGTATTCGAATTGGTTAATTATGGGCATGAGGTATTCCTGCAGGAGGATGCGGGTACAGGAAGTGGTTTTTCGGATGAGGATTATCGTGAGGCTGGTGCGATTCTGCTCCCGACCATTGAAGCCGTCTATGCCATGGCCGATATGATCGTAAAGGTAAAAGAACCTACCCCGCATGAATATCCACTGGTAAAGAAAAACCAGGTTGTATTTACCTATTTTCATTTTGCTTCCAGTGAAGAACTTACACGTGCTATGATTGCGAGCAGGTCAGTGTGCATTGCTTACGAGACTGTTCGCGATGAGGAGGGGACGCTGCCATTGCTTACGCCTATGAGCGAGGTGGCCGGCCGTATGGCGATACAGCAGGGCGCCAAATACCTCGAGAAGCCGATAAAGGGCAGGGGAGTACTGTTGGGTGGCGTGCCGGGTGTTCCTCCGGGAAAAGTGCTTGTGCTAGGTGCCGGAGTAGTAGGAGTCCAGGCGGCTAAGATGGCGGCAGGGCTTGGCGCGCATGTTACGATACTTGATATTAATATGAAACGCCTCCGGTATGTAAACGACGTGATGCCAAATCATGTAGTAACAGAGTTCTCGAGCGTGTTCAACATCAAAAGGCATATAAAGAACCATGATCTTATTATTGGGGCGGTACTGATACCGGGAGCTAAGGCTCCGAACCTTATTACCCGCGAAATGCTGAAGGAAATGCGCCCCGGAACCGTACTGGTAGACGTGGCGGTAGACCAGGGCGGCTGTTTTGAGACCACGCGGCCCACGACGCACGAGGAGCCGACCTACATCATCGATGATATTGTGCATTACTGTGTAAGTAATATGCCGGGTGCCGTGCCGTACACTTCTACGCTGGCGCTGACGAATGTTACGCTGCCGTATGTGATTAAGCTGGCCAACCTGGGCTGGGAAGAGGCCTGTCGCCGAAATGCAGACCTTGCCGCCGGATTAAACATTGTAAAAGGTGAGGTTGTGATCGAAGAGATCAAAAATGCTTTTGCGAAAGAGTTGATAGGTTGATTGGTAGATGTGGTTATTTGTGGATGTGGAGCAGGATCGTGGATAAAGACTTAAAATCGAATTGTTATACGTTTGTTTGTTTCGCTCTTTTTGGAGCAAAGAAAAACCCCGCAACTTTTCAGAAGCGGGGTTTTTAATATGATAAAAGGTTTACTTATGCAAGTGCAACCCTTTTGTAGCCTGTTACAGTAAGGCCGCCATCAACAGACTTTACATACTCGCTTACGCTAAGTTTGTTGTCTTTAATGTAATCCTGGTTCACAAGTGTATTGTCTTTAAAGAAACGGCCAAGTTTGCCTTTCGCAATATTGTCAAGCATAGCCTCAGGCTTGCCTTCCTGGCGAAGTACATCTTTTGCAATTTCAATCTCTTTCTCAACGGTAGCAGCGTCAACGCCTTCTTCGTTAAGTGCGATAGGAGCCATAGCGGCAGCCTGCATGGCCACGTTGCGTGCAGCTTCTTCACCACCATTAACGTTAGCAGAAAGGCTAACTAAAGTAGCGATCCTGTTACCCGCGTGAATGTACGAACCAACGAATGCGCCTTCAAGCCTTTCGAAAGAACCGATCTCGATCTTCTCTCCGATAACGCCTGTCTGCTCGATAAGCTTTTCTTCAACAGTCATACCGTTGTAGTCTTTAGCAAGAAGCTCTTCTTTTGTAGCGCTTTCAAGTGCAAGGGCAGCAAAGTCGTTAGCAAGTTTCACGAAAGTTTCGTTTTTAGCAACAAAGTCAGTCTCACAGTTAAGGGAGATAACAACACCTTCGGTTTTGTCAGCGTTTACCACAGCGATAACAGCGCCTTCAGCAGAATCGCGGTCAGCCCTGTTAGCAGCAACTTTTTGTCCTTTTTTACGAAGGTTTTCGATAGCTTTATCGAAATCACCATCCGCTTCAACAAGCGCTTTTTTACAGTCCATCATACCGGCACCGGTGATGGTCCTCAGTTTATTTACGTCAGCAGCAGTAATATTTGCCATTTTAAGTCGTATTTAATTTTGTTGTTTTTAATGAAAAAAATAAAGCCGTTATACAGATAATGCTACAAAAGTAAACATCACCCCGCACAACGGCTTTATTGTAATGTTATCTTTATTCTTCAGTAGCGGTTGGAGCTTCTGTTTGTGCAGGAGCTTCAGCAGCCGGGGCAGCAGGAGCTTCAGCCACAGGAGCGGCAGCAGCTACAGGAGCAGCAGCTTCTTCACCTTCTGTAAAGTCATCTTTATCAGATTTCCTGTCAGAAAGGCCTTCAACTACAGCACCGGTTACCAGAGATAAGATTTTGTCAATAGATTTTGAAGCGTCATCATTTGCAGGGATAACATAGTCAACCTGACGTGGGTCAGAGTTGGTATCTACCATTGCGAAAACCGGAATGTTTAATTTTTGAGCTTCTTTTACTGCGATGTGTTCAGCCTTGATGTCTACTACGAACAACGCGGCAGGAAGCCTTGTCATGTCGGCAATAGAACCAAGGTTTTTCTCAAGCTTAGCACGAAGACGATCTACCTGAAGGCGCTCTTTCTTAGAAAGCGTCATGAATGTACCGTCTTTCTTCATTTTATCGATAGAAGCCATTTTCTTAACGGCTTTACGGATAGTAACGAAGTTGGTAAGCATACCACCTGGCCACCTTTCAGTGATGTAAGGCATGTTGGCAGCGGCTGCTTTTTCAGCAACGATGTCTTTTGCTTGTTTTTTTGTGGCTACGAAAAGGATTTTTCGGCCTGAAGCAGCGATTTTCTTAAGGGCTTCGTTAGCCTCTTCGATTTTAGCTGCGGTTTTATACAGGTTGATAATGTGTATGCCATTACGCTCCATATATATGTAAGGAGCCATGTTTGGATCCCATTTCCTGGTCATGTGTCCGAAGTGTACACCTGCTTCCAGTAAGTCTTTAACTTCTACTTTATTTGCCATTTTTGTAATAGTTTACGTTCTGTTGAGTAAGCGCAATGTTCAGGTGGCGCACTATGGCTGGCCCTGCCCATTTAGATGCTAAACTAACCCCTCGCCTCAGCGGGGCAACAACAACTTTTGTTTTTAAATTCAATAATGATAATAATCGCCCTTCGACTGTGCTCTGTCCTTCGACTTCGCTCAGGATGACGACAAAAAGAATATTAACGTTTAGAGAACTGGAATCTCTTACGGGCTTTCTTCTGGCCGAATTTCTTACGTTCTACCATGCGTGGATCCCTTGTCAATAGTCCTTCCGGCTTAAGGATGCTGCGGTTTTCAGCATCAACCTCGCACATAGCGCGGGCGATAGCCATACGTACAGCTTCAGCCTGTCCTGTGATACCACCACCATATACGTTCACTTTCACATCAAAGCCTTCGGCATTGTTTGTCATAGAAAGTGGCTGGCGTACTTTGTACTGTAGCGTAGCGGTTGGGAAGTATACTTCAAGTTCTTTTTTGTTTACCGTGATTTTACCAGTTCCTTCAGAAAGGTAAATACGGGCAACAGCAGTTTTCCTCCTGCCAATTTTGTGGATAGTTGCCATTTACTTTAGATCGTTTAAGTTAACGGTTTTAGGCGACTGAGCAGCGTGCTTGTGGTCAGGGCCTACATATACATTCAGGTTACGGAATAGCTCAGCACCAAGTTTGTTCTTAGGAAGCATTCCTTTTACCGCTTTCTCAACAAGGATAGCAGGGTTCTTAGCCTGTAGTACCTTAGCTGTAAGCGTCCTTTGTCCTCCTGGGTAACCGGTATGACGCATATAGATCTTGTCGTCAAGTTTGTTACCTGTAAGGTTAATCTTTTCTGCGTTGATAACAACTACGTTATCGCCACAGTCAACGTGCGGTGTATAATTTGTTTTGTATTTGCCCCTCAAAAGCATCGCAACTTTAGAAGCAAAACGGCCCAAATTATGACCTTCAGCATCGACAACGATCCACTCTTTCTGAGCAGTCGCCTTGTTAGCCGAAACTGTTTTGTAGCTTAATGTGTTCACAATAAATTATTTTAATTAAACATTCCATCCCCAATAAAGGGGTTGCAAAAGTACAATTAATTCTTAGAAATTCAAATATGAGATAAAATTATTCTTTAATGAATGAATTTTAACAGGCAGAGTGCCGCAAAGATAGGTTTTTATATTGGAAATATACCGGTAATTTCAATGTAGCAATTGCCGCTCTCCGATAGTACGGGAATCGTTTACGGCGCGCGGCAATCTTTTTTTACAGTTCCGGCAGCGTTTTCTGCTAGCGGGATGCTTTCGGAACCGAAAAGCCATCGTTAATCTTTACGCCATCCACTTTCCCGTCCGCATTCCGGGTAAATCGCGGTGTGTTATGGTCTTCGTACATAAAGAATTCAGTGTCCGATGTAAAATACATTTTCCATAGCAGGTCACCCTGCTTTACCCAAAGGCTTCCGTCTTTCTTAAGGATCGAGAAACTGAGATCCGGGTGGGAGTATTCGCCGATGTATTCATTCAGTATAGCTTCAGGCACTTTCACTACAGTCTTTTTCGAGGGAGTATAAAAATCCTTCCAGTTGTAGGTTGTTGCCACGCTGCTGATGATTTCACTGATAATATCGCCATTGTCGCTGTTTACCATCACCACTACGCCATTACCCCCCTCGAGGCTGCCGAAATAATGGCACCGGAAGCCTTGATTGGCGCCGCCATGCTGAAAGTAACCGATGTTTCCTTTATTGGCTATAAAGACTCCCAATCCGCCTGGGCTCATTTCATAAGGTGTTGTCATAAGCTTAACCATGTCCCGGTTCAGCACTTTTTGCGATTTTCCGGCATACGCCAGCTGCATCTCTATAATATATTTAGAGAGGTCCGTCGGATTGGTCCACAATCCTGCCGCACCCTGCTCTGGGTATACATGATATTTTCCGGGTATTTCAATACTATAGTTGTTATAGGCTGTTGCCAGTAAATTTTTCTTTGCGGCAAGTGGTGGTTGTTCATAAGAACTGCCGGTCATGCCGAGCGGCTTCAGCACGGTTTCCCAAATATAGTCGGCATAGCGCTTACCGGTAATGTCCATTGCTATAAGCTGTGAGATTGTGGTTCCCCCGCCGGAGTACTGGAATTTCAATCCCGGCCCGAACTCAGAGCGTACCGCGCCGCTGTTCGCGGGTTTCTTACCGTCGAGTATATCGGTAACCGATGGTAGCGCCTCTGTTACGGCATATCCTCCAAAGCCGTGTACCGATAATCCTGCCGTATGGCTCAACAGGTTGGCAATGGTAATCTTTTTGCCTTTAGAAACAGAGTCGTAGGGAAATTTCCAGCTTTTCAGATAGGTATTAATGTCCGAATACAGGTCGAGTTTCTTGTCCTGTGCCAGTTTCAGCATTCCCACCGCATTTATCGACTTGCTGATTGACGCTGCCTGGAAAAGCGTTTTCTCATCCACCTTCCGGTTTTCGGCAGCATCGGCAAAGCCATATCCCTTTACCCAGTCGATTTTGTAATCTTTGATAACGGCAATGCTCAGCCCCTTCACCTTATAGGCTTTCATTCGCTCTTCGAGGTTCCAGCGAACTTCTTCCTGCGTTTGTACCCACGGGAGCAGATTGTTTTCAACGGACTTTATTCGTGCCATTGTTTCTTTGGAATGTTTTGCTTGAGACCAAAGCGGTGCGGCAGCCAGGTAAAGGCACAGCGACAGGCAGGCGGTAACATTTTTCATGATTGGTGTTTTGATGATGATATGGCGCAATTTAGGAAAATACTCATGTATTTTTTGAAATCTGCGAAAATTAATGCAGGTATGTTTGCATTTAAAATAAAACGATACTTTTGAGCAATTAATCGTAAACAAATGAACAAGAGAATAGTATTGTCCTTTATAGGAGCTGCTTTACTAACCGGCTGCAGTAAAAAAGAAGAAACGGCTTTTGAAGACCCGGTCATCACGCATCGTGATACCACAGTAAATCCTGCTGATGATTTCTTTATGTATGCCAATGGCGGATGGTTTAAAAAGAATCCCATTCCGGCCAGCGAGAGTGGCAACGGTATCTTCCGTACGATACAGGATACCATCAACGCGCAAGTGAAGAGCATTTGCGAAAAAGCAGCCAAAAATACTGATGCGGACAAAGGGAGCAACGAGCAGAAGATAGGTGATTTCTATGCCTCGGGAATGGATTCGATAACTATCGACAAGCAAGGGATTAAGCCCTTGGAGGCCCATATGAAGCGTATCGATGCCATTCAGGATGTACCGGCACTCCTTTCGACAATAAGCTACCTTCATACCATAGGTACATCGCCGGCATATTCTTTTTATGTATCCCAGGACGATAAGATCAGTACACAATATTCTGTTTTTGTATGGCAGGGCGGCCTCGGGCTTGGCGACCGGGATTACTATTTTAATACCGATGCCGAAACCGTAAAGATAAGGACGGAGTATCAAAAGCACCTGCAAATGCTGCTGGAACAGATGGGCCATGATAAAACCACATCTCAAAAAGAGGCCGAAGCCGTGATGAAACTGGAAACAGCATTGGCAAAAGCATCCCGTAAACTGGAAGACCTGAGGGATCCGATCGGGAATTATAACAAAATGGCAATAGAGAAGTTTAGCGCTACTACACCGAACATTGACTGGAAGAAAGAGGTAGCAGTTTTGGGTGTACCTAAAGCCGATACGGTAATCGTAGGGCAGCCTGAATTTTTTACAGCACTGGATAAGCTTACCAAAAGCCATTCGCTGGCCGACTGGAAAGCCTACCTTAAATGCCAGCTGCTGGATGATTATGCTCCCTACCTTTCGTCGGAGATCGAGAAGGAAAACTTCCGTTTTTACAGTACAGTATTAAATGGTGTAGCACAGCAAAAGCCACGCTGGAAGAGGGTAGTGGAAGAGACCAACGGTTCACTTGGTGAGCTTATCGGGCAGGTGTATGTAAAAGATTATCTTCCGAAAGGATCTAAGGAAAAACTGCTGGAGATTGGCAACAGGATCCGCGAAGTATATGCCGAGCGCATCAAGGAGCTCGACTGGATGAGTGAGCCGACCAAAAAGAAGGCGCTGCATAAGCTCAGCAAAATCGTAATGAAAGTCGGCTATCCCGACAAATGGAAAGATATGGGCAGCGTGAGTATCGACCGCAAATCGTATTGCGCCAATGTTATGGCTGTAGCCAAATGGCAGCATCATGAAATGGTTTCCAAATTCGGCAAGCCGGTAGACCGCACCGAGTGGCACATGTATCCGCAAACCTACAACGCGTACTACAACCCTACGAATAATGAAATCGTAGTACCGGCCTGCAACATTATCGTTCCCGGCTTTGAAGGCAGGATGCCGGATGACGCGGTGTTGTACGCTATTATAGGCGGCTCTACATTCGGGCATGAGATTACCCACGGTTTCGATGACCAGGGCAGCCAGTATGATGAGAACGGCAACCTGAAAAATTGGTGGACACCGGAAGACCTTGATAGATTCCGTGCCAAAACAAAGCTTATCGTAGAGCAGTTTAAAGGGTATGAAGTGCTGCCTAAAAAGTTTATAAATGGTTCCGCCACGCAAGGGGAAAACATTGCCGACCTTGGCGGAATCATCATGGGCTATGAAGCCTTCAAAAAAACAGCCCAGTATAAAAACAACGAGAAGATAAGCGGCCTTACGCCGGATGAGCGGTTCTTCCTCGGATACGCGTATGCCTGGATGATGAACATGAAAGATGAATACCTGGCAAGGCTTATCATGACCGACGTGCACGCGCCGGTTAAATACCGTACGAATGGCCCGCTATCCAACATGCCCGAGTTCCACAAAACATTCGGCATCAAGCCGGGAGACAAAATGTACCGTCCGGACAGCCTGAGGGTTTCAATCTGGTAATTCCTGACATTATAAGGAGCTGTCTCGAAAGTACTGATTAACAAATTTTGTCATTATGGCGAAGGAAGAATCTCTTAATACACAAACATTGGAGATTCTTCACCGCACTTCATTTCGTTCAGAATGACACTTTTGAGACAGCCTCCTTTTGTATTTCTATTTATCCTCCAACGGCCGCAGCGTATTGCTGTAGGTTACCGTAAAAGGGTTTTTTCCGCCGGGGTTTTTCATCACATAAATGTATTTATGCTTTTGTGCTTCTTTGGCCTCAATCACTATTTCGTGGTTGTCTGATTTGTCGTGTACCGTTGTGTCGAGGCTATTGTCTATACGTATCCTGTCGGCAATACCGGTCTTCAGGTTGGAGATGGCATACCCGCTGTAAAAGCGCCCTTTCGCATTGCTTGCCGTTATGCGCTCCCCCTTATAGTTTTGTGTAAATACCAATACAGAATACCTGCTGTCTGAGGCACTGAGTTTCTTTAGCAGCGCGTTTTTTTCCCTGTCGGTTGCCGAACGGAAATCGTCACGGTATTGCACTTCGGGACGTTTAACTTCTTTTTCTTCGGTAGCTGCAGCCGTTTTTGCGCTTTTGCACATTACAAGAAACGATGAGGCAAGGATTATTAAGAAAAGCTTTTTCATTTTGTCATCTTTAAACCTAAAAATACAACACCCCTGCGGATAGTGCTACAGTTTTATGATTGTGATAACAAAAACAAAGGGACCGCGTTTTAACGCGATCCCCGTGGGAAATTAACTTATAAAAACTAACTCAAACTATTCTTTTACGAGTTTTACAGTGCTATGGCGGTTGTTGCCATCGGTAACTTTTACAAGGTATACGCCTTTGCCTAAGCCGCTTACATCGAATGATGTGTTGGCCTCAGAAGTGCCAAATGATTTTACCAGCTGACCTGTTATCGCATATACTTCTACCCTCGAAGCTGCCGTGCTGATACTAAACCGGTCTTTTGCAGGGTTCGGATACAGCGCGGCCTTTTCAGTAATAAATTCACCATTGCCCAATACAACAGGCGGCTGGTTGCCGTATATCCTGTACTCACCAGGCTGAAGCGTAATGCTGGTTGTGGTGCTCTCTATAGTAGTGTTGTTCATCAGGTTGTACCATGTGCCGGCCAGCGGGAAGTTGGTCGGTACTGATTGCGGCGTAGTCTGGAAGTTGGCAAGCACAATAACATTCCTGAGTGATGTTGTCGGGATGCTTTCGTTCCAGATGTCTATCCTTGGTAACAGGTTGCCCGAAGCTACCGTAAAGGTATTGGTATGGAAAACTACGTTTTCTTTCCTTAGCTTTATCATTTGCGCCCATGCGTTGTATACCGCCATCCTGTCGGCATTGGTATGATAATTTAAAGTGAAAGGTATTGGCTTCGGATTGGTGCGGCAATCGTTGGCAACCGTACCATTTTCGCAGCGGTTAATGCTGAATTCGTAACCGAGTTCACCAAACTGCCAAATCATTTTTGGGCCCGGTACGGTAAATAAAACTGCTCCAAGAGCGTGCATCCTGTTAAGTGCGGTTGAAAGGTTCCTTACGTTATAGCCGCCAACGCTTGCGCCATGCTCCAGGTTTTTATTCATCAGTCTCTCCTCATCATGGCTTTCCGCAAATCCTACAAGCCTTGGCTGGCTGTAGCCCCGGTTGGCGTAATTGACAGAGTTGAAATTGCTGTTGTTTTGGTAGCCCATGGTGTTCTCGTTGTAGGGGCCTGTAAGCTTGCCCCACAGCATTATCCCTTTCCCTTCGTTTACACGGTAGTTGGCCCACTCAGTTTCTTCAGCAGTAGAGCTGTTCGGCCCTGTGCCTTCGCCAAGGTGTTCAAATATCACGTAGAAAGCAGGATCAAGTTCCCATTGCTTGTCGGCATAATGTTTCAGTACGGCTACCCTGTCGGCCTGGTAGTTGTTGGTACAGGTGTCATTACCTTCAGAACAGTTTTGGGTAAAGCCTTTGGTAAGGTCCCAACGGAAACCGTCAATTTTATATTCAGTCATCCAGTGCTCTATCGTCCTTTCAGAGTAGTAGCGTGTTAGGGCAGACTGGTGGTTCAGGTCGGTACCTACGCTCCAGGAGTGCCTTGCGGTAGTGTTACAGTATGGGTTTTCTGCTGTAGCAGCACCAAAGCCGTCACCGTCAGGGTCGTTCATCCACATACGGGCCAGCGGAGAGCGGCCATATACGTGGTTTAGCGCTACGTCCAATATCACGGCAATACCATTCTGGTGGCACAGGTCTATGAATGCTTTCATAGACTCCGCGCTTCCGTAGGCTTTATCCGGTGCCATGTGAAAAACCGTGTTGTAACCCCACGATATGTTACCTTCAAATTCCATTATCGGCATCAGCTCGATCGCGTTTACGTTCAGGTTTTTGATATAATCGAACTGGTCGATTAGCGATTGCCATGTTTTTTGCTCATTAAAGTCCCTTATCAGCAATTCATAGATAATAAGGTCTTCTTTTTCAGGTTTAACAAAATTGGTTACCTGCCAGTTGTATGGCGTTTGCCCGGTTTTAATAACGCTTACTTCAAAACGCTGTCCTTCCGGATATTCAGGCATACCAGGGTAGGTTGCCTCCGAAATGTACTGGTCATCAAACGGGGAAAGAACCAGGGTAGAGAATGGGTCGGCTGTTTTTACCAGTGCCGGTGAGTTGGCAAGCGGTGTCTGGTCTACCACCCAGTACTGAAACGTATGGTCGTCGCCTGCTACAAAAGTATAAGGCAGTTCCAGCCAGAATTTGCCGGTGCCGTCTTTCTTCATGGCATACGCCGGTCCCGGATGCCAGTCGTTAAAGCTTCCGGCTACATATACAAAGTCTTTTCCGGGAGCGTTCAGTACAAGGGTAACTTTAGACGCGTCGCCCGTATGGTAATTGATACCGTCGCGCATACCCGAAGGAATAGCTTCGGTAGAGGCATTCGGGTTTACAATAGCTGTAAATTCTTTAGTAATAACATCAGTGCCCTGAGATACTACAAGCTGGTAGTTCTGGTTAGCCGTAATGTTGGTATGGTTAAAGGTAAAGCTCGATACGTTATTGGCCGTAGTAATGCTTACACCATTCGATTTCAAATCATAATTGGCTGCTCCGCCCGTATTACTTGCCGTAATGTTAAGGCTTGCGCCTGAGTTTAGCAGCGTAGTGCTGTTTGCCGCAGGGCTGCCCATTGCAACCTGGAAAGCACCTACATTGATATGAAAGTCAGGATTGGTTTGCGGCCCTGAACTTCCTGCTGCCCTGAACACGAATGACATCTGTGTGATGGTGCTCGTAGTGGGAACATTATAGAATGTATAGAGGTTAGTCGGTATTTCGAGTTTATAGGTTGTACCCGAAACCAATGTCAGGCTTGGCTGTGAGGTGCTGCCCCATGAGCCAACAACATTGCTCCACTGTGTACCATTTACGGTAACACCGGTGTGGGCGTATATAGTACCGTTATAGTTGGCAAGGCCCGTACCTGCCTTATTAAAATAGATGGTTACCGGCTGGTCGGCAAGTACAGGTGAGGGGGTTGTGGTCACCTGCGCAAACCCCGTAAGGCCGAGCAATACGAATAATAGGATTGTAATTTTTTTCATGGTAAATTTTTAAGAGGTAAAAAAGGGCTGACAAAGCAGCCCTTTTTTTAATTTATTATTCAGCAGGAATATAGATATACTCCCCGGTAAGGTCGTTAAACCAGATATCGTAGTTACCGCTTGATGTTATTCCGATCGGAATGTCCGGGCCACCCTGCGTACCAACACCTGAATACGAGCTGTCATCACCCCAGTTTACATCCCATCCGTTGTTTGCCCTGAACTTCAATTTGCTGTCAGCGCCGGCAACAAGAAACTGGTTGCGCATGTACCAGATATGCGGGTCGAAAGTAGACTGCGTCATATCAGTGTCATTATCCCAGCCTCCCGGTGTAGCAGTACCGATAATACCTATCGTAGGATAAGTAGTGGTAGTAGAACCTGTGTAAGCTGTAAAAGTATAGGTAAGGTTTTCAACATCTACATTAAGTGTATAGTATCCTGCCGTAGCAACCTGGAAGTTTGCAGGATCCGGCTCTGCTTCTGTCGGCCTGTATACAAGGTTTGTACCGTTAGTTCCGTATTGAGGAGCCCACTGTCCTTTTTTTACAACCATTTTAAATTCTCCCGCGCCAAAATATCCTGTATAGCTGTATTTGTTTGCATTTTCAGGATTCCTGTATAAAGGGTACATGTTTACAGTAGCAGAATTATCCCATCCAGTAGCTGTTGCAGACCCTACAAGGTAAAGGTCTTTGAAAGGATAGGTTACATACGGAGTTACAAGATAAGCGATCACGTTAGAGTAGGCCGGCTCAGATCCGTTTGTGCCTACAGAAGATTTTATCCTTACATCAAGTGCGCCCTGTACAAATGGCTCCAGGCCCGCTGCATTGGCAGCACCGTTTAGCGCTTCAGAAGTAATTGTAGCAAAAGTATTAGTGGTGCTCACTACATCTACCGGGGTGGCAAAGTCGGTACCGGTCTGTGCAACCTGAACCGTATAGGTTATCTCTGTTGGCGTACCATAGTCTACATCTTCCCATGTTATTACCAGGCCGGGGTTGTCCGGCTGTGCAGGATCAAGGAATACCGATTCACCTGTTTGAGGCGTAATGATCGAGAAGGTCGCGGCAGGAGGGTTTACATAAATAAGGTCCTGCTCATCTTCACATGAAGCGAATCCCGTAATAAGGACAGCTGCAATAAGCGATTTGAATATATTTTTCATTTTATTTTGATGTTAGTTTTTATTAATAGCCTACGTTTTGAGTCAAGTTCGGGTTTGCTGCTAAAGAAGCGGTTGGCAGAGGGAACAATCTCATGAAGTTAGAGATCGCGATACCGTTCATACCGTTTCCTTTCCAGGCCCAGTTGTAGCTACCGCTGGTAAACCTGTTGAAACGGATAAGGTCCTGCCTCCTGTGTGCTTCCCAGTGCAGCTCGCGTGCACGTTCGTCAAGGATAAAAGGAAGTGTAAGCTCTCCTTGGGAAATATTGGCCGAAGCATTGTGGTTGGCCCTTTCCCTAAGGTCGTTTACATAGTCAAGCGCCTGTGCCGGTGTAGTACCCGCAGCACCCCTTAGCGCACATTCCGCATACATAAGGTATACGTCTGCAAGTCGGAACAATACAAAATCGGTATCCATAAATGTAGTATTAGGCGAAGGTACACCCGCAGAAGAGATATTCGACCATTTAGCCAGGATGTATCCCTGGTCTTTGTTGGCGATATCTGAAATTTCCAGAGTCCTGGGTTCCATACCCATTATGGTATTCCTGTCGTCATTCGCAAAAGTTGGGCCGTTGAATTTCTCAACAAATTGTTTCCTCAGGCGAAGCGCGCCACTCCATCCTGCCGCACTCGTACCCATAGATTCCCCGTTCAGTTCCAAAGAACCCACCTGGCCGTTTATCATAACGGTTGTAGGGCCGTAGCTCTGCGTATACGTACCATCACTTTGCAGTGTAAAGATTACCTCAGGAGAAGTGTGGTTGTCTGCTTTAAAGTTGTTCAGGTAATTTGTGTTTAGCGTATAGCCTGAAGCCAGGATCTCATTACATTTTGCGGCACATTCGTTATACTTCGCAGTATTGATGTATACTTCTGCATTAAGGTACAGCTTGGCAAGTACCATGTTGGCAACACCCTGGTCCAGGCGGCCGTACTCATTGGTCCTTGCAGGCTTAAGGCCCGGCAGTGCAGCGATCAGTTCGCTCTCCACAAAATCGAAAAGCTGTTGCGAATTATATTCAGGACCCCTGAAGTTTACCGGGTCGTTCTCCGTGATAAACGGCGCTTTCCCGAAAAAGTCGAGCATATAATAATATGCCATAGCCCTAAGTACCCTTACTTCATTACGGTACGTTTCTATTTCGGCAGCTTCTGTAGCGCTTATGCCCCTGCTGTTTAGTTTTTCAGGCGTACTTTGCTTCAGGTATTCGTTGGCAAGCGCCACTTCTACCATCGTACGGCTAAAGATACCAAGGATCAGCGGGTTGTCTGCGCCCCATATATTGCGTTGCAGTTCGCGTACGCCCGGGTCGTTCTCATAGCTCCATATCACTTCGTCGGTAGTAAGTTCCTGCATGTACCAAAGGCATCTGCCAAACTGGCTAGTACCTGCATCTACACCCTGAAGGAAAGAAGAGCCCGCGCCGCCTGTACCGGTTAGCGATAAGTTTCCATATACCCCTGACAGGGCCTGCTTGTACGCTCCCGGCTGTCTAAAGAAATCTTCAGCCGTGGAGATATCGTCATCTTCAGACTCTACATCCAGGTCGCTGGTGCACGAATTGAGCGCAAACAGGGCAAAAATGTAAATTAAGCTAAGTTTTATATTTTTCATAGTCAATTAATTAAAAGTTTATGTTGGCTCCGAAAAGGAAAGTCCTCTGGCGCGGATAAATAGTCTGGTCACGCCCGTCGTTAGTAATTTCAGGGTCTATACCGGAATATTCTGTAATAAGCAATGCATTCTGCACGCCTGTAAATAGTCTTACAGAAGCTTTGTCCAGCCAGTTTTTAAAGGTGTACCCCAAAGTTACATTATCGAGCCTCAGGAATGATCCGTTCTCTACATATACGTCTGAAAGCACAACATCAGATGTTGTCGTAAAACCTGTAGAAAGAACATTTCGCGGAATATTGGTAAGGGCGGCATCTGTTTTAAGGAAGTTTAGCTGGGCGTTACCTGCATTTACCGCATTATAAATCCTGTTGCCAACACTTGCCCTCATGTTGAATGAGAAGTCAAGGTTGCCCCAGTTCATGTTCGATGCAAGGCCAAATATGGCATCCGGGTCAGGATTCTTATAAAGGTACCTGTCTTCACCGTTGATAATGCCGTTGCCGTCAAGGTCTGCAAAAGCACCTTCTATAGCGTTGCCGCTGGTGTCATAAAGCTGCTTGTATACATAGAATGTATAAGGAGTATAGCCTTCTTTCCAGATTTGCGCGGTTCCACCTGTTCCGGCGCCTGTTCCGCCAAGCTCTATAGACTGGTTGTAAGCAAGCTCTTCAATCCTTCTTTCAAACTTCGTTACGTTAAAGTTCATGTTCCAGTTGAAGTTTTCCGACTTTACAATATCCGCATTGATGCTGAATTCGATACCTTTTGTAGTAAAGCTTCCCACATTCTGCCAGCCACGGTTGGAGAAGTTACTTCCGTCAGGAAATGGAGCCTCTTGCAGAAGGTCTTTACTGTCTTTATAGAACAGGTCCAAAGCACCATTTATACGGCCATTAAAAAGCCCATAATCAAGCCCTACGTTATACGTTGTTGTTTCTTCCCATTTAATAAGCGGGTTGTATGGCAGCGATACGGCAATAGGGTATTGCGAATTACCAAACTGGTACTGGCTGTTACCATCACCGGTGTTGTACTGCTGTAAGAAGAAGTTTGGGGCAGAGAAGCTTTGCTGTCCTGTAATACCATAACCAAGGCGAAGCTTCATGTCGCTTACCGTAGTTGAGCTGCCAAAAAGGTCTTCCCTTATTTTCCATGCAAATGCCGCGGCAGGGAAGTTACCCCAACGGTTTGCCGAATCGAATCGGGATGAACCGTCCCTACGCATTGAAAGCGTTAGAAGGTATTTGTCGTTAAAGGAGAAGTTTGCCCTTCCGAATATACCCAAAATTACATTTGGCCTGTCAATATCGGTCTCCGGGAAGTTATCTCCCAATTGTGGGTTATTGATGTTTCCGGTATAAAAACTTGTCTGCTCGAAAATTTGGTACGAGTAGCCCGCGGTAGCATCAACATTAAATTTTCCAAACGTTTTGTTGTAGTTAAGGTAGGCGTCAAAAAGCTTGTTCCTCAATGTCCTTTCGCTATATTCGTTTGTTCCGAATGGTATGCTGTTGTTTTGTGGCGAAGATCCCGCAGTTGTTGGCACATAGCGTGTCCTTTCACCTTTAGATTCATCAAAACCAAGATTTACCACAGCTTTCAGTTCCGGTAAGAAATGAAAACGGTATTCTGTCTCGATATTACCAAAAATACGGTTATTGTGTCCGGTGTCAAAAGTTTGCTCCAACTGCGCTACAGGGTTTCTTGGACCTAATAGCAAAGCATTATTGGCATCTGCAGCATTGTAATATTCAAAATAGCCGCCATAAGGAGATCCGGCTACGCGAATAGGCTGTGTTGGGTCGAAACGGAACGCAGAACCTTCTACACCATCCGCGAAACGGTTTTTCTCGTTGGCATAGTTTGCATTCACTCTGAATTTCAGGTGGTCGTTAAAGAAAGACGGGTTAAGGGATACCGATACAGTACTCCTGTTAAATTTGTTGGTAAGCCTTGAACCTTCCTGAAAAGTATTACCCATAGAAAGGCGGGCCGGCACCACTTTGAACAGGTTGCCGTTCAAAGAAATATTATTGTCAACAAAATCGGTCTTCCTGTATATCGCATCCTGCCAGTCGGTATTGGCATCTCCTAAAAGCGCTACATCAGCAGGCCTGTAGGTCTCGATCATTGCCCTGTATTCTTTAGCGCTGAATACATCAATCTTATCGGTAACCTTACCGCTGCCGTATGTAAAGTTGTAGCTTACTTTAAGGTCTTTAGAGCCTCTTTTGGTATTGATGATGATAACACCGTTTGCCGCCCTCGAACCGTAGATGGCTGTTGCGGAGGCATCTTTAAGTACGGTCATGCTCTCGATATCGTTCGGGTTGATTGCCGCGAGAAGTGAAGTAGAGCCAATATTGGTGTTGTTATCAAGAGGTAGTCCGTCCAGTACGATAAGCGGGTCGTTTGATGCGGCAAGCGACGAGCCTCCCCTTATCCTTATCATAGAGCCGGAACCCGGAGCACCGCTCGTGTTTACCGTAACACCGGCAACACGGCCGTTTAGCAGGTTTTCTGCCGTAACGATTGTTCCTTTGTTAAAGTCCTTTGACGTAATGGAGGTTACAGATCCGGTGGCGTCTTTCTTTTTTACACTACCGTAACCAATCACCATTACCTCTTGTAATTGTGTGGCGTCTTCTGCCATTGTTACATCAATCGTAGCCTGTCCGGTATACGAAACTACCTGGTCGGAGTAGCCGATGAAACTGAACACGATAAGGTCGCCGCTCTTAACGTTGGAAAGGCTGAAATTACCTTCCATATCGGTCGAGGTGCCGTTTTGCGTGCCCTGCACAATTACATTTACCCCGGGTAAGGATTCCCCGGTGGCATTATCACGGACGTTTCCCGATAACGTGTTCTGTGCCAGAACACTTACAGGGAGCATCAGCAATAAAAGTAATAACTTCTGATACATTGTTTTCATACAAGTTGTTTAGGTTAATTTTGCGTTTTGTTTTTGCTTATAATCCACTTCGAATGTTAAAATTATGCAAATAAATTTCATAAAAAAACGTTTTCGTTCCGGCAGGGTTGCGAAAACGTTGTCGTGTTGAAAACTTTCTGTATTTTGCACGATTTCAGTAAGATAATTGCTATTAATAAATAATAGGTTTACCTTTATTTGCAAAACGTTATTTTCGTATCCTAAAATGAAGAGAAAAGTCACCCTCAAACAGATCGCAAAAGAACTCGATGTATCCATTTCGACCGTATCAAAATCGCTACGCAACAGTGCGGAGATAAGTGAGGATACAAGGCAAAAAGTACAGGCTTTTGCAAAACTCTACAATTACAGGCCAAATAATATTGCGCTAAGCCTTAAGAACAAGAAAACCAAGACTATAGGAATTATAATCCCGGAGATCGTGCACCATTTTTTTGCCACCGTTATCAGTGGGATAGAGCAGGTAGCCAATGAGAACGGATATAACGTAATTGTGTGCCTCAGCAATGAGTCTTTCGATAAGGAGGTGATCAACATGGAGATGCTTGCCACGGGCAGTACCGATGGCTTTATCATGTCACTATCTAAAGAGACCCAGCAAAAAAAGGATTTCCACCACATTCAGGAAGTAATCAACCAGGGAATGCCGGTGGTTATGTTCGACAGGATCACCAACGATGTACTGTGCGACAAAGTAATAATAGACGACCAGACCGCTGCCTACGACGCGGTAGACTTCCTTGTGAAAAAAGGCTTTAAGAACATTGGCCTTGTTACTACGGTAGACTATGTGAGCGTAGGAAAGCTGCGTACCGACGGCTATATTAGCGCGTTGGGAGACCATGATATGAAGGTGGATGAGGATATGATTGTAAAGATCGAGGATATAGACAATTGCGCTTCGAAAATAGAAAAACTGCTGCAGGAAAAACGTCCCGATGCCATATTCGCCGTGAATGAGCTTTTTGCCGTAACAAGTATCAAGCTGGCAACCAAAATGGGTATCAAAGTGCCGGAACAGCTTTCGGTTATAGGCTTTACAGATGGCATTATCTCACAATATTCAAGCCCGAGCATCTCTACTGTAAGCCAGAACGGTATTAAAATGGGAGGAAGGGCAGCTCAAATGTTGATAGACCGCCTGGAACTGGAAGAGGAAAATGAGCAATACACCACCGAACTGATAGAAACGCACCTTGTGGAAAGGGAAAGTACCCAAAACACATAGTGGATATGGGCAAAAGAACTTTTAAGGCATTGCTTTGCCTTAATGTTGTATCGCTTGCTGCCATACTATATTTCCTGTATTCCGGTTTTTATCACTGGGCCTCCAAATCTACATGGAGTGGCCCCGACATGCACAGCTTAACGATTAGGAGAGATTTTCTGGTTATAGTTTGTCTTGCCGCAATTATCCCGATAGCTTTAGGTGTTATTTCTAAAAAGCCTTTATGGATACTGCAAACGGGCCTGATAATACTGGTGTCCATTTTTTGGAAAACGGATATCCTGCAGCAGACAATATTTGTAAACCAGGTGTCCAGTACTGCCAGGGAGTCAAAAACAGTAGAATCATTTATAATTCAAAATGAAGCTGCTATTGAGTATAAAGTGAAAGCCCTTAATGAATTGATGAAGGATAGCCTGGGTAAAACAGGTGGGTTTAAACTTGTGCGAGACGATCGTTTCCTTGAGTATTATCACAAAGCTGTCGGTTTAAAAACCAATTCTTACAGCATTTCCGCAATAGAATTTTATAACAATAAAGTAAAAACGGTGTGGCTGCATATAACCTTTGAAGATCCGGCATATCATACCTCTGAGTTGACATTTTACCCTGAAGGTTTTGAAGGATCGGTACCTTCTTCGCAATACGCGTATCCATTGGGAACAAACCTTATGGTTGTCTGTTCCCGCAAACACTATTCTTACGGAAAAAAATGGCTCCTGTACTTTGAAGGGCTTTGCTTTGGATGATTTTAAGAAATCTACGTCAACGTTGTAGTTGTTGCTAAAATATTTATTTTCAATGACTTGAAAAATCAATTCCGCTCTGTTTGACGGAATTTTTTTTATACCCCTGTGTTTTTCCGATAAAAAAACCTCCTATATTTGTCCTGATTATCAAAGCTTATAGTCCACTTCAACCCTATAAGATTTGATAAGCAGTAACGCGCTTATCGTAGTAATAACACTGAATTACGATAATGGAAAAGCGTAGATTAAGTTTCTGGGAGATTTGGAACATGAGTTTCGGTTTCCTGGGGATACAAATGGGTTTTGGCCTCCAGAATGCCAATGCCAGCAGGATTCTCCAAAATTTTGGCGCCGATGTGCATGAGCTTTCATGGTTCTGGATCATTGCCCCTCTCATGGGCCTCATTGTCCAGCCGATAGTAGGCCATTACAGCGACAACACCTGGACCCGTTTCGGGCGCCGGAAACCCTTTTTTCTTGTCGGGGCATTGCTTGCCTCAGTAGGTCTTATACTTATGCCGCAGGCCGATATTTTTGTATCGCTTATGCCGGCCCTTTGGGTGGGCGCGGGCATGCTCATGATCATGGATGCGTCGTTCAACATCGCGATGGAACCATTTCGTGCCCTGGTGGCCGATAACCTCCGAAGTGACCAGCGTACCCCGGGCTTTAGCGTGCAGACCGCGCTTATAGGCTTTGGTGCCGTGGTGGGCTCTGTACTGCCGTATACGCTGACCAAAGTTTTTGGAGTTTCTAACGTAAAAGTAGGAGACAGCGTTCCCCTCAACCTTACCCTTTCCTTCATCATTGGCGCGGCTGTACTTGTAGGTACGATTATCATTACGATAGTTACGACAAAAGAGTATTCGCCGGAAGAACTTGCGCAATTTGACACGGATGAAGCAAGGCCTGAAGAACAACCGAAGGAGGCAAAACTTGTAGATATCTTTACCGATTTCGCTAAGATGCCTGCTACCATGAGGCAGCTCAGCTGGGTACAGTTTTTTTCGTGGTTTGGGCTTTTTGGTATGTGGGTGTTTACCACACCTGCCATAGCGCACCATATATACGGCCTTCCGATAGACGATTCTTCGAGCAAAACGTATCAGGATGCAGGCGACTGGGTAGGAATCCTGTTTGGGGTCTACAATTTCGTGTCGGCTATTTTTGCCTTCTGCCTTCCGTTTATCGCGGCAAAGATCGGCAGGAAACTTACGCACTCCATATCGCTTGTAGTCGGTGGGCTTGGGCTTATTTCGATCTACTTTATGCCGAATGAAGATTGGGTTATACTTTCTATGGTAGCCGTAGGTATCGCCTGGGCAAGCATCCTTTCCATGCCGTATGCCATCCTTGCGGGTTCTATCGCGCCACGCAAAATGGGTGTCTATATGGGCATTTTCAATTTCTTTATCGTAATACCGCAAATCATCAATGCGCTAATCGGCAGCCCTATTGTAAAATACTTTTACAATGGCAATGCCATGTATGCCATTATTACCAGTGGTGTAAGCTTTCTTATAGCGGCACTGCTTGTTGTAAAAGTTAAGGATGTCGATGATACGGCATCTTCTCCAAAATCATCATCACAAAAAACATAATGAAACCAAAAGCATTTATTTTCGACCTCGACGGGGTTATTGTCGATACCGCCAAGTACCATTACCTGGCGTGGCAAAAGATCGCGAACCGCCTCGGGATAGAATTCACACACGAACACAACGAACTTTTAAAAGGGGTAAGCCGCGTGCGCTCCCTCGACATCATCCTCAGTCTTGGCGATGTACAGGCCTCGCAGGAAGACAAAGACAAATGGCTGATAGAGAAAAATGAGGATTATCTTCAATACATCCACCACATGGAAGCCGATGAAATACTCGATGGTGTGTTGCCAGTATTGCAGTATTTGAAAGACAACAACCAAAAGGTAGCGCTCGGTTCGGCAAGCAAGAACGCCCGGCCGATACTGCAGAAAGTAAACATATTGCATTACTTCGACGCAATAGTAGATGGCAACGATGTAACCAATGCCAAACCCGACCCGGAAGTGTTTATCAGGGCGGCGGAATTGCTTGGGCTCCCATCAGAAGGCGCTATAGTATTTGAAGACTCGGTAGCCGGCGTGCAGGCGGCCAACATTGCCCGTATGGTAAGTATAGGCATTGGCGATAAGGCAATACTTGGCGAGGCGCAATACAACTTTAACGACTTTACAGAAATAAACGAACAATTTTTAGCAACTTTAGTCAATACATAAAATGAACCAGGATTATATAGTACCGGACAATTGGTCGATCATCGAAGAAGGATTTGAGGCGGACAGGATAGAATCTTCCGAGAGCTTATTCTCTATTGGAAACGGTGCCATGGGGCAGCGAGCCAATTTTGAAGAAGCGTATTCCGGCCATACCTTTCAGGGAAGTTACATAGCAGGTGTTTACTACCCCGACAAAACCAAAGTGGGCTGGTGGAAGAACGGCTATCCTGAATATTTTGCAAAAGTACTCAACGCCCCAAACTGGATCGGCATTGACATTGAAATAAACGGTGAAAGCCTTGACCTTGCAAAATGCAAAGTGAAGAACTTCAGGCGCGAGCTGAACATGCAGGAAGGCTGGTATAACCGTTCTTTTGAAGCCATGCTTCAAAACGGCACTGAAGTTTTGGTAAATGTAGTACGTTTTCTTTCCCTGGTTTCGGATGAGCTTGGTGTCATTAATTATGAAGTGAAACCACTCAACCGCGCAGCCCAGATCACATTCAATCCGTATGTTGACGGTGGTGTAAAGAACATGGATGCCAACTGGGAAGAAACATTCTGGGAACCACTAGATGTGCAGCATTCGGGTAATGAAGCATTTGTAACGGCACGTACTTTCAAGACGCATTTCAATGCCTGTGCGTTCATGCACAATACCATTTTGCTCAACGGTAAGGACCTGCAAATACTTCCGGCGAATGCTGAAGCGGGAGATAATAAAGTACAATTCAGTTATACCGTTGAAGCCAGCCAAAACGATACAGCTGCCATTGTGAAATTTGGGGGGTACACGGTGTCGATGAACCACGACAAAGATAAGCTGGCAGATGCTGCAAAAAATGTAATAGCTGCTGCTAAATCCAAAGGCTACGATATATTGCTTGACGAACAGAAAGCAGCATGGGCCGGAATCTGGGAAATGGCCGACATTACGATTGAAGGAGACGTGAAGGCGCAGCAGGGCATCCGTTTTAATATTTTCCAACTGAACCAGACCTACCTTGGCAAAGACCCAAGGCTGAACATCGGCCCGAAAGGCTTTACAGGTGAAAAATACGGAGGAAGTACTTATTGGGATACCGAGGCCTACTGCATACCGTTCTACATGGCAACCAAAGACCAGAACGTGGCGCGCAGCCTTTTGACGTACCGCTACAACCAACTGGACAAAGCGATAGAAAATGCCGGCAAGCTTGGCTTTACCAACGGTGCCGCGCTATACCCTATGGTAACTATGAATGGCGAAGAATGCCACAACGAGTGGGAAATTACCTTTGAGGAAATACACCGTAATGGCGCCATCGCCTTTGCGATCTACAACTACTACCGCTTTACAGGCGATTACAGCTATGTTCCTGAAAAAGGATTGGAAGTACTCATCGGCATAGCCCGTTTCTGGCAGCAAAGGGCAACGTTCTCATCCAATAAGAATAAGTATGTTATCCTTGGTGTAACCGGCCCGAATGAATATGAGAACAACGTAAACAATAACTTTTATACGAACTATATTGCAAAATGGTGTATCGACTATGCCGTAGAGCAGATAGCAAGGGTGAGGGAAGAATACCCGGAAGACCATTCGCGCATAATGGACAAAGTAAAACTTGATGCCGAAGAAATCAAGAAATGGAAAGAGGTTGCCGATGCTATGTACTTCCCGTATTCCGAAGAGTTTGGGGTATACCTGCAGCAGGACAACTTTTTAGATAAAGAATTGGTAAAAGTTTCTGAACTTGACCCTGCGCAGCGCCCAATCAACCAGAAATGGAGCTGGGACAGGATATTGCGTTCGCCATACATCAAGCAGGCCGATGTATTGCAGGGCTTTTATTTTTTTGAAGACCATTTTACCAGGGAAGAACTGGAGAAGCACTTTGATTTCTATGAACCATTGACGGTACACGAGTCGTCGCTGTCACCATGCGTGCACTCCATTCAGGCAGCGGGGCTGGGCAGGATGGAGCAGGCATACACGTTCTATTTAAGGACATCGCGCCTTGACCTCGACGATTATAACAAAGAAGTGAAGGAAGGCCTGCACATTACCAGCATGGCCGGTACGTGGATGAGTATTGTGGAAGGTTTTGGTGGCATGCGTGTGAAGAACGACACGCTACACTTTGAGCCCAGGATACCGGCGCAGTGGAAAGGCTATTCGTTCAAGATCAACTTCCGCAACCAGGTGCTGAAAGTATCGGTACATGCCGGTGAAACGAATTTCACGCTGGAAGGCGACCACGAATTAACCGTTGTGGTAAACGGGAGGGAAGTAACCGTCGAGCCAAATACATTGGTGACGGTGTAAGGCCAAACAGACCTAACCCCGACCCCTCTCCCAAAGAGAGGAGTTAGTCGGCAAGAGTGTAGCTGCCCCCTCTCCTTTGGAGAGGGGGTTGGGGGTGAGGTCAGAACAGCTTACAAACAAATAATTATTTCACACCGCACTTTTTATGGGAGTCAAATGCCCGCTGAAGTGTAGCTGCCTCCTCTATTTCGGAGAGTCCCGATAGCTATTGGGAGGGGTTGAGAACTAAAGAGCAAACTATGAAAAAACTACTTTTATTACTATTGGCAACAACCGCAGCCTTCGCGCAAATAGACCGCGTAGAGCCGCCATTTTGGTACGCCGGGATGCATAACCCCGAATTGCAGGTAATGTTCTACGGGAAAAACATTGCACAGTACACACCATCGGTAAACAATGGTGTGGTGATCAATAATGTAGTAAAGACGGAGAACCCGAACTACATTTTTGTGACCATCGATACCAAAAACATATCGGCACAGCAGCTTACGTTCTCCTTTAAAAATACAAAAGGCAAAGTTGAGGCTACGCGAAAATACGACCTGAAAGCCAGGAAAGCAGGGTCGGCAACACGCGAAAGCTTTACCTCGGCAGACATGATGTACCTGCTCATGCCCGACCGTTTTGCCAATGGCGATACCAAAAACGATAATACTGCCAACACCAATGAAAAAGCGGATCGTGCAAACCCGAACGGGCGCCACGGCGGTGACCTTAAAGGAATAATCGACCATCTTGATTATATTAAAGAGCTTGGCGCTACCGCAATATGGAGCACGCCGCTTTGCGAGGATAACGACCTGCGTGGTTCGTACCACGGGTACGGCCAAAGCGATGTGTACAAGATCGACCCGCGCTATGGCAGCAATGAAGATTATGTAAAGCTGTCGGCGGAGTTGAAAAAGCGCGATATGAAATTGGTAATGGATTATGTGACCAATCATTGGGGCGCGGAGCACTGGATGTACAAAGATCTGCCTACCTATGAGTGGGTACACCAGTTCCCGGGCTATTCGCAGTCCAACTACCGCATGACAACACAGTTTGACCCGAATGCATCAAAGATCGATACGCGCCAGTGCGTGGACGGATGGTTCGTGCCAAGCATGCCCGACCTGAACCAAGGCAACCCGTTAGTATTGAAATATCTTACACAAAATGCGATCTGGTGGATTGAATATGCTGATTTAGATGGTTTCCGTGTAGATACGTACTCGTATAACGATAAAGAGGGTATTGCAAAATGGACCAAAGCGATTACCGATGAATACCCGTACTTCAACATCGTAGGCGAGGTATGGATGCACGATCAGGCGCAAATGTCATACTGGCAAAAGGACAGCAAAATCGCGGCAATACAGAGCTATAACTCTTACCTGCCGAGTGTAATGGACTTTACCCTGCATGATGCCTTTGGCAATGTGTTTAACGAAGACCAGGCAGGATGGGACAGCGGTATGCAGAAAGTTTACGACAACTTTGCGAACGACTTTTTGTACCCGGACATCAACAACATCCTGACTTTTGTAGAGAACCATGATACGGGCCGCTTTAATCAGAACTATAAAAATGATATCAATAAATACCGCATGGGTATGACATTGCTGGCTACGGTAAGGGGTATTCCCCAGCTGTACTACGGCAGTGAGATTGGCATGGCTGGCGATAAAGGCAAGGGCGACGGAGATATTCGCAGGGATTTTCCGGGCGGATGGCCGGGTGATGCTGCTAATGCGTTTACCAAAGCCGGGCGCACTGCCGAGCAGCAGCAGTTTTTTGAGGTGACTTCGAAGCTGTTCAATTGGAGGAAAGGCAAAACCGTAATCCATAATGGTAAAATGATGCATTACCTGCCCCATGATAATGTGTATGTGTACTTCCGTTACAACGATAGGGAAACGGTTATGGTGGTGCTGAACAATTCGGCGGAAGCCAAAACGTTCAGCACGGCGCGCTTTGCGGAAAGGCTTACCGGGTTTAGCAACGGCAAGGATGTACTTACAGGCAAAACGGTTGACGTGACAAAGGACATTTCGATGGAAGCAAAATCGGTGCTGGTGCTGGAATTGAAATAGCTCTTTGCGCAAATAAAAAGCAAAGCGCAACTTTGTGTCCTTAAACTTTCAGCTTAATGTTCCCTGTGGAAGCCTTTGTGCCCCCTTGTGGTAAAAAATATGAGGTTAGCAAACTATGCACCTATGTGGTTAAACAAAATAACAGACTGAATATGAAAAAAACAGTGATTACCCTTATGGCGCTGGCACTATTTGCCACAAGCTGTAAGGAAGACAAAAAAGAGGAAATAAAGGAAACCGCCCAGGCGGAAACCACGATCGCCCCGGTGAGCGATGCCATGATGGAGAACAGCGTGACCTATGAGGCAAACATCCGTAATTACTCCAAGGAGGGAACGTTCAACGAATTTACGAAAGACATTCCTGAACTAAAGAAATTGGGTGTGAAGGTCATTTGGCTGATGCCCATCTATCCAATTTCCATGAAAAAAAGGAAAGCCACAGGCGACCTTTCTATTGAAGATATAAAAGACCCGAAGGAGCGCGAAAAATATCTGGGGAGCTATTATGCTATATCAGATTACACCGCAATCAACCCCGACCTGGGTACGCTGGAAGATTTCCAAAAGCTGGTAAAAACCGCGCACGACAACGGCATGTATGTGATACTCGACTGGGTAGCGAATCATACCGGATGGGACCATAAGTGGATTACCGAGCATCCTGAATATTACTATAAAAATGCCAAAGGCGAAGTAACCGACCCGCTGAATCCTGAAACCGGCAAAAGCTGGGGCTGGACCGATGTAGCGCACCTTGACTATACCAGCAAAGTGCTGTATGAGCCGATGATGAAGGAAATGCTGTACTGGGTAAAGGAACAGAATATTGACGGCTTCCGTTGTGATGTAGCCGATAATGTACCGACAGAATTCTGGGATTATACCATCCCGAAATTAAAGGAGGTAAAGCCGGTATTTATGCTGATGGAAAGCGACAAGGAATATTTGTTTAAAGGCCAGTTCGATATGGGTTACGGCTGGGTGGCGCACCACATGATGAATGATGTAGCCAAAGGCAAAAAGCCGGTGTCTGACCTGAAGAAATTCCTTTCCGAAAGGCCGGGTAAATATGAAGCAGACGACATATTCATGAACTTTACCACCAACCACGACGAGAATGCGTGGAATGGTACCGAGTACGAAAGGCTGGGAGACGGCGCTGAGGCTTTTGCAGCGCTTACCTACGTAATGCCGGGTATTCCGCTCATTTACACCGGGCAGGAGTATGACCTGAAGAAACCCATGAAGTTCTTTGAGCAGGATCCTATTGACAGAAACAAAGGGACAATGTTTGCCATTTATGAAAAACTTGGTAAATTGAAGAATGAGAACCCTGCGCTGAATGGTGGCAAAAATCCGGCATCATTCAAAATGCTGGAGGTTTCTGCGGATAATGTTTTGGCCTTTGAGCGTGAGAAGGAGGGCAAAAAAGTAATTTATATCGCCAACCTTTCTAATGGCGGGGCAAGCTTTGTCATTCCTTTTGAAGGCGCTTTTACCAACTATATGACAGGTGAGAAAGTTACGTTTGCAAAAGGCCAGAAAATCGAAGCCAAAGGGTGGCAGTACTGGATACTGACGAACTAGATAATTACAGGCCCGGGAGGGTTATGCACTCCCGGGCCTTTTTTATACACTATTAACTATAACGTTTTCTTTAATTTTTAAAACTATTTTCTATGATCAAAAAATTACTTTTTTCTGCTGCAGTATTCATGGCGGGTACTGCAATGCTGTTCGCCCAGTTCCCAAGTATCGGGATCATTGGCGACGCGACTCCGGGTGTTTGGGCTACAGACACCGACATGGCAACTACTGATGGCGTAACGTACACACTGGAGAACTTTACGCTTACGACGGGCACGGTAAAATTCAGGGAAGACAACGGATGGACCAACAACTGGGGTGGCACAACTTGGCCATCGGGAACAGGTGTATTCAACAGTTCCAACAATATACCTTCGCAGCCGGGGGTTTACAACATTACGTTCAACCGTACAACGCTTGCGTACAATTTTGAAGACGCAGGTAACTTTGATGATGTTGACGTAATGATGGGTACAACCGCAGTACCAATGTTTACGCTTGATGGTATCAACTATGCGGCCAACAACGTTGTTTTTGCACAACCGGGTACAGTTTCTTTCCGTTTCAATGGTACACAGAGCTGGGGTGGCACCGCCTTTCCGGAAGGTACGGCCAGTATGGGAGGTCCTGCTATCGAGGTTCCCGCAAACAGCTATAACATTACCTACAATGCCGATACACACCAGTATGATTTTAACTTTGTTATGATCAGTATTACCGGTGACGCTGTAGGTGGCTGGGGTACAGTAGACGTGGATATGACAACGACCGACGGCTTTAACTACGCTGTAAGTAATGTGACCTTTACCGCGGCGGAATGGAAATTCAGGCTAAACCATGATTGGGGTGTTACCTGGGGCAACGCTACCTTTCCTTCCGGTACGGTTACCGAAGTAGGAAATGGCGGTAATATTATGGCTACAGCAGGTACGTATAACGGAACCTTCAACAGGGCAACAGGTGATTTTGCGTTTACTGCTGCTACAAACGGTACAGAAGATTTTAATGCGGCTTCGATAACCGTTTATCCGAACCCTTCTAACAGCGTGTGGAATTTCAACGCGGGAAGCAACACAATTTCGTCACTACAGATTGTGGATGTAACGGGCAAAATAGTATACAGTACTGCTGTAAACGCCACGCAGGCTGCTGTAAACGTGTCGGGCTTTGCTTCGGGCATGTATTTCGCAAGGTTGGCTTCGGGCAATGCGATAGAAACCGTAAGGGTTGTTAAGAACTAATTTTTCATTTTTATTTATACCAGCCTCGGAGTTATGACCCGGGGCTTTTTTTATTCCGTAAAATCGCGGAGGTATCTCTCTAGGAATTCCGTTTTGTATACTTCGCCCAGCGGTATTTCATGTTCACCGATATAAAGCCCTGTACTGTCAAACGAATCGATAGCGTTGAGGTTGACGATGTAGGATTTGCTCACCCGCAGGAAATAATCCGGACTGAGCTTTTGCTGTATGGTTTTAAGGTTCATGGCTGTTATCAGCTTCTGCTTTTCGGTATGGAGGATTACATAATCCTTAAGACCCTCAATAAAGAGAATATCACGGAAGTTTATTTTGTAGAATCTCCTGTCGGCTTTTACCAGCATAAAATCACTCCCGGTTTCTTCCACAACTGTTTTTTCGGTTTCCGCCGAGAGCAGGGTTTTATAGCGCCGGGCTTTGGCAATGGCTTTTTCCAGCCTTCCCCGTTCAATGGGTTTCAGCAGGTAGTCTACAGCTTCGAGCTCATAGCTTTGCAGGGCATATTGGGAATAGGCTGTTGTAAATACCACCATTGTTTTTTCGGGAAGCCCGGCGGCAAATTCTATGCCGGTGACTTTCGGCATCTGTATGTCGAGAAAAATAAGGTCGGGTGTAGCGCTCTCCAGGAATTTCAGCGCAGCCGGAGCGTTGGAAAATTTCCCCAACACTTCTATGGCTCCTGTTTCGGCTACCATCCTTTCGAGGCCCTCGCGGGCAAGCGGTTCGTCATCAATTATTATACACGTCATACGGTATGGAAAGGGTTACATTATAGCTCGTTCTCTCGTTGCTGATCTCCAGGCTGTACGTGCTGCCGTACAACAGTTCCAGCCTCCTCTTTATATTGGCGAGCCCGAGTCCGCCATTTTCATGGGGGCTAAAGTTGTCCTCAGGATTTTGTGAATTAGTACAGCTAAACACAACATACCCTTCGTTTACGGTAATACTGATGCCTACAAATGCTTCGTTGCCCGAAAGGTCTACACTGTGTTTGATGGCATTTTCCACGAATGTGGTAAAGAGGTTCGGCGGAATATGTATCCTGGCCATCCGTGCCGTTTCGCAACTGATTGTGAAATTAAAATTGTCCCTTCGCAGCTTTTCCAGGTTCAGGAAGTTGGACAGGAAGGTGCATTCGTCCATTACGGAAGCTGTGCCGGATTCATTTTCATACAGCTGGTACCGCAGGAATTCCGACAACTTTATAATTACCGATGAAGCCTTACCGGGGCTGGTTTGCACGAGCATATTCACATTGTTGAGCATATTGAAGAGAAAATGCGGATTGATCTGGTTCTTTAGCGCGGTCAGCTCCATGTTTACGGTAATCGTATTCAGCTCATTAATGCGGTCGCGGTCTTTTATCCATTTTTGCATAAGGCGGGCAGCGCTGGTGGCAAGCACGATGGGGATGATAAATATGGTGGCCGATAAAAACTCGGCAGCATTATTTAATTTGTCGGGTTTGGGGATAATACGGTGCGGGTCGAGAAACGTATCGGATACGTAGTGCATAACCAGTAATCCCATCATAATAAGGATAACGACCAGCCAGAAGTATTGTAAATACTTGCCGTTAAAGAAAAGAGGCATCAGCAGGTATATGTTGATGTAAAGGATGCCCGTAAAAATAAAAAAAGGCAGCAATTCATCAAGAATGCCGTAAATACCCCTGAAGTTGCAATCCTGTTCAAGGTTAAACAGCGTACGTGCGCTTTGGTGGAGCATTACAAAAGCCACCAGTAATATAATGTGGCGAAGTGTCCTGTAGCGGCTTTCGGTAAGAAAGCGGATGATTTTGCTGTTCTTTTCGTTAATGCGATTCTTACTCATACCCATAACTTCCTTTCGGGACAAAGGTAGCCTTGTTTCGGGATGCGGTAAACCTAAATTGTACAAAACCTGCAATTTATTATACCAAAACCCTGTTAGGGGCATTTTGTATAAAATTATGGGGTGTTGGTATAAAAGCAGGGGTGTGTTTGGGTTATCCGCTTTCCTTTGCCTGAAAAAGAATAGTATGGCGCTGGGAGAACTGATCCGGCTGGCCGATGAGATCGATGCCATGCCGCTAAACGATACAGATAAAGAAAGGCTGATAATACAGGCTGCCGACCTTATACGATTTAAGGAAGCGTTTCCGGAGCCGCTGGAGATTATAAAGCCCTTTGAAGACCGGGGTGTGGTTTTCAGGGTAGGCGGGCAAACCGTTTCCGTATTGTTCCATGAGCACAATTGCAGGGCTGGCGAAATGCTGGAGATTACAGCGCCTGATAGCCTTGAAAGCGGGCAGTTGCTATGGCTTGTGTTTATTACATTCAGCGGCAGGGAATGCTGTGATGAAATTGCGGGACTGGTTGCGGGACACCCGGTAACACAGCAATGCAGCAACATTTATACGCTCGATTATTCTACCGGAATGCTTCACGCTATATAACCCCTATCCAATGAAACTATCGCCAATCCTGTATTTGTCTTTATTTTTATTCACCATTTGCGGATACGCCCAGGAAAAGGACAGCCTTGCCCAAAAAACAGTAGCTTATGTGGCCGACAGGTTCCCCTTTTCAAGGCTCGTAAATGCGGAGTTCCGCTATGACGCACCGTATGATATTTCGCCGGCGCTAAAGAATGGAAGCCTGCCGGAAGGAAGGGTCAGGCAGCTGTATCAATCGAGGGTGAGTGCCAATATCAATTTAATTAAGTCACAGCGATGGGTCTTTAGTACAGGGCTGCTCTACAATCACATTCATGGCGAAACGGAAGGCGGGGGACTTGCTCCCGAATTACAAAAGAATGATATGCATTTTTTTGCGACAGGCTTTAACCTGACGCATTTTTCGAGGCTCTTTGGCAAAACGGCAGTTTTTACAGCAGGGATTATCCCGACAGGAAGCGACGATGGTTTCGAAAGGGTTACGGGTATGCTTTCGGCAACAGTTGTGCTGAAGGCAGATGGCAAAACGAAAATGACTTTAGGGCTTCTTGGTATTGTCGATCCCACCTCGATAGTGCCGGTAGTACCGACATTCACCTATGAACGGAAATTGCAAAGCGGCTGGATCGTTGATGTAATGCTGCCGAAGCGGGTGTTTATGAAAAAGGATATGTTTGGGAATGGACGCCTGTCGCTGGGTACGGAACTGGATGCGACCAATTTTTACCTTAAGGGTTTCAACGGAAGCCGCAATACCTATATGTTCAACCAGATGGAGATCATGTCGGGGCTTACCTACGAACATTGCTTCCTGAAGGACTTTATCGCGACGTTCAAAACCGGCTACAAATACATTCCTGCCTCCCGCATCGCCCACATCAACAACAGGTTCAACGATTATGTATACAAGATCGATGGCGCCGGTACATTCTACGCCAATATAGGCATCTCCTACAATCCATAGTTTTGACATCAGTTTTGGGTATCTTTGCCCAAACACTATCTGTATGCCCATACTAAAAATAGGCCATCGCGGCGCCAAAGCCCATTTGCCCGAGAATACGCTGGCATCGTTCCAAAAAGCGCTTGATCTGGGTGCTAATGGCATTGAGCTCGACATACATGCCTGTGCCTCGGGCGAGCTTGTCGTGATCCATGATTTTACGGTAGACCGTACCACCAATGGCAGTGGAGAGGTGCATAAGATGACACTGGCAGAACTTAAATCACTTGCGGTCGATGGTGGCTACGGCATACCCACACTAAGCGAGGTAATGGAACTATGCAAAGGCAGGTGTATGGTAAATATCGAAATGAAGGGCAGGCATACCGCAGCATTATTACAAGATTTTATGGCGCGGCTGATTGAAAAAGACAACTGGCGCTATGACGACATTCTTGTGTCCAGCTTTCAACGTGAAGAGCTGGAGGCGATGAGCAAATTGAACCCCGATGTGCATTTAGGCATACTCACGCAGGCGAGTATGAAGGAAGCATGGGATTGGGCAGAAGAATTTAATGCCAAAGCCCTCCATCCCCATTTCTCTCTGCTTACAGAAAATAATGTCCGTAAGGCACAGGAGGCAGGCTTCAAAATATACACATGGACCGTAAATGATCCGGACGACATAGCGCGGATGAAAAGTTATGGCGTAGACGGAATTATTTCTGATAATCCCGAACGCTTATGAAAAGTTTTGACGTAATAATCGCCGGAGGCGGGGCGGCAGGATTCTTTACAGCCATTAATATTGCGGAAGCAAATCCTAAAATAAAAGTTGCCATACTGGAGCGTGGCAAAGACGTACTCTCAAAGGTGCGTATTTCTGGTGGGGGGCGCTGCAATGTAACGCATGCCTGTTTTGTGCCGGACGACCTGGTGAAGTTTTACCCAAGAGGAGAGAAAGAACTCCGCGGGCCATTCAACCATTTTTGTTCAGGCGATACCATTGAATGGTTTGAACGCCATGGCGTGGAGCTGAAGATAGAAGAGGATGGGCGGATGTTTCCGGTAACGGACAGTTCGCAAACCATTATAGACTGCTTTATGAATGCGGTGCAAAAACTTAACATTCCTGTGCTGACGGGAGAGAGCATACAGTCGCTATATAAAACGGAAACACACTGGAAGGTAGAGACCAATAAAGAGACGTTTTTGGCGGAACACCTGGTTATGGCTACAGGGAGTAATCCTAAAATGTGGGAGATGCTCGCGGAATTAGGCCATACCATTATCCCGCCGGTACCATCGCTGTTTACCTTCAACATAAAAGACACGAGGATAAAAGACCTGATGGGCGTTTCGGCGCAGGCATCGGTAAAGGTGAAAAATTCAAAACTCGATGCATCAGGTGCGTTACTTATAACCCATTGGGGAATGAGCGGCCCGGGCATACTGCGGCTTTCGGCCTGGGGAGCAAGGGAACTGGCGGCAAAGAACTACCAGTTTGTGCTGCTGGTAAACTGGCTGAACGGTATGCCGGAGGAGGAATGCCTCGAAACCCTGAAAGGGCTAAAGCAGGAACACGCCAAAAAGACCGTTGCCAAACAGTCGCCATTCAGTTTCCCGAACCGGTTATGGCAAAGCCTTGTGGCGGCATCGGGCATCGGGCCGGAAACACGCTGGGCCGACCTTTCCAGAAATCATCTTGAAGCACTGACGAAGCAACTTGTGAATGGTGAATATAACGTCAACGGTAAGAGTACTTTTAAGGAAGAATTTGTAACAGCCGGAGGTATCGACCTCAAGGAAGTTAACTTTAAAGCTATGGAAAGCAAAAAGCTGGAAAACCTGTATTTTGCAGGCGAAATTGTGAACATTGACGCGATAACAGGTGGCTTCAATTTTCAGAATGCCTGGACGGGTGGTTTTATTGCCGCGGAAAATATTGTAAGAAAATTTTAATTTTAACGCAACTGTTTTTATTCTTCGTCATCTTATCCTAAAAACGTACACAAAATGAAAAAGACTTTTATTATTTTAGGACTTGTAACACTATTTGCTTCTTGTTCTGATGACAACGAATCAACAACCAATCCGGGAGATTCAGACAACAAGGTGCTGTTGCTGAAAGTAGACCTGCTGACCAATGCTTTTGAAGGCGGCAAAGAACTTACTTTCGAAGAAGCGGAAGGATTTACCATTTCGCCTGAGTATGTTTCGCCGGGCGATTTCGGAAGCATAAAGCTGAAGTATCAGCAAACAGGAGAAACCATTTTCGACGGCAGCATTGTTTGGAATGGCCTGGGTCAGATGAGCTACCCCGCAGCGCTTAACGGTGCGAATTCATTTCCTGTTATCGACGATGAGGTGCCAATGCCTTCTGCATCGCAATTTGAATACGTAGAATACAGCGACGGAGATATGGGCTTGCCGGCAGCAGTAGACCAGGAAGCAATATGGGAATCGATCAGCCACCTGCAGAAGGTAAAAGATTACAGGGCCAGCAACCCGGCCGCAAAAGTTTACCTGTTCCTTTATACCCCAAGTGTAGGTGTTGGCAATCCTGCGGAGTGGGATTGGTTTTTAATCCTTAAAAACTAAAATTTTTTCATCAAAAAACTAATGGTTGGCCTCCTGATAAAGGAGGCTTTTTTGTTGGTTTAGTGACTGCGAATGCTTTAATTGGATAACTATTCTCATAAATTACCAAATCCTCAGATCAACCAAATAAACCTATCAAACATCAACTACCTGTTAAGCCACCATATCGACGCATTGAGCACTGCCGCAAAGGTAACCCAGAGTATATATGGGATAAAGAGGTATCCTGCTGTTTTATTAACTTTATTAAATTGCAGGAAAGTTTCGTAGATCATGATCCAGAGGATGGCGATTTCAATAAGCGCGAGCAGCGGGTTGTGCAGGCCGAAAAACAGGTACGACCACAGCGCGTTGAGTGCAAGCTGCGCGGCGAAGAAGCCAAGTCCTTTCTTTACAGTTTCGGGCTGTTCGCCAATGCGGCCCCATACAAGTCCCGCGGCAAGCCCCATCATTACATACAGTACCGTCCACACCGGCCCAAACACTGCATTGGGCGGGTTAAATACCGGTTTTACAAGGGTAGGGTACCATGTGGTTACCCCGTCCTGTGTAACCAGGCTAGAAATAAAACCAACGCCAACACAAGTGGCGACCATTATAAGGATCTTGAACGTAAGCGATAGCGAAGGGTTTTCCATAGGTTAAAAGTACACTGAATTTTGCATTTTGGTGTAAAGATTTTGTAAAAAGATTTTATACCAATACGCATAGCCCAGCTTTAGCAATAAGCTTTGCTGTAAAAATGCAATTCATGTAATTCGTGGCAAAAGGAATTTTATCTTTGCAGCAAATTCCAACCCATGACCGAAAAGGATTTTATCCCATCCGCATACAGCAAAACTATCGAAAGTGGCGTCTTTGAATGGAGTGCCCCAAGCAACATAGCCCTCGTGAAATACTGGGGAAAGAAAGCGAACCAGATACCGGCCAATCCGTCTGTTAGTTTTACACTAAACGACTGTAAGACGATTACCAAACTTGCTTACGAACGTAAGGAGGAGGATGGAATATCTTTCGACCTGCTTTTTGAAGGGCAGCCAAAGGAAAGCTTTCGCCCGAAGATCGAAAAGTTCTTCGAAAGGACAGCAGAATACCTACCGTTCCTGAAAGACTACCACTTTACTATAGACACACGCAACACCTTTCCGCACAGTTCGGGCATCGCCTCCTCGGCATCGGGTATGGCAGCTTTGGCCATGAACCTGATGAGCCTGGAGCGCAAACTGAACCCTGCTATGACGGATGACTATTTTTATAAAAAAGCCTCCTTCCTTGCACGCTTGGGATCGGGCAGTGCGTGCCGGAGCATAAACGGTAGTGTGGTTGTGTGGGGAACGCACGAAGAGGTTGAGGACAGTTCCGACCTTTTTGGAGTGCCATTCACAGGCAATGTCCATGAGGTGTTCAGGAATTACAAAGATACCATCCTGCTGGTAGATAAGGGTGAAAAGCAGGTGAGCAGTACCGTGGGGCACGACCTGATGCACGGACACCCCTATGCAGAAAGACGTTTTGAACAGGCGCACGACAACCTTTCTGCCATAAAAAAAGCGCTTACCGAAGGAGATGTGAATACGTTTATCGGTATCGTGGAAAGCGAGGCACTTACCCTCCACGCCATGATGATGACGAGCATGCCATACTTTATTCTGATGAAGCCCAATACGCTCGCGATCATCAACCTGATATGGCAATTCAGGAATGACACAGGCATACCGGTTTGCTTTACGCTCGATGCCGGCGCCAACGTGCATGTACTTTATCCTGAAAACGTTGCAGTGAAAGTTTTGGATTTTATTAAGGCTGAATTGCTTGTGTACTGCCAAAACAACCAGTACATTTGCGATGAAATTGGTACAGGCGCGTTAAGTTTGTACTAAAATTGAAAAGTTAACGTTTTTATCGTACCTTTATAGCTCAATAGCACGGATACATGAAAGGACCTTTGTTTTACTCGAAAATCTTACTCTTCGGAGAGTATGGCATCATTAAGGATTCTAAAGGATTGTCCATTCCCTATAACTTTTACAACGGCGCGCTCAAGATAGAAGGCAAGAATTCGCCTGAGGCACAGAAATCTAACGCAAGCCTCAAACGTTTTGCGGCATTTCTGGAAAGCCTGCAAAAAGAGCAGCCGGAACTTGTTACCTTCGACCTGGATATGCTGAAAAAGCATCTGGAAGAAGGCATGTATTTTGACTCAACCATTCCGCAGGGCTATGGTGTGGGCAGCAGTGGCGCGTTGGTTGCGGCAATTTATGACCGTTATGCTAACGATAAGATTACTGTGCTGGAGAACCTTACAAGGGACAAGATGCTTCAGTTGAAGAAGATCTTCGGCCAGATGGAGTCGTTTTTCCACGGCAAGAGTTCAGGCCTCGATCCGCTTAACAGCTACCTGAGCATCCCGATTTTGATCAACTCACAAGACAATATTGAAACCACGGGCATACCGAGCCAGAGTACTACAGGTACAGGAGCAGTATTCCTTTTAGATTCAGGAATTGTAGGAGAGACCGCGCCAATGGTCTCCATTTTTATGGAAAGCCTTAAAGAGCAGGGCTTCCGCGACATGTTCAAGAAAGAATTTGCACAATATACCGATGCCTGCGTGGACAACTTCCTGCGTGGTGACTTCAAATCGCTTTTTTCCAACACCAAATCGCTTTCCAAAGTAGTATTGAGCCATTTTAAGCCGATGATACCGGAGCAATTCCATTCCGTTTGGCAAAAAGGCATTGATACCAACGATTACTACCTGAAACTTTGCGGTTCGGGTGGAGGAGGCTATATTCTCGGTTTTACGGAAGACCTTGAAAAAGCCAAGAAATCACTAGAAGGCCATAAGCTTGAAGTAGTATACCAGTTTTAAGCCGTGCTGAGTGTTTCTGATATTCTTACTATTTTACTGAAATCCATATTCGTGGGTTTTGGCTTCCTTATTCCCGTATTCGCGCTGGTACGCACATCTAACCTCAAGACCCTTGAGTTTAAGGATTTGTTTATCCTTACTGCTGTACAGATGGTGCGCATAGGGGGAATCTTTTATTTCTTACTGGCGGCTAAAGACGCTTACACTCACTATGTAGACGGGACATCGTACTTTTCTTCAAATGTGTCGAATCCGGTGTACATGCTTTATACCTACTTTCCGCCGGTCATTACGCTGGTGCTGTCACAGCTTTTCTGGATAAAGAAACTGTACATGAAAAAGTCTGCGCTGATCACTCTCGCATTGTTGCTGCTTATCCTTCCGTCGCATTTTGCACTACGTTTGATGAACTCCCTGCAAAATGATTATCTTCCCGGTTCATGGTACATGACAACCGGCGATATGCTGAAAGAGGGCGCGCTGAACATCATCGTATTCTTTTTCCTTACGTTTGCCATCATGTCGTTCGGTAGATTGCGCAAGAATAGAAATACCTGATTTTATTCACGAAAGGCGCCAATTTATTCGTTTGGCGCCTTTGCATTACAAAACCTTAAGAGACCTTCAATATCCCAAATTGCTGTCCACGCGCATGCCTGTTCACAATACGGTCAATGATCTCCTGTGTCATGTCAGGATAGTTTACCTGTACCGGTTTGCCGTTTTCCAGCCATTCGCGTATGGCGGGTTCAAACTTAGGCTTCAGGTTCTTTATTACAGATACGCCCATCTGCTTTAGCGCTGCGGCATTCAGTTGCTGTTCGTACTGGTTCTTCATTGGTACTGCCATCAGCTTCTTGCCAAGGTAGAGTGCTTCGGCAGGTGTTTCGAAACCGGCGCCGCACAATACACCCGAAGATGCTGCCATACTTGCCGTAAATAAGATATTGTTAATAGGCTGTACGATGATGTTGCCTGCCGCGAAAGGTTTTTTATTGTGCTTGGAGAACACATCCCACTTGATGCCTTTAAATTGAGAAAGCGCCTTTACCAGTTTTTTGTCTTCATACGCCGGCAGGTATACGGTATAATGGCCCTGGTCTGTTACCTCATGGCTGCGAACCTGCTTGCGGATTACAGGAGTAAACACTGTCTGGTTATCGCCGGTAAAATGGAAGCCGTACTTGGCTGTAGCCGGGGCGTAATTCTGCAGGATCACTTTGCCTTTTAGGTCTACGCTCTCCGGCACCGGGTAGCGCTCTGACAGTACTGCCGCCTGATGGCTTAAGGCGATACACGGTTTATCTTTCAGGTGGCACGCCCAAGCGGATACCGGTTCGAAATCGTTGATCACCAGATCATAATCTTCCACCGGAAGTTCCCGCATACTTTTGATGAATTTACGGATGTTGGTCCTGGCAAACGTTTGCCACAGGTCTACTCCGCCGCCTTTACCGAAGATAAAGCTCAGGCCGCGCAGCTCGTATTTTACCTTAAAAGGCAGTTTCAGGTCGCCCTGGATGCCGCTCACAAGGATGTCTACCTCGCCGTATTTCTGCAGGCAGGGTATAATGTCTATGGCCCGGCTCAGGTGGCCGTTACCGGTTCCCTGTATGGCATAAAGAATTTTCATTATAGTTGTGTTTAGTAGTTTCAGTTGTGCTGCCCAAAAAGTCGCGGTACCAAAGCCCCGATTCCTTAATGGTGCGTTGTTGTGTGTTATGGTCGATATGCACCAGCCCAAAGCGCGGATGGTAGCCCTCGGCCCATTCAAAGTTGTCCGCAAGCGTCCATATAAAATAGCCGTTTACATTAACGCCTTCCTGCTTTGCCTTCAGCAGCTGCTCCAGGTGGTCCTTCAGGAAGTCTACGCGCTGTAAATCCTTTACCTCTCCATTCGTCATTCTATCAGGAAAGGCAGCGCCGTTTTCTGTAATAATGATTTCATTGATATTTTTGTACTGGCTGAATTTCTTCAGCAAATGGTAAATGCTTTGCGGATATACTTCCCAACCCATTTCTGTGGTGGGTACATTTCGTTTCTCGGCATTTACGAGTGCGGCTCCGATATAAGGAGTAAATAGCGACGCCTTTACGATCTCGCGGGTATAGCATTGCAGTCCTATAAAATCAAAGTCGAAAGCCATACGCTCTTCGTCGCCGGGAAGTATCTGGCGTTCCATTCTTTTAAGTACCGGCAGGCCATCCTTAGGATAGCCCATGCCGAGTATCGGTTCGATAAAAGTGCGATTCAGCAGCGTATCCACCCGCTGTGCCGCGGCAATATCCTTGCGGCTTTGTGTGGCAGGCTCGATATGGGTACATGAAAAAGTAGTGCCGATACGCCCCTTTGGCGCTTCGCTCCTTAATATGCGTGCCCCAGCTGCAGTAGCAAGCGTAGCATGGTGTATGGCTTTGGTAAAATTGGCAATGCCGCGTTTTCCGGGCGCATGTATGCCGAGAAAATATCCTGCGCCGGTAAATACCGACGGCTCGTTCATTACCATCCAGTCGGTTACCCTGTCGCCAAAGTTTTGAGCACACAGCGCGGTATACTCTTCAAACCAAGGTACAATATCGCGGTTTGCCCATCCGCCTTTCAGGTCGAGTGCGTGGGGAAGGTCCCAGTGGTAGAGCGTAACCCACGGTTTTATATTGCATTCCAGCAGAAAGTCGATAACCCGGTTATAGTAGTCTATTCCTTTCCGATTGACCGGTCCTGTACCATTGGGAATAACCCTGGGCCAGCTGACAGAGAACCGAAAATTGGGGATATTAAGCTCCTTGATGAGCTGTATGTCGCTTTTGTAGCAGTTGTAAAAGTCGCAGGCCGTACGGGCGTGGTGGCCGCCTTTTATCCGGCTTTTCTTTTCGGTAAATACATCCCATATCGAGAGGCCTTTACCGTCGGCATCGTGCGCGCCTTCCATTTGGAAAGCCGCTGTAGATACACCCCAGTGGAAATCATCTCCAAAGGGCGCTTTATGCAATCGCTTATCATTAATTAGTTCCATCAACAAAAGTCGGGGAGGCAACAGCCGTTTCTAATGAAGGAAAGTCGATTGCATGGCTCTTAGGAAAAGCCATTCTTTTATGCCGGCAAATAGTTTAAAAAGGGACTTCATGATATATAGTTTCATACAAATTACCGAAACTATATTTAACTAATAATGAAGTAGTTATTAATAAATAGTTAAGTATATTTACCTGTACGGATATTGAAAGGCTTTACACAATAAGCTCTTCATACGCCTTTTTGGCAGCTTCGTAACCTATAGTAAAGATCTGGTCCATTTTGGATTTGTTGGTCTCAAAGGTGCGGAACAGCGCCAGTTCATCGGGACTTATGATCCAGTCGCAGAGTGTAAACTTCTGCATATTGCTGTTGGCCGAAAGCAGGTCGTAGGCGCGGGTGGTAACCGATTTTATGGATTTGAGGTCGGCTGCCTCGATCTTCTGGATGGGACTCACGTATACACCGATGAGCGTATCGCAGCGCCCCTGCAATATATCGGTAGGGAAGTGGTTGATGATGCCGCCGTCGCTATAGATCCTGCCATCGATCTCGTAGGGTGATATAATCCCCGGAAAAGCGGAAGAAGCCAGTACGGCATCGGCAATTTTGGTCTCAGGGCCGAAAATCTTCAGTTTGCCCGATACCATGTCGGTTGCAGTAAGGTGCATTTTATAATGCAGTTCCCCGAGTGTGGCATCTCCGAAAATAGCAAAAAAGTAGTCACGGAATGCATCCGAATCGATAAACCCGGGCTTGCGGAACGTGAAATGCTTCCAGTGAAAAAAGTAAATGGATTTGAAGAACTCCAATATCTCTTCCGGCTTTTTCCCCCACGCATAAAGTGATGACACAATGGCGCCGGAACTCGTGCCTGCGATATGGGATGGCACAATGCCCTCTTCCTCAAAGAATTTCAGTACTCCCGCGTGGGCAATGCCTTTTGAGCCGCCACCCGAAAGTACCAGGCCTATAGTGCTTCCGTCAAATTTCATTTAGTTGTATATTAGCCTGACTAAATTACAGTTTTTTGCGGTATGGCTCTCTTTTTGCGAATTAAAAAAATACAGATAATACATACAAACAAGTTATGACAACGATAATTGAACAGGCGCTTGGCAACAGCCATAGCTATTCCGAATACCGCGGCCATGTTTCCCGTCTTCTGGAGCAGGGCCTTTCCACCGGCGACACCCAGAGCGAAGATCTTACTCACTACAGTACCCTTAATGAGGTGCGCATGAACCGCCTCGATAAAACCCTTTCTGTTCCCGATGAAATAAAAGAAAGGCTTTCTAAGCTGTCGAAGAAACATACACTGTTGGTTATATCCGAAGGCTGGTGTGGCGACGCGGCACAGATCGTACCCGTGATCAACAAGCTGGCTGAAACGTCAGCCGTGATTAACCTGCGTATCGTGTTCCGGGACCAGAATGTTGCGTTGATGGACAATTTCCTGAGCAACGGTGCCCGTGCGATACCTAAACTAATTGTAGTGGAGCCTGAAACGTTCACTATACGTGGGAGCTGGGGCGCAAGGCCGCATGGCGCCGCTGAACTCATTCGTGAAGCCAAAGAAAAGTACGGCGTTATTTCCGCGGAAGTTAAGACCGACCTGCAAAAATGGTATTTACAGGATAAGGGCCACAGCACCATGGATGAGATCGTTACGCTGCTGGAAAACGCGGAGAACGTTTAAGTTTTCAGCCGCAATGCATTGTATTCCGGCTTTAGCTATATTGTAAGCTGTCCCGAAAGCATTTAAAGCATTTTGTCTTAATTTTGCCTGATTTTTGAGACAGCTAGTCCCCTTCAATTGTTAATAATAACAACGGCAGGTCGGCATAGGGGGCTGAATCTTCCGATTCCCAGTCGCGCTTGTTGTCAATCATAAACTTAACGGCTTTGATACTTGCCGTTTTATTAGCTTTTAGCAGGCTCAGTGATTTTGATGTGGCATCGCTAAAGTCGGTCGGGTCATAATACATCCATACACTTACCAGTAACCGGAGGTCGTTTTGCGAAAGCTTCCTGCCTTTCAGCTTGTCCAGCGCTTTGCTCATCAAGGCTTTATTTTTATTCGAGTCTGTCGATTCCCCATAGTGTACATAGTTCGAAAAGACAGCCCGTATCGCATCAATGGGTTCGTAATATTCTTCCATTCCGTCACACTCTTCTTCCCCCCAGCATTCTTCGCAGGGTTGCTCAATATGCAGGTAATCGACCTCGTGAAACAGGCTTACAAAACTATCATTCCAGTCCCAGCCAATTGCTTCCCAGCGGGACAAACCTTTTGGCTTGTCTGTCCAGGTAAAAATGAACTGCTGTTGATCCTTTGAATCTTTCGGGTTGCAATCGAATACAATACCGCTCCTGGTAGTTGTGGCCTTTTTAATATTGAAAAGATAATCTTCCTGCTGGCCGTGACAAAGCAGCTGCCATTGCTTCCCCTCTTTATAAAGACGTAGTTTCAGGTTACCGCCATTGCAGGTATTGTATACCGCAGGCACGTCTTCCATTTGCGTGAGGCGCGTCCAGTCGGCAGGAAGCGTGGCAACTTCAGGGGCTATTTGTGCATAATTTACAAAGGGAATCAGTATACAGGCGTAAAGGAATAGTTGCTTTATCATTGGCAAAGGTTGTTACTGTCGGTTATCGCTAATGTAGTTTTCATAAGATTGATTTTGCGTAAAAGTAATGTAAAAGGGAATACATCAGCACAGCTGTAATTAGAGCTAAATGCTACAAAATCATTATTTGATTAAACTGCAATTTCGTCAGTATGGATGACAAATGTGCATTAACCTTTCTTTAGGAAGAATTGGCTCATATTTTGATTAGATTTATATAAATCAATAAACTGAATTACAATGTACATAGGATTAGAATACTATATTATTATTGGCCTTATTGCCCTTGTAAGCTTTGCCGTAAGTTCCAGGCTGAAGAGCAAGTTTGAACATTACTCAAAAGTTCACCTTCGGAATGGTTTGAGCGGCGCGGAGATCGCGGAAAAGATGCTTGCTGATAACGGTATATACGATGTAAAGGTGATATCCACCCCCGGTCGCCTTACCGACCACTACAACCCTGCTGATAAGACCGTAAACCTTAGCGAGGCGGTATACAATGAACGCAACGCCGCCGCCGCCGCCGTAGCTGCCCATGAGGTAGGACATGCGGTGCAGCACGCGACTGCCTACAGTATGCTGGCATTCCGTTCTAAAATGGTACCTACTGTGAATGTGGCCTCAAACCTTTCTCAGATACTGCTTATTCTTGGATTGGTACTTGGCGCTGCCGCCCACATGGGCTTTGGGTTTTATATCGCTGTGGCGGGACTGGTACTGTATGCTATTACTACCTTGTTTACTTTTGTAACCCTTCCTGTAGAGTATGATGCCAGTAACCGTGCGTTGGCGTGGCTGAAGAATAAGAATATGCTGACCCAGCAGGAATACGCCGGTGCGGAAGATTCACTAAAGTGGGCTGCACGTACCTATGTGGTAGCTGCAATAGGCTCGCTTGCTATGCTGGTGTATTTCGGGCTTAGGATCTTTGGAGGTTCAAGGGATTAATTCCCTTTCTATATATTTATCCCCGAAAAACCCGTTGGAGAAAATCCTGCGGGTTTTTTTATTTCCGGATGCTTGATGAAATAATTGAAATTTTGATGTACAAATGTAAGTGCTGAACTTACATTTTAGAATAAAAATTCATTTTTTAATTTAAAAGTGTCTTTAGGAGATCTGATATTTTACATCCTCATTCTGAAATTACAACTGTATTTGCCGTTCTATCTGTTGGTCCAGTGATATAAAGGTTTCCGTCCGCGATACGCCGTTAATAGGCTGTATCTTGTTGTTGAGCAGCCACATCAGGTGTTCATTGTCGCGGCAGATGATCTTGATAAGGATCGACCAGTTGCCCGTAGTGTAATGACACTCCAGTACTTCGGGTATCTTACGCAGTTCTTTTACTGCTTCGGCATTGCTGGCGGCCTTTTCGAGATAGATGCCCACAAACGCCATTGTGCTGTAGCCTAATACTTTGGTGTTCACGATAAACTTTGATCCGGCAATTACGCCGGCCTGCTCCAGTTTGCGCAGCCTTTGGTGAATCGCAGCTCCCGAAATGCCGATTTTCGAGGCGATCTGGAGGATTGGCTTGCGGGCATCTTCCATCAGGTATCGGAGGATTTCCTTATCGATGCCATCAATCTCTATGTGTAGCTGGTTGATCTTCATAAGTTACGGTTTGTAATCAAAAATAAGGATTTTGTTGAAACTGTAAACTTTATTTCCCCACGAGCCACAAAAAAACCTTCCGTCGTTAAGCGGAAGGTTTCGGAGTTTGGGTTAGTTATGGGGCTAGCTTGCTACGTTATCCGGGTTGTAACCCTGGTACGGCGCATGCTTTTCATTAAAGATAACCCCAAATTCTTCAAGTTCTTTAAGTATCGGCAGGTATACCTCACGTCTCAGGGGCAATTGTACCCCCGGAGTGGTAATATTCCCGTTAAGGATCTGCAATGCAGCCATAGCTACCGGAAGCCCAACGGTCTTTGCCATAGCAGTATAGGTCTGGTCATCGCCAATGCATACCATAGTAGCGTCTATCTGTTGCTGCTGGCCGTTTAGCTCATAGCCAATTTTGTGGTACATCACAATCATGTCTTTATCATCGTGTGCCAGGCTCCAGCTGTCGGAGAGTATCTTTTCCAGTATCTGGGCAGGAGTAGCGTTGCGAAGGCCTACGATCTTCTCATCATTAAAGAGGTCAAGCTCTACCAGCTTATCCCACTGGATATCATCCTGGTCGATCTTAAGTATATGCCTTAGTTTCAGTTCAACAGAATCGGTAGGGTGGTAGGGCAGGAAGGAGTTGGTAAACTCGCGGTAGCTCATAGTTTCCGTGTTCTCCATAACATAGGTGTCATCAGTCATGCCCAGCTGCAGGAACATATTCCATGACTTCGAGAAGCCTACCCTGCGAAGGGTTCCGCGGTAAAGCGTAAGGGCATCATCAAGCCCGTAAACACTGCGGTACTTTAAAGAGTCACGGTTGGCATAGCCCTCAAAACGGCCATAGCCTTCCACATTCATGAATTCTGTACGGCGGAACAATTTATTGTAAGGGATGTACTTGTAATTGCCTTCCTGTATGAATTTAGCCGCACCGCCCTGGCCTGCAAGCACCACATTGCGTGGGTTCCATGTAAATTTGTAGTTCCAGAGGTTATTGTCGCTTTCAGGAGCTACAAGTCCTCCGCAAAACGATTCGAACAATAATACTTTACCGCCTTTGTCGCGTATCTCTTCTATGATCTTCATGGCGCTCATGTGGTCGATTCCCGGATCGAGGCCGATCTCATTCATGAATACCAGGTTGTTGGCCTTTACCTGCGCATCGAGTTCCTGCATGGCCGGGCTTATATATGAAGCCGTAACCATATGTTTTTTGTAGGTAATGCAGTCTTTGGCCACTTCAAAGTGAAGATGTGCAGGCAGCATGGAAATTACAATGTCTGCCTTGCTGATCTCTTCCTTACGCTGGTTCTCATCGAAGATGTCGAATGTGATTGCAGTCGCGCGCGGATGGCCTTTGGTTTTACGTTGGGCCAGCTCAGCCGAAAGGTCCCCTATAGTAATATGCAGGTTTTCAGGTTCTGCCTTGTTCAACAGGTATTCTATTAATGACGAGGCCGAGCGTCCTGCGCCAATAATCAAAATATTCCTCATAGTTTATGTTTGCCTAATTATAACACGAAAGTAGTCAATTGTTATATTTCAGAAAACTTTTTCGGAATTATTTGTCCCAAACTTTTTAACTTTACCTTTTAAAACTTACATAAAAATGGACAGGAAAATTGTTGCAACTGCTGCGGTTTTAGGTATTTCGGGAATTATTTTGGGAGCGTTCGGGGCGCATAAGCTAAAAGAAATTTTAGAGCCTGAATCGCTCGTAGTTTTTGAAACAGGAATAAAATACCAAATGTATCATGCACTGTTGCTCCTGTTTGTAGGCATTACGCCAATGGTTAGCGAAAAAGCCAAAAAGGCCATTTTAGGACTCACTGTTACAGGCGTATTGTTTTTTTCCTTTTCGATCTATTTTTTGGCCTGCAATTCGCTTTTTCCCTTTGATTTCAAGAAAATCGGCTTCATTACTCCCATTGGAGGATTGTTACTAATATCGGCATGGGCGGTGTTGTTTTTAAATATAATGAAACGAAAAGGATAATTTTTTTTGAAATTCCTATTGCGTAATAATTATTTTTATACTTTTGTCCTTTGAAACAACTCAACTTATTCTAAAAAGTATGGATAACTACGGCCTTTTCACGAAAACGATTTCGCTGGAAAACTTAGGGATTAAAGATGCCAATGTAAAATACCAGCTTACTCCCGACGAACTGCATGACATTACAATTGAAATGGGCCAGGGAGTTGAAGCTTCCACAGGGGCGCTTGCCATTAACACGGGCGAGTTTACCGGAAGGTCGCCACAGGACCGTTTTATTGTGAGGGACAGCATTACAGAAGATAAAGTATGGTGGGGTAATGTAAACCTGGAATTTGACAGCAATAAATTTGAAGCCCTTTATAATAAAGTAACCCAATACCTTTCGGGTAAAGAGGTTTTTGTGCGCGACAGCTATGTATGCGCCGACAGCAATTACAGGCTTAATGTACGAGTGGTGACCGAAACCGCATGGTCCAACCTTTTTTGCTACAATATGTTCCTTCGCCCCGAAGAATCGGAGCTGGAAGATTTTAGCGCTGACTGGCACGTAGTTTGTGCTCCGGGCTTTATGGCAGATCCTGCTGTTGACGGAACACGTTCGCACAACTTTGCTATACTGGACTTTACAAGAAAGATCGCTCTTATCGGCGGTACCGGTTATACAGGCGAAATGAAGAAAGGTATCTTCTCCGCGTTAAACTTTATACTTCCGGTATTTAAGGATACCCTGCCAATGCACTGTAGTGCCAACGTGGGTGAAAAAGGTGATACTGCTATTTTCTTTGGCCTTTCGGGAACAGGAAAGACAACATTGTCTGCTGACCCTGAGCGTAAGCTTATCGGTGACGATGAGCATGGATGGACAAACGAGAATACCGTTTTTAACTTTGAAGGCGGATGCTATGCGAAAGTAATTAACCTTACCGAAGAGCATGAACCGGATATCTACAGGGCTATTAAGCGCGGGGCTATCCTGGAGAATGTAATCTTCAAACCGGGTACGAACGAAGTAGACTATACTGATATTTCGATTACGCAAAACACACGTGTAAGCTACCCGATCTATCATATCGATAATATACAGCCGGGTTCTATAGGAAAGAACCCTAAAAATATATTTTTCCTGAGCGCGGATTCCTTCGGGATACTGCCTCCGATCTCAAAGCTTACTCCCGGGCAGGCGGCTTACTATTTTATGTCGGGTTATACGGCCAAAGTAGCCGGAACAGAAGCAGGTGTAAATGAGCCGCAGCCAAACTTCTCGGCTTGCTTCGGAGCGCCTTTCATGCCGCTGCACCCTGCAAAATATGCCGAAATGCTTAGTAATAAGATGCAGGAAGCCGGCGTAAACGTATGGCTTATCAATACAGGCTGGACCGGTGGCGCTTATGGTACCGGGCAAAGGATGAAATTAAAATATACCAGGGCGATGATCTCTGCTGCCCTGAAAGGTGAACTTGATAACGTGGCGTATGAAAACCACAAGGTGTTTGGCCTGGCCATACCGCAAAGCTGCCCTAATGTTCCGGATGAGGTGCTGAACCCAAGGGATACATGGACAGACAAAGATGCTTACGATGCCAAAGCATTGGAGCTTGCGGAAGCCTTCAGGAAGAACTTTGCCAAGTTTGAAGAGTTTGCCAGTGAAGAAATTATGACTGGCGGCCCGCTGGCATAATGTGAATTTTAGAATAGATGTTTTTTGGAAAGGGCTGCCCGGTAACGGGCAGCTTTTTTTTGTGGTAACCCCAAGTGTCCGGCTTACTATTTACGGATCGGTTTTGTGTAAATAATTTCTATTACTTTTTTGGGGGGATTTGGAGGTTTGTAAAATGACAAAAGCCGCAATACTGCGGCTTTGTTATACTATGGAGTGGTGGTTTTTATTTTTCTTTGTTGGCTTTGGTGATATATTTTTCAAGAGCCATGGTCATGGATGGTGTTTCCGGTGTTGGCGCCATGATGTCTACACGAAGGCCATGTTCCAGCGCTTCTTTTTGTGTGGTGCTTCCAAAAACAGCAATCCGGGTATTGTTCTGCTCGAAATCAGGGAAGTTTTTAAACAACGATTTGATTCCTGTAGGGCTGAAAAAAGCGAGTACATCGTAATACACATCTTTCAGGTCACTAAGGTCGCTCATTACCGTTTTATAAAAGGTTCCGGGTATCCAGTCAACTTTAAGACTGTTCAGCGTTTGCGGTACATCGAAATTCAGCTGGTCGGATGATGGCAATAGGAACTTTTCATCCTTGTATTTTTTGATAAGCGGCGAAAGATCGGCAAAATCTTTTTGGCCAACATATATTTTTCTCTTACGGTAAACCACATACTTTTGCAGGTAAAAGGCAATAGCCTCGCTCTGGCAAAAATACTTCATGGTTTCAGGTACTTTAAAGCGCATTTCTTCGGCAACACGGAAAAAATGGTCGATGGAGTTTTTGCTTGTAAGGATGATCGCGGTATAGTTGTTCAGATCTATTTTCTGCGCCCTTACATCTTTAGCGCTTACACCCTCAACGTGAATGAATGGCCTGAAATCTACCTTTACTTTTAGTTTTTGCTGAATTTCAAAGTACGGTGAGTTCTCCACTTTCGGCTCCGGTTGCGAGACCAGGATAGTTTTCACTTTCATATATTGCAATTTCTTTACTAACGTTTTGTAAACCAATAATACATGAAATAATAGGGTGCTATTTCAAGAGCGCAAAGATACAAAATAAAATAGAATAATTTGCCGATGATCAAATTTTGATATAACCTTAATGAAAGCAGGTAGGAAAAGATGCTTGCGCCCACTATTAATGCTATGATTCCGTAGAAAACAACCGGATGCGGGGCTTCATTATAAAATAATATTATATTAACAGGCAGCAGCAGCAGCCCGATATAGGCGCGGTAATTTACCTTATGGAGGTTGAATTGCTCGTTAAAATCTTCAATATTAAACGAGGTTGCAATGATCTTTTCTATCAGGTACTTGGCAAGGATAAATACCCCGATAAGGGTGAAAATCTGTATAAAAGACCGCCAGCTGGTCTTGTCTGCAAGGCCAAAATAACTGAGCATCTGCTGGGTCAGGAATGCAAACGAAATGACCTGGACGATAAAAAAGGAGATCGTAAACCCGCTCAGCAGGTTGCCTCCGTCTTTATAGATCTTGGTGTATTTGTCGGAATAGGCGAGTTTGATGAACTCTGCAAAACGGGTCTCAAAAACCGCCCTGTTTATGGCTATAAGGCCAAAGCACAGCACAAAAAGGATCGTTGCCCAATCCTTACCTTCACTTATACGTTCGTTTAGCAGCAGGTCCATCATAATTCTGCAAAATTACTATTTTTTACTTAAGCCGATTTAATTATACTTTAATTATAGTTCGCACGTTAGAAATACATTATTTTTGCACAAAATTATGGGCATCCCATGAACGACGGAGTTGTTATAATCCCTACCTATAACGAAATTGAGAACATAGAGGCGATCGTGAGGGCGGTTTTCGCTCTTGGTACACCGTTTGATATATTGGTGGTAGATGATAATTCGCCTGACGGTACTGCTCAGAAAGTAAGGGAACTGCAGAGGGAGTTTCCGGAAAGCCTTCATCTTGAGGTGCGGGCAGGAAAATCAGGCCTGGGTACCGCCTATGTCCATGGGTTTAAATGGGCTATAGCTAAAAGGTATGACTACATCTTTGAGATGGATGCCGACTTTTCCCATAATCCGGCCGACCTTGAAAAACTATATGAAGCCTGCCATAAAGGTGCCGATATGGCTATTGGTTCCCGCTATGTAACAGGAGTAAATGTAGTAAACTGGCCGCTAAGCCGCGTGTTGATGTCGTACTATGCTTCGGTATATGTGCGTACTATTACGGGAATGACCATTCGTGATGCTACTGCCGGGTTTATCTGCTACAAGCGCAAAGTATTGGAAAGCGTAAACCTCGACAGGATAAAATTTGTGGGCTATGCCTTCCAGATTGAGATGAAATACCGGACGTATGCCAACGGCTTTAATATTGTAGAAGTACCGATCATCTTTACAGACCGTACAAAAGGTGAGTCTAAAATGAGTGGCGCCATATTTAAAGAAGCCATTTTTGGGGTGATATCACTCCGTATGAAAAAAATGCTAAATCGACTATAAGAGATAAATGAACAGGATTTTAATAAAGAATGCAAAGATCGTAAATGAAGGAGCCATTTTTGAGGGCGATCTTTTAATTGAGGATAAGTATATAAAAGAGATAGCTGAGAGCATCAGCGCCAAGCCGGACGTAAAGGTTATTGACGCGGAAGGGAATTTCCTCATACCGGGTGCTATTGACGACCAGGTACATTTCAGGGAGCCTGGCCTTACGCACAAGGGCAATATCGAGTCAGAATCACGCGCGGCAGTTGCGGGTGGGATTACCTCTTTCATCGAGCAGCCGAATACTGTGCCGAATGCCGTAACCCAGGAACTCCTGGAACAGAAATACCAGATCGCTTCCGAAACATCGCATGCCAACTATGGCTTTATGATGGGTGGTACCAATGATAACCTTGAGGAGATACTCAAAACAAACCCTAAGAACGTACCCGGAATAAAATTGTTCCTTGGGTCTTCTACAGGGAATATGCTGGTGGATAATGAGGAGGTGCTGGAAAAAATATTCAGCAGTACCGATATGCTTATCGCCGTACATTGTGAGGATGAAGCCACCATTCGCCGGAACCTTGAAAAGTATAAGGAAGAATATGGCGATGATATACCGGTAAAATACCACCCGCTTATCCGTAGTGCCGAAGCGTGTTATATTTCGTCTTCAAAAGCAATTGAACTGGCTAAAAAGACCGGTGCGAGGCTACACGTATTCCACGTGTCTACAGCAAAGGAAACAGAGCTTTTTACGAATAAGATACCACTGGAGGAGAAAAAGATTACTGCCGAAGTATGTATTCACCACCTTTGGTTCAGTGATGCGGATTACGAGAAGAAAGGGGCGCTTATAAAATGGAACCCGGCCGTGAAAACTGCCGAAGACCGCCAGGCGCTTTGGGATGCCCTGCTGGATGACAGGATAGATGTAGTGGCTACCGACCATGCCCCGCATACGCTTGAAGAGAAGAAGAATCCGTATACAAGCTCACCGTCTGGGGGGCCATTGGTGCAGCATGCTGTTGTAGCTATGTTTGAGGCCTATCACCAAAAGAAGATATCGGTAGAGAAGATCGTAGAGAAGATGGCGCACAACCCTGCAAAGCTTTTCAGGGTAGAAAAGCGCGGCTTTATCCGTGAAGGCTATTTTGCGGATATTGTACTGGTAAATCCAGGACTGCCATGGAATGTGAAGAAAGAAAACATCCTTTACAAATGCGGATGGTCGCCGTTTGAGGGAGTGAACTTTAAATCGAGAATAACGCATACTTTTGTAAACGGAAACCTTGTGTATAATAACTTTAAGGTGAAAGATATCCGTAGCGGTGAAAGGCTGCTATTTGACAGGTAAACCTATGAAAAAACTCGTATTTATAGTAGTATCGGTATTGGCAATGTCATCTTGTGGCAAGCAGGAAGTAGAGCAGCCAAAAAAACTTCTTAGTGAAGAACAGATGGTAAATATGCTGTACGATATCTCAATATTACAGGCTATTAATTCTTATAGCCCGTCGAAGCTTGACAGCAGCAAGGTAGATGCGAGAAACTATATTTACAAAAAGTACAAAACCGACAGCCTTACCTTTGCGCAAAATCACCAATACTATGCATCCGACCTTGATGTTTATGCGGGTATCCAGAAAAAAGTTGCTGAAAAGATAGACCAGGATAAGATAAAGTACGGCATCAAAAAGAAAGAGACTGCAAAAGATTCCGTAAAAGGTACCACTTCAGGGCCAAAGATCAGAAAGCGGACCAAATAGTGAATTAACTCCGGCGGGGATATTGCTTAGCGAGTTGGGCCAGGAAAGGTTTTACGGGGGTAAATTCATGCCCCAATGCTTTCTTTATTTTTTCATTCGAGTATTTATCCGTGCTGTACGATGAGCGTGCCATTGTGCGTGTCAGCATTCGCGGGCGCATCAATACTTTCGATAGGAGCCAGTCGGCACGCCATGCAAAGCCGCTCATTAATTTTGTAGCGTAAACAGCCGGCCCCTTTTTATTCATCCCTTCAGCTATAGCATCCAGCATTTCTTTATACGAAAGGTCTTCGCCAACAAGGCTGTACCTTTCTCCCGAAATATCAGAGTCAGTAAGCTTTAAAATAATATTCACCACATCCTGGATAGCAACGACCCCGCAGGTGCCGTGTGTATAGAACTGCTGGCCTTTGGCAACAGCTTTAAGTATCTTACCGCTGCCCTGTTCCCAAAACCCATACCCGAAAATGAGTCCGGGATTTACAATCACTACACCAAGCCCTTCCTGCCAGGCGCGCCATACTTCCATTTCGGCACCATATTTTGCCAGCGCATAGTCGCCATGCCTTTTTTCAGGATTCCATTCCGTTTCCTCGGTAATGGTGTCGCCATCGTGATGCGTATCACCCAGTGCGGCTATAGAACTTACATGGCAGAATTTCTTCACGCCAAAATCCAGGGCCAGGTTTACCATATTAGCGGTGCCCTCAATATTCACCTTACGGATCTTTTCCTCATCGCCCGGGTCGAAAGAAATATACGCGGCACAGTGATATACGTATTCCACACCGGTAAAGGCATCTTCAAGCGAAGGAGCATCGAGCACATCGCCCTTTACCCATTCGATACTGTCGAACAGTCCTTTTTTGCCGTAGTGTGTAAAAAGGTTCTTTGTTTTGGCAATTGTGTCGCTGCTGCGATACAGCGCACGCACAGGACGCCCCATCCCTGCAAGTTCGAGCAGCAAATGAGCACCTACTAATCCTGTTCCGCCGGTTACGAGATTCATAATGCAAAGGTAAATTTTACCCTGTATTTATTTGTATTTGTTCCTGTTTTTTCACGCATGTTTGTATTTTTGCAGCTCATTAATAGTAAGACATGAAAAATTTTGTAGAAGAACTGAAATGGAGGGGCATGGTGCACGATATTATGCCGGGAACCGAAGAGCAACTGACTAAGGAGATGACCACGGCCTATATAGGCTTTGACCCAACTTCCGACTCACTGCATATCGGCAGCCTTGTGCCTATCATTATTTTGGTGCACCTGCAAAAATGCGGACATAAGCCTATTGCCCTTGTTGGTGGCGCTACCGGTATGATCGGCGACCCATCGGGCAAGTCGGATGAGCGTAACCTGCTCGACGAAGCCGCGCTGGAGAAAAACGTTGCAGGAATTAAACGCGTGTTATCGCGCTTCCTTGATTTTAATTCGGCGGAGGCCAATGCACCAGTGCTCGTGAACAACTACGACTGGATGAAGGAGTTCTCTTTCATCGGTTTCGTGCGCGATGTGGGCAAGCGTATTACCGTAAACTATATGATGGCTAAAGATTCAGTGAAGAAGCGCCTTACGGGTGAGGCAGGGTCGGGCATGTCGTTTACTGAGTTTACATACCAATTGATCCAGGGGTATGATTTCTATCATTTGCATAAAGAATACAACTGCCTGCTGCAATTGGGGGGAAGCGACCAGTGGGGTAACATCACCACGGGTACAGAATTAGTGCGCCGCATGAATGATGAGGCTGCTAAAGCCTATGCGATGACCTGCCCGCTTATTACAAAGGCTGACGGATCGAAATTCGGTAAATCGGAGGGCGGTAACATCTGGCTGGATGCCGACAAGACATCGGTGTATAAATTCTACCAGTTCTGGCTGAATACGAGCGATGCCGATGCCGAAAAGTATATTAAGATATTCACTTTCCTGTCGAAAGAAGATGTTGAGGTACTAATAACAGAGCATGCTGCCGCACCGCATCTTAGGGTGCTTCAAAAGAAACTCGCTGAAGAGGTGACAACATTTGTACACTCTAAAGAGGACTTTGAAGAAGCAGCGAAAAAATCGGTATTTGCGTTCTCCAACTTCAATCGTGAGGATTTGGAAAAAGAAAGCGAAGAATTCTTTACCGACATTTTCGGGGAATTCATGGGCGCTGAAATTTCGCGTGAGCAGTTGCAGGAAGGTGTCGATGTTGTTCTGGCACTTGCCGACACTACAAATATATTCCCATCGCGCGGGAAGGCCAGGGAGGCAGTAACCGCCAATGCCATTGCCATTAACAAAGAGAAAGTAGCAGAGGGCTATTTGCTGACAGAGAAAGATATTATTCTTGGAAAATATATCCTTGTTCAGCACGGCAAGAAGAAATATTTTGTAATTACAGTCAAATAATAATTTGACAATAATAAACAGCCCGGTTATGCCGGGCTGTTTTGTTTAAGTACTGTAATCTTATTGTTTTACAACTTTAAGTGTTGCGGTTTTGGTGCCTGAAACCACTTTTACAAAATAGGTCCCGGCGGTGAATTTCGTCATGTCTATGTCCAGTGCAGCCGTGCTGTTCTCAATAGTCATTACCTGCTGTCCGATCATATTGTATACTGATACGTTGCTGATGGGCTCAGTAAACCTTAGTGAGTACATATTGTCTACCGGGTTAGGATAGCCCATAAGGCCTTTCATGTTGTGTGAGCCTGTGCCTGCAAGCTGGCTAACAGTTACGGCAAGTGGTGTGCTCATGCACTGTCCGTCCATATTTACAGCGTAGTACGTAGTGCTGTCAACAAGTTCTGTTGTTGCAGGCAGTTGTACTGTAAGCTCTTCGTTTTCGAACCAAACCAAGTCTTCATCTACAGCTACATCCAGGTCGGCAAGCGTTTCACCCTCTGTAAAATCCTGTAGCTGGTTGCCCTGAGGTTCGGCAGGAACTACAATTTCTACTGTAATTTCAACCCTGGCGCTTTCGCAATCACCTTGTACCCTTGATACATAGAGCGTACCATTAGAAAGCGCTTCAGAAGCCGCAAGTGCAGATCCGCCTGTAGCTTCCGCGTACCACTGGTATCCCGATTCTTCCGGAGTAATATCGGCAATGGTGCCGCTATTGCAAATCTCCACTTCATTGGCTTCGATAACCGGTACATCAACTGTTGTAATCTCTACGAGGTATGGCTGCCTTGGACTTTCGCAGTCGTCAAAGTAATGTGTATAATATATTGTTCCGGAAGATAAAGCCACATTTTCTGTTAAAGGCTGTCCGCCGGTTTCTGCGGTGTAAAAATGATAAGCGCTTAAAGACAGCGGCAGGTCTGCAATGGCAGCGCCACCGCAGAATGATACGATGTTGATTGCAGGGTAGGTAAATGGCCCGCACGCAGTGGTAACTTCAATTACATTTGAGTATTCTGAGCTGTTATCACCGGATACTGCAACAACCCTGTAGTAGTAGGTGGTTGAACCGGTAAGCTGTGTTACGTTTGCGGAAAGGCCTACGTTCTGCCAATCGTCCCATCCAGGAAGTACTGTTGCGAAATCTGGTGTTGTGCTTATTTCGATTACGTAATACTCAGCGCCTTCAACCTCATTCCAGTTTGCTGTAAAGCTGCCGTAAGTGATATCGGTCGCTGCAGTGGCTACAGGGGCATCGGGACCGGCTTCAGGCACGCTAACGATCACATTGTCGATAAACGCCCTTTTTGCGGTTGTTTCGATGCGTATTGTTGAATTGGCAGTGCCTCCCGTAAGATTAAGTGTCTTAGTCTCGTAAGCGGCGGCCATATTGGCTGTGTAGGTTACAGTCTGTTCAGCAATATTAGTAATAGTGATTTTAATGGAGCCTTCTACAGTTGTCCAGCCTTTCACATCAAAGTTAAGCGTGAAGTTTCCTCCACCCTGGCTAAGATCAAGCGGCACTGAAGTGATGTAGCCGATTGCCGAACCTGTGCCGAGCTTTACAGCGCCACCGGCCTTATATGCCTTGGAATTCGCGTCTGTAACAAAGTTTGCATTGCCGTTCCATACCGCCGACTGGCCGCTGGTTGAAGTGTCATTACCGGTATCCGCAGAAGCAAAGTTTTCTGAAAAGATCACGGTTTGTGCATGGGCTGTGATTGCCAGCATGCTGATAAAAAGTAGCAGGATAGTTTTCCTTAAAGTAATTCTGTTATGCATAGTTGTAATTTAAAGTTCATTACAAATCTAGCAAACATTTAAATTTTAAGAAAATTTTACAGGAAAAAGCGTGTTGTTTTGATTCGGTGTAAAGCAATACTTATGTCTTTGCTTCCTGTCATTCAGTACTTAAACAACCATCAAATTACATCCCCTGATATCGGAATTATCGAAGCGGCCCAGTACTTCAAACGACTGGTTCGGGTATTTTTTGCCAAGATCCTGTGTGGCGATAAAGGAGCAGGAATTGATGTTGGCAAGGTCGATCACGTTAATGCCTCCTGTTTTTCCGTAGTCAATGTAAGTGAGGGCATCTTCCGTATCACGGATGAGGATATCCATCCAGGGCGGGCATTCAAAGATACCATGTCCCAACGAATACGCCTGCGAAAGCAATTCTGTCATTCCATACTCAGAATGGATTTCGCCTACACCGAAGCCTTTGCAAAGTGCCTCATGCAGTTCTTCGCGTATCATTTCGCGGCGGCGGCCTTTCATGCCCCCGGTTTCCATAATGATGGTGTTCTTCAGGTTAAAATCCCGCATTTCGATAAGGTCAAGCAGGGCATAGGTAACACCGATGAGCAATATATTCTGACCCTCGCTGTCCAGTACTGTTAGTTTGGCGATAAGTTCGTTGTAATTGCTGAGGTAAAAGCCGCTGTGCGGGTTGTTGGAACGCTGTATCAGGTCTTCGACCATATAGATGAGTGAAGATCCTTCGCGTTCGAGATAAGAGGGCAGTAGCGCCAAAACGGCATAGTCCTCTATGTTGCCGTAAAATTGTGAAAATGCCTGCCGGAAGCTTTGTTCATAATAGCCTGTATCTGTTACCAAATGGCGGCTTGTACTCATCCCGGTTGTACCGCTGCTGGTAAACGTAGCCTGTACCGGATCCTGTGAGCTCAATACTTCATGTGTTTTGAAGAATTGTATGGGCAGGAACGGGATTTCGGCAACCGACTTCACATTCTCCTTATTCTTTCCCAAAAAGACACAGAAATCCCGGTATACGCTGTTGTTGTCAAACTGGTGACGGAAGACTTTCAGCGCGATCTTGTCGAACTCTTTTTTCGAAGCGATGGAGAATATGTCGGGAGCGGTAAGCAAAGTAATTTCTTTTTGCAAAAATAGGAATAAAAAAAGCATCTGCCGCGGCAGATGCTTTTTCAAATCTATTAGTAAGGTAAATTATTGAACTACAAGTTTCTTAGTAGCCGTTTTGCCTTCTTCTGTAATTTTTACCATGTAAACGCCGCTGTTCAGGTTTACGTTGATGCTTTGGTTAGCAGTAGTAGTGTTTACTACCTGCTTGCCTATTACGTCATAGATAGCAACAGTCCTTGTAGCGTTGTTGTCTGAAGTAATGTTAAGCACGTTTCCGTTTAGTGGGTTAGGGAATACTTTAAGGCCAGCGATAGCGTTGTCTTTAGTGCTGTTTGTTGCGCTTTCAGTAAGTCCTGTGAAAACTACATCATCAATACTAAATGTTCCACCTGTTCCTTCAGAATTCCAGCCATAGAACCTTACAGTCAGTGGCTCAGTCCTGTCATTAATAGTTGCAATATTGATTGTGCTACCGTTTTGTCCGCCAGACGCATCTTCTACAAAGAAAAATATGTTACCATCCTGAGCTGATAAAGCAGGATTTGGTGTAGTACCATCAGCCGTAGCAGGACCTACAACAATAACTCCTAAGTTGGCGCCGAAATTATCAGCACTTGTTCTAACTGCATAAGTCCTTACTCCCGTTCCTGAACGTTGTGCCCTAAAAGTAAGTTTTGTAAGGTCAAATTTATATCCTGTAGCAGGGCTTAATACAACTTGAAAATATTTATTTAGATCAATAGCGCCAGTTAATGCAGCATAGTCAGTCAATCCATTTGCAGCACCTTGCGCCTGATTATCAAATGAAAAACGGCCCGGGCCACTTGATCCCGTTCCAGTAAAATCTGCATTTACCGAAGTAAAACTACTAAAAGTCATATTGGCAGCTGTAGGCACTGCTGTTGGATCAGTAGTTCCTGAAGTAGTAGTTACACCTGCAAAATCATAAGTTGCAGTAAAGTTTTGTCCAAAAGACAAACTAGCAATCATTAAAAATGATAAAGAGTAGATTTTTTTCATGTCGAAATAGTTTTTTTGAGTTTTATCCGTTACAAATATAACACTATTTCAATCGATACAAAAATTAAGTAGTAAAATTAAGACGCTTTTAGCAACTGGTTAAAGGGGTGTTAACTACTTAACTATCAGTTTTCTGGTGGCTGCAGCGTCGCCTTCTTTTATTTTAATAATGTAAACGCCGGGGGTAAGGGTTGTGATATTTAGCTCTTTTCCGGTAGTAAGGGTAGATTGTAGTATTTTCTTACCCAAAACGTCATAGATCTCCACTTCCTTGCTTTGAGACGACTTCGATGTGATATAAATCCGGTCTGAAGTAGCAGGGTTAGGGTAGATATTCAATCCCTCTATTGTTTCCTTACCGGAAACGGCAACCCCCTTATTTTCCTGGGCTGAGGCGCCAAGGGTAAATAAAAAGAAGGTGAATAAAGTAATATAAAAGTAATTTTTTGCCATTGATGATGATTGATGTTGTAAATATATAAATTATTTCAAATACTGTACCAAAAAAATATGTTACAAAAAACAATAAGTATTGTTTGGTGTTTTAACATAATGATACTGTAAATGATTGTGGTTTTTTGAAAATGTGCTTTAATTCTGTAATAGAGAAAGGGCTGCCAATGGCAGCCCTTTCTTAGATATTATGAAGTATGGATTACATACCTACTGTCCAGCCCTGAGCCCATGTTGGCGTAGCTGTACCGTTACCTGCACCTGTAGCTGTGTTATCTTCAGAGAATACATTGTTTATAACTGCCGGAGCTACAGCTGTACCGTCTGTATTTTTGCCTGTAGCTTTTGTAGTTACGTTCTCAAACTTAACACGTGTAGCTTTTAGCGAACCTGCGGCAACATAACCTACACCTTCTGTGTGCTCTACGTCGAAACCTGTTTTCCAGTTTGCAAGTACCACGTTGTCAAATTTACCTTTAGTACCCACCCTTAGCTTCATAGCCTGAGATTCAGAGCTTGTATCGTTTGTTCCTGAACCGATAAGTGTAAGGTTTTTGATAGTCGGGTTAGAGATCGGGTCAGCAAGGTGGTTGTTTGAGTTGTTATCTGCCTCAATACCCCTGTTGCCATCGTTTGTCCTCTTACCGTACCAGTTTTCGTTAGTACCGTTCCAGCCTTCTGTCCAGTCGAAAAGGTCATCACCTACTGCAGCCGGGTTGCTGTTGATTACTACAAGGTTTTTAGTGTTTACAGTACCACCAAACCATTCGAAACCGTCGTCAGAACCTTCGTATACTTCGATGTTCTCAACTGTTGTGCCATTACCCACGCCAAAGAAAGAAACGCCGTTGAATTCCTTGTTAGCATTGTACGCGTATCCGGAATACTCAACCCTTAGGTATTTGATAGATCCTGAAGAGTCGCCCGTTTCAGTACCGCCGTAAGTAAGGTCGTCGCCTACTTCTGCCGAAGCGGTAAGCCCTTTGTTGATAGGAGCGCGTCCACAGATCACAAGTCCGCCCCATTTAGCCGGAGCATGTGTTGCAGCTGTCATTACTACAGGGTTTGAAGACGTACCTCTTACGTCGATCTCTGCATCCTGAGAGATCGCGATATAGCGGATCGACTCACCTGCGCCCGGTACGAAATCTGTAGCTTCGATAATAACACCCGGCTTGATCGTTAGCTTGGCTCCGGCCTTAACAACCAGTTTGCCTGTTAGCTTGTATGTTCCTGACTCAAGGATAACTTCTCCGTCGATGATATCACCTTTAAGGTTGTCGCGGTCAAGCACGAAAGATGATGGGTTTGATGGTGTGCTCTTGTCATCATCCGAACAAGAAACTGTAAAAGCAGCAAAAGATATAGATGCTACTGCGAATAATGTTAAAACTCTTTTTTTCATTTTGTGTTATTTATTTTGATTGCAAATTTGGATATAAGTTGTGTGGTGGAGGTTAATTTAATGTAAGCAAATTGTTGTTTTTCCTCCTGTTTTTAAAGCTTGTACGTTACGCCAAGACCAAAGTACGCGCCCCTTTTGAAGGTTACCACAGGAACGTCGCCGCCAATATTTTGCTGAACCCTTTCAAATTCAGGGTTTAAAAGGTTACGGGCTACAAAATCGATTCCTATGTGCCTGCTGATGCGCGATTTTAGCACGAAGTCAAGCGCGCCCATACCTTTGTCTACCTGGTTTCCTTTGTTTTCAATGCCCAGGGCGTAAAGCCTGTCAGAATAATGAGAATACATCAGGGTAGCGGTAAGGCCCCGGTCGGCATCCCAGTCTTTACTGTACGATATGTCCGCGTTCATTAGCAGGTCAGAGGCACCGGTAAAGCTTGATGTACTGTCGTTAATGTTCAGGTTAAGGCGCCCGTTTGTGTCACGCCTTACTTTTTCCTCGTCAATATCCTGTTTCGTTTTCATGTAAGCCACGTTAAGGCCCGCGGAAATTTTATTGGTAAATTCACTGTCGAACGTGAAGAGGTTTTTCTTTACCTCTACTTCAACACCTACCACAGTACCCTTGTCGCCAATGTTTACCCACGAAATGTCGTTGGTAGAAGAGGCAACATTTACTTCAGCAATTGGGTCCTTAATCATCTTTCCGAATACCGTAGCCGAAATAAGTTCGTCTTTTTCAGGGAAGTACTCCCATTTAACATCAACATTGTAATCTTCTGATGAGTACAGGTCCTGGTTACCGAATTTTATTTCAGTTACATCTTCGTAGATAAATGGGGACCTTTCTTTAAACTGCGGCAGCGTATACGTTTTACTCGCGGCAAAGCGAAGGTTTTGCTTGTCGTTAAGTTCGTACTTCATAACCAGGTTTGGCAAAAATTCATTTCGGTCAAGGGTGTTTGTCCCGCCATCGGTGTCAAACTGAGTAACCCAATCTACCCTCTGCTGTACTTTTTCGTACCTCAGGCCAAGGCTGGCGGTAAGTTTGTCGGTAATTTTATAATCGCCGTTTATGTATCCTGCATGTATTTTCTGGTCGCCACTATAGGTTTGTGGTGACATGCCCGCATAGGCGCCGATTGTATAGAAGCCGTTGGCATAATTTGCCGCGTTGTAGAACGCATCCAGATTGTCTGGATCTACTGGAGTGTTGTTTCGTATGGGAGCGTCATGGAAAAAGTTAAACTGAATGGCTTCGAAATCACGTTTCTTGAAACGTCCTGCATATCCAGCCGTTACACTTCCTCTTGGCAGGCCGTCTTCCGTTTTACCAAACTTTCTTGTTATTGAGGCATTCGCTGCAAATTCGTGCTCTTTAAGGTTCTGGAAATAACGGTGATTATCCGTTGGGCTGTTTTGGGCAATACGCAATCCATTGTCAGTGTTTTTCAGGATGTTCTGAGTCCTGTCCGGCATATCGCTTGTAACAGTGTTAAAAGAAGTTCCCCAGTCTGCCGTAGTAAGGCTGTCGATCTTATGGCTCCCTAAAAGCTGGTTGATCATAAGGGTATTTTTGGTATACGTGCCACGTATTACATAGCCTCCGTCATCAGCAACGTCCCGAAGGATACCTGTAAAAACGTCGCGCGTCTGGTCTGATGTGTTTACGTACAGGAAGTTGTATGATAGTTTGTTTTTGCTGTTAATGCGGTAGGTGGCATTAACCATTCCTGTAGTATTGGTGGTGTATTGAAAGCGTTCCTGATCGAACGACAGTAGTGGAGAGCCTTGTGCGCTGATGCTTCTGTTGTCTCCTTCCCTGTACTCATAACCGTTGCTGAAATTGGCGGTGCCAAAAAGGCTTAGCTTGCCTTCTTCCCCAATGTTAAATACATCTCCGGCCTTAAACCCGAAGTTTACCGGTGTCATGCTTTCTTCTTTCGGATTCAGCTTGTTGCTAAAAGTATAGCTTGTAAGCGCGTTTGGCGAATAGTCGTAGTTTTTAAAACCCGATTTGCCCGGGCCGTCCTGTAGCATAAACTCACCTGATTTTTTCAGGGCATTAGTGTTTACTTTTGAGCCAACCGAAACTTCAAGCATTCCGTTGCCACGGTATTCTTTTGAAATGATGTCTACGTTTCCGCCGGCAAAGTCACCAAAAATCTTAGTGCTGTATACTTTGTCGATAGAAATGTAATCTACAATGTCGGTAGTAAAAATGTCAAGGAAGATGTTTTTCTTTTCCGGATCGTTAGACGGTACCGGCAATCCGTTTATGGTAGTAGAATTATAGCGGTCGCCCAATCCCCTTACATAAACGTTATTGCTTCCTTCCTGCTTGGAGATGCCCGATGTTTTGGCTACAGCAGTAGCAACATCACCAATACCTTTACGGCTTAGTTCCTGCGCCCCGATGTTCTGCTTTATTTCAATAGAGTTTTTCTGTTCCTGCAAAAGCGCGGTTTCCTTTTCGCGGGCCACCGTTTTTTCGATAACTACGTCCTGAAGCTGTACGCTTGTAGAAGCCAGTGCTTCGTTTATCGTAAGTGTTTCGCCTGCGGTAACTGTAATTGGCATTTCTTTGGAGTGATATCCGAGGAATGCGATTACAAGTATGTGCTTGCCGGCAGGGGCAGAGATGCTGAACTGTCCGTTCTCGTCTGTGTTAGTGCCGATGGAGGTGCCTTTTATGGCTATGCTCGCAAAAGGTAGTGGCTCATTGTTCATGTCTTTATCGGTAATAGTTCCCGATACAGTACCATTCTGGCCGAAGCCCAGGGTAAAGATAAACAGCGTGAATAATAAGAATCTGAGTTTCATGTTGTGTCGTTATAATTTTGGTGCAAAGAAACTGCTGCTGTTAAAATCGAATGTTACTGAATGGTTAGGTTTGGATTTAGGATTTATTACTAAATTGTTAAGACATTAAATAATCGTTAACACGTTCCATCGTTTTGTATTATCTTTACCTTTACAGCCGAAAAACATACACATAAATGTCACTATGAAGAAAAAAGACATTAAGATCTTGTTGGTTGATGATGAGCCGGATATCCTGGAAATTGTAGGTTACAACTTATCCCAGGAAGGCTACCAGGTAATAACGGCAGCCAATGGCCGTGAGGCAATTGCAAAAGCCAAAAAAGAGCTCCCCCATCTTATTATTATAGATGTGATGATGCCAGAGATGGACGGCATGGAAGCGGTAGAGAACATCAGGAAAATGCCGGAGCTCAGCAATGTCATCATAACGTTCTTAACAGCCAGAAGCGAAGATTATTCTCAAGTGGCAGGTTTTGATGCCGGTGCCGATGATTATATTGCGAAACCTATTAAGCCGAAATTGCTGGTTAGTAAGGTAAAAGCGTTGTTGAGAAGGCTTAAGGACGATGAGAACAAAGATGATGTTTTAAAAGTTGGAAACATTGAGATCAATAGGGAAGAGTATAAGATCATCCTTGAAGATAAAGAGATAGTATTGCCAAGAAAAGAGTTTGAATTGTTTTACCTGTTGGCATCAAAGCCGGGTAAAGTATTCAAAAGGGAAGAGATCCTCGATAAAGTTTGGGGCAACGAAGTGGTAGTAGGCGGCAGGACGATAGACGTTCATATTCGAAAGCTTCGCGAAAAAATAGGTGAAGAATTGTTTAAAACCATAAAAGGCGTAGGCTATAAGCTCGAAGTTTAGTGGCAATAAAATTTAAGAAGACTTACAAGTTTGCTGTAAAATCAGCGCTTTATATTTCAATATTCTCAGCCGGCTTCATCGCCGGCTTGATGCATTATTACGAAATCCTGAAATGGGATTTTGTAGCAGTTTTTTCTGTTTCCATTTTCGTATTTTCTTTCTTTGTACTGCAATACCGCGCCGAGCATTTTATTTACCGCAGGGTGAAGAAAATCTACGATGATGTTTCACTTCTTGAAAGCAGCAGTTTCCGTAATCGCTCCATAACCACCGATATGGCTACTCTTACCAGGGAGGTGGAGAAATTTGCCCGCGATAAAAAGATCGAGATCGAAACCCTTAAGGTGCGCGAAGAATACCGCAGGGAATTCCTTGGGAACGTTTCGCACGAGCTCAAAACCCCGCTGTTTACAGTACAAGGGTATCTTTTAACGTTGCTGGATGGCGCTATGAATGATAAAACGCTGCGCAAAAAATACCTGCAGCGTGCCGAAAAAGGGGTAGAGAGGCTTATCTATATCGTGCAGGACCTTGATATGATAACCAAACTGGAGGTGGGCGACCTGAACCTGAACTTTACACGTTTTAATATCATTGAGGTAATACAGAATGTATTTGACCTGCTGGAAATGAAAGCCGATAAGAAAGGCATTATGCTGATGTTTGATATGAAATATATTAAGCCCGTAATGGTGTTTGCCGACCAGGACAAGATACAGCAGGTAATAACGAACCTTGTGACGAATTCCATAAAATACGGCAAGGAAAACGGAACCACAGAGATTAGTATCGAAGACCTTGTGAACAATAAGATCATCATACGGGTAAAAGACAATGGCGAAGGTATCGAGCAAAAACACGTTCCGAGGCTTTTCGAGCGATTTTACAGGGTAGACAAAAGCGGCGCACGTTCAGAGGGCGGATCCGGCCTTGGCCTGTCTATTGTAAAGCACATCATCGAGGGCCACGATGAAAAAATATATGTGGAAAGCAAATTTGGTGAGGGCTCAGAGTTTTCCTTCACCCTCGAAAAGACTAAATAAGTCTTTCCATTTTATATTTTCTCCCATATTCCTTAATCCTTTATACATAAGCGCCTTTTGCAGGTCGGTTATTTTAAAGCTGTTTTGCGAAGCATAGGGTGCTATGCCGGCTTTTTTAAGCTTTTTTGCCAGATATTCCTGCTCACTCATGCCGGGTGTTGGTATAAAAAAGGCTTTTTTGCACAATTTGGCGAGATCCATAATAGTGGTGTAGCCGGGACGGCACAATACCATTTCACAGTCATTAAAAGCCTGTTCGAGCGTGGCAGTATTCATAAAATTGTAATAGGTTATCCTGCCTTCAGCGTGAACGGTTTCTTCGCCTTCTACAACGCCGCGCACAAAAACCACATATCCGGTATAGTGTTGCAATTCCCGTGTAAGTTTTTCTTCTAAAATAGCCCGCTGCGGTTCCGGGCCGGAAAGCAATACCATAAGGTCATATTTTCGCTGTACCGGCTTTTTGTGCAGCCTGCTAAGGGGGCCGATATATCGCAGCCTGAGGGAGTCATCATCAGAGTGGCCTATTTTTCCGGAAAGATTTACTGACGATGCCAGGTCGGGCACCCAGCATTCGGTATATTTTTTCAGGTACGACCTGTGCATGGAGGTAGTGAGCCATGTGGTGTTGCCCGATAATATGGTTACCTGGTGGGTTATGAAGATACTGGGAACCGAGCGGTTATGTGCTCCCAGCCGGTTATCTGAAATGATACCGCTGATGTTTTCCTGCATAATGATCCGGGCTATCATTTCATTTTCATTGCTGATAGCACGGAGCATTCCGGGCAATTGCATCAGCAGTTTAGGCTTTAATATAGATCCGTTTCGCGCATACTCAATATGGTAGGGGGGAAGTTCGAAAGCAGGGAGATGGGGAAATTCCTTTTTTAATAATTCCAGTGCCGCGCCGTCGGATGCGATAACAGGGGTGTAGCCCTGATTTTCGAGAGCCTCAATTACGGGTATGCAGCGTGTAGCGTGGCCAAGCCCCCAGTTAAGAGCGGCAACGAGTATTTTTTTGTGTAGCAAAACAAGCCTGTTTAATAACTATTTGATAAGTGCAATCTAAAATTATTTCCAGTCTCGTATATTTCCCTAATTTTACCAAAATTTTAAGTTTAAACGGTGGGAAGCAAGAATAAATTAAAGCGTTTCAGGGAAAATGAAACATTTGGGAACGTACTTCAACCCTCAAGGGAAGAAGCTGTTGCAGGAGATTTTTCGCTGAAAGGCAATTGGGGGAGTGAGTTCTTTAAAGATGACAAGCCTATTGTTCTGGAGCTGGGTTGTGGCAAGGGTGAATATACTGTAGGGATGGCTGAAAGGTATCCCGAAAATAATTATATAGGTATCGATATTAAAGGTGCCCGTTTTTGGCGTGGTGCCAAGACTGCTGTAGAGGGCGGACTTAACAATGTGGCTTTCCTGCGCACGCAGATTGAGCTGATCGAACATTTTTTCGCTCAGGGCGAGGTGTCTGAGATATGGATTACTTTCCCCGACCCGCAGATAAAATACAAGCGTACCAAGCACAGGCTTACCAATACCGAATTCCTTCAGCGCTACAAAAGGATATTGAAGCCGGATGGTGTGGTAAACCTGAAGACGGACAGCGAATTTATGCATGGATATACCCTTGGCCTGCTTCATGGCGAAGGCCATGAGGTGCTGTATGCCAACCACAATGTATACCGCAATGAAGGCGCTCCCGAGATCGTAACGGCAATACAAACGTTTTACGAGCAGCAATACCTTGAACACAATAAAGCAATTACATACATTCGTTTTAAAATAAAATAACCGTATGCAGATTGTCCTTCCGTTGGTATTGGGTATAGCGCTGTCATCAGTCGGTGTGGTCCTTCCCGGGCTCATCAATATGACAGCGGCCAAGATAAGCCTGAAGGAAGGCAGAAAAAGTGCGGTGATATTTGCGCTTGGCGCGGCAACGGTAGTGTTTTTTCAAACCTACCTTGCAGTGTCCTTTGCAAAGTTTCTCTACAGCAGGCCCGATATTATTGCTATGCTTGAAGAAGTCGGGCTGGTGATATTTTCCCTGCTCACCATTTATTTTATTTTTTTCGCCAAAAAGAAAAAGTTTAAGAGGAATAAAGATGTGGTAAAGCTTAAAAGCAACACGAGCAACTTTTTTCTCGGGGCGTTATTGTCCGCGCTCAATTTCTTTCCGATACCGTATTATGTTTTTATAAGTGTATCTTTCTCTTCGGCTCAATACTTTTATTTTACCAACCTGTTCATCCTTTTATTCGTATTGGGTGTTGTTGCAGGCTCATTTGGTATATTTTATCTTTATATCGTCTTTTTCAAGCGTTTTGAGCATAAAGCCGATTTCTTCATGCGAAATATTAATTATCTTTTGGGCAGCGTTACGGGGCTTATCTCCATACTCACCCTGATAAAAATATTACGCAGCCACTAAAACCTAATTAGTATGGCAAAGGACAACGATAATTTCTTTGAACGGGTTTACGACGTTGTACGGCTGGTGCCCTATGGCAGGGTTACATCATATGGGGCCATTGCAAAATACCTGGGCGCTGCACGTTCGGCAAGAATGGTCGGCTGGGCGATGAACGCCTGCCCCGGAGATGTTGCCGCGCACAGGGTTGTAAACCGCATTGGGCTTCTTTCCGGCAAACATCATTTCGACGGTACCAACCTTATGCAGCAGCTTCTCGAAAGCGAAGGCGTAAAGGTAAAAGAGAATAAGGTTGTGAAATTCGACACGCTTTTTTGGGATCCTGCAAAAGAACTTGGGTTTTAGCACTTCGCGTAAAATCTTAAGAGAATTAAACTTTCCTGTATCACCTTTTCATACTATCTTTGTTGTTTGAAATCAGTCTTAATAAGAGGCTGTTAGAATATTATGAAATTAGACAGAAAAGAAATACTAAAGGCCCTGGAAACCATTACACTTGCGGGTGAAGGGCAGAATATGGTAGAGAGCGGCGCCGTAAGGAACGTTCTTACTTTTGGTGATGAGGTTGTTGTGGAAATGGTAATGCATACACCTGCTATGCACATCCGTAAACGCGCTGAAGCTGACGTTATAAAAACCATACAGGAAAAAGTATATGCCAACGCGAAAGTGAAGGTAAACGTAAAAGTGGAAACGCCGGAAAAGCCTGAGATAAAAGGGAAGGGCATACCGGGAATTTCGAATGTTATAGCCGTGTCTTCCGGTAAAGGAGGCGTGGGTAAATCTACCATTACGGCCAATCTTGCCGTAGCGCTTGCCAAAATGGGCTTTACGGTTGGAGTACTCGATGCGGATATTTACGGCCCTTCGATGCCGATCATGTTTGATGTTGAAAGGGAAAAGCCAATCTCGGTAACGGTAGACGGCAAGTCGAAAATGAAGCCGATAGAGAACTATGGCGTAAAGATACTTTCGATAGGATTCTTTACAAGCCCCGACCAGGCGGTAATATGGCGCGGGCCAATGGCCAGTAAAGCGCTAAACCAGATGATTTTTGATGCCGACTGGGGTGATCTTGATTTTATGCTTATCGACCTGCCTCCGGGAACGGGTGATATCCACCTTTCCATCATGCAGTCGTTGCCGGTTACCGGTGCGGTTGTGGTGAGTACGCCACAGGCTGTAGCACTTGCCGATGCCAAAAAAGGCGTGGCAATGTTCCGCCAGGAAAGCATTAATGTACCTGTATTGGGTATTATAGAGAATATGGCGTATTTTACTCCGGAAGAACTTCCTGATAATAAATACTATATCTTTGGAAAAGAAGGCGCGCGAAACCTTGCCGAAGACCTTGATGTTCCGTTTCTTGGAGAAGTGCCGCTGGTACAAAGCATAAGGGAGGCGGGAGATTATGGCCGCCCTGCCGCCCTGCAGACCGCAACCCCGCTGGAAACAGCATTTGAAGAGCTGGCGCGTGAGGTGGTTCAGGAAACCGTAAACCGTAACGACAATCTTCCGGCAACAGAGGCAATTAAAATAACTACAATGGCTGGCTGTTCAGCAGTTAAAAAGAAATAATGATGACTACAGAAGAAATCAGGAATAATATCGAAAAAGCCCTTGATGAGATCCGCCCGTTTTTGGAGTCGGATGGCGGTAACATAACCCTTATCGGCATAGAAGACGATAAGCACGTACAGGTGCGCCTCGAGGGTGCCTGTGTGGGCTGCAGTGTGAACCAGATGACACTTAAGGCAGGTGTTGAGACCACCATCAAGAAATATGTGCCGCAGATTGAGACTGTGGTAAACGTTGCTTAAAAAAAAATACTTCAGCCCCGGCTGATATTTATCATGTCGGGAAAAAGCTGTTTTAAAGAATTTTGCTTTAAAATGCTTTTACTTATTTATACATAATGATTACAACAGACATACTTATAATCGGTGCGGGCCCAACAGGGCTCTTTGCCGTATTTGAAGCAGGGCTATTAAAGCTGAAATGCCATATTATAGACGGCCTTCCGCAGCCCGGGGGGCAGCTTACCGAGCTGTATCCTAAAAAACCTATTTTTGATATTCCGGGATTTCCTTCCGTACTGGCTGGCGACCTCGTAGATAACCTGATGGAACAGATAAAGCAGTTCCAGCCGGGCTTTACGCTCAATGAAAAGGCCGAAACGGTACAAAAGCTGGATGACGGCACGTTTATCGTGACGACCAATAAAGGTACCGGGCACCATGCCAAAGCTATTGCTATTGCCGGAGGGCTTGGCAGCTTTGAGCCGCGAAAGCCACTTATTGATGACATTGCTTTTTATGAGGATAAGGGTGTGGAGTATTTTGTGAAGGATCCGGAGCTTTTCCGTGATAAGCGTATTGTTATCGCGGGAGGCGGCGACTCTGCGCTCGACTGGAGCATCTTTCTTTCCGATGTTGCTTCGGAAGTAACTTTGATACACAGGCGTAACGAATTCAGGGGAGCGCTGGATTCTGTCGAAAAAGTTCAGGAACTCAAGAAACAAGGGAAGATAAAATTGATTACTCCTGCTGAGGTTACCGGTATTCACGGGGCAGAACAGGTAGAAGCGCTGGATGTAGAGATCGATGGCGCACACACAAGAATTGAAACCGATTATTTCATCCCGCTTTTTGGCCTTACGCCAAAGTTGGGAACATTGGCCAACTGGGGACTCGAGATCGAAAAGAATGCCATTAAGGTAAATAACGCGCTCGATTACCAGACCAATATAGAAGGCATCTATGCCATAGGTGATATAAATACGTATCCGGGCAAGCTGAAGCTAATTCTTTGCGGTTTCCACGAAGCTACGCTAATGTGCCAGAGTGTATACAACAAGCTGAACCCGGGCAAGAAATATGTACTGAAATATACAACTGTAAGCGGCGTTGACGGTTTTGACGGTACACGAAAGGAAGCCGAGAAACAGGTTGTTAAAGCAATAGAATAGTTTTATTTGTTGAAAGTTTAAGGTTCAGAGTCGCTTCCCCGTCAGGCTTGTCTGCAGAGTGGCAACTTTACGCTTTAAACTTTGAATATTAAACAAAAACAATGGAAATAACCCTAAAGATAACCGACCGTGAAGGCGTTGTACATGAAGTACAGGCACCTACCGATATGGCGATGAATATCATGGAGGTATGCCGTGCTTACGAACTGGCACCCGAAGGTACTATTGGTATTTGCGGAGGTATGGCCATGTGCGCCTCCTGTCAGTGCTATGTATTGAATGACGTAGCGCTGCCGGAAATGGGGCCTGATGAAGATGCGATGCTTTCTGAAGCCTTTAATGTAAGGCCTAACAGCAGGCTGGGCTGCCAGATACCAGTTACACCGGAAATAGACGGATTGGAGCTGGAGCTGGCTCCTGAAGAATAAAAATGGCGCCTTTACGGCGCTTATTTTTTTAACAATATTTTGGTAATCCCGTCAAAAAAAATATCTTTGGCTACTATGATATGTGATGATGGACGTTAACCAATACTCTCCCGGGCTGCACAAGCTGCTTACGCTGCATGTGTCCGATAATAAACTGCTTACCGATTCGAAAGCATTTGAATCGTTTACCGACCTGGTGCTTGAAAAGCACAGCCTGGAAAAGGTTGGCTTTTCTACGCACACTTTTGACAACGGAAGTTTCACTGCTGCCGTTTGCCTGAAAGAGTCGCATATCTGTATTCATACCTGGCCTGAATTTTCGCAGCTTACCCTGGATGTGTACCTGTGTAATTATCTAAGGGACAACAGCCCTAAAGTAAAAGATGTTGCCGGGGCATATATAGACTATTTTTCGGCAACAGTGCTTAACGATTCTGAAATTAACCGCTAGGCGCATGGAAAGGTACTGCCCTAAATGTCAAAACACAACAAAAGCCGAAGGAGTAAGTGTGGATGTGCTGCAGTTTGCGTGTCCGCATTGCAGGTCCCTGATCTCTTATGAACGCGGTGCGGAAGGCCGTGTGGAAAAGCAGTTTGACGAACCTACGGTGAAACCGGTGTTCCAGGTGGGTCAAAAAGGCACTTTTGACGGTATTGAATACACCGTTACAGGAATCGTAGTAAAACAGGTTCAGAAGTTTTATTACTGGCGGGAATATATACTGACTGCTGAAAAAGACGAGCAGCTCTACCTTTCTGAAACGGACGGCCACTGGATATTGCTCCGTAAAATAGACGATCAATATGATGTTCAGGGCTATCCGGAAGAGTATACCTATGACGATATGGTATTGAAGATCTATGATTATGACGACCCCAAGACATTTATGGCCGAAGGTTTCTTTGACTATGATGTTACTCCGAAAAGGCAGCGCATGATTGAGTATATCAATCCGCCCTATATCTATTCGGTAGAAGAGACGGACAATAATGAGAAGTCGGTTTATTTTGGTGAGCATATCAGTTCCCGAAAAGTAAAAAAGGCTTTTAGTGCGAATAACCTCCCTTCCAGTATTGGCGTGGGTATCGTGCAGCCATTTGCGATAAACCTGCGGTATATGGGTATCATATTTTCCGCAATGGCAATACAGATATTGGTAAGCCATATTTTTATTTACATGGATCGTACCAGCACGCCTGTGCTGAGTGAATCGCTGAGCTTTTATGAATACTCGGGAAAAGACTTTGTGAGCAAACCCTTTACACTCGAAGGCGGTTCGGCACCAATGACCGTTAAAGTAAGTTCCAATGTCGATAATTCATGGGCGGCAGTACAGGTGGCGCTAGTGAATGAAAACACCAACGAAGAGGTATATGCATCTAAAGATATCGAATATTATCATGGGTATGACGGCGGGGAAAGCTGGAGCGAAGGCAGCACTTCGGAAACGTTCAACATCTGCGGGGTAAGCGAAGGGAGATACCACTTTGTGGTAACACCGCAAAGGGCGCCTGATAATACCACGCCGGGCGTTTTACAGATAAGCGCGTCATGGAACCAGCCCACGGCATGGAATATGATTATACCGATCGTGATCATGCTGATACTTTTTGTTGCTGTATATTTCTTCAGGGCTTATTTTAACCAGAGGCGATGGGCCGACAGCAGTTATTCACCGTATCATACAAATGACTAAGCTATGATTAAATTTATAAAGGAAAATTATATTGCGCTTGGTATAGCTGTAATTTTATATGTAGTGTACCTGCAATTTACTTTTGCGGGCAACAGGATATGCGATTGCGAAACAACGGAAAAATATGCGCCGGGCAGGACATCCGGGCACAGGACGGGGGTTACACGGTTTTATCATAAATAATTTAAAGTAAAAAATAGTATGGAATACGAATACATGTTGAGGCCGGTGGTTAGTTCTATCCTGTTCTCATTTTTGGGGCTGGCAATATTGCTGATCGCTTATTTTATAGTAGAGAAACTTACTCCTGAAAACACATGGAAAGAAATAGTACACAATAAAAATGTGGCCCTGGCGATAGTCTTTGCGGCATTTATTATTGGTATTTCCATAATCATTAGCGGGGCGATCCATGGTTAAAAAACTGCTGCGGTTCGAGCTGCTGCTGTTCCTTGCTGTTTTTACTATTGCCACCTGCGGGCTGATATATGAGCTTGTGGCAGGCACACTGGCCAGCTACCTGTTGGGCGATTCGGTAAAGCAGTTTTCCTTCATAATAGGGGTATACCTCTTTTCTATGGGGGTGGGTTCTTATTTTTCGAAATTTATTACCAAAAACCTTCTCAACACTTTTGTGGAAATAGAGCTGTTGGTCGGCCTTATCGGCGGATTGAGCTCGGTTCTCCTGTTCGTGCTTTTCAACAGTGTCGATTACTTCCAGCTTATCCTTTACCTGTTGGTGTTTATTACAGGATGCCTGGTAGGCCTCGAGATTCCGCTTCTTATGAATATCCTTAAGGACAGGGTAGAGTTCCGGGACCTGGTATCAAGCGTTTTCACCTTCGATTACATTGGCGCGCTCCTTGCCTCGATCCTTTTCCCGTTAGTACTGGTGCCGCAATTGGGTATTATGAGAACTTCATTGTTTTTCGGTATGATCAATGTAGGCATTGGCATTGTACTTTGCTTTGCCTTAAAGAAAGAACTCAGAAGGCAGGGATTGCTTCAGGCAAAGGCCATATTTTGCTTTCTCATCCTTTTGGCAGTATTTCTATTCTCAGAACATATATTGTCTTTTTCTGAAGGCAAGCTGTATGGCGAAAACATAATATACACCCATTCTACGGCCTATCAAAGGATCGTGCTTACGCACAATAAAAACGATTACCGCCTTTACCTGAACAATAACCTCCAGTTCAGCTCGCAAGACGAATACCGGTACCACGAAGCGCTGGTGCACCCTGCATTGGCCGCGGCCCCGAACATTGAGAATGTATTGGTGCTCGGAGGAGGCGACGGGCTGGCGGTACGCGAAATACTGAAGTACGACGGAGTTAAAAAGATCACGTTGGTCGATCTTGATGAGGGCATGACAAAGCTGTTCCGGACGAATAAGGTACTTACGGGATTTAACAGTAATGCGCTGAACAATGAAAAAGTAGAAGTTGTCAATAGCGATGCCTTTCTTTGGGCAAGGGAAGCCAAAGGCCGGTTCGATGTTGTAATAATCGACTTTCCCGACCCTTCCAATTACAGCCTTGGCAAGTTGTATTCCCTGAATTTTTATACTACCCTGCAGTGTATCCTCGCTCCGGGTGCCATCGTTACCATACAAACCACATCGCCATATTTTGCCCCGAAATCATTTTGGTGCATCAATAAAACGGTACAGGAGATCATGCCCAAAACAGATGCCTACCATGTGTATGTGCCTTCTTTTGGCGAATGGGGCTTTACTATTGCTTCCAATGACCCTTCGGCAGATTTCAGCAGGGTAAACCGAAAAGCAGCCAGGCTTAAGTTTTACAACTACCGTTTTGAAAGCCTGAATGATTTTACCAGGGATATGCAGGCGAAAGATATTGAAGTGAACCGCCTGGACAACCAGGTATTAGTACGCTATTTTGATGAAGAGTGGGGAAATCTATAGTAACTCAAGAAGGGGTTTCCTGAAAGGGGCCGGGGCCTTGATGGTGTTGGCCTGGCTTGGCCCATTGGCGCAGTCGTGCAGAGAAAAACTGGCCGGCACCGTTATAAGGCTTACGGGAACCAACCATGTACTCGGGCACAGGTTGTGGGCAAAGAGCTTTCCGAAACCGGCAAGGAAATTAACGATACCCTACCTCATTATTGGAGGAGGCATAACCGGTCTTAGCGCGGCACGCCAACTGGTAAAGAGAGGGGTTGATGATTTTTTGCTGATAGAAATGGAAGATCATTTGGGAGGTAATTCTTCGGGATCCGAAAATAAATATTCAAGATTTCCTCTGGGAGCGCATTATTTGCCGCTGCCTAATTTTCATGATAAAGAACTGCTGGATTTTTTGGAAGAAGAGAAAATTATCACAGGATATAATGCTAAAGGGTTTCCTGTATTTGATGAGCAGCAGCTTACATTTTCGCCTCAGGAAAGGCTGTTTTATAACAATACATGGCAGGAAGGCCTGATCCCGAAATTTGGGCTGCCGCCGGAAGCCGATGACGAATTTGGACGGTTTTTCATGATGATGGATAACTTCAGAAATGAAAAAGGCAGCGACGGGAAATTCTTTTTTGATATACCATTGTCATCCATTTCTGAGGATAAAAAATATACGGCTATAGATATGATAACAATGGAGCAGTGGCTGAATGACAAAGGTTTCAGGACGTTACCGCTTAAAGAATATATTGATTACTGCTGCCGTGATGACTTTGGACTGGGAATAGCATACGTGTCTGCATGGGCAGGTATCCACTATTTTGCAGCCCGAAAGCATAATGGGGGCGAGTATAACCATGATAATGTACTCACATGGCCGGAAGGCAATGCGCGGTTGGCAACGCATCTTAAACGCTATAATAAAGGTAAAACCCAAACCGGCTGGCTGGCCTTTGATGTAAGTACGGAAGGGGACAAGGTTATCGCAAAAGCTTTTGATGCAGTAGCAGGTGAAACCGTTACCATAGCAGCTGACAAAGTGATCATCGCGGCGCCTCAGTTTGTTAATCAATATCTTTTGCCTGACAGGAAAAAAATTGCGCGTCACTTTACTTACGCTCCGTGGCTGCTTGCCACGCTAACGCTGAGGGAATTCAACGAAGAACCTGCTTATCCTTTAAGCTGGGATAATGTTATCCATGGAGGCAGAGGGCTGGGCTACATTCACGACCAGCACCAAATGCTGGGGCAGCTGCAGGATCGTATTGTAATAACCTATTATCATAGTTTTTCTACAAACGATTCAAAAAAGACAAGGAAAGATATCTATCGTAAAAAAGAAGACTACTGGAAGGATCTTGTACTTTCCGACCTTCATGCAGCGCATCCGTCATTAGCAGAGAAGGTAGAAGAAATCAGCATTCACCTGCTTGGGCATGGTATGATAAGCCCAACACCTGGTTTTCTTTTCGGTTCCCCAAAAGTCGAAGCAGCAAGGCCTGTTGCCGGTAAAATCTATTTTGCGCATAGCGACCTTTCTGGTATATCTATATTTGAAGAAGCATTCCATCAGGGAGTAAACATTGTAAACCGTATATTGGATGAAGCAGCCTTGGATACATAAGCCTGTAAGCGATACGTTTTTTCTGCTGTTGCCGCCCTTTGCGATACTGGCAGTAGTGTTTTTTTGCCAGGAATGGCTCCGGCAGCTTGAAGAAAATTATTCTTTTTACACGTGGTTGTTTTTGGTTGTATTTATAGACGTTGCCCATGTTTATGCCACGTTGTTTAAAACCTATCTGGTACCAAAAGCTTTCCGTGAAAAAAGAAGGTTGCTGATAGCGCTGCCCGTGATTTGTTTTTTAATAGGAATGGTGCTGTTTATGATGGGTAGCAGGGTGTTTTGGATAACATTGGCCTATATAGCGGTATTCCATTTCATTCGCCAGCAGTATGGCTTTATGCGGCTTTATGCCCGAAGAGAGCCTAAGACACGTTTCAATGTGCTGACTGATAACCTTACTATTTATGCGGCGACTGTATACCCCATGCTGTATTGGTTTATGAGTACGCCCCGCAATTTTACATGGTTTGTTCAGGATGAATTTTTTACTTATCGAAACGATGCTCTTCTTCAGGCCTTCAGGTGTACTTATTTTGTAATTCTTGGTATATATATCATAAAAACCGGTTATGCGTTCCTGAAAACCGGTTACTTCAATATTCCTAAAAATGCTATTATAGTCGGTACTGCGTTATCATGGTATTTTGGCATAGTATATTTTAATAACGACCTTATATTTACGATGCTCAATGTAGTTTCCCACGGTATTCCTTATATGGGACTGATTTACCTTAAGGAAATCAGGCAGGGCAGTGATACTAATTTCCGAGGTGTTATGCGGCGTGTTGTTTCCGGCTGGGGTATAGTTATTTATATCGCAATACTTTTGCTGCTTGCGTTTTCTGAAGAATATCTTTGGGAAGTGGCGGTGTGGAATGAGCAGTTCTCACTAGGCATTTCGCGCATTTTCGAAAACTGGCACTTTCTTTTGGTGCCGCTTTTGGTAGTACCGCAGTTTACACATTATGTGCTTGACGGATTTATATGGAAGAGTAATAAAAAAGAGGCCCGCTAATTCCGGGCCTCCTGCTTCATTTTTTAGTCGTTTAGTTCTTAAGGAACTTAAGTGTTTTAGACTGATTGCCTTTGTCGATCTTTACAAAGTACATACCACTGCTGTAAGACGATGTGTTAACTGTAAGGTTTGTAGACCCGATTACTTTGATGCTTGACATCACTTGTCCCAGGTTATTGTAGATTGTAAAGCTATCCGGAAGCTCTCCGTTTTCAAATGCAATATTGAGTACATCCTGAGCCGGGTTCGGGTACAGGCTGGCACCATTAAGGAATTCGAACTGTTCCGTGCCAAGTGGCGGCTGGCAAACTGTAGATGTAGTTAGCGATGCCCTTCTTGGAGAGTTTTGCATTACAGTCCTCATTCTTGTTTTCTGGTCAAGAGTAAAGATGTTCATGCAGAAGTCATTGGTATAATCCATATAATTATTGGTCATGTCTACCCCATCTTGCGGACAGCTGTCAAGCCCGTCAGGACATGAGCTGTTTGCAGTTTGAGCAATAGGTGTGTCGGCGCAGTAATCTCCACCAAAATTAGCAGAGTTACAAGTGTTTGTATCACCCCAGATATGCCTTAACCCCAGTGCGTGCCCTACCTCATGCGTAGCGGTACGGCCACGGTTGTATGGTGCCTGGTAAGAGCCTCCTGAGAAAAGGGTTTGCGATCCGAAATACTGGTAACCAATTACTACGCCGTCAGTATTGGCCGAAAATGGCGCTGAAAGTCCGCTAAGCCCCGAAGCTGCAGGGAACTGTGCATACCCAAGAACATCATCCAGGTCGCCGCCGAAACGGCATACCCAAATATTGAAATAACGGGTAGGGTCCCAAATGGTCTCCGGTTTAAGATATTGCTCCACATCGCTTCTGTTAAAAGATGCTTGCCCGAGGTTTACCCTGTCAATACCGTTGGTGGCTGTTCCGTCAGGAGCCGTTTTGGCAAGGCAGAATTGTATTTCTACGTCTGCGCCTACCGCATCGCTGTTAAAGCCCGGTGTGCCTGCCATTTTCCTGTAATCCTGGTTTAAAACTGTAATTTGCGAAAGAACCTGTCCTTCTTTTATATTCTCGCTAACGCCTGTCGCGTCACCATCATGGATTACGTGAATAACAACAGGTATGGTGATCACGATGGCTTCGCTGCTTGGCGCTGCCTGCCTGCGTGCTCTTTCGATCTGGATCTTTTCTCCGATCCATTGCTCAAACTCTGCAGTTTTTCTCTGGGGTTCCAATTCAGAAAGATATTCTTCATATTCTGTAGAAACACATCGTATAAGTCCGTTTTCAGGGTTGGGGGTTGCGTGAATTTCTCTTCCGAAGATTCTTGGCTTCTGTTGCGCGTTCGCCAAAAAACTAACAGAAAGCAAAAGTGCAAAAAATGCTGCTTTTGTAATAGTTTGTTTCATTTTCCAGGTTTAAAATTTTGTTAAAAAGTTTCGCAAGGTATTTAAAATCAATGTGACTTTAAAATAAAAAGCGTTAATTTTATTAGTTGATTTTCAGTGCGTAAACTTATATTTTATCGTGAAAAAACAAAAATAATATAGGTGAATCCCTAAAAATGTGAGGTGAATTACAGCTAAAACGTTAAAGTGTTTTGTTAATCTCGTCTTTATAGGTTTCTCCTATAGGAATCACGAAATCATCAATTTGTATGGTTTTATTGTAAATTGTTTTCACTTTCTTCAGCGGTACAATATAAGAACGGTGCACTCTTATGAAGAGTTCAGGAGGTAGTTTTTCCAAAATGCTTTTCATCGAAAGCCTTGTAGTTATGGGCGACTTGTCTTTAAGATGAATCCGGATATAGTCATCGAGCCCTTCGATAAGCTGTATGTCTTCAAATGCTATCCTGTGTAATTTATAATCGGCACGTATGAGGAGATGATTATGTTCGGCTGCCCGTTGGCGGGTTTTTTTTAGTTTAATAGCCTTGTCAACAGCTGTCATAAAACGTTCGGTAGAAAACGGCTTTAAAAGGTAATCTACCGCATTTACATTAAAGCCTTCTACCGCATATTCGCTGTAAGCTGTAGTGAAAATCACCATAATATCGTTTTCAAGCTGCTTATAAAAATCGATGCCATTCTTTCCCGGCATCTGTATGTCAAGAAAAATCAGGTCTACCGGAAATTTCTTAAGGTATTTTAGTACTTCAGCCGTCCCTGTGAAGGTCCGCTCGAGCGATATGCCTTCAGCCTGCCTGCAAAAGTGTTCTGTTACTTTCAGGGCAAGCGGTTCATCGTCTATAGCAATGGCTTTTATCATGACAATGGAAGGGTAAGTATAACCTCAAAAGAAGTTTTAGTATCAAATATAGTCAATTCATGCTTGCCGCCGTAAAGGTGTTCCAACCTTTGTGTAGTGTTTTCGATTCCCTGTTCGCTTTTATCTTCCGGTGTTATAGCTACAGTTACCTTGTTATTTCTGATCCTGAGAATAATGTTGCTTTCATTGATATCTATGTTTATAGCAATGTCTGCATCCTCTTCGGGGTTCAGGCCATATTTAAAGGCGTTCTCTATAAAAGGTATCAGCAGCATTGGCGGAATATTTTTTCCTGCCGGCGATCCTGTTACGATAAAAGAAAAAGCAGTGCCTCCATCCATCCGGAGCTGCTGGAGGCTTATATAATTCTTAATGTAATTCATCTCATGTTCCAGCGGCACCGTATCATTACTGCTTTCTGAAACAACATACCGCATCATTGATGAAAGTTTAAGGATGGCTTCGGGAGCAGCGTCAGATTTCTCAAGGGCCAGCGCGTAAAGGCTGTTTAAGGTGTTGAAAAGAAAGTGCGGATTTATCTGTGCTTTAAGGTAAGATACTTCGGTGCGGAGTTTTTCACTCTGGATGGCACTAAGCCGTTGGTTTATCCTCAGGAGAAATGATAAAAAGAATATCAATACAAACTGGATTAGCGAGCCTCCATGAACGAAGGGCCAAAAGTTGAAACTTTGCTCCTCCATACATACTTCATCCGTCGGTATAGGAAAATCAGGCGGGGGAATGTTTGGCAATTGCCCTATTTCGCCAGGTACAATTCGCGGGAGCAGGGCTATAAGGGCGTAAGATATAATGACAATGCTAAAAAACAGTATTCGCGATTTTGAAAAATAGAACTTAGGGATAAAGTAAAAGTAATTGGCATAGAAAAAGCCGAGGAGAAGTATATAACTAAGAAAATGCCTTTGGAATGGTGCTATCTGAAAGAGGTGCCCTGAATCACGGTCAGGAGACGAAAGTATGGGTATGCTCAAAAACAGCAGGCCCCCCAAAATAAGCAGCAGCCGTGATTGTATTTTTTTTGCTCTCATAATGTTATTGGTTCTTTCAAAGCTAATGATAAATAACAGTACCTGGCAAATAATGAGGTAAACCGCCATTTTGTGCAGGTAAATACATAAAAGCATAAACCCCGGAAGACCGGGGTTTTATATATGAAACTATCAGGTTTAATATTTGATGAACTGCATTGTTCTTACCTGGCTGCCCGCATTTATTTTTATAAAATAAGCGCCTTTGGAGAACCCGGAAATGTTTACCTGCTGTTGGGCAGAAGTAAATTTGCCACTTCCCACTATCTGGCCCAGACTGTTGTACAAGGTATATGCGTCAGGAAGCAGCACTCCCTCTGGAATGGCAATATTAAGTACATCTGCCGCCGGGTTGGGGTACAGCTTTATAGTATTCAATCCGAATGCTGTATTCTCTACACCCATAGTCTGGCCTATACGGAACATGTGAGACGCTTCGGAGGTAAATTGCGAACCCTCAGCGATCACCGCACCTTCAAGGGTTTCTATCCTGTAATAGCCGTTTCCGTTCGAGCAGCAAAGGCCGTTTGCTCCAAAGTCGGCGATACCAAACATATAGCAGGTGTTGTTATCTACGTTTACAGTAACAGAGGTAAAGGAATTAGGTGCAGGGAAGTCGCTTGCGAAAATGTCATCGATGTTTAAATTCGTAGCTATAAATTCTTCGTTTTCATCAGTCAGCACCCAAAGGGTTTCCATAGATCCGTTGTCATTCTGGATCTTTATTACAACTTTTGTCGTGTTAAAGGAGGATACAATGTTGAATGTTATCGATCTGTCATCATTCGCAGGCTCCATGTCCGTTCCATTGTTCAATGATGCTATCGAAACATTAAAGCTATGTTCGCCTGCAGCGGCATTTGTAGTTGGCAATTGTATTGTGGCCTGTTGATTATAGGCAAGGCTGCCAGTCCAGTTGTAAATTGCCGGTGCCTGGTTATCCAGCTGATACGATATGGCTGCGGAAGTAAGAGTTGTATTGCCAACATTTTTAAGTACAACCTGCGGGTTAAATACAGAGGCACATTGAGGGTTTACACCCTGCATGTTCAGCGATCCGTCAAGGTCATGTATCGTTCCCGGAGTACAACTGTTTGCCGTAATCAGTGATGCACGACGGGGGGAGTTTGCCAGTACGGCCATCATCCTTGCCTTCTGATCTGTTGAGAAGATATTCTGGCACACGTCGTCGGTATAATCCATGTAGTTTTTAAACATATCCGCCCCCGGGGCAGGGCAGGAGTCAAACCCGGTTTCCGGACAGCCGTCGTTCGGGCCTGCAGCTACTGGTGTATCAGCACAAAAGTCATTTCCAACGCAATCTTCTTCGTCTCCCCAGATATGCCTGAGGCCTAGGAAGTGTCCTATCTCATGCGTAGCTGTACGCCCCCATTCTTTTCCGAAGTAATAATTTCCTCCCGGAAAAATCTCTTCCGATCCAAAACAGTTGGCCGCGATAACAACACCGTCAGTACCGGCGTCAGTTGCCAGTCCCAATCCATCAATTCCGTCAAGGCCGGAGTTTGTAGGGAACTGGGCATATCCAGCAAGTTGCAGGCCAAAGGTGTATATCTCGTCTACCAGCCAAATGTTAAGGTATTTTGACGGATCCCATTGTATAGTGGGTTTTAGTGCTTCCATATCTTCCATTTCCCAGCCCTCCCCGGTGCCAAGATTGTAACGGTTGATGCCCGAAGTGTTTACGCCGGCAGGGTCTCGTTGTGCAAGGCAGAACTCAATTTCGGTGTCGGCGCCGGAAGGATTGTTATTAAAGCCCATAGTGCCTAGTCGCTTCCTGAAATCCTGGTTAAGTACCTCAATTTGAGAAAGTATCTGTCCATCCGCTATATTTTCATCAACACCTACAGCATCGCCATTGTGTATTACATGGATTACTACAGGTATGGTAACTACCACACTGGCGTTCTTGCGCAGCATTTGTGTTTTTGCAGCTGCTACTTTTGGTGCAAGCCATTGTTCAAATTGTTCATTTCCTTGCCTTAATGGGTTTTTCGATCGAAGCAAAGCTTCCTGTTGTGTTGAACCGCATTTGGAAAATGTTACAGGAATACCAAAACGTTTTGCAGGCTTCGTTTGTGCTGTAACATTACATGTGGTTAGAGAAAAGGCTGCAGCCAGAACCGTCGCAGCAATAATTTGTTTCATTGATTTGATGATTAGATATTGCTGTCGAAAGTAGTTAAAATTTTCTTAATTGTATTGTTGTGGTCATAAATTTAAAAGAAAAAATCCTGCCATTTGGCAGGATTCAATTTTATACTGAAGCAAGGTCGTGGTAGAGTATTGTTTCTTCAATAGCATCCCAGAGGCCTATCCTTTTCTCGAGTGCTTTTATGGATGTTTCTTCAACTTCTTTCCACTTGCGTGCATTGTTTCCGCAGAGTTCCGAAACCATCTTCATAGCCATAGGCCCGTGTTCGTCGGCATCCAGTTCAATATGGCGTTCGAAATAATAGATCAGTTTATCCAGATTCACTTCAGGAAAATTCTTTTTGAAATTCCGGAGTATTTCGGTAAACATTGCCGGGATAAGGTCTTCCCGGCCAAAGGTAAAGGCGGCGGCTATCTGGTGCGGCTCCCCTTCGTCAATAATCCTGAAGGTAAAGTCCAGAAAGGCCTTTATGTTTTCATGAAGCGCGCTCTTTTTTATAGAAACAAAGATATTTTGAGTTGCTGTAACATCTTCAAGAAATGCCTTTACGGCAGAAGTATCAGCACCGCATTCTTCCATGGCATCTGTATACATTTCAAAATGGCTAAGCCTTTTGCCATCGGCTGTTATATCGGTTTCTTCGGCCAATACAATTTCGTTGATGAGGTAGCGTATTTCAGGATTCCCCACAGGCAGCCAGGGAGTGCCCGTGCAGGTGAGCCTGGATTGCAGCGCTTTCAGCAACGACATAAAATCCCATACCGCGTAAACGTGGCCTTCAAGAAAATGCTTCAGGTCGTCTACCGTTTTTATTTTCGTGTATAGCGGATGGTTCAGCAGCGCACCTTTTTGGGCAGTGAGGCTGCTGTTGATGGTAATAGTGTCCATAGCAATAGTTTTTACAAATTTACGCAAGCTTTCGCGCAACCGGAAGCTTTGCAATTGTTTTTATCAATCCAAAAATAATGCCGCTTTATGATGTAGCATAGAGCCAAAACGGCAAGATGAATAAATTATTGAACAGGTTTTAATTTCGTTTGAACGAAAAAGGTTTGTGTCTTATACACAAGTCGGCTTTTATTAAAGCTATCCTGATTGCACTTTTTTGACTAAGATCGTGAATGGTACCGGTAAAAGTAAATCTAAGTGGCATATAGCTAACCCAGTTAAAATGAAAATCCCATCATTATGATGGGATTTTCAGTATAATGTTGACTGCGTTAATGTTACGCGAAAAATATCTTATTTGAACGCTGCGAAGCCGGTTACATCCATACCTGTTATAAGCAGGTGTATGTCATGAGTACCTTCATATGTTACAACGCTTTCAAGGTTCATCATGTGGCGCATGATAGAGTATTCGCCTGTAATACCCATACCGCCCAGCATCTGGCGTGCATCACGGGCTATGGTTAATGCCATATCCACGTTGTTACGCTTTGCCATAGAGATCTGTGCCGATGTTGCTTTGCCTTCGTTGCGAAGTACGCCCAGCCTCCATGTAAGCAGCTGTGCTTTGGTGATCTCGGTTATCATTTCAGCCAGTTTCTTCTGCTGTAGCTGTGTCGCCCCGATAGGCTTGTCGAACTGAATACGCTCTTTGGAATAACGTAGCGCTGTATCGTAGCAGTCCATTGCCGCTCCTATAGCGCCCCATGCAATACCATAACGTGCAGAGTCGAGGCAGCCAAGAGGCCCGCCAAGGCCGGATTTGTTAGGAAGCAGGTTTTCTTTCGGAACTTTTACGTTGTCAAATATCAGCTCGCCTGTAGCCGAAGCCCTAAGCGACCATTTGTTATGGGTTTCAGGAGTAGTAAAGCCTTCCATGCCTCGCTCTACGATAAGTCCGTGTATACGGCCTTCTTCGTCTTTTGCCCATACTACCGCGATATCGGCAAATGGAGCGTTAGAGATCCACATTTTAGCTCCGTTCAGCAGGTAATGATCGCCTTTATCTTTAAAGTTGGTCACCATACCGCCCGGGTTCGAACCGTGATCCGGCTCTGTAAGCCCGAAACAGCCCATAAATTCGCCTGAAGCAAGTTTAGGAAGGTATTTTTTGCGCTGCTCTTCGTTACCGTATTTCCAGATCGGGTACATTACAAGTGATGACTGAACCGATGCAGTAGAACGTACGCCGCTGTCGCCCCTTTCAATTTCCTGCATGATAAGCCCGTAAGAGATCTGGTCAAGGCCTGCGCCGCCATACTCTTCAGGGATATAAGGGCCAAAAGCGCCTATATCAGCAAGGCCTTTTATTATCTGTGTAGGGAATTCCGCCTTTTGGGCATAATCTTCTATTATTGGGGAAACTTCACGCTTAACCCACTCGCGGGCAGCATCGCGCACCATTTTATGCTCGTCTGTCAGCAATTCGTCCAACAGGTAGTAATCGGGTGCCTGGAAAAGATCAGGTTTCATGTTAATTTGTTTTGTTGCAGGCAAAAGTAGCGAAGTATTCTAACAAATCAATAAAAAAATGTTTCGTTTTTTATTGATAATTAAACGTAAGCCATAAAAAAGCCCCAGCTTTCACCAGGGCTAAATTTATCTAAGGCATGATAAATTATATTATAGTAATGCGTCTATAGCATTGGTATATGTTTGTTTTGGCGCAACACCTACCTGCCTGCCTACAACTTCTCCATTTTGGAAAACAAGTACTGTAGGAATGTTCCTTACACCATATTTCGCGGCAAACTCCTGGTTAGAATCTACATCTACTTTTCCAACTACAGCTTTGCCTTCATATTCATTGCTTATTTCATCAATGATCGGGCCTACCATACGGCAAGGTCCACACCATGCTGCCCAAAAATCCACTAATACCGGTTTATCTGATTTCAATACTACTTCGTCAAAAGTAGCATCTGTTATTGCTTGTGCCATATATATTATTAGTATAATGATTATTATTTACTTAGCAAATTTACGCATTAATATCTAAAGGTTTAGTTAAACCTGTATTGTAAATGCCTATGGTGCCATAGACAAAATTTATTAGGAAAATTAATTCAGTTTAAAGGGTACATTTAACCTCTCGAGCTCCTGTAATAATTCGTTGGAAATCTTTACCTTCAGCTTGCGGCTCGGCATAGTAAGCTTTGTTACAACCTGTATTTCTTCCACATCGGTTTCTATTTCAGCTGTTACTGCAACATCGTCAAATTCACCTTCTCCAAATTCGTCGCCACCTTCAGCATTTACCGCTGTAGCGGCAATAGCAACTTTCTTTTTTACCTTTTCCAATTCCATTACCTCAAAGGTTACAGGATTATCACCGGTATTGCTCTTAAAGAGCTGTCCCAGTGTCGTGATAAGCTGTTCCTTTAATTCTATAACATTGAACTGAATAATGAGCTTTTTGGCAAAAGTGGTCAGCACATCCTGCAGGTACTGGATGGCGACAAACTGTATCCTTGGCTCGCCCTTTTTTCCCTCTGCATTTACCCATCCTTCTTTAACCAGCACACGTATGTAGGTAAAGTTGTTGCCGATAAGGAAATGCCTGAATTTAAGGTACTCCTCACCATAGATACGGAATTCGTAATTTTCATCATATCCTTCCATTACAAAAGCGGCCCAGCCCTTACCGTTCTTGGCTACCTTGTGCTGCACATTGGAGATAATCCCGCCAAAGCTGAGGTTCTTGCCTACATGCAGTTCCAGACTTTTTAATGCATCCAGCCTTGTGTTGCAGAAATATTTCATTTCGAATTTATAGTCGTCCAGCGGATGCCCTGAAATGTAAATGCCGACTACCTCACGCTCCTTAGCCAGTTTTTCCATAGTGCTCCATTCTTCGCACGGCGGTACCACTGGCTCGGGTATCTGCACCTCGCTTGCTTCTCCAAAAAGGCTAACCTGCGAGGAGTTCTCGTTCTCCTGGAATTTCGAACCATAACGCATTGCCTTTTCAAGGAACGATATGTTCTCGCTGGGATCCATATAAAAATACTGCCCCCTGTGCGTGTTCTCAAAACAATCAAACCCCCCTGCAAGGGCAAGGTTTTCAAAAGCTTTTTTGTTGGCTGCCCGCAAATCGATACGTTTTGCCATATCGAATATCGACTTATACCTTCCGTTTTTGCGATTTTCCACGATAGTCTCCACCGCGCCGGAACCTACACCTTTAATCGCTCCCATACCAAAGCGCACCGCGCCCTGATCGTTTACGGTAAACTTATAATACGATTCGTTTACATCCGGGCCCAATACCTGCAGACCCATACGTTTGGCCTCTTCCATAAAGAAAGAAACCTGCTTGATGTCGTTCATGTTGTTCGAAAGCACCGCTGCCATATATTCAGCAGGGTAGTGGGCTTTCAGGTATGCCGTCTGGTAGGCTATCCAGGCATAACAGGTGGAGTGTGACTTGTTGAAGGCGTAACTCGCGAAGGCCTCCCAGTCTTTCCATATCTTTTCGAGCGTTGCCGGGTCATGGCCTTTTTCGGCAGCCTGTGCCACGAACTTCGGCTTCATTTTGTCGAGTACGTCCTTCTGCTTTTTACCCATCGCTTTACGCAGTACGTCGGCCTCACCTTTGGTAAAACCTGCCAGCTTTTGCGACAGAAGCATCACCTGTTCCTGGTATACGGTAATACCGTACGTTTCCTTCAGGTATTCTTCACAGGCATCAAGGTCATACGCTATAGGCTCTTCACCATTTTTCCGGCGAACGAAACTCGGGATATATTCCAAAGGCCCGGGGCGGTACAGCGCGTTCATGGCGATAAGGTCACCAAACACGGTAGGCTTCAGGTCCTTCATATATTTTTGCATCCCGGGCGATTCGTACTGGAAGATACCAACTGTTTCACCGCGCTGGAAGAGTTCGTACGTTTTCACATCGTCGATAGGGAAGGTATCCGGATCAAGATCGATGTTAAAGCGGTATTTTACGAGCTTCACCGTATCCTTAATAAGGGTAAGCGTTTTCAGTCCGAGGAAGTCCATCTTCAGCAATCCGGCGCTTTCTACCACCGAGTTGTCAAACTGTGTTACATAGAGGTCGGAATCCTTCGCTACGGAAACAGGCACGAAGTTGGTAATGTCGTCCGGCGTAATAATTACCCCGCACGCGTGAATACCGGTGTTTCGCAGCGATCCTTCCAGCACTTTGGCCTGTTGGATGGTTTCCGAAGTAAGGTCGCCCGCGTCGGCCATGCCAATGAGTTCCTGTACTTTCTCGTATTCGTCCCCACGCAGTGCTCCTCTCAGCGCATTGCCGTCAAGGGTGAATATTTTTGCAAGCTTCATGTTTGGGATGAGCTTGGCTATCTTGTCGGCTTCAAACAGCGGCAGGTCGAGTACCCTTGCGGTATCGCGTATAGACGACTTAGCCGCCATGGTGCCATAGGTAATAATCTGCGCTACCTGGCTTGCGCCGTATTTGTTGATTACATAATCCATTACGCGACCGCGGCCCTCATCGTCGAAGTCGATATCAATATCGGGCATCGATACACGGTCGGGGTTCAGGAAACGCTCAAAAAGCAGGTCGTACGCAATAGGGTCGATATTGGTAATGCCCAGGCAGTAGGCCACGGCAGATCCTGCCGCCGACCCCCTTCCGGGGCCTACCGATACGTCAAGTTCACGTGCTTTGGCAATAAAGTCCTGCACAATGAGGAAGTAGCCCGGATATCCTGTATTTTCAATAGTCTTTAATTCAAAATCCAGACGCTCGCGGATATCGTCTGTAATCACGCCATAGCGTTTTTCCGCGCCCTTATAGGTAAGGTAGGCCAGGTATTTATTCTCTCCGCGCTTGCCTCCGTCGGCATCATCTTCAGCCACCACAAACTCTTGTGGAATATCAAATTTAGGAAGGAGTACATCGCGGTAAAGGGAGTAGATCTCTATTTTCTCAACAATCTCCTGTGTGCTCATTATGGCTTCGGGAACGTCTTTAAAGAGTTCTTTCATCGCTTCACCCGGCTTAAAGTAGTATTCCTTATTAGGAAGGCCGTAACGGAAACCACGTCCGCGGCCTATAGGTGTTGCCAGTTTCTCACCATCCTTTACACAAAGCAAAATATCGTGTGCATGAGAGTCTTCCTTATTTACATAGTAGGTGTTGTTGGTAGCTACCAATTTTACGCCATGTTTCCTTGCTAATGTTATCAGCGACTGGTTTACGCGGTTTTCGTCTTCCTGTCCGTGGCGCATAAGCTCGATGTAAAGGTCATCGCCAAACAGGTCTTTCCACCATAAAAGCGCTTCTTCGGCCTGGTTCTCACCAATGTTCAGTATTTTGTTTGGAATCTCCCCATACAGGTTGCCCGAAAGTACTATGATATCGTCTTTGTATTGTTCGATAACTTTCTTATCGATTCTCGGCACATAATAAAAACCTGAAGTATACGCAATAGAAGACATTTTCGCCAGGTTGTGGTAGCCTTTTTTGTTTTTGGCCAGCATGACGATCTGGTAGCCGTTGTCTTTGCGGGTTTTGTCTTTGTGGTCGTCGCACACAAAGAATTCGCAGCCAACGATAGGCTTCATGACCACCTCTGTCGGCTCTTCGCCATTTTCTATAGCGGCTTTATTTTTTGCTTCCGCTGCCTTATTATGGTTAAGCACGTTGCTCACAAAATGGAAGGCTCCCATCATGTTAGCGTGGTCGGTCATGGCTACGGCCGGCATTTTGTATTTGGCCGCGGCCTTTACCAGGTCGGGTACCGAAATGGTACTTTGAAGGACAGAAAATTGGGTATGGTTGTGCAGGTGTACAAAGTCGACATCTGCAATATTATAGTGTTCAGACGGTGTGCCTGTTTGAACGTTGGCAGCTTTAAGCTTTTCAAGCCTTAAGCGAACTTCTTCCGAAGCTTTTTTAAGATTGATGTGCTTTAGCCCAATAAGCTGGATAGGCTGGGGGTTCTTCTCGCGGAATTCATGAAAGTAGGTAGGGTGCACATCCAGTTCTTCCTTCCTGAAGGTCTCCCTTTTCAGCAGTTCGAGAAAACAGCGTGTAGTGGCCTCTACGTCGGCAGTGGCATTGTGCGCTTCCGCGAATGGTTCGCCGAACAGGTATTCGTGAAGTTCGGTCAGGGTAGGCAGCTTGAACCTTCCGCCGCGACCACCCGGCAGCTTTAGCATTTCGGCAGTAATTTCGGTACAGGTATCCAGCACCTTCATACCCGCCATGCTGTTGGCTACACCAAAACGATGGAATTCACATCCCATGATATTTACGTCAAACCCTACGTTCTGGCCGACGATGAATTTCGATTTGGATAAAGCAACATTGAATTTATCGAGTATTTCCCTCAGGTCGTGTCCCTGCTCCATGGCAAGGTCGGTCGATATACCGTGGATGCGTTCTGCATCGTAGGGTATATTAAAACCGTCGGGCTTTATAATATAGTCCTGGTTCTCGATCAGGCGGCCCATATCGTCATGCAGCTGCCATGCGATCTGTATACAACGCGGCCAGTTGTCTGTGTCGGTAACAGGCGCATCCCAGCGTTTGGGTAATCCGGTGGTTTCAGTGTCAAAAATCAGGTACATAACCGGCAATAATTTTAGTTGGAGAATCCCTTAAAGGGCAGATGCTCCAAAAATACGTTATTTGGAGGGAATGGAGAAATTGAATTATCAACAGGCTTACAACAATGCTCTACAAGGAGATAGCAGAAGGTCGTTCGTGGCGTACATTCTCATCTTCTTTGTGTGGGTGTGATGTTGGGATTTGTAACATTCGCGCCCTAAAGTCTTCACCCCTCCCGATAGCTATCGGGATATCCAAAGGAGAGAGTAACGGGACGTATAACCCTAACGGTAATGCGACTGATAAGTTTTTAATAGGCAGGTCTGGGAGATCTTTTTTTCTTTAGGGTGCGAGGTTAAGGGCAAAAAAAAACCACCCCTAAGGATGGTTTATTGTGAATGCTCTATATTGACTAGTAGCTGCCTCCGCGGTTGTAACCACCACGATCGCCTCCGCCACGGTTATATCCGCCGCCTCCGCCGCCACGGTTGTTGTCTCTGTTGAAACCACCACCACTACGGTTGTTGTTAAAGCTTCTTCTCTCACCTTCCGGCCTTGGCTCAGACTTGTTTACAACAATCGCCCTGCCGGCTACGGTAGCACCATTCAGCTCGTCGATAGCTTTTTGGCCTTCTTCTTCGTTTGGCATCTCAACAAAACCAAAACCTTTACTCCTGCCTGTAAATTTATCAGTAATGATTTTTACTGAATCTACTGCACCATAAGCCTCAAAAGACTCTCTTAAATCTGCTTCCTCTAAACTAAATGGAAGGCTTCCAACAAATATGTTCATAAAAAATTAATTAATTTATTTTTTTTTATTCTTTGCTATTATGCTTTCCACAAATATAATCTTATTTAGCTATAAACTACAGGATTATTGTTTTTTTTGTGAAAAATTTAATATCAAATCTATCCAGTGCTTACGGAGTGGTGGTTAAACGCACTTTATAAAATACCCCTCTCTGGAAGTTTACAAGGTCTCCGTCTTCATCTTCCGCGTTAAAATAGAAGTTTCCGGATATATAGCCTTTGGTAAGATCGGTGTTTGCCATAGTGATCTCTATTGCGCCATCGCCCCTGTTTGTGCCTGTAGTGTAAAACATGTTCATTCCGTCTACATCAAGCGTATAAGATGCCTTGCTTAATTCTCCCGAACCAAGCTGGTAAATGCCAACAGTAGAATTTTGTGCCCTGAGTACTACGGTTTCGAAACCATTCGTGGCTGTGATAGTCAGGGAATTGTCTCCCCCCTTTACTGCGGTAAACTCTGTAGCCCTCCACAGTTCGTTGTCTTTAAGTCCCTGAACAGCAGGGTTGTTAAATTTCACGTCTTCTTCACATGAGGTAAAAGCAACCAGTAACACTATAAGTGATAAAATTCTTTTCATTATTAAATAGTTAGAAGGGGTAACTCAAATTTTACAACGACAAAAATAGTTTTTTATGGAATATATCCTAATCAAATTATAATAAATCATAATAAAATTTCATATTTTTAAATCCTTTGGCTCTAATTTTCTAAAAAAACAAAAACCTCAACTTATTGTGCAATATATTTTTATATCTTTGCGCCCTTAATTAACAGAGGTCGGGTACCTCAAAATTTAATCTAAAGATTATGCCTGTAAAAATCAGATTACAAAGACACGGTAAAAAAGGAAAACCTTTTTACTGGGTAGTAGCAGCGGACAGCCGCTCTAAAAGGGATGGTAAATTTCTTGAGAAATTGGGAACTTACAATCCAAACACTAACCCTGCAACCATCGACCTAAACCTTGACGCAGCTACAAAATGGCTATGGAACGGTGCACAGCCGACAGATACTGCAAGGGCTATCCTTTCTTACAAAGGCGCTCTTTTGAAGCATCACCTTGAAGGTGGCGTTCGCAAAGGTGCCCTTACACAGGAGCAGGCCGACGAGAAATTCGCGAAATGGGTTGATGAGAAAGCCGGTAAAGTAGATGCTAAAGTTTCAGGACTTTCTACTGCAAAAGCTGACGCAAAAGCCAAAGCGCTTGATGCTGAGAAAAAAGTAAACGAAGACCGTATCGCTGCTGTAAAACAGGCTGAAGCCGAAGCTGCCGCTGCTGCCACTCAGGAAGAGGCTGCTGCTGAAGTTGAGGAGACTGTTGCAGAAGGTGAGACTTCTTCAGAAGAGAACACAGAAGAAACCCAGGCTTAATTCTATTGGCGTAATGCGTAAAGAAGATTGTTTCTATTTAGGCAAGATCGCCAAAAAATTCAGTTACAAGGGAGAGGTTCTGGCATGGCTGGATACCGATGATCCCGGGTTTTTCGAAAATATGGAATCAGTGTTTGTTGAGTTCAACAATCATCTGGTTCCATTTTTTATTTTAGAGTCGCGCCTTCACAAGAATGACTTTCTGCGTATCCGTTTTGAGGATATCTCCAATGAGGAGGAGGCCGATAAAATAATGGGTTGCGGTATTTACCTGCCTCTTACCGGATTGCCAAAACTTGAAGGCAATAAATTCTATTTCCACGAAATCATCGGTTTCGATGCTGTCGACCAGAGGTTAGGCAATATAGGTACTATAGTAGGAGTTAACGATACTTCGGCTCAGGCACTTTTTGAGATTAAAAAGGGCGATATCGAAATACTTATACCAATGATCGATCACTTTATAATTAAAGTAGACCGCGAAAACAAGGCTATTGAGCTCAATACGCCGGAAGGGCTGGTGGATCTCTATCTAAATAGTTAGACTTGTTTCTGGTTTAAAGTTTCAGGTTGTCAATCGTTGCGATAACCTGTAACATCTTTATTGTCTATTATCTTTCGTCTAAAAATCCGGCAACTGGCAACCGATAACCAACAACCAATGTTTTCCTTCAAGCAATTTACCATACAGCAGGATAAGTGCGCCATGAAAGTGGGTACCGATGGCGTGCTGCTGGGTGCGTGGGCACCTGTAGGCCATAATCCGTTTTCGGTGCTCGACATTGGTGCCGGTACCGGCCTTATTGCCCTTATGCTGGCGCAACGCAGTGGTGCCGAACAGATAGATGCATTGGAGATAGACGATGACGCTTACGAGCAATGTGTGGATAATTTTGAAGATTCACCCTGGGGCGACAGGCTGTTTTGCTATCATGCCGGCCTGGATGAATTTATGGAAGAGCCGGAAGATGAGTATGACCTTATAGTATCTAATCCTCCCTTTTATTCTGAAAACTATCTTTCCGGTGACGAAAAACGGGATAAGGCTCGTTTTACTGAGTCTTTGCCTTTTGAAGACCTGGTAGAGGCCGCATCACTGTTATTGTCGGAAGCGGGTGTACTGGCCGTGATCATTCCGCATAGGGAAGAGGGGCATTTTACTGCTTTGGCTGCTGCCGAGGGGCTTTTTCCTTTCAGGATAACGCGTGTAAAAGGTACTCCCTACTCGGAGGCCAAGCGCTGCCTGATGGCTTTTTCAGCTAATGAAAATGCTGCTGTTGAGGAAGATGAACTTGTTATTGAAATCTCACGCCACAATTACACGGATGAATATGTAGCCCTTACGAGAGATTTTTACATAAAGATGTAGAAAGCATCCTTTTATATGAATGATTTCGGGATATTTTCAAAAATTTTCCCTGAACTGTAACGTTTGCGCAAAATTTATGGTTCAATTTTTGTTAATAATCACTTGTTTATTCCTAAATCCTTCCTAATTTTGTCCGTATGAAAAAGACCCTGATACGTTTTTATTTATGGCTCTCCATCCTGCTATTGGCCGGATCCGGGCAGCTGTATGCGCATCAGGATAATGTTTCAGCCACTATAAGCGGGCAGGCTCTGCAAAGCCAGGCAGACATCCAGCCGACATCTTTGCCCGGCCATACAGCCCTTATTAACTATACTACGCTGCGTTTTGAGACACAGCACGACAAGATAGAAACTTCCAATACCGAAGAGGAGGAGGAAGAAGAACTATCGATACACAAGCTTCATTTTGTCAAAAAGATTGTTGCGCTTCATGATAAGGATTTCTTTAATTCCTATTATGCCAACGCACCGGGGCTAACGTATGAGAGCCTTGTAAAAATCGAGCCTTCAGGCAAACCTCTCCATTCTCTTTCTTCCCGTCAGTACATACTGTTCAGGGTGATTCGTATTTGATTTAAAATCATGGCGTAACTGCCGCCAGGTTTAGTCCGTCAACCGTAAGGTATACTGCCTTCCGTCCGGACAGGTGTATTTCCAATACACCGATTTTTAAATCAAATCCAAAACAATCGTACACTTTAAATATGAAAAGAATCATCATGCTGCTGGGCGTGTGTGGGTTATTGCTTACATCCTGCCAGTCGGAGAAAAAACACGAAGAGGAGAAACATGATTTCCTCGTTACACAACCCGTAGTAAAAGATACTACAATTACTAAAGAATATGTTTCGCAGGTGCGTTCGATACAGCATATCGAACTAAGGGCACAGGAACGCGGCTACCTTGAGAAAATTTATGTAGACGAAGGCCAGTATGTAAAAAAGGGACAGCTGCTGTTCCAGATCATGCCAAAACTATATGAGGCAGAATATGAAAAGGCTAAAGCGGAAACCAACTTTGCCGAAATAGAGTACAAAAACACCAAAAGGCTTGCCGAAAGCAATGTGGTGGCACCAAACGAACTTGCCATGGCAAAAGCCAAGCTAGACAAAGCGAAAGCCGAGCTTGCCCTTACCAATGCCCATCTGCAGTTTACACAGATACGTGCGCCTTTCGATGGTATAATCGACCGTTTCCACGTTAGGCTGGGAAGCCTTGTAGACGAAGGTGACCTGCTTACCGAGCTTTCGGACAACAGCAAGATGTGGGTATACTACAATGTGCCCGAAGCAGAATACCTCGACCTCCAGTCGAAGCTGCAATCCAGCAAAAAGATGGATGTAAACCTAATGATGGCAAACAACAAAATGTTTGACCATTCTGGTGTCGTGGAAACGATTGAAGCCGACTTTAACAACGAAACCGGAAACATCGCTTTCAGGGCTACATTCCCTAATCCCAAAGGCCTGTTAAGGCACGGCGAGACGGGTAATATCATTATGACCCAGCCTTACAAAAATGCCATGCTGATACCACAGAAGGTAACTTTTGAAGAGCTTGAAAAGAAATATGTTTATGTGGTAGACAAAGACAACCGCATAAAAGCAAGAGAAATAACCATTGCTGCCGAGCTGCCCCACCTTTTTATTGTGAGTGGCGGATTGTCTGTGGGCGACAAGGTACTGCTGGAAGGGCTTCGCCTTGTAAAAGAGAACGAGAAAATAGAGTATAAGCTGGAGGATCCGAACCATGTGATCTCTCACCTTGAACTTTACGCTGAATAATTGAACGACTAAAAAGAAAAGAAATGTTTAGTAAATTCATTCAGAGGCCGGTCTTTGCGATCGTGATCTCCATCATGATCGTATTTATGGGTACGCTGTCGATATTCCAGCTGCCTACATCGCAATTCCCCGAAATTGCACCTACAACCGTGAATATCTTTATCGCCTATCCCGGTGCCAGCGCCGATGTATTGGTGAAATCAACACTTATCACTCTAGAGAACGCCATCAACGGTGTGCAGGATGCCCGTTATGTAGCAACTGATGCCACCAGTGCCGGTGAAGCTACATTAAGGGTGATCTTTGAACCGGGTACCGACCCGAATCAGGCCGTTATCCGAGTGAAAACAAGGGTAGACCAGGTAATGCCGCTACTGCCGGAACTTGTGCAGAAGGAAGGTGTGGTAATTACCCCGATACAGCCGAGTATGCTTATGTATGTGAACCTGTACGCCAAGGGTAAGAACATGGATGAGAAATTCCTGTACAACTATGCCAACGTAAAAATGATCCCCGAGATCAACAGGATCAAGGGTGTGGGCCGTACGCAGATATTGGGTAGCCGTACCTATGCAATGCGTATCTGGCTGAACCCTGACCGTATGAGGGCGTATAACATCTCGGTTGACGAGGTGATGAAAGCGCTGGGCGAACAGAGTATCGTTGGGCGTCCCGGACGACTTGGGCAAAGCTCGGGTATCAAAGCACAATCACTCGAATATGTACTTACTTATAAAGGGCGCTATAGTGAGCCTGAAGAATATGAGAACGTTATTGTCCGTGCCAATTCCAACGGAGAAAGCATAAGGCTGAAAGATATTGGTAAGGCCGAACTGGGAAGTGAGTTCTTCGATATTTATTCGAATCTTGACGGGCATCCGTCGGCTTCCATTGTATTGAAGCAGAATTACGGCAGTAACGCGACCGACGTGATCCGCGAGGTAAAGGCCAAACTCGAGGAAATGAAGGAGACTTTCCCTCCGGGAATGGACTACAAGATCAGTTACGACGTATCGCAGTTCCTCGATGCCTCAATAGAGCAGGTAATCCATACGCTCAGGGATGCTTTCATATTAGTGGCACTGGTGGTATTTATCTTCCTGGGCGACTGGCGGTCTACTGTTATCCCGATCATCGCGGTGCCGGTATCGCTTATCGGGGCATTCTTTGTAATACAGCTCTTCGGGCTTTCGATAAACCTTGTTACCTTGTTCGCGCTGGTGCTGGCTATCGGTATTGTAGTGGATGACGCGATAGTCGTCGTCGAGGCGGTACATGCCAAGTTCGAGGAATATCCGCACATTACGCCCTACCAGGCTGTGAAAATGGTATTGGGTGAGATTAGCGGCGCTATCATCGCGATTACCGCGGTAATGGTTTCGGTATTCCTGCCAATATCGTTTATGTCGGGGCCTGTAGGTACCTTCTACCGTCAGTTCTCCATCACTATGGCAAGCTCGATAGTAATTTCGGCTATTGTAGCGCTTACGCTTACACCTGTGCTGTGTGCTATGCTGTTGAAGAATCATCACGGACACGAGAGAAAGAAAAATATACTTACAAGAAGCCTCGATGCCTTCAACCGCGGTTTTGATAAAATGACCGGTAAATACGTTAAGCTCCTAAGGCTTATCGTAAACAGGAAGTTCGTTACGTTTGCAGTACTCATTATATTCTGTGCAGGTACATTTTATGTCAATAAGATACTTCCGGCGGGCTTTATCCCGAGTGAAGACCAGGGTACCATTTACGCTATCATCCAGACGCCTCCGGGTTCTACGCTGGAAACTACTAACCAAGTATCGCAAAGGCTGCAAAAAATTTGCGAGCATGTGGATGGGGTGGAGTCGGTGTCCTCGCTTGCCGGTTATGAAATCATGACCGAAGGCCGGGGATCGAACGCAGGAACGTGCCTTATCAACCTGAAGCCATGGTCCGACAGGAAGCATACGGTGGTAGAAGTTATGGAAGAACTGGAATCTAAAACCAGGGGGCTGGGCGCAAAGATCGAGTTCTTTGAGCCGCCGGCCATTCCGGGATTCGGTTCTTCGGGTGGTTTCTCAATGCGTTTACTCGATAAGAATACCACTACCGATTATGCAGATTTCGACAAGATAAACAAGAAGTTTATGGAAGAACTGGGCAAGCGTAAGGAACTTACCGGCCTGTTTACCTTCTTCGCCGCCAACTATCCACAGTACGAATTGCAGATTGATAACAACCTGGCCATGCAGAAAGGCGTATCTATTGGCGATGCCATGGAGAACCTGAACATTATGGTGGGTAGTACCTACGAGCAGGGTTTTATCAAGTTCAACCGCTTCTTTAAGGTATACGTGCAGTCGGATCCGAAATACAGGAGGCTTCCGTCAGACATCCTTAATATGTTCGTGAAAAACGACAAGGGTGAGATGGTGCCATATTCTGCCTTTATGAAACTGGTTAAGAGCCAGGGGCCGAATGAAATCACCCGTTATAATATGTACAATTCGGCAGCCATACAGGGGCTTCCTGCAAAAGGATACACCACTGCCGATGCTATTGCCGCGGTGAAGGAAGTAGCCTCCAAACTGCCCAAAGGTTACGATATTGCATGGGAAGGCCTTTCCTTTGACGAAGCAGCCAAAGGAAACGAATCGATATACATTTTCGCGATCGTATTGGCATTCGTATACTTTGTGCTTGCCGCGCAGTACGAAAGCTTCATCATTCCGCTGGCGGTAGTATTCTCATTGCCGGTAGGTATTTTCGGTACGTTCTTCCTGCTTAAGGTAATGGGGCTTGAAAACAACATCTATGCGCAGATCGGGCTTATTATGCTCGTCGGGCTCCTGGGCAAGAACGCGGTGCTTATCGTCGAATTTGCCGTACAGAAGCGGCACGAAGGGTCGAGTATTATTGATGCGGCCATCGAAGGCGCAAAAGTGCGTTTCCGTCCGATCCTTATGACCTCGTTTGCCTTTATCGCAGGTTTGATACCGCTTATCGTTGCGCATGGCGCAGGAGCTATTGGTAACAAAACGATTGGCGGGGCTGCACTGGGAGGTATGCTCTTCGGAACCGTATTCGGCGTGATCATCGTTCCGGGATTGTACTACATCTTCGGTTCACTGGCCGATGGCAGGAAACTGATCAAGTATGAAGACGACAGTTCGCTGTCTGAATCGCTTGTACACCAGATAGATGATTTCTCACACGTTGAAGAAACAGACCAACATAAAGAAAAAGAGTAATATGCTTAAGAAGATAATATATAAAGGACTGATGGTAGTACTGGTGGCGGCAAGCTTTACGGCATGTAAAACACCATCATCCGTTACCCTGAGGGACGAAAATAAGAACGTGCCTGGCGCCTACGCAAACAATTCGCAGGACAGTACCAACACGGCAAAGATAAAATGGAAGGAGTATTTTACCGATCCGCATCTTGCCGGCCTGATCGATACTGCCCTGAAGAACAACCAGGAACTGAACATAACCCTGCAGGAGATCGAGATCGCGAAAAATGAAATCCGTGCCCGTAAAGGGGAATACCTTCCGTTTGTTGGCCTGAGTGCCGGCGCAGGGGTAGATAAAGTAGCCCGCTACACGAATATCGGGGCAATGGAAGCCACTACAGATATTAAACCCGGAAAGGAAATGCCGGAGCCATTGCAGGATTACAGGCTGGGGCTACAGGCCAACTGGGAGCTGGATATCTGGAAGAAGCTGCGTAACTCCAAGAAAGCAGCCGTAAACCGGTACCTCGCTACTGTAGAGGGCAGGAACTTTATGGTAACCAACCTTATCGGAGAGATCGCGGGCTCGTATTACGAATTGCTGGCGCTGGATAACCAGCTCGCTATTGTAGAGCAGAATATCGGCATCCAGAACAACGCGCTGGAGATCGTAAAACTGCAAAAGGAGTCGGCGAGGGTAACTGAGCTGGCGGTACAGCGTTTCCGTGCGCAGGTGCTCAACACGCAGGCCCTGCAATACGAAATCCGCCAGAAGATCGTGGAGACAGAGAACAGGATCAACTTCCTTGTGGGCCGTTTTCCGCAGCCGGTAGAACGCAGCAAGCAGGCCTTTACCGAACTTATCCCACAAGTGGTACAATCCGGACTGCCGTCGCAACTGCTGGCCAACAGGCCCGATATACGCCAGGCAGAGCTGGAGCTTATGGCAGCAAAACTGGACGTGAAAGTAGCCAGGGCAAGGTTCTATCCTTCAATAGGGATATCAGCGGGGATAGGCTACCAGGCGTTCAACCCTTCGTACATCTTCAAGCCGCAATCGCTGCTGTACAACCTGGCGGGCGACCTTATGGCTCCGCTGATCAACAGGAATGCCATAAAAGCAGAATACTACAGCGCCAACTCCAAACAGGTGCAGGCGGTGTACAATTACGAGAAAACCATCCTGAACTCCTATATAGAGGTAGCCAACCAGCTGTCGCGTGTGGGTAACCTGGAGAAGAGCTACGGACTGAAAGCGCAGGAAGTAGACGCGCTCAACCAGTCGGTGAATATTTCTAACGACCTGTTCAAATCGGCACGCGCTGATTATATGGAAGTACTGATGACGCAGCGTGACGCGCTGGAATCGAAATTTGACCTTGTAGAAACGAGGCTGCAGCAGATGGAAGCAATGGTAAGTATTTACCGTTCCCTGGGCGGCGGCTGGGAATAGATTTCATATTTAAAGTTGTTAATTGGTGAAGGGCCCCGGTGAAAACCGGGGCCTTTTGCATTTCAGGAAAATGGACGACAATTCTTTATATAATACTATTAAATAATATACTATGCTTAAATAGTTTCAGGCACTAAGAGCGTATCTTTATGGTAGTTCCTGTCCCATTCGGCCAGCTGTAATATTATGGGTATCAGAGCGCGTCCTTTTTCGGTAAGGCTGTATTCCACGCGGGGCGGCAGTTCTTTAAACTCTTCACGGTACAGCACGCCGTCGGCTTCCAGTTCCTTCAGGGTGGTAGTGAGTACCTTTCTGGATATCGATCCCACAGCGGCATGCAGCTGCCCGAAACGCGCTGTGTCTTCCCGGAGCGCGTAAATAATTATGGGTTTCCACTTGGTGCCGAGTATCGCCATAGAACGGTGCACGGGACAGTCGCTGTATCGAAAAATATCCTTTTTCATAGGGTGGTTACTTAAAGGTTACCTGTATAAACTATTAATAGTTACAAATGTAGACTATTATGCTTTAAATTTGTATTGTCAATTAGTAAAACAGTATATGATGAATTTAGATCCGCTTTTTAAACCTTTTCAATATAAAAACCTTTTACTCGATAATCGCTTTGTGATGGCGCCGATGACCCGTGCCATGACCGATAACGGCGTACCGACACAACAGAACGCTGACTACTACGCCCGCCGTGCCGCTGCAGGGGTAGGCCTGATCCTTACAGAAGGTACCGTGATCGACCGCCCTGCTTCCAAGAATATGAAGGATATCCCTTTTTTTTATGGTAACGCGGCACTGGCCGGATGGAAGAATGTGGCAGACAGTGTTCACGCCGCCGGTGGTAAGATAGCCCCGCAGCTGTGGCATGTTGGCAATACGCCGCAGGGCTGGGAGCCGCCTGTTCCGTTCGAAAGCCCGGACACGATGTCGGTTGCCGATATAGAAGCAACGATAAAAGCCTTTGCTGATGCGGCGCTGAACGCGAAGAACCTTGGCTTTGACGCTTTTGAGATCCATGGCGCGCACGGCTACCTGATCGACCAGTTCTTTTGGGAAGGCACCAATAGCCGTACCGATGAGTACGGAGGAAAAACATTGAAAGAAAGAAGCCGCTTTGCCGTTGAGGTAGTAAAAGCGATGCGTGCGGCAGTTGGCCCTGATATGGTGATCATACTCCGCCTCTCGCAATGGAAGCAGCAGGATTATGCCGTGAAGCTCGCGCCTACCCCCAAAGATCTTGAGGATTGGGTACTGCCGCTTGTGGATGCGGGAGTGGACATTTTTCACGGGTCGCAACGCAGATACTGGGAAAATGAATTTGAAGGCAGTGACCTGAATTTTGCAGGATGGCTTAAGAAAGTGACCGGACAGCCGACTATAACGGTGGGTTCTGTTGGGCTTTCGGGTGAGTTCCTGGAGCTTTTCAGCACTGGAGCGGGAGCGGAGACAACTGATATGTCGGAGCTTTTGCGCCGCTATGAGCGGGGCGATTTCGACCTGGTAGCTGTTGGACGCCAATTATTGCAGGATCCGGAATGGGTGCAAAAAGTAAGGCTGCACCAGTTTGAAAACCTGAAGGCTTTTGAAGCCGCGAGTGCCGCGAAATTATATTAAGCCGTTGGTGTAACTATTTTTTACCACATAGAAATATGGGGATATGCTATCTAAATATGACAGATATTTTAACATAGCTGTCTGAAACCAAAAACGGGACTAAACTTCTTTCTTTGTTTTCTATGTTTCTGTGTGGTTAATTCATTTCAGATTAGAACTTAAGTTAGGCCAAACGGGGTAAACTATTTAAAATTAATTCAAAATACAGGTAAAAAAAACAGGATAAAATATTTCATTTTATCCTGTTCAATTTTATAGTGAATGCTTAATTGTTAAACCAATTATTCGCATAGAAAACTTTTCAAAAATTATGGATTTAATTGCACTTTAAGTTCCTCTATGTCACTTCCTCTATACAGGGTCAAATATGCTTTAGAAAGATCTGCATCTTTAGGTACTATGAAATAAAATACTCTTTCAGCTTTCTCACCTTTTTTTAAGGTTAGGCTATTGTTTGTATCAAGATTTACAACATTAGGATTTGCTTTATAAAATTCTGGCTTAAAAGATGTAAACTTTTGTATTCCTTCTGATTTATCATCTGTATGAATAGATAAACTCGTATTCATTCCGGAATATACTCCATTACATTCAAGACTCTCAATGCCAATGTTTACAGCTACTAATTGTTCATTTTCATTTGGTGCGCCATGTTCGAAATCTGTTTCAGAGAATTTGGCATTTGTAGTATAACTTACAACAGTATATTTTTCTTTTGTATAACTTCCTGATTGAAATTGCTTATCATAAGTATTCTCACTTTCATCTATAAAAGAAGTACCGGATACAGTTGTTTTTGGCTCCGGCCTTACAATAGCAACAGTACTTTCTTTAGTTTGCTCCTCAGTTTGTTCCTTTGTTTCTTCCTTCTTACAAGATGTCAGGATCACTGCACCTGCTAAAATTAAAATTCTAAATTGTTTCATGGTTTAAAAGGTTTTTGATATAATGATTAAGGCGATAAAAATATAATAATAATCTTTATTAACAAAAATTTTGTAAAATTAAGACGACTAATTTAAAGTTACCTAATTAAGTAAGATATTTCATTTTATTCGATGGTTTATTTGGCTAAATACGCGTTATCTACGTTCATTATATGTACATAGCAATAAAATTTCTACATTTGAAATTATGAAGATAGAAGGACAGTTAGAAAAGATATCGGGATTCGGGCACCTGGAGCTGTTGGCCAACCAGATTGTGGAAGGCTTTATTTCGGGGATGCACAAGAGTCCGTTTCATGGCTTCTCGTCGGAGTTTGCCGAGCATAAGGTGTATAATCAGGGAGAGAGCACAAAGCACATCGACTGGAAGCTTTTTGCGCGTACCGACAGGTTATATACCAAACGTTTTGAAGAGGAGACCAATATGCGGTGCCATATTATAGTAGACAACTCGTCATCGATGCATTACCCGAAGCTAAAGGACGGGCAGCAGTTCTTTGAGAACAAGATCGGCTTTTCTGTACTGGCTTCGGCGGTTTTAATGGACCTGCTGCGCCGCCAGCGGGATGCTGTCGGGCTAAGTGTATATTCGGATACATATGAGTTCTACGCGCCGGAGAAAGGCAGCGGAAGGCACCACAGGATGCTTCTGAATAAGCTGGAGGGCGTACTCACGGCACCGGGACAGGCAAAGGCCACCGATACGATTACCTTTTTACACCAGATCGCGCAGAAGATGCACAGGCGGTCGATGATCGTATTGTTTACCGATATGTTCCAGCCTGGGGATGATGATGCACTCTTTAACGCGCTGCAGCACCTGAAGCATAACAAGCATAAGGTGGTGCTTTTTCATGTTATTGATAAAAAAACGGAGTTCAGCCTTGATTTTGACAACGCGCCGCGCAAATTTATCGACCTTGAGAGCGGGGAACAGGTAAACCTTTTTGCCGAAAACATAAAAGACGAATATGAAAAAGTAGTGGAATCCTATTTTAAGAAGATTGCCGATACGTGCATGCAATACAGAATTAAGTATGTACCCGTTTCGGTAGACGAAAAATTTGAAAAAATTTTGACAACGTACCTTGTTGAGAAACAAAAGTTTGGATAAAACGACGAAAAATAATTTAAAATTTCTTGATGAAATATTTGCAGAAGTGGAAATGAGTCGTATATTTGCACTCGCAATTAAGCGCTGGTTTGGTAGTTCAGTTGGTTAGAATACGTGCCTGTCACGCACGGGGTCGCGGGTTCGAGTCCCGTCCAGACCGCTAAAATTGGGAAGAGCCTTTCGTAAAGAAAGGCTTTTTTGCCCAATGAGGTTTTTGAAAAAGCCAGAACGCAGTTGTGTTGTTTATACCGCGCGAGCGGTAGGTTTAGTAGTTAGACCAATGAAAAGCTTTCCATTAGTTTGGAGGGCTTTTTTGATTTAAGGAACTTCCGTAATCCTGTCGGGATTAGTTAATACCAAAAAGCCCTGTAATGAAAATTACAGGGCTTTTGTGGTTAAAGCTTTTATTTTGTTAGATACAGCGCGCCTGTACGAATGGCTTTCTTGTCGATCTTACCTTCATCATGGAGCTTTTCCAGTGTCTTTAAGGCTTCTCCAATGGGTATATCGAGGATAACGGCACATTCTTTCGCTGTGAGTGTTGGGAATATGCTAAACAGTGCTAATGGCTCCTTGCTTGTAAGTGGCTTTTTCTCTGCCTCGGGATGAAGCGCCAGTAACGCCCTTTCGTATGCGTCATAAGGTTTGGAGCCATAAACCTTGAGCTGGCTGCCCTCACTGTCGGAAAAGAAGAAGGTAGGGAAACCGCGTACTCCCAGTTTTCGGGCCAGCTCAAGGTCGTCATTAAACAGCTTCCGTGCCGGGCCATCGTAATCGGCTTTGAGCTTTATTACATCGAGTCCCGCGAGTAGTGCGGCTTCGGCAATGTTATTCCATTTGGCAATGTTCTTTTTGTCGAGGTACAGCTTTTCCCGCATGATGCGCATAAAGGCCACAGCCTTGTCTTTGTCCTGCAACTGTGCCGCCTTCATGGCAATACAGGATGGGTAGGAGGAATCCAGTGGGTCTTCGAGCCATACATTGCCATTTATAGGCATTTCGTAGTGAATACTGGCTTCATCCCAATGATGCGCCACATCGGAAGGCTTACTAATGCCGCCACTGTTGTAGCTCCAATTAGGCAGTAGGCCGCCCATCCTGTAGTCGATCTCGAAATAATCGCCGTATTCCAGTTTTAGCTTTCGCAATTGCGGTTCGATTCCCCAGCACGACGAACATATTGGGTCGGTATAGTAAATAATGGTAATAGGTTTATTACCGGAAGTGATTTCGGCCCGTCCGGCCTTGCTGCCGGTTTCAGGTATTTCACAGGTGCCGGTTTGCGGGTCGCACAGCAGCGGATTGGCTTTATTGTCACTCATAGTAGTCTTGATTTGCGATTGGCAGCTGTAACTGCCCATCAGGATTAGTAATAACGCAATTCTTTTCATTCTGTATTCGTCCGTTTGGATGATGCAAAGGTCAGGAGTTTTTACGAGCGAGTCAATTAGTCAAAAAAACATGACTACGAATTTTCCGTCTGCAAATAAAAAAACGGCAAATAAAAATTTTCCTACTTTTGAAAAAACCAATAACCCTTTATGAATACCTTGAGCATTAAAGACTATACCTTTCCCGTAGATATGGCGAAATCGTATATTCACGAATACAACCTTGAACAATTCGGGACCATTTGGACCGTATGGGATCTATGGGTACAAACCGGTGAGGGGCCGTTTGCCGATGAAGGTACTTTCAGCGGCAATATACGTTGCGAACAAATGCTGGTTACACAAGGCAACCTGCGGTCGATCATTGGGAAAACCATTGAAATTAAGGATGCATACGACTATGTGACCGATGAACATCTGTTCACTTTCTATATGTTGAGGCATGAAGGTATTAAGGACAATGAAATTACATTCGAAAAGATTGTGGATAAGAAAGTCTGCATACATTGGAAAGGGATAATTGAGGAAATGGGTTTGAAGGCGATTATAATACCGATGTACCTTTCGAACTTTCCTGTATACTGGAGATTAAAGGGATGGTCACGAATGATGAATACAAATCGCCATCAACCGAAGTGCTGAGGCTTATACGTACTGCTGATGATGACGTGGACAACAACCGTGATCTATTGGAAGCTATTACGGAAATAACCGGTGAGTACAGGTTAAATGATGAAGTATATGAAGCGATCATTGCGCTTTTGAGTTCAGAACCTTTTTTGGAAACCTTTGAGGGTGAAACTGATGAGCTGGAAGAATTCATCTCGAATTTCACCCATTTTACAGGCGATCGTACTTCACCCGTACCTAAAATCGTAATAAAGAAAGCCCTTAAGAAATGGCGTAAAGTGAAGATGCTGGAAGATATCATCAGGGATGAGGAATAACCGTAACTGGCTATACATCGCCATAATTACACGACTAAATAATTTTTCGCTATTTTTGGGCTGATGAAAAGAACCGCTGCCTTATTCGTGCTCGTATTCCTGAGCTCCTGCCAGTATTTTGAAAAGCAGGTGCCGGATGAAGATGCCCTGTTGCAAAAGCGGTTGCAGGAGATCGACTGGAAGGAAGTAAGCAGTTACCCTTCTATCGCGGGATGCGACAGTATTCTGGACAAGGAACAGAAGAAACAGTGTTTTTTTGAATCTATGGCCCGCCTGGTGCAGGAAAAGCTTGATATCGATACCATTGCTATGCTTTACCCCGAGATCGATACGATAGAGGTGAAGGTTACCGTATATCCCGATGCGCGGCTGTCATTTGAACCACAGATACCTCAGGACAGCGTAAGCTATAACATTAAGGCAATCGACAGCATCCTAAAGGCGAGACTGGTAGACTTTCCGGAAGTGGAACCCGCCCAGAAAGAGGGGATTCCGGTAACCACCCAGTTTATCCTTCCGGTGATTCTGGATGTGGCTCCATAGCCCGGAACCGGAATACAAAGTAACTCCCCACAGCTACAGGCAGGACGATGTTGAGTAGCCACTGAAGCGTTGCGGCCAGTACTACTACCCATTCATTGACTCCGAGAATCCCAAAGAAATAGACCGCTACACTGCCGCGAACGGCAAAATCGACCATCTGGAAGTTGGGTACCGATGATCCTAAAAAATAGATTCCTGCTATGGCGCAGATCATGATGCCATAAGGGAGGTCGACTCCGAAAGCCAGGAAAATAAGGTAATGCTGGTGAATGATGCACAGGTATCGGCCCAATGCTAACAGCATATTTTTCCGGTGGACCGTTTTTGGAATATCGCTGATCTTAGAGAAAAGCCTCCGTAACGAATACCCTTTGACAGTTATTTTTCTGGAAAGAAATACTACAAGTACAACCCCTGCTATTCCGGCGATAATAATGGCAAGCGTAGTGGTGGGGATAACATCGTATAACGCATTGAATACCGCCAGCCCGGCCAAGCCGCAGAGTACGGCTATAATAAGCTGTATGCCATTGCAGATGAGGTTCAGGAAAATGATGTCTTTAGCCTGCTGCTTCCTGTAGTATACAGCTTTGGCGGCGTATTCCCCTATGCCGTTTGGTGTAAAGATGGCAGCCGTAACAGCGGCCAGTACCTGTGATGTTGCTTGCCATAAAGAGATGGTCTGCAGCCATGAAACAAGATTCTTCCATTTAAGGATCTCGAAAAACCGGTTCAGGAAAGTAAGCAGGAATATTAGTGTAATAAAAAGGAAAGCATTGTCTGACGAAGCTGCATCCTGTAGCCGTTGCCAGTCGATCTTCTCTTTAGAGAGCCGTATGGCTATAAAATAAAAGGCCCCGGCCACTATCAAAAGTTTAGCTGCGGAAACAAGGAATTGCTTAGCTTTGCGGGACACGGTAACCATCCGGCAAAAGTAAAGATTTTAAGCTTGGCAAACGAACGTATTATACTCGGCATCGACCCCGGTACGACCATCATGGGTTTCGGCCTTATAAAGGTTGTGAACAAAAAAATGGAATTTCTCCAGTTAAATGAGCTGCAACTGAATAAATACGATGACCATTACGTAAAGCTGCGCCTTATTTTTGAACGTACCATAGAGCTTATTGATACCCATTTGCCCGACGAGATCGCCATTGAAGCGCCTTTCTTCGGTAAGAACGTTCAGTCGATGCTCAAGCTTGGCAGGGCGCAGGGCGTTGCTATGGCAGCGGGGCTTTCGCGCCAGATTCCCATTACAGAGTATGAGCCCAAGAAGATCAAGATGGCGATAACCGGTAACGGCGCCGCAAGTAAAGAGCAGGTGGCAAAAATGCTCCAACAGTTGCTTGGTCTTAAAGAACTCCCCAAAAACCTCGACAGTACCGACGGACTTGCCGCCGCGGTATGCCATTTTTTCAACTCAAGAAAAATCACGGCAGGCAAAAGCTATTCCGGCTGGGATGCTTTTGTAAAGCAAAATGAAGAGAGGGTAAAAAAATAGTCATTATAATAGCTTAATATTCAGTCCGCTTGGGTTTTTGACGTGTGCGCAGTTCCCTAAATATAGATATGAAGTCCTTATTATCTTAACTAAAAAGATATATTTGTCATATTAAATAACCTAAACCAACTTTTACTTTTTATGAAAAAACTTAAAAATGTATTTTTCCTTTTGTTTGTTGTTGTTGCTATGGCTTCATGTTCTTCTGATGATTCCGATTCCGTAAACAACAATCCGGGAAATGAAGACCAGTCTTTTACCTACAAACTCAACGGACAGAATGTTCCGCTAACCATATATGGCGGCGAAATAAGCGGAAATGATGTGCGTGTGTCTGCCGGCGCAGCGGATGGAAGGTCTATCCAGCTTACCTTCAATAAATTTGGAGATATTTATAGGGTAACTTCTTTTTCTACACAGGGAAGTGTAAACAGCTTTACCAATTTCAATATGTTTAAAGAGCATCACTTCGATTTCGAAATGGTATCGCTAAACGGTAATCAGGTTAAAGCTAATTTCTCCGGAAAATTGTATGACGATGAGTATGACCTGGAAAGTGATTTTGTAACTGTTGAAGGAAGTTTTGTAATTAACCTTACCAACATCCCCCCACCTATAGAAGGCCTGGGTGTTTCTGCAACTGTTAACGGCAGTGCATGGCATGAGGTAGAAGGCGGAACGACATCAGGAAGCGAGTATTCACTGTTTTCGAATAGTGATAATGAATACAGCTTTTCGTTTTTAATCAACCCTGCAAACATTGCTGTTGGCAACCACACTTTTAATGCTTCCTCAGAAGTAAACAAAGTGGTTGTATGGAAATACAATACCGCGATTGGTTACGAAGAGGAGCTTATCTCTAACGGAGGTACATTTAATATTACATCAAAAACAACGGTAGCCAACTTCACCGTTATAGAAGGTACGTTTACTGTAAATGCAGTACATCCTGAAACAGGCGCGGCAGTAAATGTTACAAACGGCCAGTTCAAGATAGCATACGATTTTTAATCAGGCCCGATAAAGACTTAAAAGCTCCATTGATATGGGGCTTTTTTTATGGCAAAAGATTGTAGCTTTGCACCATGGCGGGCATTTATATTCATATTCCCTTTTGCAGGCAGGCATGCCATTATTGCGATTTCCATTTTTCGACTTCGATGAAAAAGCGGGAGGAAATGGTCGCGGCGCTGGTGTTGGAAATCAGGATGCGTAAAAATGAGTTTGCCGGCGAAATGGTGGAAACAATTTATTTTGGTGGAGGCACGCCTTCGGTACTTTCCGATGATGAGATACTCTTGCTGATCGCTACAATTTATCAAAATTATACGGTTGCGCCAAATCCTGAAATAACACTTGAAGCCAACCCGGACGACCTTCCGCCGGAGCGGATTGCTGCTTTGGCGCAAACCCCAATCAACCGCCTGAGTATCGGTATCCAGTCGTTCTTTGAGGAAGATTTGGTGTTAATGAACCGTGCCCACAATGCCCCCCAGGCTGAAAGCTGCATAGCAGAAGCCACAAAATATTTCGACAATATTTCCATTGATCTTATATATGGAACTCCAGGAATGTCTGACGAACGCTGGATGCAAAATGTCAGCAAGGCACTTTCCTTCGGTATCCCTCATATTTCGAGCTATGCGCTCACTGTAGAGCCGAAGACCGCACTGGATAAGTTCGTACGGTCGGGAACGATCGCAAAGCCCAGTGATGAAGCCGCCCAGCGACAGTTTCTTTTGCTGGCCGACGCACTCGAATGCGATGGTTTTGTACATTATGAGCTGTCTAATTTTGGAAAAGAGGGTTACTTCTCGCGCAACAATACTGCTTATTGGCTTGGAAAGAAATACATCGGGATCGGCCCTTCGGCCCATAGTTATAATGGTATTTCCCGAAGCTGGAACATTTCAAATAATACACTGTACCTCAAATCTATTGAGAAGGGTGAACTACCTTCGGAAGCGGAAGAGCTTACTATGGCTGACCGGTATAATGAGTATGTGATGACAGGCCTTCGTACGATCTGGGGCGTTTCGCTGGCGCGGGTTGAAAACGAAATGGGCAGCAGCTACAGGCAGCATCTGGAAACGGAAGCAGCAAAATTCATCGTGCAGGGATTGCTGGTGACTGAAAAGGGTGTACTGAAAACCACCAGGAGCGGAAAGTTTTTGACTGATGGCATTGCCAGTGACCTGTTTTTCCTAAATTTGGATTGAACTTAAACAATGCTCTTTGTTCGTCCAATATATGAAAGCAACCATAAACCATAACAACACAACCTTTGAGGCCGACCTTTCGCAGCCTATTGATATCTCTATCCCATTAACGGACAGCGACAGCAATCCCATTGCGTGGTATCTGGACAAACCGGTTATCGAACCTGTAAAAATGGGCGACTGGACGGGAAAAGTGAGCGAAGGGGCATCAACCAACTTCAATAATATATTCTTTAACCCGCATGGGCACGGCACGCATACCGAATGCCTGGGCCACATTACAAAAGATTTTTACAGCATCAACCAGGCACTGAAACAGTTTTTCTTTTTAGCTGAGCTGATTTCTGTAACGCCTGAAGAACAAGGGGAAGACCTGATAATAACAAAAGCACAGGTAGAAGAAGCCTTATCCGGTAAAAGACCGGAGGCGCTCGTTATCCGTACGCTGCCGAATGACCCGCAGAAAAAGTCGAAAAATTACAGCAATACCAATCCGCCCTACCTTGAAGAAGCCGCTGCCCAATACATCCGCGAATGCGGTGTAAAGCACCTGCTTATCGACCTGCCAAGCGTAGACCGCGAAAATGATGAAGGCAGGCTGGTGTCGCACAAGGCTTTTTGGAATGTAAAAGATATTAACGACCTCAATACTGATGCGCGCCACCACGCTACCATTACAGAAATGGTATATGTTCCCGATACCGTGCAGGATGGCGAATACCTGCTGAACCTCCAGATCGCTTCGTTTGAGAACGACGCCAGCCCCAGTAAGCCCATTCTGTATAAAACACTATGAATACACTTATAAAACTGGAAGAAGCCGCTCTTTTCGGGCTGGGTATTTACCTCTTTAGCCTGCTGGGTTTAGAATGGTGGTGGTTTGCCGCGTTGCTGTTAACGCCCGACCTTTCCATGCTCGGCTATCTTGTGGGTAATAAAGCCGGCGCATGGGCTTATAACTTTTTTCATCACAGGGGAATAGCCATTGCTGTATACCTCGCAGGAATCTGTTATAACAATACCTGGCTGCAACTGGTGGGTGTGATGCTTTTCGCGCATTCTTCCATGGACAGGCTTTTTGGTTATGGGCTTAAGTATGAGGCAGGTTTTAAATTTACCCATCTGGGAAATCTCGAAAAAAATAAAGCATGACAATAACCGATTTTTATGACTATTGCCTTTCTAAAAAGGCGTTACCGAGCACTTCTTTTTGAAGAAAGTAACATTATTATCAATGTGAATAAAACACTTTATGGACTATACTTCTATTTCTCCTGGTAAGTTTTTAAGAGCTTGGCATAACCCAAATTTAAGGAATGATGAAATATTTCATCCTGAAGTCGGTACTTTTTTATATCTTGAATTTGACAATCATTTCGATCTTTCAGAAAAATTCGAAGAACAACTACGAATAACCGATTCAAAATTTCAATCCATTAATATCCTAAAAAGTATATTCAACAAAAACATTATTTTTCGCAATTGTATATTTTTAGGCGATTTGAATATTGATGGAGCACAGTTTAACGAATCCTTAAAATTCTTAAATTGTGAGTTTCAAGGGAATTTTATCATTCGAAATGGAGACTTTAATACTGTTGTTCTTGATAATTCAACGTGTACGAATATTTTGAAGTTGAGCGGTGGAAAAATAAAAAGATTGATTTATTCTTCGTCTAACGAAAAAACAGTTTTTAACGTTGAAGGAAGATTCACATTTATTGATTCCCTAAGACTATCATCAGTAACCGGAATGACCTTCTTTTCAAAGCAATGCGTTATTAATCAATTAACGATCGATGGATATTATAATTCATTATCCCGAATTGACTTTTATGAGATTAAATGCTATAATATTGAAATTAAGAATACAAATAATGATGGTAAAATTTATTTCTCTAATTTCAATCATTGTTTAGTAGAAAAGTTAAGCCCAGTATTGTTAGAAAGCATAAATCTGAATCCTGAATTGAGTGATGATGATGAATTATTATCTAACCAAATAAATATTTACTCTGAATTAGAAAATAATATTAGCCTCTACAATCATTTTTTCTTTTCTACTTTATGCAAAGAACTATTGTATGAAAAAACTAAAACTGAAACTTTTATACTAAATCTAACTCCAAAAAAACAATCCCTTTTTAATATAATTAATTGTTCGTTGGGACTGATAGAGTTAAGAGATATCCCATTAGAAAATATGGGTGTAAAAGCACTTTCTTCTGATCTTTCTTCTGTAAAACTTATTAACACAAGGTTTCCTTCAAAAATCGAATCCTTCAATTCCTTAAATGAATACTATATTTATAACGATATATACTCAAGCGCTAACAAACAAAATAATTATAGGGATAAAATTGAATATTATCGAGCTTCTCAGCATGCATTGTTGAAAAATATCATTCAAGAAGGTATATTTAAATCCTTTCCTTCGTTTATGAGTATTATTGTATCAAAATACGCAAGTGATCATGGCAGTAATTGGGGACAAGCCTTAATAATGACATTAGGGGTTGGCGTATTATTTTTTTGCTTATTTGTGATTTCTCTATCCAACATTTATGTCGATTTCTCTTATCAAGGCCTTTTATATTTCTCTGATGAAATCTTACCTTATTTACCTCAATTCTTTAATCCTATCCGTAGATTAGATTTTATGAAAAATGTCGGAGAAATGGGTGGATGGACTGGTTTAGCAGATATATCAGGTAGAATATTGATTAGCATTGGGATATTTGAAATGGTAAGATCATTCAGAAAATATGTTAGAAGTTAAATTAATGACCTCCACAGAATCATGACAATAACCGATTTTTATGACTATTGCCTTTCTAAAAAGGGCGTAACGGAGCATTTTCCTTTTGATGAAGATACCCTGGTGTTCAAGGTTGGCGGTAAAATGTTCGCCTTGTCATCGCTTTCACAATGGGAGAAAAACGAACCTTCGGTAAACCTGAAATGCGATCCGGAACGTGCGCTTGAACTGCGTGCCGAATACGATGCGATAAATCCCGGTTACCACATGAGTAAGGTACACTGGAATACTATCGCCGTAAATGGGGATGTGCCCCGAAAGCTTATGCTGGAACTGATAGAACATTCGTATGAGCTTGTCTTTAAAAGCCTGACTAAAAAAGCGCAGGCCGAAATTAACCAAAAAGATAATTAGGATTTTTCGGCTGACTTTGTAACTTTGATACTTCAATATTTACCCAATGAGAGAGCATATCAAAAACTTCCTGAATGAGGAGCAGGATCCAAAGGCTGTAGAGAAAATCACTTCAAAACTCAACGATATACTGATGAGGAATGAGGAGATAGGCTACATCGGCGTGCAAAAGAAACCTGCGATCAATGTGTTTCCGGACAGTATCGTGCTGACCAATAAAAGGATCATCATCTGCAGGCCTAAGAATCTTGGCCTTTCGATGGATTTTACCGATTATTCATGGACGGCTGTTACCGGCACGTTTGTTAAAGAAAATATTCTGGGTTCGGAATTCTCATTCAACACCAATACAGACCTGACTATTTCGATAGATTATATCCCAAAAATACAGGCGCGTAAGATCAATACGTTTGCAAGGGAGCAGCTGGAGCTTTTGAAGGAAGCGAACACTCCTGCCAAACACGAGCCTATACCGGAATCTGGGCCTGTGCCTTCGCCGCAACCGGAAGAGGTTATTGATGTTGCGGAAGAAATTGAAGAAATGGAAACAGAAGAGGTAAACGATTTTGCCGAGATCATTACTCCCGGACTGCAGCCTTCCGCACCTGTATATCAGCAGCCGGTAACACCTCCTGTACAGGAAGAAAAGCCAGCCTCTAAAGACAGGGCGCTGAGCGAGCTGAGCAAGGAGGAATTGTTTGATAAGTTGCAAAACTATAAGAAGCTACTGGATAACGGACTTATCCTTCAGGGCGAATATGACGCGCTGAAAAAAGAGATATTAAGTCATTTATAAATAAAAATCCTCGCTAAGCGAGGATTTTTTTATGTTTTTTGTGGCGTGGTTTATTTCAACTGATGTGATGTAAAAGCTACTACATAACGCCTTTCTGCTTTTCTGCAAACCGGTCTGCCTGCATTTCGAGCATTTCAATGGCCTTTTTCTTCTTGTAGTTATAAAGTTCCCGATCCTGCCTTATATCGGCGTATACGTCGTCATAAATACCCGCATCGGTAGTGCGCAGCAAGTCACGCTGGTATTTGTTTTGCGCAAGGTTTGTGCTTAGGGCTGTTTCGCTGTCTTCCAGCTTAAAGTCGTATTCTCCTTTCGGCGAAAGCAGTTTCGCGATAATTGGCGAGGTTTCAATGGCCAGGAACAACAGCATAATAAAGAAAGAAGGCAGCCACGGAAGTTTATTCAGCGCGTTGATGCGTGCCATGAGCCCGTCGAAACTGTCAATTACAGGCTGCGATTCCGTTACCTTTTTGTCGAGGTCGGCTTTCAGGGTTTCGGCCTGTTTCTCTTTTGCGGCTATTTTATCATTGTTGGTTTTGCGTAGTGTTTCCAGTTCTTTCAGCGCGGCATCGTGTTTGTCGCGTTTCTCTTTATACACCGGGCCTTTGCCGAGCTTCATAGTGCCTTTGGTGCCTTCTGCTTCGGTAATGTAAGTGCCGTATAAAGCATTTACTTCCTTTTCTTTTTTGGCAATAGCCGACTTCAGGCTGTCGGTTTCGGCCTTGTTCTTGTCTAGGTCCCCCTGAAAATAGTTGGCTACCTGTTTTTTATTGGCAAGCGCCAGGTCGTTCTTTTCCTTTAGCAAAACCGTATCGATTTCTTTCTGGAAGATCTTTATTTCAAGTGGTTTCGAGATTACTATCGCAATAATCATCGCCAGGATGATACGTGGGGTAGCCTGGCCGAATTCCTGCCAAAATCGGTCACGCTTGCGTATCGTGGAGACAATAAACCTGTCGAGGTTAAAGATGAGCAACCCCCAGATAAACCCGAAAAAGGATGCCATAAATACGTTGTCGAATACGGTATAGAGCGCGTATGCGGCCGCTATCCAGGCCATGAGCGCGGTAAAGAGTACTGTTGCGCCAATACCGGCATACTTGTTCTGTTCCCCGTTGGAACAGGTGTAAATAAGGTCTTTGTCAGCCCCGGAACAGGTGATGAAAAATCGTTTCAGCATGATGATTGTTTTTGATGATGATTGATACAAATGTAACGGGTTTTTCGCAACAATGTTGTAAAGGTCTGATATGTTTTGATTTATAAAAAATCCGCCACATGGGCGGATTAATGATGTATTATTTAGCGGTAAGCGGCTCTCTTTGGAAAACCTCCTTTATTGTTTCACCATTTTTCAGCTTATACACCATCATGCTGTAGTTTAACGGATTGTGCTCCGGATATTTTTCCGGCTGTGCTTTTTGTAGCGAGTCCATCTGGGTTTCCGTGAGCGCATTAATATTTATGGCAAGAAGGTCATCAGGGTTAATGTTGGCCGGATGGTTCACATATTTCGGTTCGTTAGCTTTCGCATAGCTGATCTTCACAGCGGTGGTGCCATCTTTTTTGTTTTCGGTAACTTTTATCTTGCGGTAGTCTGCCGAAGGATCATCAAACACTTCGGGCTGCGTTACAAGCAGTTCCTTTTTTTCCTTTTCGGTAACGGTCATAACATCAACCCTGTTGAGAGGTGAAGCATCTGTTGTAACCACAGCACTACCCGCATGCTGGCTTTCGGTAATTTCGGCGGTGCTGCAGGAGAGCAGCATAAGGGCAGCTGATACTGGCACGACTGCGAATTGAAGCATTGCCGCCCTTCTTTTTGAGGTGGTTTTTGTCATCATGATAAATCTTTTTTTGGTTAGATTAAAATTGATATTGCTCGCAAGCGGATGTAAGGAGCAGGGCAGGGCCTTTTCCAGAAGCAGCTGTTGATAGGCAGGTACATCATTATGGCTGCGAAGTACATTTTCGTCGGCCAAAAATTCGTGGTTGGTTTGTATCGCCTTTTTATACAGGTATACCAGGGGATTGAACCATAATATTATTTTTACCAGCTCTATAAAAAGGATGTCCAGGCTATGTTTCTGGCGGATATGTACCATTTCATGCGCAAGAAGTTCGGGAGTGGAGTGCCTTTCACGATACTCTTTTTCGGAAATGTAGATTGTGCCAAGGAACGTGTGCGGCTGGATATCCTCTTTAAAAAGCACCATTGCCGCACCCTGGTAACTAACTCCTTTTCCTTGTTTTCTGATATTGTAAAAATGTAGTATGTTAATCACAAACCTTATTGCCAGCACCATTACAACTAAGCCATATACTGCACTAACCACATAAGGCAAAAAATCTGTAGTTTTTACATCTGCTGCGAGATGAACCGGCAGAGATGGCAGCATTACCGGAATAAAAGCAGCGTCTGCAGGCTGTGGGGTTACAAAGCTGATGTTTACCGGGAGCTGTATGAAGGGCAGTATCAGTGAGATTACTACCGCGCCGAGCAGGTAAAACCGGTTGAAGTTGTGCATCTTTTCTTTTTCAAGAAGAAGATGGTACATCCCCAACAGCACTCCCATACTAATGGCTGATGTTATAATAGCATTCGTCATAATGATTGATTTTGAACTCCCGGCTTAGTTTTTTACGTTAATGGTTATTGGTATAACAAATGATGTCCTTACTGTTTTACGTTTTGCGATACCGGGTTTCCATTTTGTAGTTATGTTTTTAAGTACACGCTCGGCTTCGGCGCCAAGGCTATGGCCGGGATCTTTCAGTGTTTTTATGTTAGACATGCTTCCGTCTTTTTCCACTACAAAAGATATTATTATCTTAGCTGTCATATCTTCTTTAATCTCCGGGATTTTAAACGCTTTATTTATTTCATTATAAAGAGCAGGCATCCCTCCGGGATACTCCGGCTGTTTTTCCAAATCCTGAATATCATATAGTTTATCTTCCTGGTAATTAGAATTTTCAGCGTCAACTCGTACAATATCATCAGCAATTACTGTGGTGCCATCTTTGAAAGTTACGGTGTCGCGCCCCGCTGCATGCGATTTTTCGCCAATAAGGTTTTGCATTGCGTGTACAGCACCAATTGGGGTATTGCCGTCAATTTTTTTGTCTTTATAAATGTGCAACTCATACCGTGTGCCATTATATTTCTCACCCAGGGGCTTTAGATTCTCCTTAAAATAGCGCTGCGTGTATAAATGAAACTGGTAAGGCTGCGGATGCTGTTGGGTGCGTGCGTTCTTGAATACCGAGCTTCCACGATAGGTGCCTATGTCTTTTGGCTTCATGGAGTTAAGTTTTTTGTTGTCCATAGCTCTGCCATCAAGCCACAATGCAAACTTCTTTTTATCTTTCCAGCTTTCGAATTCTGTCGTAGAAGGTGTTTTTTCCTCAAATACAGCAACAAGCGGAAGGTATCCTCTTTTTTCTTCAAGCGTAAGGTCTTCGTATACTTTGTCGATATATACACCGTTCCATTCATCATTGATCTTTACATGCACACCCGCATAATACCGGTCTCTTGTCCGGTCATCTTCGCTGTCATGAATACTGGTTGGCAAAACTTGTTCATTTGCAGTTGGTTTTTCCTGCGCTACGGTTTCTGTACATAGCAATACTACCAATCCGGCTGCAACCGGAAGGGAAGCGAGTTTCAGCAATAATGCTGTTTTTTTGGATGTTGATTTTGTCATCATGATAAATCGTTTTTTGGTTAGTGAGAAGTTGAGGCTGCTGGCCAGCGGGTACGAAATTGCCGGCGTGGCTTTGCGTAACAGGAGCTGCTGATACTCGCATACATTGTCAGTTGCGTTTAAAACGCCTTGGTCGGCAAGGAATTCGTGATTAAGCTGTATTGCCTTCTTATAGAAGTACAGCAGCGGATTGAACCAAAACAGGGTTTTGAGCCCTTCAATAAACAGCACATCACAAGTATGTTTTTGGCTAACATGCACTAATTCATGGGTATATAATTCTCCCTCTATAGCAGCATTCTCATAATCCTGGCTGTTTACAAAAATATAGTGGAGGAAGGTGTATGGGAGCACAGGCTTTTCCAGCAATACGAGTACCGCATCACCGTGAGCAACTGTTTTATTACCCGCTATAGTTGCCCGTAGCTGCCGTAAATTTCTTGTGAATCGTATTGCCATAACTACGGTGCCTATAGCATAGGCGCTCCACATTATAAAAGGCAGATAATTTACAGGCTGGGCTGAGGGTGTTGTAACCACTTGGGTATGGCCCATTGGGATCATTACAGGGTTTGATGGAAGGATAACTTCCCTGTGTATTTCTATCGTAATGAAAGGCAGCACAAATGAAAAGACAAGCGCGGCCAATAGATAAAAACGGTTAAACCGGTGCATTTTCTGCCTTTCCAGCAAAAGGTAATATAATCCCAGCAGTACGGCAAGGCTTATGAATGATGTAATTAGAAAATCGCTCATTGTTTTTTCTTTTGGATCTCTTTATCTATGATCTTACGGAGTTCTTCCAGTTCTGCGGCGCTCATGTCAGTTTCTTTAGTAAAGAAAGAGGCGAATTGTGCCGCCGAATTATTGAAGAAGCTTTTTATCATTCCGTTTACCTGTTTTGAGAAGTAATCGGATTTTTCCACCATAGGGAAATACTCACGGCTTTTGCCATATTCTTTATAGCCAACAAAGCCTTTGTCTGCCATGCGCTTTAACAGCGTTGCTACGGTTGTAGTTGCAGGCTTGGGATCGGGAAAGAGGTCGAGCAGGTCTTTCATAAATGCTTTTTCCTGCTTCCACAGTAGTTCCATCAGTTGTTCTTCGGTCTTGGTTAATTGCATTTTGCTCTACAGGTTTAGAATTGTTTCTACAAATGTAGAATAAAAATTTATCCGTGCAACATTTTTTAAATTTTTTTTGCGGTAATATATTATTTATCAATCTTTACCATGCCAATCAATCACAATGAAACATATCATTTTAGTACTGTTCGTTTGCACAACGGTATTCGCACAGAAAAAATTTAAGGTTGTCGACAGCATGACCAAAGCACCCATTCCCTATGCGGGCATCAATCTGAATAACGGTTACGGAATGTATTCGGATGAAGACGGGAATGTGACCATAACAGATGCTTCAGTAGCGGAAATCGCTGTATCTGCAGTTGGCTATATTGAAAAAAGGGTTGCCGTTTCGGCAATTACAGATGTCATAGTAATGGAAATAAAACCGATACAGCTTAAGGAAGTGATCGTGTCGAAAAAGAAAACAAAGAAGCGGGAGAAAGCCGTTAAGTCTGTAAAACATCAAAACGAATTATTCATGTCGTCGGCAGGTTTACAATATGCTTTCCTGATTTCTGCGGAGTCCCCGGGCGCGTACCTCACTAAAATTTCGCTTCCACTGATAAAAATTGCATTTGAGACCGAAGATACTGAATTTGTATTTCAAAGGGTTCCGTTTTATACACTTATGAAGGTTGAAGTACTGGAAAATAATAGCAGGCAGCCTGGTGATAAACTGTATGATTTTGAGCAGTTAGTGGTAGTAAATAATATTGATAACGACAAGCAATTCGACATATTACTATCTGAAGAATTGCCTATAGATGAAAGAGGGATGTTTATCCAGTTCACAATTCTTGGACGGGCAAATGCAGACGGCAGCCTACAGAACAATCCCGGGTATATTATGTACAAGGATGAAAAAGGAGCAATGAAAAAGTTTGCCAGGTATTGCCAGCCAAACTTTCCTTTAAGCGAAAGGCCAAAGGGGCCACTTACCTATATACGCAGGCCATTTGCGAATGATAATTCCTGGAAGACTATTAATGAACCCCACTTGCATGCGGTCAAAAAATATCCCGATTTCAATATAGGATTTGGGTATACTGTCATATCATACGAATAGTCTTTAATATTCTAATATTCAATGCGATATAATTTCAAAGTGATTTTTCTGTATCTTTAATACATTCAATCATTTAATCTTATGGATATAAAAAGTAATGTGCGAACCACTAAAACCCAGGATGTTTTCAGGATATTATTGGGCCTTCTGTTATTATTTACAGGTACTAGCCACCTGACTTTTGCCCGTGCCGACTTCCTGGCCCAGGTTCCCGACTGGGTTCCTCTGGAAGACGATCTTGTAGTGCTGTTATCGGGTGTTGCAGAGATTGCCCTTGGTTTATCCCTTGTGGCGCTTGGAAAGTATAAGGTGTGGGTGGGCTGGGTAACGGCCATTTTCTTCATCGCCATTTTTCCGGGAAATTATGCCCAGTATGAAAATCGTGTAGATGCTTTTGGCTTGGATACGGATAACCTCAGGCTGATCCGCCTGTTCCTGCATCCGCTATTAGTTATCTGGCCCTTGTGGAGTACCGGCGCATGGAAGGCTGTTTTTGGGAAGAGGGGATAAATGTGTCGCAGTCGCGGCTTTCAACAGGCTGGAATAAGGCCATGAAAACTGTGACTGCGACTGAAAATTTTATTTACTCATTGCAGTAAAATGCTTATAGAATAACGGAATGGTCTCAATGCCTTTAAGGTAGTTGAAGATGCCGTAATGCTCGTTCGGTGAGTGGATAGCGTCGCTATCCAGCCCGAAGCCCATCATGATGGTTTTGCTTTTCAGTTCTTTTTCGAACAGTGCCACGATTGGGATACTGCCTCCGGAACGTACCGGAATTGGCTTTATCCCGAAGCTTTCTTCATAAGCTGCTGCTGCTGCGCGGTATCCAATACTGTCAATAGGGGTTACATAGGCCTGGCCCCCGTGGTGCGGCTTCACTTTTACGCGCACGCCTTTCGGGGCAATGCTCTCAAAATGTTTCGTAAACAGCTCCGTAATCTCGTTCCATTCCTGCGCGGGTACCAGCCTCATCGATATTTTAGCGTAAGCCTTGCTCGCAATAACGGTTTTGGCGCCCTCGCCGGTGTAGCCGCCCCAAATACCATTCACATCAAGCGTAGGGCGAATGGAGTTACGTTCGTTGGTTGTGTACGTTGCTTCGCCATAAATATCTTCGATATCCAGCGCTTTTTTATAGTTATCCAGCGAGAATGGCGCTTTGGCCATTTCATCACGCTCTTCACGCGAAAGCTCTTCTACTTTGTCGTAGAATCCGGGAATCGTAATATGATTGTTCTCATCATGGAGGGAAGCGATCATTTTCGCCAGGATGTTGATCGGGTTTGCTACCGAGCCACCATATAATCCGGAGTGCAGGTCACGGTTCGGGCCGGTTACCTCCACTTCCACGTAGCTAAGGCCGCGAAGCCCCGTAGTGATAGACGGCTGCTGGTTGGAGATCATCCCCGTATCGGAAATAAGGATAACGTCATTAGCAAGTTTTTCCTGATTGCGCTCCACAAACCATGCAAGGCTTGGAGAACCTACTTCTTCCTCACCTTCTATCATAAACTTCACATTACATGGCAATGTGTTGTTCTGTACCATATATTCAAGCGCTTTCACATGCATATACATCTGGCCTTTGTCGTCGCAGGCACCACGGGCGAAAATTGCCCCTTCCGGATGCAATTCCGTTTTTTTGATCACCGGTTCAAAAGGGGGGGAGTCCCACAGCTCAATTGGGTCAGCTGGCTGAACATCGTAATGGCCGTAAACCAATACCGTTGGCAGGTTCTTGTCGAAGATCTTTTCGCCATACACAATAGGGTAGCCCGGCGTTTCGCAGATTTCCACTTTGTCGCAGCCTGCTTTCTCGAGGCTGGCCTTAACGGCATCGGCTGTATTTACCACATCCTGTGAGTAGGCGCTGTCGGCGCTAACGGATGGAATTTTGAGTAATTCTATGAGTTCGTCAATAAATCTTTGCTTGTGCTGCTGCACATAGTTTTTTATGTTATCCATTTAGTATTAATGATATACGTTTGTCCGTCAAAACTACGAAAAAATAAAATGTAATTTTTTTCATTTTTTTCTTTGAAAGTTCGAAACTGTTCGTATATTTGCACTCGCAATAATGAAGCAATCTACTTGTTCATTTAAAGCCTGCGGGTGTGGTGAAATTGGTAGACACGCCAGACTTAGGATCTGGTGCCTCACGGTGTGTAGGTTCGAGTCCTATCACCCGCACAAAGCCTCTGAGAAATCAGAGGCTTTTTTTATTAAGCAAGTTCGACTTTAAAGCTGCTCCTGCCTTAATATTGTTTATTTGATATTGAGCAGCTATTCTGTAAGGGTTTTGTGATTTTTAATGGTATTGATTTAATTTTTTCGTTTCTTTACATTATCAATCAAAATTTTGAGCAATGAAGCAAAAAGCCACCCTGAAACAGATAGCGAAAGAGCTGAACGTGTCGGTATCAACCGTGTCCAAGGCGTTAAGCAACAGCCCCGAGATAAGCGAGCCTACCAAAATAAGGGTGCAGGAATTTGCCAAGCTTAAAAATTACAAGCCCAACAATATTGCCGTAAACCTTAAGAACAAGCGCACCAGGACCATCGGGGTAATTATCCCGAATATACTTAATCCTTTTTTTGCGAAGGTATTTAGTGGTATCGAGAAAGCTGCCAATGACAGGGGCTACAATGTGATTACCTGTATTTCCAATGAATCTCTGGAAAAAGAAATCCACGCTATGGATATGCTTAGTAACGGTACGATAGACGGGTTTATCCTTTCTATTTCGGAGGAGACACAAAAGGAACAGGAATTCAAGCATTTTAAAGAGGCTATTTCCGACGATCTTCCTATCGTAATGTTCGACCGTATTTCTGATGAGGTAAACTGCGACAAAGTAATTGTAGATGATTTTGACTCTGCGGTGTTTGCAATGAACCACCTTATTAAAACGGATTGTAGAAATATAGCGCTGCTTTCCACTATTGATAACCTGAGCGTAGGCAAACTAAGGGCCGATGGGTATACCAAAGCCCTTACGGATAATGGCTATACAGTGAACGACGCATTGGTAATACGTACCGATAATACAGATGAGTTCGACCAAAAGCTGCAAAAATTGTTCGATACCCAAAAGATCGACGGTGTATTTGCGGTAGACGAGCATGCTTCTGTAATGGCTATGAAAGTAGCAATCAAGAAAGGTATAAAGATTCCTGAAGAGCTTTCAGTAATAGGCTTTGCAGACGGTGTGTGGTCACGACGCCTTACCCCAAGCCTGTCTACAGTAAGCCAGCACGGCCCGGAGATTGGCGAGGCAGCTGCCGAAATGCTTATTAAGAGGCTGGAGTCTAAAGAAACTGAGGAGCCTGAGTTTGAGACCCGGGTTATAAAAACCGAATTAAGGCAGCGAGATTCTACTCGCAAGCTGTAAATAAAAGATTTGTCATTCTGAACGAAGCAGCGCGTAATGAAGAATCTTTTAGGTTTACTAAGATTCTTCACTCCATTCATTCGGAATGACATTTCTAGTGTTGCTATTTCTCCTTTATAAACTGCGATGTCGTACCGTCGGATTGTTTTAATGTAAACCCTTTGTCGGTAAACGTCATTGTTATCCCCGCAGCCGGGAAGTTGAACACATTCTCGCCTATAGGGTTGAGTGGGAACGAACCCTGATCGGTGGCATGAGCGATAAGTACACCATCTTTTAACGTTATGTCGACTTTAAATGGCAGCGATGGTGTGCTGTAGACCCCTTCAAAACGTTTTAGTGTGTCGTCTTCCAGCTTTACACTCCTGAAGTCCGGGAAGATAAAAGGCAGCTTATAATAAACGCTCAAAACGCCTGTCAAAATAGCATTGTAGTCATAATTATTGCCATTTACCAGCAACGATATGGCCATGTCATCCTTCGGATAATAGGCGAGGGCCGACTTGAAAGATTCGATGCCGCCATTGTGTCCGTAGAGTTTCCTTTCCACAAACGGGAAAGTAAGGATGCCTTTTCCGTAACCGTCTTCCAATTGCAGCATTTTATCGAGGGATTCTTTTGTGATCAGCCTGCCGTCAAACAGTGCCTTGATGAATAATGTAAGGTCCGCCCCGTTAGATTGCAGTGCCACGGCAGCCCCGGCAGAAGATTCGTGCCATTCGGGTGTCCGGGTCCATTTCACGCCGTCATACGTATAAGATGTGGCTTCTTTTTTCTTCGGGTTTAGTTTGCCAAAGTAACCCGTATTCTTCATGCCAAGCTTTATAGCAATCCTTGCGCCTACATTTTCTTTGTAGGTATTCTGGGTAATATCGTTAATGATGTACCCCAGTAAAAGGTAATTGGAGTTGCTGTAAGCCGCTTTTGTTCCGGGCTCGAAGTCTGGTGTCATTTCCTCCAGTTTACGGAGCATATCACGCTTATTTATGAGCTTTGTGTTATACGAGCTAAATTCAGGATCATCAGTGTAGTTATGAATCCCGCTGCGATGGCTCAGCAAGTCGTCAATCGTGATCTTGCCCGCGTTTTTTATTTTCGGGTAAAATTCCGAAAGCTTTGTTTCCAGCTTCAGTTTTTTCTCTTCCACCAACTGAAAGATGATGGTTGCGGTAAACATCTTGGTTACCGAACCGATTTTATAGCGCGTATCCGAAGCCGCGGCGGTCTTGGTCTCCACATCGGCAAAGCCGTAAGCCTTGTCAAAAACAACCCTGCCTTGCTCACGGATGCATACCGCGCCCATAAACTTATTGTTCCGGTTAAAATGCGTGAGGAGGCTGTCTATCTTTCGGTATTTCGCCTCGCCCTGCGCCGTAGCACTCAGGGATAGTCCCATAATAAATAGTGATGCGAATAATTTTCTCATTATAAGATTACTGTTTATCGCTTAGCACAATTTTAATGCGCTTCGAGCCAGTTGCGGCCTTCTCCCATGTCCACTTCCAGTGGTACATCAAGAATAAATGCATTTTCCATCTCGTGCTTTATAAGCGGTTTTATTGTTTCGAGTTCACTATTATGAACGTCAAAAACAAGTTCATCGTGTACCTGCAGCAACATTTTGCTTTTCCAATTTTCTTCGGTAAGCCTTTTTTGTATGTTGATCATCGCGATCTTGATGATATCGGCAGCGCTCCCCTGTATGGGCGCGTTCACGGCATTTCGTTCTGCTGCACCCCGCACCACCTGGTTTTGTGAATTAATATCCTTCAGGTAGCGCCTGCGGCCCGATATGGTTTGCACATAGCCCTGCTCGCGGGCGATCTCCACCTGTTCGCCGATATATTGCTTCAGTCTCGGGTAGGTCTGGTAGTACGCGTCGATAAGGTCTTTGGACTCCGAACGGCTAAGGGACGTCTGGTTGCTCAAACCGAATGCCGATACCCCGTACACAATACCGAAATTTACGGTCTTGGCATGGCTTCGCTGCTCACGTGTCACCTCTGCCAGGGGCACATTGAATACCTTTGAAGCGGTAGAGGCGTGAATATCTTCGTTGTTTTGAAACGAGCGCACCATTTCCGGGTCGCCACTCAGTGCCGCTATAATACGGAGCTCTATCTGAGAGTAGTCGGCAGAAATCAGGGTATGGTCTTCATCGCGCGCTATAAAAGCCTTACGGATCTGCCTGCCGCGCTCAGTACGTATCGGTATGTTCTGCAGGTTGGGGTTGTTGGAGCTTAGGCGCCCCGTAGCGGCAACTGTTTGCATATAATCGGTGTGTACCCTTCCGGTTTTCGCTTCTACCTGTAGCGGCAGCGCGTCTACATAAGTATTCTGAAGCTTCACTACCTGCCTCCATTCCAATATGTCCTGTACGATTGGGTTTGTAAGCGCAAGGTAAGAGAGTACCTCCTCACCTGTAGCATACTGCCCCGTCTTTGTTTTTTTCTGTTTGTTCCCACCGATCTTCAGCTTGTCGAACAATATTTCACCCAATTGCTTTGGTGATCCCAGGTTGAATGTTTGCCCGGCGGCTTCGTATATTTTTTGTTCAAGGGATTTGGCATCTGCCGAAAGCTCTGCCGAAAGTTCTTTAAGGTAAGATACATCAAGATTGATGCCTTCCGTTTCCATGGATGCCAGTACAGGCATAAGTGGAATTTCTATTTCGTCAAACAACCTGCGTGTGCCGGCCTGCTCCAGTTTTGGAGCGAAGACCTCTTTCAGCTGTAGGGTGATGTCCGCATCTTCAACAGCATATTCCTTTGCCAGTTCCAATTCTACATCGCGCATCGATTTTTGGCCTTTCCCTTTTTTGCCGATAAGCGCCTCAATAGGCGTCGGTGAGTATTTCAGGTAGGTTTCAGCCAATACATCCATGCCATGGCGCATATCCGGATTGATAAGATAATGAGCGATCATCGTGTCGAAAAACTTCCCTTTTACAGTAATGCCATAATTGGCGAGTATTTCAAGATCGTATTTCAGGTTCTGGCCTACCTTCTCTATTTTTTCGTCCTCAAAGAAAGGGATAAACTTATTTACTATTTCCTGCGCCTCATCACGGTCGGCCGGAACAGGAATGTAAAACCCTTTTCCTTTCTCCCACGAGAAAGAAAGCCCCACCAGTTCTGCCGTCAGGGCACAAATTCCGGTTGTCTCGGTGTCAAAGCTTACCACCTTTTGGTTCATCAGGTTTTGCATCAGGAAATTTATCGCCATGTTGCCCTGTACCAATTGGTAGTGGTGGTCGGTGTTGTCGAGAGTATTGTAAAAGCCCGGTGCTGATAACGCATTCTCGTCTGCGGCGCCTTCATCAAACAGCGAGAATTGCTGCTCTGCGCTGGTGATGGTTTTGGTAGGGGAGTAGCCCTGTGTTGTTATGTTATCAAATTCCTGGCCTTCGCCGAAAAGCTTCTGGAACTGTTCTGCCAGGCGGCGGAATTCGAGTTCGTTGAAAAGGGCTTCTACTTTTTCCGTATCCGGTTTAGACAGTTCGTAATCTTTTTCATCAAAAGTAACATTGCAGTCAATTATGATGGTTGCCAGCTTTTTCGACATGATGCCTTTTTCTTTGTTGGCTTCGATATTTTCGCGCATTTTGCCTTTTAGCTCATGTGTGTTGGCAAGAAGGTTTTCCATAGAGCCATAATCTTTCAGCAGCTTCTTTGCGGTCTTTTCGCCCACACCCGGCAATCCGGGAATGTTATCTACCGCGTCGCCCATCATGCCAAGGAAGTCGATCACCTGTTCCGGCCTTTCGATCTCGAAACGTTCCAGCACTTCCGGAACGCCCCATATCTCGATTCCGTTGCCCAGCCTTGCAGGGCGGTACATAAATATGTTCTCGCTCACCAGCTGTGCGAAATCCTTATCCGGTGTAACCATAAAAACTTTATAGCCCTGCTTTTCTGCCTGCTTTGCCAGTGTACCGATAAGGTCGTCTGCCTCACAGCCCGCTTCTTCGATCACAGGGATATGCATTGCCTTCAGGATCTCCTGAATGTAAGGAATCGCGATCCTGATAGCTTCAGGAGTTTCATCACGGTTGGCTTTGTACTCGGTATACATTTCGGTACGCACAGCACTTCCTTCTTTATCGAATGCCACCGCAAGATGGTCAGGGCGCTCCCGCTTGATCACATCGATCAGGGAGTTCATAAAGCCCAATATGGCTGAGGTATCCATGCCTTTGGAGTTGATCCTCGGGTTCTTTATAAAGGCATAGTACCCGCGGAATATCAGCGCGTAGGCATCAAGAAGGAAAAGTCGTTTCTGCTGTGACATTGGAAAATATTTGACCGTAAAAATAAACAAACCCACCCATACTAAGAAGGCGCATTGGGGTTTTCTGCATCCCAAAATTTTGGTTGTGTTAATTTACGCTTATAAAAAAACATTTTTCCTGTAACATATACTACCTTTATTCGTTTATTGAAAAAACATCTGTAATGCTTCGCTGGATCTTATTTATTGTCTTTGTATTTGTGGTTGAATTGTATGCTTTCCAGGCTATAAAGACAATTACAAAACTCCGTTGGGTACACTATACCTATCTTGCCGTTTCACTTGCCGTAATTCTATATGTCCTTTACTCCTTTTCACAGTTCGACAGGAGTGTGGGGCAGAATAAAATGACGCTGTTTACATTCGGCCTTTTGCTCCTGGCTTATGTGCCAAAGCTTATCCTGCTGGTTGTAATGTTCGGCGAAGACATCGTCCGTGTTGCGGCCGGTGCCATCCGTGCCGTTTCAGGCAACAGCGCACAGCCATTTTTGGCCGACAGGCGAAAGTTTGTGAGCCAGGCTGCTTTGGGGCTGGCGGCGATACCCTTTCTTTCCCTTATATATGGTATAGCTAAAGGAAAATATAATTTTAAGGTGCGGAAAGAAACACTTTACTTTTCGGACCTTCCTGAAAACTTCGACGGAATGACCATCACACAGATCTCCGACATCCATAGCGGAAGCTTTGATGACGAAGAAGAGATCGAACACGCTATCGACCTGATCAACCAGCAGCAAAGCGATATTGTGTTGTTCACAGGCGACCTTGTTAATACCCATGCGGAAGAAATGTTCAAATGGGTAGATACCTTCAAAAGGATCGAAAGCCCGAAGTTTGGAAAATACTCGGTTTTGGGTAACCATGATTACGGTGAGTATATCGACTGGCCTTCGCAAACCGAAAAAAAGAAAAATTTCGAGGACATCAAAGGGCTTCACGATAAGATCGGATTCCGGCTGTTGCTGAATGAAAACGTAAAGCTGGAACAGGATGGGCAGCAAATCGCTTTGGTAGGTGTAGAGAACTGGGGTGTTAACTTTAAGCAGGCCGGCGATCTTGGTAAAGCCTCGCAGGGACTGGTGCCGGAAGATTTCAAAATACTGATGAGCCACGACCCGTCGCACTGGGAACATGAGGTGAAGAGCCATAAAAACAACTATCACCTAACCCTGAGCGGCCACACACACGGCGCGCAGTTCGGTATCGAGATACCCGGCTTTATAAAATGGAGCCCTGTGCAATATTTCTATAAACAATGGGCCGGCCTGTACGAAAACGCAGGGCGCTATATTTATGTAAATCGCGGTTTTGGCTTCCATGCCTATCCCGGGCGTACCGGAATATGGCCTGAGATTACAGTTATAGAGCTAAAAAAAGGCCAAAAAATAGCCTAATTTGGTAAAAATGTTATATTTGTATAAATTTTTACCATTACAACATTTTTAAGTCGGTTTAAAAATTCAATTTTATGTCAAAATTCGGAGAACTGATCAACTCCCATGTACCTGTACTGATTGACTTTTATACAGAGTGGAATGAACCTTCAGTATCAATGCATCCTGTTATAAGAGACGTGGCTGCGGCACTTGGCGACAAGGCTAAGGTTATAAAAATCGATGTGGACAAGAACCAGGAACTGGCCGATGCCCTTCGCATCAAAGGCCTGCCTACGCTTATGATCTACAAAGACGGTCACATGGTGTGGAGGCAGAGCGGTGAGCTTGATGCCAATACTATTATAGGATTGGTTCAGGAACAGATTTAAGCCGGTATACCAAAACGGTACCCCTTTCCTTTTAAATACTCAATAGCTTTGGGCAACGCGTAGCGCAGGTTTTCCTGTGCTTTTATACTGTCATGGAAAATAATCACGCTTCCGTTTCTCACGTTATCCACCACATTGCTCAGGCACTTTTCGGGTGTGATCGTACGGTCGAAATCCGCGCTAAGCACATCCCACATTATTATTTGATACCCTCTTGTCCGTAATTCCTTTGCCTGTCTACCTGTTATTTTGCCATAAGGCGGACGAAAAAGATTCGTCGTAACACCCTCTTTCTGCATAATATACTCACAGGCTTCTGTGTTTTCAAAGTAAGCTGCATTACCGGTATCCCATCCGTTAAGGTGATTAAAAGTGTGGTTGCCAATGGCATGGCCTGAATCGACTACCTTTCTGAAGATATCCGGGTGCTTTTCGATATTGTTCCCGATACAAAAGAACGTGGCTTTTATGCCGTGTTCTTTGAGCAGGGCGAGTACCCATTCAGTAACTTCAGGGGTTGGACCATCATCAAAAGTAAGGTAGACAGTCCTGCCGCTGTCGGGAATGCTCCACACAAATCCGGCAAATAGTTTTTTGATAAACCACCTTGTTTTTACCCAATAGAATTTCATGGTGCAAAGATAACGGCTTTTGTCTAAAGGTTATTTGTCATTTGCCTGCCATAAAAAAAATGCAGCACAATTCTGTGCTGCATTTTCCTTTAGTAAGACGAAAAAATTATTCGCTTTCTCTTTTATGCATCTTTAGCTTTTGGTTATAGCTGTTAAATACTTTACGTTCTTTTTCATAGAACTCCATGTCGCCCCTGTCTTTCATTATCAGCAGCAGGCTCCTGTAGCGCTCTATGTTGGTAATAATGTCAATATGTACAGCATGCTGCTCTGAAGCTGTAAAGCCGGAGAAGTAGTTAAGGTTCTCCTGGTACTTTTTAATAAGCTTGCCCAACAATTTGCGTCCTTTTTCTTTTTGCCCTGTGAGGTAATAGCCTTCAGCAAAAGGTTCCAACAGGGTGTAGTACTCAAAATACTCAACCGGCATTTTTGTCATGGCCAGGTCAATTATTTTTTTGGCTTTGTCTGTCTTGCCTTCATTTAGAAGCGTTTCCATCAGTCGTGCAAGGTTGGTGCGGTAGCTAATGCTATTCTTGCGGGTTTCCGGGTCATGATAGATGTTCGGGCTCTCGCTGTTGCCCCAATCCCATTTCATCACGATATCATACATCTTATCGCTGTCGATATGGCCCATGTCCAGCGGACTGCCATCTGCCGGGATAGGGGTTTTTACCGGAACAAGTTTAAATACCATGCCGTCAAGCTGCAGGTAGTCTTTCATCCACAGGTAATCATCGTCGCCAAAGCTTCCTCCCGTAAAATAGATCGGGCGCTTCCAGTTATTCTTGTGGAAAATGTCGAGCATCATCAGGCGGTTTTTGTATAGTGCGTCGCCTTTGATATTAATGTCGATATACGGTACAATTGAGTCGTACAGTTTTGGTGATACGATCTTATTTTTAATAATTTCATCGCGGTTTACCGTCATGCGTACCTTATTGGTAGGGTAGAAGTTCACCATGTGGCCGTTGCTCAGTTCGCGCTGCGTACGCGGGTCGTCCGTAGCCAGGAATTTGATAAAGTCGCCCAAAGGCCAGCGTCCGTCCGTAGTCTGGTCAAAGAACATATAATCGCGGGTTCCCTGCTTATACTGGTCGTGGGTAAACGAGATCGGGATCGGGTCAGAATCGTAGGCTTTTGCCTTCATCTGGTCGATATACCAGTCGGTCATTAACAGGCTGGTGTTTACGATCCTTACATCGGTACGGTATCCCTCAATTTCCTGGGCATACCAAAGCGGGAAAGTATCGTTATCACCTATTGTAAACAATATAGCATTCTTATCGCACGAAGAGAGGTAGGCCTTCGCCATAGCCAGTGCCGTGTAACGTCCCGCACGATTGTGGTCATCCCAGTTTTGCGATGCCATCAGTACCGGCGCGGCAAGGAGCGTTACGCCTATAACTATAGGTCCGGCTGTTTTCGGGCTGAGGTATTTTTTGAGTCCGTCATAAATTGCGTAAACCCCTATTCCTATCCACATGGCAAATACGTAGAATGATCCTACCAGCGCATAATCGCGCTCCCGTGGTTCGAACGGCCTTTCGTTGAGGTATATCTTTAGCGCAAGCCCGGTAAAGAGGAATAGCGCCAATAATATGTAGAAGCTCTTAGCATCCTTTCGTGCGTGGAATACAAAGCCTATGACTCCAAGAATGAATGGCAGGAAGAAATATACATTACGCCCTTTGTTATTTGCCATGTCAGAAGGCAGGTTATCCTGTGTTCCCCTCAGCATAGCATCGATTGGCTTAATACCACTTATCCAGTTGCCGTCGAGATTATCGTAGCGGCCCTGGATGTCGTTTTGCCTGCCAACGAAGTTCCACATCAGGTAACGCCAATACATGTAGCCGAACTGGTATTCGAACATAAACTGCATATTGCTCGCAAACGATGGTTTGTCAACAATAAGGTAGCGGCCATATGTATTGAGGAACTTGTGGTATTCTTCATAATCCGCATCGCCCCTGCGGAAAGCTGCCCTGAATTCTGAAATAGCACTTTCAATTTGACCCCTTGCTTCGGCCATAGCCATACCAAGGTCCTGCTCACTCATCTGGTCTACCGGCAGGCCGTAGCGCATAAGGTCTTCTGCAAAATCATAGTTAGGGTCTACCCTAAAGTCAAGAGGCTTGGTAAACCTCATGTAGTTGGCGGCATGCTCGGTACTCCACATTCTTGGCATAAAGCCTTTGTGGTTATCATCCGTATTTTGTTTGGCGTTCTTGTAGTTGTTTACAATAACGTATTTCTTTGTCTTGTAATCCCTCTGGTAGTTCGGTTTTTCATCTTCATAAGGATTGTTCTTGTCGAGTCCCGCATAGGTGTCAGAAAACATCGGGCCGAAGAAAAGCTTCTGCTCACCATACTGTTCCCTGTTATAGTAGGCCAGTACCTCGGCAGCATCCGAAGGCCTGTTCTCGTTGATTACCACATTAGCGTTGGCGCGTATCGGCAGCATCATCCAGGTAGAGAAACCGATAAAAATGAACAGAACGCAAAGCAGCAGGGTGTTGTACAGCGCGTACCCTTTCTTTTTGGTATAAGTAAGGCCGAAATAGAAGATAGCGATAATAAGCAGCGCTATAAATATGGTGCCGGAGTTGAACGGCAGGCCAAGGGAGTTGACCATGAATATTTCGGTTTTACCGAAAAGGGCCATAGTATAAGGTAATAGTAACTTAAAGATGAAAAGCAATATCGCAATGATGACAATATTGGCGATGATAAAGCTTTTTACCGTTATCGTTTTATAGTTCTTGAAGAAATAGATAAACCCGATTGATGGAATGGTAAGCAGCGCCATAAAGTGCACCCCGAAGGAAAGCCCTATTACAAGTGCGATAATAAGGAGCCATTTGTGCCCGCGTGGTGTATGCATTTCTTCTTCCCAGCGAAGGCCAAGCCAAAGCAAAAGCGCGATGAATAATGACGCCATGGCATAAACCTCTGCTTCAACGGCATTAAACCAGAAACTATCGGAGAAGGTATAGGCCAGGGATCCTACAACAGATGCTCCCAGTATCACTACTGCGTTGCTGTTGTTGAATTCTGAGAATTTTGTAATCAGGTTGCGCAGTACGATCGTTAACGACCAGAACATGAATAATATGGTGAAAGCACTCGAGAACACCGAAAGCATGTTTACCATCAGCGCTACTTTATCGGGGCCAGACGCGAACATCGCGAAGAAGGCTCCCATCATCTGGAAAAGCGGCGCTCCCGGAGGGTGGCCTACTTCAAGTTTTGCGGCGGTAGCTATATATTCGCCACAATCCCAAAAACTGAGTGTTGGCTCTACGGTTAACGAATAAGTAATTAGGGCAATGGCAAAAACGGTCCACCCGAGGATGGTATTCCACTTTTTGAAATTGAATGTTACCATGTACTATATGTGTTCTGGTTTATTTATCCTGCAAAGAAAAACTATTTTTTTGGATTATACAGCGATATAGCCCTGACGATACGAATTTAACCACGATAGGATAAAGATTTCGCATCGCCGGCAGAGCTTTATATTTAACTTTTGATGCTATTTCTTTATTGCTGTAAATTTACCGTTTGGCTGATGGAGTATAACCTCCTTTACCCTGCCATCTTCTGCCGAAACGAATTCCGCTTTATAGCCATCAAGGGAAGTCAATACATACATATTATTGGATATGGCTGCCAATTCATACTCCGGCTGCCCCGGAACAAGGATATACAGTTTGCTGTCTTTTACCGATACTTTTAAAGACATCCCTGCAATTTCATAATTGCCTTCATATTTCTTCAGTATATCGGTTTCGACTTTAATTTCTTTTGGCTTACGCTTAAATTCGATGGGGTGGTCGAGCGATTGTTCGATTTTTAGCTTTACACCCGATATCTCTCCGGCGTCATTCGTAGAGAAGTTCATGAACAAGCCATTGGTGTCTTCCGAAGTATCAATTCCGTCTTTAGCGTCATACGGTGCAAAGATGTCGTAGTGCTTGTGCTTCAGGTAAAATTTCGTCTGCTTAAACAGGGCGAACAAGGAGTCGTTTTTCTTTTCTATCTCAAAAGTTCCATATCCCGGGTTGTTGAAAAGCCCGGTATAATCATCTAAAGGGTGTGAAGGGCCGGCATTCGGTTTTGCATCTTCTTTCTTTTCGGTTGCTTTTTTTGCTTCTTCTGCTGCTTCCTTCTCTTTTTTCTGCTGCTCTTTCATTTTGGCATTCCAGTCGGTGCGTTCTACGCCCAGCATCCTGTCAGAAATCGTATTCCTTACAAGCGATGTAAGCGCGGAGCTATTCTGGTTGGTAAGTACCACAATGCCGATGTTCTCTGCCGGGAAAAATGCCACACTCGCCGAAAAGCCGTCGATGTTGCCGCCGTGTTCTACCCTGTAATGCCCTTTATAAGATGCCATCATCCAGCCGTAGCCGTAATTGGACATAAAACTCATAGGGAAATCTTTTCCGGGAAGGTTGCCACTTACAACCGCATGGGAACTCATTGCTTCCGAGACATAAGCAGGAGGAAGCAATTCCTTGCCTTTAAAGCTTCCTTTATTGATCCATGTAATAAGCCAGTTGGCCATATCGTTTGCCGAGCTGTTGATGCTTCCCGCAGGAGCCATTGCGGCAATGTCATAATAGTCCACCTTTGTTATGGCCTCTTTATTATCCAGGCTATAGCCAAATGAAGCGTTGGATGCTGTTTTCATTTCGGCAATGCTTACGTTAGAGCGGGTCATGCCCAACGGTACAAGGATGCGCTCCCTGATATTGTCTTCCCAGCTCTTCCCTGTCAGCTTTTCTGCTATCACTCCCTGAACGGCAAACATATAGTTGTTATAGTGCCACTGCTCCCTCAGTCCGGCAAAAGGTTCATGATACTGTATTTTTTTTATCAGGCTGTCCCTGTTGTGTGTGGGGAACAGGTACCATGAATAATCATGGCGCGGAATGCCCGTGCGGTGACTCATCAGGTCCTCAATATTGATGTTGCCATTCAGATCGTTGTTATAGAACTTCAGTTCCGGGATATATTTCAGCGGGCTGTCGCTAAAGGCCAGCTTGCCTTCATTGCGCAACTGACCGAGCAAAGACGATGTGAATGCCTTGGTACTGGAGCCTATTGCAAACAGTGTATTGGCGTCTGCGGGTATCTTGTTCTCATAATCCCTGTAGCCAAAACCGGAAGACCAAACCACTTTGTCGTTTTCTACCACGGCTACCGAAAATCCGGCAGCTTTGGTGGTCTTCAGCAATTCATTAAGGTCTTTTTCAATATTTTTCAGGCGCTTGTCTTTTTGCGCGAAAGCCGAAGCGGAGAGCAGTAATACTAATGCAATTGAAATGTAATTCTTCATTAATAGGTTGTTTTTATTTTGGTTTTAATACTACTGTTTTAAGGAAACAGGATTGCCAATATACAAAAAAAGAGGCAGTGTTTTCTTACTGCCTCTTCCGGGTTATTCATTCTCGCGGCCAAATCGCTTAAACAGCGCGTTGTATTTGTTGAATGCCGGTTTGTGCTTATCGTAGAACGTGATATCACTGTTGTCCTTCATAATAAGGAGCAGGTTGCGGTAGCGCTCAATATCACCCACGATCTTTTCGGCCATCCTGTTCTGTTCGCCTGCTTTCAGGGATTTATAATACATAAGGTTTTCGCGGTATTTTACTGTAAGCTTGTCCAGCAATTCCCGGGCGGCTTTTTGGTCGTTGGTTTTGTAATATCCATCAGCAAAAGGCTCGGCAAGGAAATAGTACTGGAAGGATTCCACAGGCATATTGTGCATCGCGATATCTATTATTTCATGTGCTTTATCAATTTTACCCTCTTCGATGAGCGTTTCAGACAAGCGCGCCATATTCGCACGGAAGTTGAAGCTGTTGCGGCGGGTTTCCGGGTCGATGTACACATCCGGGTCGTTGCCATTGCCCCACGACCATTTTTTTACGGTGTCGAACATTTTGTCTGAATCGATATATCCCATCCCGAACATGTTGGTCTGTTCTTTCAGCTGGGTCTTTACCGGTACAAGGCGGTATACCATCCCTTCCAGCTGCAGGTAGTCTTTCATCCATACGTAGTCTTCATCATCTATGCTTCCGCCGGAAAAGTATATAGGGCGTTTCCAGTGGTTGTTCCTTATAATGTCGAGCATCATAATACGGGCCTTGTAAAGGGCATCTTTCGGAAGGTTCACGTCAATGTACGGTACGATAGAATCATAGCGCTGCGGTGAAACGGCTTTGTTCTTTATTACCTCCTGCCTGTCTACAGGAATGCGCATTATAGCGGTAGGATAGTAGTTCATGGTCTGGCCGTTGTTCAACTCTACTTTTGCCCTTTCATCTTCCAGTTTTATAAACTGCATAAATTTATCGGCATCCATCGGCTCTTTGGTGCGCGGATCATACAATACCGCATCGCGTTTGTCTCCCGCATATTCATCATGCTCAAAAGAAATTGGCAGCGGCATCGAATCATATACCTGGCGCTTCATCTGGTCGATATACCAGTCGGCGTGCAGGTAAGATCCTATCAGTACCCTTACATCGGTACGGTAGCCTTCTACTTCCTGCGCATACCAAAGCGGAAAGGTGTCATTATCGCCAATGGTAAAGAGTATCGCGTTCTTATCGCACGAATCCAGGTAAGCCTTTGCCATCGCGACAGCGGTATAGCGTCCGGAGCGGTCGTGGTCGTCCCAGTTTTCTTTTGCCATCAGTACGGGCGCGGCGAGCAGGGCAGAGGCCAGTACGGCCGGCATCGTTACTTTTGGCGAAACTACTTTGGCAAGCATATCATACAAGCCATATATTCCAAATGCGATCCAGATGGCAAATACGTAGAATGATCCTACCAGGGCATAATCGCGTTCGCGCACTTCGAACGGACTTTCGTTCAGGAATATTTTCAGCGCTATTCCGGTGAACAGGAACAGTGCCAGCAGCACGTAGAAGCTTTTCAGGTCTTTGCGTGCGTGATAAATGGCGCCAAGCACACCCAAAAGGAAAGGCAGCATAAAGTATACATTCCTGCCCTTGTTGTTCATCATATCCGATGTAAGGCTGTCCTGCGCGCCCAAACGGGCCTCATCGATAAAGCGGAAGCCGCTCAGCCAGTTGCCATTAATGTTGTCGTTCTTGCCCTGTATGTCGCTCTGCCTTCCGGAGAAGTTCCACATCAGGTAGCGCCAGTACATATAGCCAAACTGGTAGTTCACCATAAAAGAGAGGTTTTCGCCGAGCGTAGGCTTCTCTATTATAAGGTAGCGCCCATAGGTTTTCAGGAAATGGTCGTATTCGTCATTACCCAGGTCGCCACGGTTGTAAGCTCCCCTAAAATCGGCAATTACATTCTCAAGTTCGGTACGCAACTGGTGTTCTGCCTGCAGGGCCTCTTCAGGCTCGAGGGATTCGACATCAATGCCATATCCGGCTAGGTCGCGGCCAAAATCATATCCCGGGTCGATACGGAATTTAGGCGGGCCCGCAAATGCCATATAGTTGGCGGTATGGCGATCGCTGCCCATGCGGGGCATAAAGCCGTTATGGCGCTCATCGCCGTTTTGTTTGGCATTCTTGTAGTTGTTTACAATAATATACCTGCCTGTTTTGTAGTCACGCTCGTAGTTGGGCTTTTCATCTATATAGGGATTGTCTTTGTCCAGCCCGGCATACGCCGAAGTATACATTGGGCCGTAGAATATCTTTTGTTCCGGATATTGCTCCCGGTTATAATAAGCAAGTACATTTGCGGCGTCGTTAGGAATGTTTTCGTTAATGGAAACATTGGCGTTAGAGCGTATCGGAAGCATCATCCAGGTAGAAAAACCTACCATAATGAAAAGGATACACAGCAATGCTGTATTGTATAGCGGAAGCCCTTTTTTCTTTGTGAAGTGCAGTCCGAACCAAAAGAAAGCGATAAGGAAAAGCGCTACAGCTATGGTTCCCGAATTAAAAGGCATTCCCATACTGTTAACCATGAAGATCTCAGTTTTGGCAAACAGCGTGAGTGTATACGGTAGTAGAAATTTGAATACGAAAAACAGCACGGCTACAATGGCAATGTTGGCAATGATGAAGTTCTTTACAGTAATGGTCTTGTAATTCTTAAAGTAATAGATAAGCCCGATGGAAGGGATGGTGAGCAATGCCATAAAGTGTACCCCGAACGATAATCCGATAAGCAGCGCTATTAGCAGCAGCCATTTGTTGCCCCTTGGTTCATGCATGGCTTCGCCCCATTTAAGGCCCGCCCAAAACAGGAGCGCGATGAATAACGACGCCATGGCATATACCTCTGCTTCGGTGGCATTGTACCAGAAGCTGTCCGAAAAAAGGAAAGCCAGGCTTGCCGTAAAAGCACTGCCTAAAACAGCATTCGCTTTGTTGGAAGTCATCTCGCCTTTTGTAGTAACGATATTTGTTAATAAGATGGTGACCGACCAAAACATAAATAGTATGGTAAATGCCGATGAAAGTACCGATACCATGTTGATCATAAAGCCGGTCTGTTGCGGAGAAGTGGCAAACATGGCGAATATAGATCCCATCATCTGGAACAGCGGGGCTCCCGGAGGGTGGCCTATCTGTAATTTTGCCGAAGTAGACTGGTATTCGCCGCAGTCCCAAAAACTAAGGGAAGGTTCTGCAGTCATGGTATAAACAATAAGGGCTATGGCAAATAGTAGCCAGCCTGTAATGGTGTTCCATTTCCTGAAGTCTTGTTTTGTCATGGTATTGGTTCGTGAGGTTATTACACTACAAAGAAATAATTTTTTGCTACAAAAAGAAGATGCAGCAATAGATTATTATAACAGTTATTATTAAAATTTATTTTGAATATCGTTTCATGATGTAGCCGAATGTTAATTCACTGCATTCTAAATAAGAACTTTACCGGTTTAGTAGAATTTATTTTGAATATTTTTTTAGTAAAAATTTGCAATAAATAAATTATATGCTACATTTGCACCCGCAAACAAGTTCTGCGAATGCCCGTGAAAACTGGCTCAACGGATAAGTAGCAAATTGACCCATGGTGTAATGGTAACACAGCTGATTTTGGTTCAGTCGTTCTAGGTTCGAGTCCTAGTGGGTCAACAAGAAGCCTCTCAGAAATGAGAGGCTTTTTTGTGTTTTTATGTCTTCTGCTTTTAAATTGATGTTGTCAATGCGTATGCATCTTTCTCGGGCTAATTGAATATTTTATGTAAATAAAAACCCCAAAGGTTTAAGCCTTTGGGGTTTTATGAACTTATTTGTCCTTAAGTTATATCCTGAAAGTAACCACTGGCCTTACAGAGTGGTTTACAAGGTCTTCACTGATACTTCCGTTGAAGAAGTGTGCAAGTCCCTGCCTTCCGTGTGTGCACATCCCTATAAGGTCGGCATTTACGCTGTTGGCAAAGTGCAGTATGCCTTTTTCTACATTTACATCATTATAAATATGTGTAGTGTAATTATTGGCGATATTGAATCCTCCTGCAAAATCGTGGATCTTTTTCTCTGCCGCGTGTGTTGACTTAAAGTCGTTTGGCGTATTGATAAATACCAGGTGCAGGTGCAGGCCGAAGCTGTTGGCGAAATCTACCACCCTTGCGAATGGCTTCTTGATCTCATCGGAGAAATCTGAGGCAAATATAAATTTCTGCGGGCTGAAGCTGCCTTCTTCTTTTTTAATCACCAGTACCGGTACGTCAGATGTCCTTACTACCTTTTCTGTGTTAGAACCGATAAACATTTCCTGGAAGCCGCTGGCGCCATGGGAGCCCATTACTACGAGGTCTATATTGTGTTTTTTGCTGTGTTTTATAATACCGTCAAAAGCTCTTTCAAACTGTATGGCTTCTACAACGGGTATGCCTTCAAGATAAGATTCGGCGAGTACATCTTCAAAACGCTCGCGTGTTTTTTGCATAAAGAACATTACTTCAGGAAGGTCGGTGCTGCTGCCTACCGCATTGCTTTCGCCTATGCCGTCACTGGCAAGGGCCGGCAGTTCCAGCATATGGAGAAGGAATATCTCGCCGCCATTCTCACGGGCAATCTGTGCGGCTACTTTTAATGCGTATTCGGCATGGTCTGAAAAATCAGTTGGTACTAAGATTCTTTTCATGATTTGGAGTGTAATAATTTAACAGGAATTTGGTTAGAATTTTAATACAATAAAGGTAGGTATAATTTTTTCATTATCCAATGATTTTCAAGAATTATGCGATGATTTTCAAGATATAAAAAAAAGTCATATATTTGCGGGGTTATTTATTAAACGCTAAATAATGAGGGGACATCAGTCCCCTCTTTTTATACAAATATGACATTTAAGGAAAAAGTATCCGGATTGCTCGAAAAGGGCCTTGAGGAAAAGCCATCGCTCTTCCTGATAGACCTTTCTATAGGCAGCGGCAACAAAATAATCGTTACCCTCGATGGCGATGATGGTGTAACACTGCAGGACTGCATTGACATCAGCAGGGCTATAGAGCACAACCTCGACAGGGAGGAAGAAGATTTTTCGCTTGAGGTAGCATCTGCGGGCGCTACGAGCCCAATGGTAAAGCCGAGGCAGTTTAAGAAAAATATTGGAAGGACGCTTAAGGTAAAGACCGCCGAAGGAGAGATCGAGGCACCGCTTGCCGATGCGAATGATGAACATATTGTTTTGGAATGGCAGGCCCGTGAGCCAAAACAAATAGGTAAAGGAAAAGAAACCGTACAAAAAAGGGCTGAGATCCTTTATGCGGATATCAAAGAAGCAGTTGTTGTTATAAAATTTTAAAAAATAAGAAGTTGGCATGGAAAATCTTGCATTAATAGATTCGTTTTCAGAGTTTAAGGATGATAAGCTTATAGATCGCGTAACGCTGATGGCGATCCTTGAAGATGTGTTCAGGAATGCACTGAAGAAGAAATACGGTTCGGATGATAATTTTGATATCATCATCAACCCTGATAAAGGTGACATGGAGATATGGAGGAACCGTGTGGTGGTTGCCGATGGAGAGGTGGAAGACCCGAACCAGGAAATATCGCTGAGCGAGGCCAGGAAGATTGAGCCGGACTTTGAGGTGGGAGAGGATGTTTCGGAAGAAGTGAAGCTTATCCAGCTGGGCCGCAGGGCTATCCTGGCACTTCGCCAAAATCTTATATCAAAGATACACGAACACGATAATACCAATCTTTACAAGCAGTTTAAAGACATTATCGGTGATATTTATACAGCAGAAGTACACCATGTAAGGCCAAAAGCCGTAATTTTGGTGGATGATGAAGGCAATGAGATCGTGCTGCCGAAAGAAAAACAGATTCCGTCTGATTTTTTCAGGAAAGGAGATAACGTTCGCGGAATCATTGAAAGCGTTGAGCTGAAGGGAAATAAGCCGCAAATCGTAATGTCGCGTACATCGGAGCTTTTCCTTGAAAAACTGTTCGAACAGGAGATTCCTGAAGTATTCGACGGACTTATAACAGTGAAGAAAGTGGTAAGGATACCGGGCGAAAAAGCGAAAGTGGCGGTGGATTCTTACGATGACAGGATCGATCCGGTTGGAGCATGTGTAGGTATGAAAGGTTCACGTATACACGGTATCGTTCGCGAGCTGGGTAATGAAAATATCGATGTGATCAATTATACGACCAATACGCAGCTGTTTATATCCAGGGCACTTAGCCCGGCCAAAGTTTCTTCTATTAAGATAGATGAGGCAACCCACAGGGCAGATGTTTTCCTGAAGCTGGAAGAGGTTTCCAAGGCGATCGGTCGCGGCGGGCACAATATTAAACTGGCAGGATTATTGACGGGTTACGAGCTTGATGTTATCCGTGAGGGTAATGTGGCTGAGGATGAAGATGTTGAATTGACAGAGTTCTCAGACGAGATCGATAGCTGGATTATTGACGAGTTTGCTAAAATAGGTCTGGATACAGCACGCAGCATACTTAACCAGGATGTGGCCGACCTTGTAAGAAGGACCGACCTTGAGGAAGAGACCGTCCTTGAAGTAATGAGGATACTTAAAGAAGAATTTGAAGATTAGCATAAAACGGGTCTTACACATACACACAACACAACAAAGAAGATTAATTAAAACTATTGTATGTCTGAAGAAAGAGCAATAAGAATAAACAAAGTCTTGAAGGAATTAAACATTTCGCTGGACAGGGCTGTGGAATACCTCAAAGATAAGGGGTATGCCATAGAGGCAAGTCCTAATGCCAAGATATCCGGCGAAGAGTATAATGCCCTTTTTAACCAATTTTCTGCCGACAGGGGTAATAAAGCGGCTTCCCTCGAAGTAAGCGAGGAGAAAAAGAAGGAGAAAGAAGCGCTTCGCGTGGAGCGTGAGCGTGAGCTGGAAGAGAAAAGGAAGCAGGATGAGGAAAGGCAAAAGCAGGAAGTAATTAAAGCCAGGGCATCGTTATCGGGCCCCGTGGCTGTGGGTAAAATAGACCTTGGTGGCGGCAAAAAGCCGGAGCCTGCTTCAGACGCTCCTGTGAAACCTGCCGAGCAGCCACAGGCAGAAAAACCGCAGCAGGCAGAACAGCCACAGGCTGACAAACAACCGCAAGCTGAAAAACAGCCACAGCCTAAAATTGAGCCTAAGGCCGAGACAGCTGCTCCGGCAGAGCCAAAAGTGGCACCTGCGGAACCGGCTAAACCTGAGGTGAAGAAAGAGGAATCGAAACCGGCAGCTGCTGAAGCAACAGCCGAAACTCCCGCTGCGGAAGAGAAGATCACTACGCAGTATCAAAAGCTTACCGGGACAACCTTTACCGGCCAGAAGATAGACCTTTCGCAATTCGACAGGCCTAAAAAGAAAAAAGAAGATTTCAAGAAAGACGGGCCTAAACCGGGTGGTACAGCTGCCGCTGGCAGTGCCAGCCAGCAGGGTGCCGATAAGAAGAAAAGAAACAGGATTACGCCTAAGCCGCAAGGACAGGGTGGGCCGGGCGGCCAGAACAGGCCGGGCGGACCAAACCAGAACAGGCCGGGAGGCCAGGGTCAGGGAGGTAACAAATTCGGGCCAAACAAACGTCCCGCAATTGTTGCTAAAGTTGAGCCTACTGACGAGGAAGTTAAAAACCAGATCAGGGAGACACTCGAAAAACTTCAGGGCAAGGGTGGAAAATCCAAAGCTGCAAAGTACAGGAGAGACAAGCGTGACAGCCACCGTCAGAAATCTGACGATGAGCAAAGAATGCTTGACGAAGGAAGCAAAATCCTTAAGGTTACGGAATTCGTTACCGTAGGTGAAGTTGCTACCATGATGGACGTGCCTATCACAAAAGTGATCTCCGTTTGTATGTCGCTGGGTATCATGGTAACCATGAACCAGAGGCTTGATGCGGAAACGCTTACTATCGTTGCCGATGAGTTTGGTTTTGAAGTGGAATTCATAACTACTGATATTGAAGAAGCCAAAGAGGTAGTACAGGACAGGGAAGAAGACCTTGTACACAGGGCTCCGATCGTTACCGTAATGGGTCACGTTGACCATGGTAAGACATCCCTTCTTGACTACATCCGTAAAGAGAATGTTATTGCCGGCGAATCGGGAGGTATAACACAGCACATTGGTGCGTATGGTGTTACCCTTGATAACGGGCAAAAAATAGCATTCCTGGATACACCGGGCCACGAAGCGTTTACCGCGATGAGGGCAAGGGGTGCACAGGTTACGGATATCGCGATCATTGTGGTTGCTGCGGATGATGATATCATGCCACAGACCAAGGAAGCGATCAACCACGCTCAGGCGGCTGGTGTTCCGATCATTTTTGCAATAAATAAAGTGGATAAGCCGGCGGCAAATCCGGAAAAGATAAAAGAAAGGCTTGCGGGTATGAACCTCCTGGTAGAAGACTGGGGTGGTAAAATACAGTCGCACGACATCTCGGCCAAAACAGGCCTTGGTGTAAAAGAACTTCTTGAGAAAGTATTGCTTGAAGCAGAGCTTCTTGACCTTAAAGCTAACCCGGAAAAAGCTGCGGTAGGTACTGTAGTGGAGGCATTCCTTGACAAAGGGCGTGGCTATGTGTCTACGGTGCTTGTGCAGGGTGGTACGCTAAAAGTGGGAGATTACGTGCTTGCAGGTAAGCACCACGGTAAAGTTAAGGCAATGCACGACGAGCGTGGCCATAATATTAAGGAGGCAGGCCCGTCGCAGCCAATATCTATATTGGGCCTTGATGGTGCGCCAACCGCGGGTGACAAGTTTAGTGTATACGCAGATGAAAGGGAAGCGAAGCAGGTAGCGGCCAAACGTACGCAGTTGATGCGAGAGCAATCTGTACGTACACAAAGGCATATTACGCTTGCTGAAATTGGAAGGCGTATTGCCCTTGGCCAGTTCAAGGAGCTTAACATTATCCTTAAAGGTGACGTGGATGGTTCGGTTGAAGCGCTTTCAGACTCGTTCTCGAAACTGTCTACAGAGGAGATCCAGGTAAATATTATCCACAAAGGTGTTGGTGCTATCACCGAATCTGACGTATTGCTTGCTTCGGCATCGGATGCGATCATTATCGGCTTTAACGTGAGGCCTTCGTCGAGTGCCAGGTCGCTTGCTGATAAAGAAGAAATAGATATCAGGAACTACTCTATCATTTACGATGCGATCGACGACCTTAAAGACGCTATGGAAGGTATGCTTTCACCGGAGCTTAAGGAAGAGATTACCGGTACAGCCGAAATACGTGAGACCTTCAAGATATCGAAGGTGGGTACCATTGCAGGATGTATGGTAACAGATGGTAAGATCTTCAGGAATTCGAGAATCAGGCTTATCAGGGAGGGTGTAGTGATCTACACCGGGGAACTGACTGCTCTGAAACGTTTCAAGGACGATGTAAAAGAGGTTTCTAAAGGGTATGACTGCGGTATGCAGATCAGGAACTATAACGACATCCAGCAACTCGATATCATTGAGGCGTACCAAGAAGTTGAAGTGAAGAAAACGCTGAAGTAATTTAGCGCTATGTATAAAAAATCCCCCTGTGAAAACAGGGGGATTTTTGTTTATAAACGGGTTGTTATTTATTCGGTTTTATAAGCAATGCATAGGGGTATTTCTTGCGTATGTCTGCCAATTGCCTCTCGGCTTCCACACGCGTGCGGAAGTTGCCTACCCACACCTTATACGTAGGGCTTTCGAAAATAATCGTGCCATCCAGTAATTTAAACTCTTTCCTGAAGTCGGAAAGGGCTTTGCGTGCCTTGTCGTTCTCGCCATAGAAAATCTGGATCTTATAGCGGTCGTTTACGGTAATTGAGGAATTAATCTTACGTTTTTCGGCCAACAATTGTTCAAAACGTGTATCTTGTACCAGCTTAACGGTACCCTCCTGAGCATGTGTTGCAAAGGTTGTTAGGCTTAAGAAAATTACTACAAAAGGTGTAGGCAGTCTCTTTAAAATTCTCATAATAAGTGTATTTACTACAAATGTACAATATATTATCAAACCTGGGATAACGGTATTTATTTAGAATTGTTATAAATTATGTCTTAACATTTATTAAAGGTTTGAGAATAATTCTTAAGTCGTATTTTTGTGGGAGTTTTAAAAAAAGCGTGCTGTTTCTACAGCCTGCCTGATAAAACGATATCAATATAAGTCGATAATCATTTTTAATATGAAAAAAGTGGGTAACCATACTTCGTTTTCAAGAATTTTATTGTTCTTCCTGGCGTTATCGCTCACCATTCCATTTACAACGTTTGCGCAGGATACTGCGGCTCCCGTGGCGGCTGAAGCCCCTGCGGCAGATGCGGCTGCTGCTCCTGCAGAAGGCGCCGGCGACCCTGTAAAAGGGAAAGAGCTTTTTAACAGTCTCTGTGCTGCATGTCACAAACTTGATGCCAAGTCTACCGGTCCGGCCCTTAGGGGTGTTGCGGATAGGCATGACCGTCAGTGGTTGTACAAGTGGGTGCGCAACAGCAGTGAGATGATCAAGGCGGGCGATCCTGCGGCTGTAAAGCTTTTTGCAGAGAACAACAACTCGGTAATGACACCGTTCCCGCAATTGAGCGATGCGGATATCGATAACATTATTGCCTATACGTCTGAAGTAGCTCCGACACCTCCGCCTCCAACAGATAATACTGGGGCTGCGGCGGGAAGTGGTGATGGTTCTTCAAATACCCTTATCCTTGCGGCATTGGTGTTGGTGCTTGTGGTTCTTATAGTGATGCTTGTTCTGGTAAACAGGACATTGAGAAGGGTTGCTGCTGCCAACGGCCTTCAGGTTGTTGAAGCTGAGCCTCGTGTATCGCTTTGGAAAGCGTATGTAAAAAACCAGTTCCTTGTATTGGTTACGGCTATACTTTTACTTCTTGCGTCTTCGTACTTCCTGTACGGTTACCTGATGCAGATCGGGGTTGACCAGGGTTATGCTCCGGTGCAGCCGATACACTTCTCTCACAAAATACATGCCGGTGATAACGGTATTGACTGTAAGTACTGCCACTCTTCTGCAAGGGTAAGCAAAACTTCGGGAATCCCTTCGCTGAATGTATGTATGAACTGTCACAAAAACATTTCGGAATTTGCGGGTGATAAAGATTCTACCTACGTAGATCATTCTAAGGAATTCTACACCGGTGAGATTAAAAAGCTTTATGATGCGGTAGGCTGGGATCCTGCGGCTCAAAAATATACCGGAAAACAAAAACCTGTTAAGTGGGTTAGGGTACATAACCTTCCGGATTTCGTTTACTTCAACCACTCACAGCACGTTTCTGTAGCCGGGGTAGAATGCCAGACATGCCATGGCCCTGTGGAAACTATGGAGATCATGAGCCAGCACGCGCCTCTTACAATGGGATGGTGTGTAAACTGTCACCGTGAGACCGATGTGAAGGTGGAAGGCAATGACTACTACACTAAGATCCACGATGAGCTTGCTAAAAAGTATGGCAAGCAAAAGCTTACCGCTGCAGACATGGGCGGAACGGAGTGTGGAAAATGTCACTATTAATCAATTTTTAAGAAGCTAAATATCTATATACAACATGGCATCAAACAAAAAATACTGGCAAAGTGTTGAAGAGCTGAACGAAAACAGCTCTATTGTTGAGACGCTAAGAAACAATGAGTTTGTTGAGGAGATTCCTACTGATGAGTTCCTTGGTGATAAGGAAGCGCTTGAGTCATCATCAACAAGCCGTCGTGACTTTCTAAAATACGTAGGGTTTACTACAGCTGCTGCTTCGCTTGCAGCTTGTGAGGGCCCGGTTATCAAGTCTATACCTTATGTAGTTCAGCCGGAAGAGATCATCCCTGGTGTTGCGGATTATTACGCTACAACTATCGCTGATGGTTTCGATTTCGCCAACATACTTATCAAGACCCGTGAGGGCCGTCCTATTAAAGTAGAGAACAACAAGCTTGCAGGCGCAAAGATTTCTGCCAATGCAAGGGTTCATGCTTCGGTACTTTCACTTTATGACAGCATGCGTCTGAAGCAGCCTGTTATAAAAGGTAAGCCTGCCACATGGGAAGATGTGGATGCTCAGGTGAAAACAGGCCTTTCCCAGGCAGCTACGGGTGGCGGACAGGTTGTAGTGCTTACAGGTACTATGGCAAGCCCTGCTACGGATAAGCTTATCGCTGAATTCGGTTCGAAATACCCTGGATTTAAGCATGTGGTTTATGACGCGGTTTCTTCATCTGAGGCGCTGGACGCGTTCCAGGCGGTTTACGGTGAAAGAGCGCTTGCTGAATATGATTTCGGTAAAGCTGATGTAATCGTTTCTGTTGGTGCCGATTTCCTCGGTGACTGGCAGGGTGGAGGATATGAGAGTGGCTATACTGGCGGCCGTATCCCTAAACAAGGTAAAATGTCGAAGCATATCCAGATCGAGGCAAATATGTCGCTTTCGGGTGCTAATGCCGATAAGCGTATCCCGCTTACGGTTACTGAGCAGAAATATGCTGTCGTTAAAATATACAATGCAGTTACAGGTGCTTCTGTAAGTGTTCCTGCAATTGCCAACGCGGCTTACGAAAAAGCGGTTGCCGCTGCTGCTGCTGAGCTTAAGGCTAAAGGTTCTAAAGGTGTTTTTGTTACAGGCCTTGATGATGTTAACGCGCAGCTTCTTGCTCTTGCCATCAACAACGCGCTAAGTTCTGAAGCATTTATGCCGGGTGCTGCCCGCCTTATCCGTAAGGGTGATAACAAAGCGGTTGCACAGTTGGTTAACGATATGAAAGCCGGATCGGTGCACACGCTTATCATGAGTGGGGTGAACCCGGTATATACCCTTCCTAACAGCGCTGACTTTGCTGAAGGGCTTAAAAAAGTAAAACTTTCGGTTGCATTCTCCCTTAAGGAAGATGAGACCGCTTCGATAACGAATATTGCTGCTGCAGCACCACACTATCTTGAGTCGTGGGGTGATGTAAGCATGTCTAAAGGCTATTATTCTATTACCCAGCCGACAATCCGTCCGCTGTTCAAGACCAAACAATTCCAGGATGCGCTTTTGGGCTGGATGGGCAGTTCACAGTCGTTCTACGACTATCTTAGGGCTGCTGCTCCTGCTTATGTAACAGGCAAAACATGGAATCAGCTGGTTCATGATGGTGTACACGCTACCGAAGTTCCTGCTACGGCTGCTGCCGGTTCTGCTGACTTTTCGGGCGCGGCCTCAAAGCTTGCAGGTGCTAAGAAAGGCGACGGGCTTGAGCTTGTGCTTTATACCAAAACAGGTATGGGAGATGGCCAACAGGCTAACAACCCATGGCTTCAGGAGTTCCCGGACCCTATCACAAGGGCGTCATGGGATAACTACCTTACAGTTTCCAAGGCAGATGCCAAAGCGCTTGGCCTTGAGAACTACAACGTAGCCAACGGTGGACTTAACGGCAGTTATGCTAACCTTACAGTAAACGGCGTGAAGCTGAACGACGTGCCGGTTATCGTACAGCCGGGCCAGGCAAAAGGAACTGTAGGCCTTGCTTTGGGTTACGGCCGTAAAGCTGCCATGAAAAAAGAAATGGTTGTAGGTGTTAACGCTTACACATTATATCAAAACTTCAACTCCTTCCAGAATGTAAAAGTTAGCAAAGGCACAGGCGACCACGAGTTTGCATGTGTTCAGCTTCAAAAGACGCTCATGGGCAGGGGGGATATCGTTAAGGAAACTACCCTTAAAGATTTTAATGCTAAAGATGCTTCGGAGTGGAACATCATGCCGGTTGTATCTTTCAACCACGAAGAGGTTCCTGCTGCTTCGATCGACCTTTGGGAGTCGTTTGACAGAACTACAGGGCACCACTTCAACCTTTCTATCGACCTTAATGCCTGTACAGGTTGTGGCGCGTGTGTTATCGCCTGTCACGCCGAAAACAACGTTCCGGTAGTAGGTAAGTCGGAGATCAGGAGGAGCCGCGATATGCACTGGCTGCGTATTGACAGGTACTACTCTCACGAAGATACATTTGCGGGCGACGTTACGCTTAAAGAGAATACGTCTGGCCTTTTTGATTCTGTAAGCACTTTCAGCGCAATGGAAGACCCTGCGGAAAATCCTCAGGTAGTATTCCAGCCGGTAATGTGCCAGCACTGTAACCACGCTCCTTGTGAGACCGTATGTCCGGTAGCTGCAACATCGCATGGCCGCCAGGGGCAAAACCACATGGCATACAACCGTTGTGTGGGTACCCGTTACTGTGCAAATAACTGCCCTTATAAAGTACGTCGTTTCAACTGGTTCCTGTACAACAAGAACAGTGAGTTCGACTACCACATGAACGATGACCTTGGCCGTATGGTACTGAACCCTGATGTGAACGTGCGTTCAAGGGGTGTTATGGAGAAATGTTCTTTCTGTATCCAGATGACACAGGCTACGATCCTTAAAGCTAAGAGGGAAGGACGTCAGGTTGGTAAAGATGAGTTCTACACAGCTTGTTCTGAGGCTTGCGGAAGTGGTGCAATGGTATTCGGCGACGTTAACGCTAAGGAAGATCCTATCGTGGCGCTTAAAGAAGATGACAGGGCATACCACCTGCTTAGCCAGATCGGAACACAGCCGAATGTATTCTACCACGTGAAAGTAAGGAATACATAGTTAGAAGTAATATTAATAAGAAACACTATAAAGGATTATGTCGTCTCATTACGAAGCACCCATTAGAAAACCTTTAATTATAGGTGACAAAAATTATCACGATGTAACAGTTGATGTTGCAAGGCCGGTGGAAGGCAGGGCCAACAAGCAGTGGTGGATAGCATTCTGCATTGCGCTTGCCGCTTTCCTATGGGGTGTTGGTTGCGTTGCTTATACTGTTGGAACCGGTATCGGTACATGGGGTTCAAATAAAACAATAGGCTGGGCCTGGGACATCACCAACTTCGTATGGTGGGTAGGTATCGGCCACGCCGGAACACTTATCTCCGCGGTACTGTTGTTATTCCGCCAAAAGTGGAGAATGGCCATCAACCGCTCTGCGGAAGCGATGACGATCTTCTCGGTAATACAGGCAGCGATGTTTCCTGTATTCCACATGGGCCGTCCATGGCTGGCATACTGGGTTATGCCGATCCCGAACCAGTTCGGTTCGCTTTGGGTTAACTTCAACTCACCGCTTCTTTGGGACGTATTCGCAATCTCGACTTATCTTTCTGTATCGCTTGTATTCTGGTGGACAGGGCTTCTTCCTGACTTCGCGATGCTTCGCGACAGGGCTGTAACGCCATTTACCAAAAAAGTATATTCTATTGTAAGTTTCGGATGGAGCGGCCGTGCAAAAGACTGGCAGCGTTTTGAGGAAGTTTCGCTTGTACTTGCGGGACTTGCAACGCCACTTGTACTCTCGGTACACACCATCGTATCCTTTGACTTTGCTACCTCTGTTATTCCGGGCTGGCATACCACCATCCTTCCGCCATACTTCGTTGCGGGTGCGATATTCTCCGGATTCGCGATGGTAAACACCCTCCTTATCATCATGCGGAAGGTATCTAACCTTGAAGCTTATATTACCGTACAGCACATCGAACTGATGAATATCATCATCATGATTACGGGTTCGATCGTAGGTATCGCTTATATTACAGAACTTTTCGTTGCCTGGTATTCAGGCGTGGAATACGAGCAGTATGCGTTCCTTAACAGGGCAACAGGTCCTTACTGGTGGGCTTATGCGCTGATGATGACATGTAATGTGATCTCCCCGCAGGTAATGTGGTTCAAGAAGATCAGGACAAGCATCTACGTATCTTTCGTAATATCAATTGTTGTAAACATAGGAATGTGGTTTGAGCGTTTCGTAATTATTGTAACCTCGCTTCACAGGGACTACCTTCCATCTTCATGGACGATGTTCCAGCCTACATTCATAGACGCGGGCTTCTTCATCGGTACTATTGGGTTTTTCTTCGTATTGTTCCTTCTTTATTCTAGGAGCTTCCCTGTAATTGCTCAGGCAGAGGTGAAGTCGATCATGAAGACCTCAAGCGAGATGTATAAGAAAAAGTGGGCTTCGGAAGGCCACGGACACGACGACCATTCACATTCAGAACATAATCATCACTAAGATAAGATCATGAGTAATAAAGTTATACATGTACTGTACAACGACGATGATATCTTAATGGACGCCGTTAAGAAAACACGTGCGGCACATCATCACATTGAAGAAATCTACACGCCATTCCCTGTGCACGGGCTTGACAAAGCTATGGGGCTTGCGCCGACAAGGCTTGCTATCTGTGCGTTTTTGTACGGTTTGGTAGGATTATCAGTAGCTACAGCAATGATGTGGTTCATCATGATACAGGACTGGCCACAGGATATCGGCGGTAAGCCAAGCTTCACCTACCTGCAGAACATGCCGGCTTTTGTACCGGTAATGTTTGAGATGACAGTATTCTTTGCTGCCCACTTAATGGTGATCACCTTCTACATGAGGAGTAAGCTTTGGCCTTTCAAAGAGGCTGAGAATCCTGATGTAAGGACTACAGACGATCACTTCCTTATGGAGGTTTCCCTTCACGGAAATGAGTCTGATATGGTTTCTTTCTTTGAGAATACCGGCGCTGTGGAAGTAAAAGTAATTGAAAAGCACTAAGAGAAAGTATGAAAGCGTTACACAAAATAGCATTGCTTGCGGTAGCTTCGGCATCGCTTACTGCCTGCTTCAATGAATCAAGACCCAACTACCAGTACATGCCAAACATGTACGAACCGGTACCTTATGAGCCATACGCGGAAGCTGCTGCATTTCCTAACGGGAAAGAAGGACAGATGCCTGCAAAAGGTTCTATACCAAGGGGCTTTACACCATACGAGTATCCTAATACGACCGAAGGATATGAAATGGCAAAAGCCAACCTGAAATCACCACTGGACACTGCTTCTATAGACCTTCCGAGGGCTGAACAGCTTTTTACGGTTTACTGTGCAATATGCCACGGTGACAAAGGTGACGGAAAAGGAAACCTCGTGAAGAGGGAAAAATTCCTTGGTGTGCCAAGCTATAAAGACAGGGTAATTACAGAAGGAAGCGTATTCCACGTTGAGACGTACGGGCTCAACTCGATGGGATCGCACGCCAACCAGCTGAACCAGGAGGAACGCTGGCAGGTAGCCCATTATGTAATGCAACTTAAGAGCAAATTATAATTGTAGAACACTGAAAGCATAAAGTATGTACACATTTTCAAGTAGATTAAAAACTTTTGCGTTCGTCCTGATGATATTAGGTATCCTTGGGATCGGCTATAGTTTTTTCACTGCACCAAAAACCGTTGAAGACGTAGAGAAAATACTGGCAGACGAGCACGCACATGGCCATCACGGCGCTGATGCCCACGCCGCCCCTGCCCACGATGCCCACGGTTCTGCAACTGAAGAGCACCAAAAAACAGAAGCACATGCCGCACCGGCTGAAAAGCCTGCAGATACTGCTGTTGCCGTTGTTGATACGCTTGCTGCTTCACACGATACAGCACATGCTGTAGCTGCCGAAGCACATGACGACCACGGACACGATGGCCATGACCATGCTGCACATGCTGACGCACACGGCCATGACAATGCTCATGCCGGGCACGACGAACACAAACACCATGTAGAGCACGTATTGCACCAACTACAGAACAAGCCCTGGGCTGCTGTATATGTTGCCGCATTGTTCTTTATGCTGATATCGCTTGGAGCCCTTGCGTTCTATGCGATACAGAATGCCGCTTCGGCAGGATGGTCTCCGGTATTGTTCAGGGTTATGGAAGCTATTTCGGCTTACCTTGTACCGGGTGCTATTATTGTATATGTATTGCTTGTGCTTGGCGCTTTGGACATGCACCACATTTTCATCTGGATGGATGAAAAAGTAGTGGCTGAAGACCACCTTATACAAGCTAAGTCAGGATACCTGAATAAAACATTTTTCCTTATAAGGGCTGCCCTTTTCATGGGTGGGTGGATACTGTACCGCCAGTATGCGAGGAAAAACTCCCTTGCCCAGGATGATTCAAACGATAACACATATTTCAAAAAGAATTTCAAGGCATCAGCCGCATTCCTTGTATTCTTTATCATAACGGAGTCTATAATGTCTTGGGACTGGATCATGTCGGTTGACCCACACTGGTACAGCACCCTGTTCGGATGGTATGTATTTGCCAGCTTCTTCGTAAGCGGCATCACTACTATTGCCATGATTACAATCTACCTGAAATCAAAAGGATATCTTGAGTATGTAAATACAAGCCACCTTCATGACCTTGCCAAGTTCATGTTCGGTATCAGCGTATTCTGGACATATCTTTGGTTCTCCCAGTTCATGCTTATATGGTATGCCGATATACCGGAAGAGGTTACGTACTTCAAAACACGTATAGAGGACTACAATCTTCCATTCTTCGGAATGGTAGCCATGAATTTCGTCTTCCCGGTTCTTATCCTTATCAATACCGATTTTAAACGCCTTTCATGGATCGTTGTTACTGCCGGTGTAGTAATCCTTTGCGGCCACTATATCGACTTCTTCAACATGATTATGCCGGCTACAGTGGGCAAACAGTGGTTTATCGGTGCAGGCGAGATTGGTGCGATACTCTTCTTCATGGGCTTGTTCATCTTTGTAGTGTTCACAGCACTTACAAAAGCGCCGCTATTGGCTAAGCGCAACCCATTGATCGAGGAAAGCAAGCATTTTCATTATTAATATTTAAAGAAATAAACAGATGACTAGTTTATTGGTAATTATAGTTTTAGTTTTATTAGGCATCGCTATCTGGCAGTTGACTAAGATATTCCACCTGACACAGTTGGGGTCGGCTAAAAATGAAGGATATTCTGAAATAGCCACAGATAAGGATAATGAAGTTAACGGCTACCTGATGTTTGCTTTTGTAGGCTTCATCTATATCGTTACGATATTCTCTCTATGGAAATATGGCCACCTTGTATTGGGTACTCCTGCTTCTGAGCACGGACCGCAGTACGACAACCTGATGGCAATCTCCATGGCTCTTATTTTCTTCGTGCAGACGATAACACAGTTCCTGCTGCATTATTTTGCCTTTAAATACAGGGGCAAGCAGGGCAAGAAAGCCTTTTACTATGCCGATAACGATAAACTTGAGTTTATCTGGACTATTATACCGGTTATTGTTCTTGCAGGTCTTATCCTTTACGGATTGTACGCATGGACCAACATCATGTTTATTGATGAAGAAAAAGAAGATTCTATCTACGTAGAAGTATATGCCAAACAGTTTAGCTGGGAAGTGCGTTATGCCGGTAAGGACGGCGTACTTGGAAAAGCGAACGTACGTTATATTGAGGGTGTGAACACAATGGGTGTGGATATGTCTGATCCTAACGCGCAGGACGATATCGTGGCTACCGAGCTTCACTTACCAAAAGGAAAGCAGGTGATCTTCAAGTTCCGTTCGCAGGACGTTCTTCACTCTGCTTACATGCCGCACTTCCGTGCACAGATGAATGTTGTGCCGGGAATGGTTACGGAATTTGCCTTCGTGCCAACGGTTACTACAGATGAGATGCGCCAGGACCCTGCCATCGTAAACAAAGTGGCAAATATTAACCAGATACGTTCTAAGAACAGCGCTAAGCTTGTTGCGGAGGGTAAGACGGCTCTGGATCCTTATACGTTCGACTACCTGTTGCTTTGTAACAAGATATGCGGACAGTCGCACTACAACATGCAGATGAAGATCGTTGTAGATGAGGCAGATGATTTTGACAAATGGCTTAGTGAAAAAGAGACTCTTGGCCTTGCCGTTAAGAAATCTAAAGAGGATGCAGCCAAAGGAACCGAAAGTGCAGCTCCTGCGGGAGAAGCTCCGGCAGGAGAAAACGCTGCCCCGGCTCCGACGGATACAGTTGCAATCCAGCCAAAAGCAGTAGCACAGGTAATAAAGAAATAATTTTTTTAAATATATTCAAATTAAAGAAATATGTCAGCAGAAGGACACGAAATACACGGTCACGACAATCACGGTCACCACGATGATCACCACCACCATAAAGATACCTTCATTACGAAGTATATCTTTAGTATAGACCATAAGATGATTGCCAAGCAGTACCTTATCACAGGTATACTGATGGGTATTCTTGGTGTGGGGATGTCAATATTATTCCGTATGCAGATCGCATGGCCGGAAGAATCTTTCAAGGTATTCGATATATTCCTTGGTGAGAAATTTGCACCAAACGGCGTAATGCGCAACGATATCTACCTCGCCCTTGTAACGATACACGGTACCATTATGGTATTCTTCGTACTTACGGCAGGTTTGAGCGGTACTTTCAGTAACCTACTTATTCCGTTGCAGATTGGTGCCCGTGATATGGCATCAGGCTTTATGAACATGATCTCCTACTGGTTGTTCTTCCTTTCTACAATCATTATGGTAATGTCATTGTTTGTTGAGGCAGGTCCCGCATCAGCCGGTTGGACAATCTATCCGCCATTGAGCGCGCTTCCGCAGGCAATACCTGGTTCAGGTGCCGGTATGACGCTTTGGCTGGTTTCCATGGCGATATTCATCGCATCATCACTAATGGGTTCACTGAACTATGTGGTAACGGTAATCAACCTTCGTACAAAAGGTATGTCGATGACAAGGCTTCCGCTTACAATATGGGCGTTCTTTATCACTGCTGTAATCGGTATCATTTCATTCCCGGTACTATTCTCTGCAGCGTTGTTGCTAATATTTGACAGGAGCTTTGGAACGTCGTTTTTCCTTTCCGATATCTTTATCGCCGGTGAGGTACTGCACTACCAGGGTGGTTCTCCCGTACTGTTCGAACACCTTTTCTGGTTCCTCGGACACCCTGAGGTATACATTGTACTTCTTCCTGCCCTTGGTATTACATCTGAAATTATCGCGACCAACTCACGTAAGCCGATCTTTGGTTACCGTGCGATGATCGCTTCTATACTTGCCATTGCATTCCTTTCAACAATCGTTTGGGGCCACCACATGTTCATCTCGGGTATGAACCCGTTCCTTGGCTCGGTGTTTACCTTCACAACACTGTTGATTGCGATACCATCGGCAGTAAAAGCATTCAACTACATTACTACCCTTTGGAGGGGTAACCTGCAGCTTAACCCTGCGATGTTGTTCTCTATCGGACTTGTATCTACGTTCATTACAGGTGGTCTTACAGGTATCATCCTTGGTGACAGTACGCTTGACATCAACGTGCACGATACGTACTTTGTTGTAGCGCACTTCCACCTTGTAATGGGTATCTCTGCACTATACGGCTTCTTTGCCGGTGTGTACCACTGGTTTCCTAAGATGTTCGGAAGGATGATGAACAAAAATCTGGGTTACATTCACTTCTGGGTAACGGCGGTATGTGCTTACGGCGTATTCTTCCCGATGCACTTTGTAGGTATGGCAGGGCTTCCGAGGCGTTACTATACGAACTCTGCGTTCCCGCTGTTTGATGACCTTGCCGATGTAAATATCCTTATTACGATGTTTGCTATTATCGGTGCTACATTCCAGATCGTGTTCCTTTGGAACTTCTTCTACAGTATCTTCCGTGGCAAGCGTGCACCGCAAAATCCATGGAGGTCGAACACCCTTGAGTGGACTACCCCTGTAGAGCACATTCACGGTAACTGGCCTGGTGAGATCCCTGAAGTATACAGGTGGCCTTACGATTACAGCAAGCCGGGGCATGACGAAGACTTCGTTCCGCAAACCGTTCCTTACAAGGAAGGCGAGGAGCAGCTTCACCACTAGAATTCATCTTACTTAATTATAAAGAAGTGGCAGGTTTTTACCTGCCATTTTTTTTTGCCTCACCCCCAGCCCCTCTCCCAAGGAGAGGGGAGCAGGACGACACCCAACGAATCTCCATTTTTGGCTTGATGTAGCTCTTCCCCTCCTTTGTAGGGATGCCTGAAAGCGGATGGTTAATCTCAGAATTGAAAGCCGGGACGACTGAAAACTAATTTGAAGCAGTGTCTGAAGGGCTGCATGGTTACGGTCTTCCCCTCCCTTGGAGGGGTGCCGAAAGGTGGGGTGGTTTAAATCCCGTCCAAAAAAAACCACTAGCCACCCCGCTCCTAAACAAAAAACCGCCGCAACTTTCGTCACGGCGGGGTTTGTTCAAGGTTGCTCCTTTTCGATTATGAGAGGCATTCCCCCTTTGGGTTAGGGGGCTACTTTCGGCTTTGTCAAATAATATACCGGTATTCCCGCCAGCATGATCACTACACCCCAGCCGCAGGTTTTAGGCTTGTCTTTAAGCAGCATAATGCAGAAGGTGGTGGCTAATGCAATGTAGATTAGTGGCAGTACAGGGTAGCCAAAAGCTTTGTATGGCCTTACGGCATCCGGCATCTTTTTGCGGAGGATGAAGATACCCGCAATGGTTAGTATATAGAAGATCACCACGATGATCATTACATAATCAAGCAGGTCGCCATACTGCCCGCTCAGGCAAAGCGCTGATGCCCAAATGCATTGTATCCACAATCCCCATCCGGGAACGCTCGCCTTGTTGAGCCCGGCTGCCTTTTTGAAGAACAGGCCGTCTTTCGCCATCGTATAATATACCCTCGCTCCCGCCAGTATCAGGCCATTATTACACCCGAATGTCGACACCATTATCATAATGGCAATGATATATGTTCCTGTACTTCCGAATATGGGCTGTGCCGCTGCAATGGCCACACGGTCCTGCGCGGCAAAGGCAATATCGTTAACCGGTATTACGGCCAGGTACATAATATTGGCCGATATGTAAATGATTGTAACGATAAGCGTACCATAAAACAGGCTTAGCCCCACGTTTCGCTCGGGGTTACGGATCTCGCCGGAGATAAAGGTTACCCCATTCCAGGCATCGCTGGAAAACAGCGAGCCCACCATTGAGGCTGCTATGGCCGACATCAGTACCCCGCCGCCTATGGCCGTCCAGGTTTCAGTATCTTTATTCCATTGCCTTGAAGTCCACGCATCCGTCCAGTTGGCATCCCAGATATCAGCATTCCAAGCCAGTACAAACCCGAAAATCACCAACCCGAAAAGCGATGCTATTTTGGTAATCGTGAATACGGTTTGTATGTACTTGCCGTTCTTCACGCCGCGGCTATTGATGAACGTGAGCAGTATAATAGTAGCTATAGACACTAATTGTGCGGCATTCAACTGAAAGGAGCCGATCTCATAAAGAATGTTCTCCGGCCCTAGGGGAGGGTAGAGATAGGCGGCGAATTTACCGAAGGCCACGCCCACTGCCGCTATTGTGCCGGTCTGAATCACAGCAAAAAAGCTCCATCCGTAGAGAAAAGCGATAAGCTTGTTATACGCTTCTTTAAGATAAACATATTGCCCGCCGGCCTTTGGGAACATGGCGCTCAGCTCGCCGTAGCTCACTGCTGCGATCATCGTCATAAGCCCGGAAATCACCCAGATCAGGATGAGCCAGCCCGCGCTGCCTACGTTGCGCATCATGTCGGCACTTACAATGAATATACCCGAGCCAATCATTGAGCCCACTACGAGCATGGTACCGTCCAGCAGGCCCAATTCACGCTTTAAGTGCTTGTCTTCGTGTTCGTTTTCCATAATTTGGTGTTTGTTTTGGTTGCCTAAAGATATTTAAAAAAGCATTCCGTTAGCGGGAACAGCCGATAATTGCTATTTTTACGAAAATGCTGATGATGAAAAATGTCCTTACTGCCTTCCTGCTGCTATGCTGCCTTGCGGGCTTTGCTCAACATAAGGTTAAAGTGCATCTTATCGCTACTTACCACATGGGTGGTACGTCAGATGCTTTGAAGGTAGACAATGGCAAAGATAATATCCTCGGCCCTGAACGCCAGAAGCAGGTCAACTCCCTTCTTGACATCCTCCAAAAAAGGGATGTGGAAAAAATATACGTTGAGAATACTCCGGACAAGCAGCAATTTTGGGACAGTATTTATACGGCATATTATACTAAGAAACCGGTTGTACTGAAGAATGAGATCTTCCAGATTGGTGTAAAACTGGCGCGCCGCCTCAACATCACAGGTGGCGTAAAATGCATTGATTGGGCTTATAATGAAAGCCGTAGGCCGGCGGACCGGCTGTTTACGGAATACACATCCAAAATGAACCGCCTTTGCGATTCGCTTCAGATACAGGAAGAAGACTTTACGGCGTATGACAGGATCAATCTGAAACAGCTCGAGGATTTTACCGAAAGTATTCCGGGTAAAGATCTTGTAACGATCTTCCGGATGCTCAATTCCGAAGAGTACCTCAATAAGTTTCTTTATGCCAATGTTACCACTTTTCTCGATAAGAATGTGGAAGGCACAGGCACTTTCTGGACACAGTACAATATGATGCGAAATATCAATATCTACTCCAACATCATGCGCGACATTCTAACCGACAGGCCTCAAAGCGTACTGGTGCTGTATGGCGCAGGCCACATTAAGGCGCTTCGGGATATGTTTGAGGCGCACCCGCTCATAGAAGTAGTAATGTTTGAGGATTATTTGCAGGAATGAATTTTGGGCGTGCCGCTCCACTGCGTTGCGCGTCGGGCTTTTGGCTCTATCTGCTACGTGCCTCCGCAGGATGCCGCCTCTATCCCTCACGCAGGCGTACAATCATATATTGCCTGACTTACGCTTTTGAAATTACACAGCTCGGGAAATCCTTGTGCATTTTCGCATCCGGCTTCAGACTTCGGACTTTCAACCTTTGACTTTCAGACTTTAAGCTTCCTTTACCATCTGTGTAACCAAATTCCCCCTACCTTTATAAAAAACCACCTGCTATGAAGAATAATAACAAAGACGGATTTAAGGTCAATGAGGCAGCAAGCCAGTTCGAGCTGCACGTAAATGGCCATATCGCTTTTATTGAGTACTACCGGGAAGGTGAAAAATTATTCCTCACCCATACCGAAGCGCCCGAAGCCCTCCGCGGCAGGGGAGTTGCCGCAAAGCTTACCCAAATGACGCTGCAATGTGCCAAAGACAATGGCTTTACCGTAATGCCGCTATGCTCGTATGTCGCAAAATATGTGAATGATAATCCCGAATGGGCCGACATCCTTTCTGAAGGCTACCGCATGTAAGTTCAGGCAAATTTCGTTTATCTTTGCTGTATGAATGAAAATCTTGACCCGACGAATACCCACTACAATAGCGAAGAGCTTGACCTTGAAAAGAAATTAAGGCCGCTCTCCTTTGACGATTTTACCGGGCAGGACCAGGTGCTCGAAAACCTGCAGGTATTTGTAATGGCGGCCAATCAGCGTGGCGAGGCACTCGATCATACACTTTTCCACGGCCCTCCCGGATTAGGAAAGACCACTCTGGCAAACATACTTGCCAATGAGTTGGGTGTAGGCATCAAGATTACTTCAGGCCCTGTACTCGACAAGCCGGGCGATCTGGCTGGGTTGCTCACCAACCTCGAAGAACGTGACATTCTTTTCATTGACGAAATTCACCGCCTTAGCCCAATTGTAGAGGAATACCTTTATTCCGCCATGGAGGATTTCAGGATTGACATCATGATCGAATCAGGCCCAAATGCCCGTTCCGTGCAAATAGGACTGAACCCTTTTACCCTGGTTGGGGCTACCACACGCTCAGGATTGCTTACAGCACCCATGCGTGCCCGTTTCGGGATCTCCAGCCGCCTCCAATATTACACTACAGAATTACTCACAACCATTGTGCAGCGCAGCGCCATGATATTAAAAATGCCCATAACCATGGAAGCCGCCATCGAGATCGCCGGCCGTAGTCGCGGTACACCTCGTATTGCCAATGCGCTGCTACGCCGTGTGCGCGACTTTGCCCAGATAAAAGGTAACGGTAAGATTGACATAGAGATTTCCAGATTCGCCCTCAAAGCCCTGCACGTTGACGCTCACGGCCTCGATGAAATGGACAACAGGATACTCAACACCATCATCGATAAATTCAAAGGCGGCCCGGTTGGGCTGTCTACTTTGGCTACAGCCGTATCTGAAAGCGGGGAGACCATTGAAGAAGTGTACGAGCCATTTCTTATACAGGAAGGGTTTATCATAAGGACACCTCGTGGCAGGGAAGTTACCGATAAGGCCTATAAGCATTTGGGTAAATATAAGCTCGGGCCACAGGGCGGGTTGTTTGATTAGTCACCGTTCTTAATCTGAAATCTACAATCTGAAATCTGAAATAAAATATTCCCAATTTATAAAACAGGAAGCCAAACGCCTTGGTTTCATTTCCTGTGGAATCTCCCATGCCGGGTTTTTGGAGGAAGAAGCCCCACGCCTCGAAAAGTGGCTCAACGAAGGCCGTCATGGTCAGATGCAGTACATGGAAAATTATTTCGACAAGCGCCTGGACCCAACGCTGCTTGTGGATGGTGCGAAAAGTGTAATTTCTCTATTGCTGAATTATTATCCATCCGAAAAACAGGAAGAAGGCACATACAAAATATCTAAATACGCCTACGGGCAGGATTACCATTTCGTAATAAAAGAGAAGCTGAAAGAACTGCTCCACTCGATACAGGAAAACATCGGTGAGGTAGGGGGAAGGGCATTTGTAGATTCGGCACCGGTGCTGGACAAAGCATGGGCGGCTAAGAGTGGCCTGGGGTGGATTGGCAAGAACAGCAACCTGCTGAGTAAACAGGTAGGTTCCTTCTTCTTTATTGCCGAATTGATCGTTGATATAGACCTTGACTATGACCACGCAGTAACCGACCACTGCGGCAGCTGTACTGCGTGCCTCGATGCCTGCCCCACACAGGCTATTATACAGCCATATGTGGTAGACGGCAGCAAATGCATTTCGTATTTTACTATTGAATTAAAAGATAATCTGCCTGCCGAAATGAAAGGCAAATTCGACGACTGGGCTTTTGGGTGTGATGTCTGCCAGGATGTTTGTCCGTGGAATCGTTTCTCTAAGCCACATTCCGAACCACTTTTTAACCCTCATCCTGAGCTGCTTTCATTAACCAAAAAAGACTGGGAAGAAATTACAGAAGATACCTTCCGGGCCGTATTTAAAAACTCTGCTGTAAAGCGCACTAAATATGAAGGGCTTACCAGAAATATTACATTTTTAAAATAGGCCGCGCTCAGAAAAACCGCATTTCGTACAGGATATAATGTTCTAAGCCAAATTCGGTTCCCCATTTTTCAATATCCTTACCGCTGCTTTCCACGGCGCACCAATATTTATTTCCATCCTTTTCATAAGGCATGATGTAAGCGAACAGGTAAAATGGTTTCCCTACTTCCAGTTCGGTTTTCTGGCGGTCGAGGATCCGCATACTATAGTCGTCAGAATTTGTAGTCAGGTAATCATGGTATACTGATACGCGGTCAAAAAAGACTTCTGCCCTGAGGCTCCGTTCACTCTTTTTTGATGCCATCATGGTTAGTGGGAGCGTGTCGCCTTTCACAGGCCCAAAATAAGCGCTGCCTTGTGAATTGAATAAAGTATCGACTTTCTTTAGCCTGCCGTTCCAAAATTCTTTAGCTATAAGGGAATAATTCTTTCCATTGAGGGATTTGCCCGTAATCTTCACTTTATAATGATGTATGCCCTGCCAGTTCGCCAAACGCGCAAGATCCTTGTTGCCCCACGGATCGGGGTCCCCGATTATTTTGACAGAAGATTTGTCCTGTGCGGAAACGTTTTGTATCAGGAAAGAGAAAAAAAGCAGGCTCAATAAAAAGATCGGATTTTTCATAAGGTTATTGGTTTTGGCAAATGTATCCTGCTTCGGCAAGCGATTGGGTTAATGAGTATTAAACAAGGTTAATTAGTGTTAATAAAAATTCCGCGCCACGGTTTTAAATTTTACTTTTGGCAGGTATGAGAAAACGCCTTATTATAATTTTTATCCTGATGTCGCTTTGCGTGGCAGGTATTACCGCATTGCAACTGTATTATAGTTATGAGAACTACCGGCTGGCAGATAGGGTTTTTAAGAAAGATGCCAATGAAGCATTGCTTGAGGCCAGGGATAGCAGCATTGCGGTGCATAATACAGGCGTGAAAGACAAGTTCAGGGGCTGGATGAACGATACAACATTCATTAAAATACGCTGCCGCTATATTCCGGAGCAAAAAACCACACAGTTTATCATTAAAGAAATAAAGCCTTATCGTGGCAGCGGGCAAACGGAGATCAACCTGAGCATTGAGGAAATCACGCAGCGGATTGACACTATTACGCCGGAAATCAAAAAGATTTTTATTGACCACATGGTGCGGACTGTGGATGACGGACTGAAAAAAAGTACTGTATGGTTCTTTACACAGGGATTGGGAGACAGCCTGAGTAAAGCTTTTTATAAAACGCCGATAGAAATGACGGTCATAGACGGGGAGTACAAAAAAGCATTGGTAAGGCGAGGTATTGATTTGCCCTTTAGCTTTGAAAAAGGGCCGGACAGTATTGAATTTTGTACCAATGAGGTTAACATGGGTGTCGATAAACCCCGATGGATGAAGGCGTGTTTTACCGGTGTAGATGTTTTTCTGTTGGGTAAGCTCAAATGGGTTATAACAGGTTCACTGTTGCTTCTCATCATTACACTCGCCTGCTTTTGGTATACGGTACGTACCCTCCTCAGCCAGCACAAACTGGCACGCATGAAGGATGACTTTATCAGTAATATGACGCACGAGATACATACACCCCTTGCGTCGTTACTGGTTACCGCAGAAGCCCTCAAAAAATTCAGCCATGATGAAGCTTCCCGCGAAAGCTACATCGACATTATACTGCACCAGGGTAATCGCCTTTCTGCTTTGACCGATGAAATACTTACAGGAGCGAGGCTTGATAAACAGGGGATCGTAACAGGGGATCGTATAAATGTGAATGAATTGATAGAAAGCGTTATTGGGGAGAATGATTATGGAAATGTAGTATTTGAACCTTCGGCAGAAGGTGTAACATTTGCAGGCAATCGTTTCCATTTGGGCAATGCTATACGCAACCTGCTCGATAATGCATTGAAGTATAACACGCATACTGATCCTGAGATACGAGTTGCTGTCACAATTTCCGGAAACAGGCTTATAATTATCATAACCGATAATGGTCCCGGAATACCCGACAGCGAAAAGGAAAAAGTATTTGAGCAGTTTTACAGAATATCTTCCGGAAATGTGCATAATGTAAAAGGCTATGGCCTTGGATTGGGCTATGTAAAAAAAGTAATAGAAGCCCATAGGGGCAGCATCTCCATTAAAGATAATGTGCCGGGGGGATCGCTATTTATAATAAAATTACCGCTATGAAGCAGTATAGGATACTTTTGGCGGAAGACGAACCCCACCTTGGCAAGGTGGTAAAAGAAAGCCTCGAAAAAGAAGGTTATATCGTAGATCTCGCTCCAGATGGAAAAAAGGCATGGGAGCTTTATAATGATGGTGGTTTTTCGCTTTGCATACTGGACGTGATGATGCCTTATGCCGATGGTTTTACCCTTGCCGCGAAAATAAGGCATGCCGATACAAAGATTCCCATAATGTTCCTTACGGCAAAATCGGACATACGGGATGTGCGCGAAGGCTACGCAAACGGAGGGAACGATTACCTCAGGAAACCTTTTAGCCTCGATGAGTTATTCCTTCGTGTAGCAGAACTATTGAAAAGAGCTTCTGATGATACTGATACGGCTGGGAGGCAAAATGTTGGCAGCTATACGTTCTATTACAACCGGCAGGAGTTGTCAGACAGTACAGGTAATATTGTAAAACTGTCTCATAAAGAAGCCGGTTTGCTGGCGCTGTTGCTGCAGCAAAGGAATAACGTACTTGACCGCAAAGCCGCGTTGCTAAAACTCTGGGGTGACGACAGCTATTTTAATACCCGTACTATGGACGTATATATTACGAGGCTGCGCGCAAAGCTGAAAGATGACCCGTCTGTTGAAATTATGAATGTCAGGGGGTATGGATACAAGCTTATTTGCTGAAATAGTTGAATGTGAATATTCTTCCCATATACGGGCAAAAGAAAACCGTTAAAAATTTCTCAAATTCAGCCAGAGGTTTACCTTTGTAAGTTCTGTTACCAAAAGTAAAAAAATGAACCAATACAGCAAACGAAGGGAAGCATTGCTATACCATGCAAAACCGCATCCTGGAAAGATACAGGTAGTACCTACAAAAAAATATGCCACGCAGCGCGACCTTTCGCTGGCTTATTCACCGGGTGTTGCCGAGCCCTGCCTTGAGATTGCAAAAGATGTAAACAACGTATACAAATATACCGCCAAAGGAAACCTGGTGGCTGTTATATCTAACGGTACCGCGGTTTTAGGCCTGGGCGACATAGGCCCCGAAGCTTCCAAACCCGTGATGGAAGGTAAAGGCCTCCTGTTTAAAATATTCGCAGATATTGATGTCTTTGATATAGAGGTAGACACCAAAGATGTGGATGCTTTTATTGAAACGGTAAAGAATATCGCGCCCACTTTCGGAGGAATAAACCTTGAGGATATCAAAGCTCCGGAATCGTTTGAGATCGAACGAAGGCTGGTGGAGGAACTCAATATTCCCATAATGCATGACGACCAGCACGGTACGGCTATTATTTCTTCGGCGGCACTGCTTAATGCGGTAGAGCTGGCGGAGAAATATATGGACGAAATAAAAGTGGTGGTTTCGGGTGCCGGCTCTGCGGCGCTGGCTTGTGCCAACCTGTACCTGCTGCTTGGTGTTAAGGTAGAGAATATCATCATGTTCGATAAAGACGGTATGCTGGTAAACAGCCGTACGGATATGTCTGACCTGCAACGTAAATATGCAAAAGAAGGATCGGCCGTTACGCTGGCGGAAGCCATAAAGAATGCTGATGTTTTCCTTGGGCTTTCGGTTGGCAATGTGCTTACGCCGGAAATGCTTTTGAGCATGAATGCTAACCCGATTGTATTTGCCATGGCAAATCCGATCCCGGAAATTGACTACGACCTTGCGATTGCTACCCGTGAGGATGTGATCATGGCTACAGGCCGTTCCGACCATCCTAACCAGGTAAACAACGTACTCGGTTTTCCGTATATTTTTCGTGGGGCGCTGGATGTAAGGGCATCAAGGATAAATGAACAAATGAAAATGGCAGCGGTGATGGCACTTGCAGAACTGGCCAAAGCGCCGGTACCTGAGCAGGTGAATATAGCGTATGGCGAGACCAAGCTGAACTTTGGCCGCGATTATATCATCCCTAAGCCATTTGACCCAAGGCTTATTGCTGTTGTGGCACCGGCTGTGGCAAAAGCCGCAATGGACAGCGGTGTGGCACAGCACCCTATTCACGATTGGGATAAATATATCGAAGAGCTTTTAGAGCGTTTGGGCAACGATAATAAAATGGTAAGGTTGCTCACCAACAGGGCTAAGACCGACCCGAAACGTATTGTATTTGCCGAAGCCGACCATCTTGATGTGCTGAAGGCTGCCCAGATCGTAATGGAAGAAAAGATCGGTTTCCCGATACTGTTGGGCGACCGCGATAAAATAAACCTCCTGAAAGAGGAAATAGGCTTTGATACCGAAGTACAGATCATTGACCCTAAAACCGATGCGGAAGACGAAAGGCGCTACCGTTATGCGGAAGTATTCTGGAAGAATAAGCAGCGCCGGGGTGTTAACCTTCTCGATGCTCAAAAATGGATGCGCGAGCGCAACTATTTTGCCGCCATGATGGTAAACCAAGGTGAAGCCGATGCAATGGTTACAGGCTACTCAAGGAGTTATCCGTCTACCGTGAAGCCGATCATGCAGCTTATTGATAAAGCTCCGGGCGTATCGCGTATTGCTACAACCAACATGATGCTCACCAAGCGCGGCCCGCTTTTCCTTTCAGATACGGCTATAAACCCTAATCCTACGGCCGACGACCTTGCAAAAATTGCATTGATGACAGCACGTACAGTAAGGCTCTTCGGTATGGAGCCGGTAATCGCCATGGTGTCCTTCTCAAACTTCGGTTCGTCCAAAGACCCTTCTGCGATAAAAGTGAGGCAAGCCGTGGCATTTCTCCATGAAAACCATCCCGACCTTATTGTGGATGGTGAGGTTCAGGCCGATTTTGCCCTTAACCCGGAGATGCACAAGGATAAATTTTCATTCTCCAAACTTGCCGGAAAAAAAGTAAACACCCTGATATTCCCGAATCTTGAGTCGGCCAATATTACCTACAAGATAATTAAAGAGCTTGACAGGGTAGTGTCTATAGGCCCGATTATGCTTGGAATGGACAAGCCGGTACACATCTTCCAGTTTGGCGCCAGCGTAGAGGAAATGGTGAATATGGCGGCTGTAGCTGTAGTAGATGCACAGGAGAAAGAGAAGCGCCTTAAAATGGCAAAGAAATAGAACGTGTTGAGGATTAAAGAATTTTACTATTTTTGGGGACTTGCATAAAAAATTGATATGATAGCGCATCTTCAGGGAAGAATGGTTGAGAAATCACCTACAGGGGTAGTAATAGACTGTAACGGGGTAGGTTATGATGTGCATATTTCGCTGCATACTTACTCTTTGCTGCCGGATTCGGAGCATATAAAACTGTATACTTTTTTACAGATAAAAGAAGATGCACATACACTTTTCGGATTTGCCGAAAAGGCCGAGCGCGAACTTTTCAAGCTCCTCCTTTCCGTTTCGGGTGTGGGTGCCGGTACAGCACGTACGATGCTTTCCTCGCTGGAGCCGAAACAAATCATCAATTCTATAGCTTCCGGTGATGTGGGTACGATCCAGTCTATAAAAGGAATTGGCACCAAAACCGCACAACGGGTTATTCTCGACCTTAAAGATAAAGTGTTAAAACTATACGATTTAGGAGAAGTTTCCGTTTCCGGGTACAATACAAATAAAGATGAAGCGTTATCTGCCTTGGAGGTATTGGGCTTTAACAAAAAATTGGCAGAAAAAGCCATAGAAAAAATCCTTAAAGAGCACCCAGGCGCTGATGTGGAGACGTTAATAAAACAAGCATTAAAAAACTTATAGTCCTTGAAAACAGAATACTCTAAAGATCTTTATACCCGATTAAAACACGCCTTTTCGATAGTATTCCTGTTTTGCAGCGTACTTGCGCAGGCGCAGGTTGACGAGGAAGAGGAAAACGAGGCAGCCAGGGATACCATTAAGGGCTATAACCCCGGTAAAGTGGAGATCAGCAACCCGAAAAGCATTGTAGAGGCCTATACGTATGATGTGGCAACCAATCGCTATATCTATACTCATAAGTTTGACGGATTCAATATCAATTATCCTATAATCCTGACCCCTGAACAATACCAGGAGCTTGTATTAAGGGAATCGATGCGCGACTATTACCAGGAGAAATCGAAAGCCATAGACGGTAAAGGGACAGAAGAGCAGCAGAAGAACCTCTTGCCGCGATACTACGTAAATTCCAGCTTTTTTGAGACTATTTTTGGAGGGAATACCATTGATGTAAAACCCCAGGGATCGGTAGAGATGGATTTGGGCGTGCGTTACACCAAGCAGGATAACCCTTCGCTGTCACCCCGAAACAGGAGTACGTTTACCTTTGATTTCGACCAGCGCATCAGTATGAGCCTTCAGGGTAAAGTGGGTACAAGGCTTGCGGTTACGGCCAATTACGATACAGAGTCTACCTTCGCATTCCAAAACCTGATTAAGCTCGAATATACACCAACTGAAGACGATATTGTACAGAAAATAGAGGTGGGTAACGTAAGCTTCCCGCTTTCCAATTCGTTGGTAAGGGGCGCGCAAAGCCTTTTTGGTGTTAAAATGGCATTGCAATTCGGTAAGACTACCGTTACAGGTATCTTCTCAGAGCAGAAATCGCAGACAAAAACCGTTACCGCGCAGGGAGGCGGAACAATACAGGAGTTCGATATTTTCGGACTGGACTATGATGCGGATAAACACTTTTTCCTTTCACAATACTTCAGGAATAACTATGACCGTGCATTGCGTAATTACCCTCTTATCGACAGCAGGGTTCAGATAACCCGTATCGAGGTGTGGATTACCAACAGGCAGAACAGGATCAACGCGCAGGAAAACAACTCAAGGAACATCATTGCGCTCCAGGATTTGGGTGAATCCAGATTGAGCAGTTCCCGCTCTGGTGAAGATGTTACCGACGAAGCGGTAGGTTTTGCCAGCCCGGCGCCACCGCCTTCAGGATTTTTTACATCACCCAATTTTAACTTACCACCCGACAACAGCAATAACGCCCTGAACCCGGAGATTATACCGGGAGGTATGCTTACATCCGGCATCAGGGAGATCGTGACGGTAGATAACACCAATTTTACCGGTGGCCTTAGCGCGAACGAAGGGCGCGACTACTCCAAGCTCGAAAATGCGAGAAAGCTTACGGCAAATGAGTTTACCTATCATGCGCAATTGGGATATGTTTCCCTTAACCAGAAACTAAACAATGATGAGGTACTTGCAGTAGCGTACCAGTATACCATAGGAAATGAAGTATACCAGGTAGGTGAATTTGGCACCGATGGTGTTGCCGCTACTGTCGTGGATGAAACCAATCCGCAGCAGCCTATACCTTCTACCCAGAACCTTATCCTTAAGATGCTGAAGAGCAACCTTGTTAATGTGGATGAGCCTGTATGGGACCTGATGATGAAGAACGTATACGTGATACCGGGAGGCTTCCAGCTTACGCAGGAAGATTTCCGTTTCAATATCCTGTATACCGACCCTTCCCCGTTAAACTATATTACGCCGGCACCGGACCCGACTTCTCCACCCAACCCATTCCCTTTTCCTACGCCTTCCAATCCGGCCGATGCCGTTGCGGACACGCCATTGCTAAGGGTTTTTAACTTAGACAGGCTTACCTACGCGAATGACCCGCAGGAAGGTGGTGATGGTTTCTTTGACTTTGTGCCGGGACTAACGATAGATACACAGAACGGACGCATATTCTTTACTACCGTAGAGCCTTTTGGGGAGTATCTGTATGATAAGCTGGAGGTTTCCGACAGGCCTACGCCTGCGGGCAATTATAACAATGATGCCACTGAGACTAACTTTAACCCGAATCAGAAAAGATACGTATACCGTAAGCTCTACAAGAGTACACAGGCCGATGCCTTACAGGACAGCCAAAAGAACAAGTTCCAGCTGAAAGGGCGATTTAAATCTACCGGTGGCGACGGAATTCCTTTAGGGGCGTTCAATGTGCCGCAGGGATCGGTTACCGTTACCGCGGGCGGAAGGGTGCTTGTAGAAGGGCAGGACTATACTGTAAACTACCAGTTGGGAAGGGTGCAGATACTCGACCCGTCACTTGCGGCATCCAATACGCCTATAGAGGTGTCTGTTGAGAACAATGCAACATTTGGCCAGCAGACAAGGCGTTTTGCAGGTTTCAACATTGAACACAAATTTACCGACAAGTTCCTTGTCGGGGCAACGGTTCTTAATATGTCTGAAAGGCCGTTTACCAATAAAACCAACTATGGACAGGAATCGGTAAACAATACCATCTTCGGGCTTAATACCAATTATTCTACAGAGGTGCCTTTCTTTACGAGATTGGTTAATAAACTTCCGAACATTGATACGGATGTGCCTTCGAGTTTCTCTTTCAGGGGAGAGATCGCCTACCTGCAGCCGGGCGCTTCCAAAGCAGATCAGTTTAACGGCGAGGCAACTACTTATATAGACGACTTTGAAGGTTCGCAAACCAATATCGATATGCGTGGCGCTATGGGATGGTCGCTGGCCAGTGTGCCTATCGGGCTTGGCGGCGAATTTGATACCAATATGCTCGATTCAGGATTCCGGAGGGCAAAGCTGGCATGGTACAGTATCGACCCTACCTTCTATGCCGATGGTTCCAGGCCATCGGGGATTACTGCCGGAGATGTGTCGTCTAACAGGACAAGAAGGGTTTATTATGAAGAGCTTTATCCTGTTACCGATGTGGTGCCCGGCCAAAGCCGCGTGGTAAATACCCTCGATCTTAGCTACTTTCCGCAGGAGAGGGGGCCATACAATTACAACCCTCTTGCCGACCCTGTAAACGGTTTCAGCCAGGCGCAGGCCGCCCAGAACTGGGGAGGTATTATGAGGGCGATCAATTCAACAAACTTTGAGCAGACCAATGTTGAGTACATGCAGTTCTGGATCATGGACCCTTACGACGGTAATGATGCAGTGCCTGCAACCAATACGGGTATGCTCGAAATTAACCTTGGGGAGATATCTGAAGATATATTGAAAGATAACAGGAAGCAGTATGAAAACGGGCTTCCGGAAGCAGGTGGCAACCAACCGGTATTTAATACCGTTTGGGGTAAGGTGCCGGTTTCACAATCGCTTATTTATGCATTTGATACCAATTCGGCGAACCGTAATGTACAGGATGTAGGTTTTGATGGTTTGCGTGATGAAGAAGAAGGTGTCGGAACTCCTTTCGCAGGGCTGGCTGACCCCGCGGCGGATAACTACCAGTTCTTTCTGAGCGCGAATGGCAACGTATTGGATCGTTATAAAAATTACAATGGTACCGAGGGTAACTCTCCTGTAGATGTTGGCAATACCAACAGGGGTAATACTACCCTGCCTGATACGGAAGATATCAACAGGGATAATACCATGAATACCATTGATGCCTACTACAGGTATGATATTCCTATTGTGCCGGGTGCTACACCGGGCCAGGGCTATGTAGTAGACGAAAGGCCTTTTAATGTGCCAAGGGCAGATGGACAGGGCAACGTAACAGGCCGTTGGCTTCTTTATAAAGTTCCGGTGCAGGGAGCGGGAGCAGTTGCGGTAGGTGGTATAAGCAGTGTACGTTCTATCCGTTTCATGCGAATGATCGTAAAAGGCTTTAATGATGATGTTACACTTCGTTTCGGTGCGCTCGACCTTGTAAGGGGTGAGTGGAGGAGGTACGTGAACAGCCTTGACCAGGAGCCGGACAATAACCAGGACGATACTGCCGACAATACAGGTTTTGATGTTGTGGCCCTGAACATACAGGAAAATGGTGACCGTAGGCCTATACCTTATAAATCGCCTCCGGGAGTCCGCAGGGAGCAATTGTATAACAACAATGCGGTGATCAACCAGAATGAGCAGTCGTTGTCGCTTCGCGTATACTCTACCGATGGTTCCAGCTCCAACAATAAAGGACTTGAGCCCGAAGATTCACGGGCGGTGTTCAAGAGCGTAAACGTGGATATGCGACAGTTTAAGAAGCTAAGGATGTTCCTTCATGCTGAAGCCCTGTCGTCTGAAACGGACGCGTCAACACCGGAGGCCAACGGGCTGCAAAGCGGGGAGTTGAAAGCTTTCCTTCGTTTTGGTAACGACTTTACCGATAACTTCTACCAGATTGAAATGAAGCTGGACGTTACGCCATTGAATGCTGTATCAGACGACCAGATATGGATGGAAGAGAACGAGATCGAACTTTCGCTCGACGCGCTTACAAGGCTTAAAATAGATGTGCTGAATGGTACCGCCCCGGATGCAGATGCACAGGGGATTGTATATCGTGATCTTAACGACAGGATGACCATTGCGATAAAGGGTAACCCTAATTTTGGTTATGTGCGTACGTTAATGCTCGGTGTAAAGAATGGTTATAAGCTGAATGCGCCGATGGCACGCCACCTGAGGGGTGAGGTATGGTTCAACGAGCTTCGCCTTTCGGATATGGATAATAAGGGCGGTATGGCAGCGATTGCCAGTATGGATACGAACTTTGCCGATTTTGCAACGATCTCTGCAACAGGAAGAATGAGTACGATAGGTTTTGGTACCATCGAACAAAGTCCTAACGAAAGGAGCAGGGAAGATGTGAAGCAGTATGATGTGGTGACCAACTTTAGCCTTGGTAAGCTCCTTCCTAAAAAATGGCGCATCAACCTTCCGTTTAACTACGGTGTGGGTGAGGAAATTATAACGCCGGAATACGACCCGTTCCAGCAGGATATCCGCCTGGAGCAGCTTATGGATGAAACCGATGACCAGGCGACAAGAGACAACCTTCGCAACAGGGCTATCGACTATACGAAGCGTACAAGCATCAACTTTATTGGCGTGAAGAAAGAGAGGGCTCCGGAGCAGAAACAGCATGTATACGACCCGGAAAACGTAACGCTTTCCTATTCATACAATGAGACAGAACACCACGACTATGAAGTTGAGGATATGAGGGACCAGCAGGTGCGTGTTGCGGCGGACTATAACTACACCTTCCAGAACAAGCCGGTAGAGCCTTTCAAGAATACCGCTTTCATGAAGAAGAACAACTACTGGAAGATACTAAGCGATTTCAATTTCAATTACCTGCCATCGAGCATCAATTTCAGTACGAATATCATCAGGCAGTTCAACCGCCAGCAGTACAGAAATGTAGATGTGGAAGGTATACCTATTAGCCCGCTTTACAGGAGGAACTATTTCTTTAACTACCAGTACGGCTTCAACTACAATATCACAAAGGCGCTTAAGCTTAACTATACTGTGGCAACGAGCAATATTGTAAGGAACTACATGGACGAGAACAACAGGCCACTTGAAGAAGCTACGGTATGGCAGGATTTCTGGGATACCGGAGAGGCCAACTCGCATACGCAGAAATTTGTAGTGAACTACGACCTTCCACTGAGCAAGATACCCGCGTTGGGCTTTGTAAAATCGACGTATACCTATGATGGTACCTTCAATTGGCAACGTTCTACCGATGCACTTTCGCAGGTGTGGCAGGATACCAATAATGACGGTGAAGATGATACGCTTTTCCGATTGGGTAATACGGTGCAGAACTCTAATATACATAAGCTGACCACGACACTGAACCTTGACCAGTTCTATAAATATATTGGTCTTGGTGTTAAAAAGCCAGCGGTTAAGAACGCGGCACCAAAGCCAGCACCAAAGCCTGGCGAAAAGGTTGCTGCCGCGCCTAAGCCTGCAACAGAAGGCAACGCATTGGTAAACGGCCTTATTGGTGTAGTTACCAGTGTTAAGGATATAAAGATCGCTTATACCGAAACGAATTCTACCATGCTTCCGGGTTATCTGCCGGGAATTGGTTTCCTTGGTACGGTGAAGCCTACGCTGGGGTTTGTATTTGGCAGCCAGGATGCCGATGTGCGCTATGAGGCTGCAAAGAGGGGATACCTTACTAACTACAACGATTTTAACCAAAACTTCCAGCAGGTAAATACGAAAGAGCTTAAGCTGAACGCCCAGGTAGACCTGTTCCCGGATTTCAGGATCGACCTCAATGCCGAGCGAACCTACTCCGAAAGCCATTCGGAACAGTATGATGCCTTTGATGAAGATTCAGGTCAGTATCGATATGAAGCTTTGGCTCCATATACTTTTGGTAACTTTTCAATAACTACAATTCTTATCAAGACTGCCTTCAGCCCAAGTGATGTTGGCGGATCAGAAGCCTTTGATGCCTTTAGGGACAACAGGCTTGAAATCGCCAACAGGCTTGCCGAGCAGCGCTATGGCGGAAACAATTTCCCGAGATACCAGGCCGGTACAGGCAATGCATTTGCAGATGCCAACGTAGGCTATCCGGTAGGTTTTGGGCGCAACAGCCAGGCGGTATTGCTTCCGTCTTTCCTTGCGGCATATTCCGGGCAGGATGCCTCAAAGGCGAAAACAGGGGCTTTTAGGGATGTTCCGCTGCCGAACTGGCTTGTAAAGTATACAGGGCTTATGCGTTATAAGTTCTTTAAGGACAGGTTTAAGAGCTTCTCGCTGCAGCATGGCTACAGGGCATCATACAGTATTAACGCGTTCCGTTCGAACTTCGAATACGATCAGAATCCGGGCGGGCAGGACAATAACGGTATTGGTAACTTCTATACCAAGACTATTATCTCCAACGTCAACCTTACCGAACAGTTCAACCCGCTTATACGTATGGAGATGGTTATGAAGAGTTCTTTCAGGCTGCTTGCGGAGGTGAGAAAAGACAGGATGCTGAACATGAGTTTTGATAACAACCTTCTTACAGAAGTGAAGGGTAACGAATACATCATTGGTTTGGGATATCGCATTAAAGATGTTACCATCAATTCCAGCCTTGCCGATAACCCCCAAAATGTAATAAAAAGTGATATCAATATCAAGGTAGATTTTACCCTGAGGAAGAATGAGACAATAGTGCGCTATCTCGATTATGATAACAACCAATTGGGAGGCGGGCAGAATATATGGACGGCGAAGCTTATCGCGGATTATGCTTTCAGCAAAAACCTTACGGCGATCTTCTTCTACGACCACTCGTTCTCGAAGGCAGTGATATCTACGGCATACCCGCTTACCAACATACGTTCGGGCTTTACGCTGCGGTATAATTTCGGTAATTAACACAAAAAAAGATTTTATAGTTACTGCCATAAAACATACATTTGCTAAAAACAAACTAACATGAATATTCCTGCTGAATTAAAGTACACAAAAGACCACGAATGGGTAAAGATCGAAGGTGAAACTGCTCTTGTAGGCATTACTGATTTTGCACAAAAAGAGTTGGGCGATATCGTATATGTTGAGGTAGAAACGCTGGATCAGTCGCTTGCTAAAGATGAGGTTTTCGGAACCGTTGAAGCGGTTAAGACCGTGTCGGATCTTTTCCTTCCGCTATCGGGCGAGATTGTTGAATTCAATGAGTCTCTTGAAACCAACCCTGAAAAGGTGAATACAGACCCATACGGTGATGGATGGATGGTTAAGGTGAAAATATCTGATGCTTCTGAAGTGGATTCGCTTTTGAGCAGCGAGCAATACAAGGAACTGATAGGTGCGTAATACGTATTTATGGACCGCAATATCGTGGACACTTTTAATAACGGTGGCCTGCCTGGTCAGCAATGACAGCTTCAGCGATATTGATAAAGTCAAAATACCTAATAAGGACAAAGTCCTGCACTTTATTTTCTATTTTATTTTTACTGTATTGTGGTATCTTGGTTTCAACAGGATGAAGACCTTTAAACCACGAAAAGCCAGAATACTCGCCTTTTCGCTGGCAGTGAGTTACGGCATACTGATGGAGGTCTGCCAGGGGTTGTTTACTAAAGAAAGAACACCTGATGTTTTAGATGCCATTGCCAATACTGCCGGAGGGGCAACAGCGCTGCTGGCATTATGGATCTATCACAAGAGAAAAACGATAAAGAAACAGTCCCCTGCTTATTAGCCGGGGACTTTTATTTTAATATTATGGATATAAAACAATATTTAGACTCAACGTATCTTAAAACTGCAGAACAGGCAGGGCTATCGGATGTGCAGAACAGGGAGATGGTAAGGGCAGCGGTACATGAGGCGATTCATGAAGGCTTTAAGCTGGTAATGATACGCCCCGACATGGTGGCAATGGGCAGGCAGATGGTGGATGACGCACGGTCGAAAGTGCTGGTGGGGACTGTAATCGATTTTCCGCAGGGAAAAGCTGCGCTTGAAGAAAAATTAGCTGAAGCGGAACAGGCTATAGCTGATGGCGCTGACGACCTGGATTTTGTGGTGGACTACAAAGCCTACAGGGAAGGGGATGTGGACAAGATAAAGGAACAGGTGCTGGAGTGTACCCGCCTTGGGCTTTCGAAAGGAAAAACGGTAAAATGGATTATCGAGGTCGCCGCGCTGGACGATCACCAGATCGTACACCTGAGCGCGCTTATTAAAAATGTTGTAATGATGCATTTTGAGGAACAGTACTATAGCCGCGTTTTTGTAAAATCGTCTACCGGATTTTATAAAACAGAAGCCGGTAAGGCAAATGGCGCTACGGTGCCCACCATAAAGCTGATGCTTGAAAATGCATATCCGCTATCGGTAAAAGCTGCCGGCGGGGTACGCAGTTACGAGGAAGCGATTGAGATGATAGCCCTGGGTGTAAAACGTATTGGAACTTCTTCAGCCAAAGCCATTGCCGAAGGTGAAACAGCCGGCAATTCGGGATATTAAAGCAAAAAGCCTTCCCAAACGGGAAGGCTTCTTTTTCATAGCAATTCTGGACGAATTTTTCTTTTTCGTAACAACAATAAACAACTTTATCAGTCATTACATTTATAAGATGCAGCAAAACGGGAATGGTTGCGTGAATAAATAATTTTTTTTTCATTTTCCTGCAGATTCCTTTCTTTTAAGACCATTCCTTTTGAGGAAAACGTTTTTTTGGAGTATCTTTGCGCCAGTTTTTGAAAATCATGAAAATTATTTTGGACGCTTCTCAAACCCCGGTTTCCCTAAAATCGCTTTTTTCGGATTTTGTCGCAATTACAAAAGCCAGGCTGGCAATCAGTGTGATTTTTTCTTCTGTTGCAGGCTACCTGTTAGGCGTTTCCGATGCCAATCCTTTTAGTTGGGTTACCCTTGTAATGCTCACTATTGGCGGGTATTGTATGGTTGGTGCTTCCAATGTTTTTAACCAGATTATCGAGAAAGACCTTGATGCCCTGATGGACAGGACAAAGAACAGGCCGGTGCCATCGGGAAAAGTGTCGGTGCGCACAGCATTCCTTCTTGGCTCGCTGCTGACCATCCTGGGGATAGGCATCCTGTACAGCATCAATCCTAAAACGGCAATGTTTGGGGCAATCTCAATCTTTCTTTATACCAGTATTTACACCCCTCTTAAGACTATAACTCCCCTTGCTGTATTTGTGGGTGCCTTTCCCGGCGCCATACCTTTTATGCTGGGCTGGGTAGCTGCAACCAATAACTTCGGTATTGAGGCAGGTACGCTTTTCCTGATACAATTCTTCTGGCAGTTCCCGCATTTCTGGGCTATTGGCTGGTTTTTGTTTGACGATTATAAAAAAGCCGGTTTCTTTATGCTGCCGACAGGGAAGAGGGATAAGAAAACCGCATTGCAGACAATACTATATACCGTGTGGCTTATCGGGGCATCGCTGCTTCCCGCGACGGGTTATACCGGGGAGCTGAAGCTGAGCCTTGTTTCGGCGGTGATCGTTTTCCTTTTGGGATTGTGGATGTTGGTGTATGCGGTAAAGCTATATAAAAAAATGGATGGCCCTACGGCCAAAAAACTCATGCTTGTAAGTGTTTCCTATATCTCGCTGATGCAGGTGATACTTGTAGCGGATAAATTTATCAGGTAAGATATGATGACTCTTGAAGAACACAGGGAAAGAACCGCAAAATCTAAAAAGATGCTGCTGTGGTTCGGTATGGTGAGTATGTTTATGACTTTTGCAGGGCTTACGAGCGCGTATGTGGTGAGTACTTCGAGGCCGGACTGGCTTAATGATTTTAAGCTTCCCAACGCGTTTATCATCAGTACGGTGGTTATCGTAGCGAGTAGTATAACGTTCCATCTGGCCAAGATGGCTATAAAAAAGGGCGATCGTAACGGAACTTCGCTGTGGCTGCTGGTAACGCTGGCTCTGGGGATTGGATTTGTAATAGCCCAGTTTTATGGTTTTAACCAGGTAATAGCGAGTGGCTATTTCTTTACCGGACCGGAGAGTACGGTAACAACTTCATTTTTGTATATTGTTGCTACACTGCACCTTGCGCATCTTTTTGCTGGAATTATTGTGCTTTTAGTAGTAATTTATAATCATTTTAAACAGAAATACAATGCTTCTCAAACCGTTGGTTTAGAGTTGGGTGCAATGTTCTGGCACTTTCTCGATTTACTGTGGGTTTATTTGTTTTTGTTTTTCTATTTCTATTAAAAGAAAAAAATGTAAATTTGAAAACTTTTTAACCTAACAATTTTATATGGCAGCGACAGTTACTACAGCTACTACAGGTAAAACATGGGACGGCGGAAACGAGCCAATGGGAGCCAGTTATGGCAAGCTCATGATGTGGTTCTTTATCGTATCGGATGCGCTTACTTTCTCCGGTTTCCTTGCCGCTTACGGCTTTTCAAGGTTTAAATTTATTGAGACATGGCCTATAGCCGACGAAGTGTTTAACCACTTCCCGTTCATGCACGGTACTGATGCGCCGATGTACTATGTGGCGTTCATGACATTTGTCCTTATCTTTTCCTCAGTAACAATGGTGCTTGCAGTAGACGCGGGCCATCATTTGAAAAAGACTAAAGTGGCAATCTATATGGTACTTACCATTATTGGTGGTTTTATCTTCCTTGGCTCACAGGCGTGGGAGTGGAAAAACTTCATCAAAGGTGAGTTTGGCGCTGTTGAAACAAGAGGTGGTGCCATTCTGCAATTTGTTGATGCTGATGGCAAAAGGGTAGCGCTTTCTGAATTTGCTGCCGATATACCTACAGACCGCGTAGAGAAGAAAAAAAGCGAAGGGATATGGTTTCAGAGCGGGCCTGCTATGTCTACTTATTCTGTTGAAGAAGTGGTAGAAGGCTTTAAAGCAAACCCGAACCTGCGGGTAAGGACAGAGTTCCTTACCAAAGAAAAGAAGAAAACGATACTTACTAGGGAGCAATCTATAGAAAGGCTCAAAGAAACACATTATGTAGTTGAAGGTGCAAACCTTATCAGGAACGAATACGGACACAAATTGTTTGCTAACTTTTTCTTCTTTATAACAGGTTTCCACGGTTTCCACGTATTTACAGGTGTAATGCTTAATATCCTTATCTTCTTTAATGTGCTTTTGGGTACTTATGAAAAGAGGAGGAGCTATGAAATGGTTGAGAAGATCGGTTTGTACTGGCACTTTGTAGACCTTGTATGGGTATTCGTATTCACATTCTTCTACCTGGTATAATTATTAAAATATAAAAGCACAGACAAATGGCACATTCTCACGAATCTAACACAAAAAGAATATGGTTTGTATTCGCGCTGCTATCAGTAATAACTATTGTTGAAGTTATACTGGGTATCATCAAGCCTGATTCATTATACATGACAAACCTGTTCCACATGAATTTGTTGAACTGGATATTCATCATCCTTACGATTTTTAAAGCTTACTATATTACCTGGGAATTTATGCACATTGGTGGAGAAAGAGGCAGCCTTAAATGGTCTGTCGTAGCTCCTCTTGTATTCCTGGTTATTTATTTGGTGTTCATCATACTTATAGAAGGTAACTATGTTTTTGATGTGTTTCACAAATCACATTACAAGTGGATCTTCTAATAAGATATTAAACGATAAAAAAGACGGTTTTTCAGCCGTCTTTTTTTATTTTTGTACCGGAAATTCCTCATCATGAAAAGAAAGATCGTTCTCCTTTGCCTCCTTATACTTCCGCTTACCATTTATGTATATTTTTCGATGGCAAAGCACAATTCACTCTTTTTGCCGGTGATAACAGAACAGGTTGGTGAACTGCCTTCGGGTGCCACTTTAGACAACAAGCCCGTCTCGCTGAACGGTAAGATTTCCATCATTGGGTTTCTGGGCCGTGATTTCCTGAAAAAGAAAGAAACGGTCTTTAATATCAACCAAAAGATCAATAGCAAATACAAAGACTTTTCCGATTTCCAGATCGTAATGGTGCTTCCTGATGGTACGCAGCAGGATGTTCAGCAGGTTGCCGCAGAGGTGAAGGCTATGGCTGATATTTCTAACTGGAAGTTTATCTTTACAGATCCAAAAAGCATAAAGCAATTTTACGCCTCACTTCAGGTTAAAGAGCCTATTGGTGAAGATGCCTCTACCTTTAACCTTTTTATTATCGATAAAAAGAAAAGCCTTAGGGGAAGGAAGGGAAAAGATAAAGAAACCGGTAAAGAGGAATATAAGGACAGCTATAATTCGTTCTCAGCTGCCGAGCTCCACAACGAAATGACCGACGATGTAAAGATACTTTTGAGGGAATACCGCCTTGCCCTTAAAAAGAACGATACCCTGAAAGGCGTTAAACGAGAAATATAATGAAGAATAAATCGTACTCTTATATCGGTATATCTTTTATTGTACTGATATTCGGTATATGGGCTGTGCCGAAGATCGTTGCCAAATTTCAGAAATCCGACCTTGTAGAAATTGGCCCTGTGCCGCAGTTTGAACTGACTGACCAAAACGGTAAGAAAATCTCTAATAAAGATTACCTGGGTCAGGTATACGTAGTGGAATTTTTCTTTACTACCTGTCCAACCATCTGTCCGAAGATGAACCAGAATATGCTGTTGTTGCAGGAAGAGTTTTACGGTAATCCAAAGTTCGGGATTGCTTCCTTTACAATCAACCCCGAACATGATACCCAACAGGTTTTGAAAGAGCATGCACAACATCTGGGCGTAAAGCATTATAACTGGCATTTCCTTACAGGTGACAGCGAATACATACGCAACCTTGCGGTAAAAGGCTTCAACCTGTATGCCGGAACAAATAAGAATGCCCCAGGGGGCTTTGAGCATTCGGGAATGTTTGCGCTGGTAGATAAAGAAGGCAACATTCGCAGCCGTAAGGACAGTTTTGGTAACCCCATAACCTATTACGACGGATTGGAAGATTCGGGAGTAAAAGCAATTAAAGAAGACATTAAAAAGTTACTTGAAGAATAATGGAAAATCTTGTGAATAAAGAGGCTGAAAGCAAATACAATAAATGGATCATTGTGCTTTCTGTGGCCATACCGCTGGTAGTAGCATTGCTGTTTGGTGTAAACCTGAGAAAGCTTGGATATGATGTAAAGCCCTTGTCATTCCTTCCACCGATATATGCAACGATAAACGGGCTTACCGCAGTTGTGCTTGTTGTAGCGGTTTTGGCTGTTAAGAACGGGAAACAAAAGCTGCATGAGAACCTTATGAAATTCGCCATAGGACTGTCTGTATGCTTCCTCGGAATGTATGTGGCCTATCACATGACCTCCGATTCTACGCCTTATGGTGGTGAAGGTGCCCTAAAGTATCTTTACTTTTTTATCCTGATTTCGCATATCCTTTTGTCGATTATAATTATACCTTTCGTTCTTATAACTTACGTTAGGGCTTTGGCAGGTAATTTTGCAAGGCACAGGAAAATCGCACGCATTACGTACCCAATGTGGCTGTATGTGGCTGTAACCGGTGTAGTGGTTTATGTTATGATATCACCTTATTACGCACACTAATGATGGCTGTAAACAAGATAAAAACAGTTTTGTTGGTATTTACGCTTTTGTTGGTTACAGCGGGGGCAAATGCGCAATGTGCCATGTGCCGTGCCGCGCTGGAAAATAGCGACGGTACGATAAAGGCGGAAGGTGTAAACAACGGTATTATGTACCTGATGATATTCCCGTACCTGTTAGTAGGGCTGGTAGGTTATGCCGTATACAGGCTACGCAGAAATAAAAAGAAAGCGGTAGCTGCAGAGTAGCTGTCAGTTTCAGTTTTCAAATAAATTTTCATTTAGATATAACTAAGAGAGCCGTTGGATTACAACGGCTCTCTTAGTTATGATTTGAAGTGTCATTTGTCTGCAAACTGTGACTGATACTGTAAACTAAAATTACTTCATTCCATCAATCTTTACATCCATTTTTCCGGAGCCTTTAATAAAAGCGATAATGGCATTATTGGTAAGCTCTACTTTGTCGAATTCAAAGTCATTTAGCGTGCCGTTTACAAAGATGCCCGGCATTGGGGAGTAGTTGCTAAGATATGGTGTGAGGTTTTTCTTGCCATCTTCAAGATTTTGCTTTATCGAGTAGCGGCAGTTCTCCTGAATCTTTCTTAGGATGTAGCCCTCCGCAAGCCAGTTGGCCGTACGCATCAATACACTTTTAGTATTGAGTACATAATCCATCTGGTCGAAATAGATCTCTTTGGTAACGGTATTGTAGTTTGGATATCCTGTAAGGTATATTGTCCCGTTAATGCTGCCGGTCATATCCAATGCCACAATCATTTTTCCGTCTTTGCTCCACAGGTCTACTTTCTGTACGGTTACTTTTCTTTTGCCTTCGCCGAATTCCTGTCCATGGAAATTTTTGGTGATTATTTTAGAAGCGCTCTCATAGGTGGAAACGGCGGCGACTACCACATCAATTTTATCCGGCATAGTGCTTACGGCTTTAAGCACTACGCTCTCTTTTTTAAATGTTTTCTTTGGCTCCTGGCCAACACGGGTTTCCATGCTGCACTTCAGGCCCATATTCATCGTAATCTGCTTCTTGCCTAAAACGGCATCGGTAACATACAGTTCTATTGGATTTAGCGAAAACCATGTCTCGTACTGCTCACTCGTAAGAAAGGGGGTATTGATTTTTTCAAGGGCATTCAGCACCTGTGGCTTGAAGTCGGAAATTTTGGCAAGCGACTTGTCGATCTCGCTTTCTATTCGTGACTTGAACATCTTAATAGCCGGGTTGATCAGGTATGTAACGGCAATTTTCTTTCCGGCAATGGTTACGGTAGGGCTTTCTTTCCATTCTAGTGTTTCAATGGTAGTCGTGGTTGTCATTTTCCAGTTGGAAAGTGAAATTTTACTGCTAAAGGTAATCACGGCATCCATATTCACTTCCCGCGTATCATGCAGGTCTACACCCAATGCGGTGGTGCCGTAGCGCACATTGGCTGTAACCTTTATAGGTACTACAGATTTCAGCTTTCCTTTGTCTTCAGAAAATTTTATCGGGGCGGTTTTCCACACTTTCATTGCGATGTCATCATCTTTAAGGTTGTTGTCTTCATAAATGACTCCGCTAAGCAGTTTGTTGGTCTGCGTTTCGATATCAGCGATCGTAATACTTACAGGAAGATGGATGAATGAAGTGGCAGACTGGTACACTACATCTGTAGTATTACCGGGTTCGGGCTTAAGAGCCTCAATTTGTTTTGTTGAAGAACAGGCCGAAAGCAGCAAGGTGCCAATAAATGTCCATGCTAACACGTTAAGTTTCATAATGATGATGATTTGCGGGCAAATGTACTATTATTTCAGTAACAATTTTAACAGGAAAGCGTCAAATAAGAAATGGCTGATGGCAATAGCTTCATATATTTTGATAAATTTGTAACAGCATCCCAACTGATTATGGAAAAAAAATTTTTTACCACGTTTTTTTGCATGGCTATACTGTGTTTTCAGTCGTATGGGCAGGAAAAAAAGTGGACCCTAAAAGAGTGCGTAGAATATGCACTTCAGCACAATATCTCTATTAAGCAATCGGAACTTGACCTGAAGCTGAACGAGATTTCCAGAAAAGATGCTTTGGGGAATTTCCTGCCAACAGCCAATGCCAGCATCAACCATTCCTGGAATATTGGTCTTAATCCCGACCCGATAACAGGTATCCAGCAGCAGCAGACGACCATGTTTAGTAATGCGGGCCTGAGCACCTCGGTCGATATTTACAAAGGTCTCCAGAATCAGGCGCAGTTTCGTAAGGCAAAAATGACTATTGTAGCCGGGCAGTATCAACTACAGAAGATGCAGGAAGATACAGCGCTTAATGTAGCCAATGCCTTCTTACAGATATTGTTCAATAAGGAAAACCTTAAAGTACAGCAGCAGCAGCTTAAGGTAGACCTTGAACAGGCGGAACGTTCTAAAGAGCTCCTTGAGGGCGGGGCAATACCAAAAGGTGACCTGCTTGACATTGAAGCAACAGTTGCGGCCGACAGGCAGCGTGTGATACAGGCGGAAAACCAATTGCTGATATCGAAACTTAGCCTTGCGCAATTACTGCAGTTGCAAAACTTCCAGACTTTTGATATTGCTGACGAAGAGTACCCGATGGAGAACGAAATACTCCTTCAGACACCTGAAGCTATCTACAACAAAGCAAAATCTTTCCGTGTGGAAATGAAACTGGCCTTGGCTAACCTTGATGTTGCCGGGCAGGATGTAAAAATAGCACGGGGTGCCTACCAGCCAACATTGAGGGGTTTTTACAGCCTTGATACGAGGGTACTCTATTCTGATTATATCGATTATATAACACCAACCGGGGGTGGAGCACCGCAACCGGTATTCCGGAGCCAGCCACCGCTTTTGGACCAGGTATGGAATAATAAAGGACACGCGTTCGGCTTCCAGCTTTCGATACCAATACTGAACGGGTTTGCCACAAGGAATAATGTTGAGCGTTCTAAAGTAGCGTTTGAGCGTTCAAAACTTGCCTTAAGCCAGCAGGAACTCGACCTGGAACGTAATGTGTATACTGCTTATACGGATGCACTGGGCGCCCTCAGGTCTTACGAAGCAGCGGTTTCGGCAGCCAAAGCAAGGGCAGAAGCGCTCAGTTATGCAAAAGACCGTTACGAAGTGGGCCTAATCAATGTATTCGATATGAATCAGGCGCAGGGATTGTCAGTCAACGCCCAGTCGGAAGTACTGCGTACCAAATACGATTATATATTCAGGGTTAAAATTCTCGAGCTTTATTTCGGGATACCAATTTTTCAAAAATTATAGCAATGTCAAAAAAAACAGTTTACTTTTTACTAGGAGGTTTAGTGCTGCTTGTAGTGGTTGTAGTTGTGCTTAAAAAAAGCGGGACTATTGGCAATAACGATGAGGGTAAAGAGGTAGAGACCGCAACAGTACAACAGATCACGCTTACCGAAACCGTTTCTGCCACCGGTAAAATACAGCCGGAAGTAGAAGTTAAGATATCTTCTGAAGTATCGGGAGAGATCATAGAATTACCTGTAAAGGAAGGGCAGGCTATCAAAAAAGGGGATCTTTTGGTTCGTATAAACCCCGACCTTTATGAATCGGGCGTTAGCAGGAGCGCGGCGTCGCTTTCAACAGCACGTGCAGGCCTTTCACAGTCGGAAGCACAGCTAAAAGAGGCTAAGGCCAACTACGACCGTAATAAGCGCCTGTTCGATAAAGGGGTGATATCAAAATCCGAATGGGATAAGATCGTTTCGGCATACGAAGTGGCACAGGCAGGTAAGCAATCGGCTTACTTTAACGTGCAAAGCGCGGGAGCAACGGTTACAGAGGCGCGCGATAACCTCAACAGGACTACTATCTATGCCCCCGTTGACGGTACGATTTCCAAGCTGGATGCAGAACTGGGTGAGCGCGTTGTAGGTACGCAGCAAATGACAGGTACTGAGATTCTTCGTGTAGCCAATCTTAATAATATGGAGGTAGAGGTTGATGTAAATGAAAATGATATTGTAAAGATAGAAATCGGTGACGAGGCCGATATAGAAGTAGATGCTTACCTGAAAAGGAAATTTAAAGGTGTTGTTACCAGTATTTCCAATTCTGCGGCGGCCGGCCTTACAGCCGACCAGGTGACTAACTTTAAAGTGAAAGTGAGGATACAGAAAGAGTCATATGAAGATATGATCAAAGGCAAACCTTCGAACTACTCACCGTTCAGGCCGGGAATGACTGCTACTGTAGATATCATTACCGAGAAGAAGCAAAATATCGTGGCTGTGCCTATAAGCTCTATCGTTGTGAAATCGGATACTACCGCAACCAAGCGCGATGTGGTAAAGGAACTTGAAGAGAAAGAAAAAGAAACTGAAACCGGTAAAGTAGAGAAGAAGCACGAGTGCGTATTTGTAAAGGTAGGGGACAAGGCCGTATTGAGGCCAGTTGTTACCGGAATACAGGACGATACCAATATTGAGATTGTCAGCGGACTGAAAAAGGGAGAAGAGGTTATTACGGGCCCTTATACTATGGTTACAAAAGACCTGAACCCGAATGATAAAGTAAAGACAAAACCAAAACCAAAAGACAAGTAACCTTTATGGGTTATATACTTAATATCGAGACTGCCACCAAAAACTGTTCTGTAAGCCTGGCTAAGGATGGTGAAACAAAGGTGCTGAGAGAATATGCGGGGGAAGGATATGCCCATGCTGAAAAACTCCATGTTTTTATAGAAGAGGCGCTTATTGAGGCGGGTACATCCTTTAAAGATCTGGATGCTGTTGCAGTAAGTATGGGGCCGGGATCGTATACCGGGCTCCGTATAGGTGTTTCTGCCGCCAAAGGCTTATGCTATTCGTTGGGTATTCCGCTTATCGCTGTAGATACGCTGGAAGTGCTTGCGAAGGGCATTGGTATAGGTGAAGGGGTTATCATCCCAATGATTGATGCCAGGCGTATGGAAGCTTATACAGCAGTTTTTAACGCGGGTTATAATAAACTGCGCGAGACAAAAGCGGAAATCATTACAGAGGATTCTTTCTCGGAATTTGGTGGTGTAAAGCACCTTTTGGGTGATGGTTCCGGAAAATGCAGGGATATCCTTAATGATGCATTTGTGTATCACGATGTGCTTTACCCATCGGCAAAAGAGATGAGCGCGCTGTCATTTGATAAGTACAAAAAAAGCGACACCGTAGATGTCGCTTATTTCGAACCCTTCTACCTGAAGGATTTTATTGTAAAATAAATTACAGTATTGTTTCAAGGTAACCTGAAAGCTGCTGAAGGTCAGTTTCTTTCTCGAGGTCGATCTTGTTCTTTTTGATGAATTCAAGCACTTCTTTGCTCTTGCCCGGAACCAGGTTGGCTACGTCTTTTTTGCCTGAAACAAAAACGGCATCACCACCATTGATTTTTACATAGAATTCATCATCCACTTTTTTGTAATTCGCAGGCTTAGAAGTTGCATAGCTGTTTTGCGCTACCCTTCCAGGCTGCAGAATGATAACTTCCCTTTTGTATATTGTAACTTTAGGGTTTTCGCTAACTACGTTAAGATAGCCGTTTACACGCTCACCTTTTTCAGTTTTATAATTTTGCAGTGAATAAACATCTCCGGTACCTGTAAGGGTTACGGTAAGTCCGTTTTGTTTCGGAAGTGCTTGTGGCCTGCCTTCTGAGTTTGTCATTTCAAAATAGTCCGAGTAAGCATTGTAGCGCACAAGTACTGTCTGGTCATTACCGGCAACTTTAGCAGGCATGTATTTTTCATTCAGGTACATAGATCCCGTTGCGGCCATCGGCTTTTCAGCGCTTGTCATGATCTGTCCGTTTCCGCTGTGTACCGGTGTCTGGTTAATCTGGGCATTCACAAATAGTGGTGAAATAGCCAGAGCCAAAGCAGATATAAGATTCAATTTTTTCATTATCTGATCGTTTTTTTTGATTAAGGAGCCAAATATACTTTATTATTTGTAAAAAACTTTCTTACAGTAGGATAAATTTACAAATACCGTGCCTTAAGTTGGGGATACTCAGCAAAATGCCGATAATTATATGATTTTTATTTTTTTTCCTCTTTTTTAATGTGAATGTCTCTTTGAGGGTTTGGAATGGCAATCCCCGATTGTTCAAAGGCAGATTTTATGTTCTCATAAAAGTCAGAAACCACCTTGCCGTGATGGCCTCTTTCCGACCATAGGTATACCGCTATATTAATGGAATTTTCTCCAAGCCCTTTAATCTCTACAGCCGGACCAGGTTCTTTTAATATCTTTTCATCCTTTTTTAAGGTGTCAAAAATCACTTGTTTTACCTTTTTCAGGTCGCTGTCATAATCAATACCCAATAGAATTTCGGCCCGCCTGAGGGGCTCCTGCGAATAGTTCTTAATGGTATTATTCGACAGCGCTCCATTCGGCATATAAATCACCTGGTTATTGGAAGTGATTATCCTGGTGCTGAAGATCTGTATGCTGTTTACGGTACCCCCCTGCCCCTGGGCTTCTATATAATCACCTACCCTGAAAGGCTTGAAAAGTATAATGAGTAAGCCGCCCGCAAAGTTGGACAGCGACCCTTGAAGCGAAAGGCCGATCGCAAGTCCCGCCGCACCGATAGCCGCTACGAAAGACGAGGTTTCCACGCCAAGTTTCTCGATGACGCTTACAAAAAGCAAAACCCTGAATATCCAGGTGAATACATCGAGAATGAATTTTAGAAGCGTAGGGTCGTGGTCCTCCCGCTTGGTCATAATATTGGTTATAACCTTCCGGAACAGCTTGATCAGCAGTAATCCAATGATCAGTGTTACGATCGCTACCAATAACCGGGGCATGTATAAAACCAGCATATCGGCAAACTTACCCAGGTAAACATCCATATTCTCCATAGAACCTTACAATTTTAGATCGGCAAAAATATCCTGAATTGCGCTTTTTGGCAAATCGCAGGCCTTGTTTTTGCAAACATATAACATAAGTTTTTCATCGGTATTGCGGTTGGCGAGGAAAGGCAGCGATGATTCGCCGGCACTTCCCGCTACGATAATATGGGGGAAGTAATGGCTGTTGATTTCTTTTACAGCAGTTGTCGCATCCGTACCACATACAGCCAGTTCCCTGTTTTCTGCAGAAAGATCCAGCCACAAATTCATCCAGTTCGAAAAAGCGGAAGGGTAGTCCATTCCGGGAATCACCTGATACAGCATTTGTAACGCGACTTTTTCATAATATCCATTATCATATAAGAGGCTGAGCTTGTATAAAACATTGGCCATGACAGAATTGGAGGCAGGGATAACGTTGTCTTCCGTTTCATAGTGCTGTGCTACAAGTTTTTCCGCGTTTGAGGCGGTATAGGCGAAGAAGCCTGTGCCGTCATCATAAAAATTCTCAAGGCAGTAATCGGTAAGTTGTTTGGCATAGCCGAGCCATTTCTCTTCCAGGGTGGCTTCATATAATGTAATAAAAGCATCCGCGGTATGTGCGTAGTCCTCAAGGAAACCTTTTATCTTAGTGATGCCATTCTTGTAGGTGCGCCACAAGTGGCCTTCGGGGCTCCACAATACATCGGCAATAAACATGGCGTTGCGTCGGGCTGCGGTCAGGTACTCTTCATTGCCAAACGCTTTATAGGCATCGGCATAGCCCTTAAGCATTATGGCATTCCAGGAGGTAAGGGTTTTGTCATCAAGGCCTGGTTTTATGCGGTATTCCCGAGCTTCATACAGCAATTTCTCCCACTCATGTTTCTTGTCTTTCAATTCGGAAACTGATATTCCGGCTTTATGCGCCTGATCTTCTATAGTGTCATTTTGTATCAGTACAAACCTCCCATTCTCCCAAAAACCAAATTCATTTATACTGTAAATGTCTGCAAACAGGCTAAAATCATTTTCCAAAAGTTCTTTCAGCTCATCTTTTTCCCAAGTGTAAAAAGCTCCTTCCTCCATGTGTCCGCGCGCATCTGGGCTGTCGGCATCCAGGGCACTGTAAAAGGCTCCGGTCTTATCGGTGAGTTCGTTAGCAATAAAAAAGTGTGTCTTGGCTATTACTTCTTTGTACAATTCATTTTTAGTGCGTTTGTAGGCTTGCGCGTAGAGGCTCATCAGTTGGCCGTTGTCATACAGCATCTTCTCAAAATGCGGCACATGCCACCTAAGGTCTACCGAGTAGCGGGAAAATCCGCCGCCCAGGGTATCGAACAGGCCGCCCCATGCCATACGGGTAAGGGTAATGTCTACGTGATTAAGCAGCTCAGTATTATTAGACTGGAATCCGTAACGTTGCAGAAAGCTGAAGTTGTTAGGTAGCATGAATTTCGGTGCCTTTGCATAGCCGCCAAAATCATGGTCGAAGCTCTTTGCCCATTTCGCTACAATAGGCTTCATGCCCGATGGCTCGGGGATCGCGCCATCCACGGCAGGGCGTAACAGGCCAATGTGCTGCACGCCTTCCATGAGCTTTTCGGCGTAATCAACCATCTTATCGGGTTGGGTTTCAAAAAGTTCTTGAAGCTGTTTCAGGGCATCCATCCAGGTGTTCTTCCGGAAATACGTACCGCCCCAAACCGGCCGGCCATCGGGCAAAAGCACCGCGTTCATTGGCCATCCGCCCTGGCCGGTCATCAGCTGTACCGCCTTCATATACGTGGCATCCACATCGGGGCGTTCCTCGCGGTCGACTTTTATGGAGATGTAATGGCTGTTCATTAGTTGAGCGACCTCTTCATCTTCAAAGCTTTCGTGTTCCATAACGTGGCACCAGTGGCATGCCGAATAGCCGATGCTTACGATGATCAGCTTGTTTTCTTGTCGGGCCAGGGCCAGGGATTCCTCGTTCCATGCCTTCCAGTAAATGGGATTGTTGGCGTGTTGCAGTAGGTAGGGACTGGTTTCATTATGGAGTTCATTCATGGCAGATGTGTTATTTTGTAAAATTACTCAAACCAAAAAAGGGAGGCAAACCATTTTGGTTTTTAAAGGGAAAAAGCGCCTTATATTTCACATTTGGACAACGAGTTTGCTTACTAAGATATAGAAAAGCAATTTTTATTCCCTTAGGAATAAACAGGCACGTAACAGAGTGGGAGGATTTTTTTAGAGTTATTTAACGCAATAGCGTATTTAAATACAACCTTTAGGATAATTGTGTAACGGCAGCATATTGGTAATGTTTGATATTTGTTTACTACGCTTCAGTTTGGAAATCAGGCTGAAGATTAAACTAAACAGATAAATATGCAACTTACATCAACAAACAAAACATCGGCTGACATGGCCGATGACACAAAAAGGGAAAGCTATGATATGGTAGTATTCTGCCACCTGCGATGGGGGTTCGTCTATCAAAGGCCGCAACACATAATCAGCAGGATTGCGAAAGATAAAAAAGTGTTGCTTATTGAAGAACCATGGCTTCGTGATGACACCCGGGAGAGCAGGCTTGAAATAATAGACGCAAATCTGCACATACTTCAGCCAAACGTGATGCGTATAGAAGATATCGGAGGAATATTGGCCCAGTACTGTGATAAGAATATCGCAACCGGCTGGTTCTATTCCGCATCTTTTATTCCGTTGCTGGAGTACTTCAGTTTTAATACCGTTATATATGACTGCATGGATGAGCTGTCAATGTTCAAGGGTGCTCCGGAAAGTCTTATCGAACAGGAAAAGTACCTTATGAGCCTTGCGGATGTTGTATTTACAGGGGGGAAATCGCTATACGAGTCCAAAGCGCAATTTCATGACAATGTGTACTGTTTTCCAAGCTCAGTAGACAGAGTACACTTCGCAAAGGCGTTAAACGGCATTGCTGTTCCGTCGGATATGCCATCAGGCAAGCCTGTGGTGGGCTATTTTGGCGTGATTGATGAGCGGATAAATATGGAGCTGGTAAATGAAGTTGCCCTGCTCCGGCCCGAAATCAACTTTGTAATGATAGGGCCGCTTGCCAAGATTGGCGAACATGAGCTTGCTAAACAGCCTAATATATATTATGCCGGAATGAAAGACTACCGGGATTTACCGGCCTACCTCAAAGGTTTCGATATTGCCATGATGCCCTTTGCTCTAAATGATGCTACCCGATATATAAGCCCGACAAAAACGCTGGAGTATATGGCTGCAGGAAAGCCTGTTATTTCTACACCGATCATCGATGTGGTGCGCGATTATAGCGGCTGTGTAAGTATTGTTGAAACGGCATATCAGTTTGCCACGGCTATAGATGCGGCTTTACAGGCAGATCCTTTGGCACGTTTGGCTCAATACAACGCGATACTGGAAAAAACATCCTGGGATGCCACAGTACAAAAAATGCAGGCCATAATGACAAATACCGTAACAGCATGAAAAACGCAGACATAATTATAGTAGGGGCCGGCATCTCCGGAGCTGTCCTGGCAGAACGTTATGCCAGCCTGGGCAAGAAAGTACTCGTAATTGAGAAGCGAAATCATATCGCTGGCAACTGCTACGACTATATTGATGAAAACGGCATACTCGTTTCCAAATATGGGGCACACCTTTTTCACACCAATGAAGAAGAGGTTTGGGAGTATGTAAACAGGTTTTCCAACTGGTACGAATGGGAGCACAAGGTTATTGCGAAAGTAGACGGGCAGATGGTTCCTATCCCCGTAAATATTACTACTGTCAATAAACTGTTCGGACTTGATATATCGTCTGAGGACGAGATGAAAGAATGGCTTAACAACAACCGTGTGGTGACAGAAGCGCCTGCCAATGGCCGTGAGGCGGCATTAAATAAAGTAGGCCCTGTGCTTTACGAAAAAATGTTCCGTCATTATACCAAAAAGCAGTGGGATAAATATCCTGAAGAGCTTGATGCTTCGGTACTGGACAGGATACCGGTGCGGACGAATCTGGACGAGCGCTACTTTTCGGACACCTACCAGGCACTTCCAGAAGGCGGATATACCCGGCTTTTTGAGCGCATACTGGACCATCCTAATATTGAAGTGGTACTCAACATGGATTTTTTTGATATAAGGGACCAAATGGAAAATTATGAGAAACTCTTTTATACCGGGCCGGTAGACCGTTTTTTTGACTTTATGCACAGCATGGAGGATAAGCTGGAGTACAGGTCTATCAATTTTGTGTCTGAAACAGTTGATGCGGAGTATTTTCAGGAAAATTCGGTTGTCAACTATCCGGGTGAGGAAGTCGCCTATACGCGTATTATCGAATATAAGCATTTTGGCAACCAGGAGTCGGAGAAGACAACGATAGTAAAGGAGTTTACCACAGATGAGGGCGAACCGTACTATCCGGTTCCTAATGAAAAGAACAGGGCGATATACGAGAAATACAGGCAGGAAGCCGAAAAGCTTACCGATATTTATTTTGTAGGGAGGCTTGCCAATTATAAATACTTTAATATGGACCAGGCTTTTAAAAATGCGCTTGATCTTTTCCGGATACTGGAGCCGGTATCTGAGAGTGAGGCCAGGTCAAAGGCTGTAGCAGTATGAGTACGTTCAGCTCTTTTCTTATGGGTGGCTTTGAATGTGCCGACCATATCAACCGTTCGGGGCAGCGTGTTAACCTTCATATAGAAACAGCCCACGATATGCGGGTAGCCGAAGATTATGCTAACCTTGTTTCTGTCGGTATTACAGTTGTCCGTGAGGGCGTATGCTGGAGCGCTGTCGAAACTGCGCCATATAGCTTCGATTTTTCAGAGGTGCATAATCGCATACGGGAAGCGGAAGCAAATAACATCCAGCAAATATGGGATTTGTGCCATTTTGGCTATCCCGACGGGTTGTTTCCTACCCACCCGAATTTCTGTTCGAGGTTCGAGGCGTTGTGTACGGCTTTTGCCAAATTTTACAGGGAGGTTACCAATGAAGTGCTGTTTGTTGTGCCTGTAAACGAGATTAGTTTTTTGTCATGGCATTCGGGCGATGTTCGCGGTACCGTTCCTTTTGCGGTAAACAGCGGGTGGGATATCAAATACCATCTTTGTAAGGCAGCGATAGTCGGGATTAACGCGCTTAAGGTGGTTTTACCCGACTGCCGGATTGTGTTGGTGGAGCCGTTGATAAAAATACACAGCAGCATTGAGTCGGAAAGCGCTTTAGTAGATGAGCTGAATAGCCACCAGTTTCAGGCCATGGATATTATAGCCGGGAGAATGTGCCCGGAACTGGGAGGTAAAGAAGAAAACCTCGACATTCTCGGTTTTAATTATTACTGGAACAGCCAGTGGGAGCATGCCAAAGGGTCGCTGGAGTGGCCGGATACAGAAATGAAAAGGAGTTCACTTGCCAGCATGTTGCAGATGGCCTACCATCGCTACAACCGGCCCCTGTTCCTTTCGGAAACCGGCCATTTTGGAGAAGGCCGTGAGCAATGGATCGATGAGGTAACGCAGGAGTGCGCCGATGCATTGCGATTGGGTGTCGAACTGTTGGGAATGTGTATCTATCCGGTTACCGACAGGCCTGACTGGGACGACCTTACCAATTATCACGATTGTGGAATATGGGATCTTGACGAACACAAAAACAGGATACCGCACCTCCCATCCTTAAAGGCTATAGCAAGATGCAATGAACAGATTGGTGCTATCCTGCGGCACAGTGAAAATTCACGATTTTTACAGGAAGCGGCAGCAATGGCCGCAATAATTACGGAACTTGATGAAGTAGCATCAGAAGCTAATGTATAAGATAATCCCCACTCGCCTGAGTGGGGGTTTAATGATTATTTATGAACTAAAGGTTTCGGTTTGTAAATATGTAAAGCTCTCCCCAAAACATTGTCCACACTCATCAAATACGAACTGATCTTGTTGTAATTTCGTTTAATAACTATCTATCTGATGTTTCAGCCAGCCTTCTAATTTTTTAAATTCTTCTGTTGAAATCTCTTTTTTGTAGTTGTTTATTTTATGCAATAAATCTTCATATTCTTCCGGATCGTAAAATTCTCTGGGATCTTCCCCGAATTTAATTCTTTCAGTGTGCCTTGCTATCATTTCATGTGTTATGTCGACGTGGAAATCGGCAATGATTTGAGGGTTATCGGTGTACTCTGCAATCAGGTACTCTTCGAAACTATAGTTCCACAGATCGAAATCATTACTGGTCCTGAAATACAATTTTCCTTCTGTAATTTCATATCGGCTAATTAAAGTGTCCCAAATGATGTAAAATAAGGCGTCTTCTAAATAGGGAGACAGATTGCTTAGGAATTCATTAAAATCACTCCCGAAACCATACTTGCTTCCGTCCTGAATGGCTACAAACAGGCCGGGTGTACCAAAGTCAATTATTCTCTCATTGGCGTATATTGCACATCTCATTATTTTTCCGTTATCTGACTTCGTAACGAAGGTGTTTGAAAAAATACCGTAGCCATCACTACAGTCTGTCCGGCTGCCAATATATTTTTCATGAAACAGATGCTCTTTATCTTTTCTTACAGGCAGGATGGCTCCCGAATTGATAACTTTCGGTTTCACTTGATATACTTCATGCAGTGTTCCCATTTATTCCTTCTTAATTACTACGGCTATTGCCTGGCTTTATACGGAGATATTGAAATTTCAAATTTAATCAAACCATTAGCTTTAACCATATTTTACGTAATTAAAACATCCCTATGCCAATATATCATTTTGAGTGCATTTTCGAAGCTTGTCAAAAGTTAATGTAGTTTTACTTGTAAGGTGTTTATGATAGTGACAAGAGTAAATTTCCGGGAGCATAGCGTTAAATTCAATATTTCCGATGTTGTGTTTATTTATGAAAATAATTATATCAATTAATGTATAATATGTGAAATAGTTGAGTTTTTTAATAAATAACTTAATTTATTTTATATTTAAACATTCATAAACTTAACAAACTAATGTCGCCTAAATTAAATATACTGGTCGTGGACGACCATCCTATGATAATAGACGGCTACCTGTCGATCATATCAAACTACATTAAAGGTTACACCTTTAATTTTTTAACAGCAACCAATTGTGAAGGTGCCTATCACCTGATCGAGCATAATTTTAATCTGGGGAATGGGATTGATATTGCGATTTTCGATGTGAACCTGCCGGCTTTTAAAGAAAAGAAAATTTTTTCCGGGGGCGAACTTGCAATTTTTTTCAAAACCAAATATCCAAATTCTAAAATTATGATGATCACAATGCATTCGGAAGGCCTGCAGGTCAATACTATTCTCAAAAAAGTAAACCCGCAGGGCTTTTTAAACAAATCTGATATCGGATACAAGACGTTTGTAGAGGTATTTGAAACAGTGTTAGCGGGTAAAGAATATTATACCAAAACAATTTGTGACTCGATACTGGAGTACAACAGGCAAAATTTCAATTTTGACGAAACAGATATTGAAATCCTGTCATTGATCAGCAAAGGCGTCAAGACGAAAGACATACCGGATTACCTGTTTATTACGCTAAGCGCGGTGGAGAAAAGGAAAACTAAAATTAAATTCCACGTATTGAATGACAAGGGTACAGACAAGGAACTGATCGAAAAAGCAAAAAAACTAAAATTACTCTAATTATAAAACCGCAACATTTTTAACATAAAACCACAAATTAAGTTAATAATTTATGAAGATGTTTGTCTAGGCGTTATTATTTGTTCGTTGGTGCACGCAATGGGGAATAATTTGTCTGAAATTATTAACAACATAAATCTTTAATTATGAAACTAGAAAGTTTAAAAGAAAACAAGTTCAAGGATTCGGTTCTAAAAAGAGAGCAACTGTTTATGCTAAATGGTGGAGGAACAAAAACGGATGGCGGACGTGGCTGCGGTGTAGATTCGTATGGCAGGACATACTTTGCTGATTATGGTTATGATGCAATACGAAAAGCTGCAGATGGCAGTACTTTTACTACTTACCATAACAGGACTAATTTTAACTGGTCAGGATCTGAAGGGGAATGCAAATAAAAATCGAAGTAATGGGGTTTTAAAACCCCATTACTTTTTTATAATGCCATATACGCCAAATAGACTATGATTTTAATTTACAGTAAGGACGTTGATGATTTTGTAAATCAGGTTATTGATTGCCTGGATGAGGAGTTTGTCCGGTTTAGTGAATCGGATAAGATTATTATAGAAGAAATGGAATTCAGTAACGAAGACGATTCTTACAGTATCACAAACGATTACCTGAAAAGTGCCCGCCTGGAAAATATCAAAAGCATTTGGTTCAACGGAGGGGGCATCAGCTCCCATGGTAACCCATATGAAGATAAATGCTACGAAACCCTGAATGATGCCTACTTGTTACAGAAGCCTGTATACCAGCTAGGTAAAAGGATGTCGGATTTTGAAGCTAACCGGCTGGATGTAATGCTGGAAGCAAAAAGGCTGGGGCTCAAAATACCACATACGCTTATTACGGGTAATAAGGAAAAGCTTACGCGCTTTTTTGAATTTTATAAAAATACGAACGGTATTATCTCGAAGAGGATATTGGATAGTTATTTTTATGAAGATGAAAAATACTCCTACAACTTTAATCTGACATTTTCGATTACAACGGAAATCCTTGCCGAAGTCCCGGAAGAATTTGCACTGTCTTTTTTTCAGGAACGAATCGTTGCCGATTTTGAAGTCAGGGTTATTTATATCGAAGGCATCATCTACTCGGCGTGCATTTACAATTTTGACGATAATATTGATTACAGGACAAAATTGAGGGAAATGGACGACCTTAGGATAATCCCTTTTACGCTGCCCCATGGAATAGCCGAAAAGATAGATAGGGTTTTTAAAAAATTCAATATGAATTATGGCTCTGCCGATTTAATGTATAGTAACGGGGAATATTATTTTTTGGAAATAAATCCCACAGGGCAGGTAAGTTTTATAAATAATGCGTGCAATTTTTATATTGAAAATGTTTTAGCAGCTAAGATAGAAGATGAAAAATAAGAATCCAATAAATGTTTTTAACGGGCTTAAGTCTGAAATTCAACATGACAGTTCCGGCCAGCCACGGGAAAAAACCAAAAGCAGGCTGGTGCCTATCAAGGCCTTTCAAAATGCTCAAAATATAACAAAGCCATTTGTAAAACCGATCTCTAAAATAGTTTAATTTGAAAACATCTAATTTTATTCTTTTTTCGGACTGTATCCCCGTAAAAGGATTTAATAGGAGTGTTATTTGTGATACAAAGAATAACAGATACTTTTTCATTCCCAATAGCTTATATAGTATCCTGGAAAAATATAATGGTAAAACGGTAGATATAATTAAAAAAGATTTCGATCATCAGTATAATGAGATAATCGACGAATATTTTGTTTTTTTAGTTGAAAACAGGCTTGTTTTCTTCAATCCAACCCCGGAATTGTTTCCTGAAATAAGCACGCAATGGCACAGCCCTTCCAAAATAACGAATATGATCATCGATTATGACGGGATAATGCATGATTTCAATGGATTGATGCCACAATTAGAAGCGCTGAAATGTTCCTACATCCAGTTGCGGTTTTTTAAGCAGGTGGAGTTGGATTTTTTAAAGGCCTTGGTGCAGCGCCTTAATGATGAAAGTTCCAGGGTAGTTTCAATAGATTTTATCATACCATATTACGAAGATTTAAAAATAGAAGAGCTGAATTCGTTCTTAAGCCGGAATATGAGGATACATTCGGTAATCATTTACAGTGCGCCTTATTATAAAAGCTTCAAGCCTGTAAATGGCAATATGGGCTACATAATGCAAACAGAAAGAAATATCGTTAATGAAAAGCACTGTGGGATAATAAGCCCGGAATATTTTTATTCTAACATTAATCTTTTTAGTGAATCGCAGCGCCATAATACCTGTCTTAACCGCAAGGTCTCCATCGATAAGGAGGGCTATATCCGAAACTGCCCATCTATGCCGCAGCAGTTTGGCAATATTAAGGATGTGACACTGGAAGAAGCCATTGGGCATCCTGATTTTAAAAAATACTGGAATATTTCAAAGGATCAGGTTGAAATTTGCAGGGACTGTGAGTTTCGTCATGTCTGTACCGACTGCAGGGCATATACCGAGCGGAACAGCTTTGATGGCGAAATCGATTTGTCCAGGCCTTTAAAGTGCGGCTACGACCCATATACCAATGAATGGGCGGAGTGGAGCGCTAATCCTTTAAAGCAAAAAGCAATTGAATATTATGGTATGCAAGAACTAGTTAACAACCATGCTTAAAAGCTTTCCCTTTTACAAACAGCCCGATTCAAAAGACTGCGGCCCGACATGTTTAAAAATAATTGCCAGGCATTATGGGAAAACACTCAGCATCCAAACATTGCGCGAACTGTCAGAAACGACACGGGCGGGGAGCAATCTCCTGACCCTGAGCGATGCTGCTGAAAAAATAGGGTTAAGGACGCTCGGAGTAAAAATTTCCCTGAACAAACTGACCGAAGCGCCGCTGCCCTGTATCCTGCATTGGAACAATGACCACTATGTGGTTTTGTATAAGATCAGGAGGCGAAAGTCAGATATAGAAAAACTCTATGTGTCAGACCCTGCCCATGGCTTATTAGAATACAGCCGTGAAGACTTCCTGAAATCATGGATAGGGAATAATGCCAATCCCGACACGGAAGAAGGAATTGCATTGCTTGTGGAACCTACGGTACATTTTCATCAGTCCGAATTTGAAACGGAAGATAAAAAAGCATTTGGTTTTTCATTGCTCGCAAATTATGTCAAAAGGTATAAGTCGTTTGTAATACAACTGGCAATAGGATTATTGGCCGGCAGCTTGCTGCAGCTGATATTCCCCTTTCTTACCCAAAGCGTCGTTGATATTGGTATACAAAATCAAAATATTCACTTTATCTATTTGATCCTGTTTGCGCAGCTGTTCCTTTTTTTTGGAAAGACAGCGCTGGAATTTATCAGGAGCTGGATACTGCTGCATCTTTCAACACGGATCAATATTTCCCTTATTTCCGATTTTTTCATTAAAATGATGAATCTCCCAATCTCGTTTTTCGATGTAAGGATGACGGGCGATATCATGCAGCGCATCAACGATCATCAGCGCATTGAGCGCATCCTTACAACTTCCTCGCTCAGCGTGCTGTTCGCCGTATTAAACATGTTCATAATGGGCGGTGTGTTGGCCTATTATAACCTCAGTATTTTTCTTGTGTTTTTAGCAGGAAGCGTTTTGTATTTCTTTTGGGTTATTTTATTTTTAAAAAGGAGGGAGGCACTGGACTATAAGCGCTTTGCCGAAGTTTCTCAGGAACAGAGCAAGGTAATAGAGCTTATAAGCGGAATGCAGGAGATCAAGTTGCATAATGCCGAAAAACAAAAGCGCTGGGGTTGGGAATACATCCAGGCCAGGTTGTTTAAAGTTTCTATGAAAGGCCTGGCGCTGGAGCAGACACAAACCATAGGCTCAAACTTTATCAACGAGCTTAAAAATATCATCATCATATTTTTATCGGCAAAATTGGTTATAGATGGAGAGATAACCCTGGGTATGATGATGGCGATCAGCAGTATAGTCGGGAACCTGAATGGCCCGGTAATCCAGTTGATCGGGTTTATCCGCGAGGCCCAGGACGCGAAAATATCACTGGCCCGCCTGGCCGAAATACATGATAAGGAGGATGAGACCCAGCAAGAGGTTAATCAGACCCATGACGTGCCGTTATCTGAAGACATTGTTCTAAGTAATGTTTCTTTCCGGTATGTAGGTTCAGACCAAAATGTATTGCAGGACCTGAACATGGTTATTCCTGCCAGGAAAGTAACAGCGATAGTAGGCACCAGCGGAAGCGGCAAAACTACCCTGATGAAACTTTTGTTGAAATTCTACCAGCCAAATGCGGGGAACATTACCATAGGCAGGACCGACCTGCAAAATATAAAACAAAAAGCATGGCGATCGCACGTGGGAACCGTGATGCAGGAAGGGTACATTTTTAACGATACCATTGCCAATAACATTGCGATAGGCGTAGATGTCGTAAACAAGGAGCAATTGGTGTACGCTTCGGATGTTGCCAATATCAAAGATTTCATTCAGGATTATCCTTTGGGTTACAACACCAAAATTGGAATGGAAGGCATGGGCATGAGCACAGGCCAAAAGCAACGCATGTTAATTGCCAGGGCGGTATATAAAAATCCTGAAATGCTATTTTTTGACGAGGCAACGAGTGCACTGGATGCCAATAATGAAAGGGAGATTATGGAAAAGCTGAATTTGTTTTTCAGGAACAAAACCGTTGTGGTGATAGCCCACCGTCTTAGTACTGTTATAAATGCAGACCAGATCGTGGTTTTGGAAAAAGGAAAGATCATTGAGATGGGAAACCATACAGAACTGATCGCCAAGAAAGGTAATTATTTCCAGTTGGTTAAAAATCAATTACAATTAGGGAATTAGTATGCCAGATAATACCGAAATAGAGCTTAGAAGCGAAGAAGTACAGGAGATACTCACAAGAATTCCGCATTGGCTGATCCGTTGGGGTTCGTTGATAATCCTGCTAATACTTGTGCTGATGTTATTCGTGTCATGGATGATAAAGTATCCTGATACGATACAGGCAGATATAATAATTACGACACAGGTTCCGCCGGAGAAAATAGTGGCGAAATCTTCAGGAAAGATAGGGGCTATCCTTGTACAAAATAATGAAGAAGTGATAAGCGGTACCGCCATAGCAATAATTGAGAACCCAGCGAATTATAAGGATATTTTTTTGTTGAAAAGTATAACAGACACTATTAGTCCTGCTTCACCGGGCTTCCCTTTTGAAAAATTGGAAAAGTTGCAGTTGGGGGATGTTGAAAGCATGTTTGAGGCTTTTCAAAAAGAATATGGTGCCTGCCAGTTAAATAAAAAGCTGCAGCCCTTTACGATCGAAAAGAATGCAAACGATGTTGAGGCTGTTAGGCTAAAAGAACGTTTAACGCTGCTGGAGTCACAGAAAGCATTTAGCCTAACTGAGTTAGAGTTGCTGAAAAGCGACCTGAACCGTGCTGAGGTACTTCATAAAAATGGAGGCGCCTCTTCGCAGGAGCCCGATAAACAAAAGCTGGCCTATGTTCAGGGACAAAAAAATTATCAAAGCCTGCTGGGCTCTATTTCGCAGTTAAAATCGGAGATAAACGATTTGGGCCGGAATGTAAAGAATTGGCAGATCAATGAAACCAAAGAAAAAATGGATTTGGAGCACAATGTGTTACGGTCTTTTAACCTGTTGAAAAAAGCGATCAGGGATTGGGATTCGAATTATGTGCTTAGGGCCTCCATTGACGGGAAAGTTTCATTTTTGCAATTATGGTCGAAAAATCAAACGGTAACTGCCGGAGATCATTGTTGTTCGGTTATACCGTTAAACGAAAAAAATTATATAGGGAAATTAAAAGCACGATCGCAAAATTCAGGTAAAATTAAGGTCGGCCAAGACGTAAAAATAAGAGTAAATAATTATCCGGACAGGGAGTTCGGGGTTATAAACGGGAAAGTAAAGAATATATCGCTCATACCCGATAAGGAAGGAAACCTTTTGATTGATGTTGCCTTGCCTGAGGGTTTAGATACCTCTTACGACAGGAAAATTGATTTTCAACAGGAGATGCAAGGCACTGCTGATATCATCACCGAAGATCTTCGGTTGATTGAGCGATTATTATATCAATTCAGGGGAATTTTCAGCAGGTAACCTATTTATTTATCTGTCAATGCACGATCACATCGCATCTATTGACCACCTCGGGCGTAACATAATAGATGTTTTGATGATGGTTGAATATTATCGTCCCTTTACAACCGTAAATGGTATAAGATTTCAGAGCTGGAGAAAGCTTTGTATACGAATAACTGGTAACGTAATGACTGGTTAGGGTAGGAACAAGATGTTCTGCAATAATAAAGGGGTGGCCGGTGGCCGCCTCTTTATATTATATTTGAGATATTTATAAGAAGGATATGGAGCATATTTTAAATGCACAGGATATTAAAGACGTAGAAGATGAAGCAGCTACAGAGTTTGCATTCAAATATTACGGTGTTCGCCTCATGGATAATCCATCGTATAATTTTAAAAAAGTGCTACAAGTTTCAGATATAAATAACCTGATTTTAATAAAGGGAAATAAAGATACGGGTTATGAACATATAAGGATGAGGCACAACTACTGGACAACATCGGTTTACCCTCAAGGCGAAAGTTTCCAGTTTCAGGGATTATTTCCTCAAGACACATATCCTGCAATTTTTGTTAAGATTGCTGATACGATTTATTCTCAAGGGAATCATGTTAAAGACAATGATAATCAGGGGGCTAAAATCTTTGACCTCTATACAGGTGAGTATGTGTTTAAGGGATTAGATACTCCTGACAAGGTTAAACTCTTGGTTTATAAGGATACACGAATTATTCATACATTGTATCCTCAGAGCAGCAAGTACAATAAGAAAAAAAAGAATCGCCCAAATGGATTCAAGTTTGCAAGAGGTGAGGTGAAGGTAGTACAACACGATGCTGTCACTAAGCTTGTATTTGTTCCGTATCTCGATTTGAACTTAAGAACGAAATACGTCTTAATAGTAGAAAAAAATGTTGCATTAGATAAGGAGAGGCTATCTATATATATTTATGATGATTCTGAAAATCTAATAGATGTGAAAGTTTTGGGTTACAGAAAGCTAATTGCCTTTAGCGGAGATACCTCAGAACGCATAACTTACCAACATGGAGATTTAAGACCGATAGAAAAAATTATAAGTGAAATAGATTCTGAGAGTTCTGTTCCGTGACTGTGATTGAGACTAAAATGGAGACCTAAAACAAAAAACCCTTGAAAATCTTTTGATTATCAAGGGTCTAAATTTGTTTCTTTGTGGTACCTCCAGGAATCGAACCAGGGACACATGGATTTTCAGTCCATTGCTCTACCAACTGAGCTAAGGTACCATTATGTTTTTGCAATGTTACGACAGTGTTTCCTGTGCTTCATTGCGGGTGCAAATATAGAACCATTTTTATATTATCCAAAACAAAAGATAAAAAAAATCAATCGTTATCTTTGCCGCATAAACATTACGAAAATGTTATTAGCTATCGATGTAGGTAATACAAAGGTCAAAGCGGCTGTTTTTGAGGGGGATGCCCTTTTGGAAAAGTTTGTATTCGATAAAGCCGGTGCCGCAACGGGCGTCGAAAATTTTTTTCACGCTTACCCGAATATTACCCACAGCACCCTTTCTTCGGTAGGGCAGGAGGAAGAATCCCTTCTGTTGGCCCTTCAAAAAAACAGCAAACTTATTATAGTAAGCCGTGATAGTGCCTTCCCTTTCCAAAATAAGTACGGTACGCCACATACCCTGGGTATTGACAGGATGGTGCTGGCCGCGGGTGCCGTGCTGCAATTTCCTATGCAAAACAGGCTCGTAATCGATGCCGGAACGTGCGTAACGTATGACTTCATTAACAGCAGCGACGAATACCTTGGTGGTGCCATTTCGCCCGGTTTGCGCATCCGATATGAGGGCATGCATACTTTTACGGCAAAACTTCCGTTGTTATATCCGGAAATGCCCGACGGTATCATCGGCAGCAGCACCGCTTCGTCCATGCATTCGGGTGCTGTAAACGGCCTGCTCTTTGAGCTTGAGGGTTTTATAAATCAGTATGTGGAACAGTATCAGCAGGTAACAATAATTTTGACCGGAGGTGATGCTGATTTTTTGGCTAAAAGATTAAAAAACACCATATTTGCCAATTCAAATTTCCTGCTGGAAAGTCTGAATCAATTATATTTATATACGAATCACAAATGATCAAAAAAATTCTTGCCGGCTTCTGCCTTCTTTTGTCAGCCGCGTCTTTCGCTCAGGAGAGCAATGCTTCACCATATTCTTACTATGGTATTGGCGACCAGAAATTTAAAGGCACAGTAGAGAACAGGATGATGGGTGGCCTTGGTATATTGGCCGACAGTGTGCACATCAACCTGCAAAACCCGGCAACGTACAGTTCACTTAAGTTTACAAGCTTTACTATTGGCGCCAGCAATTCGCAGACTACATTCAAAACAGCATCGGAAGAAAGCAAGGCGAACAGGACTACGCTTGATTACGTTGCCCTTGCCATACCGGTGAAGAACTTCGGTTTTGCTATCGGGCTTATGCCGTATACTGCAGTAGGCTACAGGATACGCAATACAAGTACAGAGAACAATATTACCACCGAAAAGAAATTCAACGGAACAGGCGGCCTAAACCGTGTGTTTGGCGGTATGTCCTATAAAATAACGCCAAAATTTAGCGTGGGGGCCGATTTTCAGTACAATTTCGGGCAGGTGGAAACCAAAAGCCTTACGGATATACCAAGCGAGCAGTTGCAGTATGCCACACGTGAAAAGAATAATTCCGACTACAACGGGATGTCATTCAACTTTGGAGCGGTATATCAGACAAGGCTTAATAATAAATACGATTGGGTAACCAGCGCAACATACACGCCATCGAGCATGCTGAAAAGTGCTACCAACAGGGAGTATGCAACAGTGTTGGTAACCAATAGGGGAGAAGTAGTGCAGGACGCGATTAATGTCGCGGTGGCCGATGAGCAGCTTAAGATGCCGTCTAAATTTACTTTCGGTACAGGTTTTGGTGAGGCGAGAAAATGGTTTGCCGGTGCGGAGTATACCTTCCAGGAGAGCAACGAGTTGGGTAACCGTTTTGATGCAGTAACCGATGCGGGCTTCGAAACGTCACACAGGTTTACCCTGGGTGGTTATTATATACCTAAATACATGTCGTTCACCAGCTACCTTAGCAGGATGACCTACCGTGCGGGCCTTCGCTATGAGAAAACAGGCCTTGTTATAAACGGTGAGTCAATCAACGATATGGCTGTCAGTGCGGGCTTCGGCTTCCCGATGGGTAACAACTACGGCTCAAGGCTGAACGTGGGCTTTGAATACGGACAAAGAGGAACTACAAGCGCCAACCTTATAAAAGAAAATTACTTCAGTATATTTGTAAGCCTCAACATCAGCGAAAGATGGTTTGTAAAGAGGAGGTACGACTAATAAACCCATTGCCATGAGAACAGCTAAAATCCTATTGTTTATTGCTCTTGCCTTTGGTACAGCCTCTGCGCAGGTAGCCAACAAATGCGAATCCGGTTTTAATGCTTTCGAGCAGTCGGTGCTGGCGGGAAAATACGATGAGGCGGCGGGGCAAATGGCGGAATTGAGGAAGAAGTGCCCGAAGCATAGTGAAAAGCTGTATACCTATGGGGAAACAGTGTTGTTGTACAGGATCGAAATGGCTATGGCGCCTGCCGATAAGCAGGGGCAGGTTGCCGACCTTGCTGCACTGTATACAGAGTATGCCCAAAATTACCCGAAAAGCGACGCGGTAATAAAAAAAGCGCTCTTACAGCAGGAGTATAAGCTTGCGGATCACAAAGAGCTGTACAAAACGCTGGATGTTGCTTTTACATCTAATAGCACGGTATTTATCGATTATAATGCATTGGAAGCTTACTTTGGTCTGCTGCTGAAGCAATATGATGGAGCCAAAACCATATCCCAGGAGCAATTTATTGAGAAATATGGCGCGATCGGCGCACAGGTGGCGCATGCCAAAAGCACGATTGCTGCTGATAAAGATGCTTTGCTAAAAAAGCAGGAAACTGAAAAACTTACCACTGAGGAAAGCAACCGCATAAGCACTGCCGACAATAAAGTCGACGCGCTTGGTGCGGTGGCCGAGAACATGGCGCTTCAAGCGTCAAGGATATTCGACTGCAGCAAGCTCGAAGCATATTACGATAAGCATTACGAGGTAAATAAAGGCAATGCATCATGGCTGGAGGGCCTTACAACGGCCATGTATGGCAGTAAATGTTTTAATTCGCCGGTGCTTTACAAAGGCGCCCAGGCCTTAAATACAGTAAAGCCGACAGCTCAGACTGCTTATATGCTGGCAAGCATCGAATTGAAAAGGCGTAATCCAAAACAGGCTGTTCTGTATTTTGACCAGTCGGCTGCATTGGAGAAAACCCCTGCCCGTAAAGCTGCCCTGTACCATGATATTGCGTCTATCTTCAGGAATTCCGATAAAGCAAAAGCAAAAGAATATGCACTGAAAGCCGCGGCCCAAAACCCGAAATTTGGCAAGCCTTACCTGATGCTGGCAGAAATGTATACTACCGCCGGGAAAGAATGCGGACTGAGTGAGTTCGAGCGTAAGGCCTTGACGTTGCTTGCAATTGAAACGGTGAAAAAAGCCGAGGTTGCCGAGCCGCGATACAAGACTACGGTAGCATCGCTGGTGAAGACTTTCGAAAAGAACCTGCCAACGGATAAGGAAGCCAAAGCGGCCGGAAAAAGAAAGGGGGACGTAATCTCTTACGGCTGTTGGATAAACGAAAAAGTGACCCTGCCGAAACTGTAATATGAAATTGCACCTTTACATACCGCTTCTGGTGGTTGCTGCCACCGTTTTGTTTTCCTGCGAAAGCAACCTTAAGGATGTGCAGCGTTTTACTACGGCGAGCTTTAGCCCTGCCGGGGAAACAGAGAATATCAACCTTAAATATACCGATTCGGGAAAGGTGAAAGCAATTCTGGTAAGCCCGCTCATGCTGGATTATTCTAATCTGGAGCACGGCTTTAATGAATTCCCTAAAGGGGTGCATGTAACGTTATTCGACGGGCCCGACAAGAAAAGCTATGTAGTGTCGGACTATGCGATCCAGTACAGCAACCCCGACAATATCATCGATTTACAGGGCAACGTGAAGATCACTTCACATGATGGAAACTACCTCGAAACGTCGCAATTGTATTACGACCAGAAAAATGAGTGGTTTTATACCGAAAAGCATTTTAAATTTACAGATAATAAAGGAGGCTATATGGAAGGCCCCGGCATCGACTTCAGCAAAGATTTCAGGATCGTGAACATGCAGCAGAATTCGGGCGAAATCAATAACGCAGAACAAGAATGATGACTTATTTTAAAATAATACCCTGGTTTTTCCTGGCTTTTGCAGCCCTGTTTCTTTATGAAGGCATAACGCGGCTGAATACAGGTGAAGACCCGGTTATTCCTTTTCTGTTTACCGGTGTCGGTATCTTTATGTTCTTTTTTAAGAAATGGCAGTACAGGAAAGCTGTTAAAAAATAAACCTCCCGGCTATGGAAACAACAGTGATCATCTTGTGCCTGTTACTTTCCGCATTTTTTTCGGGGATGGAGACTGCTTATGTTTCGGCCAATAAAGTATACCTCGGCGTAGAAAAGAACCAGTCTGACTTTCTGTCCCAAATACTGGCACGCCTTACCGAAAACCCCACACGTTTTATAACATCAATGCTGCTGGGCAATACCATTGCCCTGGTAGTGTATGCCTATCACATGGGCCTTGTGGTGTTAAGCTGGTTTTATCCTTCGGTACAGGAATGGGCCATGGGATACCAGTTGCTGCTCCAGGTCGCGCTGTCGGGTTTTATTATGCTGCTCACATCTGAATTTATCCCTAAAGTACTCTTCCAGGTGTATGCCAATACGCTGATAAAGGTCTTTGCTGTTCCCGCTTACCTTTTTTACCTTGTTTTTAATCACATTTCGAAGGTGATTATCGTGATAGCTGATTTTATATTGATAAAAGTCTTTGGTACTAAGGCCGAAAGCCGAAAAGACTTCTTTGGTAAGGGTGAATTGGGTACCTACATTACCGAGCAGCTGGGTGGTGCCGAAGAACAGGAAGAGATCGATTCAGAAATTCAGATCTTCCGTAATGCCCTTGAGTTTTCCGACCGGAAGGCACGCGATATCATGACTCCCCGGACCGAGATCGAAGCGGTAGAGGTAAGCGACACTGTAGAGGAGCTGCGGCAGCTGTTTATAGAAACAGGATACTCCAAGATCATGGTGTATGATGCTACGGTAGATAATATTATAGGCTACGTGCACTCTTTTGAGTTGTTTAAAAAACCCGCAACTGTGCGGGAAGCGATGATATCGGTAATTCACGCGCCGGGGACTATCTACATAAAAGAACTCCTCGATATCCTGACCCGTAAAAGAAGGAGTATGGCAGTGATACTCGATGAATATGGCGGTACTGCCGGTATTGTAACGGTAGAGGATATTATTGAAGAGCTTTTTGGCGATATAGAAGACGAGCATGATGAAGAGCCGGAAGAAGGCGATGAGGTTGTGCTGGAAGATGGTGCATTTATTTTTTCGGCACGGCTTGATGTGCAGTATGTGAATGAAAAATACGGCCTATTGGTGCCTGAATCCGATGCCTATACCACCCTTGGGGGATTCGTGGCGTTCCATTGTGGAGACATTCCCCGGGCGGGTGAGAAATTTACTATTGAAGGGCTTTCCGTTTCTGTCGAGCAGTCCAACGGCAAAAAGATAGAGTCAGTGAAAATCGGGCCTTTGCGCCAGCGATGAAAAAAAATTACACTTCGGGGTAAAATATGTCTCCACATCTTTTATTATTAAAGAGATAATTGTATTTTCGCCCACTGAAATAAAATTTAACAAACAATACAAATGGCGGTTTTATCAAAAATCAGGCAACGTTCGCTACTGCTTATACTCGTTATAGGGTTCTGCTTATTAGCCTTTATCGTAGGTGATATCATCAACAGCGGTGGTTTCGGCGTTACCAAAGAAGTGGGAAGTGTAAACGGGAAAGATATTCCGGTACAGGAGTTTTTGCAGAAAGTAAACCAATTCCAGTCCAGGCAGCAGGGTGTGTCTTCTACACAGGCTGCAAATGCCGTATGGAACCAGGAAGTGGACAACGCCCTTTTTGAGGAAAGGTTCGAGAAAACCGGTATCAGGGTAGGGAAGGATCACGTGCTTAACATGTATGCACAGGATCCGAGCGTAGCGCAAAACCCACAGTTCCTTAACGCGCTTGGCAAATTCGACAAAGCGAAGTTCAACGAGTTCCTTGTGAACATGAAGAACACCAATCCTGCGCAGTATGATATGATTGAAAAAAACACGCCGCTTGTTGAGAACATGGCTAAGAGGCAGCTTTACGTAAGCATGCTAAAGGCAGGTTTCTTTACTACCGACGCTGAAGCGAAAGCAAAATATAAAGATGAGAACGACAAGGTGTCTTTCGACTATGTTTTTGTTCCATTTACTACTGTGAATGACGACCAGGTGAAAGTTTCTGATGACGAACTTATCGCGTTCATGAAAAAGAACGAGAAAAAATACAAGTCGGAAGCTTCACGTGAGCTTGAATTCGTGAAATTCGACAACAAGCCTTCTTCTGCTGATGAGGCGGAGATGAAGAGCGGTATCAACGCATTCCTTGCGCCAAGCGTAAGGTATAACGAAAAGACCGGCAAAAACGATACGATTCCTGGTTTCAGGGATGCAAAAGACGCCGCTGACTTCGTAAACCAGAATTCTGAAATTCCTTACGACTCAACTTTTATCCCTAAAGACAGGCTGCCAATTGACAACGCGGAGCAATTGTTCAATCTTCCTGTAGGAGAAGTATTCGGTCCTTACATCGACAACGGTTACTACAAGATTAGCAAAATGATGAAGAAAGGCGGCAGCGTAACGGCAAGCCACATTCTTATTGGTTTTGCTGGTTCGGGTATGCCGGGCGCTACAAGGACTAAAGACGAGGCGAAGCAAAAAGCAGACCAGCTTATGGCTGATGCGATAGCTAACCCTGCATCATTTGCACAGCTTGCTAAAGACAATACGGAAGATCCGGGCTCTAAAGAGAACGGTGGTGAGTATAAAGATATCGTTCCGGGCCAGATGGTTCCTCAATTCAATGACTTTATCTTCAGCAACCCTGTTGGGAAGATTGGTGTGGTAGAAACACAGTTTGGTTACCACGTAATCAAGATCAACAGCAAAAATGCTGAAACTAAAGCAGTACAACTTGCTACAATCGCGCAAAAGATACAGCCGTCTGACAAGACTACTGACGAGATCTATACGAAAGCTTCCACACTGGAAATGGATGCTAAAGACAAACCATTCGCAGACCTTGCCAAGAAAGCAGGCCTTACGGTAATTCCTGTAAACAAAGTTCTCGCTAATGATGAGTATGTTCAGGGTCTTGGTAACCAAAGGGAAGTAGTGCGTTGGGCATTCAATAAAGATACTAAAGCGGGTGACGTTAAGAAATTCGACCTTCCGCAGGGCCAGGGCCATGTAGTGGTAAGGCTGAAAGCGATCAACGAAAAAGGCGTGCTTCCTTTGGAAGAAGCTAAACTTACTGTACTTCCGCTTATCCGTAACGAGAAGAAGGTAGAGATCATTAAGAAAAAAATGGCAGGCTCAACACTTGAGGCTGTTGCCCAGGCTACAGGATCGAGCGTTGCAATTGCAACAGATGTTACGCTTGCTGCTCCGATGATTCCTAATGTGGGAGGTGAGCCTAAAGTAGTAGGTAAAGCTTTCGCGCAAGGCGCAGGTAAGACATCAGGCCATATTGCCGGTCTTACGGGTGTGTTTATGGTAAGGACGAAGTCAGTTGCCAAAGCAGCCGACCTTCCAAACTATAACTCTTATGCTACAAGAATGAAGGCTGAGAGCAGGGGTGCTGTTCCGAACAGGATCTCCAACACGCTTAAAGAAAATGCCGATATCGAAGACAAGAGAGCCGAATTCAATTTCTAAGAATAAGCATTCACAATAAAAAAGAGGTTTCCATTCGGAAACCTCTTTTTGTTTATAATGCAGTTGAATGCGTCCGATTCGGAAAGGCACCGGTTTTGCTAGAGGATCATAGCTTCGTAAGGCAGTATGATATTGTATCCCTTAGAAATAAAATAATCCGTTGGATCGCTGTCTGAAACCACCATCACAAAGTCGCCACCCCATGCACCAAGGCTTTTTACGGTACCATTAAAATCCCGGAACAATTTTTCTTTTACTGTTAGCTGGCCCAGTATGCCCGACATAATCGTTTCGTGGCTTTCCAATATAAAGGCAAAGGCTGCCGCAGTTGGGGCTTTTAGTAATGAGGCTGTCAATTCACTGATTTGTGAAATAACGGGTGCTATGTCGCTGCGGCGCTCCCGGTAGGCGGCTATAGCATCGCGGCTGTTCTGTTTTTGGTTGAGATAAACAAAATAGATGTTTTCGGCAAACTCCAGCCTTAAATCAACAGGTTGCGTTACAGGCCTGGCATTTTCAAGTTGGTAGAGTATCGGAGTGTTATTTTGGGTGCAGGCAATATCGTAGCCGCTGCCGCCAAAAGTTTTCGCTAATAGCTTATAAGGGTCGATCCCGAACCATTGCGCTATATTATTAATAAGTGTTGATGAGGTGCCCAATCCCCATTTCCTTGGGAAAGTCAGCTTAGTGACAACCTCAAATCCGTTCTGCAGTAGGGAGGGATTGGAAAGATGCGCTTCGTGGAGAATCTTTACCAATGCCTCAGCTTCAGGTGAGCCGGAAGGCTTGTTTTCTATAATCTCAGATACGGGTATCTCAACTTCCAACCATATAGTCCCATCAGCATCAAATGCTCTCCAGGTTAGGGTATCTTCATTGTTAGGTGCAATTTCCATCGACTGCCCAAACTTTGTGGGTAGTGCCAATGCCGTAGCCCCATCGAGTACGGTATATTCGCCTGTAATGAGCAGTTTGCCGTTACTGTAAAAAGTCTTTCTCAAGATTGGCGGGGTCAAAGTTGCGTAAATGATTGATGTATCCGTACACGGCGGAGTGGCTCACCGCATTGCTTTCAAAATGCTTTACGGCCAGCGATTTTTCTATATCGGTAGCTGCCAGTTGGTTCAGGATATTCATCAGGTGCATTTTCATGTGTCCCTGCTGGATGCCTGTAGTGGTTAGCGAACGCAATGCCGCAAAGTTCTGCGCGAGCCCCGCAGCGGCCACGATCTGCATCAGTTCGGATGCGCTCGGTTTGCCCAGCATCTCAAGTGAAAGCTTTACAAGCGGGTGAAGCGACGTGAGTCCGCCCACTGTGCCCAACGCCAACGGCACTTCGAGCCAGAAGGTGAAGACACCATCTTCTATCTTTGCGTGTGAGAGGCTGCTATACTGGCCATTTTTGGAGGCATACGCATGTACGCCTGCTTCCACAGCACGGAAATCGTTCCCTGTGGCAACAACTACCGCGTCAATGCCGTTCATAATGCCTTTATTATGTGTTACGGCCCTGTAGGGCTCAATTTCAGCGATGCGAACGGCGGTCACGAACTTTTCGGCGAATTCCTGTGGGTCGATGCCGGCATCTTCGCACAACTGTTCTACCGGGCAGGAAACTTCCGCTCTTACAATACAGTTTGGCACGTAGTTCGACAGGATGCTCATGATCACCTGTATTTTTTTTTCCTCTTCCGTGAAGGCGCCATAAGTAAGGGCTTCCTCTTTCAGTATTTTAGAGAACTGCTCAAGACACGAATTGATGAAATTGGCACCCATGCTGTCCTTCGTTTCGAAAGTAGCGTGCAATTGGTAGTAATTTGGCAGCGCATCGGTTTTGTCGCGCAGCTTTATGTCCAGGATACCGCCGCCCCGCTTCTGCATATTGGCAGTAAGGGATTCAGTTCCTTTAAAAAACTTGGGTTTTACAGCGTCAAAGAATGCTTTCAGCTTCTCAATGCTTCCTTTGAACAGGAAGTGGACCTGTCCGATCTTTTCGGTGCTGATAACGGTAGTTTTAAAACCTCCGCGTGCCGACCAGAATTTGGCAGCTTTTGATGCGGCTGCTACCACCGAGCTTTCCTCTATCGCCATAGGTATGGTATAATCGCGCCCGTTTATGGTAAAATTGGGAGCCACACCGAGCGGAAGATAGAAGTTGGTGATAGTGTTTTCTATGAATTCGTCGTGCAGTTGCTGCAGCTTTGTATCCGAATTCCAGTATTTTCTTATTAAATCAGAAGCCTGTGCAGGGTCTGAAAAGTATTCGCGGGCGATCCAATCTATCTTTTCTTCTTTTCCAAGTTTGGAGAACCCCGATATTGCTTTGCTCATTTCCAGTTGCTTAAAATAATGATCTGTAGCAAAGATACGGTTTCAGTAACGCATTTGCCAATATTTCTAAAGGGGCTTTTTAGAGGCATTTGCATTTAACAAAAAAAAGAAGGGCTAATTCATAAAAATTTACTAAAATTGGAAGTTTTTTACTATCTGCAAAATGAATTACATCAAAAAGTCACTTTTCTTCTTTTTATTGGCGGCAGCTCCCGCTTTCGCGCAACAAAAAATAACGCTTCAGGAAATATGGTCGGGTGCCTTCAGGCAGAAAGCCATGGATGAGCTTCAGGCGATGAAGAACTCCAACCAGTATACAGTTCTGAATGTAAATTACAGTACAGGCGCTGGCCAGATCGACGTATATGATTTTGCAACACTGGCGAAAGTAAACACGCTCGTAGATTCTAAGGCCCATGCCGAACTGAAAGGTGGTATCGACAGCTATACCTTTAGCCCGGATGAGAAGAAAATACTTTTGGCCACGAATTCCGACCCGATATTCAGGCATTCTTTTACTGCCGATTTCTATATTTATGACATTGCTTCAAAAAGCCTTTCGAAGCTTTCCGATAAAAAAGTACAGGAGCCGACATTTTCTGCCGATAATTCCAAGGTGGCGTATGGGTACGAAAACAATCTGTATGTGTACGACATTGCCGCAAAAACCGCAAAGCAGATCACTATCGACGGAAAGAGAAACGCAGTTATCAACGGTATTACCGACTGGGTTTATGAAGAAGAATTTTCATTTGTAAAAGCTTATGACTGGAATGCTTCCGGAGATAAAATTGCTTTTATTCGTTTTGATGAATCGGCTGTGCCGGAATTCTCGATGGATGTATATGGCTCAGAGCTGTATCCGCAGCAAAGCCGTTTTAAATATCCTAAAGCGGGCGAGAAGAATTCAATGGTTTCGCTTCACATTTATGATGTAAAAGCGAATACCTCGAAAGATATTAAGCTTGGCAATTACTCCGATTTCTATATTCCTCGGATTAAATGGACATCTGAAGCGCAGACCCTGAGCGTGCAGGTAATCAACAGGCACCAGAACAATCTTGACCTAATTTTTGTGGATGCCGGTTCGGGAACCGCCAAAGTGGTGATGAACGAAAAGGATAAGGCTTATGTGGATATCACAGACAACCTGACTTTCCTGAAAGACAACAGTTATATCTGGACGAGCGAGAAAGATGGCTACAACCACATTTACCACTATAATAAAACAGGTAAGCTCATTAACCAGGTAACTAAAGGCCCGTGGGAAGTTACTTCGTACTACGGCTTTGATGAAAAGACCGGCAATATCTTTTACCAGTCGGTAGAGAATGGTTCGATCAATCGCGATGTATACCGTGTTAGCCTTAACGGGAAGAACAAAACGAGGCTTACTGCGCAAACCGGTACAAACGCCGCAACATTCAGTCCGAACTTCCAGTTCTTCATCAATTCTTTTTCGAGTGCTACGCAGCCAACAGCCTATACCCTGCACAATGCTAAAGATGGCAAACTCGTTAAAGCGATACAGGACAATAATGCCCTGAAGACAAGACTGGAGAAATACAATCTTCCGGCGAAAGAATTTATGGAGATCACCACCGAAAAGGGTCACAAGCTAAATGCATGGATGATAAAACCTAAAGATTTCGATCCGAACAAAAAATATCCGGTATTTATGTACCAGTACAGCGGCCCGGGCTCACAGCAGGTAAACAACGAGTGGCACGGTACCGATGATTTCTGGTTCATGATGCTGTCTCAGCAGGGCTATATCGTGGCATGCGTAGATGGGCGTGGTACGGGCTTTAAAGGGGCTGCCTTTAAGAAAGTGACCTATAGGGAACTTGGGAAATATGAGGTGGAAGACCAGATCGACGCGGCAAAAGTTATTGGCAAATACAATTATGTAGATGCTTCCCGTATTGGTATCTTTGGGTGGAGCTATGGTGGCTTTATGTCATCGAACTGTATCCTGAAAGGTAACGACGTATTTAAAATGGCTATTGCGGTAGCTCCGGTAACCAACTGGCGTTTTTATGACTCTGTATATACGGAGCGCTATATGCAGACGCCGCAGGAAAATGCTTCGGGCTATGACGATAACTCACCAATAAACCATGTTAACAAACTGAAGGGGCCTTTCCTTTTAGTGCACGGTACGGCGGACGATAACGTGCATGTGCAGAACACAATGCGAATGGTAGAGGCGCTCGTTCAGGCCAACAAGCAATTCGACTGGGCTATTTACCCTGACAAGAACCACGGCATATATGGCGGAGCTACAAGGCTCCAGCTGTATACGAAAATGACGAATTTTATTAAAGAGAATCTATAATTAACACGAATATTATGAGCGAGAACACTACACAAAAAGGCCATCCAAAAGGGTTATGGTATTTATTCGGCACCGAGATGTGGGAACGTTTTGGTTATTACCTTATGCTGGGCATCTTTGCTTTATACATGCTTGATGGCTGGGACAACGGTGGTATGGGCTTTGATGCCGCAAAAAAATCGGATATCTACGGAACGTACCTTGGCCTTGTATACCTTACACCTTTTATCGGTGGTTTGCTTGCCGACAGGGTATTGGGTTACCGCAGGTCTATTGTACTTGGTGGCCTTATGATGGCTGCGGGGTATTTCCTGCTTTCGGTTCATGATATTACGACATTCTTTGTGGGCCTTTTCTTTATCATTTTGGGTAACGGTTTCTTTAAGCCGAATATTTCTACGCTTGTGGGTAACCTTTACAGCGGTGAGGACCTGAAGCACAAGAAAGACTCAGGATACAACATTTTCTATATGGGTATCAACATCGGTGCCTTTATCTGCAACTTCGTGGCGGCTTACATGAGGATCAACTTCGGTTGGGGCTATGCGTTTATCGCTGCGGGTGTAGGTATGCTTATCGGTGTGGCGATCTTCCTTATCGGTACGAAGCACATTAAGCACGTAGACGTGGTGAAACCACTACAGCCGGGCGATATGCCAACAGGCAAGATATTAGGCTCTACCATCGTCCCGATGTTTATTTTCGGTATATTAGGTTACCTTATCCCGGGAAACATCCTTGGATCGGATACCAACGATGCGTTCATCTTTGGCTGTGTGCCGGTAATAGCGTTCTTCATTTACCTTTACGCAAAATCAACAGGCCTTGAGAAGCGTTCTATTGCTGCGCTTTTAGCAGTATTCTCATGTGTGATATTATTCTTTGCGATCTTCCACCAGAATGGTGATGCACTTACCGTATGGGCTGAAGATTATACCAACAGGGAAATGCCTGAATCTGTGGCCAGCGTTGCCACTAAGGTAGATATGGCACAGACCGTTGAGAATAACGATATCGTAGCGCTTGACGATGCGGCTTTTAAAACTAAAATTGAAGAGCTAAGGGCAGATGCCAACAAAATGCCTGAAAGCAATCCTGAGGAAATAAAGGCGAAAAAAGATACGGCGGGCAAAATTGCCCAGTATGAAGCATCGCGCAAGTATTTCAGCAATAAGGCTCCTGAAGATGTGCCTGCCAAAGGCCAGAGCCTGAAGTTATATTCAACAGAGCTTTACCAGTCGATCAACCCGTTCTGGGTAGTATTGCTTACGCCGGTATTGGTAGGTGTTTGGGGCTTCCTCAGGAAAAGGGGCAAAGAGCCGAGCACACCTACGAAAATCGCGTTGGGACTTCTAATCACGGCATTGTCTGCATTGGTAATGGTAGGAGCCGTTTATGCTACAAACGACCTTTCCATGAAAGCGAGCAGCTGGTGGCTTATTGCCTCTTATGGGGTTATTACGCTGGGCGAACTTTGCTTGTCTCCAATGGGACTCTCATTAGTATCAAAACTAAGCCCGCCAAGGATTACGGCGCTTATGATGGGTGGATTCTTCCTTGCGATCTCTGTGGGTAACAAGCTTGCGGGTATGCTTTCCAGCCTTTGGGAAACAATGGATCAAAAGGAAAACTTCTTCTACCTGAACTTCGGCCTCGTATTGGGCGCCGCGATTCTTCTGTTCCTGATGCTGAAATGGCTCAACAGGGTAATGAAGGAGAACAACGTATATTAATTTAGTTACCAATTTCAATGGAAATTTCGAACCATAATATAGAGCTTGAAAAAATTCAGGATTTTAAAGGGAAGTACCCAAAACAGCTTTGGTACCTCTTCCTGATCGAAATGTGGGAGCGCTTTACCTTCTACGGAATGAGGGCGCTGCTCGGGCTTTATATATCACACCTTATCCTTACGGCTGATTACAACCCGATGGCTTCAGCAGAACTTGAAGCCAAAAAGATCGAGTTCCAACAGAAGAATCATGAGGAGCTGACCGAAGACCACCCGCTGTACTATATTGAAACATCTAATATAAAGTACCGGAGCGACGCGGAGAGTGTCTCCAATAAGCAATATGGCCTTATACAGGCATTCATCTATGCGATGGCGTTTGTGGGCGGAATGTTTGCCGATAAGATCTTCGGTTTTCGTAAATCCGTTTTCTGGGGAGGCATCCTTATGGCGATCGGTACATTCACTATGGCTATTCCTGGTGCGTTCGCTTTCTATGCGGGTATCAGTATCCTTATTGTGGGTAACGGTTTCTTTAAGCCGAATATTTCCACAATGGTCGGGGCGTTGTACCGTCCCGGCGACCCCAGGAGGGATGCGGGATTCTCCCTGTTCTACTCAGGGATCAATATTGGTGCCGTATTGAGCGGACTTACCATTGCCTATATCGGTACATCGGTAAGCTGGTCTCTTGGCTTTGCGCTGGCGGGTGTATGTATGCTTTGCGGACTGGCGCTGTTCCTTTTTACGCAAAAATCGCTTGGGCCTATCGGTATGCCGCCGGCTCCGGAAAGACTAAAAGAAAAAAAGGCAGGTATCAACAGGAACCTGTGGGTGTATATCATTTCAATTCTATTCATCCCTTTTTTCTTCGTATTGGTGTACTTCCCGTTCGAGATCGACTTTACCTTCCTGTTTGGACAGGATATTGATGCTGAGGGTAAACTAATACCTTATATGGTGCAGTTCAGCGACCTGTTTATGATGACAATCGCCGTGCTTATCCTCGGGTTCCTTATTTATACTCTCATCAAGGTAACGAAAGAGGAGCAGAGTAAAATGTTTGTGGCAGTGGTGCTGATTTTGTTTTCGGTATTGTTCTGGTCGTTCTTCGAGCAGGGTGGCGGATCGCTTAACTTCTTCGCTATCGGAAACGTGGAAAGCCACGGACTGAACATGACACAGGTAAACAATACAATCAACGGCCTTTGGGTAGTTATTGTGGCGCCGCTTGTGGGGATGCTGTGGATCTACCTGAATAAAAAGAAATCGGAGCCGAATACCGTTGTGAAATTCGGTCTCGGATTCGTATTTCTGGGCCTTGGTTTCTTTGTGTTCTATATGAGTAAATTTATTGCCGATGCCAGCGGGTTTACGCCATTATGGAGCTTCCTGTTTGCGTATTTTGTAATAACAATAGGAGAGCTTTGCCTTTCGCCGATAGGCCTTTCGATGGTAACCAAGCTTACGCCGTCCAGGCTGCATGGTGTGATGATGGGTACATGGTTCCTTGCCAGCGCTTACGGGCAATATGGCGCGGGACTTATAGGGTCGGCTTTGGCAAAAGTGGATACTTCTATCAAGAACCCGACAAACCTGGATAAATTGGATCAGTATACCAACGGATATCAAAGTATTGCTTATATTGCGATTGGTGCCGGTATCGTATTGCTGATCATTTCACCAATCCTGAAAAAGCAGATGAAGGGTGCCGCTTAATTTTCGGCATTGTTTTTGTCTTATACCAGAAAACAAAATATCTATATGAAAAAAATACTTTTAGCATTGTTTATAAGCCTTGGCGCTCTGGCTGCACAGGCACAGGAAATAAAGTGGATGACCATGGATGAGGCGCTGGCCGCGCAAAAGAAAAAGGCGAAGCCTATCTTTATGGATGTATATACCGACTGGTGCGGACCATGCAAAATGCTGGACAAGAATACGTTTCATGACGCTGCGGTAGTGAAGTTCATCAATGATAATTACTACGCTGTAAAATTCAATGCGGAAGCACAATCGGATATTACATATAAAGGTAAAAAATATACCAATCCGGGGTTTGTACCGGGCAAGGGCGGCAGGAATGCCGTTCACGAATTTGCGACATTATTACAGATACGTGCCTACCCTACAATGATGGTATTCGATGAAAAAGGAAACATAAAAGAGCCAATTGTGGGTTACTACCAGCCGCAACAGCTTCTGGAGGCCCTTAAGGCTAAATAATACATCTTACTCAATTCTAAAAGATCCCTTTTCGGCAGTAGCATGAAAAGGGATTTTTTTCTTTTCGCAGTTTGTGGCCCAACGCGCTACATAACTTTTATAGTTGGTGGCGTCGGCTATTACCTGTCTTGGCTGCATTTCTTTCAAAACCCTGTCGAAGTTTATTTTTGGCGAATGGGTAAGGAGTAGTATATCGGGTTTCATGCCGGGTTTATAAATGCCTGTGCTATCCATAATAAAGATACGGGTGCCTTTATGCCAGACCAACTGCTGCAAAGGCTGTACACGGATGCTGTCGGCAAAGCTGCCTTTGCTGTAATCACGCAACACGGAGCTTTCTAAGGCAAGGCTGTCATTTGACTGCGCGATTATATCCCGGCTGTCTTTTTGTGCCAGCAGTGTGCCTTTACGGTTGTTAAACACAATAAGCTCACTTCCGTTATTGGCATCGGTTATGGTCCATGTATAAGCCCCTTGGAACAGCAATACTGATATTAGGAATGCCGCTGTACGGCGGAAGCTTTTTTTGTAAAGCCAAAGCACCCCGATAATAAGTGCGGCATACAGTGTTATGTTGAGCAGAAGCGTAAAGGGTATGTCTTTCAGGACAAGGTTGTCAAATGAAGCTACCCATTTAATGAAGCCGTTCATAACCATTATCATCCACTCCAGTAGTCGCCCGATAAAAACCGCAACGGGTGGCGCAATGAAATTCAGCAGCAATACGATAAGCCCCGTAACCAGTATTACATTGGATAAGGGTATTACGATGAGATTTGCTAAAAGGAACAATAGCGGGAATTGATGGAAGTAATACAGGCTTAATGGCAGTACGCCTATTTGTGCCGCAAGCGAAATAAGCAGGGTATCGGTTACATAGTTAACCGCTTTGTATTTAAATATCCTTGCTTTGGTATAAAACGGCTGCAGCCACACAATGGCAAATACGGCGATGTAGCTGAGCTGGAAACCGACATCAAAAAGGAACATTGGCTTGGCAAGCAGCAATACAAGCATAGATACCGCCAGCGAATTGTAGATATTGGTATTTCGGTTGAAGAAATGCCCTGCCATTACAAAGCTGAACATTACTACCGACCGTACTACCGATGCCGACAGGCCCGTGATAAACGCAAATCCCCACATGAGGCTGAGTATGATGATAACCTGCGCCAGCTCACCGTGTTTGCGGAAACGGCCAATTGGTTTTAGAAGCACCGTCAGGATGTAGAACAGCATGGCGAAATGCAGTCCGGAAATTGCCAGAATATGCAGCACCCCGGCTTTGGCATAGCTGTCGGAGATTTCCTCGTCCATATCCTGTCTCTGGCCCAGCAGCAGCGCATTGATCACATTGCGGGTTTCTGCATTATAATTATGGATGTCAAAGCTGTGGATGAGCCTGTCCCTCAAACGGCCTACAGAGGTGTTGAAGCTTTCGGTCTGCCCGATTCTGATAAAGTTGTCTTTTAGCCTTACCTGGTGGAAGACGCCCTGTTTTTCCATATACGCGGCATAGTCGAACTGGTAAGGGTTCAGCGCTTTGGGGATGGGCTCCAGGTTGTCTGCGATTATAAATGTATCGCCGGCGCTTAATAAGCGGACTAAGCTGTCTTTGGGTACGGATACCAACAGCTTTCCGGAGGCAGGTCTTCCATTGGCGGCGAGTACGTCAAAATAGTATTTCTCGGCATAGTCATTAGATTTCAGCCGTTCTGATACTGTTACCTTTATAACCGGGAGTTCCTCATTACTGATGCTATGCGTATAATGCTGCTTTTGGTTGGCAGGGTAGTGGAGTGTTTGTGCCAATATACCAATGCTGAAAGAGAACATCCATGCCGCAAGGGCAAAATAGGGCTTTTGCAGCAGGTCCTTTTTAGCCGCCTGCCATGAGATAAGAAGTAGGGTAAATATAGCAACGGCAATGCTTCCCGCAACAATAGGGGAAGGTTTGCGGTAATAGCCGGCCAGTATCCCCAGTGCCAGGAATAATGTAATTACTATTACGGGATACCTCAATGCCTTCATTTTACAGGAATTGAAGCAAACATACGGAAAAGTCTTATGCTATTTTACCACATTACAAACATTTCTTTGTAGAAAAAAAGCAGATGTTATGTGGTAAGATCAGGATGGAATTACTCCTCTATAACCCTGTTTGCCTGTACAAACGTACGTGCATGATAGGCTTCATTCATAGACGAAACGATTACGCCCGAACTGGTAGAAGAATGGATAAACTTCACTTCGCCTTCTTCGGTAATTTCGGTAACGATGCCAACATGGTTGATAGATCTCCTGTTATGGCTGTTTTTGAAAAGAAGCAGGTCGCCTTTCTTAACGTCTTCCAACTTTACTTCTTTGCCGGCACCTGCCATATCACGCGAGCTTCTCGGAAGGGTTATGCCGAACAGCTGGTACGTTGCGTAAACCATACCCGAGCAGTCCATACCGTCTTTGGTAGTTCCGCCTGCACGGTAGCGCACGCCCTCAAACTGCATAGCATTGTTTACGATTTGTTCGCCAAAATAATTTACAGGCTCAACAGGTACAGCATCATTTTCTGCTTCGTCAATAACAACACTGCCTTTCTTAACGGGATTGGTTTTTGGGAATTCGATTTCAGATTTGTTCGGGCCTTTTGTTATATCTTTTCTTACCGGTTCGTAAGCAACAATGTTGCGTTCACTTAGCGAAGCCACCTCTTTTACAACTGCACCTTTGTCTATTGAAGCAGAAGTAGTCGCGGTCTTGTCATTATAAGAGTAGATACCCTTTCGTTGGGCTTCTTTTTTAGAAGTTACTATTTGCGCTGAGGCGTTATATGTTGCTGTCAGAAGCAAAATCAGGGTTAAAAGGCGGAAATTTTTCAAATCTTTCGTTTTATCAAATTCAACTTGGTTTTAGGCAAATATAACAAATTAATTTTAAAGGTATTTTAAGAGCCTATGTTAAATAATTGATTATGAGGCTTGCTGTTTTCTCACTTGCCCCGTCGCCGCCTAATTTTTTTTCCAGTAAATCGTACTGTTTCAGAAGGTTTTGGCGATATTCCGGTGTTAATAATTTTTGGAGTTCGTTTCGTATATTTTTTTTGTTAAAGTCATTTTGGATGAGTTCTTTTACTACCTCTTTATCCATAATTAGGTTCACCAGTGAGATGTATTTTAGCGTAATAATGCGCTTTGCGATCTGGTACGATATCCAGCCTCCTTTATAGCAAACCACTTCGGGTACCTTAAAAAGCGCGGTCTCAAGGGTAGCCGTTCCGGAGGTTACCAGGGCCGCGTGGGCAATACTCAACAGGTTATAGGTTTTATTGGAAACAAACTTTACATTTTTGCTGGTCAGGAACTGCTCGTAGAACGAATATTCCTGCGACGGAGCTCCCGCGATGACAAACTGGTAGTCGGGGAACTCGTCCACCACAGATAGCATGCCCGACAGCATTTTCGATATTTCCTGCTTTCGGCTTCCTGGCAGCAGGGCGATAACCGGCCTGTCGTCCAGATTGTTTTCTTTCCTGAAAATTTCGGGATCGGTTTTCTCGCGGTTGTGAATGGCATCAATCAGTGGATGCCCCACAAAGTCGACCTTAAAATGGTGCTTATTCTCGTAAAACTCCTTTTCAAAAGGAAGGATAATATACATATGGTCTACATCGCGTTTAATAGCCTTGATACGGCTTTCCTTCCATGCCCATATTTGGGGTGAAATGTAATAATGTGTTTTTATGCCACGCTGTTTCGCCCATTTGGCAATACGCATATTGAAGCCCGGGTAGTCGATGAAAATAATTACATCTGGATTGAAATTGGCGATGTCCTGCTTGCACAATTTAATGTTATTGAGAATCGTGCCCAGGTTCTGAACCACTTCGGCGAATCCCATAAAGGCAAGGTCGCGGTAATGCTTTACCAATGTTCCGCCCACACCCTCCATGAGGTCGCCGCCCCAAAAACGGATATCTGCCTGCGGGTCTTTTTTAAAAAGCTCCTTCATAAGGTTCGACCCGTGCAGGTCGCCCGACGCTTCTCCCGCTATAATGTAGTATTTCATTCAAATTCCTTTTGAAACAAAAATACCATTTGTTTGCGTATAACGGGTGGATGTATGTTATTTTTTTGGCATGGTGTTTGTTATTAATAACATGAAAAATATTAAGATGCAGAGGTTGATTCGGGTTCGAAACCCGGCATGGTCTCCAAGTATTATTTTTAAGGCCATGTAGTTTAATGGATAAAACCCCTCTTTAACATCACAAAAACCAGCTAATTTAGCTGGTTTTTGCATTTATTTATTCAGTTCCCAGCCGTTCAATTGCTGCATTGCGTGATGTGCCGTTAAGTCGAACTGAACCGGTACCATAGAAATGTAACCATTGGCCAGTGCCCATTCGTCGGTATCTTCACCATTATCGAGGTTTACGAATTTTCCGCTCAGCCAGTAATATTCCCTCCCCATAGGATTGGTGCGTTTGTCGAAACTTTCCTGCCACATGGCTTTGGCCTGGCGGCAAACTTTTATGCCTTTTATATCTTTTTCTTTGAGCTTAGGTAAATTCACATTTAGGATAACACCCTCCGGAAGCCCGTTTTCAAGCACCTGTTCCGTAATTTTTTTAATAAAGGGCTTTGCCGATTCGAAATCGGCATCCCAGTTGTAATCAAGCAGCGAAAAGCCAATAGCGGGGATACCCTCGATGCCTGCTTCAACAGCGGCGCTCATTGTGCCGGAATAGATCACGTTGATGGAGGAGTTGGAGCCGTGGTTGATACCGCTTACGCAAATATCAGGCTTTCGGTGCAGTATCTCGTTAACGGCAAATTTTACGCAGTCTACGGGTGTTCCGCTACAGCTGTATTCGGTTGCTACATCGGGGTCGATATCAATTTTGTTGATAAACAGGGTGCTGTTGATCGTGATGGCATGGCCTGTGGCCGATTGGGGGCTGTCGGGCGCTACTACAACAACCTCGCCAAGCTCTTTCATTACAGAAATAAGGGCGCGTATGCCCGGCGCTGTAATTCCGTCATCGTTGGTGACCAGTATCAGTGGTTTTTTCTTCATGCTATGGTAGAAATAAAAATAAGAATTGTACTTTTACGTGTGCTAAATTACGCAAATTATAAAGGTGCCCTTTGCGTGGATGGTGAAGAATTTTTTTGCAGGAGGGAATTGTGGCACACTTTTTAATGTAAATTGATATATGATAATCTAATGAATGCCGTTATAAAGTTTATGAAGAGAAATTATAAAATAGTTATAGCCGCTGCCGTACTTTCTGTGGCGCTATGGAGTTTTATGCCCGGCAAGCCGAAGGCCGCTGATCCTGAAAAAGATAAGCTGCTGTTGGAATTGCTGACATTTGTGATAGAGAAAGGCCACTACGATCCGGCAGCCATTGACGATACGTTTTCCAAAGGTGTATATAAAAGCTACCTTCAGCAGATCGACCCTTCCAAAAGGTTCTTTACGCAGGCAGATATCAATGAGTTTGCTAAGTATGAGACCCAGATCGACGACATGATCAACACAAGGGACCTGACATTCTTTAACCTTACCAATGAGCGTTTGCTTAAAAGGATCAAAGAATCGGAAGGTTTCTATAAAGATATCCTTTCCAAGCCATTCGATTTTTCAAAGGATGAAACTTTTAATGTAGATTATGAGAAGCAGCCTTTTGTAGCTAATGAAGCGGAACTGAAAGCACGTTGGGAAAAACAACTCAAGCTTTCTGTACTTTCCACTATTACCGATAAGCAAAAGCTGCAGGAAGAAATTGCCCTGAAGAAAACAGATAAAGAAAAGGCAGAGCCTAAAAAATCTTTTGAAGAGCTTGAAAAAGAAGCGCGTGAGTCGGCGCTGAAATCACTTAACGATTATTTCGATTTTATCGAAGGCTTTAAGCGTGATGAGTGGTTCAGTATTTACCTGAACGCCATTGCGGAGCGCTTTGACCCGCATACGTACTATTTCGCGCCGGACGATAAAGAGAAATTCGATACCAGCATGAGGGGTTCCCTTGAAGGTATTGGCGCCAAGCTTCAGAAAAAAGGCGACTATGTGGAAATATCTGAGCTTATACCGGGCGGTCCTGCCTGGAGGGGCAAAGACCTTGAGCAGGGCGACCTTATTATGAAAGTGGCACAGGGCAGTCAGGATCCTGTAGACATAGCAGGTATACGCCTTGACGATGTAGTGAAAAAAATAAAAGGGCCGAAAGGCACTGAGGTAAGGCTTACCGTAAAGAAAGTAGACGGTTCCATCAAAGTGATCCCTATTGTAAGGGAAGTAGTGGAGATCGAGGAAACCTATGCCAAATCGAGCATTGTAAACAAAGACGGCAAGCTGTATGGTATCATCAACCTGCCGAAGTTCTATATCGATTTTGAAAACAAAGACAACCGCGATGCCGCAAAAGATGTTGCCCTTGAAGTAGAAAGGCTTAAGAAGGCAGGTGTGGAAGGCATCATCATGGACCTTAGGGACAATGGTGGCGGTGCTCTGAAAACCGTTGTAGATATGGCCGGGCTGTTTATCCCTGATGGGCCTGTCGTACAGGTGAAATCGAGCGGAAAGAAAAAAGAAGTACTGAATGATACCGACTCAAGGGTACAATGGGATGGCCCGCTTGTAGTTTTGGTAAACAACTTTTCCGCTTCAGCTTCTGAAATATTTGCAGCAGCAATACAGGATTACAACCGTGGCCTGATATTGGGCAGCAAGCATACATATGGTAAAGGTACTGTACAGAACATTATCGACCTGAACCAGTTTGTACGCGGCAATGACCTTGGTGACCTTGGCGCGCTGAAAACGACGACCCAGAAATACTACAGGGTAAATGGCGGATCAGTTCAGCGTGAAGGGGTGTACAGCGATATCCTAATGACCGACAGGTATTCGTATATCGATATGGGTGAGCGCGATACCGATAATGCTATGCCGTATGATAAGATAGACCCGGCTACGTACAAGCCGTTGAAAAACAACTTCCAGGGTATTATAGCCAACAGCAAAAGAAGAATGGCCGCCAATGAGCAGTTTAAGCTCATGGATGAAAATGCCAAATGGGTAAATGCTAAGAAAGATGACAATGTTTTCAGCCTGAATGCAGAGAAATTTAAAGCTGACATGCTGAAGAACGAGGCAATAACCAAAAAATTCAAGGCGCTCAACGATTATAAAAATGCCCTGAAGTTTGAGGCGCTGCCTTACGAGAAGGAAGCCTTTAAAAAAGATCCTTCACTGGCAGAGAAAAAGGAGCGCTGGTACGAAAGCCTTTCGAAAGACATTTATGTTGAGGAAGCACTTAATATCCTCAACGATATGCAGCCGAAGTCATCCGGTAAGAGTGCTGCCAATGTAGCAAAACCAAAGCTTACCAAAACAAGATAATATTTGATGGAAAGCGTAAACCGATCGCTTACAGGCTTAGCGCTCCAAAAGTTCAAAAAGAACTTTTGGGGCGTTTTAAGTTTAGGCCTTATCGTAGTCCTGCTGCTTGTTTCGGTATTTGCCTATATACTGGCGCCAGACAAAACAAAGAATGGTAACTGGGGCGACCTTTCCATTCATTCCAAATCGCCGGGCTTTACAGTAAAAATGCTGGAGTTCCCATCGGAGCCAACTACTTTCGGGGAGTATTTTACCGGTAGGGAGACCCCTGTGCAGAAAATACCGATCCTTAAGTACAAAATAGAAGGGGATAGCCTGACGTATTACGAATATAATGATGAGCCATCGCTGGCGGTATCTAAAACAATCCCATTATCGCTATTCGGCGGTACAAAAGCTTCTCGTATTGACGAGCAATACATCCATGACCAAAAGTTTATTCTCGGCACCGACAGCCAGGGGCGTGACTTGTTGAGCCGCCTTATCATAGGTTCCCGGGTTTCAATTGCCATAGGTTTTGTGGCGGTGTTTATCTCGTTGGTGGTAGGTATCTTTTTCGGCGCAATCGCGGGTTATTTCGGGGGCAAGGTGGATGCCTTTGTTATGTGGCTCGTAAACATTATATGGTCGATACCCACACTACTTCTGGTCATTGCAATTACGCTGGCATTGGGCAAAGGCTTCTGGCAGGTTTTTGTTGCAGTAGGCCTCACGATGTGGGTGGAAGTTGCCCGTGTGGTTCGCGGCCAGGTGATGAGCATAAAGCAGATGCAGTTCGTTACGGCGGCAAGGGCTTTGGGCTATCGCGATGGCAGGATCATCTTCAGCCATATACTTCCTAACAGTATGGCACCTGTGATCGTGATCTCTGCGGCCAACTTTGCCTCGGCGATACTTGTAGAAAGCGGACTAAGTTTTCTCGGCCTTGGCGCACAACCGCCTATTCCCAGCTGGGGCGGTATGATAAAAGACCATTACAATTACATTATACTTGGTAAGCCCTATCTCGCACTGGCTCCCGGAATAGCAATGTTATTACTGGTACTTGCCTTTATGATGGTAGGAAATGCATTGCGCGATGCGTTGGATGTAAAGAGTGAGTAGTTTCACGGAAAATTCTTGTAAATCCGAATCTGCGTTCCAATTGTCAAGCTGTTAACTGTAAACTGATAGCTTAAAACTCACCTACCACTCATTCACCTTATTGGCATCCATTTTAATAAAAATGAACAGCAATATAGTAAAGGCCCAAAGGCTCGATCCACCGTAAGAAAAGAAGGGAAGGGGAACCCCGATAGTTGGGAAAAGCTTGATAAGCATCGTAATGTTTACAAAGAAGTGCATAAACAGTATCGAGGCAACACAGTATCCGTAGGTGCGGCTGAATTTTGATTTCTGCCGTTCCGCGAGGTAGATGATACGCAGGAGCAATGTTACGAATAATGCGATAACCACTACAGCCCCCGCAAAGCCCCATTCTTCCCCAACTGTTGTAAAGATGTAGTCGGTATGCTGTTCCGGTACAAAGCCGCCTTTCGTCTGTGTTCCTTCAAGATAGCCTTTTCCGAGCCATCCGCCCGAACCAATTGCGATCATCGACTGGTTGAGGTTGTAGCCCTCAGCCTGCTGGTTCACATTCTTGTCGAATAGCACGTTGATGCGGTCTTTCTGGTGCGATTCCAATACGTTTTCATATACATAGTCTACCGAGAAGACAAAAGCCGTTATAGCCACGAATATGATCGTAGAAAGGATAGGGTTCCGGAATGCCCTTCGAGTAAGGATAAATTGAACGATAATGATCAATGCCGCAGCGCCCACGATTATATAAGGCCTTACCAATAAGGCAAGGAGGAACAATACTATTGCCGTCGCACCGGATGCAAGGTACCACCCGGGCAACCCTTCACGATAGAGCACAAGCGTAAGGGACATAAAGATCATGGCGCTACCGGCATCGGGCTGCATCATAATGAGCAGTACCGGAAAAGCAATAATGGCAAATGCCAGAAGCTGGTGATTGAGGTTCTTCAGGTTGATCTGTACGTCGCTCAGGTATTTAGAAAGGATCAATGCGGTGCCTATCTTGGCAAATTCCGAAGGCTGAAGGCTGAATCCGCCGAACGAGTACCAGTTTGTTTGTCCCTTTATGGTTTTACCTGCCACAAAAAGCCCTGCCAATAGCAGGATGCCCAAACCGTAAAAAATAAGTGAATACTTTTCGTATATCTTGGCATCAAGGGTAAGCAATACAATTATGAGCGGTATACTGGTCATGATGAACATGATTTGCTTGCCGTAGATCTGCCCGATATCAAATATAGAAGTGGTCTGGTCGGGCAGCGAAGCAGAGTAAATGGTCATCCAGCCCAATATAACCAATGTGCCATACAGCAATATGGTAATCCAGTCAAGATTATTGGTTACGCTCTGGTTCTTCATTAATTATTAATTGTAAAAGGCTTTCCGCTGGTTACTTTGGCATATTCATCCTTTAGTCCCTGCGTAAGCATTTTGGTTTCAAGGTCGGTACGTGTTATAGTTCCTTTCAGGTATTTTTCAATCATAAGGCTGGCAATAGGGCCGGCCCATCGCGCTCCCCAGTAACCATTTTCAATAAATACCGCTATAGCAATTTTTGGATCGTGGCGCGGCGCAAAGGCTACAAATATAGAATGGTCGGACAGCTGTGTACGAACGCCATTGATTTTGGTAAAGTTCTCTGCCGTACCGGTTTTTCCGCATATCTCTATGCCTTCCACACGCAGTCTTTTTGCCGTCCCAAGGTTATATACATCAAAGAGGCCATCAATAACAGGCTTATAATGCTGTTTCTCGACAGTAGTTACATGTTTTGTAGTAAACTTCTTGTCAATTTGCCTGCCTTCTATCTTTTTAATCATGTGAGGAGTATAGTAATAGCCCTCGTTTGCTACCGTAGCCATCATATTTGCCAATTGTATCGGCGTCATGGAAACTTCTCCCTGCCCGATGGCATTGGAGATTATCGTTGAGCTTCTCCAGCCCCCATTAGGATAAAATCGCTTGTAAAACTTCGAATTAGGGATATGCCCTTTCCTTCCCGGAGGAAGATCATAGCCTAAGAAGTCCCCAAGGCCAAAGCTTTTAAGGTGATTGCTCCAGGCATCTACACCATATTGCGGTTTTGGGTATTTGTCTATTGTAAGCTTGAAAGTGTTTGCAAAGTACGTGTTACAGGAGTTATAGATTCCGTTATGCAGTTTGGAAGGCCCGGAGTCGTGACACTTCATAAACGCGCCACGCCCATAAGAAAACCCATGATGGCATATAAAGGTGCTGTTCTCGTCAATCACCTCTTCCTGAAGGCCGATAAGTCCCGTAAGGATCTTAAAGGGCGACCCCGGCGGATATTCTGCCAGTAGCCCACGGTCGAACAGCGGGATCGCAATAGTGTCATTATACATTGCCGTATAATTTTTAGAACGGTCCCGGCCTACAAGTATTGCCGGATCGTAAGACGGGGCTGTTACCAAAGCAAGGATCTCACCTGTTTTTGGTTCCAGGGCCACTATGCCACCCCGTTTTTCGAACATAAGCGCCTCGCCATATTTTTGCAGTTCCATGTCCAGTGTAAGCGTGATATCCTGGCCTTGCACGGCAACGGTATCATATATACCTTCTTTAAAAGAACCTATCTCACGGTTAAAACGGTCTTTCTGTATGTATTTTACTCCCTTTACGCCACGCAGCACGTCTTCATACATCTCTTCAACGCCCTGTTTGCCGATGAGGTCACCGCTTTTGTAGTAAGGGTCTTTTTTGATGATGGCGTCATTTACCTGTGCAATGTAGCCAAATACATTAGCCCCGACATTTACCTGGTAATCCCGTAGTGAACGCTTTACAATATCAAAACCCTTAAACCGCCTTATGCGTTCCTGGAAAGCGGCAAATTCCTTTTTACTCAGCTGTGGCAGAAATATAGAGGGAAGTTTCGGGCTGTATACCCTTGCTTTTTTAACGCGCTCGTTAAAATATTCTTTGGATACACTCAGCAGCCTGCATAGCTCGAGCGTATCAATGTCTTTCATGTCATTCGGGGTTACCATAATGTCGTATGACGGCTGGTTTGCCACAAGCAGCTTGTTGTTGCGGTCGTAGATGTATCCCCGTTCAGGATATTCGTATTTAATCTTGATAGCGTTGTTTTCCGATTTCTTGATGTAGGAGTCATCAAGTATCTGCAGGTAAAACAGCCTCGCTACGATAAGCAGGGTCGCGGCGATTATAAGTCCGGGTAATAGGATCTTTCTCATTGTTTAGCCGGCTTGATCAGGTAAATGATTATAATGCACGTAATAAGCGTAAACAGGGCCGAAAGCAAAGTACGGATCAGGATGTCGAGTACGAGGCTGAACCTGAATACTTCCAAAAGGTATAAAATAAAATGATGCGTAACAACAGAAATCAGCAGAAAAGAAAACCTTTCCGGTGAAAGCCTTTCGTTTATTTTTACGGTTTGGTATTCGTAACTTATACCGAATGAGAACTTAAAGAAGGCGGGTCTCAGGTAAGCAAGCGTTACGCAGGCCGTGGCGTGTGCCCCACCTGAATTAAGAAACATATCCATGAACAACCCTAAAAAGAAAGACGAAATCAGGAGGCCTGCCTTATTGCCGTTTACAGGATACAGAACGATAAACAGGATGTAGGGGTAGGGGTCTATAAACCCAAACAGGTCGATGTTGTTGCAAACCACTACCTGAAGCGCAAGCAAAAGGATAAACCTTACGATATTGATAATTACGGTACTATTCATTTGGCGTAGTGGCCCCCTCCAGCTCTATTATCTCTTTCTTATCTTTATTTTCAATCACGTATACGTGGCCAAGGCTGGTCATGTCGTTAAACAATTTCACTTCCAGTGTCCAGTAATTGGTCTTTTTGTCCGTATATACTTTTTCAATGGTGCCGATAGGGATGTTTTCCGGAAAAATCCTCGATTCCGCGCCAGTAACGATCGTATCGCCCTTTCGCACCGATGCGAGCCTGGGTACATCGACAAGCTGTGCGAAACCGGTATTTTTCCCGTTCCAGGTCAGCGTTCCGAAATGGTTGTTTTTCTTAATCTTAGCCGGGAGCCTGAACTTCAGGTTCAGGATGCTTATCACGGTTGCATAGCCATTCGATACGTTTTCCACCACACCTACTACCCCGAGGCTGCTTACCACGCCCATATCGGTCTGGATGCCGTCTTTGCGCCCGCTATTTATGGTCAGGTAGTTTTCGTGTACGTTGTAGGAGTTGCGTATTACTTTCGACTGGATCACGTGGTAGTTGCCAACACCTGCTGGCAATTGCCTCACCGGTGCATTCAGGGTGTCCTGGGTATTGTAAAGTAATTTTTTTAGCTGGGCGTTCTCCGCGGCAAGCGCTTCATTCTGTTGCTTTAGGCGCAGGTATTCCTCTACATTGTTCGTCTGCTCGTATACATAACCCGTTACGGCATTGGCTGAAGACACGGCACGGCTCCTGTGGTAGGAATGCGACTGTATAGTGAGCGTTAGCGATATGCCCAAAAGCAGCAAAAACAGTAGTAAGATACTGTTTTTAAATAAAAAATTAAATATTTGCTGCATGGATTACTACCGTTATTTTATAAGTATGCTCCTGAATTTTTGTATGTTTTTTAGTGCCATTCCCGTTCCTCTTACTACTGCCCTTAGCGGGTCTTCTGCGATATAAACCGGGAGGTCTGTTTTTTGCGATATTCTCTTGTCGAGTCCCCTTAGCATCGATCCGCCGCCTGCCAGGTAAATTCCCGTGTTGTAGATATCGGCAGCAAGTTCGGGAGGAGTTTGCGAAAGCGTTTCCATTACCGCATCCTCAATACGCTGAATCGACTTGTCGAGCGCTTTGGCAATCTCGCGGTACGATACATCCACTTGTTTGGGCTTGCCCGTAAGAAGGTCACGGCCCTGTACCGACATATCTTCCGGTGGCGATTCAAGATCTTCAATGGCCGCCCCGATGGATATTTTTATTTTTTCGGCGGTGCTTTCACCAACAAAAAGGTTGTGCTGTGTCCGCATATAGTATACAATGTCGTTCGTGAAAACATCACCGGCAATTTTTACCGATTTGTCGCATACAATACCGCCAAGGGCAATAACCGCGATTTCGGTAGTACCACCACCTATATCCACGATCATGTTTCCTTTTGGCTGCATGATGTCAACACCTATACCAATCGCTGCTGCCATGGGTTCATGGATAAGGTATACCTCTTTTCCGTTTACCCTTTCGGCCGATTCTTTTACCGCACGCATCTCCACTTCTGTAATGCCCGAAGGGATGCATATAACCATTCGGAGGGCAGGCTGAAACAATCGTTTCTTAAGGGCCGGGATGCTTTTTATGAACATCTGGAGCATCTTTTCAGATGCATCAAAATCGGCAATAACGCCATCTTTAAGCGGACGTATGGTCTTTATGTTTTCATGGGTCTTGCCCTGCATCATATTCGCTTCCTTGCCCACGGCAATTATCTTGCCTGAAACGCGGTCCCGCGCCACGATAGACGGGCTGTCTATCACTACTTTATCGTTATGGATGATGAGGGTATTAGCGGTACCAAGGTCAATGGCTATGTCCTCGGTCATGAAATCAAAAAATCCCATAGCTGGTATACTGTATTAAGCGTTTAGGTATCAAATTAGTTTAAGCCTACAAAAGTAATAAAATTAATGTTTAAAATGACGGACGCCTGTAAATACCATCGCAACATTATTTTCGTTGCAGTAATTGATGCTTAGTTCGTCTTTTATGGACCCTCCCGGCTGTATTACAGCAGTGATGCCGGCTTGTTTTGCAAGCTCTACGCAATCCGGGAAAGGGAAAAACGCATCGCTCGCCATCACGGCGCCATTCAGGTCGAAACCAAAAGAATGTGCTTTCTCTATTGCCTGCTTCAGGGCGTCCACACGTGATGTCTGGCCGGTACCCGAGGCGATCAGCTGCCCGTTCTTTGCAAAAACAATTGTATTCGATTTTGTGTTCTTGCATATTTTTGAGGCGAACAGAAGGTCTTCGGTCTCTTGTGTAGTAGGTGAAGTTATGGTAACGGTTTGTAGGTGCTCTTTATTGTCGGTAATATTATCTTTATCCTGAACAAGCAATCCGTTAAGGCAGGTACGTACGTTTTTCTGCGGAAGTTCCACATCGTGCTGCACCATAAGTATCCTGTTCTTTTTCTCCTGAAGGATTGCTGCCGCATCTTCATCAAATGCCGGGGCAATTACTACTTCGCAGAAAAGTTTAGTGATTTCTTCGGCAGCGGCTTTGTCAATCTTTGCATTTGATATCAATACCCCGCCAAACGCAGAGGTAGGGTCGGCAGCAAGCGCGTCGAGATAGGCTTCCTTTACGGTTGGCCTTGTGGCAAGCCCACAGGCATTGTTGTGTTTTAATATGGCAAAGGTTGGGCCTTCACTTTTAAATTCTGCGATCAGGTTTACAGCAGCGTCTACATCCAACAGGTTGTTGTATGAGAGTTCCTTGCCGTGCAGCTTGGTGAACATCTTGTCGAAATCGCCAAAGAACCAACCCTTTTGGTGTGGGTTCTCACCATAGCGCAATACTTGTCCGTCGCTTACACTTTGTTTGTATATGGTAGTATCCGTATTGAAGTAATTGAAAATGGCACTATCGTAGTGCGATGATACGTGGAATGCCTTTGTAGCGAACAATTTGCGTTCCGCCAGAGTAGTCCCGCCGTTATTTTCCGTGAAGATATCAAGGAATTGCGCATATTCGTTTACCGAAGCCACAATTACAGTGTCGTTAAAGTTTTTCGCCGCGGCGCGTATAAGCGAAATACCGCCGATGTCGATCTTTTCTATAATATCTGCTTCTGAAGCTCCGGAAGCTACAGTTTTCTCAAAAGGATACAGGTCTACAATAACCAAATCGATCTGCGGAATGTTGTATTCTTTCATTTCCTGCACGTCAGATGCATTATCCTGTCGGTTCAGGATGCCTCCGAAAACTTTTGGGTGCAGCGTTTTTACCCTGCCGCCAAGAATAGACGGGTAGGAGGTTACGTCTTCTACCGGTACTACGGGGATGCCAAGGTCTTTTATAAAAGATTCGGTACCGCCTGTAGAATAGAGGGTTACCTCGTATTCGTGTAGTTTCCTTACGATCGGCTCCAGGCCTTCTTTGTCGAACACCGAGATAAGTGCCGATGAAATTTTTTGTACGCTCATGTTGTTGTGTTGTTTTAAAGATGCAAAAGTAGGTATTGTATGCCTTACATTCAAAGCCGCGGGAGTCCAATTATTTATGTTTTTTAAAAAAATTATCAGGTTCGCGGATACATATTTCAAAAAAAAGCTGAATTTTACAAAAGCCAATATCAACAGCATGTTTTTATATTTTCGTTTATTAAAAGAAAGCCTTGTTTTTGCCCTTAATGCCTTAAGGAATAATATGCTCCGTACAGTACTTTCGCTATTGGGGGTAACGGTGGGGATTTTCTCTATTATCGCTGTATTGGCAGCCGTAGATTCGCTGGATCGTAAGATTAAGGCAGATATGAGCAGCGTAGACAAAAACACGATGTACCTTAAAAGGTTTTCGTTTGGGCCGTCTGATGTGCCGCGATGGAAGCGGGAACAATTCCCGGATGTAAGCTATGAAGAGTATCAGTACCTGAAAGGCTCGGTGCAATCGGTGCAGGCTATGTCTTTCCAGATGTTCACCAAATCGGAAACCGCACGCTACGAAGGTAATTCGGCAAGTAACCTCAATATCGTTCCGGTATCGTATGAGTTTACAGAGATACAGAGCGTAAAGGTAGCACACGGACGTTTTTATAATGAATCGGAGTCCAATTCCGGTACAGGGGTTGCCGTGATAGGGTATGAGGTAGCACAAAAGCTTTTCGGAAACGATAATCCGCTTGAAAAGAAAATCCGCTTGTACGGAAGGAAACTCACGGTTATCGGGGTGCTTGAAAAGCAGGGATCGGGTAGTTTCGGTCCGAGTAATGATACATCTGTCTTCATTCCGGTTAACTTCCTCCGGAAAATGTATGGTGACCACAATGACTTCATGACACCGGTTATTATCATAAAACCTTTGCCGGGAGAGGATGCATATGCGGTAAAGGCTGAAGTTTCGCAGAAGCTACGCCATTATAGGGGTATAAGGTCGGGAGATATTGATAATTTCAGTATTGATATCCTTGCCGGTTTTACCGAAATGATCGATGAGGTAATCGGAATGATGAACGTGATCGGCTGGATTATAAGTGGGTTCTCACTTCTCGTTGGAGGATTCGGCATTGCCAATATTATGTTCGTTTCGGTGAAAGAACGTACTAACCTTATAGGCATACAGAAAGCGCTTGGCGCCAAAAATAAGTTTATATTGTTTCAATTCCTTTTTGAGGCGGTTATCCTTTCTCTTATTGGTGGTTTGCTGGGGATGTTCTTCGTCTGGATCATTACCCTTGTGCTCACAAAGGTTCTTGAGTTCGAGTTTGTGCTTGGGCTGGGGAATGTCCTGCTTGGCTCGGGAGTGGCGATCGTAATAGGGCTGATATCAGGAATACTGCCTGCTATATCCGCTGCAAGGCTCGATCCGGTAGAGGCCATCCGCAGCGGGATGTAATCTTGTTTTAAGCGTATTACAATTCCTGATTCGATAGTTTTATGCAGTGTTATGATGACACACTACATCTATATATACAATCTTATTTCATAGCCAATTTTAGGCTTTAGCTGTTCCGTCGCTTTCTGTGGGGTATGGTAACAAAGCTTTTTCGCAATAATGCGGTAGTAGTTAAAGCCTATAAAAAAATCCTGCATTGGCAGGATTCTATAGTTGTAAGATTTTGTTTTTGTATTTACTTCACTTCTGTTTCAAGCTTTGTGCAATCCGAAATACAGCCATTTACATTGCAGTAGGGTACCCTTTTTCCGTCGGTAGTATTAAGGTATTCCAGATTGCAGCCTGTTGCGCAGCCACGGCAGGTTACGCTCTTCGGCTTTTCAAACCTTTCATCGAGTACAAGTGATGCTCCTCCTCCCGACCTTACCAGGACAACGCCAATAGAGGTGTCAGAATTATTACTTCCTATCACCATATATGCTTTGTCAAAAGGATCGTTTGTAGCCGTTTTAGTTACTATTTCCAGGTTCTCTATTCTCGCGCTATTGCCCTGTTTGATGAGGATATCTTCAAAAGCGGTAATTAGTGCTTCCTTATTTGCTGTCAGCTCCAGTCCCCCTTCTTCAGTTATAGTTCCAATCTCTCCATCCCATACAGAAGTACGGTTTAGCCTTTCGGGCGCGGTAAGGTCAATGTTTTCTTCGGATACAGAATCACTGCTACATGCAATAACTGATGCGAGAAACATCACTGATACAAAGATTTTCAGGGTAATTGTTTTCATAGCTATTTCGTTTAGGTGTTGTTTACGAAAGTAAGTTTTTTAACAACTGTTTACGCCTAACGAAATGTTAATTGTTCCGTTGGCAGGTCTAACGGACTTCCTTCTCGTCTTTGGCGCAATCCGCACACGGAGAGCATACTAAATAGTCCGATCCGTTGTTAGTCATCATTACGGGCAGGCATCCGTTAGCGCAATCTCCCTTGCAGGTAATGATCACATACGAATCTGAGTTGCTTTGCTCTTCGCGCCCGAAATAAAACTTATTGTCTTTAAGCCTGACAAGGGCTGCGGCAGTTGTATTGGCATCTTCGGTACGTGCCATAACCATATAAAATTCTTTGTCCGGATTGCCTTCTACGTGGCTTTTAACGATTTCAAAGCCTGTAAGCTTTATGTCTCTGCCAATATTGGTTTGCCATTCCTTTGCAAGGCCTTTCGGGTCTTCAAGGGTATAAACGCCGTCTTTGTTAGTTGCTACAGGGTTTTCAGGATAGCTGCTGCCTACACGTTCTGTTGCCTTCTCATTTTTACATGATGTCATTATAAGTACGAGAATGGCAACAATAAAGTGTTTCATAAGATTTTTGCCGGGAGGTTGTTGTGACGAATTTACAAAAAAATTTAACACTTTAAAAAAAATTAAAAATAGAATCCGAACGACCCTTTTACAGCAAACTTATTGGCATCTGGGAGGTTAAGATAGCTTCCCCTCCATGCAAAATCAATCCTGAACACCTTAAAGATATTCCCGATACCGGCATGGTATTCCCAATATACATCTTCCGGGGCGCGATAGGTAATGTTGGAAGCGTTCAGTCGTATGTTGTCGTCAGATACTGTTCCGTACACGCCTTTCACGCCGATGATCTCTCTTAGGTTGAGGCTGCGAAGCCCCGGTATCCTGGAGAAGAGCCTTCCGTTAAAATTATGTTCGAAATGCAGTGATACATATTCATCGGCTACAAACTCATAGTAGTTCATAAGATTGTAGGTATTCTCTATAATAAAGTACGACTGGTTACCAGGCACAACTCCCATAAGTCCGAGCGGTACCTCGCCGAAAATCTTGCCGGCTTCAAGCGTGGTAAACAAACGTCCGAAACCACCTACCAGCACCGGCTGCCTGTAATAGAACTGAAGCTTTTGATAATCGAAGTCGCTGTTGAAGATCCCTTTTACCCCCTGTGAGAAGTTCAGGAACAGTCGGGCATAATTCAGGTCAACATCAGAGCGCTCCACGCCAAAGCCTATAGTCCTGCGGCCGGGGGTGTAATCAATCTGGGCATTGTATTCATATTGCTTCACAAAGCCCTCCGTGCCTTTCGAATGATCCCACGGATCTTTAAAATAATCAAGGCTGAAGGTTTCCGATGCCGATTTCAGCGTCCTGTAATTCAGTCCTGTTCGGAATGTAAGGTTTTTTACCGGCTCAATTTCAAAGTTTACAGTGGTGAAATTAATGGAGGTCAGCTTACTGTTGTCACCACTTGCAAAGAGAGAAGACGATGCGAAGCTACGGCCCAACACATCGCTTGTAGCGGTAAGGCTTACCCCTATCTGCTCAATATCCCGGCGGTTACCCCCGGATATGATCAGGCGATTCTTTTTATTAACCATCCATTTACCTGAAAAGCCATATTTAAACTGGTTGTCCTTAAAGCCGTAAGCTGTATAGCCTTCCAGGCGCCACGGGTCGTTCTGCCCGAAGTAGGTACGACCGCCGGTACGCAGCCTTATGCCCTCAACATCGTTATACCCGAAAGTGGAGAAAATAGGGCCGTAATCAAAGTTACCCATTTGGTAATACCCGCTGCCCAGCGTAGCAACAAGGCTGTACAATCGCTTGAATTTGGGGACGGTCTTAAGTGTGTCGAGCATTTTGTAAACGCCCCGTTCATCTTTGTTTAGGGATTCGAACCGGTTTTCATCCCAATATTCATCCGATTTCTTATGGATTTCCGGATCATTGAAATTCACATCCGCCGCGTAGAAATCATCCGGCCTTTTTTTGTCGAAAACATAGTCGCGGTAAAGTGTTGTCCTCTTACCATACACGCCTTTTGATTTTTCCCTTTTGCTAAGTGCAAAATCACTCATCATGTGGTCGCGCTTCAATAGGAATACCGAGTCGTTCAGTACATCAAACTCCTGTTCGATATAAATGTCCTTTACCCAGTTGATGTTGGCGCTTTTGCTGGCTGCCATACTGATTTTCTTGATGGCATAAGTGGTATCGTTCACCCAGAAATTACCTTTAAAGGTGAGCTCACCTTTTCGGCGCGGGTAAAACACAATATTATAGCACCACTTTTTGTCTATAAAAGTACTGTCGGCAAGCACATAGTTATATACGTTGATACCGGTACGTGACAATGGGCTTACAAAGTCTTTGTCGAAAAACTTCAGGTAGTTGTTGTAGATGTCGTAATCGACATAGAGGTCTTTTACAAAAGCTATGATCTGCTGGTTGTCGCTAAAACCCGAAGTTTTATTCGCCCGGAGCATTTCTTTTTTGCGGTTACGCACATTGTCGCCATATACATTGCTCAGGGCTTCGTTAATAAAGATCGGCAGGTAGGTTTTACCGGTTACGCTTGACGTATCCACGTGGTTGAAAATGAATTCCATCCCCCTGAAGATCTTGCTTTGCATAAACGCGCTGTCAATACTGTTCATATCGAACTCGACCTTTTCGTATTTGTCGTATTCGTATTGCTTAAACATACGAAGGCCGTTCTTGCGTCGGCGCTCCCATATCTTGCGGAGGATATCTATGGCAGGATTGTTCTTTTTGGAGGTTTTGCCGGAATATAAAACGACTTCCTTAAGCTGCTGGGCTTCGGCAAGGGCGATCTTCAATCCGTATGTGGCTGACTTATCCAGCGTAATTTCCTTGGTGGCAAAACTTACGTAAGAGACCGTAATGGCTGTATAGGTGCTTTGCGACTCCAGGTAGAATTTACCGTTCTCATCGGTAATTACACCTTCACTCGTTCCTTTAAAGTACACGTTGGCGTACGGAAGCGGCTCATTGGCATTGTCGGTTACGATACCTTCCACTTTTGTCTGGGCAAAAAGGGAACCGGTAAGCATCAGGAATATCCCGAACAGGAACAGTAATTTTCTTTTCATATATGCATAAACAAAAAACTTCACCAAATAGTATGATGAAGTTTCAAATATAGTTGTTTTCCGATATTATTTGTACATAACTTTTTTCACAGCTTTTACAACATCTCCCGCGTTCGGAAGCCATTCTTTAAGAAGGGCAGGAGAGTATGGTGCCGGTGTATCAGCCGTAGTGATCCTTTGGATAGGAGCATCAAGATAGTCAAAAACACGCTCCTGAACAATATACGTAATTTCAGACGCAACGCTTCCGAAAGGCCAAGCTTCTTCCAGTATTACCAGCCTGTTGGTTTTCTTAACCGAATTCAGGATGGTGTCATGGTCCATAGGACGAATGGTCCTTAGGTCGATAATCTCACAGCTGATTCCGTCTTTTTCAAGTTCGTCGGCCGCGATAAATGCTTCTTTCAATATTTTACCGAAAGATACGATTGTTACATCTTTACCTTCACGCTTCACATCGGCGACACCAAGAGGGATAGTATATTCTCCGTCAGGCACCTCGCCTTTATCACCATACATCTGCTCCGACTCCATAAATATCACAGGGTCATTGTCGCGGATAGCCGACTTTAAAAGTCCTTTGCAATCATATACATTTGACGGTACAACTACTTTAAGACCCGGAGTATTGGCAAACCAGTTCTCAAAAGCCTGCGAGTGCGTTGCGGCAAGCTGGCCTGCAGATGCAGTAGGCCCGCGGAATACCATTGGCATGCTGAATTGTCCGGCAGACATCTGGCGCATTTTGGCCGCGTTGTTGATAATTTGGTCGATACCTACCAATGAGAAGTTGAATGTCATGAATTCCACGATCGGCCTGCAGCCGTTCATGGCGCTCCCTACTGCAATACCGGCAAAGCCAAGTTCCGCGATAGGCGTATCTATAACCCTTTTCGGGCCAAACTCATCAAGCATCCCTTTCGAGGCTTTGTAGGCACCGTTGTATTCGGCTACCTCTTCACCCATTAAATATACGGTTTCATCACGGCGCATTTCTTCACTCATCGCTTCACAAACCGCTTCCCTGAATTGTATCGTTCTCATGTAAATGTTTTTCGGATTAATATGGAATGGCAAAAATAAAAAATTTAGACAAGAAAAGCGCTGGTATATTTGCAAATAACAGTTTATGTGAAGGTTTTTTAAAAACAGGTAATAATTCTCAGTAATAAACTCAAAAATGTTTAATTTTTATGATAATCAAATTTTTATGAGCTAATTTTTATAAAAACACTATTTATTATGCGTGCATAGTTTTTTATTCAGATAAAATACTTATTTTCGTAACCTGAGAACAATCAACTTTATACGTATAAAATGAAAATATTAGTCTGCATCAGCCACGTGCCTGATACTACTTCCAAAATCAACTTTACCAACGGCGACAGCGAGTTTGACGCCAACGGTGTACAATTTGTAATTAACCCTAACGACGAATTCGGTCTTACGCGCGCAATATGGTTTAAAGAGCAGCAAGGCGCAAACGTTACAGTAGTAAACGTTGGCGGAACCGATGCCGAAGCTACATTGAGGAAAGCCCTTGCTATTGGTGCAGACGAGGCTATCCGCGTGAATGCTAATCCTGCCGATGGCTTTTATGTTGCGAAGCAGCTTGCCGAAGTGGTTAAGCAGGGCGGTTACGACCTGGTTATTGCGGGTAAAGAATCACTCGACTATAATGGCGGAATGGTTCCGGGAATGCTTGCCGGCCTTCTTGGTTTCGATTTCGTAAACTCATGCATCAAACTGGATGTGAATGGCAGCGAAGCAAAAGCGGTTCGTGAGATCGATGGAGGTAAGGAAACCCTTAGCGCTAAGCTTCCTATGGTTATCGGCGGGCAGAAAGGCCTTGTTGAAGAGAAAGACCTCAGGATACCGAACATGCGCGGTATTATGATGGCAAGGCAGAAAGCCTTAGCGGTTGTTGAGCCGGTAGGTGCAGAACCTGCAACCAAAGCAGTTAAATTTGAGAAGCCTGCTCCAAAATCAGCCGTGAAACTGATAAGCCCGGACAACCTTGATGAGCTTGTAAACTTATTGCACAACGAGGCTAAGGTAATATAATTTGAAAATTTGATAATGTGGTTAATTTGAAAATGACCCACATAATCTGTTTTCAAACTGAAGCGAATTTTAAAATCAAAAAATTTTCAAATTTTCAAATCAAAAATTTATGTCAATCTTACTATATGCCGAATCGGCAGAAGGAAAATTCAAGAAGACAGCATTCGAGCTTGCTTCTTACGCTAAAAAAATTGCAGGTGAGACCGGAACTACCGTGACTGCCCTAACCATAAACGCGACAGACGTTTCACCACTTGGTAACTACGGTGTAGACAAAGTGCTTAACGTAAAGTCGGACAAGCTTACTTCGTTTAATGCTAAGGCTGTTGCCGATGCGCTAAAGCAGGCCGCACAGAAAGAAGGCGCCAGGATCGTTCTTTTCTCTTCTACAACCGACAGCCTTTATATCGCTCCGCTTGTAGCCGTTGCGCTTGAGGCAGGATATGCTTCCAACGTGGTAGCGCTTCCGGAGAGCCTGTCTCCTTTCCGCGTAAAAAGAAACGCTTTTTCTAACAAGGCTTTCAATATTACTGAAATAACTACAGACGTAAAAGTACTTGCTATAGGAAAGAACTCTTATGGCCTTACCGAATCGAACGGTGCTGCTGCCGTGGAAGAATTCAGCCCGTCGCTAAACGACAATGACTTCACTGTAAAAGTAGAGTCGTCAGAAAAAGTTACAGGCAAAGTAACCATTGCTGATGCTGAGGTAGTGGTGTCGGGAGGCCGCGGCCTTAAAGGTCCTGAGAACTGGCATCTGATCGAAGATCTTGCAGCAGCTCTTGGCGCGGCAACAGCATGCTCCAAGCCTGTTAGCGACCTTGGCTGGAGGCCCCACAGTGAGCACGTAGGCCAAACGGGCAAACCGGTAGCATCTAACCTCTACATTGCTGTTGGTATATCCGGGGCAATACAGCACATTGCGGGCATCAACTCATCCAAAGTTAAGGTAGTGATAAACCCGGATGCCGATGCGCCGTTCTTTAAAGTTGCCGACTACGGTGTTGTAGGTGACGCCTTTGAAATCCTGCCAAAACTGACAGAAAAAATTAAAGCTTTCAAGGCTCAAAACTCATAATTTTATTATAAATTGTGCCCGCAAAAGGGCTATCCGGAAAATGATAGTTTTATCTTTGACGGATAGCCTTTTTCTGTATACAGTAAATACCTTATGAGCTTAGTAAAACTTACTATAAAGGGGATATCGTACAGCCAGACTCAAAATGGAGCGTATGCCCTGATCCTTAATGAAGTGGACGGTGAGAGGAAACTGCCTATTGTAATAGGTGCATTCGAGGCACAATCCATTGCCATAGCCCTGGAAAAGGAAATAAAGCCGCCAAGGCCGCTTACACACGACCTTTTTAAGAATTTTGCCGACCGTTTTGATATTGTTGTAAAACAGGTGATCATCCATAAACTGGTTGACGGTGTTTTCTTTTCGAGCATTATCTGTGAGCGCGACCGTATCGAGGAGATCATTGATGCGCGTACATCAGACGCTATTGCTTTGGCACTCCGTTTCAATGCCCCTATCTTCACATACAAGAACATATTGGACAAAGCCGGTATTTACCTTAAAATAAATCCGGAACCGGAAAATGCCGAACAGGAAGTAGACGATGTACTGACGCCTCCGCAATCGTTTGGCGCCGATAGTGTATCCGGCGAGGGCTACACGCAATACAGCCTGAGCGAACTGCACGAACAACTCGAAAGCGCGGTGCAAAACGAAGACTACGAAAAAGCGGCAAAGATCCGCGACGAAATATCGAAGAGGGAGAGTTAATATATCAATTTCTCAATTTTAAAATGTAACAAGGAAGCTACCATAAATGGTGGCTTTTTTATGTGGATAACTACATACATAAAAAGCTTTGTGCTATAAATTTTACGTCGATATATTTTTTACTTTGCATACAGGAAACAATTGGTACATTGTTACATTTTTAAATTAGCGAATTGAATTATGAAGCAGTATTTAGACTTAGTTAAGCATGTTTTGGAAAACGGCAACCAGAAAGGTGACCGTACCGGAACCGGAACGGTTAGTGTATTTGGCTACCAGATGCGTTTTAACCTGAGCGAGGGTTTTCCGTTGGTAACAACCAAAAAACTGCACCTGAAGTCGATTATACACGAACTGCTTTGGTTTCTGCAGGGAAATACCAACATTGGCTACCTGAATGAAAATGGCGTAAAGATTTGGGACGAATGGGCAGACGAAGACGGAAATCTGGGTCCGGTATACGGCCACCAGTGGCGTAATTGGGACGACCGTGAGATCGACCAGATCGCAGAGCTTATCGAAACGCTAAAGTCGAATCCCAATAGCCGCAGGATGCTGGTTACGGCCTGGAATCCGAGGGTGCTGCCGGATACATCCCGCACTTTTTCAGACAATGTAGCGGATGGTAAAGTAGCCCTGCCGCCCTGCCATGCATTCTTCCAGTTTTATGTGGCCGATGGTAAACTTTCGTGCCAGCTGTACCAACGCAGCGCCGACATTTTTTTGGGCGTGCCGTTTAACATTGCCTCGTATGCCTTGCTGACACTTATGATAGCTCAGGTGTGCGATCTGCAGCCGGGTGATTTTATCCACACGTTTGGCGACGCGCACATTTACAACAACCACATGGAACAGCTGGAGCTACAGCTTACACGCGAGCCAAGGCCATTGCCTAAGATGGTGCTGAATCCTGAGGTGAAGGACATTTTCGGCTTTAAATTTGAAGATTTCACGCTGGAGAATTATGATCCTCATCCGCATATAAAAGGAGCTGTGGCGGTTTAATTTTTTTTCCTATCTTTAGGTTTCCAAAAACCAAACGTATGGAACCAAACCACCAGGAAATGTATGAATATGCCCGGAAGCGCGTAAAGCAGAAAAAGCGCGTGTACCTCCATTTCATATTGTTTTTTGTCTGCAGTGTCTTTTTCTACATCATCAATAAATGGCTCGACGTAGACCCGCAGGACGACTGGTACCTCTGGGCAATAACCGCATGGGCTTTTATATTTGTGCTTCACTTTATCAAAGTATTTGTTACCGAAAGCTTCATTAACAAAAAATGGGAACAGGAACAGATCGCCAAGCTGGTAGCACGCCAGGAGCGCCGCATAAGCCAGTTGGAAAAGAAAGTTGAAAACGAGAACAATCTGCAATGACACTTACCCTTATCGCCGCTGTAGCGGAAAACAACGCTTTAGGTAAAGACAACCGTATGTTATGGCACCTGCCTGCCGATTTTAAGCATTTTAAAACACTTACCTCCGGCCATCATATCATTATGGGGCGCAAAACATTTGAGAGTCTTCCGGGTGTGCTGCCGAACCGTACGCACATCATTATTACCCGCCAGGAAGATTATAAAGCGGAAGGATGCCTTGTGGTAAACAGCCTTGATGCCGCCATTGCCTCCTGCCCGCAGGATGACGAAGTATTCGTGATCGGTGGGGGTGAGATCTATCACCAGGCAATCGACAGGGCAGGCAAGATAGAACTCACGCGCGTGTTTGGAATAACGCCGGAAGCCGATGCCTTCTTTCCTGAGATTGACAATTCAAAATGGCAATTGGTGAAAGAGGTGCTACATCAAAAAGACGAAAAGCATGCGTATGATATGGCTTTTCAAACCTACATCAGAAAGTAAGAATGACCATCCGTCCCTATTCCGCTTCCGACCATCCGGCAGTACTGGAACTGCTGCGGCTCAATACACCCCAATATTTCGCCGAAAGCGAGGAAGCCGACCTGGTTGACTATCTGGCGAATCACATCGATCATTACTATGTAGTTGAAGTCGGCAATGCAATAGTGGGTTGTGGCGGTTTTAACCGAACCCCTGACGGAAGCCGCGGCGTGCTCTCGTGGGATATTATCCATCCGGACGCGCAGGGCCGGGAGATCGGCAGCACCCTGGTAAAATTCCGCATTGCGGAAATGCAACAGCTGGGTGTGCCGGAAATTGGCGTACGCACCTCGCAGCATGTATATAAATTTTATGAAAAGATGGGGTTCTCTCTCAAAGAAGTAGTGATGGATTACTGGGCGGAAGGGTATGATTTGTATGATATGAAATTATGAAAAAAAAACATCAGCATTTTATACCTCAGACTTATTTGAAAAAGTTTTCGCATACACAAAACAAAAGGATATATTTAGTTGATGCGTATGATAAATTAGCAGAGAAATACATTTCTAATGTAAATGTGTATGCTCTTTGTGCTGAAACGGATTTATATACTTTAAAAAATTTGAACGGACCTGATCAATATACTGTTGAAAATTTTTTCTCTGATAATGTTGAAAGTAAGTATCCTAGAATTTATAAATTATTGGTAGAAGAAAAGAAAAAGATAATTAGTCTTGAAGAAAGAATGGATATTCTTTATGTAATATTAAGCATGTACTTTCGAACCCCAAAAGTTTTAAATGAATTTACTGCATTTTCTGCGGAGTTAGTCGAAAATATTAAAAATCAATCAAAAGTCGATGAAATGGATTTTCTAGGGCATAAAATCTCTCTTAAAGAAAAATCATTTCAGCAAATTAAGAATGAAATTAAAGAAACAAACAGAGTAAATTACATACAAATACAACTTATTTTACTTGCGAAATTTGTAGAATTTAAGGCTTATGATGGATTAGTCGTATCAGAATTAGTTGGAGATCAAGAATTTATTACTAGTGACAATCCCGTAGCTATCGGTAATGGTCAAATTTTCAAAACCGACTTATTTGACGTTACAAATTCTATATATGTGCCTCTTAATCCGAAACATGCATTGTATATAGCTCCATCAATGAAAGGCACAGTAATAAATGAAATATTCTATCAGAGAGATAACTTTGTACAACATATAACTATTAATCACAGTGTTTGTCAAAATGCCGAAAGATGGATTATTGGAACTAAAAAGGGTCTTGAGCAATTCCTAAAAGACATGGAAGAATATTCTTTGCCTTCAGATGAAAATCATCCGTTGATGATTAAAGTCAAATCAAAACTAAATTTAATGTCTAACATTTTAATATTAGCTGAAAAAGGTATTACTAATGAGAATGAAGAACTTTTGAAAAGTTTAAAAGATTTAAAAAATAATGAGCTTTTCAATAACAATATAGACTTGCAAGATTTATTCAAAAACTTTAAAGAACATGGTCTCAATATTTAAAACCTTAATAGTTATACATTTCCATTATAACACCCCATTAAGAAAACTTATTCTATCTTTGCCCCGTAAATAATAGCAATGTCACAAGAAGTTACGCCATACAAAGATTCCGGCCTCGGAAAAAAGGAACAGGTAGCCCAAATGTTTGATACGATCTCGGGAAATTACGACGGGCTTAACCGTGTGATCTCCTTTGGAATCGATGTGAAATGGCGTAAAAAGGTACTGAAGCTTGTTACTGCCAAAAAACCGGAAAGGATACTTGATGTTGCGACAGGCACGGGCGACCTTGCCATACTGATGGCAAAGACCGGCGCTACAGAGATCATTGGCGCCGATATTTCGGAAGGCATGATGGAAGTGGGCCGAAAAAAAGTAGCGGAAAAAGGTCTCGACGGGAAAATACAGCTTGTATACGGCGACAGTGAAAAACTGCCTTTTGCCGATAATTACTTCGATGCAATAACCGTTGCGTTTGGCGTGCGTAACTTTGAAACGCTTGAGAAAGGCCTCGCCGAAATATTGCGGGTACTAAAGCCGGATGGTGTTTTCGTGATACTGGAAACTTCGGTGCCTACCAAATTTCCTTTTAAGCAAGGCTATAAATTTTACACAAAGTTCATCCTGCCGGCTATCGGGAGGCTGTTCTCCAAAGACCGTTCGGCCTATGCCTATCTTAGCGAATCGGCATCCGTTTTCCCTCATGGTGAAGCACTGAACAATATTTTACGTAAAATTGGGTTTATAGAGGTTAAGAATATGCCGCAGACGTTTGGGGTGGCAACAATTTATTCCGCTTCAAAACAATAAAATGAAGAAACTGGTTTTATACATACTTCTGTTTTCCGGACTCTGCGCGAATGCCCAGTTCGGCACGCAGATCTTCAGCAAGGATCCTATTATCAACCTTGAGAATTTCGACAAGCAAAGGGTTCACTGGGGATATTTCCTTGGCTTTAACAGCTATGATTTTAAATTCGATTACATCAACCCAACAGTAAGGGACATTGAAGTTCAGGGTACAACGGGCTTCAACGTGGGCCTTGTGGGCAACCTGCGACTGTTCGAATATATTGACCTTAGGTTTGAGCCGGGGCTGTACTATACCCAGCGTAACCTGAAATACCACGAGCCGGGACTTATTGATAATCTTAGGGAAGTAAAATCGACTTATATCCACTTTCCGCTGTTGCTGAAATTTTCTTCAAAAAGGACAGGAAATGTAAGGCCTTACCTTGTAGGCGGTTTTTCACGTTCGTGGAACCTTGGCAGTAATGCCGATGCCCAGGATGACAACATGGTTGGCGGTAACTTCAGGATGAAAACCTGGACCAATAATTATGAGCTCGGTGTAGGTGTCGACCTTTATTTTGAATACTTTAAATTTTCACCTTCCATCAGGGGCGTATTTGGCCTTGAGGACGAGATTATCCGCGATGAAGATCCCAACAGCCCGTATACCGGCAATATAGGTTCGATGAAAACACGCGGTATTTTCGTAAACTTTACTTTCCATTAGCCAAACCGGTTCTGTCATCCTGATGCAGGAACAATAGCAAGCCTTAAAGGAAATCTTCTGTTTTGTTACTATTCCTTTTTAGAAAGACAGGGATCTTTTAAACTCATTCAGTGTTATTGCCGCAGCGGTAGCAACATTCAGGCTTTCGGTCACCTGTAAATTCCCGAACCTTGGGATGGCAATCTTATCCGTTACCATCTTTTCTATCCCTTCAGATATACCGTTAGCTTCGTTGCCCATTACAATAATGCCCTCCGTAGGCAATGTTTTGTTATAGATATTCTCTCCATCCATAAACGTACCAAAGACTGGGAGTGAGGTAGCGCCAAGAAAGTCTGCAAGATCGGTATAAATTATGTTTACCCTGCTTATAGAACCCATGGTCGCCTGAACCACTTTGGGATTGTATACATCTACACATTGTTCGGAGCATACCAGGTTTTCAATACCAAACCAGTCGCACAGCCTGATGATTGTGCCGAGGTTTCCGGGATCGCGTATGTCATCAAGCGCCACGATAAGCCCTTTATGTCCTACAGGCTTTTCTTCCGGTATACGGAATAACGCAAGGCAGGATTGTGGTGTGGAGAACGCGCTTATCTTTTTAAGTTCCGCTTCTGTAATATGCTCAGTAAAGTGCTGTGGAACATTATTGAAAATATCTTCTGTGGTATAGAGCGCCTGTAATTCAAAATTGGAATTCAGCAATTCCTGCACTACCTTTACCCCTTCGGCAAAGAACAATTTGTGTATCTTCCTGTATTTTTTTTGCTGTAAGCCCGTTATTGTTTTAATTTGGTTCTTGCTAACCATAAAAAATGTATTTTTGAATTACTATTTGCCGCAACTGCCTTGAGAAATTTAGCAACAAAAATAGCACTAATTGTCATATCGGGTTTGTTTTTGTATTCGTGCTCGCTTGTAAAGCGTGTGCCGGATGGAAAACACCTTCTTAAAAAGAATGAAATAACGGTAAACGGCGAGGAAAAAAAAGATGATGAGCATAAGGCGCAGCTCTACCAGCTGCCAAATACCGACGTGCTGGGATGGCATATCAGGCTGAGCATTTATAACCTGGCCAATCCCGATGCCGACTCGTCTTACCAGGCATGGCTCGGCAGGAACCCGGGGTGGCACCGGTTCCTCACCAAAACCCTTTCGGAAAAGCAGGTGCAGCGTCTGGGTAATTCTTTCTTTGTGTCAGGATTCAGCAACTTTGCGAAGAAAACGGGAGAACCGCCGGTTATAGTAGACCTGAACCGGGTAAAGAAATCACGAAGCAGGCTTTTTGCGTATTATTACAGGCAGGGCTACTTCCGTGCCAAGGTAGATTACAGTATAGATACGCTCAGGAACAAAAGGGCACAGGTAAACTACAATGTTATTACCGGCAGGCCCTACAAACTCGACAGTATCTACACCTACATAGAAACGCCGGCGCTCGACAGCCTCTACAAAAAAGTTAAATCGGAGACCTTCCTGAAAAAAGGGGAGCAGTATAATGACAAGAATTTTACGAGTGAAAGGGAAAGGCTTACAAACTATTTCCGTAATCATGGCGCATATACTTTCCAGCAGAATAACATATCGTTTGTTGTAGATACTGTAGCCACCAACTACAAAGCAAATGCCGACCTTATCATCGACCGGGAGACTGTAAGGCGGGGAGACTCTACCTTTACCAGGCCTTTCCGGCTATATAAGGTTAGTAAAGTAAATATCTATACCAAAAACCCGACAAGCGTCGACCAGTCCATTGACAGTGTAAGCTATAAAGATTTCAATATAATTAGTACGGGCAAGCTGAACTACAGGCCTAAAGCTATTACCGACGCTATATTCATTACGCCCGGAAGCACGTTTTCCGATTTCAGGAGGATGCGTACATCACGATACCTTAGCAACCTGCGCGTATTCAACTACCCAACGATACAGTATGTTGAAGATCCCAAAGATTCTACCGCGCTTATTGCCAATATCTTCCTGAACCCAAGGAAGAAATTCCGTTTTAATATGTCGGCCGACTTTACGCATTCCAATATTCAGGACTTTGGTATACAGGGGACTATCGGTGTCTCCATCCGGAATATTTTTAAAGGCGCAGAAATCCTTGAGCTTTCCACCCGTGGCAACATAGGTTCATCCCGCGATATGGCCATACAGGATCGCGCATTCTTTAATATTCTCGAATATGGGGCCGATGCCAAGCTTACCTTCCCGCGTATTTTCTTCCCTTTTAATACCGACCGGATCATTCCGAAGGAAATGATACCTTCGTCTATCATGAGCTTTGGCGTAAGCAGGCAGCGAAATATAGGCCTTGATAAAGAAAACTTTACAGGCGTGCTTAGCTACAACTGGACCCCAAAAAGAGGCCGGACCGCTAAGCTCGACCTTTTTAATATCCAGTATATCCGTAATGTAAATGCCGATAATTATTTTAATGTATATCGTTCTTCTTACAACAGGCTGAATGATTATGCCAATGAATATGCCTCGCAGGTAAATCCAGCCTATTTCAGGGACCTGTCCAATCCGGGTGCCGACAAGGAACTGATTATAGAATCGGGAACTAACGGGTTCATTAAAGACGTTCTTAGTACGCCTGCAGTAATTACAGTATCTCCGGAGGATGAACGCAACATTAGCCGCATTGAGGAAAGGCGGGACAGGCTTACTGAAAACAACCTGATCTTCTCATCAAACTTTACGTATACTACAAGCACCAAGGAGAGCCTTTTGGATAATAACTTTTTTATCTTTAAAACCAAACTCGAAAGCGCGGGAACTGTACTTTCTGCCTTTTCGGGGCTTTTAAATGAAAACAGGGATGTGCCGGTGGGGAGCAGGAGTGTCTTTGATGTGCAGTATTCTCAATACATAAAGGGGGAGCTTGACCTGATTAAGCACTTCGACCTCAGGCGTGGAAAAGTGTTGGCCATGAGAGCATTTTTCGGGCTTGCGGTTCCGTACGGCAACTCTACATCCATTCCCTTCGCGCGAAGCTACTTTGCCGGTGGCTCCAACGACAACAGGGCATGGCAATCGTACAGCCTTGGCCCCGGGCGTAGTGGTGGCCTTAACGACTTTAACGAAGCCAACCTGAAAATGGCCTATAGCGCCGAACTCCGTTTTAATATGTTTGGTAAGCTGAATGGGGCGATATTTGGCGATGTGGGCAACATCTGGAATATCTGGGATGAAGTGGATGACCCGAATTATACCTTCAACGGGCTGGAATCCTTTAAAGACCTGGCGCTCGGAACCGGCTTTGGTTTCCGTTACGACTTCAACTTCTTTGTGGTGCGTCTGGATATGGGCTTTAAGACTTATAACCCGGGCAAACCCGAAGGCGAACGCTGGTTCAAGGAGTATAATTTCAGCAACAGCGTATTTAATGTGGGGATAAATTATCCGTTCTAAAATAAAACACTATTTTTGTAAATCAATTTTTTAAACATATCTACAAATGGCTCATAACATTAAGCCCGGTGTTGCTACCGGAGACCAGGTACAGGAGATTTTTAAATATGCCAAGGAAAAAGGTTTTGCCCTTCCGGCAGTAAACGTAACGGGTTCCAGCACTATCAACGGTGTATTGGAAACAGCGGCAAAACTAAAAGCTCCGGTAATTATCCAGTTCTCTAACGGCGGCGCGGCGTTTAATGCCGGCAAAGGCCTTTCTAATGATGGGCAGCAGGCTTCAATACTCGGAGCTATTGCAGGGGCAAAGCACATTCACACGCTGGCTGAGGCGTATGGAGCGACTGTGATCCTTCATACAGACCATTGTGCGAAGAATCTTCTCCCTTGGGTAGACGGGCTTCTTGATGCAAGTGAAAAGCATTTTGCAGAAACAGGTAAGCCGTTATTCAGTTCGCACATGCTGGACCTTTCTGAAGAGCCTCTTGAAGAGAACATTGAGATATGTGTGGAATACCTGAAAAGGATGAGCAAAATGGGAATGACCCTGGAGATCGAACTTGGTATTACAGGTGGTGAGGAAGATGGTGTGGATAACTCAGATGTAGACAGCTCTAAACTATACACGCAGCCTGAAGAGGTAGCGCATACTTACGAAGAACTTAGTAAGGTATCGGATAAATTTACCATTGCTGCTGCCTTCGGAAACGTACACGGCGTTTATAAGCCGGGTAACGTAAAACTGACACCAAAGATCCTTAAAAACTCACAGGAATATGTACAGCAGAAATTTGGTACGGAGCCAAACCCGGTTGACTTTGTTTTTCACGGAGGATCAGGCTCTACACTGGAGGAGATCAGGGAAGCTATCTCTTACGGCGTTATCAAAATGAACATTGATACCGACCTGCAGTTTGCCTTTACGGAAGGTATCCGTGATTATATGACTTCGAAAATTGACTACCTTAAAACGCAGATAGGTAGCCCTGATGGCGCTGAATCACCAAACAAGAAACACTACGATCCGAGGAAATGGGTTCGTGAAGGTGAAGTTACTTTCAACAAAAGGCTCGAGCAGGCTTTTGCTGACCTTAATAACGTGAATACACTGTAGTTAGACAGTATTAATTATAACTGAAACAAATGGCCTGGTTTAAAAGAACGGAAAAAGGGATAACAACGCCTACTGAAGACAAGAAAGATGTACCGAAAGGCTTGTGGTATAAATCCCCAACCGGAAAGATTGTAGATGCGGAAGAGCTTGCCAAAAACTTTTACGTTAGTCCCGAAGATGGCTACCATGTAAGGATTGGCAGCAAGGAGTATTTTAATATTCTTTTTGACGACAATGAGTTTAAGGAACTTGATAAGGATATCACTTCCAAAGATACCCTTAAGTTCGTTGATACTAAAAAATATGGCGACCGTCTTAAGGATGCCATGGAAAAAACCAAACTGAAGGATGCTGTAAGGACCGCGGTAGGCAAATCAAAAGGGAAAGACCTTGTAATTGCCTGTATGGACTTCGCTTTCATTGGTGGATCGATGGGTGCAGTAGTAGGAGAAAAGATCGCGCGAGGCATAGATTATTCTATAAAGAACAAGATCCCTTTCCTGATGATATCCAAGTCAGGTGGCGCAAGGATGATGGAGGCTGCCTATTCGCTTATGCAGCTTGCCAAAACGTCTGCTAAGCTGGCACAACTTGCCGATGCCGGCATACCTTACATCTCACTTTGTACCGACCCTACAACAGGCGGAACAACAGCTTCGTACGCGATGCTGGGCGATGTAAACATTTCTGAGCCGGGCGCGCTGATAGGCTTTGCCGGGCCAAGGGTTGTGAAAGACACTACCGGGAAAGACCTTCCTGAAGGTTTCCAGACCGCAGAATTCGTATTGGAGCACGGCTTCCTTGATTTTATTACACCGAGAAAAGAGCTGAAAGACAAGATCAACCTGTATCTTGACCTGATACAGAACCAGCCGATCCGATAAAAAATTAACCGCCTCAGGGCGGTTTTTTTATATCCGGTCACGACATGGCAACTTTTCAAAATGAAACGATTTTTTCCTGTATAACAGTAAAGTAAGTCCGGGCTTTTTAAGGATGTAGGATTTTTTTTAGGTTTTTATTGAAAATAATATTTTTTTATTTTTTCCGCTAAAATATTCTGGCCGTTAAATTTTTGTAAACAGTTATTTTTACTGGGATTTTTAGAGAATAAAACTTTGGCTGTCAATATTTTTTGGTGTACTTTCGCACCCGCTTAAATAAGAAAAGATCAAGAAAATGACAGCTGCAAAACTAAAATCATTCGATGTACTTATCGAGATCCCAAAAGGGAGCAGGAACAAATACGAATACGATTTCCAACTTAAGAAAATACGCTACGACAGGATGCTGTTCTCATCTATGATGTACCCTGCCGATTACGGGTTCATTCCTGAGACGCTTGCCCTGGACGGCGACCCGCTTGATGTACTTGTACTGGTACATGAGCCAACCTTCCCGGGTTGTGTAATTGAGGTGAAGCCTATTGGCGTTTTCCACATGGCAGACGAGAAAGGGCCGGACGAGAAGGTAGTGTGTGTACCGGTATCAGACCCGATCTGGAATAAATATAACGACCTTAGCGACCTGAATCCACATCTTCTAAAAGAGATCGAACACTTCTTTCAGGTATATAAAGACCTGGAGCAGAAGAAAGTTGACGTAGAAGGATGGGGAGATGTGAAGGAAGCTTACGATATTATTGACGAATGCATCGACCGTTTCCAGTCATTACAGGACAGGCCGGAAGAGCTTTTCAGTATAAAATAAAGGTATTTAACCCGAAAACGCTTGCTTAAAAGGCAACATTCTCATCTGAATGTTGCTTTTTTTGTTTTGGTTTCGCTATATTTACAGTATATTAACAAACCAAAACCAAATTTTTTATGAATTCAATAATGATTTACGTGCCGGTAATTATGGCCGTTGTAGGGCTGCTCTTCATGGCAGTTAAAAGATCATGGGTATTAAAACAGGATGCGGGTGACGGGAAGATGAAAGAGATCTCCGACTACATTTACGAAGGTGCCCTTGCCTTTCTGAAGGCAGAATATAAATTGCTTACCATTTTTGTTGTTATAGCGAGTATTGCGCTGGCCGCTATAGCCTATATAGTGCCAACTACTGATATGCTTATCGTGGTGGCCTTTATCTTCGGCGCCATTTTCTCGGCTCTTGCAGGGAATATGGGTATGAAGATAGCAACCAAAACCAATGTGCGTACCACACAAGCCGCCCGCACCAGCCTTCCACAGGCTCTTAAAGTTTCTTTTAGCGGCGGTACCGTAATGGGCCTTGGTGTTGCCGGCCTCGCCGTATTGGGCCTTACAGGCTTCTTTATTTTCTTCTTTCATTACTTTATGGGCGGTGTATGGACGAACACTATGGATATGACCATTGTGCTCGAAACCCTTGCAGGCTTCTCGCTTGGCGCGGAGTCAATTGCTTTGTTTGCCCGTGTGGGTGGTGGTATTTATACCAAAGCTGCCGATGTTGGCGCCGACCTTGTAGGTAAGGTGGAGGCGGGTATACCGGAAGATGACCCGCGTAACCCTGCAACCATTGCCGATAACGTGGGTGATAACGTAGGTGACGTTGCCGGTATGGGCGCCGACTTGTTCGGGTCGTACGTAGCTACTGTGCTTGCCGCGATGGTATTAGGAAACTATGTTTTGAGGGATATTATTGCCACGAATCCGTCGTTTACCGATGCTTTCGGTGGAATAGGCCCTATATTGCTGCCAATGGCGATTGCCGGTTTCGGTATATTATTCTCGATTGTAGGAACGCTTTTGGTGCGAATTAAAGATAACAATGCCAAGGAAGCACAGGTGCAGGGCGCGCTGAACGTTGGTAACTGGGTGTCGATCATCCTGGTTGCGATATCGTGTTTCTTCCTGGTTCAGTATATGCTTCCAGAAACCATGAGAATGGAGTTCTATGGTGAAGGAGCAAAAGAAATATCGTCCATGAGGGTGTTTTACGCTACAATAGTAGGGCTTTTCGTGGGTGGTGTTATCTCTTCGGTAACAGAATATTATACAGGTTTGGGCAAAAAGCCTATTCTTGCCATCGTACAGAAATCGAGCACTGGTGCGGGTACCAACATTATTGCAGGCCTCGCTACAGGTATGGTTTCTACGTTCCCAACAGTATTGCTTTTCGCGGGCGCTATCTGGGCTTCGTATGCTTTTGCGGGCTTCTACGGAGTGGCGCTTGCCGCTTCGGCCATGATGGCTACTACAGCCATGCAGCTGGCTATCGATGCGTTTGGGCCAATCTCTGATAATGCGGGTGGTATTGCCGAAATGAGCGAACTGCCTAAAGAAGTGCGTACCCGTACGGATATACTGGACTCTGTAGGTAACACTACCGCAGCAACCGGTAAAGGCTTTGCGATTGCCTCAGCGGCGCTTACATCACTGGCGCTTTTCGCGGCGTATGTGACCTTTACAGGTATCGACGGTATCAATATTTTTAAGGCTCCTGTACTGGCAATGCTTTTCGTTGGAGGTATGATACCCGTAGTGTTCTCTGCTCTTGCCATGAACTCTGTGGGTAAGGCGGCAATGGACATGGTATACGAGGTAAGGCGGCAGTTCCGTGAGATTCCGGGCATTATGGAAGGTACGGGCAAACCGGAATATGGCAAATGTGTAGAGATCTCTACCAAGGCTGCCCTTCGCGAGATGATGCTTCCCGGTTTACTAACGATAGGCTTCCCTATAGCGATCGCTCTGGGTGGCATGCTTATTTATCCTGATAACTACCAAATGGTTGCCGAGATGCTTGGCGGCTATATGGCGGGTGTAACAGTATCGGGCGTGCTTTGGGCGGTGTTCCAGAACAATGCCGGTGGTGCATGGGATAATGCCAAGAAGTCGTTTGAGGCGGGTGTAATGATAAACGGTGAGATGACGTATAAAGGCTCCGACGCGCACAAAGCCGCCGTAACGGGCGATACGGTGGGCGACCCGTTCAAGGATACCTCCGGGCCATCTATGAACATCCTGATTAAGCTTACGTGCCTTATCGGCCTTGTTATCGCTCCGATATTGGGTGGCCATACCGAAGGAACCGAAATGACAACGGTGCAAACAGAGGTTATAGCAGATGAACCTGCATTGGTATCGCAAACCAAAAGCGAGGAGATCTCTATTGAGCGCCAAAAAGATGCAAGTGGTAAAGTAACGGCTACAGTTGTTATTTCAACTCTTGGGGATAACGACGAAATTAAAACTGAAGAAAAATCTTTTCAGGGTACTGATGCGGAAGTTGACGCGCAGATCGATGCCTTTAAAAAGGAAAGAAAAAAATAATTGTTTTTACAATCAACAAGAATCCCACGCCGCAAGACGTGGGATTTTTGTATTTCCATATTCGTGTAAAATGAAGCTTAGTTATCTCTTTGCTCTTGCAGGTGTAAAGCCTTACAGGTCATACCTGATGGTCAGCAGCAGGTACCTTGGCTGTACCCTGTAGCGTGATGTATAAGTCGAGAACTGGTTAAAGCTGTCGTCATTGAGCGAAGTGGTGTTCAACAGGTTGGTGCCGCCCACTTTAAATTCCCAATGACTGTCTTTTTTGCGGTACATAATATCCGCGCTCAGGAAGTCGTATTCGTTGTCGCTTGTTTTATCGCTGTTGTAATAATGGTTGTACTCGTACTCTGCCCTGATGGAAAACGAATCCCAGAAGTAATAGTTCAGGCTGGCAAACGGCCTGTGGTTGTAAAAGTTGGTGGTACCGTAATCGTTTACGGTCAGGGTGTAGCCCACTTCTATGTTGGGGAAGGTTTTGTAGTTGGTGCCAAACGACCCCTCATACCTTTGAGATACCTGCTCGTTTATCTGGCGGATGGAATTTTCTATCGTTGAATCGCCACCGGCAATATCCGGATCGAAACGGAAGTTGTTAAACTTGCTCCAGTTTACAGAGGCATTCAGGCCGGCTTTATAATACCGTGCAAAGCTCCTGTTATATCCTGCGTTGGCCGATAGTGTCTGGTCGGCATAGGGTGAGTTTTCGAGCGTACCTATCTGGTTAATCCCTCTAAATGCGGAAAGGTTCTTAATCGCGTCCATCATGTGGGTATAATTCACTGCGCCATATATCTGGGTAAAATTAAACATATTGTACTTAGAATACACCAGTGAGTGGTTTTGGTACAGGCCGTTATCAAGAAACCTGTTTCCCTGAAAAAGCGATTTATAACTTGTCATTACCAGGCCACGGGCAAAATCGTCCACATCCGTAAAATTGGTCGTCATGCTGTAGTTGTAAATGAGCCTTTCTGACTTACGGATGTTGTACTGCGCGAATACGTCCGGCAATATCCTTGTGAAGTTGTTTCCCTCGCGGGTGTTCAACTGGTCGTTGTATACATTGTATTTATGTATCGAGAAACCCGGATTGAACTCAAAGCTTCCTGTCAGCCAGCGGTAATGTACCCCCAGAAACAGGTCATTAAACACATAATCTACATCGTTTTTGGTGTTCGCATTCAGTTCATTAGTGCTGCCATCATCCATGGTCTGGAACAGTGCCGAGTTGAAGTTCTGGAACGAATAAGTATTTCCCAGTGTAATATTGATGTTGCTCTTGGGAGTTACCATGTAGTAATAATCTAACTTGGAATCTACTTTATTCGTCTTAATAAAGCGTTCCTGCGAAATATCAAACCTAAGGGCCGGCATCAGGCCTAACGACAGGTCAGGATCAGAGCCCGGAATAGTCGGGAAGGGGTTGTTGGCCAGGTTGGCATTGTACAAAGGGTCTTCATCCTGGTACAGGTGCTGCGCCTCAAAAGCAAAGATGTTCTTCTCGTTGAGGGTATAGTACAGGTTGAGGTTCTGGTTGAACGAAACCGGCTTCTGCTTCTTGCCGGTGTAAATATCCTGGCTTTGTGAGGTTTCCGGGAAAACCTCCGATATCAGGGCGTTTGCTTCTTCCTGATTGGATGTCTTAAAAAACGCATCGTAATCAAAATGCACGTTGGCATTAGGCTTATAGCTGGAGCTAAGCTTCATTACGGCAAATTCGCTCTTTTGTTCTGAAGTAGACTCTGTATCCTGTATTGTTTCCGGTTCGCCGGTAACAGGGTCTAGAAGCACATTCCTGCTCACTGTCTCCATCTCGGTGCGGTTGGAGTTGATTATGGCAAAACCGCTCAGGTTCCATTTGTCGGTAACATTATAGCTGAAGTTGCCCGCGCCAAACTTCGTTTCGATCTCTTTTGCCCTGTTGTTGCGCATCATAGAAAGACCCAAACTGTTAGAACCGATGTTGACGGATGTTCCCGTGCGTCGCATCAGGTTGCGGAACCCGCCGGTGAACTTAAAATAATCCTGCATAGTTAGTGGCAGCTCGCCTGTATTGTTGAAGTTCCCGATAAGGTTTAAGGAGTATTTTGGGTTGTAATAGAATATCTTCGGGTTCAGGATATAACGTTCGCCTTCGCCAATACTGGCCCCCGCAGCCATGTCGCCAAACCAGAAATTCTTCTTGCCATCCTTAAGCTTAATGTTCATTGCAACATTGTCTTCGTTGTTCTGCACACCGCGCAGCTGGCTCACTTCGTTGTAATTGCGGAGCACTTCCACCTTGCTCACGGCATCAGCAGGGATGTTCTTTACGCCCAGCTTGGTATCACCGTCAAAAAAGTCCTTGCCTTCCACCATCAGTTTGGAAACACTTTTGCCCTCCACCTTTACATTACCGTCGGCATCCACCTCCACGCCGGGGAGCTTCTTGAGTACATCTTCCAGCTTGCGTTCGCTTCCGTTGGTAAACGAATCGGAATTGTAAACAATGGTGTCGCCCTTTATGGTAACGGGCATTTCGTGTACTATCTCCAGTTCCTTCATGTTTACGCCCTGTTTCAGGGTTATGGCTTTCACCATATCTTCCGTTCCGGTGGTAAGGGTTTCTTCAAAAGGGGAGTAGCCGATATAGCTGGCCTTGATGATATATTGTGTATTGGCGTTTAGCACCAGCTGGAATCTTCCCTTTTCATTGGTAATGCCGTAAGAGTCCATTGCGTTGGTGGCTTTGTTTACTGCCATCACGTTGCCCATTTCCAGAGGGGCGCCCACAGAGTCACGCAATACGCCTTCGTAGCGGATGGTTTGAGAATAAGTTAGTGTTGTAAGTAATAAGGTTAAGGCAAGTAATAGTTTTTTCATTGTGTGGGTTAAAATTGGTTATGAAGGCAAAAAGTATCAGCCTCCTATACGCATAACTTTCGTTGTGCGGGTTGTACCGGGTGCAGACGGGGCGCTATTCATTTCCATCATTTCTTCTGTTTTTTTCTCCATTATTTTGTCGAACTCCCGGCGGGAAACTTTCTCGCCTTTTTTTGGGGCTTTCAGCGTAAACTTTTCTTTGGGGTTCAGCGTTATTTTTGAGCAAAGCAGTATAGTATGGCCATCATTCACTTCAAGTATGAGCCCAGGCAGGCCCCAGTAGTTTTGTGGCCCGTTGCTTACCGGTATCTCCGGTGTATACCATGCGGTAACAGTACGGTCGGTTTCCGGTAGAGAAGTCAGCACTATAGCTTTGTCTTTATCGTCGCGCTCGCGGGGTTTAAAAACCACGGTAGCTTTATAGCAGGTGTAGTTCCCTATCTTCTTGGTTTCGTTCTCCAGTTTCCATTCCAGCGGTTCAAGGTTTTCGGTGACCAGGAACTCTTTGCCATATATTTCTGTTTCGGTCAGTGCAGTTTTATCCTTCAGGTTTTTATAAAGGGTTCCACCACCATTAAAGCTTACCGATACCGTCACTGTAAGGCCTGAAGATGAAGGGGTGGCCAGTTTTTCTTCTTCCTTATACAGCGAGGCTGTTTTATCAAACTTCAGTGTATACGTTTTTTCCATTGCTTTTTTTAACTGCTCCTGTAATTGAGCCTCCATTTCAGGTGACATCGCATCGCCATCGGTCTTTGTTTCGGCCTTACTGAAGTCGAAGGTCGTTTTCGATTCATAAACGGCTATGCCCTGGAAATCCTGTGCAAACAGAAACGATCCTATAAGTGATGTAACGGCAATCAGGCACTTTTTCATAATGTTGGTTTTTAAGTTCATTACAAATAAACTAATTTTTTAGTTATAAAACTGTTTTTATAGTTTAAAAACTAATTTTTTAGTTAATGTGCTCATGGCTTAATTTCTCCTTCTGCCATTTCCCTGTTCGGGACGCATGTCACGCATTTCTTCCGCTTTTGCCCTCATTGTTTCTTTAAATTTTTCCCTTGTAATCTTTTCGCCTCTACCAGGTATTTTTATCTCGACCTTATCTTTAGGGTTAAGTGTAATTTTTGAGCAGAGTAGGGTAGTATGTTCAGTACTTACTTCCAATATCAGCCCAGGTAGCCCCCAGTAATAGGAAGGCCCATGGCTTACAGGTATTTCCGGTGTATACCATGCCGTAGTTACCCTGTCTTTTCGAAGCCATGCTGTTGTTGCATCTACCGGCTTATCTTTAGGGGCATCTGTTTCCGGTGCATCAAATGTAATGGTGCGTGTAGCTTTATAACACGTATAGCCTCCTATTTTTTTCGTTTCGTTTTCCAGTTTCCAGTCCGTTTTGCGGAGTGAGTCTGTCACAAGGAATTCTTTGCCGTAGATTTCTCTTTCTTCCAGCACTATTTTATCTTTCAGGTTTTTGTAGGTTTTACCCATTACAAAGCTTCGCGGCCTTACCCGTCCGTTTACAGGCGCTTCAAGCTTTTGCTCCTGTTCGTATATGGATGACGTTTTGTCGAACGTGAGGGTGTATGTGGCCTCAACAGGCTTGGAAAGCCTTTCTTTGAGCATGGCCTCCCTTGCAGGGTCCATCTTTCCGGATGTATTTATGGGAATATCTTTACGAACGGTAAGCGATTCATATACGGCAATTCCTTTAAACTCCTGGGCTGAAGCCATCAATCCGGCCATAACTATAAGCAGTTGTATATACTTTCTCATGATAGTAGTGGTTAATTGCCGAATTGTATTGTTGTTGTTTTGCTTCCGGGAGCCGGGCTGTGCATTTGCTGCATTTCTTCCGACTTTTTGTTCATGATTTGGCGGAATTCTTCCTGTGTCACCTTTTGGCCCCGTGTAGGTACTTTGATCTCGACTTTTTCTTTAGGATTCAATACTATTTTTGTGCAAAGTATCTGCCTGTTGCCGTCACTTGTTTCCAGTATCAATCCCGGCAGGCCCCAGTAGCCGGCGGGTCCCTGGCTTACGGGTATTTCGGGTGTATACCATGCAGTGACCACGATATCTTTCGGTTCAGAGTCGCCCAGTATATTTACTTTCTTTTCTTCCCGTTTCTTCTTCTCTTCCTCGGTAAGCGGACTGGCTTTGATGGTATGCGTGGCCTTGTAGCAGATGTAGTTGCCTATTTTTTTAGTTTCATTCTCCAGTTTCCAGTTGTATTTGGTAAGGGTATCGCGTACTACAAATTCCTTTCCATACATATCCATCTGTACGATTGTCTTATTTTCTTTGATGTTCTTATATCGTTTTCCAAGTGTATGGCTTGCTGCGGAGATAAAATTATCGCCGGTCGGTTTTTCAAGTTTTGGCAGTTCTTCGTATACCGATTCCGTCCTGTTAAAGCTGAGGCGGAACTGGTCTTCCATTGGCTTTTCAAACATCTCTTTCAGTTTGGCCTCATCCGCCGGACTGTTGCCCCCACCGGAAGTGGTAATGCTGAACGACATGTTTTTAAATGTAAAGAGGCTTTTGTACTCGGCGATGCCCCTGAACTCCTGGGCATGCAACACCGTTATGGCAACAATGGCCATTGTAGTGAAGAAATTTTTCATGAAAGTTGGTTTAGGCCCATGCTTGTAGCACGGAAGGTTGTAACTAAAAAACAATAAATCAATGATTTTTAGTATATTCATGAAGGAAAAATCTTTAAACGGTATAATTTATCCGCCAATACGCATTCTCCTGCCGCTGCCATTCTGCCCGCCGTACATCTCCTGCATCTCCTGTATTTTCTTGGCCATGATATCGGCAAACTCAGCCTGCGTTACCTTCTCTCCTTTTTTCGGGGCTTTTATTTCAGATTTCTCTTTAGGGTTCAGCATAATTTTAGAGCAAAGGAGTACGGTTTTGTCATCTGCAATTTCCAGTATAAGTCCGGGAAGGCCCCAGTAATTACCCGGTCCCTGGTTTACCGGTATTTCGGGTGTATACCATGCAGTAATGGTTTTCGTGTCGGGCATTTCCACAAACTCCATAAAGTTGGTTTTCTTCATCTCGTCTTCGCTTTTCTTTTTCATTTCTTCTTCAGCGCCTTTTTTAGGCCGGTAATTCATCATGTTCGATTTATCTACCGGAATCTCCGCAGTAGCTTTATAGCAGGTATAGTTGCCGATTTTTTTCGATTCGTTAATCATCGTCCACTTAATGCCAGGCAGCGAATCGCTTACCAAAAATTCTTTCCCGAAAATATCTTTTTCCTGCAGCATGGTTTTCGACTTTACATTTTTATAATGCTTGCCACCGCCGCCCATCATCGATCCCATCATCTTGAAGCCCTGGGCCATAGGGTCGTTCGGGCTGTCCAGTTTTTCATCTTCCTCATAGGTAGAAGCCGTGCGGTCAAACTTAAGGATAAAGGTCTTCTCAAACATTTTTTTCATACGCTCCTCGATCATCTTCTGCATCTCGGGAGTGATCTCCTTATTGTTGCCGGTAAATTTCTTCATGTCTTCCATGCTGGTCTTCGACTCATACACTGCTATGCCCTGAAATTCCTGTGCTTTTACGGTAAGCGTGGAAACAACAAGCGCTAAAAGGTAAATGATATTTTTCATACGTTCTGTGGTTTTCAGATAAGACGAGCAGGAGGGGTATTCGTTACATTATTTATGAGCCTTTATGTATCGCGTGAAATACCGGTGAAGAAATAATCCCTTCGCGTAAGCGTTATTTTTCCGTAATTTGCCATGATGAAAAAGCTGCTGCTATTCTTTGCTTTGTTCTCTTTTGCCATAGTTTCGGCACAAGGTGTTATTCCTGTAAAATTGCTGAGCAACGCCAAATCGGGTCCGGAACGCTATGTGGGTGCCGATGCCTATGGCTCGCAGTACACGATATTTGACAATGAGTTTCGTAAAGATGCTGAGCGCGGCAGGCTTAAATTCAAAGTGCTTTCTTTAGGTCAGGTCTATCGTGCCGACATACAGAACCCGTTGCAGTTAGTCTTGTTTTACAAGGCGTTCAATACCGCTGTACTACTGGATAATCAGCTTAACGAGACTTCCCGTATCAACTTTTCCAATATCCCGCAACCCATTATTGCCGATGCTGTGGGTCTGGCATCGCAGAACCGCCTTTGGGTATACGATATCAATACGCAGCAGATCGGGCTTTACGACTTAGCGCAGGGTGCATTTCGGGCGATTACCCCTCCATTTAACGACCGTATCCGCTACTACCAAAACGATTATAACTATTTTTACTGGATCGACAGCCAAAACCGTTGCCATGCCGTAAACCTTTTCGGAAAAGTAAATTTCCTCGGGAATGTACCCGAATTTGGCCATGCACAGTTTATTTCTTCCGGGGCGTTGCTGCTCAGCAGGGAAGGGGCGCTGTACCATTATAACCTGGCTTCTGAGAAGCTGACACCTGTGACTATTGTGGAAAAAAGCTTCCGCGATTTTTATTTAGCAGGCGATATTTTGTCTATTTTTACCGATTCCGAAATCATCCAGTATAAAGTAACATTACCAAAATAATGCATATAGCTGTCGCAGGAAACATTGGCGCCGGAAAGACCACACTTACAGCCCTTTTGGCCAAGCACTTCAAATGGGAACCACATTACGAAGATGTAGTGGATAACCCATACCTCGATGATTTTTATCACCAGATGGAACGCTGGTCGTTCAACCTGCAGATTTACTTCCTCAACAGCCGTTTCAGCCAGATTATGCAGATACGCGAGAGCGGAAAGAATATTATTCAGGACCGTACCATTTATGAAGATTCGCACATTTTTGCACCCAACCTTCACGCAATGGGCCTTATGACCAACCGCGACTTCAACAATTACAAATCGCTTTTTGAGCTGATGGAGAATTTTGTTGGCGCACCCGACCTTCTCATATATCTTCGCAGCTCTATACCGAACCTCGTGAAGCAGATCCATAGCCGTGGCCGTGATTATGAGAATTCTATTTCCATTGAATACCTGAGCCGCCTCAATGAACGCTACGAAGCATGGATTCAGGGATATGATAAAGGGAGGCTTCTTATCATTGATGTGGATAAACTCGATTTTGTAAATAATCCGGAAGACCTGGGAGATATCATCAACCGGATTAATGCCGAAGTAAACGGGTTGTTCTAAGTATTTTAAGAAAGCATATTACAAGACGCATTTTTTGCGTCTTTTTTTTTGCCTTTTCTAAATGAAACACAAAAAAAATGCTCCCCTTTTACAGGGAGCATTCTTCATATAAAGGGTAGTAACAATTTAAATATTGAAAGTGGCTTTTACTTTATCCACATAGTCCAGTTTTTCCCATGTAAACAATTCTACCGTAACCTCTTTTGTTTCGCCATTAGGCGATTTAAAAGTTTTGGTAACCGTTTCAGGTTTGCGGCCCATGTGACCGTATGCAGCTGTTTCGCTGTAGATAGGATTTCTCAATTTCAGGCGCTGTTCGATAAAGTAAGGACGCATATCAAATAGCTCCTCTACTTTTTTAGCGATCTCACCATCGGTAAGGCCTACTTTGCCTGTTCCGTAGGTGTTAATGTAAATACCCATTGGCTTTGCAACACCAATAGCGTATGATACCTGCACCAATATCTCGTCAGCTACACCGGCTGCAACAAGGTTTTTGGCGATATGGCGTGTAGCATAAGCAGCGCTGCGGTCAACCTTACTTGGATCTTTCCCCGAGAAGGCACCACCGCCGTGGGCTCCTTTGCCACCATAGGTATCTACAATGATCTTCCTTCCGGTAAGGCCGGTGTCGCCGTGAGGGCCGCCGATAACGAATTTACCGGTAGGGTTGATATGGTATTCTATCTTGTCATTAAAAAGGTGCGCATACTGCGGATTGTTCTTAACTACCCTTGGTACGAGTATTTCAATGATGTCTTTTTTGATCTTGGCAAGCATGGTTGCTTCGCTGTCAAAGTCGTCATGCTGGGTAGAAACTACAATAGCATCGATACGTACAGGCTTGTTATTATCGTCATATTCAAGTGTTACCTGGCTCTTGGCATCGGGGCGAAGGTAGGTGATTTCCTTATTCTCACGGCGTAGTTCCGCAAGTTCCTGGAGGAGCTTGTGCGACAGGTTCAGTGCCAGCGGCATGTAATCTTCGGTTTCATTGGTAGCATAGCCAAACATCATTCCCTGGTCACCTGCACCCTGGTCCTCTTTATTCTGGCGGTCGACACCCTGGTTAATGTCCTGCGACTGCTCGTGGATGGCAGAAAGTACGCCACAGGAATTGGCTTCGAACATATATTCGCTCTTGGTATAGCCAATCTTTTTAATAACGTCACGCGCTATCTGTTGTACGTCAAGATAGATTTTAGATTTTACTTCACCAGCCAGTATTACCTGTCCGGTTGTAACAAGGGTTTCGCATGCTACTTTCGATTCCGCGTCAAATGCAAGGAAGTTATCGATTAGCGCATCCGAGATCTGGTCAGCGATTTTGTCAGGATGTCCTTCACTAACGGACTCCGACGTAAATAAATATGCCATTGTTGTATGTTTAGCGGGAGGAAGATATTGCAGCCGCTAAAGGGGGAAGGGAGGTTCCTGCTTTAGCATTTTTTTATTGAGGTTGCAATCAGTCAAATTTTTCCTCCGGAATTAAAATCAGTGCAAAGGTATAAAAGCCGATTGGAATAAAAAAGAGTTTACCAATTATTCAAGTGAACATAAAATTAAGGTTAACTATCATAAGGCTAAAGGGTGCCCTACCGCCCGGAAATTAAAATACCTCCTTTGCGATCGCCCTAATGTTGTCCGGCTTGCCCATGGAATAATAATGCAGTACCGGTATACCCGCAGCCACCAACTCTTTACTTTGCTTTGTACACCATTCAATGCCTATCTGGCGCACGGCATCGTTGTCCCTGGCTTTTACCACTGCCATGATCAGGTCGTCCGGCAGGTCGACTTTAAAACGGTGCGGGATCTGGTTTAGCTGTTTTTTAGTAGAGATTGGCTTCAGTCCCGGAATGATGGGAACGGTAATTCCTTCACGCCTGCACTTTTCTACAAAATCGAAGAATTTTTTATTGTCGAAAAACATCTGCGTTACAATGTAGGCGGCACCGTTTTTTATCTTTTGTTTCAGGAAATAAATATCACTATCCAGGCTGGGCGCTTCCATGTGCTTTTCCGGATAGCCCGCCACACCGATACAAAAGTTTGTTGCCGACGTATTCAGCAAGTGGTCGTCTAAATAAATCCCTTTGTTCAGGTTATCGATCTGAGAAACGAGTTCGGTTGCGTAGTGGTTGCCTTCCTTTTCGGGTTTAAAGTAAATCTCGCTCTTTACGGCGTCGCCACGCAGGGCCACAACATTCTGTATTCCAAGAAAATCCAGGTCGATTAAGAAGTTCTCGGTGTCCTCTTTCGTAAAGCCTCCGCAAAGAATATGCGGAATAGCATCAACATTATATTTATTCTGTATTGCCGAGCAGATGCCTACCGTTCCGGGGCGTTTCTTTACGATGCGTTTTTCCAGAAGGCCTCCCGGCAGCTCACGGTATTCGTATTCCTCACGGTGGTAGGTTACATCGATGAATGGTGGGTTAAACTCCATCAGCGGGTCGATGCTGTCAAATATGGACTGGATGTTCTGTCCCTTCAGCGGAGGCAGTATCTCAAAGGAAAATTGGCACTTGCCATTGGCATTTTCTATATGTTCGGTTACTTTCATTTCTTTTGTTGTTGGTTATCGTTTGTTGGTTGATGGGAGCCGCACTGTCCGGCAACTTGCAACCATCAACCTACAATTAATCTGCTATATTAGGATTCAGCCATTTTGTAGCTTCTTCTATACTTATGTTTCGTCGTTTGGCATAATCGGCTACCTGGTCTTCCTTTATTTTCCCAAGGCCGAAATACTTGCTTTGCGGATGCGCGAAATAATACCCCGACACCGATGATGCCGGCCACATGGCAAGGCTTTCGGTCAGTTTTATCCCAATTTGGTTTTCAACATCCAGCAACTGCCAAATGGTTGTCTTTTCGAGGTGGTCGGGGCAGGCCGGATAGCCCGGCGCGGGGCGGATGCCTTGGTACTCTTCTTTTATCAGGTCGTCATTAGATAAAATCTCCTCCGATGCATAACCCCATATCTCCTTACGTACCTTTTCGTGCAGATACTCGGCGAAGGCCTCAGCTAAACGGTCACCCAATGCTTTTGCCATAATGGAATTATAGTCGTCGTGGCTTTTCTCGAATTCAGCCGCTTTTTCATCCACGCCAAAACCGGTAGTAACTGCAAATGCCCCGATGTAATCCTGCTTGCCGGAATCTGTGGGCGCGATAAAATCAGCTAATGCGATGTTTGGTGCGCCTGCTGTTTTTTTAGATTGTTGGCGTAAACTCAAAAATTTAAATCTTTCCAATTCAATATCATCATCATTCACAGTATTTGCCGGAAAGATCCCGTAGATACCCTTTGCTTCAAACCAATTCCCGTCTACAATTTGCTTCAGCATTTCCTGCGCATCCGCGAAAAGCGCTTTGGCCTGCTCGCCTACTATTTCATCCTCAAGGATACGGGGGTATTTACCGTGCAGGTCCCACGTCTGAAAGAATGGTGTCCAGTCAATGTACGGCACCAGTTCCGCCAGTTTTGGATAGATGGTTTGTATCCCGATGAAATTTGGTTTTACAGGGTCGAACTCCAACTGTAATTTGTTTTTTCGGGCTTCCTCAATGGTCAGGAAATCCTTGTCACGTGAACGGTTTAGGTACCCTTCCCGCAGATTGTCGTATTCCTCTCGAATATTTTTGGCATAATCGGTTTTTGTATTTGCATTGAGCAGGTTGCCGGCAACGGTTACCGCACGTGAGGCATCGTTAACATGCACTACGGTCTCGCGGTACTGTGGCGCAATCTTAACAGCGGTATGCGCCCGCGAGGTGGTTGCCCCGCCTATCATGATCGGGATGCTTATGTTAAGCTTGTCCATCTCTCTGGCGAGATATACCATTTCATCTAACGATGGTGTGATAAGCCCGCTCAGCCCGATGATGTCCACATTTTCCTTTACAGCTGTTTCAATTATTTTTTCAGGCGGCACCATCACGCCCAAATCTATTATTTCAAAGTTATTACAGCCCAAAACAACCGCAACGATGTTTTTCCCGATGTCGTGTACATCGCCTTTTACGGTTGCCATCAAAACTTTTCCGGCACTTGATGAGCGCCCATCTTTCCCTTCTTCTATGTACGGAAGCAGGTAGGCCACAGCTTTTTTCATTACCCGGGCCGACTTCACTACCTGCGGCAGGAACATTTTGCCGCTGCCAAACAGGTCGCCCACTACATTCATCCCGGCCATGAGATTTATTTCTATAACTTCAATGGGTTTTGCGGCCTGTTGGCGTGCCTCCTCAATATCGGTTTCTATGAATTCATCGATGCCTTTTACGAGGGCATGGGTTATCCTGCCCTGTACCGGGAGCGAACGCCATTCCTGCGCCTGTTTCTCGTTGGCTTTTATATCCCCTTTTACATTTTCGGCGAATGCCAAAAGCCTTTCTGTGGCATCATCGCGGCGATCGAGGAGTACATCCTCCACGTGCTGTAATAATTGTTTGTCTATCTCGTCGTATACTTCAAGCATTTCGGGATTTACGATACCCATGTCCATGCCGTGGTGTATGGCATGGTACAAAAATGCTGAGTGCATCGCTTCGCGCACCTTGTCATTCCCACGAAAGGAAAACGACACATTGCTTACCCCGCCGCTTACGTGGGCATATGGTAGGTTAGTACGAATCCATTTTGTGGCCAGGAAAAAGTCGAGTGCGTTGGTGCGGTGCTCTTCCATTCCGGTTGCTACGGGGAATATGTTCGGGTCGAAAATAATGTCCTCGGGTGGAAAGCCTACTTTTTGTACCAATATATCGTACGAGCGTTTGCAGATATCGATGCGCCTCTGGTAGGTATCCGCCTGGCCGTCTTCATCAAAAGCCATAACGATCACGGCAGCGCCGTAACGCTTCACTTTTCTCGCATGGTCGATGAAAGCGGCCTCGCCTTCCTTAAGGCTAATGGAATTCACCACACTTTTTCCCTGAGTTACCTTCAGGCCAGCCTCAATGATCTCCCATTTGGAACTGTCGATCATCACAGGCACACGGGCTATATCGGGTTCGGCCGCAATGAGGTTGAGGAACTTTGTCATGGCATACACGCCGTCGAGCATCCCCTCGTCCATATTAATATCGATGATCTGCGCGCCGCCTTCTACCTGTGCCCGTGCAATATCCAGTGCTTCCTCATATTTTTCTTCTTTGATGAGGCGCAAAAACTTGCGGGAGCCGGTAACGTTGGTACGTTCTCCTACGTTTATGAAGTTGGATTCAGGAGTTATAATCAGCGGCTCAAGCCCCGAAAGGCGTAAATAACGGTTGCCGGTTGTCGGTTGATGGTTGTCGGATTTGTCCTCGTACATCTTACAGCTTTTTGTAATAATTAATAAACCCATTCTGCAACCTTTTGCACGACCGTATTAATTCGAACACTTGGTTAAATTGTTCTTCAGCCATATATTTCTGGTCTAATGCGATAAAGCATTGTGTTTCCAGTTCGTAGAGAGATCCTCGTGAAAGATTGAGGAATTGTATAGTATGCTTAGATGTCTGCCTTCCACAGCCTTCTGCTATATTGGAAGGAATAGGCACACCACACCTTCTCATTTGATTAGTAATACCGTATACTTCTTCCCTCGGAAATTGTTTTGATATGTTATAAATAATGTTTGCCAGCTTTCTCGACTCCAACCAAACATGCAGTTTTGTATAATCCATTTACTCTTCTTTCAAATAATTCCAATTCACTTGTAAATCTGACAACCATTAACCGACAACTGACAACTTTCTCGGCTCATAAAGGGAAGAAACTTCCGCTATCAGGCGAATGTGCTCCGGGGTAGTACCGCAGCATCCGCCAATAATATTAATTAAATTATCGTCCAGATATTCTTTGATTAGCTGCTGCATTTCTTCCGGGGTCTGGTCATATTCGCCAAAGGCATTAGGCAGTCCCGCATTGGGGTGCGCGGATATGCTGAATGAGGTATTATGCGCCAGGCGTTTCAGGTAGGGTTTAAGCTGGTCTGCACCAAGTGCACAGTTGAAGCCCACGCTCAATAGTGGCAGGTGCGATATTGAAATAACGAACGCCTCCACCGTCTGCCCCGAAAGCGTACGCCCGGAAGCATCGGTTATCGTACCGCTTACCATGATGGGGATGTCAATGCCCAGTTCGTCCTTTATTTCTTCAATGGCAAATAAAGCAGCCTTTGCATTGAGGGTATCGAATATGGTTTCCACCAAAAGCACATCCACCCCGCCATCGATTAGCGCTTTTACCTGTTCTTTATAGGCAATACGCAGATCATCGAATGTCACGGCACGGAAGCCGGGGTCATTCACATCGGGACTCATGCTTGCGGTACGGTTGGTCGGCCCGATGGAACCGGCAACAAAACGTGGCCTGTCGGTAAATTCATCGGCTGCTTCACGGGCTATTTTGGCAGACTCATAATTCAATTCGTATACCAGATCTTCCATGTGGTAATCGGCCATGCCTATTGTGGTGCCGGAAAAGGTATTGGTCTCCACAATGTCGGCGCCCGCGGCAAAATACTGTCGGTGTACATCTTTTACAGCTTCGGGTTGTGTAAGGGAAAGCAGGTCGTTGTTTCCTTTTAGCGGATGTGGGAAATCCTTAAAGCGTTCCCCACGGAAATCTTCTTCCGAAAAATTATGGCGCTGCAGCATAGTGCCCATGGCGCCGTCGAGTACGAGAATCCGGTTTTTTATTGCTTCTTGTATGGACATCAGTTTAAAGTTTAAGTTCAAATTGCCTCTGAAACTGAAAAAGTACACGAACAAAAAAGCTATAATCAAAAAGTGACCTTCGGGTTATGAGCCCGACGAGCAAATTTTGTTCGTGTGTACTTTACTATATGTCATCAAAAATGGAGTGGGAAATACCGTGAAGTATTTCGTGTGTTATCTATCCGCGCGTGAGCTTGGTAGAATTTAGCACCTTCTTTAAAGATAAAGGGTTGCTAAGGCTTCATCGGGTCTATTCCCTCTGCCTTTCGTGATAACGGTTCAGTTGTGTAAAAGAACAGTACAAAGTAAGGGAATAAATTACTATTTTACAAATATCTTTTTTGCCTCCAAAAATTATACATTTACACAGTTTTGGAATAACAGGAGAATTCCATTTTGCGGTACCGCACGAAAAATCAATTACAAAATGAAAACATTCAAGTCTTACTTAAATGCATCGGTTGCCGAAGACCGGAACCAGTTCCACATCATCGTAATCGGCGATGCATCCGATATTGAAGCTGCTGAAGAAGGGATATGGACAGAAAGCGGTATAATGGACTACTGGAAAAGAGCCGAAAAACCGGATGGCGATAATGGCCCTATAAACCTCCACCTGGCCCGAAAGAAGCATGTGAACACCAAAATGAGGAAAATATCATGGCACGTAAACGGCTTTAAAAATGATAAGATCGCTGTGAACAACAACCTGAACGGCGTAGAAAGCGCACGGACAATAGCTAATGCAGTTTTAAAGCTTCCTGCCGGTAAAACACTTGAGATTACACCGAACGAAAATGCTGCCGCACTATTGTCGAATGTGGATTACCTGCCGAACAAGTGTAAGATATTTGTTTTTAAGATGGTGGAAAATAAGTAATCATTCTTTCACGTTGTTACGATCAGATACCGCAAATACAGCTATCCGGTTATGAAACCCCTCCAACTATTACTACTTGTGCTTTTGGCTGTCATCCTGCCCGGCTGTAGCAATGCGCAAACCCTGCCCGCAAAAGACCAAATTGCGATTACCATATCCCAACTCCCCGATGCATCGGTAACCAATGCCGTTAAGAAAATGGAGAAGGGTGAAACGCTGGACATAAAAAGTGAGAAGGGCAAAATCACCGCAACTACCTATTTTCATTTATTGGACTGCGGTAACTATTCGGCATCCGCAGGGGTAAAGAACGATTCGATTATCATAATCGTCAACAATTCCAAACGATGCGACGGTAACAGCAAATACTATAAGCTGGAGGCGGTTATTGACAATCCGAAAAATGTTTCATATAAAGTTTGGGTCGACCCAGCCTTTACGTTCCTGGCAGAGGGCGAAAGGATAGAGGCCTTCAGGGATCGCTGCCTGATCGGCGACATTGATGGCGATAAGGTAAAAGACAGTGTTATAATTGAATATGACCGTGTGGTTGAAGCCAACGATTCCGTATCCGGAGATTGCGGGCGCGGTACGTGTTATATGACTGCTAAATTTGGTGAAGGTATATCGGACATTACAGAATCGATGTGCTATGGAATGAGCATTGAGCCGCTACCTGACATGAATGGAGATGGGAGAGAAGAGATTATCATGGGTACTTACTACTCTCACGGCTGCTGCCACACCATGCAAATATTGAGCTATGATGGCAAAAAATGGAATCGCCTCGCTGAAGCCCGTACCTTTAATGACGAAGAGCCTGATGCTTCCCGGGTGATAAAGAAGGGAGGGCGCTTTTACCTCCATTATAAAGATTGGGACGATGAAAACGCAGATATTGTGGAGAAAAAGATGAAAATTAAAATTAGATAAGCCGGGTCAATATTCTCTGAGAATAAATGTTCCAACAAATACAGCATAAAATAAAAACCCTGCCACATTTGCGACAGGGTTTTACCAAATATAACAAACAAACCAAACACATGAATTCTTAAGCAGCTTTTCGCCTTTTCTCCGCCACATCCAGTATAGCATCAAAAAGGGCATCGGCTGCGGCCTCTTTTCCGGCAGTTCCCGTGGCAACCGACCGGTATTCCAATCCCCTCAATTCCGCAAGAAACTGTACGCCCTTCTCAAAATTATCAGGAAGGTACTGCAGGCTGTCGTTTACCGTCACGATACTGAAGCCGCTCTTTACCAGGTCGGGATATTCAGCTGCGAGGGCCGCGCTGGCGGTAGCATCTACCGCGATGATGTTCTCTACGTTGTTCTCCATCAGGTAATACAAAACATCCTCCAGTTTAAAGGGTATGGCAAACTGTATAAAGTTGGCCTCCCAGGAGTAGTTGGCGCCTTCTTTTTCAAAAAAAGCAACGGTAGAGTTAGTAATTACCGGAAACCTCAGGTCGAGCTTACGCTCCAGCACGAGTTCTTTCCGTTCTTTCAATACTTTATTAATGAGAGCGCTTCCGGTGTTTCCTATTCCGAACAGCACTATGTTTATTCTTTTGGCCATAGCTAAATAATTTAAAAAAGAAACTGCCTTGGGGATTGCCCGAAGGCAGCTCTTTCACAAACAAACAAAAAACAACTTAAAACAAATTATGGATTGTATAAAACACCTGCCGCTTAGGGCTAAACAGGTGTTTCGGGTTAGTTACCGTTAATTATACGTGTACTCTTTATACAGCGTGAGGTTTACAGGCGTGGAGTTCACGAGGCTATCGTAGGCGGGGCTACGCAGCTGTAACTCTTTCATCCAGCGCTGTAGCGCATCCAGGGGTGCCGTAGATGCGGGCTTCAGGGTAATTTCGATCCTGTCGAAACCATGCCTTGCCTTTTTATCCTGATTGTTTTCAAGGCTCCCGATAATCTCCACCTGGAGCGAACGCAGCGTGATGCCCTGTTCGGCCGCCACCTCCTGCCCAAGGGCATTAATACAGCCTGCAAATCCGGCAAGGATATATTCGTAAGGATTTGGGCCTTCGAGTTCGGGGTACTTTTCATTTTGGTTCATCCTCAGGTTGGCATTGAGGGTCTTTACTACAAACTGGCTGTTGTTGCCGGTATAGCCTAGTACATTGATGTGGGTTTTCATGATTGTGATTTTTGATTAATGACTGAACTTGCTGTAACAAAAAAGGCCCTTCCGGGATTGCTGCCGAAAGGACCTTATCTGAATTTGAATAAAACTAAAGATTAAGACGTTCTTTCCGGCGGCAGCGAATACATACAGTACATCCATGTAAAACAGATGTGCTGGTTATGCGACGATGTGCGGTTAATTGATCTCATTTTTTCTTTTAAATTGTAAAACTATTTTTAATAAAAAAGCCCCTGCTTTTGATTGCAGGGGCCGTTGTATGATATGTCGTTTAAAGACTTTACGATCATGCAATAACGGCCCCTGCGGAATGATTCCACATAGAACAACGATATTGACAGATAAAAGAATTCATTATTTTGCGTTTTAGCTTTCACAAACTTCGACACTATTTTTAAGATACGCAAGTATAATTTTTAATTTTAACAGAAATCGATTGCGTGGAATTCTGTAGATGTTATCATCATGCGAGTGTAATTGCCATTCTGATCGTTTAAAGGCAATAAAACAATTCGGATTTTAGTTTACAGTATAACCTAAACCAACCATTATGCGCAAAATTTTACTTTTGGCTGTACTTGTTACAGCCACTTCTTTCGCACAGGATTACCCGTTTCTTCGTTCTTTTAAAAGAACGAATATGAGTGTCCTTGCCGATTATCTAAATACCCTGCCGGTATCGGGCCGGGACAGCTTAATCAATTTGCTGCCGTATTACAAAGAAAACGGTACTTTGGTTCGCAAGGCCTACGCCGATTCCCTGTCAAAAACCAAAGATTTTTACAGGTATACCACAAGGGTATACAAAGACAGCCTAGTGAATACATTCGCATACGTGATCCATTGGCGTTCGGACGATGAAATGGAAGCCGACGGGAAGCAATGGAAAAAAAACAGCGAGGATGATGAGAAAAACCGTAAAAAGTTATTAGGATCGACACTTGATGAGCTCGTGTTGGCCGATATGGATGGTAATACCCATACTTTGGAAAGCTTGTCGGGTAAGATTATAGTGATTGACTTTTGGTTCGTGAATTGCGCTGCCTGTATTAAAGAGATGCCGGAGCTTAACAAATTACGGGAGGATTTGGGCACGGAGGCCATAGCATGGTTTGGTGTTACCTTTGATAAGAAAGAGAAAGTGGAAAAATTTCTTGAAAAGGTAAATTTTGATTTTACAGTTATACCGGACAGCAAGCACATCGTAGATCGTTTCAACATAAATTTTTTCCCGACAACCCTAATCATTAGCCCCGGACATAAAATTGTTTATACAGGTAAGCTGGGCCCTATGTCGGGGAGAACCGCGGAAATTAAAAAAATGCTGAAAAAAGTATTAAAAGAGAATAAGAAAAAAGTGAAGAAAGGAGTTGTAGCCGGTCCAATTGAGAGACAGTAATAATTCTGCATTAAGTTTTTTTTAACATATCAGGGTTGGCATAATAATTTTCCTATTTTTGGGCAAACCTTACAACCATGCGCAAAAAGATTGCTGCCCTGCCAATAATAATTGCCCTTATGGGGCTGTACGCCGAATTATGCTTTACTTCTCCGGATCATATAGCCATTTGGAAGCTTTATCTGAAAGACCTTTCCACTTTCCTGAAGCTTGGTTTTATCGAAGACCACAGGCTATTTGAGGATATAAACTACTATAATGTTTCGTTTTATGCTTTATTACTTACGGGTGGTATCATTCATTTGATAAGCCGGAAGGAAAGTCGGTTAATCCGGTTTGTTTTGTCAGTCATAATCCTGTCGAAAGCTATTGCATTGTTTTTTACGGTTATTTACATTCCGTTTAATTTATCCCGAATGGCAGAGCACTTTAATTGGGCCATAGTGTTGGCGTATATGCTTTGGCACCTGTTGTGCATTTGGGTTTGCTGGAGCATATTAGCCTATTACCGGAAAAATATTGAGATTGCCGTTGTGACCAAAACTTATGGTGATACCGAACAGAGCATCATTACAGAGTCGCTGCGCCGCCAGCGCTTTATGAATTTCGTTGTTGATTCTATCGTATTTATTATAGTTTTTTTCCCTATATTAAAAGAGATAATACTTATAGAAGCGGTTCAGGAATTTTTGGCCCCCCTACAAAATACATTGGGGCAAAGGCTGATACTATACTTTATCTGCGCGATTATGCAGATTATGTACTACATGCTTTTTGAAGGCATATTTCAGGCTACCCCCGGAAAGCTACTTACAGAAACCCGTGTGGTTACAGACAATGGAGGAAGGCCTGTGTTTGGAAAGTTATTCACCCGTACCATCTCCAGGTACGTGCCTTTTGAGTCGCTTTCGGTGCTCTTTTCGCGAGGATGGCACGACGATTGGTCCGATACTTATGTTGTGCAGGAAAAACGGGAAGGAGTGCACGGCGGCTATTACTTTCTTCTAATCCCATTGTTCCTGTTTTTAGGAATCGGGGGCTATTTGGGCCTGGAGTCGTATAAAAAGCATCAAACAGAACAACGCGATATAGAACAGTTTGAAGATACAAGGGACAGGATCGAAGAAAGCCTTGGTAAACTTACAATTGATCATGTTATTACGATTAGCACAGGATATGGCAGCCCTGTTTACCTGAAGCCGGAAACGATCTACAAAGACTCAATTGATTTTGTCTACACGGATAGTCGACATCTTTCTGCCTTTGATGATGAACGGCGTGAATTAGAGAATACGCTTCTCGACCCTGAAGGGCTGCTTGACCGGATAACCCTGACAAAGAAAGAACTTTCAGAAGCAATTTTAAAGGAATATGACCCTGATATTAAAAAGGAATACAGCCTTATAGGGACTATTGACCTGTTGAAGGATGGCAATTTGTACCACATTGTCAATGTTGAGCAGTGGTATGCGCCAAGCCTGTCACTGGACAACGACATTTATAGCCCTACGTCGGACGGCAATACAATCGCAATGAGTTTTAAAAATGTTGGCTGGCCTGCTGAAATAGTTAAAATTGAAAACAAGGGAGATAAGGTGAAATGGCCGGCACTGCCCTTGGAGCTTAACAGTTCTGATTACATGAAAAATACGCAGATACTTGGTACTGGAGAAGATATTGAAAACATCGATACCGATTTTTCTGTAAAAGATGAACTCGGCAGGATACAGGTGTACAATGTCAAGGGTGAGGCCATAGGAAAGGATGGCCTTAAAATGACAAGGGTAAAATAATGCGGCTAAGGTTGCTATATGTAATACTGCTCTCTGCCACGGTTTTTGCACAGGAAATGCCCAACGGCAAGTTTAGTGTGGATGCCAATTATTTTTACGGCAACCTCATTCCGCACCGAAAGTCGATACAACACCTTATCACGGCACATCCCGAAGGTGTAATTATCGGTTTTAACCGAAAGACCTTTGGTGATGAGAAATGGCAGGAACGCTACAACTACCCCGACTATGGCTTCTCGTTTCATTATCAGGATATGAAAAATGAAACACTAGGCGATATGTACGGACTGTACGGGCATTACAATTTTTATTTCTTCGAAAGGTATTTGATGCTGCGTATAGGCCAGGGCGTTGCCTACACTACCAATCCGTACGATCGTAATACAAACTTTCGCAACTATGCCTATGGCGCGCACCTGATGCCGTCAACCTATTTTATGTTGAATTTCAACAAGGCCGATATCTGGGAGGGTTTGGGCATACAGGCGGGTCTTTCGTTTATCCATCATTCCAATGCAAGTATGAAAGCACCCAATACCAGTACCAACACATTTGCAGCAAACGTGGGCCTTAATTATACCTTCGGACGTAGTGAAGAGTACCGTTATGTGTCGGAAAACGATACGGTGGCGTATAGCGAGCCTATACGATATACAATAGCTATAAGGGGAGGGGTGAATGAAAGTGACATCATCGGCAGCGGGCAATATCCCTACTATGCCTTTTCGGTTTATGCTGATAAGCGCTGGAGCCGTAAGAGCGCTTTCCAGCTGGGCGCAGAAGTTTTCTGGCCGGAATACCTCAGGGAATTTATCCGTTTTAAATCGATCGCCTATCCTGAAGAAAACGTGGATAGCGGCACCGATTACCGTAAAGTAGGGGTGTTTATTGGGCACGAATTGTTCGTGAACAGCATTTCGATTGAAACACAGGCGGGATATTATGCCTATTCGCCCTTCGATGCTACAGGAAAAATGTATCAGAGGGTGGGAATGAAGTATTATATTAACAATAAGATATTTGCCGGCGTGGGACTCAAAACCCACGGTGCCAAGGCAGAGGTAATGGAATTTACAGCGGGGATAAGGCTATGATAAAAAAAACCGGGAAGATAGTGCTGCTTCTGCTGTTGCTGAACGTAATGTCGTGTAATAGTGACCTTGCTCCGGAATGCTTTACGGCCATGGGTGATGAAATAACCTATGAGGTTGAGGTTGGCGAATTCAGCAGTATCCATATTTCGCCAGGAATAGCGTTGGTCATTAATCAGGGACAAGAACAGAAAGTCACCATAAAAACAGGGGAGAATATAAAGCAGCACCTTTCAACGGAAGTTAAAAACGGCGAGCTCTGGCTGGAGAATGCCAATAATTGTAACTGGGTACATACTTATAAAACCACGACAGTATATTTAACAACTCCTAACCTCGAAAAGATCTACTCTGCATCACAATTTGCGGTAAAGTCAGATGGTGTACTGGTTTTTCCAAACCTTACACTGCAATCCGGTATTTTCAGTGAAACGGCTTCGGGTACTTTTGAGTTGGAACTGGATTCTGATACTGTCACAATCCAGGATAACCAGTCGGCCTATTTTGTGTTGTCGGGAATAATAGATAACCTTTCGGTGAATTTTTATTCCGGGGATGCGCGTTTTGACGGAAGCGGCCTTGATTTACAAAAACTTCAGATATTCCATCGCAGTTCCAACGACATTATCGCAAAAGTGCAGCAGGAGGTTACAGGCACGTTATACTCCACGGGCAATCTGGTGCTAAAAAACCAGCCGCCGGTAGTGCAGGTCGAAAGGCTGTATAACGGAAAGCTGGTTTACCAGTAATATTGATCACCACTGGTTACTGAAATTGTAGCTGAAAACTACTTACTTCTTCTTCGTCATTTCCCGGAATACCGTTTCAAGGTTTTTGCCTTTAAGGGAAAGCTGTAAAGTTTTCAGGCCGTTTTCCTGTGCAAAGTCGAATAATACCGGGCGCATATCATCTTCGGTTTCAAAGGCGAGTTCCCAGATATTGCCGCGCAGGTTTTTAGCTGAAACAAGGTTGGGCAGTTTTTGCAGCATTTCGGTATCGGCAGCTTTGTCAAATTCCACTTCGATCACCTGGCCGAGCCTGTCGCCTTTTACGAGCGACTTCAGTTTTTTATCGGTTACGATCTTTCCGTGGTTAATGATAATTACGCGATCACAGATGGCTTCCACTTCCTGCATAATATGGGTAGAGAGGAATACTGTTTTGTCTTTGCCGATATTCTTTATCAGGTCACGTATCTCTACGATCTGGTTGGGGTCGAGGCCTGTTGTAGGCTCATCGAGTATCAGTACTTCCGGGTCGTGCAGCAGGGCAGAGGCAAGGCCCACACGCTGGCGGTATCCTTTGGATAGTTCGGCTATTTTCTTGTGTGCTTCGGGGGTAAGGCCGGTTAGGGCAATCACTTCGTCAATGCGGGATTTTTTCACTTTATACACATCTGCATTAAACGCGAGATATTCCCTCACATAAAGGTCGAGGTATAACGGATTATGCTCCGGCAGGTAGCCAACAGACTTCTGTACGGCTTTCGGCTGTTCCGAAACATCGTTGCCGTTTACCAAAGCCTCACCTTCATCGGCATTAATGTAGGTGGTAAGGATCTTCATAAGGGTAGACTTACCGGCGCCATTAGGCCCGAGAAAACCTACGATCTCTCCTTTATTAACGGAAAACGAAACGGCATCGAGCGCTTTCTGTGTGCCGTAACTTTTTGAAACATCCTTAACGTCTATGGACATAGCCTCTGATTTTGAACAAAAGTAATAATTCCGAAGTCCAAATCGCAAATTCCAGTCACAAATTCCAAATTGACTTGTCAGACTTCTCCAGATACAGCTTCGGCGTTTTATTTCTCCAAATACCCTAAATTTGCATTATGGAGAAAATGGAAAACAACAGCGGACTGCGCCAATGGCTGGATGAACTAAACGTTGGGCGGCCGCTTGTTATTGCAGGGCCCTGCAGCGCGGAGACCGAAGAGCAGGTGCTGGATATCGCAAAGCAGCTGAAAGCATTTGATATAAAGATATTCCGTGCCGGCATCTGGAAACCCCGTACACGCCCCGGAGGTTTTGAAGGTGTGGGTGCTATGGGCCTGAAATGGCTGCAAAAAGCCAAAGCCGAAACAGGGATGATGATGGCTGTTGAAGTTGCTAATGCCACCCACGTAAAACTGGCACTGGAACACGATATCGACGTATTTTGGATAGGCGCACGCACCACGGTAAATCCATTTGCCGTACAGGAGATTGCCGAGGCCCTGCAGGGAACCGATAAGATTGTTTTGGTTAAGAACCCCGTAAACCCCGATTTGGCCTTATGGCTTGGTGGAGTTGAACGCCTGTATAATGCAGGAATTAAAAAGCTGGGTGTAATTCACCGTGGGTTCTCCACCTACGAAAAGACGAAGTACCGCAACATACCAGAATGGCAGCTGGCAATTGAATTGCATGGCCGTTTTCCGGACCTGCCGATAATTTGTGACCCGTCACACATAACAGGAAGGCGCGATATGATACAACAGGTAGCACAGCAGGCGCTTGACCTGAACTACGACGGCCTCATGATAGAAACACACAACGATCCTGATAAAGCCTGGAGTGATGCCGCGCAGCAGGTAACTCCGGACAGGCTGAAACAGATACTAGAAAGCCTTGTATTGCGAAAAAAGACAGCCGAAGGGGAGGCTTTTAATGAAAACCTGGAAGCGCTGCGGATCCGCATTGATGAATATGATTCCAAACTGGTACGCCTTCTTGGTGAAAGGATGCGTATTGCCGATGAAATTGGCAGCTTAAAAAAAGAAAATAATGTTTCGGTTTTGCAGGCCAACCGTTGGAAACAGGTGCTTGAAAAGATGAAAGCGGAAGGGCTGCCTGAAAATTTGGGAGAGGAATTTATACTGAACCTTTTCCGTGCCATTCATCAGGAAAGTATTACACATCAGGAAAAAGTAATCAATGGTGATAATCTAAAATAAAAGTTAAAATTTTCGTTCCCAATACTTTCTTTGTGTTAAAATTCTTTGTAGTATAGCGTTCTGAAAAAACACCTAAACCACCTATCTTACAATGAAAAAAACAACTCAGATGTTGTTGGCCCTTATGCTTGGGCTCGGAACATTGAATGCGCAGAACAAAATTGAAAAAGTAAACATTTCCTACGGACAGGAGTTGCCGGACGACAAGCAAACGCTGGTGCAGATACTGGGAGAAGCCAAAGGCAAGATCTACGGTATCGCGAACAGGAAGGATAATTACTTTCTTAAGATATTCGACGGCAAAAGTATGGCGCTCCTGTCTACCAAGGAAATAAAAATACCGGACCTTAAGGATAAAGAAGTAGAGTTCGAAAATGTATACCTGCTGAACGGTAAACTCTATGTTTTGGGAAGTGTATACAACCGTAAAGAAAAAGCATACAGCCTTGTAGCCAACCCGCTTTCGGAAGAGGGCAAGCTCGGAACGGAAGGCACAGTACTTTTTAAAGTGGCTGTAGAGAAAAAAAGTGAAATGGGGAGTTTCTATTTCAGGACCACCCAGGACCAGGCAGGCCTTTTGGTAATGCACGCTACGAAGCTTAAGAAGGAAGACGCGGTAAAGTATGAGATCAAATTCTTTGATGACAACCTCAAATCTATATTCGATACCACTGAAAAAGTGGTTTTTGAAGATGATAAGAAAAAGGATGTTACCTTCCACATACCGGATTTCCAGGTAGGGCTTAATGATGACATCTACGTTGTTGTAAGTGAGGGCTACAGGGATAAGAAGAACAAAAAGCGTGTGGAAACCTTTGAAGTACATGCTTACAAGAACAGCAATGGCTACAAGAAAGAAGTGATCACGATCAATTCGCACGGACAGTATCCGCTAAACTGCCAGATCGTGCCATCGGGCAATGAACTGCACCTTATGGGCTTTTACCTTAGCGTTCGCGAAAGCGGAAGGGTAAACAACGACCTCGAAGGCGTGTATGCCGCAACCATCGACCTGAAAACAAATACAACTACAAGCCTTAAATTTAATGAGCTTGACTATAAAACCAAAGTAAAACTTATTGGTGAGAGAAGGGCAAGGAAAGGTAAAGATGTTCCGCCGCTTTATAATATTATCCACGTTATCGGCAGGGCAGACGGAGGAATGATCATGCTTTCGGAATACCAGACGGTATATGTGGGGCAATCTGCCGGTCTTGCCATAGCAGGGGTAGGCGTAGGCGTAACACCCATTACCTATACTAAGAACGAGATCATTGTAACTTCACTTGCACCGGATGGTTCGCACGAATGGAGCAATGTAGTGCCAAAAGAGCAGGAAGCATCGGTAAGTACTATGTTTGTTGGCCTCGCATTTGGAGGCGGTGGCGGCAACTTCTCTGTTGGGGGAGCCATTACAATTCCGATCGCCCAAATGGGCAGCGGCCCGGAATATCTTGGGGCATTGCCTATCTATAAGAATGGAGAGCTGAGTATAATGATAAACGACAACATTAAGAATAAAGGCGTAACCGATATCGAAAAAATCAAATCGATGGGCAACTACAACAAAGCAGTGCCATCGCTGTTTATATTCGATAAAAACGGGAACATCACGCGTAAAGATCCTGAAGAAGCTGTAAAAGACGGGCTTGTGTTAAGGCCGGGCGTAAGCTATGAGGTGTCTGATAGCGAATATCTAATTTATTCTGCCAGGAAAAAGAGTGATAAGCTGGGCAGGATGGTTTTGGAAGATTAACCAATCCTTTCTTTATATACCAAAATGCCGCTGAAGTACAGCGGCATTTTTATTTGCCATTTTTTAAGAAACACAAAGCAATGAGATTAGTATCTTTGCGCCATGACAGGACTGGTTTATAAATCTACAGGAAGCTGGTATACCGTAAAAACGGAGGAAGGCGTAACCTATGAATGCCGTATTAAGGGCAAATTCCGTATTAAAGGAATTAAAAGCACCAACCCGGTAGCCGTAGGCGATATTGTTGATTTTGATCTTGATGAAACCTCTGATGCCACAACAGGTATAATCGTAAAAATACACGACCGAAAGAATTACATCATCCGGAAATCGGTAAACCTCTCCAAGCAGGTGCATATCATAGCATCCAATATCGATAAGGTATTCCTGTTGGTTACCATTAATAATCCGCCTACTACTACCAGCTTTATTGACCGTTTCCTGGTTACTGCCCAGGCATACGGCATAGAGGCCATACTGGTTTTTAATAAGATCGATACTTTTGATGATGCCATGCTGGATGAACAGCTTTACCTTCAATTTATTTACAGCAGGGTGGGCTATAAATGCCTGAGGGTATCGTCTACACAACAAAAAGGTGTAGACGAACTGAAAAAGGAAATGAAAGGCTGTGTAAGTATGTTTTCCGGACACTCCGGTGTAGGAAAATCGACACTGATCAATACGTTGCAGCCATCGCTAAGCCTTAAAACAAAGCAAATTTCCGAACAGCATGCACAGGGACAGCACACCACTACTTTTGCCGAAATGTTCGACCTGGATTTTGAGGCCAAAATTATCGATACTCCGGGTATACGCGGTTTTGGAGTGGTTGAAATGGGTAAGGATGAACTGGGCGATTACTTCCCGGAATTTTTTGCACTGAAGGCCGATTGCAAGTTCAATAACTGCCTGCATAAAGACGAACCTCATTGTGCCGTAAAGGAAGCTTTGGAAAACGATGAAATAGCTTGGTCGCGCTACCGTAGCTACCTCCAAATGCTGGAAGGGGATGATGAGCATTACCGCACCGACGTATATGCTGACGGTAAAAATAATCCTGAGGAAGCGGAATGAGGGCAGTACTACAGCGCGTAAGTGAAGCATCGGTTACTATTTCGGGCAGCAGGGTGGCAGATATACAGTACGGACTTCTCATTCTTGTGGGAATAGAGGATGCAGATACGCATGAAGATATCGAATGGCTTGCAGCCAAGATATCGAAGCTAAGGATATTTGGAGATGCCGAAGGCGTGATGAACCTATCTATACAGGATATCGATGGAGATGTGATCGTTGTGAGCCAGTTTACCCTGCATGCCGCCACCAAAAAAGGCAATCGTCCTTCTTACATAAAAGCATCAAAGCCCGAAATTGCCATCCCGCTTTATGAAGCTTTTGTAGTTAAAATGGAGCAGGAACTTGGAAAAAAAGTGCAGACCGGTGTGTTTGGTGCCGACATGAAAGTAGCGCTTATTAATGATGGTCCCGTGACAATAATTATTGATACTAAAAACAGGGAATAAATTTTGATTCTTTCCAAAATCACCTACTTTTGGAGAAAATAAAATTTAACATGTTTTTAAGATTTTTCCTGGTTTTGATGTTGTTAGTGCAACAGTATGCCGTTGCGCAGGAAATAATGCCGGCCAGCCCGATTCCCGATAATTTAAAAGAGAATGCCAATGCCGTTATACGCCTAGACAGGACGGAAATAACCATATCGTCACGGAAATCTATGGCGATAAAAAAAACACGTATCGTGACCATCCTGAATGATAACGGGCTGGGCTACATGCAGGCATACGAGCAGTTCGACAAATCTACATCCGTAAATAGTATAGAGGCGCTTATCTATGATGCCAATGGTAAGCAGATTAAAAAAATAAAAAGGAAGGATTTTAAAGAACGTGCCATTTCGGAAGGTTCCATTGTGACCGATGGCAGGGTAGTTTACCTGGATTATACCCCCATACAGTACCCTTTCACGATGGTATATACCAGCGAGGCTAAAACATCCAATACGGTATTTATACCGCAATGGTCGCCCGTAGAAGGGCCTTATGCTTCAGTGGAGAAAAGTATACTAAGCATTACCTATAATCCCGATTTGGGATTCCGTCATAAGGAATATAATTTCGACGCGCATCCGATACAAAAAGAAGAATCGGCCAATGGCCTTACACTTACTGCGGAAAACATAGCGGCTTCCAAACCGGAGGATTTAGCTCCTTCTTTCAGGAAGACGGAGCCGCACGCGCTTTTTAGCCTTACCCGGTTTAACCTTGAAGGTGTAGATGGTCAGGTGGATAGCTGGGCTTCTTTCGGGGCTTGGGTATACAGCAATCTCCTTACGGGTACCGATGAGCTTTCGCCCGAAACGCAGTCTAAAATAAAAGCCCTGGTTGGCAACGAAACCGACCCGCTAAAAAAGGCGAAGCTGGTGTACGAATATGTACAGGGCAAAACACGCTACATAAGCATACAGTTAGGCATTGGTGGCTGGAAGCCCATGCTTGCCAAAGATGTGGACAGGCTGGGGTATGGCGACTGTAAAGCGCTGACAAACTATACAAGGGCACTGCTTAAGGCAGTTGGTGTAGACTCGTATTACACCATTGTTTATGGCGACCGGAACAAACGCAGCCTAACGGAAGACTTTGTGAGTATGCAGGGCAACCACGTAATCCTGGCAATTCCGCATCAAGGTGAAATGGTGTGGCTGGAATGTACCAGTCAGGTAGCGCCATTTGGTTTTCAGGGTGATTTTACCGACGACAGGATGGTACTCGTGGTAAAGCCTGATAAAGGGGAAATGATTCGTACCGCCGTGTATAATGCGAAGGGTAATACCCAGGTGTCTGCAGGTAGCTACACCATAAGCGAATCGGGAGCAATTGCCGGAAATGTGGTAATCAATTCCCGTGGCATCCAATATGATAACAGGTATACCCGGGAACTAAGGTCGAAAGATGAGCTGCATGACATCTATAAATCGGCTTTCAGCAACATCAACAATCTTAAGTTGAAAAAGACCACCCTTAAAAATAATAAAGAGGTACAGGAATTTACCGAAGACATCCAGTTGGAAGCGGAAGGCTATTGCAGCAGGAGCGGCAACAGGATGATGTTTGCCGTGAATGCTTTCAACCCTGCTTCCTATGTGCCGCAGCGTTACCGCGACAGGAAAAAACCTTTTGAAATAGCCAGGGGCTTTTTCGATTCTGATGAGATTACCATCAACCTGCCTCAGGGCTTTACTGTTGAAGCAAAACCGGAAAACACTACTATAACCGATAAATTCGGCGAATACAAAGCCGAATATTCTGTAGTGTCGCCTACGCAGTTGCTTTTTAAGCGCTCGCTCCTGCTGAATAAGGGATATTATGAAAATAAAGACTATGAGTCCTACAGGCAATTCAGGGAGAAGATCGCTAAAAACGATAGTGCCAAAGTGGTACTGGTAAAAAATATGAAGTAGACTTGTTTTCCAAAAGACCAATAAAAACCAACCCATGAAATACCTTAAACTATTTGTAATGTTTGTTGTGGCTGCTTTTTCTGCAGAGGCACAAAAATATGAGCTTGGCGAAGTGACCAAAGCAGAACTCGAAGAGAAGAACCACTCAAAAGACCCTTCCGCATCTGCGGCAATCCTTTTTAGCAAAGGCCAGACGTATATGAACTTTTCCGGCGGGGGATTTGACCTTGTAACAGAGGTGGACGTAAAGATTAAGATATACAACAAGGAAGGGTATGAATGGGCGAATAAAGAGGTCGCTTATTACAGCGGCGAGACATCAAAAGAAACGGTTGATATTTCAAAAGCTGTTACCTATAATCTTGTAGACGGCGCCATAAAAAAGACGAAACTGAAAAGCGAGGGTGAATTTGACGAAAAGGTAAATAAATTCTGGAAGCAGAAAAAGATCGTGATGCCCGACGTAAAGGAAGGCAGTATCATCGAATACAGGTATACTATACGTTCGCCTTTCATTGAAACTTTCCCCGACTGGCAGTTCCAGTATGGTATCCCGGTGAACCATTCTGAATATACTACAAGAGTTCCGGAATATTATATGTATAATACCAATTTCAGGGGATATTTCCCACCGAAAATAACCAAAACGCAAGCTTCTAAATCGTTTACCGTAACTTCAAAGGAAAGGACAGGAGTCAATGTAACCAAAACCACTTTTTCTACGGATAAAATTGATTACATGGAGTCGCAGACGGTTTACACACTAAAAGACCTTCCTGCCATGAAGGATGAGAGCTTTGTGAACAACATCCTGAATTTTACCGCGGGTATTGAGCATGAGCTTACTATGATTAAATATCCTAACGCACAGGCAAAGACCTTTTCATCTTCCTGGGAAGATGTGGTGAAGACCATTTACAAGTATGACAGTTTTGGCCCGGAACTGGAAAGGACATCTTATTTTGAAAAGGACATCAACGCATTGCTTGCCGGAATTACTTCTCCTGCCGAAAAAGCAGCGGCAATATTCAGTTTTGTAAAGAACAGGATGAACTGGAATACCTATACAGGCTATTCCTGCGACGAAGGTGTGAAAAAAGCATATACCGATAAAACCGGCAACTGCGCTGAAATCAACCTGATGCTCACAGCGATGCTGCGCCATGCGGGCCTTGACGCCAATCCTGTACTGGTAAGCACACGCTCCAACAAGATTGCTTTATTTCCTAACAGGAGTGCGTTTAACTATGTAATAGCCGCGGTACAGATTGACGGAAAGACCGTATTGATGGATGCTACATCAAAATCGGCTATGCCGAATGTGCTGCCGCCGAGGGCGATAAACTGGGTGGGCAGGCTGATAAGGAAAGACGGAAGTTCGGAAATGATCGACCTTGTTCCGCAATCGAATGCCCGTGAAGTGGTAAATCTTTCCATCCAAATGGACGCTCAGGGTAAAGTGACCGGTAAGGCGCGCGACCAGTATTTTGACCATAACGCTTATGGCTTTCGTGACAAATATACAGGCGTAAACAAAGATAGCCGTATGGAGCAGCTTGAGAAAAGGTATGCCGGTATAGAGGTTACCGCGTATAACGTGCAAAATGATACCGATTTTTCGAAGCCTGTAATAGAGGAGTTTGATTTTTCGCACACGGGAGTTGCCGAAGTGATAGGAGACAAGATCTACCTTAGCCCGATGCTTTTCCTTACTCAGAAAGAAAATCCTTTTACACAGGAAAAAAGGGAGTACCCGATAGATTTTGTGTATCCGAGGCAGGATAAGTTTATGATAAATATTATATTGCCGGAAGGCTATGTGGTGGAATCTGTACCGGCTCCGGTGAACCTTGTGATGGAAGAAAATATAGGAAGTTTTAAGTACAATATATCTGCCAAAAACAACCAGGTGCAATTGGGTGTCTTAATGGATATCAACGCTGCAAACATAGCTCCGGATTACTATACTACAATTAAAGAATTCTTCCAGAAAGTGATCGATAAGCAAAACGAAAAAATAGTGCTTAAAAAAGCATAATCATAAATGAAAAAACTGCTGCTAACCCTTTTTACCCTGATTGCGCTTTCCTGTTACGCGCAGGATTTAAGGCTTGGAAAAGTGAGCCGTGCGGAGCTGGAGCAAAAGGTTCACCCCACCGAACCGGATGCTGCCGCGGCCATACTTTTTAAGAAAGGCAAGACCAATTTTGTACTCGATATGGATGGTTATTGGTCTATGGTTACCGAAGTGGAATGCCGTATCAAGATTTACAATAAAGAAGGCTATAAATATGCTACCGACAAGCTGGTATACTATACCGGTGGCAAGACCGTAAAGGCTTTTTATTCGGATGCGGTAACATATAACCTTGAAAACGGCGAGGTTGAAAAAACGAAGCTGAAGGGCGATGGGGAGTTTAAGGAAAAAGTAGAGGAAAACTACAACCAAAAGACGATTACCATGCCCAATGTAAAAGAGGGTAGCGTGATAGAGTATAAATATACTATTTCCACACCCTACTTTACGGTTTTTAAGGACTGGTATTTTCAATATGATATTCCGGCCAATTTCGTGTCTTATGAAGTGGCTGTACCGCTCTATTTTGTGTATAATCGCTTTATGAGCGGCTATGTAAAGGTAGATCAGTCCAAAACTGATGTACGCATGGGAGTAGGGGGCAGGTTTAATGAATCGGTGGTAACTTTTACAGCAAAAGATGTTAAGGCGATAAAAGATGAGGATTATGTGAACAACATAAAGAATTATACCTCGATCCTGATGCACGAACTGGCTTCAACTAATTTTCCTTCAGGTAAAGAAGAGTATGCTACCGACTGGCCTTCTGTCGTAAAGCGGATTTATGATGATAAAGACTTTGGCAAGGAACTTGAATATACCTCGTATTTTAAGAACGACCTGCCGGCCCTTACCATTGGGAAAACCCAGGAAGAAAAGGCCGATATCCTATTCAGCTATGTTAAAGCCCGTATGAACTGGAATGGCGAAACAAGCTATTACTGCGAGAAGGGCGTGAAAAAAGCCTACGAAGACAAAACCGGGAATGCCGCGGAAATCAACCTGATGCTTACGGCCATGCTGCGGGAAGCGGGTATCAACGCGCATCCGGTTTTGGTAAGCACGCGTGCCAATGGCGTAGCGCTTTTTCCCAACCGTGCCGCATACAACTATGTAGTTGCCGCAATTGAAAGAGGGAAAGATATTATACTCCTGGATGCCACCAGTAAGAACACGGCGCCAAACATCCTTCCGGTGCGGGCGCTCAACTGGGTGGGCCGTATGATCCGTAAAGATGGATCAAGCCTGGAGATCGACCTTGTGCCTAAAATCAACTCAAAAGAAATTGTAAACATGGCTGCCGCTATCCAGGCGGACGGATCTGTGTCAGGTAAAATCAGGAAGCAATATCATGATCATTACGCGTATGTTTTCAGGGAAAAATATTCGGGTGTAAATACCGAAAGCATGGCTTCTAAACTGGAGCAGCAATACAAAGGCGTAGAAGTGTCTGACTATAAAATGCCGGATGATAAAGACGTAGCTAAACCCGTTACAGAGGAATACAGTTTTACCCATACTACAATATCCGAGGTTATTGGTGATAAGATCTACATTAATCCGATGCTTTTCTTTACGGCTGCTGAAACACCATTCAAAAAAGAGACACGGGAATACCCGATCGACTTTACGTTTCCGCACCAGGATAAGTATATGCTGAATATTACTATCCCGGATGGGTATACTGTAGAGTCGCTCCCGAAGCCGATAGCCCTTGCCATGGAAGAAAAAATCGGTACTTTTAAATACAATATAGCGATAAAAGGTAATGTGATACAGGCGGGTATAGTGTTTGAAATAAATTACGCGAATGTATCGCAGGATTATTATACTACCCTGAGGGATTTTTACCAAAAAATGATCGAGAAGCAGAATGAGAAGATCGTTCTAAAAAAAGTTTAGCCTTATGAATATACAGAATGCACAGCTTGACGTAGACAACTGGATAAAAGAACATGGCGTTCGCTATTTTAATGAACTTACCAATATGGCCCAGCTTACTGAAGAGGTAGGCGAAGTAGCACGCATCATTGCCCGCCGCTATGGCGAACAGAGTGAAAAGGAGAGCGACAAATCTAAAGACCTGGGAGAGGAGCTTGCCGATGTGGTGTTTGTAGTGCTGTGCCTGGCTAACCAGACCGGCGTAAACCTTCAGGAAGCTTTTGATAAAAAAATGGACCTGAAATCGAAGCGTGACCACGACCGCCACCACAACAACCAGAAGCTGAAGTAATGAACATTCAGGTGTCATTACAGGGACATGTAAGAGAATGCAGTATTGCTATAACAGGCTCTAAAAGTGAGACCAACAGACTCTTGCTGCTAAGGGCTCTTTATCCCGGTTTTACCATTACAAATGCTTCTTCGTCTGACGACAGCGATGTAATGGAAGCTGCACTCGAAACCAATGCGAATGTAATAGACGTTCATCATGCCGGTACGGCCATGCGTTTCCTTACTGCCTATTTTGCAATCTGCGAAGGCAGGGAAGTAACCCTTACCGGATCGCAGCGTATGAAAGAACGGCCCATAAGCATATTGGTCGATGCCTTACGCAGGCTTGGTGCCGATATAGCCTGTCTGGAAAATGAAGGTTACCCTCCATTAAGGATTAAAGGCAAAAAGCTGACAGGTGGTAGCATTGCCATCAATGCCAATGTGAGCAGCCAGTATATTACTGCCTTATTACTCATTGCCGCGAAACTTGAAACTGGCCTGCAACTGGAGCTTCAGGGAGAAATCACCTCCCGCCCCTACATTGAGATGACCCTTTCACTGTTAAAGGAAATAGGGATTATTACTTCTTTTATAAATAATTTAATTTCCGTACCCCCGGTAACCGGCAATCTTCACCCGACAACGATAGAGGTGGAGAGCGACTGGAGTTCGGCATCCTACTTTTATTCGATAGTCGCGTTATCGCCAACAGGCACATCATTACGATTATCCTCCTTTAGCAAACACAGCCTTCAGGGTGACAGCGCGCTACAGGATATTTATAAAGAACTGGGAGTACAAACAGGCTTTGATGGAAATACGGTTTGCATCACGAAAGTGCTAAACCCTGAAATCGAAACGCTGAAACTTGAAATGAACAAAACCCCGGATATCGCCCAAACCATTGCGGTAACCTGTTTTGGGCTGGGTATCGGCTGCCATCTAGCCGGCCTGCATACACTCAAAATAAAGGAAACCGATCGCCTGACTGCCCTTAAGGCTGAACTTGAAAAACTGGGGGCAAAAGCTGAAATTACACAAGATAGCCTTTCGCTCCAGCCACACTCCCTTTTTAGGAGAGGCGGTGAGGGCTTAAACGTTATCCCTGTCTCACAACAAGATAGGCACATTGAAGCTGTAGAAACCTACAACGACCACCGTATGGCGATGGCCTTCGCGCCGCTGGCTGTAAAAAGGCCACTAATCATAAAGGATGCGGAGGTAGTTTCAAAATCCTATCCCGCTTTTTGGGAGGATATGGAGCAGATAGGTTTAAGAATTGAAGAGGTGTAACTAATTGTTTTTCATTTGGTTTTATAAAAATATTGTAAAACACTTGACAACGCCTGTTTCACAATAGTATATTTGCACACATTTGTACAGGGAGATGCCAATTCAGGTACTTCTTAGTATACGCGAAAAACTATGAAATTATCAAACTTCAATTTCAACCTGCCGAAGGAGCTATTGGCTGAATTTCCTGCTGAAAACAGGGACGAAGCGCGCCTTATGGTGATAGACAGGAAAACAAAAACCATAGAGCACAAGCTTTTTAAGGATGTACTTGACTATTTTGACGAAGGTGATGTAATGGTTCTTAATAATACCAAAGTGTTCCCTGCGCGCCTTTACGGTAATAAAGAGAAAACCGGGGCAAGGATCGAGGTATTCCTTTTAAGGGAGCTTAACTCAGAGCAGCGTCTTTGGGACGTCCTGGTAGACCCTGCAAGGAAAATACGTATTGGTAATAAACTATACTTTGGTGACGACGATTCTCTTGTAGCTGAGGTTATCGATAATACTACGTCGCGCGGACGTACGCTGCGTTTTCTTTACGACGGTTCGTATGAGGAGTTCCGCAACAAGCTGAACGAACTGGGCGAAACCCCGATACCGAAATACATTACCCGCGACGTTACCCCTGAGGATGCCGAGCGTTACCAGACCATATATGCCAAAGAAGAAGGTGCCGTTGCAGCCCCTACTGCCGGGCTACACTTCTCGAAGCACCTGCTTAAGAGGCTTGAGATTAAAGGGATAGATTTTGCTGAGATTACGCTTCACGTGGGGCTTGGTACTTTTAACCCGGTTGAGGTGGAAGACCTTTCCAAACATAAGATGGACTCTGAAGAGCTTATCATTACCCAGGAGGCATGTGATATTGTAAACAAAGCGAAGGTAAAAAAGAAACGGGTATGTGCCGTGGGAACCACTACGATGCGTGCCATGGAAAGCTCGGTTTCATCATCCAAAACGCTTAACCCGTATGTGGGTTGGACCAACAAGTTCATCTTCCCTCCCTACGATTTTAGTGTAGCAGATTGTATGATCACCAACTTCCATACACCAAAATCAACGCTATTGATGATGATCTCTGCCTTTATGGGCCACGATCTTATGCGTAAAGCATACGATGAGGCCATTAAAGAAAATTATCGTTTCTATACCTATGGCGATGCAATGCTGATATTATAATTGCAAGAAAATATTTTATTAAAGCGATCTTCGGGTCGCTTTTTTATTTTTGGAAAGATCATTGCCGCAAATAGTTGAAGGGTCAGAAGAGGCCTGCTATGTCATATTTTAAAGTTGAGATTTTGTATTGTATCGCCATTAGGAAAAGAACTTTCTGCTGATGGAAATTTTTGGCGGCAAAAAATTTAATAATGCTTATTTTAGCATCCGAACAAACAAACAACACATGGAATTTCAGAATACGAAAGAATTTGCAAAAGAGCTTGATAGAAATGACAAGCTTTCCAAATACAGGGACGAATTTCTCTTCCCTCAGGTAAATGGCAGGCAGGTGATCTACTTTACGGGTAACTCCCTCGGATTGCAGCCGAAACGCACCAAAGCGTACGTAGATGAGGTAATGGACGACTGGGCCAGACTGGCTGTAGAAGGGCACTTCTACGCCGACAAGCCCTGGTGGGACTATCATGAACGTTTCTGTGGGCCATTGAGCCGCGTGGTGGGTTCCCTGCCGTCTGAAGTAACGGTGATGAACACGCTTACAGTAAACCTCCACCTTCTGATGGTTTCGTTCTACCGGCCAACCGCAAAGCGCTTTAAAATCCTTTGTGAAGAAAAGGCCTTCCCGAGCGACCAGTACATGATCAAAAGCCAGGTACGCTTCCACGGGCTAGACCCTAATGATGCGATAGTTGAGATAAAGCGCAGGCCGGGTGAGCACAACATCAGGCTCGAAGATGTTTTGGAAAAAATCAATGAGGTGGGCGATGAGCTGGCCCTTGTGCTGATAGGTGGCGTAAACTACTACACCGGCCAGGTATTCGACATGAAAACGATAACCAAAGCCGGGCAGGAAGCAGGCGCCTATGTAGGATGGGACCTGGCACATGCCGCGGGTAATATAAAACTGGAACTGCACGACTGGAATGTGGACTTTGCCGCGTGGTGCAGCTACAAATACATGAATTCAGGGCCGGGCAATGCCTCGGGTGCTTTTGTGCATGAAATGCACCACAACGACCTCGACCTGCCACGCCTATCCGGATGGTGGGGCCATAACAAGGAGCGCCGCTTCCTAATGGAGCCGGATTTCGACCCGGTACGCTGTGCCCACGGTTGGCAAATCAGTAACCTCCCTGTACTTTCCCTGGCGCCTTACCTTGCATCGGTAGAAATGTTTGATGAGGTGGGGATGGACGCGCTCATCAAAAAGCGTGACTGTATTACATCATATCTTGAATTCATATTGCATGAGATCGATAAAGAGGTAGACAGTACTTTTGAGATTATTACACCAACAAATCCGGAAGAGCGTGCGTGCCAGCTTTCCGTTTTCCTTCACGGGGAGGGCAGGAGCCTTTTTGAATTCCTGATGAAGAATGGCGTGATAACCGACTGGCGCGAACCGAACGTGATCCGTCTTGCCCCGGTACCGTTATATTGTTCCTATGAAGATATGTACGATTTCGGTCAGATACTCAAGGCAGGGATACTGTCACATAAAAAGTAATAATGGGGCTGTCTCAAAAGTGTCATTCTGAACAAAATGAAATGCAGTGAAGAATCTCAAAAGTTTAACTATTAAGAGATTATCCTTCTTCAGAGCGAAAAATTATTTAATAGCACTTTTGAGACAGCCCATTATAATATATATTGGAAACACTTATAGCTGTTATCACCCTGCTCCTTGTAGCGCTACTCTTCCTCGCTTTCCTTTTCTTTATATTGGCAAGTGCGATAGAGTCCGGCTATATGATCGTTTTCAATCGTCCCATATATGTGCACCTCTACCTTTTTCCAAAAGAACTCCCTGTAGAAAGCCATTTGCTGCTCGAAGACAACTTTCGTTTTTACAGGAACCTTTCAGAACGCCGAAAGAAGTTCTTCCGGCACAGGGTATACCGGTTTATGGCGCGATACCGGTTTGTTGGTATGGACGGTCTTGAAGTTACAGACAAGATGCGACTGAAAATTGCCGCGACATGGGTAATGCTCACCTTCGGGATGCGGAAATACCTGACATCTGTTTTTAAAACTATCCTGATATTCCCGGATATATTTGAATCACGGAACGGCAACTGGCACAAGGGGGAGTTTAATCCCGCGGCAAAGGCTGTAGTGTTTTCGTGGAAGCATTTTGAGGAAGGTATGGCCATTAGTACCGATAATTTCAATTTGGGACTGCACGAATTTGCCCATGTGCTCCATATCGATTCTGTAGGTTTTCGGCGTCCCGGCGCATCGGGAGTTATTTACAGTGATATGTTTAACAAGATACGCGACTATTTCGCTGACGCAGGTAATCGCCAGAAACTGTTAGATGCCGGGTATCTTAGAGATTATGCCTACACCAACAGCCTCGAATTTATGGCGGTCGCCCTCGAATACTTCTTCGAGACACCTGACGAATTCAGGCAGAAACTGCCGGAGTTATATACTATGTTGCGGGTAATGATCAATTATCGGGAAAAATAGTTTTCAGTCGCAGTCGCAGTTCATTCCTATGTTGCGGTAAGAGTAAGCTTCCCCTCCTTTGGAGGGGTGCCTGAAGGCGGGGTGGTTACTGAAAACTGCGACTGAAAACTAAATCGCAGCACGTATTTCCTCTAATTGGTGGTTGTGCCGCATGGTATGATAGGTTACAAAATGTACGATCTCCAGCTTGCTATGGCCTTTCAGCGGATGCCCTTCAGGGAGTGGCGCGAGTTGCGACAGATCTGCTTTTTCCGCGGCAGCGATCATCTCATTTTTCACATTCTTTAACGACACAATCAATTCATCTTTATCATATTCCTTTTCTTCGGGAAGGATAAAGTCGGGTGACTTCATTTTGATATCAAAGTTGAGGAACATATCCCTTAGTTCCTTTGCTTTTTCTTCAGGATTTCTTTCAACCGGCTCAGCAGGTGCCAGTAGTAATCCGTCCATCCCATTTTGCGATTTATAAAGATGACGGCCTGCCTGCGCTGCTGTCCAGCTTCCTTCAAAAGGAACAGTATTGAGTTCTTTTTCTGTAAATGAGGAAAGCAGTTTTTGGGTTTCGTCCAAAGCCGATTCGAGTTGCGAAATGATTTCGTTGTACATAACAGTTGTTTTTTGATTGATGATTGGTTGTCAGTTAGAGGGAATAACATCTTTCAGGCGCCTGTCCAGAGAAAGGAAACCTGTTCTTGCCGCAAGAAGGGACTGAAAGCTGTGACTGCGACTGAAAACTGCGGCTACTGTTTCCCGTAATCCTGTGTGCTGTAGCTTATCATCCACTGGATACCGAACTTGTCGAAGAAGCTGCCAAAGTAATCGCCCCAGAACATATCTTCCATGGGCATGGTTACTTTACCGCCTTGCGAAAGGCCGCTGAAAATACGGTCGGCTTCCTCACGGCTGTCCATGCTAACGCATAGCGACACGCTGGTGCCGTTTACTGCCTGGTCCATACTTGGCGGACAGTCGGTGCCCATAATCACGCTGGTACCAACGGGAAGGGCGATGTGCATAATACCTTTCCTCTCTTCTTCTGGTATGTCTTCGCAGCCGGGCGTGTCTTCATAACGCATTACTGCTGCAAACTCTCCGCCAAGGACTGATTTGTAAAAATTGAATGCTTCTTCGGTATTACCGTTGAAGTTCAGGTACGGATTGATGAATTTCATAATGATTGATTTTTGTTATACTTTTTAATTATCTGCTTTCCAGCTTTTTCTTCATATTGTTTAGGCTTTCCTGCATCGAATCACCCAGCATACCGTCAAGCATTCCATTCATAAGGTTCATCGGATAGCTGCTTTCGCCAGTCATGCCCCATTTTACTTTTGTGGTGCCATTGCCTGCATCTTTCGTTACCATATAGGCCTGAGCTGTATTTTCCATCGGCCTTTTAAAGCGGAGTTCCATATCGATGCGGCTGCCTTCTGTAATACCGGTTATCTCCTGCTCGCCTGCACCTACATCGTCATTGCCATCCCAGGCGTAAATAAAGCCTACTGTACCGTCAGTCCCTGTTAGTGTTTGTTTTTTGTTGGGGTCGGTGATGTTCCATACGCTGTATTCGTCCTGGTTTTTAATGTGCTTCGTATAAGCAAATACTTCAGCATTAGGACGATTTATTACCACTTCGCGTTCTATTCGGTATTCGCGGGGCACGAAAAGCCCTATGATGAGCAGCAACGCTATGAGCCCAATGATGACAAGCAGTATTTTTTTAAGGGTTTTCATATATTGGATATAAGTTTGTTTGTGTATGTTCGGTTTAGGATATAGTTATCCACCCACAGAAGTATATTCTGTGTCAAGTGTTTGATTCTAAAGGGTTTTAGTAATTTACGGCTTCCTTCTTCCTGAACAATGCGGCATCAAGGGAATATTTTCCGCCGCCTAAAAAGAAGAGTACCAGTGCAAGTATCATGTAAACAAAAGAAAGCTCTTTTACCTGGAATTCATCCGCGCCATGTACCACGAAAAACGCAACAGCCATAGTAATGAGTACCGGTATTGTCGCCAGCCTGGTAAAAAGCCCAATAACAAGGAGGACGCCACAGATAAGCTCACCAAAGATGGCAAGGGACAGCGACACGTCAGGCCCCAACCCGATAGGGTCGAAACCATTAACATACTCACTGTAGTTCTGTATTTTGGGTAATCCGTGCATGATCATAAGTCCGCCTAATACAAATCGTAAGAGTAATGCGGCAAGGTCTTTTTCTAATGCTTCAGGGCCTAAAAATCGTTTCATAGTTATTTGGTTTATGGTTGAGTAGTAAATGTAGTCATTTTTACGATTCCTACATATACTTCATCGCGTCATACCCCAACAGCCTTCGCCATAAGGCAATTTGCCCGATACAGTTGGCTTCCCGGTATATTGTAAACAGCACATAGTCGTACAGCGGCATTTCCATTCCGGGTATTTTGAGTAGGCTGTCCAACTTTTCTGTTGTGGCATTTCGTAAAGCCTCCCCTGCAGCCGGTGTGATCCTTTCCCAGTCGCTCCGGTATTGTGCTAATGATGGATAGGTAACATCTTCTTTAATTCCTTGGTTTTCATTAAAGAGGGCGTCTGCCTGTTGTTTATGTTCACTTCCGGTGAGTACGTTTGCCAATTCAAAACGTTGCTGTACCAGGCTTCCTGCCAGCCAGGCAATGTGATTGGCTTTGGTATCGAGGCGTTTATGGGCGTGGGCGTCGGATATACCTTCGATAACTTTTTTAAAAAAATCGGTCTGCCAGTCATACAGTACAGCCAATGCCGTTATCCTGTTATCTTTTACGTGGTTTGCCATGTCGTTTGATTTCTAATAGTTTGTATTACAAAGGTATCAGGAAGATAACAGAGTTACGGCGTGCTAAAAAGTCAATCAAAGGGGGTGTTTAGGACAAAAACCTTTATATTTGGTATAAAGTAAGATATACCATGCAAATAGGGATTTTATTGCTCAAAGGCCATCGTGTGCTAAGTGTAGCCGCGCTGCTCGATGTATTCGAGACCGCCAACCGCTTCCATGCCGAAGAAGGAAAGCCCAAACCCTTTACAATAGACCTGCTCCATCGTCCGGAACATGAAAGCGCTTCCTTCCCCGGGTATGCGGTGCTACAGCCTGCTGTTGGTACTTATTACGACCTGTTGCTGGTGCCATCATTTACCCATGATGGGATTGCAGAGCTTCTTCGAGACAACATGGGATGGGTACCCTGGCTTCAGGACCAATATCGTGAAGGCGCCGCGCTGGCGAGCTTTTGCACAGGGGCATTCGTACTGGCGGCAACAGGATTGCTCGATGGCCGGCCGGCTACAACGCACATCAACGCAGAATCGGCTTTTGCAAAACTGTTCCCCAACGTACTCCTGCAGGCCGAGGCTGTGGTTACAGAAAAAGACCGTATTTATACAAGTGGTGGCGCCACAAATACCTTTCACCTGCTTATGCTTCTGCTGGAGGTTTATTGCAGCCGTAGCATTGCTGTACGGGCAGCGAAGGTTTTTTCGATCGATCTCGACCGGAACCGCCAGACCTATTTCGGTACGTTTGCCCCAGCGCACGACCATGGCGACAACCTGGTAAAACTTGCCCAGGAAGAAATCAGGAAAAATTTCAGCAAGGCCACTACCATAGAAGAAATTATAACCGATGTACCGGCCAGCCGCCGCAACCTGGTGCGCCGCTTTAAGCAGGTAACAGGCATTACACCTATAGAATATCTTCAGAAAACACGCATTGAGGCGGCAAAGCAGCTGCTGGAACAGTCGCGCTACAGCATACTTGAAGTAATGCTGGAATCGGGTTACAACGACCTGAAGACTTTTCGTTCGCTGTTTAAAAGAACTGTAGGGATGACACCAAAAATGTACCGCGAAAAGTTTAGCGGGCAGTCAGTATAACAAAATACCTATTTATAGGGATTTTTTAATTCCGTCAATTTCTTACATTAGCGCCAAATATGCCTATGAAACGCCTGGTACTTTTACTGTTCATAATTACGGCTTTGCCGGTATGCGCCCAAACCTTTAGTGCGAAAGACATTGAGGGCAAATGGCAGTCGACCAAAAAAGATTCCGAACTCTTTATCGAAATTTCAGGTTCTGAGGCCGAAATTACTTCTGTAGGAAAAACAACAATGACACCCAAAATTGTCGGCGGCAATATGTATGATAATATTGTATATAAAGGCAACGGCCAATGGAGCGGCAGGCGTATACGATGGGTGTATAATGGAGTAAACCGGGTAAACCAGGAGGATGGTGAATGGGTGATCGGAGAAAACCTTACCCTTACCCTGAGTGCCGACAAGCAAACGCTTAGCGCCTCCGGACACTGGAGCTATAAAAGGGTGGGAGCAAAACCTGTAGGATCTGTAAATACCGCAACTTCTACAACCACAACAAAGCAGGTTGTAACCGAAGATTTCGGTGGTGTAACGGGGAAGTTCCACCTGGTCGATAAACCCAAAGGCGGCGACTTTATAGTAGCGCAGCTTACGAATACTACGCAGGGCCAAACGGCTATCGTACTTATAAAGACGGATGACGGTGAATTGCACCGCGAATTCCTGAATCCCGGAAATACCCTTACAAAGAAGTTCGACAGCAAGACAATAGAATTGCAAATAACGTATCAGACCAGCACAACCGCAAGACAACTGGATATGGTAGGCTATGTAAAAGAAGTAGTGCGGAAAATGGTAACCAACAACAATGGCGACATAGAGGTTACACCTATAGGATCTATAGGTGTACGGGGATAATTTCTTCTGAATGGTCACAGAATAAAAAGGACCAACCAATTGTATTTTTTTAGGTAGGAATCCCGCTAATTAGCGGGATTCTTACTTTATGCCCATTTATGAGCAAAGTTGGCCGGTTTCTTTTTCAAAACGATTTATGCCTTAGAACAATATATGGACTATTTTTTCGACAACGATCAAAATTAGCTTTGCCATGATTTGTGTTTTTATTGATTGGTACTGCAAATTTGCAACAACACAAAACAATAGAATTGTAAAATTGGGACATGGCTAATTTTTTTAAGCCAAAAGAATAAAAAATTTTGATTACTCTTCGAAATTCCAATAAACTTCCTGATTGCCTAAGCGGGTAAGTTTTGAGAGCAGCGTTTTCGGTGAATGCATGGTTACCGATTTAAAGTGCTTGATGTAATGTGCCTGGTCGTAGTAGTAACTAAAGAGTGCCACATCGGTCAGTGTAGTTTCCTCACCCGCCTGCTGCGAATAATTGAGCGCGTTGCGGAACATCACCATCTTTTTATATTCTTCCACCGAGCAGCACAGGTGTTTTTTAAAAAGCCTCAGCAGCGTTTTGCGGTTAACGCCAATAACATCAGAAAGCTCTTCCACCTTAATAGTACCGTTGGAATTCAGTATTTCCTGTACCGATCGTTTTACCGCAACTTCGTCAAAACCGTAAAACGCATTCCTGAAAAAAGCATCAAGATGGGCCGCCTTCCGGTCGGCATTGGTTTCGGCAAACGATTTGGCAGCGGCATCTTCGAGCGCTTCACCAAAATAATTGAAAGCCCCAAAGGATGGTTCGAACACTTCTGAAAGCGGTTTGTCAATAAAATGGTTTAACCCGAGCGGATGGAAAACAATACCAATTTTATAAAACCGTCCTTCCAGGTCTACCCAAAAACTCTGTTTGGTATTTATGGAATAATAACACCCTATGGTTTCCGACTGTGATGGGCGTATAATAGACGTGTCGTCTGTAAACCGGACATCAGAATTTTTATAAAGGGTGATAGCATGCTTATAATTGGGATAAAAAGAAAATTTGCTGTCGAATTTCTCATCATCAGACGAATGGAAATAATAGTAGTCAATATGCTTTGCTACTATATCATCTTTAGGTTTTACAGTTATAAAGTTCCCTCTCGTATTCAAGTTTCATACTTTGTCTATAAATATAAGGAAATAATTAAATGATTAGATTTTTTCTGTGTAGCTAATTTAAATTCTAAATTTATTTAAAATTAATTTTTAGTTTAGACTAAATTTATAATTTTGGCATTCGAATTATAAGTTTTGATGATGAAAATATTTTTACATTTTGTTTTATTTTTCACTGCCATGAACCTTTCTGCACAAACCGGAAATATTTCGGGTACCGTAAGCGACAGTACCGGGCCTATACCCGCAGCTTCGATAGTAGTGCAACCGGGTAATAGTAGCACTATTGCCGATGCTGAAGGGAAGTTTATCATCAGTAATCTTGCTTATGGAAACTACGAATTGAAGTTCAGTTACGTTGGGCTAAGAACCATCACGCGAAAAGTAACAGTGGATCGCCCGGAAGCGGTTATCCTGGATATCATGCTCGAAGACGGCAACGAAGCGCTCGACGAGGTAGTAATAACCGGAACGATGAAGGAAGTCAGCCGTGCCGACAGCCCTATCCCGGTAGAGATTATCACGCCAAAGCTCTTTAAAAAGAACCCTACCGCCAGCCTGTTCGAAGCCGTGGGTATGGTAAACGGGGTACAGCCGCAGCTCAATTGCAGCGTGTGTAATACCGGCGATATTCATATCAACGGGATGGAAGGCCCCTACACGATGATCCTGATTGACGGCATGCCCATTGTGAGCGCATTGTCTACCGTATACGGACTAAGCGGCATCCCAAACAGCATTGTAGAGCGAATTGAAGTGGTGAAGGGCCCTGCATCGTCGCTCTATGGTTCGGAAGCGATGGGCGGGATCATTAACGTGATTACCAAAACACCATCCAGGGCGCCTGTGCTCTCGGCCGATACTTTCGTGACGAGTTGGGGCGAACTCAGCATGGATGGCGCTGTGAAGTTCAATGCAGGTAAAGCTGCTTCATTGCTTGGTGTAAATTACTTCAACTACAACCACAGGGCTGATAAGAACGGCGACAATTTTACCGATGTTACGCAGCAAAACCGTGTTTCCGTTTTCAATAAGTGGAATTTTGAAAGGCCGGAAGGGCGTGTGTTCAGCCTGGCCGGCCGCTATGTATACGAAGACCGTTGGGGTGGAGAGCTTAACTGGAGCAAGCGCTGGAGGGGTAGCGACAGTATCTATGGCGAAAGCATCTATACCCGCCGCGCCGAACTGATCGGGCTCTATCAATTGCCCTCAACGGAGCGTATTTTTACCCAGTTCTCCTACAACTGGCACGACCAGAACTCCTATTACGGGATTACGCCCTATATGGCAACACAACAGGTGGCTTTTGTACAGGCCTATTGGGATAAGCAGTTTGGGGACCATCATACCTTCCTGTTAGGTGCGGCATTGCGTTATACCGAATATGATGACAATGCCCCCGCAACGGCAACCGCCGACGGTACGGGCAACAAGCCGCAGCATACACCGCTGCCCGGAATCTTTATACAGGATGAGTGGACGCTGAATGAAAAGCACAAACTGCTCGGTGGCTGCCGCTTTGACTACGACAAGAACCACGGAGCTGTGCATTCGCCACGGGTGGCTTATAAATTTTCACCTAATGGCAATAACACGATACGTGCCAGCTTCGGAACGGGCTTCAGGGTGGTGAACCTTTTTACGGAAGACCACGCCGCGCTTACCGGTGCGCGCGATGTTGTAATTGCCGAAGCCCTGAAACCCGAACGGTCGTATAACGGTAACCTGAACTATGTACTGAAAATACCAACCGGGGATTTTTTCCTTGGATTCGATATTACCGGGTTCTATTCCTATTTTACGAATAAGATTGTAGGTGATTTTGATACCGACCCCAACAAGATTATTTATGATAACCTGCGTGGCCATGCCATATCGCAGGGTGTATCCCTAAATACCGACCTTACTTTTACCTCTCCCCTTAAGATTATGGCAGGCGTATCCTACATGGATGTATTCCAGATGGAAAACAGGGTGAGTGGGCTGGAGCGTATACAGCAGCTCCATGCGCCCAAGTGGTCGGGTAACTTTGTAGCAACCTACACTTTCCCTAAAGGTGTGAGCATCGATCTCACCGGAAACTGGTACGGGCCGATGCGACTGCCGATATTGCCGAACGATTACCGCCCGGAATATTCACCATGGTTTTGTATTGCCAATGCGCAGCTGACCAAAAAGTTTCAGTATGGCCTTGAGTTTTACGGAGGGGTAAAGAACCTGTTCGATTTTGTGCCGAAAGATCCTATTATGCGCCCCTTCGACCCGTTTGATAAAAACGTAAACGATCCGGTTGGCAATCCCAGTGGCTATACTTTCGATCCAAGTTATAATTATGCTTCCATGCAGGGCAGGAGGGTATTTCTGGGAATGCGGTACAATTTCTTTTAAGAGTCCATTTACCACAAAGGCACTAAGGTTACACAGGGGAGCACAAAGCTATGCTATCAGGCATTGTGACCTTTAAAAGCAAAATTGGTATTGTGACCTTTGTGAAATATCTTTGTGAGCCTTGTGGTAAAATCCAAAAATGAAAATCATAACCTCCATATTATTCTTATTTGCCATCCTCGGATACAGCCAAAGCCCTTCTATCACCTTTGAGGCGCTTCCGCAGAAGCTGGCGGAAGAGCCAAGGCCAATACTGTTAAAAGTCTACACCAATTGGTGCGCCGTCTGCAAGATACAAGATAAGAAGATTGAAAAGTATGAAGCGCTCCAAAAGCTGCTCTCCGAAAAATGCTACTTCCTTGAGCTGGATGCCGAATCGCGAAAAACCATTTTCTTTAATAACACAGAGTACAGGTTTCTAGGCAGCGGCACAGGTGGGATGCAGAGCCTTGCCGCTGCTATGGTCAACCCTGGGGACGGCTACCCAACCTGGGTACTGCTGGACGGCAATTATAAATTCATCGGAAAGTACAGTGGCTTGATTGAAGCGGAGGAGTTAAGAGAGTGGTTGAGAAAGATAGAATAAATGTCACATTGAGCGCAGTCGAAAATGTGACGTTTGTTAGATGCTTCCCGACTGCGCTCGAAGTGACACGGTAATTATAATATAAATTATTACAACCTCCCTTTCTCATCCGCATCCTGCCTTTGTTTGTCGCCCAGTTTTTGGTTACCGAAACGGTACCGGAACTGTATACGGAAATTCTGTGTGTCGTTATACGAATGCGCTACGCGATCCTGGTTAGCATAACGTACTGTAGTAGTCTGTTGTTCGCCCCTGTAAATATCCGAGAAAATAAACGACAGCTCTGCTTTGCCTTTTAGCATTGATTTCCGGAAACTCGCCGATAGGCTCGACATATCGCCGAATTTAAACACACCCGATACTCCCGGGGAAGCATAATAGTACCCTGTTTCCGCCGTCCATGTTTTTTTCTTGTCGAGAGTAAAGCGATGGTTCATGTAGATAAAGAAGCTTACTATTTTGTTTACAGTCATGTTGCCATCCGCACCCTGAAAGGTGTCTTCCTTGTACATCGTGCTTGCCTGTACACCAGCCTGCCACCATTCCTTTAACTCCAGGTTGGTATTAAAATCAAGTCCGACTACTGCATTATGGTCAATATTGGTTACCTGGCTGATTATGGTGTTTGTTTCGTAATCCTGGTACATCAGTTCAAGTGCGGGGTCTTTTTCGTACCGGTAATACAGGTCGAAATTATATTTATTCTTTAATGTATACAGGATGCTGAAGTTGTGGGTAATGGCCGGCTGCAGGCGAGGGTCGCCGGTTACGTAGGCATAAGGCGTACTGTACAGGCGGAAGGGGTTTAGGTACGAATACGGTGGCCTGCTGATGCGTTTGCCATAAGATGCTCCTATCTGGTGGTCATCAGACGCTTTGTATAGTGTATAAAGTGTAGGGAACAGCTTAAAGTATTCCTGGCGGTTCACTTCTGCAGTTGTAACCGAATTGCCTTCGAGCGACGTGTATTCTCCCCTTAGCCCCGCCTTTAGTGACCATTTCCCAATCTCCCTGTCGATTCCGGAATAACCGGCAAACACTGCCTCATCATACAGAAAGCGGTTGGAGAGTCCATTTATATTCACTGGCACGCCATTAATTTCCTGCGCATAATCGAAGTCATTTTCGGCATCCACATTGCCAAAACGCAATCCGGTTTCAATGTTGTATTTCCCCATAGATCCGGTATAATCAGCCTGTGCCGAAAAGAGGCTGATGCGGCGGTTATCGTCGCTGGCCAACAGCTGTGAACGGTATGGCGATGCGCCCGGTAGTGAGAAAAGCGTGTTCACGTCCTGCGACTGGTTAAAATAATGCCAGGTATAATCAGACATGAATAGAAGTTTGCCGTTGCGGAACTTGTGTTCGAATGATCCGTTCAGCGTATTGTTCTTTTGTGGGTATTCACGGTGGTTTTTGGCGTTGTACATAGAATCCAGCACACCATTGGCATTATAAATATAAGTTGGTGTGTCAATGTTTGCCGTGCTCTTCAGGCTGAAAAAGCTATTCCCGCCTACTGTTACAGTATTAAGGCTGTCGATCTGGTATTCCAGGTTTAGGTTAAAGCTGTTTTGCGAGGTAGCCCTGTAGTGTGCCTGCTCCCTGCTTTTCCATACGGATGAAAGATCCCCGTTTTCATCTGTATATCGTATTGTCGAATAATTTCTACCATAGTAATGGCCCGATCCAAACATGTAGCCCCCATAGGCTGAAAGCCGGTTACCCTTGTAGTAATGGTTGGTCGAAATTACGCCTTTTGGATACATGCTTTGCTCGTAAGCGCCGGCTATCGAGCCTTTATATCCTTCGTTGGTACTCTTTTTCATTTTAATGTTGAGTACCGCGCTGCCCTGTGCTTCATATTTGGAAGGCGGTGTTGTAATTACCTCAATGAATTTTATGTTGTCGCCATCGGTATTCTCCAGCAGGTTTTTCAGCTCTTCGCCGGTCAGGTATACTTTTTTATCGTTAATGGTTACCAGGATGCTGTTGCTTCCACGTATGGATATACCGCCACCCGAGAGGCTCACCCCCGGCGTTTTACGTAATATTTCCCACGCATTTTCGGAGGAAAGTATCGAATTCTCAACGTCGAATTCCAACCGGTCGATCTTCCTGTTCACTACGGGCCTGCGGTAGTTGATCTCGACATTTGCCAATTGCTCGGCTGCCTCTTCTAATACAATGTCGGCCAGTACTGTATTTTCATTCAGGGAAATTTCAGTACTGTGCGGCGCGTAGCCGATGGTGTTAATTTTAAGGGTATATGTAGTGCGGGGCATGTCTTTAAACGCAAAGCGCCCGGCTTCATCGGTGTAGGATGTTTTGGCGGAATCACCCAGCATCAGCGCCACATTGGCAAATGTTATGGGCTGCCCTGCTTTGTCGGTTACTTTGCCCGAAAGCTCCGCTGATTGGGCGGAGCATAGCATCGGGAAAACTAACGCAAATAATAATTTAGTGATTGATGATGAACTCATGACTGTTGAATGGTTGATGGTGCAAATCTCTGAAAACACAACGGTTGTTTGGGTTAATGCTCGGTTAACGGTGAGTTAACAGGTTCAGGGTTACTAATCATTGCGTTTATAAATCGGATACAGTCTGTCATCTCTCATCTATTATTTTTAGTCTTATGCTCAAAGCATTTCTTGGTTAACGCTCGGTTAACAGACATAATCTTACTTAGGCAAATCATTTAAAGTTATAGCTTTGCAGGATGAAGCGGAAGATCTATTTCCTTATCATCGGATGCGTTATCACTGTGGCTGCCCTCGCACCCATACAGGGATATTTTATATACAATACCTACAAGCTATACGCAAAAGAAGCCAATAGCGAGATTACCCAAAGGCTACTGGAACTGGAGACTACAGGCAAACTGGATACTATAAATACAGTATGGATGACCCGGACGCAGCAGTTTATGAAGGATTATGCCGAAGGAAAAGTAAAAGGGCTGGATTACGAAAATGCAATGCAGGGGCTTTCGGATTCGCTGTCGGGAGAGGTGCAGAGTTGTATCGCAAAAGATTCGATGCTGTCCAACTACAACGTAACCTATACCAATTACGTTACATCCGCAAGTGTATGCAAAGACACCACAAAACCGGCCGACACGATATTTAAAGGAAAGATGCTGCTGTATGGCACGAACGTGCAAAATATACCTGAAGACAAGGCATCACAGTCTACATGGCGTGATAATACACGCAGAAATGACAGCCTTTCGGGCAATTTTGAAGTAGTAACTACGCGCTATTACAGCATTGCCAACTGGGAAAAGAAGGTTTTTGCCCGTATGTCGGGGCTGCTTATCTTTTCGGTGCTGCTGCTTGTTTTTGTAGTGGTACTGTTTTACCTCTCGATAAAAAACCTGATACGTCAAAAGAAAATAGCCGATATCAAAACCGATTTCATCAACAACATTACACACGAATTCCAAACGCCGCTCGGTGCCATGGACATTGCCGTTAAAATATTGAAAAGGGATGATGGTGAGCTTAACGAAGAGCAGTTTGGGCATTCCCTTTCCATCATCGACAGGCAGAACAAACGCATGCAGAAGCTTTTTGGCCAGGTTAAGGATGCCTCGCTTACAACAGCCCTGGACATTACACAGGCACAGGTTATAAACTGTAGGGAAATGCTGGATATGGTAGGTGATTTTGCGCTTTCACATCCCGAAGTGGCCATTGACTGTCAGCCGAATGCCGCTACAATTTTTATGGATAAATTTCACCTGGGTACTATTTTAGGCAACCTTCTGGATAATGCCGTAAAGTACGGAGCCGGTAAAGTCACTATAGGGCTGTCCAAAACAGGGAAAGATACCATTCTTACTGTGGCCGATAATGGTATCGGTATTGCCGAAAAAGAGCAAAAACTTATATTTGATAAGTTCTACCGTGTTGAGAAGGGCAACATTCATACTACAAAAGGGCTCGGGCTCGGGCTGTATTACGTGAAGCAGGTGGTAAGTGCCTACAAAGGCAGGATCGCTGTAGAGAGTGAGGAAGGCAAAGGTTCGGAATTTACAATAATAATCCCCGGGGCATGAAGCACATTTTATTAGCCGAAGACGATACCGACTATGCAAGTATCCTGAAGCAGTACCTTGAGATATCAGGATATAAAGTAACCTGGGCCAAAGATGGGGAAGAAGCGTTGGGACTGTATCCGGCAACAAAACCGGATATCTGCGTATTCGACGTAATGATGCCGAAGATGGACGGCTTTACCCTCGCGGAAAATATTATTGATGCTTATCCCGAAACACCCGTTGTTTTCCTCACTGCAAAAGGGATGAAGGAAGACAAGATAAAAGGCCTGAAACTGGGCGCGGACGACTATGTGGTAAAGCCTTTTGAAGCCGATGAGCTGGTGCTGCGCATCGCGAACATACTAAAACGAAGCCAGCGTTCTTTGGCTCTTCCTGTTGCGGAAAACGGTATGTCAAAAATTGCTATCGGAAGCTATACATTTGATAATGCCAATTACACACTTACGCACCCCAATACTGCACACAGGCTGACTGAGCGTGAGGCACACCTAACAGCCTACCTGTTTGCCAACCGTAACCGTATGCTGAAGCGGGAAGATATACTGCTTGAAGTTTGGGGCAGCGACGATTTCTTTTCAGGCAGGAGTATGGATGTATTTATCAGCAGGCTCCGTAAATATTTTGCCGAAGACACTTCGATCTCTATTACAGGTTACAGGGGGCTTGGCCTGGAATTTATTGTAAGGGAAAAGCAATAGGCTGCATTGTTTTTCCGGAGATAAATTCAAATCGCCAGTTTTAACTATAAATTGTAAGAATTATTCCTGTAAAAACTTGTTAAAATAAAAATGTAACCGTAGATATTACATAGCTTTGCGTTTGCTCTTAATATTTCAACGTTGCAATGAAGATAAAATATATCGTATATACACTAATTATCCTGGGTGTTGGCGCACTCGTGTATTACCGGATCTCTGAAAACAATGCCAAAAAAGCCGAAAACACCGGAGGTGGCGGCGGAGGCGGAAAAAGGCCCCCTATGGGCGTAAATGGCGTGGTAGTGCAGCCTCAGGAATTTTCCAATATCATATCGCTTTCGGGTTCTATTGAGGCCAATGAGCAGGTAGAACTCAGCACTGAAGTTCCCGGCATAGCCGAAAAGATCTTTTTTGAAGAGGGCAGGCAGGTAGCCAAAGGACAGGTGCTTGTAAAGATCAATGATATAGAACTGAGGGCACAGCTGGGCCAGGCGCAGACGCGCCAAAACCTTGCCTCCGAAAATGCGAGGCGTGCCAAACTGCTTTTCGGGAAAGAAGCTATCAGCCGAGAAGAATATGACATTGCCACAGCCGACTTTAAGACCGCGCAGGCACAAACCCAGCTTATCAACGCGCAGATTGCCAAGACTTCAATAAGGGCGCCGTTTTCCGGTACTGTAGGCCTTCGCAACATATCGCCCGGCACTTATATAACGCCCGATATCCTCATCGCCCGGCTGGTAAACAGCAGTAAGGTCAAAATCACTTTCTCTATCCCCGAAAAATATGCTTCGCAGGTAAAAGTGAACACTAAGGTTAGCTTTACGGTTCCCGGTACAAAAGATAAATTCCAGGCGACCATTTATGCGCTGGAGCCTGCCGTGGAAGAAGCTACCCGCACACTGCGCATCCGTGCGCTTGCAGATAACCCGAATGGGAAATTCATACCGGGAACCTTTGCAAATGTGGAACTTCCGTTGGAGAAAATAAAAGATGCTTACGTGATCCCTACAGAAGCTATTGTGCCGGTGCAGGGCGGTAAAAAAGTTTTTGTGTCCCGTAACGGAAAGGCCGATGAGGTAATGGTAGAGACCGCCACGCGTACCGATAAGGATATTGTGGTGCTTTCCGGGCTTAAGGCAGGCGACACCGTGCTGACCACCGGCGTATTGACACTGAAAAAAGAAACTCCTGTAAAAGTTAAGGTAATCCCCGCGAAACAATCATGAGCCTTTCCACATTAAGCATAAAGCGACCGGTACTGACCATCGTGATGAACATTGCCATTATCCTTTTTGGGGTAATCGGCTATATGTTTCTCGGGGTGCGGGAGTTCCCGTCGATTGACCCGGCACAGATATCGGTACGTACCAGCTATGCCGGTGCCAATGCCGACATCATTGAATCGCAGATTACCGAACCGCTCGAAAAGGCGATCAACTCCATTGATGGTATAAGGAATATCACATCCTCCAGCAACCAGGGAACAAGTAACATTACCATAGAGTTTGAACTGGAGAAAAACCTGGAAGAAGCCGCAAACGATGTGCGCGACAAAGTATCGCAGGCCATTCGGAGCCTTCCGCAGGATATCGATGCGCCACCGGTAGTTTCCAAAGCCGATGCCGACTCCGACCCGATCGTGACGATGACGGTACAAAGTGCCTCCCGCGACCCGTTGGAATTGAGTGATTATGCGGAGAATGTTATCGCGGAAAGATTGCAGACCATTCCGGGCGTGAGCAGCGTGCAGATATGGGGCCAGAAACGCTATGCCATGAGGTTATGGATCGAGCCGACAAAGCTTGCCTCTTACGGTGTTACGGTTTCTGATGTCCGAAATGCGCTGGAACGCCAAAATGTGGAGCTTCCATCGGGAAAGCTGACCGGTGCCAATACAGAACTGACTGTAAAAACAATGGGTAACCTGAGCTCGCCTGAAGAATTCAACAACATTATCATCAAATCCGACGGGTCGAAGATCGTAAAGCTAAGCGATGTGGGCCGTGCCGAACTGGGTCCTGAAAACCTCGAGACCAAAATGACCAATGATGGGCAGCAACTTGTGGGGCTTGCGATCATTCCCCAGCCGGGTACGAATTATATCGAAATTGCCGATGCCTTCTACGAGCAGTACGACCAGATGAAGAAGGAACTTCCCGAAGACCTCAAACTCAACGTGGTGATCGATAACACGGTATTTATTAAAAAATCGGTACATGAAGTTGTTGAAACACTTGGTATTTCCATCGTATTGGTAACCCTTATTATCTACCTGTTTTTCCGTGACTGGGCGATTGCATTACGCCCGTTGCTCGACATCCCGGTGTCGCTTATCGCGACGTTCTTCATTATGTATATGTTCGGGTTTTCCATCAATGTGCTTACGCTGTTGGCTATCGTTCTTGCAACAGGACTTGTAGTGGACGACGGTATTGTGGTAACCGAGAACATCTTTAAGAAAGTAGAGGAGGGGATGACCCCCATAGAGGCAGCAGTAAAAGGTGCCAACGAAATATTCTTTGCTGTAATTTCCATTTCGGTAACACTTGCTGCAGTATTCCTTCCGGTAATATTCCTTGAAGGTTTTGTTGGTCGATTGTTCCGGGAGTTTGGGGTCGTCATCGCGGCGGCCGTGCTTGTTTCCGCCTTTGTGTCGCTTACCCTTACGCCTATGCTTAACGCTTACCTTATAAAGGGCGTACACAAAAAATCCAGGTTCTATGAATTTACAGAGCCTTACTTTGAAAAAATGAATAAGGGCTATGCCAGCGCGCTTACCAGCTTTATGAAGCGTAAATGGCTCAGCTTTCCTATACTTATTATTTGTATCGGGCTTATTGCGCTGTTCTTCTCGACGCTGCAAAAAGAGACCGCTCCTTATGATGACCGTAGCTTTGTGGGTCTCAATATTACAGGCCCCGAAGGAGCATCCTACGATTATATGGACCGCTTTATGCAGGAAATGGAACAGCTTATCAATGATTCTATTCCGGAGAAGAAAGCCAGCCTGGTGATCACATCGCCGGGCTTTGGTTCGGCATCCGTAAATAGCGGACGTATCAGGCTTGCGTTGAAGGAACCTAACGAAAGGGAACGTTCCCAAAAAGAGATCGCCGCCGACCTTACCAAGTGGACTAAACGCTATTCGGAAGCGCGCGTGTCGGTATCAGAGCAGCCGACAATTGCTGTAAACCGCAGGGGAGGCTTCCCGATACAGTACATCATTCAGGCACCGAATTTTGAGAAGCTACAGGAAAAGATTCCGCAATTTATGGATGAGGTGAGTAAAGATCCCACTTTCGCCATGACCGATGTAAACCTGAAGTTCAATAAGCCGGAGATCAATGTGACCATTGACAGGGAAAAGGCGCAAAGCCTGGGGGTGTCGCTACTGGATGTAGCACAGACATTGCAACTATCACTCAGCGGACAGCGCTTTGGCTATTTTATGATGAATGGCAAGCAGTACCAGGTGATGGGGCAGTTTGATAAAGAAGACCGTGCCGCGCCGTTGGACCTTACATCGATCTTTGTAAAGAGCAGTTCAGGACAGTTGATACAGTTAGATAACCTTGTTACCGTAAAAGAAGAAAGCAGCCCGCCACAGCTGTATCATAACAACAGGTACATGTCGGCTACCGTTTCCGCGGGGCTTGCGCCGGGAATGAGTATCAGTGACGGTATCGATGCCATGGAACGCGCCAAAGAAAAAGTACTCGATGAAACCTTTACGACAGATCTCGGAGGGGAATCGCGCGACTTTGTGGAGAGTTCAAGCAACACAATGTTCGCCTTCGGGTTGGCATTATTACTGATTTACCTGATCCTTGCAGGACAGTTTGAAAGCTTTATTGACCCATTCATCATTATCCTCACCGTGCCAATGGCAGTTGCGGGGGCATTGCTATCGTTGTGGTTATTCGGACAAACGTGGAATATCTTCAGCCAGATCGGTACCATTATGCTTATCGGGCTGGTGACGAAAAACGGTATCCTGATCGTGGAATTCGCCAACCAGCTTCGTGAAGAAGGCAAGGGGAAGTATGAAGCTGTGCTTGAAGCGGCAGAATCGCGCCTTCGCCCGATATTAATGACGAGCCTTGCCATTGCCCTGGGCGCGTTGCCTATTGCGATGTCTTTAGGAGCCGCCTCAACAAGCCGTATTGGTATGGGTGTTGTAATTGTGGGAGGTACCATTTTCTCGCTTATCCTTACGCTATTTGTTATCCCGGCAATTTACTATATGTGGTCGCGCCCTAAAAAGCACCGTCCCGAATTTGACAATCTTGAAGAGTAGTACTATGAGGTTTTGCATATACATAATTATTGGCCTTTTTAGTTTTGCCGCAATGGCGCAGGACAGCATCGTCAGGCCGGAATATCCTTTTTTATCGGCGGAAGAGGCCGTAGCTGTGGCGCTGAAGAATAACTACGATATTAAGCTTGCGGCCAACGACCTGAAGATCGACGAGAACAATGTAAGCCTTGCCAATGCCGGGCTGCTGCCAACGCTGTCGGGTACTTTCGGGCAGAATAATAACATTCAGAATTCGAGGCAGGTGCGTGCAGACGGTACCGTACAGGAGCTCGACAACGCACGCAACAACAGTATGAACTATGGCGTAAACCTTGGCTGGACGATATTCGACGGCTTCCGGATGTTTGCACGCTATGACCAGTTACAGGAACTCGAGAAGCTTGGTGGTACCGAACTGAAATTCACTGTGCTTACCCGTGTGGGTGATGTGCTTACCACGTACTATGACCTCGTACAGCAACAGCAAACGCTGAAAGCGCTCGATACGGCTGTGGTGATATCAAAGCAGCGTGTTACATGGGCCGACAATCGTTTTACAATTGGTAAGGCTGCAAAACTCGATGTGCTGAACGCTAAGGTGGACCTGAATACCGATACCACGAATTTCCTTCGCCAAAAGGAGTTGTACGAGAATACGAAAACGTACCTGAACGAATTATTGGCGCGAGAACTTACTACACAATTCCGTGTGGCAGATTCGGTAGCCATTGACGATAAACTGGTGCTTGGCGACCTGGTATCTTCCGCTGGGACACAAAACCCGCAAATACAGATGGCGCTCATCAACAAACGGGTGGCAGAGCTAAACTTAAGGCAGGTTAAAGCCGCGCGTTACCCGCAACTTACTGTCAATACCGGATATATTTTCACAGAAAGTGAAAACAGCCTTGGGTTTGCGCGAGAGAATACCGGCCGCGGACTCAGCTATGGCATATCGGCCAATATCAATATTTTCAATGGGTTTTTGCAAAAGCGTAATGAGAATATTGCCCGGCTGCAGATCGATAACAGTAAGATCGTTATTGACCAGCAAACGCAGGCTATCAACTCACAGTTAATTTCGGCATACCAAACGTATCTTACTAACCTGGAACTGGTAAAGCTGGAAGGCAACAATGTGGAGATCGCAAGGCAGAACCTTGACATTACCATGGAGAAATACCGTATCGGTACCATTACACAATTAGAGGTTAGAACGGCCCAATTGAATTACGTGAATGCCGTTACCCGTAATAATTCCGCCCAATACCATGCCAAGATATCCGAAGTGACCCTAAAAGAACTGGCAGGGAATATTACGTTTTAAAATGTTAATGGTAATAAAAAAAGTAAGCCGCGAATTTCGCGGCTTACTTGTAATTTATAGATTAAAATTTAGCTTAACTCATCAAGACCTTGTAAAATACGATTTGTTTTCATAGTAACAGTTATTGGGATTTGGTTAAACAATATTAGCGATTATATCCTTAGTATCAAATAATATTTGGTTTATTTTATATTATTATATCTTTCAAAGCTCATGCCAAATCCTTGATATGGCAAAATTACATCATTTCTATGACTTCTACTAACAATATTTTTTACTTCCACGTGATGCTTCTCAAAAAAATTCACGTTACCAACATTGAAAAAAGAAACACATACATACTGAGGGAAAGAAATTGTAACATCCATATTTCGTGTAAATGTATTCATTCTGAATAGTTTATAGTTTTCACCTTTCAATGAATATTTTCTTTTGAATTTGGAATGCACCTTAAAAGGACCTTTTCCTTTTAAAGAAACGGTAAACTTTTTTGCTTCATCATCATCAATTGTATCTAAATCTTCGATGGGTTTGAAATCTATCCCATTGACCTTGAAAAATTCTATATCATTAATAGGAGTTATAGCATCGTCACTTTTGCTAAATGCAGTCTTTAATGTCAAATGAGTTTCATCTATATCTTTATCGAGTATAACGTTATACATACACGTTTGAGTATAAGTAACTACAAAATTTTCATCCAAATCTTCAATATTAATAGTAACTATATAATCTTCATAATAGTATTCTGTTTTAGTTGGAAAATATGTGTTTAAAATCCGGTCTTCTAATTCATCACTGATTTTTGGAAATTTTCTCTTATAAATCGTTTGTGATATTGCTTTCCAAAGAATTGGTAAATCTCGTCTGTTTTTTATAAAATCAGTTCCTAATATAACTTTCTCAATTTCCTCTTTAAATAATCCAGTAAATTGAATCGATTTTAAAACCGCAGCAAATACTCCAGATGAAAAAATCGCAAAACCAATTTTTTCAATTGTATTATTTAGTTTTTCATGAAAAACCCCCCAATCTGCTATCCATAATAAAAGTACAGACAGAATTATAAAAACCCAAGCTAAATGTCTATATATAAATTTTTTAAATTTTGACCAGTTAGATTCGCTATACATTAATTATGTTTTAAATTTTTCAAATATATAAAATATTTTAACATTATTATATTACTTATTAAATGGAACAGAGATTTAAATGGCATGATACAAATAAGGCAAACCCCGAAATTACTTCAGGGGTTTGCTTTATAATTGGGTATTTCTTTAGAAAGAAGTCAATTTCTTTAGTCCTGCAACGGTCGCGACCGGATCGCTAGCACGGAATACATAGTTACCGGCCACCAGCACATCGGCACCGGCCTCAACAAGCTGTACGGCGTTCTTATCGCTCACGCCCCCATCAATTTCTATCAGGGTCGAAGCGCCATTGCGTGTGATGATCTCCTTTAGCTGTTTTACTTTATCGTAAGTGCGCTCAATGAACGACTGTCCGCCAAAACCGGGATTTACGCTCATAAGGCATACCAGGTCGATATCATTAATAATATCTTCCAACAGAAGGACGTTGGTGTGTGGGTTCAATGCCACGCCTGCTTTCATGCCTTCAGCTTTTATGGCCTGCAGCGTACGGTGGAGGTGGGTACAGGCTTCGTAATGCACCGTAAGGTTATTTGCGCCCAGTTGTGCAAAGGTTTTGATGTATTGGTCGGGATTTACGATCATCAGGTGAACATCGACGGTTTTCTTCGCGTGGCGGGAAATCGCTTCCAGAACGGGCATTCCGAAAGAAATGTTGGGTACGAAAACGCCGTCCATAATATCTATATGAAACCAGTCGGCATCACTGTTATTGATCATTTCGATGTCGCGCTGCAGATTAGCAAAGTCTGCCGAAAGCACTGAAGGTGCAATAAGTGTATTTCTCATTGTAGTGTGTTGTGTTTTAGTGCCGCAAAGATAATTTTTTTGTTTCAGGTTTAAAGTTTAAAGTGTTTTGAATACAGCAAAAACATTAAAGCTACGGTTCTTACAAAAAAAATATTTTTATTCCTCACAATTTTTGGCACAGAGCTTGCGTTGTAATTGTAAGATTTTCCGGTTTAATAATTTGAGTTAGTAACAAATTTTAATAGGGAAAAAACCAACTTGATGAAATAAAAAACTCCGGTAATCAGCCGGAGTTCAATCATCAATCAAAAAACGAACAGTTATTGAACTGTAGGTGCGTTATATATTTTTATTCGGTGTATTGCGTAATTATACCGCCAAAATACAAATTATATTTAGAATATAAAATTTTGGGCGGTTTTTTTTGCGTGCCGATACTTACCCAAGATAGGTCTTAAGGATCTTGCTTCGGGAAGTATGTTTTAACCTCCTGATAGCCTTTTCCTTAATCTGGCGTACACGCTCACGGGTCAGGTCAAAAGTTTCACCTATTTCCTCAAGCGTCATCGGGTGCTGGTCGCCCAGTCCGAAGTACAGCCTTACAACATCGGCTTCACGCGGCGTTAATGTTTCCAAAGCACGCTCAATCTCCGTGCGAAGCGATTCATGGATAAGCTCCCTGTCCGGGTTTGGCGATTCGCCGGAACGAAGTACGTCATACAGGTTCGAGTCTTCACCTTCCACAAGCGGCGCGTCCATCGAAAGGTGTCGGCCTGAATTCTTCATGCTCTCCTTAACGTCGTTCACGGTCATGTCGAGCTCTTTGGCGATCTCTTCTGCCGAAGGGGCACGCTCGTTGCTTTGCTCAAGCAGGGCGTACATTTTGTTGATCTTGTTGATGGAACCGATCTTATTCAGCGGCAGGCGGACAATACGCGACTGTTCTGCCAGTGCCTGCAGGATCGACTGTCGGATCCACCATACGGCATACGATATAAATTTAAAACCACGGGTTTCGTCGAAACGCTGCGCGGCCTTAATAAGTCCTAAATTTCCTTCGTTGATAAGATCGGGAAGGGTAAGTCCCTGGTTTTGGTACTGTTTTGCAACCGATACCACGAAACGAAGGTTCGCTTTTGTTAATTTCTCTAATGCTCTCTGGTCTCCGGCTTTTATACGTTGTGCTAACTCTACCTCCTCATCCGCTGTGATCAAATCCACTTTTCCAATCTCCTGAAGGTACTTGTCTAACGATGCAGTTTCCCTGTTGGTTACCTGCTTGGTAATTTTTAATTGTCTCATGTAAAAGATTCCCGAGTTTAAATGTGTGTTAGTTATACGTAACCAAACTGCAAAATGTTACACGGAATTTTCTTTTTGTACAACTTTAACAGTTAAATACAAAAAAGGGCTGTCTCAAAATATCATTCTGAACGAAATGAAATGGAGTGAAGAATCTCAAATATCTAACTGTCAATGGATTATTTCTTCGTCAGAATGACATTTTGAGAAGTCCCTTTCAATTCCGAATGAGAAGATTACGTATGAAACCTGTCACCAAACTTTGTTATCATTTCAAAGTAGACTGCCTGCAGGAAATCTTCACCACATAGCCGAATTGATTCCTGAAGCGATTTGTACATCTCAACATTCTCCCGGATCAAATTGCGGTGTAAGTTGTAAATCTGCAGATTCATTCCTTGTTACATTATTGTAATCTGCCTTTTATAGAATTCATCCTTTAATTTGCGCTGGCTACTCAGACTGCAAAATGGAAAAGAAATATAATCTTCGATATTCTTGCATTTGGCTGCATATTGCTTGGCATATTCAAATGATCGAGCTTGATAATTATCGATAAATTCGAAATCTGCAAAATCAGTATTATTGGATAGCATTTGCAATATTAGTTGCATATTTTTCGAAAGCAGCGTTTTTAAATACTGATAATTATTATTAAGTATTTATCAGAATGCATTATAAAATAACTTTTAAACTAAAAATCCAGATTGACTTCACTTTCTATACGTTGCAGGTAAAAATCTATTTTGTGCAGCATTTTGTTAAAGAACAGCTTGCGGTCGCGTGTTCCCGATTCGTTAAGCGACTTGGAGTTTTTAACCTGGTGCTTAAAAAAATCGAGTGCGCTGCCACAGGTATCGGCATCATTGGTGATAAAGTACCCCAACATGGTATACGGTACAAAAAGCGATTGCTTTTCAGGAGAAGACAGCAATACATTGTTGTTAAGGATCAGCAGCTCGTTGTAATACAGATGGAATCGCGAATTACCATTACAGCATCGCTCTTCGGCAGATTGCAGTATGTTTTTCAGGTCGGTGCAAAGCAGTTGCGCATTTGATAGCGAAAGCAGGCCCGACTGGTAAAAATAAAAAATCTGCTGCAGGGTACTGTTTATGGTTGTATCGTTCCATATTTCGTGAACTTCCACATTTTCATACACCTGCTTAAGTTTTTGGCTGTGTTCCAGTAGCGACCTGTCGATCGTAAAGTTCTCAAAGTTGTCCTGGTTTTGTGTCCCCGCCAACAGGTTGAGCCATACATAGAGCTTGAATTTAGATAGCAGTGTACCGCCAATGGTATAGAATAGGGGAATGTCTTTGGCGGAATAGTACATTTTCGCTCCCTCATGCTCTAAAAAGCTACTGATATTCTCTGCCGAATGGCGAAAATAGTTTTCCATATCGGCAATAGAGCTTATTTCACTGGTTTTCTCTACGATCACCTTTTTGCTGTCAGCGAATAATAAGTCCATTGATAACGAGTAGTGCCCGCACAGCGCTACGGCTTCCTCTATCGAGAATTTGCTTTTCTGCGATACCCTGCGGTGTGCGGCATCGTAGCTGATATTGAGTATCGAAGCGATCTCATCAATAACAGATCCGGATCTATCAATCTTCCGCCGGATGGCCTTTAACAGCTTTTCCTGATTATTCATGTTTGCGATTTTCACAAATGTAATTTTTTTATTAATTCAAAATCACAAATGTAATTGCTATAATCACAATAATTTTGGTCAATATTAAAAATGTATATCATGAAAAAAATACTGATAATGTTATTCACCGGCAGTATCGCAGTTGCGCAAAATTGCGACCAAATCATTGTTGAAGCTGGGCTGAGGGTGCCATTTGGCAGTATGGCCGCAAAAATAGGGCCATCACCTGAAATAGGGATTTGGAGCCGAAGTGGAGTTACCGGTTGCAGGGGCATGTTCGATATCGGAGCGAGCATTTATTTCCCTTCAAACAGGCAGGAGTTTAACTATAGTACGCCCGACAGTCTTTACAGGGTAAAGGCAAAAGGTGTATCGGGAATGGCAGGCATTCGTGTAGCGAAAGACTATACCTTAGGAAACAAGATGGAAATGCAGTGGCTGTCCACCTTAGGTTATGCCTTTTTCATGTATGACGACAAGCATAGCCGTTATATGCATAAAGCCAACCCTCAGGATTTTGAGGACAGCACCAATGACTGGTATATTAAGGCCTTAAGCACATTTCATATTGGCCAGGGTATACGATTTGGCTATTCCCGATTAGGGCTGCACCTCAATTACAATTATACTCCTTACGGGATGTTCAGCAAATATGTGCCAAAGGATTTTGGTTCGCACAGCGTTAGCATTGCAATCGTTTACAGGACATAAAATATAATCGTTATGAAACCAAACCACCTGCTTATGTTACTACTCTCAACTTTGTGCATTTCTGCCAGAATGAATGGCCAGCACCGTAAAACCCGTTTTCCTGTCGGCTTATATACTACGGGCGACAGTGATATTTATGGGATCTCTTTTGGTGTAGGGTCGGACACCTATATGGATTCCGATTATGTGAGTGTACGCTCCAACGGGATCAGGATCGAGCCTATGTCACAGTCAATACTGTTCTTTACGCTAATCTTTCCTGTTGACAGGGTACGTTATCCCAAAACCCCCGGGGAAATTAGTGAGTATGCCAAAAAGATACCCAATGAGTTAATTAACGGCCTTAACCTTTCGTGTGGTACTAATGCTTTCGCTGATGTAAACGGGGTTACGGTGTCTGCTTTTGTACAGTCGTTGCGGCAAACTAATGGACTTTCGTTGTCGGGCGCTTATAGCTATTCCTTCAGGAATAATGGCGTCCAGTTCGCAATTGGCGGTACCTCGGCGGTGTTCAGCAATGGTGTGCTTCTATCAGCCATAGGTACATCAGTTTATGATGGAAAAGGCCTGCAGATAGCCTTTAATAATGATTATAATCAATTTAAGGGGCTGCAGGTCGGTATGGTCAATGGAGGCTTTGGAAAGGCGGAGTCTTTCAAAGGCTTGCAGATTGGATTGTTTAATAATGCCAAGAAACTGAAAGGTATCCAGATAGGCCTGATCAACAAAAATGGAAAACGTATCCTCCCATTTATTAACTGGAATTTTAAAGATTAATTATTATGAAAAACATACCTCTTTTACTCATTGCTTTCCGATTCGTGCTTGGGCCGGTAATGATCGCTATAACCTATACTTACAACACACAGACCCGTACACTATTAATGATACTGCTACTGCTGGGCATACTTTCTGATATTTTTGATGGTATCATAGCCCGAAAGTCCGGAGTATCCACTGAAAAGCTTCGCCGCATGGACAGCCAGACCGACCTGGTGTTTTGGATATGCGCCGGATGGTGCAGCTGGCTACTCAACCCTGAGATTATTATCGAAAACAAATACGCGATCATTACCATTTTTGTAATGGAAGGGCTGACTTACGCCTTAAGTATTGCCAAGTTTGGTAAAGAGACCTGTACCCATGCGTTGCTCTCAAAGCTCTGGGGATTAACGCTCTTTGCTGCATTTGTATCTATTATAGGGTTTGGGTATGGCGGCATTCCACTAGCTTTGGCGGTAATCTTCGGTATTATATCGCATATTGATGTCTATCTGATCATCCTGTTATTGCCAAAGTGGACACACGATGTACCCAGTGCGTGGCATGCGTGGCAGATACGAAAGGGTAGGGAGATTAAGAGGAATAAGCTCTTTAACGGCTAATTCTTTTCCACTCTTCCGAAGTCATCTCGAATTTGGTTTCCTTTGTGCCATACAGCCCTGCTTCGCGCCAGCCCTGCATACGATAAAATCGGTCTGCCCGGGTATTGAACCCGGTACTGAGCCAAACCGTTTCATTCGTTTGCGAAAAATACCAGTCCATCATACTCTTATGAAGCTGTTTGCCGATACCTTTTCCTTCTGCATTGGGTAAGAGAAACAGAGCCCAAATGTTATGGTCCTGTAAATCGGCAATGGCAAAGCCTACGATAGCGTCTTCTTCCTCAGCCACCCAGCCTTTGCCGCGACGGAACATGTAATCTTCTACATCGGAATCGGGAACCAATGAAGGGTCGGAAAGCATATTCTCTTTTACAGAATTGCGTACTATTTGTATTTGGGGGATGTCGGAGGGGAGGGCTTCTCTTATTGTCATGACGAGCTGATTGAAGTGGTAAAACTATTCAATTAAATCAGAAAAAACTGGTATGCCAGGAAAACAAATTGGATCTATGTATTGCAACGGGTGTGAAGTAGTATTTAGTCTGTATGGCTATATTGAGTTCAGGATTTTGTTTCCTTGTATATTTGTGAAGATATAATATTATATGAGTTGCCTATTATGATTTATATAGATAAAAAAACAGTACCGTACTGTTATATCGAGGAAAAGAAATTTGAGTGGGGAGAGCCATATACGGTTGATACGCCAATATTCGATCTATGCGTTAACCCGGAGTTGCCTGATCTGGAATTTACAATTGAAATCCTCGGAAAAAACAATTTCAAAAGCAACCTCACAAAGTTGTATAATATCTTAATTAATAAAGAAGAAAGTTACCGTTTATACAATCTGACTGAGCCTGTTGTAAACCGGGAGCTTCTCATCGAAAGAATAGATAGTTTTATTTCCTACAATGAGGGTAGCGTTGCGCCATGGGACCATGAGAACAACATCGGGTGTGATGAAGAATTTTATTTGGAGTGGATCGGTGAAGATTTAAAAAGAGCTTTATTATTTGAGAAAAAGGTATATTAAAAATTACTGAAACCAAAAAACCCTGCCATTTCGCAACGGCAGGGTTTTTTCTGAATTAACCTTAAGAGTAATTAAGATTCTTGTGGCTCTCCGCCATTATTTTCGTTACGTGGCTCCCTTGGTTCACCAGGGGCATCGTCTCTTCTTTCTTCTCTTGGTCCACGGTCACGGGAGTTCCTGTCGTCACGTCCGCGGTTATCGCGTCCGCCACCACGGTTATCCCTGTTGAATCCGCCACGGTCGCCGCCTTCGCGTGGTCCGCGGTTTTCGCGCTGTGGAGCGTTCTCATCCCTTGGAGGCCTTGGCATAAGGGCTTTCCTCGAAACTTTCTCCTTGCGTGTCTTAGGGTCGATACCAATGTATTTCACATCAAATACATCGCCCATATTCACAACGTCAGATACGTTCTCTGTTCGTGCCCAGTCAAGTTCGCTTACGTGAAGCAATACCTCGTTGCCCGGAGCATCAAGATATTCTACTACCGCGCCAAAGTCAAGCATCTTGATCACTTTTACGCTGTAGGTCTCACCAACCTGTGGCTTGAATATAATCGAATCGATCTTGTTAAGTACCGCCTGGATGCCTTCAGGGCTTGTTCCAAGGATTTCTACTTCACCCTGCTCGTCTACTTCGTTAATAACGATTGTAGTACCGGTAGCTTTCTGTAGTTCCTGGATAACTTTTCCACCAGGGCCGATAAGCGCGCCGATAAATGCACCCGGAATAGTAACTTTGATGATCTTCGGAGCATGACGCTTCACGTCTTCCCTTGGAGTGTCAAGTACTTCGGTAAGCTTGCCAAGGATGTGAAGGCGTCCTTCACGTGCCTGGTTAAGCGCCTGTTCCATGATCTCGTACTTAAGGCCTTCGATCTTAATGTCCATCTGGCAGGCAGTAATACCTTCCGATGTACCGGTTACTTTAAAGTCCATATCGCCCAGGTGGTCTTCGTCGCCAAGGATATCAGAAAGTACGGCCCAACGGCCTGTAGCATCATCCGAAATCAATCCCATGGCAATACCCGAAACCGGCCTTGTCATTTTAATACCTGCATCCATAAGTGCAAGCGTACCCGCACATACGGTAGCCATTGAAGACGAACCGTTAGATTCCAGTACTTCAGATACTACACGTACCGTATATGGTGTCTCGGCAGGGATCATGTTTTTAAGTGCACGCTGTGCAAGGTTACCGTGGCCTACTTCGCGCCTCGATGTTCCACGTAGCGGTTTTGCTTCACCCGTAGAGAATGGCGGGAAGTTGTAGTGCAGGTAAAAACGCTCTTCGCCTTGTTCTGTCGGGCGGTCAATAATATTGGCTTCACGCGAGGTACCAAGCGTTACTGTAGCCAGCGCCTGTGTCTCACCCCTTGTAAAAAGGGAAGAACCGTGTGTAGACGGAAGGTAATCCACCTCGCACCAGATAGGGCGTATCTCGTCTGTTTTCCTACCGTCAAGGCGTGTGCCTTTGTCAAGGATAACATTACGTACCGCTTCTTTGTTAACTTTAGAAAGGTATTTGCTGATAAGGTCGCCGTTTTCGATAAGCTCATCATCGCTAAACAATGCCTTAACTTCTTCTTTTACGGCTGCAAATTTTTCAGAACGCTCATGTTTTGCAGAACCTTCACTGGCAATTGCAAAATACTTGTCGTAAGCGAGCTCCTTTACTTTTGCAAGTATAGTCTCATCTTTACGCTCTTCTTCATACGTCCTTACTTCTTTTTTACCGGCAGCGGCCTGAAGCCTTTCCTGCGCCGCGATCTGTACTTTAATGGCTTCGTGGGCAAATTTAATAGCCTCGATCATTTCAAGTTCAGAGATTTCTTTCATTTCACCTTCAACCATCGCGATAGAGTCCATAGAGGCGCCGATCATCATGTCGATGTCAGACTCAGCCAACTGGGCTTTGCTCGGGTTGATGATAAACTCGCCGTTTATCCTAGCTACGCGAACCTCAGAGATAAGCGTTGCAAACGGAATGTCCGAAAGGGCAAGTGCTGCAGATGCGGCAAGTCCTGCAAGGGCATCCGGCATAACTTCGTCGTCATGCGACATAAGCTGGATCATTACCTGCGTTTCGGCATGGTAATCTTTAGGGAACAATGGGCGCAATACACGGTCTACAAGACGCATTGTAAGGACTTCGCCATCGCTTGGCCTGGCTTCACGTTTAAAAAAGCCGCCGGGAAAACGCCCTGCTGCTGCAAATTTTTCACGGTAGTCAAGCGTTAGCGGCAAAAAGTCGATGCCCGGGCTTGCAGTGCGGGCAGAAACCACAGTTGCAAGGAGCATCGCGTTGCCCATTTGTACTACTACCGAACCATCGGCTTGTTTGGCAAGTTTGCCTGTCTCGATCGAGATGCTTCGTCCATCTCCCAGATCGATGATCTCTTTAATTACATTAGGGATCATAAATTTAATTCTTTTGATTAAACAATGGGTTTGTTGTTGTTGTGTTGTTGTAGTTGTATGGAACCCAATGAAAAACCTAAAAACTTTTTCTGCAATATGTAAAAAACAAAAAGAGGCGCGCGGGCACCTCTTCTCATTTCGATTATTTCCTGATGTTCAATTCTTTGATAATCTCACGATACCTGTTGATATCTTTCTTTTTCAGGTAGTCAAGAAGGCTCCTTCTTTTACCTACCAACATTACAAGGGAGCGCTCTGTATTAAAATCGTGGCGATTTTTTTTAAGGTGTCCTGTAAGGTGGTTGATCCTGAACGTGAACAATGCGATCTGCCCTTCTGCAGATCCTGTGTTAGCTGCTGCTCCACCATGCTTGGCGAAGATTTCTGCTTTTACTTCTTTAGTTAAGTACATGCTAATATTACTAAAATGATTATTATGTATACAGGGTTATCCTGATTGGGTGCAAAGGTAATTAAAAAATCTACACGCGCAAGAGTTAAGTTGTTATAAAAGTTTAAGGTTAAAGTGCCGCTCCTGCCTACAGGCTAATTGCCATGGAGGAATTTTTGAAACAGAACTTTCAAAAAAACTTCAGACCTTACACTTTAAGCAAATTAAAACAGCCTGGCAACCTCTTCATTTACAAACTCCAGGAAACGTTCGTCCTGCTCGGTAAACGGATCCAGTACGCCCGAGTCAATATCGATCTGGCCGATATTCTCGCCATTTACGAAAAGCGGCACCACTATTTCTGATTTCACTGTGATACTGCATGCTATGTAGTTGTCCTGTGCGCTTACGTCGGGCACCACAAAGTTCTGGTTGGATACCGCTACCTGCCCACAGATGCCTTTGCCGAACGGGATCACGGTGTGGTCGGTCGGCTCGCCGGCATAAGGGCCAAGGATAAGCTCTTCTTTTTCGCCGTTGCGAAAATAAAAGCCAACCCAGTCGTAATAGTCAATACTGTCCATTAACAGGTGGCAAAGCTGTAAAAGCTTTTCTTCGCGCAGCGTATTATCGTGCTGTAGTATGTCGGTAACTTTTGGTTTTAGTTCTTCGAATGTCATTGCTTAGTTCAATAGTGTGAGTTTTACGTTTAGATGCAGTTTGTTATTTCGGGCATAGACTGCGAAACAAAATTACAAAAATGCCCCATTTAGACTGCGCTCAATATTACATTTTCGTAGTTTCTTAGAGATTTTCTCTATTTTTGTTAAAAACTATTGCCCATGGGCGTTTTCGAAAAGAACAAGCCTTTTTTCTTATTCCTTCTTAAGTTCGGGCTGAGCTACCTGATACTCTCGGGACTGTACTGGCTTTATCTTAGTCAGTATGATGCGCAGGCATTTGAAGCAGACGGTATGACCCGTCTTGTGGCGCGCCAATCGTCAGCTTTTGTAAATATGGTGGGTGAGGAGTCGCGTATTGAAAAAATGCCGTCACAGGCGTCTTATATGTTTTATGTAAATGGCAAGCGCGTGGCCCGGGTAGTAGAAGGCTGCAATGCAATCAGCGTCATGGCGCTCTTTGCGGCATTTATAGTCGCATTTTCCACTACGTTTAAAAGGACTGCTATCTATATAGTATTAGGTATATTTATTATCCATATCCTTAATGTTGCAAGGGTAGGGCTGCTGGGTATCGGTTTGTTTCATTATAAGAAGCACGGCCCGTTACTCCACGACATTATTTTTCCACTCTTCATCTATGGGGTTGTATTCGCGCTGTGGGTGGCATGGGTTATGAAATTTTCAGGTAAAAACCGAAAGAATGAAGCCGCGAATCCTTGATATAGCCGGAATAGCTGTACTGGCTGTGATGCTGGTGATGGTGCGTTTTTATGAGCAGGACCTGTTCTACGACCCGTTGCTGCCGTTTTTTAAAACCGAAAACAAGGTATTGCCCGAATACGACAGCCTTAAACTATTTTTCAATCTTGCTTTTCGTTATATGCTCAATACCCTGCTTTCGCTTGGTATCCTGTGGCTTGCCTTTAAGGATAAAAATATCCTGATGCTGTCCGCAATACTTTACCTTGTCTTTTTTGTGGTGCTTATGACGGTACTTTCAATAGCTCTTAATGCCGAAAGCCCGAACCTGCTCCTGATCTTCTATGTCCGCAGGTTTTTGATTCAGGCGCTTTTCCTTATTTTATTCCTGCCCGCGTTCTACTACCAGAAACGGATGAAATAATTTTTCCCGCAAATTCCTCGTTATTAACAGGTAAAATATATAATTTTGCATCATGCAGTTACGCAAGTACATAAGTAGCCTTCTTACCCTCCTTATACTGGTTTCCAGTATGGGGCTGGCGCTCAATGTGCATTACTGCCATGGCAAGGTATCTTCAGTTGCTTTTGCTTATAAAAAGGCTGAACCCTGCGGAGGGCATACCGATGCGAAAAAAGCCCATGCCTGCGGTGTAGAGAAAGACACCCATAAAAAGTGCTGCAAAGACGATCTTGTTAAGCTTAAGGATACCAAGTCGGATAATATAATTGTAAAATCGCTCCAGCTTGATCTTGGCGCTTTCTGTATGGCCGAACAATGGAAGCCGGAACTGCTATTTTACACTGAAACAGCCGCGACGCAAAAAGACATCCCTTCGTTCTATTGCGAATCCAACGCACCGCCACTTTTCAAACTCTACTGCCAATACATATTTTACGCCTGAATTTAATGTTTGCTTACAACCTTTGTAGTTGCAAAGGCCTCTATAGTAATAACATTAAATTTTTTTTATGCGCAATATATTCATCTATATATTCCTGCTAACGGGTGTTTTAGCCCATGCGCAGGAACCCCTTACCGGTTCGGTTTCCGACGAAACAGGACAGCCGCTGCCGGGAGCCGGAATTTACTGGCTCAATACACAAATATCAACTTCAACTGATGAGAATGGTAGTTTTTCCATTCCATTGACCGATCTTACCGATAAGCTCATAATAAGCTATATCGGCTATCAGACCGATACGCTTACTGTTTCATCACCCAATTTCATCACCCACAAAATGACCACGGAAGGCGGTAAAGACCTGAACGAGGTAGTGGTTGAAAAGACACGCCGCAGCCTCGAGCGTTCCCTGAGCAGTACCGCCAACGTGACCACTATGGGACACAAAGAACTCCTGAAAGCCGCGTGCTGCAATATTGCCGAAAGCTTTGAAACCAATCCGTCTATCGATGCGAATTTCTCCGACGCGCTTACGGGCAGCCGCCAGATAAAGATGCTGGGGCTTACCAGTCCGTACCTGCTTATTGCCGAGGAGAATATCCCTTCCATACGCGGGGCATCGCAGGCGTATGGACTCTCGTTTGTGCCGGGTACATGGGTAAACAGTATCCAGATTACCAAGGGTGCCGGGCCGGTTATAAACGGTTATGAGAGTATCTCAGGGCAGATCAATTATGAACTGATAAAACCGATCGACGATATTCCGTTTTTCCTGAATGCCTATGGTTCTACCGACAGCCGTTTTGAGCTGAATACGCATTTCAATAAAAAATTCTCCGATAAATGGAGCAGCAGCCTGTTTCTGCACGGCAACGGACGTTTCACCAAGAACGACATGAACGACGATGGCTTTCTCGATAACCCGCTGGCGCGCCAGATCAATGTGATGAACCGCTGGCAGTATACCAATACCGAAAAAGGCTGGGTAGGTTTTGCCAACCTGCGTTACATGCGTGATGAGCGCCAGGCCGGTGAAGTGGATTTCGATCCGGATCGTGACAAGTTTACGGTTAATCACTGGGGTTCGGAGATTAACACCGACAAAGCGGATGTATCTACCAAAATAGGGTATGTTTTCCCCGATATGCCATACCAGAGCATTGGTTTGCAAACCTCGTTCAACTGGCACAGGCAGGAGTCGTACTTCGGGTTTAAAACGTATGATATTGACCAGAAGAGCTTGTACTCTAATCTTATATTCAATTCCATCATAAGTAATACGCTGAACAAATTTGCGGCGGGGCTTAATTTTACATACGACAAATATGCTGAGTTCGTAGACGAGGCCGACTATAGCCGTGCTGATAATTCTGTAGGAGCGTTCTTTGAGTATACCTATGATAATGCCGATAACTTTAGTATTGTAACCGGCGGCCGTTTTGATGTGCACAACCGCCTTGGGGCATTCTTTACGCCGCGTATGCACCTGCGCTATAACCCATGGGAGAAAGCAACGATCAGGGCTTCTGCCGGAAGAGGTAAAAGGGCAGCCAACATTTTTGCCGAAAACCAGTCGTACTTTGGCAGTTCGCGGTCCCTGAATATTCTGGGTACGGGCGGTAAGCTTTACGGGCTTGATCCCGAGATTGCGTGGAATTATGGTGTTAGCTTCGTACAGGGCTTTCCGCTTTTCAATAGGAATGCAGAGTTTGTAGTCGATTTTTACCGTACTGATTTCCAGAACCAGGTAGTGGTAGATGTATTCGGTTCGCCACAGGCCGTAAATTTCTATAACCTCAAAGGTAAGTCATTCGCCAACAGCCTTCAGGTAGAACTCAACTATGAGATTACGCACCACTTCAACATCCGTACGGCCTATAAGTATTATGATATACAAACTGATTACGCTGCCGGTACATTCGACAGGCCATTGCAGGCAAAGCACCGTTTCTTTACCAATCTTGCCTACGAAACGCATGTAAAAGAAGGTGGACGCCAATGGAAGTTCGACTTTACCTATAACTGGATGGGCAAGCAGCGCCTCCCGAATACCGCAGGCAACCCTGTGGCAGAGCGCATGGGCGACTACTCGCCATCGTTCTCACTGATGAACGCTCAGGTAACACATAGTTTCTCCAGCGTTTTCGAGGTGTATGTAGGGGCAGAGAACCTTGGCAACTACCGCCAGGATAAGGCCATTTTGGGTAATACAGACCCTTTTGGCCCATATTTTGACAGTTCAATTATATATGCTCCTATATTTGGGCAAATGTATTACACGGGATTACGATTCAAAATCAATTAAATTTATAATTCTAACAACGATAATATGAAAAAATTAGTTTTAATAATGATGGTGCTTTTTGCGGGAATTACGATGCAGGCACAGGAAAAAAAGAGTAAAAATGCCAAAGCCGAAATAGAAGTAAAAGGCAATTGCGACCAATGCAAAAAACGTATTGAAAAAGCAGCCTACAGTGTAAAAGGTGTAAAATCTGCCGTATGGCACCAGGACCACCAGGACATGCACCTTATTATCGATGAGACCAAATGCACCCTCGATGATGTTCGCAACGCCGTGGCAAAATCGGGCCATGATACCGACAAGGTTAAGGCAGAGAAAAAAGACTATGACAACCTGCACAGCTGCTGCAAGTACGACAGGGACTAAGCCCTGCTAAATAAATTAAATGCCCTGAACGACCTTCGGGGCATTTTTATTTGCGGCAGGTTCTGGTATTAATCGCTTGGCTGCTGCCCTAAATACCTCTATTTTTGTCAGAATCGCTTTTAACCTTACTATAATGATCATAAACCTTAAGCGGGCCTACTCAGGGCTGGCAGCAATTATAATGTGCTGGAGTGCCAATGCCCAGGAACAAGCCATTGTGCCCAAATCGGAAAATAATTTCCTTAAAGACCGTAAATTCTACCTAAATGAAGATGGCAGCAACTATGTAAAGTTCACTTTTCTAGCTCAGGCATGGCTCAGGTCTGCCGATTATAATCCCGGGACAACAATAAATGGAGTAGAGAAGGGCAGTGGTACCGATATTGGCATCCGCCGCTACAGAGTGCAGCTGTTTGGCCAGCTTACCGACAGGGTTTTTGCCTACAGTCAGTTTGGTGAAAACAATTTTAATAACATATCCGACCGTAAGCAGGGCTTTTTTGTACACGATGCCTATGGTGAATATGCAATCGACAAAACGATGCTTTCACTAGGAGGCGGTCTGTCGGGATGGAGCGGTCTAACCCGTTTTGCATCGCCGTCAGCGGGGAGTATTTTGGGTATTGATGCGCCGATCTACCAACAAACTACTGCCGATGCCACCGACCAGTTTCTTCGCAAGCTTTCGGTTTTTGCCAAAGGAAAAATAGGCAGGCTCGACTATCGTATACTGATGGCACAGCCTATGGCGATACAAAAGTCGGCAGGGTACAATGCCACAAATGCTATTGGGCCCAACGCAATGTTCTCTGCCAACCCTCCTAAAATGCAGTACAACGGGTATTTTATGTACCAGTTTAAAGATGAAGAATCCAACCTTACACCTTACAGTACCGGTACCTACCTGGGCAGAAAAAAGGTATTCAACATCGGGGCGGGCTTTATTTACCAGAAGGACGCGATGTGGCGCCTTAATGTGGCCAATGATACCATACACAGTAATATGATGCATCTGGCTGCTGATGTATATTATGACGCGCCCGTTGGTACAAGGGGGCAGTCTGTGAGCCTTTATGGCAGTGTTACGCATTCCGACTACGGTAAAAACTATCTGCGCAATGGCGGGCCTATGAACCCGGCCAACGGTAATAACGATCCCTCTGTTCTGAGCGGTGCCGGTACGGCTTTCCCTATGTATGGAACCGGTACGATAGCTTACCTCCAGGCCGGCTATAAATTCAGGGATAACCTTATCGGGAATACCACCCTGATGCCGTATGCTTCGGTACAGTACGCTGATTACGAAAGGCTGAACGATCCTATGGCTTATATTGATGCAGGAGTAAACTGGCTGTTGGCAGGCCATACTTCAAAATTTACGGTATCGTACCAAAATCGTCCTGTATATAATGTTGCCGGTGATAAAACGACTTCTCGCAGTGCTGTGGTAGCACAGTATCAGGTGTTTTTTAATTAGCAGCCATATAAATAAATAGTCTGTCTCAAAAGTGTCGTTAAGAACCAAATGCAATGCAGTAAGAATTTCAAAGGGTTGACTATTAACAGATTTTTCCTTCGTCAGAATGATACGATTCTTTAATCTGAACTTTGAGACAGCCTCTTTCGTATTTTATCGGATGTTTCTGCGCTATTCTACTGTGATCGTTTTTGTTTCAGATAAAAGCTTTCCGTCTGCACTAAAACCTTCTATTAATATTTTCAGTGTTTTTTGTCCTGTCTTCGGGATACGGAAGTCATAGCTGCCCTTATCATCGGTCATGATCTGCGGCTCCCAGCCAATGACCCCAAAGTTTTCAAATCCTTTGTCATTGGTGCTGTTGTAGATAATATTCTCAAAGGGCAGTACTTTTTCAAACGCGTTTTTAACGATGATTTCGGGTGTACTGTTCTTGTTGCTTATCTTCGCCCCCTTTTTTAGGTATACCCTTATGATCCCTATATAATTACGTACCGATGGCACAATAGCGTGGGGGCTCATGTAAATTTCATCTACTTCGCTTAGTTGTATAAGGTCGAGTATGGCGTAATCCATTTGCTGCATATTATCTATAAAAAGTATCGGGCCTGCAGTTGCCCCATTCATGGTAGTTGTAGTACGGGCAGTGATACGAACCTGCCCATTGCTATTGGAAACATTAAAACCGCCATACGTTTTGATATAGTTTAGAAGGTTTTGGTACATATAGGCCTGTGAACCGGATATTTTGTGTGCCCTCAGGTTGCCGTTGCCAAAACTGTTGGCATACTTCAGACGCGTTCCTTCCACTTTCACTTCTTCCAGCTGGATCATTTCTTTAAAGATGTTAGGTGTCGATGAGCTGTCTTCTGTTACAGGAATATAGTATTTTGGTTGCGGCTGGTAGGGCTTGTTGAATTTCCGGATACCGTTAAGCACCTGCGGAGCCAGCGTAAGCTCTTTAGGCTTTTGTCCTTTTCGCAGCAATGTGAAGTTCACATACGCCGAATCAGCAATTACAAGGTTCTTTATCTCAAACTCCCTTTTCTCGTTAACATCGGTACGCTCATCAATTGCCGATGTAAGGGAATAAAGGCGTACCTGCGAAAATTTGGTATCGCCTGCATTTTTTGGTACCGTCCCTTTTACCGTAAGGCCCATTTCGAAAGGGTAGGTGTTTTTTGGCGGATTCAGAAGGATGTTACGCCATTCGTATTTGCTTTTCTGGCTTAAAAGGAAAAGGTCGAGTTCATACATTTTCACTTTCGAGAGCGACCCAAAATAATACTGCCCTGCGATTTTCATGTCCGTACTAACATACGGAAGGATCAGTAAGGAACCATAAATGTCATTCGTTTCATTAATGCTGATAGTATTTTCCGGAAGGATACTCAGGCTTATGTTCATGTTAGGGTATCCCGTTGTTCCGGTAAACTTCAGGCTGTCTTTCGACTGCCCTGCCGCGCTTATCTCCGCTTTGAGCGTTTCTGCCGGATATTTGTATACGAGCCTTTCCGCATGCTGGTTCAGGTCGCTGTCAAGTATACGGATGGTATTCATTCCATCAAAAAGGTCTTCATTTTTAATTGCCATTTTTTGAGAAGGATTAGCCTCAGTAAGCGGTACTTCATACAGTATTGCCTTTTCATCCTGATGCAGGAGGATGTAAACCGGTTTTCCCGAAAGCGAAGTGATCATTCCTTTGTTCGGCCTTAGGGTGATTAGCGTTTTGCCGGGTGTTGCATAACTGTTAACCTCCAATGCAAGGCCTTTTAGCTGCGGTTGCGGAAATGGCATTTCGTGTTTTTTGTCATCAACCGTTACAACGGCTTTGTATCCTGTCGCACCGGCAGGAAGTTCGTAGCGTCCGAATCCTTTTTTATTGAGTTGTACTTTTTGAATGACTTTTCCCGCACTGTCGGTAATATCCACCGTCGTAGTATTTACGGTTCCGCCGTTGCAGTCAGCAATGCTTATGCCAATCGTATTGGCTACACCATCGGCTAAAATGCCTCCCTCCGGTGTGAGTTGTATGTTGAGTTTTGATGGGTCGGCTTTCGCCAGGGCATTTCCTGCTCCCAATGCCCGGTTGATAACGGTTATTTCATAAACGGAAGATTCGTTTTCCAAAAAATTATTCATCCAGTTGGTATAGAACTGTAAATAATATTTGCCGGATTTAAAAGAATTGCCAAGTTTGAAATTACCCGAAAAACTTCCGATGTTGCCATAAAGCAATTTGGTTTCCAGTACCTTTCCGGTGTCGTCCAGCAATGATACAAATACATTTGTTGTAGAGAAGAAAGGAATATTCTTTTTGCGGTGAAATACATAACCTTTGAACCATACCTGCTCATCAGTCATGTAAATGTTCTTGTTGAACTGTACATGAATATTCTCACGTTCCAGAAAGAAATAATCGCTAAGGGCTTTTGTAATGCGGTCTTTTGGTGTTTCCTGCGCGAAAGCTGTAAAACTGAAGCAAAGAAGGAAAGCCAGGCAAAAGGCGTATAGTGTTGGTCTCATAAATAGTGGTTATACTAATTTTCTTTCCATAATGTGTTGCTAAATGTATCATTATTTAAGAAAATTTGTTTGCATAAAAACCATATTTAACATTAATAAAAAAGGAGCGTGTAGAAACGCTCCTTTTTTGTATGATTTTGAATAAATTGATTACATCATTCCCGGCATTCCGCCGCCCATTGGCATTCCGCCGCCGGCATTCTCATCTTTTATGTCGATAAGCGCACACTCGGTAGTAAGGATCATACCCGCAACCGAAGCAGCGTTTTCAAGCGCTACACGTGTTACTTTCTTCGGGTCGATGATACCTGCCGCAAGCATGTCTACATATTCGTCTGTTTTGGCGTTGTAACCAAAATCTCCTTGTCCTTCGGCAACTTTTGCCACCACTACAGAGCCTTCAAGGCCCGCGTTTTCTACGATAGTCCTTAAAGGAGACTCTACTGCGCGTGATACGATCTGGATACCTGTGGCCTCGTCCGCATTTTCAGCATTGATGCCAGCCAGTACGCTCTTAGCCCTTAGCAGCGCCACACCGCCACCGGCTACGATACCTTCTTCAACTGCAGCCCTTGTAGCGTGCAATGCATCGTCTACGCGGTCTTTCTTCTCTTTCATTTCCACTTCAGACGCCGCGCCTACATACAGTACGGCAACACCACCTGCAAGCTTGGCAAGGCGCTCCTGGAGTTTTTCCCTGTCGTAGTCAGAAGTTGTGGCTTCGATCTGTGCTTTTATCTGGTTCACACGATTTTTGATCATTTCCGCCTCACCTGCACCATTAATGACCGTTGTATTGTCTTTGTCGATCACTACTTTCTCACACGTTCCAAGCATATCAAGAGTAGCATTCTCAAGGGTGTAACCACTTTCTTCAGCAATTACGGTACCGCCTGTAAGGATTGCGATGTCTTCAAGCATAGCTTTTCTCCTGTCACCAAAGCCAGGGGCCTTAACAGCAGCGATCTTCAGCGCGCCACGCAGTTTGTTTACCACAAGGGTAGCCAGTGCTTCGCCGTCTACATCTTCAGCGATGATCAATAGTGGCTTGCCTGACTGTGCTACCGGCTCCAATACCGGAAGCAGGTCTTTCATGGAAGATACTTTTTTGTCGTAAAGAAGGATGTAAGGCCTGTCAAGTTCCGCCTCCATCTTGTCAGAGTTGGTTACAAAGTAAGCCGAAAGGTAACCCCTGTCAAATTGCATACCTCCAACAACGTCAACATAAGTATCCGTACCTTTTGCTTCTTCAACAGTAATAACGCCTTCTTTGCCTACTTTTCCGAAAGCTGTAGCGATAAGCTCACCAATGTTTTCGTCGTTGTTGGCAGAAATAGAAGCTACCTGCTTTATTTTTTCTGAAGTGCTTCCCACTTCTTTTGATTGTTTTGAAAGGTCATCCACAATAGCGGTTACCGCTTTGTCAATACCGCGCTTCAGGTCCATAGGGTTGGCGCCTGCCGCTACGTTCTTAAGGCCTTCCTTCACGATAGCCTGTGCCAGTACCGTTGCTGTTGTAGTACCGTCACCGGCAAGGTCGTTGGTTTTGGAGGCAACCTCTTTTACCATCTGCGCGCCCATGTTCTCAAGCGTATCAGCAAGCTCAATTTCTTTAGCTACCGATACACCATCTTTAGTTACGGTCGGCCCGCCGAAAGATTTGCTGATAATAACGTTACGGCCTTTAGGGCCAAGGGTCACTTTTACCGCATTTGCCAATGCATCCACACCACGCTTTAAACCGTCGCGTGCTTCAATGTCGAATTTTATTTCTTTTGCCATGTTATTATATTATTATTCCAAATATTTCGTTTTCAGTCATTATAAGGTATTTTTTACCGTCCCATTTTAATTCAGTTCCTGCAAATTTTCCAAATAAAACTTCATCTCCAACTTTTACAACAGGACTTTCGCTTTTGTCATCTCCTATAGCCACTACAGTGCCTCTTTGTTGTTTTTCTTGTGCTGAATCGGGAATAATAATTCCTGAAGCAGTTTTTGTTTCCGCTGGTGCAGGCTCAACGATCACTCTGTTTTCTGTTCCTGCAATAGGTTTAATGTTTAAAGCCATATTCTTCGATTTTATTGTTTAAATTATTTGTTCTATATTTTTCAGAAATTGTGCCAGTAACGCTTTGTCTGACAAATTTTCATATACAAAAAATGCCAGCATTGTGTAGCTGGCATTTCGTATTGTTTTAATATAGTAATTAGTTTGCTGGCTGGCCTTGCGCAGGAGCTGGTGTCGCTGCAGGCTGGTTTGCAGGAGCCGCATTTCCGTTGGCTGCGGGAGCCTGTGTTTGCTGTGGTACTGCGCTTTCATCGATTATCTGTTCGCTGCCGCCCCTTGAGAAACTCATGGCAGAAAGCAGGATAAGGATGATAAGGACTGTTCCGAGCATCCATGTACTTTTGTCAAGGAAGTCTGTTGTTTTCTGTACGCCGCCCATCATCTGTGAACCGCCGCCTATAGATGAAGAAAGGCCGCCGCCTTTAGGGTTTTGTACCATTATCACTACCACTAGAAGGAAGCTTACAATCGTTATAAGTACCAGGAAAATCGAAAAGTTAACCATTGCTATTTTTAATTATTGTTTTGTTGTAAAGTCTTTATATCCGAAATACGGTCTGCAAAGAAAACACTTTTTTCCGGATATTTCAAAATTAAAATTTCATAGGCCTGAATCGCCTTATTGTATTTTTTTTGTTCGAGGTAAACACGCGCCAGGGTTTCGGTCATCAGGCTCGCGCTGTCCTGCGAATTCCTCTCGATATTTACAGGAGGCTGTACTACTGCCTTTACCGGAACGATCTTAGGATTACTTTCTATAAACTTGTCAATAAGCTCCATTTTTTTGTTTAGTTCAGAAGCGGTTTCGGGCTCGGCAGGCTTCTCTTCGCGCTGGATAGGGGAGAGCTTCGAAAGTTGAAGCCATTCTGAAAAAGAGTGTTTTTCCTGAATATTAAACTCTAATGGCTTTCCTATATTCAGGTGTTCTTCCGCTTTGGCTTCCTGTTCCGCCTGCACCGGTTCATCCGTTATTGTAATTTCTTCACGGATATCTTCCACTGTTAGTTCAGGGAGACTTTCTGCCATTACTTCCACTTGAGGCTCCGGAAGCGCAGGTGATGCTTCTATAATAGAGCGCTTTATTGACTCTTCGAGCTTATCGGCAACAGGTTGGACTACCTCACTGTCAGCAACGCTGATCTGGCTGACTGCTTTTTCACTGTCGTCAAAATATTTTTTCTGTACGCTTTGGAACTGTTCCGAAGTAATAAAGTCAAAAAGCACCGAACGGTCGGTAGTGTAGGCCGCGGTTTTTTTGAGCTCGGTATTGTAGCGGAAACTGTCCTGGTTGTAGAGCCCCTTCAGGTAAATGGCGCGACCGCTTTGCAGGTACGGAAATTCCGAAAGCACCCGTTCCAGCTCGCCCGTCTGCTTCTCATTCAGTGAATAAGGCTTATTGAGTAAAGATATATAGTCTTTTGTGTTCAATTAGTTTACAGTTGTCAGTTGGTTGCATAAAGCTCTCAGCTTAAAGCTCTTTACCATTTTGCTAATGATTCATTAAATATGTCCTGCGTTATCCTTTCAAAGATATCGTCCAGTGCCGTCCTGAGCGTTGCTCCTGTCGGGAGCGCATCTCCTGTGTAATCGTAAAAGAAGCTGAAGCGCTTCTCGAAATTGTCATCTTCTTTCTTTTTGTTGGTAAAGCGGACCATCACGGATACGGTAAGCCTGTTTTGCGAGGCCCTTTGATTGGCCGTGGCCGTCATTGGGGTTACGCGGTATTCCACGATCTCGCCCTCATACACCAGGTCACCACCGGAATTGGTAAGGCTCAGGTTGGTTTGGTTCTGGATCAGGTTCTGCAGTTTTAGTGTAAAATCGCGCTCAATACCCGGCTCCACCAGCTCGGCATTATTCTGGAAATAATTTACCTGAAAGGTACTGGCATCAATCTTTCCAGTTCCGGTAAAGTTGTAGATGCTGCATCCGCACAGGACGAACAGCACCGCAGATATGCTTATTAGTTTTATGTTTCTCATAATTATTGCCCTTTGGCTATAAATCGAATTGTTTTATTTTCCGGTACAGCGTCCTTTCCGAAATACCCAGCTCGTCGGCGGCGGCTTTGCGCTTGCCTTTGTTCCGCTCCAGCGCTTTCTTTATCAGCTCGATCTCCTTTTCATCCAGGCGGAGTGTTTCCTCCTCCTCTACGGTTTCGGCAAAGAGGTAGTTGCTGTCATCATCTTCGTCATCATGGTGTTCCACAGGTTCCGGCCTTTGCGGTTTCGGCTGCGGGTAAAGGTCGGCGCGCGGCAGCTCCTCAAACTGGCTGTCGTCATCAGCAGAACCATAAATACGCTGTATAAGTCCTTTATTCGACTCCTGTACTTTATTTGTATTGCCATTCTGCATCAGCTCCATTGTAAGCTTCTTCAGGTCGTTCAGGTCACTCTTCATGTCGAACAACACCTTATATAGTATCTCCCTTTCGGTACTAAAATCGCTTTCCGCCTTCTGGCTCTTTACAATGGCGGGCAGATTGGTGCCTGCTTCCGGAAGGTAAGCCCTTAAAGTAGCCGCTGAAATGGAACGGTTTGTTTCTAAAACGGAGATCTGCTCGGCTGCATTGCGCAACTGGCGGATATTTCCGCTCCAGCGGTAGTTTTGCAATATCGGAACGGCATTGTCTTCCAGCTTAATGGGCGGCATTTTGTATTTGTGTGCAAAGTCAGATGAGAATTTGCGGAAAAGCAAATGAATGTCGTCCTTTCTGTCGCGTAAGGGTGGCAGCATGATCTCCACGGTACTCAGGCGGTAATACAGGTCCTCGCGGAACTTGCCTTTTTCAATGGCATCGAACATATTTACGTTGGTAGCCGCAACAATGCGTACGTTGGTCTTCTGCACCTGAGACGAACCTACCTTAATAAACTCGCCGTTTTCCAATACACGAAGTAGCCTTACCTGCGTGGTTAGCGGCAGTTCGCCCACTTCGTCAAGAAAGATGGTACCACCGTCGGCCACTTCAAAGTATCCTTCACGGGTAGCGGTAGCGCCTGTAAAGGCACCCTTCTCGTGGCCGAAAAGCTCGCTGTCGATAGTGCCTTCGGGTATAGCGCCGCAGTTCACGGCAATATACTTGCCATGTTTGCGATGCGACAGGGCATGTATGATCTTAGGTATACTTTCCTTACCCACACCGCTCTCACCGGTTACCAGTACCGATATATCGGTAGGAGCCACCTGAATGGCTTTTTCCACGGCACGGTTTAGCCTTGGGTCGTTACCGATTATTTCGAATCTTTGCTTTATCGCCTGTACGCTTTCCATAGCCCCTAATCCCCAAAGGGGGAATTGTTATCGTTATTATTATAATTTCGTTCTCAACGCCCTGTCTCCCTTTAGTGGTTAAGGAGCTTACGCTTATTGCATTACTGAGTATCCTATTGCCTCACCTATCAGTGTCGAGGTAGTGCAGTCATTTGTCAGTACATTCACAAAGTCGCCCGGCTTGTAATCACCTTTCGGGAAAACCACCGTTGTGTTCTGCGACGTGCGCCCGCTCCAGTGCGCGTCAGATCGTTTTGATTCTTTTTCGACAAGCACTTCTACTACCTGGCCTACAAAACGCTGTGTCCGCTTCAGCGCCATGGCCTGCTGCAGGTTAATGATCTCTACAAGCCTGCGGTTTTTTACTTCATCCGGAACATCGTCTTCCATTTTCCTTGCGGCCAAAGTACCCGGACGCTCGGAGTAGGCGAACATAAACCCAAAATCATACTGGCAATATTCCATAAGGCTCAGGGTATCCTGGTGGTCTTCTTCCGTTTCTGTTGGGAATCCGGCGATCATATCCTGCGACAATGACATTTCCGGAATAATGCGGTATATGTTATCCACCAGTGCCATGTATTCCTCACGGGTATGCTGGCGGTTCATTTCTTTTAATATCCTTGTGCTGCCGCTTTGTACCGGCAGGTGGATGTACTTACATATATTATGGTGTTTCGCCATTACCTCAATCACCTCCAGGTGCATATCCTGCGGGTTGGATGTAGAGAAACGGAAACGCATCTTAGGGAAGGCAGTAGCAACCCTATCCAGCAATTGGGCAAAATCGACTGCCGTGGCCTTCTGCATTTCCGAAGCTTTGTCGTAGTCTTTCTTCAGGCCGCCGCCATACCACAGATAGCTGTCTACATTCTGGCCCAATAAGGTAATTTCCTTAAAGCCCCTGTTCCATAAATCCTGTATCTCTTCCATAATACTTTGTGGCTCACGGCTGCGTTCGCGGCCACGGGTAAAGGGAACTACACAGAAAGTACACATATTGTCGCACCCACGGGTGATGGACACAAAAGCTGTTACACCATTGCTGTTGAGTCGAACCGGAGCAATATCACCATAGGTTTCTTCTTTAGAAAGGATCACATTGATGGCATCGCGGCCGTCTTCCACTTCCTTCAAAAGGTTCGGCAGGTCTTTATAGGCATCAGGGCCTACAACCATATCCACAATCTTTTCCTCCTCCAGGAACTGGCTCTTGAGGCGTTCGGCCATACAGCCCAGTACGCCCACCTTCATTCCGGGGTTTATTTTTTTTACGGCGTTATATTTCTCAAGCCTCTTGCGTACAGTCTGTTCCGCCTTGTCGCGTATCGAACAGGTGTTTACCAATACTAGGTCGGCCTCCTCAAGGTTTTGGGTGGTGTTAAATCCTTCATTTGCAAGGATGGAGGCTACAATCTCGCTGTCCGAAAAATTCATCTGGCAGCCATAGCTCTCTATGAAAAGTTTTTTAGTATTTCCTTCTTTCTGCTCCAGAACAAGGCTTTGTCCCTGCATGTTCTCTTCAATTATCTTTTCCATATCACTCCTTTGGTGCTTTTTAGAGCGGCAAAGATAGTACTTTATTCAATATTATGACAAGATGACAGGGCGGATTTCAGTTTTAGGATTTTCTATTTCAGGGTGAAACCGTCATGAAAATTAAAGTGAGCCGTATTTTACGATTTACATAATTTGCGTCCAAATCTTAAATGCTGTACTTATTGTGAATATCATAAAAAGTGACATTTAGAAAGCTTAAAAAACTAATATTTAAAAAAAACCAATACTTTTGCGACCAAAGAAACATGGAATGGCAAAGAATTTAGTGATCGTTGAGTCGCCCGCAAAGGCAAAAACCATAGAAAAATTTTTAGGAAAAGACTTTCAGGTAGAGTCCAGTTACGGGCACATTGCCGACCTTCCGAGTAAGGAAATAGGGGTAGATGTAGCCAATGGGTTTAAGCCGCGCTATGAGGTTTCTTCCGATAAAAAAGCATTGGTGAAGAAACTCAAAGATCTTTCTAAATCGGCAGAGACCGTTTGGCTGGCTTCCGATGAGGACCGCGAGGGTGAGGCGATTGCCTGGCACCTAGCGGAAGAACTGAAACTCGACAAAGCAAAGACCAAGCGTATCGTTTTTCATGAAATTACAAAGACTGCTATCCAGAAGGCGATCGAAAATCCCAGAGGTATTAATTACGACCTGGTAAATGCCCAGCAGGCACGCCGCGTGCTCGACAGGCTCGTAGGGTATGAACTTTCGCCCGTGCTCTGGAAGAAAGTAAAAAGCGGACTTTCGGCCGGAAGGGTGCAATCCGTATCGGTACGCCTTATCGTAGAGCGTGAGCGTGAAATCCAAAATTTCAATTCAGAAGGTACCTATAGTGTTACTGCAGAATTTGTAAATGAAGCAGGAAAAGCGTTCAGGGCGAAGCTTCCAAAGAACTTTTCGACCAAAGAAGAAGCACAGGACTTTTTAAATAAAAATATAGGTACTATATATAAGGTGTCGGACCTTGAAACCAAGCCAGCCAAAAAATCACCGGCAGCGCCATTTACAACATCGACACTTCAGCAGGAGGCTTCCAGGAAGCTGTACTTTCCGGTAGGTGTTACGATGATGCTGGCGCAGCGTCTGTATGAGGCCGGGCTTATCACTTATATGAGGACCGATAGCGTGAACCTTTCTCAGGACGCCATGACGGCAGCCCAGGATGAGATTACGAGGTCGTATGGCAAGGAGTTTAGCAGGCCGCGCACTTATGCCACTAAAAGCAAAGGCGCACAGGAAGCCCACGAAGCCATCCGCCCAACCGATATGACACGCCACACCGTGAACATTGACCGTGACCAGGCAAGGCTGTACGACCTGATCTGGAAACGTACCGTTGCTTCGCAAATGAGCGATGCCGAACTGGAACGCACCAATGTAAAGATAGAGGCGAACAACCATAAAGAAATATTCTCTGCTTCCGGCGAAGTGCTTTTGTTTGAGGGTTTCCTGAAAGTATATCTTGAAGGTAATGACGATGAAGACGCGGAACAGGAAGGAATGCTGCCTGCACTAAAGGTAAATGAAAAACTAACGAATAACTATATTACAGCTACCGAGCGTTTTTCACGTCCGCCGGCCCGTTATACGGAAGCAGCACTGGTGAAGAAGCTGGAAGAACTGGGTATTGGCCGTCCATCCACCTATGCGCCGACCATATCTACCATTATCAACAGAAATTATGTTGAGAAAGGAAGCTTTGAAGGGCAGGAGCGTAAGTATACACAAATGGTTATGAAAGGCTCCCAGGTTTCCAGCCAGGAACTCACGGAGAACTTCGGTTCTGATAAAGGCAAACTGGTACCTACGGATATCGGGATAATAGTGAACGATTTTCTCGTGAACCACTTTGAAACGATACTTGACTATAATTTTACTGCTAAAGTAGAGCAGGATTTCGATGAGATCGCCTCGGGTAACGAAGACTGGACCAAGATGATGAACGATTTCTACGGGCATTTCCATCCTACAGTACAGGATGTGGAAAAAAATGCCGAGAGGGAATCGGGTGAAAGGATTCTGGGAACTGACCCTAAAACGGGTAAGCCGGTAAGCGTGCGCCTCGGAAGGTTTGGCGCTATGGCACAGATTGGCGATGCTGAAGATGAGAACAAGCAGTTTGCCAGCCTGATGCCGGATCAAAACATAACAACTATTACACTTGACCAGGCTTTGGGGCTGTTTATGCTGCCAAAAAGCCTTGGTACTTATAAAGGCGAAGAAGTGGAAGTGAACAACGGGCGTTTCGGGCCTTATGTGCGCTTTGGTAAAACATTTATCTCTCTTCCAAAAGGCGAAGATCCGCTGGATGTAACTTTCGAAAGGGCGCAGGAGCTTATTGCTGAAAAGGAGCAGGCTGATGCGCCGATAGGAACGTATGAAGGTCAGCCGGTACAAAAAGGCGTGGGCCGTTTCGGGCCATTTATTAAATGGAACGGAATGTTTATCAACGTGAACAAGAAATACGATTTCGACCGCCTTTCGCAGGATGATATTGTAAACCTGATCGAGGATAAGCTTCAAAAAGACCAGGATAAAGTGGTACATAACTGGGAAGCAGACGGAATCCGTGTAGAAAAAGCGCGTTGGGGCCGCTCGGTTATCCTGAAAGGTAAAACTAAGATCGAACTGAATAAGGATGTAGATGCCGCAAAGCTTACGCTTGAACAGGTAAAAGCAATGATAGAGGAGAAGGCTCCTGCCAAGAAAACGGCAGCGAAAAAAGCTCCTGCTAAAAAGACAACCGCAAAAAAGAAATAAGGAATTATGGCTTTTGAATTTTTAGAACCCCTGGATACCGAACTGCTGGCTTATCTGGACGGCCTTCCGCAACAGTCTTTGGGAAAGAAGATAGTACTGCATACTGAGGATATTTTTCCCGAGATGGAAAACGTTGCGATAGCAATTATTGGCGTGACGGACAACAGGGGGCAGAATGACAAAAAAGACCATGTACACCTTAATTATATAAGGAGGGAATTATACAGCCTTTTCCCGGGTAACTGGGACAAGAATATTATAGATCTTGGTAATATACCGGTAGGTAATACGCAACAGGATACCTATTATGCCTTGAAGAGCATTGCAGGCGAGCTTATGAAGGGCAGGATCATTCCGATAGTGATAGGAGGGTCGCAGGACCTCGCTTACGGGCTTTACCGCGCCTACGATTATCTGGAGCAGATGGTGAACCTTGCTTCTATAGATAACCGGTTTGATTTTGGTACAGAGGATGAGCCAATGTCCGCAAGGTCTTACCTCACAAGAATTATTGTAGAAGAGCCAAATAATCTCTTTAATTACAGCAATCTCGGCTATCAGACTTATTTCAATTCGCAGGAAGAAATCGACCTGATCGAAAAGCTTTATTTTGACGCTCATCGTTTGGGTGAGGTTTGTGGCGACCTGTCTGTTGCGGAACCTGTTTTCAGGGATGCTGACATGGTTATGATAGATATGACATCAGTAAAATCAAGCGATTCAGGAAATATTGTTAAATTTATGCCAAATGGTTTTGATGGAAAAGAAATTTGTACTTTAGCGCGCTATGCAGGTATAAGTGACAAGGTGAGTTCCTTTGGGATATTCAACCACGAAGATACCCGTCAGGAAGCCGCTTTGGTTGCACAGGTGATATGGTATTTTGTGGAGGGGGTTCATTATCGTTCCAATGAATATCCATTTGGCAGCAAGGAGCATTATATCAAGTATATTGTGCCTACGGAGGATGAGGAGCTCATCTTCTATAAAAGTGACAGGACGGACCGTTGGTGGATTGAGGTTCCTTTTGCAACAAGCGTTAATAATAAATTAAAGAGGAATACGTTATTACCATGTACACACAATGACTACGTTAATGCGTGTAATAATGAGTATCCTGAAAGATTATGGAAAGCTCAAAGAAAAAACATAATTTAATATTATTGTTACAAAAAATTCATGTTTATAGCCAACAATTCAATTGTTTGCTTTTTGTTGAGGTTTTTTTATTAAAAAAATTGTTTTTTTAAAAATAAATAGATAGGTTTACGCCCTTAAAAATAGAATTACATTAATAACCCAATTTTTATGAAGAAGTTCATAGTTTTAACAGCAACTTTATCATTATTAATCAGCTGTGGTTCCAGTGACCGGGGGGAACTCGTAGGTGTTAGAGGAAAGAAGTGGAGGCCTGAGAAACCTTATGGCATGACTTTGGTTCCGGGAGGTGCCTACATTATGGGTAAGTCTGATGATGACCTTGCTAATGTACAGGATGCTCCTACAAAGACTGTAACTGTGCGTTCCTTCTATATGGACGAGACAGAGATCACAAACAGCGAATACCGCCAGTTTGTGGAATGGGTTAAGGATTCAACCTTCAGGACGAGGCTTGCTATTCAGGCTGAGGAGAAGGGCGCTACACCCGGAAGTGGCGGTATAGGTGAGTATGCTTTCAAGGGGTCTGCGGAAGGGGAAGAATTGACTCCCTACGAGACGTATATGAAAGAAAACTATTGGGATCTTGGTGATCCTAACAATCCGGATGATATCTATGCCGGTAAAAAACTGAACAAAAAGCCAAAACTTATTACAGATCCGTACAAATATCCGGATGTTGACTATGTTGAGGTGATGGATTCTATGTATCTTCCTGAATCTGAATCGTATAATGGCCTTAGGACTGTTGATGTTTCAAAATTGGTCTTCCGTTATACAAAAATGGATATCGAAGGTGCTGCAAAAGATAAATCTAAAAATACAAGGTCTAAGAGGAGTAAGTATATCAAGGCTACGCCAATAGCGGTATATCCTGATACTACTGCATGGATTAAAGACTTTTCTTATTCTTATAACGAGCCAATGCATAATGATTATTTCTGGCACCAGGCTTACGGTGAATATCCTGTAGTGGGTGTTACATGGGAGCAGGCAAAGGCATTCTGTGCATGGAGGACGCTTTACAAAAATTCATTCCAAAAGAGCAAAGGCAGGCAGCAAATAAACTCTTTCCGTCTTCCTACTGAGGCAGAATGGGAATATGCTGCAAGGGGTGGTCTTGAGTCGGCTACATTCCCTTGGGGTGGTCCGTATGCTAAAAATGATACAGGATGTTTCCTTGCGAACTTTAAGCCAAACAGGGGTGACTATGCTGCAGACGGCGCGCTGTATACAGTAGAGGCAAACTCTTTTGAGCCGAACGACTTCAATCTTTATAACATGGCGGGTAACGTTTCTGAGTGGACGGATTCTTCTTACGATGCGTCTTCTTACGAATATGTTTCTACAATGAACCCGAATGCTCCGGATCCTACAAACAAGCGTAAAGTTATCCGTGGCGGATCATGGAAGGATGTTGCTTACTTCCTTCAGGTAAGTACAAGGGACTGGGAATATGCTGACTCTGCAAGGAGCTACATAGGATTCAGGACAGTACAGGATTACATGGGTGTAGAGAGTACAGCCAATCAATAATTAACCAACATTTTTTTGAATATTTATTTTAACTTAACTAAAAACTAAAAATTATTTTTATTATGGCACTACCTAAAAAAGTTATGAATTTTGCCTACGGTATGGGAGCAGCGGTTGTAATTATCGGCGCACTGTTTAAGCTTATGCACTGGCCTGGAGCTAGTTTAATGCTTATCGTTGGGCTTTCTGTTGAAGCTCTTATCTTTGGTCTTTCTGCTTTTGACCCGGTTGAAAAAGAACTGGACTGGTCATTGGTGTATCCTGAACTTGCAGGTGGAGAAGCCAAGAAAAGGGATGTAAAGAAAGAAGATCCTAAAGAAGCTCAGGGATTACTTTCTCAAAAACTTGATAACCTTCTTAAGGAAGCTAAAATTGATGGTGCGCTTATGGAAAGCCTTGGGCACAGCATCAAAAACTTCGAATCTGCTGCTAAAGGTATCGCTCCTACAGTTGATTCAATAGCTTCTCAGAAAAAATACAGTGAGGAAATGTCTCAGGCTGCAGCTCAGATGGAGTCGCTTAACAGCCTTTACAAAGTGCAGCTTGAAAGTGCTTCACGTAACGCAGAGGCTAACAAAGAGATCGCTGACAACGCTGCTAAGCTAAAACAAGAGATGGCTGCTATGACTCAGAACATTGCTTCACTAAACAATGTTTATGGTGGTATGCTTTCTGCTATGGGCAACAGGGCCTAATTAATTAGTGATAGATAATTTTAACTAAGAAAAACAGACTAATTAGAAATGGCAGGAGGAAAATTAACCCCTAGGCAGAAGATGATTAACCTTATGTACCTGGTTTTCATCGCAATGTTGGCATTGAATATGTCAAAAGAGGTACTATCGGCTTTTGGTTTGATGAACGAACAATTTGAGTCGTCAAACGTAGAAACTTCTAAAAACAATCAATCGCTTTACGATGCTCTTTCTGCAAAAGCTGCGGAAAACCAATCGTTCGCGCCGGCTAAAGCACTTTCTGATAAAGTGAAGGCGATTTCAGAAAGCTTCAGCGTATATCTTGAAAAGCTCAAAGGCGACATCGTTAAAGATATCGAAAAGGACGAGAACGGAAAGCTTCCTTACGAGGCGATGGACAAAGGAGATAAAATTGACGAAGGCTGGTTTGAAGGTGATGGATATTCTCCCAAAGGCAAAGAAATCGTTGCTACTATTGAGAAGTATAAAAGCGATATGAAAGCTGCTATTGGTAATGATGTTAAATACAACGCTATTATCAGGGAGCTTGACAATAAATTTAGTACTGCTGACGTTAAAGATGGCGAAGGTGTTACTAAAAAATATCTGGAGTACCATTACAAAGGTTTCCCTTCAATCGCATCTTTGACTAAACTTTCTGCTATGCAGAACAACGTTAAAGTTATGGAGGCAAACGTTTACAACCTTGCTCTTGGTAAAGCGGCTATCGAAGCTACTTCGATGAAGAAATACCAGGCTATGGTATTCCTGGATAAAAACGCTTACTTCCAGGGTGAAAAAGTAACCGGTAAAGTTGTTTTGGGAAGGTATGATGAGAATACCAAGCCAACGTCTTTTGAAGGGCCTGGTAAAATTGATCCTGCTACAGGACAAGCTAAGATCGAAATGACTGCAGGTGGTGTAGGTGAGCAAAATATTAAAGGTAAGTTTAACTTCCTTGAGGATGGTAAAAACGTTCCTTTGGAGTTCTCTGGTACCTATGTAGTAGTTCCTAAACCTAACCAGGCAACTATTTCAGCAGATAAGATGAATGTAGTTTATCGTGGTGTTGATAACCCTATCTCGGTTTCATTTGCCGGTATTGGCTCTGATAAAGTTAAGGCTAATGCGCCTGGAATGAGGGCTGCCGGTAAGGCCGGACAATATGTATTAAGCCCTGGTGCTGGAAATGAAGTTGTTGTGAGTGTATCTGGTACGCTTCCTGATGGTTCTACAGTTACTGACAAAAAAGCATTCCGTATCAAAGGTCTTCCAGCTCCTACAGGTAAGATCAGGGGTGAAGTAGCTGCTAAAGGTTCAAAATCTAATCTTGAAGTATGTACTATTTCAGCAGATATGGAAGATTTTGATTTCCCGGTAACTGTTAATGTTACACAGTTTAATATCAAAGTTCCTGGCCAGCCTACAATCGTTGTTCAGGGCAACAAGATGGATTCAAGGGCTAAGTCAGCAATTGCTAAAGCAGGCCGTGGTGACGTTGTTGTGATTTCTGAGATCAAAGCGAAGTTTAATGGTATTGATCAGGGAGTTAAGCGTGTATCTACATGTACATTTGAGGTACAATAATTAATTAATTTTACAAAAAGTAAGACAATGAGCAGGAGGATTTTTTCATTAATGGTTTTCTTTAGCCTGGTATCAGCAACCGGTTTTGCGCAATCAAACCTTTTGAATGCCAAAACTCCGTCTGAGATCGGTAAGAAAACTGCTGCGCAGGATTCTTTGGATAATGACAACCCGCTTCCATACGGTTATGTAGGCGACAGGGATGTATTATTTTCCAAAAGAGTATGGGAAGTGATCGATCTTGATGAAAGGATCAATTTTCCTATGTACTTTCCGGTTGAGGAAAACCTGGGTCCTGACAGGAGGCCGCTTTATGATGTTCTGACGTCAGCTATACGTGATGGAAAGATTACTGAAGTGTATGACGACAGCTATTTCACTACAAAGAAAACGCTGAAGGATATTGATGCTTCTCTCTCCAGAATAGATACTACTGATGCAGGTGTTGATGAGATGAACTCTGATATTAACGCATACAGGACCGGTAAGAAGAAAATCTCTCCTGAATATATCAACAGGACAGATATCAAGGCGATCGATGTGTCAGGTTACGAAGTCGTAGGCTTATGGTACTTTGACAAGCGCCAGGGTGAGCTTAAGTACAGAATGCTGGGTATTGCTCCTGTTGTTCCGGATGTGTATACAATGGACAAAGAGGAAAAAGAATATATCCGTATTTTCTGGGTGTATTTCCCTGCCGCTCGCGATGTACTGCACAAAGCGAAAGCATTTAATGAAGAAAATTCGTCCATGCCAATTACGTTCGACCATCTTCTAAATTCACGTCGTTTCAGCGGTGTGATCAGGAAAGAGGAAAACGTTTATGGTGACAGGCTTGTTGAGGATTATCTTAAGGATAATGCACAAATGCAGTTGCTTGAATCGGAGCGTATCAAAGATAAGATACGTAACTTCGAGCAGGATATGTGGAATTACTAAGAATCCTTCTTTAAAATACAAAAAAACTCTTACCCTTGTGGTAAGAGTTTTTTATTTTTACCCCATGAAAGACTTTATAATCGTTGGCGGTGGCCTTGCCGGTATCAGCTTCGCTGAAACAGCTTTTCTCGAAGGCAAAACCTTTACCATGATTGCTGATGAATCACAGAATTCATCACTCGTTGCCGGCGGACTTTACAACCCGGTTATCCTCAAGCGCCTTAATATGCCGCAGGATGCAGTAGCCCACATGGCTTTTATCAAGCCATTTTACAAAGCGATGGAAAACCGCATTGGTATTAATTTCGATATTGAAATGCCAATTTACCGTAAATTCGCTTCTGTAGAAGAACAGAACAACTGGTTTGCCGCAGCGGACAAGCCCGGGCTTGACCAGTTCCTGTCACTCAACATAATACACAAAGAATATCCGTGCATTTCTTCTCCCTTTGGGTTTGGTGAGGTGCTTCAAACGGGTTATCTCGATACTTCGGTACTGGTTTCAGGCTACCATTCTTTTCTTCGAAATAGGGATAGTTTGCTTGAAGAACAATTTAACTATGATGCGCTTGTAATTCATAACGATTATGTTGAATACCGCGGAATAAAAGCATCTCACATTGTATTTGCAGAAGGCTATGGCATTAAGCAAAATCCGTATTTTAAGGAGTTCCCGCTTAATGGCACAAAAGGCGAGCTTCTTGTAATAAAAGCACCCGCGCTTAACCTTGACGTGATTATAAAATCTGATGTTTTTGTACTTCCTGTCGGGGATGCCATCTATAAAGTGGGCGCTACCTATGAATGGGAAGATAAAACAAGTTTACCTACCGAAGCAGCCAGGAAAGAACTTTCCGAAAAACTGGAAGAACTGATTACCTGCGATTATGAAATCATAGGACAGCTGGCAGGTATTCGCCCAACAACAAAAGACCGCAAGCCACTTGTTGGTACGCATTCCAAATATAAAAATATCCACTTGCTGAATGGCCTTGGCACGCGGGGTGTTATGCTCGGCCCGCCAATGGCAAGAGAGCTCTACAATGCTATCGTTTCGGGTGAAGTTGTAAGGAAAGAAGTTAACCTGAACAGGTTCATGTAATAATCGATTGTAAATAGTACATTTGCAAAAAATTAAACGGCTGCTTGCCGTAACCTATTATAATGCTCAACATACATAATTTATCGGTTTCGTTTGGCGGAACCTATCTTTTTGAAGAAGTAACATTCCGTCTTGGAGCCGGCGACAGGGTAGGTCTTGTCGGAAAGAATGGTGCAGGAAAATCAACAATGCTGAAAATACTCTCAGGAGATATCGCTCCCGATTCGGGTGTAATCGCTACGGAGAAGGAAGTGAAAATAGGTTTCCTGAGGCAGGATATCGATTTCGTAAAAGGCCGTACAGTTCTTGATGAAGCCTACCAGGCTTTTGAAGAAATAAAAGCCGCTGAGGCGAAAATCGAAAAGATTAACCACGGGTTGACTACCCGTACCGATTACGAAAGTGAGTCCTATTCCAAACTTATTGAGGATCTTGGCGATGTAACACACCATTACGAGATACTGGGCGGCTACAACTATGTTGGTGATACCGAAAAGATACTTTTAGGGCTCGGCTTTAAGCGTGAAGATTTTGACAAGTTAACTGATACCTTCTCGGGTGGGTGGCGTATGCGTATTGAACTTGCCAAGCTGCTCCTTCAAAGCAATGACGTACTCCTGCTGGATGAGCCTACCAACCACCTCGATATAGAGAGTATCATCTGGCTGGAATCCTTCCTGCGGACCTATCCCGGTGTGGTGATCATTGTATCGCACGATAAGATGTTCCTTGATAATGTAACGAACCGTACCATTGAGATATCGCTGGGTAAGATATACGATTTCAATAAGCCTTATACGCAATACCTCGACCTCCGCCATGAGATAAGGGAAAAGCAGCTGGCTACACAGAAAAACCAGGAGAAAAAGATCGAGCAGACCGAAAAGCTTATCGAGAAATTCAGGGCAAAGGCCTCAAAGGCTTCCATGGCGCAGTCGCTTATCAAAAAGCTCGATAAGGTTGAGCGTATTGAAGTGGATGAAGACGATAATTCGGTTATGTCTATATCATTTCCTGTTTCCATTACCCCTGGCAGGGTAGTGGTAGAAGCGGAACACGTAACCAAGAATTACGGTGATAAGACCATCCTTAAAGATATCGGCCTTTTGGTTGAGCGTGGGAGCAAAATTGCTTTTGTGGGTCAGAACGGGCAGGGAAAATCGACTTTTATAAAAGCGATCACGAAAGATATAGATTACGATGGAAACATAAAACTGGGTCACAACGTACAGCTTGGTTATTTTGCGCAAAATCAGGCAGAATACCTGAATGGAGAAATTACCTTGTTGGAAACCATGGAAAACGCAGCTACAGATACCAATCGCTCCAAAGTACGCGATATGTTAGGCGCATTCCTTTTCAGGGGGGACGATGTTGAGAAAAAGGTAAAAGTGCTTTCGGGGGGCGAAAGGAACCGGCTGGCACTTTGTAAATTACTTTTGCAGCCCATCAATGTACTGGTAATGGATGAACCTACCAACCACCTTGATATCAAATCCAAGAATGTGCTCAAGGCTGCCTTGCAAAAGTTTGAGGGTACGCTGTTGCTTGTATCTCACGACAGGGATTTCCTGCAGGGGATGGCAAATACGGTTTACGAATTCAAAGATCAAAAGATAAGGGAATACCTGGGTGATATCAATTTCTATCTGGAGCAACGCAATATGCAGAATATGCGTGAGGTGGAGAAACGCGATGTTATTAAGGAAGCTCCTAAAGCAGCCCCGAAACAGCAGGTGTCTTACGAAGATCAGAAAAAAAACAAAACACTTCAAAATCGCCTGAGCAAAATTGAGAGCCAGATACAGGAGATTGAAAAAGGAATACAGAAAGATGATCGTGCCCTGGCAGAGCATCCTGACAAGCTGATGAGTGATTCGTCGTTTTTTTCAGCCTATGAAAATAAAAAGAAAGAACTGAATGCCCTGATGGAAGAATGGGAAAAGGTTCAGGAGGAATTGGAAGGATAGCAAAATCCCCCGCATTGCGGGGGATTTTCGTTTACTTGTCGGTCTTAATCTCTACTTCTTTCTTTTTGTTGGTAATCGTTACATTGTTTTTCTTCTCACCATCCTTACTCTTTACACTTACACCATCTTCACCGATACTAATCGAAGTACCATCTTTTTCTTCCTCAGTAGTGGTAGTGGTTGTAGTTGTTGTTGTGTTCGGAGTTGTTTGGGGCTGCGGTGCGGGTTCTGGTGCCGGGTTTTCAACCGGAGGAGGTGTTACCGGCGGAACCGGTTCTTCTTTTTTCTTGCAGGAAGCCATCATCAATAGGGCCAGTCCTGCCATTACGATCGTTTTTTTCATAATTACATAGGTTATTAAAGCATACTGAAATTAACAAATAGTAAATTTATTTTATTTAAAACTTTCATAAAGTTAACTGATTAAACCTATGCGCCTGGAATGCTCAATCGCTTCACTGCTGTTTTTGAAATAACAAGCCTCTACGCCCATCGATTCAATATTCTTTATAGCGGCTACCGCTTTTGCCTTTTTATGGCTGCCTGTTTGACGGATGTATACCGCCTTTACTGTAAGGGGAAATATCTTGCAGACATCTTCATACAAAAAAGGATCCTGCTGGGAGTCGTCACCCAAAAGGGTGTATTGCAGATGCGGATAAAATTCGAGAATGTGCTTGATCTTGTCAAACTTATGATTGTGGTCGCCGCGACCGGTCACGAAGAAATCCATGAGGCTGGTCTTAATGTCTTTCAGCAATAGCACGGCACGGGGAAGTTCGTGCTTTTCAATAAACTTTACAATAAAGCTGTACAGATTCCATTCGCTGCTCGATACATAAAAGAATGCGTTAGTTTCTTCCTTGGTATTGCGCCCGGAGGTGCTGAGTGCCTGGTAATGCGGCACCACATCATCGAATATCTTGCGCTTATTGATGTTCTTCCACAAAAGGATATAAAGCTTCTTAAAGGCATTCCGCGTATGCGAAACGAGGAAAGTGTCGTCTATGTCAGAAATAAAGCCCAGAGTGCCCTCATAAGGCCGTATATAAGTACCCTTCTCCCGAATCTCTTCGCCTTCATGGAAAATGCTTACATAATAATCTGTCCAACCGTAATCAATACCTTCTTTTATAGGGATGCAGAATTTAAAATAACCATCATCCAAAGCTTTGGTGTGTATCTTCATACCATTATGTTCAAGATATACATCGGCATTGGGAATGGTTTTAATACGGAACATCTGTATGATCGACCTCGCATTCTTAAAACGCTTTTTTTCAAATTCATAATCGCCTGCCGTATTAGGCCGGAATACGTGGCCGAATACGATTAGCTCCTGTTCGTTCGCATAACCGCGGTAAAGTTTTAAAACGGGCTTCATGAAAATTTATAAATTTGATAAGATGTTAAGCATTTCATTTTTTCTAAATTTAATAAAAAAATCACGATGGACCCCCTAAAGAAATGTTTATTGATTGTTAATCCTATAGCCGGGGGCAACGATAAGACCGAATTGGTAACAGCTGCCCGAGACTATGCCTCTGAAGAAGGTATCGAACTCATAGAATACGAAACCACAGGTAAAGATGATGAAAAAGTAATTCGGGAATTGCAGAAAGAGCATAAACCGGAAAGGGTTTTGGTAGCCGGGGGTGATGGTACTGTAAAAATGGTCGGCGAAGCTATCGGGCATGAAGATGTAGTGATAGGTATACTTCCCGCGGGATCTGCCAACGGGCTTTCTGTTGACCTGAATCTTCCCAATGATATCAACGAGAATCTCAGAATAGCTTTTCACGGCAATGTTATGGAGATGGATATGGTATGCATCAACGACAGGAAAAGCCTCCACCTGAGCGACATCGGCGTAAATGCCGAACTTATACGGAATTATGAGGGTAGTAAAATACGCGGTAAACTCGGGTATGCGCTACAGGCGATCAGTACCTTAACCGACCTTGACCCACCCTTCCATGTAAAGATTGAAGCCAATGGCAAAACAATAGAGACTGAAGCCCGAATGGTAGTTATGGCCAATACACAGCGCTATGGTACAGGTGTTACCATAAACCCTGTCGGCAAGATGGATGATGGTAAATTCGAGATCGTTATATTAAAGAGCATGGATGTTTTTCTTATTGCGAAGATAATCGCCGGGAAGATACCGTTGGACAGCGAAGAGGATGTCGAGATTATCTCCACCGAAAAAGCGCTGATTACGACAAGTGTGCCGGTACCCTTTCAGGTGGACGGTGAATATTGCGGTGAAGAGAGTAGGCTGAATGTAGCTATCCTGCACAAAGAAATGAAAGTAGCTGTACCATTGAACGTTACTTAAAAGGGCTTCGCTCTTTCCATTCCACTTGAGGGTCAAAATAAGGAAACAGCTTTGACATAAACGCGTTTAATGCCGGTGTGGTATGCTTTATCATGCCATATACTTCTTCCGCTTTTGCGCCCACGGAACTTTTTATTTCCATTGCCGAACGTGCGAAAATAACATGCTTAAACTGCTTTTTGATGGCGTAGCTTACCATGTCGTACAGCATATTGAGGTAAAGCATCTTCTCCTTCTGGATGCTGTCGTCATAGCCCAGAAAGTAGGTGTCCATGTCCGGGCCGTTTTTAATAAGGGTGTTGAATCCTACAAGCTTTCCTTCAAGGAAATAGCCATAGAACAGGAAGTCATCACCGAGGTGTCTTTTAAAAACTTCAAAATGGTCTTTCGGCAGGTGAAAGGTATTAAAGGAGGCATTGCCGGCCACTGTCATATACAATTCGTGAATTCTTTCCTGGCGGGCTTTTATCTCGTCGGCATCCAGCTTTCGTTTCTCTATGCCTTCCGCTTTCTTGCGGGCACGGTTGTATTGCGTCCGGTATTTTGTATTCAGGTCGGCGAGGTAATCCTCTATGCTGTGCCAGTTTTCCCGTATAGTAAAGATCATATTGGGCTGGGTGCAGAATTGGTAATACCCCTTAAATCCCGCAGCCTTGAAGTCAGGAAGTTCCTCACGGTTAAAATCCTTGATCGACAGCAGGTTAATAAAAACACATATTTTACGGTATATCTTTCTAAGCTGGCTAAGAGCCTTATGTAGAAGAGCAATACCTTCGGTCTGGGGTATTGAGCCATCCAGCAGGTAGGCATTTTGGCCTGTGAGCATATTATTGCCGATAACAAGTACATGCGCAGAGAATTTCGTGAAGACATAATCTTTCAGCGAATACCTTTTCTTCTGCTCAACAAAGGTATTCACGCGGCTCAGGTTGATATACTGTGCCAGCGCGATGCCGCATAGTGAACCATCACGGTAAAGGCCGATAAAGTGGCATTCCATATTTTCGGGAGACGATTGCTCAAGGACAGACAGGTACTTTCGTGAAAGAAAGGTGTTCTTTTCAGCGATCGTATCCCATGCTGCCGGAAGTGCCTCTGCGGTTTTGAAAATAGTAAAAGAAAAATTTTTGTCCAAAGTTTTTGTTTCACAAGACCCCCCAAAGATAGTAAAACCTCCGGGAGCTGTGTTGCTTTTGCATAATGATATATTTATTCCCATACTAAAAGGTCAACTCATATAGTTATTTGGCAATGCCCAATGTTTTTAGTTACGCAGGTACCTGATAAATTGCCATAGTTTTCGCTCCTTCAGATAGTGAAGACTCGATTCATTTGCGTACGCTTCCCGCTCAAAACTAATATTGCGGTACGCTGTTTTTGCATCTTTATACCTGAGACGATTGATGCAGTATTCTGTTACATACCAAATGTAAAATGGCAGTATCAGTAATTCGATCTGCTGGCGGAGGTGGATTCGTTCGTGGTTAATGAGCCGGGTATTCTCCTTCATCTTTTGGTCGTGTATAAAGATGAACGGGAAGATAGCCATGGCGGCATAGCCTTTCGGGACGAGATATTTGGAGGTGATTATCATTACAGTAACGAAAGAAATCCTTGTCAATCCGCAAAATCCGCGTGATCCGTGTTCCTTTTTCTATTTATTTTGAATTTAGATCAACAATAAATGTAAAGTTCCTAAATTTGCGCATATGACTGGGCAAAATTTAGGAAATAAATTGACCGAAGGCGAAGATTACTATCTTACGCCCGAAGGTTACAAGGTATTTACCGAGGCATTCCACCTCAAACGCGGGTACTGCTGCAAAAGTGGCTGCCGCCATTGCCCGTACGGATTTGACAAACGAACAGGAACCAATAGAAAATAGCGAACTAGTCGCAGTCTCAGTTCCCATTTATGTAAGGCATGTCACTTCGAGCGCAGTCGAGAAGTATGCACTTCGACTGCGCTCAGTGTGACACAAAATAGCGACCAAACGACAAACTCAAGAAAATGACATTCCACGAACAGATACAGGAAGGCATCCCTTCCGTTTTACCACAGCCGAAGCCTTATGAAACCGACATCAACCATGCTCCCAAGCGCAAGGAAATACTGACTCCCGAAGAAAAGAAACTGGCGCTTCGCAACGCATTGCGTTACCTCGAGCCGCAGCACCATGCCGAACTCGTAAAGGAATTCAGCCATGAGCTGGAAACCTACGGGCGTATTTATATGTACAGGCTTCGTCCGGATTACCGGATGTATGCAAGGCCAATAGATGAATATCCCGGAAAAAGCGAGCAGGCCAAAGCCATTATGCTCATGATCCAGAATAACCTGGACTATGCCGTGGCACAGCACCCGCATGAATTGATTACGTATGGCGGAAATGGTGCCGTGTTTTCCAACTGGGCGCAGTACAGGCTGACGATGAAATACCTGAGCGAGATGACCGATGAGCAGACACTTGTGATGTACTCCGGGCACCCGATGGGACTGTTTCCTTCGCATAAGGAGGCACCAAGGGTAGTAGTGACCAACGGAATGATGATACCCAACTACTCCAAACCGGACGACTGGGAGAAATTCAACGCGCTGGGCGTAACGCAATACGGGCAGATGACGGCGGGGAGCTATATGTACATCGGACCACAGGGAATTGTACATGGTACAACCATTACGGTACTGAACGGCGGGCGTAAAATTTCCAAAAACGGCGAAGGGCTGGAAGGGAAAGTATTCGTAACCTCCGGACTTGGCGGTATGAGTGGCGCTCAGCCCAAAGCAGGCAACATTGCCGGCTGCATCACCGTTTGTGCCGAGGTCAACCCAAAAGCCGTACACACACGCCATTCGCAGGGATGGGTGGATGAAGTGGTAACCGATATTAATGAGCTCGTGAAAAGAGTTCATTCGGCGAAAGCCAATAAGGAAGTGGTATCAATCGCTTATCAGGGTAATGTGGTAGACGTTTGGGAAAAATTCGACAGACAAAATATTTATATCGACCTGGGCAGTGACCAAACCTCGCTCCATAATCCGTGGGCAGGCGGGTATTACCCGGTGGGGTTATCTTTGGAAGAAGCCAACGCCATGATGGCGGATAATCCGGACCAGTTTAAAGAAAAAGTACACGCGTCGCTGCGCAGGCAGGCAGATGCCATCAATAAGCATACGGCAAAAGGGACCTATTTCTTTGATTATGGTAACGCCTTCCTTTTGGAAGCTTCCCGCGCGGGTGCAGATATCATGGCGGCCAACGGTATCGACTTTAAATACCCGAGCTACGTGCAGGACATCATGGGGCCAATGTGCTTTGATTATGGCTTTGGCCCGTTCCGATGGGTATGTGCATCGGGCAAGCCGGAAGATTTGGCTAAGACCGATGCCATTGCCGCGGGAATCCTGGAAGAAATGGCAAAGACCGCGCCCAATGAGATTAAGCAGCAGATGCAGGACAATATAAAATGGATACGCGGCGCACAGGAAAATAAGCTGGTTGTAGGCTCGCAGGCGCGTATATTATATGCCGATGCCGAAGGCCGTATCAATATTGCAAGGGCGTTTAACGAAGCCATTGCGAAAGGAGAAATAGGAACAGTAGTACTGGGCCGTGACCACCACGATGTGTCGGGAACCGATTCGCCTTACCGTGAAACATCAAATATTTATGACGGTTCGCGCTTTACAGCCGATATGGCGATACACAACGTTATCGGCGACAGCTTCCGCGGGGCTACGTGGGTGAGCATCCACAATGGCGGCGGCGTGGGCTGGGGTGAGGTAATTAACGGGGGATTTGGTATGGTTCTTGATGGTTCGTCAGATGCATCAAGGCGCTTGGAATCAATGCTTTTCTGGGATGTGAATAATGGTATTGCAAGGCGTAGCTGGGCCAGGAACGATGAGGCGATCTTTGCCATAAAGCGCGCCATGGAAGCACAGCCGCTGCTGAAAGTTACCCTCCCGAATAAAGTAGACGATACCTTACTGTAGCATCGGAAAGAAGGGCTGATTCAGGCCATGGTGCAATTGCTATGAACTATTAATCCTTCTATTATGAAAACAGTAAAATTGCTATCGTTGCTATTTATTACCGCACTCACGGTTTCGTGCAGTTCGGTACGGGTGTCATCAGACTATGATGAATCGGTTGATTTCAACCAGTATAAAACTTATGGTTACCTGAAAGACGGTATCGACAAGGCCGAAATATCCGATCTCGACAAGAAACGGATCATGCGTGCCATTGATGCCGAACTCCAGAAGAAAGGCTTTACCAAAAGCGAAAAGCCGGCAATGTTGGTAAACATTTTTACCAAAGCCCGTAAAGAAGTAGACGTAAACCGATGGGGCGGCTACTACGGAATGGGTTGGGGCGGTTGGGGTCCCGGATGGGGCTGGGGCGGCCCGTGGGGCTGGGGCGGTAACTACGCTTCTGTATCCACATCCACCGAAGGTACACTTTATATCGACTTTATCGATTCTTCAAAAAAAGAACTGGTATGGCAGGGTATAGGGTCGGGAGTGCTGACCCAAAACCGCGACAAGAAGCAGGAACGCATCAATGAGTTTGTAGCTGAGATCATTGCGCAGTTTCCGCCAAATAAAAAGTAAGCTATATTCTTTTAAATTTAGTCCGTTAGCAATAACGGACTTTTTTGTTTTATTTCTCGAACTGTTTCAAAAATTCCGGGTACCATGTGTCAATTTTTTTACCGGGATGTTGTGAACGGGTTTTTAAAAGGTTCTCAATGAATATATTCATTTTCGGAAAGCCCCGTTCAAACATGATTTCGGTAATATCTTTAATCACCTTATCCGATATAGCCAGGTCATACTGATCTTTGCAATACAGCACGAATACACCATAGGTCATATATTCATTAAAAACATTTACAGGTGTAGGATATGCAAAAGTTCCTTCTGCATTTTCATTTACCCATATTTTCCTGTCAGCAAAAATCCGATTCACAGTTTCCTTGTTCGCCTCTGTAGGAGCGCCCACATAATTGTGGTCAATTTCAGTAAACATCACTCTTGTGTTCAATAATTCATTGTCCAATGCTGTAAAATTTGGATAATGATCTACAGGAGGAAGATTCATGTGGATTAAAGAGAAGTTATTGTTGTTGAATTCCCCCGTATAGTTCAATCCGTTAATTAGGGGAGAGCATAGAATGATGTAGCTGTTTCTTTTTGTTTCAAAATTATTTTCGAGCCATTTCCATTGTTTACCAAGGTTAGCATTTTTCTCATAGTCTGAGATAATACCCGAATAAAATTGCTTGTGGTCGGAATAGAATTTTCTGAAGTTAGATTTTTTGGCGAATTTTTCTATCTCATCCTTATATATGGTAATGGGATTTTTATCGATCTTCATGTTTGCTACACCGGTAGCCGGAAAAATGAAAACCTCACTTTTTACAAGTTTATTACCTTTGAAATTATAAGAGATAGCGTTACCCGTAAGAAAAATATAATTATAAGGAGAGGAAACCATTAGCGAATCAAAGGTTTTGATGATATTTTCATTTTCATAGGGTTTAAAATGGTTTCGTACATCCTGATAATACTGGCCCTGCTGCTGCACCATATCATCATTCTCTTTGCCTGTGTTTGTAATGGCAACCATAATTTGAATCAACTCCTTAACTTCGTTGATTTCAATTTTATACTTCCCCTGATTCTCTTTTTTATAGTGTTCCGAAAAATTTACTTTTTCCTGTGAAAAACAACAGAGTGAAATTAATATGAATAAGGTTGATATTGTTTTTTTGTCCATGATCCTTCTGATTATTATATGATTTACAGGATTAGCAATACTATCCATAATTCAGGTTAATTCTAAAAACGGCGGCTAATGTACAAAAGTCTCCTGAAAAATAATTATTACTCCGTATACTAAACAATGCTATAGTTTAGTTCTGTATATACTGTTTTATTACTGTTATTTCAATTATTACTTTGTTTCTGTTGAAAGCCGCGGCCATTTGGCCGCGGCTTTTGCATTTGGGTAAAAAACCTTGCTTTTTGTGTAATGTAAGCAGGAATAGTAATGAAATTAAAATATAAATTTTACGTTTTAATATTGTTAAGTGAGAAATTCGTAATTTTACGAAGTAACAAATGTTTGAAATATGGACGCGACTATCCAAAGCAACCCTTTAATCGACAGGCTTCCGCACCACCTGAGGCAGTTTATAAAACCTCAGGACTATAGTGAATACACCCCAATCAACCAGGCGGTGTGGCGTTATGTTATGCGCAAAAATGTAGACTACCTGAGCAGGGTGGCGCACAGTTCGTACCTTGACGGGCTTAAGAAGACCGGTATCGAGATCGACAATATCCCAAGCATGTATGGAATGAACAGGATACTGAAAGAGATCGGTTGGGCTGCAGTAGCGGTAGACGGTTTTATCCCGCCAAATGCGTTCATGGAATTCCAGGCCTATAATGTGCTGGTTATTGCTTCAGACATTCGCCAGCTCGAGCATATTGAATACACGCCAGCACCCGATATTATCCACGAAGGGGCAGGCCACGCGCCCATAATAGCTAACCCCGAATATGCCGAATACCTTAGGCGTTTTGGCGAAATAGGCTGCAAGGCTATATCGTCGGCACGCGATTATGAAATATATGAGGCCATCAGGCTTTTATCGATACTAAAGGAAGCCGAGGGCACACCGCAGGACGAAATTGACGCTGCCGAAAAACGCGTGGACGAATTGCAAAACGAAGTGGCTGATCCGTCTGAAATGGCGCTGATCCGTAACCTGCATTGGTGGACCGTGGAATACGGGCTTATCGGTACGGTTGAAAATCCTAAAATATATGGCGCCGGATTGCTATCCTCTATTGGGGAAAGCGCCTGGTGCATGACGGATAAAGTTAAGAAAGTACCTTATGATATTGAGGCGGCTTACCAGAGCTTTGATATCACCAAGCCCCAGCCCCAGCTGTTTGTAACACCTGATTTTGCACACCTCAGTCTGGTGCTCGAAGAGTTTGCCAACAAAATGGCGCTGCGTACGGGTGGGCTTTCGGGAATAGAAAAGCTTATTACATCAAAAGCGTTGGGAACAGTTGAGTTCAGTACCGGATTGCAGGTATCGGGCGTGTTTACCAATGTGATAGAAAACGAGGGCAAGCCGGTTTATATTCAAACTACGGGTAAAACAGCATTGTCGTACCGAGAGAAAGAGCTTGTTGGCCACGGAACCGAATATCACGCGGAAGGCTTTGGCAGCCCGGTAGGCAAGCTTAAAGGCATCAACCTGGCAATTGAAGATATGAGTCCGCGCGACCTGAAAGCCTACGATATCTATGAAGGTGAAAGAGTAACACTCGAATTTGAAGGAAATATTACAGTAAGCGGTGAGATCATAACCGGTACGCGAAACCTGCAGGGCAAGATCATTATTATCAGCTTTAAAGACTGTACCGTAACACATGGCGATACCGTACTCTTCCAGCCGGAATGGGGTATTTACGATATGGCTGTGGGCAAGAAAGTAACTTCTGCCTTCTCTGGTCCTGCAGATGTAAACAGTTTCGACCTGATTACGCACGTGCCGTCCAGCAAGACCATTAAGGCTAAAAAATCTCCTGAAAGGGAAGAGTTGGAAAGCCTGTATCTCAATATCCGCAACATAAGGGAAGGCAAAGGACAAACACTTAGCATAGCCGAAACCTTTGCCAGGGTAAAAGAAAAGCATTCCAACGACTGGCTGCTTGCGATAGAGATGGTTGAATTGCTTCATCAAAGCAAAGACAGCCTGCTAGCTGAAGTAATGATGTACCTTGATGCACTTAAAAAGAAACGTCCTGCAGTCGCCCATCTTATTGATGGGGGCCTGGAACTTATATTTGAAAAAGAAAAAGCAGTCTAGTTGTATTACGGAATTGCCTCGGGGTGTTATTTCAGGTGAAATGGAGTGTCGCCGGGAAATGGCAAGATGCTTTGAGGCAATTTTTGTATTTAAAATATAGCCTTATCCATACCTTCATTGGTGGTCATCGGCTGGCCGTTGTAACGCAGTGTCCATCCCATGGTATTGGTGAGGATCAGTATCTTGCTGAGTTCGCTCACCAAGCGATTCTGCGCATTGCTTTTTAGCGTCGACTTTTCAACCTTTTTGGCAATACTCTCCCGTACCTGCCTGTTGATCTTGTTATAGTCTTCCCCATCAAATTTATTAAAGCCGTTTTGTTCAATGTCATAATATTTAAGGTCGGGATTTATCGTGATCTCTTCTTTCGGGATATTCAGTATCGTGATCGTTTTGGTAGCCTCGTCTACATCATACTGTACCTTGCTGAGGTCGTAAGCCACGGTCACTTCGGCATTCACGATCACAATAGCCTTTTTCTGGGCATCAAACAGGTTCAGGAATCCTTTCTTAGTGTCCTTGTAGGTCAGCACTTCGCTAAAGCTGCCTTCGGTTACCACCAGCTTGCCTACATTGCGTATCTGTTCCTGTATCAGGGCGCTCTCTTCAATCACTGTCGTATTTCCATCCTTAAATTCGCAATAGCGGAACAGCAGGATGATAAACCCGATCGCAATAATGCCCAACAGTGCCTTCCTCACCATGTTTTTGTTTTAAAGTTAGGAATAACCTGTAAGAATATGTGTTATAATTAGCTTAAAGTTGCTCGTCCGGGATCTTCAGCCATCAGCGATACCATCAATCAAATGATATTATTCTGCCTTGCTTTCTCTACTGCTTCCATTTTATTGTGCACCTGCAGTTTGGCGTAGATGTTCTCGATGTGTTTACGGACCGTACCGGCCGAGATGAATAGATTATCGGCTATAAGGCCATAACTCAGGCCCTTGCTCAGTTGCTCCAGTACTTCTGTTTCGCGGGTGGTAAGTGCTATAGCTGTACTTGTAGCTGTACTGCGCTGTTCCGGTGGGTTGCGCAATAATTTGAGGGTTTTTAGCGCTATCGACGGCGTCATGGCGGCCCCACCTTCGAGTGTTTCAAGTATACCCTGATGCAATTCGGCCGACTTTACTTCTTTTAGCAGGTATCCATCGGCGCCGGCTTTTATGGCATCGAATATCTTTTCATCATTATCAAAAATGGTGAGCATAATAATCTTTATCTGCGGATAGCGTGCCTTAACGGCATGAGTAGCCTCAATGCCATTCATTTTTGGCATTTCAATATCCATCAGTATCACATCGATGTTATGGTTTGCCTCCAGTTTTTCAAGAAGTAGCTGCCCGTTGGCCGCGGTAATGCGGCAGGCCAAATCCTCATAAAGCGATATCTTTTCAAGAATGGCTTTCTGCAAAAATACATTGTCCTCGGCAATGGCGATCTTTATCATATTTATGCGGTTTGGTTGTCCTGTTTACACGGAAGTGTGATGTTGATAACAGTGCCCTTTCCGGGTGCCGATTCCAGGCTGTAACTACCGTTTATAGTCTCCATGCGTTTTTCCATATTGGTAAGCCCGTTTCCGTGGATTGTTGCAAGCGGATCAAAGCCGTTACCATCATCTGCTATAGTAATGCGCACCATGCTACTATGCGGGGCGATAGCAATAGCTACATTTCCCGCTCCGGAATGCCTGATGCAGTTGTTTACGGCTTCCTGTAGCGCCCGGTACACGTTCATGCCTTCCAGCGATGTAAGCATTATAGCATCCAGCGATTCGTCAACAGTAAATGAAAAGTGTATATCTTCCCGCGCTTCCCTTGCTTTTTCAATAAAATTAAAGATGCGGCCCTTCAGGTTTTCAAAAGAAATATCCTTAGTATTCATGGCCCAGATGGTATCGCGCAGTTCGAGTATTGTGTCACGGGTAAAAGCACTGATGCTGTTCAGCCTGTTGGCAATGGCCGGGTTTTCGATATGGTACGCGTCGTTAATATTGTCTACCGAGGAAATAATAAATGTCAGTTGCGAGCCGATGTTGTCGTGCAGGTCTTTAGATATTTCCAGCCTTTGCTGCTGCAGCCTGTTTTGTGTCTCGATCTGGCTAAGGGCTTCTTTAAGGCTGAATTCCTGACGCATCTGGCTGTTTTTCAGTTTCTGTTGGCGGTATACCAGCCACGCGACTATAAGCGAAAATACCACTACAATACTAAGAATGATAAGCTGTGTATTTCTTCGGCGCACTTCGGCCTGTTGGATAAGCAGCTCTTTCTCTTTTTTTTCAGTCTCGTATTTTTTCTCAAGTTCCATAGCCTCACCAAAAATACGGTCTTTCATTTTTACGCCCATGGTAGCCTTATACTGATCTAGGTGGTATTGGGCACTGTCGGGCATATTCAGGGCGCCATATAGCGGTACAAGGTCGAGGTGGAGGCGTTCGGTTTCGCGGCGATCCATTTTCTTCATGGCACCAAGTGCCTGCAGGTAATACTCTTTTGCTTTCCCTTCCTGTTTTAGTTTAGCATAGGCAATGCCCAGCCCGTTATTAATTTTAGCAAGGTCAAAGTCCGACCGCACTCCCTTGGCCAGTGCCAGGCTCTTTTCGAAAAAGGGAATTGCTTCCTTTGGCTTTTCCTGAGCGTTATACAAAAAGCCGAGATCCATATAAGCGGTAGAAGCTATGGTAGGGTCGTTCTCTCCCAGGCCAATTTGCAGGGCGTTATTGTAATAGTTTTCCGCTTCAGGATAGCGCTCCTGCATTTTGCAAAGATTGCCAAGGTTTACATATACCATTGCCAGCTGTATTTTCTGGTTGGTGGCTTTTCGGTATTCGGCTACCTGTGTATAGAGCTTTTCAGCCTGCGTATAGTTGCCCATCTTTTCATAAAGAAGCCCCATGTTGTTGCGTAGCAGGTCGATTTTCTTATTGTCTTTTTTGGTTTCAAAGTAGGCGAGTGCCTGCGTATAGTTTGCCATAGCGCTATCGCGCTGGCCAATGCGTTCGTATATAACGCCAAGGTTGCTCATAGTGCCCGCGATCCCCGCTTCGTCTTTTAGTTTCCGGCGAATCTTCAGGCAGGTGAGGTAATTTTGGTACGATGCGTCTATATCTCCTTTATTGAGGTATACGGCTCCCAGATCGGAATATACCTGTGCCACAAGTTTGTCATTGCCCAGTGTTTTACCCAGCGTGAGGGCCTTTTTTCCGTAATGAAGGGCTGAGTCGATAGAAACATTGGCATAGTACCAGGTGAGGTCGCTGTAAATCGAAGCCTTTCGTTCGTTGGCAACACCTCTCGAAAGTTCGGCTTTTAGCGTATCAATTATTTTATGGGGATTTTGTGCATGGCAAATCGAAAAGGCAAGCAACAGAAAGGGAAGTAATTTTTTTACCATGCGCCGTAAATTTTGGATTAAATATAAGTATTTTAGGTTAAATCATTTAGCCCTGCCTTTTTTCTTTCCGGATGACGCGTCGAGGAATTCGCGGGTAAGCCCGGCTACATCATTTATAAGAATAGCCCCGGCTTTCTTCATCGTTATGTCCAGTTCGTCCGACAGCCTTTCCTGAAGTGCCCCTGTACGATTCTGTTCGTTTATGTAATCGATCATCCTGTACAACGATGCAATGGTTTTCCGGTGCAGCATTATCGAGATCCTGACCTTATAGATGAGGATGCCGATAAGCACGAGCAGGATGATATTGATAAGCAGCAGAAGGATTTCGATTTCCATAATCTTAGTTAATAAGAAGGGAAACACGGCTTTCACCGCATTTCCCCTGTCGCAACCAACAAATTAATTGAAAAAAATACACATATTAGTTAGCAAATACCCCACGGAATTTACCATTTGTTACGCTTTTGCTTTGCGAGCAGTTGTCGTCATTCTTTCCTGTAAAAGTAAAAGTGCCTTCGATCTTGGTATCACTGTAGTGTGTTACTTTAAGCTCTCCGGTAGCGCCGCTGCAATCTGCGTTGCTGCTAAATGCGGTTTCAGTGGCAGTTTCAAAGAAAGCGACTACATTGTCCGATTGCGGCCCTACATCATACGTACCTGTAGCGGTAACATCGGTAAAGGTTATAACCATTGAGTTGGTATTGGCGCTTGTTGCGGTTATCGTAATAAAAGTCTGGTCGCCAATAGTTTGTTTTGTGGCATTCGCTGCATTAAAGCCCTGCTGTGAAAGTGTTTCGAAGTTACTGCCGCCTACATTCGCGCTGATGTAAGTGCCACTGGGAGTGTTGCCACCGCCTGTGCTTCCGTCAGTGTCATCGCTGCAAGAAGTTAATAGTGCTGTTGCTGCCATTAAGGCCATTGCTGTTTTGTAAAATGTTTTCATGATAATTAAGTTTTAATTTTGTTCGACAAAGATTTAAAAAAGCGATACGCTGTTCAATACGATGAGTTGCGTATATTTTGTTAGTGTATGTATACGTTCAGCACATTCTCATCATTATTTTCAAACGGAACCGCTACGGTGCCTGCAGAAAGGTTAAAGAGATACGATTTCGATTTGGCATATCCTTCCCCGGTAACGGTCAGTATCCCCCTGTCAGAATCTGCAGCCATGGCCAGATGATAGGAAAGCCATCCGCCGGACAGGCCTGTTATTACTGTTATATCAGAAGAGGTGCGTGTAGTCATGTTGATGACCCTTACCTTCAGATCGGCTCCTTCCTCATAAGGTATCACCGCGCGTTTACTATCAGCAGTAAATACGCCACTACCTACACCATATTCATCAATTCCGGAAAACAGTTCGCTATGATAAAGGCTTCCTGCACCGTTATCGCCGGTACGGTCTATTATCTGAACCGCAGGGCTATTGCTTCCGGCGACAGGCTTTAATAGAAAGTAACTCATGTCAGTTGTTACATCGGCCACGTTATATTGGCCTTGCAGTGTCTGTAAATTCGAGCCATCGGCATTTACGGTATGCAGTTTCCGGCTCATATCAGGCCAGTAGGTCTCCTCCACAAAAAAGATGTTGTTGTTGCTGCAAAACCTTATTGCTCCGAACGATATACTGGTATCTGCCGCTTCATAAGCAATATGGTCACCCGTACCGTCGGCATTCATAACACGTATCTGCCGCGTGCTTATAAGATCGGGCGAAAATGAGGTTGTCTGATAGTCCCCATACGCTATTTTGCCGGCATCGGGACTGATGGAGAGGCTGCTAAAATAACTGCTGGTGTTGGTAAGCCGGTTAAGCGTAACTTCGGGATTTGTGCCGGTTTCGGTCATCCTGATCACTTTGGCAGTGTCAATGGCGACTAACAATAGTTCGCCGGACTGAGGCGGAACAGGTTCGGGATTGGAAGAATCTTCGCTGCTGCAGGATGCCATAAGCCCTGCCGTGATGCATACTAATGCGGAAAAAAAATGGGTTGTTCTCATATAAATTGGTTTGCAAATTTTATGTTGCGAAGATGCAATTTGCGTTAAGCCAATTCAATACGGAGTTCTGCGTATATTAAAATGTAATATGAGGATATTTTTGCTGTAAAGCACCGATCTTTTTATCGATGTTGGCGAGAAATTCCCTGTGTTGTTGGGAGCCCGGGTTAAAAGAACGATGCTGAAGGCCTTTTTGTATGCTGTCTACAGTCTTCATGGTTTTCTGTGCTTCGGGAGCAATGCAGGCATCCGTAAAGCGCAGCCAGATGTAATCGATGGCCGTTTGGTTCGGGTGGATCATATCTTCGGCATAAAAGCGGTAATCACGAAGCTCGTCCATCATTATTTCGTAAGACGGGAAATAGATCCGGTTACGGGTTCCGTGTCCGGAATTTAGCGTTTCATGGAGGGCGGAAATAAGGTTCGCTTTACTGTGCTGGTTTTGTATAAAGCCATCTTTGATATGGCGTACGGGTGAAACTGTAAAAATAATTTGGGCATCCGGATTGTCCTTTTGTATTAGTGAGATGATGTTCTCAAGGCTTTCACGAATGGCCGCTACAGAAAGCAATTCTTTAGTGAATTCCTTTTGAGGTACTTTGTGGCAGTTGGTTACAAGTTCACTGCTGTGACTGTTTCGGTATACCCATGCCGTACCCAGGGTGATGATGAGGTGCGTTGCGCTTTTTATTTCGGCATTGGCCAATGAAACAGCTTCGTTAAGGTTGCCCAAAACCATCTCCTTATCCGGATGGCTGAGGTCGGAATGCGCATCAAAGCAATGCCAGCGCTCGTTATGGAAAAAAATATCGTCTTCGGTAAACGTTTTGCCATTTACAGCGAAGCCGATGAATTTCTCAAGGGCCGTCGGATGGAACAGTATGCCAAACGGGTTGGTCGTATTCCTGAATTTGAAGTAATCCAGCTTTTGCCCGATATTCACTGCAAAGCACGAACCCAAAGACACTATCCTGCTGTTATAATCCAGCGGATTATCACTTTTCGGGATGGGTATTGGGGTGGTAAACTGCATTAGGAATTATTCGTGGAAGTACTGAATTTTGTTTAAAAGTAATTGTGATTTAATAGAGGTACCATATCTGTACAGACCGGCTGTTTACCTGCTTCACGGCAGAAATAGGATAGTCTTTTGAATTATAGGTGTAGGTGATGCTGTAACCTTCTGTTCCGTTGGTATGGTTTGTGGAAGTTATATTGTTTACGCCGCCGTTCTGCCAGGCAATGTACAAAGGTGCGAGGCCGGTTGTGTTGAGTTGGGCATTATTACCGGCGTCAAAAGCATACGTCGAATTGCCGGCAGCCGATGTATAACCCGTAACATTTCCGTTGGCCGTAGTTACCGTAGCCTCACCGGCTAGTTCTGTCTGCGATTCGTGGTTGCCCGAAAACATAGCCAGCGAAACCGTACCATCCGCATTATAGGTATAAGCTGTTTTCATAGCTACAGGTTCTTCGGCGTTATACGTGAATACTCTCATGGTATCAATCCTTCCTTCCGTATCATATACAAAAGTTTCCCAACGTGCCACTGCTGTAGTGTCAGAGTACGCTACTTTTACAATTTGGTCGCGGTTATACGTAAATTCAGCCCTACGACCATCGCTGTAGGTGATATCGGTTAGCTTTGTACCGTCGTACTGGTAGTTCGTCATCAACAGGCTCCCGTCTTCGTTTTGTTCGATGATTTTCTGTAACAATACCGCATTACTTCCTGTAGCGGTTGACGTACTGTCGTCAGAACAGGATGTAAGTATAAGCAGGAAAAACGTTGCTGCGATGGTGAATATTTTTTTCATTGGTTGGGGTGTTGTTGTAATCAGTTGCAATATTATGAAAAACGCATTAAGAAGCAAGTTATTTTAGGAGGAAGTTAAAAGGCGTAAAGTCCCAGGTTTAAAAGTTTCACTTTGCAGTGTCATTACAATTCACAGTATGAAAAATAAACTTTACTATTGTAAAAATGGCAGGAATAGCAATCTTGCTTTCCTGCCACTTTAAGACTTTTGGCTTTACGATCTACCTGCCTACTTCACAAATTCCATAGCTGCGCTTAAAGCGTCATTAATGCCGCCCGGGTTCTTACCACCTGCGGTTGCAAAGAAAGGCTGCCCGCCGCCGCCACCCTGGATGTATTTACCGAGTTCGCGCACCACCTGCCCGGCATTGAAGCCTTTTTCGGCCACAAGCTCTTTGGAGATGTAGCAGGTAAGCATTGGCTTGTCGTCGGTTACGGTTGCCAGCACAAGGAAAAGGTTAGTGCCAATATTGCCCAGCTCGTAAGCAAGGTCTTTGGCACCATTAGCGTCAAGGTCAACCTGTTTGGCAAGGAACTGCACACCATTGATGTCCTGCAATTCATTGGCAAGGTCGCCTTTCAGGTTTTTGGCCTTATCGCGGAGTAGTGCCTCCAGTTGCTTTTTCAGCTTCGTATTTTCATCCTGCAACGATACCACTGCTTTCAGGGTATCCTGTGGGTTCTTTAGTACACTATTAATTTCTTCAAGCGATTTTTCCTGCTTTGCGAAATAGTCTTTAACCGCTTCGTTGGTGATGGCTTCGATTCGGCGTATCCCTGCCGCCACTGCGCCTTCGCTCACGATCTTGAAATACCATATATCGGCAGTGTTCTTTACGTGTATTCCCCCGCAAAGTTCCATGCTTTCGCCGAACTTGATAGCACGTACATTGTCACCGTATTTCTCACCGAATAATGCCATCGCACCTTCTTCCACCGCCTGTTTGAACGGTATGCTCCTGCGCTCGATAAGCGGTAGGTGCTCCTGTATGCGGGCGTTTACGAAATCCTCTACCTGTTGCAGTTCGGCATCGGTCACTTTTGAAAAGTGCGAGAAATCGAAGCGCAGGTAATTCGGGCTTACCAATGAGCCTTTCTGTTCCACATGCGTGCCAAGGATAGTCCTCAGCGCCTGGTGGAGCAGGTGGGTAGCCGAGTGGTTGCTTGCCGAATCGTCACGCAGCTTGTTATCTACCTTAGCGGTAAATGAAGCATTTACGTTTTCAGGCAGCTTCTTCGCAATATGCAGTATCAGGTTGTTTTCTTTCTTAGTGTCAAGGATGTCGATAGACTCATTGGCTGTAGCCAGAGTACCTTTATCGCCTACCTGTCCGCCGCCTTCCGGGTAGAAAGGAGTATTGTCCAAAACGATCTGGTACAGCACGCCGTCTTTTTTGGAGTCGACTTTACGGTAGCGGGTTATCTTAACTTCATTCTGTGTCTGGTCGTAGCCCACGAAAGTTTCTACATTGCCATCAACAAGCAGTACCCAGTCGTCCGTAGCCACTTCAGACGCGGCACGGGAACGGTCTTTTTGCTTTTGAAGCTCAGCATCAAAGTCGGCCTCGTTATAGGTCATTCCTTTTTCCTTCAGGATAAGTGCGGTAAGGTCTTTCGGGAAACCGAATGTATCGTACAGTTCAAATGCCTTGGCACCTGAAACTTCCTTTCCTTCTGTTTGCGCGATAACATTGTCCAATAGCTGAAGCCCCTGGTCAAGCGTACGCAGGAAAGAAGCTTCTTCCTCACGGATAACATTCGTTACCAAACCTTGCTGGTTCTTTATCTCCGGGAAGAACTCGCCCATTTGGCTGGCAAGTATAGCAACCAGTTCGTTAATGAATGGCTCCTTCTTGTCCAGGAAGGTAAATCCATAACGTATCGCCCTCCTCAATATCCTGCGGATCACATAGCCCGCGCCACCATTGCTTGGCAGCTGGCCGTCGGCAATGGCAAATGCTACGGCACGCACGTGGTCGGCGATAACGCGAATAGCGATGTTGGTCTTTTCTTCGGCATCGTTCGCAGCCTTAGAGTTGTATTTTGCACCCGTAAGGGATTCAATTTTTTCGATAAGTGGCATGAACACGTCGGTGTCGTAGTTGCTCGTTACATTTTGCAATACCATACAAAGGCGCTCAAAGCCCATACCTGTGTCTACATGCTGTGCAGGGAGTTTTTCCAAAGACCCGTCGGCCTTGCGGTTGAACTCCATAAATACGTTGTTCCATATCTCTACGACCTGCGGATGATCGTTGTTCACAAGGTCTTTACCCGGTACCTCCGCCTTTTCGGCGGCAGAACGGATATCCACGTGAATTTCCGAACATGGCCCGCACGGACCCTGGTCGCCCATTTCCCAAAAGTTGTCTTTTTTGTTGCCAAGCAGGATACGGTCTTCCGCAATAAGCGATTTCCAGATGTCATACGCTTCCTGGTCAAACGGTACGTTCTCTTCAGGGCTGCCTTCAAACACGCTCACATAAAGAATGTCCTTTGGTATTTTGTATACTTCCGTCAGCAGTTCCCACGCCCAGTGAATCGCTTCTTTTTTGAAATAATCGCCAAAGCTCCAGTTCCCCAGCATTTCGAACATTGTATGGTGATAGGTGTCGAAACCTACATCCTCAAGGTCGTTGTGCTTGCCACTTACGCGAAGGCATTTTTGGGTATCGGCAATACGCTTGCTTTTTGGTACGGCATTGCCAAGGAAGTATTCTTTAAACTGTGCCATCCCCGAGTTGTTAAACATCAGCGTTGGGTCGTCTTTGGTTACAATTGGCGCTGAAGGTACGATAAGGTGGCCTTTGCTTTCAAAAAAATCGAGGAATTGCTTCCTTATGTCGCGGGATTTCATATTCGATTACAGTTTGTTTTTCAGGTTATTAAACAACGGATTTGCATGCGGGTAGTAAAAGTTGTGCCGTAAAACCGTAACATTTATTACATTTGTTCGTTTTCACTATACTTTACAGGCATTTTCCGTAAGGTGCAAAAATAGAATAAATTAAGACATGGCGAAGGTAAAATATTACTTTGATACCGAAAACCTGGCCTACCGTAAGATAAAGACTAAGCTGAGTAAAAAGATCGGTGTAGTACTCCTTTTCCTTACGGCGGCCGCATTGTTCGGGTTCCTGTGTTTTGTGGCGTTGCTTAACACCCCCTTCTTCGAAACGCCGAAGGACAGGCTTCAGGCGCGCGAGATCGAGAACATGAAGATACGCTACGAGATACTCAACCGTAAAATGGACCAGGTAGATGAGGTACTGGCCAATATAGAGGATCGCGACAACAATATTTACCGCACCTATTTCAACAGTACGCCGATACCCGAAGAGCAGCGGAAGGCCGGCTTTGGAGGGGTAAACCGCTATAAAGAACTCGAAGGCTTTAATAACAGCGAACTGGTAATTAATACCAGCAAAAGGCTCGACGTGATCCTGAAGGAACTGGTAGTACAGAGCAAGTCGATCGATGAGATCGCAAAGCTGGCAAAAGATAAAGAAAAACTTTTGGCCTCGATACCTGCCATACAGCCCGTAAAGAACGAAGACCTCCGCATGATGGCATCGGGGTTTGGCTACCGCAGCGACCCTTTTACAAAGATACGTAAGTTCCATGCGGGAATGGACTTTTCTGCCCGCACCGGTACCCCCGTTTATGCTACGGGCGATGGTGTTGTAGTGGTAGCCGACAATAAGATGTCGGGGTACGGCAACCGCATTGTAATACGCCATGGCTTTGGCTACGAAACGCTGTACGGCCACATGAGTAAGTTCAGGGCGAAGGCGGGGCAAAAGGTAAAACGCGGCGAGGTAATCGGCTATGTTGGCAGTACGGGCCGCAGCGAAGCGCCCCACCTGCATTATGAAGTGCATAAGAACGGCGAGGTGATCAACCCGATAAATTTCTATTACGGAAACATTTCTGCCAAAGAATACGTTTTAATTTCTAAATTAGCGAATCAGGAAAACCAATCGTTAGACTAAATGCACTTAGACCTCCCGGAAAAAAGATATTACAGCATAGGCGAGCTGGCAAAGGCCTTCGATGTAAACGCGTCACTCATCCGCTTTTGGGATAAGGAATTCGATGTCCTGAAGCCTAAGAAAAATGCAAAGGGCAACCGCATGTTTACGCCCGAGGATGTGAAGAACCTGCAGCTAATCTACCATTTGGTAAAAGAACGCGGCTTTACACTTGAAGGCGCGAAGGTGCACCTTAAAGAAGGGCAGCAAAAAACTATGGATAAATTTGAGATTATTCGTAAATTAGAAGCAATTAAGACCAATTTGATAAATTTAAAAAACGAACTTTAAAACAAACAAAAAATGAAAAAGTGGATTATCCCCGTAATTATTCTTGTTGTAGTAATTGCAATCGGTTTCTTCTGGGCTATGGGTATTAAGAATGGCGCGCTTGAAAAGAACCAGGGCGTAAAAGAATCCTGGGGTAACGTTCAGACTTCTTATGAAAGGCGTAATGCTCTTATAGGCAATCTTGTGAAAACAGTTGAAGGTGCCGCTAATTTTGAGAAAGGAACGCTTACAGCCGTTACTGAGGCAAGGGCAAAGGCTACATCGGTTAGGGTTGACCCGACTAATATCACTCCGGAGCAACTGGCGCAATTCAACCAGGCGCAATCGGGTGTTTCTTCCGCATTATCAAGGCTATTGGTTTCTGTAGAGGCTTATCCGCAATTGCAGAGCAACCAGAACTTCCTGAAATTGCAGGATGAGCTTGCTTCGACCGAAAATGAGATCCGTACTGCAAGGACGCGTTTTAACGAGACTGTAAAAGGATACAACAACTATATCCTGAGATTCCCGAACTCTATGTTCCTCAGCGGATATCAGGAGAAGCCATACTTTGAAGCTTCGGAAGGGGCGGATAAGCCTGTTGATGTAAATTTTAACATCAAATAACCCATGTCTGAAGCAACCGAATTCCTAAAGCCTGAAGAGGAAAATGCTATTATTGCCGCAATAGGGCAGGCAGAAAAAAACACTTCGGGTGAGATACGGGTACATATAGAGAATCATTCTGAAAAACCTCCGCTCGACAGGGCACAGGAGGTTTTTCATTTATTGGGAATGAACGCAACCACTGCCGGCAACGGCGTATTGTTTTATATAGGCGTGAGTGACCATACCTTCGCCATTATAGGTGACGAAGGTATTGATAAGGTAGTGGAAAATGATTTTTGGGATTGCACCAGGGATATTGTAATTAGCCATTTTAAGGAAGGACGTTTCGGTCAGGGGCTTGTAGAAGGCATACTTAGGGCAGGAGAAAGGCTCCAGACCTACTTTCCTTTTACGGACGGTGATAAGAATGAACTTCCTGATACTATTTCAAAAGGATGAAAAAAATACATACTACAGGGTTAATGGTGCTTTTAGGGATTTTGTTGTTCCCATTGGCAGCTATTGCCCAATATAAGATACCAAAAGCACCCGATTTCCAGACAAGCCTGTATGATTATGCCAACATACTTCAACCGGGGGAGAAGCGTGCGCTGGAAGAAAAACTCGTTCGTTATTCCGATTCTACGTCTACCCAGATCGTGGTCATTACCATAAAATCGCTAAATGGCGAAAGTATTGGTGAACTTACACCGCGATGGGGCCAGGAATGGGGTATCGGTCAGAAAGGTAATGACAACGGTGTCGTTATGCTGCTGGCCGAATCTGAGCGTAAAATATGGATATCCCCGGGCTATGGCGTAGACGACAGGCTTACGGCAGGAGAGCTTGGGCAGATGACACGCGATGTCATTATACCGGAGTTTAAGGCCGGCAGCTACTACAATGGGCTTGATAAAGGTACCGATGCCATTTTCCAGATGCTCAAAGGAAAATACAAAAGCGAACGCAAAGGCGGCAACGGTAAGCAATCCGAAGGCTTTGGCGGCGGGATCATTTTCTTTATAATAGTGTTTATCGTTATTATCATTGTCCTTGCCAAAAGAGGTGGAGGCGGTGGCGGAGGCGGCAACCGTGGCAGGCGCGACTTTGGCGGCGACCTTGCCGATATCCTTATCCTTAGCAGCCTGGGTCGAGGCTTTGGTGGTTCTTCCGGGGGCAGCAGTTGGGGTGGCTCCGGTGGTGGAGGCGGTGGCTTTGGCGGTGGTTTCGGCGGCGGCGGCTTTAGTGGCGGCGGCGCGGGCGGAAGCTGGTAACGTTAAGAGTTGATTTGTTTATAAGTTGATTTGTTGATGTAGTTGTGGTGATAAGACATTGACGGATCAGTTTAATGACGTGATTTATATAGTATCTAAGGGTTATCCGAAAAGTGATGGATTGATGGTTGCAAACAGGCAGGCTATCAATCCCTCAACGAACCGGATAGCCCTTTTTCTATTGTCCCAATCGTACAATTTTGCAGGATTTTTCCGTTTTAGTTTTGCAAACCAAATCACCTTTTATGTCATTTAAATATTTACCCCTACTCCTGTTTTTTATCATTACAGGATCGTACGGTCAGCACCATGTAAACGGAAAAGTCACCGATGCCGCAACCCATGAGCCAATGGCTTTTGCCAACATCATTTTCAATAACGACAGCCGGTTGGGAATTACAACCGATATCGATGGGAAATTCTACTATTCCGGAAGTGAAATCATCACCTCGCTAACCTGCAGTTATGTCGGGTACACACCAAAAACCGTTGTTGTGGGAGACAAGCGCCAGGGCCTTCATATCGAGCTCACTTTCGCGGAAAATGTAATGACAGAGCTAGTAATCACACCTGGCGAAAACCCAGCCAATGCGATTATTCGTAAAGTGATTGCCAACAAGGAAATAAACGACCCCGAAAATATCGCTTCCTTTAAGTACAAGACTTACAACAAGGTAGTGTACGACCTGAGAAACGGTACGGCCAAAGACAGCCTGAAGATCCGGAAGGTATTTAAGGACGGACATATCATGATGATGGAATCGGTAACGGAGCGCAAGTACATCCGCCCCGAGCAGAGTGAAGAAGTGGTACTCGCTACAAAAGTATCGGGCTTTAAAGATCCGAGCTTTGCCTCACTGGCAACCGACCTTCAGCCGTTTTCCTTCTACAAAGAAAATATACCTTTCTTAAATAACAACTACCTGAACCCGATCAGCAGGGGAAGCCTCAATAAGTACAGGTTTACCCTGCAGGATACGCTGTTCAGAGATAATGATACGGTTTACGTGATCTCTTACAAGCCGCTGCCCCGAAAGAATTTTGACGGGCTCACAGGGCTGCTGTACATTAATACCAACAAATATGCGGTGCAGCACGTTACGGCTTCGCCTTATGAAAAAGGCAAGATTGATATCAGCATCAAGCAGCAGTACACGCTGACAAAAGAAGGCTACTGGTTTCCCGAGCAGCTGGATTATGTGCTGGAATTTATAGAGTATCCTGTAAAAGGTGCGGGTATGTACGCGGAAGGGAAGAGCTATATCGACAATGTAGAGATCAACCCGCCACTGAATAAGAAAGCCTTCCGCCTCGAATCGGTCTGGATCGATGATAACGCTGCAAAAAAAGACAGCCTGTTCTGGCAATCTGCCCGAAGGGAAACACTTTCAACATCTGAAATCACCACTTACAAAGTTGTGGACAGTCTCGGGCAGGAGGCTAACTTAGACGGCATGATGCGGTTTGTCGAACGTTTTGTATACGGTCGTATACCTATTGGCCCTATAGAGATTGACCTTCCGAAAACATTTGTGTACAATAAATATGAAGGCTATCGCTGGGGATTGGGGCTCTATACTAATGACAGATTTTCCGATAGGCTGGTGTTGGGCGGGTTCTTTGGCTACGGCTCCAGGGACTACCAATGGAAATACGGCGGTGAAGCTATTTATACCTTTTCCAAAAAGCACCAGTTTACCGCAGGGGTAAAATACCAGGACAACCTTGTAGAAGTCGGCAGCCACGCAACAGACTATTACTCGCCACTATTCTATAACGTGCGCAGCCTTATAGCTTACCAGATGGACAGGATAGAGGAGAGCAGCCTGAATATCGGGTTCCGCACTTTCCGGTATGCCAAATGGAACATCGGCCTGAGGCATGAAAGGGTTACACCGCAATACGATTACCTTTATGAGGAAGGCAACAACTCCTTTAGCCATTACAGTAATACAGAATTGTCAGTCAACCTGCGCTATGCCTTCCGCGAGAAGTTTGTGCACTCGCTGCGCCAGACTATGAGCCAGGGAACGAAATATCCTGTGCTTTTCCTTAACTACTCCAGAGGCCTGAAAGATGCTTTTGGCGGTGAGCTGGCATACAATAAGATTGAAGGTGCGGTAGAGCAGTCGTTCTTTACAAAAAACCTTGGAAAAACAGCCTATAGGCTTGAGGCGGGCTATATTGACAAGGCTTTGCCGTATGGGCGGCTGTTTACCGGCGAGGGCAGCTACGATAAGGAGTACCCGGTAATCATGAAGAACACTTTCCAGACTGTGATGCCGTATGAATTCCTGTCGGACCGGTATGTGAACCTGTTTACCTCGCACAGCTTTGGTGGGCTGCTGTTTAAAGCCGACTGGTTCCAGCCGCAGATCTCAATACACAACAACTTTGGTTGGGGCGACCTTACAAAAGGCGGCAGGCATAACTTTATGGCCTACCGTACAAAAGACAAGCTTTTTACCGAGACCGGCCTGCAGGTAGATAATATCATAAAGATGAATTACCTTAATATCGGCTACCTCGGGTTTGGTGGAGGTGTATTCTACCGTTACGGAGGATATCAGCTGCCGGAGAGCAATGATAATTTTGCGTTCAAGTTCTCCATGCTTTTTTCGATAAAGTAGTAGTGATACAGAAAGACATAATTTGAATTCACTCCAAGAATTCATTAAACAAAAAACGGCTGCACATCGCAGCCGTTTTTTGTTTTTTAGAACCACCAGAAAGGCGATCCTTTATCCTCTTTTTTCTTGGCGAATTTATCAAGCTTAAAGGTCAGTGAGAACATTGCATATCGTCTTAGCACGATATTTTCCTCATCGCGTATGCTGGTGGCGCTAATGCTCCTGCTTGTCCCGATGTTCTGGTTAAGCATGTCATATACTTTTACCTTAAATAATAATCGGTCCTGAAGGAAGTTATAGCCTAAGCTCGTATTCCAAAGGAAGAAGTCCCTCTTAAAGCCCTCGGCAATCTGCGTAGTGTAAGTATACCCAAAATCGTTGCCAAATACTACATGCTTAGGCCAATAGCTTGTAGTTTGCAGGTTAAGCCTGTGCACTACATTACTTGCCTGGTCTACAGGGTAGTTGCTGGAATATTTAGTCTCATTGTAGGTAAAATTATAAGAAGGGTTGATCGTAAGCAATTCACCATACTCATAAGTAAAGTTGGCCCTTGGCGTTACCCTAATCGTTTTTGAGTCGTATAATTCTGTATTCAGGAATCCTTTGTTATTGTTGAAATTCGAGTTGACACCAACACTGAATCGGTAAGTATTACCTTCATTTTTAATAGTTTTGCTCCAGTTTCCGCCAAACCAGGTGTAGAAGGTTCCGGAAATGTTACGATAGGTAGAGCGGCGTACACCTGTATCTTCTACTTCGGTATAGGTTCTCACTTCATCCTCGTTTACACTTCCACCCATCCAGAAGCTGTAGCCGGATCGGGTTGCATAGTCGAAGTTCCTGAAGCTCATGTTAAAATAATGCGATTTCCCGGGATCAAGGTTCGGGTTACCTTTTATAATATAAAGCGGGTTGCTAAGGTCTTCAACCGGCAGGAGTTCGTCCGGCTGCGGGAAATTCACTTCATAGGTATAGTACATCCATAACGACTTCGATTTACTGAAACGGTAACCCATATTGAAATCGGCTGCCGGCAGGACATAGTCTTTCTTAACCCTGAAGTCGTCACCTAAATATTGCGAGAAGTTGTCAAATTTTGAAATACGGGGTCCAAGGTTCAGGTTGAAATTGAACTTGCTTTTGTTGAGGCTAAGGCCAACTGAAGGGCGAACGGTATTCGTTTCAGAGGTCATATAGTTCGAAAGGGCATCGTTGTAATCTGAATACCTGTTTGTTGATGGGTCGAAGTCAAATCCATCGCGATTACGAAGCATCTTTTGAAGTTCATACGCGACACCAACTTTTAACTGTAACGAATCGGTAATGGGTTCCAGGTATTCAAGGCCAAAATTATAGGAATCGTCGGCCTGGCGGTTATAAAGCACCTGATCGCGATTGTCGGTCACAGTGGTTTGTGTCCCGCCGGAATAGGTGTACTTGTTAAGCTGCCACTCATTGCGTTCAGTCCCTTCGTCGAGCCTGTTATTATTCTGCATTGAAACGTTCATTGAGCGGCCTTTTTTTCCAAAGTTTTTGTTGTATACAAAATAACTTTCAAAACCTTTGTTGTCGGTCTCGTCAAAACTGTTGTTATAGCTGTCGTTGGCAAGCCTTTCATCGGCTAAACGCCGCGTTTCCTGATTAGAGCGGTTATTGCTCTTTGAATTTGCAGTTATGAACTTTGGCGCGAAATAAATAGTAGATGTGGAATCGATCTTTACATTGAACTCTGTACTGAAATTGTGCGCGTAGCGGCTGGTGTTCATTTCAGAGCGGGAATCCGTACGGAGGGTTGGGTCTGTAGTGTCAGCTGAGTTGGGATCTACGGGAAGGAAGTTCGTCTCACTGGTACGGTTGCGGTTTTCGGTATCGGCGCTGGTGTAAAAATAACTGGCATTGCCGTCAAAGCTCTTAGTCCACTCGTCTGCATAGTTAAGTCCAAGCATATTGGACTGCGTGATTCCTTTACCACCGCCGAACTGCATCCCGTTTATATTGAAACCACCGTCATCATTCGTCCATAGCGACATATTTCGTCCGCCACCCATGGTGTCGAATATTTCATTCATCGAAAACCCGGTAGAGTTTATATTGTTGGAAGACCCAAGGATGCTTATTTTGGTAGGCCCTTTAAAGTAGTTGCCCAATAAACTGCTTTCGTACCGGTCGTCGGTACCATAGCCGCCCATAAGTTTCCCAAAATAGCCTTTGTTTTTGTCCTCGTCTATAGTCAGGTTAATACTGGCATTGTCACCTGTTGCCTTTTGCCCGGAAAGTTCCTGCTGTTTGGTCTTGGTCTCGGTAACCTGAACTTTATTGATAAGTTCTGCCGGAAGGTTTTGGAGGGCTACTTTTCCATCTTTGTCAAAGAAAGGCTTGCCGTTTACAAGGATCTGGTTTACTTCCTTTCCGTTTACGGTTATTTTTCCTTCTTCGTCAATGTCCACTCCCGGCAACTGCTTTAACAGGGCTTCCACATTGGCATCGGGACGCACCTTGAAAGATGCCGCGTTGAATTCCAGTGTGTCCGATTTGATGCGGATGGGAGGGATCTCGCCTTCTATTACCACTTCGTTGAGGTCGGTAGACCTGTCCTGCAGTTTTAGTGTGCCGAAATCACGGTCTTCATTAAGAGATTCATACTGCTGCCTGTAATCAGCAAGGCCTACGTAAGAGACCTTAAGGAATACCGGTTGATCAATTTTACGGGTTTTTAGTTCCCAGGAACCATTTTTGTTGGTAATGGTGTAGTCGATCATTGAAGAATCTTTTACCGAAGTAAGGTAGACCGTAGCAGCCTCCAGCGGAAAATCTTCAAGGTCGGTTACTTTTCCTTTTAATGTAACTGTCTGGCTGAAACCCAGTGTAGTACAGCCAATAAATAAAAAGAACGCAAGTAATTTGTGCATTTAGGTAATAGGTTAATTGGTTATGGTAAGGTTTTCCTTATAACTGTAAAAGTATTGGTTTTATTATGAGTACTTTGCGATTAGTAGTGTTTTCAGGAGATTTGTTACAGAATAAGTCAGAAATTCTGATAAAAAAAAGGCATCATAATGATGCCTTATATGTTGTTTACTTCTGCCTGAAATAGATATCGATAGGTACGCCCTCGAAATTATATATTTCCCGCATCTTGTTCTCCAGAAATCGTTTGTAAGGGTCTTTTACATACTGTGGCAGGTTGCAGAAGAACACGAACTGAGGCGTTGGTGTAGGCAGCTGCATGCAGAATTTGATCTTTACGTACTTACCTTTTAGCGCCGGTGGCGGGTTGTTCTCTATGATCGGCAGCATGGTTTCGTTCAGTTTCGAAGTTGCGATGCGCTGCTTCCTGTTCTCGAATACCTCTACAGCAGTTTCAAGGGCCTTTAGCAGGCGCTGCTTGGTAATTGCCGATACGAAAAGAATTGGCACATCTGTAAATGGCTGTAGTTCTTCACGTATTTTGCGTTCGTAATCGCGTGTGGTCATGGTATCTTTTTCAACCAGGTCCCATTTGTTTACCAGTATTACAACACCTTTGCGGTTCTTTTCCGCAAGCCAGAAGATGCTTTGGTCCTGGCCTTCAAAGCCGCGGGTAGCATCGATAACCAATATACAGATGTCGCTGTGTTCTATGGCACGCACCGAGCGCATTACCGAATAGAACTCCAGATCTTCCTTAACTTTGGCCTTACGGCGGATGCCGGCAGTATCTACAAGGTTAAACTCAAATCCGAAACGGTTATAAGTAGTATCAATAGCGTCACGTGTAGTACCGGCAATGTCGGTCACTACAAAACGGTCTTCGCCGATAAGTGCGTTAATAAAGGATGATTTACCGGCATTTGGGCGGCCTACCACGGCAAAACGCGGAAGTGCCACAGCATTTTCATCCGGGGCTACTGCATCAGGAAGCAGCTCTACAAGGGCATCCAGCAATTCGCCGGTACCCGATCCGCTCATTCCGGCAATGGTAAAGTATTCGCCAAGGCCAAGATTGTAAAACTCTACCGCGTCTTTTTCGCGCATGGAGTTATCTACCTTATTTATGGCCAGAAGAACCGGCTTTGTTACTTTTCGGAGCAGCTTTGCAACTTCCTCATCCATTGGGGTAATGCCTTCTTCAACATCCACAACAAATATTATCGCGTCTGCCTCATCAATAGCAAGTTCTACCTGGCGGCGTATCTCGCCCTCAAATACATCATCCGAACCTTTGATGTAACCTCCGGTATCTATAACGGAAAACTCTTTGCCATTCCATTCGCTCTTGCCGTAATTCCTGTCGCGCGTAACGCCGCTAACGGAGTCTACAATAGCTTCCCTGCGCTGTATCAGCCGGTTAAAAAAAGTAGATTTCCCTACATTCGGCCTTCCTACTATGGCTACGATATTGTTCATGTGGTGCTTTTAAATTTTTTGCAAAAGTAAGGTTTTAAGTTTAAAGGCAGGAGGCAAAAGGCATAAGTTTAATTGTAAACCGATTACTTATGCCTTTTGCCTGTTTGCTTATGCCTTAAAATTATTTCTGATTATACCCAAACCTTCTCAGTTGGTAATTGTTGCTTCGCCAGTCTTTATTAACTTTTACGAAGAATTCGATGTGTATCTGCTTGCCGAAGAATTTCTCCAGGTCTACCCTGGATTCTACGCCTACGCGTTTGAGCGCCTCACCTTTATGTCCGATAATTATCCCCTTTTGGGTTTCGCGTTCCACCATGATTACCGATCGGATGCGGATGATGTTGTCGGTCTCGAGGAACTCCTCGGTCTCGATCTCTACCGCATAGGGTATCTCTTTATCGTAGTGCAAAAGTATTTTTTCGCGAATCGTTTCATTTACAAAGAAACGTTCCGGTTTATCGGTAAGGGTATCTTTCGGATAGTACGGGGGCGATTCCGGCAGCAGTTCTATAATACGGTTAAAAACTTCCGCTACATTGAAGTTCTCCAATGCGGAAATTGGATGTATTTCGGCGTTGGGTACTCTTTCCTTCCAATGTGATACCTGTTCTTCGAGTTGTTCCTGTGATGATTTGTCTATTTTGTTGAGCAGTAGCAATACCGGGATATTTGCATGGACAATCTTTTTGAAAAAAGCCTCATCCTTTAGTTCCTTCTCGCCGGTCTCTACCATATAGATAAGGATGTCGGCATCCTCGAAGGCAGACTTTACAAAGTCCATCATGCTGGACTGAAGCTCATACGCGGGCTTGATAATGCCGGGCGTATCGGACAATACCACCTGGAAATCCTCGCCATTTACAATGCCCAATATACGGTGGCGCGTGGTCTGTGCCTTGGAGGTGATAATCGAGAGGCGCTCGCCCACGAACGCGTTCATAAGGGTCGATTTCCCTACGTTGGGGTTGCCTATTATATTTACAAAACCTGCTTTGTGTGCCATAAAAAAATAATTATGCCGCAAAGGTAGGCATATCAGCGGAATAGAAGAAATAAAAGATTTTTATGCAATTTAACTTGCTATTCTAAATAATGGTGGTATATTTGTACTCGAAACATCGCGGGATAGAGCAGTAGGCAGCTCGTCGGGCTCATAACCCGAAGGTCACAGGTTCGAGTCCTGTTCCCGCTACTAAATTGAAAGCCTTTCTTAACCGGAAGGCTTTTTTTATACTTTAAAGGGAAGGAATTTATGAACATGAACAAGATTGTTGAGTACCGCAAGCTGCTCAATGTTACCAAAGCGGCTACGCTAAAAGAGCTCAAGACCATTTACAGGAACAGCATGAAAGACTGTCATCCTGATACCTGTACGACAGATGAAGAAAGGCATGCTGCAGAAGAGAAAAGTACTGCTATTATCGAGGCGTACCACTTTTTGGTAAGCATCGCTCCGGAAACTTCTGAAAAGAACCTTGCGGAGTATACAAAAACTACATCTGTTTCGCCTATAACGGAGTTTTACTTTGAAAAGCAGGCACTGTATATCAATTTCCTTGATGGAAGCAGCTACGAATATTTTGGCGTGCCAAGGAATGTTTACGTAAAGATGGTAAACGCCGAATCCCCGGCGCGTTTTGCCCGCAGGCATATTTACGGAACGTATCTGTACCGCAGCGCGCAGAAGATCGTTGCAAACGCAGAATAATATATTGCTATATAATTATACAAGAGCTTTCCATCCGGAAAGCTTTTTTGCTTTTATCTTGTTATAGTTACCCTAAAATTCCGTGCTTTACCGAGGGATTTAATTAAATTTGGGTAAAACAATATACCATGGGAACAAAGAAAACACTGGTTATGGGCGCCTCTACAGATCCCGGCCGGTATGCTTATAAAGCCATTAAGATGCTGCAGCGCTACGGCCACCCGGTTGTGGCAATAGGGCGGAAGGAAGAAGAGCTTGAAGGGCTGAAAATAGAAAAGGAAATGGTAGCGTATGATGATGTGGATACAATTACACTCTATCTTAACCCGATGAATCAAAGGCAGTATTACGATTATATCGTTGAGCTTGAGCCGAAGCGTGTGATCTTCAATCCCGGCACGGAGAACCCTGACCTATATGAGCTGCTCCGTAAGAATGGCATTGAAATAGAAGTGGCTTGTACGCTTGTTATGCTTTCGGTGAATCAATACTAGACCGATTTTCATGATGTAATAATCATTTCACTGTTATATAATGGTGAAACCTGAAAAGCTTGCTATTTGCCTGTAAGGATAACATCTGTAACAACTGCCCTTTTTCTGATGCATAGCAACAGTAAGAAAGTGATAAGCCCGTTTATAATGATGAGCTCATTATCAAATACATATCCTCCCAATAGTTCTGCCGAATAGGTGTGCAAAAGGAAAGTGAGTAATGGCGATGCGATACAAATAAAAGGCACCATTTTGTCTTTTACCGTATAATTCTTCATGAATAATCCGAAGGAATAGAGTCCGAGTAACGGTCCGTAGGTATAGCCGGCAATGCGGAAGATCATGCTTACTACCGATTTGTCATTAAGGGAATTGAAAATGACTATCACCAGGAACATCAGTAGGGAAAAGGTAATGTGTACCATGTGCCGTGTCTTTACGTTGCCTGCTTTACCGAGGTTTTCGGCTTTATCCATCCCTAAAAAGTCTACGCAAAAAGAAGTGGTCAAAGCTGTTAGTGCCGAATCTGTTGTTGCGAAAGTAGCGGCTGTTAGTCCCAAAAGAAAGATTACCGATGGTAATAATGCCAGGTGTTTAAAGGCAATCTCAGGAAAAAGCAGGTCGGTGCGCGGTTTGCCGGCTTCAAGCGGAACTTCAATACCATTCTTCGCGGCATAGATATAAAGCAATGCGCCCACACCCAGAAAAAAGATGTTAATGATTACGAATATTCCCGTGAAGGTAAACATGTTCTTTTGTGCTTCACCAATATTCTTGCAGCTCAGGTTTTTTTGCATCAGGTCCTGGTCGAGTCCAACCATGGCAAGAGTAATAAAGATGCCTCCCAGTATTTGTTTTACAAAATGGAATTTACTGCCAATAAAATCTTCAAAGAAGAATATTTTAGAGTAACTGCTTTGCTCCACGGCGGTAAAAGCTTCTCCCAGGCTCATGTCGAGGCTCTCGCAAATAAAATAGATGGTAAAGAATACCGATGATACCAGGAAAAATGTCTGGAGTGTATCGGTAATGATAATGGTTTTGAGTCCGCCTTTGTAAGTATAGGCAAAAATCAGCAATAGTGAGATCAGTACCGTAGCCCAAAAGGGTATGCCAAACTCGTTAAAAACATAACGCTGCAATACAATAACCACAAGGTACAGCCTGAAAGCCGACCCGATAGTGCGGCTGATAAGAAAGATCATGGCCGATGTCTTATAGCTGTAATAGCCCAGCCGGCCCTCGATGTAGCTGTAGATAGAAGTGAGGTTGAGCCTGTAATACAGTGGCAGCAGCACTTTTGCGATAAGTATAAATCCGATGGCATTGCCCAGTATAAACTGGAAGTACTTAAACTGTTCGCCGTTGGGGGAGCCCACTTCTCCCGGCACAGAAATAAAGGTAACACCCGACAGCGCGGTGCCTATCATACCGAAAGCAACCAGGTACCATTTTGAATTTTTGTTTGCTTTAAAGAAAGTATCATTGCTTTGGTCTTTCCGGCTTACGATTCTCGAAATAAGGATAAGGAGTCCGAAATAAACGATGATAATGGAAAGTATGGTTATCGGCTGCATCTATTTTATGTTTGGTATACAAAACAACTAAAAATATTTCAATAAACGGCGGAATGCTAAAATTCTGCCTGCTGCTAAATAATTGCAATGGTTTATTACCTTTGCGGACTATGGAAATGTCTTCAAAATTACTGGAAAAGGCCGTGGCCGAGATCTCCCAGCTTCCCGGTATCGGGAAGCGTACGGCACTCCGGCTGGCACTCCACCTGCTCCGGCAGCCCGAAGAACAAACGCTGGAGCTTGCGGGCGCATTGCGCAGGCTTCGTGAGGAAGTGCAGTATTGCAGGCAGTGCCACAACATTTCGGATGCGGAAATTTGCGGGATATGCTCCAACGCTTCTCGCGACAGATCTGTAATTTGCGTAGTGGAAGACATACGTGATGTAATGGCTGTTGAAAACACCAATCTTTTTAAGGGAATATACCATGTGCTGGGCGGCAGGATATCGCCTATAGATGGTATTGGCCCCAGCCAGCTGAATATCGCCTCGCTGGTGGAGAAAGCAAAATCCGGCGGGATAAATGAATTTATCTTTGCCCTAAGTCCTACTATGGAAGGGGATACAACCAACTTTTACATCTACAAGCAAATTTCCGGACTCAATATTATCACTTCGGCTATTGCGAGGGGAATTGGCGTTGGGGATGAGTTGGAGTTTGCGGATGAAGTGACACTTGGCAGGAGTATTTTGCACAGGGTTCCGTTTGAAAACACCTTCAAAACGCATTAAATTTTATAGGATTTTTCCCAATTAAAAATTAAATATATCTTAAAATTGTTTTTTTGAGGTATTCTAGTAATCTGTTTTTAAGTAAAATAGATTTTTAGAAAATGTAGCAAAACCGTAAAAAGCTGGTTTTGCGAAAGTTTTATTTTAAAATTTGTTAAAATTTGACTTATTTTGCTATCCTCAATATGTTTGGTTGAAGCCTTGGGAAAAGGACTTAACTAAACATATAAATAATACTATCTTAAAATATTAGTGTATATATTTGCATCCTGTTTGGGGATGCGCCCTTAAGTAAATAATTGATATTTAATGCAAACAAAACAGAAAGTTCTTATAACAGGCGGTGCCGGATTTATTGGTTCAAACCTTTGCGACCATTTTATTGGGAAGGGATATCAGGTAGTGTGCCTTGATAATTTTGCAACCGGTCACAGGAAAAATATAGAGCATCACTTGTCAAACCCTGACTTTACCCTTGTTGAAGGGGATATAAGGAACCTTGAAGACTGCCAAAAAGCGGTTAAAGGCGCTGACTTCGTGCTTCACCAGGCAGCTTTGGGTTCTGTGCCACGCTCTATAAAAGACCCCGCAACAAGTAACGATGTAAACGTAGGAGGCTTTCTGAACATGCTAATCGCCGCACGCGATGAGGGTGTGAAGCGTTTTGTTTATGCGGCCAGTTCTTCAACCTATGGTGATTCTGAATCGCTTCCTAAAGTGGAAGACAAGATCGGCAGGCCACTCTCCCCATACGCAGTTACAAAATTCGTAAACGAACTATATGCCGATGTTTTCGGGAAAACGTATGGCATCCAGACCATCGGTTTACGCTACTTCAATGTGTTTGGGCGCAGGCAGGATCCTAATGGTGCTTATGCGGCGGTAATCCCGAAATTTGTACTGCAGTTTATGAATTATGAAAGCCCGGTAGTAAACGGAGACGGAAACTATTCGAGGGATTTTACTTACATCGACAACGTGATCCAGATGAACGAGATCGCAATGCTCTGTGAAAACCCTGAGGCCGTAAATACAGTATATAACACAGCTTTTGGCGACAGGAATACGCTGAATGACCTTATTGGCTACCTTAAGCAATACCTTTCGGAATTTGACCCGGAGATTGCCAAAGTAGAGGTGGTATATGGCCCGAACAGGGTTGGAGACATACCACACTCACTCGCAAGTATCGATAAGGCAAAGTCGCTGTTGAATTATGATCCCCAATATTCTCTTCAACAAGGCCTTAAAGAGGCTGTTAAGTGGTACTGGGAAAACCTTAAATAAAATACAACACCAACCAATTCGTATGAAGATAGCAGTTATAGGATTAGGATATGTAGGATTGCCGCTCGCAAGGCTTTTTGCTACCAAGTATCCCGTAGTAGGATTTGATATCAACCAGGCGCGTGTAAACGAGCTGAACTCAGGAAAAGACAGTACGCTTGAAGTGGAAGACGACCTTCTTAAAGAAGTGCTTGTTTCTACTCCCTTGTCACAGGGTTTGTATTGCTCTACCAACCTTGATGATATCAGGGATTGCGATTACTATGTGGTTACTGTGCCTACCCCTGTTGATAAAAACAACAGGCCGGACCTAACGCCGTTATATAAATCCAGCGAAACTGTTGGTAAAGTCCTTAAAAAAGGAGATATCGTTATTTACGAATCTACCGTATATCCGGGTGTGACTGAAGAGGAATGTGTGCCGGTACTCGAGCGTGTAAGCGGCCTTAAATTCAATGAAGATTTCTTTGCCGGCTATTCACCCGAAAGGATAAACCCGGGCGACAAAGAACACACTGTGGAGAAAATCCTTAAAGTTACTGCGGGCTCTACGCCGGAAGTAGGAGAGAAGGTAAATAATCTATACAAATCTGTAATTACTGCGGGCACGCACCTGGCTCCGACCATCAGGGTTGCCGAAGCAGCCAAAGTGATAGAAAACTCGCAACGCGATATTAATATAGCTTTTGTAAACGAACTGGCGAAGATATTCAATTGCATGGGTATCGATACTCACGATGTTCTTGAAGCCGCGGGAACCAAGTGGAATTTCCTTCCGTTCAAGCCGGGCCTCGTTGGCGGCCACTGCATTGGTGTAGATCCATACTACCTTGCCCAAAAAGCACAGGAAGTAGGGTATCACCCGGAGATCATTCTTGCCGGCAGAAGGCTGAACGACAGTATGGGTGAATACGTAGCCTCGCAGGTAGTTAAGCTTATGATAAAAAGGGGAATTACGATAAATAATTCTAACTTGCTGATGCTTGGCATTACCTTTAAGGAAAACTGTCCTGATGTACGTAATACAAAGATCGTGGATGTTATCGCGGCCCTGAAAGATTACGGCATTAAAGTGACGGTTTACGATCCATGGGCGAACCCTGCGGAAGTAGAACACGAGTACGGGCTGGAAACGGTTACGGAGATGCCATCACAAAAGTTTGACGCTATTGTACTGGGCGTGGCACACAAAGAATTTAAAGCCCTTGATTTTGCAAACGTAAGGACAGGGAACAGCATTGTATATGACGTGAAAGGCATATTGGGAGAAAAAGCGGACGGAAAACTCTAAGTAGTCTAAAAAACAATTCTTAAAAATGAAAATAAAAAATATTTGCTGTATTGGCGCCGGATATGTTGGAGGCCCTACTATGGCAGTTATAGCGCACAAATGCCCGGATATTAAAGTAACTATTGTTGACCTTAATGCCGAACGTATAGCGGCATGGAACGACGAAAACCTTGATAACCTGCCGGTATACGAGCCGGGTCTTGATACTATCGTAGCTTCAGCACGCGGAAGGAACCTGTTTTTTTCTACAGATGTAGAAAAAGCTATCGATGAGGCAGAAATGATTTTCATCTCAGTAAACACGCCTACGAAAACATACGGCCTTGGAAAAGGAAAGGCTGCCGACCTTAAATATATTGAACTTTGCGCAAGGCAGATCGCTGCTGTAGCCAAAACCGATAAAATTGTTGTCGAGAAATCTACACTGCCTGTGCGCACTGCCGAGGCTGTAAGGAGTATTCTTGATAACACGGGTAATGGTGTGAAATTCCAGATACTTTCTAATCCTGAATTCCTTGCAGAAGGTACCGCAATTGACGACCTTTTGCAGCCGGACAGGGTACTGATAGGTGGAGATACCGACGAGGAAGGCCAAGCGGCAATTCAGGCGCTTGTTGATGTCTATGCTACATGGATACCAAAAGAGCGTATACTTACTACAAATGTATGGTCGTCGGAACTATCCAAGCTTACGGCTAATGCATTCCTGGCACAAAGGGTATCATCGATAAATGCGATGTCTGAACTGTGCGAAAAAACTGGAGCAGATGTAAATGAAGTGGCGAGAGCAATAGGTATGGACAGCCGTATCGGGCCAAAATTCCTTAAGGCGTCTGTAGGTTTCGGAGGCTCTTGTTTCCAGAAAGATATCCTGAACCTTGTTTATATTGCCAATTCTTATGGCTTGCACGAAGTTGCAGATTATTGGGAGCAGGTAATTATAATGAACGACCACCAAAAAAGGCGTTTTGCATCCAATATAGTTAAGACGCTTTATAACACTGTTTCGGGCAAAAAGATTGCTTTCCTTGGCTGGGCATTTAAGAAAGATACCAATGACACAAGGGAATCGGCAGCAATATATGTAGCAGACGATCTTTTGCATGAACAGGCTAAAATAGCGGTTTATGATCCTAAAGTTGAAACTGAAACAATTTTCAGGGACCTTAATTATCTTGGTACAAGGAATGCAGAGGAGAATAAACAAGGTGTTATTACATTCGATGATCCTTACGAAGCCTGTAAGGATGCCCATGCCATTGCCATATTGACGGAATGGGATGAGTTTAAGAATTACGACTGGCAGAAAATATACGACAATATGAAAAAGCCCGCGTTTGTTTTTGACGGGCGTAACATTCTTGACGGTGAAAAATTAAGGAAGATAGGATTTGTCTTCAGTGAGATTGGAAAAGTTTATTAATTAGCTACGCAAATGTAGGGCACATTTTTTTCAGGCAGATACCAATTGTACAACAAGGTGGCTCTTAAATAAGCTTAAAGTTTGTAAAAATTTACAGGCATAATAAAATTATTATAACTATGAAGATATTAGTAACCGGAGCAGCAGGTTTTATAGGGTACCATCTTTGCGAACGATTATTAGTGATGGGCCATGATGTTGTGGGCCTCGATAATATCAATGATTATTATGATGTAAACCTTAAGTTGGGAAGGCTGGAGCAATTAGGTATTAGCAATCCTGAAGATAATAAGGTTCTAAGCAGCAGTATCCATAACGGCCGCCTCAAGTTTGTAAAAATGGGTCTTGAAGACAGGGACAACCTGCCTACACTTTTCGAAACAGAAAAATTCGACATCGTATGCAACCTTGCCGCTCAGGCCGGTGTTCGCTACAGCCTTGAAAATCCGTTTGCTTATGTTGAGAGCAATATAGTAGGATTTGTAAATATACTGGAGGCATGCAGGAATTATAATGTCAAAAACCTCGTTTATGCAAGCAGTTCCAGCGTATATGGACTTAACGATAAAATACCTTTTTCTACAGATGATAATGTAGACCTGCCTATAAGCCTTTATGCTGCTTCCAAAAAGAGCAATGAGCTTATGGCACATACCTACAGCCACCTTTTTGGTATCAGGACAGCAGGGCTGCGATTTTTTACAGTGTATGGGCCATGGGGAAGGCCGGATATGGCCATGTTCCTGTTTACCGATGCTATACTGAATGATAAGCCTATAAAAGTATTTAACGAAGGAAGGCTTTCCAGGGACTTTACCTACATCGATGATATTGTGGAAGGTATCGTTGCGACATTGTTCAGCAAAGACGAAACACGCTATAAAGTTTATAATATAGGAAACAGTAAGCCTGTAAAACTTCTTGACTTTATTTCGGAAATAGAAAAAAGCACAGGAAAAGAAGCTGCCAAAGAATACCTGCCTATGCAACCCGGCGATGTAGAAAGGACATGGGCAGATGTAGAACCGCTGAAAAATGACTTTGGTTACGAACCGAAAACAGATATTGGTGTAGGTGTGCAGCGATTTGTAGAGTGGTACAAAATGTACTATAATTTATAAATAGCCGTAACGCCGGCATTTTTACGTAGATAATTGTTTTAAGAAATAATAATTAAAAGGCATATGATATTACAGAATAAACGTGTATTGCTTACAGGAGCAGACGGATTTATAGGTAGCCATTTGGCAGAAAGATTACTAAACGAGGGCTGTATGGTTAGGGCTTTTGTTTATTATAACTCATTCAACTCGTGGGGATGGCTGGATACTTTGCCAAAAGAAACCAGGGACAGGTTTGAAATATTTTCGGGAGATATTCGCGATACAAATGGTGTACGTACTGCAATGAAAGACATAGATGTTGTATTTCACCTTGCTGCACTTATTGCGATACCTTTCAGTTATCATTCCCCTGAATCTTATATTGATACCAACGTAAAAGGGACACTCAACGTAATACAGGCCGCAAAAGACCTGAATGTTGAAAAAATATTAGTTACCTCTACATCCGAAGTGTATGGTACAGCTCAGTTTGTGCCTATTACAGAGCTGCATCCAAAACAGCCGCAATCACCTTATTCTGCATCAAAAATTGGTGCTGACTGTATCGCCGATTCATTCTACAGAAGTTTCGACCTGCCATTAACTATTGTAAGGCCGTTTAATACGTATGGCCCAAGACAATCGGCAAGGGCGGTAATACCTACAATTATTACACAGCTTTTGAGCGGTGCCGAAGAGATAAAACTGGGAGATATTACCCCTACACGCGACCTGTTGTTTGTAAAAGACACAGCAAACGGATTTGTTGAAATCGCAAAATCTGACAGCCTGATCGGGCATGAAGTAAATATTGCGACACAATCTGAAATAACGGTTGGTGAACTGGCGCAGGAAATGATCAACCAGATCAACCCAAATGCGAAGATCGTAAGTGATGAGCAGCGCCTTAGGCCTGCTAAGAGCGAGGTATTCAGGTTGTTTGGATCGAATGAAAAAATTAAACAGCATACCAATTGGAAACCGGAATATACTTTGGAAACCGGTATTGCTGAAACGATAGAATGGTTTAAAAAACCTGAAAACTTATTAAAATACAAAGCGGATATTTATAATGTCTAATTATAACAATACAATTGGCTTTATAAGGGAAGCGTTCGGTACGAATGACTTTATACCGCTTCATGCGCCACATTTTGCTGGCAACGAAAAGCAATACCTTGCCGATACGATCGATTCTACATTTGTTTCTTCCGTAGGGGCTTATGTAGACCGTTTTGAGGCTATGATGTGTAAGATCACGACAACCGGGAAAGCTGTCGCAGTGGTAAACGGCACAGCGGGTATACAGGTTGCCTTGCGCCTAGCGGGTGTGAAGTATGGTGATGAGGTTATCACGCAGGCACTCACCTTTGTGGCAACGGCAAACGCAATAGCGTACAACGGAGCCACACCTGTATTTGTAGACGTAGACCTTGATACAATGGGCCTCTCTCCAAAAGCACTGCAAAGTTTCCTTGAAGAGTTTGGTGAAAAGAGGGACGGGGGATGCTATAATAAGAAAACAGGCAAAAAGATAGCGGCGTGTGTGCCAATGCATACTTTTGGATTTCCCGTACATCTGGATGAGCTTCTCGCGGTGTGCAATACATGGGGAATTCCGCTTATAGAAGATGCGGCAGAATCGCTTGGAAGTGATTATAAAGGCAAACCGACCGGCAGCTTTGGCGCTATGGGGGTTTTCTCTTTTAATGGCAATAAAATTGTAACCTGCGGCGGCGGCGGTGCAATCGTAACGAATGATATCAAGATTGGCGAAAAGGCCAAATACCTTACTACTACTGCAAAAGTACCGCATCCCTACGAATATGTTCATGATGAGATGGGATACAATTTCAGGATGCCAAACCTGAATGCAGCCCTTGCGTGCGCGCAACTGGAGCAACTGGATGCGTTTGTAGCAAACAAGAGGCAGCTCGCACAGGAGTATATTAATTTTTTTGGGAGTGAAGGCATAAAATTCCGGACTGAAATACCCGATACAAAAGCCAATTACTGGCTGATGTGTGTAGAATTGTCGAGCAAAGGAGAACGTGACACGTTCCTGAAGGCCACGAATGAGTCGGGCGTAATGACCAGGCCTATATGGCAGTTAATGTTCAGGCTGCCTATGTACAGCCATTGCCAAAGAGACAGTCAGCAGAATGCGCAGTTTCTGGAAGAGCGAATTGTAAACATACCAAGCAGTGTAAGAGTAAACTTATAATATTTATCCTATGGCTTATCTAACAAAAGCGACGTCAATGAATGATTTTGACAATTATTTGAAAGTAAAATCAGATTTGCCTGCTATTGCATGGTCTGGTTTTGCCACCGCACCCAATCCGGATAATTTAAGGGCGTATTTCCAAAAAGTGTTAAACAATCCGGATATACATATTTATTTTATGTTTGAAGAAGGATCTGAGGACGTTATAGGGTATGCCCAATTTGTGGAAGAAAATGCGGATGAAGTTCATTATGCGGGTTACAGTGTGTTAGAAAAATATCAGGGGAAAGGCTATGGGAAATTAATCAGTAAGCTTATTTTTGAAAAGATAAGTGAATTACCAGTAAAGAAAGTATTTGGCTGGATATCAGAACATAATATTCCGTCTATTAAAAGCTGGCTGGCTAATGGTTTTGTTAAAAAGGAGGCTTTTAAAATGATAAGGCTTGAAGCTCTTGCAAGGGAGGACAGGTTTGACCTCTACGAGAAAACACTATGAGTAATAAAAAAAAGATATGTGTAGTTACCGCAGCGCGATCTGAATATGGCTTACTCAGGTGGCTTATAGATGAAGTTCATAACGATGATGACCTGATCTTACAACTTGTAGTAACAGGAAGCCATCTTTCTCCCGAATTTGGACATACTTATAAAGAGATTGAAAAAGACGGATATGTTATCGATGTTAAGGCTGATATCGCTTTATCGGCTATTAATGAACAATCCATCGCAAAATCCATGGGCAATTGTGCAATAGCTATTGCAGACGCATTGGAGGATTTACAGCCTGATATGGTTGTTGTGCTTGGGGACAGGTATGAGTTGCTTCCTATTTGCAGTACAGCATTGGTAATGAATGTACCAATTGCACATATTTCCGGAGGCGACATTACGGAAGGGGCAATAGACGACCAGATAAGAAATGCCATTACAATGCTTTCTAATATACATTTTCCGGGAGTTCAGTCATCAGGAGAGAATATTACCAGGATGACAAATTCTGATAAAAATATCTTTGTTGTTGGAGAACCGGGACTTGACAACTTTAGAAAAATGGTATTGTTAAACAGGGATGAACTGGCAGCGAGCCTTTCATTGAATAGTAATAAACGCTGGATTTTAGTAACCCAGCATTCAGAAACCAAAGTATCTTTAGAAGAAAATCTTCAAATGGCAAAAAATATTGTAAAGGCGCTTGATGGGGTAAATGATATTCAGGTAGTAATTACAATGGCAAATGCCGATCTTGGAGGGACTCAAATAAATGATTATTTTAAAGAAGTAGTAACGGAAAATCCTGAAAAATATAGCATATACCCATCATTAGGACAATTGCGCTACATTAGTTTCATGAAGCAGGCCTATTGTATCATTGGCAACTCATCGAGCGGAATAGTAGAGGCGCCATACCTTGCCAGGCCTGTAATAAACATTGGCGAACGCCAAAAGGGGCGTTACATTGCAAAAAATGTAATTCAGGTATCAGGATATGACAGTACTATTAGCAATGCACTTAATATGCTGATGCAAAATTATGCCGAATATAGTAGCATTCCTGATCATTATTATGGCGATGGTGAAACTTCTATTAAAATAAAAAACCACATAAAAGAGTATTTATCATACGATGGCTAAAATCATAGGAGGTGAATTTGATATAGATATAAGTTCGGTTTCTGGCAGTATAACCGGGTCTTTTGAAGGATATTTATATTCATCAGGCAGGGCCGCATTGTATAATATCCTGCTTGATATTAAGAACAGGGGTAATCGTAATCACGATACGATACTATTGCCGGACTATCTATGCGAATCTGTTCTTGAGGCAGTCTTGGAGTTTGATTTCAAAATAGTATTTTACAATTTAGCCGAAGACCTCCTTCTTAATGAAGGTGAGGTAATTGATAAAATAGATGAAAATACGATTGTACTCCTGATTAATTATTTTGGCTGTATAGACTATAGCACAATAATAAGATCTATAAAAGAATATAATAGCGGTACGATAATCATACAGGATAACGTACAGGCTTTATTTGAAATGTACAACGAATCTGAAGCAGATTATATATTTACAAGCTTCAGGAAAACGATTCAGGCACCGGACGGCGGTTGGGTAAAAACAAAGCTTAGCGGGCTGCCGGTGGCAAATTACAATAATACCTTTGCGGAATATAAGATTGCAGGCGGGATACTTAAAAATATGGCTTCGGTTGCAGAAATTAATGAACAACTGTACCTTGACCTGTTTAAAAAAGGCGAAGATAAACTTAATGAAAATTTTAGATCTGCGCCCAGCAGCATATCATTGGATATTTTTCACAGTTTTGAAAAGGAAAAAACTGCAGAGATAAGGAGAAGGAACACTGATGTTATAATTAATGGGCTTAATAGCCTGGATATACCGCCTATAGTAGATATAAAAGATAGTCATATTCCCCTTTTCGTCCCCGTAAGGTTAAATAACAGGGATGATGTGAGAAAACAATTTTTTAAGGAAAATATATTTTGCCCTATACATTGGCCAGTACCTCAAAATTATGATTTATCACGGGGCAAAGAACTTGCCGCTACCGAGCTCTCAATTATTACAGATCAGCGATATACTGCTGATGATATGTACAGGATTTTAGATATAATACAGAAATTTGTTTAACATGAAAATTGAAATTACAGACAAATGGAACGACTATCTGAAATATTTCGATAAAAGTAAGTCGGATACCTATTTTACCGAAGAATATGTAAAGCTGTATCATTCAGATATTGATGAAGCGATTTGTTATGTATGTAATGAGGGCGAAAATTATTTAGTATTCCCTTTCCTTAAAAGGCAATTTCACTTTGAGGGCATAGTATATTATGATTTTGAAACCCCCTATGGATATGGCGGGCCGATTGCAAATACGGACGACGGGCTCTTTATTGAAAAATCGTTGGAACTGTTTTATAATTATTGCAGGGATAATAAATACGTTGCAGGCTTTGTGAGGTTCCACCCCCTGTTAAATAATAGCGTCGGGTATACTATCGGCAGAGTGCTTTTAGACAGGGAAACCGTTGCGATAGACTTAAAACCTTCCGAAGAGGAAATCTGGATGCAGGAATTAAAGTCAAAAAATCGCAGCAGTATTAAGAAGGCGATAAATAATGGCCTTCAATTTATTGAAGATACTGATTTTAAATATCTTGATGATTTTGTGAGTCTGTACAACAAGACCATGAATAAAGTTTCGGCTGATGAGTTTTTTATTTTTGACAAAACCTACTACGATAATTTTATTCAGAAAATTGATAAGAGATTTTTGGGGGTGGTGATTTATAATGAAAAAGTTATATCGGCAGCCATGTTTTTTTATTCGGAAGATTATGGGCATTATCATCTTTCGGGGAGCGATGTTGAGTATCTGTATTTAAATCCTAATAACTTTTTGTTATGGGAAGCCGCTAAGGCTTTAAAGAAACACAATGTAAAGATGTTCCATTTGGGAGGCGGATCCAGTTCAGACCCTAACAATTCGCTTTTGGAATTTAAGAGCAGATTTTCTCCGGGCAGGTTACAGTTTAATATAGGAAAGACTATATTTGATAGTGAAATTTATAATCAGGTCTGTTCTCAGTGGGAGGCGGATAATGACAATACAGAGAAGAAGATACAGTTAAAAAACCATCTTTTAAAGTACAAATATTAAAGATATATGAGTGTTTATATTATAGCAGAAGCAGGTGTAAATCATAATGGACAAATTGACTTGGCATACAAACTTTGCGATGCTGCAAAAGCGGCAGGTGTTGATGCCATTAAATTTCAGACATGGAAAACAGAAAATATTGTTACAAAAGAAGCGCCTTTAGCAACCTATCAGGAAAATAATATTGAAAGTAAGACTGATTCTCAGTTTGAAATGCTAAAAAAATTAGAACTCAGCTATAATGAATTTATAAAAATACAGGAGTACTGTATATCTATTGGATTGCGTTTCCTTTCTACCCCAGACGACGAAGAAAGTTTGGAATTCCTTTCCGGCCTGAATCTTGACTTTTTGAAAATTGGCTCGGGCGAAGTTACAAATATACCTTACCTGAGAAAAATAGGAGCAAAGAAACAACCTGTTGTCCTTTCAACCGGAATGTCTAATCTCGGAGATGTTGAGCGGGCTTATAACGAGCTTATTGCTGCCGGAGCAGCCTCAATAGTATTGCTTCACTGTACGACAAATTACCCGTGTCCTATGGATGAGGTAAACCTTACTGCAATGCAGACACTCAAAGAAGCTTTTAAATGTAATGTCGGTTACTCTGACCATACCTTGGGGATTGAGGTTACCACTGCGGCGGTAGCTATGGGTGCAACAATGATAGAAAAACATTTTACCCTTGATACTAGTATGGAAGGGCCAGATCATAAGGCATCATTAGATCCACAGGAACTTAAAGATATGGTAAAAGCTATCCGGAACATAGAAGTAGCCTTAGGAGATGGTATTAAGAGGCCGAATAAATCGGAACAAGAAATCTCAAAAGTAGTTTTAAAGTCCATTGTGTCCAACAGGTTTATTGCTAAAGGCGAGATTCTTACCGAAGATAATATGACGGTAAAAAGAACATCTCATGGGATTCCGGCAACATTATGGGATTCCGTTATTGGAAAAAAGGCAGCAAGGGATTTTGAGCCGGACCAGGTAATAACTACAGAAGCTGAATCAATATAAAAAAACTTAGATATGTCTGCAAATTTGGTTTACAAACATTTAATATTATCCCGGGAAACGGTAAGGGAGGCATTAACAAAGTTAAATGAACTGAGTGTTGATTCAATATTATTTGTAGTTGATAAAGACAACAAGCTTATTGGGTCGTTAACCGATGGCGACCTTCGCAGGGGGTTTATCAGCGGACTGGGATTTGATGATTCTATCCTGTTATTCATACAAACAAATCCGGTTTCTATAGTCGAGAATTCCTCATCTATAGAAGAGATGGAGATGTATAGGAAAAAAGGCTATAAGATTATACCCATATTAAGTAAAGAAGGTGTAATTGTAGATATTCTTAATTTCCGCACACAAAGTACTATAATACCCGCAGATGCTGTGCTAATGGCAGGAGGCGAGGGGAAAAGGCTTCGCCCCCTCACTATTGATACACCAAAGCCCCTTTTAAAGGTGGGTGACAAACCTATCATAGAATATAATATAGACCGATTGATAAATGTAGGTATTAAAAATATATTTTTAAGCATTAATTATCTGGGTGATCAGCTTGTAGACTATTTTAAAGATGGTTCTTCTAAAAATGTTTCCATACAGTATGTAAAAGAAGATAAGCCGCTTGGCACTATTGGATCTATACTTTTGGTTGAGGAGTTTATACATGACGATATTATTGTAATGAATAGCGACTTGCTTACAAATATAGATTTTGCCGATTTTTATAAAACCTATAAAGATTCCGGGGCAGATATGGCCGTTGCTGCAACAACCTATCATGTAGATGTTCCTTATGCTGTTCTTGAAGTTGATCAGGGCAACTTAGTTAAAACCTTACAGGAAAAACCAAGGTATACATATTATTCCAATGCAGGTATATATATCATTAATAAGAAACTGCTGAGCATGATTCCTTATGATGAGTTTTTTGACATTACAGACCTTATGGACAAAATTTTGCAAATGGACAACAAACTGGTGACTTATCCAATTAATGGCTATTGGCTTGATATTGGCAAACATGAAGACTTTAAAAAAGCCCAGGAGGATATTAAGCACATCAAGCTTTAGGTGCTTTAGATTATAGGAAGTGTTTTGATAACTAAAAATAATAAATTAATATGACCCATAATAAAATAACAGATTATAGTAAGCCATATTTGATTGGCGAAACGGCATTTCATCATCAGGGAGATTTTGAATTTCTTAATAAATTGGTAGATGCCGGCGTTGCAGCGGGTGTTGATACATTGAAATTCCATTTACTTTTTGAATTAGGAGACTATTTTGTTCAGGATCATTCTGCATTTCAGGCACTGATAGACCTTTCCATTAAAATGGAAGATTGGACAATCCTCCATACGAAATTACAGGGAATGGGTATAAAGCCGATATACCTTTGTAATGATGTGGCCGCCATGAAATGGGTAAATTCCCTTCCGTCAGAATCCGTTTCTGCAGTGGAAATACACGCTACCGGACTTAACGATATTTTTCTTCTAAAGGAAAGCCTTAATTTTGGAAACTCTGTACTAATAGGTACAGGTGGCTCTACCCTGGATGAGATAAGTTATGCAATAGATTTTTTGCGAAAAAATGGTAAGAGCGATATTATCCTGATGCATGGTTTTCAAAACTATCCAACGGATTACAAGGATATTAATCTTGGAAGGATGAAGCTCCTGAAAGATATGTTTAATCTTCCTGTAGGATATGCTGACCACACAGACCCGGCTAATAAATATAATGAATATATCAGCACCCTGCCGGTAGCATCAGGTTTTACGATTGTAGAAAAACACTTTACCATTACCGATGAAAAAAGGATAGACGGTCAGGCCGCTATAAGCATCGAACAGTTGAAAAATGTAAGGGAACTTATGGATATTAACTTTTTGGCACATGGTAATGACCCTATGGAAATGTCGGAAGCTGAAAAGAAATATGGTGATACAGGGCCAATGAAAAAAGCAATAGTTGCCAGGAGGCCGATTGCAAAAGGCAATGTTATCGAAATAGATGATATTGCTTTTAAAAGGACTAACGGCAGCGTTGAGCTAAAGCAAAATGACTTGAGTAAACTTTTGGGCAATAAAGCAATCGTGGATATAGATACTGACACTCCAATAAGTTTCAGGCATATTGAATACGCATTTAAAGTACCTGGCAATGATCAATTCTTTATAAATAAGAAATAATGAAAATAGGCTTTTTAATTACAGCAAGGCTAAAATCTTCACGGCTTCCATTAAAGCTTTTGTTAGACCTTAACAACAAGACAATCATCGAAAGGGTGATAGAGCGGTGCAAAAAAGTAAGCAACATAAGCGAGATCATTTTATGTTCTTCAACCAATCCGCAGGATAAGCCATTGGCGGAAGCTGCTTTAAATAACAATATATTTTACTATTTGGGCAGTGAAGAAGATGTGCTGCAGCGTCTTAGCGATGCGGCTACCTTCTTTAACCTGGATTATATTATAAACATTACGGGCGAAAACCCGCTTTTCAGTATCTATCATGCCAATCTGGTTGTTAGCCAGGCGTTGAAAGAAAAGAATGATTTTATATACATCGACGGTCTTCCAATCGGCTGCGCGGTATACGGGATCAATCCGCAGGCGTTAAAAACAGTATGCCAGATCAAGGAAGAAATTGATACCGAGATATGGGGGCCGCTTATTAACAGACCGGAAATATTTAATGTAAAGAAATTAGAGGTTCAGGACAGGCTGCGTATGCCGGAGTTAAGGATAACCACAGATTATACTGAGGACTATCTTTTCGTTCAGAAAATCTTTTCTTATTTTCCGGATTCGCACATACCGGATTATTCCGAAGTAGTAAGGCTGTTGCAGGATAATCCTGAACTTAAAGAAATACACGGAATGCACGAGCAAGCAGCATTGGATCCGGCTGTTGCAGAAAAAATCGATAAATTCTATATCGCAAACCACGACAGGATTGCCGGTATTTTTGCAAACAATAAACTATAGATCATCATGATAAAAGATAAAATTGAGAACTTGGGAATTTATAGCATCAACGATAGCTTTGAGGTATTTAAGAAATTTGTTGCCGAAAATCTGAATACTGATGAACTATTAAAGATTCAGCTGCCTTATAAAGCCATTCCACTGGAATACAAAACGGCTGATCATAACCTGTCAGAGTTTGAGAGCCACAGAAGGTACATTGACATTCATTATATCCTTGAGGGTACCGAAGAAATAGGCATTACGCAGATCGGCGACGTTACTCCAAATATGGATTTTGATGTTGATAGCGATTACCAGTTGTTTGACGGACAGGTACAGGAAAGAATAATTTTGTCGAAGGGGGAATTCCTTATCCTTTTCCCACATGAAACCCATGTTACTGCCGGAACGGTTGATGCTCCCGGGAAAATTGTGAAGAAAATCGTTTTTAAATCTTTGGTTAATGACGATAAGTAGAACTAAGATAGTGATAATCGGGGATTCCAACTCTATGCCCAGGCTGGAGGTGGAATATGACGATACCTATATATCTAAGCTTAAACAGTCCTTTCCTGCTATTGATTTTATCGATAAATGTAAAAGGGGAGGAACAACTAACCGTTTTGTACAGGAAGGTGCGGGATTTAAAGATACCAGGAGAGGCGCAGACTTGCTGGAGTACTATAAGCCCTCGGTAGTTATTACCCAAATGGGTATCGTGGACTGTGCTCCGAGGCTTGTTAGGGCAAAAAGCTTTTTGGCATATTCCTTAATGGTTTCGCCATCCTTTATTAGGAACAGGGCTTATGTATTGCTTAAAAAATATAAGAAAAGGGACATAAAGAATGCAGAAGTTTCACCTGAACGTTTCAGGAGCAACTGGGAAAATTTTCTGCAAAGGGCGGCACTGACCAACACGAAAGTAATAGCGATTAAAATAACCCATCCTACAGAAAGATTTAAAGAAAAAAATCCTGATATCCCTGCGGCTATTAAGATGTATAACGATTTGTTGGATTCTTTTAGGAACGATTACCCTAACCTTATCACTTTCGACCCATTTGAACCTGACGAGGTGGATAATTTTGTCCTGGATGACGGTTACCATTACAATACGAATGCGCACAAACATATATTTTCGAAACTCAGTAAATTAATAGGCTAATGATGCCTAAGGTTAATAACAACAATGTCAGATAAAACAGGTAAAGATAAAAGTAATACTCGTAAAGGTGCTTCCGGTTTTAGCTATTCCTTCTTAATTCAGGGCAGCCACCAGATAGTGAACTTTATTGTTTCTGTAGTGCTGGCACGTGTACTGATGCCGGAAGAGTTTGGGCTTGTTGGTATGATCATGGTTTTTATAACACTAAGCAGGGCTCTGATTGACGGAGGATTTGTATCCAGCCTGATAAGGGCGAAAGAGGTGGATGATGAGGACTACTCTACAGTGTTCTTTATAAATTTAGGGTCTTCTCTTGTTATGTATGCCCTGATTTTCTTTTGTTCTCCTTTAGTATCATCATTTTACGGCGAACCTGTCCTCACAAATATTATGCGTGCATTTGGACTTGTGGTTGTCATTAATGCTTTTTCTATAGTGCAATCCGCAAAACTCAATAGGGCTTTGGATTTTAAGACACAGTTCAAGCTGCTTGTGCCATCGCTGATTATTAGTGCAGGAACGTCTATATGGATGGCTTATAATGGCTACGGCGTTTGGAGCCTTATTTATAAGGAACTGATTTTTGCACTAATTGCAACTGTACAGCTTTGGTATTATGGAAAATGGAAGCCAAGTTTGGTTTTTAATACTTCTAAGTTGAAATACCATTTTAATTTCGGATATAAGCTTGCCCTGACACAGATTATTAATACGCTATTTGATAACCTCTATCGTGTTGTGATCGGTCTTTACTATTCAGCTACACAATTAGGATTTTTTACAAGAGCCAGGACTTTCGAGCAATTGCCATCGGGATTTTTTGTAACCGCTTTTAACCGGGTAGCGTACCCAATGCTTGCAAGGGTTTCACATGATCAGGCAAAGCTGAAAGAGATGTACGGAAGGCTCATGAAAATGGCTGTTTTTTTAATTACACCAATATTGATTTATCTCGGAGTTGTAGCAGAGCCGCTTTTCCGGTGGATGCTTACTGCCAAATGGCTCCCCGCTGTACCTTACTTTCAGTTGTTGTTAATTTCGGGATTATTTTACCCGGTTCACAGATATAATATTAATATTTGCAATATTAAAGGGCGGACTGATATGGTACTAAGACTGTCTCTGTTCCAGAATGGATTATTGCTGGCAGGGGCATTCTCTGCAATATGGTTCGGAATTTACGGGTTACTTTACAGCCTTGTTGTTGTAAATGTAATTGTTACAATAATAAATGCCTATTTTTCGGGTAAACTGATAGAATATGGATTGGCCGAGCAGGCGAGAGATCTTTATCCTGCTTTCCTGATTGGTATAATCGCGGGGGGTATTGCTTATATGTGTGACCTTTACTTTTTTCACGGACAGGCAGACCTTCTTCGGATAATTTTTGCGGGAATAATTTATATGGCTTTTTATTTGTCTTTGGCTTTGGTGTTCAGGTTGAATGCGATGACAGATGCTAAGAATTTAATTTTAAAACGAAACTAATGAAAACAAATCTTTTTATTGTACATACCGAATACCATCTTTTGCTTAGCATCCATATCGCTACGGAATTTTATAGCATTCCGGATGAAACCAACCATATCTATCTGCTAAAAGATAATCAGCGGTTTAAGACGGATACGGATGTAACTAATATTGATAATATTTATTTTCATGATATTCAGAGTGTTGCTAAAAGCATGGAGACTCTAAAAAAGATTAAATGCAGCAGGCTGTTTATTTTCCAGGAAAACTCTATTTATAACCGTTACCTGGCAATTTACTATAAGAAGAACTACAAAACAATTATCAGCCTGGCACCGGATGGATTCAAGCCGTATGCGGTTTTCAATAAGAGCCATGAATTTTTATCGACAGTAAAAGACACAATAAAAGATTATAAATTATTGTTTCGCAGCAAACTGCCATTATTTGAATTTCACGCATCTGAGTATTACCGTTACGGGTCATCCCGTTTTATAGATGAAATATGGCTTGCAGAGCCTGAAATGTTTAATGCAAAACGGAATAAAGCCAAAGGTAAACTTATAGAAATACCTGAATTTTCGGATAAATCAATCGAAAGGGCCGGCATTTATTTTAAAGTTAAAGAAACAGATTTTCCAATTGTAGAGAATGGAATTTACTATTTCAATCAACCGCTCTGGTCTGATCTCCTTGTAAATAAGGAGTTTGAAATGCTGGAGGAAATTTTGAGCCTTCACCCGGATAAAAAAATCATATCAAAACTGCATCCCAAGACTGTTCCCTCAACTGTTGAGAGATATAAGTCTTATGACAGGATACAAATTGTTGATTCAACTGTGCCTGCAGAGTTATTTTTATTACAATTGAAAAATTCAATAGTTTTTACAGGATGGTCTACAGTATTGCTTACCAACAATCCGAAATGTAATAGTTATTTTACATGGCCAATATACAGAAAGTTAAATGACAGGTTACTGTCACAGATTAGTACCATAGTGGAAAAACCCCATATTAAAATGATTTCGGGGGTTGACGAAATGAAATTTCCAAACAAATTGTAATGCAAAGAGATAACAGCCTTAAGGCTCTTGGAATTATTACATTTTTAATTTGGCCATTCGGAACTTTCCTTATGGCTCTTCAACATTATAGAAAGCCTGTAGCGAAATGGTTTTTTATAATGGCACTTACTTTTTTAGGTTATACAATAGGAATTGTTGGGGATTTGGAGGTTTATCATAAGAATTTTTTTGAAGTAAGCCGTTACTCCTGGAGCCGGGTTTTTAAAAATATTGTTACCTTTTCCAATGCAGATTTTTACACCTTGCTTATGTCAAAAGTCGTAAGTGGCATTGGAGGAGATGTAAAGCTGTATTTTGCAGTTTTGATGTTTGTTTTCGCTTACTTTTATATATCAATAGTACAGCTTATAGCTTCAAAGGTTCCCAGTCATCTTGTCCGCCATCTTATTTTGCTATTAATCGGGTTTGCAACATATCATTCCCTGATGAGCTTTATTTCTGTACGATTTTATACAGCTACAGTAATTTATATATATGCCTTCCTGCAAGTTGTTTTAAATAATAAAAGAAAATATATTTTTCTGGCATTTCTGACTCCGTTAGTCCATGTGTCATTCTGGATTACAGTGCCACTATTCCCGATTTTCTTTTTATTTAAAGACAGGTTCAGGGTCTTGGGCTTTCTTGTACTATTTACGTTTATCGCTGGCCAGACAAGTATTGTGTCTTTTCTCGAGAGTACTGCAAGTACCGTCGAAGTTGACGCCATTAGCAAAAAAGTTGACACCTATGCGTCTGATGATGGAAGGGAAAGACTTGAGAAACGTTACGAAGAAAGTGGTAAAAACTATAATATTAAGTTCAAGGCTATGAGCTTACTTAAAAATGTATCGTTCTACTACATTCTTTCTGGATTGGCAATTTTATTCTTTTTAAGGAAAAAACTTGTGTTTAAAAAAGTTTATTTGAATTATATGGCCTTTTGCCTTTTGCTTTGGTGTCTAACCAACATTATGCTAAATGTAAGTAATGGTTTGAGGTTCCTCCATCTCCTGTGTTTTTCTTCGCTGGGACTGATCGTTCTGGTTTACGCGGATAATTATAAGCGAAATAAATTACTGGACAGATATATTTTTATTGGTACTCCCATTCTGCTGCTTTTAAATGCCATGACCTTATACGCTGCGAATACGCTTTTTAATACAGAATTTTTTGTATCTAATTATTTTATAGAATTTCTGAGTACAAACATAAATCAACCCTATTAATACTTGACCATGCTAAAAAGTTTTATCAAAAACATTTCTAATATCCCCGGATTTAAAACATCAAGGAAGATTGTAGTTATAGAATCTGACGACTGGGGAAGCATCAGATCCTCTAAAGAGGCTTATGAGAATTTAACAAAAGCCGGAATTTCTGTAGATAAAGGTGCCGGTGGCAGGTATAACAGGTTTGATACCCTGGCTTCAAAAGAAGATCTTACAGCATTATTTGAAACCCTTTCATCTGTAAAAGACAGTAATAACAACAGTGCTAAGCTTACAGCTGTCAGCCTTGTTACCAATCCGGATTTTGACAGGATAAAGGAAGATAATTTTGAGAAATACCATTACGAACCTTTTACAAAAACATTGGAGCGCCTTAACAGGGCCGATGCCTTCCCGCTTTGGAAAGAAGGCAGGGATGCCAATATATTTGTGCCGGAATTTCATGGTCGTGAACACCTCAATATCCAGCTGTGGCTAAGGGCACTCCAGTCCGGTGATGAGGAAGCGCTCATTGCCTTTGATAACAGGGTTTGGGGCTACAACAGGAAAAAAGGCATGGGCTTTCAGGCAGCTTTTGACTTGGAGCAAAGTTCGGACCTTGCGATGCAGAAAGAGATTGTGAAAGACGGACTCGGACTGTTTGAAAAACTGCACGGAGTTAAAGCACAATTTTTTGTTCCGCCAAATGGGCCTTTGAACAACGAACTGGAAAAAGTTGCCGCTGATAACGGTATCATTTATATGTCGTCACCAAAAATACAGCACGAACCGTTAGGTGGAGGACAGATGAAAAAGCATTTCAGGCATATAGGAAAGCAAAACGCACATAAGCAAACCTATATTACCAGGAATGCATTCTTTGAACCTTCAGGCTCATCAAAAGATGAACTATACAGTTGCCTTGCGGATATTGAGCTGGCTTTCCGATGGAAAAAGCCAGCGGTGATTAGTTCGCACAGGATAAACTTTATAGGGAGTCTGGATAAATCCAATCGCGATATGGGACTTGCGCAACTCAACAAGCTGCTTACAACTATAGTAAAGCGTTGGCCGGATGTAGAGTTTATGACATCCTCTGAACTTGGTGACATTATTACCAAACGAAACGCACACAATGCTAAGTAACTTCAAAAATACCTTAACACGCAGTCTTACTAATATTCGCGGGTGGAAAACAGTCCGTAAAATAGTGGTGATAGACAGCGATGATTGGGGTAGCATCAGGGTTCCTGATAAAGAGACAAGGGATGCCTTTCAGGGGAAAGGATATAATATTATGTCCAATCCGTATTGTAAATACGATACCCTTGCCAACTCAGAAGACCTGGATGCTTTATTTGGAGTGCTTCGCAAATATCGTGACGGTAAAGGTAACCACCCGGTGTTTACGGCCAATACGGTTGTTGCCAATCCGGACTTTCATGCAATCCGGCAATCCGGTTTTAAAGAGTATTCATACAAACCATTCACCACCACCCTGAACGAATATTATCCCGGTGAAAATATTTTTGGGATATGGAAGCAGGGCATAGCAGAAAATATATTCAGGCCGCAATACCATGGGCGGGAGCATTTAAACGTTCCACTTTGGCTCGATACATTACAAAGTGGCAACAAGCTGTTCCTTGATGCTTTTGATGCCGGATTTTGGGGTGTGCCAAAAAACCTGCACAGTAAGGATATTTATAATATACAGGCCGCCTACAGTTCTCCCGATCCGGATAAAGTGGCCTATTACAAGAGCGCGATAGAGGATGGGCTTGCCTTGTTTGAAAATATATTTGGCTTTAGGTCGCAAACCTTTATAGCCAATAATTATACATGGTCGCCCGAACTGCACCCTATTCTTAAAAAAGAAGGTGTAATAGGCCTGCAGAGCATGCGATATCAAAAAGTGCCTGATGCAGCCAAAGCTGCCGGTGTTCGCCTTGAGCCAGCGTATACAGGAAAGAGAACGCAGCAGGGACAGGTATACCTGGTACGCAATTGTGCTTTTGAACCTTCGCAAATGGCTAAGGGTTTTGATAATGTAGGCAACTGCCTCAAAGATATTGGTAATGCTTTCCGGTTTGGTAAACCGGCAATCATTGCCAGCCACAGGCTGAACTTTATAGGATCGATTGATTCTAACAACAGGGAAAACAACCTTGTTCTTTTGGACAGCCTGATAAAACAGATCACTAATAAATGGCCTGAAGCAGAATTTATGTCTTCTGACCAGCTTGCCCTCTTAATACTTGAAAATGGAAAATAACAAGCCCAAAGTGTGCTTTCTCATTCCCTCTGTGCTCTCGGGAGGCATCGAAACGTATTTGCTGCGATTCCTGAACTATCTCGGGGACACTATGGATGTAACCGTTATTGTAAGGAAATCCAGTAAAGGCGAACTTTATGACGCTTATAAGGCTACAGGCGCGAAGCTGGTATTTATGCCGCTGGGTTATTTTCAGCCGGGTAAGATGTTGGGCTATTACCGTTTCATTAAGGTGAACAAGTTTGACATAGTATGCGATTTCAATGCCAATTTTGCGGGCCTCCCTATGTTTTTGAGTAGAATGGCCGGAATTAAAAGAAGAATAACCTTTTACAGGCAAAGCAGCCACCATTTTAAAAAGACGCCGCTTAGGGTTGCCTATACAAATTTCCTTAACGGGTTGGTATACAAGCACAGTACTGATATATACGCCAACTCTGTTACGGGCCTCAAATATTTTTTTGGAGACAAATATCCTGCCGACCCGCGTTTCCGGGTAATTCGGAACGGTGTTGAAATTTCCAGCTTTTCGGATTCGTTTTTAGGTAAGCCGGAACTCAGGGAAAAACTGGATTTGCCAAAGGATAAATTTATTGTAGGCCATACCGGCAGGTTTGCGGAGGCAAAGAATCATTTTTTTCTGCTCGATGTTGCAGAAAGGCTTATTAGCGCAGATAAAAGTTTTTACTTTGTCCTGATAGGGAACAATACCGATAAGCTTATGCCCTATATCGATAAGCTGGGCATAAAAGATAATGTGATGCTATTGGGATATAAAAGCAACATACCGGAATACCTGAAGGCTTTTGATGCTTTCTTTTTCCCGTCTGTTACCGAAGGCCAGCCCAACGCGCTTATTGAAGCCATGATATCCGGATTGCCGATTGTGGCATCGGATATTACTCCCATTATTGAGTGCATGCCGGAAGGCGACATGAAAAGCCTTGTAAATCCCTCGGATGTCAATACAGCGGCAGAGCGGATACTTGCAGTAAGGCAGAATCCCGGAAAATATACCTATCAGGATTTTGCTTCGGCAAATTTTGATGCAAAAAAACAGTTTAAAGTATTTAAAGATATCTTATTGAATAACTAATGGGAAAAGTTTTATTCGTACACGACGGTCCGAGATGGAAAAATGAGGCGGGAGAACAATTCGGCTCTATGGCAGACAGGGATATGTATTTTCGTTACAAATATCTTGGGGATAATGTAGAATTCATGATGCGTGTGTTTAAGGTAAAAGATACCTCGAAACTGATGAAGCTGAAAGATTTCGGACTCCATGTACATGAAATTACACCTTTCAACAGGCCAAAGCTGCTTAAAAATTATTTTAAGAGTAAAAAGGAAATTGAAAGGCAGGTGGACAAAGCCGACCTGATTGTAGTAAGGCTGCCAAGTACTATAGGCTCTGTAGCACTAAAGTATGCTAAGAAAATCAATAAGCCGTATGTGGCAGAAGTAGTATCGTGCCCATGGGACGCGCTTACCAATCATAGCAAGCTTGGAAAGCTATATGCCCCTGCATCGAGAGACAAGCTTAAAAAGCTCGTTGCCGACGCTAAATATGTGGTATATGTAACCAGGCAATTTCTTCAGGACAGATACCCTACAAAATACAACTCGACCAACATATCAAACGTTATCCTGAAAGATCTTCCGGAGAGCAACAGCCATATTGCACGTTATGAAAATTTCGATCCCAAAGGAGAAATCACTTTTACAACTCTTGGCGCGGTAGATATTTATAAAGGCCAGCAATTTGTAATACAGGCGTTGCCGGCATTACTTAAGGACGGGTACAAAATCAGGTACAATATTGTTGGCGGCGGAGATAACTCCAGGCTACTGCAATTGGCTAAAGACCACGGTGTGGAAAACAGTATAAACTTTACGGGAAGGCAGCCGCATGAGGAGATTTTTAACATCCTTGACAACACCGACCTTTACTTACAGCCAAGCGACAGCGAAGGCCTGCCAAGGGGCCTTATAGAAGCTATGAGCAGGGGCTGTGCGGCAATAGGTTCAAGAACCGGGGGTATACCCGAACTGCTGAACAATGATTTTATAATTGAACCTAAAAACGTAAGCGACCTTACAGCAAAAATCAGGGCGATACTTAATAAAGAAACGTTGCTGAAGGAAAGCAAACATAATTTTGAAGAAGCAAAAGAGTACAGCTTCGAGAAACTTGACGCAAGAAGAAAAGCATTCTATGATAAATTTTTACAGAGTATAAATGAAAAATAAGATTTTAGTAGTTCCGGGGAATACAGACCTGAACAGGGGAGACCAGGCATTGGTATGGGAGTCGATAAGGGTTTTTGAAGACGTACTGCCAGACCTGCAGGTATACCTTTATGAATCAGGTGCCAATGAAAAGGAAAAAACGCTCCAGAAAGCGCAGTCCCTTAACATGGGCTATGAATTTATCCCGAGGATACTGCAGCACCCAAGGGTAAAGAGTGGCAATACCTCACAAGAGATAAAATATAGCAAACTGGTATATATCAAATGGGGTTTTACAGCTGTTTTCGACCTGTTTACTACCTTAATGCTTATATCAAGGTTCTCTTTTATCAACTCCATTGGTAAAGCATGCCTGTCTAAAGACCAGAAAAAATCACTGGAACTATTCCCACAGCTTTCTGCCCTTGTGGTAAAGGGAGGAGGTTTCCTGCATAGTTACGGCAAAATGTATGATGCTTATGTGATGTACTACTTCCTGTTCGACCTGATGCTGGCACACCGATATAAAGTAAAAACGATAATTCTTCCAAATTCTGTCGGGCCGCTTAAAAACAAGCTGGCAAAATACCTGGTGGCAAAAGTGATTGCAAAATCTTCTTTCATTTCGGTAAGGGAAGATGTTTCCAAGAAGTTCCTGCGCGAAAAGCTCGGGCTAGATGTAAAAACATATCCGGATCTTGGCTTTTTCCTTGAATCGGATGGTGAAAGCATGGAAGCTTACCTGAAATCGAAAGGCTTTGATAACAGCAAAAAAAATATTGCCATAACGCTGAGGCCATACCGCTTTGATGGTTATGATAATGCCGACGCCTTGTATGCCAGCTACCTGAAGCAGCTGTCTGATTTTATATCCGAGCAGGCTGGCCGTGGATACCGAATAAGCCTTGTAGCACATACACTCGGGCCGAGCGCGCACGAAGATGACAGGCTTGCATTGCAGGAAGTATTGGGAGCGTTGGATGCTTCTACAAAAGATTCGGTAATTTACCTTGAAGATTTTGGACTCAACTGCAAGCAGATGCAAAAAATCTATTCGTACTATGATATGCTTGTGGGAACAAGGTTCCACTCGGTAATATTTGCCCTGAACGAGATGACGCCTGCTATTGCCATTGCCTATGGTGGCAATAAGAGCTATGGTATTATGAAGGATATCGATGTTCCCGAATATGTATTGGGTATAGAGTCGGTAACAGCGGAAAACCTGAATAAACTGGTAGTGAAGCTGGAAAACGAAAGAGAGCACTATTTGGGGAAAATTTCGCAATATAAAGTAAAATTGGAGAGGGAAAGAAAAGCCCTTGTTGCAGAACTAAGAAGCATTTTTGAATGAAAAAAGTACTTTTTGTAGCCAATATCCATAAGCATTTCAATGCATTTCATATCCCTTATATCAATTACCTTAAAAGTGAGGGGTATGAAGTGCATGTTGCTGCCAACGATCCTGAAACGAGGATTGCTGAAGCCGATAAACAGTATGACCTTCCGATAAACCGTAACCCGTTTTCCAAAAACAATGTAACGGCGGTAAAGCAACTGAAAAAGATAATTGCCGAAGAACGTTATTCTATGGTACACTGCCATACGGCAATGGGCTCGGTAGTAGCAAGGATGGCTGCAAAGAAATTCCGCAAAGAAGGATGGCTCAAGATGCTGTATACGGTGCATGGCTTCCATTTCTATAAAGGATCACCGGGAATGTACTGGAAGATTTACTACCCGATGGAGAAGTACCTGTCTAAATATACCGACGGCATTATTACCATCAATGAAGAAGACTATGCCGTTATAAAAGAAAAGGGCTTCAAAAATGGAGAAACCTTCAAAACACCCGGGGTGGGAATCAACCCGGATAAGTTTACAGGTATAAGCGTTGCCGATAAGCCGGCTTTGAGGGCAAAGAACAATTATTCTAATGATACCTTTTTGATAATATATATCGCAGAGTTCATCACGCGTAAAAACCATAAATTTATCCTTGAAAGCGTTGCGCTTCTTCAGGAGCAAATAAGCGATTTTAAATTTATCTTTGCCGGACGCGGGATATTAAAAGAGGAAATGGAGCAATATGCCAAAACACTGGGAATTGACTCTAAAATTGACTTTCTTGGCTTCCGGAAAGATATAGGCGAGCTTATAATGATGTCTGATATTGGTGTTTCGGCCAGCAGGCAGGAAGGCCTCCCTATGAATATTGCAGAAGAGATGTATGCAGGAAAACCGGTAGTAGCCACTAATATTAGAGGCCATATAGACCTTGTAGACCATGGTGTAAACGGATTTCTGTTTCAACCGGGAAATAATAAGGAATTTGCGGAATATATTCTTACGTTATATAACGATAAGGGGCTTTGCGGGAAAATGTCGGGTGAGGCGTCGAAAAAAGCCGAAATGTTTACGCTGGAAAACTGTTTGAATGAAATGAAGAAAATCTATAAAAGATTCCTGTAATGTACGCTAACTTTTTTAAGCCATTGATTGATTTTACAGCTGCGCTTGTCGCAATATTGCTGTTTAGCCCAATATTTCTGGTACTGATGATACTGCTTTGTTTTGCAAATGATGGCAAACCATTTTTCTTTCAACAGCGTCCCGGTAAAAACGGGCGTGTGTTTAGTATCGTGAAATTTAAAACGATGAATGACAGAAAGGATGAAAACGGTAACCTGTTACCTGATGAAAAACGCCTTACCAAACTGGGATCTTTCATCAGGAAAACTTCACTGGATGAAATACCACAACTCATTAATGTTCTAAAAGGAGACATGAGCCTGGTTGGTCCGCGTCCGTTATTAGTAAAATACTTATCTTTATACAACCAGAGACAGGCCCGCAGGCATGAAGTGCGGCCGGGTATTACAGGATGGGCACAGGTAAACGGCAGGAACGCCATATCCTGGGAACAAAAATTTGAACTTGATGTATATTATGTAGAACATATTTCACTGGCTTTAGATATTAAAACTTTATATTTAACAGTCCTCAAGGTGATTAAGAGGAGCGACATCAATACAGACGGTGTTGCCACAACTATAACTTTTACGGGAACAAAAGAAGATAATAATTAAAACAATATAGTTATGGAAGATAAATTTACAGACGCTCTGAAAGAAGCATTGGAAATGGAAGATCAGGAAATCAGTTTTGATGATAATTTCAGGGATTACGATACTTGGGATTCACTGTCCAGGCTTTCGCTTATTGCTGTTCTTGACAGTGAATTTGATGTTCAGATCGAAGAGGCGGAATTTTCCAAACTGGTTACGGTAAGGGATTTGTATAATGCCGTTGTTTCAAAAAGCTAATTATGGCATTATTACAATTCAATAATATTGGGATAAGGGGTATGGCTGCGGCTGTTCCCCAAAATACCATTAAAAATTATGAATATACACAGTATTTTCCTGCCGAAGATGTAAAGGACATCGTAGACAAGGTGGGCATTGTTGAAAGAAGGTTTGCCGAAGAAGGCACTTGCGCTTCCGACCTTTGCTACCATGCGGCGGAGAAACTTATTGCCGACCTGAATATCGACAAGTCGGAAATAGATGTGCTGGTATTCGTTTCGCAAACGGCTGATTACCGTATGCCTGCAACATCAATTACCCTTCAGCACAGGCTGGGCCTTAATAAGTCTACACTTGCGTTTGACGTAAGCCTGGGCTGCTCCGGTTTTGTGTACGGCCTGTCGATCGTATATGGCTTTATGCAGCAGCAGGGCCTCAGGAAAGCATTGCTTCTTGATGGCGAGACACGTTCGAGGGTATACAGCCCGAAAGACAGGAAGACCGCTTTCCTTTTTGGGGATGGCGGTATCGCTGCCGTTATCGACAGGGATGAGGCTTATGGCCCGAGCTGGTTTTCACTGAATTCTGACGGATCGAAATCATCACTTATTAAAATGGATGCCGGAGGCTACCGTAACCCAAGCACGCCTGAAACCCTTAAAGAAAAGGTGGTTGATGAATATGGCAACATCCGTTCGGATGAGCATGGGTATATGAATGGTGCCGATGTGTTCAATTTTGTGCTGGCGGAAGTTCCGAAAGACATAAAGACAACATTGAATTTTTCCGGGAAAGAAGCAGGGTCGTTAGACTTCTTTGTCTTCCACCAGGCAAATAATTACATGAACGAATACCTGCAGAAAAAGCTGAAGCTCGATACGCACAAAGTGCCTTCGTCTGTGGCGAAGTTCGGTAATACCTCTTCGGTATCCATACCGCTTACGATGGTTTCGGAACTCAAGGGCAAGCTGGACGGGGAGAAAGAACTCTTCCTTTGCGGGTTTGGCGTTGGGATGTCGTGGGCTTCTGCAATAATAAAGACAAATAACTGCCACATAAGCGAATTGGTTGAAGTATGACAGGTACAGGCTTAAACGCATTTTCACTCGAAGGTAAAAATATACTCGTAACAGGAGCTACCAGCGGTATTGGCAGGCAAATCGCCATTACGTGCAGCAGGCTGGGGGCTACCATTGTGATAACCGGAAGGAATAAGGAACGCCTGGATGAAACCCTGGCGGCTATGGCACAACCGGAAAGGCATCTTGCCTGCGCCATCGATATTAATGATTTCGACAGCATAGGGGAGGTGGTGAAGGATGCCGTGGCACAAAAAGGTAAATTCCACGGATTGGTCAACTGCGCGGGCATTTCGCCTACAGTTCCTTTTCGTACGTTTTCGGTAGCAAAAATGCAGGAAACGTTCAGTACTAATGTCGTGGCAGCCATGAACCTTACAAAGATCGTATGCAAGCCGGTAAACATGGATGCCGAAGGCGGCAGTGTTGTGTTTATCGCTTCCGTTATGGGTTCTGTGGGTGAAGTGGGCAAATCGCTTTACGGCATGAGTAAGGGCGCCATCGTAGCCGGAGTAAAATCGCTGGCGGTGGAGTATGGCCCGAAAAATATCCGTTTCAATTCGATATCGCCGGGAGTGGTAGTTACGCCAATGTCGATGTCGTCTGAATACAGTAAAGACGAAGACAGGCTTAAGTATGTTACCGGCCTCCACCCGCTTGGGCTCGGGCAACCCGAAGACATTGCCAACGGAACGGCCTTCCTTTTGTCTGACGCATCGCGATGGGTAACCGGGGCCGACCTGAAGATAGACGGCGGCTACACGGCACAATAACAAAAGTTACAGAAGAGAACTATACATAAAATGATTCAGATAATAATAATTGGGGCAGGCGGGCATGCTGCGGAAATTGACGAATACCTTTTACATACTAACAAGCTTAAAGATGCTGACGAGTATAAGGTTGTTGGATTTATAGACGATAATGCCGCCGGATATGATGCCTACCAATTTTCAGCGCCCTATCTGGGCACGATAAAAGAACATGTTGTAAACCCGGATGCATTCTACATGATGGGTATTGCGAACCTTGCTTACCGCAGGATAATAATTGAAGATTTCCTGGCAAAAGGCGCTTCGTTCCATACCTTTATTCACCCGTTGGCCTATGTTTCGCCTTCCGCAAAAATTGGTTACGGTGTAGTAGTAGCCCCTTATGTTAATATAGGGCCTAATGTGACCATTGGAAATTATACCCTTATCAATTCAAGGGCGAGTATGGGGCATGATACTAAAGTGGGGGATTACAATTTTATAACCCCGAACGTATGTTTCTCCGGCTTCACAACAATAGGCGACGAGAACCTATTCGGAATTAACTCAGCTTCAATCCCGGGTATCTCGATAGGCAGCAGGAATAAGATTGCGGCCGGTATGATTATCGAACGGGACATCGAAGATGATACCACCTATTTCCACAGATTTAAAGAAAAAGTACTTGCAATTCCTAAGGTTTAATGTTTTGTAAGAAATTTCAAATAATTTGATTTTTATTTAACTGGCAACCAGTTTTTTGGATTATAAAAGCCTGCAAATTGCCGTGAAATATGGCATTTTGGTAAAAAAGGCGTAAAAATTTGCATTACATTTGTTTACAATTAAAACGACACATATACATGGAAGGTAAAATATGGCTCTCATCACCACACATGGGCGGTACAGAGCAACGTTATGTACAGGAAGCTTTTGATACCAACTGGGTAGCCCCGCTTGGACCGAATGTAAACGGCTTTGAAGCAGATCTGGCAAATTACCTTAAACAGGACGTTCACGTAGCTGCGCTTAGCTCAGGAACTGCGGCACTTCACCTTAGCCTTATCCTTTTGGGTGTAGGCCCGGGCGACGAGGTAATATGCCAAAGCATGACATTCTCTGCATCTGCTAACCCAATTGTATATACAGGTGCCACACCGGTATTTATTGACAGCGAAACGGATACCTGGAATATGTGCCCCAATGCGCTTGAAGAAGCTGTGAAGGACAGGATAGCCAAAGGCAAAAAGCCGAAAGCGATAATAGCAGTACACTTATACGGTATGCCATTTAAGGCTGATGAAATACTGCAAATTGCTAATAAATACGATATTCCGCTGGTTGAAGACAGCGCCGAAGCACTGGGCAGCACCTACAAGGGACAGCAGTGCGGTACATTTGGTGCCATGGGCATCTTGTCTTTTAACGGCAATAAGATAATTACTACTTCAGGGGGCGGCGCGCTTGTATCAAAAGACAAGGCTTACAAAGACAAAGCTGTTTTCCTTTCCACACAGGCAAGGGATAATGCCCCACACTACCAACACAGCGAAATTGGCTATAACTACAGGATGAGCAACATTTGCGCGGGTATAGGCCGTGGCCAGATGGAAGTACTCGACACCCACATAGCGGCCCGCAGGGGTATGCATGAGTTTTATGCATCGCTTTTTGCAGGAACAGAAGGTGTAACAGTCTTTTCAGAACCGGATACCGATTATTTCTGTAATTACTGGCTTAGTGCCGCTGTGATAGACCCTAAAAAAACAAATGGTGTAACAAGGGAAGACCTGAGGCTTAAGCTGGAGGCCGAAAATATAGAATCCAGGCCGTTGTGGAAGCCAATGCATCTGCAGCCCGTATTTGAGAAATACCCATATTACGGCGGAACGGTGTCTGAAGAGCTTTTCCGTGACGGGATCTGCCTTCCTTCGGGATCTAATCTTACAGATGCTGACAGGTCGAGGATTGAAAAGTCAATAAAAGATATATTGTAAGGAAACAGGGGGTATCATCACTGGTGAAATCCCGTTGATCCGGATTAAATACTAATCGTTTTTTAAAATTACCTCAGGGCGTGGGCAAGAAAAAAGATAAAAATATATCAGGCGCGATAAATAAAGTCGTAGGGGGCACCAAATTTTGGAATACGTTTCACAATCTTGGATATCTGCCAAGGTGGATTATACTTCTTCTGGATCTGTTTGTGGTTAGTACAACAGGGCTGTTATGCTACCTGCTTATTTACAGAACGGGCGTATTGTATATTCATCCGAAACAGATTATTATCAGCATACCGGTATACCTGCTTATCACCGTTATCACGTTTAGGGTTTTTCGTACGTATTCGGGTATTATCAGGCACTCTTCCTACATAGATGCCGTAAAAATATTCTTTTCGCAGGCTACATCAGTTTTCCTTTTGCTGGCGATCAACAGTATATACAAGACGGTTACCGGCGACCTGCTTTACCTCAATGTAGCAATACTTATTAATGCAGTATTTTCCTTTACCTGCCTGTTCTTATACAGGGTGCTGGTGAAGCAGTTTTTTGAGATTTACCTGAACCAGAGTAAAAAACAGCAGCTTTCTAATGCTATTATATACGGTACTGATGCCAACGCTATTGCGGTAGCTAACGCGTTGAAATCTGAAATACCAGGAAGGTTTAAGCTGGTTGGATTTATTGACAAATACAGCCATGGCCGCTCTAAGATGATATTAGGCGTGCCAATCCTGCAGCATAAAAAGAAGATATCGGTGCTGATGCGTGTTTTTAATGCCGAAGCTCTTGTAATAGCAGATAAAACGCTTACAAAAGAGGAAAAGCTGAAGATCGTAGACGAATGCCTTGAGTTTAACTACAAAGTATATACGGTGCCGCTAATTTCTGACTGGGAAGACCAGAAAGAAATTTCCAAAAAAATTAAAAACTTCCAAATACAGGATCTTTTAGAAAGGAAGCCTATAGTACTGGACAACAAATCCATTTCTAAACAGCTCAATGGTAAATCGGTGCTTATTACCGGTGCGGCAGGTTCTATTGGCAGCGAGATCGTGCGACAGGTAATACAGTTTGGCCCGAAGAATGTAATATTGCTTGACCAGGCGGAAACACCGCTCCACAACCTGATGCTCGAAATAGGCAAGGCTGAAACCAAAGCCAATGTTTATCCGGTAATCTCTGATGTAAGGAACCGTGCCGGGATGAATGAAGTCTTCAGGAGGTTTTCACCGGATGTGGTATATCACGCAGCAGCTTACAAGCATGTGCCTTTGATGGAAGAAAACCCTTCGCAGGCTATTTCTGTAAATGTATCGGGTACAAAAAACCTGGCAGACCTTTCGCTGGCCTATAAGGTAGACAGCTTTGTAATGGTTTCTACAGACAAGGCAGTAAATCCAAGTAATGTTATGGGGGCCAGTAAACGTATTGCGGAAAAATATGTACAGGCATTGCACAACAGTCAAATGCAGGAAAATCCGGGTAAAGGGACTAAATTTATAACAACCCGTTTCGGAAACGTACTGGGGTCTAACGGATCAGTTGTGCCATTATTTACGAGGCAGATTGAGAGCGGTGGGCCGATAACGCTTACACATCCCGACATCATCAGGTATTTTATGACAATACCGGAGGCATGCCAGCTTGTTCTGGAAGCCGGAGCGATGGGTAATGGTGGTGAGATCTATATCTTTGATATGGGTAAACCTGTAAAGATCATAGACCTTGCAAAGAAAATGATTATGCTTGCCGGCTTTGTTCCGGACAAGGATATTGAGATCAAGATCGTTGGGCTCAGGCCGGGAGAAAAACTATATGAAGAGCTCCTTAACGACACTTCTAAAACCCTGCCTACGCATCATGAAAAAATAATGATAGCCCAGGAGATCTTTGATGATTTCTCTGAACTTGAGTACCAGATGGAGTCGTTATTTGCCAGCGCGCAAAATTACTCTAACGAAGAGATGGTGATTATAATGAAAAAGATAGTCCCTGAATTTCGCAGCATGAATTCAAGTTTCGAATCGCTTGATCATAAAGCCATTTAAGAACACTTTTATTAAAGTAAGAAATTATAGATTGCTATAAATAAAAAATTATCTTTGCCGGATATAGTGAATTTTTATAGCGAAATGTCCTTCATTCAATAAAATTTTCAAATGTTTAAAAAGATCATCGCCTTATTTGTCTTAAGTGTATTGTTTGGCTCCTGCGCGTCAAATTCAAAAATTGTATACATGAACAACGCAGAGCAAGGCCAGTCGGGAACTCTTGTAAAATACGAAAACGTGCTGCAGCCAGACGATAAGCTTGCTATCATCGTTACGGCAGATGAACCTGCCCTGGCAGCCCCTTTTAACCTTATTTATGTGTCACTGCAAAGTAACCAGTTGAACAATGTTAATAATAACGATGCTCTCACAAGTTATTTAATTGATCAAAAGGGTGAAATTGATTTTCCTGGTGTTGGTAAAGTAAAACTTGCCGGTTTAACGCGAATTGAGGCCGAAAAGAAAATAAAAGATATCTTATCAAAGCAGATTCAAAATCCGGGGGTAAATCTTCGTGTCATTAACTTTAAAGTTTCTGTTTCGGGAGAAGTGGTAAGGCCCGGGCCGGTTGTGGTAAACGGCGACAGGATTACCATACTGGAAGCATTAAGCGCCGTTGGTGATTTAACGATATATGGCAAAAGAAAGGAAATAATGATTATTAGGGAAAAAGAAGGGGTTAAGACTATAGGTTATGTTGATATTACAGATAAAGATATCATAAATAGTCCTTACTACTATCTATGCCAAAATGATGTTATATACGTAAAACCTAATAAAACAAAGGTAAACTCTTCAGTGATAGGGCCAAACCTAACCGTTGGTATATCGGCCATCTCCCTGATCGTTACTATAATTGCTCTAAGTACAAGATAATATGCATACACAGCAAGAACAGTTCGATATCGAAAAGTCAGACATTAACTTTAAACTAAAGGACACTTTTTTCAGGTATCTGTTCAATTGGCCATGGTTTCTCTTAAGTATTGTTATTACAATTTCTATAGCATTTGTATATTTAAGGTATAGTGTTCCAAAATACAGCGCTTCGGCCACAATACTCGTTAAGGACGATAAAAAAGGAGGTATGGTTTCAGAGCTTGCCGGCCTGAATGAAATGGATCTTCTGAGTGGTGTAAAAAGTACTGTAGATAATGAAATTGAGATTATTAAATCCAGAACTATTTCAGAAGCTGCTGTTCGGGATCTTACGTTAAATATTCGCTATAGCAGGGAAGGGGCAGTAAAAGTATCGGAGCTTTACAAAACTGCACCGATTAAAATGATTCTCTCTAATCCTGACCTGGTTAAAACCCGTAAGCATTATACAGTAGAATATAAATCAGGTGATACCTTTACATTGTATGACGCCCTTGAGAACAAAATTGGTAAATTCAAATTTGGGCAGCAAATACTGCATGATTCGCTAAATTTCACAATATTATCCGAAAATTCAGAGAAGAATGGATTCTCCGTTTTAATTTCCGTAGAACCGGTATCCATTACTACTCAAAACTATCAGGCTAGGCTCGGCGTGAACCTGGTAAATGAAAGGACCAGCGTTGTTGAGCTTTCTATTATTGATCCTATCCGGGAGAGGGCGGAAGATTTTCTTGATGCCGTTATTTACCATTATAATTCTGACGCCATTGAGGACAAAACCCTTGTCTTTAAAAACACTGCGCGTTTTATTGACGAAAGGCTTAAAATAATAACTGACGAACTCGATAACGTAGAAAGATCGGGTGAAAGTTATAAAAGGACAAACCAGGTTACCGATATTGTATCTGAAGGCGGATTGTTTTTACAAAATGCCAGCGATTTTGAAAAAGCTTTTATAGAGACTGAAACTCAGTTAAGGGTTGTTGTCTCATTGATAGAATATGTAAAAGGCATTTCGAATATAGACCTTATTCCGGCTAACGTACTTACAACGAGCTCTAATGATGCCAATACGGCGCCTTCGCTTATTGTTGAATACAATAAGCTTATGATAGAAAGGAACAGGCTTGTTCAGAACGCCGCGCCTGAAAACAAGAAGATCCTGCAGATGGACGCACAGCTTGCGACGCTCAAAGTTAATGTACTGTCTAATCTTGAAAGGCTTAAGAATGCGTTGGAAATCCGAAAGAGGGATTTACAGTCGCAACAAAGAAAAATCGGAAGTAAAATTTCTGAGGTTCCGACGCAGGAAAGAGAGTACAAGTCTATAGTACGCCAACAAAACCTGAAAGAGGCACTTTACATATACCTGCTGCAAAAAAGAGAAGAGACAGCAATTTCGCTTTCTTCTATAGCTCCGAATGCCAAGATAATAGATAGCGCCCTTTCTTCGGGACCACCAGTGTCACCAAAAGTACAAATCATATATTTGGCAGCGCTTTTTATAGGCCTTCTGATTCCGTTTCTTGTTCTGTATATCAGGGAACTTCTGGATACAAAAATACATGGCTTTAGCGATTTTGAAAACGTTTCGGTTCCTTTCCTCGGAGACGTACCGCGTTTTGACGGGCAGGGTAATGAAATGGTTACTACCAACAGCCGGTCCAGTACTGCGGAATCATTGCGTATCATCCGTACGAACCTCGAATTCGTACTGGGCAGCATCAATTCTGGCGTAAGGGCCAAGACCATATTTGTGACTTCTACAATACCTAAAGAGGGTAAAACGTTTATTTCGGTGAACCTTGCTTCAACCATTGCGTTGTCTGGCAAGAAAGTATTGCTTGTAGGGCTTGATATTCGTAATCCAAAGCTCGATGAATATATTGCCACGCCATCTAAGGGTATTACCAATTTCCTTTCTAAAACGGATGAGGATATTACAACTTATATAACACCTGTAACAGGATTTGACAATCTTGACCTCCTGCCTCCGGGAATTATTCCTCCAAATCCGGCAGAACTGCTTATGAGTGCCAAAGTTGAAAGGATGTTTGCTACGCTTAAAGAGCAGTATGATTATATTATCGTGGATACTGCTCCTGTGAGCCTGGTTACAGATACCCTTATCATTGCCAACTATGCCGACAGCTTTGTATATGTTGTACGTGCGGGCCATCTTGATAAAAGAATGCTTTCATTGCCCGAATCGCTTTACAGAAATAACAAGCTCCCTCACATGGGTATTATCCTTAATGATACCTATCAGAAGAAGGGCTATGGCTATGGCTACGGGTATGGTTACGGATACGGCTATGGTTATGGCTACGGCTATGGCTACGGACCGGAGAAGAAAAAGAACCGTACCGTTATAGACAAAATACTCGGCAGGAATAAGTAAGTGGCTTAGCTGTCATAAAACAACAATTCCCTTTTTAAATGCTAAAAAGGGAATTGTTGTTTATGGCTGTTACTAATTTAGACAAGTCCTTTAGTTGTACCGGGTTTTTAAAGGCTTCTGTGTGGCGTTCATGGTGTACGTCCGATCCGGCAAAGTTTATCATACCGGCATCGAGCAGCTTACGGCTAAGGTCGAGCACGGGCTTGCCGTAATATCCTGTTACTGAAAGCAGGTTGATCTGGAACAGGCATCCTGCCTTCTTAAGCTTTTCATATTCGCTAAATTTATTCATGTAAAAGATATAGCGTTCCGGATGCGCCAATACAGGTTTGTATCCTTCCATCTGCAGGTCAAAAATTACATCATAGAGCTGCATGGGAGGGTTTAAGTACGACATTTCTACCAAAACATAGTTTTCCTTTAAGGTAAGCAATGGCTCCTTTTTTATAAGGTTCTGAAAAGTATCGTCAATAAGATATTCTGCGGCAGCTTTAAAAGGTATATCTATGTTTGCACGTTGCAGGAATTGCCTGGTGTAGTTTTCTTTTTGCCGGATACCTTCTCCCGTATTATTCCACACGCCTGTTAATACATGGGGCGTAGTGATGAACTGGGAAAACCCATATTCCTTTAATGTATTTATAAGAAAGAGGGAATCTTGTTCGTCTTTAGCACCATCATCTATAGCCGGCAGGAGGTGGGAATGAATATCTACATATCCATCCGGAATGAGGTCGGCGAGTCGCGTTTTAGGTTTTGAAAAGAATAGCACTATGATGTTTTTCGTTATAACAAAAATAGATCAAAAACTTTTCAGCGGAGGTGCTAAAAGCCATTTTTTAGACTTTTACAGTATCGGTTTTTTTTAACGCAGCTATTGCACGAAATAATATTGTACCTGTTAGTGCTGTTAGCGGCAGGAACATAACAAAATGTGGCTTGCCGATAAGCAACACCAGGTGCAACAATACTCCCGCTAAACAGAGATAACCCGTAATAAGTGCGGCCTTGTTTTTACCGGCGAAGGTAAATCCTAAAAGCACAAGGAAAATGGGGTTGAAGAGCAGTGTATTGTAATTGAGCTGCAATTCGGAATGAAGCGAATAAAAGGCCATACTCAGGAAAACAATGCCCAACAGGCCGGTTATTGCCAGATACGTGCGGGCCACAAGCTTCTTGCGTGACAAAACTATCAACAGGATGCAGGCTATAGTAAAGGTGTAAAAATTGTTCCATGCCGAAAGGCGTTCTTCAGAGGTGCTTTTATACAGCGTTACAGCCTGTTTGGCCAACGGCCCGGAAGCTGTTTTGGTGTTTGCCAGGCCTTCCATAAGTTGGCGCGGAAGGAACAGCCTGTCCATTTCCTTATCGGTTTTATAGCCGAACATCAGGTTGATGCCAAGGCTTTCATAAAACTTGTTGTGCAGGTATTCGTAAATGATCCTGCGATTGGTTTTGCCTTTGTCGGCATTTTCCATTGATATTTTTACCCCTGCGTACTGGCTTATTATATCGCCCGCCATAGTGGTGCAGTTCCTGTCGATAAACTTATAGGTGTAAAAGCGCCTGTCGGAAGAGATCACCGCTTCCAGTTCATTCAGTACCTGCTGCTTTTGTGCTGTGGTAAGGTTGAGCTCCTGTTCGAAAACATCACGGTTATAATGCTGGTACGTGTACAGGAAATCATCAAATGTGCTGTTAGAGAGCAGGTATTGCAAGTCGCCTTTTACGAACTTCAGGTAGAAATTGGGCGTATTAAAATCAAACGTACCATAATTATATACTACATCAATATGGTTCATCGGATCCTGTACCCTTATGGCAGTATGCCCGAAAACCGAGTACAATTCCTCTCCCGGGCCGCAGGTAAGCAATGTTATCCTGCTCTCGTCGGAAAGGCGGGGCTGTGCAAAAGTACTGAATGAAAGGGTGAGCAGGATGAGTTGGGCAATAACGCTGAAGCTACGCATAGGGTTGTTTTTTACCGCCTAAAGATACCTAAATCTACCTTAAGTGAAAAGATGTTGGAATACAAAGCAGCGCTTTGGTCGCCAATATCGGTAAGTGCGTAATCTACCTCTATACCCCTGTATTTAAAACCCAGTCCGATGTTGGGCTGGAAGCTGAGCGACTGCGAGTTGTCGATCTCTTTTATGGTTTGGAAGTTACCTACCCCGCCCCGAAGGTACACCAGGTCGATATAGCCAAACTCAAAGCCGATGGCGGGATCTATACTAACGAATTCTGTTGATACAATATCGTTGGTCTGGGCAAACTGCATGTTCAGGTTGGCTGCAGCCAGCAATGTATAGTCGTTATGTATGGTAAACTTCTTCGCGATACCCAACTGTGCCTTTGGCAGGGTGATCTCTGTAGTTTCGGGCAGTTCCTGATTTTCACCTGGTATTGCGCCGCTAATGTCATTAAATGCCTCCTCGTCTATAGCCCAGGTATTGTAGGTAGTGGTGATGTCGCGCACCATAAGGCCAACCATCCAGTCGTTCTTGGTTTCGTACTGGATGCCGAGGTCAAATCCAAAGCCCCAGGAATTGGCAAACTTGCCTATGGTACGGCGGATCACTTTGGCATTAACACCATACGTAAAGCCATCAAGAGGGAGTGTACGGGCATAGGATACGGTGAATCCGTAATCGGCGGCAGAAAAGAGGCTGATACGGTTATAGTCGATATTGCCTTCGCTGTCGATGAGTTGTGTGGTGTTGAGGATGTCGTCTACACCGAAGCGTATTACCGATATCCCGAAAGCACTGCGGTCATCTATCGGCATGGCGAAAGCGGCGTAGTCGTATTGCGCAATGTTGGCGAAGTAGCTGGCATGCATGAGTGCAAGCTGTTTGTCTTTAACTTTTATGAGGCCGGCGGGGTTCCAGTAGCCGGAATTTACATCGCCCGTATGTCCCGTAACAGCGTTGCTCATGCCCAGCGCGGCCGCGTCAACACCAATGCTCATAAACTCATTGGAATACTTTCTAACGGATTGGCTGTGGGCATAAACGGTTAAAAAAAAGAAAAAAACGAACGATATCTTCTTCAAAGCTGTTATTTTGTGCAAATATGACATAAAAATCTCAATTACTAAACTCCATTTCTATTAACTTATTGTGTTAACTTTGCTCTTATAAAAAAATATGGCTATGGCATTTACCAAACATGTTCCCAACATCATTACGCTTTGCAACCTTACGTGCGGCCTCATCGCTTTGATGTATGCGTTTAATACCCATTACCAAATGGCATTTGTGTGGGTAAGCATCGGGATATTCTTTGATTTCTGGGACGGTTTCTTCGCAAGGATCCTCAAAGCCCAGAGCGCTATTGGCCTGCAGCTGGATTCACTTGCCGATATGGTAACGAGCGGTGTGGTACCCGGACTGGTAATGTACCAGATGCTTTCGGGTATTGCCGACAACCAGGAGGAATACAATCTCAGCTCAGATAACTACTATCTTGGCGCGCTGCCATTTGTAGGTTTTATCATCACGTTAGCCTCATGCTACAGGCTGGCTAAATTTAATGTTGACGAACGCCAGACGGAATCATTCATCGGATTGCCAACGCCTGCCAACGCGCTCTTTATACTGAGCCTGCCGGTAATACAGATCCATTCTGATGGCGACGGTGTAATCTTCGACCTGCTGAGCAACCCGTTTATCCTGGTAGGGATCAGCCTCCTTAGCGCTTTTATGCTGAATGCAGAAATACCTTTGTTTTCCCTGAAACTGAAATATTTCAATTGGGAAACACACAAAACACAGGTGATCTTCCTTGTGGTATCGGTATTGCTGTTGTTCTTCCTGCAATACACCGCGATACCGGTTATCATATTATTCTACGTGATACTCTCGGCGATAACCAACAGGACGAACCGCAAAGCCGTATCTTAACCGTATGAAACGTGTTCCGCCCAGGGCTCCGGCCAGAAGGGCGAAGCCTAAAAAATCAGGGAAGCTTACGCCCGGAAAGATATTGCGCTATGCGCTGCTGTCATTATTGGCGGCCGGCATTATTACAGCAGCGTACAATTACCGCCACGGTGTGTTGTACTGGCTTGGCTTTAAAACCAATAAACGTATCGAATCCCTTACCAAAGAGGAGCGTAAGATCGAAAATCTCCGCATTTATGAAATCCTTGGCCGACACAAAGGTAAAGCTATTGGCATGGATGTTTCGCACTACCAGGGGCGTATTGTATGGGATAGCCTGAAGCATCAGGATAAACAGTACCCGATGCAATTTGTGTTTATCCGCTCCACAGCGGGGAAGGATAAAGTGGATAGCGAATTTGAGCGCAACTGGAAAGGCGCAAAAAGTGCAGGCCTCCTTCGCGGCGCCTATCATTACTACAGGCCCGATGAAAACTCACTCAAGCAGGCTGATAACTTTATAAAGACCGTAAAACTTACCAAAGGCGACCTGCCGCCGGTACTGGATATCGAGAAGATACCCGACGGGCAGAGCCTCGATAGCCTGAAAAGCGGCCTTAAGAAGTGGCTTGTCAAAGTGGAGAAACATTACGGTATGAAACCCATTATCTATAGTGGCGAAAGCTTTTATACCGACCACCTGAAACAGGAATTTGAAGGCTATACGCTATGGATTGCCAATTATAGCTTTTTTGAGCAGGAAATGCGAAAGGAATGGCTCTTCTGGCAGTTTACCGACAAGGCTACCGTAAGCGGGATTGAAGCTCCTGTAGATGTGGATATTTACAACGGAAGTCTGGAGGGATTGAAATTGTTGGCGAAAAAATAGCGATTGTTTATACTGAGGCGGGTGAATGGTTTAATTATTTCTTTAGATTTGAGCAAACCAATCTACTATCATGAAACCGATTTTCATCTTCTTGTTTTCGATGCTCTTTGCTCAGGAAAGCCTGGCTCAGGCAGAGCCTGAAATTGCACTTATCCTTTTGGGTAATGACCATATCTCTGAAGTTAACACCGATACGGATAAATTCATCAAAAGTTTCAGTCCGGTGATGGACCTGATAAAAACGGAATTTAAAAGCTTTGCTAAAAGCCAGTCGGCGGATGTTTTCATCACCGTACATAAAGCAGGCCTGCCGACACTAAAACTACAGTCGAAGCCGCAGCTCGACAAAAAAACAGAAATTTCTTTCCTGTCAAAACTTTCAGCAATTAAGCTTGAGAATACAAAACTTGTTGATATGCCAATGCTGGTCAGGGTTAACGGGCCAAAGAATGCAGAAGAAGGCGTAGAGCGTTATATGCTCCATGTAATACGCTCAGAGGAGTATAAACAGGCATCGCTGAAACAGAAATATGAACTGAACCGCAAATGGGCAACACGGGAAGTGCTTCCGGTGCTGGCTGCTTACGAAATTGCTGCGGAAAAGTTTGAAGGGGTAAGTAATTTTGGTAAGACAGTCGCTGCGGCTGATTTTTCAAAACCACAGGATATAGAAAAGATGACGGGACGAAACCCGGATTACTGGAGGGCTGTAATGGAAATGGGAAGGGGCAACCAACTAATCCCGATTACAAAAATTTTCATGCTTGCCTCACAAGGCTACCTGGATAGCGCCGAACGTTATTCTGAGATCATAAGTATGTATACTACTACAGAATCAGCTGCAAATCTTTATCTTGAAGAATTCAATTGGAGGATGCGCGTTTTGAGTGAAGATCTTACAAAAGAAGTTGATAAAGGTATAGCATTTCATGATAAAGGTGAATATGAAAAAGCTCTTGGGGTATATGAGAAGGTAAAACAGGCCTATCCTTATTCCGCATGGAATCTTTACGAGATCTATTTTTCGAAAAATGCTATGGATATTGTGTCTGGGAAGGTTAAGGCCGGAGACCGGACACAATGGGATGAAGCCAAAAAAGGTATTTATGGAGCCAGCCCATTGTATAATATGGACGTTATCGCAGCAACAGGGAAGGAAGCCTATCTTCTATTTCGCAGGCAGCAGATTTCTTCGCTGTTCAGGACAAAAGGTAATACAGCCAAAGATACGTATGAGTATGCCGATATCGCACTAGACCTTGGAGTTTACGATTTTGCCGCTCAGCTGTTTTGGTTGTCTTTTACCTTTGAAAAAGATGAAAAAGCAGGCGAACGCTCTCTGCACCGCTACCTTTATGTGTTGGAAAAGCTTGGTGTGCCGCAATGGAAAAGCAATTTTAAAGGGGATTTTGATAAAATATTTAAAGCTATTGATAAGGAGAGGCAAGAGGCTATGGAGGGGAGCGCTGTATTTAAATCGATGAAGAAGTAGTATTCCGTATAAAATAGAAATGTTTGATTCTGCGTTACTTTATAATAACCAACTTAAAACCAACCTGCCATGAAAACCACTTTACTGAGTATTGGCCTCGCGTTTGTGCTGCTGGCTTGTTCGTCTTCACAGAATTCAGGTACAGCATCGAAACAAACCGGGAAAGCGCTGAATGCCGATGGTTCTGTTACCGATGATTACGGCTATTCTGAAACCAACCCCATAAAAGCCGGAGGCGGGGTTCCCGGCGAACACAAATACCTGCGCAGCCTTACCGGGCCTAACGGAGAATCGATAGCGTATGAACGTTTGGGAAGCTGTTGTATGTTTAAGACCAATAACAGCGAATGGGGTAGTGGAATGCTCGACCGTTATGAAGTAGAGATTGATGGTGACACCGTGAAAAAGATCCTTTACCTGAATATGTATGATAAAGAAAAAGTATATGCTCCAAAAGGATTTGTGATGGATAAAAAATAGATTTCCGAAACCCTGTTTTCTAAAAAAGAATAGCCCTTCAGATGAGGGCTATTTCAAGATATAAAATGCGTGTTAAGCATTTTTAGATCGTATTTTGTTGAGTTTTACTCCGGAGTATGTGTCTTCGGATCTTTATTTTCTATTTCCCCTTCTCTCGGATGTTTATGAAAGTCAAGCTTTTTCCTGCGCAGTTCGAAGTTCTGTCCAAGGTATACTTTACGTACCATTTCATCCTGAACCAGTTCTTCCGGTACGCCCGCTTTCAGGATTCCGCCCTCAAACATCAGGTAGGTTTTATCGGTAATGGCAAGGGTTTCCTGCACGTTGTGGTCGGTTATAAGAATGCCTATATTTTTGTCTTTTAGCTGGGCTACAATGCGTTGGATGTCTTCCACGGCAACGGGGTCAACCCCTGCAAAAGGCTCATCCAGAAGGATAAATTTCGGGTCGGTAGCCAGGGCACGGGCTATTTCGGTACGCCTGCGCTCTCCTCCCGACAGCAGGTCGCCACGGTTGGTGCGGATGTGGTTGAGGGCAAATTCGTCGATAAGCGACTCCATTTTAGCCTCCTGCTCCTGCCTGGAAAGGGTGGTTAGCTGTAAAACGCTCATGATGTTATCTTCAATGCTCAGCTTCCGGAATACTGACGCTTCCTGTGCGAGGTAGCCAATACCGTACTGCGCGCGCTTGTACATCGGGAAATCTGTAATCTCCTGCTTGTCAAGGAATATCTTGCCTGCATTGGGTTTCACCAACCCTACAATCATGTAGAAAGAAGTGGTTTTCCCGGCACCGTTGGGTCCCAGAAGGCCAACGATCTCGCCCTGGTTCACCTCAACTGAGATGCCCTTTACAACGCTGCGGCCCTTATAGGTTTTTATGAGGTTTTCTGCTCTTAGTTTCATAATTCCATCCGTTTTTACGGTTAAACAGTGGGTTCTGTGTTGTTTTGCTCCAGCGCTTCCCAGAATTCGTAAGCACGTCGAAGGTGGGGTATTACAATCGTTCCTCCTACAAGTGTGGCAATACTCAGGGCTTCCATAACCTCTTCTTTACTAAGGCCTTCCTTATGGCTGGTCTCAAGATGATACTTCACGCAGTCGTCGCATCGCAATACTGCCGATGCCACAAGTCCAAGCAATTCTTTGGTCTTTACATCAAGCGCGCCTTCCATGTAGGCATTGGTATCCAGGTTAAAGATACGTTTGATTACCTTATTGTTGTCCGCCAGCAACTTTTCGTTCATTTTTTGGCGGTAGTCGTTAAATTCCTGTACCAGATCAGCCATTGTTCATTTCTTTTTCTCGTTGTTTTGTAATGCGTGCCGCTATAAATATACTCAGCTCGAACAGTATGGCCAGCGGAATCGTTACGATCATCTGGCTCACTACGTCAGGGGGTGTTACTATCGCAGCCAGTATCAATATGATAACATAGGCATAGCGACGGTATTTCCTTAGAAAATCTGCTGTTACCAACCCGATCTTCGCAAGGAAATAGATGACAATCGGCAGTTCAAAAACCAGGCCACATGATATTACTGTAGTTTTTATCAGGCTAAGGTAGGAGTCGAGGTCGATGTCGTTCTTTACAACATCACTGATCTTATAGTTTCCCAAGAAATTGATAGATAGTGGCATAATAAGGTAGTAGCCAAACAATACGCCAATGAAGAAAAGGAGGGATGTTGACAGTATGAAAGATACCGCATATTTCCTTTCTTTTTCATAGAGCGCGGGGCTGATAAACTTCCAGAAAAGGTAAAGGATATAAGGGAATGACAGGATAAGCCCCGCTGTTATGGAAGTCCATATGTCGGTAGAAAACTGGCCGTCCATGGTACGGCTTTGTATCTCGAAAGGTATTTTGGTTACACAGAAGCTCCTGTCGAGATCGTATTTATTCGCTAATTCGCAAAAAATGCGATATGTGATGAAGTTGGAATCCTTTGGGGCAAAGATAATATGGTCGAAAATAAACCTGCTAAATGCAAAGGCTACACAAGCTCCAATAAGTATTGCAACAGTACTGCGTACCAGCAGCCAGCGTAATTCTTCAAGGTGGTCCAGAAAAGACATTTCCCCACCGGCACTCTTTTTCTTCGCCATTATATAATCCCTTCTTTTAAAATGTCATGCAGGTGCAGTATACCTTTATACTCGCCTTCATCGGCTACGACAAGTTGTGTAATAGCGTAGTTTTCCATAGTATTAAGGGCATCTACAGCCATATCCGTAGATCGTATGGTCTTAGGTTTGTGGGTCATGATGTCTTGGGCGGTTACGCCTGCAATATTATCCCTGTCGTTCAGCATCCTCCTGATGTCTCCGTCAGTAATAATGCCTGTAATTTTATTATTGTCAATTACTGCGGTTACACCCAGCCTTTTCTCGGATATTTCCATAATAGCCGTTTTAATGCTGCTGTCAGGGGTTACCATAGGCTTGTGGGTACCATCTAGCATATCGCCTACGCGCAACAGCAGTTTTTTGCCTAATGCCCCGCCCGGATGATACTTTGCAAAGTCCTCACTCTTAAATTCGCGCATTTCTATAAGGCATACCGACAAAGCATCACCAAGCACCAGCTGTGCAGTGGTACTGTTGGTGGGTGCAAGATTGTTCGGGTCGGCCTCGGCTTCCACATACGCGTTCAGTACGAGGTCTGATTCTTTGCCGAGGAAAGAATTTTTATTGGCTGTCATGCCAATAAGAACGTTGCCGTAGCGTTTTAACAGGGGTGCAAGTACCTTGATCTCAGGGCTGTTGCCGGATTTTGAAATACAGATTACCACATCGCCCGGCTGTACCATCCCCAGGTCGCCATGTATAGCTTCTGCGGCATGCAGGAAAAGGGCAGGGGTTCCGGTAGAGTTGAGTGATGCAACGATCTTTGACGCAATAATGGCGCTTTTGCCAATGCCTGTAACAACTACACGGCCTTTGCTGTTGTAAATAGATTCAACGGATTTGGCAAAATCATCATCAAGGTAATTTATAAGGTTGGCAATGCTCTCACTTTCAGAAAGTATGGTTTTTTTTGCGGAGGCCAGTATTGCTTCTTTATTTATCAAACTTGTGAAATGTTTAAAAAGTTGTGCGTATCAAAGAAATTTGTATCTTTAGGTTGTGCAAATTTATGTAAATTACTATTAATAAATAATGAAATTGACCGAAATTGACTTACATAAAGAGTTAAAAAAATACTTTGGTTTTAACACCTTCAAAGGACTTCAGGAAGATGTTGTAAAAAGTATTATATCGGGACACAATACATTTGTTATCATGCCTACCGGCGGGGGCAAATCCCTTTGTTACCAACTGCCTGCCCTGTCACTTGAGGGTGTCGCTATAGTTGTTTCCCCCCTTATAGCGCTGATGAAAAACCAGGTAGATGCTATACGGAGCCTCTCTTCAGAAGCCGGTATTGCCCATGTGCTGAATTCATCGCTTACCAAGACCGAAATAAACCAGGTTAAGAAAGATATATCCTCCGGCCTCACCAAGCTGTTGTATGTGGCCCCTGAGTCGCTTACCAAAGAAGAGTATGTAACGTTCCTTAAGGGCGTGCCGCTTTCTTTTGTAGCGATAGACGAGGCGCACTGTATCTCGGAATGGGGACATGATTTCCGTCCGGAATACCGTAACCTCCGCAGCATTATACGCCAGTTGGGCGATGTACCGATAATTGGGCTTACCGCAACTGCCACGCCAAAAGTGCAGGAAGATATCCTGAAAAACCTTGATATGACCGATGCCAATACGTTTAAGGCATCATTCAACAGGCCCAACCTTTTCTATGAAGTGCGGCCAAAGACCAAGAATGTGGAGTCGGATATTATTCGTTTTATCCGCCAGTACAAAGGCAAGTCGGGCGTAATTTACTGCCTCAGCCGTAAAAAAGTGGAAGAGATCGCGCAGGTATTGCAGGTAAACGGCATTAGCGCCGTACCTTACCATGCCGGCCTGGATGCCAAAACACGTGCCAGGCACCAGGATATGTTCCTTATGGAAGATGTGGATGTGGTGGTGGCAACCATCGCGTTTGGTATGGGTATAGACAAGCCGGATGTACGATTTGTGATACACCACGACATACCGAAATCGCTCGAAAGTTACTACCAGGAAACGGGCCGTGCAGGCCGCGACGGTGGCGAAGGGTATTGCCTTGCTTACTATTCCTATAAAGATATTGAAAAGCTCGAAAAATTCATGTCGGGCAAGCCTGTGGCAGAGCAGGAGATTGGTTATGCACTGCTTCAGGAAGTTGTGGCCTACGCCGAAACTTCCATGTCAAGAAGGAAATTCCTGCTGCACTATTTCGGGGAGGAATTTGATGATGAAAATGGCGAAGGCGCCGATATGGATGATAACGTACGCAATCCGAAAAAGAAAACGGAAGCGAAAGAGCAGGTGGTTACATTGCTCGAAGTAGTACGTGATACCAACCAGTTGTATAAACCGAAAGAAGTGATTTTTACCCTTACAGGGAAAATAAACGCGGTTATAAAGGCTCACAGGACCGATATGCAGAAATTTTTCGGATCAGGTAAGGATTTCGATGAAAAGTACTGGATGGCCCTTATCCGACAGGTATTGGTTGAAGGCTATTTGTCAAAAGACATAGAGACCTACGGAGTATTGAAAATGACCGATAAAGGCGCCCATTTTATAAAGAACCCGGTATCGTTCCTGATGACCGAAGACCATGACTTCAGCGAAAGTGATGATGAGGCAACAGTAACGGCATCCAAATCTTCAGGTACGGCCGATGAGACACTGATGGGTATGCTGCGCGACCTTCGCAAGAAAGTAGCCAAAAAACTGGGAGTACCCCCATTTGTGGTGTTTCAGGATCCGTCATTGGAAGATATGGCCCTGAAATATCCTGTTTCGCTCGAAGAACTGGGTAATGTACACGGAGTAGGTGAGGGTAAAGCTAAAAAATACGGCAAGGACTTCGTAGAGCTCATAGCCCGCTATGTGGAGGATAATGATATTGTACGGCCGGACGACCTTGTAGTAAAATCTACAGGAGCCAATTCCGCGCTTAAATTGTACATCATACAGAATATCGACCGCAAGCTTTCACTCAACGATATAGCAAAAGCAAAAGGCCTCGATATGGATGCCCTGATGAAGGAGATGGAGCAAATCGTGTATTCCGGCACCAAGCTGAATATTAAGTACTGGATCGACGAAATACTGGATGAAGACCAACAGGAAGAGATTCAGGATTACTACATGGAAAGTGAAACGGATAGTATCAAAGACGCCCTGAAAGAATTTGACGGCGATTACGATACCGAAGAACTCAGGCTGATGCGTATTAAATTTATCAGTGAAGTAGCGAATTAGTTGTTGATTGATAGTTTACCGTTGTCGAAGCTTCACTCTCGCATGTGGATAAATATAAAACTAAGCCTGGCAGAATGGTATTTTGCCAGGCTTAGTTTTTATTAGTTTGAGTATCCGACAATCAACAATCAACAACCAACAACCATTAACCAAAAACCTCACCTCTGTGTGGTCTAAGCGCATCCCTTACAGGTATCATAATATCATCGGTTACTACCATCCAGGCAGTGGCATACATCTCACTGATTACGGTAAATCCGGTGATATTTAGCGGCAGGTTTTGTATAGCAATATACTCTTTTAGGTGTTTCTCATGGTGTTCGGCAGTCTTCACGGCTCCCGGCCCGCGGAAATCCCATATCAGTTTTATTTTTCTCATTTTTTATCAACGTAGTGGGGAGCAAAGTTACAAAGTAAATGGCTATTAATTTCGACCTCACCCCGGCCCTCTCCAAAGAGTGGTAAGGGTTGCACTCAAAGTTTGGAATATATTAAATAGTATCATGTTTTTCGGCCCCGGCTCGGGGCTGTCACAAAAGTGTTATTCTGAACGAAATGAAACGCAGTGAGAATCTCAAATGTTTGTCTATTAAGAGATTCTTCCTTCGTCAGAATGACAAGATTCTTTAATCAGCACTTTTGAGACAGCCCCTTGGGGTGAGGTCTATTCGCAATAGAGGGTTAGGAGTATGTTATCCGCAAAATATTCCTATATTTAAAATCACAAAAATCACCAAATGAGACACCTTTACCTCATATTCCTCCTTACAACTTCTTTCACCTTCTCCCAACAGCTTACACAGAAGCAGGCCAATGACCTTGCGGCGCTTCCGCTAAAATGCCTGCAGCAGGAGTACCCCAATAAGCTCAGCCAGCTGCTCGCCGACTCCACCGAGATTGCAGGCCCAAAAAAACTGCATCCCGCGTTTTACGGCTGCTTCGACTGGCATTCTTCCGTACACGGGCACTGGAGCCTGGTGTACTTGCTAAAGAAATTCCCCAACCTCAATAACCGCCAGGAGATTATAAGCAAACTGAAAGTCAATTTATCCAAAGAGAATGTACTTGCAGAAGTCGCTTACCTGAGTAAAAAGCACGAGAAGTCGTATGAGCGCACTTATGGCTGGGCGTGGCTGCTGAAGCTGCAGCAGGAACTGGATACGTATAATGAGCCTTTTGCCAAAGAGCTCGCTGCAAACCTCCAGCCTTTAACTACGCTGTTTGCGGACCGTTACATTGAATTTATGCCGAAGCTCAACTACGCCCTTCGCAACGGTACGCATACCAATACTGCTTTCGGACTTAACCTTGCGTGGGATTATGCCGTACATGCAAAGAACATCACATTACAGGACAGCATCCGTGAGAATGCTATACGACTGTTTAAGAATGACGCGGGCTGTCCGTTTAACTGGGAACCCAGCGGCACCGACTTCCTGTCGCCCTGCATGGAGGAGATCGGAATCATGCAGCGTGTTATGCCTGAAAAGGATTTTATCAAATGGCTTAAAGATTTCGCCCCACAGCTTTCCGGCAAGAATTTCGCATGGGAGCCGGGCAAAGTTTCTGACCGCACTGATGGCCACCTGGTACATCTCGACGGGCTAAACTTTAGCCGGGCGTGGAATTTTTATTACCTGGTAAAGCAGTACCCTAAACAATTCAGCCACCTGAAGGCTTTGGCCGATAAGCACCTTGTGTATTCCCTTCCGTCAATCACCGATGGCAATTATGAGGGGGAACACTGGTTGGCATCGTTCGCGTTGTATGCTTTTGATAAAGCCGCCCAAGCCCGAAAAAGTGAGTAGTAGCGCCGGTGTCATTTCGACCGTAGCGCAACGGAGTGAAGAAACCTAACGAAGTGGTTCAGCGAAGCTAAATCTCAAATATAATGCTATGGAGATACAACCGCTCCTATCAAATCATCAATAAAAAATAAATAATTACTTTTGCGGCATGCCAAGAGAACTCCAGATACAGGTCGCACCCGAAGTAGCCGCAAAACCGGAATTGCTTACTGCCCACGTTGCCATGCTCATGCAAATAAAGCCTGAGGAAATTCGCCATGTGGCTATACTCAAGCGCTCCATCGACGCGCGTCAAAAGGCCGTAAAGGTCAACCTGAAGGTAGCCGTGTATCACAACGAAGAGTATACCGAAACCAAATTGCAGCTGCCGGAGTATAAAGATGTATCCAATGCGGACGAAGTGATTATCATCGGTGCAGGGCCCGCGGGATTGTTCGCGGCATTGCAGCTGATAGAGCTTGGCTTAAAGCCGATTGTCCTGGAACGTGGAAAAGACGTACAGGAACGCCGCCGTGACCTCAAAGCCATTAACCGCGACCATATTGTAGACGGGGATTCTAACTATTGCTATGGTGAGGGTGGTGCAGGTACGTACTCTGACGGTAAGTTGTACACCCGATCCAAAAAGCGTGGCGATGTCGACAGGATCTTACGCCTGTTCGTGGCATTTGGAGCGTCGGATGAGATATTGGTCGAAGCGCACCCGCACATCGGAACCAACAAGCTGCCCAAGATCATTAAGGCCATGCGCGAAAAGATCATCGAGTTTGGCGGCCAGGTGCTCTTCAACACCCGCGTGACGGATATTCTAATTAAAAGCAGCGCTGTACAAGGGGTGGTTACCCAAACCGGTGATACCATCAACGCGAAAAAAATCATACTGGCAACAGGCCACTCCGCGCGCGATATCTTCGAATTGCTCGACCGCAAAAAGATTTTTATTGAGGCGAAGCCGTTTGCCCTGGGCGTTCGCGCCGAGCATCCGCAAAGCCTGATCGACAGCATACAGTACAGCTGCGACTTCAATTCCGGCAGGGGAGAATTCCTTCCGCCCGCGCCTTATGCCATCGTTAAGCAGGTTGGCGGCAGGGGCATGTACTCGTTCTGCATGTGTCCCGGCGGCGTTATAGCCCCGTGTGCCACCAGCCCCGGCGAGGTAGTGACCAACGGTTGGTCGCCTTCCAAGCGCGACCAGGAAACGGCCAATTCAGGTATTGTAGTCGAACTGAAACTTGAAGACTTCAAGCCATTTGCCAAATTTGGTGCATTGGCGGGAATGGAATTCCAAAAGGCAATAGAGCAGCAGGCATGGCGTGTAGCGGGGGAGACCCAGCGCGTACCGGCCCAGCGGATGATCGATTTTACACAATCAAAGGTATCTTCAGATATACCCAAAACCTCTTATGTGCCGGGAACCACATCGGTAGAACTGGGACAGGTATTCCCCGGCTTCCTTACGCAGACGATGCGCGAAGGCTTTACCGAATTCGGGAAGTCTATGCGCGGCTATCTTACCAACGAGGCCATACTGCACGCACCGGAATCCCGTACTTCATCGCCGGTACGCATTCCCCGTGACCCTGAAACACTGGAGCATCTTCAGATAAAAGGCCTTTACCCGTGTGGTGAAGGGGCAGGGTATGCGGGAGGTATCATTTCAGCCGCTATTGATGGCGAGAAATGCGCGTTAAAATGTGTCGAATAACTACGTCTTAACTTTATCGGTAATTTTTTTTTCCGTATGGATATTGCGGAGCAATACTTAGCGACTTAAAACGAATTGTTTACCGTAAGATCTTTGTGACTTGGCGGATTTAAATGAAAATAAAATTTAATGTAGGTTTTTACTTTCAATAAATGTATTGGGCAAATTATTAATTTGTCAAATTGCTTATCTTTACACCCTAAATTTACAATCATGACAATAGAACAGCAGCTACAGGATCGTAGTGGCAATGTGTGTGAACTGAGTGGTGCAACCGGCAATCTTTCAGTATATGAAGTACCTCCTGCCCGCAACCTGGGAGCCGACGGTTTCATTTATATCGATACAAAATGCCTTGCACAGATAGAAAAGAAAGAAGAGCCGGACAGTGCTTTCTGGCAAAATATATTACCCACAAGCATGTGGAGTGAGGTACCGGTTGTTCAGGTAGTATCGTGGCGTATGCTGAACCGTTTCCGTGACGAAGGCTGGGCTGCCGACGCGCTGGACATGATGTATATGGATGACGAACTATTAGAATACGCCAAGGCCACCGGCGACCACACACAGGATGCAGGCGTGCAGTTTCATAAAGACAGCAACGGAAACATATTGCAGCAGGGCGATACCGTAACGCTTATAAAAGACCTTGATGTAAAAGGCTCAACGCTTAACGCGAAAGTAGGAACGGCAGTACGCAACATCCGCCTGGTGCACGACAACCACGAACAGGTAGAAGGTAAGATTGACGGACAACTCATCGTGATCCTCACCAAATACGTAAAGAAGCAGTAATTTACGGTCGCTTTTGTCATTTGGACGATAGGAGAGTCTCAGAAGATAATTGGAACTACATTGAGATTTTTCGACTCTACTGCGTTGCGCTTAAAATGACAGAACATAGAGTTAATATAAACAAAGCCCGATACAGCAACTGCATCGGGCTTTGTTATTTTTTTGCATCTCGACTCCGCTCGATGAGACAACGGCGACCGACAATAAAATCATCTACTATTGTCAGTTCGAGGGCAGTCAAGAACATTATTTAATCATATGTAAAAAATCCGTGTAAATCTGCCTGATCCGCGTCATCCGCATTCCCTTTTCCTCAAACCTACTTCAACTCAAACTCTGCTTCCTGTACATTATCCGAACTTGTCCCCACAAACACCTTGAACGTTCCCGGCTCCACCAGGTAATCGCCGTTATTATCGAAGAAGCCGAGTTCATTATCCGTCAGTGTAAAGGTTACGGTTTTGGTTTCGCCTTTTTTGAGGGATACCAACTCAAATCCCTTCAGTTCTTTTACAGGGCGCGACAGGCTGGCGGCAATATCCCTGATGTACAGCTGCACAACTTCTTTGCCATCGTAATTCCCTGTGTTGGTAACATCCACTGAAGCCTTTACAGCCTCGCCTTTAGCGTAGTTTTTCTTGTCAAGCTTCACGGCACCATATTTAAATGTTGTGTAGCTCAGCCCATGCCCAAAGGCAAACAACGGCGTTTTCTCCACATCGGAATAGTGCGACCAGAATACGTTATTGTCTGCATCTGTTGGCCTGCCCGTGCTGTGTTGGTTATAGTATATTGGAACCTGCCCTACATTGCGCGGAAAACTCATCGGCAGCTTGCCACTCGGGTTATAGTCGCCATACAGCACCTGCGCCACGGCATTGCCCGTTTGCGTACCCAGCTGCCATGCCTCAACGATGGTTGGGATATGTTGTGCTGCCCACGGCAATGCAAGTGGGCGGCCATTGTTCAGTACCAGCACAATGTTCGGGTTTACTTTGTAAACCTCCTCTAACAGTTCCTGCTGTAGGCCCGGCAGGTCGATGTTGGTACGGCTACGGCCTTCGCCGCTCTGGAAACCATGCTCACCCAATACCATAACCACCACATCGGCATTCTTTGCAGCGGCTTTTGCAGCTTCAAATCCGCTCCTGTCGGTTGTGTTCCATTCCACTTCAGTAAGGAATGTCGGCTTGCCTTTGTAGGCCTCGCCACCTTTCTCATACGTAAGCGTGTTGCCTTTGTACTGCTGCATTCCTTCCAGTATTGATATCGCCGTTTCATCCTGCGCGGCGATCCTCCAGCTGCCCAACGGACTTGTCTTGTCGTTCGCTAACTGGCCTATCAGCGCTATTTTTTGCCCGCTCTTCTTTAATGGAAGCAGGTTCTTTTCGTTCTTCAAAAGTACGATCGACTTCCTCGCCATGTCCAGTACCGCGTCGTGGTTGGCCTTGCTGCCAATGGTCGCTTTTTCGCGCTTCTCGTCGCAATAGCGGTACGGGTCGTCAAAGAGTCCAAGCTCATATTTTACGCGAAGGATCCTGCGTACGGCATCGTCTAACAGTTTAATGTCAACTTTACCGTTGTTCACCAAACCAACCAGTTCCTTCACGTACAGGTGCGATTCCATGTCCATGTCGGCGCCTGCGGTTATAGCCTTTATCGATGCCTCGGCACCGTCTTTCGCATAACCATGTGCGATCATTTCGCGTATGGAAGCCCAGTCGGTGATCACGAAGCCGTCAAAGCCCCATTTGCCTTTCAGGATGTCGCGCTGCAAAAAGCTGTTGCCTGTTGCGGGAACGCCATTTAAAATATTGAATGCATTCATGAACGTCCGCACGCCTGCATCCTTAGCGGCCTTAAACGGGGGCAGTACAGTATTGTATAATGTGGCATTGCCGATGTCTACCGTGTTGTAATCACGCCCCGATTCTGAGAATCCATAACCTGCAAAGTGCTTGGCACAGGCGGCAATGGTATTCGGCTGCGAAAGGTCATCGCCCTGGAAGCCTTTTACCCTGGCCGCGGCTACTTTACTTCCCAGGAACGGGTCTTCGCCCGCACCTTCCATCACGCGGCCCCAACGCGCATCCCGGCTGATGTCGACCATGGGCCCGAACGTCCAGTTAATACCGGATGCCGATGCTTCGCCTGCGGCCGTTTCTGCCGATTTGCGTATCGCTTCCATGTCCCAGCTTGCGGCTTCCGCCAATGGGATCGGGCTGAGTGTCTTGTACCCGTGTATCACGTCGAAACCTATGATAATGGGAATGCCCAGGCGGGTTTCCTCAACGGCAATCTTTTGTACGGCACGGACTTCCTTTACGCCGCGCACGGTAAGCATCGAGCCCACCCATCCTTTACGAAGGTGTTCGTACTTTAGTGCCGCGCTGCCTTCTTTCGGCGAAGGCCCGGTGACGTCCCAAAATCCGTTGTACTGGTTCATCTGGCCTACCTTTTCTTCAAGGGTCATTTTGGCCATTAGCGCTTCGATCTTCTTCTCGATGTCCTGTTTTTTGTCCATTTTCTTCTTGTCCTGTGCCTGCGTTGTGCTCATGGCAAATAGCGCCAGCAACAGTAGTGTTTGTGTTCGTTTCATGGTTATTTATTCGGTTGTAAAGGTCGATGCGGGCAGCCCGGCGCTGTTAAACAGTTCGGCCAGGTCGGTATTGTGCCAGGCATAGCGTGCCTTTACAGGTTTTTTTACATTTTTGGAAGTGAGCACTACAGCGCCCTTATCAATTTTTGCTTCAGCCTTGTGCCAGGCGCCGTCTTCACCTGCCACTTCAAACAGTGCAGAGGTTTTGCCTTTAAAACGCAGCCCTTCGGCATTGGAGAAGTTTATGGTTAGGTTGTTCTTATCAGATACAAAGCTTTTATATAATGGGCCATTCACCACGCCCTTTTTAATGCTGTAATGATTAGCCAGTGCAAGGTTGGCCAGTCTTATGCCCACGTCTTTTTTATTCCTCGGGTGGATGTCATCCGTAGGGCTGATGTCGCTTACCACGACCATCCCGGTTTTGTCCACGGCATTAATCACCCTGCGCTGCGCATCGCGTATCACCGCACCCTGGTCAGTGCTGCCTTCATAATTATAAGGCGCGATCTGCACGAAGTAAAACGGAAAATCAGCTTTCCATTCTTTTCGCCATCCTTTTATCAGGCCTGCCAGGGTTTTGTCGTACACCTGCGAACCCACATTGCTTTCGCCCTGGTACCACAGCACCCCTGCCAGCTTGAAGCCTACAAACGGGTATATCATGGCGTTATAGGTATGTCCGGGGTCGCTCGGGCTCCACTCGGCTTTGTACAGGTCGGCGGCAGCTTTTTTCAGTACTGGGTCTGCGTTGATGTATTGCGCAGGAATCCATGGTTCGGCGGGCGACCCTCCCCAACTGGAGTTGATCATCCCAATTGGTACATCCTTAAGGTCTTCCTGCAGGTGGCGTGCGAAGTAGTAGCCCACGGCGCTAAAATGCCTCATTGTTTCGGGGGTGCATACTTCCCAGGTTCCGGGAAGGTTCATTTGCGGCTGCGTTGAAGCCAGCTTGGGTGCCGTAAAAAAGCGGATATTGGCAAAATTAGCTTTGGCGATTTCTGCTTCGGCATTATCTATTTTCATGTTGGCCGACCATTCCATATTAGACTGGCCGGAGCATAGCCACACTTCTCCCAGCATTACGTTTTTCAGCGTTATCTCATTGTAGCCTTTAAAATTGATGGTATAAGGGCCACCCGCCCCGGGAGTTTTCACGATGAGTTCCCAATAGGCCTCGCGGTTGGGCTTCAGTTTATATTCTTTATTATCCCATCCGGTTTTTATCACCATGTCCTCAAATGGGCTGCCCCATCCCCACAGCTTTACATCGGCGTTGCGTTGCAGCACCATATTGTCGGAAAAAAAAGAGGGAAGCGTTACATTCGCCTTTGCGGCAAATGACAAAAGCGCAATCGCCAGGAACAGGAATAGGTTATTTTTTTTCATTCAGTAACGTTTTTAGGAAGGGCGCCAGCTGGCCTGCCATTTTTTTGTGGTCGTCAATATCGGGGTGGTAGCCGCAGCCGTGGGGAGTTACCGCTGTAAAGGTAAAAACCTGTATCGGCCTATGTGCCTTATCTGCCGCAAAACTTTCCTTAACGCGGTTGAGGCATTTGATGAAGGTATCATTCTTAGCTCCGTTTACCATAGGGCTGTTCAGCAATACGATCTGCGTATTTGGTGAATGCTTGTACACGGTTTTTACGAAAGCAATGTAATTGGCAACATACTTGTCTTCATTGAACGGAAGCCTTTCCTTTTTGCCATCGCCATCCGAAAAGTCATTGGTGCCAAGGGCAATGCAGGTGACATCAGGGTTGAACCCGAAACCATACTTTTTAGAATTGTCTTTGTTGAGGTAAAGGTTCTCATACACATCGGGCATGATGGCCTCCTGTTGGTGTTCGTCGTTCCAGTTGCGGTACATCCCTATACCAGAAACCGAACTTAGCAGGAAATCAGTGCCCAGTTCACGTGAAGCTATCGGCCCGTAGGCATAGTAGGCATTGTGCTGGTCATACCATTCGGCAGTGTCACAGGGTATGGCAGCATAATCGTTGCCCATCCCGCAGGTAATGGAGTCGCCTATGAACTCGATTTTCTTCTTTGGCTGTACTTTCGGCTTTTTCATGACCACATCCGCACCCAGGAACAGCACCTTGCCATTGGCCGCCTCGGTTGCTTTGTATACGGTTACGGTGTGTTCCTTATCGCTTTCAAGCTTAAATGACAATGGCGTATCCGATGTTTTTATGGTATGCCTTCCCTCATACTTTCCGTCAATTTCCACTACGGCATAGTTGTGGTGCTCAAATGTGTCTTCAGCCCTTAGGTTGATGGTGCATTTGTCCCCCTTAAAAGTAAATGAAACTGAGGACGCCGGACTTATCAGGATAACGGCATCGCCTTTCTTTTCGACCCTGCCCGCGATAAGGTATTCACCTTTGACAGCAGTCTTTTGCGACGCATTGCACGATAACAGTAATACGATGAAAAGAGTGAGTATTTTTTGTGTAAACATTCCTGTTTTAGTTTTAAGGTAAAGATAGCCAAATTAAGGGAAAACGTTTTCTTTGGTGAATACGATACTGTCAAAACCCGATAAGATTTTAAACCCTGTAAGTATACTTAACACAAATTTGTAGTGTGTGCCAAATTACGCTTAAAAGGAGGTTAATTGTTTTATAATCAGTGTGCTTTGAATGTGTACGGATGTAACTTTATACCTCAATTAAAAAAACACATCCATGAAAAAGCTACTTCTATCGCTGGCAGCAATGCTTGCATTCGGCCTTGCTTCCGCACAAACCGATACCACGCGTACAACTACAACTACTACCAACCGTACTACCGTAACGCCACAACAACGTACGGAAACAACAACCAGCACAACCCGTACCGACAGGGCAGGTAAGCAGGATTCGCGCACCGTTTCGCCTACTACAACAGCGCCAAGGGCCAGGACCAATGTTCCGCGTACCACAACCAATACTACCACTACAAGCCCGAATACTACAAGTGCGCCTAATGGAGTAAACCCTCAGGGAAGCACATCGCCAACGACATCGTCACCTACGACCAATCCGGGTACGCAGACGCCAAGCCCATCGACACCTCCGGGAACAAATAATCCAAGACAATAAGTTACAGACCCTGCTACGGCAGGGTCTGTATTTTGTGCGCTAACAGATTGTTAAAATGGGAGGATGCCTGTTTTGTGTTTATTATTTTTATGTACTAACATTACTAACATGGAAAAGTTGGACAATCTTCTGGTAACACCATCAAAAAAGACTATTGGCACTATAGAATCTGCTGTTTCCTTACTTGGAGGAGCCTTTTTATTGTATGATGCCTTTAAAAAAGAAAAGAAAAGCATCCTTGAGATGGCTGCCGCAGGCTTCATGATCTACCGTGGAGTGAAAGGTTTGCAGCAAACAGGCGTGCTGAAAAACACTAAACTACTTGGTGAGCCAGCTACCGCTCCTTCCAACTCCAATGTCAATATCCACGCGCGGATGATCGTACAGCGGCCTATAAACGAAGTCTATAATTTCTGGAGGCATTTCGGCAACCTGCCATTATTCATGGAGCACCTGGAAGCGGTAACGGTGTTGGGCGATACTTCGTCGGAATGGAAAGCCAAGCTGCCCGGCGGACTGGGGTTTGCAAGCTGGAAGGCTGAAATAGTGGCAGAAGAGGAGAACCGTTTTATAGGATGGCGCTCTTTACCGGGATCGGATATCGCAAATGTTGGGAAAGTGCAGTTTAAAGACGCCGGAGAACTTGGAACGCTGGTTCATATCGTATTCTCTTACGAAGCTCCTTTCGGATCGGCAGGGGCAGAGGTAGCGAGGCTGGTAAATCCTATTTTTGAGAAAATGGTACGTAAAGATGTTTTAGGCTTTAAACGCTATATGGAAACCGGTACACCGCAAAAACTCCAACAGGAAAATACGGTAATTTATACGTAATCCCTGTGGCAGTTTCCAGTCGACGTAAATAAGTATCCGACTGAAACTACTCCCTGGAGTACAGCTGTAAATAATTCCCGTTCGGGTCGGTAAATATTGCGTAAAAGCCATGTCCGCCAGGTATTTCAGTTCGTTTTTCTATTACTTCACCACCGTGTTTCTTAATCAGAGAAAGCGTATTTCCGATGTTATCAGTATCAATTGTCAGTTGTGCTCCGGTCTTGTATGCGGCAGGCAGCAGGGAAGAGTCGATAGCCCCGCCCGAACCTGAATTCCCGATACGAAAATAGGCGTAATGGTCTACCGTTACCAATTCTATTTCCCAGCCAAAAACAGCCGAGTAAAATTCTATGGCTTCTGTAAACCTCGGAGCCGGTATCTCAATGTGTGTTATGGTGTGTGTATGTTGCATAAATTTTATTTTTTCCATGAGATCTTCCTGATGTAGGATTCTTCGTTAAGCATATCAATTGTCTTCCTGAAATGTGCAGAAGCGGAATTCACAAGTTTTACCTCAATAACCAGTTCTTTTTTATAACGGTTTACAGCAAAATCGGCAAAATCGAGCTCGCTGTCTTCAAGCAGTTTATTAATTATTTTTTTCGGGTTGGTATCGCCCTTTGCGGTTATTATAAGCGATTTGTTCTGAAACTTTGCTGAAAAGCGTTTTTGAAGGGGTTGCAGTCCCCAAAGTATCAGCAGGGAAAGAACCGTCGCAGTGCTTGCCGCGAAATACATACCGCCTCCTGTAGCCATGCCTATCCCGGCTACAGTCCAGATCCCCGATGCGGTTGTAAGTCCCATTACAGTACCCGGCTTTCGGAAAAGAATGGCACCGGCACCAATAAAACCAATACCGCTTACAATCTGTGCCGCTACCCTTGAAGGGTCCAGCTCGGCATAGCTGGCGCCTACAATATCCTGGAAGCCGAAAGAAGACACAAGCATGATCAGGGCCGATCCCATACTCACCATCATGTGCGTACGGATACCGGCGGCCCAGTCCTTTCGTTCCCGTTCAAGCCCTATGGCTGCACCGAAAATGGCTGCCAGTACCAGGCGCAGTAATATTTCGAGCCAACCGATTGTCATTATTTAAGTTTTAGGGAATTTTGTGCGTACTCCGGTAATTTATACCCATATACGGCCAATAATGAAAATATGATGTGGGCTACAAACAGCTGCCTGTAGTAACCACGCCTGTCATTACCCGGTGGATTATCGCTGGCGGCAAACATAAGCTTCCATGCTACAATGGCCACACCGCCGCTGGCTGAACCGATTAGCAGAGACTTCACAATCCCGGGAGACTGCAGCGACCTGCGCCAGATGATCCAGTAAGCAATTACAAAGAGTATACCTACCCCGTAATGCGCCAGCCATCCTGCCGGGTGCACATCATCATTTTGTATATTGGGCAACCCTTCCTCTTTATCAATAAGTTTATTGAGGAGTACAGGCTCGGTAAACTCCTGTTTTTCTTTTTTGGAAATGATGTAGCTGTAAAGTGTCATGAACGTCGTGCCAACAATTCCTGCCACAATTATTTTTCCTGCTGTTTTCATGGTATATTTTTTTAATCGGGCCGGTTCTGTAGTTCTTCCATCATTTTAGAAAGGAGTTCACCGGTCCGTTCAATGGTCTGCTTAATTATTTCTTCAGGCGTGCCGTCAAAAACCTCACGATGCGCCAGGTATTTGCTTTCCGGAAGTTTTATATGGATAAACATTGTGCCTACCGGTTTATCAAAGGTTTCGCTTCCTCCTGGAGTTGTAAGCCCGGTTACTGCTACCGCGATATCACATTTAAAGAATTTACTCAGCCTTTCGGCCAGGAGGCGTGTCACTTCGGCCGACTCAGGGGTGAATTTTTCAATGATCTCATCCGGGATATCAAAAAGCTCCTTTTTTGTGCAGGCATCATAGCATACAATTCCGCCGAGCAAAATTTTCCCGGAATCCTTTGTCAATGCAAATTCCGATGCCATCCGTCCGGCTGTAGCACTTTCGGCAAGGGCAATTTTAAAATTTTGATCCGCTATGCGCGAACTGCACAGCATAATACTTGCTGAAGCCATATATCCTGTTTGGTGTTTTGTTATGCCTTGTCAGTCTGTTGAGAATTCTTCGGCATTATAGTCATCCGGTTCTCCGGGGCTGAACTTATCGTTTTCTTTCTCCTTTTGCAGCCGTTTTTTTTCCTCCTCTTTTTCTCTCTCCGGATTTTTCTTCGGGTCGTCGTTAAGGTATGCCATGATGCTTCTAATTTTGGTCTTCCGGCCTTGTTACTTTAGAATTATTACCTGTGCTGCCCGTACCGGTTCCCATTCCTGATCCAGATGTGCCTCCGCTGTTTATGGGGCGGCCATTTTTATCGCGGGGTGTCGTACTGCTGTTCTCGATCTGGTCGGTAACTGCCTGTTCTTCTGCTGCCGAAGTATTTTTTCCGGTTGTTCCGGAACTGCCTGTTCCGGAACCTGTTGAGCTTCGTGACGCGCCGGAGTTGTCAGTATTGCCCGACTGATCATTTGTAGCCGGAGTTGCACCCGACCCTTCGTTGTCTTCTGAAGTTTCTGTACCACGGGTATCACCATTGGTTTGGTTGCCATCTTCAGTGCCTTGTGAATTTCCATCCGGCCTGCTGCAGCTATCGCAGGATGACATAAAGTTCATGCCTGCTACAAGTAAGCCCGACAAGAACAGCGTTCGTAATAATGCTGGTTTTTTCATAACTAATGTTTTAGATTAGTATTAAAGTTATTTAATAATACGATTTGGTTTTCCTAACAAATGTTTAATTAGGAAGAATATAACACCTTATGCTCCTGATTCATTTTCTTCCTTTTCGCCTGCGACATATTTGTAATACAACTTGATCCCGAGTATTATCACGCACAATACAGCCGCTATTATATTGCCAAGAATTACAGGCAGGTCATTTCGGATAACACCATAAACAACCCATAACAATAATCCTGTAAAAAGCATGGCGTAGGTAGGCGCGGAAAGGCTTTTGGTAGAGCGGGTGCGTAATACCTTTATCGCCTGCGGTATATTGGCTACCGTGGTAAAAAATGCGGCTGTGAGCCCAAGTATTTCTGTATAATCCATTTTAAAGCTTTTTGTCGAACTTCTCCTTTACGTAACGACTGATGTAAGTACTAAGGCCTTTTCCAGCAGCAGCGAGCTTTTTCATGCGTTCTATAACTCTTTTCCCGGCGCTCGCATAGGTGTAATTATAAATGGTATCATGGCTAAATTCCACCCGGATCCCGCTATCATAAATCTCGTAGCCTGTCACTCCCGAATTACCGTTAAGGTTCCTGTACTTTTCCATCTCCATCATATTATTATATAAAGTTAGATAAGCTTAAAATTCAACGGGTTAAGATTAACTCATGATTAACGCGTGGTTAACAGGGTTCGCTCTTTATAGTACCTATCTTAGTTATTCATTATAAATGCATTACGAATTATTTAAATAAGCTGATTATGAAAAAGATATTTTTATCGCTCGCAGCTATGCTGGTATTTGGCATAGCTTCGGCACAAACAGAGCCAAAACAGCAGCCTGCGCAGCCTCAACCCGCTAAAGTTACCGAAGACAAGGATAAGGCTAAAAAGGATGCAGAAATTCAAAATGACTTAAACCATCCAAACCGGGGGAATGAGATTGTGCCCAGGAAAGATGAGATAAAAACGCGGGACCATGTAAAAAGTTCTCCGGATACCGATAAGGTAAAGGATACCATAACTGTAAAACGTGCAAATAAGAAAGCTACGAAGAGACAATAGCTAATGTAAAAGGCCTTTGGAAACAAAGGCTTTTTTTATGAAAACTTTATACGTTAACGTTAACCAAAACTTGGGAAAATCCGTTTTTGGAGTGTGTAATTTTACAGTATAGAAATCGAAAAAACTGAAGCCATGAAAAAGAGCATCCTATCCCTGATCGCATTGTTTGCGGTAGCCACAGTATCAGCACAGTCCTACCCAAAGCAGCCGGACCCATCTGTTTATGAAGTTGTCCCTTATCAAAAACCTGTAGCTGCAGAAACTGAAGTAAAAGAGCAGCCTGCGGAAAACACTACCGAGACAGCGCCAAATAACGACAGGAAAACAGAAGTTACAACAGAAGAGGTGAAAAGTACTTCATCTGTAGCAGTAAACGAAGATAAAAATACCAATGGCAAAAAACGCCAGCAAAAGTAAGCCTCTATATATCCAATAAAAAAGCTGCATTCGTGCAGCTTTTTTTGTTTCCATTAATTTTTTAGGCCTTTTGTTTACATAAAACCATGCTTGTCCGGATGGTTATCGGTACGTGTTATATTCCTTCCGTCCCTCACGGGTGTCCTCTTACTTACAGAGTGGCTCTCGTGATCCTGGTGGTAATGGTGATGGTAAGCATCAGTATTTACCATTTTCGGAAAGGTGGCAAGCTCATCAGGATTGATGATTGCAGGGTCGTCATACGGCAGCATGGAGTAGGAATAATCCCGTTCATGCCCGTGGCCTTTTTGTCCGCCCTGATCATCCGGATCCCGGCGGTCGTTTGCATGAGTTACCATATATATGTTTGAATTGTAGCACAATAAAGGTACGCAATTTTATAATGGTAATGCTGTACTATATAAAAAAAAGGGCCAGAGCCCTTTTTTTACATAAATCCGTCAGTATCGGGATTATTATCTGTCCTTGTAATGTTTCTTCCTTCCCTTACAGGAGAGCGCCTGTTCACCAGCCTGCTCTCACTTTCGTTCTCAACATCTTCCGCGTTGGCGATTTTAGCTTTTTTGGGAAATGTAGCCAGCTCTTCCGGGTTTACTATCGCAGGATCCGGATAGGGCAGTGTGGTATCCGGTGTTAAATCCATATTTTCCGGGTGCCTTAGGTTATCGTTGATCCTGTTCATTTCGTTCTCTGATGGCCTTCTGGTTTCGTCATTGCTGTTTGCATTCTTTTCCATGGTATTGTATTTTGAATTAATAATTTCGCTTTTACTATTATCCTCCTACAACTTCCCCGCCATTGATATGGATGATCTGGCCGGTAATATAGGAGGCGTCTTCGCTTGCAAGGAAGACATAGGCAGGGCCTACTTCGCTGGGTTGTCCGGCACGTTTCATTGGCGTGTCCTGGCCAAACTTCGCCACTTCCTCAGCATCGAACGTGGCAGGGATCAGCGGTGTCCAGATCGGTCCGGGCGCAATGCCGTTTACGCGGATACCTTTTTCTGCCAGCATGGCCGAAAGGGATCGTGTAAATGATACTATAGCGCCTTTGGTGCTGCTGTAATCGATAAGATGATGGCTGCCGCGATAAGCTGTTACCGAAGTAGTATTGATCACCGAATCTCCTTCCTTCATGTGTTTGAGCACCTCGCGGGTGATGTAGAAGAACGAAATAATGTTGGTGTCAAATGTTTCGCGAACCTGCTCTCCGGTAATGTCATTAAAATCTGTTTGCGGGAATTGCACCGCGGCATTGTTTACCAGTATATTGACTGTACCCAGTTCTTTTACGGTTTTTTCTACTGCTTCGCGGCAAAATGCTTCGTTTTTTATATCGCCGCTTATCAGCACGCATTTTTGTCCCTGTTCTTCTATCAGCTTTTTTGTTTCTTCAGCATCTTTATGTTCGTCGTAGTATAATATTGATATATCTGCGCCCTCATGGGCAAAATGAATGGCCGCGCTACGCCCTATACCGCTGTCGCCACCGGTTACAAGCGCCGTTTTGCCTTTCAGCCTGCCATTGCCTTTATATCCTTTCCGGATAAATTCCGGTTCAGGGTTCATTTTATGCTCATCGCCCGGTTGCGATTGCGTTTGCTGTGGGAATGATGTTGGTTTTTCCATTGTATCATTTTGTTACAATCATACTTCTTTATCGGCTGCTTCGATATTGATATGCGATTCCGCAATAGAAGTCAGCATCAGGTCGGCGCCTTTTTCCTCATTCAGGGTTTCTTCGAGCAGGAATACAACGTCTTCTTCACGCAAGGCTATGGCAAAGGCTTTCATCGTTCCGTAACAGGCAATTTCGTAATGCTTAATTTTCTGCAAAATGCCTATCAGGCCGGCATCCCTTACAACACCGCGCTTCGTTTCGGCAATAAATTCTTCCGCTTCCTTCAGCAGGCATTCAACAGCCTGGTACGGTTCCTGGCAGGGGCTAATGCCAATACGCCTGAATATATCGCCAATGCGGCCTGTATGCTTCATGGTTATGGCCTTGTGTTGTTCCAGCAACTTTACTAGGTCGCCGGAAAAACACTCGTTAATGATGTTATCAAGCTTCTCAGCCATAACACCTTCTGCCCAGCAAAGCTGGCGGAGTTGTTTCTCGAACAATCCCCTTAGTTCTCCCGCTTCGTCAGTGTTGTATTTTGGTACGTTTGCTATCATTTTTATTTATAAGGATAATCTTTACTAAAGTTAGTAATCCTCTGTTTCAAAGCCTTTTCAATTAACTCTTGATTAACAGGCTGTATGCAGATTGTCGTTTAAATGTGGCGTTTTAACGTTTTTTTATGAAATAATTTATTTATGATTTAACTCCGTTCTAAGTTTGTGCTGTCAAAACATCTATAAGATACTACCACATGAAAAAATTACCGCTATTGCTACTACCTCTTATTGCATTATTTACATCGTGTTCATCAGATTCTGATTTCCAGGCAGACGAAGCCACAGTTAAAAATAGTATGCGTACTATTATGGAGCCTGCACCTGATTGCCTTATTGGCCTTGAAGGTTCACTATATGTTGATCTGTCAAGAGGTTTAAACAATCCTGTTGCCGTATTTTCAGCTAATGTTACGGGCGGGGCTCCAAGGACCAACTATAATTCGTATGTTGAAATTGAATTGCTTTCCGATTGTGAGGATCTTAACAGCGGAAATGGAGTTGTTACAACATTTGAAGCTTTGGGAAGTGTTCAAAATCCTTCGGTTAATACCCCAAAGATAAATGTAAGCGGATCACTTTTACCTCCAAACCCATGTTACCGCTGGAGGGTAGTGGTAGAAGCTCTTGGCGCGCAAAAGGGCAAGGTGAGCTGTGTTACAGTAAGCGAATGGTATGATGCACCACTATTCTAAGAAACCCATAGAATTTTATATTTAGAAACCACCGGAAATCTCCGGTGGTTTTTTTATGCACAAAAAAGCCAAAAACAAGCGTAGTTAGCAAAATGCTTAGTAATTTTACTAAAATGCATTTTTATGAAATTCCTTACGTTTCTATCTTTTGTTCCTGTTTTTATGTCATGCAGCGACCTGCCCCAGCAAATAACTGAAAAAGGGAAACTCAGCCTTAAAGAAGTATCAGGCCTTGAGTATATTCCATCTTCAGGCCTATGGGCGGTTGAAGACAGCGGTAATGAGAATACGCTTTATAATATAGATGAAAATGGAAAGATACTAAGTGCTTATACCGTAAAAAATGCAAAGAATACAGACTGGGAAGATCTTGCATCTGATGCGGAGGGGAATATTTATATAGGCGATTTTGGGAATAACAATAATAAACGCCAGGACCTTGCTATTTACAAAGTAAGTGCCGGGCGATATGACAGCGTGGTAGCTAAGACTGAGTTCTACTATCCGGAACAAAAGGCCTTCCCTCCTAAAAAATCGGAATGGATCTATGATGCCGAATCTTTTTTTGAAAATAACGGCACTTTTTACATTTTTACCAAGAACCGCAGCAAAGGCTTTGATGGCAGTTTTAATGTATACACCATTCCCAATAAGTCGGGAAGGCATGCTGCCCGGCTGGTTACTACCTTACAATCTTGTGGCAACTATCGCAAGTGCGCCATTACCGGAGCTGATATAAGCCCCGATGGTACCAGGGTTGTACTGCTTTCGGGAGATAAAATATGGCTGCTTACAGGCTTTGGAAACGGCGATTTTACAAAAGTAGCAATGCAACAGTTAGCGCTGGGCCATTTTTCGCAGAAGGAAGGCATCACCTTTAAAGATAACGACACCATTCTTATTGCCGATGAAAGAGATAAAGGAGAAGGGGGTAAACTTTACGAAGTGAAATTGTCGGGCTTAAAGTCCAAAATTTAGGCCGAAGGCTACACGCCCACCATCAGATCCGTGAAAATAAAAGATCCGTGCTGTAAGGGCATCCAGGCCATTGAGCCATAAGCCGCCGCCCACACTCTGATGCCATTTTTCCGAAGCCTCCCCATCCACCCACACGCGGCCGTAGTCATATCCGCCGAAGATCCCATATTTCATGGGTATAAAACTCGTTTTAATACTTGCAATAGTCAGCCTCATGTCGGTGCTGTGGTATACCGAATGCCTGCCGGTAAAGCGTTCCCTGCGGTAACCTCTCAGGTCGGTATCCCCACCCAGTGTTGATGCCTGGTAGAATTCAAAATTGTTGTTGAAAATCGATTTCCCTTTTGCGTAAGTCGAAAGCACAAGGCTCTCGTCGGCTGTAATTTTATGGAATATGCCAATAGAGGATTCCGCATACGGAAAACTCCTGTTCGTATCGTCAAGGCTCGTTTTCCAACCGCCGGAAAGGTAAAAGAACATTCCCAAAGCAGGCAGGGAACTGTTGTCGTAATTGCTAAAGCTGTATTTTGCATTAACCCCTGCATACTGGAGATGCTCGAACAGGCGTGGCTCCAATATTCCCGGCTCATTCACAAGCCTGTTCGTACTGCCATCCACTTCTATGGTCTCGAAAACCGCCCCAAACTGCGTAAGGCTCCCATTACGGGTTTCCTTAAAGAGCGATGGGGCTATACTGAAGGTTTGCAGGCGTACACGATTATAGTTCATGCCTTTTTGATCATCCGGATTTTTCGTCTCATTGCCCATCCCAAAATAGTTGATACTGAAGTTAGGGCTGGTATACAGCACATCCAGTCCGATATTCCACCGTGCGGCTGCATTCATAAATTTACCGGCATATTTCAGTTCAAAGCCATCGGTTGCAAAATAATAGTTCCCCCTCACATTATGCTTCTGCGAAAAAGGCCTGCGATTGAAATTGTTGATGGTGTAATCTACAATAACGCCTGCTTTCACACCGTCATCTGGGTTGTAGCCAATGCTGGGATAACCGGCCCATACATTGTATTTTGGCTTTTCAGGGTCATAGCTGTTGGTTTCATAATCGTCTGAAAGGATTTTGCCGGTACGGCGGTCTGTTTCGTATGTATTGTTCTTGCTTTTAAAATCGTAGATCTTCACCCTGCGTCCATTTTTCACCTTGTACGTGTCATGGTTCTGTCCGCCCAGTATCCTCAGCAGGATGGGGTTTTCCGGATTGCCATCCACTTCAAAGGTGTCATCATCATCAAGTCCGTAGATCCATATCTCTTTTGTCTGCGACCGGTTGTAGGTTACATTGTGTTGCAGGGTTTCTTTATCATCCTTTATGCTCAGCATCTGTACCCTTGTTTTGCCGCCAGGCAGCCGCGTAATTACAAAACGTTCCTTTTTGTCAGTGCCGGCAATCAATACGGTTTTTAGCAATACCGCCCTGTATTCGAGGGCATATTTATGAAGATTTGCTTTTCTTAATTCCAGTTTTAGTTTAATATCTTCAATGGTTTCGTCCTGTACTTCTTTGGGGAGTTGGGCAAAAGCATCGTTGATTGCCTGGGTGTCGAGGTTTTCCTGAATATAGGCGGCCTCTTCCATCCAGTCTTTTTCGGTCGCTGAGGTTATAAGCGCCAGATCTAGCGGATAAGGCTCACGGTTGAACCATTTTACGTTCCCCATTTTTTCTTTAAAGCTCTGCATGTGTCGCAGGGCAGGTATGTTCATCAATATGGAGATCAATGCCCCGTCATATTTACTGAAAGCCTGGTCGCGGTCTTTCGGGATGGGCTTGTAGATTATCCTGTCGCCGTTTTTATATTCGCCCCATTTCCATTGATCGGTATGCCGGTCCCAGTCTCCTATCAGCATATCGAAAAGCCTTGCCCGGATATAGGCACGCTGGTCAACGCCATATTTCGGGTTTTTAGCAAGGTTTTGCAGCATCTCGGCTGTCCCGATAATATCATCGGGTTTCCCAAAGCTTTCCAGGCCTTTTTGTTCTTTGGCGGCATGCTCTTCGATCATATAGAGTTCGTCGCCGTAGCCAGTGTTGTACTTGCCCAAAGCATTCTGTTTCGGTACAAAGTAAAGTTTGGGGTTAGAATGGGCAATACCCAGCTTACCTGCGAGTCCGCCCACGGCAAAAGGGGTGTAAGGATGAGAAGTGGTATAAAAATCCAGCAGGAAAGTTTCGGCAAAGGTATTCTCGAAGGCGTCGCCCATGTAACGTTCTTTAAATGCCACGGCCTGAAGAAAGCGTGTCGCGCTTTTTTTTACACCACGCATGGCATATTCTTTTCCGTCAATGCCCTCAAGGCGAAGAGAGTGTGTTTGATGGCCGCCGCCCGCTTTTTTAGGCTTCAGTCCGCCATATAGTGTGTCGAGGCGAACTGTGGGCACCTCAATAGGCATACTGTAATATTTCCGGTAATGTTTACCGAAGAAAAACCGGTATACGCCGCTCTTATCCGTCATTTCAGGAGTATATACCGATGCTGTAACTTTTGCGGGGAAGGTATCAGCGTATGCCCTGATTTCAGGCTCCGGCCTTTCTAATAGTTTCCGCTCAAATATCCGGTCTTCCTTCCTGTCTTTTACCCTGTAAAAATGCACTTTTGTAGTGCCGTCTTCATTAATATCCAAAATGGAATAGCCTGTGCCACCGTACGAAAAATCCTCCGGATGCAAAACCCGTGCGGCTTCAACTTTTGAACCCGATCCGCTAATGATCTGGTGAATATTATCATGGCAGATGTATTGCAGGTTATGGTCGTGTCCGGAAATTACAACTACATTGTCTCTTTCCTGGATAAGGGTTTTTATCCTGTTGGAAAGCGAGGTGTATACCCTGCTCTGAATATCCTGTGTGCTGTATCCTGAAGCTTTTCGTGCCAGGTTGATGACCGAACCGATAACCGGAAGCGGTATGTTGTAAGAGAGTGGAAAAAGCTGCTTTTTCAACGAGAACTGCCCCCCATGGGAGCCATTGCTCATTAGCGGGTGGTGTATGGCCAGCACAATGGTTTTGTCCTGATTTTTGTTGAGCAGGTCTTCCAGTTCGGTAAAGAGCTGCTCACGAGTCTTTATGTCGCAATCGTCATTAATATCCGGGTAGTCGTCCCAATTTTCAATATACCACTGGCTGTCAACAGTAATGAGCGTTACTTTGTCGTTGATTTTTATGTCTTTTATAGCACACCCTTTACCCGGAAGGAATGATTTTTTGCCGGTATATTTATTGATGAATTTTTCCTGTTCACGGAGTCCTTTGTAGCCATGATACCAGTCGTGGTTTCCGGGAATGAACAGCGTCTGCCCCGGGAATAGTTTTGATAGTTTAAGTTGCGAAGTAAGGCTGGCCTCCGATTCTTTACGCTCATCAGAGCCGTCATCGTCCGGCATACCTTCGGGATAAATGTTGTCGCCAAGGTAAAACAGCGTTGTGTTTTTGCCTTCGCTTTCCAGCTTTTCGCTAATAACGGAAAGCATTGCCTGTGTGTGCGGCTCGTTGGCATAACCCGCATCGCCAATAAGGTAAAACCGGTGTGACAATCTATTGGTTGCGGAAGTATCAGTAATGGTAGAGGGGCCTGTATTTTTGCCGTATTCCGGTTGGTAGGTGGCGCATGAACCCAGTGATGCAAAAACGGCCAAAACGGCTAAAATCTTAATATTTGTCCTACATGCAATAGTATCCAAAAAGATTTTCATAAATTGGTTGTGTTAATTCCCACTGTATGGATATTGTTCAAAAAGCCGAGAGCCACGTTTTCCATTTATTCAAAGATAAGTTATCTCCCGATTATATTTACCATAATTTCAACCATACTTTGAGGGTGGTAAACAACGCTGCCATTATCGCAAAAGAGGAAGGCCTGAGTGATGCCGATACCGAAACCATACTTATAGCGGCGTGGTTTCATGATACCGGCTATACTGAAGGGCCTGATAATCATGAAGAGCGCGGCAGCAGGCTGGCAGCAGAATTTCTTTCTGCCGAGGGCTATCCAAAGGATAAGACAGAACTGGTCTCGGATCTTATAAGGGCGACCCAATTGGAAAGAGAGCCGGTAACATTGCCGGAAATGATCATGAAGGATGCCGATTGCTCGCATTTTGCCGACCCTAATTATCCTGAATTGTCGGAACTGCTTCGCGAGGAGTGGAAAAGAGCACAGCATTATTCTTTTACTGATGAAGAATGGGCTCTTGGTAACCGCAAAATGCTGATACAAAAGCATCGTTTCTATACTGCCTATGGCAAGCAAAAGTTACAGCCGCTGAAAGAAGTCAATATTGCGGCATTGCAGAAGCTGATAACCACCGCGGAAAAGGAAAAACTAAAAGTGCCTAAAAACAAATCCGACAAGAAACCGGATAAGTTTGAACGTCCCGACCGGGGTATTGATACGATGTTGCGGGTGACGCTTACCAACCACACCCGCCTGAGCGAAATTGCCGACAGTAAGGCCAATATCCTTCTTTCGGTAAATGCCATTATCATTTCTATAGTACTTACCACGATCATACCCAAGCTCGATGCTCCTTCGAATGCCCACCTGGTTATGCCTACATTTATCCTGATGGCTTTTACGGTGGCCAGTATTATTTTTGCGATACTGTCTACACGGCCAAAGGTCACCAGCGGTACTTTTACCAGGGAAGATATCGATCGGAGGAAGGTGAATCTGCTTTTCTTTGGCAATTTCTATAAGATGCCACTGGAAGAGTACGAATGGGCTATGAACGAAATGATGAAAAGCCGTGACTATCTGTATAGTTCGATGATAAAAGACCTGTATTTCCTGGGGTTGGTGCTTAACAGGAAGTATAAATTGCTCCGTATTACCTATACCATTTTTATGATAGGCATTATCACATCGGTAGCGGCCTTTATCTATGCCTTCCGGACGCTTTAATGGGACAGTTCTTTCAGGAGATCTTCGTAACTGTAGCTCCCCTCGGATTTCTTCGCGTTATCATATTCTACTGATACACGCAGGGCTTTTAGCCCCGTAACACCTTGCAGGTCTTCCACTTCAAAGCTTTCAATAACATTCCCGAGCATTTTTTTGTATTGCAGGAACTGTATGTAGCGGCGGTATTCGGCCTCTTCCTGCTTTTGGGAGTAAACTATGGTTATCTTGCCTTTTTCGGTAATTCGATCTTTCGTGCCTTTGATATTGGATTTGTCAATCCGCTTTTTCACCACTTCATAGCGGGCATTATAGGTGCCGTCTACATCAAAGCGTTTTTCATCCATACGGAAACGTATTGAGATTGGCGAGCTAAACACTAATATCAGCGAAGTAACATCCAGTTCATACGGCAGGCCCGGTTTTAGTTTATAGTATTCATTTTCCATTTCGCACATTGCCTGTAGTTGCCATAATCTTAGGTTATTGAGGTAAAGCGGATTATAGGTGTGCTTCGGCGCTATAGATGGCCCTATATACAGGTTGTGTTCCACACCATCGGTTTTAAAGCGCTCATAGTAGTGTGGGAAAAATGACTGTGCATCGATTTGTTTCTGGTCGAGTATTGACGCCATTTGCTTGTTGATGATTGACAGGGCTTCGTCAAAATCTTTGCGGCTGTCGTACACCATTTTTATTTTTGGATCAAGGGTTTCAAAATAGTCGGCAATGCGTTCGTGGATTTCCGTATTCGCAGGGTCGAAATGTTTCAGTACCGGATGGATTTCAGTAATGATATAGTTTTGAATAATCGCTTCAGTATCGGCTTTGAGGCCTTCCTTTAATTGCGTTTCAAATCGCTCGAGCTCGAAGATGTGCTGCTCGGTAAGCGGAAGCTTTTCTTTCTCAAAAATGTAACGGAAGAGTTCCAATAGTTTAACAATCTGTACGATAAGGTCTTTCTCTAGCGACTCATTTCGGGCCGATGAAGAACCTTTAATATCAATCTGCCCGTACAACGGATACACCTCCCTGAAAACAATATCCTTATAGGCCAGCTCCTTTTTGTCCCTCAGGCCAATATGCAGCAGGGCTTCATCCCTGAATTTCCAGTATACGCTGTCATGTATTGCGGTGTATTCCTTCTGTATGATGGCATCTATTTCGTTTTGCAGCTCGGAGTAATAACGGTCTATGGTATCGGTAATAAACGGCAGTATGTATACCAGCTTGTTGGCATTGATACTGTTGAGTTCTTTGGCTCTTGACGATACCAGTTCGATAAAGCCCAGCAGTTTGCCATTTTTTACGATAGGCGCGAAAATGCAGCTTCTTATGTTTTGTGCGAGCAGGTGATTGGCAAACCCGCTGTCGGCATTATTTTCCGACTTGTATGCTCCAACATCCGATACGATAAAGTACTGCTTTTCGTTGAGCATGCTTTCCAGCGTTTCATCGCACATCCGGCTGTTACAGCTTATTTCTTTCGACTCGTTCAGGATGTGGCTTTTGATGTCCTGGAAAGGCGCGAGGCGGAACAGGTTATCATCGGTATTTATTTCCGTAAATCCGATGCGCAGGTCGGGTATTTTGTAAATGGAACGGAAGATGTGCTCGAAGTTCGTCTTGGTCACTTCCTTAAGTTCCTCGCTTACTAGCAGGTTGCTTTTCAGGTTCGAAATAGCACTTTCGGTCGTGGCCTCAAACAGCGATACAATACCAAAACCTTTGGATATCCAGCTTCCGGGCGGAAACTTTTCTTTCCAGAGTTCCAGGTTGTCAAAATTGTCCATAAGCAGGGCTACATCCTCTTCTGTAATGTGTACGGCCTTATCGGTTGGCAACAGTTCGAGGAAGTCGGCATTGTACAAGATCCTGTAGTGGTGCATAATCCCTTCACTGTCAGGAATATCATAGAACAATGGCTTGCTGAAGTCGAAATGGTAGCCGTAATACATGTTGAGAACCAGGCAGCAGCAAAAAACATAGAACTGGTGGTCGTCAAAATTACGGATCTCCATACCAAAGTTGTTCCCTGCATTCTCCAGTATTTTTTTAAACCGCTCGGTATGGTTAAAGGTAATGTTGAAGAAAGGAATAGCCGCGGCCTTTATTTCGTTGTTTGTCAATGCGGTCGGAAAAAGGTCGGCCAGCAGGTTTTTTATCAGCTTTTCATGCTTCTCAAGTAATGAAAGATCCGTAATGCCGTCACGCAGTTCAGGGTAGGGCGCGGTGTGGCGCAGCAATGCCTTGGCGTAATCAGAACGGTAATCCACATCCGATTCGGCGATGCTTTCCAGCGATTCCAGAACCTTATGGAACGATATTTTCGCAATCAGCGGACTTTCATTGTAATCTTCAGCTTCCATTTTCCTCACATTCAAATAACGTATCAAAGGTACAAAATTTACAGAAAAATTGTTCTCCCCGTCCTGAAGTTGGCAAAACCGCCTGAATATGGTACTTTTGCATGTGATGGGCATTTCCGTAAATCAATCCGTGCCGATAGTATTTCCCGATGGTATCCGCCTTACCGTAAAGCGGGAGGATTTGCTGCACCCCCATATCTCCGGCAATAAGTTCCGGAAAATGAAGTACAATATTCTCCGGGCAAAAGAAGAAGGTAAACAGGCATTGCTCACATTCGGCGGGGCCTTTTCCAATCACATTGCCGCGACAGCCGCTGCGGGTAAAGAGTATGGTTTTGAGACCGTTGGCGTAATACGGGGTGATGAGCTGGTTGATAAAATTGGTGATAACCCAACGCTGGCTTTTGCTGAGAACTGCGGCATGCGGTTTAAATTTGTAACACGCGAAGCCTACCGCCATAAGGCTGAAAATGCTTTTATTGAAGGCCTTCGCGCAACGTTCGGAGATTTTTACCATGTTCCTGAAGGCGGGACTAATGACCTTGCCATTAAAGGCTGCGAAGAGATTTTACAGCCTGAAGATGCCCGTTTTACACATATATGCTGTGCGGTAGGAACAGGAGGTACCATTTCGGGGCTTATCAATACCGCGCTGCCACACCAGCAGGTAGTAGGCTTTCCTGCGCTTAAGGGTGCTGGGCTTGACAAAGATATTGCCATGTATGCAAAGCAGGACAACTGGCAGTTGGTAGAGGACTACCATTTCGGCGGATATGGCAAGATTAGCGAAGAACTGATTGCCTTTATGAATGATTTTTTTGAAAAAACCGGTATCCTTTTGGACCCGGTATATACGGGAAAGCTGTTTTTCGGCGTTATAGACTGGATCCAAAACGGCAAATTTCCTGAGAATTCCGATATTTTGCTTATCCACACCGGTGGTTTGCAGGGGATCGGGGGGATGAACAGGGAACTAATGAGAAAGAAACAACCCATAATTAAAACCTGAGATAATGTTTAGAAAAATTTTAGCTTTAGCCCTATTGAGTTTACTGGTTAGCTGCGGAACATCAAAATCCCGCGTCCAGACAACAAAAAAAGGTGTGGCCAAAACCCGGACATCTTCAAAGAAAAAGCCCGCCACAAAACCATCAGCATCTACAGCGTCCAATTCCGGAAGAACTACCGAAACGCTGGAGTCAACGTCAAAAACGGTGGTGTATTCAGACATAGTAAAAGCCTATGTGCTGGAATATAAGGAAATTGCAAAAGACAACATGAGGCGCCACGGTGTTCCGGCCAGTATTACGCTGGCTCAGGGCATTTTGGAGTCGGGTGCCGGCAAAGGTACGCTTTGCGTTACGGCAAACAACCACTTTGGCATTAAGTGCCATACAGGGTGGAATGGGGATAAAGTATACCATGATGATGATGCCGCGCAGGAGTGCTTCCGCAAATATGACAGGCCGGCAGAATCATACAACGATCACTCCCTGTTCCTTACCACAAGGGGAAGGTACGCATCGCTGTTCAAGCTGGAAAAACACGATTACGAAGGCTGGGCCCGCGGACTCAGGGCGGCAGGCTATGCCACCGACCCGAAGTATCCGGAAAAGCTTATCGGCCTTATTGAGCGTTACGAGCTTGCAAGCTATGATGCAGAAGTATTGGGCAGGCCTTACACAAAACCTGAAGTAAAAGAAGCGCCGAGATCAATTCCGTCTCCACAGCCTTCCGAAGAAGTCATTGCGGCAGGTTCCTACCGTGTAATGCAGGGCGATACGCTATATTCTATTTCAAAGAAACACAACCTTACGGTAGATGAACTGATGAAGCTCAATGGGCTTTCCGGTAACTCCATTTCTATCGGGCAGGTACTTAAAGTAAAATAATCACAATGTTATACCAACGCAGCAGCCTCCTTTTCGCCGAAGCAGAAAAGGTAATACCGGGCGGTGTAAATTCTCCCGTTCGTGCCTTCAGGGCCGTGGGCGGTACGCCTATTTTTGTAAAAGAAGCCAAAGGAGCCTATCTCTATGATGAAGATGGCAACAGGCTTATAGATTATATCAACTCATGGGGCCCTATGATACTCGGTCATGCCTACGAGCCTGTAGTAAATGCAGTAATCGAAAGGGCAAAGAGAGGTACATCCTTCGGGATGCCTACCGCGCTCGAGACGGAGATTGCCGAACTCGCAGTTTCCATGGTGCCGAATATCGACAAGATACGTTTTGTAAACTCAGGTACCGAAGCCTGCATGAGCGCGATACGCCTTGCCCGTGGCTTTACCGGGCGCGACAAGATTATAAAATTTGCAGGATGCTACCACGGCCATTCCGATTCTTTCCTGATACAGGCAGGCAGCGGCGCGGTAACATTCGGTACGCCTAACAGTCCGGGTGTAACGCAGGGCACTGCAAAAGATACGTTGCTTGCAGCGTATAACGATCTTGGTAATGTGGCAGAACTTTTTGAAGCCAATGCCGGTGAGGTGGCAGCTATTATCATCGAGCCTGTGGCGGGCAACATGGGCTGTGTACCGCCAAAAGAAGGGTTCCTGCAAGGCCTCAGGCAATTATGTGACGCGCATGGGGCTTTACTGATCTTTGATGAGGTAATGACCGGTTTCCGCCTTGCAAAGGGCGGGGCACAGGAGCTTTTTGGCATTAAGGCCGATATCGTGGCTTTTGGTAAAGTAATTGGCGGAGGGCTTCCGGTAGGGGCTTTTGCCGCACGAAATGAGATCATGAATTTTCTCGCGCCTTTGGGTCCGGTATACCAGGCCGGTACACTTTCGGGTAACCCGCTCGCTATGGCTGCAGGGCTCGAAATGCTGAGAGCGCTTAATGCCGATGCGGCTATTTTTACAAGGCTTGAAGAAAAAACGGCTTACCTTGAGAAAGGTATTCGCCAAAAACTGGATGAACTATCGCTGGAGTATACCATAAACCGCACAGGATCGATGATCTCGGTACATTTTGACGCTACTCCTGTTACCGATTTTAAAACTGCAGCAAGCGGAGATAATGAGGCTTTCAGGAAGTTCTTTCATGGGCTTTTGGCTGAAGGCATCTACATAGCGCCATCAGCTTACGAAACCTGGTTTATAACCGATGCGCTTACCTACAAAGACCTCGACGCTACTATTGACGCAATTGGCAAAGTAGCCAAACAGCTATAACGAAAAAAGCTCCCGCCACGGCGGGAGCTTTTTTATTCTTATCAAATGAACTCTTAGTGAGTCAGTTTCTTAAGCAATTCCGGGTTAGAATCAATCTTGGCAACCTGATCAGGTGTCATTACCGATTTAAGTTTCCTTTCAACGTTTTCTGCCAGTCTGTCTTTACGCTCCTGCGGAAGGCTCGCGTCTGAAAGGGAGTGATGCTTTGTTTCAAAAAGCCTTTTGTAGATGCCTTTCTGTTCTTCAGTAAGCTCAACAGTTTCGGATAGTAAAGTAAGGTCCCTCGCGGCTGCCTGAATCGTTGCGTCGCTTTTCTGAACAGTTTTTTGCGGAGTTGCGGCTGCAGCTTTCTTCTGCTGCGCATTGGCGTTTAGCCCAAAAGCAAGCATAACAACGAAAAGAGCAATTATTTTTTTCATGATAATCAGGTTTTTGTTTAGTGTTTATATGCCAAATCTAATTAATTTGTAAAACATCACAAAACTTTAACACTTAAAATTTATCTTCTTCCAGCCTTTTTAAATTTTTTATCCCCTTTTGTGATTTTTTCACGTTTCTCTGATTTCATCTCATCAAGTTTGGCTAATTGTTTAGCATCCAATGTCTTTTTAAAGAAAGCTTTAGTTGCAATTTTGTCATCAAGCATTTTGCTCTTCATAACAAAACGTTCATCAGATGTCGGCTTTTTACCTGCTTCACGATTAGCTTTGCGTTCAGTCATAATTTTCTCCCTTTCATTATTCCTGTCTGTCAAAAAGGCTTTAATGTCTTTTTGCTGTTTCTCAGTAAGGTCGAGCGCTAGCGTCATTTTCTTAACCTGTAGTTCCGCGCGTTGTTCCGGAGTAAAGCGTTCCACATGTTCACGGCTGTGTTTTCTTCCTTCATGCCTTTTCTCTCCGGGTTGTGCATTCACCGCGATACCCACCATCATAACCAATGCTAAAATCCATGTTTTCATAATCTTAATTTTTTATGTTTCTGTACATTAGACCTGTTCTGTGAAAAAAGGTTTAAAAAAGAGTCTCAAAAATTTTTCTTACAGTATTTTGGCAACTACTTTTGCATCGTGAAAAAAGCTGTAGTATTCATAGCGTTGTTTATCCTGGCCAGGCCCGTACTGCCGGTAATGGATTACATCATCAATTATGATTATATCGCTAAGGAGCTTTGTGAAAACAAGGAAAAACCCGAGTTGCACTGTAACGGTAAGTGTCACCTTGCCAAAGAGCTTGCCAAAGCCTCCGAGGAAGAAAAGCCGGTTTCTGAAAAGAAGGCAGCACATGCCGAAATGGAAATTCTCTTCTTTCAGACAGCAGCGCAATTCGCTTTTTTACCTAACGCTTCCGTAAACTCTTATGTCGCTATGCCGGAATACTGCAACTGCTATTCCCATCTTGACGCTTCATCGTTTTTCCACCCGCCTGTATTTATTTCTTAAGTAGGGTTTTTACCATTAAGAACACAATTGTTTACAAAACAATGTTGCCTTTGAGAGGCAAATGCCGTGCTGCGCTTTATGATTTATCGCGTATAGCTTTGCGAACCCGCGTGTTGTCCTTTGCGCTCTTTGTGGTAATAAAAGACTCTTGTTGTATTGCCTCCTGGCATCATAAAACTAGTACTTAACAGAATAAATACAATCAAAATGAAATTTCAATTAAAAAATACAGCAGCCGTATTGGCCGTAGCCCTTTTTATGTCATGCAGCAGCGATGACAGCACGTCCGTTAATCCTGAATCCCATGGTGATGTGGAAGTGTATTTCGATAATGGCGTTGCAGGCGATGCTTTAACGCTTGGCACATCCTATACAAATTCAAATGGAGAGTCACTTACTATCAACAGGCTCAATTATATCGTAAGCAATTTTGTACTTATTAAAGCCGATGGCAGCGAGTATGTTTATCCCAAAGATGACAGCTATTTCGTTATTAGCGCAGAGGCCGGTATGCTTACCGCGCATCTCGAAAATATTCCGGCAGGCGATTATAAAAAAGTGCGTTTCGGTATAGGAGTCGACCAGCAACGCTACCTTCAGGGTGAAACAGCGCAGCAAAGCTTTTGGGATCTTGCCGCCGCTCATGATATGACCTGGACATGGAGTACGGGCTACCGCTTTATCAATTTTGAAGGTACGTTTACCGCGCCTGGATTAAGTAACGGGCTCATCTTTCAGGTGCATCAGGGAAGCAACACCGCTACCGATAATTACCGTGAGGTAACTCTGGACCTGCCGACAACAGCACGTGTCCGTGAAGGAGAAGTGCCGTCTATCCATGTGAAGACCAATGCCAATGTGATACTTGACGGACAACAGAAAATAAAACTTTCTGATAACCTGAACCAGGCCGGAGCGGGGGCAGCAATAATGGGGGGTGAAAACCTGATAAAGATAGCAGGCAACACACTCAATATGTTCTCGGTTGACCATGTGCATAACGGCGGAAGCGGCCACCACGAGTAGGTATGATGCGGTTACTATACACGGCAATAGCAGCAGTTTTGCTGTTGCCGTTAACCTCTTGTAGTGAGGATAGCGGGTATGTGCCTGTGAATGAGGTTATGGAATTGGACATCCCGTCAAATTTCCCTCCATTGGCACAGCAAGTTGCTGTTACCAGGAAAGGGTTTGAACTTGGCAGGAAGCTGTTTTATGACGGGCGCTTTTCGGCAGACGGCACGGTATCGTGTTCGTTTTGCCATGAGCAAGGCTACGCATTTACACACCACGCACACCAGTTCAGTCACGGAATCAATAATCAGGAAGGCACGCGCAATGCACCGCCCGTGCAGAATATGGCATTTCAGAGCGAATATTTTTACGATGGCGCTTCCAACAGCCTCGAAATGCTTTCGATAGTGCCCATCCACAATCCTGCCGAAATGGCCGAAACTCTGGAAGGGATTGCAAATAAGCTAAAAGCTGACAGCGAATATACAAGGCTGTTCAGCCAGGCGTTTGAAGACGGGCAGGTATCATCCGGCAATATATTGAAGGCGCTCGGGCAGTTCATGGCGATGATGGTTTCGGCCAATTCAAAGTATGATAAGCATTTGCGAAATGAGCCGGGCGGAAGCCTTACGCAGCAGGAGTTACAAGGGCTTCAGCTGTTTCAGGGCAAATGCGCTTCCTGCCATGCCACCGACCTCTTTACCGACAGCAGCTTTCGTAACAATGGGCTACCGCCCAATCTGTTTCTTAACGATAAAGGCAGGGAAATTGTAACCGGTTTTGCCTCTGACAGGTATAAGTTTAAGGTGCCAAGCCTCCGTAATATTGAAAAGACCGCACCCTATATGCACGATGGCCGTTTTGGCTCGCTGGAATCGGTGCTTAATTTTTATAGTTCAGGAGTACTGTCTTCAGAAACGCTCGATCCGTTGCTGAATCACAATGGCGTATTGGGCATCCCTCTGGATACGAACGAAAAAGCTGCCATAATCGCCTTCCTGAAAACCCTTACAGACGAGGAATTCCTCAATAATCCATTATTTTATTTCCGTACCTGATGAAAAAAATATTCTTTCTTTTTTTAATGATACAGTTGGCAAACGCCAACACGCCACCGCCGGATTTTAAAAGATATCTTGAAGATTTCGACTGCGATGCCTGTGGCTGTTCAGCCAGCGGCGGGGGCATGGGCTTCAGCTCGATGATCGACCGTAATTTTGTTGGTCTGCGCTACTTCTACCAGAGCTATTCCAGCCGGGACGGCATTTTCAACAATTCCCCGTGGGTAGATGAAAATTTTAATACAGTGCAAGCCTGGGCACGTATTCCTGTTGCCAAAAACCTGCAGGTATCGGCGCTGGTGCCCTACCACTTTCATAACCGTGACCGTGCTACGGGGGAGCAATCCATCAGCGGGCTGGGCGATATAACCGTTTTAGGGCTTTATACTGTTTACCAGACGCAAAGCGATACAACGGCTTTCAGGCACGTTGTGCAACTGGGTGGGGGAGTAAAAGCGCCTACGGGCAAGTACGACAGCGCCAACAATGGCAGTGTGAACCCCAGCTTTCAGGTTGGTACGGGAAGCTGGGACTACCTCGTAGCCGCCGAATATGTTGTAACCCGCAATAAACTTGGGCTAAATACTATGGCGAACTATACCTTTAAGACAGAGAACAGCGAACAGTACCAGTTTGGAAACCAGTTCAACTATGCGGCTACGCTTTTTTATATGATTGAAGAGGAGAAGTTTACCCTTGTGCCACAGGCGGGTGTTGCCGGTGAATTGTATGCTGCCAACAAACAATATGGAGAAAAATTGCCGGATACCAAGGGTGATATCCTTTTTGGTAAGCTTGGAGTAGAGGCAGGCCTTGGCAAATTTTCGCTGGGATTAAACGGGATGCTGCCCATAAGCCAGAATCTTACCGGCGGAAAAGTGGAAGCCAATTACCGATGGGCGGTAAATGTGAATTACAGTTTGTGATATACATTTGAGCTCCTGCAAGGTCTCCAAACGAAAAGCCTCTGAATTGGCGTTCAGAGGCTTTCATGTGTATTATAGAGTAAAAAATTATCCTTTAAACTCCACCGTTTTCATATCCCCATCCACGGTTACTTTTACAAGGCCGTGTTTGGAAAGTCCTTTCATGGCGGCATCCCATTTCTTGCCGCTCAGCCCAGCCTGTTGTTTTAGTGCGTCAAGGGCAAGCTGGCCGCTTACTTTTAGTAATTCGGCAATGGCTTTCTCGTCTTCACTAAGCTCCACTGCTTTTTTCTCCGGCCTCATTTGCGGGAAGAAAAGCACTTCCTGTATAGAAGGGTTGTTGGTAAGATACATAATAAGCCTGTCCATTCCAATGCCTAATCCCGATGTTGGTGGCATTCCGTACTCCAAAGCACGAAGGAAGTCATTGTCAATAAATTGCGCTGCCTCCACGTCGCCGCGTTCGGCCAGTTTCAGCTGTGCTTCAAAACGCTCACGCTGGTCAATAGGGTCATTCAGTTCGCTGTAAGCGTTGGCAATCTCCTTGCCGCATACCATCAGCTCAAAGCGCTCGGTAAGCTCAGGGTTATCGCGGTGTTCTTTACAAAGCGGACTCATGTCTTTAGGGTAGTCGGTAATGAAAGTTGGCTGTATAAAGTTACCTTCACACTTCTCTCCGAATATCTCATCAATAAGTTTGCCTTTACCCATGGTCTCATCTACAGCGATGCCCATTCCTTTGGCGGCCCCATATAGTTCTTCTTCTGTTTTTCCGGTAATGTCGAAGCCTGTAAATTGCTTAATGGCATCGGTCATGGTTACCCTTGCATACGGTGCCTTAAAGCTTACCTTATGTTCGCCAAAGGTAACATCGGCAGTACCGTTAACAGCCATGGCACAATGCTCCAGCAGGTTTTCGGTAAACTCCATCATCCAGTTATAGTCTTTGTAGGCTACATATATTTCCATTGCGGTAAATTCCGGGTTGTGTGTCCTGTCCATACCTTCGTTACGGAAGTTTTTCGAGAACTCATACACACCGTCAAAGCCGCCCACGATAAGCCTTTTCAGGTACAGCTCGTTGGCAATCCTCATATACAGCGGAATATCGAGGCTGTTGTGGTGCGTAACGAACGGCCTTGCGGCAGCGCCACCCGGTATCGGTTGTAAGATTGGGGTTTCTACCTCAAAATAGCCTTTATCATTAAAGAACGAGCGCATCGCATTAAACAGTTTTGTCCTCTTTACAAAAACCTCTTTTACCTGTGGGTTCACGATAAGGTCTACATACCTTTGGCGGTAACGTAATTCAGGATCGGTAAAGCTGTCAAATACTTTGCCATCGGCATCTGTTTTTGGCATTGGCAACGGGCGCAGGGTTTTGCTCAACAGACTGAAGTCGGTCACCTTTACGGTCATTTCTCCTACCTGTGTTGTGAAAAGTTCCCCTTCAACACCGATGAAGTCGCCAAGGTCGATCAATTTTTTGAAGAGCTCGTTGTATTTTACTTTGTCTTCGCCCGGGCAAATCTCATCACGGTTAAAATACAGCTGTATACGGCCTTCGCTGTCCTGCAATTCGGCAAACGAAGCTTTTCCCTGTATACGTACCGACATAAGCCTTCCGGCGATAACCACCTTCTTGCCTTCAGAGAAGTTTTCCTTCACCTGTTTCGAGGTATGGTCTACCGGAAAAAGGTTGGCGGGATAAGGATTGATGCCGAGGTTCCTCAGCGCATCCAGTTTTTCTCTGCGGATAATTTCTTGTTCTGAAAGCTGCATGATAGTTATGATTTTAAGGCAGCAAAGATAGTGATTATAGGATAAAATGCAATTTGGAAATTAGTGGGTTGAATAGTTCCCGAAGTGCCCTAGCGGTCGGTGTTTATAAAGTGATCGTACTCTTCCCGTATGTTTGTGATGTCGGCAAGCATCGGGCTGACATTTTTAGGATCGAACAAAAAGAGGTTGAACAGCGTGAGGGTGTCTGTTTTTACAATTTGAGCCATTTTATAATTGGTTTCAAACGCCAGATACTTTGTGTTTTTAATGTAGCGGACAGGTATTTTTACACTGTCCAGAAATGCTGATGCTTCAGCGCTGTAAAAATTGGCATCATCGGCTACAGTATAAAAGTCGTCCCCCATCTGCTGCTTCATTCTTTCGAGCTGGAGGGTGTCGTGTATAAATTGTACCGCGCACTTTTCGGTCAGCCAAAGGGTATCGTTTTTTGTGGCAGCATTGGTGTTTTCATGTATGACTGCTACGGGTTTTGGCTCAGCCACCGGCTCATTTTCTCTGCAGGCTAAAAAAATAAGTGTAAGCAGGTACAGGGCAGGAATGAGGTAGCGCATTTTTTTGTAAATTAATTGTATCTCCAAACATACAAAAAATCTACTTCGGTAATTCATAGTTATGCACTTTAGCTATCATGCCTTAGTTTCAGTCTGATTAATATAACGAAATTTAAAGATACTATGATTTTCGTAAGATTTGTACAAATTCGTGTATTTCATTTCAAACCACTATATTTGAAACATAAACTATAACCAATGAAAACAAGATTACTTTCGGCCCTCGGGCTTATTATGGTGTTTTTTATGACATCATGCAGCTTTAGCGAAAACATAACGATCAATGAAAACGGCAGCGGAAGAGTGTCTTTTGATATTGACGGTTCCGGTATCATGGCTATGGCAGGCGAGGAGATTGCAAAAGAAGGGAAACAGGAGCGTATTGATTCCACTTTTACATTAAAAGAGTTGCTTGCCGAAAAAAGGGACAGTATTGCAAAATTGCCGAAAGAAGAGCAGGAAAGGCTAAGAAGCCTTGAAAAGTTTACCGTAAAAATGCTTATGGATTCTGAAAAAGGTGAGATGCTGATGAATATGTTCGCGGATTTTAATAAAGCAAGCGAGCTTCAGGATGTAATGAAAACCTTTGGCAACCTTAGCAGTATGAAAAAGCAGCCGGGACAGCCCGACCTTGGTATGCTGCAGAACGATTCTGAAGTGACTTATGCTTATGATGGTAAAAAATTCAGCAGGAAAGTAAAATTACTGGATAATGCTAAAAAGAAAGAAAGCGGTGAAGACGAGGATATGTACCAGGCGCTTTTCGGGGCATCAACGTATGAGCTGAAGTATACCTTCCCTAAGAAAATTAAAAAGGTTTCTAATAAAAGTGCTGTAATCAGTGCGGACGGCAAAACCGTTACGGTTAGTTATTCGCTGGCCGATTTTTTCGATAATCCAAAAGCGATGGCGCTCGATGTAGAGTTTTAATGCTTTACAGGCACAATTCAATAAATCCGCGCAATCACTCTGGGCGGATTTTTGCATTAATGCAATTCGCTTTTCTTTTTGTAAATTTGTAATGCATTTTTAGCATTAATCGACATGAATAAAAAAATTCAGGTATCCGATATTGGCAGGAAAGATTATAAAGAAGCCTGGGATTTTCAGGAAGCGCTTTTTAAAGGTATCCTCGATACAAAGATTGCCAACAGGAGGGACAGTACCAACACAGAAACACCGAATTATTTCCTGTATACAGAACATCCGCATGTTTATACTTTAGGTAAGAGCGGTGATATGGCCAATCTGTTGTTGTCAGAAAAGCAGCTTGAAGCTAAGGGCGCGACATTTTATAAGATAAACAGGGGAGGGGATATTACCTATCATGGCCCCGGCCAGATTGTGGGCTATCCGATACTCGATCTTGAGAACTTTTTTACCGATATCCATAAGTACCTTCGTTTTCTGGAAGAAGCTATAATACTCACCCTTGCCGAATATGGCCTTAGCGGGACCAGAAGTGAAGGTGAAACAGGTGTTTGGCTGGATGCAGGTACGCCGTTTGCGAGAAAAATATGTGCAATGGGAGTGCGTGCTTCCCGATGGGTAACCATGCATGGCTTTGCGCTGAATGTAAACGCTGACCTTGGTTATTTCGATAATATCATACCCTGCGGCATTCGTGGCAAAGCCGTAACTTCACTTAATGTAGAACTGCGTGTAGATAAGGTAGATGAAGAAGAAGTAAAAGAAAAAATACTGAAACATTTTGCCTGTTTATTCGAAGCAGAATTACGGGTTGTAGATAGTAATGTGTACATCCTCTAAAATATCAAAATCCATTTCGAGCTGGTCGGGCAGCATACGAAATGATTTACGATGATATTTTGTAATGCCGTACTTTCTTATGGCTTCCCTGTGCTCCAGTGTAGGGTAACCCTTGTTTTTCTTCCAGTTGTACATTGGAAATTCCTCATGCAGGCGGTTCATGTATTCGTCCCGGTACGTTTTTGCCAGGACAGATGCCGCGGCTATGCTCAGGTATTGGCTGTCGCCTTTTACAATACAGCTGTAAGGGATGTTATTTACCGGTTTAAAAAGGTTTCCGTCCACTATAATATAGTGCGGGGTCGGACTGAGTTTCACTATACATTCCTGCATAGCCTTTATTGAGGCGTTCAGGATATTGATCTCATCAATAATTTCCGGTTCAATATGGGTCACATGGTGGCAAAGCGCCTCCTGCTCTATAATGGGCCGAAGGAATTCGCGCAGCTTTTCCGTAAGTTGTTTTGAGTCGTTAAGGAGTTCATGCTGAAAATCGTCCGGAAGGATCACAGCCGCGGCAGTTACCGGTCCGGCAAGGCATCCCCTCCCGGCTTCATCGGTGCCGGTTTCATACTGGTGTGCTGAAAATTTTAGTGATAGCATGTTCCTGCAAAGATAGTGTAATACGTTAAATTTAGATTTAATCCAGTTAAATTTGTGATAATTGCTATTTTTGCTAATCCTTTTTTAAAAGCGGTTCATTATTTGATGATATTTGCGGCAAAAGGTGCTATTAATTTACTAAATACTTTTTATAATCAACATGAAAAGAAATACTTTAAAAGGAATGTTTGTTGTTGCCCTTGCAACAGGGAGCATTTCTGTTTTTGCTCAGAGTGCTGAGCAAAGAAAACTAATCAGGAAGGAAAACAATCTCGAAGAGTTGGCAAGATATTCCCGTGATGAGAGAGCATTCCGTATCGAGAATTACGCAGAAGCTTTGAGATTGGCAGAGATACACGGATGGCCTTTAAAAAAGCAAAACCACAGAGGTGAAAGCCAAAGGTTGTCCGGTGTGACAGAAGATGGGTCGCCAATCTATTTTACTGCCTATAATGTTGGTGCTGCGAATACGACCAGAGCTAACAAACTTCACCCGAACGGTGGTATGGGTTTGAGCTATACAGGGCAGGGAATGACTGTAGGCGTATGGGATGAAGAGCAGGTGCGTGTTACGCATGAAAATTTTGACGGAGACAGGGTAACGATAGAAGATGGCTTTTTAGGTTATGGAGATCATGCTACACACGTAGCGGGAACTATAGCCGGAGGTGGTTTGGCAAGAGCCGCGGCCAGAGGAATCGCTTACCAGGCCAATATAAAATCTTTTGAAGCTTTTCAGGTGGATACACCTGAGATGGCCGATGAGGCTGCTCAGGGAATGTTGGTTTCAAACCATTCTTATGGATTTTCTCCTGTAGTGAATGGAGGTACTCCGACGTGGTTTTGGGGGGCTTACGCAAATTATGCCCGTGCCATAGATGATATTACTTTTAATGCTCCATTCTACCAGCCCGTAATCGCTGCGGGTAATGACAGGAATGATAATCCGCCTAACAATCCGGGGAAAGATGGTTATGACCTTATTAACTGTTATGCAACCGCTAAAAATGCTGTTGTAGTTGCGGCTGTACTTAACGTGCCAAGCTACACAAGCCCGAATTCGGTAACGATGTCCAGCTTCAGCAGCTGGGGTCCTACGGATGACAACAGGATAAAACCGGATATTTCTGCGAAAGGTGTTGCTGTGTATTCAAGCTATGCGACTAATAATAGTGCTTATGCCTCTATTCAGGGAACATCTATGGCGGCGCCGGCAATTGCAGGCTGTATTACGCTTTTGCAGCAACACTATAATGCATTGAATAACGCATATATGTGGTCATCAACTGTAAGGGGCCTGATTGCCCATACAGCGGACGAATGTGGTGACTGGGATGGTCCGGATCCGGCTTTCGGATGGGGTTTGATGAATACCCAGAGCGCAGCGCAGGCTATAACCGATAATGGAGAGGAATCGATCATTGACCAGAGGACTCTTGCGAATACCCAAACTTACACCAAAACAGTAACATCAAATGGTACGGATAAACTTGTTGCGACAATTTCATGGACCGACAGGCCGGGTACCCCGAATAACAATACCGTAGATTCAACTACGCCTGTTTTGAGGAATAATCTTGATATCAGGGTTACAAAAGTTGGAGGCTCAGAATATTTGCCTTGGAAGTTTGGTGATAATATTTTTGATACTGCCGTGAGGGGGGACAATAATGTGGATAATATTGAAAAGATAGAAATCGAAGGCGCTTCAGGAGAATATGTTATTACTGTTAACCATAAAGGAAGTCTTGTGGGTGGTTCGCAAAATTATTCCCTTATTGTAACCGGTATCATCGAAACCAATTCTGTGGATGATGTTTCTTCACAGCTGTTTACAATGTGGCCTAATCCGGCTCATGACGAGCTTAATGTGCAGTTGGCAACAGGTGTTGAAGATAACGCATCTGTAGTGATCTATGATATTCAGGGAAGGCTTATGCAGCAGTCGGCTTTAACGAATATGGATAACGTGGTTAATATCGAGGGGCTTTCTTCGGGTATATATATGGTAAACGTGTCAAATGGTGAAAAGTCGGCAATGAAAAAGATCATTGTGAAATAATATTCCTAATAAATTATATTTTTTTTATTATATAACGCAACCTTTTAAGCGTATCTGCATCTTAATTATATAAACGTCAACTTTATGTTGGCGTTTGTTTTAATTGAAAAAAATGATGCATTATGTTGTCAATAATTAATAATCTGTTGTGGTTTTACCATTTATATTAAAAATTGTTAAAACTTTGGAGAGTATTGCAATGTTAAAAGTTTGTTATTATAAAATAAATTAATAGATTTGCAACTTAACTAACTCAAATTAATTAAATATGAAATCAAAGTTTACTTGGATTTTTACGCTTTTACTGGCGTTTTTTATTCAGTTTTCCTTTGCGCAGGAGAGGACCGTTACAGGTGTCGTTAACGACAGCCAGGGATTGCCAATTCCGGGTGTTAATGTAAAGGTTGTAGGTTCGGCTACTCCGGCAGTGCAAACTGATTTTGATGGTAGGTTTTCCATCCAGGCTTCTCCGGGAAGCAAACTAGAGTTCTCTTACATTGGAATGACAACTCAGGTGGCTACAGTAAGTGCTTCAGGTACCGTTCCTGCAATCAGCATGAAAGATGGTGTTGATCTTACTGAAGTTGTTGTAGAGGGGTATAGGAATACTACCCGTCCGCTTTCAAATATTGCCGTAACAACAGTTACTGCAAAAACAATTGAAGGCAGGCCGAATGCTTCCTTTATACAAACGCTTCAGGGTCAGATCCCGGGTCTTAACATCTCTACAGGTTCAGGTCAGCCGGGTGCAAACAGTACTGTGATCCTAAGGGGTTATGGTTCTATCAACGGTAAAGTTGAGCCATTATTCGTTATTGATGGTGTGCCATTGGATGCGGATAACTTCCGAAGCCTTAACCCGAATGATATCGAGTCAGTATCAGTTCTTAAAGATGCCGGTGCGACTTCTATCTACGGTAACAGGGGTGCGAATGGTGTAATAATTGTTAAAACCAAAAAAGGTTCGTTCGATGCGCCGCTTCAGGTTAAGTATACAGGTATTACCAGCTTTACTCAAATGCAGGGTAACAAGTATAACACAATGAATTCAAGGCAGATTCTTGCTCTTGAAAAGACAGCTGGAAGGGGCTTTGGTGCTTCTCTTACAGATGAAGAGATCAATGCTTATGACATTAATACAAACTGGAAAGATGTTCTTTTCAGGACTGGTATTGCTCAAAACCATACGTTAAGCCTTACAGGTGGTGGTAAGAATATTTCTTCTTTCACATCTTTTGGTTTCTTTGACCAGGAAGGTATTCTTATTGATACAAAATTGAAAAGGTTTAACTTCAGGAACAACCTGTCAGGTAAAAGTAATAACGATAAATTTAGTTACCAAACTTCAATTACGGTTAACTATTCCAGAAACGACCAGGCATCAGGTATCGGTACCGGAAGTGTAAACATTAACCCTGTTGCGGGTGCTAACAATGGTTTGCCGTATATCAGCCCAAGTTGGTATGTGAATGGCCAGCAGCTTGTTGATATGTACAACAATGTTGGGGATTCGAATCCGCTTGGTATTGGTGTTGGAACACTTGCGCTTTCTCCTCTGATGCAGCTTGATATCATGAAAACAGGTACGCTTCAGACGGACGAGTTGAAAATGATAGGAAACGTTCAGGGTAATTATAAGATAACTGATGACCTTACTGTTGGTACTACTTTTGGTGCTGACTATACTCAGACAACAGGATTGCAAATCCAGGATCCTAACTCATTCAACTCTTTGTTCTTTACTCAGGGTGAAGACTTCCTTGGATGGCAGTTTGAAAGTTTTGCAAGGAACGTTTTGTTCAATACAAACGTTAGTCTGAACTATACGAAGACATTTGGAGACCATACAATAGATGCTTCAGTTTTCACTGAATACTTTAAGGGCCACGCTAAGAACTTTAATTACGCTCAAAATGGCTTGAATCCTAAGTTCTTTGCTCCGGGTAATGGTGCAGGCTTTGTTCCTTTCAATACTGCTACACCTACATTCTACCTTCCGGAAGTTGCTTCAGGAAAAGGTACTGCAGGTTTGTTCTCTTACTTCGGTAGTGCGGATTATGACTACAAGCAGAAATACGGACTTAGTGCTACTATCCGTAGGGATGCTTCTTATCGTTTTGCGGAAACAAACCGTTGGGGTACTTACTGGTCTGTATCAGGTAGGTGGAATATCGACAGGGAATCATTCATGGAAGGTTCTGCGTTCAAGATGTTAAAGCTAAGGGCTTCATTAGGTACTACCGGTAACCAGAATATTTTTGGTGAAAGTATATTCAATGCTCCTAACGGATCTAGGACGTTGTTTGGACAAGGTACAGGTTACAACCTGGATCCTGCTTATATTCGTTCTCAGATCGGTAACCCTGATCTAATGTGGGAAACAGTGTACCAAGCAAACGTTGGTGTTGACTTTGAGGTAATGGACAGCAGGCTTAGGGGTACTTTCGATGTGTACAGAAGGACTACTAAAGACCTTTACCAGGAAAACCAGCTTTCCGGAGTTAACGGTACGTATTCGATCCTTGCCAACGGCGGTTCTATGAGGAACCAGGGTGTTGAGGCGTTACTATCTTACGATGTGATAAAAACGAATGATTTCTTGCTTACTTTGAACTTTAATGGTTCTTACAACAAGAATACTATGCTTGATATTACAAACAGTGATAATTTCCGCGACAATGGCCTTCAGGCTGACGCAGAAGGAGGTTCACTTGGTCAGTATTACTTAATCAAATATGCAGGTGTTAACCCGGCCAATGGTAACTTGTTGTTCTATGACAAACAGGGCAACCTTACAGAAAATCCGGATGTTGATGATGACAGGAGGCTTACGGGTAAAGCACCGATTCCAACCTACCAGGGTGGTTTTGGTTTCGATGCATCCTATAAAGGATTCTTCCTTACAACTCAATTCTCTTACGTAGCCGATATTTACAGGTTTGATTATGACCTTGAAGGGTTACAGGATCCGAGTGATATAGGCCAGTGGAATAAGTCTACAGACCTTCTTAATGCGTGGACACCTGATAACAGGGTAACGGATATCCCATCGCTTACACTAACAAACAAAGGTATTGATGGTAATTCTGACAGGTACCTTAGGGATGCCTCTTATGTAAGGCTTCGGTACATGAGCGTAGGTTATAATTTTAGCCCTAAACTTCTTGAAAAGACTCCTTTCTCCGGTATCCGTGCCTATTTCCAGGGTGAAAACCTTGTAACTTGGACGAAGTGGAGAGGCTGGGATGCTGAAAGTAACCGTGGTGCAGACCAGTATCAATACCCAACTCCAAGAATTTTATCTTTAGGTCTTGAAGTACAATTTTAAAAAAAAGAGAAATGAATATGAAAAATTTTAAACTGATTTTGTTTTTTATCACTGCTTCACTTTTTGTTGCGTGTGATGATGCAATTGATATAACGCAGCCAAGCGAGGTTCCGCCCAGTAGGGTTTATGAAACTGTAGATGATATGCAGTTGGGGCTTAATGGTATTTATGCATCGATCCCGGGAGAGAGTCAGATCTATTTTACTTCACTGTTTACGGATGAAGTAGCACTAGGAAGGGCAAACGGAGGTCAGGGTACTGATGGTGAGCTCGCTTTCCTTCTAAACAGTAATTCAGGCGATGCGGCCGGAATCTGGCTTTCTAATTACACACTAATTAACAGGGCTAACTGGTTAATTAACGGTGTTGAAAATGTTGAGGTTAGTGAGGATGAAACTGTAAGGTATAACCACATTCTTGCCCAGGCGCGTGCTCTTAGGGCTTTTGGTCACTTCCAGTTGATGACTTATTTCTCAGAAGATATGAAGAATGATAGTTCTCTTGGTGTAATCATAATGGATTTCGCTCCGGATGGTGATGAAATTTACGTGGAGCTTCCGAGAAATACTACAGGTGAAGTATTCGAGTTTATTAATGCCGACCTTGATTTTGCAGATGCTAACCTGTCTGTTACTGATCCGGAAACTGGTGATCCATTTGTTAATCCTAATTTTTATGTAAGTAAAGGTTTTGTTTTAGCGTTTAAAGCCCGTATGGCTGCTTACAGGGGTCAATATGCTGCTGCAAATGGTTTTGTTGACCAGCTTGCTTATAACCTTACGAATAAGACCAATTATCCACGTATCTGGTCAGACGAGTTGACTGGTGGTGCTACAGATGAAGTTATCTTCAAAGTAAACAGGTCGAACCCGGGAGGTAATACAACCGGTAACTTTTCTCAGTTTTGGGCTTCTGTAAACAGTACAGTAAACGGATCTCCATTCTTTGAAGTGAACAGGGCGTTATTCAATCTTGTAAATAACCCTGCGGATGTTAGAAGGTTTGTTATTGTTGACCCAACTGCAATTATTGCGAGTGATTATAATGAACTGAATGATTACGATTACCAACAGCAGGATGTACTTCCTGTAGGTAAGTACAGGCGAACTGAGAATCTTGAGTTGCTTGGCGATATTAAAGTTTTCAGGTATTCTGAAATGGTTTTAATCAAGGCTGAGTATTATGCAAGTATAGGCGATGTTGCCAATGCTATTGCGCAGGTAAACAGGATAAGGGCTGCAAGGATCAATACTGGTGCTCAAATTACAAATCCATCCAGTTATACTGTACAGCAGGCGTGGGCATTTATCCTTAGGGAAAGAAGGATGGAACTTGCTTTTGAAGGGCACAGGTATGTTGACCTTCGTCGTCTTGGGGTTTTGGCCGGACAGCAAGTAGATCGCGATCCTAGGGATTGTGCATGGAATGGATTCTGTACTATTCCTTCTGATGACTACAGGTTCGTTATGCCGATACCTAGGCTTGAAAATGCGCCAAACTCTAATATCCAGCAAAACCCTGGTTACTAATTAAAAAATTTAAACATGAAAAAGTTTCTTTTTAATATTTCGGTATTTGTCTTTGCCGCTTCGGTATTGACAAGTTGTGAAGAGGACAAAGTTGTCCTTGGTAACAATGCTCAGGCATTGGCGGGTTTTAACACCAATTCAGGTAACCTGACCGCTGCTGATCCTACCCAGTTTGATGATCCAAACTTTATTGAAATTGAAGTTGGTATCACCACAAAAAGCAATGTGGACAGGGCGATTGACATAGATGTGAATACTGCTCTTAGTAGTGCTTTGCCTGCTATGTATACTATTGACGAGAGTTCTCTTGTTATACCTGCAGGGGAGTATACTGCAAAAGTGAAAATCTTTGCTAATTTCGATGCTTTGCCTGAAACACAAAGAAAGTCGCTAATCCTTGACCTTGTTTCAATTGACGGTATGGATCTGCTTGATGAGCAGAGAGATCGTTTTGTTGTAACGCTTTACAGGGTTTGCCCTCGTGAGCTTCCACGCAACTATGTTGCATTCGTGACAGGAAGTGTTGGATCTGCGACACCACAGTTTAATGCTGAATTGGTTCCATTGTCCGGAATAGCACGTTATAGTGTTACCAATCTGTGGGGCAATTTTGTTGCCGGCGCTACAGGCCAGGCTCAGTACAACGGACAGTTTCCTTATCCAGGAACGCTAACGATCAACTGTGATAATTCAATTGATATAGTTGGTACTGCAGAGGATTTCCCGGGTGGAACAGGAGTATTTGATCCTAATACAAATGAGTTTGAGATTCTTCTTAATCAAACATTGTTTACTACTGCATTCCAGGCGCAGATTTATTATATGCCTGCACCATAAGTTAATGTTGTAATTATATAAGAGGGGCTTTCTTTTGAAAGCCTCTTTTTTTTGGCTTTTTTTGAATTTACCTGTATATAAAAAATAGCTACATTTGCTTCAAATCAATTCCCAGATGCGTAGCCTTTTTTTTCTGTTATTTTTAGTACTGCCCGTATTGGCATTTTCTCAGGTTAAGCCTAAAAAGGATAAATTGAAGCCTGCAGCGTCTGAACGAAAAGTTGTGGGGGATAAGACTGAAGAAGCGGATCGTCCTGATGATGATAAAAGCAAGGCTGCCGCGGATACTATTGCCACTATTGATATGTACAAGATCGTTACGCTTGAACGGGATACTATAGTTGCGGATACAGCCCTTACCATAAAGAAAGAATATGAAGTAAATTATCTGAGAAGGGATAATTTTGGCCTGCTTCCTTTTCCTAATGACGGCCACGTTTATAATGTACTTGATTACGGACTGAATAAATTTGACCCTTTTCCTAATATGGGCTTCCGGGCAAAGCATTTTGCCTATATGGAAGTGAGCGATGTAGATTATTACAATGTTGCTACGCCGTTTGCAGATATCATGTACCGTTCTACACAACAGCAGGGCCAGATTCTTGATGCTTTTATTACCGTGAATACCTCAGAGAACCTTAACCTGTTTGTTGGATATAAAGGACTCCGGTCTATAGGTAAGTATATTAACTCCATTTCCAGTAACGGTAATTTCAGGATAGGCGGGAGTTACAATACAACGGATAAGAGATACTTTCTGAAAGTGCATTTTACAGGCCAGGATTTTTCAAATCAGGAAAATGGCGGTATACTGCGTACGGATTATTTTGAAACGGGTGAGGAGCCTTATACGCAGCGGGAACGACTGGATGTTTATTTTAAAGATGCTACATCGATACTGAAAGGAAACCGGTACTTTTTTGACCATACCTTCAGGTTGAGCAAATCTAATCCGAACAGTATTGTTTTTCATCACAGGTTTAACTATGAAACCAAGTTCTTTGAGTTTACACAGCCTACACGAAGCAACCGGTATGGAGCTTCTTATACGACCTCGATCAATAACAAGACGCGTTACAATATGATGTACAATATGGTTGGTGCTGCATATGCGAACAATGACGTAGGTACAATTGAATTTTATGTTGAGGACTATAACTATAATTATTTTTACAAAACGATTATACTGAACCCCGACGGGACAGAAGGGATACCGAATTCATTAAATGACAGAATAAATACGTATGGAGCGCGTTATACGTATCAGAAAGATAAACTGAAAGGTGTTGCGCTTATTTCCAATTCCATAACAGACCAGTCGCTGGCAAATATTGATCTTTCCGCCCGATACGAGTTTGATGAACGCAATAGTGTATCGGCAAGATACCAGAATATGAACAAGCTGCCGGACCTGAATTACAGATTGTACCAAAGTGATTATAAGGCTTATAATTGGTTTAGGAGCGATATTAAAAATGAGAAGATCAACAGTTTTGAGTTAGAAGCGAAAACAAAATGGGTGGATGCTTCTATACAATATACGATATTGAAAGACCATTTATATTTTAAAAATGAGTATGTAAATGAGCTTTCAACTCCGGAAAATATTGATACACTCTATGTAAGGCCGCAACAATATGGCAATACTATCAATTATTTTTCAGCTAAAGTTGGTAAAGAGTTTAGAGTTTGGAAATTCGCGTTGGATAATACTATCCTTTACCAAAAAGTAGATCAAAAGGACAATATCTTAAATGTTCCGGAATTCGTTACAAGAAATACCCTTTACTATTCCGACTATCTTTTTAAGAAGGCTTTATTCTTCCAGACAGGTTTAACATTCCAGTATTTTACAAAATACTATGGTAATGACTATAATCCGCTGATTGGTGAATTCTTTGTTCAGGATGAGCGCAAATTCGGGGATTTCCCTTTGATGGATTTCTTTATAAATGCTAAAATTAAAGAGTTTAGATTGTTTCTGAAGGCAGAGCACTTTAATTCTTCCTTTACCGGTTATAATTACTACTCGGCGCCTAATGTTCCTTATCGTGATTTCACAGTTAGATTTGGCGTGATTTGGGATTTCTTCTCGTAAATGTAAATACTCCTTCAACTGCTATGCTTATGCTTTAAAGCTGTCTTGGCAGATCTTTTCTTCATGCCCTTTTCTGAAATTGTGAAATATTATTGTATTAATATATTAAAGAATATCTTTGCATGGTTTTATCACCATTAGGTATATAAATAGTAAAAAATGAAATACGCAGAAAATATATTAGGTACTATTGGCAATACGCCAATGGTCAAACTAAATAAAATAACCGAAGGCGTAAATGCCCTTGTACTGGCTAAAGTGGAAACCTTCAATCCGGGTAACTCGGTTAAAGACAGGATGGCTGTAAAAATGATTGAAGATGCCGAAGCAGACGGACGCCTGAAGCCGGGAGGGACTATCATAGAAGGTACATCCGGAAATACGGGAATGGGGCTTGCGCTTTGTGCCATTGTAAAAGGCTATAAGCTGATATGTGTTATCAGCGACAAGCAGTCTAAGGAAAAAATGGATATCCTTAGGGCTGTAGGCGCAAAGGTGGTAGTTTGCCCTACTGATGTAGAGCCGACCGACCCGCGATCGTATTATTCGGTTTCAAAACGCCTTGCGGAAGAAACACCCAATTCATGGTATGTAAACCAGTACGACAACCTGAGTAATGCCAAAGCACACTATGAGCAGACCGGCCCTGAAATCTGGGAACAGACCGAAGGTAAGATTACACACTTTATTGTTGGCGTAGGTACGGGAGGTACAATCTCCGGTGTTGCTAAATACCTGAAAGAAAAGAATCCGAATGTTAAATGTTGGGGAATTGACACCTATGGTTCGGTATTTAAGAAATACCATGAGACCGGGATTTTTGATGAAAATGAAATTTATTCGTATATAACGGAAGGGATAGGCGAGGACATCCTGCCTAAGAACGTTGACTTCTCCCTTATTGATGGCTTTACAAAAGTAACGGATAAGGATGCTGCCGTATATACACGTAAATTGGCCCTTGAAGAAGGTATATTTGTGGGGAACTCTGCCGGTGCTGCTATCAAAGGCCTTTTACAGCTGAAGGACGAATTTAAGCCGGATGATGTAGTTGTTGTTCTATTTCATGACAGTGGCAGCCGTTACGTAGGAAAAATGTTTAATGACGACTGGATGCGCGAGCGCGGTTTCCTTGATGAGGAAATTACCAAGGCCGAAGACCTTATCAAGGACCATGCGGATAAGCCTCTTGTTATTGTACGTACGGAAGAGCTGGTAAGCCATGCCATAGAGCGCCTTCGTAAGTATAAGATATCGCAGATACCGGTTATCGATACCAATGGCTTTGTAGGATCTGTAGACGAAACCGACCTCTTCCGCAGCTACGTTGAGGATAAGGATATTGCAGAAAAGCCGATTCGCGAAATCATGGGCAAGCCATACCCTGTGGTACAGAAGAATACTTCGATAGAAGAGATATCAAAGCTCATCAACAAAGATAACCAGGCAGTATTGGTAGACCTAGGTGATGGAAAGCATCACATCATTACCAAGCATGATATAATCAGTTCGATAAAATAATGGTAAGCCCCGCAATGCGGGGCCTTTTTTATGTTGGTTTTAATAAGCTACTCCTCCCCAAGCAGCACTCCGGAAACATTCCATGCGCTGAAGTAATTCCCTTCAGGGGCACCCTGTGGTATAGTGACGGTAATGGTATGTTTGCCGGCTTTCAGGCTGCCGAGGTCGATATATTCCGGATTGGTGAGTGTACCCGGGCACCAGTTGGAACGGCTATAGTCGGATGATGATAACCCGTTTTCAAAATTTCCTGACGCGGGGTTAAACAGGCGATACGACCCACAATCCTGGCGCCATGGTACAAAAGCAAAGGTTGTTTTTCCGTCAAGCGTGATGGTATTCTTTTTGGGCAGGTATTCGTCACCGTTTTCCCATCCGCCATGCCCTGTGGTAATATAGCGCAGGCGTGCATTTTTGATGTCTTTTACCAACGTAAAAGCTACTTCCAGCCCTTTAGGCGAATCAAACATTGTGGAATATTCCTGTCCGGCCATTTCCATTACGTTTACCGTATTGAATAACGGCAACACAAAGTTATCCTTGTTATATTGTGTCTCATCATTGTGAATCGTAATGTCAAGGCTCACTTTATGCCCCCCCTTATCATAATTCCCGATAAATATGCCCACCCATATTTCCTTGTTACTGAAGGGAGGAGCCAATTCTGATACATCCTGGCGGTAAGGCACAATTTCATGCCATTCTTTACCTTTTAATTGAATATGGCTATATTGCTTTATTCCGAAAGGCGTAAAGAAACGCATCAGTTCCAATAGCGGGCTATAGCTAGGTGTATGAACTACGCCCTGGTATTTTTTGCCATTGCCATTATCGTATACCGGCAGGGCAGAGGCCCCGTTGTGAAGCCCGTCCAGAAAGGATTGCTTTTCTCCTTCAGGTATAAGGAATACCGACCCTGTGCGGTCGTACGCGTCTCCGTTGGATTGTTCCTTCAGCTCCACAAAAACCTGGCTGCCGCGCTTTATTTCAGGAAATCTTATTTTGCGAAGCGCAATGCTTCCGTTGGCATAGCGTACTACGCTGTCGTTCGATTTTGAGGCATCTGAAAAATTAATGATCTCATCCTTAAAAACCGGAATGGTTGTAAATTTCGTTTTCCAAAGGATATCGCGGTAGGAAAGCGGATCAATCATTACAATGCCTTTCGGGACTATGTCAGGTACTGCCGAAGCGGTTTTGAGTTTCTCAACCCTCGTAGCGGTAACTGTAAAGCTACCATTGCGGTTGGTTTCGAGAACCAGTCCTAGTTCCTGCCCGAGCAGTGACGGAGCGCCTTTGATTTTCAGGTCATTGGTATACCACAGTTCGATAGTGTTGGAGTTGATAATGATTTTGGCCTTTTTACATTTATAGCCAAGGATAACTTTAGTATCAGGAAGCAATTCGAACAACTGCCTTTTGAGTAAAATAGTATCCCTGGTGGCAATATCCTTACCCTTTGCGTATTCTGCGGAAACGACATATGAGCTATCAGCATGGTAAACTGTGGATTGCTCAATGGGGAAAGTAGCTTTGCCATCAAGTATTGCCTTATTGGTAATTAATGTTTTATGCACATCAGAAAAAATGATGATCGGGTTATCCGCATCGGTCACTGTACCTAATGACATTTTCTGGTAGGTTACTTTTACCGCGGCAGACTGTTTTTGGGAATAAGCTATAGTTGTTGCAAACAATAGTAACGCGAAGACGAATTGTTTCATGTCAGGATTTTAGATCATGCGAATTTCGATAAAATTTACCTGATTCATATAATTCTAAGCAAAATCATGTATTTTAGTTTATTATTTACACGCCATGAAAGAAGATTTTTTACACCACGTTTGGCTATATAAAAAGTTTAGCCTGCAAAACCTCGTTACCATACAGGGTGATCCGGTAGAGGTTATTAGTGCCGGGCAATACCTGCAGCAGGCAGGCCCCGATTTTTTTAACGCCCAATTAGTTATAGGTGGGCAGAAATGGGCCGGGAATGTCGAGATCCACCTGAAGTCATCCGACTGGTATGTACACAGCCACGAAAGTGATCCTAATTATGATAATGTTGTACTGCATGTGGTATGGGAGCACGATACCGAAGTATTGCGTCGTGATAATTCGGAAATACCTGTACTCGAACTAAAGCGTTATACCGACCCGAAGCTGCTGCAAAGCTATAACGCTCTTGCTGCTGCAAAAACCTGGATCTATTGTGAGAAAGACCTGGAACACCTGGACAGTTTTGTGCTGGGCAATTGGAAGGAACGCCTTTTTTTCGAACGCCTGGAACGAAAGGCGGCTCCCATTATGCAACTGGCTAAAGAAACAGGTAATGATTGGGAAGCCGTACTCTTTTGTTTCCTCGCGAAAAATTTCGGGCTCAATACCAACGGGAATACCTTTTTCGCAATGGCACGTTCGCTACCCTTTGCCATCGTACGGAAGGAAAGCTTCGATGCTGAAAACCTTGAGGCTTTATTGTTTGGCAGGGCAGGGCTGCTGGAAGGTGATTTTGAAGATATGTATTCCCGCGATCTTAAAGGGAAGTATGCCTATATGGCGCACAAACACCAATTGGAACAGGCACATATCGACAGCCTTGAGTTTTTCCGGCACCGTCCCGATAATTTCCCAACCATTCGGCTTTCGCAGTTTGGGCAGCTGTACCATACGCACCAAAATCTTTTCTCCAAAATCATTAATGCGGCAACGGTTGAGGAAATCTATTCCATATTTAATATACAGGTTTTGCCCTATTGGCAAACGCATTACACTTTCGATAAAGAAAGCGCTAAAAAGCGAAAGGTACTTACCGCATCATTTAAAGACCTGGTACTCATCAATACCATAATTCCGTTTCGGTTTGCTTACGCTAAAAGCACCGGCAGGGAAATCTCCGAAGAGGTTATTACCCTGCTTAAAGCTGTTGCACCGGAAAAGAATGCCATAATAGACAGGTTCAGGTCATTTAAGGTTGAGGCGGCTTCGGCTTACGACAGCCAGTCACTGCTACAGTTGCGAAATGAATATTGCGAACACAAACGCTGCCTCCAATGTGCTTTGGGGCTGGAACTTTTAAAAAAGTAAACGATTTTATCATTACTTTTGAAACGGCAACCTTAAACCTTAAATAAAGCAATGTCTTTAATAACCAACATCAGGCATTTTTTTGAGCGGCATGGCTTTGAAGTTTCGCAGCGCCTTGCGGATAAGCTTGGTATGCGTGCCACGAATGTAAGGCTGTTTTTTATTTACATATCCTTTGTTACCGTAGGCCTGTGGTTTGGGGTGTATCTCACGCTGGCTTTCTGGCTGAAGCTCAAAGATATGGTGTACACGAAAAGGAGCTCGGTTTTCGACCTGTAATATGAAGCCTTTTCAATTTCTTCTCACATTTACTTCAGGCCAGAGGAAAGGTATAGTCGCCCTGTTTATACTTGTGATCGTTTTTCAGGCCGGCTACTTTATCCTGGCTTCCAGTGATCTTTCAACCAAAAAAGCCCAATCTGAGGATGAGAAAGAATGGTTGGCGCTTCAGCCTGAAATCGATGCCCTTAAGGCAAAACACGGTGTCAGAAAGGAAACGATATATCCGTTTAACCCGAATTTTATAACCGATTATAAAGGATACACGCTCGGGATGTCCGTTGCGGAAATTGACAGGCTCCATGCCTTCCGTAAAACCGAGAAGTATGTGAACTCAGCCGAAGAGTTCCGGAAAGTGACGGGTATTTCGAAAGTATTGCTGAATAAGATCTCGCCTTATTTTAAGTTCCCGGATTGGGTTGTGGAAAAACAGGCCAAACAGCAGCAAAGCCAGAAGGGTGGTTCTTATACAGATCATAAAGATAAAACAGAAGCTACTCGAGCCACCGGGACTAAAAAAGTAAAGGCTCTTGATATTAATATGGCTTTGGAAGAAGATCTTGTCAAAGTTTATGGGATAGGTCCTTATTCTGCTAAAAAGATACTTCGTCGCCGTGCCGAATTGGGAGCTTTCGTGAGTATGGACCAGATGGACGACTTTACCGATTTTTCCCCCGAAGCTATTGCGGGCTTAAAGAAAGGTTTCTTTACAGGAGCCCGGCCGGATGTTAGTTCAATCAATGTCAACACAGCGTCGCTCCAGCAGTTGTCGCGTTTCCCGTATTTTAATAAAAGCCTGGCGAAGGCTATTATTACGAAAAGGAGCATGGACGGGAAAATTTCAGGCATTGACGAATTGTCAAAAATTAATGAATTTCCTGTTGATAAAATAAAAATAATTGCGTTATATTTGGAATTCTAAAAACAAACGCATGAATTTTGAATACAATGAAACGCAAAGTATGATCGCTGAGTCGATCAGGGATTTTGCAGAACAACATATCCGCCCGAACATTATGGAGTGGGATGAGAGCCAGTTTTTCCCGGTAGACCTGTTTAAAAAGCTTGGTGAAATGGGATACATGGGGGTAATTGTCCCTGAGGAATATGGTGGTTCCGGCCTTGGTTACCACGAATATATTACAGTCGTTGAAGAGATATCCAAAGTAGACCCTTCTATAGGTTTGTCTGTGGCAGCACACAATTCATTATGTACAAACCATATATTGCAGTTTGGTAACGAAGAGCAAAAAAGAAAATGGCTTCCTAAGCTTGCTACGGCCGAATTTATAGGTGCGTGGGGACTTACGGAGCATAATACCGGATCTGACGCGGGAGGGATGAATACGACCGCTGTAAAAGACGGTGACCACTGGATCGTGAACGGTGCTAAAAACTTTATTACACACGCTAAGTCGGGTGACGTTGCTGTAGTGATCGTGCGTACCGGCGAGAAAGGTGATTCTAAAGGCATGACTGCTTTTGTTTTTGAAAAAGGCATGCCGGGCTTTACCAGCGGAAAAAAAGAAAACAAGTTGGGTATGCGTGCAAGCGAAACTGCCGAACTCATATTTGATAATTGCCGTATACCGGATGCCAACAGGCTTGGTGAGGTAGGAGAGGGCTTTATCCAGGCGATGAAGGTGCTCGACGGCGGAAGGATATCTATTGGCGCGTTGTCGCTTGGTATTGCCAAAGGTGCTTATGAAGCAGCATTGAAATACTCTAAAGAACGCCATCAGTTCGGGCAGCCTATCAGCAGCTTCCAGGGTATTGCCTTTAAACTTGCCGACATGGCAACCGAAATTGAGGCTTCTGAGCTTTTGCTTCATAAGGCAGCTTATCTTAAGGATAATAATAAGAAAATGACCCTTGCCGGCGCAATGGGTAAAATGTATGCTTCTGAAGTATGCGTTCGCGTTTCGAACGAAGCAGTGCAGATACATGGTGGCTATGGTTATACCAAGGATTACCCTGTGGAGAAATTTTACCGCGACTCCAAACTATGTACTATAGGTGAAGGAACGACCGAAATACAGAAACTGGTTATTTCGCGTAACCTCCTTAAAGAATAATAGTATTACGATCTATATAGGAACGGGCCTGCTGAAAAGCGGCCCGTCTTTTTTTTGTCTTGAACCCAGTTCTGCCGCGTGAGGGATACAGGCGGCATCCTGCGGAGGTACAGAGCAGATAAAGGCGAACTGGCGAAGCAAAGCCCGGCCCGCGCATAGGCCGATGCCGCGGAGGGGACACGCCCAAATAAAAATTTTAAATTTATAATCCATAATTCAAAATAATCAACTAAGTTTGCACCCTTAATGAGAGGAGGTGTTATGCTATGTTAATTATACCAATTAAAGACGGAGAGAATATCGACAGGGCGCTAAAGCGTTACAAGCGTAAATTCGACAAAACCGGAGTTGTTCGTCAGCTTAGGCGTCGTTCTGCGTTCATCAAACCATCTGTTAGCAGGAGGGCTGAAGTTCAGAAGGCAGCTTATATCCAGGGTCTAAGGGACTCTATGGAAGCATAAGCAGATTCTGTTTATAATATTTAACCGTTATCCGTAAAAGATTAACTTTGCGGGTAACGGTTTTTTTATGGTCGACAGTAAACAGGCATATAGTGATTATCTTATAAAGGAGAAGAATTATTCGCTCCTTACGCTCAGGGCATACCTTGATGATGTGGTCTCGTTTGAGCATTTTATTAAGGAGTATGATAACGGGGCTACGCTCGAGGAGGTGAATTACAGCCAGGTGCGCAGCTGGATCGTTCGGCTTACTGAAGATGGTATCGCGAATAAATCGATCAACCGTAAAATGTCTTCCCTTAAATCGTTCTACAAATTCCTGCTTCGATCAAGGCAGATCCAAATAAACCCGTTGCAAAAGCACAAGTCGCTCAAGACCGAAAAAAAGGTGCAGGTGCCTTTCTCGGAAAAGGAGCTTGCGGATGTTGTGGTGGAGAATGATTACCCGGATGATTTTGAAGGTGTGCGCAACCGCCTGATCATTGAATTGTTCTATACAACAGGTATAAGGCGTGCTGAGCTGATTGGGCTTAAGCTTAAGAGTTTTGATCCCGGCAACCAAACACTTAAGGTGTTGGGTAAGCGTAATAAGGAACGTGTGCTGCCGCTGCTGCAATGTACAGCGGAGCTTATTAGGAAATACCTTGTAAAAAGGCAGGGCCTCGAAAAAGTTACTGATCCTGAGATGTTAATTTTGAATATTCGGGGAAATAAAGTGAGTGAATCTTTTGTCTATCGGTTAATAAATTGTTACTTTAGTGTTGTCTCTGAGAAGGTAAAAAGGAGCCCGCACGTGTTGCGGCATACTTTTGCAACCCACCTTCTTAATAATGGGGCAGATTTAAATTCAGTAAAGGAGTTGTTAGGGCACGCGAGTTTATCGTCTACACAGATTTACACCCACAGCAGTCTTGCCGAGCTAATGAAAGTGTATAAGGATTCACATCCACGTGGCTGATACGGCTCCGAAATGTTTAACATTAAAGAGTTATATTATGAAAGTAAATGTTCATGCAGTCAACTTTACGGTTGACAGGAAACTGGTAGGCTATGTTCAGGACAGGTTGAATAAGCTTGAGAAGTATTATGACAAAGTGGTACACTCGGATGTGTTTTTTAAGCTTGATAATACCAACGAGAAACAGAACAAGATCGCTGAGATTAAAATTAATGTTCCGGGAGATGAATTTATAGTCAAAAAACAGTGTAAAACATTTGAAGAAGCAGTAGAACTTGCGGCCGATTCGATGGAGCGTTTACTAATGAAAAGAAAGCAGAAGATCAGGGCACATTCGTAAACTGAAAAAAAATATCGAAAATGTTTTGATTAGAAAATAAAATCTATACATTTGCAGTCCGTTAGAAATAGCGGACTTTTTTATTGAAAGTTGCCGGTGTAGCTCAGCTGGCTAGAGCAGCTGATTTGTAATCAGCAGGTCGTGGGTTCGAGTCCCTCTATCGGCTCAAAACAATCGTTTTTTGATAAGCAACTGAAAAGTAAAAGGTTAGGGGAGATACTCAAGCGGCCAACGAGGACGGACTGTAAATCCGTTGGGAAACCTTCGCAGGTTCGAATCCTGCTCTCCCCACCAAAAAAGTTATTTTAAATGTTGAATGATAAATGATAAATGCTCTGAAGGGTAATTTAAAATTTAAATTCATACTTTATAATAGCGGGACAGGCCGGTGTAGCTCAGGGGTAGAGTGCTTCCTTGGTAAGGAAGAGGTCACGGGTTCAATTCCCGTCATTGGCTCAAGTTTAGAATTTGAACACTAATTATATAACTAAGATTAAATTATTAAATCATGGCAAAAGGAAATTTTGATCGTTCCAAGCCCCACTTGAATATTGGTACAATTGGGCACGTTGACCACGGAAAAACAACTTTAACGGCAGCGATTACTAAAGTATTGGCTGATGCAGGTTATTCTGAAGCGAAATCATTTGATCAAATTGATAACGCTCCTGAAGAAAAAGAAAGGGGTATTACTATTAATACTTCACACGTGGAATATGCTACAGCTAACCGTCACTATGCTCACGTTGACTGTCCAGGTCACGCTGACTACGTTAAGAACATGGTTACAGGTGCTGCCCAGATGGACGGTGCTATCCTTGTTGTTGCTGCTACAGACGGTCCGATGCCACAAACACGTGAGCACATCCTTCTTGGTCGCCAGGTAGGTGTTCCTCGTATGGTTGTTTTCATGAATAAAGTGGATATGGTTGATGATGCTGAGCTTCTTGAGCTTGTTGAAATGGAAATCCGTGACCTTCTTTCTTTCTATCAGTATGATGGAGATAACGGTCCGATCATCCAGGGTTCTGCTCTTGGTGCACTAAACGGTGAGCCGAAATGGGTTGATACTGTTCTTGAGCTAATGGCTGCAGTTGATAACTGGATCGAAATGCCGGTTCGTGATATTGATAAGCCTTTCCTTATGCCTGTTGAAGACGTGTTTACTATTACTGGCCGTGGTACTGTTGCTACAGGTCGTATAGAGGCAGGTATCGCTAACACAGGTGATCCGGTTGAAATCATTGGTATGGGTGCTGAGAAGCTAACTTCTACTATAACAGGTATCGAAATGTTCCGTCAGATCCTTGACAGGGGTGAGGCAGGAGATAACGCAGGTATCCTTCTAAGGGGTATTGCTAAAGAAGATATCCGTCGTGGTATGGTTATTATCAAGCCAGGATCTGTTAAGCCACACGCTCACTTTAAAGCTGAGGTTTATATCCTTAAGAAAGAAGAAGGTGGACGTCACACTCCATTCCACAATAACTACCGTCCTCAGTTTTACGTTCGTACAACTGACGTAACAGGAACTATTTCCCTGCCTGCAGGTGTTGAGATGGTTATGCCTGGTGATAACCTTACTATCGATGTGCAGTTGCTAAGCCCGATCGCTCTAAGCGTAGGTCTTCGTTTCGCTATCCGTGAAGGTGGTCGTACAGTAGGTGCTGGTCAGGTTACTGAAATCCTTGACTAATTATTTTAAATATATATAAAGCCAGCGCGGTGCTTATGTACCGGCTGGCTTTTAACAAACGGGTGTAGTTCAAGGGTAGAATAGCGGTCTCCAAAACCGTTGATGGGGGTTCGAATCCCTCCACCCGTGCAAAAATGAAAGACAATGAAAGTTACTAATTATATATCAGAGGCTTTTACAGAATTAAAGACCAACGTTACTTGGCCTGAGTGGTCGGAGATACAGCGTCTTACCATTATTGTTGCCGTTTTTTCGGTAATATTTGCCCTGGTTACCTTCGGTATAGACAGGGGCTTCGAAGTTCTTGTTGCTAAAGTGTATACCTTGTTAAAATAATAATGATGACGGATAATAATGTCAAAAAGTGGTATGTAGTTAGGGCTGTAAGCGGTCAGGAGAATAAGGTTAAGAATTATATCGAGACCGAGATCAACAGGCTTGGAATGGCAGATTATGTTTCCCAGGTTCTTGTGCCTACCGAAAAGGTGGTTCAGGTACGCGACGGAAAAAAAATCAGCAAAGACAGGGTTTATTTTCCGGGCTATGTAATGATAGAGGCAAATTTGACAGGTGAAATACCTCATATTATAAAGTCTATTGCCGGTGTGATAGGGTTTCTTGGTGAAACAAAAGGCGGAGATGCAGTGCCATTACGCCTTTCTGAAGTAAACAGGATGCTTGGCAAGGTTGATGAGCTGTCTGTGAAAACAGATAATGTTTCGATACCTTTTACAATCGGTGAAACTGTAAAAGTAATAGACGGGCCTTTCAACGGATTCAATGGTGCTGTTGAAAAGGTGAATGAAGAAAAGCGTAAGCTGGAAGTAATGGTGAAGATCTTCGGAAGGAAGACGCCACTGGAACTTAGCTTTATGCAGGTTGAAAAAGTATAATTTTTGTTACACTTATTATAAAAATCACATCCTCGCTTCCAACTGAAGATGTGCTAATCTTTAAAAGAAATGGCTAAAGAAATTAGTAAAGTAGTTAAACTACAAGTTAAGGGAGGTGCTGCGAATCCGTCGCCACCGGTTGGACCTGCTTTGGGAGCTGCGGGCGTTAACATCATGGAGTTCTGTAAGCAATTTAATGCCAGAACCCAGGATAAGCCCGGTAAAGTTTTACCAGTACAAATTACTGTGTATAAAGACAAATCTTTCGATTTTGTTGTTAAAACGCCTCCAGCTGCTATCCAGCTATTGGACGCTGCAAAACTTAAAGGTGGTTCTGGTGAGCCTAACCGTAAGAAAGTTGCAAGCGTTACCTGGGATCAGATCAGGGCTATTGCTGAAGACAAAATGGCTGACCTGAATGCTTTCACAATCGAGAAAGCAATGAGTATGGTTGCCGGTACAGCAAGGTCTATGGGTATCACTGTATCAGGAACAGCTCCTTTTTAATTTAAAAAGAAAAAGAAGACATGGCAAAATTGACAAAAAAACAGAAAGAGGCTGCTTCAAAAATTGAGAAGAACAAGCTGTATTCTTTGAAAGATGCTTCGGCATTGATCAAGACAGTTGCTACTGCAAAATTTGATGAGTCTGTTGATATCGCAGTGCGTCTGGGTGTAGATCCAAGAAAAGCGAATCAAATGGTAAGGGGCGTAGTAACGCTTCCTCACGGTACAGGTAAAGATGTAAGGGTTCTTGCTCTTGTTACACCTGACAAAGAAGCTGAAGCTAAAGCTGCTGGTGCAGACTACGTAGGCTTAGATGATTACCTTCAAAAAATAAAAGACGGCTGGACAGACGTTGATGTTATCATCACTATGCCTGCTGTAATGGGTAAACTTGGTCCTCTTGGTAGGATACTTGGTCCTCGCGGACTTATGCCAAACCCTAAGACTGGTACTGTTACCATGGAAGTAGGTAAGGCTGTAGGTGAAGTTAAAGCCGGTAAGATCGACTTTAAAGTTGATAAGACAGGTATCGTTCACGCAGGTATCGGTAAAGTATCTTTCGATGCTGACAAGATTACTGAAAACGCTCACGAGATCATTCAAACATTAATCAAATTGAAGCCAACTGCGGCAAAAGGCCAGTACATAAAGAGTATTCATATCTCTTCTACTATGAGCCCTGCGATCGCCCTTGATCCTAAGGCAGTTTAATTGGCAGTTAATAAGTTTTATTATGACTAAAGAAGAAAAATCAAGAGTTATTGAAGATTTAACTGCACAGTTAGCCGGTACCAATGTTGTATATGTTACAGATATTTCCGGACTAAACGCAGAGAATACTTCAAACCTGAGAAGAGCTTGTTTCAAAGCTGGTATTAAGCTTGAGGTTGTTAAGAATACATTGCTTGAGAAAGCCATGGAGAGCCTTGACAACAACTATGGCGAACTGCCTTCGGTATTGAAAGGAAGTACTTCCATTATGATTGCAGACAACGGTAACGCTCCTGCGAAGATCATCAAAGAATTCCGTAAAAAATCTGACAGGCCTGTACTTAAAGGCGCTTACATCCACGAGGCTGTATTCATGGGCGACAACCAGCTTGATGCCCTTGTAGCGCTTAAATCTAAGGAAGAGGTTATTGGTGAGATTATCGGTCTTCTTCAATCTCCTGCTAAAAATGTTATTTCTGCCCTTAAGTCTGGCGGAAGCACGATTGCAGGACTTGTTAAAACGTTATCTGAAAGGTAACACCACCGCGAGAACGCACTTTATAAATTATATATTACAAACTATTTAAAACGATAGAAAAAATGGCAGATTTGAAACAATTCGCAGAACAACTTGTTAACCTTACTGTAAAAGAAGTTAACGAACTTGCTACAATACTAAAAGATGAATATGGCATCGAGCCTGCAGCTGCTGCTGTAGCTATAGCTGGTCCTGCTGCTGGTGGAGACGCCCCGGCTGCTGAAGAGCAAACTGAGTTCACTGTAGTACTTAAAGACGCTGGTGCTTCTAAGCTAGGTGTTGTTAAGGCTGTAAAAGAGCTTACAGGACTTGGTCTTAAAGAAGCTAAAGACCTAGTTGACGGTGCTCCTGCAAACGTAAAAGAGGCTATCTCTAAAGAAGAGGCTGAAGGCCTTAAGAAAGCTCTAGAAGAAGCCGGAGCTGTTGTTGAGCTTAAATAAGCTTACCACGGTTTGAAAACCCAGGTTTAGGCCTTGAGAAGTACTCTCAAAGGCCTAAACCATTTTTCGTATAATAACATTTTATACGCTTTTATTTAAATTATTTTAATCAAAATTTTGTCCATTGATGATAACAAATCAGACTGAAAGATTAAATTTTGCCTCTACTAAAAACATTCCTGATTATCCGGATTTTCTTGACATTCAGGTAAAATCGTTTAAAGATTTTTTCCAGCTTGAAACCAAATCGGATGAAAGAGGCAACGAAGGTCTTTATAACACCTTCATGGAAAACTTTCCGATCACTGATACAAGAAATCAGTTCGTACTGGAGTTCCTTGATTACTTTGTTGACCCGCCAAGATATACAATTGAAGAGTGTATAGACAGGGGGCTTACCTACAGTGTGCCGCTTAAAGCAAGGCTAAAGCTGTATTGTACAGACCCTGAGCATGAGGATTTTGAAACAATTGTACAGGACGTGTATTTGGGAACCATCCCATACATGACTCCTAGCGGTACCTTTGTTATCAACGGCGCAGAGCGTGTAGTTGTTTCGCAGCTTCACCGTTCCCCAGGAGTTTTCTTCGGCCAGTCATTCCACGCAAACGGAACAAAATTATACTCTGCAAGGGTAATTCCTTTCAAAGGTTCATGGATCGAATTTGCTACTGACATCAACAGTGTGATGTATGCGTACATCGACAGGAAGAAAAAACTTCCTGTAACCACCCTGTTCAGGGCTATCGGTTTTGAAAGGGATAAGGATATCCTTGAAATATTTGACCTTGCTGAAGAGATCAAGGTTTCAAAAACAGGTCTTAAAAAATACATCGGCAGAAGGCTTGCCGCGCGTGTACTTAATACATGGCACGAAGATTTCGTGGATGAAGATACAGGCGAGGTGGTTTCTATCGAGCGTAACGAGATCATCCTTGACCGTGATACTATCATAGACAAGGACAATGTGGAGGAAATTATCGATTCAAACGTGAAGACTATACTTCTTCACAAAGAAGATAATAACCAGGCAGATTATGCCATTATCCACAACACGTTACAGAAAGACCCTACTAACTCTGAAAAAGAAGCCGTAGAGCACATTTACCGTCAGCTGCGTAACGCAGAACCACCTGATGAGGAAACGGCCCGCGGCATTATAGATAAACTGTTCTTCTCGGACCAGCGCTACAACCTTGGTGAAGTAGGCCGTTACAGGATGAACAAAAAACTGGGTCTTGACATCCCGATGGAAAAGCAGGTGCTTACCAAAGAGGATATCATTACCATAGTAAAATACCTTATTGAGCTGATCAACTCCAAAGCGGAGATTGATGATATCGACCACCTTTCCAACCGTCGTGTAAGGACTGTGGGCGAGCAGCTTTCAGCTCAGTTCGGTGTAGGACTTGCGCGTATGGCAAGGACGATCAGGGAGCGTATGAACGTAAGGGATAACGAGGTGTTTACCCCGATTGACCTTATTAACGCCAAGACATTGTCTTCGGTTATCAACTCGTTCTTTGGTACCAACCAGCTTTCGCAGTTCATGGACCAGACCAACCCGCTTGCTGAGATTACTCACAAGAGAAGGCTTTCGGCTCTTGGGCCAGGCGGTCTTTCCAGGGAAAGGGCAGGTTTCGAGGTGCGTGACGTTCACTATACGCACTACGGACGCCTTTGCCCGATCGAAACACCGGAAGGTCCGAACATTGGTCTTATCTCGTCACTTGGTGTTTATGCCAAAGTGAACGGAATGGGCTTTATCGAGACACCTTACCGCAAAGTAACTAACGGTAAAGTTGACCTGGAGTCGACTCCTGTTTACCTTAGCGCTGAAGAAGAAGAAGGCAAGATGATCGCGCAGGCGAATATCGAAATGAGTGAGGATGGAACCATCACCGCTGATAAGGTAATTGCCCGTGAGGAAGGCGACTTCCCGGTTGTTGAGCCATCTGTGGTTCATTATACCGACGTTGCGCCAAACCAGATCGCTTCGATCTCGGCATCGCTTATCCCGTTCCTTGAACATGATGATGCGAACCGTGCGTTGATGGGATCGAACATGATGCGCCAGGCAGTTCCTCTTTTACGTCCGGAATCCCCTATCGTTGGTACCGGATTGGAGCGCCAGGTTGCTTCTGACTCAAGGGTACTTATTAATGCCGAAGGGCATGGTACAGTTGAATATGTAGATGCGAACCAAATTACGATTAAATATGACAGGACCGACCGCGAGCGTAGCGTAAGCTTCGATCCGGACGAGAAAACATACCAGCTTATCAAGTTCAGGAAAACCAACCAGAGCACGAGCATCAACCTTAAGCCTATCGTAAGAAAAGGAGACAGGGTTGCACCGGGCCAGGTACTTTGCGAAGGCTATGCTACGCAAAACGGTGAGCTTGCCCTTGGCCGTAACCTTCAGGTGGCATTTATGCCATGGAAAGGGTACAACTTCGAGGATGCTATCGTGATCTCTGAGAAAGTAGTGCGCGATGACATATTTACGTCTATCCACGTGGATGACTACTCTCTTGAAGTAAGGGATACCAAGCTTGGTAATGAAGAACTGACCAATGATATACCAAACGTATCGGAAGAGGCTACTAAAGACCTTGATGAGAACGGTATGATCAGGATCGGTGCCGAGGTTAAGCCTGGCGATATCCTTATCGGTAAGATCACTCCTAAAGGTGAATCTGACCCTACGCCTGAAGAAAAACTTCTTCGCGCCATTTTTGGTGATAAGGCCGGTGATGTTAAGGATGCTTCGCTTAAAGCTTCGCCATCGCTTCATGGTGTTGTACTTGACAAGAAATTGTTCGCACGTGCTGTGAAAGATAAGCGCAAGCGTACAAAAGATAAAGACGATTTAGGAAAACTTGAGATGGATTTTGAAGTTAAGTTCAATGAACTTAAGGACAGGCTTATCGACAAGCTTTTCAATATCATAAACGGTAAGACTTCTCAGGGTGTAATGAATGACCTTGGAGAAGAAGTGCTTCCGAAAGGCAAGAAGTATACTCAGAAAATGCTTTATGCTGTTGAAGATTTTGCTCACCTGACCAAAGGGCAGTGGACTACGGACGATGAAACCAATGCAATGGTAAACGACCTTATCCACAACTACAAGATCAAGCTGAACGACCTTCAGGGCGCATTAAGGAGAGAGAAATTCACTATTACAGTGGGTGACGAACTTCCTTCAGGTATCCTGAAACTTGCTAAGGTTTATATCGCTAAGAAACGTAAGCTTAAAGTGGGTGATAAAATGGCAGGACGCCACGGTAACAAAGGTATTGTTGCCAAGATTGTTCGCCAGGAAGATATGCCGTTCCTTGAGGATGGCACCCCTGTAGATATCGTACTAAACCCGCTGGGTGTACCTTCGCGTATGAACATCGGCCAGATATACGAAACCGTTCTTGGATGGGCAGGACTTAAACTGGGCAAGAAATTTGCTACACCAATCTTTGATGGTGCAACACTTGACCAGATCAATGGCTTTACCGATGAGGCAGGAATCCCTCGCTTTGGCCACACATACCTGTATGATGGTGGTACAGGAGAGCGTTTCCACCAGCCGGCAACCGTAGGTGTTATCTACATGCTGAAACTGGGCCACATGGTAGACGATAAGATGCACGCGCGTTCTATCGGTCCGTACTCGCTTATCACGCAGCAGCCTCTTGGGGGTAAAGCACAGTTTGGTGGTCAGCGTTTCGGGGAGATGGAGGTTTGGGCTCTTGAAGCATACGGTGCGTCGAGCACGCTTAGGGAGATCCTTACTGTTAAATCGGATGACGTTATCGGAAGGGCGAAAACTTACGAGTCTATCGTTAAGGGTGAGACCATGCCGGAACCAGGCTTACCGGAATCGTTCAACGTATTGATGCACGAACTGAAAGGTCTTGGACTAGACATCAGATTAGAAGAATAAATTACCACGGGAGTGGCGTTTCGACGCCATTCCCTTTCCATACTTTTTAATAAATCGATAGATTACATATCATGACGAGATTAAAAGATAAGAATACCGTTAAAAGATTTAACCAGATCTCGATAGGCCTTGCATCGCCTGAGTCTATCCTGGCTGAATCAAGGGGTGAGGTTTTAAAGCCTGAAACCATTAACTATCGTACTCACAAACCGGAGAGGGACGGCCTTTTCTGCGAGCGTATCTTTGGTCCTGTAAAAGACTTTGAATGTGCTTGTGGTAAATACAAAAGGATCCGATACAAAGGAATTGTTTGTGACCGATGCGGTGTTGAAGTTACCGAGAAGAAAGTTCGACGTGACAGGGTAGGGCATATCAACCTTGTTGTGCCTATCGCCCACATCTGGTATTTCCGTTCGCTTCCGAACAAGATCGGATATATCCTTGGCCTTCCGTCAAAAAAACTGGATATGATCATATACTATGAAAGGTATGTGGTTATACAGCCGGGTATTGCAAAAGGCCCGGACGGAGAGACCTTAAACAGGCTTGATTTTCTTACGGAAGAGGAGTTCCTGAACATTCAGGACAGCCTTCCGGTAGAGAACCAATACCTTGACGATAATGACCCTAACAAGTTTATCGCCAAGATGGGTGCTGAATGTATCATGGATTTGCTTGCAAGAATTGACCTTGACCAACTATCCTACAACCTTCGCCACAGCGCCAACAATGAAACGTCGAAACAACGTAAGACCGAAGCACTTAAAAGGCTGCAGGTAGTAGAATCTTTCCGTGAGTCGAACATGAACAGGGAAAACCGTCCTGAATGGATGATCCTGAAAGTAATACCTGTTATCCCGCCGGAACTTCGTCCTCTTGTGCCACTTGATGGCGGACGTTTCGCAACTTCCGACCTTAACGACCTTTATCGCAGGGTGATCATCCGTAACAACCGCCTTAAGCGTTTGATGGAGATCAAAGCTCCTGAGGTGATCCTTCGTAACGAAAAGCGTATGCTTCAGGAATCTGTAGACTCGCTGTTCGATAACACAAGGAAAGCTTCTGCCGTTAAGACAGAATCAAACAGGCCTCTAAAATCACTTTCTGATTCATTGAAAGGTAAGCAGGGACGTTTCCGCCAGAACCTGCTTGGTAAGCGTGTTGACTACTCGGCACGTTCGGTAATTGTTGTTGGACCTGAAATGAAACTATTTGAGTGTGGCCTTCCGAAGGATATGGCTGCCGAGCTGTACAAACCATTCGTAATCCGTAAGCTTATTGAGCGCGGAATTGTGAAAACGGTTAAATCGGCTAAAAAGATAATCGACAAAAAAGAACCTGTAGTATGGGATATCCTTGAAAATGTAATCAAAGGACACCCGGTACTTCTAAACAGGGCCCCAACCCTTCACAGGCTTGGTATACAGGCGTTCCAGCCGAAACTTATCGAAGGTAAAGCGATCCAGCTTCACCCATTGGTATGTACGGCTTTTAACGCTGACTTTGACGGTGACCAGATGGCGGTACACCTTCCGCTTGGGCCTGAGGCTATCCTGGAAGCACAGCTTTTGATGCTTGCTTCGCATAATATCCTTAACCCTGCCAACGGTGCGCCTATCACGGTACCTTCACAAGACATGGTTCTTGGTCTGTATTACATGACCAAAGAGCGTTTGTCTACTGAAACAAGTAAGATTTTAGGACAGGACCTTACGTTCTATTCTGCAGAAGAAGTGAACATCGCCCTTAACGAAGGCAGGCTGGAGCTGAATGCCCGCGTTAAGATCCGTGCGAAAGACTTCAACGAAAACGGTGAGCTGGTTTGGAAGATCATCCAGACTACTGCCGGCCGTGTACTCTTTAACGAAGTGGTACCGGAAGCAGCAGGATACATCAACGAGATCCTTACTAAGAAGTCGCTTAGGGATATTATCGGTAAGATCCTTAGTGTTACCGACGTTCCTACAACAGCGGCGTTCCTTGACAACATGAAAGACATGGGTTACAAATTCGCCTTCCAGGGTGGTTTGTCATTCAGCCTTGGAGATATCATTATCCCTGAAAGGAAGCAGGAGCTTATTGCCGATGCTAACGAGCAGGTTGATGCCATTTCCATGAACTATAACATGGGTCTTATCACCAACAACGAGCGTTACAACCAGGTGATCGACGTGTGGACGTCTACCAACGCATTGCTTACAGAGCTTGCGATGAAGAATATCCGTGAAGATCAGCAGGGCTTTAACTCGGTATACATGATGCTTGACTCTGGTGCGAGGGGTTCGAAAGAACAGATCCGCCAGCTTACAGGTATGCGTGGCCTTATGGCGAAACCGAAGAAATCAACTGCCGGTGGTGGTGAGATTATCGAGAACCCGATCCTTTCCAACTTTAAGGAAGGCCTTTCGATCCTTGAGTACTTTATCTCTACTCACGGTGCGCGTAAGGGTCTTGCGGATACCGCTCTTAAAACGGCGGATGCCGGTTACCTTACAAGGAGGCTTCACGATGTGTCGCAGGACGTTATCGTAAACTCTGTAGACTGTGGTACGCTTAGGGGTATCGAAGTTACAGCACTTAAGAAAAACGAAGAGGTTGTTGAAACCCTTGGTGAAAGGATACTTGGGCGCGTAGCACTTCAGGATGTGGTGAACCCACTTACGAATGAATTGCTTGTTGTAGGAGGAACCCAGATTACCGAAGCAGAAGTAAAAGCGATCAATGCCGCGCCTATTGAAGGTGTGGAGGTACGTTCGCCGCTTACCTGTGAGGCTAAGAAGGGTATCTGTGCGAAGTGTTACGGACGTAACCTTGCTACAGGCAAAATGACACAAAGAGGTGAGGCTGTTGGTGTAATCGCTGCACAGTCGATCGGTGAACCGGGTACACAGCTTACGCTACGTACGTTCCACGTAGGTGGTACAGCGGGTAACATCTCTGAAGAATCAAGCATCATCACGAAATTTGCGGGTAGGCTTGATATTGAAGACCTTAAAACGGTTAAAGGTGAGGACAACGAAGGTAATGAAGTGGATATCGTGGTATCACGTTCTACCGAATTGAAATTGGTTGACCAAAACACCGGAATCGTTCTAAATACACATAACATTCCTTACGGATCGAGCATTTTTGTAAAAGATGGTGAAACCGTAGGACAGGGAACCGTGATCTGTAAGTGGGACCCTTATAACGGGGTTATTATCTCTGAGTTTACCGGTAAGGTAGCTTACGAAGATATCGAGCAGGGACAATCGTTCATGGTTGAGATCGATGAGCAGACCGGATTCCAGGAGAAAGTTATCTCTGAAGCAAGGAACAAGAAATTGATCCCTACGCTATTGATCTACGGAAAAGACAACGAGCTTATCCGTTCGTACAACCTTCCGGTGGGTGCCCACCTTATGGTTGATAACGGCGAGAAGATCAAGGCGGGTAAAGTACTTGTTAAGATACCAAGGCGTTCATCGAAAGCGGGTGATATCACGGGAGGCCTTCCGAGGATTACCGAGCTTCTTGAAGCGCGTAACCCATCGAACCCGGCAGTAGTGTCTGAGATCGACGGTGTGGTATCGTTCGGTAAGATCAAGAGGGGTAACCGCGAGATCGTGATCGAGTCGAAATTTGGTGAGATCAAGAAATATCTTGTGAAGCTTTCCAACCAGATCCTTGTTCAGGAAAATGACTACGTAAAAGCAGGATTGCCGCTTTCTGACGGTGCCATCACTCCGGAGGATATCCTTAGGATCCAGGGGCCATCTGCAGTACAGCAGTATCTTGTTAACGAGATCCAGGAAGTTTACCGCCTTCAGGGTGTGAAGATCAACGACAAGCACTTTGAAGTTGTGATCCGCCAGATGATGCGTAAAGTTCAGGTTCAGGATCCGGGTGATACCCTGTTCCTTGAAGACCAGCTGATCCATACGTCTGACTTTATCGAAGAGAACGACAAGCTATACGGAATGAAAGTGGTTGAGGATGCCGGAGACTCTCAAAACCTTAAAGCAGGGCAGATCATATCGCCACGCGAACTAAGGGACGAGAACTCGATCCTGAAACGCAACGACCAGAACCAGGTAGTGGCAAGGGACGTAGTTCCTGCTACAGGTACTCCGGTACTACAGGGTATTACAAGGGCGTCACTTCAGACCAAGTCGTTCATCTCGGCCGCATCGTTCCAGGAAACGACAAAAGTTCTTAACGAAGCCGCAGTTGCCGGTAAGGTAGACGGACTTGAAGGCCTTAAAGAGAACGTTATTGTAGGACACAGGATACCTGCTGGTACAGGTATGAGGGATTACGACAACACTGTTGTAGGCTCTAAAGATGAGTTTAATGAACTGCTAACTCCGAAAGAGGAATATAACTATTAATACCAATGAGTGACCAGAAACAGCAGCCGGGACAGATTAACATCGAACTGGATGAGAAAACAGCTGAAGGCATTTATTCCAACCTGGCGATCATCAACCACTCCGCTTCAGAATTTGTGGTGGATTTCGTGACGATCATGCCGGGAGTGCCAAAAGCCAAAGTAAAGTCGCGCATTGTATTAACGCCCCAGCATGCCAAGCGCCTGCTGAAGGCATTAGGCGAGAACATCCACCGCTTTGAAAGCGCCCACGGCGTGATCAGCGATACGGAACAACCGCCGATTCCATTGACTTTCGGGCCTGCAGGACAAGCCTAATCATAAAGAAACCCCTTCAGAAATGAAGGGGTTTTTTGTTGGTTTACGGCGATTTCCTTTGAACGAGAGTCTCTAGTAATATAAAGAGGTTTGTTTCGGCACGAGCTTGAAGCTCGCGCTAGCGGGGGATTTACTTTATGGCATAAATAAAATTTATTTTACATTAGAAGCAGATGCTTTCCTTCCAGCGTCGATTAAAATTATATTTGGCGATTTATCTATTTTAAGCTCTTTTAAGGCTTTCATGACCTTGCTATATTCACCTGTATCAAAATACAAAATGACTTTAATTGATTTATCCGTATTATTTGCTTTTTCATAAATTTCAACTTGCTTATCCAAATTTTGCTTTAACTTTGAATTTGAAGCTAACTTAAATTCTATTAATGTTTTGTCCTCTGAACCTTTGGAAACTGCGTAATCAACTGGGCCCCGTCCATTATTAGGTTCTCTATTTACATCATAATCTGAGGCAAACCAAGTTAATCTATAAATTATCTGTAAATCTTCCTCTCTTTTGATAGGTTTTCCTCTTACATAAAAAAGTCTATAGCCATCATTATTCTCAATAACATCTTTTAGATATGAAATTCTTGATAGAGCCTCCTCATAAGAACTTTTGGCAGGAATTTTATAGAATTCTGTTTCATTCAATAATATTTCCACAAACTCCTGAAGCTGCTTAATAAAAACTGTTTCAACTTCTTCAACTTTTATAGAGGAAATATTTTGTGCCCCTGCTTTATTTTCTTCTTTTTTCTTGATATAATATTTTATGATTTCAGGAAACTTTTGAACTGTATATTGGACTGCTAAAGAGATTTCTTTTTGAGTATTCTTTTTACCTTTCGCAGTTTTTGGAAGTTTTTTTAAATAGTAATTAAATACTTCATGCCGTAATTGGTCGTTTGGAAGTCCAGTTAGAATTCCTGTAAAATTCCCCCTCAAATCGTTGCCATTAATCCAGTTATCATCTTTTGTAAGGATGTCCCTTGGAGTTAATATAACATAGTCGCCAAATATAAACGGTAAAGTAAATTCCTTTGGCATCCATCTCTCAAACGTGTAATCAAAATAAGCTTTATCAACTAATATTTTCTTAGTAAGGCCTTCAGCTAAGTATTTGATAGCAAATTGTTCAGTATATTCTAAAAGGAAATTTTTTATTAGGTTAGTAGTAAAATCGCTTATATTATCTTTCCCAACTCCTATCTCAAATAACCCAGCTTTTTCAAGGTGTGAAGTTTCAGTAATAATTTCTTTTCCTATATCGTCAAAAACAATATGCATTGAAGAAGAAAATGACTTTCCAAACTTTTGGCCGAGCCAAACCAGTTTTGTTTAACTTCGGGAAAGACATACCAAGATTTTATTTGTAGATTTTTATTTAATCCTGACTCTGATTTCAGTTTTAGAAAACTTAAATAGTCAATTATTTCATTATGTAAAACTTTGTACTCTGGCTTTTTGCTTCCAAAAAGAAGAAATGGGTCTACAAAAAGTGGTAGATCATTTATTAATGAAATGTTGAATGCGCCGTATTTTTCTAAGACTTTAGCGTCGATATCAAAAAAATCAGAAAAGTAAATCTTCATAACTATACTCTTTAAGATGTAAACTTATTAAAATTTCGTTAAAAAAAAACAGTAGTTTTCTGCAAAAAGTTAAAACAGGTAATTTCTACGGGTCTCATACCCAAACAAAAAAGGCTCCCGAGAGGGAGCCTTTGCTATCTAAAATTATGATTTTTTAGTTTTCCATATACGCCTCGATCGGCGCGCAAGAACAAACCAGGTTACGGTCACCGTACGCATCGTCTACACGGCGTACACCCGGCCAGAACTTGTTCTCGTGCAGGTACTCCAGCGGGTAGGCTGCTTTCTCACGGGTGTATGGGAAATCCCATGTGTCGGTGGTAAGCATCGCAAGGGTGTGCGGCGAGTTTTTCAGTACATTGTTCTTATCGTCGGCGCTGGCCTCGTCAATTTCTTTGCGGATGGAGATCATCGCGTCGCAGAAACGGTCAAGCTCCTCAAGGTTTTCGCTTTCGGTAGGCTCGATCATCAGCGTACCCGCAACCGGGAACGATACCGTAGGCGCGTGGAAACCGTAGTCCATGAGGCGCTTGGCAATATCGGTCACCTCGATGCCATTCGCCTTAAACGGACGGCATTCAATGATCATTTCGTGTGCCGCACGGTTCATTTCGCCGCTGTACAGCGTTTCGTAATGGCCGCTTAGCCTTTCCTTAATGTAGTTGGCATTCAGTATGGCATGGTGCGTAGCGCTTGTAAGCCCTTCTGCGCCCAGCATAGTGATATAGCCATACGAGATAAGGCAAACCAGCGCAGAGCCCCATGGAGCCGCTGAAATGGCCGTTATCGGCGTGTTGCCGCCTGTAGCAATTACAGGGTTGGTCGGCAGGAACGGAACAAGGTGCTCCGCCACACAGATCGGTCCAACACCAGGGCCACCGCCACCGTGAGGGATGGCAAAGGTCTTGTGCAGGTTCAGGTGGCAAACGTCTGCGCCAATGGTTGCCGGGTTGGTAAGGCCCACCTGGGCGTTCATGTTGGCGCCGTCCATATATACCTGTCCGCCGTTGTCGTGGATAAGTTTTGTGATCTCTTTTATCGAAGACTCGTATACCCCGTGTGTAGAAGGGTAGGTTACCATAAGGCAGGCAAGGTTGTCCTTGTACTGCTCGGCCTTAGCCCTCAGGTCTTCCACATCGATATTACCGTTTTCTGACGTTTTGGTTACCACTACCTGCATACCGGCCATATTTGCCGTGGCAGGGTTGGTGCCGTGTGCCGAAGCCGGGATAAGGGCGATGTTCCTGTGGCTTTCACCACGTGATTCATGGTACGCGCGGATCACCATAAGGCCCGCGTACTCACCCTGGGCGCCGGAGTTCGGCTGTAGTGTAGTACCGGCGAAACCGGTAATCACGTTAAGCTGTTCCTCCAGTTTTTTCAACATTTCCTGGTAACCCTGGGCTTGTGCTACTGGGGCAAACGGGTGGATGCTGTTCCATTGCGGAAGGCTTAGCGGAAGCATTTCCGAAGCGGCATTCAGCTTCATCGTGCAAGACCCAAGCGATATCATCGAATGGTTCAGGGCAAGGTCAAGGCGCTCCAGCTTCTTGATGTAGCGCATCAGGGCCGTTTCGCTGTGGTATTTGTTGAATACGTCATGCTTCAGGAATTCGCTCGTCCTCACAAGGTTTTGCGGGATGTGCGCGGTTTCCGAGAGCGCTGTTACCGTTTCGCCGGATTTGCCGGTGGCTTCCGCGAATACGGCTATGATATCATTAATGTCTTTCAGTGAAGTCGTCTCATTGAAAGCGATTGAAATGCTGGCATCGTCAATGTAATAGAAGTTGATTTCCTTCTTCTCAGCCGCGGCCTTTACTTTGGCAGCATCGGCCTTCACCACAATAGTGTCGAAGAACGAAGTATTGGTTTGGTATACCCCCAGTTTGTTCAGCGCGTCCGCTGTAGTCACGGCAGAAGCGTGTACCTTATCGGCAATGTAGCCAAGGCCTTTCGGTCCGTGGTAAACGGCATACATACCGGCCATTACGGCAAGCAGTACCTGTGCGGTACAAATATTTGAAGTAGCCTTCTCACGCTTAATGTGCTGCTCACGGGTCTGCAGTGCCATACGAAGTGCACGGTTGCCATTCACGTCGATCGTTACACCGATGATCCTGCCCGGCATTGAACGCTTGTATTCTTCTTTTGTAGCGAAGTATGCGGCGTGCGGGCCTCCGTAGCCCATCGGGATACCGAAACGCTGTGTGGTACCCACCACTACATCTGCACCAAGCTCACCCGGAGAGGTAAGTTTTACAAGGCTTAATATATCAGCAGCTACAGCTGTTTTGATCTCTTTTTCTTTTGCTTTGGCTATAAACCCGGCATAATCATATACCTGGCCGTATTTACCCGGATATTGCAGGATAGCACCGAAGAATCCTTCTGAAAAATCAAACTCTTCATGATTACCTACTACGAGTTCCACACCAATAGGGGTAGAGCGGGTTTGCAGTACGGACAGGGTTTGTGGTAATATCTCTTCGGAAACGAAGAATTTATTGGCATTGTTTTTCTTCTGGTCGCGGGTGCGTACGTCAAACAAAAGCGCCATGGCTTCTGCTGCTGCGGTACCTTCGTCAAGAAGTGAAGCATTCGCTATTTCCATACCTGTCAGTTCGATAACCGTGGTCTGGTAGTTTAGCAATGCCTCAAGGCGGCCCTGGGCGATCTCTGCCTGGTACGGCGTGTAAGCGGTATACCATCCCGGGTTTTCAAATATATTGCGTTGAATCGGCGCGGGAACAATGGCAGGGTGGTAGCCCAGGCCGATGTATGACCTGAATACCTTATTCTTATTGCCAAGCTGAACGATATGGTTCATGTATTCGTATTCCGTCATGGCAGGATCCAGGTTTAGCGGAGCCTTCAGGCGGATATCATCGGGAAGGGTTTCGTAGATCAGTTGGTCCATCGATTCCACACCAATGGTCTTAAACATATGTTGGAGGTCACCCTCTCCAGGCCCGATGTGCCTTAGCGCAAAAGCATCTGTTTTCATGTGTGTTGTGTGCAAGTTTTTAGAAGCACAAACTTAGTTATTTATCTTCAATTATAAATGTGTTTGGATAGCACATTTTGTGAATTTTTCAACTTAATCGGTTAGCTGTTGTGATATTAATTATTTTTGTAATATGACACTGATAAGGCAGCTATTTGCTATTTATATCTACGGGAGCATGCACGTGGCGGCATCCGTACTGGCATTGGTGCTTATGACCAACCACATGTTCGGGTTGCCGTTTGACGCCCCGGTAGCGGTTTTTGCTTTTTGCGGGACGATGTTCAGCTATAATTTTATGAAGTATGACGGGCTGTTCCGTGTGAAGCGTACTGCCGGCCCGAGGGTGAAGCTCATTGTAGCCTTAAGCACCCTCGCGCTTATTGCAGCCGAGATCAGCTTCCTGTATCTCGAGCGGGTGTCACAGGTTGCTTCGCTGTTATTTTTTGGATTAACGGCTTTGTATACTGTGCCTTTCTTCCCGAATACGAGGAACCTGCGCAACTGGAGCGGGGTGAAGATATACATCGTAGCACTTTGCTGGGCGGGTATTACCACAATTGTACCGCTGCTGAATGCGGGAATGGGTCTGACGTCTGATGCATATCTTAAGTTTTCGCAGCGCTTCCTGCTGGTTATCATACTGATACTGATTTTCGAGATCATCGATCTCAGGGAAGACGACCCCCACCTGAAAACGATCCCCCAGCAAATTGGGGTGCGCAATAGTAAGGTACTCAATTTGTTATTGTTGGTTCCGTTCTATTTTCTTGAATTTTTTAAAAGTGTGGTCGATGTCAGGCAGCTGCTGGTCAATATTATGTTGGTCATTGCCGTGGCATTGTTCACTATTTTTGCCAACCCGAACCGGCCAAAATACTATACCCTTTTTTGGGTGGAAGCCATACCCATTTTTTGGCTCGGGCTTGTGGTGTTGGTAAGTGGCTTTGGGTGTAATAGTAATTGAACAATTTAGATAAAATAAGCGCCTCAGTGTAGAGGCGCCATATTTTAGTTGTCATTATTAAATTTCTGTCTTACATCTTTCATTACTTCCCATTCAGGTTTACGAATTTGTTTAACTGTTCTTTTGTTGCTCTGCGCATTAAATCATTTAACTCAGGATAGTCTTTTTCCGATTTGATAAGCAGTGCTTCCGTTTCGAGGTACAGATTCATGCCTTCATCTACAGAAACATAACTTGTTTTCTCCAGATTCAGTGCTAAATTCTTTCGCATGATATTATGTAAACTGTCTTTATCCTGTACGGAATCAATAGTTTATCATCTATCAGGACAACATCATTTAATTTTTGAGCCATAATCAGATAGTTTTTTAATACTGACGATAATCGTCTGAATTACCATTCTATGGAACATCTCACGGGCTTTTAGAAAATCACCTTCACTAATGCCTTTTCGCGTGGTGGGATCAGTTGAAAACAAACCATTAGCCTGCCCTGTATATTTGAAGTTATAAAAAAAAGATGGCTATTATTAAATATTTTAAAAATATAATTTAAATGTTATCGTATCATTCCGAATCATAGATGCTACTGATTTCGTATTTGTTCTAATATAGCAGCCCTTTTATCATTAAGCATCGGTTCAATTATCTCAACATGTTGTTTACCGGAAGCCTTATCTAACAGTGTATGCAATTCGGGATGGTTTAACCTTAATGTGTCATTGAGGCCCATAATTTCAATATGGAGGCTCATTCCTTCATCAACCGTTTTAAAACCCGTCTGGTCGAGTTTGGCTTCAAGATTACTACGCATTATTTTGTGAATCTCATCCTGATTTTCTAAGCTAACAATTGTTTGAAGATCGATTAGTTCTACCTGTTTTAGCTTGATTCCTTCCTCTACTTGTTTATCAATCCAAATAGCATAATCTTTCGTGCGGGACATTTCGATATACAAATTCTTTGCCCGCTGTAGTTCAGCAGCTGACAAACCAGACCCAAATTGGGGTGGCTTTGATTGTGATATTGCATTAGTGACCGCAAGCATGAATATGAATACTAAATATTTCATAATAAGAAGTAAGGTGTTTTAAGTATTCTTAGCATGTGCCAAAGCAAGCGTTCATTAGAAGGGCATTACTTTGGTATGCTCTATCATATGATGCATATGCATTTGCTAGAGCTTCTGTACGTATTACAGGGATAGTAGCTGTATTTGCGATCACAATCGCATTTTCTAAATTCTCTCTCAATAAGTCCTCTACACCTTCAAACCAATCCATACAATCTTCTTCGCATTGGTTTAGTGGATTTCCAATAACCGGATAGCTGTCGTATTCCGGCTGGTGAATTCCTTGTATTTGCTCTGCATTCGAGCCTGCAATTATGTCAAAAAGTTCTTCATTTTGTTTAACGAGATCGTCAAATTTGGAAGCCATATCATCATACATTGTCTCGAATTCATTTTTAGAGGTGAACTCTGTTAGTGAAACATTTGTATCGATCCAATTTATCCACTCGGCCCTCGTGTCGAATGTAACAGTATTGTTTTTAAGTTTATTATTAAATGCTGTCATTGAGATTTTAAATGTTGTATATTCCGGTGTTAACATCATGTCCATATATAAGCCTTTCCCAACTTCAACGGGATCTGACAGCCGATGCGCTAATGTATTCCTGTCAGAAATTGTTACAGATTCTTCTGAGGAGCATGCTAGATAGAAAAGTGATGACACAATTGTAACTAGAACTAACAATAATTTTTTCATGGTTGGTTGATTTTAAATTAATTATCTCAAACCTAACCATTTTATCTCAGATAGCAACCGTAGAAATTACCTGTTTTCGACAAACAGGTAATTTCTACGGTATATTGCAACATTTTAATACTTATTACCTCTCACACGTAATAATATAATACCCGAAATTGTTCATCTGTACGCCGGAGAGCAGTGCGAACAGCGAACCCTTAAGGTTGCGGATGCTTTCTTCTTTAATGTTTTCCGCATTATACAGCTTTTTCAGGATAAACCCGGTAATGGCAAAGGGTACGTGCAGTACCGAAGGCGCTACCCGGAATGAGATATCCTCAATCCGCACTTCGCTGAAGCCAACATCCTCCAACATGGTTTTTATCCTGTGGATGTTTCCAAGCTTTTCCAGGCTCCAGCCGCTGCACAGGCCTTTGTATCAGTAGCTGCCGCCGATACACAGGTCTTCAAAGTCCTTTTTCAGGAAGGCGTCGGCCACTACCAGCCTGGCTCCGGGCTTAAGTATCCTGTAAGCCTCCCGGAACGATTCTTCACTGTGCCCTCCGTGACAAAAACTCTCTATCGCCATAGCGCCGTCAAATGAAGCTGTTGCAAAAGGTGTCCGGTTATAGTCTTCTTTCAGGATGACGCCGTTAAGACCCTCCACTCGCTTATTGCCCTCTTCTCTCTGGAAATCCGACAGCGTTACACCCATCACCCGCAGGTTGGGGTACTTCGTAAGGCCGTATTTCATGGTGCCGCCCATACCGCAGCCAAGGTCGCAAACCTGTTGTTGCTGTCTGTTCAGTTCAAGGCGGCTGTAAATCTGTCGGTTCATTTCGTTCAGCATACTGTCACGCCGGAAGGGGTTGCAGCGCGCCGGACTGTAATAACCGAAGTGCATATTGAAGTCACGGCTCCAGAATTCGTAATCTTCGGTCGCTTCGTTGTACAATTCGGACATCTTTAGGTTATTATCCCTATGGCTGATTGTGTTATTGAGGTTGAGCGTATTCATAATTGGAGGATTTTTGTGGTTGGGTTTAATTTGTACTGTACGGACATTTTATGTATTGTGCAGTTTCTTTCGCAATTGTATAGATAATGTATACAAAGTAGATGGCGATAGCCGGCGGCAGAATCACAAATATGGGTAGCATCAAAAAACTGTTACCCGACATATCGGTTGTCCATACCATTAGTATTCCTGTAAAGTCGATCGCCACCAATATCCAGTAGACCTCAATGAGTTTACGGTGGTTCAGGCTCAGGCCTTTATAATATTTCAGGGTTATGATAATGGCGCTGATGAACTGCAAGATGCCGAGGGGGATCAGGGCGAGCATTGCAAACACAGGGACTACGATCAGCAAAAGGTTTAGGCCAAGGGCGAATGCGTTGATTTTGTGGAGGAGTTTCATGTCAGAATGCTTTAAGGTTGTGCAATGCCAGCAACGTATATACTACCGCGAAAAGGGTAAATAAGGCATTCATTCCGTAGCCGCCCCAACGGAAGAGCATTTTCTTCGGGATGTCATACATCGGGTAGTAAGCGATTTGCGTAGCTACCTTGCCAACCCAATAGGCCGCTATCAGTCCGGTCAGCGCCAGGGCAAGGGGCGTCTGGTTCTTCAGCTCTGTCGGGATCACGATGGCGATCAGCCCAAAGCTGAAGTTGAGGCCCTGAATGTAACGCCCGTACGTTTTTGCAATTTCCTGGTTTAGGGGCTTAAGCTGCTTCACATCATTATACCAGTCGAAAACCTTGTGGCGGATGTAAGGGTAAATGAGCGCGGTGAAGATCTGGCCGCATCCTCCCAGGATGATAAGCCAGTTGGGAATGTTGAAGTTCATCTTTTTTGTTTTTTAGCATCAATAAATAGTAATACGGAAAGATAAAATGCCAGGGCAGGAGGGATCATGATGATCCATTGCCAGTCGGTCAGCGCCCAAAGCATGAAAAACAGCAGCACAGCTGCCAGATAGGCACTATACCTCACGTCACGGAACCCACTCTCTGCCAAAGCCATTATCCCGACGATCACCTGGAAGAATCCGGTCATTATCATCAATAGCATGCCCATGATTGCGATATCTGAATTCAACAGGTAACCGAACCCGATCATAGCGGCCGGTATTCCTGTAAAAAAGTAATTCATTTGGTTAACGCCTTTCATTTCTGTTATTTTAAAGTTTCAGAAAAAATTGAAATATTTTAATAAAAAAACTATTGTAGTTCTTTATTCTTTTTGTTCATTTTCAGGTGAAGCACTATGGTGAAATATAACCCAAGCACTATTATAAGAAAGCCCGGCAAGGTATCTTTTTTTGTCAGCACACTGAGGCCAAAAACGACAAGGCCGCCAAAATAATACCAGAGCATGCGGTCTTTCCGGTTACGCACCAACAGCACAATAGCAGTAAGAATGTGATAAATGCCGAGGAAGAAGACTGTAATCCAAATGCCTGTATCGCTTCGAAAGCCTAGGGGACTCGTAACCCATTGCACCAATATCGCACCAAGGAGCAAATAATTAATATAGCATGCCCATTTCATTACTTCATGATCTTCATAACCAGCCTGCCAATCCAGTTGTCCTTATACTCCGTTACCTTTTCGATCATGTTGTCGGCTTTCAGTACAAAATCGTACAGTTTGGCGGTCTGGTCGGTAAAATGCTTTCCTTCTGGTGTCTTGCTGTCTTTGGTCGCTGCCGAAACTTCTTTTAGTACCTTCAGCGCCGGTTTTATCTCACGGCGGCTGCGTTCCTGCGCGATCTTTACGGCCAGTTCATCCAGGTCTTTTTCGGCAGAGAAATACTCCCGGCGTTCGCCCTGCCTGAATTCTTTGTATACAATACCCCAGTCCATCAGCGCCCTCAGGTTCATACTGGCGTTGCCACGGGAAATGTGGAGCTCTTCCATAATGTCTTCCATCGATAGCGACTCAGGCGCCACCATCAGCAGCGCGTGGATCTGTGCCATGGTTTTATTGATGCCCCACTGCGAACCCAGCGCCCCCCAGGTCTGTACAAACTTATTTTTAGCTTCGGTCAATTCCATACTTCAAATGTAAGAATAATTTTTTAAACTTTCAAAAATAAATGAAAGTTTGTTGGCTGCAGTGTTGTTGTAGTTTTAAAACTTAAAAATCAAGTGTTTTTGGGCGTGTACTCTGTGGGGAAGCTTTTACTTTTACAGGAGGAACATATTAGTGACAAATAAAATCCAAACTCTGTAAGAAATCTTGTTATCAGGATTACCAACTACATCTTTGTTACAACCTTTAACCTTTAACACCAATTCTATAAATACAATACACGCCGTGCCCGAACGTTTGTATTATTTTGCTTAACTTTGAAGCAACCATTAATACGCGTTTTACTCCAGCATATGTCCAGCATCATCCAGTTACTTCCCGATCACGTTGCCAACCAGATAGCCGCCGGAGAGGTGGTCCAAAGGCCGGCTTCGGTAGTGAAAGAACTCCTCGAAAATGCGGTCGATGCCGGCGCAACAGAGATAAAACTCATCGTGAAAGACGCCGGTAAGACCCTGATCCAGGTAATCGACAACGGCAAGGGCATGAGCGTAACCGACTCCCGCCTCTGTTTCGAGCGCCACGCCACCTCCAAGATCCGCCATGCGGAAGATCTGTTCGGCCTCCATACTAAAGGATTCCGTGGTGAGGCATTGGCTTCCATCGCGGCAATTGCCCATGTAGAGCTCAAGACCCGCCAGGAGCATGAAGAACTCGGCACACACCTTATTATCGAAGGCAGCAAATTTACCTCTCAGGAAGTGGCCGTTTTGCCAAAAGGCACTTCATTCTCTGTAAAAAACCTTTTCTTTAATATACCGGCCCGCCGTAATTTCCTGAAAAGTGATACGGTAGAGTTCCGCCATGTGGTCGACGAGTTTGAGCGTGTGGCGTTGGCCCATGCCAATATCGGCTTTATATTATATCATAACGGCAGCGAGATGTTCAACCTGCCCGGGGGCAATATGCGCCAGCGTATCGTAGGAGTTTTTGGCGCGCGTACCAACGAAAAGCTTGTGCCCGTAAAGGAAACAACGGAGATCGTTACGATTCATGGTTTTGTGACCAAGCCCGAATTTGCCAAGAAAAGCAGGGGGGAGCAGTTCTTTTTTGTAAACGACCGCTTTATAAAGAGCGGCTACCTGCACCACGCCGTAATGGCCGCGTACGAAGGGTTATTAAAAGATGGCTGCCAGCCGGCGTACTACCTGTACCTCGATGTGCCGCCACATACCATAGATATCAACATCCACCCGACCAAGACCGAAATCAAGTTTGACGATGAGCACGCGCTCTACGCCATATTGCGCTCGGCCATAAAACACAGCCTGGGGCAGTTCAATGTGGCTCCTGTACTCGATTTTGACCGCGATAATACCCTTGATACGCCGTATGAATATGAAAGGCGTGAGGCGACAATGCCGATAGTTCAGGTGGACCGTACCTTCAATCCATTTGCCGACGAAAAACAGGTAAAGGCGGCATCGTCTTCATCATCCTATACAAGTGCGCCGCCATCCTTCCGTAAGGAGAAGCAGCCTTCATGGGAGAGCCTTTATACGGGTATTTCGCAGGCCGCGGATGAGGTTTCGTCACTTATGGCAGAAATGAATTTTGAATCGGAAGAAGTCACCGGCTCGCTCTTCAACGATACCGAAGTGGAGCAGGCGGCACACAAGACTTACCAGATCCATAAAAAATACCTTGTAAGCCCCATCAAGAGCGGGCTTGTGATCATCGACCAGAAACGGGCGCACCAGCGCATCCTTTACGAACAGTTCCTGGCAAGCATTACCATGCACCATGCCGCGAGCCAGCAATTGCTGTTTCCGCTGGTACTGCATTATAATAAAACCGAACTTGAACTGATCCGCGAAATGAAAGAAGCGCTGGAAAATACCGGTTTTGTTTTCGCAGAGATCAACCACGACCACATTGTGGTATCGGGACTGCCGGTAAACGTATCCGAAAGCGAAGTGTCAATACTGCTTGAGGAGCTTATAAACGACCTGCAGCAGGAAGTGCCCGACAGCAGTTTCAGCCAGAGCGACAGTATTGCCAAAAGTATGGCTAAAAGCCTTGCCGTGAAAACCGGCACGTATATGAACGAAAAAGAGCAGGAAAACATGGTAAACGCCCTCTTTGCGTGCAAGGAGCCGGATGTTTCGCCTTTTAACAGGCCTACGTTTATTACTGTAAGCGTAGAGGACCTCGATAAACGATTTGCAATATGATGAACATTTCAGAGACTGTCAAGCAGTTACTTATTATCAACATTATTTTTTACATAGGCTCACAGATCGTGGGCCCGCCGGCTTATGATATCCTTGCGCTGCATTTTCCGCAGAACCCTGATTTCCAGTTTTGGCAGCCGGTTACATATATGTTCATGCACTCTCAATTTGCTAGGGGAGCGGGCATCTTCCACATCTTATTCAATATGTTCGCGCTGGTATCGTTCGGCTCGTTGCTCGAAAGGATATGGGGAGCGAAGAAATTTTTGTTCTTCTATGTCTCCTGCGGGCTGGGTGCGGCGGCATTGCACCTTGCTGTAAATTATTTCAGCTTCAACCAGGGGATTGAGACACTCATTGCGAATGGCGTGCCGAAAGACCAGATTATGGCACTGTTATCGAAAGGGCACTATGATCCACGATGGGAAGAAATGATGACACACAACCAGTTTACCGAATTCATGTCATCTTATTTAATACCTATGGTGGGTGCTTCCGGTGCAATTTATGGCCTTATGGTTGCGTTTGCTTTTTTGGCGCCCAATGCCGAGCTTATGATGATGTTTATCCCTATCCCTATAAAAGCGAAATATTTTGTGCCCGGTATTTTGGCACTCGATCTTTTCCTGGGCCTCAGGGGGCAGTCCATCTTTGGCAGCGGCGGGGGTATTGCCCACTTTGCGCACATTGGCGGCGCGCTGGTCGGCTTTATCATGATGTATTACTGGAGCAAGAATTCATTTAACAACAACCGCTGGAACTGATATGAGCATACTTGATGACCTAAAGATGGAATACCGCGTAGGCGGTGTGGTTCAAAGGCTTATTTTCTGGAACGTGGGGCTTTTTGTGGTACCGATGGTGGTGTTTGGCATCCTGGCATTGTTCAATACAGGCTTCCCGCCTTTGCAGTGGTACCTGCCGGGCAACGACTGGCTAAGCCTTTCTTCCGATGTTACCGACCTGGCCTGGAAGCCGTGGTCGCTTATCAGCTATGCCTTCCTGCATGCCGGTTTTTTGCATCTTTTTTTCAATATGCTGATGCTGTTTTGGGCAGGGCGTTTTTTCCTGACATTCTTTACCCAAAAGCAGCTTTTCGGGCTCTATATATTGTCGGCCATTTTCGCGGGTTTTATTTTTATACTCACATATAGCCTGCTTCCCATAACGGCGGGGAGTGGTACCGGCAAGATCGTTGGGGCGTCGGCTGCGATCATGGCAGTGCTTATCGCAGTAGCTTCCTATTCTCCAATGTATAACGTTCGGCTGTTGCTTATCGGAAACGTAAAGCTTTGGCATATCGCGGCATTTTTCGTTCTATTTGACATTATCTATGCCGCTGCCGAAAACACGGGCGGGCATATTTCCCACCTTGCGGGAGCGCTGTTTGGCTATGTATTTATCCTTTTATTAAAAAATGGCACCGACCTGAGTAAAGGCGTGTCGGCTGTTGTCGACTTTTTCGCCAATATCTTTAAACCCAAAAAGGAATCGCCGCTGCGCACAGTACACCGCACTACCTCACCACAGCAGAAAGGGCCTGTAAAACCCGCAAAAGATATGGCTCAGAAACAGATTGACGATATCCTCGATAAGATTAGCAAATCAGGGTATGACAGCCTTACTAAGGAGGAAAAAGAATTTTTGTTCAGATTACAAAATAATAAGTAGTTTTAGGACTGATAACGCAGCAGATGAAAAAGCTATCGTGGTTCAATAAGATCATGTTCGGTTTCAATATAGCCCTTACTATATTGACGTTTATTGCGTATTTATTGCCGTTCATGGCGCCTAAATTCTTCCCGTTCCTGTCGGTTTTCACCCTGGTGATGCCGCTTATGCTGGCGCTGAATTTGCTTTTTTTCCTGTACTGGCTTTTACAGACCAAAAAACAGATGCTTTTGTCAGGACTCGTATTGCTGTTGGGCATTACCTTTATCAGTAAAAGCTATAAATTTTCTTCGACTAAACTACCGGTTGAAAAAGGCGATTTTACGCTGATGAGCTACAACGTGCGGATGTTCAATATCTACGACTGGATTCCCCGGAAGGATATCGCAGTGAAAATATCAGATTTCATAAAAGAAAAAGATCCGGATATTGTGTGCCTGCAGGAGTACTCCAAAAAGGGAAAGGTTTCATTCCCGGCCTACCGCCACAAGTATATTTTTAAAAAGAACGGTCTTACGGAACAGGCTATATTCTCCAAATTCCCGATAATCGATACCGGTTACATCGAGTTCCCGCGTTCGGGCAACAATGTTGTATATGCTGATATAAAAAAAGGAAAAGACACGTTGCGTGTCTACAGTATGCACCTGCAGTCTATAAAGATTAGCCCTGATATCCATGAAGAAATGGACGAGGAGCGCTCTAAGCTTATTTTCCGCAGGATGAGCGAGGCTTTTGCCAAGCAACAGCAGCAGGCTGAACTGTTCGAAAAGCACAAAAGCGGCTGTAAATATGCGATGATTATTTGCGGCGACCTGAACAACAGTGCCTTTTCGTATGTATACCGAAGCATAAAAGGGAAAATGAAGGATGCTTTTGAAGAAGCCGGTTCAGGCTTTGGCAAGTCGTATAATTTTAAATACTATCCTGCCCGTATCGACTATATCTTTACCGACAAATCATTGGAAGTGAAAGAATATACCACGTTCGGTACATTTGTCAATTCCGACCACTTCCCGGTAATGACGCGCCTTGCTTTCGAGAAGGAAGAGGAGTAGTTTTATCTCAGTCTACAGCTTTAAAAGCTACTACAATTTCTGTTTTTTCAGGTACTCCATTGCATAGCGGCCTTCATTAAAAAGAAGGTCGAGGATGCTGAGGTTATTAATGAAGCCATGCTTTTCGCGGAATACCTGTGTATACGGTTCAAATACCAAAGAATCTTTCTTGCCGTTCGCCAAATGGCGGAAATCGGCCATGTCGTTTACCTCATGAAAATATTCCACCGTTTTTTCAGGATTAAAATCCATACCGAGGCATGAGCAAACAATTTCCATCGCCTGAAAATTCAGGTCCATCATAAAAGTATGTTTTTTCTCGAATATCGGGCGTATATCGTCCTCAAAGTATTCGAAGAAGGGTGAGGTGCGGTAGGCTGCCTCAAGCGACTTAAAATGCTGTTTCTGCCAGTCAAACGCCTGTTCGATTTTTGTGTCCTTAAACTTCTGGTGCCCCCTTTGCGTATTGTGCTTCAAAGGGATATTGAGCAGCTGTATACCGTTCGGACTGTAAATGTACATCCGGTTGCGGTTGGTCTGCTTCTGGAAGTTATCCTCTACCTCAAATGTTACCTTATCGGCATTCGCCATAGCCACAAAATGGCTTATGGATGGGAAGTATGTAGGGTGGAGGAGGAGATTCATTTTATTGGTTTATAGTTGATGTGTTTATGGCTTATTTATTGATTTGTTTGATCTGGTAGCTTTTAAGAGCGTTTATCTTCTTTGTGATATTTTCGAGCAAGTCTCTTGCGGCACGATATTCTGATTCAGATATATATCCAAGTTCAAACGATAAGATGAGTTGATTCAACACTTCTACAGCAGAACCAAATGAAATTGTTGAAAAGTGAGCCTGATCCCTGAATGAGCTTCGTGTCGTGCCTTCCGCTATATTGGAACAAATAGAAACTGAGGCACGCCGTAATTGGCCTGTCAATCCGAATCTTTCAGAATCTGGAAATTTAGATGTAAGTTTATATATTTCTTTCGTAAAATCTTTCGCTTCTACCCATACTTCCAATTTTTCAAATGAATATATATACATGGCCGCTATTTAGATACAAAGGATAAACTCCATCAACCCATCAACAAATTAACCTTTTACAGCTTTACGTTTCTTAAAGAAGCTGTATCCAATATACAATGCCAATGCACCAAGGAAATACTTAAAGTATGATACCGGCTCGCCATCACCGCCAACAGTGGTAAAGAACCTGTCCCAGCGCGGTTTGCCATTCTCCCAGCTCATCCAGATGAATACCGGCTTCCCTACAATATGGTCGGCAGGCACAAAGCCCCAGTAGCGGCTGTCTTCAGAGTTGTGGCGGTTGTCACCCATCATCCAGTAATAATCCTGTTTGAAGGTATAAGAAGTAGCAGCCTTGCCGTTGATGAAGATCTGCCCGTCTTTTTCCTCAAGGGTATTGTGCTCGTATTCGGTAATAGCCATTTTGTAGAACGGAAGGGTCTCCTTGTTAAGTTCCACCGATTTTCCTTCCTGCGGAATGTAAATAGGCCCCATATCGTCTACTGTCCAGTCACCGTGTGTATGCGGGAACATCGATGTGTCGGGGTTGTTCGGGTCGGCTTTAAACTTGTATTTTTCAACGCTTACCACCATCGGGTTGTTTTTCAGTTTCTCAGCATTCTCGCCTGTGAGTGCCCTGAATATATACTGATTTCCATTAGAATTATAGCTGATGTCTTCCCTTCTTATTCTTAGCTCTTCAATAAGGTAGTTCGAGTCCAGCATGTTTCCATCCTTGGTAGTAACAAAGTATACGTGCTGCAGCCTTGCCCTGTCGCTAAGTTTCAGTTCTTTTCCGTTAATAAATACTACACCGTCTTTTAGCGAGAACGTATCTCCGGGGCCGCCTACGCATCGTTTTACGTAGTTCGACTTCTTATCGATAGGCTTTCGTACGCGTTTTCCGGATTTATCCCTGAACTTGACAACCGTATCAATCGGCCAGTTGAATACCACAATGTCATTTTTCTCCACTTTTTCAAAGCCCGGGAACCTGAAAGAAGGCAACTGCGGCCAGCTGGAATACGATTTTGTCTTGATAACCGGAATAGTGTCGTGTACCATTGGTGCTGCTATAGCTGTAGAAGGCGTCCTGGCACCGTAATTCACTTTACTCACAAAAAGGAAGTCGCCCACCAAAAGCGTCTTTTCCAATGATGGGGTAGGGATGGTGAACGGTTGTATAAAATACGTGTGTACAATGGTAGCTACCACAATAGCGAAAAGAAAAGAGCTCAATGTGCTTTCTTTGGCTTCATCTTCCGGCTGGTACGTGGTTTTGTCATCATAGTTTATGGCGTAGATATAAAATCCGAGTGTAACGATACCCAAAAGGGAATCGGTGGCCGACCTTTTGCCGAATACATTCAGTGTCTGTACCCAAACCGCAGGGAACATGATGAGGTTTACTACCGGTATGAACAGCAATATTGCCCACCACCATGGCTTGCGGATAATACGCATCATGATCACGGCATTGTATACCGGCACTGCCGCTTCCCAGCGTTTCCTGCCGGCTTTTTCATAAAGTTTCCAGGTTCCTGCAAAGTGTATTACCTGTACGGCCAGGAAAAATATAAACCACTGAAGTAATGTCATCGTATCTTATGTTTTTTTATATCAGTCTTATTTTATCTAAAAATGTTACTACAGCCCCAAAACATCTTTCATGGTGTAGGTGCCTTTTTTGCCCAAAAGCCATTCGGCGGCTACAACAGCGCCAAGGGCAAAGCCTTCGCGGTTGTGGGCGGTATGCTTTATTTCTATCGAATCCACATCCGAATTGTACGTTACCGTATGGGTGCCCGGTACGCCTTCAACGCGTTTGGCATCAATAAAGATCTCGTCTTCTTTCGGGTTTCCAATGGCCCAGCTGGAGTAATCGGAATGTGCTATAATGTCTTTCGCCAGCGTAATGGCAGTACCGCTCGGTGCGTCCAGTTTTTGGGTATGGTGTACCTCTTCCATTGAAACGCTGTATTGCTTGAGGTTTGCCATCATTTTGGCAAGATGGGTATTTAGCTCGAAGAAGATATTTACGCCGAGGCTAAAGTTGGACCCGTAGATGAAAGCCCCCTGTTTTTCTTCGCACAGCTGTGCTACATTGTGGTAGTGTTCCAGCCATCCTGTAGTTCCGGAAATTACAGGTATATTCCCGTTGAGGCATGCTGAGATATTCCCTACTGCCGCGTCCGGCACGCTGAAATCGATGGCAACATCGGCATCCTGCAGCCCATCGAAACTGTCGTTGCTGCGCTTCCGGAGTACGATCTCATGGCCGCGCTCTTCCGCGATGCGCTCTATAACCTGTCCCATTTTGCCGTAGCCCAATAGTGCGATCCTCATGTGTCTAAAATTGATAGTTTATAGAAAAGCCGGGGTTGTACTTCATATCGAGCGGATTTTGCTCAAGGGTCGGCTTAAAGGTAAGGTTCTCGTTTACGTTAAACTGCTTCAGGTGCGCGTCTACGTTGGCATCCACAATGTTAAGGATGTAAATGCCCACTGTAAGCAGGAGCGAAAGGTCTCTGTTGCGTTGGTGGAAACGCTGCCCGCGAATAAGGCGGTCGCCGTCTAGGTCGGCAAGTTCGCCTGTTACAGGCCTTCCTGCCAAAAGGTTCTTGTAGGCATCACGGTATTCGTTATACTTGGTATGGTTCCAGGTATAGTAATACAGGGAGAGGCCCATACCACCATATACGAGCGGTAGTTTCCAGTATTTCTTATTGTAGATCTGGCCAAGCCCCGGAACAACAGCCGAATAGAAGGCTGCCTTACTCGGGGATAAAGGGTCGAGCACGTAGGGCTTTAGCAGGGTCGAATCTTTTTTGACCCTCGCACTGGCCTGCTGCAGGGAAAGCGTATCCTGCGCGAAACATCCGGCAGATGCCAGCAGGAAAACGGTTAAGAATATGAAAAATAGATGCTTCACTAACCTTTTATAAGTTTAATGATCCTGTTGAAGTCTTCTTCAGAATGGAAGGGGATCGTAATTTTCCCTTTTCCTTTGCTGTCTGTTTTTACATCCACTTTCGCACCGAAAAAATCGGTTATGGCCTTAGATTGCTCTTCCGCCACTTTAAACGGCTCTCCTTTGGTAGGTTTTGCCGGTGCCGGTTTCAGGCTCTCGTGGTAGCTTTTTACCAAAGCTTCGGTTTCACGTACGGATAGGTTGCGGCTTACGATCTTGTGATAGATATCGGCTTGCGCGTCAAGGTCTTCAATGTTGATAATGGCACGTCCGTGGCCCATCGAGATAAAGCCGTCGCGGATGCCTGTCTGGATGATCGGATCCAGTTTCAGCAGTCGCAGGTAGTTGGCAATGGTCGAGCGTTTCTTGCCCACACGGTCGCTCATCTGCTCCTGTGTAAGCTGTATCTCATCCATGAGCCTTTGGTAGCTAAGGGCAATCTCTATAGGGTCGAGGTCATGGCGCTGGATGTTTTCCACCAGGGCCATCACCAGCGATTCATTATCGTTGGCAATACGGATGTAGGCCGGAACAGTTTCCAGTCCCGCCATTTTTGAGGCACGGAGCCTGCGCTCACCCGATATCAGCTGGTATTTGTTGTAGTCGAGCTTGCGAACGGTTATAGGTTGTATCACGCCGAGCTCTTTTATTGAAGTGCTGAGTTCCCTCAATGCTTCTTCGTTGAAATTGCTACGCGGCTGGAAGGGGTTTATTTCTATTGCGTCAAGCTCAATTTCCAGGATGCTGCCTACCACCTTATCCGCATTTTTGTCCTCAACCGATTTGATATCGTTCTCCGGGTCTTTCAGTAATGCAGATAATCCTCTTCCTAATGCCTGTTTCTTTATAGCCTTTGTCATAAACCTACTTTAGTGCTGTTTTTCTTTATAATTTCTTCCGCAAGGTTCAGGTAATTTGTAGCCCCCTTGCTGGTTGCGTCGTAATTGATGATGCTTTCGCCAAAACTCGGTGCCTCGCTAAGCTTTACATTGCGCTGTATCACGGTATCGAATACCATGTCATTAAAGTGCTTCTGTACTTCTTCCACTACCTGGTTGGACAGGCGGAGTCGTGAATCATACATGGTAAGCAACAGCCCTTCGATATCTAACGCCGGGTTGTGTATTTTTTGTACACTCTTGATGGTATTTAACAGCTTGCCAAGCCCCTCAAGTGCGAAATATTCACATTGAATGGGAATCACAACCGAGTCGGCAGCCGTTAGCGCGTTTAGTGTAAGAAGCCCCAAAGATGGCGCGCAGTCAATGATGATGTAGTCATACTTGTCCTTTACACTTTCGAGTGCCTGCTTTAGCATGTACTCACGCTTTTCCTTGTCTACGAGTTCGATCTCGATAGCAACGAGGTCAATATGCGCCGGGATTACCGATACGTTGGGAGCGCTGCATTGTATAGTAGCTTCTTCGGGTGTGTTGCTGTGCTCCAGGATCTGGTAGGTGCCAATCTCAACTGACTCAACATCAATGCCCAGTCCCGAACTGGCGTTTGCCTGTGGGTCGGCATCTATCAATAATACTTTTTTCTCCAGTACTCCCAACGAAGCCGCCAGGTTTACAGAAGTTGTTGTTTTTCCTACGCCGCCTTTCTGGTTGGCAATAGCAATTATTTTACCCATTTATTCTTGCTGAATTTAGAACCGTAAAAATACAATTATTTATGGTTCGTGAAAACGTAAATTGTTAACATAAAAAAATAAAAAAAGCCGCACATTGCTGTACGGCTTCCTGTATGTTTTGGTAAAACTTACTGGATAACAAGTTTTTTTGTAACTGTTTGTTTTCCAGATTCCAGTGTTACAACGTATACGCCAGAGGTAAGGTTCGAAAGCTGAACTTCCTGCGTACTGAACCCACCGTTATTAGCAAGCTCTGTTTCGAACACTTTAGCGCCTGTAAGGGAGTAGATCTTCACAGTATTTTTTTCCGCGCTGTTCTGAAGGTCGTAGATGAATGTGATGTTTCTGTCGGCAGTTGGGTTAGGGTAGAAGCCGAAGGACGTTTTGTTGAAGTCTTCCATACCTGCCGTTGACGATACATTTTTGTAATTAAAGCTAAGCGTACCTGCAGCGGTTCCTGAAAAGGAAGTAAAGTACATCCTGTAGATGTTGCCGTCCTGGTGCTTTACATAGTATGTATTTGTCGGGTTGATCACATAACCGGTACCGCCGAAAGCTTTCCAGTCGTCGCCAATAGTATTGATCTCAGCAGAATAAGCAGTTGTAGCCGGAAGTACAGGAGCTGCATCAGTGTTGCCGGTCTCGGCGATCTGCGCTACGGTTACAAGCGGGCTTTGGAGCGCGCCTGTTACAGGATACATTACAGTTTGCCCGCCCGATGTAACAGGTGCGGTATATTTCCTGAATACCATATCCCAGTCGGCATCTGCCGGTGCTACGGTTACCTCGTTATTGGTCTGGAATGAGAAGTAAGCGAAATTATGCGTAGCAGAAGCATTGGTGTCAACAACCTGGTTCACATCAGCACTCCACGCATTGCCGTCCCATGTAGCATATTTAAAAGTGATGTTGCCTGTGTAGGGGTCATATACATCAAGGAAAAGTTTTTTGTAGCTATTGTCGGCATATTTCAATACAAATACGATAAGGCCTTTTACGCGGTGGTTGTTGTTCATTTCATAGTTTCCCCATCCGTAGTTAAATGGACCCGGAGTTGGGTTCTGTGCATTGTCAAAGGCACCTTCGTTCCATGTAAGGTGGCTGTTGTGCAACTCTATCCATCCTGTTTGCTGGGTCACATCTACAGTAGCGTAGCCGGCTTCCGAAGTAGCGACCTGGTAAACCTTAAGGCCGTTGCCATCGTTGATGATAGTACTACCCATACCTATTTGCGCCGGTGACTTCTGGAAAGCGATATCCCAGCTCGCTGCCGCAACAGGGGTTTGTGTATTGGTTGCAAATTTATAATATACCTGGTTGGCATATGCAGGCAGCATGTTTACACTAACTTCCGTATAACCTTCCTGGGCTGTCGCAAAAAAGACGGTCAGTAAAGCCGCAGCTAAAAGTAGATTTTTTTTCATTGTGAATGTTTATTTAGATTTATTAAGAATAATATTCGATTGCAAATATAAAAATTATTTAAACTAAGTCTAAATAAACAATTTAAAATTATTGTAAAAAAAGAGCAGGCCTTCTGAGCCTGCTTATATAGAGGGAAATGTATAAGTAAATTACGGTTGTCTTAATTATATATTTAAAATAATGAATTATTTGTCTTTTTTTGCCTTGATCATGGCTTCGAGCATATCCCACATTTCTTCAGGTATCGCCTCAAGCAGGTTAAATTGCCCGGCACCTTTCAGCCACTCGCCACCATCTATCGTTATTACTTCGCCATTTACATAGGCGGAGAAGTCAGAAACAAGGTAAGCTGCAATATTGGCCAGCTCCTGGTGGTCGCCCACACGTTTCAGTGGCACTTTCTTGGCAAGGTCAAATTTCTCTTTAAGGTCACCGGGCAGCAGCCTGTCCCAAGCCCCTTTGGTAGGGAAAGGCCCCGGCGCTATAGCGTTTGAACGTATACCATACTTAGCCCATTCTACGGCAAGGCTTCGTGTCATGGCCAGTACGCCTGCCTTTGCTGTGGCGCTTGGCACTACATAGGCAGAGCCTGTCCACGCATAAGTTGTTACGATATTCAGTATAGTTGATTTCTCCTGTTTGCTGTCGATCCAGTGCTTCCCGAAAGCAAGCGTACAGTTTTTAGACCCTTTAAGTACGATGTCTATAATGGTATCAAACGCGTTGGCAGAAAGCCTTTCGGTAGGCGATATAAAATTACCCGCGGCGTTGTTCAGCAGTACATCGGCTTTACCATAGGTGTCCAGTACCTGTTGCAGCATGGCTTCTACCTGGTCGTAGTGGCGTACATCGCATTGGACCGCCAGGCATTGCCCCCCGGTTTCCTGCTCCAGCTCTGTTGCGGTGGTTTGCAGTTTTTCCAGGTCGCGTGATGTAATAGCTACTTTCGCTCCCAGTTCCAGAAAATAGCGTGTCATCGATTTGCCAAGGCCGCTTCCGCCGCCGGTTACTACTATTACTTTGCCCTCCAGCGCATTATCGCGAAGCATTTTATCTGTATATCCCATAGTGTGTCAAAAAAATGTTTACTTTGGTAAAGATAAAGATATTATGCGTGCCTTGCTGTTTAAGAAACCATTATTGAAGGGGAATGTTTCTAAACTATTAATTTTATGATGCTTAACGCAACCGTTTTCGCTTTTTGACATCTAGTAATAAAACCAACCACCTTATGAAAAATTTGCGACTTATTTTTGCCGGCCTCCCCCTGCTCTTGCTTGCAGGATGCTGGGGCTATGGCAGCAGTGACGATGTGGTGCTCACCAACGAGCCGCCCGCGCAGTACGAAGCAGTTATAATGGACCGCGACTCTTTTGAAGACGCTGTGAAGGTACAACCCCAACAAACCATGGTAAAAGCGGGAAAGATCTATATTAAAGATCAGCTTCTCTTTATTAATGACGTAAACAGGGGTTTCCATATCTATAACTATTCCGATCCTATGCATCCGGTATACCGCGGATTCCTAAACGCGCCCGGCGCTACCGACCTTGCTATGAGGGACGATGTTATTTACCTTAACCAGGCTACCGATCTTGTAACCATGATCTTCGAGCCGGTAGGTACTTTCGTTACGGTAACCAAGAGAAATCGCGACGTATTCCCGCCAATTGTTTCGCCAAACGGGAACTTGCTAAACGTAGCTGATAACGAAGTGGTTATAGGCTGGCAGGAACTTTAAATAAGAAAAGACATGAAAAAGACCATACTCTATTTATCCGTATTTATTCTGTTGCTCGCCGGTTGTTCTAATGACGGCAATAATCAGACCGTTTCCAATGGTGAGATCGGGAAAGGCGACGGCCAGGGAGGTTCGCTCGCGGTGTTTGCACTTGTCGGCGATTACCTGTATACCGTTGACCATAACGACCTGAATGTATTTTCCGTGCTTAATGACAGGGAACCTCTAAAAGTAAACGAAGTCAATATAGGCTGGGAAATCGAAACGCTCTTCGCTTTTGAAAATTACCTTTATATCGGTTCCCGTGAAGGCATGTATATCTATTCCCTCGAAAATCCTGAAACTCCGCAGTTGGTTTCCAACGTACAGCATTTTACGGCGTGCGACCCTGTAGTGTCCAATGGAACACATGCTTTCGTTACGCTGCATTCCAATACGTTTTGCGGCAACAACCTCAATGTGCTTGAGGTGTATGATACATCCGACCCCAACAACCCGGTACTCATCCATACCCGCAACCTTACCCATCCAAAAGGCCTTGGGTTATACGGGAATTACCTTTTTGTATGTGACGATGAGATCAAGGTGTTTGATATTACCAATCCCGCCGCACCTGTGCTGACATCGAGCATCAACAGGCTTTGCCACGATGTGATTATCAGCGGGAATAACCTTTTTGCTATCGGCGAACACGGTTTGTACCGGTATGAGCTGAATCCGGACGCTATTGAAAATGCCGTCTTTAAAAGTGAGGTGGATTTTCAGTAATATAAAAAAGGGGCTTTCTCAAACTGCCGATTAGGCATTTTGTTATTCTGACGAAGGAATAATCTCTTAATAACATATTTTGAGATTTTATTTCGTTCAGATTGACACTTTTGAGAAGCCCCTTTCCCTACTAAACTAAAAACTACAAATTGACCCTTCGCTGTTTGGGATATTTCACCTGGTATGAAAGCTGTTTTTTGGCAGATTCTTTTGTCTTAAGGGTGAGCTTCCAGGTGAGGATGCCTTTCTTGTCATCATAGTCGGCACCGCCGGTTTTTACTTCTTCCACTTTTATTTCCTTATTCTGCGGTACCGGGATGCGATCCATCAGTACCAGCTCGATGTCGGTAGCCTTGTTGTTTCGAACGGTGATCTCATAATTCCTGTTGATAATGCGTGTTCCGCCCAGGAATGACTTCGCTTTAAGGTCGTCTACCTGCTTGCGCTCCACGATCACATTCGGGTCAACACCAAGCGATATTACCAGCTCTTCTGTGGTTTGCAGGGGGTCGAGAAACGTTTTTCCTGCAAAGCTTCCTTCAAAATATACATTGGCTTCGCCCGGCAGCAGGTCGAATTTTTCCCAGTCTTTCACCTTTGCGGTAAGGAATACATTCTGGTTGAGCAATGGCGCTGTAAAGTATTCATATGCTACGGGAATATCAAAACGGTCGATATTAATTACAGTTATTTCCTGCGTGGAAGCTATGGTATAAGGCTTCGCTATTTTAAAGACCGCATTGGTAACACCCATTTCTTTTGCATCGCCGTAAGAAGTAATATCGATTCCTTGTGTCCGTCCTTGTAACGTCTGTATATAGGAATCATTAGCTTCTCCTTCAATTGTTGATGCTGCAAGGTTAGATAATACTTTTGAAGTATTTCGATAGCCCTGTACCACCACCTCCTGCAATTCTGCAGCGTCATCCTCAAGGCTTACATTCATTTGGCCGGCATATATGGGCAGCGACTGGCTTTTCATACCGATGAAAGAATAGGTAAGGTTCTGTCCGCCCTTTGTATTGATGGTATACCTGCCATCGAGGTCGGTTGATACGCCGTTATTGGTACCCTGTTCGGTAATGCTTACCCCCGGCACCGGCATTCCCGACGCATCGGTTACTACACCGCTTACAGTCTTTACAGTTGGGTTGTGCTTGTAGCCATAGCTTTTGGTGCTGCTTTGCTGTGCCTGCACGTAGTTGATAAAGTTGAGGTAGTGTGGCTGCATATCCGGCTTGGCATTATTCACGTTCGGGTCGCCGGTAGAGAGCGTCACCTTTACATTGCTCCAGTCTTCTCCGGTTTGCTGGAAAACGTGTGCTTTGTAAAAAATGCTAAGCGGATGCTTGATACCTTCCGTCCTGATGTCGTATATCGGAAACCACCCGGCCTGCGACACATTGTATTTGGTAACAAGTATCAGGGCAACTGCGTTGGGCGCATCGATCTTTACGAGTATCTCGCCCCGCTGTTCCCGGCTTTCGTTAGTCAGTTTCGAGAGTTCCTGCGACAGGTCCTGTATTTCGCGGTTCAGGGCGTTATTCTTTATCGAGGCATCGTAGATCTCGTTCTGTATCGCCGCATGGCGTTCGCGGTAGTATTTGGCAAACTCGTTTACCTGCTGCAGCGTAAGGCTTTGCTGTTCGCCATTCAGTTTGCGGTTGGAGGTAAGCAGTGTCTGCTCTTCCCGGAGGCCGTTTATAAGGTTTTGTACGAGTGCATTTTCCCGGCGTTTCTCAGCCAGCTGTGCTTCGAGCTGTTTTATCTTTCCGGTGTCCGCTTTTTTATCCATATAATTTACAGTATAATTTATGGACAGTATAGAGGCATCCTTCAGGCCGCTTACCTGTATGCTGTTCTGGTCGATCTGTGGCGAGAGCCTGGTAAGGTAAACTTCCGATACGCCCGCCGGAAGGTTTACCGAAGCTTCAGAACTTACCTGAGCGCCGTTGCGGTATACCGTTACTTCTTTTATGGCCGATTTTGGCCTTATCTCACCCGCGAATAAAAGGGCAGGGGCTAGGAGGAATACGAGTAGTGTTTTCATGAAAAATGGTTGTTAGTTTTTAATGCCATCTACAACTATAGATTGTATTGTCTGTTTAAAGGTTGGAAGGGGGCCGGAAATTAATTTTGAAAAGCATTTTTCAGGCAGCTTAGTTTAAATCTGACGGAAATTTCATGTTTTTCTAAAAAAACCTAACTATACATAACTACATCATTGGTGTAATTATTTGATTTTTAAATATTTTAAAATTTTGTTAAAACCCTTTGTCTATAGGTTGTCTATGCTCCGGATAGTGATTTATAAATTAATATTTGCTTATTTGGCAGTATTGATAATCGCAACTGGTCAATGAAATATATACTTATTAAAGGATCCCGGAGTTCCGGCAAATCTGCTACCGCGAAAGCAATCTGCAAACGCCTTAATCCTACTTCCGTTAAAAAGCTGTGTTTTGATGATGCCGGAAAAACGAGCCTTAAAGTGTCTGCACTGGATGAAGTGGAAAAGGATAATTACATCCTTACCGTGAAAAAAAGAAGAATCCTGGTAGTAGCCGGGGCGCCGACCGGACAAAGGAAAAAGATCACTGATATAATGAAAGCCGTACGTGAGGCGGATGTGTATCCCGACCTTTCTATAGTAGCTGTGCGTGGTGTGGAGAAACTACAGGATTTTGCCACCGCAAAAGAGCTTCTGGAGTTTGGAGAATGTATACACGAAGCAAGAATATGGCGCATACCGTCAAACAAATTCTTCCATACGGAAGAATGGGACACAAGGATATCCCATCTAACAACCCTCACCCTCAAAAATATCTGAAGGGATATCCAAAAAAGGCTTTCATCACGGAAGCCTTTTTGTGTTTAGGAAAGTTATAAATGTCTTAATAGTACAATTTATATAGCATATTCTACCATATACGTGCAGATGCCGGTTTTTAGTAGGATATTCATGTCCTGATTGTACCTGCTCTGAAAATCAGAAAAGGCTCCCGTATACCGGAAGCCTTCTTCTTTTTCAAACAATATAACCTTTATCGCTTAATAACCTTAATAGTTTTCGACTGGCTTCCGGCAGCTACTTTTACAAGGTAAGTACCCTGGGCAAGATTTGCCATGTCTACCTTCACCTCATTTGAGGCTGGGTCCACGACAAGCACCTGCTGGCCAACCAGGTTGTAAACCGATATGGCAGTAATGTTCTCGGTATAAGAGAGCATAAGTATATCCTTTACAGGGTTCGGGTATACCTTAAATGTATCCTTGTGGAAACCACCTGTCGAAAGCACTTCATCAACGGTTACCGCAAGGGCTTCACTTGTACAGTCGCCTTCGGTGGCTACTGCGTAGTAAGTAGCACCGTCGATCAATACCGTTGTCTCCGGGAGTACAGAAGTAAGGGCCTCATCGGCATACCATACAATACCTTCACCTTCCACTTCAAGGTCGGCAAGGGTTTCACCTTCTTCAAATTCCTGTGTTTCATCTCCTTCCGGAGTTTCCATCTCTGTTATCGTTACTTCAACAGAAGTCCTTGGGCTTTCGCATCCGTTCATGGTTTGCGACACGTAGTAGGTTCCTTCTTCAAGTGCTGTTTCTTCTGTAAGGGCAGTTCCGCCTGTTGCAACATCATACCAGGTAAGATCCTGGCCCAGTGCTTCAAGTTCTGCTACAGTACCTTCTGTACAGAAAGACTGTGCTTCCGCCGCAGGCGCAGCTGTTATGTTGAATACCACGGCAACTGCCACACGCGTAGCACTTTCGCATCCGTTTATGGTTTGTGAGGAATAGTATACCGATACACCACTCGTTAGCACAGTCTCTTCTGTAAGAGCAGTCCCGCCTGTAGGTGTTGTATACCAAAGGATGCCTTCACCGGTAGCATCTAGGTCGGCTACTGTAGCAGCATTACATACGGTCTGTACAGCATTGGCAACCGTTGGTGCAGCCGGTACAGGATTTACGGTAACAGCGATGGCTATCCTTTCGCTCTCGCATCCGTTGATGGTTTGAGATGCATAGTAGTTTCCGGATGTAAGGGCATCAGTGCCGTTTAGTGGCTGGCTGCCTGAAGCCGTAGTATACCACTGTATGTTCTCGCCTGTAAGGGTTTCAAGTTCCGATACGGTAGCCGCCCCGCAGAAAGTCTGGCTATCGGCAGTCGGCGCGGCAGGGATAGTGTTAACCGTAACGGTTACAGCTGCCCTCTGTGCGCTTTCGCAATTGTTTATGGTTTGTGAGGCATAATACGTTCCTGTAACAAGTGCTGCACTGTCGGCAAGTGCTGTTCCCCCTGTAGCTTCGCTGTACCATTGAATGTCTGAACCTGTGGCTTCCAATTCGGAAACCGTTGCAGTACCACAGAAATCCTGTGCTGCAGCTGTAGGGGCAGGGGTAATGGTAAGCACTACGGCTACGGCAGTCCGGTCGTTACTCTCACAGTCGTTGATAGTTTGTGAAGCGTAAAGAAGGGTGGTTCCTATAGTGATTACATGATCTGCAGCAAGAGCGGTACCACCTGTAGCGGCCGTATACCATAATATGTTGTCACCATCGGTAGCAATATCTTCAAGAGTAGCAGTATTACAGAATGCCTGCACCGATTGTGTAACTGCCGGTGCAGCCGGTATTGGATGTACCGTCACGGTTACTGCAACCCTGTCAGTACTTTCGCAGTTGTTGGTTGTCTGAGAAGCGTAGTATGTACCGGTTACAAGGCTGGTAGCATCTGTAAGTGCCGTACCTCCAGTTGCTACATCATACCAACGGATGTTTTCGCCTGTAAGTGTTTCGAGTTCTGCAACAGTGCCAGCGCCACAGAATTCCTGTGCTTCGGCAGTTGGCGCGGCAGCTATTTCGTGCACTGTAACCAGTACCGCCGTCCTTGGACTTTCGCAGCTGTTTACGGTTTGTGATACATAATAAGTACCTGTAGCAAGCGCTTCGGTTCCGGCAAGTTCGGTACCGCCTGTTTCAGCGTTGTACCATTTTGGAGCTGTTCCTGTAGTTACTACAAGTTCTGCAACAGTACCTGCACCACAGAATTCCTGTGGGGCAGCTGTTGGTGCTACAGGTATTTCATTAACCGTAATAGCAACAAGTACCCTTGGTCCTTCGCATCCGCCTACCGTTTGCGATACATAATAGTCGCCTGTGGTAATAGATTCGGTCAGGGCAAGCGCAGTGCCACCGGTTTGGGCTGTATACCATTTCACGTTTTCCCCGATAGTAACGGCAAGGTCTTCAACAGTAGTGTCACCACAAAAAAGCTGCGCGTCTGCAACCGGTGCGCCCGGTATTGGGTTAACTGTAATCGCTACAGCTGTCCTTGCGCTCTCGCACCCGCCAACCGTTTGGGTAGCGTAATATGTGTTGGTTGTAAGTGTAGCTGTTGGGGCTAATGCCGTGCCTCCAGATTCTACATCATACCATAAAATGCCAGTGCCTGTGGTTACATCAAGTTCTGCAACAGTACCTGCACCGCAGAAAAGCTGTGCATCGGCAGTTGGCGCGTCCGGAATAGGGTTTACGGTAACAACTACTGCTGCCCTTGGGCTTTCACATCCGCTTACTGTTTGTGATACATAATAAGTGCCGGAAACAAGTATTTCTGTCGCGGCAAGTTCGGTTCCGCCTGTTTCAGCGCTATACCATTTTGGAGCTATACCTGTACTAACATCAAGGCTGGCGACGGTAGCCGTTCCGCAGAATAGCTGTGCAGCGGCAGTTGGAGCGCCCGGTACCGGGTTGATGGTGACAGTAACTGTAGTCCTTGGGCTTTCGCATCCGTTTACGGTTTGCGATACGTAATATGTGCCGTTTACTACTGCATCTGTAGCAGCAAGGGCTGTACCGCCCGTAGCGATGTTATACCATTTTATCGTGGCATTGCTGGAGCTTACAGGAAGTAGTGCCGCAACAGTTGCGCTTCCGCAGATCGTTTGTGATGTTGCTGTTGGGGCAGCAGGAGCAGCTTCCACGGTTACTGCTACGGCAACCCTGTTGCTTTCGCATCCGGCGATAGTCTGCGATACATAATACGTTCCAGCCGTAACGGTTGTTGTTGAAGCCAAAGCTGTACCTCCCACGGCATCGCTATACCAGTTGAATGTACCTGTTCCGGTAGCGACAAGCCGGGATACCGGCAAGCCTTCACATAATGATTGTGCTGTGGCAACCGGGACAGCTACAACGCCACAGGCCGGTACATTGGTAGTGATAGTATTGGAGTCATCGGAAACCGAAGCATCAGCTTCGGCCCTTACCCTGTAATAATAGGTAGTGTTGGGCTCTACACCCATATACACAAAGTGTGATGTGCCCGAAACCGCAAGGTTGTCATAATTTTCAAGCAGCTGTGTAAAGGCCATATCTGTAGCCACGTCCAGCCTGTAGCCTGTCGCGCCGGTAACGGCGTTCCAGTTGGCTGTAAATCCTGCCGCGGTAACATCGGTAGCAGCTGTAGCGACAGGTGCGCTTGGCTGGGCAAGTACTACAGTACCCATTACCCTTAGCGAGTTTGTACCACCTGTTAGGTAATAGTTACCTGTAGTAGACCCGGTAGGGTTAATCCTGAATTTTACTACAGTACCTGGTGCTACATCCTGTAATGCAGCAATAGCAGATGTTGTCGTAGAAATTATAGTACCTGCAGTTCCCGAGGTAGAACTTGTAACGCCTGATCCGGCCAGTACATAACCTCCACCGTTTACAGAATAATATAAGCTATAGCCACCAGGTCCCGAATTGGACCTTCTTGTAGCGGTAGCAACGCTGGAAATACTTACCTTATATCCCGCACTCGCTACGACAGTAAAATGAAAACTGCCTGCGTCGCTGGTAAGTCCTGAGGTTCCCCATCCGCCGGCACCACCCCAGCATCCGTTGGCCGCCTGACCACTCGTGCCAATAGAACTACCCCGGATAAGCCCCGAAGTTGTAATATTTGTATTTCGAACAACCGGAGTCCATGGACTTGCGCCAAAAGTAGCATTGTTGCTGCTGGGATCCCATCCCAGGATCAATGACTGCGCTCCGGCTGTACATGAGCCAAAGGCAATGATGACCACGAGAATTACTGTTTTAAAAGCTCTTTGTAAAGAATTCATCATAAATTGTTAATTGGTTAAAAAATTCAATTGCAACCAAAATTATGATTACCCTCTTCTAAACAGGTTTCCAGTAAATAAATAAACCATTAAGGTTTTGTTAATCAATTTTTTACAATAAAAAATCCCCGTTAGGGGATTATGTGGAATAGTATTGCTTGTAAGGGTTTACGGTAAAAATCGCCATACCTGTATTGCGTATGGGGAGAGGGTTAATGTTCTCCCGCCTTTTGGAAAAGAAATGTTGGGCGTACCTATTTCAAGCTTGATCCTGTTCAGGCTATAGTCTTTATAGGGGTCTATAATTACCTCCTGAATGTCGCCCGAAAGGTTGATTACTATCAGCAGTTTTTCTTCTTTGGAAGTACGGTTAAAAGAAACCACGTCATTATTGCTGTTCTCCACTTTATTGTAAGTGCCATATACCAGTGCCGGGTGCATTTTCCTCATCCGGATAAGCTGTTTGTAATAGCTCCACAGCGAATTAGGATCCTTTTCCTGCTCTTCCAGTGAAATGCCGTCATTGGGTTTCATATTGCGATTGTCCCACCACGGGCCGCTGTCTTTATACCAAAGTGCCATGCCCGGCCCGGTTTCGGCGGCATACCATTCAAAGGCTTCGCGGATCGGGATATCGGTGCCATCGGTTGGATGCTGTTCGCGTTTACCTTTCATACCGAGCTCCTGTCCGTAATATATAGAAGGAATACCACCTATGAGGATGTTTAGGGCAGCCCCGATCTTCAGCTTTGGCAAATTCATTCCGGGTTCGGATGCAAAACGGTCGGTATCGTGGTTCTCTATAAAAACTACCTGCTGTTTTCCCGCGGGGCTATAAAGGAAAGTACTATCGGCGGCGGCCTCAATCTTCTTTTTATCAAAGCTGGTTATGGCCTGTTTTAGCCGGAAGGCAAACACACGGTCTGTACTGCCTTTGGTAAAGTATTCATGCCCATACGAATTCCAGTCGGCCTGTTCGGCAACAATCTGGATGTTGGGGTTCACTTTTCTCAGGTCAGACAGGACAGGTGTCCAGAAATCTTTGAAAAGGTTGGTGAGCTTACCCGAATTATCCAGGTTATCCATCATGTGGTCCAGTCGGTAGCCGTCTACACCGTCGTTGAAGTTGCCATCGCCATTCGGGTCCATCCAGTATTTCAACACCTTTATAGTATACTCCTTTACCTTTGGGTCTTTCATGTTGACCACAATAATCTGCTCCTTCAAATTGTCATACGTGGTAAATTCGGGTACATCCCAAAAGAAATAGGGCTTTTCGTTGAGCTTATCATTGTAATAAAGGTAACTGCTGTATTTGGATTTTGGGTTTTTATAGGAATCCTTAAACCACGGATGTTTTCCTGTAACGTATTGCATCTCCACATCCTGGTAAAGCTTCATTTTTCTTTTATGCACTTCGCCAATCAGGTCGCGGTATTCTTTAAACGAACCGTACTCTTTATCTATCGCTTCAAAATCGGTAGCGAAATAGTTGTGGTAAAAATCGCTTTGGTATAATGGTGTGAGCAGGATGGTTGTTATGCCAAGCGCTTTAAGGTAATCGAGTTTTTGCTGCATGCCCTTCAGGTCACCATGCCCGTCGCCGTTGCTGTCGAAAAAACTGCGTTGGAATACATGGTACATTACTTCCGGTTGCGCCGAAGTATTAATACTGAATACAATTGAAAGTAGTAGAATGAGCTTTTTGATCATTGTTGTTTATATTACAGTTTAGCCCTAATCCTTATCATCGGCGACTCTGATGGGCCGGCGTGAGTGAAGAAGCTACTTTCTCTCTATTGTAGAGGGTTGGGCTGAGCCTTTCTTAAAAGTTACCTGCCTTAGGATTGTTTTATCCATAGGTTGAAGGGTAACGGTTTCATTTTTCTCCGTGTCGGGATTGTACAGCTTCGTTTCAAATATAAGGCTATTTCCTTTTTGCGTCACCTTTTCGCCCGCATATTGGTATACGATGTGGTTTTCCGGTATATATTCCAGGTTGGCATATCCCGGCAGCGGGAAAAATTTGGTTTTGGATTCCTTACCTTTTACCGGGCTCGCCAGCACCAGCGCGCCGTATGAAAAGTAGTACTCACCATTGATGTCCTGCCGCACCGTAACTTCCGGAGTAAACTCCACCGTAACCTTATCCTTTGCTTTCCATTTTTTGGAGACAACGATAAATCCATTCTCTTCTTTATATGTTACGCTCACCTTATATTTAGTCACCCAGTCCGGCTTACGTATCTTCAGGTCGAAATCGGCCCCGTTTCCTTCTATCTCAAAACGTATGGTATTGCCGTGAGGATAGTCGGTCACTTCTTTCACAACAACTTTTTTTCCCTGAATGTCAGCTGTTACCTCACTTGGCCCCAATAGCGAAGCTACAAGGTTGTTGCCTTCCTTCAGCCACATATATTGTATATAATAAGGAGCTATCCGTCCCGCGTTGGGTACGCAGCATACCGCTGCATCCTGGTGTACGGGAGAATATTTATAGCGGGTCTGTGTAACATCAGCGGTATTGCCATTCAGTCCGCCCGTCATTTCATAAGAGTTATCACTTTTCAGGTAGGCAATACAGCTTTGCTCCGGATGGCGTGCCCCCTGTGCAGCATTAAAAAACAAATGCTCAGCTTTGTCTCCATAGCCTTTTAATCCCGATTTCGCTAACAGGCTGGTATAGCTGTGCAGCAATTCGTGCAAGGAACAATACTCGTACCCACGGTTGGTTGCATCGGCTTTTCTGCCGGCCACCCACTCGTCACCTACAGGCCCGCCCGATGCCGTTGTGGCCAGTTTTATTTTAGCTTCAAAATTTTCTATAGCCTTTTGCAATGCAGGATTACCCGAGGCGTAATATGCCGCCGCCAGCGAACGCAGGTGCTCGTAGGTATGAACACCATGACCAGTAAGCAGGCGTGATGCATCCATCAGCTTTTTATACTGCGCGTCTTCATTGAGTTCATTGGTCGAGAAATCTTTATACAGGAATAGCGCATAGTCCAGGTATTTCTGCTCTTTGGTAAGGTAATACAGCTGTTCCAGCACATCGGTAAAGGTAAGCCCGTGCGAAAGCCCGCCCACATTTGGGTTAACCGAATAAAACGGTTTCGACCGGTTTGCCGGCCAGTTGACCATTACATTGTCTGTAGCTTTCTTTACGGCTTCCAGTATTTTAGGATCTTTAGTATGCTCATACCATGCCAGGAGTCCGCGCAGCAGGGTGGCTTTCGCCCAAAGTTCGCCATTCTCATTATTAAAGGTATAGCGCAGCTCATCGTCATAAATACCCAGATAACCGTCTTTATCCTGTGTAGCAAGAATGCGTGCAATGTATTTTTCAATCCGGGCAAGATGTTCCTTATCATTTGTAAGGATGGCGCTCCGGATGTAGCCATCCCACCAGTTGCTTTGCGTTTCGCTGTTCCACCACAGGAATTGCACCTGCCAGTCGCCCTCGTTATCGCCGAGCGCCCCAACGTCTTTGCTCTTCACCTTTTTGGTAAGGCGGTCTTTTCCGTAAATGTCATCTTTTGTGATAAGATCGGGCACCAGCTCGTCGAGGTGGCCTGTATAGCCGTTCAGGTTATGTTGCACCTGATCCTCAAGCCAGCCCAACGGTTTTACATTGCCAAAAGGCAGGATAATGAATTTTTCCGGAAGGGTGTTTACTTTTTTAAAAGGGTCTTCCTGGGCAGTTGCGATTACAGCTGCGAACAGTAATGTACCCGTGAGTAGCCTTTTATAACTATATTTTTTCATACTATTACAGGTTGATGCTGAGGTATTCTTTCATTTTGGCATTAATGGCCCATTGATTGCCCAACGGCTGATTTGTAAACGGTACGGCGGGCATATAAGGCACCGGCCCTGCTTCGGGTGTTATGGTTAGTTTTGAGTCACCTTTCCCGGTCTTATAATGCTTTATGTCTTTCCACCACGATAGGTATTGCTCCAGGTGATGCTGCCACTCCGGCGCAAAAGGGTCGGCTGCCTGTGGTGCCTGCTCGTGGCCCACCCTGGCGTGGATGTGCACAATATGCGGCAATACTTTCTCCAACACTTCTGCCTGTCCTTCCAACAGGCTTTCGGATACTGTACACCAATGCGAAAAGTCGGCCGCCACCTTCATATCAGGGAAACGGTCCAGATAGGGAAGGAGCGAAGGCCCGTGGAAGCTGAACCGGCCACGGTGCGTTTCATGCATTACCATGATGTTGTTCTTAATGGCAAAGTTTTCTATGGCTTCGATCACGCGGCAATTGTCTTCAAAAGAAAAATAATCTTTACCGGTATGTGAGTTAATGCTGTCGGGACTGAATCCGGCGAGGAATTCCAGCCTTTGCAGGACTCGTTTTATGTGTTCCTGCACATTTTCCTTCCTTGCTTCGGGAACCGATTGCGCAATGAAGCCAAAAGCACGGTAGGCGGCCCTGGCTGACTCCAACTCTGCCTGAAAATCGTTTAAAAAAGTATTGTCTTCCGGCAGGTTGATCTCGATCCCGTTGTAACCTTCCTTTTGTATGGCTTCAAAAAATGACTTAGCCGTTTTACCTTCAGAGCCCCAGTGCGGGCATAAATAGTTTATGTTCATTAGTGGCTATGGCTGGTATAATACAGGATTTAGCGGTGTTATGATGATCTCGCCTACTGTAGCGCCGGGGCACCAGGTTTTCCAGTCGTTCAATTGGTTCTTGTTTTCCGGTTCTTTCAAGATCATATCACGGTCCATATAGATCACGGTCATTACTTTCCTCATTTCATCGGTAGTATTGGCACCCGCCCTATGAAATACCCATCCGGAGTGGAAGCTTACCTCACCAAGATCAAAGGGTTCAATCACATGGTCAAAATCGGTTACACGCAGTTTTTCCTGCATCACTTTTTCGCTTTCATCGCCAATCTCCAGGTCGCGTCCTTCCACTATAATATGGCTTCCGGCGCTAAATTCCAACGGACCCATTTCCAGCGGGGTTTCCTGTAAGGGTATCCAGGCCGTAACGGTTTTGTCGGTCTCCAATGGCCAGTAGTACTGGTCGGCATGCCATGGGGTAATGCCGCCGCCGCCTTCTTTAAACAGTGCCTGGTCATGGTACAGGCGCGTACCTTCTACCAGCATCAGGTCGGCCGCGATCTTTGCGAGCCGTTCGCTGAACACGAATTGCTTCACGGTATCGTTTTCCCGCCATAAATTAAATAACTGCAGGAATGCTTTACCATAAGTATCCCTTTCGTCGAGCGATTTCGATCCGGTATTCATTTTCGCTACCTGCTCCGTAATTGCATTATTGAAATAAGCAATCGTTTCAGCATCAAAAACCTCTTTCAGTTTTATGAAGCGATTCTTTTGATAAAAAGCGATCTGTTCATCTGTAAGGGCATAGGGCTCACGGAGCTTTTCTGCCAATTCTGGAGGTATAGGTCCCATAGTGAATGTGTTTAAAGGCAAAGCTATTCAACGTTACGGATTATATCAGGCACAAAATGTCAAAATAATGGCACTATATTGTCATTAGATTTAGTTATTTCATAAAAAATTATTTATATTGTACTTATGAAAGCGTTATATGAGAACATAGACAAGCATAAGCAGGGTGCTTCTTTTGTGGCCTATCACTCCGTTGTGCCCTATTTCGAATTCAAATGGCATTACCACCCGGAGTATGAGCTTACGCTTATCACAAAAGGTGAAGGGAAACGGCTGGTAGGCGACAGTTACGAAAGCTTTGAAACGGGCGACCTCGTATTGTTGGGTTCCGGCCTGCCGCATACCTGGAGCAGCGAGCCGCAACGGGGGGGTACATCGGCGGTAGTGATACAGTTTTCGAGTGAATTTATCGGAAGCTTCCTGCGCCATGCGGAATTTGCCGATATCGAAAGGCTGTTGTCTAATGCTTCTTCCGGACTCTTCTTTCCTTCGGTGCAAAACAGGAACACTGTTACCCTTATAAAGAAGCTGCCGTCTAGAACAGGTATTGAAAAAGTAATGGCATTGCTCGACATACTGCGGCAATTAAGCATACAGCAGCCTTCCGCATTGGCTTCAGAGTTTTTCTCCCCTGTAAAAGGGAAGGAGAGCGAAGGCCGTATCAATAAGGTATTCACTTATATTCAGAAGCAGTCCGCCGATGGACTGAGCCTGAGAAAGGCAGCGGAACTCGTGCACCTGTCCGACAGCGCTTTCTGTAAATTCTTTAAAAGGGTTACAGGCAGGACGTTTTCTGATTATGTAAATGATATCCGAACCGGCAATGCGTGCAGGCTACTTACGGAAACTGACAGGACGATTGGGGAGGTTGCCCATGCATCAGGGTTTGAGAGCCTCACGTACTTTAACCGCGTATTCCTGAAAAAGAAAGGCATGACGCCGGGGGCTTTCCGAAAAGGCATCAGGCAATAAAAACCTAAGTACCTGCTGCTTCTGTTTTAACGATAACGAAATAGGAAAATTTATGAATTCACAACTTAAAATTTCCCTCGTTGACGATGATAATTGCTACTTTTGCAAAAACAAAAACAATACCTAATGCTTATTATCGGAATTGCCGGGGGAACCGGAAGCGGTAAGACTACCGTTGTGCACCAGATCATGAACGAGTTGCCGCTGACAGAGGTGGGTATCATCAGCCAGGACCACTACTACAGGGAGACGACCAACCTTAGCTATGAAGACCGTGCAAAGATTAACTTCGACCATCCTCGGGCTATTGATTTCGAACTACTTACGGAACATTTAAGACAGTTAAAAGCAGGGGAGGTTATAGAGCAGCCGGTGTATTCATTCGTAACCCATAACCGTACTGACGACACGATACTGACACATCCGCGTAAGGTAATGATCGTAGAGGGAATCCTGATCCTGTCTGATCCGAAACTGAGGGATCTTTTTGATATAAAGATCTTTGTTCATGCCGACCCGGACGAAAGGCTTATCCGCCGCCTGAAACGTGATATAGCCGAAAGGGGCCGCGATATGAATGAGGTACTTAACCGCTACCAGACGACACTAAAGCCGATGCACGAACAGTTTATTGAACCTACCAAGGCACATGCCGATATCATCATCCCGAACGATCGTTACAATACAGTTGCAATTGATGTGGTAAGAGCAGTGATTAATCAGAGGATTCTTTAAGTTTTCAGTCGCAGTCACAGTATTCAGCATTGTGGCTCCAGTGGGAGGCTTAGTCTGCGAGGATAATAGTTATGTCCTTTATGGGAAACTTAGTATCCTTGTGGTTAAATGTCAGGATATAACAAGTAAAAGTTATTTCTTTGTAATATAAAATATGAAATTTTTCAAAAAAATAACCGGCAAGTACCCTTTCCTGAAATTTCTCGGGAACCGCTACGTGCTGGTTATTCTTTTTGTAAGTGTCTGGATGATCTTTCTGGACAACTACTCTTACTTTGAAAAAAGAATCCTCGACAAAAAGATCGAGGAACTGGAGGATAATAAGCAATATTACCTGAATGAAAAGCGCAAGGACAGCGCTAGCATAAAACAGCTGAACAACCCCGACCAGACCGAAAAATATGCCAGGGAAAAGTACTATATGAAACGAGAGAATGAGGATATTTATATCATTGAGTTTGAAGAGGACACCCTGAAGGAAGAAACGACACGATCACTTTAATACTACCGCATGAGCGAAAACCTTTTTAACGAATTTGACGCCGTATCTTCCAAACAGTGGAAGCAGCAGATACAATACGAGCTGAAAGGCGCGGACTATAACGAAACCCTCGTTTGGGAAAGCCCCGAAGGGATTAAGGTAAAGCCCTTTTACCATATTGACGAGTTTAAAGAACCGATTACAGCGTCGAAGAACGCTACTGCTTTTTCCATCTGCCAGAATATTTTTGTGCACGATGTGGAGAAATCCAACGGCAGGGCGCTAAGCACGTTAAAGCGTGGTGCGGAAAGTATCCGTTTTACTGTTCCCAATGAAGATACCGATATTCAGAAATTGATTGCAGGTATTCCTTCAGGTACTGTTTTGTACTTCAATTTGGGTTTTCTCTCAATCGATTTCGTTAAGAAACTGGATGCTTTGGCAAAAGATGCTACAGCTGACTGGCACGTACAGCTTGACCCGATATGCCAGCTTACAAAAGACGGTAACTGGTTTGCCAGTCTTGATAATGACACGGAGGCGCTGAATACTATCGCGATTGCATGCACCCACATCCATTTTCTGGGTGTGGACGGAAGCACCTACCAAAATTCAGGTGCCAATATCGTGCAGCAAATTGCCTACACGCTTGCGCACGCCAATGAGTATTTCAACCGCATTGCAACAATACACAGGCCGGTAACAGTACAGTTATCAGTGGGAAGCAATTACTTTTTTGAGATTGCAAAGCTGAGGGCTTTCCGATTGTTATTTGGACTAATTGCAAAAGAATACGACCATAATCCTTACTGCTATATTATCGCGACGCCTACCAAACGTAACAAAACGCTGTACGATTACAATGTAAATATGCTGCGTACTACAACAGAGTGCATGAGTGCCATATTGGGTGGCGCCGATGCTGTAGCCAATCTCGCGTATGATGCGCTGTACCATAAAGACAATGAGTTCGGCGACCGTATAGCCCGTAACCAGCTTTTGGTGTTGAAGCATGAAAGTTATATGGATAAAGTAAGCAATGCCGCCGACGGAGCTTACTACATTGAAGAGCTAACCCAACAGCTGGCCGAAAAAGCGCTGGAACTGTTTAAGGATATTGAAGCCAACGGAGGTTTCCTCACACAGCTTAAAGAAGGTATTATACAACGCAAGATACAGGAGAGCGCTGCCAAAGAGCAGGAACTGTTTGACAGCGGTAAAGAAGTATTGCTCGGTACCAACAAATATCCGAACAATAACGACAGGATGAGCGGCGATCTGGAGTTGTATCCTTTTGTAAAAGCCAATCCGAGGAAAACACTTATTTCACCCATTATAGAAAAAAGGCTGGCCGAAAAGATGGAGCAGGAGCGGCTTGCGAATGAAACACCAAACGAATAAACCAGTATGGAAAAGATTACCCTTTTTGTTATTTTATTTTTGACTACTGTCATCGCTAATGCCCAGGCGCCAAACTGGGAGTGGGTACATGATGCGGAAATATCAGGATCCGGATCTGTTACCCCTGAAGCATCTGAAATAGATAGTAACGGCAATATTTATATTGTCGGACGCTTTGTCGGTACTGTAAATTTTGGTGCCGGTACCACTTTAGTAAATAGTACGACAGATGTAAAATCATTTATAGTAAAATATAGTCCCGGAGGTGAAGTTTTATGGGGAAAGACAGCTGCAAGCCCAATAGAAAACTCTGCCGCATCGATCACTATTGATAACGACAACAATTTGTATGTTACAGGACGTTTTACTAATGCTATAACATTTGATACTGTTACTCTTGAGAATCCCGGAGAGGACAAAATTTATATTGTTAAATTCAATGGACAGGGAAACTGTATATGGGCTAAAACAATGCAGGCTTCATTTATGCAAGTAGGCGAAATTACAGCAGACTCTAATAATAATATTTATGTAACAGGTGAATTTGGAGGGAATTCTTTACAGCTTGATAATGCGATCCTCTACAATATAGAACCCATTTCAATAGATTTGTTCTTTATTAAGCTTTCAAATAATGGAGATGTTATATGGGCAAAAAGACAGGGAGGAACAGGTAACGAATTTGGAGATGCGATTATTACAGACACTCAGGGAAATATTTACATTATGGGCGAATTTACGGCTCCCGGCTTAAGTATTGGTGGGACTATGTTGCCTTGTGAAACCAATAAAGTCTATTCATTAGTTGCAAAATATAATAGTAATGGCTCGGCAGTATGGGCTAAAAGCCAAATAAAGGACTATGGTATGAGTTCCGCGATAAAATTAGATTCTCAGGGTAATGTAATTACACTGGGAACTTTTACTGCACCTTCTGTATTAATTTCAAATACAGCACACACAACTTTAGGAGAATCCGATGTCATATTAGCCAAGTATAATAATGATGGTGTAGTAATTTGGAGTAAGCAGCTTGGCGGAACTAATGTGGACTGGTCAAGTGATTTGACAATCGATAATCAGGATAATATCTGTGTAAGTTCTGTTTCTTATTCAAATACTTTTAACGTATCTTCTGTTTCAGAAAACCTTACACATTATGGAAATGCAGTTATCACTAAACTGAATAGTAATGGTGATTTTGTATGGACTAAAATTTTCGGGTCGGGATCAGGAATTGATGTAAGGTCAATCTTATATGATGGAGAACATCTGGTAGCTTGTGGAGGATACGTTTCTAATGCTTATATTGATAATTTATCTTTTGAATCAAACAGCACTAATTTTTTCTTGGCAAGAGCAACTGCGGATACCATGGGCTTAGATGGAGTTCAAATGCAACAGATAGGTATATGGCCAAATCCCTCCAATTCTGTAATTAATGTTAACAATTTGGAACCTAATTCCTCATATGTTATTAACGACATAACAGGAAGGATAATTAAAAAGGGTAATATGACTAACTCCGAAATAGATATTTCTTCATTCACTAACGGAATGTATATTTTTAATTGTAACGGTCTAAGTTCCAAGTTCATCAAAGAATAATTCTTTATGAGAAAAAAACTCCAACATATTAAGCTCAGCCCGAACAAACAATCAGAAGTGCAAAAACCGGAACAGGATTTTGTAACTGCGGAAGGCATTGCGGTGAAATCAAATTATACTGCCGAAGATATCGAAAACCTGGAGCATATTGCTTTTGGGGCGGGTTTTGCACCCAACCTTAGGGGCCCGTATGCAACAATGTATGTGCGCCGCCCGTGGACGATCCGTCAGTATGCCGGATTCTCTACTGCCCAGGAGAGTAATGCTTTCTACCGACGCAACCTTGCCGCAGGGCAAAAAGGGCTTTCTGTGGCATTTGACCTGGCAACACACCGCGGTTACGACAGCGACCACGAACGTGTGGTAGGCGACGTAGGGAAGGCAGGGGTAGCCATAGACAGTGTGGAAGACATGAAGGTGCTTTTCGACCAGATACCGCTCAATGAGATGTCGGTTTCCATGACCATGAACGGAGCTGTATTGCCTATTATGGCGTTTTATATTGTGGCCGCGGAAGAACAGGGTGTTTTACCGGAGCTGCTTTCGGGTACGATACAAAACGATATCCTGAAAGAATTCATGGTGCGCAACACGTACATCTATCCGCCGGCCCCGTCGATGAAGATCATTGCCGATATTTTTGAATATACCAGCCGTAAGATGCCAAAGTTCAACTCAATCAGTATTTCGGGCTACCACATGCAGGAAGCCGGGGCTACTGCCGATATAGAGCTGGCCTATACATTGGCCGATGGTTTGGAATACATCCGTACCGGATTGGCCGCGGGCATGAAAATTGACGACTTTGCTCCACGGCTTTCTTTCTTTTGGGCTATTGGCATGAACCATTTTATGGAGATTGCCAAAATGCGTGCGGGCCGTATGCTGTGGGCAAAACTACTAAAGCAGTTTGAGCCTGAAGACGAAAAATCCCTTGCACTGCGCACCCATTGCCAAACGAGTGGCTGGAGCTTAACAGAGCAGGATCCGTTCAACAATGTAGCACGTACCTGTATCGAGGCAGCGGCAGCGGCATTCGGGGGGACACAGTCGCTGCACACTAACGCATTGGATGAAGCCATTGCGCTGCCAACCGATTTCTCAGCACGTATAGCCCGTAACACGCAGATATTCCTTCAGGAAGAAACGAAGATAACAAAAACGGTCGACCCATGGGCAGGCAGCTATTACGTTGAAAGCCTTACCGGTGAAATTGCCAAAAAAGCATGGGCCCTTATTGAAGAAGTGGAAGAGCTTGGCGGTATGACTAAGGCAATTGAAGCCGGTATACCAAAATTGCGTATTGAAGAAGCCGCCGCACGTAAGCAGGCACGTATCGACAGCGGGCAGGACATTATTGTAGGGGTAAATAAATACAGGCTTGAAAAAGAAGACCCACTACATATCCTTGAAGTGGATAACCAAACGGTTCGGCGCCAGCAAATCGACCGCCTGGATCAGATAAAGGCTTCGCGTGATAGCGAAAAAGTAAAAGAATGCCTTGATAAACTTACTGCTTCGGCAAAGTCGGGAGAAGGCAATTTACTCGAACTGGCCGTTGAGGCCGCACGCCACCGGGCTACCCTGGGTGAGATAAGCGATGCGCTGGAAACAGTATTCGGAAGGTACAAAGCACAGATCAAATCATTTAGTGGTGTGTATAGCAAAGAGATAAAAAACGACAAAAGCTTTGAAAAAGCAAAACAGCTTGCCGATCAGTTCGCAAAGCTGGAAGGCCGCAGGCCACGGATCATGATTGCCAAAATGGGGCAGGACGGGCATGACCGCGGCGCAAAAGTAGTAGCTACCGGGTATGCCGATGTTGGCTTTGACGTGGATATCGGCCCGCTATTCCAGACCCCGGCTGAAGCTGCTAAACAAGCCGTGGAAAATGACGTGCACATATTGGGCGTATCGTCGTTGGCCGCAGGGCATAAAACCCTTGTGCCTCAGGTGATCGAAGAACTGAAAAATTACGGGCGTGAAGATATTATGGTTATTGTTGGCGGGGTGATACCGGCACAGGACTACCAATATTTGTTTGACGCCGGAGCGGTGGCGGTATTTGGGCCGGGCACAAAAATAAGTGAGGCCGCCATCAGCATTTTGGAAGTATTAATAAAGGGATTAGAATAGAAAAAGGCTGCATTGCAGCCTTTTTCTATTCTGTCTATTCTGTCATGTCAGAACGTTTCAGTATGGACTCCAATTCGTCGTTGTAGAATTCTTGAAGGTAAGCGTCATTGGCATAATTCCCATTCAGGTCCTGGTAGGAAGGCGTACTCACCAGCTCCGGTCCCGATTGATTAAGCACCCCAATGTATATGTCTCTGTCGAAAGAGTAGGTGTATGTAAAAAGGATCTCTTCGATCATTTCGATAAATTCACCGCGGGCATTTTCGCCCACTTTATACAGGTCGTCTACCTGTAGGAGTACAAGAAGTTTACCCTCCCTGAAACGGCTAAAATAGCGAAAGTTAGATTTTTCAAGCTTATCCGTCACATTTCTGTCAAGATAGGTTTTGATGCGGAAAGAGACCGAATCGGTTTCCATCGAAGGATTTACGATCAGCATACTCACGTCTTTATTATACTGGGTAGAAGCCAGGGCAGGGTCGGGAGCAGCATTATTGATCCTGTCAATAAAACGTACTGAATTAAAAGTGCATATCCCAAAGAGGAGAAATATAGGAATAATCAGTCCGCTGACATGCCATAGCGGCCAGCTTTTTTTGTATATGAACTGCCGTTGCCCGATTATGCCATGCATAGGGCCGGTGATATCGTATGTGTTTACAGGCTGGGCACAGCCGGAGCATTTTATCAGAGTTTCTTTTCCTAATGGCAGAAATGGGATTCCGAGGATATGGAAATATTTTGCTCTTGTGGCTGCGAAAAGTGTATTAATGCCTCCACATTTAGGACAGGGAATGGCATCCAGTGAAAAACTGTCGAGCAGGGTGTACTTGGTTCCGGCAAAAAAGCTCATTTTGATTGTTTACTGATGGCATCAAATATATTATAATTTTCATGGAACTAAATCCTTAAAACACATTTTCTAAAAGTTTGAACGCCGTCGAAGCATCTGTCCCAATCGTACAATTTCATCACAGCATTACGACCGAATTTTGTCAGGATCAATTATCGTGTCATGAAAAGTTATCTAAGTATAATAGTAGTATTGTTCTGTACTGTTGCGTTTGGGCAAGACAAAGAGGCCTATCTAAAAAAAAATAAGTGGGATATAACAAAACCTTTCAGGCTAAAGCTTAGCAAAACCGGACTTGTCGGCTTTGGGGCGTACCATGGAAGCGCGAAAACGGAAGAAGCCGAAATAGCGCTGATAAAATCCCTGATTGAAAATAATGGCCTTCGCTATTATGTTGCGGAGACCGATATGGGGATAGCACATTTTTTAAACGAATATCTTCTGTCGGGGGACGAAATGCTGCTGAAAGACCTCATTATTCATTACGGTACACGGGTGCCGCAGGAACGCACCGTTGAAGTTTTTGAAAAGTGGAAGGAACTTAAAGCGATCAATGACAAACTGCCGAAAAACAGGAAGCTCACAGTCCTGGGGCCGGATCCGGTGGTGACCTATAAGTACAATTACAAGTTGCTGCTGTCCCTCATCAAGGATACAAAGGACTGGTATCACGCCAAACAACTACAGCATACTGTAGCAGCTGATACAACTGACTTTTCACCCTATTATGACAGCTTCAGTAAAAGGGAGCTTATTGCTTTTATTGATGATTTTGAGTCTGATAAATCAAAGTATTCCCGGAAGATAATTGACACGGTGAAATTCGAAGCTGTTATATCGCTGCTTAAAACCAGTTTTGGTAAGTACCATAGGGAAGAAGAGATTTACAGGAACTACGCCAGGTTATATGCCATGTACAATCTTAAAGATGCGCTGGTGTATGCCCGATATGGTTTTTTTCATATAATGAAAGCAAAAGAAGGTAAAGCCATTCCATTTTTTAAGCGGCTTTTAGATAATAAGCTTTACAATAATGAAAGTCTGGTAAGCATTATGGGATACTTTAATGAATCTGAAGTGATTTGGGATGATAAATACATTGATGGAGAATATTCCCACTCTACTACCAGCATCGAAGGTTCGGGAGATAGTGCGGGGGAGTATTTCAGGGGAATTGACGCGCTGAAGAAACAAAAAGTATCCGGACTCACGCTTTATAAACTGGATGCAAAGAAAAGCCCTTACAACCTTTTCGGTTGTACAGACCTAATTGAGATTGTAACTCCCGAAAAATCTACTATTGATTACACGGGACAAACTACAATGTCGTTTATTAATTATGCGCTCCTGATAAGCAATTCTACAGCCTCAAGGTCTATTTACACCCTACCGTAGTGTTCTAACTTCAGACAAAATGTAATATCTTTATGATCATCAAAATCATTAGGTATGGACATAAAAAAAGTTTTTGAGAACAACCAGGTCTGGGTTGAAAAACAGCTCAACAACGATGCCGGCTATTTCGAAAAGCTGGCCAAAGGGCAGTCGCCGGGAATATTATACATAGGCTGTTCAGACAGCCGCGTTACTGCGGAAGAGCTTATGGGCATACAGCCGGGTGAGGCCTTTGTACACCGGAACATTGCCAATATGGTACCCAATACCGATCTTAATATCATGTCGGTTATCAATTATGCTGTAAGTGTATTAAAGGTACAGCATGTGGTAGTCTGCGGGCATTATGGTTGCGGTGGCGTACTGGCGGCTATGCAAAATGCCGATTTGGGGATACTCAACCCGTGGCTGCGCAATATACGTGACGTATACCGACTGCACAGAAAAGAACTGGATGCAATACAAGACGATACACACCGTTATGAGCGCCTGGTAGAATTGAACGTGCAGGAGCAATGCATCAACGTTATCAAGACTGCTGAGGTGCAGCAGGCGATATCGGAGCGCGGGCTTACGGTACATGGATGGATATTCGACATAGGCACCGGCAAGCTTGTAGATCTGGCGATCGACTTTAAGCAGATCATGAAAAATATCGTGGAGATCTACCGTATCGAACCTGGAAATTAAGAAGCGAATCGCTTTGCCCGCTGGTCTTAGGTTTAGCCCAAAGTAAAAAAAGGGGCTGTCTCAAAAGTGCTGATTAAAGAATCGTGTCATTCTGACGAAGGAAGAATCTCTTAATAGACAAACATTTGAGATTCTTCACTGCATTTCATTTCGTTCAGAATAATACTTTTGAAACAGCCCCATTTCTTATTTCTTATACGGAGGGAGCAACCTGCTGCATACTTCCCCGAAGCCGATCCGTACTTCATCGTTCTGGCAATACCCACGCATAATAACGCAGTCGCCGTCATTGATGAATTTACGTTCCGATCCGTCTTTAAGTGTCAAAGGATTCTTACCGCCCCATGTAAGTTCCAGCATCGAGCCGAAACTATCCGGCGTAGGGCCTGAAATGGTACCACTTCCCATAAGGTCACCACTGTTTACGCGGCAGCCGTTTACGGTGTGATGTGCCAGTTGCTGTGCCATGCTCCAGTACATATATTTAAAGTTGGAGTTGCTTATCACGGTCTCTTCGCCCCCTTCCGGCTCTATGGCTACCTGAAGCTTAATGTCGAAAGCGTGGGGGCCGGTTTGCTGAAGGTATTCCAAAGGCTGAGGGTCGTTTTGTACGGGGCCTTCCGTACGGAAGGGTTCAAGGGCATCCAGCGTTACGATCCATGGCGACATGGACGACGCGAAGTTCTTGGCAAGGAACGGTCCAAGCGGCACATATTCCCATTTTTGTATGTCGCGGGCGCTCCAGTCGTTAAACAGCACCATACCGAAGATATGCTCTTCCGCCTCCTCAACAGGGATCGATTCGCCCATCACATTGGCATCGGTAGTGATGAAAGCCATCTCCAGTTCAAAGTCAACCAGCCTGGAAGGGCCAAAAACAGGTTTCTCTGCACCCGGAGGCAATGTCTGCCCCATAGGGCGGTGTACCGGAATACCTGATGGTATTATTGTAGACGACCTTCCGTGATAGCCTACAGGCAGGTGGAGCCAGTTGGGGAGCAAGGCATTTTCCGGGTCGCGGAACATTATACCCACATTGGTAGCGTGCTCGCGGCTGGAATAAAAATCGGTATAATCGCCGATAAGTACCGGAAGCTGCATTTCTACATCTTCGATACTGAAGATTACAACCGATTTGTGCTCTTCATTATCTCGCAGGGTTGTGTTCTTTTCGTCAAACAGCTCAGAAATGCGGTTACGCACCAGCCTCCAGGTTTTCTTTCCGTCCGAAATAAAATCGTTCAGGGTATCCTGCATAAACATATCGTCGGTAAGTTCTATGCCCTCAAAATAGTTGAGCTGCTGCAGGGCGCCAAGGTCTATGGCAAAGTCACCGATCCGTGTACCGATGGTTACAACGTCATCTTTGGTCAGGAAAACACCAAAAGGGATATTTTGAATAGGGAAATCACTGTCTTTCGGCACGTTGAGCCAGGATTTTCTGGAAGGATCATTTGCTGTAAGTGGCATATTTTGTGTACGTTTTTTTTGTTTTATTGAATTATCAAATATAGTTTCCTATCTCGTTTTACCAAACGTTTTTTGTACTTTTGACAGCAAATTAACGAAAAATTATAAAATGCAACGCGACGAACAAATTTTCGACCTTATCCTTGAAGAACAGGACAGGCAGATACACGGACTTGAACTAATTGCATCGGAAAATTTTGTGAGCGACCAGGTGATGGAAGCCGCAGGTTCCGTGCTTACCAATAAATATGCCGAAGGCTACCCCGGCAAGCGCTACTATGGTGGTTGTGAGGTTGTAGACGTTATCGAGCAGATCGCTATCGACAGGGCCAAGGCACTTTTCGGGGCGGAATATGTAAACGTACAGCCGCATTCCGGTTCACAGGCCAATTCGTCAGTATACCATGCCGTTCTTAAGCCGGGCGATAAGATATTAGGTTTCGACCTTTCGCATGGCGGACACCTTACGCACGGTTCGCCGGTTAATTTTTCGGGAAGGCTTTACAATCCTGTATTCTACGGTGTAGAAAAAGAGACAGGCCTTCTTAATTATGACAAGATACAGGAAATAGCAACGCAGGAAAAGCCCCAGCTTATCATCGCGGGCGCTTCGGCCTATTCGCGCGATATGGACTTTAAACGCTTCCGCGAGATTGCCGACAGTGTAGGGGCATTGCTTATGGCTGATATTTCGCACCCGGCAGGCCTTATTGCCAAGGGGCTTATGAACGATCCTATACCACATTGCCATATTGTTACTACCACAACCCACAAAACCCTTCGCGGGCCACGTGGCGGCATGATCATGATGGGCAAAGACTTTGAAAATCCGTTTGGTATAAAAACGCCTAAAGGCGAAATCAGGATGATGTCTTCATTGCTCGATGGGGCCGTATTCCCGGGCAACCAGGGAGGGCCGCTGGAGCATATTATAGCTGCTAAAGCTGTAGCTTTTGGTGAAGCGCTTTCAGATGAGTTTTTCCGTTATACCATGCAGGTGCAAAAAAATGCCAAAGCCATGGCAGAAGCATTTGTAAAGCGAGGATACGATATTATTTCGGGAGGCACAGACAACCACATGATGCTTATCGACCTGAGGAATAAGAATATTTCGGGCAAAGAAGCTGAGAATGCGTTGGTAAAGGCCGAAATAACCGTAAACAAAAATATGGTTCCGTTTGATGACAAGTCGCCATTCGTAACTTCGGGTATCCGCGTAGGTACGGCGGCTATTACTACCCGTGGGCTTGTAGAAGGAGATATGGAGACTATTGTAGATATGATAGACCGTGTAATCCTCGACCATACCAATGAGGCACTTCTTGAGGAAATCGCTGATGAGGTAAACGATATGATGAGCGAAAGGCCAATATTCGTTTTCTAAAGAAAATTATACTTTACCAAAGCCCTTTGAGCCCCTGGCTCAAAGGGCTTTTTTTATTGATTGGTGAAAAAATTACATTTTAAATAATAATGTATTGTTTTAAATAAAATATAATTACTTAGGTGAATAAAATGTTAATCGAATTTTAATTTTGTTGCTAAAAAGCTGTAAAATAGATAATTTAGGTCTAAATCACCGTGTGCTATGGAAACTTATTTTGTTGTTCTGCAGCTGCCAGGCAGTGGGGAACTAAGATTTACAGAAGGGTACAGTCCCGAAAATTTTTGGAAGTATGCAGCCGCCAATATCAGTAAAGGCAGGACAGATATTGTATCTATTCGTTCCGACACCGGAATATCGGAAGATGTGCGCGATCATAACAGCAAGCGCACCGATAAATTTGAAACCTACCTTCTGTTTTACCTTATGCTGAGTAACGATGAGGCAAAGGATAAAAAAGCAATCACCCGGAAAATATGCGATTTGCTGCAGGTAGCCAATTATGAAATGGTTGTTGAAGCGAATGATAATTTTCAGTTGGTGGCGCGCGATTACCTCGAATTGACTGACAGGGATATTACGGGGCACTATTTTGGAGGAACGCATCTTTCGGCATAGCTACAAAACAACTACAAACGTTTGTAAAAAGAAAAAGACCCGTGGGTGGAAGCCCCTGGGTCTTTAATATTGCTATCTCATAACATAGTTAGCAATAAGGGGCAAATATAATTCAAGAATTTTGTACATCCTAATAAATGTAAATATTTATTCCACATAAATTGGTACTCATCATAAATATGAAAGCAAATAAATTGTTGATTTATACGTAATCTTATAACATTAAGGTGTTAAAAAGCAGTTAAATGCTACAGAAAAGCCTATCTTTGTACGATTAGTAACCAGATTTACTTAAAGCTTCTTTTTATCAATCTACTTCTTATAGCAAGGAAGGCATTTTTTTAAGAACTATCTTTTCGCAAGTCACAAATTTGTGAACTTATGCAATTTCCTAAAAAAATTTACCTGTCCGACGATGATCTTGATGATGTTGAATTCTTCCAGCTGGCTGTTGCTGATGTCTGCGGAAAATGTAGCTTAATAGTTTCAAATAACGGAGAAGAACTCTTGTCACAGCTTGGCAATTGTGGCGATAATATGCCGGATATAATTTTTCTTGACGTAAATATGCCTAAGGTAAATGGGCTGGAGGCGCTCAAAAGAATTAAAGATATTCAGCAATTCCATTCGGTACCCGTTATAGTCTATTCTACAACTTCAAATGATGTTTTTGTTAATGATGCCCATAAACTAGGCGCGAACTTCTATTTTGTAAAGCCTTCCGATCTTTCACTGCTAAGGAGTAAGATTCAATTGCTGCTTAATTTTGATTGGACATCTCTTACATTTCCGACCGACTTTTCACAATTCGTATTAAAAGCGGGTTAGCCTACCACTACAATCTCATATTTTTCCAATAATCCTTTAAGGCCGTCCTGTGAAAAACGGGCACGGCGCAGCTTGTTGCGCTCAGGGTCTATAGAAAAATTATAGCTGGTTGTAAAATCAGCCTTATTGGCAACGGAATCGTGGAATACACTTTTATGCAGGTTGCAGTTATCAAAAAGCACCTCTGTAAGGTCAGTACCCATAAAATCGGCGGCGATAATACTGCAGTTGGTAAAAATCGTACCTTTTACTTTCAGGGTGTAAAACTTGGTATAATCCAGCTTGCAATTTTTAAATTCTACCGAAAAGAACAAAGGATCTACCATAGAGAAGTTAACCCCGGTAAAGTCGCACCCGTCAAAAAACACGGTGCGCAGCCCTGCGTAATTGACTTTCGCTTCTTTAAAATTACAGCCGGTAAAATTACAGTCGATAAAAGCGGAACCGGTATAGTTGCATTGCGAAAAATCGCAATCGGTAAAGTAACACCGTTCAAAATCCTTATACATTATGTCTTCATTTGTAAAATGCTTTCCGTAGAATTTTTGATCGATGATATAATTGGCTGACATGAATTTCGATTTGGAGCGGCAATTTAGGCAATTCATCAGACAGGGGCAATGTTTAATTTTTTTGATCCGGTCGCTTGTTTATCCGGTAAAAAATTTAACTTTGTAATGAAAAGTACTTTTATTATGGAAAAGCAACAGGACTATATCCGCGACCTATCGGAAATCCGCTCTATGATGGAGCGCTCCACAAAATTCCTCTCCTTGTCGGGTTGGGCAGGTATTATGGCCGGTGTTTACGCGCTCATTGGGGCTTACCTCGCACATTATGTTTTTGGCTTTACAAGTCCGGGGCTTAATAATGGTAGTGGCACTTATAGCCATTATGCCGGTAATCTTGATGAAATATTGCTCTTAGGATTTGCGGTACTCGTGCTTGCCATAGGCACCGCCGCGGTATTATCCGGCAGGAAAGCAAAAAAACGTAATGAAAAATTGTGGAACGCCACTTCAAGGAGGCTGATGTTCAACATGAGTGTGCCGCTCATTGCTGGCGGACTGTTTGTACTTATCCTTATTTCGAAAGGGCTGATAGGCTTTATAGCGCCTGTTACGCTTATTTTTTACGGTTTTTCGCTGTATATTGCAGGCAGGTATACGTACGAGGATGTGAAAATTTTAGGACTCATACAGATCGCCTTGGGCCTTGCCGGAGCATGGTTCTTAGGGCTTGGCCTGCTTTTCTGGGCGCTTGGCTTTGGTGTAGGGCATATTATTTACGGCATTTACGTACATTATAAATACGAAAGGTGAAAGCACAGGTAAACAGTTTACATAAGGCATTTGAGAGCCGCATAAGGCTTGGTATCATGTCGGCGCTGGCCGTTAATGATACCCTGGATTTTAATGCGCTTAAAGAGTACCTTGATGTGACGGACGGAAACCTTGCCAGCCATTTGAAAGCTTTGGAGAAAGAAGAATTCATAGGTGTAGAGAAATCATTTGTTGGCAGGAAACCCAACACGAAGTATTTTATGACCAAAGAGGGAAGGGACGCCTTTTTGGAGCACCTGAGCATACTTGAAAAACTGGTGAAATCACACAAATAAAATTTTTTATATCAAAACTTTGTATTTCAAAGTTCTTTTAAATTTAATTATTATGGAGTATTTTGTGAATGAAGATTCGATTGTACGGAAAATATGGGGCAGGGGAGATACCATTCTCTTCATCTTTGCAGGTGCCTCAGCCGAATTTGCACTGAACAAAGCTGTTGACTGGCTATACTTTACAGGCAAGCTCCCGTCAGACCCGTTGGGCAGGCTGTTTTCTACGGTATCGTATGCAAGGTCGATCGTCTTTGCCAAAAAGGACGAGGCAGAAAAATCGATCGATATCATTACTGCCATCCATGGAAGCGTTGAGGCAAAGCGGGGCATGAAAATTCCCGACTGGGCTTACAGGGATGTATTGTTCATGCTGATCTATTATTCTATCAGGTCGTTTGAAGTTTTGGAACGAAAACTGACAGTGAAGGAGAAAGAGGAAGTCTTTAATGTGTTCAATCGTGTTGGTATCCGGATGGGGCTTTCCGGCCTTCCCGAAACGTACGAGGATTGGATACCCATGCGTGCCGGACACCTGAAGGAGGACATGAAACACGGCGCTCTTACCGATGATCTTTTCGGTAAATACAGGCAGCATTTGGGCTATACACGATACATACTGCTGCTTCTGGTACAGGCATTAGTATGCCCGGTCAGAGTAAGGACAATGCTTCGCCTGAGAGGCGGAAGCCTGCTTAAGCCGGTAATTGTGTTTTATAAATTGGGCAGGATCGTAAAATTTGACCGTTTCCTGAAAAACCTTATGCTTCCATCACAATACAAAAAGGAAATAATGGCGCTGGATGTTGCAATTTTACCATGAACAAGACTGCAACTTTTTACAACAGGTTTTCGCTGCTCTATCCGGTAGTGGATTCATTTTTGGCAAGATACAGGAAAAAGCTTATCTCGAAAGTGAATGAGCAGCCTACTGGCAGATTGCTGGAAATTGGTGTGGGTACCGGGGCACATTTGCAGCTTTATAAAGAGCATATAATTACAGGTATTGATATTTCGCCCGGTATGCTTAAGAAAGCAAAGCAGCCCGGTGATGGCAGGCTACAGCTGTTAGAGATGAATGGTGAAAACCTTGAATTTGCCGAGGGTTCTTTCGATTACGTGGTAGTATCTTATGTGCTGGCGGTATCGGGCAACCCCGATAAAATGCTCAGCGAGGCGTACAGGGTGATGAAGACAGGAGGGAAGCTTTATGTCCTGAATCATTTTACACCTGGTAATGTCGTGCAGTATGTGGATAAATGCTTTGTCCCTTTTGCGAGACTGCTTCACTTCAGGCCTGTTTTTCGCCAAGAGGATATTGAAGGGTTTAAAATGTTTCAGCTTACTGAAGAAATACCAATCGGCATTGCATCTTACTTTAAACTTTTAATCTATACAAAACCTTGAAAAAATATGCCCTGCCTATAGTTTTGTCACTTTTGGTGTGCCTGTTTATCTATGTTTTTTACCGTACAGAAAAAACACTGGTAAATAAAATCGTTATGGCCCTCGTATCTCCCGACACCTATTACCGGCTGAAATACTTTGTCACTTCGGCATTGCCCCTAAACGATTGGCTGGTTTTTTCATTGCCCGGAGGGTTATGGGTTTTCTGCATCACTATTACTTCCGGGGTGTTTTATGTAAAAGTGGGGGAAAGAAGGCTCAGTTTAAGCTTTTTGCCCATCCTTCTTGCCGTTTTTATGGAACTATCCCAGTTGTTTGGTATTACAAACGGACGCTTCGACTGGATGGATATTGTTTTTTCCGGGATGTTTTGGGTACTGGCATTGATCCGGATACGGAATGAGCCTAAGATGCGGCTACTTTGGCCTTTCAATTTTGAATCGGCCATTTGTGCTACGACGTACTCAATTGTCTACCTGGCACATGTATGCTATTAGGCTGTACTATTGGGGAATTGTGGTACAATTTGTGGAAATTCCACAGCATTTTTAATAGTTAAAGTAATGTAAAATCGCTGATATATAGTTGTTTATGTTCGTGGCATAATGCTTGGCTTTATGACGTAGCCCTTACTATGTGCGATACGTTCGGGGCTTAAGTTTAAGCATAAAAACCTAAGAGTATGAAAAGCCAGACCTTTACAACACAACCAATCTATCCTTCGGGAAATAACATAAACATAAACGAATACACCTTTACCGGAAGTTTTACCCAAACAGCCAGGGCAGCTGAGACTAAAAAGAAAAAAGCAGACCGGCCACTATTGGGTATTGCTGTGCTTGTGGGTACTTTCCTGTTGCTGATTGGGGCCGGATACACAGTATACCAGCTTCAGGATGAGTTTGAACAATTCAACATGGAGCGCCTCAATACATGGTGGGGTCTTAGCCTGATCGTTATAATGAGTGCACTGCTGCTCTTCAGGCTGGGATTCTTTTTATATAGTATTTACCTGTATATACGCTACAAGCCCGTAACATCAGTATCAGACGAACTTCTGCCAACCTGTACAGTTATTGTGCCGGCCTATAATGAAGGAAAACAGGTGTGGGATACGCTAAAAAGCCTTGCCGAAAGCGATTTTCCCGCACATAAATTGCAGCTTATTGCAGTAGATGATGGTAGTGTTGATGATACATGGTACTGGATGCAGCAGGCAAAAAAGAGCCTTGGCGACAGGGTTGAGATTTTTCAGCAGCCTAAAAACATGGGTAAAAGGCATGCGCTGTACCATGGCTTCAATATAGGGACCGGCGAGATCTTTGTGACGGTTGACAGCGACTCTATCGTGAAGCCGGATACGCTAAGGAACCTTGTAAGCCCATTTGTGGTAAATGATAAATGTGGTGCCGTTGCCGGTAATGTAAAGGTGCTTAACAATAAAGGCATCCTTCCAAAAATGCTCAACGTGAGTTTTGTACTTAGCTTTGAGTTTGTAAGGTCGGTAGAAAGTATGCTGAAAACGGTGATGTGTACTCCCGGAGCACTTTCCGCATATCGAAGCGAGGCTGTATTTGCCTGCCTTCCGGATTGGATTAACCAGACATTTATGGGGCAGCCGTCAGACATTGGTGAAGACCGTGCCATGACCAACATGATACTGAAGCAGGGATATGAGGTACGTTTTCAAAGCAACGCACACGTACTGACCAATGTGCCTGAAAAATACACAGGGCTTTACAAAATGTTTATCAGGTGGGACAGGAGCAATGTTCGTGAAAGCCTGATGATGGCAAAATTTGTGTTCAGTAATTTCCGTAAAGGTTCCAAATCCGGTGCCAGGCTGTTGTTCCTAAATCAGTCTATAAGGCTTGTAATGGCTTACCCGCTCATCCTTATCATGCTGCTTTTTGTTGCCACACATCCTATACTGTTTCTAAGCTCTACGCTTTTCAGTATCCTTATATTCTCAAGCTTCTCGGTGTTTTTTTACGCTAAAAAGTATAAAGTATCCGAATCATTCTGGGCTTATTCCTACAGCCTGCTGTATACATTTGGCCTGTTCTGGATCACGCCTTATGCCATTGCGACTGTAAGCAGGAGAGGATGGCTGACACGTGGCCCCGGCATTAAATAGCACCCTGCCCTATATAAACAAACAAGCCCTGAATTTTATTCGGGGCTTGTTCGTTTATGTAATTTAAAACGGTAATTATTAGTATTTGTATATTACTATTGAATTTTAAAAAATCTCAATCAAACCGGGAGCAGACGAAAAAACCGTGCTGTAAGCGCGGTTTTTTGTTCCATACGGATTTGTACTAGTGAATGCGGAAAACGAATTTTAAATACATCCGCTCGAATTTTCATTACCGTATTGTGCAGGTTTATGTTTTCATATCTTAGCGGTCAGTAAATAGAAACCATGGCAACGCTGTACACGATCACGATCAAAAGTATTGAGGATACAAAGGTAATAGCCGAAGTAAGGGTAGATCATCCTGATGCAGGAAGCGATATTGGCTCCAAAGACTTTGCGTTGCAGATACTGCTGGAAACAGGGCATCCTGAAAGGCCGTATTTTAAAAAATTGCCGATTCCTGAAGGGGAATGGGTAAGGCTGGTTGCGGAACATCCGCGGAAGGAGGAATATGACCTGATGCACCTGTACAACGATGGCAGACGATTAGACATTTCTGCTGAAGAAGGCAGAAAGAGAGAAAACCCCGACTATTGGCGCAAGCATAATGATGAGCTTTCGGAGCAATACGGCATGAAAATTTCCGGCAGTGGAATGTACAATGGCCAATATTATGTCCGTTTTGAAAATGAGCCACTGAAAGTAATTGAAGCCGCGAACAAAGTAATTATATCAAAACCGGTAAAGAGAAAGCTTGACAAGCATCTGTATGCACTGGAATTTGAAGTTGCCGATGCAGAATATCTCTACCATTTGAGGGAAAAGATGCGCTATGAATCTGCCGCATACAACCTCTTATCCTGCCATAAGTACGAAGTTAGAGTCCGGGAAGGAGAAACCATATTGCTGACCTATAAAGATGATAAAAGTGATAAGTTCTGGCAGGTGGTGCAGGATGGCAACATTCTAAACATTTCTTACGGAAAAACCGGAACTACAGGGCAGAAGAATGTAAAAACGTTCGATTCTGCGCAAAAAGCTGAAAGAGAACGTGACAAACTGATAAGCGAAAAGCTAGGTAAAGGATATACATACGCCAACTAATACTACAAATTACAAATATGCTACGAGCCATTGTTATAGACGACATTGAAAAAATAAGAAGTAAAAATATTGCCACGATAAAGCAGTACTGTCCGGGTGTGGCCGTAATTGCAGAGGCTGAAAATGTGAAATCGGGCATAGAGGCCATTAGGCGCTACGTTCCGGACCTGGTTTTCCTGGATGTGGAAATGCCTGATGGTACGGGTTTCGATATGCTTAGGGAGCTGAGCCCTATTAATTTTAAGGTGATATTCATTACCGGCTACCAGGAGTTTGCCATAACGGCATTCCGCTTTAGTGCCATTGACTACCTTTTGAAGCCGCTTGAGCCGGCCGATCTTATAGAAGCCGTGAAAAAGGCAGAGGAAAGCGTGAACAAGGAAGTACTCGACCTGAAACTGAGTACCCTGTTTTCTAATATGGAGCGTCCCAACAATTTGCAGAAACTGATCCTGAAGACTGCCGAAAAGGTGTATTCCGTAAATGTGCAGGATATTGTGCACTGCGAGTCGGAGAAGAATTATACCACGTTCTACTTTGTAAACGCGCCACAGCTTGTGGTATCCAATACACTCAAAGATTACGAAACCATGCTTACGCCCCAGGGATTTTTCCGTTCGCACCAGTCCCACCTTATCAATATGCTGTATTTTGACCACTTTATCAAAGCGGATGGCGGGGCAACGATAGTAATGAAAGATAAATCGAAAATACCACTGGCGGTGCGCAAGAAGGAAGAATTCTTAACCATATTGGAAAGCTACAGTAAGTGGTAGTCCCGAATAACAGCATAAAGTGAAGAGGAGCCTTCTGATAAAATATTTTTATATCCTGTCCTGCATCCTTTGGGGTGGGGGCGGACTTCTTTATGCGCAGAATTATAAACGGATCGATTCCCTTCAGCATATTGCAGATACGAGCAGCAGGGCAGGACGAAATTATAAAGCCGCTGTGGCGCAGAATGATGTGGACACGGAGTTTATGAATGCCGAAAAAGAGCTTCGCGCCAATGCGGCCTACCGCAATGCTCAGGCATATATAAGGTCACGGCAGTACGATGATGCTTTTTATTACATTACGAATTCCTTTCAAATGCAGTGTAGCCTGAAAGACTCTGTCGGCATTGCATACTGCTACAGTGTCATGGCACAGATATACCTGTTTAAAAAAGATTATGACAAGGCCGCACGCTACAACCGGCAGGCAATGGGTATATTCAAACGAAATCCGCACAAAAAGGGAAATGCCGTTACTGCAAAGGTAATATATGCCGACTTTTTAATCAGCCAAAAGAAATATGACGCGGCAATGAAGCTGCTTTCCGTCGCGCTTGGCGATACTCCCGCTACCGGCTTCTATAACTCAAAGGCATACATAAAGGACCGGATGGGAGTATGCCACTTTATGACGGGTAATAGCAGGAAAGCAGAATTCTATTACCGGCAGGCGCTGGCAGATGAGAAGGCAAACCCTTATGTGGATATTCGTATGGGTATCCTGCTGCATCTTGGAGAGCTATACCTTTCCCGAAAAGATATCACCCAGGGCCGGCTTTTTTTAGAAAAGTGTATCAGTCTGAAGCTGATAACAGAACCCAACGAGGATTATATACGGGCCAATCAGCAGCTCGCCCGGCTTTATGAAGGCTTAGGCAACTATGAACAGGCCTATAATTACGGAATGGAAGCCGTAATGGCAAAGCGGGAGCTGATGGATGAGGCTATGCTTACCAACGCCGAAGCACAATCGGTAAAATTCGATGCCGAACAGCTATCATTGCAAAACAGCCTTCTTCAGGCTACTGCCGAGACACAAAAGATAGAGGCACAACAGGCCGATTCGCGAAAGAACGTTTTTCTTTTTGGTTTTATCTTCGCTATTATAGTGCTTGCAACCGTGCTTGTATTCCTGTACTTTTACTTCAGGCAAAAGCGTGCCATTGCCACCAACAGGAATAACGAACTAAAGCAAAAACTACTGCTTACACAAATGAACCCACATTTTATCTTCAATTCGGTTGACAGCATACAAAGCCTTATTTATGAAGATAAGAATGAGGAAGCGGTAGACTATCTCTCGAAATTCTCGCAACTTACGCTGCAAATACTCGAAAACTCATCATTGCAATACATAAGCCTGAAAGAGGAGATCAGTATGACCGCCAATTATCTGGTGATACAGCAGTTACTCTATAACAATTTCGATTTCGAAATTACAGCAGATGACAATATCGACACTGAAACAATACATATCCCCCCGATGCTCACGCAGCCTTTTATAGAAAATGCTGTAAAACACGGCCTTGCGGGAAAAAAAGAAGGAGGCATGATACGCGTTCGCTTCTACAAGACACGGCAGAGGCTTTACTTTGAAGTGTCTGACAACGGAAAGGGTATCAGTACGGAAGCAAGGCAGGGACACCGGTCTATGGCAACAAAGATCACTTCGGAAAGGCTTAATGCGTCGCATGGCCCTATTGAGGTGGCCTCCATTATAGAAGATGGCACAATAAAAGGCGCGGTAAGCCGTTTCGCCATTCCGTATAAAATAAAAAGCAGGCACGCATGAAACGATTTGCTGCTGTTTGCTTTATGATAGGCTTCCTGTTGTTTTTGCCACAGGAGGTTTGGGCGCAGCGCAGCAGGAAAATTTCCCCCGAGAAAAAGGCAGATTCGCTAAACCGGCTGGGCCTGAGCTTTAACGGCAAAGGCAATCAGCAAAAAGCCGAGCTTTACTACAAACAAGCCATCAACATCTCAAGAAAGTACAAGCTGAAAAAGGAACTTGGTTATAGCCTGTACAATCTATCCTCACTGTATACCGAAACGGCCAATTACGAAATTGCCATTGCGCTTGGAGAAGAATGCGTTGAGATTCTCCAGGCATTTGACGATAAGGAAACGGTTGCCAGGTGCCTTCTGAATCTCGAAAAATGCTACAGGAGGCACGGTATTATGATAAGGGCAATGAAGTATGCCGACAGTGCCGTAAAAACATTGAGGACATTTAAGCATGATAAGCTGCTGGAGCTGGCGCTGTGGAGGCAGGGCGAAATCTACGTACAATGGAATACCGCGCTGGCGATACCAATGTTTAAGGAGGCGCTGGCGCTGGCAAAAAAAATTCCGGAATACAAAAGTATCGATAATATATTGGCCTCACTGGGTCATTGTTATACCAACCCTTATGCGGGAACGGTAAACCTGCAGTTGGCTGAAAGTTATTTTAAGCAATCCCTGGAGGCTGCCCTGGCTTATGACCCCGGAGACGTAAACAACTGCCGTATCTATTACGGCAAAATTTGCACTTCCAACGGCAACTATAAAGAAGCGGAATACCAGTTGAAACTGGTATACGATCAGGCTGTTGCTGCCAACAAGAGCGATGAGCAATCAATTGTAGCGTTTTGCCTGAGCGAGGTGTATTTTGAAATAAAGGATTTTCAAAAAGCCTACACTTACCTGAAGGAGCATCAGGCACTCGAAGAGCATTACGACGCCGAGAAGAAGAAAGGTACGGCAGATAAAATGGCCTTTAATTTTAAGACCGAAAGAATTGAGACACAAAACAAACTCCTAAAGCAGGAACGAGAACTTCAACGCGTAAAGCTGGAACAGGAGAGTTTCCGCAAAAGCGTGAAAATATGGGTTTCGATAACAGTAACAATATTCCTGGTCCTGGTGACGGTATTTTTGTACCGGTTCTTTAAAAAGAAGAATCAGCTGCTCGCTAAAAAGAGCGATACGTTGCGCCGCCAACTGCTGCTTACGCAAATGAGTCCGCATTTTATAACATCATCTATCGACAGCATCAAGAGGCTGATCAGGGAGGATAAGCCGGACATTGCGGCTACCTACCTTTCTAAATTTGCCCGGCTTACCCGCCAGATACTCGAAAACAGTACAGGCGATTATATCTCGCTGGAGGAGGAGATCGCTATGGTAACCAACTACCTTATGGTGCAGCAATTGCTACATGCCAATGGTTTTAGCTTTACGATTGATGACGATGGTTTAGATGCCGAAGGCATTTACCTGCCGCCTATGCTTACACAACCGGTTCTTGCACATACAATAGGCCGGATAAAGAATGTTGCCTGTCCGTCTGTTGAGGTAAGCTATAAGCAGAAAGGCGGAAGGCTTTCATTTGAGGTTAAGGATAATGGCGGTGCCTTAAGGCCGGGAGAAAAGCAGTCAATTCTGGGATCAGCAGATGTTAGGATAACAGCGGAGCGACTTAATGTAACGCACATGTATAGCGAAGCAATTAAAATAAAGGAAATAAACCATGATGGTGTAACAGGCATTATGATAGGTTTCGATATTCCCTACGTTGAAGATAACTAAACTCCATATCCTGTTTCTGCCTTTAGAATTTACCTTCTGAAATACCCCCCTGTTCACGAACTTAAAGTCGCCATGGCTTGTCAGGGCACGCGGCCGGATAGCGGATATATACCGGCATTCGCTCACCATCACCTTATTACTGCTATTGATTTCAAACCGTCATACTTCTATTAACGAAAGCTTAACGGGCGTGATGTAAGTAATCGACATAATAATGTAAAATGCTTTATAAACGGGGCCTTATCTTTATTTAAAGTCAAAGAAAAGTCCTAATTTAAAACATCACGCTATGTCAATTATTCAAAACGACCATTCCGAAGGGCCTGTGGCAAAGGCTATTGAAAGGCAAACTTCAAAATTGCCATCCGACCTTTTTTTATGGGCCGCGATCGGCGCTATGGCAGCATCTGCAACCCTGAAATGCCTGGGCAGGGATAAATCTGCGCTTTTTGTAGGCCAATGGGCATCACCGTTTTTACTGCTGGGAATTTACAACAAAATAGTAAAGGTGGAAGGCAGCGACAAAAACAGCAAAAATGACGGAGCACAGCCAGCACCACCGGAGCAACATCCGATAAGTGACTATGCGGAACCGGAAGGAAATATTTAAAACCAAACTGAACACCAAAAAATCTATGGAAACTAAACACGCATTGATTACAGGAGCCACAAGCGGGATAGGCTACGAGCTGGCGAAACTATTTGCACAGGATGGCTATAACCTCGTGCTTGTAGCACGCAATACTGAAAACCTCAGGGCAACTGCGGCAGAGCTGGAACAACTAAATAACAGCATTCATACACACATTATTCCTGCCGACCTTTTTGAAGCGGATGCCGCACAGAAGGTATACGAAAAGACTACCGAACTCGGTATTACCGTAAATGTACTGGTAAACGATGCCGGGCAGGGCGAATGGGGCAGGTTTATAAAAACCGACCTGAAGCGCGAACTCGACCTCATTCAACTGAATATTTCCTCATTAGTGAGCCTTACAAAGTTTTATCTGAAAGAAATGACAGAGCGTAACGAAGGCAGGATATTGCAACTGGCCTCATCGGTATCGAAAGCTCCATCGCCTTACCTGTCGGTCTATGCGGCTACTAAGGCCTTTGTGCTTTCTTTTGCCGAAGCGCTGGTTGAGGAACTGGAGGATACGGAAGTGACAATAACGGCTCTGCTGCCTGAAGCTACAGATACCGACTTTTTCCATAAGGCAAAAGCGGAAAACACCGTAACGTATAAAGAGACAGATATGTATACTGCGGAAGAGGTAGCAAAAGCAGGTTACGAAGGCCTGATGAATGGCAGCGCTACCGTAGTGCCGGGATTCAAGAATAAGGCGCAGGCCGCCATGAACATCGTGATGCCTGACAGTGCCATTGCAGCGAATATGCATAAAAAAATGGAGTCGAGCATGAAAGAGGACGGAAGGGAAAGCTCATCGCATCCGGCCTCGCAGCGCGAAAGGGCGAGCATTAATGCAGGAAAGGATGGCGTTAACGGCGATTATTAAAACGAGATGGTATGGATAAAGAACCGATCAATGAAAGTATAACCAGCGGCCACCGCCATTCTTATTGGAATGATTCTGTGGAACCGCTCCGGTATGCACCGCTGCAAAGCAACACGGTAACCGATGTGCTTATTATTGGCGGTGGCATAGCAGGACTCACGACAGCCTATTGCCTCGCAAAATCGGGCAGGAAGGTAACCCTTCTTGAAGATGGCTGCCTGGGAAGTGGTGAATCCGGCCGGACAACCGCGCATATTACCTACGCATTGGATGACCGGTATTATGAACTTGAGAAATTTTTTGGCGGGGAGAAAGCAAAACTGGCTGCCCAAAGCCACCGGCAGGCATTGGAATGGATCAACAGCATTGTAACGCTTGAAAATATCGACTGCGACTTAAAAAGGGTTGACGGCCACCTGTTTACCGACCCGACCGATAAAGAAGAGAATCTTGACAAAGAACTCGAAGCGACACACAGGGCCGGCCTGCCGACAGAGATGGTTCCGCAGATACCCGGTTTTCCGGCGGGCAGTAACCAGAGGGCCATTAAGTTTCCTGGACAGGGACAGTTTCATATTCTCAAATACCTGAGAGGGCTTGCTGATGCCATTATCCGTATGGGAGGCGAAATATATACCGACAGCCACGCCGACACCATTACCGGTGATGGGGCAACAGCGAATGGCTTTACAATAAAGGCCAGCCATGTTGTGGTGGCGACCAACACTCCCGTAAACGATCTCTTTACCATGCATACCAAGCAATGGCCCTACCGCACTTATGTAATTGGGGCTAAGGTTCCCAAAGGAGTGCTGCCATACAGTATGTGGTGGGATACAGGTAATATGGAATCCAGATGGGTTGCCAAGCCCTATCATTATGTCAGGCTGGAGCCGTTTAATGACGATTTCGACCTGCTTATATCGGGAGGGGAAGACCACAAGACAGGCCAGGCAGATGAAGAAAAAATTACTGAAGCACAGCGGTATGACAGGCTTATAGCATGGACACGGGCCCATTTTCCTTACCTGACGGAAGTTATTTACCGATGGTCGGGTCAGGTTATGGAACCGGTAGATTCACTGGGCTACATTGGAAAAAATCCGGGCGATGATACTATATACATAATCACCGGAGACTCGGGCAATGGCATGACGCACGGTACGCTTGGCGGCCTTATCATCAACGACCTGATTACCGGAAAGGCAAACGAATGGGCTGACCTTTATGACCCGGCCCGAATCACCTTCCGTACAGGGACCGATTATTTAAAGGAAGTTGGTAATATGGCTTACCGCATGGTGAAAGACTGGATTGCTTCGGGCGATATTAAAGAAATCAATGAACTGCCTCCCGGAAAAGGTGCCATACTGTCGAAAGGGCTTGATAAGGTTGCGGTATACAGGGATGATGATGGCACGCTGCACAGCTGTTCGGCCGTATGTCCCCACATGGGCGGCGTACTGCAATGGAATGATGATGAGAAATCGTTTGACTGCCCGCTGCACGGTTCGCGTTTTACGGCACACGGTGCTGTTATCAATGGGCCCGCGATATGCGGTTTGAATAAGATCGAATAACTAAAAAGACTATATATATGAAACTACAGGGAATTAAACTTACGGGTATGGCAATGGTTATGCTGGCATCACTTTTATGGTCATGTAACCAGAACGAAAAGAAAGATGAGGAATCGTATGGCGGCCACGAAACTGAACGGTCGGAAACACCTACCCCAAACGATGAAGCTACCAATGATACAGTACATGAAACAGGACCCGGTTCGGCAACGGTTGGGGATACATTGCATAAAACGCCAACTACGCCATAACTGAATAACACGATAAAGCAAGAGGGATACGGTTTCTGGAAATGTTATTTTCACGAGAATATAACTTACTATTAGAACCGTGGCTTTAAACGACGAATGATAAATGCTATGGAAAAAATGAAAGATTACCTGCCGGAGAGCGTGACCGGTAAAAAGATAGTAATAACCGGAGGGACAACCGGTATAGGAAGGGCAACTGCATTGTTGCTTTCCGAATTGGGCGCCCATGTACTTATTGTGGGCCTCAATGAGCAGCATTTAAAGGAAACACTCCGTGGCCTGTATGCTGTAGCGAAAGGGGAAGTATACGATGTTATCGCAGACCTGAGTACCAAAGAAGGGATAGAGCAGGTATTCCGTGCGGTAGATGATAATTTCGGGAAACCTGATATTGTGATTAATAATGCTGCGCTCGCATTTGGAAATGTTGAAGAAGGCAGCTACGATGACTGGCAACGGGTTATCAACACAAACCTCTTGGCGTATGTGGCCTGTTGTGCCGAGGCTGTTAAGAGAATGAAAAACGGAGGGCATATTGTGAATATAGGTTCTATGAGCGCCGATGTGCGCGAGGAGACAGGTACCGTGTATGTTGCCACAAAGTCCGGGATACAGGGCTTTTCGGAAGCACTGCGTAAAGAAGTCAATGAGCAGGGCATTAAAGTAAGCCTGATCGAACCCGGGGCGGTGGATACTGATATGCAGCCGCAATCTACTGAAGAAAAGAAGCAAGAGGTAGAGGCGCTGAAGATGCTCACTGCTGATGATATCGCTGTATCTATATTGTATTGCATCTCCCAGCCGAAACGTTGCGATGTGGTCAATATAAAAATAAGGCCGCACCTCCAGATAATTTAATACGCAAAATTTACATGAGTATGAAGCCAATTTCTGCATGGACGGCAACCGCGCAGGATAGCCTGGCATCGGGTACGGTTATCTTTGAGCGCAATGTCGGCAATTACGTTATAAAAGGCATAATGGCAGAGTATTGCTTTTGGCTTGTTGCCAAATGGCCCAACGGTGGCCGGATGGCCTTTAGGGCTGCCTATACCGTGAACGATAAGCTTGTGACAGACAATATAATTGAGACTAAGGGCCGTGCCGACTTTTCCTTTTCGGGAGTAACTGGAGTCATAAAAGTGGCTTTGCAATTTCCGGAATCGGATGAGGCAATGTTCCGGTACTCAACCACGATCACGCCTGCTTTCGACCTGCTAATTCCATATTGGCCCCGGGATATTATGCCATTATTTAAAAAAGATGGTAAAGTGCAGCATACAACAGGTACCATACATGCGAGCCAGGTAGGCAATCGTTCGGGATTATTGTTTTTTTCCCACGAGTATCCGCAAACAGGTTCTGTTTTCTATTTCCAGAACCTTACCGCGCTAAACAAATTTTGTAAGGAAACCGAAACGCCGGCAGGCGATCTGGTAGGGGGAGACTGGCCTGAGATCGGTATGAAACTCCCCGTAACCCGCATTGATAAGCCCTTAAAGGCTGGGGAAGAATATACAGTTTCGGATGCGTTTGTAGTGCTGGCGGAAGCCATACCGGAAGATAATTACCAAATGTCGCAGCAATTTTTGGATTATCTCGCAGCAGTCTATCTCCATTTACCAACGCCTGCAACAAGCTATCATGACTGGCCTGACTTTTTACATAAAGGGCTACATGACCTTCAAAACCACAAAGGTTGCTGGAAATATGCCGACGGACAATCGTATCTGAATGCCTACGTGAGCGATTACAAGACGCCCCCGGAAAGCATGGTACAACTTGCGGTGCTGCTTCCCCTGCTTGATTATGATAAGTGGAGCGGTGAAGACCATCACCCGGTGATAGATACCCTGCGCAACGGCCTGGAAAAATTCTATGACCCGGGTTTGGGTACTTTAGTACGCTGGCTTCCGGCGATGGAAAAGAACCTCGACTGGAGTGAAGAGCAGAAACAGCCGGAGGTGATGGATTCCTGGTATTTGCACCACCCGTTGCTCAACCTGTCGCGCATGGCACTGGATGGCGATCCGCTGGCTAAAAAATTGCTCATGGATTCCATCGAATACGTAATAAAAGTAGCGCGACACTTTAATTACGAATGGCCGGTATTTTACAAGATGGCTACACTGAAGGTGCTTAAACAAGAAACGGCTGAAGGGATGGGCGGTGAAAAGGATGTGCCGGGAGCGTATGCCCACCTTATGATACAGGTCTGGCAGCTGACAGGTGAAAAGCGGTATCTTGATGAGGCAGTAAAGGCAGCAAAGAAACTCGACGGGTTGGGATTTGATATTTTCTACCAGGCAAATAATTCTGCTTTCTCAGCCGGTGCATTGCTGCGGCTTTACAAAGAAACCGGCGACAAAATGTTCCTCAATATAAGCTATCTTTTTATAGCTGCCATACTTAAAAATGTGCAGCTGTGGGAATGCGAATACGGCAATGCCCGGCATTATCCTACTTTTTTTGCCATTTATCCGCTTAAGGATGCTCCTTACACTGCAGCGTATGAAGAGCAGGAAGTATTTGCCGGAATTCATACATTTTTAAACGAAGCAGATGGTGTGGATGAAATCCTGCCATCGGTAAAGCTCTTGCTTGCCGAATGCATACGGTATATTATCAACAGGGTATCGTATTATTATCCGCCACGGCTGCCCCGTGAGGTAATTGCCGAAAAAGAGGATATCCGCATGGGCGAAGTGGACGCAAATCTTTGGGTAGCTCTCGAAGACCTGCAAGACGGCTGGGAACGTTCGGGGCAGGTAGGGCAGGAGGTATACGGCGCCGGAATCGCTTTCGGGATAGTACCCCGCCAGTATTATAAAGTTGAGAAAAGAGGATTTATGCTCTTTAATGAATATCCTGTCACCGATTTTAAAGCCGGACGCAATTCCCTTACTTATTTTGTACGGGGTAACAGCAGGTTTCGCTTCCGGATGATGGTCTTGCCGCTGGAACCTGGCAAGCCAGTTCCTAAAGTAAGGGTTGAGGCCGGAGAAAAGGGGCAATTGACCGAGATTTCCCCTGAAAATACTCAAGGTAAAGGTTTTGCAGAATTTACTTTACATGGAGATTCCCATGTGAAGATACGTTGGTGATAATCTGTATATCCGGTAATTTACATATACGCTGTAATCGACAGGCCAAGGCCTCCCTTTTGTTTGGATATGGTCCTTGTTGCGGCCGTCAGTAGCGTAACTATCAGAGACGAAACATTGATTTTTTCTTTTTAAAATTGCTAACACCGGTATCAAGCACAAGAGTAGCTTCCTGTGTTTTGACAGTAATGGAAGGTTTTAATTACGCTTGTATAATCGTAAATTATGCCCCGTTGAACATGCTGTGGGAGGCACCTGATTTTGCCATGCCCGGTTTTATTGCTATATTTAGCTATCTAAAGAAAAATGAATGCTGTTTATTATATTATCCGGATTTTTTGTTGCCTGTATGTTACTTCCGGCAGGGAAGTATATAAAAGAGAGGCTAAGTTATCTGCTTAGCCTCTTACCGCTCTCCCTGTTTATATATTTTGCATCATACATTCCTCAAATAATGAATGGGAATGTGCTTTTAGAGTCGACCGAATGGATACCGTCTTTAGGTGTCAATGCCAGTTTCAGGCTCGACGGACTCTCATTATTATTTTGCTTACTTATAACCGGTATTGGTTTTTTGGTATTTCTATATTCGGCTTCTTATTTAAAAGGGCATAAATATTTAGACCGGTTTTATGCCTACCTGTGCCTATTCATGGCTGCAATGCTCGGAATGGTGCTGTCAGATAATATTTTGCTGCTCTTTGTTTTCTGGGAGTTAACCAGCATAACTTCTTTTTTCCTTATCGGGTTCAATAACGACAGTAAAGAGTCGAGGAAGAGCGCCTTAACAGCGTTGAGCATTACAGGATTGGGAGGTTTTTTCCTGATGGCGGGATTAATAATTATCAGTCACATTACAGGGACCTATTCTGTACAGGAATTACTGGGATCGCACGAAATTAAAAATAACGCTTTATATCCACTTGTCCTTATTTTTATTTTCATTGGAGCTTTTACAAAATCGGCACAGTTTCCATTCCATTTTTGGCTGCCGGGCGCTATGAAAGCCCCAACACCTGTTTCTGCTTACCTGCATTCTGCCACTATGGTTAAAGCGGGAATATTTCTTCTGGCGCGCTTTTCGCCGATACTGGGCGGAACGACAGAATGGTCGTATTCCTTAATGGGCATCGGCGCATTTACAATGCTTTATGCTGCGGTGCATTCATTATTCAGGACAGATCTAAAAGCTATGTTGGCCTACTCTACAATATCCGCTTTGGGAGTCATGGTTTTCCTGATCGGTATTGGTACAGAGGTAGCTTTTATTGCATTGGCCACATTTGTGGTAGTGCATGCGCTTTATAAGGCAGCACTGTTTCTCATTACAGGAATTATAGACCACGAAACCGGCACAAGAGATATTACAAAACTTGCGGGCTTAAAGAAGGTACTCCTGCCGGTATATATTGCGGGCGTGCTGGCAGCACTGTCCAGTGCGGGCCTGCCGTTTACTTTTGGATTTATTGGCAAGGACCTGATATACGAAGCGACTTTAAACACTGCTTCATCCATTGCCATCTATCTTACTATATTGGCTGTGGCTACAAATTTATGCCTGGTAGCAGCAGGTTTTATGGCCGGTATAAAACCCTTTACGGGCAGGTTGCCAGAAGAGTTCAGTTCCATACGTTTACCTCACATAGCAATTTGGCTTCCTCCCTTATTTTTAGGTTTATCAGGTTTTGTCTTAGGTTGCTTTCCTGCAGTAATAGGTGACGCGCTTATTTCTCCTGTTGTGAATTCCATTGCAGGCAGCAGCGTGCAGTTCCATCTGAAAATATGGCATGGCTTTAATACGGTGCTTATTTTAAGCATGGCAACGCTGGCCTTGGGGAGTATCGTCTACTATGTAAACAAGCCATCAGCAGGAAAACTTTCATTTATAACAAATTATCAAAACGTATCTCCACAGTATTTCTACACCTGGCTTGCAAAAAAGTTTTATAACCTTTCGGAGTGGTACACCTCTATAATGCACAATGGTTTCCTGAGATCTTACATATTAAAAATAGTAGTTTTTGCCCAATTGCTTTTTATTTATGAACTGGTGCGGGGCGGGCCAATTTACCTGGACTATTCTAAACTGTCACCAATAAGCGTTTACGAGGGGGCAACGGTACTCTTCCTTATTGCAGGGCTGTTTATTACATTAACCACTTCATCCAGGTTAACAGCGGTTATAGGTACAAGTGTAACAGGCTATGCTATATGCCTGCTGTTTTTATACTTTAGCGCACCCGACCTTGCCATTACTCAGTTTACCATTGATACCTTAACTGTTGTATTGTTTGTGTTGGTATTATTTAATCTTCCTCCGTTTATAAAATTCCCGGGTGTAAATAAACCAATTATAATCCGGGATATAGCAGTGTCCTTATCCTTTGGCCTGATCATGGCTGTTGTAGCCATCAAAGTACTACAGGTGCCAACAAGTATAGAAAGCAGTAATTTTTATGGTACATATGCCTATACCCTTGCTAAGGGAAAGAATGTGGTGAATGTAATACTGGTAGACTTCAGGGGCTTGGATACCATGTTTGAAATAGTAGTTTTAGCCATTGCCGCTATAGGAGTGTACAGCCTTTTAAAATTACGATTAAAATCATCTGAAAAAGAATAGCTATGCGAAGTATATTATTACAGGCGGCTTCAAGATATTTACTGCCCATTTTATTGATATTTTCAATATTTCTCCTCTTGAGGGGGCACTATTATCCCGGAGGAGGGTTTGTGGGCGGGCTGGTGGCTGCTATTGCATTTGTGCTGCACAGCTTTGCTTTTGGTACAACAGCAACAATGCAGATTTTAAAGTACAAGCCATTGTCGCTCATACCTATTGGGTTGGGTATAGCCGCTTTGAGCATGTTTGTACCGCTGTTATTCGGTTTGCCGGTAATGACAGGCCTTTGGTATGAAGAGTCAATACCCGTGATAGGAATGGTAGGCACGGCCCTTTTTTTTGATATTGGGGTTTACTTAGTGGTAGTAGGCGTAGTGCTGACAATATTATTTACTATTTCCCTAAATACGCATTAAATGGAGTTATTGCTGGTTTTCTTAATAGGCATTTTGTATGCGGCGGGAATCTACTTCGTGCTTAGAAGAAGTATGGTCCGGTTGCTATTGGGTATATTGATTTTAGGAAATGCCACAAATTTACTCATCTTCCTGCTCGGGAACCTCACTACGGGCAAACCTCCCATAATTGATGCAGGCCTCAAAACATTTGCCGATGCTTATGCCGACCCTATACCCCAGGCTTTGATATTAACAGCTATTGTAATCAGTTTCGGCCTCACGTCTTTTGCCATTGTACTTTTAAAAAGGGTATATGCACTAATAGGATCAGATGATTTAGACGATTTAAATACCCCTGAAGAAGAAGACTTATGATAGATAACAACATAATAGCCCCGGTTCTTATTCACCTGTTTACTGCGCTGCTACAGCTCGTGTTTTGGCGAAAAACGGTAACGCACCGTGTTTTAAGTGTAGTGGGATCCTTATTAGGATCTGTTGTTTCGGTAAATCTTTTTATAAAGGTCTTTTATGGTGAAATACTGATAATGAATGCAGCCAACTGGCCTGCACCTTTTGGGATTGTTTTCGTGGCAGATACCTTTAGTACCACCTTAGTGCTGCTCACATCAATTGTGGCTCTGGCAGTTTCATTGTTTTCCGCCATTGGTGTAGGGAGAGCCCGTATGCTTTATGGCTATTTTCCTATATTCCATTTTCTCATAATGGGAATGAACGGAGCGTTCCTTACGGGCGACATCTTCAATTTATATGTTTGGTTTGAAGTTGTGATTATTTCTTCATTTGTCTTGTTAACGCTCGGCGGGCGAAAGGCACAGCTTGAGGGAGCGGTAAAGTATATGGCGCTCAATATTCTGGCATCCACCTTTTTCCTCACCGGCATTGGTATATTATACGGTATAACGGGAACTTTAAATATGGCAGATCTTTCCGGTAAAATACCATTGGTTGAAAACCAGGCTATTGTTAATATTACAGCTTTATTTTTCCTGATAGGCTTTGGTATTAAATCGGCAGTTTTTCCTTTGTATTTCTGGCTTCCTTCCTCATACCATACCCCCCCTTCGGCAGTGGCGGCTATTTTCGGCGGGCTGCTTACAAAACTTGGTCTATATGCAATGTTCCGGGTGTTTACACTTATATTCGAGCCCGATGATTTTATGAAAGCAGTATTCGTGGTTATTGCCGTTTTAACCATACTTACGGGAGCATTCGGGGCTGTTATCAAATCAAATATACGCCGTTTATTTTCTTACCTGATAGTCTGCCATATCGGTTTTGTTATAGGAGGGCTGGGCTTATATACAAAGGTTGCTATTACAGGAGCTATATTTTATTTAATTCATGATATAGTGGTGAAGACGAACCTGTTCCTGATCTCAGGCCTCATACGCCAGTTAAGGGGAACAATGGATATGGACAGGCTGGGAGGAATCTATGACGAATATCCCAAACTGTCCCTTTTAATAGCAATAGTACTTTTCTCCCTGGTAGGCATACCGCCTCTTTCAGGATTTTGGCCTAAAATATACCTGATCGATGGGGCTCTGGAAGGTAACAATTACCTGTTTGTTGGGGCGATCATCCTTGGCAGTTTCGTAACTTTATATGTGATAGCTAAACTTTGGGCAAAAGTATTCTGGAAAGCTGCTTCAGAAGATCTTTTAATTGAGGACAGTTTCAAGTCTCTGAATTTGTATAATAAAGTACTTTTAGTAGCGCCTATAGGATTACTTGCAGCCTGCTCGCTCTATATAGGCCTGAATGCGGAGATGATCATTACTGTTTCCTCAAGGATAGCAGGCGAACTTATAGACCCTTCTATGTATATTAAAGCAGTATTAGGTAAATAAAACAGTATGGCAAAACAATTTTTAATGAACCTGTTGCTGTCCTTTATCTGGGTAGCTTTAACAGGTGAAATGTATTATACAAATTTATTTTTTGGCTTCGTACTGGGGTATTTTATTCTCTGGATAATGAACCTTAACGGAAACGATAAGCGATATTTTACGCATATCCCGAAAGCAATCGTTTTTGCGGGGTATTTCCTGTATAAGTTATTAATAGCAAATATCCAGGTTGCGTATGATGTAATCACGCCAAAATACTTTTTTAAGCCGGGTATAATACAATATCGCATGGAGGCTGCTACAGATATTGAGATCAACCTGCTGTCAACAGTCATCTCACTAACACCCGGAACACTGATTTTGGATATTAGCGACGATCGAAAAGTTTTGTTTATACATGTAATGTATTTGAAAGACAGGGAGCATTTTATCTCGGATATAAGGAACGGGTTTGAAAAGAAACTTTTAGAACTATTGCGATGACACTAACCGAACATTTTAACTACGTAGTTTTTCCAATTCTTACTCTTGCAGTATGTTTTGCACTCATACGCCTGCTTAGAGGGCCGGATATAGTAGATAGGGTTATTGCGCTGGATCTTGTAATTACGATTGGTATTGCGGCAATAACAGCTTTTAGTATAATTTCCTTTCAGGCTGTTTTCCTTGATGTCGCAATGATCCTGGCGCTTATAGCATTTTTAGGAACCATAGCTTTTTCGTACTACATTCATAAAAAGAACAACAATGACTGATATACTGCTGATGATCCTGAGCACGATCGGCTCGCTCGCAATTTTAATTGCTTCAATAGGTGTATTGAGGATGCCTGACTTTTATTTGCGCCTGTCGGTTACGGTAAAGGCATCTACGCTGGGTGTTGGCTTGTTGCTTATCTGTGCAGCCATTGCATTCCCCGATGTTTCAGTAACAACAAAAGCTATAGCGATAATATTTTTTTTGGTTCTGACAGCTCCTATTGCAGCGCACATGATAGGCAGGGTCGCCTATCGTACCGGGGTTTTGCGTTGGAAGGATACCTACATTGACAAGGATGACAATGAATTATTAAATAATGATCACCAGGATTCTCAAAAGGATAAACCTTAATCGGCGTAATTTTATAAGAAAGACGTAGTAGTATTGAATTTGTTCGCTAATTGTAGTGCATTGTAAATACAATTATATAATTTACTCCATTTGGTTTACACTTAATTTGATGATGTAGGAATACAATTTATATTCAGGATTTATTCAGAATCGCTTAGCAATATTGCAGTATGAAAATTCTAATAATTGAGGGCGAACTGTAAATTGCACAAGGCACATAAAAGATTATTTAAACCTAATGGCGTTATAAACAAAACTCTCCGCTGGTGAGAGTTTTAAATTACTTAAAAATTAATTTTTAGGTTATCGATGTTTAAAGTGGTTTGAATCCTAAGTATTTAACTACTCAGGACATTAAACCAGCAGTGCAAACTTACAAATTACCTGATGTCTACAGTATTTTGTAAGTTTATTAAAACAAAAATCCCCAAATCGTCATAATTTGGGGATTTTCTTATGTGACCTCGACTGGATTCAAACCAGTAACCTTCTGAGCCGTAATCAGATGCGCTATTCAGTTGCGCCACGAGGCCATTGCAATCGCTCAGTAAGCGTGTTTGCGGGTGCAAATATAAGCAATAATGTGTAACTTGCAAACGTAAATCGATATTAAACCAGAAAAAAATGACGCTAAACCAGTATATACGTGACATACAGGATTTTCCGAAGCCGGGAATCACTTTCAAAGATATAACGCCGCTCCTTGCCAACCCTAAGGCTGTAAAGGAGTGCATGGCATTGCTTATCAACAACCTGCGGGATAAAAATATTGATAAAGTAGTAGGAGTGGAGAGCCGCGGATTTTTCTTTGCAACTTTACTGGCCTTCGAACTTGGTGCTGGATTTGTACCGGTACGTAAGCCCAAAAAATTACCTTATGAAACCTTATCGGCCTCTTATGAATTGGAATATGGAACCGATACACTCGAAATACATACTGACGCTATCAATAAAGGTGACAGGGTGCTGATCCATGATGACGTACTGGCTACGGGAGGAACAGCCAAAGCGGTATGTGAACTGGTTGAAAGGCTTGGGGGCGAGATCGTGCAGTGCAATTTCCTTATGGAATTATCCTTTCTTAACGGGAGGGAGAAACTGGATCCATATGATGTATATGCCCCGCTGGTATATTAAAGGTGTCATCCGACACTTTAATGCAATTAGCTAAGAGAGCGTGTAGTAACATAATATTTCCAGGCAACAATAGCTTTTTGAAACTTTGTGGCCTTGGTAAGGTCAAGCTGCTCTTTGGTATAATTGGGCAGCAGCCATCGGTTCAGTTTTGCTAAAAGTTTAAACATGGCATTTAGTGTTTACGCTAAATTACAAAAAGCGGCTGTATACCAGCCGCCTTTTGTCATAATAAATTGTTATTTATTACGTAACTAACTCTATAATTTAGGCCTTCTTATTCAGTTCTTTCCTGGTTTTTTCAAGGTCTTTCCTAGATTTTTCCAAATCCTTGCGGGCTTCCTCAATTTCTTTCTTTGCTTTTTTAATTTCTTCTTTAGTAGCTTTCATTTCTTCCTTGTTCATCTCCTTCATGCGGTTTTTCTCCTCAATCATCGGGCGGATGCCATCTACTTCAATACGTGCCCTGTTAATGTCTTCCTGTATCTGCTTCATTTCTTCTTCAGAAAGCATATTGCCGAATATCCGGATGTTTTCACCCTCAAGTATCTTGTTGAGGTCCCCCATGCCTTTAAAGTCTTCCATATTCAGTTCGAAATCCGGCATATCAAACTCGAAATTGAAATTTTGCGGCATGTCAAAGCTGAATGCTTCCGGACCCATAGCAAATGCCATTACGTTATTTGATTTTCGGGTTGTTATCTCAACAGCGCCTTCTTTACCTTCTTTGCCATATTTCTTTTTAGCGTCTTTGGTTGTCAGCATATTCATTTCTGAGATGTCTTCGCCAATTGGCAGTTTTATAGATTCCCCTTTTTTCTGCTTGGTACCGTTAATTACAATAAGCATATCGGTACCGCCTATTTTCAGGCTGTTTACAGACCAGTTACCCATCTGCGGCGCGCTATGCGGCCTTGGTACAGACATAATCATATCGCTGCCGTCAGTACCGTAAGATTTTATGATCTTATGCTTTTGGATCTGGGTGGTATCATTCGGGTTGGTACGCATAGGGTTGTCTGCAATGTGAAAGGCACGTCCTTTTAGAAAGTTATTGCTGTTGGCGCTTCCAAAAGCAATCATATTGCGTCCGTTCTTACCTTTTTCCACTTCAATGGTAAAGGGTGCAATCGGGCTGTTTCCGGCTACCTCATATACCTGGGAGTTTCCTTTTTCTTTTACGGTAACCTTAAGGGAAGTAATCTCTTTTTCCAGGTTGCGCTTAACATTTTCGAAGGCAACATCAGCATCGAATTCTTCCTTCATCAATTTTTTACTTTCTTCCAGTTCTTCGTCTTTAGTGTCTTTGTTTATAGCCACCGCCACTTTTACTTTAACGTCGGTAAACAGCTGTACCGGTTCTTTCTCCTGTGCTACAACTTTGATCTGGAAAAGAAAGATGAACGCTCCCAAAAGCGGAAGTACTGTGGCGTACTTCCAGGAATTTACATTGTTTGATCGCTGCTTGTTTAACATAACTATTCGCTTTTTGATTAATGATTGATAAAAATGATTGGTGATTCCGATACAGTCCGGCTGGACTGTTATTTTTAATAGTGTTTTCTGGTAGGCTTTTTTGTCTTCCATAAGCTTCATGGCTCCGGCATCGGCAATGAATTCAAGGTTTTGCGAGATGGTTTTTTTATACATCCATATCAATGGATTAAACCAGAACACGATACAGAACAGTTGCCCCAGGATCATATCGAGCGAATGTTTCTGGCTGCTGTGTACTTTCTCGTGTACGATGATACTTGCCAACTCTTCCGGTTTGAGCAATGCCGAATTGTATACTATATAATTGAAGAATGAAAAGGGTGACTTTGCTTTCTCCGAATCGATCAGCCTGAAGCGGCCGTCTTTTATTGCTGTAGTGCCCGACAGTATACGCCTTATCGATAAAAAGTCGATGATAAAGCGAATGCTGAATAACAATACTCCGGCAAGGTACATCCCACCGATAACATCGAACCAGTTAATAGTTACAGATTCCTGCTGTTGCTGAGCCATCTGTTCTTTATATCGGATTAGCTGGTCCAGGGTTATGGTTCGGGCATATTCCGGTAACGGTGCCGCATCCACCCATACCGTTTTGGTATACACAATAAAAGGCAATGCTGCCGAGGTGAACAACCCGGCCAGTAAGAACCACCTGTTGGAGGTAAAGAATGTTTCTTTTTTCAGCAAGATGTGGTAGGCAAGAAAAAATACGGCTATCAGTCCGCATGCCTTGGCCATATAGACGATAAAGTTTTCCATATTACTCTTTGTTTTCGATCATGTCAAGTATCTCACGGAGTTCCTGGGCGCTAATTTTCTCTTCCTTCGCAAAAAAGGATATCATGCTCTTATAGGAATTGTTGAAGTAGCTTTCTATGGCAGTGCTCATAAAGCCCTTGCGGTACTCCTCTTTGGTTACAACCGGGTAATACTGGTGGGTATTGCCGTAAGCGTTGTGTCCTACATATTTCTTTTCTTCGAGATTGCGGATAATGGTCGACAGCGTATTGTAGTGCGGCTTGTCGTCTTTTATTTCCTCAATCACGTCTTTTACGAAAGCCTTTTCCAGCTTCCATAATATGTGCATGATCTCTTCTTCTTTATTGGTTAACTTTTGCATCGTATCTGAATTATATAATCCAAAACTAAAACTATTTTTTTAGTTACGCAACTATTTTTATAGTTAAATAACTAAAAGGTTCGTTTTTTATTGTGCAGATGCTGAAAAACTATTTATTTTCTTTTAAAAGAAGGCGTTGGAGGATGAAGCAGCACCCAAAAGAAAATAGCCCGAACACGCCCATAAAGAGCCAGTTGGCCTCATAGCCCCATTTCCCGATTATGCTCATGCCTATTTTAGCACTCATGATGTGCGCCATGCTGAACATCATGGTATACCATCCCATATATAACCCCTGCTGTCCTCTTGGTGCACGGCCAAAGGCAAAGGAATTGGAAAAAGGAAAGTTGAACATTTCACCAAATGTGATAAAGATAATGCTGATGATGAGAATGCCTGTCCATCCGTCAAAAAGCAAGGCAAGGTAGCTCAATGTGACAAGCAGCGCGCCCCAGCCAACGATCCTTAATTTCGGAATGCTTTTCCTTTCAAAAAAACTTACCAGCGGCATTTCGAGTGCGAATACCATCAGCCCGTTAAACGACATCAATAACCCGGTATGCAGTTCTGTAAGGCTATAACGTATGTGATGGTAAAGTGGCAGTGTAGTAAACAGCTGGAAAAACACCATGGCGGTGGCAAAGCTGCAAAACAGGAACAGCCAGTACAGGTAGTCATTTCGCAGCGTGCGTACTTTTCCGGTTTCTTCCGAAAAGCTTTCCGGTTGGGCCGCTCTCTTTTTTTCTTTAACCAGGATCCTGAAAATAATTATTGCGGTAATGCACGAAGCGCCGTCTATCCAGAAAAGCCCTTTATACCCCACAGCCATTATTATTAACCCACCCATAGCCGGTCCTGCGGCAAATCCGAGGTTTACTGCCAATCGTACAAGTGTCATGGCCCGGGTGCGGTTCTCCGGTTTGGCATAGGTGCTGATGGAAACAAACATGGCCGGGCGGAACATATCGGCAATAACCATGATGCTGAACATAGCAATACACAATCCTTTGAATGTGGTAATGTGCTGTATGACGAAAAACATCAGCCCACTGGTAAACAGGCTGAAAACCATTATTTTGTAAAAGCCGATCTTATCGGACAGCTTACCTCCAAGCCATGATCCTAACAGCGATCCCAATCCGAAGAAAACCATAATTGTGCCCACCTGGTCATAAGTGAAATTTAGATCTTCCTTCAGGTATTTAGAAAGGAAGGGCAGTACCATCGTTCCTGCCCTGTTGATGAAGGTAATGATGGCAAGTATCCATATTTCCCTCCGGAAACCGCGGAAGTTGTCGATGTAACGGGTAAAGGCCTGGCTGAGCATCGGGGTTAGTTTGCATCAAAGTTACCAAATCTTTGTAAGCAATTTATTACCGTGTTCCTGAATAAATTAAAAACCCCGAAAGCTGTAAAACCTTCGGGGCCTGAGTGAGTTGTGTTCGTATTAGTTTGCCAATGCAAAAGCTTTTTCGGTATGTAATGCTTGTTTATCTGCCTTGTTTATAAGGATGAATGACCTGTCGCCGGTATTGCCGGCATTAATGGCAATGAGGCCGCTTAGGGATATGGTTCCCGTAATGTAACCCGAATCATTATTGCTGTACGATTCTTCCACCTTATCAAAATAATGCTTCAGGGCATCGCCATCGGCTTTTTTATGCCGTAGGAGTACGTTGAGTACTGCATTGTTGGTAAGCGTTACATTTTCTTCCCTGTATATTTTCTTGTATTCATAGCGGTAATCATAGCTTAGCGCCGAAATATCCGAGAGCACAGCCGATGCTGTTGGCAGCGAACCCGCGCCGCGGCCCACAAAGAAATGGGTGTCTGCAAAGCTGGTTTTGGTAATGACACCGTTAAATACGTCGTCTACGTTATACAAGCGGTCGTCCGCGCTTACGAACTTTGGCAGTACAAATGCGGAGATAGTTCCGTTTTCATCTTTATAAGCCTGTGCCACCAGTTTTATTTTCAGGTTTTTTTCCCTGGCGTATTTCAGTTCGATCTCGCCAATATTGTCTATACCTATATTAAAGATGTCTTTTGGTTTTGCCACGTAGCCAAACGAATGCGCCAGTAGTATCAGTAGCTTGTACTTGGCGTCAAAGCCCCCGGTATCCAGTATCGGGTTGCTTTCGGCAAAGCCTTTTTCCTGTGCCTGCTTCAGCGCTTCATCATAAGAAAGGTTCTCCTCAAAGGTTTTGGTCAGTATGTAGTTGGTAGATCCGTTCACGATCCCCTCGATCGATTCCAGCAGGTCATTATCGTAATATTCCTCAAGATTGCGGATTATCGGCATACTCGCGCAGCAGGCCGCTTCATACAACAGCGGAACGTTATATTCTTTCTGTAGCTGCAGCAATTCGGTAAAATGCTCAGCGATCATCTTTTTATTGGCAGAGACCACTGCCTTTCCTTTTTTCAATGCGGCAGAAACGATCTCAAAAGCAGCATTGGCATCATCGATAAGCTCCACGACTACATTGATGTTGTCATCCTCCAGGATATCATTCTTGTCGAAAGTGATAAGGTCTTTACCAACTGCCCTTTTCTTGTCTTTATCTTTTACGCAAATACGCTTAATGTCCGATTTCAGGCCCGGTGTCTTCTGCAATACTTCATAAAGCCCCAGCCCCACGCAACCAAATCCGAACAGCCCTATGTTTAAATTTTTTCTTGACATTTCTTTCAGGTTAAGCGGTTAGTGATCCGGCTGTTGCATTTTGTTGTACTGCTATTGCAAAGGCCTGCTTCAGGTCGGCGATAAGGTCATCGGCATCTTCAAGGCCAACCGACAGGCGGATAAGGCTGTCCGTCACGCCAGCCTGGTAGCGCTTCTCCGCTGGGATTGACTTATGTGTCATTTCACACGGCAGGCAGCACAGGCTTTTTACACCACCAAGGCTCTCCGCGAGTTTAAACAGTCTGGTAGATGATACTATCTGCGAGGCCAATTCCTTGTCGTCGATTACCAGGTCGAAAGCAATCACGCCGCTAAAGTATTTTTGCTGCTTTTTGGCAACCTCGTGGTTGTGGTGCGATGGCAGCCCCGGGAAGTATACATTTTTAATGAGTTTTTCTTTCAACAGGAACTCGGCTATCTTCTGCGCATTCTCCGAGTGTTGTTTTATACGAAGTGTCAGCGTTTCAATTCCGCGTATTACCAGCCAGCTGTCAAACGGCCCAAGTATTGCGCCCGAGGCATTTTGTATAAATTTGATCTTATTGCCCAGTTCCTGCGTAGCCGTTACCACAAGCCCTGCAATAAGGTCGCTGTGCCCGGAGATATATTTGGTAGCGCTGTGTATTACGATGTCTGCCCCAAGGTTTATCGGTTTTTGCGAAGCCGGAGAAGCAAATGTATTGTCTACGCAAAGCAGGATATTATTTGCTTTGGCAATTTCCGCAATAGCTGCAATGTCCGATATTTTCAGTGTAGGGTTGGTAGGCGATTCAATCCAGATCAGTTTCGTTTTGGCCGTAACGGCTTCAGCTACATTGGCGGCATTGGTAGTATCTACATACTTGATACTGATACCGAATTTCTGGTATATGTGGGTAAACAGCCTGAAGGCGCCGCCGTAAATATCGTCTACGGCAATCACTTCATCACCGGCTTCAAGAAGCTTTATCACGGCATCTATAGCTGCAAGGCCGCTGGCAAAAGCATAACCGTTGGTGCCATTCTCCAGTTTGGCGATAGTCTCTTCAAGCACCTTGCGGGTTGGGTTGTTGCTACGGGCATAGTCGAAGCCTTTATGTACGCCCGGTGCGTCCTGCACAAATGTAGAGGTCTGGTAAATAGGGGTAGAGATACTGCCTGTAAGCGGGTCTACAGGAATGCTGTGTAAAATTTGTGTCTGCTCTTTCATTTTTGTTGATTTAGATTAATAATTTTTTCTGTCTGTAAAAAAAATCCTAAACCAGTCTATCGAAAGGGCATTAAAACAAAAAATGCCCTTCCGATAAGTCAGAAGAGCATATAATATTTTGAGGTATTATCTACTATTTTCTAAGCTTATCTTTCCCTCGTAAAAGGGGGTTGAATGTGGCACCTTATCACGCAGAACGCGACAGGTTGCCAAGACGTCATAGGGTCAATTCCCTCGGTCTTTCTGGATAAGAATAATTTTTTAAAGAACTTGCAGCAAAGGTAATCGACAAACTTTTGAATTTCCAAATTTATTTTTGTTAAATTTTTAATATATTGAAATTCAATGATTTATTATGTAGTTATTTGCTCTCAATCTGTGATAAAGTAATAAGTGTGATTGCTACAAGTGCCAGAAAAATTCCAAAATAATTCCACTTACTCAGTTTTTCCTTAAAGATGGCTACACCCGCTACGCTGCCCAAAATGATAACCCCCATATTCATTGCAGCAAATACAGTAGAAGGGTTTTCCTTAAATGCTTCATGCGCTTTTATATAGAATAATATGTTACCGAAGTTAAAGATGCCTACCAGGGCTCCAAAGGCCACACTCATCAGTTTGAGGGGAATCTTTACAATGGTAATCTGATAGAGTACCACCAGGGCCATAACGGCCAATGCACCACAAAAAACAATAAACATGGAGGTAGTGGTTGCAATGCCTGTAGTCAGGGCAATGTGCTTAAACAATACATCAATCACGCCAAACCCCAAGAGGACCAGTACCGGGAAAAACCAATTACGTTTTTCGGTATGCTTGTCTTCCCTCAAAAGTATCAGTAATATGGCTGGAAAAGCAACCGCAATACCCGCAATTTTATAAGCATTGAACGATTCGTTAAAAATGAGCCAGGCTGCAAGCAACGGTATAAACAGCGATAATCGTTGTGCCGAATCGGTCTTTACGATCCCAATGTATTTGATAGATTTGGCCAGCATAATAAAAATAGTTGGCATCAGGATCATTAGCGGAATGTATACGTGCCAGGGGGCGGAAGTATTCACTATGCTAAGGTCCGGGCTGAAAAACAGGTAACACAGCAGTAGGGCAAAAACGTAGTTCCATGCAACCATTTGGGTGTTGCAGGTGTCATAACGGCGTGCGGCCTTAAAGATTATTCCAACGGAAACGCTACAAATAATGCTAAGTACAAGGTAGATCATAGGGTGTAATTGCAATACAAAAATAGTGTTTGTAGCAGTATGTCTGATGCTTCAGACCGGATTATTTATTAAATTTGAAACTGCTAAATTGCTGCCATGAAAAGATTTTTACTTGTTATTGCCCTGTTTTATTCTTATGCCTGCTTTTCACAGGAAGATGCCTGGGTATATTTTACCGATAAGCCCCAGTCGCAATACTATCTTGATAATCCGTTGGAAATGCTCACCCAGAAAGCGCTCAACAGGCGTACAGTTCAGGGAATTGCCCTGGATGGCCGTGACGTTCCGATACACCAACCCTATATAGATGCACTTGTGGCAACCCCGGGGATTACAGTAATGGCAAAATCCAAATGGATGAATTGCGTACACGTTCGCGGAAGCGTTGAAGACATCAGTAATCTTGGGAGTCTGGATTTTGTGGAAAGCATCGATTATGCTGATAATTCGCTCAACACTTCAGGAAGGCCGGGACGTGAAAGAAAGCCTTCGGCAATTGCCAAAACATTTGAAACCGCGGCCGACTTTAGCTATGGCAATTCGTCCAACCAGATACAGATGCTCAACGGGCACCTGTTGCACCAACAGGACTTTACGGGCGGGGGTATAACCATTGCTGTGCTTGATAACGGTTTTCCGGGAGTAAACAATACACAGCCCTTTCAAAGGCTTAGCGCTAACAACCTGATATTGGGCGGTTACAATTTTGTGCAACGATCGGATAACATTTATACGGGAGGCACACACGGTACGCTGGTATTGTCTACAATGGGCGGATATGCCGAAGGGCAATTGGTGGGTACTGCCCCGGATGCTTTTTACTATCTTTTTGTTACCGAAGATACCGCTGACGAGAACCCTGTGGAAGAATCGTACTGGGTGGAAGCCGCCGAAATGGCGGATAGCCTCGGAGTGGATGTCATCAATACCTCGCTGGGTTATTTTGTATATAATGATCCTGCCTACAGCTATACGTATGAAGACCTTGACGGCCAGACCACTTTCATTACACGTGGCGCCAATGCTGCTTTCTCAAGAGGAATGCTTTGCATAACTTCCGCCGGAAATTCGGCCACATCGGCCAACCCTCATATCACAGCGCCGGGAGATGCACCAAATACGCTAACCGTTGGCGCGGTAGATGAAAATGAGCAATATGCGTCCTTCAGTTCCATCGGCCCCACATTCGACCAAAGGATAAAGCCCGACGTGATGGCAAGGGGAGTGGCATCGGTAGTTGCTACTGCGGAGGGAGGTATAGGAGCATCGAACGGGACTTCTTTTTCAAGCCCAATAACCGCCGGGCTTGTCGCGTGCCTTTGGCAGGCGCTGCCCGGTAAGACCAACGCCGAAATATTGCAACTGGTACGGCAGTCGGCAGACCGCTTCGCCAATCCAAACGCGCAATATGGCTACGGTATACCTGACTTTGCATTGGCGCTCAGCAATGCCTTGGAAGTCACTGATGTCGTAAAGCCTACATTTTTACCTTATCCTAACCCTTCTTGGGGAATCGTGACTTTCATGCTGCCGGAAGGAAAGGGTGATATTCGTGTAGTGCTGTATAACAACCTGGGACAAGATGTTTTAAACTCGGTTATAACGGCCAGTAAACCCAATATCTCATTAGAGTCCCTGCCTCAGGGAATCTATAGCTACAAACTTCAGGACGGGCAGCAAACACAGTCCGGACGAATCATAAAACAATAAACCAACACAATGCAACAAAACAGGATTACACAACTATTTGGAATACAATACCCTATTATTCAGGCCGGGATGATTTGGGCAAGCGGCTACAAGCTTGCCAGCGCGGTAAGTAATGCCGGAGGGCTCGGGCTGCTTGGTGCAGGGTCGATGTACCCCGAAGTACTGCGAGAACACATTCAAAAATGCAAAAAAGCCACAGACAAGCCCTTTGGCGTGAATGTACCTATGCTGTACCCCAACATCGAAGAGATCATGAATATCATTGTCGAAGAAGGTGTTAAGATCGTATTTACCTCCGCCGGCAACCCTAAGACATGGACGGCTTTCCTAAAGGAAAAAGGCATAACCGTTGTACACGTGGTAAGCAGCGTGAAGTTTGCGCTGAAAGCCCAGGAAGCGGGAGTGGATGCCGTTGTAGCTGAAGGTTTTGAAGCCGGTGGGCATAACGGGCGTGAGGAAACCACAACATTCACGCTCATCCCAATGGTAAAGGAAAAACTGGATATACCGCTGATAGCTGCGGGAGGTATTGCCACGGGAGCCGGTATGTTTGCTGTCATGGCACTGGGTGCAGACGCGGTACAGGTGGGCAGCCGTTTCGCGGCATCGGTCGAATCGTCATCACATGATAATTTCAAAAAAGCTATTGTTGAAGCACAGGATGGCGATACCCATGTTACCCTAAAGGAATTGGCTCCCGTACGTCTGATAAAAAATAAGTTCTTTCATGATGTGATGGCGCTTTATACAAAAGCTCCAACAACAGACGACCTCAAGGCATTGCTTGGACGTGCCCGCGCCAAAAAAGGTATGTTTGAAGGCGACCTGGAGGAAGGCGAACTTGAAATCGGCCAGATCGCGGGGCTTATTAATGAAGTTAAGCCTGCCGCTGAGATCGTTAAAGAAATGCTTGCCGGTTTTGCAAAAGCAAAAGAGGATATGGCTGCAATATCGTTTTGATTTTCCGTATTTAATTTGAAATTACATTTTCCAGCAAGTTGCTTTCATAAATAGCCGCCGGAGAGATTACCTGCTCATTGTAGGGAATATTTTTCCCGTAGCGCTCTGCCAGCTTCTTACGGACTATAGGGCTTGAAAGGTCGAAATCCTTCAGTTTCTGGAGCTTCCCGATTTCAAGCCCTATGCCCCGGTGGTATATTTTCCAGACCAGCTCGGAGCAATACATTTTATCATTGCTCCATTCAAAAGCGAGGTCATAATTCTTTCCGGCATAAATGCGGGCAGCTTTTTTGAGTTCATCCATCTTTTTGCCTTTTAGCAGATTGTCGGAATCTTTAAGACGTTTTACAACATAATGCTGCTCTTTTCCTCTGGCTATCCAGTCTTTCAACGGGGTAGATTGCACGGGCTGTATGGCTTCCACAACAAATATATCGTCATCCATCCTGAAGATAACGCCACAGTGGGAATACTTTGAGTGGGTTGCCAGCTGTATGGCTTTGCTTTGTGACGATTCCGATACCTGGAAAATAATGTCACCATCCTGCACAACATCATTAATGTCAGGCTTTCCACAACTGAACAATAATAAGATGGTTACGAAGAGTGATAAAGCTCTCATCTTAAAACTTATTTTCAACTTCCGCAGCCTGCAGCATCAGGTAGTGCAGGTCGGTGTTCTTTACGAAAGGCTTCAAAAGGCCGCTTCCCGGACCGAACATGGCAAGTTCTACATAATCAGCGGAATGATCCATACTAATCCAGCCTACAGAAGTATATTCCTTCTGTATTTCGCTAAATGATTTAAACGGCAGCTTCTTGTAATTGTAAAGCCCGTCTTCGTTCTTTTCAAGTGAAGTGTAGTGCTTTAAAATGGTTTGTGCCTGCTCATCCGACAAGGCAAAGCCATTGCCCGCATTGATGATATTCTTTACATCCGCAACATTGCTGTCCGGGGTTATTGTGTTGAGTATCCATTCATTGGTGCGCGTGAATTTCTGTATGCTGTCGAAGTTGTCGTTGGCTTTTTTGCCATAGATCACGCCCGGGTTGGCGTTACCGTGGTCGGTCGTAATGATTACAAGTGTTTCGCCGTCTTTCTCCGCAAAGTCGATAACTGTTTTTATGGCTTCGTCAAAAGCCACCTGGTCATACAAAACCGCTGCGATATCATTGGCATGCGCGCCCCAGTCCACTTTTCCGGCCTCGATCTGGAGTACAAAACCGTTCTTGTTTCCCTTCATCCGGTCGATAGCCTTTTGAGCCATTTCGGCCAGTGTAGGGATGTCGTCTTTAAGTGCTTTATCATTATTACGGTCAATGCTGAAGGGTAGCGCATCGTCAGCAAATACACCGAGTATGGGCTTGTCGTTAGCGGCAGCCATCATTTCCTTACGGTTGCGGGCTACCTGCCACCCTTTCGCTTTATAATCACCGTATATGTCTTTTTTGTCCTTGCGTTTATCGGCGCTAAAGTAGTTATTGCCGCCGCCCATCATAATGTCGAAGCCCAGTTTCAGGTAGTCACCGGCAATCTCTTCCTGTGCGTTACGGCTGTCGTTATTCACGCAAAAGCCTGCAGGCGTTGCATGGGTTATAGGTACTGTAGTCACGCAGCCCGCCATTTTACCGGCCTTTTTGAACTTCTGCCATATCGGTAAGTACTTCTCGCCTTTCGGCCCAACGTTCAGTACGCCATTCTTTACGCGTACGCCGCCACCCCATGAAGAACTTCCCGCCGAGGAGTCCGTTACAATAGAACTGGCTGACGCCGTGTCCATTAATGCACGGCTAACGCGCTGGTCTTTATAGAGCTGAAGCCAGTTGGAACTTCGCCCATGCTTGCGGTTCAGGTACAGGTCGGCCATATTCAGGGTGCCCGTGCTCATCCCGTCGCTAACCATGAATATAATATTTTTGGCTTTTTTATTCTTATTTAGTGTGTTTACATCCAGTATGTTGGCAGTCCCTTCCAGCGGGCTTACCAGTGCGGCACCCAGTGTGAAAAGCGATCCGTTCCTGAAAAATCTTCTCCTGTCCATAAAGTAAAAAATCGTGTTTTGCCAAAGGTAAAAAACTAATGTATAACGCCTGCTTTCCGGTGTTATTTTATGTTTACTATTTCACACCTACTTCGCCAGTGAGCATCACTTTTTTAATTCCCTTTTGATTAATGTCCCGGTTCGTAAATTAACCTCATGAACGTACTGAATCGCTCGTTTTCGCGCTTTACAGGAATACCTGTTACAATGCCAATCAGGAGGTTATCAGCCACACCCACACGCATTTGCGGACGGATGGTCATGTCGAAATCGCCGTGGGTAAGTTCTTTGTTAAGCTCAATACCCACAAAATTGCGCGTGCCCGGTATCATATAGTGTGCATTGCTGTTGATCTGCCAGACCGTTCCGACTGATGGCGTGTCGAAGTGGCTAACGAACTGCGGCCCCGTATACAGCAGCGTATGGAAGTTCTGCCCCAGCGCTTTGCCGCAACAAAAAACGGATTAAAGATGTTGCCTGTAAACAGTTTGTCATTCTCATAGCCTTTAAACCCGGTGAGCTCAAACTCATGGATGTAGCCCAACGCCAAGGAGGTCTTCATTTCTCCGGATACCAGGAAGGTATACTGCGCCGCCATCTTCAGGCTGTTCAGCTTATTGCCCGGCGCGCTGGTATTGCCCGCTATCGGGTAGTGGAGCGAGAAGGGCAGCTCTACCTCAAGCCCAAGACGGTCCATGGGCGCCCATTCATATTCTACAAGGGCTGTATATTCGTCATAGGTTTCTTTATCGGTCAGGCCAAAGCCCACATTCCATTCCCTTTCGCCTTTACGGGCGCCAAGGTCGCGGATGAGGTCGATATAAAGCGGTTCGGCGTGGAGTACTTTTACAGGTTGGCGGTTTTGCTGTACTTCTTCAATGTAGAGGCTGTCAATCTGCCGGTCTTCCTGTGCGGCTGCTTTATGGCAAAAAGCCATGGTAGTAAAGGCGGCGCTAACCGCCACGATTTTAAGGTGTAATGTCATAACTAATCTTTTACGTTAAATAATCAGTTGCCCTAACTTTATGAAGGGGATAAAAGCGGTAAAAGATCAGGCTTCGGGTGGGGGAGAGTGGATGTCGCGGCATGCGCCGGCAAACGGTCCTATTGTTATTGAGGCGGATTGTCGTGCGGTGGCTTGAAACAGGACAAGGCCGCCCGCAGGTACGGGGAGGATAAAAATATCGAGTGAGATGCTTTTCTTTACTGGCGATTCGGGCGTGTCGGAATCCTCATACTCTGCAATGGCATTTTCAAAGCCGAGTACTTTCTCTACTAAAAGTTCCACAAAACTTTCCTGTATGTTTATACCCTGGGTTTCGCCCCATGCAATACCATGTTTTGCGGCATCTGGAGGATCGATGCTGCAATTGATCAGGAAGGCGGCCATTAACGCCACAAATAGCCTGTGAAAGCCGCTATGTTTCCGGAAATCGTTCACGCAGTGGATATTTCCGCGCAAAAATAGTAATTCTTGTCAGAAATTATATTTAGGAAAAGTTAATGCTGATGTGCCAGTGTTTTGAATTTATTATTTGCTATTTAGCTTTCCTCTTCCGGATGCTGTAGATAATTCCCACCACAAGGCCTATCGCCCCGCCCAGATAGCTGAAGTTGTGTATCGAGCCTACTGTGATGTAGCTGTCGATGTCTTTTACGCTGTAGGGGATGTACCAGCCCTCAAAATTTTCGATTGGTTGGCCAACGAGGAATAGTTTCGCGTAGACAAAACCCAAAACTCCGGTAAGGGCTGCAACCGAAAGCGTAACCAGCAGTGCCTTCATCGTTACGGAAAACATTTTCATGCGTGAATTGTACAAAAAACCGACAAGCCCTAAAATGGTGCCGATGATAAACCCTACCCACCAGGTAGCGAGAAACCCGACAACCGCTGCCAGTGCCCTCTCGTTCTGGTTGCCGTAATCAAGTCCGAATTGTACAAATTTAAATTCGGTGTAATATTCCGGTGAAAGTGTGTAAGTAAGCTGGTCGTGAATAATGCCGTACACACCTGCTATGAGGCAGGAAAGGAAAATGATGAGCAGCAATACAGGTATCTTTTTCAATATTAATTGTTTAAGGTACGCCAGTCATCCAGCGTTATTATTTTCGGTTTCTTTACACGGTCGGCAGCTTCCCCGTCCCAGACATCTTCGATCACGCGAAGCTTATTTTTGCTGAGTTTCTTCATACGGGCAATATATTTCTCGTCGGTACACACATGGCATTCGGCATATCCAAAATACTGCCACTTCCCTTGTTTATAGGTATAGAATTTCATCCTTCCCCAGCAGCCGATAAACCATCCCGGTACCACGATCACTTCCGAATAGCCGTCACCGTCAATGTCGCCAACGTTCTCGATATATCCTGTTACAGCATTGTCGTCATGAATAGGGGGCATCCCATTGGAGAACCGCACATCGATCTCATAAAGCTGTACCTTTGGGTCGCCCCAGCTTTCCTCATCATTAATCCATTTCGGGCCGACAATGAAAGCGGTATCAATAATCTTATCGTTGTTGATATCGCCAATCACGAGCGTATCAGTATCAGTCCTGTCCTGAGCCACGACAGCAAAAGGCAGGGATAAAAATACTATCAGTACTGTAGTATGTAATTTCATCGAATCTGTTAATTCGATTTAAATGTAATTAAATATTCCTACAATTTTAAAAAATCCCTGAGATCATTGTAATGCTTTATTTTTAATGCCTTTTTTTCTCCTTTCATCACTTCCTTTAGATGTTCCGGGAGAGGTATGGTGATGCCAAGGGTTTTCTCAATACTATCAGGGAATTTTACAGGGTGTGCCGTTTCCAGGAATACGCCGGTATAGTCAGGATTGTCTTTCAGGAACCGTTTCAGGCCGAGGTAACCCACCGCGCCATGCGGGTCGGCCAGGTAGTTGTTTTCAGTATAGAGCTTCTTTATAGCTTCCAGCGTTTGGGCGTCGGTAAAGGAGTAGGAAGTAAGTTCCTCTTTCAGGCTTTTGCCGAAAAGTTCCAATATACGTACAAAGTTGCTCGGATTACTTACGTCCATGGCATTAGAAAGGGTTTCTACCGTCGGTTTCGGTTGGTATTCCTGTGTCTGCATAAAGCGTGGAACGATATCGTTGGCATTGGTCGAAGCGATAAAATGGCTTATCGGGAGGCCAATTTTTTTTGCCATCATCCCGGCGCAGATATTCCCGAAGTTCCCACTCGGTACCGAAACCACAAGCGGTTTTCCTTTCGACTTAAGTTCTTTGTAAGCAAAGAAATAGTAGAACATCTGGGGCAGCCAGCGGGCAATGTTGATGGAGTTGGCCGAGGTCAGGCTGATATGCTTCAGGCCTTCATCGAGGAACGCCTGTTTTACCATATCCTGGCAATCGTCAAATGTACCCGATACTTCGAGCGCCGTGATATTCTGTCCCAGGGCTGTTAACTGCATTTCCTGTACCGGACTCACTTTTCCTGAGGGATAGAGGATTACGACATTGATGCCCTCCACACCCAGGAAACCGCTTGCCACCGCACCACCGGTATCACCCGAAGTGGCTACCAGTATCGTTATTTTCTTGCCTTCACCTCCCGTAAAATAGTTAAGGCAGCGCGACATAAAGCGGGCACCTACATCCTTAAAGGCCATAGTAGGGCCATGGAATAACTCCAGAGAATATACGCCCGATTGTACCTCCACAAGGGGGAAATCGAACGACAAAGTTTCTGCAATGATCTTTTCCAGTTCATCCCCCGGTATCTCTGCCCCCACAAAAGGAGTTATGGCTTTCAGGGCAATTTCGGCAGGTGTGTAGTTTTCAATATTTTCTATAAAGTTACTGTCCAGCTGCGGTATGCTTTCAGGAAAATAAAGCCCTTTGTCGGCTGCGATGCCCGTAATGGCGGCTTCTTTAAAAGAAACTTTAAGTTTGTGGTTGTTCAGGCTGTAGTAGTTCATAAAATTTTTATTCCGGTTGGGTTGATGGGAGAAACATGTAGTTCGAAAGGTATGCCGGTATCATGCAGGACAGCAGCCATTGCTTCGGCTGCTTTTTGCGCGATGAATATTCCTCTTGACAGCGCGAAAACCGATGGGCCCGATCCGGAGATTCCACCGCCAAGCGCCCCGGCATGGATCGCAGCCTGCTTCAGTTCCTTAAATTTAGGGATCAGGATATAACGTACCGGCTCTACCAGCTCATCGTGAAGGCTGCGGCCTATGAGTTCGTAATCTTTGGTATATAGCCCGGCAATGAGTCCGGCAATGTTCCCGCACTGTATAATGGCTTTTTTTAGTGGAATAGTCTCCTTAAGTACCGAGCGGGCATCCATGGTTTTCAGTTCGATCTGTGGGTGGATTACGGTGGCATACAGTTCTTCCGGCGCGTCGATCCTGATGATATCAGGCGGATCATAACCACGTACCAATGTAAAGCCACCGAGCAGGGCAGGAGCTACGTTATCGGCATGCGCGTTTCCGCTGGCCAGTTTTTCCCCCAGCATGGCATAGGGTACAAGTTCTTTTGGAGAAAGAGGGTTTCCGAGCAGGCGGTTAATGGCAAATACCGCACCGGCCGCACTCGCCGCGCTGCTGCCAATACCACTACCTGCTTTTATATTTTTATGAATACTGATCTCAAAGCCATGGTCCGGCTGCAGGTATTCCAGCAATGCCAGTGCCGCTACGCCTGCTACGTTCTTTTCGGCTTCCAGGGGAAGTTCTGCTCCTGTTATTTGCTTTATTACAATGCCCCTGGCAGATGTTGTGGCTATTTCCATTTCATCACCTACTGTGTCGAGGCAGAGTCCCAGCACGTCGAACCCGCAGGAAACATTGGCAATTGTTGCGGGACTGAAAAGGCGTATGCTGTGATGTTTATCCATGTTATTTATTTCCTATGCGTATCACATCTGCAAAAATTCCAGAGGCAGTTACCGCGGCTCCTGCGCCGGCACCTTTTATCAGCAAGGGCTGTTCGGCATAGCGGTCGGTATAGAACAGCACGATATTGTCTTTACCTTCAAGGTTGTAGAATGGGTGCCCCTGCGGGATAAACTGTAACCCAACATTAGCTTTGCCGTCTTCAAACGTGGCTACGAACTTCAGCCTTGCGCCTTCGGCGGATGCCTTTCTGTAAAGGTCGTTAAAATGCGCTGCATGGGTTATCAATGCGTTAAAAAAGTCGTCAACGTTTGTTGTGTCAAGACATTCCTGTGGAAGAAACGATTGGTTTTCTATATCGTCTATTTCCATTTGGTAGCCGCTTTCGCGAATCAGGATCACCAGCTTGCGCTTCACGTCGATACCGCTCAGGTCAATTTTCGGGTCGGGTTCGGTATAGCCTTCCGACTGTGCCTGTTTTACCACATCAAAAAATGAATTTTGCTCGTTAAAGTTGTTGAAGATAAAGTTGAGGCTGCCCGAGAGCACTGCCTGTATTTTATGCACCCTGTCTCCGGAGGCTACAAGATTTTTAAGCGTATCGATTATCGGAAGGCCGGCACCTACGTTGGTCTCGAACAGGAAAGGAGCGTTATAGCGGCGCGAGAGATCTTTCAGTTCACGGTAATAGGCAAACTCCGACGCACAGGCCACTTTGTTGCAGGTTACCACCGCAATACTGTTTTTCAGGTAGTCGGCATACGTAGCAGCTACATCATCGCTGGCTGTATTGTCTACAAAAATACTGTTGCGCAGGTTGATGCGTTTAATGGCGTCGATAAAATCACCAGGATTTGTTTTGGCACCATTTGACAGCAGGTTTTTCCAATCTTTCAGGTCGATGCCGTCTTCATCGGTATACATTTTTCCGGAGTTGGCCAGCCCAATCACGCGAACGTTGATCTTAAGGTGCTCCTTCAGGTATTTCTTTTGCGATTGCAGCTGTTCAAGGAATTTTTCGCCCACATTGCCTACACCCATTACAAACAGGTTGAGCTGTACGGTATTGTCTTCAAAGAATGTTTCGTGCAGGCTGTTCAGGGCCTTTTTTACATCTTTGCTGTCAATCACGGCAGAAATGTTCCTTTCGGAAGCGCCCTGTGCGATAGCCCTGATGTTGATGTTGTTCCGTCCCAGGGTGCTGAACATTTTTCCGCTGAGCCCCTGGTGGTTCTTCATATTCTCGCCCACCACCGCAATGATCGAAAGGCCATTTTCCGTGATAGCAGGCTTCAGCTTCAGCTGGACTATTTCATAACGGAATTCTTCATCTATGGCTGCTTTGGCTTTGGCTGATTCCGCTTCCACAATACCGAAGCATATCGAATGTTCGGATGATGCCTGGGTTATAAATATCACGTTGATGCCTTCTTTGGAAATGACCTCAAACAGCCTTTTGGAAAATCCGGCCACGCCTACCATACCCGGCCCTTCGATTGTGATAAGTGTAATGCCGTCGATATTGCTGATGCCTTTTATCGGGTTGCTACCCTTGCGTTCAGTATACTTGGTAATAATGCTCCCCGGTGCCTCGGGTTCAAAAGTATTTTTGATATGGAGTGTGATGTTCTTGCTCAGTATCGGCTGTATGGTTGGAGGGTATAGCACCTTCGCGCCAAAATGCGAGAGTTCCATCGCTTCTTCAAAACTAATGTTGTGTATGGGTCCTGCCTGCTTTACGAGCTTCGGATTTGCGGTGTAAATACCATTTACGTCGGTCCATATTTCCAATGAAGCTACGTCAAGCGCCGCTGCTACTATTGCTGCGGTATAGTCGCTGCCGCCGCGTCCCAGGGTAGTGGTATGGCCGTCTTCCGATTCAGCTATAAATCCGGGCATGATGGTGATAGCTGCTTTGCTCTTGTCGAAATAATGCTGGATGAGCAGGTTGGTCATTTCAAAATTTACGGTCGCTTTACCAAACCTGCTGTTGGTCCTTATCAGTTCGCGGCTGTCGGCCAGTACGCAGTTTTCTCCCTGCGCTTTTAATGCTGCCGAAATAATGTACGAAGAAAGCACTTCGCCGAAAGACAGAATTAGGTCTTTGGTGCGTTCGGAAAGCTCACCCAGAAGGAAGCAACCGTCGAGCAGGGTTTCCAGGTGGTTGATTACGCGTTTGGCATGGCTCAGGATGCTGCTTTGGCTTGTTGCGGGTATAAGCTGTTTGATGGCTTCCATGTGGCGGCCTTCCGTTTCGGCAAGAATGACCCTGTAGGCTTCATTCTTGCGCGAAGCTTCCAATGCGGCTGAAAGAAGCATGTCTGTTACGCCGCCCAGTGCCGACACTACTACGATAAGCGGCCCTTTTTTATTTTTTATGATGGAAATGCATTGCGATATGCTGCCGGCACTGGCTACGGACGTGCCGCCGAATTTGATGATATTCATAGATGTTTTTTTGAAATGGAGAAAATTGCACAAAGGCTTAGCTGTTATCCCTTACGGATAACCATGCAAATGGATTATATGTACAATTATACCCCGAATGGGGTTGTGGTGGTAGTTATAGTCGTAACAGCAATAGCGACCCAAGAAGATGATGGGGCGTCGATCGTTAAATATTTGTTGCTGTTAGCGTTCATATACAGGCAAATGTAATAATTTTACTATACCGGCTGCCGGTCAGCGGCACTTTTGCGAAATATTTATAAATCATTGCAGAACGTAAAAAAATGAAAATTTTCGACCCATCAAGAATCAGGGAAGTTGACGAAATTACAATTTCAAGGCAGGGCATTACGCCGGGAGAACTCATGGAAAGAGCTGGCAACGAGGTGTTTTTGTGGCTAAAAAAGCGCTTTCCGGATAAAGAGACGGTATTTCATTTTTTTTGCGGCAAAGGGAACAATGGTGGTGACGGCCTTGTGGCAGCCCGCCTGCTGCACCAGGACAATTATAAAGTAATTGTAGACATATTGGAGGACACGGGTAATCCGTCAGCTGATTTTACGGCCAATTTTGAAAAGCTGGAAGGCATTAATCTCGCCTGCAATACCAATGAGCAATACCACTATAAAAAGCATAAAATCATCTTTGTAGATGCCGTTTTCGGAATTGGGCTCAACCGGGAGGTGAGCGATAGTATAAAGCAGGTTTTCGAACGGATCAATACGAGTGGCGCGAAGGTTATTTCCATAGATGTGCCTTCGGGAATGTTTATGGACCGGAAAACGGAAACGGCGATACGCTCCGATATTGTACTCACATTCCAATTCCCAAAACTGGCGTTTTACCTTGCGGACAATTGCCATTTTACCGATGAGATCAGGATACTGGACATTGGCCTCGACCAGGAGTTTATCGACAGGCAGGAGATACCCTACCATCTTATCGATAAAAAAGAAGCCTTTAAAAGGTACAGGAAAATAGCTTCCCATGCCCATAAAGGTATGCAGGGCCATGCACTGATGATTGGCGGCAGCTACGGGAAGATCGGGGCGGTTGCGCTATCGGCCAAAGCCGCTCTTAAATCGGGGTGTGGGCTGGTAACTACCTATATCCCGGAATGTGGCTACAATGTAGTACAAACCTACTTTCCGGAGGCGATGGTGCTTACCAACGGCGACAGGCACATTAGAGATATTGCTTTCGACCTTAGCGTAAAAGCTATTGGTATTGGTATGGGGCTTGGCCAGGAAGCTGAAACACAACAGGCCGTATTCGATTTTTTAAAAAGGCGGCAGGCTCCCTTAGTTATCGATGCGGATGCGCTTAATATATTGTCGTATAATAAGGAATGGTTAAAGCTACTGCCGGAAAACACCATACTGACGCCGCATCCCAAAGAGCTGCAGCGCCTTATGGGTTCGTGGGCAGACGATTTTGAAAAGATAGAAAAGCTCGCGGCTTTTGCCAAAGAATATAATATAATTGTAGTGGCCAAAGATGCCTTTACCATGATTGCCTTTGGCGATACATTATACATCAATTCCACCGGAAATTCGGGATTGGCCACCGGTGGCAGTGGCGATGTGCTTACGGGTATAATTACCGGATTGCTGGCACAATCTTATTCCCCACACGATGCCGCCATATTTGGTGTATACCTCCATGGCCTTGCGGCAGATGTGGGTATATGCGATACCGGAAGGCAGGCATTTACCGCGTCGGATATCATCAATTATCTCGGGCCGGCCTACCTGAAGATCGAAGCCGAAATGGCACAACGATAAAAAAACCGCAACTTTAAGGGTTGCGGTTTTTGGTTATAAAGGTTGGTTTGGTTTATTATTTCTTCACCATTTTAAATGATTTGCTGAAACTTCCCTGCGTGGCTACCACATTGTAGACACCGGAAGCAAAGCGTTCGCCTACTACTGTGCCGGAAAGCTCTTCAACTGAAAGGGTCCTGTCTTCCAGCAGTTTTCCTGTAATGTCAAATGCCATGATATGTACAGGCTCTTCGCTTGCAGTTTCAAGTGCGATTGTAAAGCCGTTCTCAAAAGGGTTAGGGTAAGCGCTGAGAGTGATCCGGGCCGGAGCTGTAGCATCGGCAAAGTCATTGGCCATATTTTGGCGCATTCCTGAGCCAGGGGTTGAAACTTCGCAAGCAGGACCGTAATCGCCCCACTGCCCATCGATGCGTACGGCTACCTCAATACTGTAGGTAGTGGACGAACTGTAAGAAGGAATCATGTTTATCTTAAACAGGTAGTTTGGCTTTTCTATCACCTGCGTATTTCCATTGGCGGTTACCCGGAAGCGGTACGCCTCATATAGCGGTACGCCATTGGCCTGTAGCTGTGTACTGAAAGCCGGTACTGTTATACCGCAATAGTTTTCGGTCAACGCTACAGTGGGCAGCGCTGGAGATGTTACCTCACAAGCAGGGCCGTATGTTCCCCATTGCCCGCCAACTCTTACTGCAACTTCAACAGAATAGGTAGTAGCATACCTGTAAGTGGGAAGCATATTTAACTTAAATAAGTAGTTCGGCTTTTCAACCACCTGCGTATTTCCATTGGCGGTTACCCGGAAGCGGTATGCCTCATATAGCGGTACGCCATTGGCTTGTAGTTGGGTGCTAAAAGCCGGTACAGTTGTGCCGCAATCCTGCTGCCTCAGGCTAACCACAGGAAGTGCAGGTGAAGTTACTTCGCAGGCAGGGCCATATTCTCCCCATTCTCCGTCGATACGTACTGCCACCTCTATGCTGTAAGTGGTTTCATAACTGTATCCGGAAAGCATATTTAGCTTGAAGAGATAGTTAGGCCTTTCGATAACCTGGGTGTTTCCATTGGCAGTTACCTTAAAGCGGTACGCCTCATAAAGTTGTACGGCATCAGCCTGCAGCTGGGTATTAAAAGCCGGAACATTTCTGCCACAATCTTCTTCCCTCAATCCTACAAGAGGCGGTTCAGGAGCGTATATTGTACATGAGTTGCCATATTCGCCCCACACGCCATTTACCCTTGCGGCTACTTGTACATAGTAATAGTAGCCATAACCGTAAGGCTGTATTTGATTTAATCTGAAGCTTCTGGTATTGTTTTCTATTACCTGTTCAAGGTCTTCATCGTTGTATATCCTGAAACGGTACTTGTCTGCACCCGGTACGCTGGCAGCAAACAGGTTGGTGTTGAAATTTTCTATAGTTGTACCGCATAAAGTGTTGTCCAATTCAGTGTATCGCGGGCATCTAACGCATAGTTTCACAACAGAGGTGTTCATATCATGAACTGTCACATAAAAATCGCCATCGGTGTTTATTGCCATAGAAGTAAATTCAGGCAGGTATGCATGATAAGGTTCTCCAACAGTTTGCCATGTGCTGTCATTTAAAACCTTTATAGTAAGGTCATAAGATGAGTTATCCATCAGTAAGAGGCAGGAATACAGGTTGCCTGAAGCATCAAACCCAATAGTATTGCCATAACTCGTAGAATTCGCGAGTACCGAACCAACCATATCCCAGCCGGTTCCGTTAAATTTCATCACCGAAGGGTGGGCTTCTTCCCCGCCCCATTGCGACAGGCCTATATAAACTTCATCCTGTTCGTTAAAGGCAATGGAGAAAGGTATTGTTGTTTCGGGTGTAAACCCGGGTGTTCCAACGGGCAGCCATTCCGTCCCGTTGAACTTCATTATGGAAAGGAAAGCGCCGTTAAAATCAGCATACGCAAGATAAGGTATTCCGGCGGAATCGATTTCCAGTGCGGTAATTAATAAAGGAGCTTCCAACGCGGCAATTGTACCAACCGTTTCCCATACCGTACCATTAAATCGCTTTACAACCGGCTGCAGGACGTCAGTAAAAGCGATGTAAGGTGTTCCTTCAGGGTCTATCGCCATATTTACAGATTGCGATTCACCAACAGAAAGCCCGGCAGTACCCACGATTTCCCATTCTGTACCATTGAATTTTTTTACGGTTGGTTTGCTTTCGTTCTCAGCATCTATAAATGCCGCGTAAATATTACCGGATGCATCTATGGCAATATCTTTTCCAAAAACAGATCCACTGGCCTGAGAATTGATTTCCAGATCCTGCCATTCAATACCGTTAAATCTGTTAACTATTAATTGGTCGCCTGCCTGCGAAATGGTGTAGGGAACATCATTTCCGTCAAGAGCTATTAAAGGCGAATCCCCAAAGGTATTGGAGTCGCCAATGGCACGCCAGTCCTGGCTTGTTGCAACAGTAGTTGCAAATAGCAGTAAGAGTAAGGTAATTCTTTTCATGATATAATTGGATTTATTAGTTACAGAAATAGCATTGTTACAAATAATACCCGGAATCGGGGGGAATCGGGATTACGAATAGGTAGTAAAGGCATTTGAAAAGCAAGGCCTGCCGGAGGGTTGCGGATATTTCCGGGCTTTGCTGGTTAGCCCGGATATAGTAGCGGAGTAAGTAATCCTTTGGCAGCAGGCCTGCTTTGTACTAAAAATTCGATTCAAATGTATTGTGCAGAAATTTCCGCAACAGATTTATGTTGTGAAATGCAGGAGTTTGTATGTGAATGGGAATTATAGCTCCAGCGAAGCGTTTCGCGAAAGGGGTATTTCTGTCGTGCCAATATATACGGCTTTACTTTCCATACGGGTAATGGCCTTTCGGTTTACGATATAGGAGCGGTGCGTTTTGCAAAAGAGGGCAGCGTCCAGTTCCAGCAGGAACTTTTCGAGGGTTTGGCGGATAGTATAGGTTTTTTTTGCCGTATGGATGTCGAGGTATATGTTCTCAGCCTTTATATACAGTATGTCATCCTGGTTTATTTTCACTACCGCATGGCCGTCTTTAATATTCACCATACGTGTCTGCCGGGTGTTAAGCACCAGCTGCATGGCTGCCATCAGTTCGGTTTCACGGATGGGTTTGGTAAGGTAGGAGTTGGGTTTGGTATCAAGGGCCTTTTTCATGGTGGCCATGTCGTTTTGTGCCGTAATGAAAATAAGGTTGGCCTCACTGTTCTTTTGCATAGCGAGTTCAATTCCGGTATCGCGCCCATTGATATTGATATCCATGAGCACAAGGTCTGGGCAGAATGACCGGAAATACATCAGGGCCTCATCTGGGTCCAGAGCGATCTTTACAGAAGAAAAGCCATTGTCTTCAAGAATTTGTTTGATATAATCGGCTATCAGCACTTCATCTTCCACGATGAGTATGCGGTTATTGGCTGCAACTGGCATATTACTTTATCTGTTTTTCAAAATCCAACAAAAATCCGTTACGGGTATCTATCCGGCACTCTACTTTCAATTGCCTGCAAAGGCGCTGTATCAGAAGTGGGCTTATCTTTTTACCCATAGCCCCGGTACCGTTATCGGAAAACCGGAATATAATTTTGTCCCCAATGGCGCCCAGGTAAAATTCCACTTGCTTGTGTTCCTGGCCTTCAAAGGCATATTTAAGGGTATTGATGCAAAGCTCTGTTACCAGCAGGCCCATATACTTGGCATCTTCGTTAGAAAGGAGGATATTTTCGGTGGTAAAGGATGTGCCAATGCCCTGCTCTGCAAATACTTCCGAGAAGCTGTGGAGTACTTCCTGCAGGTATTCGCCCACATTTACATGGCGTTTATCATCTGCTTTATACAGATGCCTGTGCAGTAGGGCGATAGAATTTACTTTAGACAGTATTTTGTGAAACGGGGCGGGATCATTGCCGCTGTTTTTACGAACCTCATCGCTTATCATTATCGTTATCAGCTGAAGGTTATTATTAATACGGTGATTGGCTTCACTCAACAGGAACTCGTTTTCTTCGGAAAGTACGGTAAGCTTGCGGTTGTTTTTCCTGGTCTTCCTCAGAAAGTAGGCTACTACAAGCAATACCACCAGCGTAAGTGCAAATATTATGGTAGTCAGTATTATCGCGGTCCTCGCGCTGCGCACTTCGGCATTTTTGTAGCGTAACTCTTCTTCGGCTTTGCTGAGGTTGTATTTTCGTTCTATTTCGGCAGTTTTGGCCAGCGCCCTGCTGTCGTAAATCTTCTCCTGAAGTGCCAGTGCGATATAGCAATATTCAAAAGCTTTCTTATAGTCACCCTTATCTTTATAAGGCCAGAAAAGAAGGTTGCTTATCCTCATTTGCATATCCATATTGTTTACATGTAGTGCAATACGGTAGGCTTCCTCAAGGTTTTTAATCTTTTGGTCGGACGACGCCCTGCGGCACAGGTTTACAAGTACATCTGCTTTTGGGATAAGTAAATTGTAGCGTTCGGCAACATCAAGCGCGGCGCGGTAATATTCATTACTTTTTTTACTGTCCTTTTGCACATACAGGGCTCCCAGTTCGTTGTAGCTATAGGCCACAATTTCTTTATCGGTAATTTTATCCTGCATGGCAATTACCTTTTCGGAAAGCTCCAACGCATAATCCCGTGAAAAGAACATGTTTTCTATTCCTGCCCTTCGGTTGTAGTAATACGCCCTTATGTTTGGAGGAGTAGATGTGGTAAGCATTCTTTCTGCCCGTTTTATGTACTGTTCCGCTTTGTCTTTATTATCCCTGAAGCGAAACAATTCGGCAGTAGATATTGTAACATACAGCAGGCTGTCGGCATTTTTATGCTTCTCGTATATGTCGGCGCTTTTCCGGAAATAAAAAAAGGTGCTGTCGGTTTTTTCTTTTAGCTTCAGCACTTTGCCGTAATGGACGTAAATAAGAGCCCTTGTATTGTCCGCACCTTTGTTGCTTAGTTTTACAGCGTTTTGGAGATGTGCGTATGCCGAATCAATCTGGTATTGTGCCGCAAAGGCCTTTCCTTTCGTTAATTCCTGCGTAGCCTGGGAGTGCGCTTTGGATATGCACAGCAATACCGGGAGGCATAGCAAAAGCAGTCCTGTAGGTTTTGACATCAAAAAATGTACTGGCGGCATCGGCAAACGTATAATGGCGTTACGGCGAAGGTAGCAAAATATTACATTCTCATTATACAAATTGAAAAGTTGCTAAAAATCTTGTTTTTTTAATATGGTTTAGTGAATTTTGAGCCTTCAAACCAATCTTATGATGGAAACAATACATTATATCAGCAGCGACGTCTTATCCCTTGAAATACTGAACGATATCCTTACTCAGGGTAAAAAGCTGGAACTCTCTGAAGAGGCAAGGGCAAACATCGTAAAATGCCGCAGCTACCTTGATGAGAAAATGCAATCGCATGAAGATGCCATTTACGGAATTAATACGGGGTTCGGATCGCTGTATAATGTAAAGATCTCTAACGACAACCTTACCAAACTGCAGGAAAATTTGGTAATGTCGCATGCTTGCGGGACAGGTGACGAAGTTCCGGAAGCCATCGTAAAGATCATGCTTCTCCTAAAGATACAATCGCTCAGCTACGGGCATTCGGGTGTACAGCTGGAGACCGTGGAGCGCCTTGTAGATTTCTACAATAATGATATATTCCCCGTAATATACGAACAGGGTTCGCTTGGGGCATCGGGCGACCTTGCGCCACTGGCACATCTTTCATTACCATTGCTTGGTATGGGCGAGGTATATGCCGATGGTTTTCGCCAGCCGGCTGCCAAAGTGCTCGATAAAATGGGGTGGAAGCCTATAGTGCTGAAATCTAAAGAAGGCCTTGCATTACTAAACGGTACACAGTTTATGAGCGCTTACGGGGCTTATGTATTGCTTAAATCCGTAAAATTATCGTATTTGGCCGACGTGATCGGCGCCATTTCCCTCGAAGGTTTCGATGGCCGTATCGAGCCGTTCAGTGACCTTATCCATATCGTTCGCCCGCATAAAGGGCAGGTGGTAACTGCAAGGCGTTACAACGAATTGCTGGAAGGCAGCGAGATCATCGCGCAGGCCAAGCAGCATGTACAGGACCCGTATTCGTTCCGCTGTATCCCGCAGGTACACGGTGCCTCGAAAGATACTATCGACTACGTAAAGCGTGTATTCCGTACGGAGATAAATTCCGTTACCGATAACCCGAACATATTTATAGAAAGCGACAAGATCATATCCGGGGGTAATTTCCATGGGCAGCCTTTGGCTCTTACGCTCGACTTTTTGGGTATAGCCCTGGCCGAACTTGGCAGCATTTCCGAAAGGCGTACCTACCAGCTTATCTCCGGCCTGCGCGGACTGCCGCCATTTTTAGTGAGCAATCCGGGGCTTAACTCCGGATTTATGATCCCGCAGTATACCGCGGCAAGCATCGTGAGCCAGAACAAGCAGCTTGCCACACCGGCGAGTGTAGACAGCATTGTGTCGTCCAACGGTCAGGAAGATCATGTAAGTATGGGATCAAACGCAGCCACCAAAGCCCTGAAGATCGTAAACAATCTGGAACGTATACTGGCCATAGAGCTGATGAATGCCTCTCAGGCCGTTGAGTTCAGGAGGCCGCTGAAGTCGAGTGATTTTATCGAGATGTTCCTGAAATCGTACAGGGACGAAGTGCCCTTGGTAACCGAAGACCGCATATTGCATTATGACATAGAGAACTCTGTCGCGTTTCTTACTAACATTCAGATAGACGAGAGTGTATTTGAGTAAACCTTAATCGGTCAGCATATAAAAGAGCCCAAGTTTTTAAACCTTGGGCTCTTTGCTTTCACATGATATTTTTTTACTAAAATAATTTAGCTGTTTGATAACAGAGTTGTTCTTAGCTTATGGGCAGTGATGCCATAACCTTGCGGTAGTAAATGCGCTCCATTATCTTTATAAGGCCCGGAGGCATTGTTTTTCTGGGGACTTTCCGCATATCAACCACTACCGTGTGTTCGTTTTGCCATATCCCGCCCCGCGTGAAAACCACCAGGCTGTCGGCATTTTCCGGGTCTTCCGATTTATAGATCAGCTGTACTTCTTCACATCTGAGTTTATATTTCAGCAACCGCATTTCCTTTTTGGTAAGATCGTTTTCAAGATCATTCAGGCCTGCTATAGTTTCTGTAAAATGCCTGCGGAACAGTTTTTTTGCTACCGCGTTAATCTCTGCTTCATGGGTTATTACAGTATCGGTAATGTGTTTTTCAGATGAGCATGAGAGCAGGGCAAAAAGGGAAAGAAATAATAATACTTTTTTCATAAGCCTATTTAATAAATTCGTGCTTTAGCAACGAATACATATCGGAATCTTCTATAGTGCCGGCAACATTGTAATGTTCCCGCAATGTACCTTCGAAAGTAAAACCAAAGCTTTTCAGTAGTCTTACCGAAGCCTCATTGTAATCTGCCACCAGCGCTTCCACACGGTGCAGCTGCATATCGATAAATCCATAATCCAGTACGGCGCGCACAGCTTCGGTCATCAGGCCTTTACGCTTGTGCTGCTCATGCTTCAGGTCGTAGCCTATTTCAGCGCGGTTGTGCTTCGGGTACCAGGTATGGAAACCACAATTGCCGATAATATCTCCCGAAGCTTTTTCTATAATCTGGAAATAAATAAACGTGCGGTTGTGCGTAGCATAGCCGTTGCTGTATTTTTCTTTTTCCAAAGCAAGGTCTTCGGCAGATTCCAGGCCCAGGAACTCCATCAGCTCGGTATTACCCAGGTTGGTGTGGATATAGTCGTATACCTCAGGAGTTAGTGCCCTGAGTGTAAGCCGCTGCGTATGAAGGGTCGTGAATTCCATTTTGCTTTATTGCTTTGTTAGCCAGTACAATAATAGCGATTGAATTTGTATGGAGTCAATAATTAATAGATTTATTTACAGAAAGCTATGCCCAGCCAATATCCTTATAATGTTTATGTTCACGGAATGTCATTGAACAGTATTATTCCTATCAGCCTGTCTTTCTTAAAGAATAATGTAACGGTGTGCCCAAAACTGTCCCTGGCAATCGGGCCGCCATAATCTTTGCCAAATCCATTGGCAATGGAGAGGTCACCTTCAAATGACCATTCATACTTTTCTATTCCATCTTTCGCAGTTATGGAAGTGGGCTTGCTTTTATAAAGTTCCAGTGCCTTTTTCTTCTTGATGCCGAGTTTGAGGCCTTTAATGGAAATAAAATACCTGGCAGGTATCTCTTTGGCTAACTTTATGAATTTTGGAATTGATTCACGAACCTGTTTTTTAGTGGCGAGTTCACCTCCATTAACGTGCATTTCGAAGGTGTCAGACAGATCCATTGGAATGTCATCGGCATAAAAATGCCAGGTTAGCAAACGGTGATTGTCTGTAGCGAGCTGAAAAACCAAAACCTCTCCGGTTGCCTCGTTAGTGAACCATGATTTTTCAAGCGATAAAACATCACCTTCCTGCATTGCGTTCATGGCGCCTTTATAGTTGCTCCGGATCATTGCGTCTGTTATGGGATAATCATCAACTGTAAAAAGCCTTCCCTGGCCAAAAGCAACAGCAGAAAAAAGCACCATCAGGAGGGTTAGGTATCTCATGGTGCTACTCCTTATTCTCTATTAAAAACACCTCATCAACCCTTCTGAATTTCGGGTTGTTGGCTACGGTTACGCGTTGGGTGTACGAGCTATCTTTCGCTTTAATGATTTTTACCGTCATTGTCCCGGCTTTCAGTACAGCTTTGTTGCGTGCCGCGGTTGCAGGGGTGGGAGATACAGTGTAAGTACAATCATCTATCCATACCAGGTCGAAGTCGTATACTTCGTCATTCTCTTCCATTTTTTCGGTCTGCACATTACCGTTACGGGTAATGATGCATACCTTTTTGGATGCCGGGTCGGTCACTTTAAAGGTACCTTCGCGGAATTTCATACAGGGCTTTTCCTGGCTGAAGCCCAAAAATGCCAATAGTAGCAGTAGTATAGTAAAAATTTTCTTCATACGCAGTTCTATTTACTGAGCCATTCGTTCGATTTTCTTCCGGACAGCAGCTTAATGATCAGCATCAGTACAGCTACGGCCTTCATCCCCATCCCGCCTATCAGCATAATGGAGGCACCCGGCCAGTGCATAATCTTGAACAATGCCCCGATAATGGTAATTGCGAGGCCCATAAGGAAAATTACGATGATAAGCCAGTTTTTCATTTCAATTTATTTAATCAGGTAAATGGAAAGCAATCCCAATGCCGCGGGTACCGACTGCACGTAAAATATGGTTTTCTGCACTGTAGCAGCACCATACGCACCTGCTATAAAAACACATCCCAAAAAGAAAGATGCTACATGGGCGCTCCATTCCGCATCGCAGATAAGCAAAGACCATATAAGCCCCGCCGCAAGAAAGCCGTTGTAAAGGCCCTGGTTGCCGGCCATCGATTTTGTCTTTTCGAACATATCAGCGGGTAATTTCCGGAATACTTTACGTGCACGGGTCATCCAGCCGAACATCTCGAGCCACATAATATAAAGGTGGATGAACGCTACGACTCCAATTATTATTTTAGGCAGGATGGTCATATTATTTCCACTTAAAGTTTTTTTCGATCGCTTTTATCATTTCGCCCGCAATGTCTTTGTTGGTCGCACCCTCGATGCCTTCAAGGCCGGGGGAAGAGTTTACTTCCAGCAATAGCGGCCCTTTAGAGGAGCGGATGATATCTACGCCCGCTACCTTCAGGTTCATGGCCTTCGCTGCCTTTATGGCTATTTTCTTTTCTTCCATTGTAGCCTTTATCACCGATGCCGTGCCGCCCAGGTGAATGTTCGCACGGAACTCACCCGGCAATGCTTCCCGCTGAATGGTAGCCACCACTTTGCCGTCGATTACAAACAGGCGCAGGTCTTTTCCATTAGCTTCTTTGATAAATTCCTGTACAAGAATGTTGGCATTGAGGCTCTTAAAGGCATTAATAACACTCTCGGCCGCCTTTTTGGTTTCGGCAAGTACAACACCCTTGCCCTGGGTACCTTCGAGCAATTTTACGATAAGCGGCGAACCGCCCACCATTTTTATCAGCTCATTGGTATCAAGGGGCGAGTTGGCAAACCCTGTTGTAGGGATGTCTACACCACTGTTCAGTAAGAGTTGCAGTGAATACAGCTTATCGCGTGACTGGCTTATTGCCATAGATGAATTAAGGCAAAAAACCTTCAGGGCTTCAAAATGGCGGGTTAGCGCACATCCGTAGAAGGTCATGCTTGGCCGTATGCGGGGTATTACCGCGTCAAAATCATTCAGTATCCTGCCACCCCTGTAGTGTATCTCGGGGGTTTCGGCATCCAGTTTCATGTAGCAGTCTTTCAGGTTAAGGAAATGCATCTCATGACCGCGCTGTTCGCCGGCTTCCATAATGCGTTTATTGCTGTACAGTTCCGGATTACTTGCCAGCAAACCGATACGAAGCCCCTTTTTAGGCTCTTCGCTTTTGTCGTAATATTCCTGCAGCTTTTCGCGGGTGGGCTGTCCCAGTACATATTTTTGCTCGGGGTCTACCAAAAGACGTCCGCTCATGGCTTCACGTCCCAGTAGCATACGGAAACCCATAGAGTCACGATTGGTCAGAGTCAGTTCTACTTCCCAGTGTGTTTCCCCGATTTGTATCTCAGTGCGTATTACATAGCGCTGTTCGCGAAAGCCACTGGAGCTTTTTACAACACGTTTATCTACCAGGGGTGCCTGGCAGTGTATAACGGTTTTGGTATTATTCTGAATAGGGTTAATATCAAATTTTACCCAATTTTCCTCATCTTTCTGGAAAGGGGAGATATTGATGGCGTGTAGGGCTGATGTCTTCGCGCCCGAGTCTACACGTGCTTTAACGGCATGAATGCCAAGGTGTGGAAATGAGCACCATTCCTCACTCCCTACAATTACTTTATCAAGCATTTTGCGGTTGAATTATTCAATCTAAAGTACTACTTTTTTTTGTTTTTGGTATTTCGACACTAAAAATTAAGACAGAATTTACATAGTGAGCCCAAAGGCCATAATCGCAGGCTGTTAAGACGGTTTGACTTTTCAATATTTTTATCCTAAATTTGAGAGAAACGTTAAACTATGCCGCTGATCACTGTTACCTCCGAAAAGAATAACCGTTATATTGCTTTATTAGACGGAAAAGAATTGGGTATTCTTATATATCCAAAATGGTATTCACAGGATGCTGAAATAGAAATTGGCAGGACCCAATATATTATAAAAAACAAAGGCTTCTGGAGAACCGATAGTGAAGTGCTTAAAGTTGGTAAAATGCTATTCCGTATAAAGACAAAATGGCGCGGCACAGTGATCATAAAATTCAATGAGCCTCACCACCCCTACATGTTGGAACCGAAAGGATGGTTCAGTAACGGATATGTGCTGAAAGATTATACCGGTAAGGATGTGTTTGTGATGACACAGGAATTCAGCTGGAAAAAATGGAGCAGCGGCTTTGAAGCCTGTTCCCATATTGATATGGAAGATGAAGACAGCAAAGTCCTGCTTATGGTGTCACTGCACTACTACCGCTCTGCACTAAATGCCGCGGCTACAGGAGTTGTAGCCGCAACGTAGTTACATTCTGTCGCAGTATCCCAAAAGGTAGTAGATGACCACAAATGCTATGATGGTTCCGATGCATCCGCCGCCGATCTTTTTTGCGCCCCAGCCGGCTACAAGCGCCCTGATTAATTTGTTCATGGTGTAAGGTTTTAGTTTTTATTAAAATTATGCAGGCCGTTTTGCAAAAGGAAGCTATTTAACTTTTGCTAAAGATTTAAAAAGGCAATCAGTAAAGCAATCGTACAGATAATTTATATAAGTTTCTAAATTTATCTTAAACTAAGGTGCCGGCGATGAGCATTGCAACTATATTTTGATAACTTTAGGTAAGAAATAGATATCTTACAACCATGAAAGCGCTATACCTTACCGTTATTTTGTTACTGTTTCAATATACGCAGGCACAAACTCCGGGTTGTACCGACCCGCTTTCCAATAACTATAATCCTCAGGCAACCGTAAATGACGGCAGCTGTACTTACAGTCCGGCTTCGGTGTCGCCCCTTAGTTCGGTTAACCTTCCGGCCGCTGTAGTGGAAACCTCAGGCCTTATTAAATGGGAAGACAGGCTGCTGACGCATAATGATAATGGAGATATCAACCTTTATTCGCTCGACAGTATCTCAGGAGCGGTGCTTCAAACCTTGCCGGTAACGGGAACATCCAACAAAGACTGGGAAGAGATATCACAAGACGAACAGTATATATACATTGGCGATTTTGGCAACAATTCCAGCGGTAACCGGAACAACCTGCGTATCATAAGAGTGGGGAAGGAGGAATTGCTTTCGGGTAATTTACAGGCGATGTCCATCTACTTCAGTTACACCAATCAGGTGAATTTTACTCCCACTGGCGGCAATAATACCGATTTTGACTGTGAAGCCTTTATCGTGTCGCACGACTCTATTTACCTATTCACCAAGCAATGGGTTAGTAAAAAAACAGCGCTGTACGCATTACCCAAGACACCCGGAACCCACATAGCCCAATGGAAAGGAGAGCTGAATGTAGCCGGGCTGATTACCGGGGCTACCTATCTTGAAGATAAGAGGATCGTGGTGCTTACAGGATACAGTACGTTGCTGCAGCCTTTCCTGTATTTGCTGTACGATTTCAACGGGGCTGATTTCTTTGGAGGAAATAAGCGTAAACTGAGTACCAATGGCATGGGTTTTCACCAGTTGGAAGGAATAGCTACTTCTAACGGGCTTGATTATTTTGTGAGCAACGAGAAGTTTGTACAGGCGCCGATTGTAAACGTTTCCCAGAAGCTGCACAAGATCAGCCTCGCGCCCTATTTGCAGAATTACCTCGAGAACCAGTCGCTGAACACTATCCAGAATGATATTCGCAGCCGCATTCGGGTATATCCCAACCCTGTGGGCGATATTCTGTATATCGAAATTGAGCCCGGACTTATAGGAATACAATACACCTTATACGATATGAACGGACGCAACGCCCAAAGCGGTGTGCTGAATAACGAAATGAACCGGCTCGATATCAGCAGGCTTCAAGGTGGTGTTTATGTTATACGCGTAAGTGAATTTCCCGATTACTCGTACCGTTTGGTGAAAAAGGGTTAGGAAACTATATTTAATACATATAATCGGGTATAGCCCATTTTATTTCACTTTCGGTCAACTCACTTTTGGTCCTGTCTTTAAAGTTGTCACTAGTTGGATCATACATTTGCTTGCCAGCCAGATATTTTCCGTCTTTCATGTTTTGCCCGATTTCGGTTAAAAGATTAAAAGCATTTCTGTTAATATCTTCAACCTCGTCAGCAGAATCATACTGCTGGAAATACGTCGGCCCAATACGCCAGTAAACCAGCTTTGCCGTAGCAGCTTCACACTTTTCATGGCGTATCACGGCAAACATAAACTCCATGTCATCATCCCAGTCGAAACCGTTGGCAAAATTATGTAAGCCCTTTGCTGTTTTAAGTTCATTCACACTTTTGTGCATGGCTGCAACCTGAGTATTGCGAAATTTGGCATCGGCGGCCTCACGGTCTTCTTCGTTGGTAGCGCCGTATTTCATCAAGAGGTCATTGGCCATCATCCCTATCTGCATATCGCGCAATTTGGCAATTTCCTTCAGTTGTTTTGAAAATCGGGGATAGCAGGGAGCGTTATCGCTTGTCAGGGCCCTCAGTGCGGTAAAGTGAAAAGTTTCGCGGCCAGGCTCAAGATTAAACGCTATTTCGTCCAGAAACAGTCCGATCTTATCCGGCTGGTCATGCACGTTGGTGCTGAATACCTCTTTGATCATATACTCATTGGTACCTTTCATCCATTGCTTAAACAGAGCGATGATCTCCGGTGGAAAGTGCTCGGCGCGTATCTTTCCCACAACCTTCCTGGCTTTATCTGCAACCTTTGGTACGAACGACCGCAACAGTTCTGCATACCGGTTTACTTCCTGGTCAGTGGGTTCAAGATCATTTAGGGCATCTACGCCGTGTAGTTTATGTGACTGGAGTATTTCCCTGTCGTCATCAAATACGTTCATCACAACATCATAAAAATCGCTGTTGCTGTATACTCTTTCCAATTTTGAAAGAAGCTCGTATAGTTCTTCGGCCTGGGTTGCAGTATATAGTTGTAATACCAGTGCATCCTTATCTGTTGGCTTCAACAGGTCGTGTAGCGCAAACCAGAAATTTCCGTCCCGTTTTGCCAACTGCGCTTCGCAGGTTTGCAGGTCGGCGCCTGAGTATTTTTGTAATTTTTCGAGGATCATGATCAGAGTCTGGTAGGGTTTAATACATATCGGCAGGAATAGGCCTTTTTACATCGGTTTCAGCAATAGTGCTCAATGTCCTGTCAAAACCATGGTCATTTACAGGATCATATTTCTGCTTTCCGGCAGGATATTTTCCGGAGGACATTCCTTGTTCAATCTCACGCTGTAGGCGGTAAATATCCTGATGGTATTCTTCCACCTCTTCTACCGCAGTAAATTTTTGGTAATAGTTGGGTTCGCTGCGCCAGTATACCAACCGGGCGGTAGCTGCTTCGCACAGTTCATGGCGAATGACTGCAAACATATACTCCACATCCTCATCCCAGTTGAACTTATCCGCAAAGGTGTAAAGCGCTTTGGCAGTCTTTATCTTCTCTACCCTGTACTGCATTGCCTGCACTTCGCTATTTCGGCGCCTTGTCTCTGCCGCGGCTTTTTCTTCCGGGCTGATCTGGCCATAACGCACCAATACATCATTAGCCATATCGCGCACCTGGCTGTTTCCTGAGCGGGTAAGCCGCTGCACTTCCTCTGTGATTTCAGGGTATACCGGTAGATTTTTGCTCCAAAATGTCCTGATGGCATTAAAATGGTTTTGGCTCCGGTTGGTTTTTAGATTAAATCGGATCTCCTCGAAAAACAATCCTGCTTTTTCAGGCTGGTCGGCACAATTTGTTCCCATTACATCATTGGCCAGGTTGACATTTTTACCGGTGAGGAGTTTTTTCATTTCGCTAATGATCTCACTGTTGAAATGTTTCACATCTATCATGCCGAGAACCTTTAGGGTTGCCGTAAGGACAACCGGATCAGGCGATTTAAGCAGGGCGGTATATTTTTCAATTTCCCGGATTTCCGGAATAATGGTATACTGCCCTTCCTTTCCCGTAGGTTTGTTTAACATGTAAAATTCCTCATCCTCGTCAAATACCCTGCTCTTTACATCGGAAAAATCCCAGCCACCGTATATTTCTTTCAGCCGGTTCAGGATTACTACTGATTCTTCAATAGTATCTGTGGAATACAGCTTTTGAACAAGAGCATCTTTATCATTAACTGACATTGTAAGGTCGAAAAGGGCTTCCCAAAATGCTCCATTTCGCTTTGCCAGTTGCTCTTCGCAGGTTTTAAGGTCTTTGCCTGAGTATTTTTGCAGTTTTTCTGTCGCTTCCATTAAATCTTATTCCCCGTCTTTATAATTGAACTGGTAGTACAATATATTGCTCCAGCAGTTTTCGGCCAGCCTCTTTTTCCATTCGTCTTTTAGTACAATTACAGCAGCGAGGATATCTTTCAGGGTTTCGTTTTCCAGGTTAAAGATATGCTCTGGCCGGATAGCGTATTGCCTGATAACATCGATTTCTTCCCCCCGGAAAAAACAGCTTTTGCTCTCACGGACATTCACTTCCTCAAGCCCTTCAGCAGAGAAATAGTTACCGTCGGCATCGGTATAGAGTGAATAAATCTCGCCGTTTTCCAATTGGGTATATTCCGCGTCGATGGGATCCAGAAATGCCTTCGTTTCGGCAACAAACGCTTCAAATTCTTCGTGGTCGGCCATTTGTTTTGTTTCCGCAAGGAAGTCCAAAATAAAATAAAGCGCTTCTTTGCCCTTAGTAAAATCGGCCCGGATACCTACTTTGGGGTCAAATAATGCCGATGCTACCGGTTCAGGACTAAAGCCTGACAATATTCGATATACGTAAGGAATGCCATAAGGATATTCACCCAGGCTTGTGTATCGCCCATCTTTTTGGGCGTAGATGTAACTTCTGTTTGCCATTTTGTTGGTTTTGTAATGGGTTAAATATAAAAGAAAATAATAGTAAGTGTAATAGTACACGTAGAATTATTGTTTCCCCAATTTTAAATACCCTATATGCAGCTCATCTTCCACGCCATCCTTTTTCTCAATGCGGATACTGTACTTCTCTTTAAGCGCATCTGAAAGCAGGTCTTCCACATTGTGCATATCATCTATGTCAAGAGCATATTTATCGTCAATATGCGATACGGCCCCTCTAAACCCCCAGTGCCTGTAGAATTCTGTTTTCTTTGAAGCTTTTACCGCTTCCGCCATAGAGTTGGCAACTACCAGTATTTTATAATGATATTCTTCAAATTCACCCCTTCGGTAGCCACCAAGGTTCAGGAAGAATAGTTTTTCTGGAGCGTCGACAGCTTCATCTTTAGGAACAATGCTGATAGCATAATTATCGACTTGTGTTACCTCCCTCCAGGAATCAACATGAAGCTGGCCGCCATCGGGCCAAAAGGCATACATCTCAGGTTTTAATGCGGTAATAGTAGTACCAATACCAAAAAAAATATCGTGTTGCTCTGTAAGTCTTTCTTTGGGTGTACAGCCCAGTAAAACCATGTGTAGTTTTGGCAATTCTTCCATAGCAAACAAAGTTATTTAAAAAAAAGTTTAATATTTTTTTACCATTTTAAATTTTTGGTTCAGTTTTTGGAATGCTACCTTTAACAATAAAATATAACATTTAAATTAAAATCTTATGAAAAAGATATTTTTACTCCTTACAGTTATCGGCCTATCGCTAACAAGCTGTTCAGACGACGATGTGGATCGCGATACCTTCAGTGAAGTGTTTGAGGTTGATAACGTTAATTTTCTGCAGTCAGGCAATTTCAGCGTTACTGTTCCACTCAACCCCCAGATTTATGCATCCGATGTTATTTTGGTATACAGGTTAGCCGGGGCAAACAGCCAGGGCAATGATATATGGGAACCAATACCTACAACCTACAACCTGGCCGAAGGACAACTAAACTATTTCTTCGATTTTTCAAGGAATGATGTGGTAGTATATCTTGATTCAGATTTCGATCCAATGCTAAGGCAGGACTTTTCACTGGGACAGGTTTTGAGAATCGTTATAGTACCGGGCTACTTCTCACAGAGTGTAGATATCAATAACTATGATGCGGTAATCAGCGCCCTCAATACAAAACAAGGCGGCGAAGTACAGATACAAAAACTATAATACGGGAGTTTCAATCATTCCGATAAAAATGAATATAAAAACAGCGCCCCGATACTATCGGGGCGCTGTTTTTATTATATTATTTTCGGACTGTAATTGTTACATTTTTAAGTCATTAAACAATTGCTACATTGTTAGGGATTCTCTACAATAAGGATTTCCACCCTGCGGTTGGCAGCAGCTTCTTCAGCACTTTTTTCCGGAATAGGGTGTATGGGTTTTGATACACCAAAGCCTTCAAAAGAAAGGCGGTGTTTTTCTATATCGTTGGTATTAAGGAACTGCATTATGGCTTTGGCTCTTTTGGTGGAAAGATCGTTGCGGTCAGCTTTCATGCAGCATACATGGCCCTGTAGTTTTATCTTCAGGTGCGGGTTGGCTTTCATAATCTCCAGCAGCTCGTGCATACGGTTGCGCGATTCTTTTACTACAGCAAAAGTATTCTCATAAAAATTCAGGTTATTGATAACAATAACATCGCCCTGTTTGGCATCGCCTACTTTTTTCATGAAGGCCACATCCAGTGTAAGCTCTTCGGTTTTGCCATCAGGATTACGTATCGTTATTTTTTCCGGATATACAGCAGCTTCTTTACGTTTTGCCACAGGCTTGGGTGTTTCTACGATACCCAGTATTTCATTTTCCCTGGCAAGGTCATTCTCCTGTAAATAGTAAATGGTAGCTTTACGATTCTCGGCTTTTACAGCCGACATGTTATGCAACTTACCGAAGCTGCGGGTTTTAAAGTCTTCCCTAATATTCATCTTTCCTTTTATCTGGGAGAACACTTCGCTTACCCGGCGCTGAGCCAGCGTATCATTCAGCCCTATGGTTCCGTCTTCATCGGTATAGCCATTAATGGCAAGTATTTTAGAGGTTTTATTTGCAAAGATCCATACATTGAGGCGTTTCTGTTGCTCTTTACTAAGCTCGTGCTTGTTGGTGTCAAAGTATATCGAGAATTGTTCCTGCGCGGCTATTGTCAGTGGCAATAAAGCAAATATCAGGAACGATAACAGTTTTTTCATTTGGTTTAGGTTTAAGTAGCTAAACGAAGATAACAATTTATTTATTGTGATTTTCTGATTACAGCTAAACCAAAGGGCTGCCATACAGCAGCCCTTCAGGATTATTTTTTTGTTTCCTTCTTAGTGCGCAGGTACTTCTCTAAAAATTCCAGTGTTTTTTTCGATGCCGTGATTTGGTTTTCCTTTTTTACAAAACCGTGCCCTTCGTCAGGGAACACTACATACTCTACCGGAACGCCATTCTTTTTTACGCCTTCCACGATCTCTTCGCTTTCTACAGGCAATACGCGTACATCGTTAGATCCCTGCAATACGATAAGTGGCTTATTGATTTTCTGGTAATTGTATAGCGGGGAAATGTTCTTCAGTCGGATGCTGTCTTTTGTAAAAGGGTCGCCCATCTCTTCGTATAATGCTTTACGGAACGATTCCCAGTACGGAGGGATGCTCTTTAGCGTACGCGGCCAGTTGGCAACGCCAAACAGGTCGACACCCACCTTAAATTCTTCCGGGTGGAACGCCAATGCGGCAAGTACCATACAGCCGCCGTAGCTTCCGCCATAAATGCCAATAGCGTTACCGTCAATATAATCCTGCTCCTGTAGCCATTTCTTTCCCCAGATGCAGTCTTTCAGGTCGCCGTTGCTGTGGTCTTTATTATCCAGTTTGTAAAACGTTTTTCCATAGCCGCTACTGCCACGGTTGTTTACGGCAAGCACCGCATAGCCACGATTCACGAAATACTGTATGCCGTTGGAATACCCTACACGGCTCTGCCCGCCCGGACCGCCATGTACCCACACCAATGCGGGAACCTTGTTGTCTTTAGACGCCTGTAGCGGCTTGTAGTATATGGCCGGGATTTCCTTGCCATCAAACGATTTGTAACGCACCACTTCGGCACTCACCAGGTCGTTCTCATCCACTTTTTTACTGAGGGTAGAAGTAAGCCTTTTCAGGTTTTTAGGGGCGATATCGTAAACATACAGGTTTGCAGGGCTGGTGCTGCTGCCCACGGTAAGGAGCAATTTTTTCTCGCTGTTAGAGATCGTTACGCCCAACACATCGCCATCCTTAATTTCAGGGAAGCTCACCTGCTTATTTGTAGCATGGTCAAAAAGCAATACTTTGTTCTTGCCGTCTTCATTCACGAAAATAGTGTGGTACTTGCCATTTTCACTCAGCGACATTCCCGCAACATCCCATTTGTCTTTGTATACTTCCTTCGATTTCCCGTCGGCTATAGTATATTTGTACAGCACGTTAAATTCGCCTTTGTCATTTGTTGTATAGTACAGCGCCGAATTATCCTTCTCAAATCCCGAAGCGCTCCAGTTCGATTCTCCTCCATTACTGATGCGTGTCTGTTTTTTGGTTTTGGTATCATACAGGTAGAGCTCGCTCTTGTCGGTCGTTACCTCCTGTGAAAGTGCAACATACTGCTCATTGTCGCTCAGGCCGTTCGGTGTAAGGCCGGTGTCGTTCTGGTAAATGAGCGTTGGTGTCCAGGTAGCGGTATCCAGTTTCCACAGATCAAAGAATCGCTGGTCGCGCTTGTTGCTGGCCACATACATACTTTTTTTGTCTTTGCTCCATCCCGCAAACTGGCTCTTAGTGTCTTTCCAGGGTGTAATGTCCTTAGTTTCCTTGGTTTTCGGATCCATCAGGTAGAGGTGGAAATTCTCATTACCGCCCTGGTCGGAAGTGAAGATGAATTTATTAGTTCCCGGAAGATAATCGATGGTGTAGATAGATTCCTTTGCGGAATTCGTAAGTGCCACCTGCGAGGTATCTGCAATAGTAAGCTCGTAAGCATTGAATATCCCGGTAACATTGTTGTCTACAAGGATCTTTGTTTCATCGGCATTAAAGTTGGAGCCGTTAATGCTTTTAGTGTCGTAGAGGTCTTCAATCGAATATTGTTTCGGCGTCCGGGCTTTCGCTTTTTCTTCTTTTTTACATGAGGCAAGGCTTAATGCCAATGCCCCGAACAGATAAATACTGTATTTTTTCATAATGATTGCTAATTGATTGATTCAAATACTAAACTAAAGATAAGTAAAAAAAGTATGGTTAAAGAAAATTAAAATCTATACTGCTTTTTGGGTTGAGAACGATTTAAAATATTTTTATTTCCTTCTGAAAAATATGCATCCAAATGATATACTTTTAACGCAGTTTAGCGTTAACAGCAAAAACACCAATCAATGAAAAATATCCTGCTTTTGGGCATTGTACTGCTGAGCCTTATTTCGTGCACCCAGCACAAGGCGGAGCATGTGGAAAGGGCATTCTATTACTGGAAGAATAACTCATGGGGTGTTCGGGAGAAGGAAGACAGCCTGTTGAATAATCTCAAGGCAAAGAAGCTGTATATAAAGTTCTTTGAGGTGGAGCCCGACAATATTTTCGGCAGCATCCCCACCGCGAAAACCAATTTTCATTTTTATGATGAAGACAGTGTTTACACAATAATACCGGTGGTATACCTGCGTAATGAGGTTTTTAAAAAATGCAGCCGCGGCAGCCTGGATACACTTGCGGATAACGTTGATTTCCTTATTTCGAAATATGCCGCTAATTTCAAAACAGGCAACGGCAGGGGGAGAGGCATTGACGAATACCAGATGGACTGCGACTGGACACCCTCTACCAAAGACAATTACTTTTATTTCCTCGAAAAGCTGAAGAAAATTTCGGGAAAAAAACTGAGCTGCACGCTTCGGCTTTACCCGTATAAATATACTGATAAAATGGGTGTGCCGCCTGTGGATGCTGCCATGCTGATGTGCTACAACCTTATCCATCCGCTCGACGACAAGGATAAGAATACCATCCTGGATATCGATGAGTTTGAAGGCTATCTGGACACATATGAAAAATATCCGCTGCACCTTGACATCGCGTTGCCGGTCTATTCGTGGGCGCAGCTGTACCAAAACAATAAGTTTACGGCCATTTTGTATACCGACCCTGTTTCCGGTGAAAACTTCAGAAAGACAAAAGGCCTGTGGTATGAGGCGGTGCGGGATACAATGGTAAACGATATCTGGATACGCAAAGGCGACAAGGTAAAACACGAAGTAGTGACCAAAGAAGCTTTGCAGGAAGTAATAAAGATCATTAAGAAGAAGATTCCGCTCGACGACACCATAACCGTATCGCTTTTCCACCTCGATGGAGATCAATTAAAAAACTACAGCCATGAAGAAATCGCTCGTATTTATACTGCTTTTACTGAGTAGCCTCGTACAGCAGGCCCATGCCTGCTGGTTTTACCCTACGGGCGATGAGTTGCGCTTTTGCTTTTTCAATGCGTTTACAGATCGTTATCCGTACTACAGCATGTTCAATTATACCTCGTCTTATTTTGCAGATATGCCGGAAACGGACTATACTGCCAATTCCGGTATCGACCCGAATATCGCATTGTGGGTGCAATACTGCAACTATAAGGTGTCGGCAGAAAGCGCGGCTGAAGCGGTATATCTAACGAGTTTGCTCTCGGAGCATTCTGACAATGCGATGATAAAATACCTCCACAAGATGAAGGACTACGCTGCGTTGGAGTACCTGACATTCGCTAAAGAGGTTGAAGCTTACAATATTACCTACGATAATCCATGGGAACGGGATATTGATATTGTTACTCCAAAAAGGCAGGGCAAAATCAATGCCGCTCTAGTGAGGGCAAGGCAGGCTAAGAATCCTATCCTGAAATCGAGGTATTATTTTCTTGCCGTGCGCCTGGCGTTTTACAACCGTGATCCTGAAATGGCCAAAAAGGTATACGACGAGCATTTTGCCGGAAAACAGCCTGCTACTATTATCGATTACTGGAGCCTTTATTTCAGGATAGCAGGGGAGAAGGATTCAGCCCTGCAAAGCTATTATGCCGCCCAGGTATTTGCCAATGCGCCCGACAAGCGTTTTCAGGTTACATTTTATTTTGATAATAAATTGCCGCTTTCCGATATCGTAAAGCATGCGAAGAACAGGCAGGAAGCCGCCGCGGTACAGGTAATGTACGCTATCCGCAAGGCAGATTACGCGCTGGATGCCCTCAAGGGAATTTATGAAAACGACAGCCATTCTGAAGCATTGGGCTTCCTGATGGTTCGGGAAATGAACAAGCTGGAAGACTGGATTTACACACCATACTATTCCTATTTTAGTCCCATGCTGCGGGATCCTTACAATGAAGAGGGTGCATCCGTAAAATTGTTGCTGGAGCGGGTAAAAGATGACCGGCAGTACGCTGCAAAGATGCTGAAGTTCGTCAACTCTGTAAATCTCGATAAGGTAAAAGACCCCGAGGTATTTTGTGCGGCAAAAGCCTATCTGCTGTTTATGGTCAAAGACTTCAATGGCTGCCTTTCGTATATTGCTTCACTAAAACCGTCTGCCAAAGAAACAGCTCTCCAATTAGACAGGATAAAAGCCTTATGCCTTACGGCCAACCAGCAGTTTGGTGCTGCGGTAATCCCACGGGCCGCCAGGACCGTTTTGCTACAGGAGAAGGAAAACAAGAAATTTATATTTGCTATAGGCCGCGAACTGGAATATTTGGGCAATACCACCGATGCCGCGCTACTGTATGCGCAAGAAACCGATTATAATATATCATGGAAATCAAAAGACCAGCGTACGCCATATTATGACGATTATTACAGCTATTATTTCGATTACCTTGAGGGAACGTACTCAACTCACGCTGTACGCAGGCTAATTAATGCTGTAGCAGCCTACAAAGGTGGTGATCCCTTTAATGACTGGCTTTATGGGGGGATAAAAGACATTAATAAGATGTACGACATGCTGGGTACTAAATACATCCGCCTGAACAGACTGGGCGAGGCGTTGGCCGCTTTCGAAAAAATGGATCCGGACAGCCGCGCTTCAGGCTACCTTGATGACAACCCGTTCTATGAAATGAAGTACACCCGATTTTGTAGAACGCCGCGACAGTATAAAACTGACCAAAGCCGACATTACCAGGCACTTGATAAAATGTATCGGGAAAGGAGCGAACCCCATAGAAAAGGATAGGGATTATTACAACTTCCTGGCGGCAAACTGCTATTATAACATGACGCAGAACGGCAACACCTGGTACATGAGGCGATACTATTGGTCGAGCAGTGAGCTGACCAGCACCCTTCCGGATGAGGACGAGTACCAGCATGCCAGCCTGGCTAAATATTACTATATGCAGGCGTACCGTACGGCAAAAACCCGTAAGTTCCGGGCGCTGTGCCTCAGGCTTGCAGCCAATTGTGAGCGCAATAAACTGCTCTATGAGTACTATAAGAAAGACTCTGAAGAACGAACCGGAACCGAGATGGCATTGTTATACAGCAATGTTTACTATAAGAAACTGGCAAAGACTTATCCGAATTACAGCGATGAGTTTGATAGCTATTCCTGTTATCATTACAAGGAATTCTTTAAGGCAAGGAGATAGTTTTATAGTGCCGGCTCCGCTTCGTTCAGAAGAAATGGTTTGGTGAAGCTAATGGCAGGGCCAGACTTTATTACTGCCTCTTCATGGCAAATGTTTCCGAAGCGGCCTTGCCGTTTTGCATGCCGTGTATTTCGGCTACAAGTGAATCTTTACTTACTTTCTTATAGGTAATCTTGTTGGGAAAGTCATGTGCCGGATTCTCGAACACCATGTTGCTTCCGTCACCCGATGTAAGATCGAAACGTACGGGCTTTTCATTATTTTGGCTCGGCATAGTTACAATATAGGCCAGTTTGCCATTAGCTTCGATAAGTTCGATGCTTTCAGAGAATACCGTGTCTTTGCCGCCTACTACAAAGTAGCTCTCACCGTGGTAAGTGGAATCATTTTTCTTTTCCCAGAATTCAGACAGCGCGCCTTCGGGTGTGGTATTGCCCCATTTGCCAATAAGCCAGCTGGCGTTTTCGAGGTTTTCATAGTGTTTTTCTGTCTTGGTTTCCGCGACAGTATCAGTCTTTTTTTCATTGCATGAAACAGTCAGCAACGCAATTGCGGCTACAGGCAGGAAAGTATTTTTTGTTTTCATAGGTTAGATTTTTAACAAAGATGAGGTTTGCATCAAGGTGAAAATTGTAAAAAAACGACATTGTAAATCGGGATTTGCGTTTCGGGCTATTCATCAAAAGTAAAATGCCTTGCCATTTCTAAATTCTTTGAAAAGTACTGCTTCGGATTAAGCCCTGTAAATTCCCTGAAATCCTTAATAAAATGTGCCTGGTCGTAGAAACCACCATCATACGCGACAGTGGTAAAGCTCACAAATTCCTTTTTCTCAATAAGCCGCAGGGTATTCTGAAACCGGATGATGCGGGCCAGGAACTTAGGCGAAAGCCCCACGGCGGCAATAAATTTCCGTTCCAGCTGGCGCTTGCTTATCTCCAGTTCGTCGGCCAGTTGATCAATATTGGCGGTTCCGTCGCTATTGGTCAGCGCATCAACGCAATATTCAACGTCGCTGTTATCAAAAGCAACCGATTCGAGTTTCTTTAGCAGAAAAATCTCTACCAGTGTTTTACGCTCCTCGTTGTCTGCGGCAGCTACCATGGCCTTTTCCAGCGCTTCACCTTCTTTGCCCCAAATTTCACTCACGGTAAGCGCACGGCCTGTAAAATCATTCACGTCAAAACCGATAAAGGGTTGCAGCCCAGCCGGGTTAAAACGGGTACTGAACAATCCAACGGCTCCGGTCGGTTCTACTTCTATAAACGAGCGAATCTGTCCGTATACAATACCCGGTGGCTGAAGGAATGAATTTCCGTCTGTTTCATGCTTACGGAACAACTCACCATAATTGAAAATAAGCTCGATACACCCGTCGGGAAAAATGCGCTCGCGTTCTTTAGGCGTGTCGGCATCCGCGTCGAGGCTCCAGTGGTAGCGTACCTGCCTGGCAAGCGCTTCGCAGGGTGTGTAGACTTTATATTCCATAACTGTTTCGTCATGGCAATAATACCACTATTTTAAAAACTTTCCGAAGCCAGCTCATAATTGATGGCCGCGCCGGCTTTCATGCCCGATGCTACAGCAACGGCCACCGCTCTCTGGCCTGTGGTACAATCGCCCGAAGCGTAAAGGCCCGGAACGGAAGTACGCTGCATTTCATCCACACTAACAAACCCCATATCGTTAATGGCAACACCTGTTTTCAATATAAAATCCTGCAGTTTTATTTCCGGCCTGGCGTAGATAGCTTCAACTGCCTGTACTTTTCCGTCTTCGAGTTCTAACCCCGTCACCTGACCATTATCGTGATGAATGCGTGTTACTTTACCTTCAATTATAGCAATGTTGTGCTTAGCCAGTTTTTCCTTTTGTTGGGATTCAAAAGCAGCCGGGCCATTTGTGTAAACAGACAGATTGCCTGTTAGCTGCGAAATAAGTGCCGCGTAATGCATCGCGCCATCGCCATTTGCCAGTATAGCCGTATTTCTTTGGCGCACCTCATAGCCGTGGCAATAGGGGCAGTGGATCACGGTCTTGCCCCAGCATTCCGCAAAGCCATCGATACCGGGAAAAATATCGGTAACACCCGTTGCAATGACGATTTTTTTTGAAGTAAAAGTTTTACCGGATGCGGTACTAACTTCAAAGCCATTTTCACGTTTTACGACCTCCGTAACGATACTCTCTTTAAATTTCACGGAAGGATAGGCCATTACCTGAGCTTTGGCCTTCGCCGAAATGGCAGCGGGTGTCTCACCATCCTGAGTGAGGAAATTGTGGGAATGGGGTGTAAACCGGTTACAGGGCAGGCCACTGTCTATAATAAGCACATCGCGCACAGACCTGCCCAACGCCATCGCTGCTGAAAGTCCCGCATAGCTTCCGCCTATGATAATTACTTCGTACTTGTCTTTTATATTCATAATAATTGTTATTGATATAGTGTTATTCTTTTAATACTTGAGTATGAACGTTTCGCTTCCCTCTCCAAAGGAGAGGCGTTGGGGGGAGAGGACAACTTTATTTGGCAAATATAAATTAAATTCGTATTATTGCAACATAATTGCATTAAAGAAATGAAAAGACGCAATACCCCCGCAAAGTCGGCCATACTGACACTCCTTAAGAATGCAGGGCAGGCACTGAGCCAGGAAATGATAGAGGCCGAAGTGAAGGGCAATATGGACAGGGTAACCATTTACAGGGTGCTCAATGGTTTCTGCCAGGATGGCGTAACCCACCGCATATTAAGTGATGAGGGCAAGTATTACTTCGCGCTTTGTCTCGAATGCGAAGACCACCACCACACACACGACCATTTCCATTTCAGGTGTGTGGAATGCCAGAAAGTAGAATGCCTGGAAGAGCAGGTTACCGTACAATTGCCGCAGGGTTACCGCAGGCAAAGCATCAGCAGCTGGGTTACGGGGCATTGTAATAATTGTTCGTAAAACGAAAACATCAGAGAGGGTGGAACTTGGAACAATTTTTGTACTTTTGCCCCTCGAAAACAAGGAGAAAGAAAATGCTAGACAGGTTACAGATCATAAAACAGAAGTTTGACGAGATATCCGACCTTATCATCCAGCCGGATGTTATTGCCGACCAAAAGCGCTATGTACAGCTTAATAAGGAATATAAAGACCTTAAAGCGCTTGTAGAAAAGCGTGATGAATATTTGAACGTTACGGCCAACCTGAAGGAAGCCCAGGAAATCATTGCCGATGGCAGCGATCCTGAAATGACCGAAATGGCTAAAATGCAGCTGGATGAGGCTAAAGAAAGGCTTCCACAGCTTGAAGAGGAAATCAAATTCCTGCTTATACCTAAAGATCCTGAAGATGCCAAGAACGTAATGGTGGAGATCCGTGCCGGTACCGGTGGCGACGAAGCCAGTATCTTTGCCGGTGATCTTTACAGGATGTACAGCAAATATTGCGAAAACCAGGGCTGGAGAACCAGTGTGGTCGACCTGAATGATGGTACTTCCGGAGGCTTCAAAGAGATCATATTTGAAGTTACAGGTGAGGATGTATATGGTACGCTTAAGTTCGAAGCGGGTGTACACCGTGTGCAGCGTGTTCCACAGACGGAGACACAAGGCCGTATCCATACTTCTGCAGCTACCGTAATGGTACTTCCGGAGGCGGAGGAATTTGACGTACAGATCGATATGAACGATGTAAGGATCGACTTCTTCTGTTCATCAGGACCGGGTGGACAGTCGGTAAACACTACTAAGTCGGCCGTACGTATGACGCACGTTCCTACAGGTCTTGTGGCACAATGCCAGGACGAAAAGTCGCAGCATAAAAATAAAGATAAAGCACTACAGGTTTTGCGTTCGCGCCTTTATGAAATGGAGCTTGCAAAAAAGCAGGAGGAAGATGCAGCCAAGCGTAGCAGCCAGGTTAGCAGCGGAGACCGTTCGGCAAAGATCCGTACCTATAATTATCCTCAGGGACGTGTAACCGATCACAGGATAGGCCTTACGCTGTACGACCTTGACGGCGTGATGAACGGTAACATCAACAAGCTTATCGATGAGCTGCAGTTGGTAAACAATACTGAAAAGCTAAAAGAATCAGAAATTTATTAATACACGAATCCCGATGCAAGTCGGGATTTTTTATTTCCGTAATTTTAAGTTTATGGAAAATATCACAAAACGCACTTTTCTGGATGCCCAATGGCGGAAACTTGTTATGGTGAACTATGCCGTTGACCCGGAAAAGCTGAAACCCTACCTGCCCTTTGAAACCGAACTCGATTTTTGGAATGATACCTGCTACGTGAGCCTTGTGGGATTCATGTTCGTAGATACAAAAATGCTAAAGCTGCGGATACCATTCCATATCAATTTTGAAGAGATTAACCTGCGTTTTTACGTAAAGTATAAAGATACCGAAGGGTATAAGAGGGGTGTGGTGTTCATTAAAGAGATCGTTCCCCGCCCGGCGCTTACTTTCGTGGCCAACCTGTTGTATAACGAGAACTACGAAACCATGAAAACCCGCCACACCTGGGAGCATACCGATGATTCCCTTACGGTGGAATACGGATGGAAAAAAGGGGAATGGCATACAATTAAGGTAGTAGCCGACAACAAGCCTGCAGATATTGCGGAGGGCAGTGAAGAGGAGTTTATCACCGAACATTTCTGGGGCTATACTAAAATATCAGATACCATGAGTTCTGAATATGAGGTCGCCCACCCGCGCTGGCAGATTTATCCGATACGGGACTACCAGGTTAAAGTTGATTTTCAAAAAGTATATGGCAGCACTTTTGCCTTTTTGCAGGATGCCGAACCTTTATCCGTTTACCTGGCAGAGGGTTCGGAAATTTTGGTAAAGCAGGGGCGGAAGATAAAACTGAAGAAATGAAAATACCCCCGGCTTTTGGACGGGGGTAGTTCTCAAAAAAAGAAAAACACAACTATTAATCGATTATTAGCTAATGGTTTCCCCTGTTTGGGTATTTCATATAGCTGATTGATTATCCTTATAACAGGCGAAACATGATTTACACTACCTTTGCAGGATAATTTAAGCACAAAAAATTATTAAAATGAAAATATCGTTGAAATCGGGAGCAGGCGAATTGCTCTTCGGGATGAAAGAAAAAGACGTAAAGGCACTGTATGGCGAGCCGGACAGGAACTTTAAAGATGAGGATAAGAATGTTATTTATCTTTATAATGATAAAAAACTAAGGCTTACATTTTACCAGGATGAAGATTTCAGGCTGGGGTATATCATTACGTCAAATCCGCAGGCAGAACTTTTTGGAAAAAAAGTGATAAGGGAAAAGTGGGAGAACCTTACAGCGCATCTTTCGGAAAATAAATTGAAAGCGTTTGAGAAGGATGTTTTTGATGGTATGGACAACCAGTTTAACGAAGACAACTGGGTGATCTTCCAGGTGGAGTTTGGCGAAGTAATGCGCGTGGAGATTGGCGCGATCATCAATTCGAAGGACGAATTCGACTGGAAGTTTTAAATTTAAACTCCGATAGTATAATATAAAAGGGCATCCGTTTGGATGCCCTTTTATATTTGTATCGTCCCGGATTATTGTGCAGGGACTACTTCAACTTCAAAGATAAGATTGGCATTTGGCCCAATACCCGCGCGTGGGGCGCCCATTTCGCCGTAGCCCAGATGGCCCGGTATGAAAAGTATGGCTTTATCGCCGGGAACCATAAGGTTAAGCCCTTCAAGGAATCCCGGTATCATACCGCCCTTTGCCCCTGTTTTGAAAGGGAAAGGCGCGTAAGCACCGGCAGCATCTTTTTGCGGAATATATTTATCGAATTTTTTAGCAGTCTCTACATCGCTTGAGTCAAACAGTGTTCCGTCTTCAAGGAAGCCTGAGTACGCTATACGCACTTCAGTACCGTCAGCAAGTTTGGCATTACCACTCTTTTTCAGGAATTTGTACACAAGCCCTGTAGAGCTTTTGGTAGCAGAGGCCTTTTCTTTTGCAAAGTAAGCTGCCTGCTGGTCCTTTACCACTTTTAGCGCTTCTTCCTTCTTCTTTTGCTCTGTGGCTATTTTTTCATAGTATTCCTTGAATACTTTGGGAGCGTCAAATTTCTTGGCATCCTTGCCATTGCGGATAATCTTAACGGCTTTTATTTCGTCGCCCTGCTCGATAAGGTTTACAACGTCCATTCCGTCTACCACATGCCCAAAAACAGTATGAAGGCCGTCAAGGTGTGGCGTAGCGGTATGGGTAATAAAGAACTGGCTTCCATTGGTACCCTTACCGGCATTGGCCATAGAAAGAATCCCGCCCTTATCATGCTTTAGCTCCGGAAGTATCTCATCGGCAAATTTATAGCCCGGGCCGCCTGAACCATCGCCATTCGGATCGCCACCCTGTATCATAAAAGGAGGGTTCTTGATTACGCGGTGCCATTTAAGGCCATTGTAAAAAGGCTTTCCTTTGTACTGTGCCGATACCATATCATTTTTGCCTTCAGCAAGGCTTACAAAGTTGGCAACGGTAAGCGGGGTCTTTTTGTACTCAAGTTGTACGGTAATGTTGCCGCGGTTGGTCTCAAATTGTGCATACAGGCCGTCACCCAGCTTCACCGGTTCGGGTTTGTCTGTGCTCTTGCACGAGAAAAGGATGGCCACCAGGCTTAAAAATAGACTTGTCATTGGTTTCATTATTATTTAGTTCTGCTTTACTTCTTTTTCAGGCTTGATATCGTTGAGTGTAACGGTACACATCAGCGGCTCGTTGGTGCCTATCTTTTTGTTATCGCCATGATAGCCATAGCCCATGTGCGAAGGGAAAAGAAATGTTACGGTTTCGCCCTTGTTCATCAGCTTAATGCCATCGCGCAGGCCCATCATAATGTTTTCCTTATCCACATAATATACCTGCGGGCGAAGTTCTACTTCACTGTATATTACGTTGCCCTTAAGGTCTTTTACGTCATAATTAAAAAATGCCACGTCACCGCGTTTCGGGCGAATGGTATCGATAGTTTTCTCGACATCATAACGATACCAGTAACCTTTGTCGGAAGCGATATATTTATGTCCGGGAGTGCTTTTGATGATAGAATCGATCTGAGACTCCTCATTGGCTACCAGCTTTTTATTGCGCTCTATGGATTCCTTCATAAAAGTACCCGAACTGTGCGACACCGGCCTGCGTGCCTGTTGCTGCGAACAGCCTGCCACGATAAGTCCGGTAACGAAAAATGCCGCTAAAACTGTCTTCTTCATTGTATCACCCTATTTTAATGTGCGCTAAAGTAGCAATAAATTTCTGTATCGTGGCTTCAAGTGTTAATGTACTTTTTCCACCGGCAGCGTTTATGTGCCCGCCACCGCTAAAATGCTCACGTGCATACTTGTTTACATCGAATCCATCTTTGGAACGGAAGGATATCCTTATAATTCCTTCGTCTTTATTCTCGGTAAAGAACGCCGTAAACATGATGTCTTTCATGCCAAGCCCATAATTTACGATGCCTTCGGTATCACCTTTCTCATATTGAAACTGGTTAAGTTCCTCCTGGCTCAATGAAGAATAGGACGTTTTATGTTCCGGCATTACTTTCATGTTCTGCAAAGCCCTTGCCAAAAGTTGTATACGGCTGTGCGAATGGTTGTCGAACAGTTGGCTGTGGATGCTGCTGTTGTCGATGCCCAGGTCAATAAATTCAGCCACAACGCGGTGTGTGGTTCCTGTGGTAAGCGGATAGCGGAAAGATCCGGAGTCTGTCACAATTCCGGTATACAGGCAGGTGGCGATATCTTTGTCCAGATATTTTTTTTCGCCAAGCGCTTCTATAAAATGGTAAACCATCTCGCAGGTAGACCCGTAAGAAGTATCGGAAAATGTATAGGCTGGGTATGTATCAGGGCTTTGGTGATGGTCGATCATGATCACCGGCGCGGCCAGTTCTCTCAGTGCCGCTTCCATCATGTCGCCGGTACGTCCCATGTTATTGAAGTCGAGATGGAACAATACTTCAGCGTTTTGAAGAATCTTTTTGCATCCCTCGGTGTCTTTCTCGAATATCTTTACATTTTCCGCTCCCGGCAGCCATGCCAGGAAATCGGGAAAGTCGTTTGGCGCTATTACTATGGCATCGTGCCCTTTGTTTTTAAGGAAACTGGAGAGACCCAGGGTAGAACCCATGGCATCTCCGTCGGGATTCCTATGGGGTATAAGGGCAATTTTTTTCGGAGAGGAAAGCAGTTCCTTCACCAATATAATATCGTCGGTTGTCATCATGGTGCGAATTTACATCTTTTTCCGTTATAGAAAAGTTTACGATTTTCCTCAACAATTGCCTTAACGCCATTTTATAAATAAGAGTATAGCCAAAAAGTAAAATTTTAAAAAATGTAAACCATTCATGTTTCATATTTTCATTTTATGGTTTATTTTTGCCCATGCAACACAACGTACTTATCTTAGACTTCGGATCGCAATACACACAACTTATTGCGCGAAGGGTTAGGGAACTCAACATTTTCTGTGAGATCTTCCCGTACAACAACCCGCCAACAGATTTATCAACTTACAAAGCCGTGATTCTTTCGGGCAGCCCGTTTTCTGTGCGTGCCGAAGATGCCCCGCATCCGGACCTTTCGGAAATACGCGGAAAGCTTCCTTTGCTGGCGGTGTGCTATGGTGCGCAGTACCTTGCCCACTTTGATGGTGGAGAGGTAGCGCCGAGCAACATCCGCGAATATGGAAGGGCAAATCTTTCTTATATAAAGGAAGGCGAGCCATTTCTCGAAGGTGTTTCTGCTAACAGCCAGGTATGGATGAGCCACAGTGATACGATCAGGAAGCTTCCTTCGGGAGGTGTTGTACTGGCAAGTACAAAAGATGTGGAAAATGCCGCATATAAAATAGAAGGAGAGATTACCTACGCGATACAGTATCACCCTGAAGTATACCATTCTGCCGACGGTGCCAGGATGCTGGAAAACTTTCTTGTAAAAATAGCGCAGGTGCCACAGACCTTTACGCCGAATTCTTTTGTTGAGGATATAGTGGCAGAGCTGAAAGCAAAAATTGGCAACGATAAAGTAGTGCTTGGCCTTTCGGGAGGGGTAGACTCTACTGTGGCTGCGGTACTGCTTAACAAAGCGATAGGGAAGAACCTGTACTGTATTTTTGTAAATAACGGATTGCTTCGCAAAGACGAATTTGAAAGCGTATTGCACCAGTATAAAGATATGGGGCTAAATGTAAAGGGTGTTGACGCAGCGGACAGGTTCCTTTCGCAACTGGCGGGAATTGATGATCCCGAAACCAAGCGCAAAACCATAGGCCGCGTGTTTATTGAAGTTTTTGATGATGAGGCCCACCAGCTTACCGACGTTAAATGGCTGGCGCAGGGTACCATCTACCCTGACGTGATCGAGTCGGTCTCAGTAAAAGGACCATCCGCGACGATTAAGTCGCACCACAATGTGGGCGGCCTGCCTGATTTTATGAAATTGCAAATTGTAGAGCCGCTTCGTATGCTCTTTAAGGATGAAGTTCGCCGGGTTGGCGCAACATTGGGCATTGATCCTGAATTGCTGGGCAGGCATCCGTTCCCGGGTCCGGGATTGTCTATAAGGATCTTTGGTGATATTACACCTGAGAAGGTGCGCATCCTGCAGGAAGTGGACCATATTTTTATTCAGGGACTTAAAGATCACGGACTCTACAACAAAGTTTGGCAGGCCGGCGCGATATTGCTGCCGGTAAACAGTGTAGGGGTTATGGGTGATGAGCGTACCTATGAGAAAGTTGTGGCGCTGAGGGCGGTAGAATCGACCGATGGAATGACGGCCGACTGGGTTCATTTGCCGTATGACTTCCTTATGAAAATATCCAATGAAATCATCAATAGAGTGAAAGGTGTAAACCGGGTGGTGTATGACATCAGCTCAAAACCACCGGCCACCATAGAGTGGGAATAATAGTGAAACCCTGCAATTTGCAGGGTTTTTTATTAATAGTTAATGAGAATGCTTTAAGTATTTGTGTCAGCCCAACCATATCCTGCTTCAATGTCTAAATTCCCTATTGTTGCTATCTGAAAAGTTTTTTTAACACTTTTTGTTAAGATAAATAAGTCTTGTAAAGTTGTAATATGATTGCTTATCAATATATTTGCAATGGTGAGGGCGTAATTTTTTAACTATTTCGCAAATGAAGAAGGTTTTTATTTTAACATTTATGCTGTTGTCTGCAGTTTTGGCATCAGCACAGCAGAAAGAGCAGTCACAACAGCAAGATCAGTCTGGTGAAGCAAAGGAAGATGGTTACTTTGTAACTCATAAAGTAACTCCGGGAGAGCAGATTATAATGATCTCTAAAAAGTATCTGGTAGATCCACAGGATATTTACAAGTACAATAAAGGAGCTGTAGATGGTATATCGGCAGGTACGACCCTGATGATCCCGCTCCATAAATCCCACAAAAAAGATATTCCGGCATTTATAAAAACCCTTGAAAAGGAAAATCTCGCAAAAGCGGGAACAATCCGGGCTGGCGGTAAGGGGTAAAAGCAACGGTGCGGCATAATGATTGTATCATTCTTTTAACTGAAAATTATAAAGATTAATGATACAATTAGTCATTACAAAAAGTAACTTTGCAATGGCAAACTATAAATATGCTCAAAATGAAATATACCGTATTCGCTCTGTTTTTAATGCTGTTATTATCTGTGCCCCTACACGCGCAGGATTATAAAAAACATACAGTTACCAAGGGCCAGACCGTAACGGATATTGCAAAGCTTTATAAAATTACGCCATACGATATCTACAGGCTTAATCCCGATGCCAAGAACGGCCTTAAGGAAAATGCCACTATACTTATACCGGCGCAGGTAGATAAGACCGCCCCGGCAAAAGAAAAGCCAACTAAGGTAGCAAACACGATACACGAAGTGCAGCCTAAGGAAACACTGTACAGCCTTTCCAAAAAATATAATGTTACTGTTGAGGATATCCAGAAAGCAAATGGTGATGCCTTAAAAGATGGCCTTAAGGTGGGGCAACAGGTAATTATCCCTGTAAAGGGAAGCGGGGTAACCGCCCAGTTAAAGGCTGCTGAAAAAGCCGATGCCAAAAAAGATGTTAACGCATATATCTACCATATTGTTGAGGCAGGAGAGACAAAATATTCCATTGCCAAGAAACACGGCATTACAGTTCAGCTTATAGAAGACCTTAATCCTACAGTGAAAGATACATTGCCGACAGGCTATAACCTTAAGCTCGTAGATAAGGGTGTAGTGAAGACGGTCGGGTCTGATGAAGCTAAGCCGGCTGGTGCTACTTATACCGTACAGCCAAAAGAAACGATCTATAGTATTTCCAAAAAAGCGGGGATTACGGAAGGGGAACTAATGGCGCTTAATCCTGAACTGAAAGATGGCCTGAAAGACGGAATGGTGTTAAAGCTTCCGGCCGGTAAATCGGTTACTGAAACTGAGGAGATAATTGTGTCCACGGTCAAAGTTGCTCCGGGTAAGATAACCGACCTTACGAAATCGCTTAAAAAATCGGAAGAAAGGGAATTGGTTTTGTTGATGCCGTTCAACCTTTCAAGGATAGAAAGTGATACCGTTCGCCGACAACTCCTTCGTACAGATAAGTTCCTGAATATGACACTCGATTTTTATGCCGGAGCCCTTATGGCAGTAGATTCTGCTAAAACCATGGGACTTCCGCTTAAAGTCAGGATTCTGGATTCGAAAGAAAGCAAAAATACATCCGATGTAAATGGCCTTGCCTCGACTATGGCTTCGGCAGACGCTGTTATTGGCCCGTTTTTCCAGAACAATGTCGAGAACGCGGCAGCGCTTCTGGCTTCTAAAAACATACCGGTTATCAGCCCGCTTTCAAAAGATTCGGGTAAGCCTTACCGTAACCTTTATAACTCGATACCTTCTCCATTAATTGTTCGGATGGCTATGCTGGATTACCTTAAATCTAAAAACGGAAATGTTGCCGCATTGGTCGATTCCAAAAAGGCAAGCAGTAAAGAATTCATCAGGACAAATTATCCCGGTGTGAAATTTATTGAAGGAGGCGTAAATGATGCCGCAATCAAAGCGCAGTTGGTAAAGGACAGGCCTAACTATATTATTCTGGATACCGACAGCTCCAATATGATGATTTCTGCTACCAAGATAATTGCAGGTATGCTGTCCGAATACAGCATTCAGATTGTGGTGCTGGAACACACCGAAGCGCTTGAGAACGATGAGCTGCCTACATCCCGTCTCATGAGCCTTAAATTGCTTTACCCGTCGGTAACCCGTGATAATATAACCCATGAGGCTCTTGTTTATGCCAGGATGTTTAAGGAAAAGAACGGAATAGTGCCAAGCCAGTTTGCCACACGCGGATTTGATGTGACTTTCGACACTATTTTGAGACTGTTCCAGGAAGATGGCTTCGCGGAAGGTACAGCAACTGTAGCATCAGAACAGGTTGAGAACAAATTTTCATATTCGTCTCTAGATGGTGGAAATTACAATACCGGCGTATACATTATGCAGTACGACGAACAACTTACCATAAAAAAAGCTGAATAATGACATCTAAAATAACCTACCTCGGCGACCTGAGAACATCATCAATACACCTGCAATCCGGTACTGAAATTTTGTCTGATGCACCCACTGACAACAGGGGCAGGGGTGAGGCTTTTTCTCCAACCGATACTGTTGCCAACGCCTTAGGCAGCTGCATGATAAGTATTATGGGTATAAAGGCTATGGATATGGGGTTGGATATGGTTGGCTCTACTGTAGAGGTAACTAAGGTTATGCAGTCGGAACCGCGCAAGATCTCCAAAATTGGTATTGTTATCAATATGAGCCTTGAGGCTGACGAAAAGACCAGGACTATAATGGAGCGTGCCGCGATGACATGCCCTGTATTTTTAAGCCTGCATCCGGATATTGAGAAGGATGTTGTGTTTAATTGGTAATCTCAGGGATGGACGACCAACAGAAATTCCTCATCAAACTCGCACATACAAAAATGCCATTCGGCAAATACGAAGGCCGGTATCTTATTGACCTGCCGGAGCATTATGTGGTATGGTATCATGGCAAGGGATTTCCGAAAGGACAGTTGGGCGACCAATTGCGCCTGGTTTATGAACTGAAGCTCAATGGGCTTGAGAATATAATCAGGAATATAAAAGCACAATTTCCTAAATAAATGTATCAATTTTTTTAATGAAGCAATGTACCAATTATAAGAGTTTTTTAATAATTGGTACGTTAGTGCGTTTATCGAAATGTCGATTTTCAGATGGATCAATTATTTCACAACCCAGATAATCGTTGCATTGAACAATTGATTAATTTTCATGAATTAAATTTCGTACTTTTGCCACGTTTTTACTAAACACAACAACTACAACACACAACAGTATAATGAAGCAGACGAAATATATTTTTGTTACAGGAGGCGTGAGCTCTTCCCTTGGGAAGGGTATTATTGCCGCATCCCTGGCAAAATTATTACAGGCAAGAGGTTACAGGGCTACCATCCAGAAATTTGATCCGTATATTAACGTAGACCCGGGTACGCTGAATCCGTACGAACATGGCGAATGCTACGTAACCGATGACGGAGCCGAAACCGATCTTGACCTTGGCCATTACGAGCGTTTTCTTAATGTGCCAACATCACAGGCGAACAATGTAACTACAGGAAGGGTATATCTTTCTGTAATTGAAAAGGAGCGCCGCGGTGAGTTTTTGGGTAAAACGGTACAGGTTGTGCCGCACATTACCAACGAGATAAAAGAACGTATGCAGCAGCTGGGCAATACCGGCGATTATGATATTGTGATTACAGAGATTGGCGGGACTGTGGGTGATATTGAGTCGCTTCCGTACATCGAATCGGTAAGGCAGCTGATCTGGGATCTTGGCGAAAGCAATGCTATTGTTATCCACCTTACGCTGGTTCCGTACCTTGCGGCAGCGGGAGAACTTAAGACCAAGCCTACACAGCATTCGGTAAAAACACTTATGGAAAGCGGTATTAAAGCCGATATCCTGGTGTGCCGTACCGAGCATGAATTGTCATCGGACCTGAAGCAGAAGCTTGCTTTGTTTTGTAACGTGAAAAGAGAAGCAGTTATCCAGTCGATTGATGCTTCTACGATATATGATGTGCCAAACCTCATGCTTGAGGAAGGGCTTGACAGGGTGGCTTTGAAGAAGCTGGACCTTGAAGAAAAGAATACACCGGACCTTCAGCAATGGAACGAGTTCCTGTTCAGGCTGAAGAATCCGAAACATACTGTGAGTATAGGGCTAGTGGGTAAATATGTGGAACTTCAGGATTCGTATAAATCAATTCTTGAGGCCTTTATTCATGCAGGTTCTGCCAATGAGACTAAAGTGAATGTGATCAGCGTCCACTCCGAATACATTGACAGTGAGAACGCCGCCGAGAAACTTGCGGGGCTTGATGGTATTATTGTAGCTCCCGGCTTTGGAGGCAGGGGTATTGAAGGAAAAATAGAAACGGTGCGCTATGCCAGGGAGAACAATATTCCGTTCTTCGGAATATGCCTGGGTATGCAGATGGCCGTGATAGAATATGCAAGGAATGTAATGGGCTGGAAAGATGCCAACTCCACCGAGATGAATGAGCACACTGCCTATCCGGTGATCAACATTATGGAAGAGCAGAAAACCATAACCGATAAGGGTGGCACGATGCGCCTTGGAGCATGGAAATGTGACCTGGCAGCAGGAACGCTTGCTAATAGAATATATGGCGCGGAACATATTATGGAACGCCACCGCCACCGTTATGAATTTAACAGCGCTTATGCGGAAGATATGCAGAAGGCAGGCTTTAAAGCTTCCGGTATAAACCCGGATACAGGGCTTGTAGAGGTGATTGAGATCGAAAACCATCCGTTCTTCATCGGGGTGCAGTACCATCCGGAATATAAGAGTACGGTAGCCAACCCGCATCCGCTTTTCGTTAGTTTTGTAAAGGCGGCAGTAGACAAGAAAAATGAATAAATGCCTTAGGCATCGCCCGTTGGGCTATATTGTGAATTAATTTAAAGTAAATGGAAAAAAGGTTAGATTTAAAAACGCTTCTTGGTTTCGGCCTTATAGCAGTATTGCTATTGTGGATGATATACAACCAGTCCGCCAACCGCCAGGAAGAACTGAAGGAAAAAGCTAAAAAAGAACAGATTGAGAAAGCGAAGCAAAAGCAGGTGCCGGAGCAAAAGGCAGCCGCTTTGCCGCAGGATTCCATTTCTAAAGATTCGCTAAGGCTTGCCGGGCTCAAAAGTTCTCTTGGGGCATTTGCCTACAGCGCTACTTTGCCTTCTGCAAAAGAGAATATTACAGAAATAAAGAATGAGTTGCTTACACTTCGTATCTCCAACAAAGGAGGTTATATTAAAGAAGCAAACCTGAACAATTTTGAACAGTTCAGTAAAGGTTCGCAGAAAAGGGTGGAGCTTATCAAGCAAAATAACGCAAACCTTAACCTGCAGTTCAAAACACAGGATAACCGCATTCTGAACACTAAAGACATGTACTTTGAGCCAACGGTAACTACCGAAGGCCAGAACCAGGTATTGGCTATGAGGCTTAAGGCCGGTGCCAACCAGTTTTTGGAGTACCGATATGTGCTGAAGCCGAATGAGTTTATGCTCGATTTCTCTATCCGTACACAGGGTCTTGCCCAGGTGCTGGATACGTCTAAACCATTAGACCTGGAATGGCAGCTGAAAGCGTTCAGGAATGAGAAGAGTGTATCGTATGAAAACCGTTATACCGACCTTGTTTATGAATATGAAGGAGGGAAGGATGATTATCTCGGACAGGGCAAACACGAATCTGAAAAAGTTGAAGGTGTAACATTTGTGGCCTTTAAACAGCACTTCTTTGCTTCGGTACTATTGACCGACACACCGTTTAAAACCGCTGAGCTGACATCTGAAAATCTTGTTAATGACGATAAGACGGATACGATCTTCACTAAAAAGTTCACAGCAAAAATGCCATTGGAATTCAAAGGTGGCGAGGTGAGCTATAATATGAACTGGTATTACGGACCGGCAGATTATAAGATACTGGATGATTACGACAGGAACCTTGACGAAATCATGCCGTTGGGCTGGGGTATCTTCGGATGGATCAACCGATTTATCTTTATTCCTGTATTTACATTCCTGAGCAAGTTCCTTCCGTACGGTATCGGTATTATAATCTTTACAATACTTATAAGGCTGGTAATGTCTCCGGTAACCTATAAATCATACCTGTCTCAGGCTAAGATGAAGGTACTGCGCCCGGAAATACAGGAAATCAACGAGAAGTTTAAGAAAGACCCGATGAAGCGCCAGCAGGAGACAATGAAGCTTTACAGCAGCGCGGGCGTAAACCCAATGGCAGGATGTTTGCCGGCACTTATGCAGCTTCCGGTATTCTACGCGCTCTTCCAGTTCTTCCCGTCATTCTTCGACTTAAGACAGAAAAGCTTCCTTTGGGCTACCGACCTTTCGTCGTATGACTCTGTTATCCACCTGCCATTCTACATACCATTTTATGGCAACCACGTGAGCCTTTTCCCGATATTGGCTTCGGTAGCGATTTTCTTCTACATGAAGATGACCACGGGCGACCAGAGTATGTCGGCGCCACCGCAGGAAGGCATGCCGGATATGAGCAAGGTAATGAAGATCATGATCTATGTTTCACCGGTCATGATGCTTATCTTCTTCAACAACTACGCATCAGGATTGAGTTTGTATTACTTTATCTCCAACCTTATTACGATAGGCATTATGCTGGTGATAAAGAACTACATTGTGAGGGAAGATAAGATCCACGCACTTATCCAGGCGAATAAGGCCAAGCCGAAAACGCAAAGCCGCTTCCAGAAGAAAATGCAGGACATGATGGAGCAGGCACAGGAGCAGCAAAAAAATAAACAGATTAAAAAATAAGGCATGAAACCGTCCGGAATTCCGGGCGGTTTTCTTTTTTATATTCCGGTAAGGCCGGTGAATAGGGTTAGGCATTTTGCCTGTAAAAACTTATATTTGCGCTTATCCTTTTACAACAACACAACAATGCAGCAATTATCCGAACTCAATGCTATATCTCCGATAGACGGCAGGTATAGGGGCAGAACACTTCCGCTATCACGCTATTTTTCTGAAAAGGCGCTCATCAAATACCGTATCCTTGTAGAGATAGAATATTTTATCGCGCTTTGCGAATTGCCATTACCACAACTCGAGGGAGTAGATAAGGCTGTATTCGGGCCTCTTCGTGAGCTTTATAAAACCTTTGGTCCCGATGAGGCGCTTGAGATAAAAGAAATCGAAAAGACCACCAATCACGATGTGAAGGCTGTGGAATACTTTATAAAAAGCGCGTTTGACAAATTGGGCCTTGAAGCCTACAAAGAGTTTATACACTTTGGGCTTACCTCGCAGGACATCAATAACACCGCCATACCGCTAAGCACGAAGGAAGCGTTTCACGAAGTATATATGCCCGCACTGACAGCCGTGATTAATAAGCTGAAGGAATTAAGCACAGAATGGGCTAATGTGCCGATGCTGGCCCGTACGCACGGACAGCCGGCTTCGCCAACCCGTTTGGGCAAAGAGATTGGTGTGTTTGTAGAACGCCTGGAAGAGCAGTTGAGGCTGCTGTTCAACGTTCCGTTTGCAGCCAAATTTGGCGGGGCAACAGGCAACTTTAATGCACACGTTATTGCTTATCCTAAAACAGACTGGAAGCAGTTTGGCAATGAGTTTGTCGAGGCTACACTTGGACTGAAACATTCCTTCCCTACAACACAGATTGAGCATTACGACCATTTCGCGGCTTTCTTTGACGGATTAAAACGTATCAATACGATCTTTATCGACCTTGACAGGGATATCTGGACCTACGTGTCGATGGATTACTTTAAGCAAAAGATAAAGGAAGGGGAGATCGGTTCTTCGGCCATGCCCCATAAAGTAAATCCTATTGACTTCGAAAACTCTGAAGGTAACCTGGGCATTGCCAATGCGATATTCGAACACCTTTCGGCTAAACTTCCGGTGTCAAGGCTGCAGCGCGACCTAACCGACAGTACCGTACTCCGCAATATTGGTGTGCCGATGGGACATACGCTTATTGCTTTTGATGCTACATTGAAAGGCCTGAACAAGCTGTTGCTGAATGCTGATAAGTTTGCGGAAGACCTCGAAAAGAACTGGGCTGTGGTAGCGGAAGCGATCCAGACAATCCTTCGCCGTGAGGCCTATCCGAATCCTTATGAGGCGCTAAAAGACTTAACACGTACCAATACTGTTATTAATAAAGAGGCGATACACAGGTTTATAAACAACCTGGATGTGACTACGGAAGTGAAAAAAGAATTGCTGCAAATAACACCTGATAGCTATCTGGGAATCGTGTAGCAGGCTTGTAGGTTAATAGTTGTTAAAAATGTTTTAAATTTAGTTTTGAAGCTGTAGCAGATAGGCATCACATTTCTAAAATACTTATCTTGCAGGAATAGGAAAACAGGCTTTTTTGAAGTGCCATTGTTATGTTTTCCTTTATGGCAGATTTCTTTCCTGCTATTTCATCTAAACTATATGTATGACAGAAAACACAGTGGCTGAAACTTCACACCACCTGTATCCCCTTATCGGGGATCTGGGCCTTATTCTTATGACGGCAGGCATTGCGGTGCTGCTGTTCAAGAAAATTCGCCAACCCCTCGTGCTGGGCTACCTTATAGCCGGTTTCCTTGCCGGGCCTTACTTTGAGTTTTTTCCTTCGGTAAAAGACAAACACAACGTTGAGGTATGGGCCGAAATAGGCGTGATCATCCTGCTGTTTAGCCTCGGGTTAGAATTTAGTTTCAAGAAGCTCATGCGGGTAGGAGGCTCAGCTTCCATCACGGCAGTAGTTCAGATATCTTCCATGATCGGATTGGGGTACCTCACGGGGCAGCTTATGGGGTGGCCGCAGATGGACAGTATTTTTCTGGGAGCTATATTATCAATATCTTCCACCACCATTATTATAAGGGCATTTGAAGAAGTAGGAGTCAAGAGCCAGAAATTCGCGGGTATTGTTTTCGGTACGCTCATCATTGAAGATATTGTAGCGATATTACTTTTGGTATTGCTTTCTACTATCGCTGTGAGCCAGCAATTCTCGGGCGTTGAACTGTTGGAATCGGCCATCAAGCTGGTGTTCTTTCTCATACTGTGGTTTCTGGGAGGTATCTTTTTTATACCGACTTTCTTTAAAAAAGCTTCAAAGCTACTGAATGAAGAAACCACCTTGATAATAGCATTGGCGATGTGCCTTATGATGGTTATCCTTGCTACAAAAGCGGGCTTTTCACCGGCGCTCGGTGCATTTATTATGGGATCTATAATTGCGGAAACAACCAAAGCGGAACGTATAGAACACCTTATAAAACCTGTAAAAGACCTGTTTGGAGCGGTGTTCTTTGTATCTGTAGGGATGCTTATCAATCCTGCCACAATTGCCGAATACTGGCCGGCAATCCTGATCATTACACTGGTAACGATTTTGGGTAAAACAATGTCTACAACAGTTGGGGCGTTGCTTTCGGGGCAGCCATTAAAGCAGTCGGTACAGGCAGGAATGAGCCTTGCCCAGATCGGGGAATTCTCTTTTATTATTGCAACATTAGGGATGACGCTTAATGTAACGAGCAGTTACCTGTATCCGGTAGTGGTGTCGGTATCAGCCATAACGACATTTACTACTCCTTTCTTTATACGCTCGTCGCTGTCATTTTACAATGTATTGCAAAAGGTGCTGCCAAAGGGATTGCAAAAGCGCATTGAGGATTATAGCTACAGTACCCAGTCTATCCGATCGGCAAGCGACTGGAAGGTATTTCTTAAGGCGAATATTACCCATATTGTCATCCATTCGGTAATCATTCTCGGCGTTGTGCTCTTGACTACACGCTACATACTGCCGGGAACTTTAGGCTCCGAATGGGATAATGTCCTTATTACCTGTGTCGTGTTCGTTATCGTGTCGCCTTTCCTGTGGGCACTTGCCCTTCGCAGGGTGGCAGGTAAGGCTATGGAAGGCATTAAGCGCGACCGGAAGTATAAGGGGCCGGTAACATTGGTGCTGTTTATCCGGATCTGCCTGGCGCTGTTTTATATTGGCCTTTTGCTCAACAATTTCTTCTCGCCGTTAATTGCCCTTGGAGCATTGGTTGTACTTATCCTCGGAGGATTGCTTTTTCCAAAAAAACTGCAGCAGGTATACTATTATCTTGAAAGCCATTTTATTAAGAACCTTAATAGCCGGGAGATATCACAGCGTATTAAGAACAGGAGCGAGCTTACGCCATGGGACGGACATATGGCATTGTTTGAAATTCCACAGGAATCGGAAATGGCCGGAAAATCATTGGAAGAACTCAGGCTAAGGGAGCAGATTGGCATCAATATAGCAATCATCAAAAGGGGAGGCAAAACTATAAATGTGCCGCCAAGAAGCGAAAAACTATATCCCAAAGATATGCTTTACGTGATTGGAACCGATGAACAGGTAGCGGCTTTTGAAGAGCACCTTAAAAACACCAGCCTTCCTCAGGATTCTGAAACAGGGGAAGTTGTGCTGAAAAAATTCCCATTGCTCAACAATGAATTTGTCGGAAAAAGCATCCGGGAAGCCCAGCTGCGTGAAAAAACCGAAGGCCTGGTTGTGGGTATCGAGAGAAATAATGAAAGGATCATCAATCCCGACTCTACTATGGTACTCAAAAAGAATGACGTGCTGTGGATGGTGGGAAATAAAGATTTATTGGAGGAATTGTTTTAACTTCACGAAAAACATTCGGAATTTTTTATGGCAAACAGGATTCTTATCATTTTTGCACATCCACTGTTCGAGAAATCGAACGCTAATGATACGCTGGTAAAGTACATTCCCGATTCACCCAATATTACCTTCCATGATCTTTATCAGGAATACCCGGAGTTTGATATCGATATGAAAAGGGAGCAGGAGCTTCTGTACAATCATGATATTATTATCTGGCATCATCCTATGTATTGGTACAGCTGTCCTCCGTTATTAAAGCAATGGATCGATATCGTGCTGGAACATGGGTGGGCCTACGGAAAGGAAGGCTTTGCGCTAAAAGGAAAATTGCTGCTTCAGGTAATTACAACGGGCGGGAGGAAGGAGAACTATAGTGCCACAGGGCGCGACCGTTTTGCTATTACCGAATTGCTCGCTCCCTTTAGCCAGACGGCTAAAGTTTGCAATATGAGTTATCTCCCTCCTTTTGTAGTGCACGGTACACATTCCATGGACACAACAGATTTTGAGGACAATGGCGCCCTCTACAGGGAGATTCTGCTGGAGTTGGAAAAAACCAGGCCAGACCTTGAAGAGCTTTCAATATATATGTATTTCAACGATTGGTTCACTAAAAAACATAAGCAATGGACGGATTCTTCTTCCAGGCAATAATATATCTTGCGGCAGCGGTGGTTTGCGTACCCATCGCCAAAAAAGTTGGGCTCAGTTCTATTCTGGGTTACCTTTTTGCGGGTATTATTATAGGCCCGTTCGTTTTGGGTTTTATTGGCCAGGAAGGGCAGGATATTATGCACTTCGCCGAATTCGGGGTGGTGATGATGCTCTTCCTTATCGGGCTTGAACTTGACCCTTCCAAATTCTGGAGGATGAGAAAGTTTATTATTGGCATGGGATCGCTGCAGGTAATACTAACTGCCACAGTTTTGTTTATTGCCTGTTCAATCGTAATGCGGTGGAGCTGGCAGTCTACACTTGTTGTGGCTTTGGCGCTTACATTATCGTCTACCGCAATCGTTATGCAGACCCTTAAAGAAAAAGGGCTTACCAAAACATCAATGGGGCGTTCGGCCTTTGCCGTATTGCTGTTTCAGGATATTGCAGTTATCCCTATTCTTGCGATATTGCCGCTTTTGAGTACAGGCGGTTTCGTGAACGAAGATATCAACCATTCCCTTATATCAGAATTGGCTGGATGGATACAAACGCTTATAGTATTCGCCGCTATGGGTATGGTATACGCAGGCGGAAGATTTATTATTGTACCGCTGCTGCATATTGTCGCCCGCACACGTCTGCAGGAGCTCTTTACGGCATCGGCACTTCTTTTGGTGATGTCGGTTTCATACATGATGCAGCTGGTTGGGCTTAGCCCGGCATTAGGTGCTTTTCTTGCCGGTTTGGTTTTAGCCAACAGCGAATTCCGTCACGAACTGGAAGGCGATATTGCACCTTTTAAAGGGTTACTGCTGGGTTTATTCTTTATTGGCGTGGGGGCTTCTATCAACTTCCGTCTTATAATGGCCGACCCGGCTTTCATTATTATTTTCTGCACCATTTTTAATGTTATCAAATTTTTCGTATTGATAGGCATCGGCAGGATATACAAGAAAAGTTCCGACCAGAACCTCTTATTTGCATTCAGCCTGAGCCAGGCCGGAGAGTTTGGCTTTGTTATACTCGGATTTGCTACGCAGCTGCATCTTATGCCGACACAGCTTTCCAGCCAGATGATGGCAGTAATAGCAATGAGTATGATCGGTACGCCATTTTTACTGCTCATCAACGAAAAATGGATAGACCCGTTCTTTGGAGTGAAGGAAAAACAGCCTAAAAAGAAATATGATAAAATTGATGACAGCGAGCAAAACGATGTTGTTATTGCCGGGTTTGGGAATTTTGGCAGTACTATAGCACGTTTATTAAAAACCAACGGCATCCCTGCTACAGTATTGGATATGGATAGCGACCGTGTTGAGTCGTTGCGCAAATTGGGCTTTAAAGTATATTATGGCGATGCGTCAAGGCTTGAGCTTTTAAAAGCGGCCGGATGTGAAAACGCGAAGATTTTTATTGCTGCGATAGACAATCCGCAGGTAAACCTTCAGGTGGTTGAGATTATTAAGAAACATTTCCCGAACCTGAAAATTCTCGCACGGGCCCGCAACCGAAGCGATGCTTTTGAGTTATTGGATATGGGGATAAGTAATTTTTATCGTGAAAATATGTACAGTGCGGTACACCTGGGTGTAGATGCCCTCGTGGAGTTGGGACACAGGCGCTATACTGCTACAAGGCAGGGGCAGCGCTTTATGAAGTATGATGAGCAATCTATTGTGAGGCTTGCTGAAAAACGCCATGATAAGAAAGCGTTTCTTATGACTGCTATGGAAGAACTGGAATTACAGGAGCAACTGCTCAGGAATGATCTCTACTCGCAACTGGGTGCCCAGGACCATGCATGGGAAAGTACTGACCTTAAGAAAGAAGAAAAAGAAGGCAAGAAAGAATAATTACCGGATCGGAATCCATACCTCTTCTTCAGAATCCGGGCTGCCGTGTTTGTATTTTTCTCCCATGACTTCAAACTGTGGCCTGTTATCCAGGGTATATCCCGAAGCAGGCAGCCATTGAAGGAAGATATAAGTGTAAAAATCCTGTGCATTTTCATGGCTTCCTTTGTAATGGAAAACAGCATAGCGCCCCGCGGGTATTTCTAAGGCTTCCATTCCTTCAGTTGGATTGCTAAAATCAGAGACTTCCACGGCTGCCCATTTTTCAAATTCAGCCGATGGATTGAAATTCATAAAAAAATTATCCGGATATAACTGTACAGAATATAATTCATAGCCTTTCGCGTAGCTAATCTTTTTTCTCAGCGGCATAAAGCTGTTCCATAATTCAAAAGTAGTATTATGGGTGAAAGACATCACCTTTCGCATCCCGATAAGTTTCAGGCCGTTTACTGTGCGTAGTTCCGGTGGCATTTTATCCATTGAGTTTATCTTTTACCTTTTGCATTCCCTCGCTGCCGGTCATTGCCAGTACTTCCAGCGGATTATTCAGGTTGTGTATAAGGGCGGGGTTTGGGTCTATATAGTAAACCATCGCTTTGGGGTTGGCATAGTCAATAAGCCCCGCGGCGGGATATACCTGTAGCGATGTGCCGATCACGATAAGGATATCGGCTTTTTCAACAACGGAAACAGCATTGGGAATGGCCGGTACTGCCTCACCAAACCATACGATATGCGGGCGTAGTTGGTGGCCATCGGTATGAAGGTCCCCCAGATGAATATCCTCTATCCATTCGAAAGCAGCATAACTGTTTACACTGCGTGCTTTAAGGAGTTCGCCATGCAGGTGTACCACGTTACTGCTGCCCGCACGTTCGTGAAGGTCGTCTACATTTTGGGTAATTACGGTTACATCGAAATCTTTTTCCAGTTCGGCAATGATATAATGTGCCTTGTTTGGCTGTACCTCGAAAAGCTGCCGCCTGCGCTGGTTGTAAAAGTCCAGTACAAGGGCGGGATTTTTCCGGAACCCTTCAGGGGATGCTACTTCCATCACATCATGGCCTTCCCAAAGCCCTCCGGCATCGCGAAATGTTTTTATACCGCTTTCGGCACTCACGCCGGCACCCGAAAGCACTACGAGTTTCTTTTTCATTTTATTATTGCTTGATTCCCAGCGTACAATAAAACAGTTCGGTTTGCTACTGCCCGAAACAGTACAAGCCTTACTGCTTTTTTGTAGATTTGTTTCTTTACATCCGGGATTAATTACCCTAAATGTAATGAATAACCTTTTGAATGCCAAAATGAAAAAAGACATCAACACCCATTACCTCCACTATCTTGAAGGTTTTATAACCGAAAACCGCCGCGAAAACTTCCTGAAAGTGCTTGCAAATCGTACCCGCCATTTTACTGTTGCTGTAGAAGATATCTTCCAGTTGCACAATACAAGCGCCGTGATGCGTTCCTGTGAGGTGTTCGGTATTCAGGAGCTTCATGTTGTCGAGGAAAAATATGGAAAAACCATCGACAAGGAAATTGCCATGGGTGCTCAAAAGTGGGTGGATGTGCAGCGTTATAATTCTGTAGACACGTGTATTGAAAAGCTGAAAGGGGAGGGATACCGCATTATAGCGACTTCACCGCATGACGACAGCAGCCTGATCGAAGATTTTGACATCTCCACCCCGGCAGCATTGTTCTTTGGTACGGAGCGAAATGGATTGTCGGAAAATGTATTAAAGCAGGCGGACGCCTTTCTTAAGATACCTATGGTAGGATTTACCGAAAGCCTGAATATATCCTCTTCAGCGGCAATAATACTCTATGAACTGTCACAAAGATTGCGAAATTCAGACATTCAATGGCGGTTTTCTGAGGCCGAAATACTTGAAAAACGTATCGATTGGGCAGAAAAATCGATAAAAGATATTGATTTTGTAAAGTCGCGGTATATTTCCGAAACAGGGGCTTAATTGCGGTGCAAAGCTTTGTATTCTTCGTAGCAGCCGCTTATTGCATCCATGATCTGGAGGTCGTTTGCGGTTGTTATAAAAGCTTCCGAATAGTTACAATGCTCCAGTATATCCACAATGTCATCCTTGGTAACGCCCAATAAGGCGGCAAGAGTTTCACGGTCAAATTTGGAAGCCAGCGCATTGCGTACGGTGTCGTCTTTTTTCATATCCCTGAGCCTTCGCATTTCCGTCGGCTTTTTACCAAACATATTATGCAGGAGGTCAGCCGGGTTAAACATGGTGCTCAGTACCTTTTTAAAGGCATTGGGTGAATTTTGTCCGCCTTCATATCCCAGGGAAAGCCCAGCGATATTGTAGCGGTAATTCTCTTTAATTGGCGCGAGCCTGGAATCTACCTGTAGAAATCCGGTAAGGGAATATTTGTTCAGTACGATCTCTTCGAGTGTATAAGCCCTTTCGGTAAGCGGTATGCGGGTTACATTCTTGTACTTTATCCAGTCATTGGTAACGCGGACTTTCAGCGACTGAAACCCGATATATGAAATATGGAGCGTGTCGTTCACCCTGGCTTCTATAGAGAATGCACCTTTTTCGTTGGTTACAGTTCCTTTTACGGTGTTAATATTGATGATATTCACCCCCTGTATCGGCTTAAGGCTGATATCTGATACTATTATACCCAAAACCTTTTCCTCACTAGACGTTGTCTGAGAGTAAGTGGAAGCTGTAAATAGTAATAATAAAAAAACTACAAAATATCGCATCGATCGTTTATATGACGTAAAAGTAATAAACAAACGCGATATTTTGTAGTTAGTATGCATTAAAGGAAAATTATTTCGCTCTTAGCTCCTTCTCGGCTTCCTTGATGCGCCACCGGAATCACTCCTTCTTGGAGCACGGTCTGCTGATGGGCCTTTCGACCTTGCGCCGCTTCTTCCGCCTCCGAATGATTCACCTCTGCGCTCGCTGCGTGCATTCCTGTCGGTACTGCGGTCGCCGCCTCCGCGGTTAAAGCCACCGCCACCGCCGCTTCTTCCATTATGGTCTCTGCGGCCACCATTGTCGCGGCCATCATTTTTAGAGATTTCCACATTCAGCCTGCGGCCTTCAAGGTGCATGGCGTTTAGTGTTTCAAGAACAATTTCGGAGTGCTCAGCATCGGTATTAAAGAAAGAGAAACCTTCTTTTACATCCACTTTAAACACGTCGTCACGGCCAAGGCCAAGCGTGTCGCGAAGGAAATCTTTCAGGCTCATCCAGTCGAAATTATCCCTCGAACCGATGTTCACGAAATAACGTACCGCGCCGTTGCTTGGTGCAGCAGAACTGTCCCTTCTGTCCGCGCCGGCTTTTTGTGCCGAAAGGTCCCTGTTCTTTTTATAGTAGTTGATAAACCTGTTGAATTCTACCGATACCATTTTCTTGATAAGTTCCTCTTTAGTAAGGTCTTTCATGACTTCATAAATGGCAGGAAGGTACGAATCAATCTCATGGTCTACTTCTACATCCTTGATCCTGTTGGCAAGGTGGAACAGCTGTATCTCACAGATCTCCATACCTGAAGGTATAGTTTTCTCTTCGAATTTCTGCTTGATGATTCTCTCAATAGCAGATATTTTACGAAGTTCGCTCTTCGTGATAATGACGATAGAGGTACCCAGTTTTCCGGCACGGCCTGTACGTCCGCTTCGGTGGTTGTAGGTCTCGATCTCATCCGGAAGCTGGTAGTTTACAACGTGTGTAATGCTGTCAACATCGATACCCCTTGCTGCTACGTCTGTAGCTACAAGCATTTGTATCTGCCTGTTACGGAACGATTTCATTACGCTGTCGCGCTGTGCCTGCGAAAGGTCGCCGTGTAGCGCTGCTGCGTTGTATCCGTCTTCGATAAGTTTTTCGGCAACAGCCTGTGTATCTCTCTTGGTACGGCAGAAAACAACCGAGAAAATATCAGGGTTGGCATCTGCAAGCCTTTTAAGGGCTTCATAACGGTCACGTGCATTTACCAAGTAAAACTCATGCGATACCGTAGATGAGCCTGAGTTCTTGTGGCCTACCGTGATCTCAAGCGGCTTACGCATAAATTCTTTCGCGATCCTGGCAACTTCCTGCGGCATGGTAGCCGAGAACAGCCATGTGCTCTTGTCGTCAGGTGATGTAGAAAGGATATTTACGATATCATCGTAAAAGCCCATGTTCAGCATCTCATCCGCCTCATCAAGAATACAAAAATCGATCTTTGAAATGTCAACAAGTCCGCGGTTGATCATATCCTGCATCCTTCCCGGAGTTGCTACGATAATCTGCGCGCCACGCTTAATCTCGCGCGCCTGCTCTGTAATGCTTGCCCCACCGTATACGGCTACCGTATGGATGCCTTTGATGTATTTGGAATAAAGCTTGATCTCGTTGGTGATCTGGAGGCAAAGTTCACGCGTAGGTGAAAGTATAAGTGCCTGTGTGTTCCTGTTTTCAGGATCTATTTTCTGGATAAGCGGAAAACCGAATGCCGCTGTTTTCCCTGTCCCCGTTTGCGCTAACGCTACAATATCTGTATCTTTTTCCAATAAGAGGGGAATCGCTTTCTCCTGTACTTCTGACGGATTTTCAAATCCTAGATCGTTTATCGCCTTCAGAAGCGATTCATTCAATCCTAATTGTTCAAATTTATTCATGTAAATATTTAAAATTGCGGCAAAGGTACTGTAAATTAGCGAGATATGCTAACCTTAGCGTAATAATAATTTTTGCGAAATAAATTGAAAATCAGTAATTTACTTTTTCAGGAAATCGATAAGCTGCGATACAGCCCTTCCGCGATGGCTCAAGCGTGCCTTTTCATTAAGTGAAATCTGCGCAAAAGTAACGTTTAATCCTGCCGGCATGAATATGGGATCGTAGCCAAAACCCTGCGTCCCGGCTTTCTCTTTCGTAATCGTGCCATTAACGGTTCCGGTGAACAGATACTGGTGCCCATTGAGGTTGAGGGCAATTACGGTTTTGAAGTGCGCATTGCGGTTTTCGCTATCACCAAGTTCATGTAATAGCTTATCCATGTTATCGTTAGCATCTTTTTGTTCTCCTGCATAGCGCGCGGAATATACTCCGGGAGCGCCATTAAGGGCATCTGCTTCCAGGCCGGTATCATCGGCAAAGCAGTCATAACCATAGTTTTGGGTAACGTAGTCGGCTTTCAGAATGGCATTGCCTTCAATGGTATCTGCGGTTTCGGGGATATCTTCATTGCAGCCAATGTCTTCCAGGCTCAGGAGTTCAATTTCCGGTGGAAGCTGGTGGCGGATTTCGAGTATTTTATTTTTATTGTTTGAAGCGAAAACGAGTTTCATTTTCAGATTTTATAAGGATCACGGCTTTCTTTCCTGCAAAGCGCGTCAGTAATGTTTGCGATAAGGAACCAGCGTACATTTTCACCTTTCTTTACCCTGCTTCCGGTATAGATCACGCCGAAGAATTCAATCAGGTTCATGAAAAGGATGATGGCGAGGTAGAGCCAGTAATACATTGTGGCGCCCGAAAAAATATCAGAGAAAGTAGAACGGTGTTCGTAATACGTTCGCCTTTCAATGCCGTTCAGGTCGAGATTAGCATTGGAGATAATAGAAACGGTCCACCAGAAAAGAACGCTGTTAAATGGAAGCATTACCAGTTGGGCAAGTATTGCCTGTATGCTGTGCCATCTTACAAAATAGGAAGATTTGCGATAGGCCATGTAGTAGCCTACAGAAGCCAGTACATTGATTATCGGCAGGGGTAGGCCTGCAATAATGCCTACAATTGTCATCATGTAGCTGTTTCCGGCCTGTTCAAATTCCTGTGGGTAGATAATTTCCCGGTTAGTTGCCGGTGTGCTCAGAGTCCCTTCTGTATATTCCATATCCAGTTTAGAATTAGCAGGAGCGCCAGTAGTATGGCGACCCATTTTATTCGTAAAGTACTTTCAAATTTACGGAAAGCTTTATGAAAGCTATCCTTTTTAGTAATGATATCGTATAAAATCCATACCGGCAGGATGATCATCAGGATTCCCATAAAAATACCTAACGGATTGGTAAGGAATGCTTCCCTGAAATTTCCCTTCGCTGTATGGAGTACAGAACGTGTGCTGCCACAGGAAGGGCAGGCTATACCTGTTGCGTTCTTGAATAGGCAGGGGGTAAAATCATCATGATGTGCTTTGTCCCATGCGTATGCCAGCCAGCCGTAACCGGCCGCGATGAAAGAACCAATAAGCAGGTATAACCTGTTCCTGTTCATTTTTTACAGGTATGGCTGTAGTTTTTCCATGTTTTTCTGGCGAGTTGCATCCATTATAAGGAACCAGTCAACGATAGTCCAGATACCTAGTCCGCCGCAGGTAAGAAGTTTACCAACTCCAAGCCCGGTGTCACCGATAAGGAAACGGTCAATACCGAATCCGCCCGCAAGCAGGGAAACGATAATGATAGTTGTTGGGTCTTTGAATTCGACAGACTGGATCATAGCCCATTTAGAATCGTCGGCAATCATCAGCCTTTCGCGGATGTAGTTTAAGTGATGTCCCTGAAAATACTTTGCATTTGTCATCAGGAACATGTCAACCTTTTGTGAGTCCATTATAATTAGTGTTTTTGGTTTATTAATGTGGTAAAACTATAAAAATAATTTTATCATTTAATATTTTATTAAGATTTAACAATTGTTATTTTGCAAAATGATTGTTGTTATACCCTTCGTATAGTAATGACGATTAACAACTGCTTTTATAACTGCTTTTTTGTCTTTATTTTATATGCCATAACCGATTTAATAATTATTTTTGGAACGTTTTTACACGCAAAACCTGAATTATGATAAAAGATCTTTTTGAGAGGATACAAAAGAATAAAGGCCCACTGGGCAAATGGGCTTCACAGGCCGAAGGATATTACGTTTTTCCTAAGCTGGAAGGACCGCTTTCCAACAGGATGATGTTTCACGGCAAAGAAGTGATCAACTGGAGTATAAACGATTACCTTGGCCTTGCCAACCACCCGGAAGTACGTAAAGTTGACGCCGAAGCTGCTGCTGAATATGGCTCTGCGTACCCAATGGGTGCAAGGATGATGAGCGGCCATACTTCATGGCACGAAAAGCTGGAGCAGGAGCTTGCTTCTTTTGTACAAAAAGAATCGGCTTATCTTCTGAACTTCGGCTACCAGGGAATGGTATCCATTATCGATGCACTGGTTTCAAAGAACGATGTTATTGTGTATGACGTGGATTCCCATGCCTGCATTATAGACGGTGTACGCCTTCACATGGGCAAGCGCTTCACTTACAAGCACAACGATGTGGAAAGCCTTGAGAAAAACCTGGAGCGTGCCACAAATATGGCTGAAACTACTGGCGGAGGTATACTTGTTATTACCGAGGGAGTGTTCGGTATGCGCGGCCAGCAGGGTAAACTGACAGAGATCGTTGCGCTTAAGGAAAAATACAACTTCAGGCTTTTGGTAGACGATGCCCACGGTTTCGGTACACTTGGTAAAACGGGTGCCGGTGCCGGTGAAGAGCAGGGCTGCCAGGATGGTATAGATGTATACTTTTCTACTTTTGCAAAATCAATGGCGAGTATAGGTGCTTTTGTTGCCGCGGATAAGGATGTGATCGACTTCCTGAAATACAACCTGCGTTCGCAGATGTTTGCCAAGTCACTTCCGATGCTTTTAGTAAAAGGCGCCCTGAAAAGGCTTGAAATGCTTCGCACCATGCCGGAGCTGAAAGACAAGCTGTGGGAGAACGTAAACGCGTTGCAGAACGGCCTTAAATCACGCGGATTCAATATTGGTGATACCAATACCTGTGTAACGCCGGTATATCTTGAAGGAAGTATTCCTGAGGCAATGGTGATGGTAAATGACCTTAGGGAAAATTACAACATCTTCCTTTCTATCGTAGTGTACCCTGTTATCCCGAAGGGCATTATCCTGCTCAGGATGATCCCGACAGCTACGCACACGCTGGAGGATATCAACGAAACACTTACTGCTTACGAAGCGATCCGCGAGAAGCTTGAAAATGGTACGTATAAAAAGATCGCTGCGGAAACTACTGTAGATGTATCTGCTGAGTAACCGTCTTTAAATAATAAAAGAAACGCCCCGTTATTTTTCGGGGCGTTTCTTTTTATAGATCTTTTCTGTAGGTTTTTCTTCGTTTGTTGACGACAGGGTCGAAGGTCTTCCAAAGGTTATGCATTGCATGGTTGTCTTCAAGTTCAGGCGTACGGATGCAGTTACGGATATTGTTCTTTTTGAATATTTTATAATACTCTTCAAAAATTATCGCTGTAACACCTTTATTCTGGTATTCCGGCAATACCCCAATTAAATAAAAAACCACATCCTTACTTTGTTTTTTTGCTTTAAGCAAATGAATAAATCCAAAGGGGAACAGTTTGCCATTGGCTTTTTTAAGCGCTTCTGAAAATGATGGCATCACTATAGAAAATGCTACAAGCTTCCCGTTTTCGTCTTCAACAAATTTTATGTATTCAGGGTTAATAAGCCCTACGTACTTTTTCTTGAAATAAGCTTTCTGTACATCGGAAATCGCAACAAAAGAAGACAGTTTTTCGTAAGAGGCGTTAAAAAGGTCGAACATTCTGTCGACGTGCGGCATTACTTCTTTTGAAGAAGTGAAATTTAAGGGCTTTAAAGAATACCTTTTTTTTATCAGTGTACTGGCCTTTTCAAATGCGGCAATATCAACATTGCTAAATGGAAAGATGCTTTCCCTGTATTCCTTTTCCATCACGAAACCAAGCTTTTCCAGGTGCTCGCTGTAATAGGGGTAGTTATACCAGGTGATCATGGTGCCCATCTGGTCGAAGCCTTCCGTTAATACACCTACCTTGTCAAGGTTTGAAAATCCTAAAGGGCCTTCCGCATATTCCATACCTTTTGCCCTGCCCAGTTCATATACTTTTTCTAAAAGGGCTTTGGTAACTTCAATGTCGTCTATAAAATCGAACCACCCGAACCTTACCTTTTTCTTCTCCTGGTTGTTTACTTCTTCCCAATTGATGATCGCGGCAATTTTTCCAACGATCTTATTATCGCGGTAGGCGAGGTAAAAATAAGCCTCCGCGTTTTCGAATGCAGGGTTTTTCTCCTTATCAAAGCCTTCCAGCTCTTCGTTTATAAGTGGCGGTATCCAGTACGGAATATCTTTGTAAAGCTCAAAGGAGAACTTTACAAAGTCTCTAAGCTCGCTTTTAGTCTTAGCTTCTTTTATCGTTATCATAATATTAATCGCCTGCCGGTACTACTTCGTCTATTCTTTTTGATTCACGTTCTTTTTTGCGGCGTTCACGGTCGGACTTTTTCTTGTCTTTTTCTTTCTTCAGTTCATCCTCCCGGTCACCTTTACCACCCATAAAGATGTCGTTGTAATCCGCGTCAAACCTCCAGGAGAAGCCAAATCCTCCATAAATAATTGTTGGAGTATCTTTAAAGTTCGAGCTTATGGAGGCATCTATCTGCATGGTGTCGTTCAGCAGGTGCGCCGCACCAAGCCTGAAAATACCATCGGCATAGTAGTCGCTTTTATAGCCCTGGAATTCAGCAAATCCCGACCATCTTTCGTTAAACCCGCGGGTAAGCGTGGAAACAATGCCATAGCTCGGATATTCTGTGGTGAGCTTATCGCCTATAATATTGTTGACCCATACATACCTTCCAAAGTGATTGTGGGTTATGGCCATTAGTTTAGGGCTCAGCTTATCTTCGGGAAAAGTGTAAGGGTTGCCTTTACCCACAATATTTACACCGCCATATACGGCAAGCGCGGGAATAAGGTCGCGCCATTTGAACTTGCGGTTGGCATGCCAGCTTTTCAGGTTGGGTTTCTCAATATAATTTTTATCAGGATCGTAAACAAGGTACTTTGCCCCTAATGTTATCTGCCTGAAATCGTTCCGCATATAGGTTTCGAGTGCGTTGGTGTACTGGTCGAACTGATATTGCATATCGGCAATAAACTCCAGTTCCTCCATAAAAGCGCCATAACGAAGCACAAGGTCGAGCCCTACGCCATTGGCCTTATAGTTCAGTACATTGTGCTTTTCATGTATGCCATAGATCCCGGATTCGATCTGGAAAACGGTTTCACCCACGGCAAAAGCCGACATCGATTCCCCGGGCCGGTTGGTGTTGATCTGGTCGGTATATTGTGCAGTGGCAACGGCCGAAGTGAGTGCTAAAACAAGTTGAAAAAATCTTTTGGCTCTTGTCATTTTTGGCTCGTTTATTGGTTGTAATTAGTTATGGTATCCCAAAAGTAGTATAATTTATTATTATTTTAAGAGCCACAATTTATTTTTAAAGGACAGATTAATTAATTTTGAGAAAATTTTAAGATAATGTATACGGCTTCTTTTATAGGTTTCCTGAAAACCATCGCGATACTTATTATTATTTATTATGCCATAAGGTTCCTTTTCAGGATGTTTGCCCCGGTTCTTGTTAATCAGGTAGTGAAAAAAGCGCAGCAGTCTTTTTATGAGCAGCAGCAAAGCCATCAGCAGGCACAACAACAAAGCTATACCGACACTTCCTCCAAACCCAGAGAGAAAAAGAAAGTAGGTGAATATATTGACTTTGAAGAAATTGAATAATACACTGACAGCCCCTCATAACGAGGGGTTTTTTATTGGGCGCTGTTCTTATAATTTACGCCATTGTGGCAGTATTTTAGCCGAAAATAAGTATCTTCACGGCGATTTTTAGAAACAGACCGAACATGAAGAATTTCAATAAGCTTTATCCCCACGTATTAGCCGTTGTGGGTTTTGTGCTGGTATCCCTTATCTATTTCCATCCTGTGCTGCAGGGTAAGAAAATGTATCAGTCGGATATTGCGCAGTATACCGGAATGGCCAAGGAGCAGAACGACTTCCGTAAAGAAACCGGCGAGGAACCTTATTGGACCAACAGCGCTTTTGGCGGTATGCCAACCTACCAGACGGGGGCCAATTATCCCCATAATTATATCAAGCAGCTGGACAGTGTTATACGCTTCCTGCCACGCCCTGCCGATTATCTTTTCCTTTATTTCATTGGTTTTTATATCCTGATGCGGGTGCTTAAAGTAAGCCCGCTCAAGGCATTTTTTGGTGCGCTGGCGTTTGGTTTGTCTACCTATCTTGTCATTATTCTCGGGGCGGGTCATAACGCGAAGGCTCACGCAATTGCCTATATGCCAATGGTTGTAGCCGGTGTGTTATTAGTCTTCAGGCGGAAGTATATTGCCGGGGGGCTGCTCACTATGGTAGCCGCAGCGCTGGAGATCAATGCCAACCACTTCCAGATGACCTATTATCTTTTGCTGCTGTTGGGTATATTGGGTATATATTTTATTATTCAGGTCATCAGGGAGAAAGCCTATAGGCATCTCGGAATTTCAGTAGCGATTTTTGCTGTGGTTGGTATACTGGCTATTGGCGCAAATGCGGCCAACCTGATGGCGACCTCAGAATTTACCGACTTTACCATCAGGGGTAAAAGCGAGCTGACTACCAATCCAGACGGTACCAAAAATACCACCAGCTCTTCTATGGATTATGACTATATCACAGAATACAGCTATGGTATTTCAGAGAGTTTAAACCTTATTGCGCCAAGGCTTTTTGGCGGCGGTGGGCGTGAAAATGTGGGAGAGGATTCACACATGTATGAATTCATCCTCCAACAGGGCGCTTCTCCGGCCGAGGCGAAACAATTTGCCTCCAATGTGCCAACATACTGGGGTGAGCAGCCGATTGTGGAAGCCCCTGCCTATATAGGAGCCATTGTATTCTTCCTGGCGATATTGGGAATGGTGATCGACAACAGGAAGATAAAATACGCGTTCCTGGCGGGTGCCATTGCATCGCTTCTTCTTTCATGGGGTAAGAACTTCCCGGCCCTTACATCATTCTTTATTGATAATGTGCCTCTTTACGACAAGTTCCGTGCAGTATCTTCCATACAGGTAATTCTTGAACTCTGTATGCCTGTACTGGCCTTTATGGGATTGCAGGCCTTTTTTAATTCCGATAAGGAAAAACAACTAAAGGCCCTAAAGATTTCGGGAGCGGCTTCGTTAGGTGTTATCGTACTATTGTTCTTTATACAAGGGTCTTTTGATTTTGTAGGCATGAACGATGGAAAGCTCCGCAAAATGTATGGTGAACTCGGGCAGAGCTTTGTAGATGCCCTTATAGACCAGCGGAAGGATATGTACGTGGCCGACCTGCTGCGTTCGGGAGTATTCATTTTGCTTGCCGTTGGTGCCTTATGGCTGTTCATTAAAGACAAATTCTCCAAAACTATGGCGATCAGCCTTGTTGGGCTTTTTGTGGTAACCGACCTTTTCATGATCGACAGGAATTATGTAAACAGTGAAAACTTCATCACCGCGAGGGAATACGATATACCATTTCAGCCTACGCGCGCGGATGAGTTTATCCTGCAGGATACCACATATTACAGGGTATACGATTTCTACGGAAGGCTGCAGGGCAGGAGCTCTTACTTCCATAAAACTGTTGGAGGCTACAGTGCCGTGAGGCCAAGGCGCTTCGACCAGCTGTTCAATTATATTGTAGAACCCGGTGCGCAGAATATATTTGGTTCGATCAACCAGCAGGAGATGGCGCTTACCAAGCCTGTTCCTGTACTGGATATGCTAAATGTGAAGTATGTGTTACTGCAATCTAATGATGGTGAATACATTCCGGTTACTAACCCGTTTGCCAACGGGCCTGCATGGTTTGTAAACAAGTTGAAAGCGGTTGAAAGTGCCGATGCAGAGATACAGTCGCTTAAAGACACCGATACCAAAAGCACGGCAATTATTAATGCGAAAGAGTTTGGAGAACACGCAAAACTGGCTGCTTACAAAGTGGATAGTACAGCAACCATAAAGCTTACCAGCCATGAGCCAAATCACCTTAAATATACTTCAAACAACGCCAATGACGGCCTTGCGGTATTCTCGGAAACCTACTATGCAAAAGGGTGGAATGCCTATATAGATAATAAGCCAGTGCCGCATTTCAGGGCAGATTATGTGTTGCGTGCGCTAAACATTCCTGCGGGTAAGCATACTATTGAATTTAAGTTTGAGCCAGAAGTGGTGAAGAAAGGGGGCAACATCGCATTGTTCAGCTTTATAGGGATGCTGCTGCTCTTAATCGCTGGTATATATTTTGAAATCAGGAAAAAAAGTTCCCCAACCCCCGAAGGTGGAGCTAAAAAAGCTGCGTGATGAGTACTGGAGATTTGTCCCATTTTGGTGATAAAGGTTCGCATAAGGTACTGATAGTTACATACTACTGGCCGCCTGCAGGAGGGCCGGGGGTACAACGCTGGCTTAAATTCGTGAAGTATCTTCCTGATTTCGGCATCGAACCTATAATCTATATTCCCGAGAACCCAACGTATCCGCTTTTGGATGAAGGACTTATAGCGGATGTAAATCCTTCATTAACAGTATTGAAGAAGAAGATCACCGAGCCTTATGCCTGGGCTTCAGCATTTTCAAAAGGCAGCACCAAAAAAATTAGTGCCGGTATCATTCCCGATAAGAAGAAACAGTCTGCGGTGCAGCGGCTGATGCTATGGGTAAGGGGCAATTTGTTCATTCCCGATGCAAGAGTATTATGGGTAAAGCCTTCTGTATCTTATCTTTCGGCCTATATAAAAGAAAATGGTATCGATACTGTAATTACCACCGGGCCTCCGCACAGCCTGCACCTTATCGGCCTGAAGCTTAAGCAACAGCTGGACATCAGGTGGATTGCTGACTTTCGTGACCCGTGGACTACTATAGGTTACCACAAAGAATTGAAGCTCTCTAACTCTGCGGATAAAAAACATAAAGTGCTTGAAAAAAAAGTGCTCAACACTGCTGATACTGTTTTAGTAACAAGCCCAACCACTAAAAAAGAGTTTGAAGCCCTTACAAGCACGCCAATCGCCGTAATTACCAACGGTTACGATATAGAAAAAGTAGCAAAACAACCTTTAGATGAGCAGTTTACCCTTGCTCACATCGGTTCATTCCTCTCGGAGCGTAATCCTAAGGCATTGTGGGAGGCTATTGCTGAGCTTATTGCTGAAAACGATGATTTTAGGGCGAATTTCAGGCTAAAATTAATTGGGGCGGTAAGCCGTGAAGTACTGCAGTCCATCAGTGAGAGCGGACTGGATAGCCATGTAAATAATATGGGCTACGTGACTCATGGTGAGGCCATTGTGCAGCAACGAAAATCACAGGTATTGCTATTGGTAGAAATCGACAGTACCAGCACACGATGTATTATTCCCGGCAAGCTGTTCGAATATATGGTGTCGGAGCGCCCGATATTGGCTATTGGCCCGGAAAGTGCTGATTTCTCTGATATCATAAAACAAACCAATACCGGAGTATTTGCCACATACACAGAAAAGGAGCGTATTAAGGAGACCTTGCTGGGGTATTTTACACAATATCAAAATGGTGCCCTGAAATCGCATGCTATAGGACTGCAAAAATACTCCCGGAAAAACCTTACAGCCGAACTTGCCACCCTTTTAAAGGCTTAGTATTTCAGGCTGTGGATTTACTCCGAAAAGTCAAAAACAATTAGTCATTTTAATATGACAGCTTGTCAGAAGGCGTGTTTGGCTTTTATAAAATCAGTAACCAGGTATGCGATAAGCTTTCCGGTCAGGTGATTGTTTTTTTCATTATCGAGATCGGGTGCGCCTTCACAAAGATGAAGGTAGGCCGCATTTTGCTGTTCCCCGAAATAATGGGTAAACTGCCTTACTCTTTCCACGCTGAATCCGGTAGGGGTAATAGCACTGCTGGCAATGTTGGGCATCGAATCAAGATCGATCTCGATTCCGAAAGGCTCATCTGATACAAATGCCAGTGCATGTGCAATCTCTGCGGAGAAGCTCTTTTCGCCGCGTACGGCTATCTGCTCGTAGGTATTAAATTTAATCCTGTCGTTATGTTTTTTGATGGTTTCCATCACCCCTTTTGAGGCATAGTTCTCATGGAGCCCGAAAATATAGTAGTTCTTCAGGAAACCTTCCTCGAAAGCATAGGAGAAACCGTTGCCGCTATGGCGCCCTTCGAGGATCCGGAAATCCGTATGGGCATCAAAGTTCACCACATTTACAGGCTTACCCTTGGCAAGGGCTGTCCCTTTTATATTCCCGTAAGCATTGTTATGCCCTCCGCCAATAATAATTGGAGTTTTGCCCGCACCCACGATTTTAGCAATTATATGCGATACATCCTTATCGATCTGCTCTACCAGTTCTGAAAGCTTCCTGCGGCCCTCTTTTTCGGTGGCATTGAGTTTTGCTGCGGTTTCCATGGCTTCAGCTACATCTACCTGACCGAGTATAAGTAGCCTGCTCCCTTTGCAGAACTTATTGTGCTGCAGGTTTACGATGCTTTTTACAGCCGGTTCCCATGCAGACGCCGTACCCGGCCTGCCATAGTTGGCGCGTACTCCAATATCTTCGGGAATGCCCAGCAGTACAAACTCCGCTTCGCACGAACGGATAAAAGCAGACGGGTCGGTATCCGGAGGTACTGTAAGTATTCTCTCGCCGAATTTGATTTCGCCGCTGCGTTGGGAAGTATGCTTTGCCAGGTCGACGGCAGTATACAGGGTAATGTTTTCCATAGCCTTTTTCTTGCCTCAAAAGTAGCATTTTCGCTTAATTTTTCGTTAAATCAATTCGACTAAATTTAAAATATACATAAATTTGGAAAAAATTATTCTAACATGGAGAACCAAAAGAGCAATTCTAGTTTAAAGGCCATTATCGTGGTATTGTCTATTTTATTAGTGGGAAGTTTGGCGTTTATGTATAAGATGAGCACTGATAATGAGAAGACTGAGAAAACATTAGTAGATGAAAAATCGGCACTTGAAAATGACCTGAAACAGCAGATCGCTAGTTATGATGCGGCCATTGCCGAGAACACCAGTCTGAAAGGGGAATTGGAGGCGGAAAGGGCTAAAATTGTAGACCTTCTCTCACAAGTAGAGAAATCGAAGGGTGATATCGCATCACTTGAAAAGTACCGTAACGACTACAGAAGGCTGAAAAAGGAGCATGATGCCCTTATTGCGGACAACAACAGGCTGAAAGGCGAGAATGCATCGCTAACCACGCAGCGTGACAGTGTGACGACAGCGCTTGGTGAGGCAAGGAGCTATAATGATACTATTGTTAAGCAGAACGAGAACCTGTCTAAAACGGTTGAGAAAGCACAGAAGCTTACGATCCTGAACCTTCACACCCAGCCGTATAAAGAAAGAAGTTCAGGAAAGCTGATACAAACGGATAAAGCAAGCAGGGTAGATAAAGTACGTATTACCTTTACCATTGCCGCCAATGAGGTTGCACCAACAGGTAACAGGACATATTATGTACAGATTATCGACCCTAAGAACAACGTAATAGGCGAGAAGGCAACAGAAACATTTGGGGATTATAACCTTACCTACAGCTTTATCACCAATGCAATATACGAGAACAAGACCATTACGGTAAATGAGATTGTATCGGGCAAAGACTTTGAGAAAGGACTTTACCATGTAAATGTGTTTGATAAGGCACAGCTTGTTGCCAACAAGACATTTACCCTGAAATAAAATATCCATATTGGATTGTTAAACCGGCTGAGGAGACTTAGCCGGTTTTTTTATTAGCTTTACATCAATACCTTTAGTATGAAACAATTTATCTTCTGCCTTATTACGATAATGAGCGTGCATTTTTCTGCCGCTGCCCAAAATTTCAAAGTCGCTGTTGCCAAAGCTTCGGGCGACCTCAACAAAGACGGTATAGAAGACCTGGTAACTGTTATACAGGACACCCTGCACGAAAATGCGCCTTACAGGCTGCAGGTGTCATTTGGTAAAGGTTATGGGAAATTTACTCCCATAGTGTCTTCGGATCAACTGATAGAGCCGCAATACCCAGATGGAAGAGAAGGCTATATGTATGGCAACGGTTTCGACAGCGTGGAGATCAAAAAAGGGATTCTGATGGTCAACATTTCTTTATTGCGAGGATATATTATTTATAAGTTCCGCTACCAGAACGGTAACTTCGAATTGATCGGCTATAAATCGTCTAGCAGCGATGGTATAGGGACGATCTACTCGGATGATTTTAACCTCTCTGCGGGCGACAGGATTACGATTCGTGAAAATTATGAAACCGGCAAAATAATCAGTAACGAGAAGACCAAAAAGCTTGTACGCCCGTTACCGAAATTACAGGATATAAAGGCTTTCGAGGAGGAGTGGTAAGGGTTACTTTTTAAAAAGGGTTATTACCTTCTTTATTCCGGTTACTACCAGAACCGCAACAATACCGGCCCCAAGTCCAATTATGAATTCTTTTAGCATAACAGGTATGTTTGGAAGCAATTCATGAAAAAAGTGGATGTTGTGCGCAAACAGGCCGCCCGACACCAACAGTAGTGCTATGGTGCCAACTACAGCAAGAAATTTGATAACTATTGGAAGCAGTTTTACCAACAGGTTTCCAAGCCCGCCCAAGAAGCCTTTATTGTTACTGCGTTTCATCAGTTTATATCCTGCATCATCCATACGTACTATAAGAGCTACAAGTCCGTAAACACCTACCGTTGCCAGCAATGCGACTACAGATACAGTAAGGATCTGGGTAGTAAGGTCTTTGTCTAATACCGTAGAAAGCGCGATAATAACTATTTCTACCGATAGTATGAAGTCGGTAATAACAGCGGAGCGCACTTTGGTTTTTTCTTCTTCTGCGGAATTTTGCTGCACATCTTCAGATTCCTGAACTACTTCAGCTACTTCGTCTTTATTGTGTTTGCGGTGGAAAAGAAATTCCACGATCTTTTCCACGCCTTCGTAAGCAAGGTAAAACCCTCCTGCAATGAGGATATAGGTAATGGCTACGGGCAGGAAAAAATTGAGCAGGAAAATTACTGGCAGGATAATTATCTTGTTAAGAAGAGATCCTTTTGTTATTTTCCAAAGTACGGGCAGTTCCCTCGATGCCAGAAATCCTGTTGCTTTTTCCGCGTTTACTGCGAGGTCGTCTCCCAGGATACCTGCTGTTTTTCTGGTTGCTATTTTGCTGCTTACCGCAACATCATCCATCAACGCGGCGATATCATCGAGTATCGCAAAAAAACCTGATGCCATAAAGATAGTTTAAGGCGTAAAAATAGTGAGAAAGCTCCTAAACATACAAGTGCGTTTTGTGTAAGTTTAGCATTATTTTGCACCGGCTGTTTATTCCCTAATAAATTTGCTGCTCAGGGTACCGTTATTCGTTAGTATATTCAGGAGGTAAACACCTTTGCTTAAAGATGATACATCAATAACAGTGGTTTGGGTACCTGTGTATACGGTTTGTCCCAGGAGGTTGGTCATTATGACTTTTTGCACGATAAGGCCCTCAGGAATATCAACGTTGAGTAAAGTTGTCGCCGGATTTGGGTACACCCGTACAGTCTCATGTTGAAAGCCATCAACACCAAGCACTTCGGATAGTTCTCCTTCGGTTGTTTTGGCATACAGCCCGATGGTTCCGGGTTTAGTTATCCGGAACTCTACAAAAGCATAGCCGTTCTCGGTTCCTGAATTTATCGGGATAATTTTTTCTGCACCGGGAAGCATATAGGTGTTGGCCGACATACTGCCCACCACACCCGCAGCCGTACTGTTTTGCGAAAGGAACCACCCCGCATCGATTATTTCACCCACGGGTGGAGGTGTAAGCAGGATGTTGGTATATTCCATCGCTGAATAATAGACGCGTACCATCATGCCTCCGTTTTCGGTATAGGTGGCTGTGTCAGTTACGGATACCATTCGGTTGCTTACGCGAATGGTGTTGGCACCGCTGCTTTTCTGGTAATAATTGTTAGCCGATGTTACGCCCATTGGCAATGCACCGATAGTGTTATTATTTATCACTACTGATGATGGTGCAAACGTATTGCCATTCTCGGTAAACGTCAGCATTTTTCGGGCACGGTTGGCTGGGTTGGCCCAGTTATAATTGCATTCGGTAGGAATAAGAGTTATAGCGCTGCCGGCAGGGGCGAGTATAGGAGTCGAAACAGACAGGTTGGTGTCGCCGGTTATTGTCCACCCTTTCCCGCCACTTGCCACAGGAAGGACAAGGTTGGCACGAGCCGCCGCGCCTTCATTGCAGTAGTACATTCCCAGTGCGCCCATTACAATACCATTTGGCCCATTCTCGCTGAATCCCATTAATGTAGCGTCGTAATTAGCCACGCTCATACCGCAATTATCAAATATTCCGCCGAAAAAACTGTTTAGTTCGGCATCAGGATTCAGGTTATCGGCCCATCCTGCCATATTCTGATTAAAAGACGTTGCGCCTTTGAAAATAGCTTCCATTTGAATGCCCGAGGAAATATCCCATCCGCTGATATCCTGATTGAACGATGTGGCGTTATTGAACATGAAAAGCATATTCCATAGTGATGAAACATCCCACGCGCTAATATCCTGATTGAAGGAAGCAGCATCCTGAAACATCCCTCCCGAAGTCTCAGCATTACTTACATCCCATTCACCAATGGGTTGGTTAAAGGCCTCCGCATTCATGAACATCCCGCTGATGCTTGTTACGGCTGAAAGGTCCCAATTACCAATTGGCTGATTGAATGCCACAGCATCACGAAATATCCCATTCATAGAGGTAACAGCACCGGTATCCCAGCTCCCTATATTTCTATTGAAAGAAGATGCCCCCTGGAACATGGATTGCATTTCGGTAACGGAAGAGGTATCCCAGCCGCTCAGGTCGCCGTTAAACGCCGTAGCACCCTGGAACATGCCGAACATATTGGTAACCGATGCCGTATTCCAATTTGTAAGGTCGCGGTTGAAGGATGTGGCAGAGCCGAACATATAATTCATATTAGTCACTGATGATACGTCCCAATTGCCGATGGGTTGGTTAAAAGCCGAAGCGCTGGCAAACATATTAACCATATCCGTAACAGACCCTGTATCCCAACCGCTGATGTTTTGGTTGAAAACGGTAGTACCGTTAAACAGGTTGCTCATATCGGTAACATTGGATGTATTCCAGCTTCCGATATTGGCCGGTCCGTTTAGCGATGCGCAATACTGGAACATCCCAGCCATATTCGTTACTCCCGAAAAGTTAGGGATGTCGGTTGCCGTAATGTTCAGGTTAGAGCATCCATAGAAAGCCTTATTTAAGTTACTCCACGCGCCATTGCCCCATTGAGTAATTTTTTTCAGTTTAAAGCGTTCAGAGCCATAATTGATGTAGATTCTGGGGAAGTTGCCGGTGATTTTTACCTGATAGTCGGTGTTGAACTCAAGATTGCTGAAAACAGCATTGCCCGTTACATTATTGAGGGTTGTGATGATAGCACCGGGGTTACTGAGCCTGGCAATGGTAGCGGTATAATTATAGCCTCCGCCTGTGGTAGGTACGGTAATAGTTGTTGATGCCGCAGTATTCCATTCTGTAATGAATTGCCCGAATGCCGAACAGGATAGTATGAGGAATCCGATGAGGAATTTTATTTTCATGTGTATGGATTATTGTTTTATGAACCTGCCGTTCCAGTTGCCTTTATCTGTCGCGATCATCAGTTGGTATACACCCGGGACAAAGGCGCCGGTATCTATAGTGGTAGCATTACCTGTATAGACTGACTGCCCGAGCATATTTACAACAGTTACCTTCTGTACCTCAAATGCCGAATTAGCGGGCAATTGTATGTTCAGGATATTGGTTGCCGGGTTGGGGTATAGTTTTATAGCGCGTAAACCGGCGACGTCATCGATACCCATACAGGCTTCAAAGGTCAACTGTATTGGCATCGTAATGGTTGTGCCGCATTCGTTGGTCATCGTACAGGTATAAATTCCGGAGTCGGCGATTGTGGTATTGGTCAGGTTTAGTGTGGCAGTTGTTTGTGCGGACTGTACCGCAGAACCTTTTCTCCAAACATAACTTTCCGCATTGGTGTTCTGTGTGCTGAATTCAAAAGGCTCTCCTTCGCATACTACAAATGCAGTTGTTTCAAATAGCGGATACGAGGGTTTGCGGCATACTTCGATAAGCGGCTGGTAATTACTTTGCATGCCCCCTGTTATTTTTAGTGCGACTTCATCTGTAGTCAGGTCATATTCAAAATGCCCGCTCTGGCAGCCACCATAAATCTTTCCGTTTGATGCTTTCAGAGGCATACCGTTCGGAAGCCTCACATTATCAGACTGTGTAAAATCATGCAGTATTTCGAGTGTGCCGGCAGCTACGTCATATTTAAATACAGAACCGCGACGGTTGGGGTAATTGGTGCTGTCATCATGAAAGCCTACCAGAAGGCCGTAGAGATAGCCATTGTCAGCGATTAGGGGGCTTGGCCCACGACCGACAGTAGCGTAGTTAAAATCATACTTTTTTACAAGGGAGGCGGTAGCTATAGTATACTCAAAAATCGTCCCGCTGTTGTTGTACAATCCTCCCATAGATGTACCATACAGCTTTCCCGGCAGTGCTTCCACAAGCTTAGTACCACTCATAGGTCCCTGTACATCCGATCCGTCCCATCCAAATACAAATACTTTAGTGAGCTGTCCGTTGGAAAGGTTCAGGCGATAAATGCCACCCGGGTAGGGCACATTTTGTGGCGAAGGCGCCATAGAGGTCGTTATGTACAAGTGGCCGTCGGAGGCTTTCATCAGTTCACCGTCAAATTGCGGCTGGCGGGTGCCCAATTGATACGGAAACTCAGGGATCGTTGCCACAATGCTGGCCTGTTCGGTTTCGATATTGTATTTAAATATCGAGCGGGCCCCATTAGTAGTGCCGTAAAGCCAGCCCGGAACCGGTTCTGTAAGGCCGTAGAGGTTTCCGTTATTGCCATTGATTATGGTATTGTTCAGCACCCGGTATTCTTCTGTAACAGGATCGTACTCAAATAGCACTCCCCATGGAATATCCTGTCCGCCCTGCGATACGGCAATACCATATAGTTTTCCGTTGGAGGCTTGTAACATCATGCTTCGGGGATACCTGCCCAATAAACCCGTAGGGTCAAAAGTGTGCATCACTTCGACATCGGCGTTAGTACCGTTGAGTGGGACTTTTACTATTTCATAATTATCGGGAATTCCCCTGTAACCCCAAAGCTCCTTTTGGCAATAGGTAGTGGAAAAAACAAATAGCAGCGAAGGTAAGAGGGCAACTCTCAGCAGTTTTGAAAACTTGTGCATGAAGATAAAGGTTGGTTATTGGTCTATGCTAATAACCTTTAAGTGCCTTGTTACCCTACCGTTGCAATGTTATCTTTTCATCTGGAGCTATCCTTCGTTCGTCAAGCAGCGGCATAAGCCTGTCGATCACCGAAATCTCCCCGTCGGCTATAAGGTCATATATGGTCTTGCCATTCTGGTTCGGAAAATTCGGTTCGCCACCGTACTCCAGTATCGTTTTTAAGGCATCGGTCGCAATGGGCGAATACCGCAGCATCCATTCCAGTAGCGTTTCACCCGTATCCGGAAGGATAACATTAAAATTTACACCATTTGCCGCCAGGGCATTCACATATTTGCTATTACTGAAGTACGAAAAGAAAAGATCGAACAGCAGGTCGGTTTTTTCGGCACGCAGCATGGAGGGCACATTCGGACTCGCGCCATATTCCAACATCAGTTTAAATGCCTGGAAGTATCCCGAATTATGAGCCACCGAGAGCATTGGATATTTAAAGTACGAATCGTAATAATCCGGGTCGGCACCGTGTATCAAAAGGGCTTCAAATACATCCTTTTCTTTCATGTACTTAAATAAAACATTGTTATTTACAGGAAGCAGGTCCCGGCTTTGCAGCAGTTCGAGTGCCTGCTGCTTTTTCTTCTCGCTTACTTTTTTCATGGTGTTTGGTTTAAGGCAAAGATAGGATTTCACGGGAATAATTCCCCTGCTGTTAAAACTTCCGTAAACCAAATCGAAATCCGCAACAGGCATCGTAACTTTAAGTAAAACTACAGCCATGCCCGAAGGACCAAGCATCGTTATTGCCAAAGAAGAAGCCGATATATTCGAAAACCATGTTGTGCTCTCGGCATCGGGAAATGCCAGTATTGATATGTCGCGCCTGGAGCATAAAAAGCTCATGGAGATACGCACGTGGGGCAAGCACCTGCTGCTCTGCTTTAGCGGGTTTACCATCCGTATCCATTTACTGATGTTTGGCACCTACAGGGTAAATGAGCGTAAAGACGCAAAACTTCGCCTGGGACTGGTATTTAAAAGCGGTGAACTGAATTTCTATACCGCAGCCGTAAAACTTCTGGAAGGAGATGTAAACGACCATTACGATTGGGGCGGTGATGTAATGAATGATAAATGGGATGCCAAAAAAGCCAAAGCGAAACTGAAAGAAGTACCCAACAAACTGGTTTGCGATGCGTTGCTGGAGCAGGATATCTTTTCCGGCGTTGGAAATATCATCAAGAATGAAGTGTTGTATCGGGTCTTTGTGCATCCAAAGTCGGAAGTAGGAAAGATCCCTCCAAAGAAAATAAACGAGATCATTACCGAAGCGCGCACTTACAGCTTCGATTTCCTGAAGTGGAAGAAGAAAGGCGAACTGAAAAAGCACTGGCTGGCACACACCAAAAAAACCTGTAAGCGCTGTGACCTTCCTATGATAAAAGAATACACCGGTACTAAAAAGCGCCGCAGCTTCTTCTGTGAGAATTGCCAAAAATTATACACATGAAAAAAGAAGACCTCATTATTGGCTGCTCCAGCTATACTACTGCAAGCTGGAAGGGACTCTTCTATCCGGAGGATATCCCCAAAAGCAAATGGTTCCAATATTATTGCGAACATTTCAATACGTACGAGCTGAACTCCACATTCTATAAATTCCCAACACTAAAAATACTACAGAACTGGTACAACAAGGCGCCTGATGGTTTCCGGTTTTCGGCGAAAGCCTATAAAGGTATTACACATTTTAAGAAGTTCAATAACTGCCAGCAGGAAATTGCCGACCTGTATGCTGTATTGCGGGAAGGCCTCAGGGATAAGCTGGCGTGTGTGCTTTTCCAGCTGCCACCGAGTTTTAGCTATACCGAAGAACGACTGGCATTGATCATTGGCTCGCTGGATCTGTCTTTCCGGAATGTGGTTGAATTCCGTCATGAGAGCTGGTGGCGGCACGATGTTGTTGAAGCATTGGCGGGCGCGGGAATCACCTTTTGCAGCGTCAATTATCCTAACCTTCCTACAGAGGTAATGGCAACTGCATCCACCGGTTATGTGCGGCTGCATGGCAGCCCAAAGCTTTTCTATTCCGAATACAGTGAAGCAGAACTGGAAGGCCTGTATAACGAACTACTTGCACAACATTTTACGGAAGCGTTTGTTTATTTCAATAATACGGCAAGCGAGGCGTCTATAGAAAATGCTGTCTTTTTCAGAGGTTTATAATCTTCGCTTTTTCTGAATTTTGCGTTTATAAAGCGCCACTGCAATGATAAACATTCAGGCAGATTACCATGACATAATAGAAACATTCTTATATTTGGAAAAAAACCAGCAAACATGAAAAAACTCTTATTGTTTATGTCTGTTTTAGCCCTAACATTGACAGGCTGTGAAGACAATGAAACACCTAACACTGTACTGACTTCTGAAATTAAAGTAGACGGCATAAGCTTTAATCCTTCACGAAACGGGCTGAGTACATATTTTGTAGAAGGTAACGGAGAGGTAGAAGACCGTAGGTTCCTGAGCATCATAAAAGGGAGCGGTAACAATATCTCCGAGGCAATCTACCTAACGCTTGAACTTCGGGAGGGCCGCACTAATGAAGGCGGTTCGTACATTTTTCATCTTGGAGAGACGGCTACCAATGTATTTGCAACCGGTGCTTACTTAATCGGCGAAACTTCCTATTTTCTTTCAGCAGGTACAGTACACGTAACAGAAATGACCGACGGCTACTACAAATTGGTATTTGATGAGGTACAGGCCGTAAATATGTTTAGCCCGACTGTTGATGAAAAGCTAATAAGCGGCGAATTTAAAGCCAAATTTAAAGTTATTAATGTCCCACAGGACTAATTAGTACAGAGCCTCGGTTTGGGGCTTTTTTTATGCAGTTAAATGACATACCATTTGAAATTGGTATATTTGGTAAAATCAATGATTCATGTTTACCAGGGTAGCCCTATACAGTTTCTTCTTTTTACTCACAGCCACCGCGGCAGGGCAGGGGATAGTGCGCTGTGATGATGGCCGGATCTTCTGGGTGATAACAGGGAACAACCGCGGCTTTGCCATACCGCTGGAAGGCGATGTTTCGGAAACAAACGATGACCTTATCAATGTAGAAGACAAAGCCCTGCATTACTATATCCTCGATGCCAAAAATTACTATACCGCCGACGGAAATAATACAGATCCCGACATTCTGGAGCGTTTTATAAAAGGGGAAATGGACGGGTTGGAATTGGAAGGCATGGAGCCCGTAAAAGCGCTTCGGCTGCGTCAGGATGGCGAATCATTTCTATTATGGCGGCACAACTGGACCTCCGGCAACCAGGTAGACAGGCAGGTACATGCCACGATAGTCCTAAGCGATACGGTCATCTGGCTTACATGCCCTAAATTTATCGATATGGAATTGGCAAGTGTTGAGGCCTTTGTAATCAAGTGCATTGAAAATGTGAAAGAAATAGAGAGTGCCGAAGCGCTCTGCGAATAAGATATCTGCTACTTAAAATAAAAACTCCGAAAAGACAATCTTTCCGGAGTTTTTTGGGTTCAGTTCAGAGCTGTCTCAAAATAGTTTCATTCTGAACGAAATGAAATGCAGTGAAGAATCTCAAATTTTTGACTATCAAAAGGGTATTCCTTCGTCAGAATGACACGATTCTTTAATCAGCATTTTAAGACCGTCCCCTGAATCGGGAGGCTACGCCACAATATTAATGATCCTGCCCGGCACCACGATCACCTTTTTTGGTGGCTGGCCGCCAAGCTGCTGCTGTGTCCTTTCGTCAGCAAGGATCGTTTTCTCGATATCGGCAGCGCTCATATCCATCGGCAATTCGATGCTGAAGCGTGTCTTGCCGTTGAACGACACCGGGTATTCTTTACTGCTTTCTACCAAATGTTCCGGATTGAAGATCGGGAAGGGTACCTGAGAGATACTGCCCTGGTGGCCTAATCGGTGCCAAAGCTCTTCCGCAATGTGGGGCGCGTAAGGCGATATTAGTATGGCAAGCGGCTCAAGGATTACGCGTTCGTGGCAGTTCATAGCCGTCAATTCATTCACCGCGATCATAAAGGAACTCACCGAGGTATTAAACGAGAAGTTCTCGATATCCTCCTGCGTTTTCTTGATCGTTTTATGCAAAGTCTTGTACGCTTCCTTGCTACCCGGGTTGGCAGTCACGATTAGCCCGTTATCATCGAAGTACAGTTTCCACAATTTTTTCAGGAACCCGGATACGCCTGTAATACCGGCAGTGTTCCATGGCTTTGCCTGTTCGAGCGGCCCAAGGAACATTTCGTATAACCTTAATGTATCGGCACCATATTGATCGCAGATGTCGTCCGGTGTCACTACATTGTATTTTGACTTGGACATTTTCTCGACTTCACGGGAAACTTTAAAAGTGCCGTCAGGTTCTGTAATAAATTCTGCATCTTTATAATCTCTATATAATGGATGATCTATATATTTCTGTATATCTAATTCGTCTGATGCATTAATTAAATTGACGTCGACATGTGTTTTTGCAAATTCTAAAGATGGCAGAATTTTCCCGAGTAATCCTAATTCCTTGATTGTAGATACAATTGGATGAAGAATAAAATTTTTAACATTTTCCTTTAGCTCTTCATGTTTCTGTTTCTCTACGGTTTCCAGAGTAAAAGTTGTTTTGCGAAGCTTTTCACGCAAGTCAAACGATACAAAAACATCTTTTAGTAAAGAAAAATTATTTCTTAGATAATCTAAATTAGACTTATCCTCAAGGCTGAGTTGTACTCCAATTTTTTCGATGTAAGATATTAATGGGCGATGTACAAATGCACTCATCCCCAATATCATCCCCTGGTTGATCAGCTTTTTAAATGGCTCTTCTTTCGTAATGAATCCCCTGTCCTTTAAAAACTTGTTCCAGAAACGGCTGTACAACAGGTGGCCCGTGGCATGTTCGCTGCCGCCAATGTACAGGTCAACGTCCTGCCAGTAGGCTTCCGCTTTGTAGGAGATGAACTCCTCATTATTATGCGGGTCCATATACCTGAGCCAGTACCATGAGCTGCCCGCCCATCCCGGCATGGTATTGAGTTCGAGTGGGAATACAGTTACATCATCGATCAGGTCGTTGGCCACTACTTTATTGCTGGTAGTGTCCCATGCCCATTCGCGGGAGTTGCCCAATGGCGGCTGCCCGTCTTCCGTTGGCAAATATTTCTCCACGTCCGGCAGGCGGATTGGCAAATGTGCTTTGTCGATCATCTGCGGCATGCCGTTCACGTAATATACCGGGAACGGTTCGCCCCAGTATCTCTGGCGGCTGAACACGGCATCACGCAGGCGGTAATTCGTCTTGCCTTTGCCTTGCTCAATGCCTTCCAGCGCTGCTATCACCGCTTTTGTAGCCTGTTTGTAATTCATCCCGTCAAGGAAGTCGGAATTCATCAGCTTTACGTTGTCCTTCGACCCATAAGCCTCTTCCGAAATATCCACATTATCAAAAATGTTTTTTATTTCAATGCCGAAATGCTTAGCGAAGTCGTAATCCCTCTGGTCGCCCGCAGGTACGGCCATTACCGCTCCCGTGCCGTAACCGGCCAATACATAATCACCTATCCAAACCGGGATTGGCTCTTTTGTAAACGGATGTTCGGCATATGCTCCGGTAAATACCCCCGAAATGGTCTTCACGTCCGACATGCGGTCGCGCTCGCTGCGTTTTGCCGTGGCTTCCACATAGGCATCGACAGCCGCTTTCTGCTCCGGCGTAGTGATCTTTGCCACCAACTCATGCTCCGGTGCCAGCGTCATGAACGACACCCCAAAAATGGTATCAGGGCGCGTAGTGAAGACTTCTATTTTGTACTGGCTTTCTTCTTCGCCTATTTCGCTAAGGATATCGGAGAAGAAGGAGCGGATGCCGAGGCCGTCCGTCCTCCCCGCAGTCTCATCAGACCTCACCCCCGGCCCCTCTCCAAAGGAGAGGGGAGAAGCTCCACTCGTGCCGGATTCGTCGTCGGTATCTTTATATGATTTCCTGTTAGATAGTGCAATCCTGATTTGGGAAAGTACATTTTCAATATCATTAGTAACTTCTTCATTGCTAAAGCGGATAACTTTGAATAAGTGCTTTTGCTCGAGCTCTAAAGTACGTACCTCATCAAGCTCTGTTTGCTCTAAATCATCGTGATACCCACCATCAATTTCTATTACCAGTCGCTTTTCAAGCGAAGCAAAGTCGGCAATATAATTACCAATATAATGCTGCCTTCTAATTTTAATCCCAAGTTTTTTATCGCGCAGTTGCTCCCAAAGCATTGCTTCAGCTTGAGTCGCCTCTTTTCTGTTTTCCCTTGCATTGGCAACCAGGTGTTTTGCATTAATGCCGTCAGCCGTCAGATACCCGGGGTCTTCTTTCGTCCCGAAGGCTACCCCCCTCTCCTTTGGAGAGGGGCTGGGGGTGAGGTCAGGTGCTGCTGATCCATATGTTGCATGAGTTCCCTTTTCTTTCGAAAAGGAATTAGGGGCTAGGTTAAACACCACACTCGCCCCAACCGATTTTCCGATCCAGTTCCTCTGGCTTTCCTTTAGCGAATCGGTCCAGTCGATAGTTTCGAGGCCTTGCAGCAATCGCTCGGCATACGCCGAAATCCTCATGCTCCACTGGGTCATTTTTTTGCGGATTACCGGATAGCCGCCACGCTCGGATACGCCGTTTACGATCTCGTCATTGGCGAGTACGGTTCCCAGTTGCGGGCACCAGTTCACTTCGGTTTCAGCAAGGTAGGTCAGGCGGTATTTTAGCAACAGGCGCTCCTGGTCTTCTTTGCTGTAGCCTTTCCAAGCATCGGCGCTAAAGGCAGGTATATTGTCATCGCTCACGGCATTTATGCCCGCGTTGCCATTCTCCTCAAACTTTTGGATAAGGGTGCAGATGCTCTCGGCTTTGTCGGTATCTTTATTGTACCATGAATTGAACAGTTGGATGAAGATCCACTGCGTCCACTTGTAGTATTCCGGGTTAGAGGTGCGCACCTCACGGTCCCAGTCGAATGAGAAGCCTATTTTGTCGAGCTGCTCGCGGTAGCGGTTGATGTTCGTTTCGGTTGTAATGGCCGGATGCTGCCCGGTCTGTATAGCATATTGCTCAGCCGGAAGGCCAAAGCTGTCATACCCCTGCGGATGCAGCACATTGAAGCCTTTATGGCGCTTGTAGCGGGCATAAATATCGCTGGCAATGTAGCCCAGCGGGTGGCCTACGTGCAGTCCCGCACCCGATGGGTAGGGGAACATATCCAGCACATAGTACTTAGGTTTATCGCTTGTATCTTCGGCGCGGAAAGTGCCTTCCTCCGCCCAGTATTTTTGCCAGCGGGCTTCAATTTCGTTGGGATTGTATCTCATGATAAGTCGCAAAGTTTCAAAGTATCCAAGTCCCAATAGGGGACAAAGCACGCAAAAATACGCTTATTTAAATGAAAGTCAAAAGGGGGTGTTACGGTTTCTTTTTGCTCAGTTCCTTGAACTCCTTTTCCGTCACCTCTTTCTTTTTGAAATACCACTTAGTTGATTTTTCCCCGGTAACGGCATTATAGGTAGTCTGCGGGCCATGCATTGTTTCACCATCAAAATACGTTTCCATGTAACTTGTGTTGTCGGTACCGCTGTACATGATGAGTTTTATGCGCTTGCCGTTATCGTCGTATGTCGTAACGCTCGCTATCCTGTAGGTGTTGCCCTCCATCATAATAAGCCTGTGCTCGCCAATGGGATAGCCGTTCTCGTTGTATTTCGACTCATGTATAATTTTCAGGCTATGGTCATAATATTTTACCGAAGTTGGTTTTTCCTTTCCCATATACTCATATATCGAAAACACGTTCCCGTTAGCGTAGTAGCCATGATAGCTCTGCATCTCATCATTCTTAAAACGCTTCCTGCCCGCAAGTGCGCCTGTTTTTCCGTCATAGCTATTTGACAAGCCTTCTTTTTTACCCATCACATAACTTGTCTCCTCGCGCAACATACCGTTATAGTAACTTTTGTACAGCCCGTTTATCTTGTCGGCTTTATACTCTATTTCGCGTTCGGGCTTGCCTGCTTTGTCGTAATTCACCCAAAGCCCTGTCTTTTTGCCGTTATCGTCATATTGCCCTTTCTGCATGATGGTGCCGTCGAGTGCCAGGAAGGTGTAGGTTCCAACATTCTTCCCGTTGCTGTAGGTATTGCTGAAAAGCGGCGTACCATCAGGCTTGAAATACTCCGAGAGGCCATGTCGTTCCCCTCCGTAATAACGGGTGATGCTTTTTACTTTACCATTGTTCCAGAATTCCTTAATCTCACCATGTACCTTATCTTCGGCGATGATAGGGATCTCAGCCACTTTTATATTGTTCTCAAAAACGGTTACCATTCCCTTTTTGAGATCTGGCGGGTATACGTAAGTTTTGCCGTAGCGGTCGGCCACCTTAATCGTACCGGTAACATTATCATTGTCAAAGTTTCCTTCAATCGTCTCCTGACCACGTCTTGAATGCATTTTTCGCAAGCCATGGCGCTTGTTGTTCTTATAGGTGGTTTCCACCATCAGGGTACCATCTTTATCATAAGATTTGCCCAATCCGTTGGCCATGCCTTTTACAAACGGTATTTCCTGTCGGACTTGCCCGTTAGCATAATAGAGGTTTGCCATACCCTCGGGCAGGCCCTTTTTGTCGTAGGACTGATCCATAATAAGAGTACTCCCATAATACTGCTGCACCAAAGTGCGGCCGCTCTGCGGAACTTCGTTAAGCTTTATATATTTCAATGATGATTTCCGGCGCACATCCTCCAGCTTATCCGAAAGGTCAGCCGGCAAAACCTCATCGCGGAACTCGTAAAAGTTATCCATGCGGTCTAATCTCGGAAGATCTACACGGGCGTAATCGTAATCCTGTGAAAACAAACGGGCAGTGCAGAGCAATGCTAATGCAAATATCTTTTTCATTGCTTAGTCTTTAAAGTATAAGAAGCCGTTTTCACCGGCATAACCTTTCGTGTTGCCCTCGTTATCCATGAGTTCTATAAGAGGCATTACCTTTGGGTTTGACCCCGGGCGGGCTACCCACATATTTTCGCCGGGATATGTCAGTCTGATTGATTTTACAGGATAGGGAAAGGAAGGCTCAATTTTAAAAGGGTGCTCCCCGTTACTCCTCAGGAAAACCCCATACATGTCGCCACGCCTCAGTTCGAGGTATGCTTTGCCATCCTGTTTCCTGTCATTTACTTCATCAAGCCCCGAAATAATCATTTGGTTATCCGCAGTAATGATCTCGTACCTGCCATTACGCTTTGCTAACAGGTCGTAGCCGGGTGATGCGGATGCGGCTGCTACAGTAAGTTCATCATACATAATCGGAATGATTTCCTTACCTTCAAAATCAATAAGGCCATATTTTATAGCTTTCGATTGTTTATTGCGTATGCCCGCTATAAATCCTGCTGAGCGCTTGCCTGTTTTTTGGGAGGTGTAGTGTATACTGGTAAGTTCGTCGTATTCATTGCCCCTGTTGCTTTGCCCGTCTTTCAGTATCCCCGAGCGCCCTTTGTACGTATACAGTACATAGTTATTGTAGTAAAACAACGTGTCGCCAATTTGCTGGCTATTGCTGAAGTTCTTCACCGTAAAAGAATCGGGGGTGAATTTTAATTTCGATTTTATCATTTTAACTCCGGCATCCCTTTTTTCTATTGAAAGGCTGCCGTCATTTTCTTTTTTATATGTTTTATAAACATTTACAAACTTTTTTTGTGCTTGGTTCCCGGTTGTTTCAGAGCCGTAACGGCCATTGCTTTCCCTTGCGGTGCCAACCCCGCTGCCTCCCCCTTCATTGGGTACCGCAACTCCAATATCAATATCGCCTATTGGGGAAGCAATACTGATATCGCCATTTATTTCGTAGGGTTCAAACTGTGCTTCACGGTTACTTTCCTTATCAATAGGAATTTCACCCTTTAGCTCCATCTGATGTAATCTTCCATCCCTGCCTGCTCTAAAGCGGGACAGCTTTACAGGCCCATCCGCCTTTTCGCGGATGCGCAACAGAGCATAATCCCGGCCCTTTACACTTTCCAGAACTACGGAATGAACATCTTTTGCCAGCCACTGCACCACTGCCTTTTCCCGGCTGCTCCAGATAAACGCGCTTTCGAGGTTGTTTGCTGCGGTATACTGCAACAGTAGTATAGTATAAGAACCATCTTTATCTTCACCGTGTTCCTTAACCAGGAGGCCTATATGTATTATCCCTTCTTTTACAATCGGGGTACCATCGCTGGAATAGATATAAGTGAGGATAGTTTCAGGTGTAACCCTTTCGGTCCTGATATACTCATTGGCACTAATTATGGAGCTGTACTCGGCAGGAAGCAGCTCTTTTCCCACTGTGATAAGTCCTTTTTTACCTTTCGACCACGAGATCATATCACCGGGCTTGTTGCAATACCTGTGCCCGAAGGAAATGCTGTCGAATTTCGGGGCAATGATCAGGTTGCCAAGGCGGTCTGAAACACCCCATTTGGCGCCGTCACGATAAGGAATGGCTATTTGCTGGCTAAAGACGGGCAGGGATAGTGCCGATATAAGGAAAAGTAAAAAATTTCGCATAAAAAATTGTTTGTAAATTGGCTGTCAAAGTACGCACCAAATGTAACGTTATTACACTAAAACCAAAAGTTTGCACGTTATTAAACTATTACGTGATATATGTTTAATGGCAAAGCACATAAAGTTTTATTACCCGGAGCGTGAAGCCTTTTGTATTTTGTGGTGAAAGAAATTTAAATACCATAAACTGCTTCCACAGTTATTCTTTAAAAAAGTAGACAGTTACAAATTCTTTATTTATTTTTACCGCTAAAACAGAACCTATGGCATCATCTTTTGAGAAATTCCAGAAAAGGCGCGTTATCACCTCGTATTTTTCTGTAATACTCTGTATTTTCATTGTGCTTACCCTTTTGGGGGCACTGGGGCTTTTTGTTATCAATACCGATAAGATATCAAGCCACGTAAAGGAGAATATCCCGATGACCATCTATTTTAAGCGTGAAACACCCGACAGCCTTAAACAGGCTTTCGGTACAGAGCTTAAGAATTCCGCTTTCATTAAAGATTATGTATACGTTTCCAAAGAGGATGCGGCGAAAAACAATCCGGATATTGTAGGCGAGTATGAAACGTTTCTTGATAGTAACCCTTTGTTCGATTCATACGATGTACACCTGAAAGGCGGATACGTTCAGGCTGACAGCATAAAAGCAATCGAAGTGAAACTGAGAGCGAACACCGCTGTAAGCGATGTAAACTATGATAATGTGCTGGTAGACCTGGCTAACGAAAACATACAGCGCATAACCTATTGGATACTTATTATCAGTGGTGTGCTGGCGTTTATTGCCATGCTGCTCATCAATAGTGCATTAAGGCTTTCCATCTATTCACACCGATTTACCATCAAAACGATGCAGATGGTGGGCGCAACCAAGTCTTTCATCCGTAAACCTTATATATGGAAAGGCATGAGGCTGGGCTTTATCGGTGCATTCCTGGCCATACTGGCGTTGGTATACCTTGTATACTGGCTTGATGGGGAATATCCGGTGCTTAATATTTGGGAAGACTGGATCCCGACTGCCATTGTACTTGGCGGGGTGCTGCTTTTCGGTATCATCATTGCCGCGATAAGCACGTTCTTTGCGACACAGCGTTTCCTGAATTTAAGGACAGACGACCTCTATTAAAAAATCCAAATAACAAAACCCGGACTGTAAAAAGCCGGATAACATACAAACGATTATTCAGGGCACGGGCAACCCTGGACCCTAAACCCTAAAACCGGAATTTTACAAATGAATAACGAAATAAAAACCAGTTTCCTTTTTGAAAAGGTAAATTACAGAATCCTGCTTATCGGCCTTGGTGTTATCGCACTTGGCTTTATATTGATGGCCGGTGGCGGCAGCGACGATCCGAATGTGTTCAGCGACGCGATCTTCAACTTTCGCAGGATAAGGCTTGCGCCAACCGTGGTGCTTATCGGTTTTGGTATTACCATCTATGCGATATTAAAAAATCCAGGTACTGCTGCCATAGCAACAGAAAAGGAGGATAGCAAAGCGGGAGCGCCTGCTAAACCATCCGACAGGCTTGTAGAAGAGCAGCCGATTAAGAATTTTACCAATAAAAAGAAGAAATAAATGGATTTTATCCACGCGATCATTATTGCCATCATTGAGGGCCTTACCGAGTATTTACCTGTTTCATCTACCGCCCACATGGTGTTTGCCAGTTCGTATTACGGCATCCAGGAAGACGATTTTGTAAAACTGTTTCAGGTATCCATACAATTTGGTGCTATCCTTGCCGTTGTGGCGCTCTACTGGAAAAAGTTCTTCGATTTTAGTAAGATCGATTTTTATATGAAGCTCGCCCTTGCGGTAATTCCCGCGCTTTTATTGGGTAAGCTGTTTGATGAAATGATAGAGGAAATACTGGGCAATCCAATTCCGATTGCGATAGTGCTTATTGTTGGCGGAGTCGTGCTGTTGTTTGTCGACAATTATTTTAAAGAGCCCAAAGTATTTAAAGAAGAAGATATTACCGTAAAGAAAGCGGTAACCATTGGCTTCTGGCAATGCCTCGCCATGATGCCGGGTACAAGCCGTGCGGCGGCTTCCATTATTGGAGGTATGCAGCAGGGGCTTACCCGACAGGCTGCGGCAGAATTTTCTTTCTTTCTGGCTGTACCTACCATGCTGGCGGTTACGACCTATTCTATTTTCATAAAAGGATATGGAGCGGAAAAGACAAAAGGCTACGAACTCCTTATGGAAGGCGACAACCTGAAGCTGTTCGCGATAGGCAATGTAATTGCGTTTGTTGTGGCTATTATTGCCATTAAAGGCTTTATCGGTGTAATCAAGAAATTCGGTTTTAAGCCATGGGGCTGGTACCGCATCATTGCCGGATCATTGCTTCTGGCCTATTTTACAATGTATAAATAATTTCCCTTGGCTACACCCGAAGAATTTCTTGAAGGACAGATTGTCCTTATTGACAAGCCGCTGCACTGGAGCTCGTTCCAGGCAGTAAATAAAGTAAAATGGAGCCTTAAGAAGCACCTTGGCCTCAAAAAGATTAAAGTGGGCCATGCCGGAACGCTCGACCCATTGGCAAGCGGACTTCTGATTGTCTGCACGGGTAAATTCACAAAACGCATTTCCGAATTGCAGGGTATGGAAAAAGAGTATACCGGTACGTTTTACCTCGGTGCTACCACGCCCTCATACGACCTGGAAACCGAAGTAGATGCAACTTTTCCGATAGACCATATTGACGAAAATCGTATCCATGATACCCTTCCGCAATTCTTGGGTGAGATCGACCAGAAACCGCCTATTTTTTCGGCTATCAAAAAAGATGGCAAGCGTCTGTACGAACATGCCCGGAAAGGGGAGGAAGTAGAGATTGCTTTCCGTAAAACTACAATACACGAATTTGAAATTACCCGCATCGCATTGCCCGAAGTCGATTTCAGGGTTGTGTGCAGCAAAGGAACCTATATTCGCTCCCTGGCGCATGATTTTGGTATTGCGTTGCAGTCAGGTGCGCACCTTACCGCTTTACGACGTACGAAAATCGGTACATTTTCCGTTGACGATGGTATATCACCTGAATCTTTTGAAAATGGCCTTACAGCGTAGCCTTTGCCTCACGGTATTTTGCCTTTTGTTTTCATCCTTCTGCAATGCGCAAACCGTATTTATCACTTCCGAAAAAGAGATTAAAAAAGACCCGAATGAGTTAGGGGAATATGAGAAAACAAGGCCTGTATATACGCAGGCAGCCTTTTCATTTCCGCTGTCCATTAATCCTGAGTTTGGTGAGCCTACAGGATTTGAGGATGAAAAGGAGCCCTTTTTCCTGCCGGACGGACTTAGCGCCCACGCAGGTGCCGGTGTGCATTATCGCGGATGGATTGGCGTGGGGATGAATGTGGGCATCGACTGGAAACTCAACCAAAAGCTTGTTTCGGCACCGGTATACGCAAGCGTGTTCCTCAACCCGCATTTCAATGAGACCACCAGCTTTTTCCTTCAGGGTGCTTATGGGCGCGCTTTTGCATTAGGGCGCGGTGAGCTCAACGGCATTTACCAGAAATACCGTGTGGGCATTTTGTCGGATAACCTTCTTATCTTTGCCGATCTAAACCTTTTTGGCTACGGGCTGCACGGCACTAAAGAAATGGGCAGCCTCAGTATTGGTATAAGCCTGATGGATCTTTTTAACGAATGAAAACACTGTTATTTTTCTTTTTGGGGATAAGCACCCTTTTCGCGCAACAGCACATGAACGTGGGCCAGCTGAAAGACGGCGACCTGGTATTCCAGGACCTGGATTGCGGTCCGCTTTGCGATGCAATAGAAGCGGTAACCGAAGGCTATGAGGGCAGGGACTTTAGCCACATGGGAATGGTATACCACCGTAACGATACTTTATACATAGTGGAAGCTGCCGGTAGCGCGGTGCGCCTTTCAACTTTTGAAAAATTTTCAAAAAACACTAAAAAACCGATGCTGGTTGGCCGGCTGAAAGAGGGCTATAAAAAGCTTATAGCGTCCGCTATATTTTTTTCGCTGCAACAGCTAGGTGTACTGTATGATGATGAGTATGTATACGATAATGGTGCCTATTATTGTTCTGAACTTATCTACGATGCCTTTATGTATGCTAATGGAGGCAAACCCTTCTTTCCGCTATATCCTATGACCTACAAGCAACCCGGTACGGATGTGTTTTTCCCGGCTTGGGTGGAATATTACCAAAACATAGGCAAGCCGATACCACAGGGACAGCCGGGCTGCAATCCGGGAGGGATTTCTACCTCAGATAAGATCAGTATTATAGGTGTTTTATAGGCCTATGCCTGGCCCTGTCATTTTAAAGGAATAAATGTAGTAAAGAATCTCATTTAACAGATCTTCTTTCGTCAGAATGACACAATCATACTTTTATACATTAAAAAAACCTCCCATTAAGGAGGCTTCATATCTAGTCAAATTCTGATGTAAAGAATAATTTTACGCTCGGGTATTTGGATTGTGTCATTTGGATGGAAAAATCCGAGTCCGCCAAAAACACCAGCTGCCCGTATTTGTCTTTCGCAAGGAACTTCTGCTTGATTCGTTTGAATTCAGCAAACTCCTCATTCTTCGGATCGTCCGGTTTTACCCAGCAGGCTTTAAAGGCAGGGAAGTTCTCGTACGAACATTTGGCGCCATATTCATGCTCCAGGCGGTACTGGATTACTTCGTATTGCAGCGCGCCCACGGTTCCGATAACCTTACGGCCGTTCATTTCGAGGGTAAAGAGCTGTGCCACACCTTCGTCCATCAGCTGGTCAATACCTTTTTCAAGCTGCTTGGCTTTCATCGGGTCAGCATTGTTGATGTAGCGGAAATGTTCCGGGGAGAAGCTCGGAATACCCTTAAAGCTCATGTTCTCCCCTTCGGTAAGTGTATCACCGATCTTAAAGTTACCCGTATCGTGCAGGCCGACAATATCGCCCGGGTAGGAAACATCGACGATCTCTTTCTTTTCGGCGAAGAATGCATTCGGGCTGGAGAACTTCAGGTTTTTGTTGTGGCGTACATGCAGGTACGGCTTATTACGCTCAAACTTGCCCGATACGATCTTCACGAACGCGATACGGTCGCGGTGTTTCGGATCCATGTTGGCGTGTATCTTGAATACGAATCCGGCAAACTTGTCCTCATCGGGCTTCACTTCGCGCGTGTCGCTGTCCTTTGGCCTTGGTGACGGGGCTATTTCGATAAAGCAGTCCAGCAGTTCACGTACCCCGAAGTTGTTCAGGGCCGAACCGAAAAACACCGGCTGTAGTTTCCCGTCAAGGTAGGCCTGGCGGTCGAATGATGGATATACCTCATCGATAAGTTCCAGTTCCTCACGCAACCTTTCGGCAGGCTTGGTGCCGATGATGTTGTCGAGCTCCGGATTGTTGATATCGCTGAAAGCAATCGTTTCTTCAATATTCTTACGGCTGTCTCCGCTGAAAAGGTTGATATTCTTTTCCCAAATGTTGTAAATACCCTGGAAATCGTATCCCATGCCAATGGGAAAGCTGAGCGGCGTAACGGTAAGGCCGAGCTTTTGCTCTACCTCGTCCATCAGGTCGAACGCATCTTTACCTTCACGGTCAAGCTTGTTGATGAACACCAGCATCGGGATGTTGCGCATACGGCATACCTGTACGAGCTTTTCGGTCTGTTCCTCAACACCTTTTGCCACGTCGATCACAACGATAACGCTGTCAACCGCGGTAAGGGTACGGAAGGTATCCTCGGCAAAATCCTTGTGGCCCGGTGTATCGAGGATGTTGATCTTTTTATTTTTATAATTAAAGGCAAGTACCGATGTCGCCACCGATATACCCCTCTGGCGCTCGATCTCCATAAAGTCGGACGTCGCGCCCTTCTTTATCTTATTGCTCTTTACCGCGCCCGCTTCCTGGATCGCACCCCCGAAGAGGAGCAGCTTTTCCGTAAGCGTGGTTTTACCTGCATCGGGGTGGGAGATGATACCGAAGGTACGCCTTCTTTGTATTTCGTCTTTAAAACTCATTGATTTGCTGTTTCATTTAAAAAACGGTGCAAAAATAGTGTTTATATTTTGGAAAACATAGTTTTGGGGAATTCGGGTATATTTACAGGATTAGTAAGCTACAGCTATTGATTATGTAAAGGGAAATTGATTGATTATAGAAATTTAACTTTAGGTGTTTTATTTGGATTAGATTAAGGAAACTGGAAAACTAAAGTTGTAGTCGTGCCGTTATTTCAATGGCTTATTTTTTAAATCTTTTAAAATGACAACTTCAGAAATACTAAATATATTTTTTATACCGGTAATCGCAATTATTGGTTGCGGATATGTGTTATTATCAAAAGACAAAAAGAGGAGTAAAACTATGAAAAGATATGCCTTGTTATTTTTATTGATCGCACTTATAATAATGATCTCGAAATTGATTAGGTATTTTGGGTGAAGCCTGAAGGAGTTATAATCTATTATAAAAGTAATCCAACCGTCAATTGCTTCATCGTTCCTCCTCCCAATGACGGCGTAGAAAATCTGTGAACATTGCTCCATTCGTTTTATCCGCAACTTGCCAAGCTTAAGTATGGTTCCTTAACCCTCACGCATTATACATTTTATAACCAATCCTTTTCCATATATCCCCGAAAACACTATTTTTACAGCTACAGTTTTTAATTGCTAAGAAAAAGTGTACCAACCAACAAACACCAATCCTTCGGGTAAACTGCTGCTTTGGCTGACTCTAATAACGGCCGGCTGCTGGCATGCCTCGGCACAGCGCGACCCGCAGTATACCCAGTATATGTACAACACCCTCACTGTGAATCCGGCCTACGCAGGGTCTACGGGCAATGTTGAGGGGACGCTGCAGCATCGTACACAGTGGGTAGGTATCGATGGTGCGCCACAGACACAAGCGTTTACCATCCATTCACCTATGCTGCACGAAAGGGTTGGGCTGGGCATCACTGCCGTGAATGACCGGGTAGGCCCTTCTGACGAACTTTTTCTTAACGGGAATTTCTCATACGCGGTGCCGTTTGGCGATGGTTCAAAGCTGGCTTTCGGCCTCAGGGCAGGGGCAAGGATGCTGAACATCGACTGGTCGCGCGGACGCTACTACCAGGAGGGCGACCCGCTGCTGAACAACAACATCAATAACAGGATCAAAGCTGCCATTGGTTCTGGTATCTATTATTATACCGACAAATGGTACGCCGGGGTATCGGTGCCGAATTTTCTCCGGAACAATTATTACGACGACATACAGGAGTCGACCGTTTCCGACAGGCTGCATTATTATGTGATGGGCGGTTACGTATTCGACCTCACCGACGACCTGAAATTTAAGCCTGCAGTATTGGGTAAAATAGTTTCCGGCTCCCCGATAACCGTAGATGCCTCGGCCAACTTCCTGATACAGGAAACCGTAACGCTGGGCGCATCGTACCGTTGGGACGACTCCGTGAGCGCATTGGCCGGTTTCCAGATTACCAAAAGCATCTTTGTGGGCTATTCGTACGATTATTCGGTGACGGAACTCAATAAGTATAACGATGGTTCGCACGAGATCATCCTGAGATTCCAGCTGGTACCGACGGGCTCGCGGATCAAATCACCAAGGTTTTTCTAAAAATGCAGCCATGAAAAGAACAGTACTACTCTTCGCTTTCCTTTTTTGCATGGTGCCATGCTTCGCGCAAAAGCTGCTGAAGGCCGACCGCAAATATGCCGCATTCGATTATATTGAAGCTGCAAAACTGTATGAAGACTACCTTACAGGAGCTAAAAATCCAAAAGCCGAAGTGGTAACCAAAGCGGCCGACTCCTATTATTATATCAATACTATGGGGAGCGCGCTGCGATGGTATACAAAGCTGCATGAGTTGCAGGGCGACAAAATGGATGATAAACATTTTCACCGCTATATACTGGCACTCCGGTCGGAAGAAAAATACGACAAAGCGGATGAACTCATGCTGGCCCGTCTGGATATGAAGAACGATAAGGACGGAAAGGACAGGTATATGCAGCAAAAGATACACTTGACTTTCCAAAAGGGTCGGCCCAGCGGGCTGCAATATACCGTGTCTAACCTCGCAGTCAATTCTTCCAAAGCCGATTTCGGGACGGCTTTTTATGGCGATAAGATCGTGTATGCTTCGAGTCGTGATACGGTTGGGAAAAAGACCTATTCGTGGAACGACCAGCCGTACCTTGTTTTGTATGAAGCCAAAAGAGATACCGCTACCGGAGCTTTTAGTAAAGACAAAAAGTTCATAGCGAAAGGGCAGACGACGTACCATAACGCAGCGGCTACTTTTACGCCCGATCTGAAAACCGTGTATTTCAGTGTGAACAATGTAAAGAAAGGCAATAAGTTGGTGGATGACGAAAAAGGCACCAACAATATCCAGATCGTAAAAGCTACCATAAAAGGCGATAAGCTTGAAAACCAGGTTAAGCTGCCGTTTTGCAGTGACGACTATTCGGTAGGGCATCCGGCGCTTACCGAAGATGGCAAGTATATGTTCTTTGTGTCGGATATGCCTGGCGGATATGGTGAAACGGATATTTATTATGTAGAAATCTACAGCGACGGTACATTTGGTACACCTGTTAATGCCGGTCCGGAGATCAATACCATTGGGCGCGAAATGTTTCCTTTTATCAAGGGAGAAACGCTGTACTTTTCGTCCGACGGTCATTACGGCCTTGGAGGCCTGGATGTTTTTTCTACTGTAATTGGCAATGACATGAAATTCTCCATTCCGCTGAATATGGAAAGGCCCATCAACAGCAATGGCGACGATTTTGCATTTATCATCGATGATAAAGAGTCGTCCGGCTATTTGTCTTCTAACCGTAAAGGCGGAAAGGGCGACGATGATATTTACTTCTTTAAGAAAGAGAAGCTTTGCCATTATGTGGTATCAGGAACAGTACGCAACAAAAAGGACGGCCTGCCAATAGCGGGGGCCAGTGTATCCACCGGGCAAAAAACAATGCTTGTTGGTACTGCAACAACAGATGAGGATGGAAAATATACGATAGCTTTTCCGTGCGGATCAAAAGCGCGCATGACGGCTTCAAAAGAAGGCTATTCTTCCGATGAAAAGGAGGTAGAGGCAGGCAAAGTGACAGGAGAATTGAAAAACGTTGACTTTGTATTAGGTAAATACGAAGAGCTTGTACGCATAGAAGATAATGTAGAGAAGATCGACATCAATCCTATTTATTTCGACTTCGACCAATACTACGTTACCCCCCAGGGCGCTGCCGAACTTGATAAAGTAGTGTATGTAATGCAGCATTTCCCTGATATCATCATTAAAATCGAATCACACACCGATTCCCGCGGCGCAGACGATTATAATATGCGCCTTTCGGATGACAGGGCAAAATCGACCTTCAGTTATATTATTGCGAAAGGCATCGAACCAAAACGCATTGAAAGTGTACGCGGTTATGGCGAATCCCGCCTGCGCAACAAATGCAGCAACGATGTAGAGTGTACCGAAGAGGAGCACCAGCTGAACCGGAGGAGTGATTTTATAATTGTGAAGAAGTAACGGGGCTGTCTCAAAAGTGTCATTCTGAACGAAATGAAATGCAGTGAAGAATCTCAAATGTTTGACTATTGAGATTTTCGTTCGTCAAAATGAAACAATTATTTAATCAGCCTTTTTGAGACAGCCCCATATCAAGATGTCTTCCTAATAACATATACTTGACCTGATATTGGGTCGGGGTAAAATAACAAACCCCAAAAGTTGTGTAAACTTTCGGGGTTTTGTTATAGTAGTTTATTGTTTCGATACTTCAAAAAAATTAAAACGAAGTTTTAATACAAGGGATGCCTAATAAAAGGAGTCGTCATTTTCATGGCCTGGGCCGGCAATAAGCAGGCATACGGCCGCGAACAGGGCTAGTATATTTTTCATGGCGGATTGTTTCTATAAAGATAATGAAAAATGCTTAAGGTTGCGTTAACTTTTGTTATGAAACAATTAAAAAAGCATAAACCCTCATTAAAATAAATATATTCTTGTATAATCTTCACGATTTGTTACTTTTGTTGGTTGCAAAAAGCAGGCATACTTTTTTGCTGTTTTTAGCGTTTATTAACGGTATTGTTTTTACAAAATAACAGTTATAATGAAATTAAAATTTGTTCTTACGGGCCTTTTGGTTTCGGCCCTGGCTATAACGGGATGCGATACTGCGAAAAAGGCATCTTCATCTAAAAGCACGGCCAACACTAGTAAAGAAGTGCTTTTTACAGTAAATGAAAAACCGTACTACACCGATGAATTTATCAGGGTTTACAATAAAAACCTTGACCTTGTAAAAGACGATTCGCAAAAAGACCTTGATAACTACCTCGACCTTTTTATCGGCTACAAGCTGAAGGTGAACAAAGCGAACAAGCTTGGCCTTCAGGATAATAAAAAGTACCAGGGAGAACTTAAAAGCTACCGCACCCAGCTTTCTAAAAACTACCTTACCGATTCTAAAGTAACGAAAGAGCTTCTTGAGGAAGCGTACAAGCGTTCGCAGAAAGAGATCTACGCATCGCACATACTTTTTCTTGTTGATGAAAATGCCGCACCGGCAGATACGCTTAAGGCTTATAACAAGGCGGTAGACGTTCGCAATAAAGCGCTTGCGGGAGAAGATTTCGGAGGTTTGGCAAAACAATATTCGGAAGACCCTTCGGCCAAAGAGAATAATGGTGAGCTGGGTTACTTCAGTGTTTTCAGGATGGTGTACCCATTCGAGACCGGCGCTTACAAAACACCAAAAGGGCAAATATCAAAGCCGGTACGTTCGCGTTTTGGCTATCACCTTATTAAGGTCAACGATATCAGGGACAACCGTGGCGATATTACCGTGGCCCACATTATGATAATGAGGCCAAGGAAAGAAGATGCCGCTGAAGAAGCAAAGGCAAAGACAAGCATCAACGAGATTTACCAGAAACTGAAGCAGGGTGAGGATTTTGCAGCGCTTGCAAAGCAATTCTCCCAGGACAAATCGAATGCGGCCAATGGCGGCCATCTCAACAGGTTCAGTTCGGGTGAGCTGAGCTCCACAGAGTTTGAAGACCATGCTTTCGCGCTTAAAACACCGGGAGAGATTTCGGAACCGTTCCAGTCACAGTTCGGGTGGCACATCGTGAAGCTTATTGAAAGGCATCCGGTGAAAACATACGAAGAAGTATTGCCTGATTTTGAGAACAGGATAAAAAGGGACGACCGTTCGAGGCTTATCGCAGCATCGCTCAACAAGCAGCTTAAAAAGAAATATGATATTAAGAAAGACAGCAAGGTATACGAAGAAACGGTAAAAACCCTGAATGACAGCATCTATATGCAGGGATGGGGGCTTCCGAAAAACAGTGCTGACTTTACAAAGAAAACATTAATTACCATAAATAATGACAAGAAGGTAGACGCCAAGGCATTTCTTGATTACATTAATGGCCAGCAGAGGACAGGGCTTAACACAAAGCCGCTTTCAAGGCTGGCATCGGTATTGTTTGACAAGTTTACCGAGGAGCAGCTGAATGTATATTACAATGAGAACCTGGAGAAGGAATTTCCGGAGTTTGCCATGGTGATGGAAGAGTACCGTGACGGGCTTCTGCTTTTCGACCTGATGGAAAAAGAGATATGGGAGAAAGCAAAGACAGATACTATCGGGCTTCAGAAATTCTATGATGCCAACAAAGCAAATTACCAGTGGAAAGACAGGATTGAGGCAGATATATTCTCTTCTACCGATGAAAAAATGGCAAAACAGGCAAGGGAACATTTGCTGAAAGGCAAGGATGCCGCTTTTATAAAAGAGAAACTAAACGTAGACAAAAAGGTAAACATCATTGAGAAGTCGGGTACTTTTGAAAAGGACAGCGACGCATTGCCCAAACAACTGCAATGGAAGACCGGCGTATCGGAAGTTATTAAGGAAGGGAACTACTACTATGTGGCAAAAGTGGGCAAACTGCTTCCTGCCGGGCCAAAGACGCTGGATGAAGCCAGGGGCCGTGTGATAAACGACTATCAGCAATACCTGGAAAACAACTGGGTAGGCGAGCTGAAAAAAGAGTTTACCGTAAAGGTGAACCAGGATACTTTTGCCAAAGTAAAGAAAGAGCTTAACCAGTAATGATGAAGAATGGCCTGCTGCTGTTGGTTGCCCTCGTGGCATTTTCCTGTGGCTCTGATAAAAAGGAGGACACGGCAGCGGTGGCACGGGTGAACGACGAATACCTGTATGCGGAAGACCTTAAGGGGCTGATTCCGCCCGGTACCCCAAAAGAAGACAGTATCTCGATCGTAAAGGGATTCATAGATCGTTGGGCGTCGCAAAAATTACTGTACAACGCCGCAAAAGTAAATCTCGGAAAAGAAAGCCAGGAGGAATACGACGAGCTGGTGCGCCAGTACAAGGTGGATCTTTATACAAAAGCGTATATTGAGCAAAAAGTGAAGGCCACAGTTGATACGCTCGTAACGGAAGATGAACTGGTGAAATATTATAATGCCAACAAAGAGAATTTCAGGACGGCGAACATGCTGGTAAGGCTTAAGTACCTTCGTGTGGCCAAAGACCACCCGAAGTTTGCGGCCTTGAGGAGCAGGTTTTTGTCGGGTAATAAAAAAGACAGGAAGGTGTTGGAGGATATGGCGATACAGTTTAAGAGCTATGCCTTTAACGATACGACATGGGTGGATATGAACCAGGTGTATGGAAAGCTGCCATTTATCAATCCTGATAACAGGGATAAATATGTAAGCAGCGGGTTAAGCTATGAATATCCCGACTCTACGGATGTGTATTTGGTAAAAGTGTCGAAGGTGCTTGACAGAAACCAGATGGCGCCGTTTGAATATATAAAGCCAACTTTACAGCAGTTGATAATAAATAACAGGAAACTGGAGTTAATAAAGAAATTCGAAAAAGAAATAACCGATGATGCAATTAAAGATAAGAAATATGAAGTTTATAAATAAGGCAGCGCTTTTGCTTGCTTTTGTGCTTTCAGGCATAAATGTTTCGGCACAGGAGATCATTCCGGAGCAGGTGAAGGATTCTATAAAGCCTAAGCCATCGCTGAAAGGCGGAAAAGCCAAAGTGGATGGTGTTGTTGCTGTTATCGGTGATTTTGTGGTATTGGATTCAGATATCGACCTGATGTACCGCGAGTACCAGGCTCAGAATATCCCGACCAAAGATATTACGCGTTGTGAGCTTTTAGGCAGCCTTATGGAAGATAAGCTATATGCGCACCATGCCATACAGGATAGTATCATTGTGACCGATGCCGACGTGAATGAGACTATGAACCGCCAGATCGACTACTTTGTGGAGCAGATAGGCAGCGAGGATAAAATGGTGAAATATTTTAAAAAGAAAAATATTGAGAGCTTCAGGACAGAACTTTTTGAAATGATCAAAAACCAGAAGCTTACCGAGCAGATGCGTAAAAAGATCATGGATGATGTGGAAGTAACACCGGAAGAGGTAAGGCAATTCTTCGCGCAGTTTAAAAAAGAAGACCTTCCGGAATTTGGTGCAGAAATGGAAGTAGCCCAGATCGTGATAAGGCCCGAGATATCACAGCTGGAAAAGCAGGCAGTTATAGACAGGCTTAAACAGATACGTCAGGAGGTAATCGACGGTGCGAGCTTTTACAGTAAAGCAGTACTTTATTCGGAAGATAAAGCATCGGTGCCAAGTGGTGGCTTTATAAAAGTAAACAGGAAATCGCTATTGGTTAAGGAGTTTAAGGAAGCGGCATTCAGTACGGAAGAAGGCCAGATATCGATGCCTTTTGAAACGGAGTACGGGTATCATATTATTTTTGTGGAAAAAGTAAGGGGCCAGGAGCTTGACGTGAGGCATATATTGATGTCGCCAAAGGTTACTAAAGAAGCTGAAGCAAAAGCGAAAGAAAAGATAGAAAAGATTCGCCAGAAGATCGTAAGCGGTGAGATCAAGTTTGCTGATGCGGCGCGTTCGGAATCAGAAGATAAAGAGACGCGCAACAGCGGCGGCCTCCTGATGAACCCAAGGACCCTGGAGACCCGTTTTGAATTGACCAAGCTTCCGCCTGAGATTTACAGCGATGTGATCGACCTGAAAGATGGTGAGGTTTCGAAGCCAATATGGTCGGACAATGGCAGGGGTGAAAAAGTTTACAAGATTTTTACCGTGACCAACCGTTATGACGAGCATACTGCAGATTATGTAAAAGATTATACAAAGGTAAAAGACCTGGCGCTTCGTGAAAAGCAAAAGAAAGAACTCGGCAAATGGAGCAACCAGAAGATCAAGGATACGTATATTAAGGTAAGCCCTGATTACCAGAATTGCGACTTTGTAAACAACTGGCTTAAATCCAGGTCGAGCAAGTAATTGTTAGGTAAACAAAAAAAATAGTAGTATGTTTGAAGCTAAGGAATATTCCTTAGCTTTAATTTATCCCGATATATCCTATGTCAGACGTAGCAGCGATACAAAACTTAGTTACAAGGCAAAAAGAATTAAAAAAGGAAATAGCAAAAGTAATCGTAGGGCAGGACGAGGTTGTAGCACAAATCGTGCTGAGCATCTTCGCCGGCGGACACGCGCTCCTGGTTGGTGTACCGGGCCTTGCAAAAACACTTATGGTAAATACCATCTCGCAGGCGCTTGGCCTCGACTTTAAGCGTATCCAGTTCACACCCGACCTTATGCCGAGCGATATCCTGGGCAGTGAGATACTTGATGAGAACAGGCAGTTCCGTTTTATAAAGGGGCCAATATTCTCAAACATTATCCTTGCGGACGAAATTAACCGTACGCCGCCAAAAACTCAGGCAGCCCTGCTTGAGGCCATGCAGGAAAAGGCGGTGACCATTGCAGGGCATCACCACAAGTTATCGTTGCCGTATTTTGTACTGGCAACACAAAACCCTATAGAGCAGGAGGGAACCTATCCGTTGCCGGAAGCGCAATTGGACCGTTTTATGTTTGCTATAAAACTGGATTATCCGACATTTGCTGAAGAGGTACAGGTGGTGAAGAGTACAACGGCGGATACAAGCGCTAAAATATCACCGCTGTTTACAGCCGAAGAAATACTCGAATTCCAGCACCTGATACGCAGGATACCGGTTGCCGACAATGTTGTCGAATATGCCGTAACACTTGTAGGTAAGACCAGGCCGGGCAATCCACTGGCTACAGATTATGTAAATAACTACCTCGATTGGGGTGCCGGGCCAAGGGCATCGCAGAATCTTATACTTGCCGCCAAGACCCATGCCGCCCTAAATGGCAAATATTCACCCGATATTGAAGATGTACAGGCTGTGGCAACGGGAATTTTGAGGCACAGAATCATAAAAAACTACAAAGCCGACGCCGAAGGTATTTCTGAGGAAATGATAATTAAAAAGCTGTTCTAGGACGGCTTTTTTTATTTTATTTAATCAATTCTCAATATACCTGTTTATTCTGCTGTTAATTAAAGGTTAAATGTAATATTGACTCTGAACGAATTACTAAATTATTAACAAACTGTGGAAAAAATTATGATCTTGGTAATAAATCGTTATAGTAATTCGTTATATATTTACCTTGCAACTAAAAAACATTATGAGAAGATTACTAAAATTCATCCCCGAACTCTATTTCATGGGTTTGGGAACAGTATGGGCCGCTGAAAATTATTTTTCATCAGGAACTATCAATTACATTGCATTACTTTTCGTGTGGCTTTTATTCCTCCAGTTGTTTTACAAGAACCGTATCCTTGGCCTTATCTATGGAGTGGCGTTAGGAATGATCTCTGTATACATGATTATGGCGGTAAATTCCGAGGTAGCTGAATTTGAAACCTTCACTACCGAAGCGCTTACATTGCAGCTTGCCGGCTGGGCTATCTTTTTTTCCGGTGCTGCGGCTGCGGGAGGAATGATCTGGAAATTTGCTAAAGCGAAAACAAACTACGATGATGAAAGTGTCCTTACAGTAACCTATTAAAAGTCAGTTTAAATACTGCGCCAGCCACATTCCAAGGGAGTACGGAATGTGGCTTTTTTTGTTTTTTAAGCCGTTTGTTCACGATTTGGTAATATATGATGAAAATTTTACGAATTCCTAAAAAATTCGATTCGTTTCTTAAATCTATTGTCGTTTATTCAGTAAAATAGAATCTTTATAAATAATTATTCCCTGAAATTAAAGAAACAATAAAAATTTTTTAATTGCTGTAGGATTACGTAAATTTACGGACTTTTTACAAACGAACATTAAAATACTTACTATGGCTTTTGATATTGAAATGATCAAAAAGGCGTATGCGAATATTGCCGAGCGCGTAGACAAAGCACGAGAGCTTGTTGGGCGCCCGCTTACGCTGTCTGAAAAGATTTTGTATTCCCACCTTTGGGAAGGCACACCGTCTCAGGTTTACCAACGCGGCAAGGATTATGTAGACTTTGCCCCGGACAGGGTAGCCTGCCAGGATGCCACCGCGCAGATGGCCCTTTTGCAGTTTATGCACGCAGGTAAGGCAAAAGTTGCCGTACCTACAACCGTACACTGTGACCACCTTATACAGGCTAAAGTAGACGCGAAAACCGACCTTAAACGTGCCAAAGAGCAGAGCAACGAGGTTTTCGATTTCCTTTCTTCCATATCAAACAAATACGGCATCGGGTTCTGGAAACCGGGTGCGGGTATCATCCACCAGGTAGTGCTTGAGAACTACGCGTTCCCGGGCGGTATGATGATCGGTACCGACTCCCACACCGTAAACGCGGGCGGACTTGGTATGCTGGCCATTGGTGTTGGTGGTGCCGACGCTGTAGACGTAATGAGCGGCATGGCATGGGAACTTAAATTCCCAAAACTTATCGGCGTACACCTGACAGGTAAACTTTCAGGATGGACTGCCCCTAAAGACGTGATCCTTAAAGTAGCCGGAATCCTTACCGTAAAAGGCGGAACCGGAGCTGTAATAGAATATTTTGGCGAAGGCGCGAAAGCCATGTCATGTACCGGTAAAGGTACTATCTGTAACATGGGTGCCGAAGTGGGTGCTACGACGTCTACCTTTGGGTACGATGAGTCGATGGACCGTTACCTTCGTGCTACCAACCGTGCTGATGTAGCTGATGCTGCCAATGCCATCGCTTCATACCTTACCGGTGACGACGAGGTTTATGCGAACCCGCACGAGTACTTCGACCAGGTGATCGAAATCAACCTTTCTGAGCTGGAGCCGCACCTTAACGGTCCGTTCACGCCGGATTTGGCTACGCCGATCTCTAAAATGAAAGAAGAGGCGATCAAGAACGACTGGCCTCTGCAGGTACAGGTTGGCCTTATCGGTTCGTGTACCAACTCTTCGTATGAAGATATCGCACGTTCGGCTTCACTTGCCAAGCAGGTAGCTGAAAAGAACCTGAAGACCAAAGCACAGTTTACCATCACCCCGGGATCGGAAGTGGTGCGTTATACCATAGAGCGCGACGGTTTTATCGATACATTCGATAAGATCGGTGCTACCGTATTTGCCAATGCCTGCGGACCGTGTATCGGTATGTGGGACAGGGAAGGTGCCGAGAAGGAAGAGCGCAACACTATCGTGCACTCCTTTAACCGTAACTTCTCCAAGCGTGCCGACGGTAACCCGAACACCCTTGCGTTCGTAGGTTCTCCGGAGCTTGTAACGGCACTTGCCATTGCGGGCGACCTTGGCTTTAACCCGCTTACCGACAAGCTGATCAATGAGAATGGCGAAGAGGTAATGCTGGATGAGCCAACCGGTAACGAGCTGCCTCCAAAAGGTTTCGATGCTGAAGACCCTGGCTACCAGGCACCAGCCGAAGACGGCTCTAAAGTGCAGGTAGTAGTGAGCCCAACGTCGGAAAGGCTTGAGCTTCTGGCACCGTTCCAGCCGTGGGACGGACAGAACATCATGGGCGCCAAGCTGCTTATCAAGGCGTTTGGCAAGTGTACTACCGACCACATCTCTATGGCGGGCCCATGGCTGCGTTTCCGTGGCCACCTGGACAACATTTCGAACAACATGCTTATCGGCGCGGTAAACGCCTATAACCAGAAAACCAATAACGTTAAGAACCAGCTTACAGGCGAATATGAGGCTGTTCCGGCAACGGCACGTGCCTACAAGGCCGCGGGCGTACCGAGCATCGTGGTGGGCGACCACAACTACGGTGAAGGTTCATCGCGTGAGCACGCCGCTATGGAGCCGCGTCACCTTGGCGTAAGGGCGGTACTCGTAAAATCGTTTGCACGTATCCACGAGACCAACCTGAAGAAGCAGGGCATGCTGGCACTTACGTTTGCCAACGAAGCCGACTACGATAAGATACAGGAGAATGACACGTTCAACTTTATCGACCTGAAGGAGTTCTCGCCAAACAAGCAGCTAAGCCTTGAGGTGATCCACGACGATGGCAGCCGCGAAGTGATCCTGTGCAACCACAGCTACAACGAAGGCCAGATCGGATGGTTTGTGGCAGGTTCGGCACTAAACCTTATCGCAGCCGCCGGCGCCAAAGCCGCACAAGCGTAAATAATTTTTAGTTATAAATAGAAACTCCCCAATGAAAGTCGGGGAGTTTTTTTGTACTTAGATTCGTAAGCCCAGTTCGTCAAAGAGGTTCCTCATGTCCCTTTTAAGTAATTTGTAAACCCAATTCCTAATTACACAATATTCATCAACTTTTCGAGTATTTAGTCTTTTTACCGTCTTCACAGGTTGTGTTATACTTAGTAACATATCAAATGAAAATGAGTAAAAAGTCGGAATTCCAATATCTTCTTTGAAATCGAGTACCCCTTTTGGAGCATCTTTAACAATGTTAATCTCAAATTTCCCTGTACGTGATTCTCTATATCCAAACCATCCCCACTTGGAAACATCAGCATCTTTCATATAGAAAAAATATTCATGAGGGATAGTATTGTAATATTTAAACTGTTCTTTAAAGGTTGGGAAAAAGTAATCTACAAATTCTTTATAACAAATTTCTAGATGCTCGAAAAACTTGGTAATGTAAAGTTTAGCTTGCTTATCACTATATTGAGAAATCCTAATTTGATTGATATCGTAAGACTTATTTTTGTCACTAAAAATTCTCGCTTCAGCAATTGATAAATCTGGTACAGGTAAGTAATGATTGTTGATTTCGTTGTAACCCCTCCCTAATAAGATATCGATAATTTTGAATAGTTCTATAAAAGGGGGATAGTCGCCGCCAATATCCAATATTGGTAAGCTTAAATTATTTTCAATCGCGTTTTCTACTAATTCGTTAACATTCTTTGTTGTATCTGTCAGCCTGTTCTGATTTTTATAATATTCTTCAGCTTTAAACCTGTAAAGTCGTGATTTTAATTCTTTAAGATTTATAGGATATACTGAATTGAAGCGTGGTAGATGGTAATCTTGTAAATCACATGAATAATTTAATTTTTTGTGATAGAAATAGAAGAATGTGGATACCATTTCTATTAGCATGATGTCAGAGTTATATGCGGTCAAGCCACCTTTCTCAATAATTTTTTTTAGTTCTTTAAATACATTGTAGCGTATAACTTTATCCTGATTGGAAGTCATTATTTGAATATTACTACCATATATGGTTTGAACATCTTTCGAACTGAAAAGATTTTCAGTGTTATCGTCGTGTCTCCATACTAAGTTTTCAAATATTACTTTACCATCCGAATTAGATCTAATGGGATAAAGCGCATAGCCATCGTCATCGAGAACTCTCTTTGGTAAAATAATACCTATTTCGCCCTCTGTCTCTGGATCTAAGAGGCTTCTAATAGTTTTAAAATTCTCATCTAAGTAAGCGTCATACCCTTCTACATATTTTAAGGCTTTATATTTTTTAAATTGTTCAATACCAGTTAAGTGTTTAGATGGTGCAGTTTCTATATAAAACTGAATCGCACTTTGTCCGATATAATTTTCATAAAAATTTTCCAGAATATCATATGAAATCTCGTTCAATTTATCGAGTTTATAAGTGTGAAAACAAACTACATAATCTCTAATTTTTGAATAATAAAATGATACATTGTAAGAATCGTCTTTATTTGATCTTGTAAGGATGTTTCTAGTAAAAAGATCTTCGGGCAGACTTTCATTAATAGGAAAATTTAATCTTTCAAGCAATTGTTCAACATTTACACCATTATCTTCATAAACTTCCAATGATGTATAAGTATGCTGTACCAGTATCTCTCCAATCTTGGCAAGAATTCTTATTCCTTGCTCATAGCCAATTTGTGTTTTCTCAAGCGACTGTTTTAAATATTTCCGAAGTAATTCTTTATCATTAATTTTTTCAGGTATTTGTTTACCACTATAAACCTCACTAAAAATTCTTAAGAAAAATCCATTTTTAAGTTCCGTCAGCAATTTAATAGAAATGTGACCTTTAAAATTAAAGACTTTTTTATATAAAGGAATCACCTTTGTTAACTCTGTTTCGTTGAAGTCTTGCAAAAGAAACCCAGGACAGTTTAGATTGTCAATTATCTTATGAGATTTATCGACTTCTTCAAATAAATGTGTCCTATTTCCATTATTGGTCAGTAGGTTTTTCCAAATATTTGCTTTACAACTTATGCATATTTTTATTTTTTCCAAGCTCTTTACGGCGAAAGCGATTTCGCTTAATTCTAAAGAAATATTTTTATCAATACTCTCATCCACCGCATCGATAAATATTACGATATGTTTATCCAAAAACTGACCGATTTCGTTAAGCTTTTTTAAAATAATATCGTTATCATTTTTACTTGAAAAGACTCCATTTAAATCTTGGGAAATATGTGCAAGCGGTGACTTATTAATTATAGCAGCGTTGTAAAAGAAGACAAATTTATTATCTAAATTCTGCAGTGCAAGTGAACAGATTGCACTTGTTTTGCCAACCCCTGCCGGCCCAACTATCGCAAATATAGATGTATTGCCATTTAAAAAAATATCAAAATCATGCTGTAGGTCATTTCTCTGAACATATAGTTCCTTGATAAACTTTGAATAGGGTTTAGTGATGTCGCCTACGATAGGCCCCATCCTGTCCCGAACTTGATTTTCACAATACTGCCTCAGATTCTCCGGAGAAAATGAAATGAAGTTCTTAAGTGCTTCATATCGAATTTGCAAATCGTTATCGGTCGATAATGTATACCCATCCTTCCAATATGCGGATTGAATAGAAATTTCTGTGCCAGTTAATTCTTTCCTAGATATTGAGTCAAAAATCCTAGTATTTGTACCATTAGTTATAATTGTGAACGGCGCAATATTATCAGTAAGTAGTCTGGCATATGAGATGCCTTGATCTATATCCTCTTGTTTTATAGGAATTGTGTCATTTTTTAATTCTATTACAAAAAGATTATGTCCATTTCGACGACATAAAATATCAGACCTACCTGTAACACGTTCAGATTTGCCCAGTCTAATAGAAAATGAATTTTCTAAAGAAATTTCTGAAATGTCAAATCCTAAGCTGTTTAAATAAGGTAATAATAATTTAGCTTTTACGTCTTCTTCAGTCATTTACATGCAATTTGATTTATCTAATATATATAATTATTTACTTTTATTGTAATTAAAATGCGTTGACCAAACGGTAAAATTACTGTTCCTCTTAGCCCCGACCGAAGCGACATCTTCCCGTAGCTTGCGGAGGGAGATACAGCGCAGGCCGGGATCAAGCCTCCCCAAAAAAGCCCAAACCCTTCCGCTCTTGATATAATTACAAACCCGGGGGTTCGTATCCCTCTTTCTCTGCATGTTTTTTATTATTCATTGATTATGTGTATTTTATACTAGTGCCTGCTAAAGAGTGTAACAAAAAAATCCGCGCCATTACAGCGCGGATTTCAGGTAAAAAGATTGGTTGGTTTTATTGCTTTACAACTTTTATGGTTTTGGAAGCATCATCACCCGTCACCTTCACAAGGTAGGTGCCGGCAGCCAGCTGCGACAGGTCTGCCTGCGCCTCGTTATTGCCTATGGTCTGTGATTTCACTACCTGTCCAACGATGTTGTATACTTCAATACGTGCGATATTCCTGTCGTAAGAAAGGGTCAGCACATCCTTAACTGGGTTAGGGTAGTACCTGAAAGTTCCTTCTGCAAAACTGCCGGTGCTCAAAACAACGCTTACAGTTACCGCAAGCGGCTCACTTTCGCAGGTGGCAGCTGTATTGGTAGCATAGTAGGTTTCGCCATCGGTAAGCTGGGTATCCGCAGGAAGCGGGTCCACACCATTTTCGGCATTCTCCTCAGTAGCATACCATGTAATGGTACCGGTGCCGGTTACTTCGATATCCTCAAGGGTAACATCTTCAGCCACACCACCTTCGATGGTTTGGGTTTCATCTCCTTGTGGCGCAGGTGTTACCGTGATCATAACGGTTACAGCAGTACGTGCAGTACTCTCGCAACCGTCAAGTGTTTGCGCAGCGTAGTAGGTTGTACCCGACACGGCATCCATGCTTTCGTCAAGTGCGGTACCTCCGGTTGCATCGGCATACCAGGTTATAGTGCCTGTTCCGTTCAGGTCAAGATCCTCAAGTTCCGCCTCATCACAGAAGGTCTGGGTAGCGTTGTCGGTTCCCGGGGCAGGGGTAGTACAGGCAGTTCCGGCCGTAACATTTACCACGTAATCCTCTACCTGGCCATAGCCAAACTCGCCATCTTCGCCACATGGTGCATCCGGGAATTCATCATACAGCTTGAAAACCCTCATATAGGTAAGGCCCGGCATTGCATCGGCAGGTACTTCGATCTCACCTGTAGCCTGAACTCCGTCTTCACCGTCAGAAAGCGTGATGAAGTCAATATTATACCTTTCACCTTCGTCTGTAAAATCACCGTCGTGGTTCCAGTCGAAAAATACAGTAAAGTAGGTTTCATATCCTTCCCCGTCAGGATCGTTGGTATTTCCCTCAAGGGCAATATCGTAGGTTTCACCCTGGGTTACCTGTGCTGGTGGCAGGCTGGTAAAGTCTTCCATACTTCCCGATCCGTCTACTGCGGCACCCGAAACATTATTGATGCCGGCAAACTCTACAAGCGTAATAGGCTCTACATTGCTGTCGAATACTACCTCACACGGGCAATCTGCTCCTGTGCTTATCACTTGTACAGGAGTGCTCGTAACGGATGTCCCTCCGGCAGTACAGGCTATTGTAGCCCTGTACCATGTAGATGCTGTTTGTGTGGTTGTGTAGTAGGATAGCGTGCCGCCTGTTGGGATGTTGGTGTATGTTACGTTATCCGTAGACGATTGCCACTGATAGGTTATACCTGAGTTAGTGTAGAATGGATTAAGCGATAGTGTAACTTCCTGTCCGTTGCATAAAAGCCCAGATGAAGCAACAGTTGCCGAAGCCGCGGGAGTTCCGGTACAAGCCGTGGCAGCCGGCTGGGTTACGGTTATATCGTCAAGGGTTACAAGCATATCGGTCCCTGCTCCGGGCTGGGCCACAACTTTAAGATAAATCTGAGCACCGGGCATTGGTGTAAATGTAGCAGTTCGCGGGGCGCAGGTTGCTGACACGGTGTGGTTTGAAGGAGTGATGGTTTCAATGGTTGTCCACGGGCCATTAGGTGATGTACCATATTGCATGGCTACGCTCCCCCAACTCGGTGAATTGGGTATTGCGGCGCCTCCTTCAAATTCCGTTAATTTGTAAGAATACGTGATCGTTACGACCTGTCCGTTGGAAACACCAATGACATTAGAGGTATTTTCTGCCGGAAAAGCTAACCCAAAAAATGAAAAAGGGTTTCCCTGTAGGGATCCGCTTCCGTTGCAGGCATCTTCTTCTACCACTACAAAATCTTCTTCGGCCCATGATGTGGTGGCGCCTTCAAAGTTTTCGGAGTAGTTAATCTGGGAATATCCGCTATTCGCAAAAAACAACGAACAGCAAAAGAAAATTCCCGATAAGAGTAATTGTAATCTTTTTTTCATAACAATAGTGTTGGTTAATAAACACTAATTTAACAAATAAATTTAACCAAAGTGTTAAATATCAAACACTAATACCTCATATTGTTCTTTTTAACATAATTATAACAGAAAAGCTGCCGTGTAATAGCAGCTTTTAAAACATTATAAGATAATTTTCAATCTTTAACGATAGTGAAAGTTCTTAAATTATTATCAGTAGTAACTTTAAAAACGTAATTGCCCTCTGAAAGTCCCGACATATCAAGCCTTGACAGGTCCCTGTCAATGTTTTCCACAATAACTTCCTGGCCCTGCATGTTGTAAATTACAACTTCATTAATTGCCCCTGAATAATCAAGGTTGAGATAATCGGTTACCGGATTGGGCCATGCCTTAAAGTCCGTATTACCTGTAACTGTGCTGACTGTCATTACATCCTGGAGTAGGCTTATGTTATCGATATAAACAAAGTAGTTAATATCGGGGGTATTACCACCGCCTGCGGTTATTCGGAGGTATACTTCTTCGTCAACAGGAGGTGTAAACGCTACTTTCCTAGTAGTACACTCGCTTGTTATATAATGGTCTTCAGGCAAAATCGCATCAATAATAGTCCATGGGCCATTTTGCGTAGGCCCCGACTCCACTAGTACCATACCCCAGTCGGCATCATCTACCGGAACATGGGGCAGTACATTGTCGTGGTATAATAATTTATAGTTATAGCTTAGCATGATCTGTTCCCCGTTGGAAATCCCAAGACTTTGCGACACTGTTTCTACAGTTGTTATTTCTCCATATTGATTCACAGGGTTGGCTCTCAGGGCAAAGCCATCATCGCAAACGGCTACATCTGTTGTGCGGAAATCGAGGTCACTCCAGTGTTGCGTGTCGTTTGAGAAGTCTTCGTAATAATCTACCTGGGCATTTAATATACCCGGTGCGGCCAGCAGGATTCCTGTAAGGAAGCCGAAGCTAATTTTTTGTACCAATGCTTTCATGATCTGTCCTTCTTTCTGTTTAGCATTATAAAGTTACTATCTAAAATACTGAAAGCCTGTTAATAAAGTCTTGTTTAACGGCGTTTTACAGTACAATTAGTATGCTTTTAACGAAAACGTTTTAGTTTTTTAAATAATTGAAAAAATCTTAAAAAAACATTTTACGAAAACGTTTGAAATCTATACTTTTGCCGACATAACAACAAACTATTATTCAAGGATGAACAACAATGTTTTATACGAAAAGGAACTTTCTTTCCAGGCCGACAGGCGCAGGGCAGGCGTTGAATTCATAAAGATCGTGAGCGACCTTTGGTACGATAAGTCCATCGAGCTCGTGCTTTTCCGCAACCAGCTTATCGACCGCAACGTGAGTGATATCATTAATCTTCATGAGTATGCGGGAGAATTTGTGCAAAAGCCTATCAATGTGTTCGATTCTGTTGAAATAGCACGTGCCATTGAAAACCTGGATCTTGCCCCATCACGTATTGATATTGGAAAACTTACGTACGAGTACCATCTTGAAGATGATAAATACAATGATGCCACGGCTTTCGTTATAGATAAGCTTAAAGATGCGCGCACCGGCAACAATATACAGCCAAAGGATGTGGTACTTTACGGTTTCGGCCGTATAGGCAGGCTTCTTGCACGCGAAATGATGTCGAAAATAGGCAAGGGTAACCAGCTGCGCCTTCGCGCCATTGTTGTGCGTGATAAGAACGATGCGGTACTTCTTGAAAAAAGGGCATCGTTGCTGCGCCACGACTCGATACATGGCGATTTTGAGGGTTCTGTGAGTGCTGACTATGAGAACGGCTCGCTAATCATAAACGGTACTACTGTACACATCATCAGTGCAGCACAGCCTGAAGATATCGACTATACAACTTATGGCATCCATAATGCGCTCCTTATTGACAACACCGGAGCCTTTACTACAGAAGAAGCCCTAAAACGCCATCTTACCTCAAACGGAATTGAAAAGGTACTCCTGACCGCGCCGGGCAAAGGGGTTCCGAATATCGTATATGGCGTAAACCATAACGATTACAGCCCTGATCAGACCGATATCTACTCAGCCGCGTCGTGTACTACGAATGCCATCACTCCGATACTTAAGGCTGTGGAAGATACCCTTGGTGTAGTAAAAGGCCACCTCGAGACAATCCATGCTTACACCAACGACCAAAATCTGGTTGACAATATGCACAAGAAATACCGCCGCGGACGTGCTGCCGGCCTAAATATGGTTATTACCGAAACAGGTGCCGGAAGCGCCGTTGCCAAAGCACTGCCTTCGCTTGCAGGAAAGCTTACGAGCAATGCTATCCGTGTTCCGGTTCCAAACGGTTCCCTCGTGGTGCTTAACCTTGAGGTGGAGCGTGCTACAAGCGTTGCCGAAATAAATGAGATTATGAAGCATTACGCCCTTGAAGGTGAATTGGTGGAGCAGATAAAGTACAGTATGAACAACGAGCTCGTATCAAGCGACATCGTGGGTACTGCCCAGCCTTCCATCTACGACAGCAACGCTACCATTGTAAGCGCCGACGGAAAAAACATTGTGCTTTATGTCTGGTATGATAATGAATATGGTTATAGCCACCAGGTAATACGCCTGGCAAAATATATAGCTAAAGTAAGGCGTTATACTTACTATTAGTAGCTACCTAAACCAACCTTTTGTAAGAAGGGGCAGCAATTGCTGTCCCTTCTTTATTTTACCTGCCTGCTGAAGCGTTTGAATTTCTTTGAGGATATGAATCCTACAGCGGGATAGATAATGCCCGCCACTGTAAATATAAGCTGTAATGATTCTTTTTGTTCAAGGTAGAGGACATAAGCCGTAATAAACATCGCCGGGGATTCGATATAGTAACAGGCTGTCCGTGCTTCTTTAGGTCTTATCCGAAGCTTTCTCCAGAAGATCATTATGATAAGTACTGTTATTGCCAGCCCAATTATAATAAGTGCCGGATAATACAGGCCTTTTTTAATTTCGTCGTATCCTTTTATGAGCAATATAAATGCGGTAAGGAAATGCAGGAATATTTCAAGGTTTCTAATGGTTCTCTTTTTCAAGTTTCTGAGGTTTTGCCAAAAGTATTTATCACTTATTAATCCATCATTGCTTATAAGTTATATTAAGGTTAGTGCAGTTCAATAAAAAACCACGGCAGATAATGCCGTGGTTTATTCTGTAACCTGATTTATATTAGAAATTGCACAACCTGGCCTCTCTTAGTGAGCATCTCTACACGCATTTTTTGGTTTGGCCGCTTATTTTCAAGTACTCTCGAAACACTTTCTATATCGGTTGCTTTCATATTCCCTATGCGAAGGATGATCCCGTCTTTTAGCTCGTCGTAATAAGGCATCCATTCTTCATCGGTTATTTCCTTGATTTTTACACCATAGTCGATCTTAAGCTTTTTCTTATCAGCGTCTGATACATCTTCAAGTTCCAGTCCGCTGTAGGTAAAGCTGTTTATTTCATTTTTGGAAAGCTTCACCGGCAGGTTCATAATTTTACCATCCCGGTTTATAGCAACTTTTACGATATCATTAGGGCGCTTTGTTACTACAGCCGCATTGATGTCGGCATACGTATTGATATCCCTGTCATCTATTTTTACAATGATATCCCCGCTTTTGATCCCCGCTTTCTTTGCTCCGGATTCTGCGATAACATCATTTACATAAAAGCCTTTCGTTTCTTCGATATCAAGTTTCTTGGCAAGCGCGCTGTTTAGTTCGCCGCCTTTTACGCCCAATGCTCCACGCTGCACATTACCGAATTGCATAAGGTCCTCAATGATCTTTCGGGTGATGTTGGAGGGCACAGCAAAGGAGTAACCTACATACGAACCCGTCATGGATGAGATCATAGTATTAATGCCTATCAGCTCGCCGCGGGTATTTACTAGTGCGCCGCCACTATTTCCGGGGTTTACGGCAGCATCGGTCTGTATGAACGACTGGATGCCGTCTTTGCTAAGGTTACGCGCCTTCGCCGAAACAATCCCTGCTGTAACCGTACTGGTAAGGTTATACGGGTTACCTACCGCGAGCACCCATTCGCCCACTTTTATATCGTCTGAATTGCCAAAGGTGGCAAACGGGAGCTTGTCTTTAGTCTCTACTTTAAGCAGGGCAATATCCATTTTGGAGTCAGTCCCAACCAGTGTGGCTTTATACGACTGGTTATTGTTGAGGGTTACTTCCAGTTCGGAAGCGTTCTGTACAACGTGGTTATTGGTTACAATATAGCCATCTTCAGTAATAATAACACCCGATCCGGTACCTACCTGTTGTTGTTGCTGGCCACCGCCCCGGTAACCGAACATATAATCCCACGGGCTGTTGGGAACTGTCGCGTAAGATGTATTTTTAACGTGAACCACAGTATGTATCGCTTTGTCTGCGGCCTGGGTAAAGTCAACCGATTCGGCGCCTCCAAATCCTACAGTACGGTTATAATTATGTTCGGGAGCTATTGATAAGGCAGAGGAAGCAGTGTCGTTATCAAATACCAGTTTGTAAGCTCCAAGGGTAGTTGCGCCGCTTAGCAGCCCTACAAGCAATAAGCCTGAAAATTTTTTCATAGTAAAGCAGTATTTAATTTAATGATTAAACGTAAAATGCAATGCGGAGACTACTATAATTTTGCCATTTATATTTGTACTTTTGCCTAATATCTGCTGAAATGAAACTCACTTTTTACAAATACCAGGGTACCGGAAACGACTTTGTTATGGTAGACAACCGTGATGATGTTTTTCCCAAAAATGATACCAAACTCATCGAACAGCTATGCGATCGCAGGTTTGGCATCGGGGCTGATGGGCTAATCCTTCTGGAAAACGACGGAAGTACCGACTTTCGTATGATGTATTACAATTCCGACGGCAATGAGAGCAGCATGTGCGGCAACGGGGGCAGGTGTATTGTGGCTTTTGCCAGCCATCTAGGCCTTATCGATAACGAGTGTGAGTTTATTGCTACGGATGGGAGACACCATGCTACCATTGATTCAGAAGGTATTGTATCGCTTCACATGAAGGATGTACATACCGTTTCGGTCTATGAGAATTATGTATTTATGGATACCGGGTCACCCCACCATGTAGAACTGGTTGAAGACCTTCCTAATTTGGATGTCAAAAAGATAGGCGCCAGCATCCGCTACAGCGGCCTGTATGGAGACAAAGGTTCTAATGTGAATTTTGTAGCCCCTTTGGATACTGACAAATTTGCAGTCCGCACATACGAAAGAGGTGTGGAAAACGAAACACTTTCCTGCGGTACGGGTGTAACGGCTGTAGCATTGGCTATGAAAGTGTTGGGCAATACAGAAAGTAATACAGTAACACTCCAAACACCTGGCGGAAGGCTTGAGGTCTCTTTTGTACAGGATGACAAGCAGTTTACTGATATCTACCTAAAGGGGCCTGCAACATTTGTATTTAAAGGTGAGGTAGAATGCTAACGCTTACCGGGACTACAATTTGTCTCAGGGCGCTGGAACCCGAAGACCTGGATTTTGTCTACAGGCTCGAAAATGATGAAACGATCTGGGAAGTAAGCAACACACAAACACCATATAGCCGCTTCCTGATACGGCAGTATCTCCAGAATGCCCACCAGGACATTTATGAAGCAAAGCAATTAAGGCTTGCCATCTGCAAAAAAGAGAGCAGCAATGCAATCGGGCTGATCGACCTTTTTGATTTCGATCCGGCCAATCAAAGGGCAGGGGTAGGGATCATTATAGAACAGGAAACCAACCGTAATTCAGGTATCGGAAAAGAGGCGCTTGGCCTTTTAATTGAGTACGCTTTCGGAAAACTACAGCTTCACCAGCTTTATGCAAATATAGATCCGGCAAATGTTGCGAGTGTAAGCCTTTTTACTAATTTTGGCTTCCGCGTAGCCGGTATCAAAAAAGACTGGAACAGAAGAAATAACGGCTATTTCGATGAGGCTCTTTATCAACTGATTCGATAACTAAAAAAATTATACTTTGAAACTAAGAAAGATCATTGCTATTTTTTCTTTGGTGGTTGTTACCGCCGGAACCATATATGGATATATGCTTTATAAAAAGATATATTCACCTAATACCAAATTCAGTGATGCCCGTGTAGCGGTATATGTGCCTACCGGTTCTACTTACGAGCAGGTTCAGGCCCTGGTTGCTCCTTACGTTGAAAATATGGACAAGCTGAACTGGGTAGCAGAGAAAAAAACATATCCTGAAAATGTAAAGGCCGGAAAATTTGTGTTGAAAAACGGCATGAGCAGTAATGATATCATCAACTCCCTCCGCCAGCCTGTACCGGTTAGTATTTCCTTCAACAACCAGGAGACACTGCAAAGGGCGGTAGGCCGTATTGCCCAGCAGATTGAGGCCGACAGCCTTTCGCTTCTACAGGCTTTTACCGATAAAAAATTCCTCGAGGATAACGGTTTTACCGAAGACAATGTATTAAGCGTATTTATCCCGAATACATATGAGTTCTTCTGGAATACGTCAGCAACCAAAGTGCGCGAAAAGATGGCGAAAGAGTACCGTAAATTCTGGACTCCTGAAAGGGTAGCCAAAGCAGAAGCGCTTAATCTCACTCCGCTTCAGGTATCGGCCCTGGCATCGATAGTACATAAGGAAACAGCTAAGACTGATGAAAGGCCGCGCGTTGCCGGTGTATACCTTAACCGCCTTCAGAAGGGAATGAAGCTGGAAGCCGACCCCACAGTAATTTATGCGGTAAAAAAACAGTCGGGTGATTTTGACCAGGTGATCAAGCGTGTGCTGTATAGAGACCTAGTGGTCGATTCGCCTTACAACACGTATAAGTACGAAGGGCTGCCTCCGGGACCCATCGCTATGCCCGATATTACGGCCCTTGATGCTGTATTGAATCCGGAGAAGCATAATTATATATATTTCTGCGCGAGTGTAACAAATTTTGGATACCACGAGTTTGCGGTTACCGCTGCCCAACATGAAGCAAACAGGCAAAAGTATGTTGCCTGGGTAGAAAAAATGGGAATAAAGAGGTAATTTCTTACTTTTTAAACTACTAATGCCCGACTCCAGAAATGGTTTTCGGGTATTATTTTTGTTAAATTTTACTGCTAGCCCCATAGGTTTTTAATCCCTTTATTATATGGTGATTAAGGAATTTTCATGCAGTATTTTACGGTCTTAAGATTTTGTTAAAGCAATGCTTGAGTTAAGTAATTGTAAATCAGGTTGATATTTTTTCGTATATTTGCCCCCTGTGAAATTCATAAGGTGACAGATTATGAGAAATAAAACTACATGATAAAACGATGGGCATACTTTATAGGGTTAACTTTATTTATTACTGTTATAAGTTCAGGCTTTAAAGCCAAAGACCCAAAACAATTCGGCAAGATTGATGGCTTTCACCTTACCGAAAATGAGATAACCAGTTATACGGTTCCCACGGTGGACGAAACTGCACAGGTTCACTACAATTTTCCCTTTACAGGAAAATCTTACGTTGGCTTCAAACAGGCCATCGCAATTAAAGAATCACAAGGACTTTACAAGCTTGTTAACCGATATGGCTATATGGGCAAATACCAATTCGGTAGGGTGACGCTTCGTGCGCTTGGCGTTACTGATACCAAGGCTTTCCTTAATAACCCTGTTTGGCAGGAGCGCGCCTTTAAGGCATTGCTGTGTAAGAACAAATGGGAACTGAGGGATGAGATAGAGGACTTTGACGGTAAAGTTATCAAAGGCGTAAAAATTACAGAATCCGGACTCCTTGCCGCCGCGCACCTTGCCGGTGCAAATTCGGTTAAGAATTTCCTTAAGACCAATGGTAATAGGGTTTTCCGTGACGGGTTCGGTACTTCGATAAAGAGTTATATCAGGAAATTCGGTGGTTATGATACTTCAAATATCATCGCGCATCCGCAGCCGAAAGTAAAACTTGATTAAAAATAAGCTCCAATTGGAGCTTATTTTTTTATACGGCAAAATTCATTTTCTGCCAGAGTAATTTCTTTTTCCACTTTGTTTAGCAGTTTTCCCCAGCGAAACAGAAAGATACTGTTATGGGTAGCTTTAAGCCTTTTGTAGCTTTTTTCAGACAAATGTTTAAAATGTATTCTTTTCAGTCGGCTCAGTCCGGTTTCCATGCTATCGTCCATAAATGGTAATCTGGAAGAATCGTTTTCCAGTATGTGGTTTGTGATACTTGTCTGTAACTGGAAGGATCTCTGACGGATTGACCGGTGACGTTGCATTAAGTCCTGTTTTTTCTTTATAACCGCGGCTGTTATTTGCAAGGTAAATCAACAATATGGCAATCAATACAGCAATGCCTATTGTATCCGGGTGATATTTCATAGTTACGTAGTTGTGCGACGGCGAAATTAGGAAAATTATAAGTAAGAAATCCTGTACAAAATCAAAAAGACTAAAAAATATCAATTAATGGATTTTGCAAGTAAAATTATATATCTATATAATTTTCCATCATTATTTTCCTTGAGATTTTAAATGTACTTCAATCACTTATCCCCGGAAATAAAGACTTTTCTTAAGTTAACTATGGAGTATAAAAATACACGGCCTGTTATGAAGGTCGGTTTTTTCTTTTTTCCATTGTGCGATGGTTTTAGTTCGGATATATTCTGTTGGCAGTGTTATATCGGCAGCAATGCACAGAAGTGTTTTCGGCTGAAGGATATTCAGTATATCTTCCATTAATTTATTGTTCCTGTAAGGTGTTTCAATAAAGAGCTGGGATTGATTTTTATCCTGCGAAAGCCTCTCAAAGTTTTTAAGCGCGGTTTTTTTATCGGCTTTGTCAATCGGCAGGTAACCATTAAACGCAAAGCTCTGGCCGTTCATCCCGGATGCCATTATAGCAAGCAGGATAGAAGAAGGGCCCACCAGCGGAACTACCTGGATACCTTTATCATGAGCAAGCTTTACGATCACCGCGCCGGGATCTGCAACTCCGGGACAGCCGGCTTCAGACATTAACCCTACATTCTTTCCTTCCAGGCAGGGTTTTATAAAATCAGCATGCTCTGAAGTCTGCGTGTACTTGTTCAGTACCGATAATTTGAGTTCAGGCTGTTTTTTTGCGGGGAGTATGGCTTTTATAAAACGCCTTGCTGTCTTTTCGTTCTCAACGATATAATGATCTATAAATTCAATGGAACGTGCTATGGTTTCAGGTAAAACCTCTTTTGGGTCGGCATCGGGGCCGAGTGGAACCGGAAGCAGGTATAGTTTTCCTAATGCGTTCATGCGTGTTCTTTAATAAGCTTTTGCGCTACAATTTCACAGGCTTCGTCGAGCATATCATATACTTTGTCAAAGCCTTCAGGTCCGCCGTAGTAAGGGTCGGGTACATCCACGTTCTCTCCGGGAAATACCTCATCCATCATCAGTTTCACTTTGCCTTTTGTAGCTGTAGTGGTTGCGAGGCGGGTAACGTCGCGCAGGTTAGAGCTGTCCATTACATAGATATAGTCGAATTCCTCAAAATCCGATACCTTTATCTGTCGTGCTTTCTGGCAGCTTATGTCGAGTCCACGATTTTTCGCTGTAAGCACAGAGCGTTTATCGGGCTGCTGTCCGGCATGCCAGTCGCCAGTGCCGGCAGAATCGACAATGAATTGATGCTTTGGTAATTTTGACTGCAGGATGCCTTCTGCCAACGGGGAGCGACAAATGTTCCCGAGGCATACCATTAAGATCTTAACCGGCATTATATCGAAAGTTTCTTGTTGATGTCATCAACAAATTTCCTGAACTGTTTGTCTGTAGATACCAGGTTATCAACCGTTTTGCAGGCATGAAGTACGGTAGCGTGGTCTCGGTCTCCTATCTGCGATCCGATATTTGCCAGAGATGCTTTTGTAAATTTCTTGGCAAAGAACATGGCTAGCTGCCTGGCCTGCACCACGTGGCGCTTCCTGGTTTTAGATTGTAGTGTATCAACGTCAAGCTGGAAATAGTCTGATACCACTTTCTGGATGTAGTCGATGGAAATTTCGCGCTTTACGTTCTTCACGAATTTCTCTACCACCATTTTTGCCAGTTCAAGTGTCACTTCACGCTTGTTGAATGACGATTGTGCAATGAGGGATATGATGGCGCCTTCCAGTTCACGAACATTCGATTTAATGTTCTTAGCCACATATTCCACGATTTCTTCCGGCATCTCTACACCGTCACGGTACAGTATGTTATTAAGGATAGAGATCCTTGTTTCATAATCCGGCTGGTGCAGTTCGGCTGAAAGCCCCCACTTAAAGCGGGAAAGAAGCCTTTGCTCAATATCCTGCATATCAACCGGCGCCTTGTCGGAAGTCAGGATTACCTGCTTGCCGTTCTGGTGAAGGTGGTTGAAAATGTGGAAGAATACATCCTGCGTACCGGTTTTTCCGGATAGGAACTGTACGTCGTCAATAATAAGCACATCTATCAGTTGATAGAAATGGATAAAGTCATTACGGGTATTCCTCTTTACAGAGTCTATATATTGTTGTGTAAAGATCTCGGCAGAGATATACAGAACGGTCTTTTCAGGATATTTGTCCTTTATTTCGATACCAATGGCATGTGCAAGGTGCGTTTTTCCTAATCCTACGCCACCAAAAATAAGGAGAGGGTTGAAAGAGGTACCGCCGGGTTTGTTGGCCACAGCCAAACCTGCCGAACGTGCCAGCCTGTTGGAATCGCCTTCAAAAAAATTGTCGAAGCTGTAATTAGCATTCAGCTGCGATTCGATCTTAAGGTTGCGGATGCCGGGTATGATAAAAGGATTCTTAAGCTCCGGGTTTTTGTTCTGCAGCGGAACGTCAACTTCCTGCGGCTTTACCGGAGCACGGTGGGCACTTGGCAACTGCTCTGTAAAGGGCTGTTTGTTGCCATAAGTGTTTTCCATTTTAATTTTATAGAGTAACTTAGCGCCGTTCCCGAGTTCTTTGGTAAGCGCGACCTTAAGAAGCTTTACATAATGTTCCTCCAGCCATTCGTAAAAGAATTTGCTCGGAACCTGTATATACAACGCGTTGTCAGTAAGCTCAACTGCCCTGATAGGTTCGAACCAGGTTTTATAAGCCTGATCCTGAATATTGTCCTTTATAAAAACAAGACAGTTTTCCCATACCGATTGCGCAGTTTTAGTCATATATCCTATAATAAAATTTTAGTTCTTGTAGAGGTTGTCTTACAAATTGGAATGTGAAAATCATTCCTGTTCGGGAGAACAAATATTGAAACAATTTTCTGTAAAAAAAAACTATTGGTATATTGATTTTTCTAAAAAAATATCGTAAGTATTATTTAAATAAAATTAGCAAAAAATTAACAATTACAAAATATGGATTTTCACGAATTTAATGTACGGGTACGATATGCGGAGACTGACCAGATGGGCGTGGTCTATCACGGGAATTACGCGCAATACTTCGAGATGGGACGTGTGGAATGGCTTCGTAATCTGGGCCTTAGTTATGCGTTTATGGAAAAGAACGGAGTTATGCTGCCGGTAGTTTCCTTAACAATAAATTATAAAAAGCCGGCACGCTATGATGACCTTCTTACTGTAAGAACTATCCTAAAAAAACAGGAGTCGGTACGGATCGAATTTGACTATGAAATTTACAGCGAAAAAGGAGAGTTATTAACAACGGGCAACTCAGTACTGGTGTTTGTAGATATGAAAACAGGACGCCCTGTCGCACCGCCCGATTATGTGGTAGAGAAAATTCCATCCACAAGTCATAAAGGGAGCAATTAATCCTGTGGTAGGTAATTCTCTATTATTACAGTGTATAAATTTTCAAATGCTTCCAGTACCATGGGAGCATTTTTTTTGCGGGTCGCAATAACGATTTCACAATCCATTTCCATTTTTTGTGATACGATGTCGATGTTCTTCTCCTTAATAACACGCATCACCCGGTTCATGTCGTGATACCCGAATTTTACACTATAGTATACATCAATGGTCCTTTCTATAATGTCAGAAGCTTCCAATGCCATTTGTGCCGAAGTACGATAGGCTGAAATAAGCCCACCCACGCCCAGCTTTACGCCTCCGAAATAGCGTACAGACACAACGAGCACATTTGTTACGCCAAAGCTTTGTATCTGGCCATAAATAGGCAAGCCGGCGGTATTGTTGGGTTCGCCGTCGTCGTTCGCGCGATAGTATATTTTGTCGGTACCGATTTGGAACGCGTAGCACCAATGTCGTGCGGAATTGTGCTGCTTTTTCATTTCTTCAAGGATGGACTTTACTTCTTCCTCAGTGCTTACCGGAAAGGCATACCCGAAAAACTTGCTGCTCTTTTCTTTAAAAAGGGTTTCTTCGGACGGGCCTGAGAGGGTTTTGTAAGTGTCATTTTCCATGGGAGGCAAAGGTAAAAATAAGTTTCAGTCGTAATGGCAGTTTTCAGTTTGAAAAATGGTATACTTGTGGAAAGATTATTATGGCATCGGATACTTTTTACATTAAGTTTGAGCCTCATTTTAAATTGTTAATATCCTTGAAAGATAAAGTGGTTTTTGAGGTAGCTTTATATGACGGTAATATTCCTTTTCATATTGATGATAATCAATCTACTGTTGGCAATGATATCCGTTATTTTTTTCAGGATATCTATAGGAGGGAGGTTGATAATGTTGTGAAAAATACCGGGATAATTGCATGTATTGAGAATGTACGGACTACCGAGTACGAAATAAGCCGACGGCTGAACAAATTGTATTTCGCCACAGTAGTAATCGTGGTTTTATTATTTGTTTTGGCAGTTACAGTACTCGGATAAATTTATAGAAATCCGTGATAATCCGCTAAATCAGCATCATCCGCGTTCCTTAAGGCTAAAACTAAACCTCCTCAGGATTAATAACCTTTTTGTCAAACAGGTCCACTACATCATCTTCGCCTTTCTTCAGGTTCCATACCTGGAAACCTAATGCTTCCGCGGCATCGGTGTTGAATTTCTTGTCATCCACAACAAGGGTACGCTTGGGCTGAATGTCGTGGTTATTGATAAGGTAATTGAAGGCTTCTACATCGGGCTTGCGATAGCCGATCTCATGGGAGAAATAAATACGTTCGAAGCACTGGTAAAAATCACTGTAGAACGATGCGCCGGCATCCTGCTCAAACTTTTCAATGTGAATGGGGTCGGTATTGCTCAGCAGGAACATGCGGTAATTGGCCGATAGCTTTTGAAGGAACTCCAGGCGGTATAGCGGAAAATCGGCAATGCCTTTATTCCATGCATCGCGTACCTGGTCTATGGTTGCGTTGTTGGTGCGTCCTTGCAGCCCTTCAAGAAATGCGTCACCGGTAATTTTCCCGGTTTCCAGCTTTCTTTCAAGCCTTTCCAAAGCTTCATCCCAATCGGTTATCCCCAATGCGGCCAGCGCTTTTTGCTTTGCATCACTATCCTTATTTAAGAATACGTCCCCGAAATCGAATATTATCGTATTAACCATGATTCCTGAAAATTAAAAGTTCGTCATCCAGTAGCTGTTGCTTGTCCACGCACGCGAAATCAAAGTCCGGCGCCTTTGTGCCTTGCTGAAAAACAGCTTTGCCTTTAAATACCCTTGCTTCATCCCAGAGCCCGGCATCAATAAAGGTTTGCAGGGTTTTCCGGCCGCCTTCCACAATTACTGACAGCAGGTTGTGCTGGTGCAAGACTGCCGAAATCGTTGCTGCAAGGCTTTCATCAAAGACAATGGTTTCGTACAGCAGCTTCTCTAAATTAGTCAAATCGGTTTGTTCTGTCAAGATAATTGACGTTATTTTTTGATTTTTAACAGCATAGCGATCGGTGATTTTCCCGGTTCTGTCCAGTACGACTCGCACCGGGTTTGGTCCCGTCCAGTCTCTTACATCGAGTTGCGGATTGTCATCCAGTACAGTTTGCGTGCCGGCAAGTATAGCGGCTTCTTCGCTTCGCCACTTGTGCACCAGCTGTCGGGAATAAGGGTTGGTGATCCATACCGGCTTTTTGGCTTCGGGATCACAGTCTAAAGGCCTTAATAGCGGGCTAATAAAGCCGTCGGCGCTTTCAGCCCATTTGAGTATTATATAAGGGCGTTTCTTTTCATGAAAGGTAAAGAACCTGCGGTTGATCTCGCGGCATTCGTTTTCCAGTATGCCTACAACTACATTTTTACCGGCTTCCCTGAGTTTTCTTATCCCGTTGCCTGCCACTTTTTCGTTAGGATCGATAGTGCCGACAAAAATATTGTTGATTTTGTTATGGATAATGAGGTCGCAGCAGGGTGGTGTCTTTCCGAAATGGGAGCAGGGCTCTAGGCTTACATACAAGGTGGCATCCGGAATGAGGTACCTGTCTTCCGTCTGTACGGAATTTAAACAGTTTACCTCCCCGTGCGGTCCGCCGTAAGCAGAGGTGTAGCCTTCGCCGATAATCCTGCCGTTATGTACCAACACCGCTCCTACCGAAGGGTTGGGCATGGCGGCACGAAGGCCTTGACGGGCAAGCTCCAGGCAGCGCAGCATATAGATTTCGTGGTTCATTACACCAAAGGTACAAATTTGATTTGTGCAGAACATTTGATGCCTCGAAATATGGTACTTTTGTAGGTATAATATCTCCGATATATTTTTGTAGCTGCCTGGCTCCTTGGGAGCCGCGCCGGGGTGAGGATAAAAATTATGAAGCTAAAAGACTACCGTAACCAATTTATCGAAAGGCTTACACCTCAATACGATGCTATGGAGGCAGAACGTTTTTTCAATATTTCTTTATTAGAGCTGAAAGACTGGAAGCGTATCGACCTCGCTTTGCAGCCGGATGCCGTGTTGTCATTGGAGGAGATTGAAAAATGGAATAGCGTATTAGTACAGTTGGAACAGCACAGGCCAATTCAATACATATTTGGAAAGGCGCACTTTTACGGAATGGATTTCGAAGTGAATGAAAACACGCTTATCCCGCGCCCGGAGACGGAAGAACTGGTGGAGTGGATTATCCATGAGAACCGATCACGGGGGGCATTAAAAATTTTAGATATCGGTACAGGCAGTGGCTGCATTGCGATTTCGCTGGCAAAAAACCTGCCCGGAGCGGAAGTATATGCGATAGATGTTTCGGAAAAAGCTTTGGACGTGGCAAGACGAAACGCCATACATAATAATGTAAAGGTACATTTTATCCTGAAGGATATCCTTGCAGCCGAAACCCTTCCGGAGGCATTTGATGTTATCGTTTCCAATCCGCCTTATGTAAGGGAATTGGAAAAAATGGAGATCAGGCCTAATGTTTTGGAATACGAACCCCACCTGGCCCTGTTTGTAAAGGATTCCGACCCGTTACTGTTCTATCGTAAAATAGCGTTGCTGGCAAAAGGTAACCTTCCAAAAAATGGCAGGATGTATTTTGAGATCAACCAGTATTTGGGCAATAAAACTGCCGAAATGTTCGAAAGCTATGCGTTTAAAAATGTGATACTTCGAAAAGATATGTATGGCAATGACCGTATGATAGGCGCACAGAATGATTAACTATTCGTAGCGTAGGGCCTCCACCGGATCAAGTGCCGCGGCTTTAATGGCGGGTAGTAGTCCGGATACCAGGGTTACGATAATAACGGTTATCAATGCAGCAATGACAGCTGCCCAAGGCATTGAAAAAGGCACGTTAAGGACTAGAGACATGGGAAGGCCAACACCAAAAACTCCTAGTATGATACCTGTACCCCCTCCAATAAGGCTGATGATTAATGTTTCGGTAAAAAACTGTAGTGCAATGATAAGCCGTGTAGCGCCAAGCGATTTTCGTACGCCGATTTCCCGTGTGCGTTCGGTAACCGATACCAGCATGATATTCATAAGCGCTATGGAAGAGCCGAATATCGTAATGATACCGATAATCCACGCGGCATAGTTTAGCGCCTCCGTTTCAGATAAGAGTTGTTTCAGCAATTCATCGCTTCGTTCGATACCGAAATTATCATCGGCTACAGGGTTCAGTTTGCGTACCCTGCGCATGGTCAGTACGGCTTCGTCAACGGCAGCGCTCAGCATATCGCCACTTCCGATCATTACTTTTACTTCATAATCGATATTCGGGGCAGTAAATATGGAACGCGCTACCTGAATCGGGATGATGAGCCTTAAGTCCTGGCGGCTGCCAAAGGTAGATCCTTTCTCCTTTAGTACCCCGATAACTTTAAAGCGTGTACCCCGTATCGAAACAGTTTTATCTATTGGGTTTGTATCCTTGAAAAGCCCTTTCTCAAAGTCGGAACCAAGTATGCAGACATTATTATTGTTGCTTACATCGAAGTTGTTGAAATTACGGCCTTTGGTGGTTTCGAGCCCTGAATTGGGCAGGAAAAACTCATCCGCGCCCACAATCGTAATTTCGGGGTCGGTCTTTTTTTCGCCATGCTTCACCTCGGCATTGCTGGCTGCGGTAAACGATAGAGAAGTACTTGCTGAAGGGAAATTATATTTTTCCTGGAACTCACGTGCCTGCGGATAGCTGATGATGGGATTCACTTTTACATCATCACCCCTTATCTGGTCTGAAAAATCGTAGCGAGATATCGAAAAGGTATTCGCGCCCATCGAGGCAAAGTTGCCTGTAATGCTGCCTTCCAAAGCCGAAACAGCTGCCAGGATGCCTACGAGGGCAAAAATTCCCAATCCGATTATAAGTACAGTGAGTATGGTGCGGAGCAGCTGGCTCCTGATGGCGTCGAAGGCTATTTTTGTATTTTCCCGAAGCAGGCCGAGCATAAGCATTTGTTTTATGGCACTAAAATACGGAATTAGTTTAATTTTTATGATTCCCACCGGATATCTTCTGTCCAAAACCTGAAACTTTAAACCTGAAACTTTAAACTATTATTATCTTTGCATCTCAAAACAATTTTACAATGGCACAAAAACCGGGCATTCCGAAAGGCACAAGGGATTTTTCACCGTCAGAGGTGGCAAAGCGTCAATATATAATGGGTGTGATAAAGCATCATTTCGAGACGTTTGGCTACCAGCCGATTGAAACCCCTTCTTTCGAGAATTCCGAAACCCTTATGGGTAAATACGGTGAGGAAGGTGACAGGCTTATCTTTAAGATCCTGAATTCCGGAAATTTTTTCTTTGACAAAAAGAAAGTCGAACTGCCTCCGTCATTGGAAGAATTATTAGTAAATTCATCCGAAACGATTACTACGGAGCAACTTGTAGAGTTGAATAAATTTACCGGAAGGATATCCGAAAAGGCGCTTCGATACGATCTTACCGTTCCTTTTGCACGCTACGTGGTGCAGCACCAAAACGAGATCGAGTTCCCGTTCAAGCGTTACCAGATCCAACCGGTATGGAGGGCAGACCGTCCGCAGAAAGGCCGCTTCAGGGAGTTTTTCCAGTGCGATGCCGATGTGGTGGGGTCAACCTCGCTTTGGCAGGAAGTAGAACTCGTGCAATTGTATGACAGCGTATTCTCAAGCCTGGGCCTTAAAGGTGTGGTGATTAAGATTAACAATCGCAAAGTGCTTTCGGGCATTGCCGATGTGATCGGAGCGAAAGACAAGCTTATCGATTTTACCGTAGCACTGGATAAACTCGATAAGATAGGCGAGGATGGCGTAAAAAAGGAGATGCTTGAAAAGGGGCTTACGCCCGGCGCAATAGAAAAAGTGCAGCCTCTATTCAGTTTTACAGGTACTGTTAATGAAAAGCTTGAAAAGCTTACGGCATTGCTGGCTTCTTCCGAAGAGGGAATGAAGGGAGTTGAAGAGCTGCGTTTTATCTGTGATAATGTTGAAGCGCTCGGCCTCGATAAAAGCATACTCGACCTTGATGTTACCCTGGCGCGCGGCCTGAACTATTACACAGGCGCTATCTTCGAGGTTACTGCCCCAAAAGAAGTGGCTATGGGGTCTATTGGAGGCGGTGGCAGGTACGACGACCTTACCGGTATTTTCGGCTTGAAGAACATGAGCGGTGTGGGTATCTCGTTCGGACTCGACAGGATTTACCTGGTACTTGAGGAACTTGGGCTTTTCCCGGAAACCGTTACCGAAGCCACAAAGGCGCTGTTCATCAACTTTGGGCAGACAGAAGCGCTTTATGCGATGAAAGCCGTGAGCAGGTTAAGGAAATCAGGGCTAAAAGTAGAACTGTATCCCGATGCGGCCAAGATGGGCAAGCAGTTTCAGCATGCTGATAAACGTGGGATTCCGTTTGCTGTGCTGGCAGGGGATGAAGAGGTTGCCAACAACCGTTTTACGCTGAAAAACCTAGTGTCGGGAGAACAGGAAAGAGTAACATTAGATGAGCTCGCTGAGAGGATAAAATAAGAAAACCCTGCCAATTGGCAGGGTTTTCAGTTATAGCTCTATTATCATTACCTGATTTTTAGGTACCTTTCCTGAGGTATCTTCTAAAATCTCAATACCTAAAATCTCAAAAGGCCGCTCTATTGTTTCATGGATACTGATGTAGTCCAGTGCTATGCGATCGAAATCAAAAGGGTGTAATACTATAGCAAAACTGTCAGTTATTTCATTTTCAAGGATGTATTCCCTGATTCCGTTAAAAGTCATTGTGTAATTATGCATATCGTTAATTTGATACGCAAAACACGGAAAAATAGTACATAAAGGTGTTATGCAATTCTGTTTAATGCTTACGAAATTTGTCACAAAAAAATTCCCACACAGTACGCTGTATGGGATAAATTTTTTAAGTAGTTGATTTTTTAGGCTATTCTGCCATATCCAGCACCTGTACCAGGTTTCTTGGTACATTACCAGTATAATCCTGCACGATCTCAATTCCAAGAATCTCGAAAGGGCGTTCAATCTGATTGCCGTTAAAATCCAGGTAATCCATCACCAGTTCATCAAAACTGTCAGGGTGCAGCGAAAGCGCCACACTGTCAGTAAGTTCCCTTTCTACGATGAAATTCCTCATCCCGTCATAAGTAATTTTGTCCATAAGCAAATTTAAGTTTAGTGAGATAAATGTACTAAGACGATTGATAATAGTGTAATAAAAAGTGTTAAAAGTTAATATTTTAACAATTGAAGGTTTTGATGTTTGAATTATGATATAAATTCTTGTTAAAATTATTAAAAATAATTTTATCTCCTACAAAAAACCGACTATGCCTCCGCCGGTATTGCCTGATTTCGGAGTCTTGTCTATAGTCCTATCCCATTCAATCGCCGGATATTTCAGTTTTAATTCCTTGATATCCCTTGCAATAGATGATGAAACAAATATTCTTGGTGTACCTTTTTCAACTTTATCTTTGTAGCTGTATTCACCAATATAAGATATTTCACCTTTCTTTACTTCAAAAGGCAGGGCAAACTCTTTACTGGAACTAACCATTCCGGCCGGGCCATAGTGGTCCAGATAATTGTATTGTGTAAAAGCATAATTACCGGGCTTGAGCTTCAGGACGAAGAGGTATGTTTTTTTATTATTAAAATCTCCATTGAAAGCTTTCCCGTTTCCTTCCCTCATGGTTATCATAACCTTTCCGGAGTTCTGCCGTATGAATTTTCGTTCACCCAAAATCGGACGGTAAAAGAAACGATAGATTTCGTTTACGGGTGTGTCGCCTTCAAATGTGATGGTTCCGGCTACAAGCCCCTCTTCTGACGTAGCGCTAAAACTATCAGGAATTGTTTTGGAGCCCTGGCTGCATGCCGTTAACAGTAGTAGGGATAAGAGTATAAAAAGGTTTTTCATTGACGCAAAATTTGGAATAAATATACAGACTTTAGCGCATGCTATCCTGTTAATTAACACTGCCTGAAAGACTGTTATTGCAATTTGGATTTTAAATTAAAAACACGTTAGAAATTTTTCAAGGCAATTGTAAATTTTTAGGTAACATTTTATATTTTCGTGCGACTGATATACGGATTGAAAAAATCCGACAATCACCAATTAATCTATTTAAAACAAAACAAAATGAAAAAAATGATTTCCAGGGGTGTAGCTATTGTTGCTGCCGGAATGATGCTTACATCTTGCTACACTTACACTACAGTAGTAGGTGATGGCGCAAAAGGTAGTTCTTCGAAAACAGAGTGGAACCACTACGTTCTTTGGGGCCTTGCTCCGGTAGGTGTTTCTGATGCTAAAGCAATGGCTGATGGCGCGGACGACTACACTGTTACAACAAGACAAAGCTTTGTAAACGGGCTTATATCAGGTATAACTTTTGGTATCTACTCGCCAACAACTACCACTGTAACAAAATAATACTTTAGGGGAGGCATTTGCCTCCCCTTATTATACATGAAAAAAGCAATCTTTTACATTTCCATAATAGCCGCGTTGGGCTCGGTTTTCAATATCCTGAATATCATTCTGAATGATATGGAGCGGCTTACCCGCTATGGTTGGGGCTACCTTACCGGCAGGATTATACTTTTTGCGGTATTTGTATTCCTGATATTTTTTATGTTTAGTAAGACTTATGGTAAAAAAGAAGAATAAATACAAGTATTCCGGAAAAGCAGCCAGCCATGTGTTGGCTTTTTTATTGAAATAAATATAAGAATATTTTCTTTTTTTATTTGAAAATATTCTATATATTGCAATCGAAATTCAAAACCGTAATAGCATGAAAACACTGGAATTCATTTATCAGGAAACAGAGATACATTTTCTCATCAGCAATAGCGATGATGTAACGGTTAATGCTACCGAAATGGCAAAGATCTTTTATAAGGATCCCGAAGAGTTTCTCGCAGATACGCATACGCTGGATTTTATCAATGCCTTGGAGGCCAGGCTCAGTGCGGCGAGCTTTCGGCGGGAAGTGGGTAAAGATGATGTTGAGGTTTGGATGAATCGCAAGCTTGCCATAAAATTCGCTTCATGGCTTGACCCGGAGTTTGAGTTATGGATTTACGATACTATAGAGAAATTGCGTTTCTCGCATTACGATAATCACCTAAGGGCGCTGAATGCGCAGCAGGCAGAAAAATTGCGTTTCAACTCACTGTGTAAAAAGGCTGCTTCCGATCAGAATGAACTTGCCCTTCAGATTATCGAAAGCCATCGCAGGCTTAAAAAATTTACCAATGATAAAAGGAATGCGATCGTACATCAGGAAAGGGAGATCAGGAATCTATTCGACCAGTTTGATGATGTTTAGTCAGCACAAAGGATTGAAAGTAACTCATCAATAAGGACTGCCTGCCGCTCATTGATTAGCCTTTTAGCTTCTTCTGCCGAGAACCAACCCGCCTTATCAACTTCAGGGTAAGCGGTTTTACGTCCTGATTTAGGAGGCCATTCGATCTCAAAAGTATTAGAGGTTATAGCTGATGCGTTTAGGTTCCCTTCGGCTCCCCAGCACAGTACTTTCTTTCCACCTTTTTGAATGACAGGGTTCAGTGCTGTATAAGGAGATTTTGGAGCATAGCCTGTTTCTTCTTCAAATTCGCGCAAGGCGGCATCAAGCGGAGTTTCATCAGGAAGAAGTTCGCCTTTGGGAACAGTCCACCAACCCTCATTCTTTTTGGCGAAGAAAGGCCCGCCCGGATGCACCAGAAAAAATTCGTGGAGTCCTGCTGTTGTACGATACAAGAGTATACCCGCGCTTTGTTTCATAATTTAAGGTTACTACTATTATGTAAATTGAAATGGCATCGGGATTTGAATGATGATTAATTCCCGCCAACTTGCGAAACGGTTTTTGGAGTTAACAATACTGCAACAAAGAGGATTGGATTGGCACTTTATCCAGTTTCATTATCCAAATCCCTTATTCCGGCATTACATACCCGCTTCGGTTGTTCCTGAAATAATCGTCTGCCACTTTGCCGAACTTTTCCAGTGTAAAGTAGTTAAAAGTGCCGCCCACTACAGCGCCAACACCGAAAGGTATGAGCCTGCCCAATGAAGCGCTGCCTCTTTTTGTGCCATACTTTGTTACAAGCTTTCTGCCGATCCTTTGGTTCATCCGGTTGCGGATGCGGTCCGTAATATGTTTGTCGAGATGCCCGATACCGATCCGATCTCCTTTGGCCTCATCCGTAGTTTCAGGTAAGACTACGCCCGCCCATATACCGAGGATTAATGCAAATTCGTCATCAAAATCTGTTTTTATGTCCTTTTCGTATATTAGTCCTGTGCCGTATGTTATTGCTGCCATCCACCGCACCATAAGTATAAGGTCGGCCGAAGCGGCTCCCGCTTCCACCGCTATCTGGGTTACAGTCCCAAGGCCGGGTATGGCTCCGGGAAGGGCAGAGGCGACCCCAACCGATGTATATTTGTTTCTTACGCGACTGATATGCAGGCGTGACAATTCCTTCGGCGTCCTGCCGGGGTGCTTCAGCTTTAGCATAGCAATATCACGATGGATATCCGAAAATGCCGGTTTCACTCTCAATATGATTTGGTGGAGATCCATAGCAATGTGGTTAGGCCCCATCGGTTCCGTTAATGATGTCGGGGTATTTGTTGAGGTATTTCTCCAGAAGCCTGCCCTGCTTAAAGCTCAGCTTCCATATTACTTTGTTGGTTTCGGGGTTGCACCACAATTCCACGTAAAAATTATCTATGGCATACAACAGCTTCTTTACGTGACCTTCAATACAGGCATCTATCAGCTCGCCGCTTTCCCATAATATACGGTACTGTTCCTCTTCATTCAGGCTCTTATACTCATTCAGTTTCATATCCCTAATTTACGATTCCTGCCCCATACGTGCAAAATATTGGTATTCTTTTTAGAAAACGGCAGTACAACCAAGTTAGTATTTGTGTTTGGTAATGTGCGAAATTAAAGAATTATAAGTATTTAAAAATTAAGTTATTATTAGCAGATGCTTGGCAAAATTTAAGATATTAAACACGGAACTTGCAACTGTAATTAAAAAAGGGAAAGATTATGAGACTGCTGCTATTACTACCGATTTTCACTATAATGGCCATATCCGGCTACAACCTGTATATTGGCACGGGCCTGTTGGCAGAAATGCTGCTTCACCTTATCGTGATGGTATTGTGTCTTGCATTCGCGATACTTATCATCAGGTCTTTCTTCAGTATCAAATATGTTGAGGTTGCCGATGCCAAAGAACTTCCCAATGAAGCTTTTGAGAAATTGAAGCTTCAGCATTCCTAAGCCCCCATTAACTTCTATATATATCCAATAAAAAAGCTTCCGTTTTGCGGAAGCTTTTTTTGTTGTATTCTGATATCTCAGGGTTATTTTGCAATATTCACTGCCCTGGTTTCCCTGATCACGGTGATCTTCACCTGGCCCGGGTAGGTCATTTCGGTCTGTATCTTATGCGATATCTCGAAAGACAGGTTTGCTGCCATTTCGTCGCTCACTTTTTCGCTTTCTACGATCACGCGAAGCTCACGGCCCGCCTGAATCGCATAGGCGCTCTTAACGCCCTGGAAGCCGTAGGCAATATCCTCAAGGTCTTTAAGGCGCTGTATGTAGGAGTCAAGTACCTGCCTCCTTGCACCCGGCCTTGCGCCTGAGATGGCGTCACATACCTGAATGATAGGGGATAGCATCGATTTCATTTCTATTTCGTCGTGGTGGGCGCCAATAGCGTTGCATACCTCTTCTTTTTCACCGTATTTTTCAGCCCATTGCATACCCAAAAGTGCGTGTGGCAGGTCGCTTTCCGTTTCCGGTACTTTACCAATATCGTGTAGTAGTCCGGCCCTTTTTGCAAGTTTCACGTTAAGGCCCAGTTCGGCAGCCATAAGTCCGCAAAGTTTGGAAACCTCACGCGAGTGCTGTAACAGGTTCTGTCCGTAAGAAGAGCGGTATTTCATCCTTCCCACAATCTTTATCAGTTCCGGGTGAAGCCCGTGGATACCAAGGTCGATCACGGTACGCTTGCCCACTTCTATAATTTCTTCTTCAATCTGTTTTGATGTTTTGGCTACCACTTCCTCAATACGGGCAGGGTGTATCCTTCCGTCTGTTACCAGTTTATGGAGTGCGAGTCGCGCTACTTCCCTGCGTACAGGGTCGAAGCAGGAAAGGATGATCGCTTCCGGCGTGTCATCAACGATGATTTCGACACCTGTAGCAGCTTCTAGGGCACGGATGTTACGTCCTTCACGTCCGATAATACGTCCTTTTACATCGTCTGATTCGATGTTGAATACCGATACACAGTTCTCCACCGCTTCTTCTGTACCCACACGCTGTATAGTGCTGATGATAATCTTTTTGGCTTCCTGTTGCGCGGTAAGCTTAGCTTCTTCGATAGTATCCTGAATGTGCGACATGGCAGCCGTTTTGGCTTCGTTGCGAAGGCTTTCCACAAGCTGTTCTTTAGCCTCTTCGGCAGAAAGTCCCGAAATAACCTCAAGCTGGTCTACCTGGCTTTTGTGCAGCCTGTCAATCTCCTGCTGTTTTTTGTCAAGGAATTCAATACGGGTGTTATAATCTGCGATTTTAGCCTCAGCCTCGTCAGCAGATTTTTTTGCCCTTGCAAGCTCTCCGCTTACCTGGCTTTCTTTATCGCGTGTTCTTTTTTCGGCTTCGGCAATTTTTTTATCTTTTCCAAGGATTACCTGCTCATGCTCTGCCTTAAGTTCAAGGAATTTTTCCTTAGCCTGAAGAAGCTTATCCTTCTTCATATTTTCTGCCTCTACATTGGCTTCTTTTAGTATTGAGGAAGCTTCTTTTTTAGCATTCCGTATAAGATTGGAGACGTTTTTCTTTTCGAGGAATTTTGCGATACCAAAACCGACCGCTATCCCAACGATGCTCCCGATAATTAACATTAATGTACTGTCCATAATTAGTTATAGGTGTATAGGTCTATTGTTTTTTAAAAATAAAAAAGCCTACATCAGTGTGGTATTGTATAAACTCGTAGTGACAAGTTTTAGGCTAACCCGCTGTTCAAGGATCTGCTCGGAGGCAGCTTGCTATAGTAGCGGCGATTCGCCCATTTTAAAGAATTGGCGTTGAGTTTATCAAATAAGTACTAATGTAGGCAGTATTGTTGACGTATGTAAAGAACGTATTTTATATTATTTCGAGAGAAGTCCGTCAAGTCTTTCATCCATATCTTTAAGCCTTTCGAGGGCTTCTTCGAGGTCGGTCGATTTGTCGATCTGCTTTTGCTCCACTTGTGCTGCAAATTGCAGGGCGCACATGGCTAAAACGTCCTGCTTATCCCTAACGGCATAGTTTTCTTCAAACTGTTTTATCATTGCGTCGATCTTCTTGGAAGCGCTTCTCAGCCCTTCTTCCTGCGCCGGGTTTACCGTAAGTGGGTATACCCTGTCGGCGATCGATATTTTTATTTTCAGCTTGTCGTCCATCCTAATCCGAAAGTTGTGCTATACAATGGTCGATCTCGCGGATCAATGAATTTATCTTGAGTTTTGTCTCTCTCTTATTGTCGTCACTGCCCAGTAATGCGTTGGCCATCTTAAGCGACTCATTTTGCTGTTTCAGCGCTGTAATCTCTTCTTCCTGCCTCTTCATGGCCGTAGCCGAACGCGATATTCCGTGTTCCAGCTCCTGATTTTGCTGCTGCAGCCGCTCCAGTTTCTGGGCCAGCTTTTGCAGTTTACTCTCAAGAGAATCAACTATTTCGGTTAATCCGCTCATTACGGTCACTTTTCATTACATGATTTTACAAAGTTAATATTACTTTGATTAGAAACAACTGTTTCGGTAAAAATCTTGAACTAATTTTAATTTCCATGCACTAAACCCATTCGTAAAATGTTATAATATAAAGCTAAAGGCGTTGTATAATTTTGACCGTTTTTGCTATTTTAGCCCTATGAGATACCTATTCTTTTTACTTTGCGCGACAACCGTTTTTGGGCAGCAGCACTATCCGCAGGACTATTTCCGGTCACCTATGGACCTCCCCGTACATCCGTCGGGTACTTTCGGCGAGCTTCGCAACAACCATTTCCATGCCGGGCTCGATTTCCGTACCAGGCAATCTGAAGGCCACCCGGTGTATGCTGCTGCCGACGGGTATGTGTCACGGGTTCGGGTATCCACGTATGGCTACGGTACCGCATTATACATCGACCACCCGAACGGTTATACAACCGTATACGGCCACTTGCAGAAATATTCCCCAAAGATCGATGCTTTTGTGAGGGCAAAGCAGTATGAAAAGAAATCTTTTGATATCGACCTGGTACTCAAGCCGGGCGAGCTGACGGTAACGTATGGGGAACTCGTGGCGCTTTCCGGTAACTCCGGCGGCTCGGGCGGTCCGCACCTGCATTTTGAGTACCGGGACACCAAGACCGAAATGATTATCAATCCGCTGCACTTTGGGCTTAATAAAAAGATGAAAGATACCAAAGCGCCCACGATACAGGGGCTTGTCGCTTATCCGCTGAGCGATGATGCTGTAGTGAATGAGTCGAAAAAACCTGCCCTCGTAAGCCTGAAGCTGCAAAAGGATGGTACCTATATCGCCGACAAGATATTAGCAAAAGGCAAGGTGGGGTTCTCCATCAGCACTACCGATAAATCGACCGGCAGTTTTGGCAACAACGGAATTTATAAAGTGCAGACCTACTTTAACGGAAGCCCATACTTCAATTATAATTTCAGCACTTTTGCTTTTGATGAATCACGCTATGTAAACAACTTTATCGATTACCCGAGGTTTTATGCTACGGGCCAGCGCTACCAGAAACTGTTCATCAAAACGCCGTATCCGTTATCATTGTTAAAGCAGAACACTTCCAACGGGCAATTCGACATCGTACGCGATACCGTAAAGAACTACCGTATTGAGGTTTCCGATTTTCATGGCAATAGTGTTATTGTAAACGGCAGCATCGAATATTCTGACAAGCCGGCTACCATAACGGAGACCAAACATATCACGCCTTATTTTGTAAAGCAGGCCAACGACCATAATTATACCAAGAACAATGTATCGGTATTTATTCCCGCCAATGCTTTCTATGAAGATTTCTACATGGATTTTGATGTGCGTGATTCTATCCTTTACCTGCACAACGCTACAGTACCCGTACATACCAATGTTACGGTGTCTTTTGATGTGAGCCACCTGTCGAAAGACATATTGCAAAAAACGTTCATTGCTGGTTTTACCGATAAAAGGATATCGTACAATAGCAGTTATATGCAGGAGGGTAAGCTTACTGCCAAAGTGAAGCAGCTGGGGAACTTTAAGCTGGCTCAGGACAACAAACCGCCAAAGATATTCGATATCAACTTTACGGAAGGCAAATGGCTGAGCGACAAGGATGGGTTTTTCTGCAAGATAAGTGACGACCTTTCCGGTATTGCGACTTTTGATGCTTTTATCAACGGAAAATGGGCCCTGATGCACTATGATTACAAAACGCGCGTTATCTACCATAACTTCAGTGACGGGATCGTGGATGATGGCAGGAATGATTTGAAGATCGTTGTTACTGATAATGTGGGAAATTCCACTACCTTTGAAACGCATTTTTTCAGAACACAAAAAACCGACCCTGTTGAGAAAGATAAATAAGCTGCTTCTGTTATTCATCATCCTGTTGAGTGCCACTGCATTCGCCCAAAGAAAACCATTTTTATACGGCGTTCTTGTTGATGCTAATTACAAGCCTATTGAAGGTGTAAATATTTATTATGCCGATATTGAAGGAACGAAAAGGACTGTTTCTGATAAGACCGGCTTTTATAAGCTCGACCTTCCGGTAGACCGTGAGGTTATTGTTTGGTTTGAGCATATCAGTTTCGCACGTTCTTATATCGAGGGGGTGAAAATGAGTTATAATGACAGTTTTGAGTTCAACTCTATGCTGCAGTCGGGTGTAACCGAAATGAGAAATATTGTCATTGAATCGGATAGCAAAGGAAGGCAGCGGGTAGAGGGCCTTACTGTGGTTGATCCTGAGGTTATTATAAAGATGGTTGGCCCAAATCCGGGTGTTGAGAACATTATCAAAACCATAGGGCTTGGCGTTACCTTTAATAATGAGCTGAGTACACAGTATTCGGTTCGTGGCGGTAATTATGACGAAAACCTTGTGTATGTAAACGATGTGGAGATCTACCGACCGTTTCTTATTCGTTCCGGGCAGCAGGAAGGGCTGAGCTTTACCAACAGTAACATGGTCGAAAGCGTGGATTTCTCTTCCGGGGGATTCCAGGCGCGTTTTGGTGATAAATTATCTTCGGTACTCGACATAAAATACCGAAAACCAAAAAACTATGCAGCGGCAATTGAGGCCAGTTTTCTTGGCGGGAGCCTTACCCTAGAGGGTATTTCACCCAACAAAAAATGGACAGCAATGGTGGGCGCCCGCTACCGCGATAACAGCCTTTTGGTAAACAGCCAGGAAACGGAGACCAACTTTAAACCGACTTTCGCCGACATCCAGACGGTGGTAAACTTTACCCCAAATGACAAGTGGGATATCGGTTTTATAGGGAATATAGCACAGAATAAATACCATTACCAGCCACTTACAAGGCAGACAAATTTTGGTACAATAGACGATCCAATGGCATTACAGATATTCTATGATGGCCAGGAGAAAGACGAGTATCAGACATTTTTCGGGGCGCTTACCGCTACACATAAAGTATCGGATAATTTTACACTTAAAGTTATTGGTTCGGCGTACCATACGCAGGAGCAGGAATATTTTGATATCCTCGCAATGTATGGCCTGGGTGAAGTAGACACGAGTTTTGGATCGGATACTTATGGCCAGATAAAGAACGTACGCGGCGTTGGCACACAGCTGAACCATGCCCGTAACGACCTTGATGCGCTTATAGTAAATGCAGAAGTGAAAGGCTACCATAATATCAATAAGAATACTGTAGAATGGGGCGTAAAGTACACACGTGAAGATATTCGTGACCGCCTTGTAGAGTGGGAAGTGATCGACTCCGCAGGTTTCTCGATCCGTCCGCCGGTAGCTGATTTTGTCCGTAACAACCAGCCGTATGAACCGTATACCGGACCTTTGGTGCCTTATCAGAATGTAAGGGCGACTAACTTTGCCCAGATCAATCGCTTTTCCGGTTATGCCCAGTGGAGCAGGAGGGACAGCATCGGTAACGCAGTGATTTTTATGAATGCCGGCGTGCGTGCCCACCAATGGCAGGTAACAGGTGAAAATATAGATGGCAAGAGCCAGGTGACCTTCAGCCCCCGTGGGCAGTTCGCTATCAAGCCCAACTGGGATATGGATATGCTTTTCCGCATTTCGGGAGGGCTTTACCACCAGCCGCCGTTTTATCGTGAGCTAAGGGATTCGCTTGGCGTGGTGCGCCCGAATGTTAAAGCACAGCGGTCTATCCATATTGTACTCGCCAATGACTACAGCTTTAAACTTGGTGACAAGAGGCCATTCAGGCTCGTAACAGAAGCGTATTACAAGAAACTTGACGATGTCAATACTTATACGTTGGAAAACGTTCGCATACGCTACCGTGCCAATAACGATGCTGTGGCTTACGCCTACGGGCTCGATATGCGCCTGAACGGGGAGTTTGTGCCGGGAACAGAATCGTGGATAAGCGTTGGTTATATGAGGACAGAGGAGAATATCAACGACCGCGGCTACATTGCAAGGCCAACAGACCAAAGGCTGAAATTCGGATTGCTGTTCCAGGATTATGTGCCCAATATCCCGAACCTTAAGATGTACCTGAACCTTGTGTATAATACCGGCCTTCCGGGCGGTTCGCCAACCTATGCTGATTCGTATGCTTACCAGTCGCGCCTGAACGATTACCGACGTGCCGATGCCGGGTTCTCCTACGTATTTGTAGACAATAAAATTCAATCGGATAAAAAGTGGCTTCAACCGTTCAATGAGCTTACCCTTGGCCTGGAAATCTTCAACATGTTTAACAACCAGAACGCGATCACCAATACCTGGGTTCGCGATGTATATTCCAAAGCGCAATACGGTATTCCGAACTACCTTACGAGCCGGGTATTCAGCCTGAAGCTTTCGGCAAGGATATAATAGTTAAGTTTTCCGCGGGTTTAAATATTTCCTAAATACCTTCCGGTTCGTAATATCGTTTCGTAACTTTAGTGATAAACAAAACCCGTAGAGCTATGAAAACGAAATTACTTTATATTATTGCTGCCTTGTTTTGCACAGTCTTTTTGCATGCGCAGGAAGTACCGGTTAACTATCAGGATATTCCCGCCGAAGCAAAGACGTTCCTGAAAGATCATTTTAAAAGCGATTTCCATCATGCGATTAAAGAAGTAAGCCGCAGGAAAGTGAAATATACAGCAGTGCTGAACGATAAGACCGAAATTGAATTTACCGAAGCCGGCCGTTGGGAAGAAGTGGACGGCAAAGGGAGCCAAATTCCTTACAGCTTTATTCAGAAACAGATAGTAGACTACGTAAAGCAACAGTATCCGGGACAGGCAATCGTAAAGATTGAACTTGAAAATTCCGAATATGAAGTCGGCCTGAGCAACAATCTCGACCTGAAATTTGATTCCCGCGGTGTATTCGTGAAACTGGATTAATTCCCAATTGTTTCCCACTTTGGATGCTTTCTTGCCATGCGAATATGTATATTTGGTATACGCAAAGCAAACACCATGAAAATTCTGATCGTAGAAGATGAACAGGGACTTCGCGAAGTGATCCAGCAATCGTTGGAAAAGGAAAAATATATTGTGGAAACTGCAGATGATTTTACCTCCGGCCTCAGCAAGATCGGGGGGTATGATTACGATTGCATCCTAATTGATATTATGCTGCCCAATGGTAGCGGTCTCGACTTGTTGCGTGAGCTCAAAGCGATGCGGAAGAAAGAAGCTGTTATCATTATTTCGGCTAAAGATGCGGTAGATGATAAGGTAGCCGGGCTCGACCTGGGGGCCGACGATTATCTTGCAAAGCCCTTTCACCTTGCAGAACTCCACGCCCGAATCAAGTCGGCCATCCGCAGGAAAAACCATGATGGCGATTCCGCTATTTCATGGGGCAATATCCAACTGTTTCCGGAGCGCCGTTCCGTTCTTGTGGAAAATGTGCCTTTGACACTCAACCGCAAGGAATTTGACCTGCTGTACTACTTTATGATCAATCCGAACCGCCTTATTAGCAAAACAGCACTGGCAGAATCGGTGTGGGGGGATTATACCGACCAGGCCGACAGCCTTGATTTTGTATATTCACAGATAAAGAATCTCCGTAAAAAATTGAAAGATGCCAATGCGGAAGCCGACATCCAGGCAGTATATGGCATGGGATATAAAATGAGCTGACATTGAAATTACAGGATTATACACTCCGCTATCTTACTATAACGCTCCTTGCGATCGTGCCGTTATGGGCTGCAATCTTCTATTTTATTATGACAGAAGAAGTGTATGATAATATTGATGACGGGCTCAGGAATTCTAAAATACTTATTGTACGGCAGGCTTATGCTGACAAAAACCTGATGGATACAAAAACTTTCGGTATAAACAGGTTTACAATAACACCGCTTCCCAAAGGTAATTATTCGTACAAAGAAGAAATTACTACTTCTAAAGAGTTTATGGAGTACGACAATGACTACGAACCGGTACGTATCCTCACAACTGTATTCGATGGTCCCGATGGCAACCCGCACCGGCTGGAAATTCGTTCGTCGATGGTAGAGGAAGACGAATTGCTGGAGGATTTGCTGATTGCACTCTCAGGCCTTTATCTTATGCTCGTTATCAGTATTTATGTACTGAACAAGGTAATACTGAAACGTATATGGAAAGGTTTTTACCGCACCATGCAAAACCTGAAGAACTACAAAATAGGAAGTAATATGACTTTTGAACCGTCGGGAACACCTATTGATGAGTTCAGGACACTGGATACTGAGTTGGCGGATATGCTGGCGCGAAACGAAAATATATATTCGAGCCAGAAACAGTTTATAGAAAATGCATCTCATGAGTTGCAAACACCGCTTGCCATCAGCCTGAACAAGTTAGAGCTGTTTGCCGAAAATAATTCGCTTTCCGAAGAACAAATGGCTGAAATCTCTAAAATAAGCGATACGCTCAACCGTCTGGTACGACTCAACAAATCGCTGCTGATGTTGTCCAAAATAGAAAACAGGCAATATGTTGAAGAGGAGGTTGTAGATTTTACCCAGCTTACCGAACAGCTGATCGAAGACTATGCCGACCTGGCTGAATATAAAAAAGTAGCAATTACTACAGAATTCAGAGCACCGTTATACTTTAAAATGAACAAGGGCCTGGCACTCACACTGGTGAGCAACCTGCTGAAGAATGCCCTGTTACATAACCATTCCGGCGGGTCAGTTATGATCACTATCGACACCCCCTGTATAATTATAAGCAATACGGGCGATGCCAAAAGCCTGAAAGGCGACGCCATCTTCAAGCGTTTTTACAGGGATTCAAAAAGTGAGCAGTCTACGGGGCTGGGTTTGTCCATTGTACGTTCCATCGTTTCCAATTATAAACTCAGTATCGACTATTCCTTCAATGGCGCGCATATTTTTACAATAAGCTTTCCCGAAAAATAATTTCGTGTTTCCCAATTGTTTCCAGATTCAGGTTGCAACTTTGATTCAGGATTAAAAAACAATATAGTATGAAAACGAAACTGAAATTATTCGCTACAGCAGCAATTGTTGCGCTAACAACAGCCTTTTCGGCCAACGCCCAAAGTTCCAACATCACATCGGCCCAGCTTCCGTCAAAAGCATTGGATTTCCTTAAAAAGCATTTTACAAAGGAGACCGTTAGCTACGCCAAAGTGGAAAAAGAAATGTTTGATACAGAATACAAGGTATACCTCTCAAACGGTACAGAGATCGAATTTGACGGTAACGGGAACTGGGAAGATATTGACGGACATTATCAGCCGCTTCCTGTATCTGTATTGCCAAAAGCAATAAACACGCACATTAAACAAAATTTTGACGGACAGAAGATAATTAAGTCCGAGAACAAAAGCTGGGGTTATGAGATAGAACTATTAGACGGAACCGAGCTGGAGTTTAATAATGCCGGGAAATTTATACGTATAGACAGGTAATTAAGCGATAGGTACACCGGAAGTGGCTGCTGTCTTAAAAGTGTGCTGTACGATGAAATATAATGAAGAATCTCAAATAATAGATTCTTCCTTCGTCAGAATGACAAAATACTAATCAGCACTTTTAAGACAGCCTTTTTATTTACTTTGACCTTAGAATCAAACTACTTTCTTCGCCTTTCTTTTCGCCAGTCCCATGGCGCGACAGGGTCTTTATCAGCCCAAAGGCCGATTTTTTGCTTTCTTGCCTGTTCTTCAATAGCATCCAGTGTTTTGCTTTTGGAATAGTGCTTATAATGCCAGGCAAGACCCGCCTTCACCAGTTCTTCATTTACATTGGTGCCGTCTGTAGTGGTAATGGTGCCTACAACCCGTCCGTAGCGGTCGCGCTTTCCGTCGGAAGTTACGGTAACCGTCTTGCCAAAACAAAGGTCGGAGGCATATTGCCGGGCATTTTTTCCGAAAGCCTGTGATTTTTCAGGGCAGTCAATTTCGGCGAGCCTTACGCGTTCCGTAATGCTGTCATATAATATTTCAAAAGTATCGCCATCTTTTATACCGACAACCTTTCCCGTAAACACGGTAAGGTGGCGCAACGATTTTTTGGCTTTGGATTTAGATTTCTTTGCCTTTACAGGTTTTTCAATCGGTGCTTTTTCTTCAGGGACAGGCTTGTCGGAAGCACTCCGGTACCCCATGTAAAAAACGAAAGCCAGCAATAAAAGCAGGCTTCCTATAGTATACTTTGGTTGTGTTTTACGTTTTCCCAATTGCTACATTGAATAATTAGAAATGATAATTAGTCTTCTTTTCTCCATTTTTTGGTTTCCTCAAACACATGTTCCATTATGGCTGCATCCTGTTCGGTAAATTCCACGTGGCGGCGCGACATTACGATCCTTGCTGTTTCAAAAGCTTTTTTTGTAATATAGGTGCTAAAGCCTGAAGCTCCGCCCCACGAAAAGCTCGGTACGAAATTCCGTGGGAAGCCGCTGCCGAAGATATTGGCGCTAACCCCCACCACTGTGCCGGTATTGAACATCGTATTGATACCGCACTTGCTGTGGTCACCCATCATAAGGCCGCAGAATTGAAGTCCAGTCTTTGCGAAGATGCCTTTTTCGTAGCTCCACAATTTTACCTCTTCATAATTGTTCTTAAGGTTGGAGTTGTTGGTGTCGGCACCCAGGTTACACCACTCGCCAAGTACAGAATTGCCCAAAAAGCCGTCGTGCCCTTTGTTGGAATAGCCAAACAGCACCGAGTTGTTCACCTCGCCACCGATGCGGCTGTGCGGGCCAACAGTTGTGGCGCCATATACTTTGGTAGCCAGTTTTACCTGTGCTTCCTCGCAGAGAGCAAAAGGGCCGCGGATTACGGAGTTCTCCATGATCTCGGAGTTCTTGCCTATGTAGATCGGGCCGGTTGAGGCATTAAGCGTAACGAATTCCAGCTTTGCGCCTTCTTCGATAAAGATATTTTCGGGTGAGATCGTATTTACACTTGCAGGTATAGGCTGTGAGGTACGGCCTTCGGTAAGCAGCTCGAAATCCTCACGGATGGCGGCATCGTTTTTAGCAAATATATCCCACGGATTTTCAATACGCAGGCCGTCTTCGGTATATTCTATTATTTCATAGGTGTCGAAGTCTACTTCTTCCTGGGTGTCTTTGGTATAAAAGGCAATTACATCCTCTCCGGAAAAAATCGCCTGGTTGGGTTCCAGCGCCTGTACCATTTCGGCAAGTACTTCATTCGGCAGGAAGGAAGCGTTGATCATCACATTCTCTTCCATTTCCACCATCGGGAATTTTTCCATCAGGTATTCTTCGGTAAGGGTAGTGGTGGTGTAACCGAGGTATTTTTCCCATTTTTCGCGAATGGTAAGGATACCTATACGAATGTCGGCCACAGGCCTGGTAAAGGTAAAAGGCAGTAGTGCATTGCGCACCGGGCCGTCAAAAAGGATGTAGTTCATTTGTTGCCGGGTTTAGGACACGAAAATAAACCAAAGTTTTAGAGTGGCAAAGTTATAAAGTTGTAAAGTTTACAAGTTGTAAAGTCGAAAGCCTTAAAGTTGCAAAGTACCAAATAAGGTAGCAGCCTTTGCATATATGGAATACTTCATGAATTTACAACTTGCCGACTTTATGACTAAAAAAAAGCCCTCCGTTTCCGGAAGGCTTCTTGTATACTAAGATAAAACTATTCTGCAGTTTTAGTCTCTTTGCTAAATTTAGCATATTTGTTTTTGAACTTGTCGATACGTCCTGCAGTGTCGATAAGTTTTGATTTACCAGTGTAGAATGGGTGTGAAGTCCTTGAGATCTCCATTTTCACTACCGGATATTCAACTCCTTCGTGTGTGATTGTTTCTTTAGTGTCTGCTGTAGATTTTGTGATAAAAACTTCGTCATTAGACATGTCTTTGAATGCTACCAGCCTGTAATTTTCCGGGTGAATACCTTTTTTCATCTTGATAAATTTTTATTGTTTGGCTGCTGCCCGTTCCGAGGCTTCCTGTTAAGGAAGGTGTAAACTGCTTACAGCTTTTTGTTTAAACATTAATTTTGAGTGTGCAAAAGTACAACTATTTTTTAATAATCAAAGCGCTTATGCTGTTTTTTTGAATGTAACGCTTCCATCTTTTTAGCGACTCATTTGTTCGGAATTAGTATATTTGTACGTTAAAATAACCAAAAACCATTCACCATGACAGAAGCAATTAAAAAGAACGGAGTCAATTTCGGGATAATAATGGCTGCATATTTTGTAGTCCGTACTTCCCTAATGTATGCAATAGACCTGAAACTGTTCACCAACGGATGGATTAGTCTTTTTGATTTTATTGTTGCCCTTACCTTATCTATTATTGCTATATCTAAAGCAAAAAAGGCTTTGGGGGGTTATATTTCCTTTAAGGAAGCGTTCACAATTTACTTTTTAAATATTATTATCAGTTTTGCTATTTACACTGTATTTACAATATTGCTGTTTAATGTAATTGATGCTGATGCAAAAGAAGTAGTACACCAGTACAATATAGAAAAAACTGTGCAAAGCCTCAAGGATTGGGGTGTTGACAGCAGTACTATAAAGAAAACAGTAGAGGGAATGAAAGATAATAATTCACTTTCCATCGGTAATCAACTATTAGGCTTTCCTATTGGTGTAGCAATAAGCTGTATTATAGGCCTCATCATTGCAGCCATAATGAAAAAGAACAAGCCTGAGTTTCAATAATAAATGAATCTATCCATAGTTATCCCCCTCCTCAACGAGGAAGAGTCGCTCAAAGAATTACACCAGTGGATCGTAAAGGTCATGGCCGAAAACAATTTCAGCTATGAAGTGATCTTTATAGACGACGGCAGTACCGACGGTTCCTGGCACACCATCCAGCAGCTTTCCGCGGCTAACCCGAATATAAAAGGCATCCGTTTCCAAAGGAATTACGGGAAGTCGCAGGCATTGCACGCCGGTTTCGCAAGGGCACAGGGCGATGTGATCATTACTATGGATGCCGACCTGCAGGACAGCCCCGACGAAATACCGGGATTGTTCAGTATGGTCACCGCGCAGGGCTACGACCTTGTTTCGGGTTGGAAGAAAAAGCGTTATGACTCCATCATATCCAAGAATATGCCTTCCAAGCTGTTCAACTGGGCGGCAAGGAAAACATCGGGTGTAAAGCTGCACGACTTTAACTGCGGACTGAAAGCCTATCGTAATGTCGTGGTAAAGAATATAGAGGTATCGGGCGAAATGCATCGTTACATCCCTGTTCTGGCAAAAAACGCAGGATTTGCCCGTATCGGCGAAAAAGTGGTTATGCACCAGGCGCGTAAGTACGGCTCGACCAAATTTGGGATGGAGCGTTTTATCAACGGTTTCCTTGACCTGATTACCATCTGGTTCCTGTCGCGTTTCGGCAAGAGGCCGATGCACCTTTTCGGGGCGCTTGGCGTACTGATGTTCTTAATAGGACTGGGATCTGCGATTTATATCGGTGCAGCAAAGCTGTACAGGCTGTACCATCATGAAAAGGCTATCCTGGTAACCGATAATCCGTGGTTCTACATTGCCCTTACAACCATGATCATTGGTACACAGCTGTTCCTTGCAGGGTTTCTGGGAGAGATCATACTCCGCACCCGGAATAACGAGGAGCGTTATAAAATTAGCGAAAGTTTATAACGCCATATTTTGCGCTTTGGCAAATAATCACAAAATTTATACTATCTAATATATAGTTACAATGGAAATTGAAAAATCTATACTTGACAAAGTAAACATATGGCTAACGCCGGTATTTGATGAGGACACACATACAGCTGTAAAGGAAATGATGACTTCATCACCAAAAGAGCTTGAGGAAAGCTTTTACAAAAGCCTTGAGTTTGGTACGGGGGGTATGAGGGGAATTATGGGCCCGGGCACCAACCGCATTAATAAATATACACTTGGAAAGGCTACACAAGGTCTTTCCGATTACCTGAAAAAGTCATTTCCGGGAGCGGAAATAAAAGTAGCCATTGCCTACGACTGCCGCCATAACAGCGATACGCTTGCCAAAACGGTGGCCGACGTATTTTCGGCTAATGGCATAAAAGTATTCCTGTTCTCTGAACTCCGCCCGACACCGGAATTGTCGTTCGCTTTGAAATATTTAGAATGCCACGCGGGTATCGTGCTTACCGCTTCGCACAACCCACCGGAATATAACGGTTATAAGGTATACTGGCAGGATGGCGGCCAATTGGTTCCGCCACAGGATAAAGCGATTATTGATGTGATCGAGGCGCTGGAATACGGACAGATTAACTTTAACGCAGACGAAAGCCTGATAGAATATATTGGTGAAAAGATCGACAGGGAGTTCATCAAGTCTTCACTAATCAACGCTACATTCAATACACCACAGGAAGCAAAAGATGCGCTAAAGATCGTTTATACGCCGCTTCACGGAACATCGGTAAAACTGATCCCGGACCTGTTGGAAGATGCAGGCTATAACAATGTACATATTGTTGCCGAGCAGGCAAAGCCGGATGGTGATTTCCCAACGGTAAAGTCGCCGAACCCTGAAGAACCGGAAGCGCTTGCCATGGCCATAGAGCTTGCCGATACGGTGGACGCCGATATTGTAGTAGGTACCGACCCGGATAGCGACCGCCTTGGAGTGGCTGTGCGTAACGGTAACGGCATCATGACGCTTCTTAACGGTAACCAGACCATGGTACTGATGACGCATTTCCTCCTCGAGCAATGGAAAAAACAAGGCAGGATAAACGGAAAGCAGTTTATCGGGTCTACAATCGTTTCCACACCAATGATGATGGAACTTGCTTCTGCTTACGATGTAGAATGCAAAGTAGGATTAACAGGATTTAAATGGATCGCTAAAATGATCAAAGATTTCCCGGAACAGGAATTTATTGGTGGAGGCGAAGAGAGCTTTGGTTTTATGGTGGGCGATGCCGTGCGTGATAAAGATGCGGTAACTTCTACATTGCTGCTTTGCGAAATCGCGGCACAGGCCAAGGCCAATGCCAGCTCGCTCTACATGGAACTTATAAAGCTGTTTAAAGAATTTGGTTTTTATAAAGAATATCTTGTTTCGATGACCAAAAAAGGTATCGAAGGGGCGGCGGAGATCAACAAAATGATGATCGGCCTGCGCGAGAACCCGCTTACGGAAATTAACGGCCAACGCGTACTCATGGTAGAGGACTATAAGGCCTCTATTGCAAAGAACCTTCTTTCGGGTGAGGAAGAAGCCCTTACGCTGCCAAAAAGCGATGTACTTATTTACTATCTCGAAGACGGCACTAAAATATGCGCGCGCCCAAGCGGGACCGAGCCGAAGATTAAATTTTATTTCAGCGTAAACGAGCCGCTTGATGACATCGCTAACTTTAAAGCTGTGGAAGCATCGCTAGATAAAAAGATTCAAAACATAGTGGAGGAAATGAACCTCGTATAATTGATGAGCTACTACAAGAAAATTTATCCTTTTGCCAAACCGTACAGGAAGGAGTTATCTCTGAATATCTTCTTTAATGTGTTGTACGCGCTTTTCAGCACACTTTCATTAGTGGCAATTATTCCGGTGTTAAAAGTAATTTTCCAGGACACCAAGCCTGTTCTTACTAAACCTGTTTATAAAGGTATATCGGAATTAAATGACTATACCGGGGAATATCTCAACTATTTCCTTACCACCAATATGAATCAGTATGGGCAGTTTAAGGTACTAATGTTCATCATTGGTTTTATAATAGTAATATTCCTCCTCAAAAACCTGTGCAACTATTTTGCCCTGTACTTTATTACACACCTGCGAAATGGTGTCGTAAGGGATTTGAGAACCGATCTGTATTCCAAAATAATAGGCCTGCCTGCATCGTATTACTCATCAACTACTAAAGGTGAAGTGATCGCGAAAGTGACTACAGACGTAAACGAGATAAGCAATGCTTTTCTGAATGCTTTGGAAATGATTGTAAAGGAGCCGCTTACGATTCTTTTTACCATCGGTACAATGTTCTACCTTAGTACGCAGCTTTCGCTGTTTGTACTTCTGTTTATTCCTCTGGCGGGCTTTATCATTTCAAAAGTCGGAAAGTCGCTGAAGAAAAAATCAATGCGGGTACAACAGCAGCAGGGTAAGATACTATCTGCACTTGAAGAGACCGTCAGTGGGCTGAAAGTTATTAAATCATTTACTGCCGAAAAGTTATTTAGCCAACGCTTCGGCGAGATCAACCAGGGATTATTCAGGTCGAACAACAGTGTTTCAAACCGGCAAAACCTTGCATCGCCATTAAGTGAATTGTTGGGTATTATCGTAATTGGCGTATTGCTGGTATACGGCGGTTACCTTGTATTTGAAAAGGAAAGCATGGAAGCCAGTTTCTTCCTTACCTATATTTTGCTGGCCTATAATATCCTGACTCCGGCAAAAGATATATCCAAGGCAAGCTATGCACTAAAGCGTGGTAATGCTTCTGCCGAAAGGATTATTACATTGCTTGAAACAGATATTGTAATCCACGATAAACCGGGCGCTATAGAAAAGGCATCTTTCCAAAGCACTATTTCTATAGAAAACATCAATTTCCGATACGAAAATGATGATGTATTAAAAGAATTCTCGCTTATTGTACCAATTGGAAAAACGGTTGCACTTGTAGGTCAGTCCGGTAGCGGAAAGAGTACTATTGCGAATCTCCTGACCCGTTTTTACGATGTGCAGGAAGGCAGTATAAAAATTGATGGCACCGATATCCGCAACTTTACAGTGCACTCCCTTCGCAGCCTTATGGGCCTTGTAACGCAGGATAGTATATTGTTTAACGATTCCATTCGAAGCAATGTTGCCCTGGGCAAGCCAGGCGCAACGGATGATGAAATATGGGCTGCTTTGCGCATTGCTAATGCGCATGAGTTTGTAAGTGAACTTCCGCAAGGACTGGATACCAATATTGGCGACAGTGGGAATAAGCTTTCGGGCGGACAAAAGCAACGCCTCAGCATTGCCCGTGCCGTACTGAAGAACCCGCCGATAATGATACTCGATGAAGCTACCTCGGCACTTGATACTGAAAGCGAAAGGCTGGTACAGCAGGCGCTTGAGAATATGATGCAGAACCGTACTTCGGTTGTAATAGCCCACAGGCTTTCCACTATTCAAAAAGCTGACCTTATAGTGGTAATGCAGAAAGGACGGATTGTAGAGCAGGGTACGCATGACGAGCTTATCAACCATAACGGCACATATAAGAAGCTGGTGATGATGCAGTCATTTGAATAGGTTGATTTGACAATTTGATAATTTGTTGATGTGTTGATCTGTTTATTTGTTGATACCTTTGTAAGAAAATCTTAGCTTAACTATGGAATAAACAATAAACATATAAACTTCTCCATGCCTATAAAAGCCATTATATACGATCTCGACAATACCGTTTATCCTGTAAGTTCCATCGGTGATAAGTTGTTTGGGCCGCTGTTCGATATTATTATTGAAAGCGGGCAGCACAGCAACGACATCGATGCTATAAAAAAAGCGATTATGCGTACTCCTTTCCGCCTGGTGGCGCAGCGCCACGGTTTTAGCGATGAGCTCACTGCAAAAGGTATCGCATTGCAGGAAGAAATGGAATATGCGGAAGCTATAGATACTTTTGAGGATTATCCGGAGATTAAGAATATACCTGCCGACCGGTATCTTGTAACTACCGGTTTTGCTAAAATGCAGCACAGCAAAATAAGGCAAATGGGTATAACTGATGACTTTAAGGAAATTCATGTTGTAGACCCGACCCAGACAAGCAAACAAGAAGTGTTTGCCGGTATACTACAGCGCCACGCCTATACGCCGGAAGAAGTCCTTGTGGTAGGTGATGACCCCGAATCGGAGATCGCTGCCGCAAAGGCATTGGGTATTCCCGCTGTTTTATACGACAAGAATGGTATGCACAGTGCAGATGAAGCCGACTATGCCATTTCACACTTTAAGGATCTGAAACCTATTTTTGAAAGACTGTAGTTATGTATGTTCCAAACGATGAAATAACCCTGCCGGATCCTGACACCATTGTATGGAAGTATCTGGACCTGTCCAAATTCCTGGATATGCTCCTGGGCAGGCAGCTGTTTATGTCGCGTTCGGATAAGTTTGAGGATCAATACGAGGGAACCTTCAGTGAACCGACCTTTGAGGAAATGAAACGCCTTTCGGTAGATAATCCAGACTTTTTGGATTATTACAAGAACCATCGGAAAAATGTAGTGGTAAGCAGCTGGCATATTAGTGAACACGAATCGTTTGCCATGTGGCAGATTTTTACCAAGAATAATGAGGGATTGGCCATACAGAGCACCATTGGGCGCATACAGCAGGCACTGAAGCCTGAAACCCGCTATGAGCAGCATATTGGTGCCGTGAATTATATCGACTATAAAAAGGAATATATCCCTTTTGACAATACCTTCTTCCCCTTCCTGTTTAAGCGTAAAAGCTTCAAGTACGAGCTTGAGGTAAGGATTGTTGCCGACCTTACGCAACACAACCTTTTCATCAATGAGGGCGTAAAAACAAATGTGGACATCGACCTGCTAATCGAGAAGATATACATTCACCCGAAATCGGAGAACTGGTACAAAAGACTGGTAGTGGAATTGATGCAGCGGCTTGGCTTTGATATTCCTGTCGAAAAATCTGATCTTGAAAGTGATATTCTGATATAGCTTTACTCCGGTATTATTGGTCAATATATGAACCCGGTGATAAACACGAACTTCCTTAAGATAAATGCCATAAGTCGATCTGTGCTAGGATGATAGCCATAATTGCGACTGATTAACTATTTTACAGGCTCATATTCTGTTGGTGTCCATTCAGGGGACAGCAAGTCAACATAATGATAATGTACGCTGTCATTTTTGTCGAAAGCCCCGTTTTTATTGATATCCTCTATAGTACGGAAGTATACGCGGTTTTGTGATTCGATGATATTCCAATCGATTAGCTCCTGCATATCACCTGACAATTTCTTAAAACCTTTTCCGCTGATATCACTGATGTAAAGCGAACGTATATCGTTGGAATCTACCTTGCCGTCTTTGTTAGTATCCGCATCCACCAAGGTGTAAATAAGTATCTGCCTTTTGGCGTTTGCCGCAACCGAATTCAAATAGGTGGCAGTTTGTATCTGAACTTTGTGGTCGGTAAGGGCATACATGGATGTAGAATCCACATGCTGGAACTTAAGATTTTCAAAATAGCCAGTTATCTCAAAGCGATTGTAATTGGATATGGCATAGCTCACCTGGTTGTTGGTGCGGCTTGTGCCGTAGCTGCGGTTGCTGTTGTCTTCTACGATACGAATATCTCCTACCGGATGTATCAGGTATTGTGTACCCTCCATCAGCACCGGAAGGTCGGCCACCTTTATCTGTGTAGAATCTACTTTTTTAGGCGGTTCCGATGGTCTGGAGCCTTCATAGATTACCTTAGGCTTAGGCTTTTCCTGCTTACAGGCGGTAAACAATAGCGATGTAAGGGCAAGGGCTATAACTGCGGCTTTTTTCATTGCATGGTTTGATAGATTACCAAAAATAAGAAAAATGTTTTAAATATCGGGCTTCGGCCTGAATTACGGGTACTTCTCACCGCTAATTGCATTTGAAAAAGAGATTACTCTTTTCGTACCCTTTTTAACACCAGCAAGTTCAGCGGATTAATGCCAAGGCCTGTTATGTTGCTTCTTGTAAATCGTGAAGCTTTGTCGTAAAATAACGGAATTACCGGAGCTTCATCCATTACCAGCTCGTCCATTTTTTTATAGAGTTCCTGGCGTTTGGTGCTATCCGTTTCCAGAAAAGCCTGTTCGTAAAGCCTGTCAAATTCCGCATTTTTAAAATGCGTATAGTTAGGCCCTCCGGGAGAAAAGTTCTTGCTGTAAAATAGGGAAAGGTAGTTCTCCGCATCCGGATAATCGGCAATCCAGCTGGCCTTAAAGAAGGATACTTTACCAGTTGAAATAGACTGGGTGAGGGTAGAGGGCGGGTTCACGTCCACTTGCACATCAAGGCCGATTTTCTGCCACTCCCGTTGCAGGTACTCTGCGATATCAAGGTAGGATGCCGAAGTGCTCATCATAATTTTCGGCTTACTGTCGCCGGTTTCTTTTTTGTATTGTGCTATAAGTTCTCGTGCTTTGTTAAGGTCAAAGTTGTAGCCCTTTGCTCCAAAACCTCCTAATCCTGCCGGGATCATGCCGTTTGTAGCGCCAATGCCCATATTGTTGCGCAGAAATAATATCATCTTATTCCGGTCGAAACCATAGTTCATCGCCTGGCGGATACGTTTGTCTTTCACCGCTTTATCTGCTCCGTCGAGGCGGAAACCCATATACTCGGTGTTGAGGTACGGGCCAACGATCATTTTTATATCCTGGCTGTATTTAGCCTGTAATTCGCCTTTCGGAGTGAGGATCTCATCTTTATAAGAAGGGTCTAGTCCGGAAACAAAGTCCAGTTTTCCCTGAATAAATTGTAGGAATCCGCTCTGCTTATCGGGCAAAAAGGTAATGGCAACCGCCTCCATATAGGGCAGCTGTAGGCCTTTTTCATCTTTTTCAAAATACAATGGGTTTTTGCGGAGTACCATTTTTACGTTCTCCTCCCATATTTTCAGTTGGAAGGGGCCCGTGCCAACGGGATTAGACCGGAAGTCATACCCCGGTTTGTCAAAGGCCTCATGCGGCACTGCCGAAGCATACTTCATGGTGAGCAATCCCAGAAAGGCCGGGAATGTTTTGGTAAGTTTTATTTCGAACACTGTATCGTTTACCGCCCGGAAATCATCCACATTCTGTAAGATCCATCCGCCGGGCGCGGCCACTTTATCGTCACGGAGGCGGTTAAGGCTGTAAACAAAGTCTTGAGCAACAACCGTACGGGTGCTGTCCTCGCCAAAAAGCTCATTTTTATGGAAAAACACATCATTACGGAGGGTAAATGTATAGGTCGTGCCATCCGGCGAAATCTTCCACGCTTTTGCAATATCCGGTTTTATGTTAAGGCTGTCATCGAGTTGTACCAATCCGTTATACAACTGGTTGCACACCCAGATTGATGGGCGTATTTTGGCAAATGCCGGATCGAGCGAGTTAACAGCAGCGTTTTCGTTATAACGGAAAACGAGGTTGTCGCGGTTTTCTGTTCGATTATCCCCACACGCAATCAAAAGTGATAGTGAGCAACAAATTGATATATAGTATATTAATGATTTCATCAAATCGATTTTTGTGCGTAACTTTGCAAACTCTTTTTTGAAGAGGTAAATATAATTAAAGTTGCTGCTTAAAACGCAGCGTACAAAATGGAAAACAAGAAAAAAGTCGCTTTTTATACGCTTGGATGCAAACTGAATTTTTCAGAGACATCCACAATTGCGCGCAGTTTTCAGGACGAAGGTTTTGACCGTGTTGATTTTGAAGATGTCGCCGATATTTACGTTATTAATACCTGCTCGGTTACCGAAAATGCTGATAAGCAGTTTAAGCAGATCGTAAAGAAAGCACTTAAGAATAACGACAAAGCTTTTGTTGCGGCCGTGGGATGCTATGCCCAGCTAAAGCCGGAGGAACTTGCCGATGTGGATGGCGTTGACCTGGTGCTTGGAGCTACCGAAAAATTCAAGATCACCGACTATCTTAATGACCTTTCCAAAAATGAGATGGGAGAGGTACACTCCTGCGAAATATCTGAGGCCGATTTTTATGTGGGAAGCTATTCCATTGGCGACCGTACCCGCGCTTTCCTGAAAGTGCAGGACGGATGTGACTATAAATGTACGTATTGTACCATTCCGTTGGCAAGGGGTATCTCGCGTAGCGATACATTACAGAATGTCCTTAAAAACGCCAAAGAGATATCACAGCAAAATATAAAAGAAATAGTGCTTACCGGCGTAAACATTGGTGACTATGGCAAAGGAGAATTCGGTAACAAAAAGCATGAGCATACCTTCTATGAGCTTGTTCAGGAGCTGGATAAGGTAGATGGGATCGAGCGTCTCCGTATCTCTTCCATTGAGCCAAACCTGCTTAAGAACGAAACAATACAATTTGTATCGCAGAGCCGCACATTTGTGCCGCACTTTCATATACCGCTTCAATCGGGCAGTAACGATATCCTGAAACTGATGCGTCGCCGCTACCTTCGCGAAGTATATACTGAGCGTGTAAACAAGATACGCGAAGTGATGCCGCATGCCTGCATTGGTGTAGATGTTATAGTGGGCTTTCCGGGCGAGACCGATGATCATTTCCTTGAAACCTACAATTTCCTGAACGAACTTGAGATATCCTACCTGCACGTTTTTACGTATTCCGAAAGGGATAACACACCTGCAGCTTCCATGGCCGGCGAAGTGCCGAACAACGTCCGCGCCAAGCGCAGCAAAATGCTCAGGGGATTATCGGTAAAGAAAAGGCGTGCGTTCTACGAAAGCCAGCTGGGTACCACCCGCACCGTTCTTTTCGAAGGCGAGAACAAAGAAGGCTACATCCATGGCTTTACAGAGAATTATGTAAAGGTAAAAACGCCGTGGAATCCGGAACTGGTAAACACGCTTCATGAAATAAAGCTTACCACGATAGATGAAGACGGAACCGTACGCATGGAATTTGTAAACCCTTCGGAAGGCGGGATAACCTCCGGTGTATTTGATTTCATTTCCGCTTAGGGAGACTACGGCCTGAAATATTTTTCCAGTAAAATACCGGCGGCTGCGAAGGGCGATAAAGCGTTCGTTTGCACCGCTTTTTTGTTTTCTTCAAGCAGTAAGGCAATAGCAGGATCGTTGTAAAAGCGTCCCAACAGCTGCTCATTTACGGTTGCAATAAGCCAATAGGCGTTCTGTTCCTGGCGGCGATTCTCGAAAAAGCCATTTTCTTTTACCTGGGCGAAATAGCTTTCCATCTGTTCCCAAACCTCCGCAATGCCCTCGTGCGTTATGGCACTGCAAGTGGTCACTTTTGGCTGCCAGCCCGAACTTTTTGCAGGGAAAAGATGCAGCGCACGGTTGAATTCGGTTTTTGCCAGTTTAGCCCTTTTAATGTTATCGCCATCGGCCTTGTTAATCACAATAAGGTCTGCCATTTCCATGATACCCCTTTTGATACCCTGAAGCTCATCACCGGCACCTGCTATTTGCAGCAATAGAAAAAAATCGGCCATGCTGTGTACGGCGGTTTCGCTTTGGCCTACGCCAACAGTCTCAATAACAATAGTATCAAATCCGCAGGCTTCGCAGAGAATAATGGCCTCACGGGTCTTGCGGGCCACACCGCCCAGTGTTTCACCCGAAGCTGACGGACGTATGTAGGCGTTTTCATCTTTCACCAGTTCTTCCATACGGGTCTTGTCACCGAGAATACTTCCGTGCGATAGGGAACTGCTAGGGTCTACCGCCAGGACCGCGACCTTTTTACCAAGCCCTGTAAGGTGTTTTCCAAAAGCTTCGATAAAGGTACTTTTACCTACACCCGGCACGCCCGTAATCCCGATGCGGACGGATTTATTCGCAAATGGCAGGCATTGGGCTATTACGCTGTTGGCTTTTTCCAGGTGTGCAGCATTGGTACTTTCCACAAGTGTAATAGCACGGCTCAGGGCAACTTTATCACCTTTAATGATGCCATGTGCCAGTTCATCGGCAGTAGGTACGTTTTTGCGGAGGCGGGCGGCATTTTCCACAGCACCGGCACTAATGCTATCGGGCTTTTCTATGCCGTTTATTTCATGAAGGGCGGTCTTATGGTTTTTGGGATTATCCACAGCTTATGATTAGAAAAGTAAAAATAAGGATTTTCCCAGTCGCACCAAAAAGAAATGTCCTCACGGAATACCGAAAGGACATTATATGGGAAGCATAATTTGGAAATCTAGACAGATTAATACGCGGCGGTAAAACTCTGCTGGTGGTGTTTTGGATTTTCGGCCTCATCGGCTAGTACTACGGCAACGTCTTCACCCGATAAGATACTTCTTCCGTTTTCATCAAATACCGGGTTTTCCAGGCCGAGACGGTAGTTGCCTGTACGCCCTGTGGTAATGCCCTGGTGCATTTCTATAGCAGGGCTAAAGAAAACCCAGTCCAGGTCTTTTTCTTCTTTTATGATGTTGAGGTAGTCACGCGCCGCAGAGGCACCTGCTTTATATTCTTCCGGGAATTGTGGGGTGTCAATAAGCTGCAGGCCTTCGGCTACATAGAGGCTCCCAGCGCCACCAATGTAGATGTAGCGCTTAACGCCCGACTGCTTCACTGCTTCCTGGATGGCTTTTGAACCGGCCATGGCATCATCATAAATATTCGGGTTGGTCCACCCGGGATTAAAGGCGCTTATAACGATATCATGCCCTTTCAGTATTTCGGCAAGATGGCCTGTGTCAGTTACATCTGCTTTGGCCCATTTTACATTTTCTATTGTGTCTCCCGACGGATTTCGGGCTATGGCTGTAACATTGTGCCCTCTTGAGGCAAATTCTTTTACGAGTGAGGAGCCTAAAAATCCGGTGGCCCCGATGATTGCTGTTTTCATGTGGTTAAATTTTATTCAAATGTAATTAAAAATATTACAGTTAATGCTAAAAAAATAGAAAATTAAAACTCTTCAGTAAATTTCATAAGCGAAACATCCTTCAGTTTTTTACAGATGCAGTCGTTTACTTCTTTATATAAGGAGTCAAGGTTCTGGTTAATCTTTTTGCCAACAGGGCAGGCAGGGTTAGGGTCATTCTTGGAATAGCCAAGGGTCACTTCCTCAAAGGTCATCTTAAAGATATCCTCAAGCGTAATGTTTTTTGCCCGGTCAGAGAGCCTTGTGCCGCCATATTTCCCCTCACGGCATTCTACCATGTTGAATTTTTTGAGGTTGGCGATCTCCTTACGAACCAGTACAGGGTTAATATTCATGCTGCCTGCAATGAATTCTGAGGAGAGGAATTCTTCCGGGAATTTATACAGGAGCGTAAGGATATGGAGCGTTATGGCAAATTTGCCTGATATCATAGCAATTGAAATATGGAACGAATGTATAAAAGTTTTTCAAACAGCCATAATTTTTATTACTATTTTATTATGTGGGGATGTTCAGGAGCAGTAAATTTGCGGTGATTAACCCTCCATCTCTTAAATGGATAGCATTATCCTGATATTTTTATGCCTGCTGGCCGGAATGGCATTGCGCCGGACAAAAATTGCCCCGCCCAATGCACATACGGTTCTTAACCAGTTTGTCATTTACATATCGCTTCCCGGACTTGCCTTATATTATCTTCCTAAGATCGCGATGGGTACACAATTATTGCTTCCGCTTGGTGTCGCCTGGATTGGTTTTGGCTTGTCGTGGGTTTTTTTCGCATTGCTCGGCAAATGGCTGGGATGGCCCAAAAGGATCATCGGCTGCCTGGTGCTTACGGGAGGGCTTGGCAATACGGCGTTTGTAGGTTTTCCTGTTATTGAAGCGCTTTTTGGGAAAAAGGGCCTTGAAACGGCTATCATTGTAGACCAGCCCGGTACATTCGTGGTGCTTTCCACGTTAGGTATTATGGTGGCTTCTATGTATTCCAAAGGTACCGCGGGTACTTCCGAACTTTTACGGAAAATAGTAGCGTTTCCGCCGTTTATTGCTTTTATCATAGGGCTTTTTATGAACCTGGCGCATTACGATTTTCATGAAATACTGCAACCGGTGTTCCAAAGGCTCGGCAATACGGTAACACCTGTGGCACTCGTTGCTGTAGGAATGCAGTTGCAGCTACAGCGTAAAAGCAGGCACTGGGGATTCCTGGCACTGGGGCTTGGCTTTAAGCTCCTGGTTGCGCCACTGTTCTTTTTTATACTATACAAACTTATTATAGGCGCAGATAGCCCTGCTGTTAACGTTTGTATTATGGAAGCCGCTATGGCTCCCATGATTACAGCAGCGATACTCGCCTCAACCTACGGACTCAAACCAAAGCTTGCGGGTATGATGATAGGGGTGGGTATACCCTTGTCATTCCTGACACTTGCCTTTTGGTATTGGGCCTTACTTACTTTTTAAATTGAATTATGAAACACACAGAAACTGTCATCATAGATGACCAACATAAAGAAGTTGTACAGAAAACAGCTTATTCCATATTGTTTTCTATTGCTTTCGCACATTTGCTGAACGATTTATTGCAGGCTGTAATACCGGCTTCGTATCCTATATTAAAAGAGCAATACGGCCTGAGTTTTACACAGGTAGGGCTCATTACGTTTTCTTATCAGATGGCGGCCTCCATCCTGCAGCCGTTTGTAGGTTTTTATACCGATAAGAAGCCAAAGCCCTATTCCAAGATATATGCGATGCTGTTCTCGCTGTCCGGAATTATCATGCTGTCGTATGCCAATTCTTTTGCGCTGATTTTATTGTCGGTGGTGTTGGTAGGTATCGGCTCTTCCATATTCCATCCCGAAGCATCGCGGGTGTCGTATCTGGCATCTGGCGGTAAACGCGGCCTTGCGCAATCTATTTTCCAGATCGGCGGTAACACCGGTACTGCTATAAGTCCATTACTTATTGCCTGGATCGTGGTACCGAACGGGCAGCGCTATATTATTTATTTTGCTATCGTAGCCATAATAGCCATTACCGTGCTATACCGCATAGGGCGTTGGTATCATGACCACCTGAACCTTAACGGAAAGAAAAAAGTATCCATTGCAGACCTGCCTAGCCTTACCCCAAGACAGGTTACCGTATCGGTAGTTATATTACTTGTCCTTATTTTCAGCAAGTACTTTTACTTTGCCGGCATTACCAGCTATTTCACTTTTTTCCTTATCGAAAAATTCCACCTTTCTGTACAGGATGCGCAATTCCATCTGTTCCTGTTCCTGCTTTCGGTAGCTATAGGTACACTGCTTGGTGGCCCGCTTGGCGATAAATTTGGGCGTAAGTATGTAATATGGTTTTCTGTGCTGGGGGCCGCCCCGTTTGCACTGCTTATGCCGTATGCCAACCTCTTCTGGACAGGTGTGCTGTCAATTGTAATCGGGACAATAATATCATCGGCATTTCCTGCCATACTGGTATATGCCCAGGAGCTCCTGCCCAAAAGGCTAGGGATGATATCAGGGCTTTTTTACGGTTTTGCTTTTGGTATGGGAGGCCTTGGTTCCGCCGTACTGGGTTATGTGGCAGACCATACCAGTATTACGTTCGTTTACCATATATGCGCCTATTTGCCCCTGATCGGGATTATTGCTTATTTACTTCCGAACCTTAAAAAGAAGAAAAAATAAACAGAGGTTAACATTTCTTTAACTTTTTTTGCGCATATTTGGATTTTAAACCTAACTATGTACAATCAGGATTACGATGGCCTAATGAGGGAATACGGCCATTGCATCCTATAATCAAGTTTGAGAATATGAGTTCTTACCGTACTTCCTCTGTCATCGACAGTACAATTCTGTATGATGTAGTTTTATTACTTACCAGGATAACCATTTCATGCATGCTCATGACGCATGGGTTAATGAAGCTCACGGCACTATTGGGTGTTGAGCCGGTAAAGTTTGCCGATCCTATTGGTGTTGGCGCAGTTCCTTCCCTGATACTCGCCATTTTTGCAGAAGTTGTTTGCCCGTTTCTTATTATCCTTGGGGTTGCCACACGCTTTGCCACAATCCCTATTATCGTTACCATGCTGGTGGCAGTATTTAATATACACAGCGCCGATACTTTCGATGTAAAAGAACTCCCGATGCTGTATTTCGTATCCTTCATGATTTTCTTTGCCACGGGAGCAGGAAAATTCTCGGTAGATTACCTTATCAAAAGCAGGAAAAGGTCGGTGAATTATTAAAAGCATAACCTGAAATTATAGTACTTTTGAACCATAGTACTGTAATTTATGGAAAGCATATCACAAGATAATATCCTTGCCCTGCAAAACATTGTGGGCTCTCAATTTCTTTTCCTGGACGAAGAAACCCGTCGCCACTATGGCCATGATGAAACGGAAGATTATAACTTTCCGCCTTCTGTGGTGCTAAAACCCGGTAAACCCGAAGAAATAGCAGCCGTTATGAAACTGGCGAACGAATATAAAATTCCGGTTGTGCCTATCGGAGGAAGGACAGGGCTTAGCGGGGGCGCACTCAGCATACACGGTGGCATAGGGCTTTCTATGGAACGTTTCAATAAGATAGAAATAGATGAAAAGAACCTCCAGGCTATTGTAGAGCCGGCTGTTATTACACAGGCTCTTCGTGAGGCGGCATTTGAGAAAGGGTTATTTTACCCACCCGACCCGAGCAGCCAGGGTAGTTGCACGGTTGGCGGCAATGTAGCCGAAAACGCGGGAGGTGCAAGGGCGCTCAAGTATGGTGTAACCAAAGATTACGTGCTTAATCTTGAAGTGGTTTTGCCAAATGGCGATATTATATGGACGGGTGCCAATACGCTCAAAAATTCTACAGGGTATAATCTTACCCAACTGATGGTAGGAAGCGAAGGGACGCTTGGCATTATTACCAAGATTGTGATGAAGCTGCTGCCGAAAAACAGCCACAATATATTGATGCTGGTGCCATTCTTTAAATCGGCACAGGCTTGTGAGGCCGTTGCAGAAATTTTCAGGGCAGGCATCGTGCCGAGCGCCCTGGAGTTTATGGAGCGGGATGCGATCGACTGGACACTGAAATTCGTAGACGGTGTGAGCCTTGATATTAAACCGGAAGTAGAAGCTCATTTACTTATTGAGGCAGATGGTAATTACCCCGATGTACTTTTCACGGAAGCGGAAAAAATAATGGGGGTGCTGGAGCAATTCGAGATTGATGAAATCTTGTTTGCCGATACCGAGGACCAGAAGAACGCGCTCTGGAAAATGAGACGTGCTGTAGGTGAGGCTGTAAAATCAAACTCTGTATATAAAGAAGAAGATACCGTAGTGCCACGTTACGAACTGCCAACATTGCTGGCAGGTATAAAGGCAACGGGTAAAAAATACGGTTTCCAGTCGGTCTGCTACGGCCATGCGGGCGATGGCAACCTTCACGTGAATATCATTAAAGGTGATATGACCGACGAGAACTGGAAGACGGAAGTGCCAAAAGGTATCCGTGAGATATTTGAACTTACGGTATCGCTAAAAGGTACGCTTTCGGGGGAACACGGTATTGGTTACGTTCAGAAAAACTACATGGACATTGCTTTTGGAAATGCACAGCTGCAGTTGATGAAAGGCATCAAGCAGCTTTTTGATCCCAATAATATCCTCAATCCGGGTAAAGTGCTTCCTGATAATTTATAATATACGGCAAGTATCGTATTGCTGTATTTTTCATCGCGTTCTATTTTTGGCTATTATAAACCAAATAAAATATTACCATGATGAAAAAACTATTTTTTGCAGTTCTCCTTACAGCCATTGCATTTTCTTCTAATGCACAGGATACGCGTTTCGGTGTAAAGGCGGGTGTTGATTTTGCTTCGGTAAAAGTAAAATGGACCAACCCTGTTACAGGTAACAGCGAGACGACTTCCGCTTCAGAAACGGGGTTCTTTGTGGGCGGTTTCGTGGAACTTGGGCTTACTGAAAGTTTCGCCATACAGCCGGAAGTACTTTATGTTGCTATTAAAGATTCGAATATGCTGAACATTCCGGTGCTGGGCAAATACAGCTTTGGGGCAATTAGTGTTATGGCTGGCCCCGGCTTCTCTTATCTTATGGATGCTGAAGAGGACAAATTCAAGGTGAATATCGATCTTGGCGCTTCGTATGACATTACTGAAGACATTGATGCGTCAGCACGCTATTCTATTGGAATGGGAGATGTATCGGTGAGCGGACTTTTTGTTGGGGTGGGGTATAAATTTTAGTATATATCCAATTAGTTTTGTATTAGTACCGTCCGGATTTCCCGGGCGGTATTTTTTTATTTTGCATTATGTTGGTAAAGAATGTGTTAATTAAAATTAACAGTTTTGGCACGCCATTTGTTTTTGGTTATTTACGAATTCGTAATTTATTAATTAAAAAAATATATTTTTGCCCAACCTAACAATAAATACAAATGAAAAGAATTACTTTACTATGCTTTGTTTTGATAAGCTGCTTTGCTGCAAGCGCACAAAGGATGCAAACCGGAAACCTTACTGTTTTCTCTGAAGACGGCACCCGCTTTTATTTGGAACTGAATGGCGAGCGCTATAATGATGAAGCTATGACCAATGTTCGTATAGAGGAGTTGCCTAACCCTTATTACAGCTGTAAGATTGTTTTTGAAAATACCAAGATACCATCTATCACCAAGAAGACCCTCGATATTGAAAATATGGACGGGCAGCTGGAAGATGTTACCTATCGCATCAAAAACAAAAGGGGCAAACGCACACTACAATACTATTCTTCTATCCCGGCAGAACAGAATATGAGGCGCCCGGCCAACACACCTGTATATCAGTACGGAAGGCCACGGGAGATGTACCTAGACCGCAATGGTGTTATGGTAACCCAAACCGTAACGACCCAACAAAACAATGGTTTTGGAATGAACGTGAATATGGGTGGCGTTAACATGAATATGTCTGTTCCGCATAGTGGCGGCGCTACAACTACCACTACCACTACAACTACTACACAGGGAGGTGGTTACGGTCAGGGAGGTTATAATAACAACGGTAATTATAACAACGGCGGACATCATAATGGTAATAACCAGGGTGGTAACTGGAACAACAACAATAATAACAACAACGGATCGAGGCCATGCCGCAACGCTATGGGCAACGCCGATTTTGAAGAAGCCAGGAAAGCAATAAAAGATGGTAACTTTGATGATACAAGAATAGCTATCGCGCAACAGATCATGATGACGAACTGCCTGTCTTCAAATCAGATATCTGAAGTGCTTAAGCTGATTAACTTTGAAGACAGCAGGCTGCAGCTTGCCAAGTATGCGTACGATTACTGTACCGATAAAAGCAACTACTTTAAACTGGGCAGCGTATTTAATTTTGATAGCAGCAAAGCGGAACTTAGTGAGTTTGTAAAATCACAAAGATAGTTTCACCACTGTTGAGCCTGTAAACAAAAGAGCCGTAGTATTTACTACGGCTCTTTTGTTTACAGGTATTTACTTGTGTATTAGCTGATCCGCGCCTGTTCTTTAGCAAGGGTTTTAGAGGCTACTTTGCCAATACTCAATCCCTGTACTATAATGGAGAATACAACCACAAAGTAGGTAATGGCGAGGATAACACTTTTATACGGGCCTTCGTTTATAGAAAGTGCCAATGCAATGGATACACCACCCCTGAGGCCGCCCCATACGAGTATTTTAATGGTTCCCTTGCTGAATTTCTCACGGAAGCGGATAAATTTTGTCGGCAGCCATATCGAGATGAAACGGGCAATAAGGACAAGGAAGATACAGGCTATCCCCGGCACCCAGTAGTTGTTGAGGTCTTTGATAAGGAGAAGGTCGAAGCCAATGAAAAGGAATAGTATGGCATTGAGAATCTCATCGTTAAGTTCCCAGAATTTGTCAAGGTAATCTTTGGTAACAGGCGACATCGCAAAGCGTTTCTTGAAATTACCAATAATAAGCCCGGCAAATACCATGGTGAGCGGTCCTGAAATATGAAGCGCCGAAGCGATAAGGTAACCACCCATTACTACTGAAAGCGTAATAAGTACCGATACTTTGTAATCGTCTATCCTGCGCATGGCGCGTGCCGCGGTAACGCCAAGCGCTACACCGAGTATAAAACCGCCGCCGGCTTCTTTGAGCAACAGCCAAAGGATGTTGAGTGGCGTGAGATCTTCTGCTGTGCCCTGTGCCAGTTGCAGGATTACCGCAAAGACCACAACTGCCACGCCATCATTGAAAAGGGATTCGCCGGCAATTTTGGTCTCCAGGCTTTTTCGCACATTGGCATTTTTTAAGATGCTGAGCACGGCAACGGGGTCGGTTGGGGAGATAAGTGCCCCGAAAAGAAGGCAGTATATATAAGGTATTTCTAGCCCTTCAATAGGAATGAAGTAAACAAGGGTACCTACCGCGAAGGTGGATATGATAACGCTGACAGTGGAAAACACTACAATAGGTGTACGTTGTTCACGAAGGTCTTTAAGGTTGATATGTACGGCACCTGCGAATAGCAGGAAGTTGAGCATGGCGCCCATCAAAAGCTCGGTAAAATCAAACTGGGAGATAAGTGAGGTGATGCGGCCTAACGTGTGAGGAAAAACATTTCCGAAAAACACGAGAAAAATAGAAACAGCCATCGCGATAACCATAACCCCAATGGTGGAGGGCAGCTTAAGAAAGCGTACATTGAGATAAGCAAAAAAAGAGGCCAGCACAATAAGTACTGAAAGCGAGTAATACAATTCCATTGGCGTATACGTAGTAAGGGTTAATGTCGGATTTTACAAACATAGCGAAAAAAAGCCCTTTTTCAAAGAAAAGCCGTACAGCAAAAGCCCAAATGGAGTGATGTCTAACGTTAGCTCGGCAGTTGGGTAAAGCTTCGTGTATTTGCAATAAGGCCAAGCACCAACATGAGTATAAGGGTGCTCTTCATCAGCATAAAAAGAATACTGCCGGCGTCTGAAAGGCTGGGAAAGTCGAAGACAAGCCATGTGGTGCAGGCAAGGATGCCAATGGCGCAAAGGATAAAAAAGAATAGTTTCATGGCAAAGCTATTAGATGTGGATAAAACGGTGGGTAGATATTTAGTAGTGGCAATCGTGCCGGTGAGGTAAGTCCGGGTCGTGTTGGTGCGGCATCCCGACGGGCGGTTTTGCCTAATCTGCCATTATGATGGGAAATTAATGTTGTAAAGATAGGTTGTTTTAAACAAGATCTATTATGTAATCATGTATGTAATGTTATATAATTATGAAAATGAATTATTTACGGGATTTATGCTATAGCCTGTGAAAAAAAACTGCTTTAAGGGGAAATTCCGTAATTTAGGCACAAATTACAGCCAATGGCACAACCGATAATTGACATAAAAGGCATAACACGCGATTTCCAGATGGGAAATGAGATCGTGAATGTGCTTAAGGGTATCGACCTGCAAATAAATAAAGGTGAATATGTAGCGCTGATGGGGCCATCGGGGTCCGGTAAAAGTACGCTCATGAACATACTGGGCTGTCTCGACACCCCCACATCGGGTATGTATGTGCTGAACGGAAAACCCGTGAGCATGATGGGCGACAACGAACTGGCCGGTATACGCAACAAAGAAATAGGTTTTGTGTTCCAGACCTTCAACCTGCTGCCGCGTACTACTGCGCTCGATAACGTTGCCCTTCCTATGGTGTATGCCGGGCATAACAAAACCGAACGCCATGAACGGGCAAAAAAAGTACTGACCCAGGTGGGCTTGCATGACCGTATGGACCATAAGCCGAACCAGCTTTCAGGAGGGCAGCGCCAAAGGGTTGCCGTGGCAAGGGCATTGGTAAATCATCCCTCCATTATCCTGGCGGATGAGCCTACGGGTAACCTGGATAGTAAGACCTCCGTAGAGATCATGGGCCTTTTTAATGAAATACATTCCAACGGCAATACCGTGATACTCGTAACCCACGAAGAAGATATCGCTGCCTACGCGCACCGCGTGATCCGCCTTCGTGACGGGGTTATCGAGAGCGACAATGTAAATCCTAATCCGCATAAATAATTTAGTTGATGGTTAACGGTTGTCAGTTGACGGATCCATTCGTTGCTGAATCCGGAAACCATCAACTATCAACTATCAATCATGAAGGTATATACCAAAACAGGAGATAAAGGCACAACCGCGCTTTTTGGCGGTACACGTGTGCCGAAGCATCATATTCGTATTGAAAGCTACGGTACGGTAGATGAACTTAATTCGCATATCGGCCTGATACGCGACCAGGATATTAATCCTGATTACAAGAAAATACTGGAGCGTGTACAGGACAGGCTCTTTACTGTAGGTGCCATATTGGCAACACCGCCCGAAAAGGAACTATTGAAGAATGGTAAAGAGCGCCTGAATATCCCTAAAATTTCGGAAACGGACATCGAGTTGCTTGAAAACGAGATTGACGCGATGGAATCGGCACTGTCGCCCATGACGCATTTTGTGCTTCCTGGAGGGCATACAACGGTGTCATACTGTCATATTGCACGTTGCGTATGCCGTCGTGCAGAACGCCTTTCGGTACATTTGCATGAGCTGGAGCCTACCGATGAGCGTGTTTTAAAGTACCTCAACCGACTTTCTGACTACCTTTTTGTATTGGCACGGAAGTTGTCGAGTGACCTGAAGGCTGACGAAGTGAAGTGGATACCGGAGAAGTATTAGTTCCAGCCATAGTCGCCCGGGAGTTGCAATATTTACAGTGCACAGAAAGTAAACCGGGAATTGGATGTAAGCCGAAAACACGTTCTTAATTTTTTAATTAAAATAAAATACTTTTTACTTGACTATTTAAGTATAAAATTTATTTTTGCATAAACTTTAATCTTTTAGAAGATGTATTGGACATTAGAATTAGCATCTTATTTAAGTGATGCACCGTGGCCGGCTACAAAAGATGAGCTTATTGATTACGCCATCAGGACAGGAGCCCCCCTTGAAGTTGTAGAAAACCTTCAATCTATCGAAGACGAAGGCGAGATATACGAATCAATGGAGGAAATATGGCCGGATTATCCTACGGACGAAGATTATCTCTGGAACGAGGATGAGTACTAGCAGAAAATAAAGGTCAATTGAAAAGTCTCTTTCAGGAGGCTTTTTTTTTGGTTAAATTTGCAGGCTAACAGGATTGAATATAAGTAATTACAGATATAATGAGTTTAATAAACAGCATACTTAAAGCCTTTGTTGGCGATAAGTCGCAAAAAGACATTAAGGCCATACAGCCGATCATTACCAAGATCAGGTCGTTTGAGGGCCCACTTTCCCAGCTTTCGCATGACGAGCTGAGGGCTAAGACGATCTATTTTAAGGATACTATCCAAAAGGCCCGTGCCGATAAGGATGCCAAAATCGCATCGTATCTGCAGGAGGTAGAAAAAACAGAAGATATCGATGCACGCGAGGATATCTATGCTTCTATTGATGCTTTGCAGAAAGAAGCGTATGATATCACCGAGAAAGTATTGATGGATATCCTTCCGGAGGCCTTTGCAGTCGTAAAAGAAACAGCCCGCCGATTTAAGGAGAATACATCCATCACTGTAACGGCTACACCACAGGACAGGGAATTCTCGGCGTCCAAACCATATATTACCCTTGAGGGCGACAATGCGATATGGGCGAATTCATGGAATGCGGCCGGTAAGGAAATTACCTGGGATATGATCCATTACGATGTGCAGCTAATAGGCGGTATCGTACTCCATCAGGGTAAGATCTCCGAGATGCAGACGGGTGAAGGTAAAACCCTTGTGGCTACATTGCCTTTGTACCTTAACGCCCTTACCGGAAAAGGAGTACACCTGGTAACGGTGAACGACTACCTTGCACGACGCGACAGCACTTGGAAAGCGCCATTGTTCGAATTCCACGGACTGACTGTTGACTGTATCGACAACCACCAGCCCAACTCAGAAGGGCGCCGCAAGGCTTATGCCGCCGATATTACGTATGGTACCAATAACGAATTTGGTTTTGACTACCTGAGGGATAATATGGCACATGCACCATCAGACCTTGTTCAGCGCAAGCACAATTATGCGATTGTCGATGAGGTGGATTCCGTATTGATTGATGATGCACGTACGCCGCTTATTATTTCCGGCCCGGTTCCGCAAGGCGACCGCCACGAGTTTAACGAGCTTAAACCGAAAGTAGACCACCTTGTAAACCTGCAAAGGACATTGCTTAACGGTGTATTGGCTGAAGCTAAAAAACTTATCCGCGAAGGCAAGACCAAAGAAGGGGGCTTTCTCCTCCTTAGGGTATACCGCGGACTTCCAAAGAACAAAGCGCTTATCAAATTCCTTAGTGAGGAAGGTGTAAAGCAGTTGCTGCAGAAAACGGAAAACCAGTACATGCAGGACAATAACCGCGACATGCACAAAATCGACGAGGCATTGTACTTTGTAATTGAAGAGAAAAATAACCAGGTAGAGCTTACCGACAACGGTATTAAGTTCCTTTCTCAGGATACGGATGAAAGTTTCTTCGTCCTTCCGGATATTGGTACTGAAATTGCCAATATCGAAAAGAAAAACCTTGCTAAAGAAGAAGAAGCTGAGGAAAAAGATACCCTGTTTAAAGACTTCTCTGTAAAGAGTGAGCGTATCCATACCCTTACGCAGCTATTGAAGGCATATACGCTGTTCGAAAAAGATATCGAATACGTAATCATGGACAACAAGATCATGATCGTAGACGAGCAGACCGGCCGTATTATGGACGGGCGCCGTTACTCCGATGGCCTTCACCAGGCTATTGAGGCCAAAGAGAATGTGAAGATCGAGGCCGCTACACAAACTTTTGCAACGATTACCCTGCAAAATTACTTCAGGATGTACAGCAAGCTTGCCGGTATGACAGGTACTGCCGTAACCGAAGCAGGTGAATTTTGGGAAATATACAAACTGGATGTTGTTGAGATTCCTACAAACAGGGGTATTTCCCGTAAAGACCACAACGACCTTATTTATCGCACCATGCGCGAGAAGTTCAATGCTGTAATCGAAGACGTTACAGAACTTTCCGCCGCCGGAAGGCCGGTACTTATAGGTACAACATCGGTAGAGATATCGGAGCTATTGAGCCGTATGCTTAAGATGAGGAATGTGCCACACAACGTACTGAACGCTAAACTACACAAAAAAGAAGCTGAAATCGTTGCAGAAGCAGGTAAGCCGGGCGTTGTAACCATTGCTACAAACATGGCGGGCCGTGGTACCGACATTAAGCTTACGCCCGAAGTTAAGGCTGCCGGTGGTTTGGCGATCATTGGTACAGAGCGTCACGATTCCAGGCGTGTGGACAGGCAGCTGCGGGGCCGTGCCGGCCGTCAGGGAGATCCGGGAAGCTCACAGTTCTATGTGTCGTTGGAGGATAACCTGATGCGTCTCTTCGGATCTGAAAGGGTGGCGAAGATCATGGACCGTATGGGGCTTAAGGAAGGTGAGGTTATCCAGCACTCAATGATGACCAAATCGATAGAGCGTGCGCAGAAAAAAGTGGAAGAAAACAACTTTGGTGTACGTAAGCGCCTTCTTGAATATGATGACGTAATGAACTCACAACGTGAGGTGGTATACAAGCGCAGGAGGCACGCCCTTGAAGGTGAGCGCCTGAAAGTGGATATTGCCAACATGATGTATGATACAGCCGAGGTTATTGCTGAAAGTAACAAAGCAACAAGCGACTTTAAGAACTTTGAGTTTGAACTGATCCGTACGTTCTCTATCAGCTCGCCGGTTAGTGAAAGTGATTTTGCCAAACTTACCGAAAGGGAACTTGCAGGTAAGGTTTACAAAGCGGTTATTGAGGCGTATGCCGAAAAAACGGAGCGTAATGCTGCGGAGGCTTTTCTTGTAATAAAGAACGTTTACGAGAACAATAATGGACAATATGAGCGTATCGTGGTGCCGTTTACCGATGGTATCAAAACGCTGAACGTGGTAACTAACCTTGACAAAGCTTATGAAAGTGGTGGTAAAACGCTTATCACTGACTTTGAAAAGAACATTACCCTTGCTATTGTAGACGAAGCGTGGAAAAAACACCTTCGTAAGATGGACGAGTTGAAACAGTCGGTACAGTTGGCGGTTCACGAGCAGAAAGATCCGCTTCTAATCTATAAATTCGAGGCATTCAACCTGTTCAAGAAAACGATTGACGGTATTAATAAAGAAGTGATTTCGTTCCTTTTCAAAGGAGACCTTCCTTCGCAAAACACTAACAATATCCAGGAAGCTAGGCAGCAACCGGCCCAAAGGCAGGAAAAACTGACTGAAACAAAGGATGAGGTAATGAATACCGACGAGATGGCGGCAAAAGCCCGTGAGGTTTCAGAACAATCACAGCAACGCCAGCAGGTAACCGAAACCGTTGTGAGGGATGCGCCAAAGATCAACCGCAACGACAACGTGACCATTAAACACGTAATGAGTGGCAAAACCGAAACGATGAAATTCAAGAAAGCTGAGGGCCTTTTGGCAACCGGTGAGTGGATCATCACACACGAATAATCATAATTGTTTGTTTATACCCAAATCCCTGAAGCTACTGCTTTGGGGATTTTTTTGTTTCCATTTCGACCGTGGAGGAAATCTCTATCCATGTGAAGTTTAGATTCCCTAACTCCCCGACATTATATCTGGAATGGAATTTGTATATCTTTGATGAAATTTAAAATAATTACAATGAAATCCTTTATAACGGCAATCCTTCTTTTTGTCTCTCTAGCTGTGGCAGCGCAGGATAGAAAATCGCTTGAAGCGCGTGCCAACCTGCTTCATGACTATACAGTAAGCGAGCAATATGAAAAGCTGCTGGATATAACTTATCCAAAACTATTTGATTTGCTTCCGCGCGAAAAAATGGTTGAAGTGCTGAAACGTATGGCAAAAGGGGATGGTTTTTCGATAAAGATTGCAAATACACCTCCAAATTTTAGTTTTGGCGAAATAAAGAAAATAGATGGCGGAAGCTATAGTGTTGTTACATACGACCTCATTATGAAAATGACATTCGATCAGAAAATGACGGCAGAGGAAGCCGATATGATGGTTAAATCTTTTAAATCGAACCTAAAGACCGATGAGGTGCTTTTTGATGCTCAGGGCAATGTATTTACCATTAAAAAGAGATCTCAGGCGGTGGCAGTTGCGGATAAACTGACCCATAACCTTTGGATGTTCATTAATAACAGCGACGGCCCGATAAAAGAGAAATTGCTCAGCGATAAAGTGATCAAAGAACTCAACATATAAATAAATATAAATAAGCCACCAAATAGGTGGCTTTTATTTTATCCCATAGGAGGGTTGGGGTCGGTACCTCTGGGGTACGTTCTTTCTTCCTCTATGGTGCCATCCATTTTATGGATAATCACCGAACTCTGTGAATGGTTTTTTGCGATAGCAATTGTGCGGTCTACTACTTCCTGTTTACTGTCTCCTGTAACAGATGCGCGGCCTGCATTTTCCATCATACCCTTCCATCCGCTACTGCCATTCCGTGTAACATGATATATTCTTCTTTCCATGATAGTAATTCTTTAGCTTACAGGGACTAAGGTAGCGCAACCGGCAATCTGGCCATCATAAAAAATTGCTAATTAACGTTCGTTTTATAAAAATTAATACAATGTTAAAATTCTTAAATTTTACTTAAATATATTAAATTATTCATAATAAATTAAGTTAAATTTTGAGATGTATGTTTTTTGAGTGTAATTTTACGCTATCAAAAGTAACATTAAAATATTCAAAACGACCATGAAAAAAATCAGTTTAGTATTAGGAACAGTGCTTGTAGCCGCAGGTGCAGTATCTTGTAAAGATGAAGCAAAGCAAACCGCTGAGCACAATGTTGATCATTATGTAGTATTTGTAGACTCTGTAAATGGCCTGGATGCCGCAGAAAGAGCTGCAAACTGGGCTGCTATCGATGCAGAGCACCAGGCAAGGGTGTCAGAAGCGGAATCTGCACTGACTACGCTGGAAAACGATGAGGCTACAGCGAAAAAAATCGAAGAAAGCAAGTCTAAGTACGCAGGCGTAAAAACACAGGCTGAAAGCGAGGCTAGAGCTAAGGCAGATGCCGCTGCGGCAGCTACTGCGGGAAATCCGATGGCTGATAAATTCTTTGGAGCCGGTAATGTTGTAGGTAACGATATGACATTCTCGTGGGTAAACAAAGACAACATTCTTAGCGTATACCAAAAATTCTACGAAACTTTCGATGCTGAGAAAGACGAATACTCAAGGCAGGATCTTGACAAAGTGAAAGCTTGGTATGAGGCGCTTGATGCAAGGAAAAATACTGTAGAAAAAGAAGGCCTTTCTTCTGAAGACAACAGGAAGATTGCAGCTGTTAAGCTTAAGTTCGCGCCTAAATTCCGTTGGGAGCGTTTGACAGCTAAGGGCGAAGAGAACAAAGATGCCAAGGATAAGGCTAACTAAGAATAGATAAGGTTTTTTATTATAATTGTGTGGGAAGGTACGTTTTGGCGTACCTTCTTTTTTTATGTTTTATTGGGTTGGGTTTAACTGTGGATTAACTATTTAAAATTCAGTTGTTTTGTAAATTTAATGGTATAAACCAACTAAAAATTACAATTATGCCGCGAGGAAAATCACCGGGCCCGCAGGTTAAGGACAAAGACCAATATGAGGCTCTCAGGGACAAAGGCTACAGTAAGGAGAAATCGGCGAGGATAGCCAATAGCAAGGGCGCTGAAAAGCGTGGTGGCAAAGCCGGAAACTATGAAGAACGTACCAAAGCCGACCTGTACAAAGAAGCCCAGAAGGTGGGAATAGAAGGCCGGTCTAAAATGACTAAAGCTGAATTGGCGCACGCTTTGCGGACCAATTAGCCTAACAGGCCATATCCGTTGTGCAAGCCCAGTAGTGCGTCCCTGAAAAAAGATTTTGACGGGCGTACCAAAAAATGCTGCAGCACCTGCTCTCTTCGGAAGAACACAAGGCCAAGATGATAGGCATCTAATGTAACGGTAACTTTAGGATGCTGTTGTACTGCCTGCCATGCGGCTTCCAGTTGCGGGGTTGTGTGGATATTGAGAATAATGCACACGGTATCATTATTACTGTTTGAAACAACTTTTTCAAAGGAAGCCAACAGGGCTTCTTTTTCGTTATCGGCCACTACGGCAAAATCCGTCCCGCCGGGGATAGGCGCCATTGGGGAGAAAAACCACAGCTTTATCTTATTTTCTTCTCCGGCGTAGCGTAAGATATCAGTAAGGGCATCAGCTTCACTACCTATTACAAATGATTTTGCCGGCCTGATGTAATTAAATACCCTGTATAACAGCTCTGCCGCCGGATAGCTAAGTTTCATATTTTGAGAACTATGCTCTTTCCCGGAGAGCCTGGGCCCTTTCGCATAAAAAGCCTTACTGACGAACCGGAACATAAATGGCGAGTGGATACCGTGATCGTTATCCGATTTCCATAGAAATGATGTGTAAGAAAGTGTACTCATTTTAGTTTTCGGTCGCAGTCGCAGTTTCCAGTGTGTCCCTAGTGACTGCGACTGAAAACTGCGACTGAAAATTATTCTTCCATTTTCGCACTCAGCTCAAACCAGCGTTCGGTTTTTTCCTCTATATTTTTTAGTATGGTTTCCAGTTCCGCGGCTTTTTTTGCAATATCGGTATCGGGAACAGACCCGTCTGAAAACTGCTTTTCAATGTCAATTTTTGCACGTTCCAGGTCTTTTATCTCTTTTTCCAGTTTCTGGAATTCCTTCTGCTCGTTAAAGGTGAGCCCGGCTTTTACATTGTTCTGTTTCCAGTTCTTTTTCGCATTGTCGCCTACGGGCTTCAGGTCTTCTTTAGCAGGTTCGGAGCTGTCTTCGTAAGCACGGAAATCGCTGTAATTGCCAGGGAAATCTTCTATGCCTCCTTCCCCGCGGAAAACGAACAGGTGGTCTACGATCTTATCCATAAAGTACCTGTCGTGCGATACTACCAACAGGCATCCCGGATAATCCAGCAGGAAACTTTCCAGTACGTTTAACGTTACAATGTCAAGGTCATTCGTAGGCTCATCCAGTATAAGGAAATTAGGGTTCTGGATCAGTACGGTACACAGGTAAAGGCGTTTCAATTCTCCACCGCTCAGTTTTTCAACAAAATCATATTGTTTTTTGCGGTCAAAAAGAAAACGCTCGAGCAATTGCGCTGCCGATATAATCCTTCCTTTCGCTAATGGTATATATTCCCCGAATTCTTTAATGATGTCGATAACCTTTTGTTCCGGTTTTGGGTTAATGCCGCTCTGGGTATAATAGCCGAGTTTTATGGTGTCGCCCACTACCACCTTGCCGCTGTCGGGTGGAAGGGTTTGGGTAATGATATTGAGGAATGTTGACTTTCCGGTTCCGTTCTTGCCGATGATCCCGATGCGTTCACCCTTTTTAAAGTTGAAGCTGAAATTATCGAGTATTGTCTTGTCCTTAAATTTCTTTGATATGTTGTGCAGCTCCACAATCTTACTGCCCATTCGCTCCATATTGATCTCAAGTTCTACCTGATGTTCCTTCCGGCGGCTGTGGGCTTTCTCCTGTATTACATAAAAGTCATCCTGCCTCGATTTCGATTTAGTGGTACGAGCCTTAGGCTGGCGGCGCATCCAGTCGAGTTCTTTTACATACAGGTTCTTTGCCTTATCAATGCTTGCATTCTCGGCGGCAATGCGCTCTTCTTTCTTGTTGAGATAGTAAGAATAGTTGCCTTTATATTGGTAGAGCTTGCCATTTTCCAGTTCAATAATTTCGTTGCACACACGCTCAAGAAAAAAGCGGTCGTGTGTTACCATAAAGAGCGTCATGTTTTCCTTCGCAAAATAATTCTCCAGCCACTCGATCATTTCCAGGTCGAGGTGGTTGGTAGGTTCATCCAGTATCAGAAGGTCAGGCTTGCTCGTAAGTATAATTGCCAGGGCCACGCGCTTTTTCTGCCCGCCGCTCAGGTTCTTGATCTTAAGCTTCACGTCTTCCAGCTTCAGTTTAGAGAGTATCTGCTTGTATTGGGTTTCAAAGTCCCATGCATTGTGCAGCTCCATCTTTTCAAAGGCCTTTTGGTAGGCATCTTCCTCTTCTGGATTTTCAAGCGCTTTTTCGTATTGCGCGATTACTTTGAGTACCTCATTATCAGAAGCAAAAATACTTTCCTCTATCGTAAGTTCAGGATCCAGCTTTGGCTCCTGCGACAGGAATGCCATCTTGATCTCCTTGCGGATAACCACCTGGCCGCTATCGGGTTGGTCTTCTCCTGTAAGTATTTTGAGTATACTTGTTTTGCCGGTACCGTTTTTTGCCACAAGGGCAATTTTCTGGTCTTTATTGATTCCGAAGGAAAGGTTGTCAAAAAGGGTGCGCTCCCCGAATGACTTGGATATATTTTCTACTGAAAGGTAATTCACTATTAAGCTTTTTTGCAAAAGTAATGTATTATATATTTTTAGCCACGAATTACATCAACTTAGGCAAATATATTTGTTGTGATCGTATCAATTACTGTTTTACTTGCAGCTATATATAACTCAGCCACCACTTCTTGCGCGTCCTCTTGTATTTTTCGTACCATTTTGTAGGGAACCAGCACAGCACTACAACCAATATCCATATCAGGTAAACAATACCGAGTGAAAACCCGAAATTTTCTTTCGGCCTGAAGCCGAATGCGATTTCAAGTTTGAAATTGTCTTCAAAAGTATACCCTTCCGCATAGAAAAGCAGTACGCACAATAGGTGGATAATGTATACATGTGCCAGATAGTACAGGAAAGGCACGCGCCCGAAAACATTCATGATGTCTGTAAAACGGTTTTGCACACGCTCCAGCAACGCCAGGAAAATCATCGCAGGGCCAAGCGTCATGCAGGCATACATCAGCGAAGGCGGATATTTATTGACATTGAGGAATGAGAGGAATGTGTAAACCATATCTTTTTGCACTGTCCATGGTCTGGGATCTCCGTAATCATTAATCAGTCTTAATACGATAAACAAGCCGGTCACTGCGAATCCTGATGTAAGTAGCAGTTTCCTGCGACGCACAGGGTCAAATCCCTGGTCATACCATTTTCCTAAAGCATATCCCAGGAGCATTACGCCGGTCCAAGGCAGGGCCGCGTAGGCACACATTAGCATAATACCTCCCCCGAGAGGAAACACGTCGAATTCCGTAAGCAGGAACAGGTTGGCTATAAAGTCAAGGGCAGGATCGGTAAAAGTATAGGTGTCCAGAATGTTATGGAGTACAGTTATAAGTAGCCCTAACGCCAGCAACATCCAATACCGCAGGTGTATAAGCGCTGCCAGTATAACCATACTTGCGCCAATAGCCCATATTATCTGTAAGAAAAAGAAATTGAAAAAGATATTAAAGCTCCACCCGAAACCAACGATGGTAAACTCGGCTACGATGAGCCACAGTCCGCGTGTAAGCAGGAAAAGGGAAAGTTGTTTTTTGGTTTTACGGAGGCTTTGAAGATAGATTGATGTTCCGGAAAGGAAGACGAATAGTGGCGCGCAAAAGTGCGTGATCCATCGTGTAAAGAACAAGGCCGGCGTAGTGGTTTCCAGATTGGTAGGTTCATCGGTCATCGCACTGATGTGGAAAAAATCCCTTGTATGGTCGAGCGCCATAATAACCATGATAATGCCGCGTAGTATGTCGATCGACTGGATGCGCTGTAATGTCTTATCCATCAGTTGTTTTGTTGGTTGTGTAAATATACATTTTTAAACGTTATATCATTAATCAGACAAAAAGTCATCATAAGTGCCATTTTGTCCGCAAAAGCGATTATGGAACAGAACTTGACTATTTGTTATCAGGATTTCAAAATTGTCAAACAAAAAATATAAGATTATGAACTTAGTAAAACGCAACACAGCAAACAGGGCTTTCCCTTCTGTAATGGATGAATTGTTTAAAGACTTAATGGGCGGTACACAGTATGAACATAAAGCTGTGCCTCCGGTAAACATTCGTGAGACGGACGAATCTTTCACCGTTGAGCTGATGGCCGCCGGATTTAAGAAGGAAGACTTTAATATCGAGGTAGACAACGACCTGCTGACCATTTCTTCTGAAGTTCGAAAAGAAAATAATGAAGAGACGGCAAAATTTACCCGCAGGGAATTCAGCTTCACATCCTTTAAAAGATCGTTTAAACTGCCGGAAACTGTGAAACACGATGAAATAAATGCCGCTTACGAAGATGGTATCCTGAGGATTACACTTCCAAAAAAAGAAGAGGCATTGCCAAAAGCAAAAAGGTTGATAGAGATTTCATGATAATTTGATTGGTTAGGTTGAAAAAGCGCTTCCGGAAACGGGGCGCTTTTTTATTTCCCACAGGCGTTTTGCAATTGTTACATTTTCAAATTGTCAGATTTTCAAATCATCTCGTTATCTTTGTCCTATGCAGTTATCCGTAATTATCCTTAACTATAATGTCCGCTATTTTTTGGAACTCTGTGTTATCAGTGTGCAAAAAGCATTGCAGGGTATTGATGGCGAGATCATCGTGGTTGACAACAATTCACCTGATGACAGCTGTGGTATGATGAAAGAGCGTTTTCCGGATGTAAACCTTATCGAAAACAAGGAAAATTCCGGTTTCCCGAAAGGCAATAATATTGGTGTGGCTGTAGCCAAAGGCAAATACATCTGCATCCTGAACCCTGATACTGTGGTGGCTGAAGATACCTTTACAAAAGTCCTAGCCTTTGCTGAGAACCAAAAGGATTTGGGTATGGTTGGCATAAAATTCATCGATGGTACGGGAAATTTCCTTCCGGAGAGCAAGCGGGGGCTTCCTACATTATGGGTAGCGCTTACCAAAATGTCAGGAATGTATAAGCTGTTCCCGAAATGGGGAGTGTTCAATAAATACTACGCGCAACACCTTGGTGAAAATGAAACGGGCGAGATCGACATACTCCCGGGAGCGTTTATGCTGATGGAGCGCAACATCTATCTTGATGCAGGAGGGTTCGATGAACGCTATTTTATGTATGGGGAAGACGTAGACCTTTCGTATACGCTGCAGAAAAAAGGGCTGCATAATTATTACTATCCGGGAACTTCCATCATCCATTATAAAGGGGAAAGTACGGTTCGCGATGCGGCCTATATGAAGCGGTTTACAGAAGCGATGCGCGATTTTTATAAAAAACATTTTAGCGGAGCTGTAGCAATGGACCTGTTTCTGCGTGCGGGGAGTACGCTGTTCGTACAGTCGAAGCAGCGTAAAACAATCGCTGTGGCTGAGCCGGATACCTATGTACTCTTTTCTAAAAACGAAGAACTGTGCAGGCAGTTGGAGAAGGCGTTAGGCAAAAAAGTAGTGCGGTTTGCGCAGTACGAGCGCAATGCCCTGCCGTCAACGGCAAGCCGGACGGGAATCGTTATGGATAGTGCCCTGTTGCCGTATGGCGAGATGATAGCTATTATGCAAAACCACAGGCATCCTGCCTATACGTTCCGGATAAAGCCCGAAGGATGCGCTTTTGTCATTGGTAGCGACAGCAGCGACGGAAGGGGCGCGGTAACGATGCTTTCATGATTCGGGGAGTAGAAAAAACGATATAGTTGGCGAATAAATTATATACAAAGGGGCGCGGACTTGATTTTTTTGTTAATTTCGCAAGCTGAAATACTAATCTTACCTTTAGGTTAACGATATGGCAAAATTTGAACTGAAATTACCCAAAATGGGGGAAAGCGTTGCGGAAGCAACGATTACCAATTGGTTAAAGAACGTGGGCGACCACATTGCCGCCGATGAGGCAGTTTTGGAAATTGCAACCGATAAAGTAGACTCTGAAGTACCGTCTGAAGTATCAGGTACACTTACGGAAATACTTTTCCAGGTGAACGATGTTGTACAGGTAGGCCAGACTATCGCCTATATCGAGACCGAAGGCGGCGTGGCAGTAGATGCGCCAAAAGAGGCAACTACCGCGGCGAATATCGAAATTATCGAAAAGTCGGTGGAAAGCGCTAAGGAAACCGCGGCTGCTCCGGCAGATTTTTCAGTTTCTGACAAGTTTTTCTCGCCATTAGTAAAGAATATTGCAAAAGAAGAAGGCATATCTGTAGCCGAACTGGAGTCGATCAACGGCACCGGCAAGGAAGGCAGGGTAACCAAAAATGATATCCTGGATTATGTAAAAGCCAAATCACAAAATCCAAATACCCAATCGCAAACTGTAGCAGCACCTGCACAGCCGGCAGCGATCCAACAACCCGCAACCAACAGCCAACAACCAAAAGCAGCACCTGTTTCGGTTAATGGTGGAGATGAGATTGTAGAGATGGACCGCATGCGCAAGCTGATTTCCGGCTACATGGTGCAATCGGTACAGACTTCGGCACACGTACAGTCATTCATCGAAGTAGATGTGACCAACATCGTGAAGTGGAGGGATAAGGTAAAGGCTGCATTTGAGAAGAGGGAAGGCGAGAAGCTGACTTTTACCCCGATAATGATGGAAGCCGTAGCTAAGGCGCTGAAGGATTTCCCGGGAATGAACATATCGGTAGATGGTGAATACATCATCAAAAAGAAAAATATTAACCTTGGTATGGCGGCGGCGCTTCCAAACGGAAACCTTATTGTTCCGGTAATCAAGAATGCCGACCAGCTGAACCTTGTAGGTATGGCAAAAGCAGTAAACGACCTGGGCAACCGTGCGAAAGCCGGTAAGCTGAAACCGGACGATACACAGGGTGGTACGTATACCGTAACCAATGTTGGTACTTTCGGCAGTGTGTTCGGTACGCCGATCATCAACCAGCCGCAGGTAGGTATCCTTGCCCTTGGCGCGATACGCAAAGTGCCGGCGGTAATCGAAACACCGGAAGGCGACTTCATCGGCATCCGCCAGAAAATGTTCCTTTCGCACAGCTACGACCACAGGGTTGTTGATGGTGCGCTTGGAGGATCGTTCGTAAAACGCGTGGCCGATTACCTTGAAGCATTTGATGTGAACAGGGATTATTAATTTCCTGAAAATATATTATCTAAGCCTCACAGAAATGTGAGGTTTTTTTTATCTTTCCATTTTCAAATCCATACCAAATGAAAAAAACAATTACACTTTTATTGTTGATCGCAGTAGTAATCTTCCCGAAGATTGCAATGGCTCAGGATGGAAGCATTGACCCTGCGTTTAATCCTGGCGGTTACGGGGCGGATGGCCCTATACGGGCGGCCTTCCTGCAGACGGATGGTAAAATAATAATAGCAGGTGATTTTTATAATTATAATGAGGTAAGCTCAAGAGGTATAGCACGCCTTACCACCGATGGAATGTTGGATGCTTCGTTCGTTGTTGGAACAGGTTTTAATGATCTTGTCAAGAAAGCGATCCCGCTTCCGGACGGAAAAATATTGGTCGCTGGTACATTTTCAGAATATAATGGAACGCCTGTAAACACGCTGGCACGCCTTAATCCGGACGGCACATTGGATACAGCTTTTAATCCCGGCGCAGGCTTCACGGTTAGCTACGACATCTACACGCTGGCTGTACAGCCTGACGGCAAGGTACTTGTGGGTGGCTGGTTTAATTATTACGACAATCATCATATCACCTTCCAAAACCTTTTGAGAATTAACAGCGATGGAAGTCTCGATACTACATTTGTTTTCCAAACCGGTTCTAATCCTGTAAGGAAGGTTATTGTTCAGGAGGGTGGGAAAATCCTGTATGCCCTGGAAGCTCACCCTACACAACCGCAGGCTACCACAGTGATTAATCGCATCAATTTCAATGGTGAGCCCGACCTGGCCTTTACCGGTATGTCCGGCAGCGTAATCCGCCAGATACACGATATGATTGTGCTCTCGAATGGAAAAATCGTAGCCTCCGGTTTTTGCGACAATGAAGTCATCTGGGCGGGCCGCCGTATAGTAATGCTTCATGCCAACGGGATTATTGATGAAGGTTTTGACCAGGGCTTGGGAACCGGTCCGGAATATTACCCTGCAACCCGGCTTGCAGAGCAGCAGGACGGCAGGATCATTATATCGGGACGGTTTAGTACGTACGATGGTGTTGGTAAAAAAAGCGTTGCCCGGATACATACAGATGGCTCGCTTGATACCACCTTCGATGCGGGTTCAGGAGTAGGTGACTGGGATATCGATGCGTTGGTAGTACAGGGTAACAAGCTTATCATTGCTGGTGTTTTTGCATATTACAATGAGATTTGGCAAGGCAGGATAGCGCGTGTGATGGCAGACGAAACTATGGGAACTAACATCCCGGATGCAAAGTCTGATAAAGTAATAGCCTACCGTAACGGTGATGTGCTTGATATCGCTTCAGCAACAGAAGATATTACCGAAATAAAAGTTTATGGCGTGGACGGAAAGCTTATAGCTTCGCAGCATGGAACAAGCGATTTGTCTGTATCAATAGAAGGTTTATCTCGTAATGCTATCTATATTGTTAAGGTAAGGCTGTCCGGAAATCGGGAGGTCATTAAGAAAATTTATTATTAATTGATTAAATAGTGCCCTGATTAATTTAATACAGCTTCTTCGGAGGCTGTCTTTTTGTTGAACAAAACCAAGTTGCCGTAAACCCAAATTCTTATCTTTGATTTTCACCTTAAATTTTCGCCCTAATGAGAATCTTTAGAGGAATATCTTTCGCCATACTATTGGTGCTGCTGTGTTCGGTGGCAGCTGTAAAGCCACGAAGTATAAGGTTTTGCAGCCAGGATGCGATAGCAAGGGCAAGCGATACGATTAATCCCGTATGGGCTGAGGTGGATTTTGAAGCGTCGGGGATGCTCAACCGCATGGCTTATGCCGATACGGCCAACTTTATGCATACCAAAATATACCCATGTGCCCGCTGCTTCCTGCGTCCGGAGGTAGCTGAAGCCCTTAATATTGCTAATGATATCGCGAAAGATAAAGGCCTGAAGCTCGTGATTTATGACTGCTACAGGCCTTATAGTTTCCAGAAAGTGATGTATGACATCGTGAAAGATCCCCGCTATGTTGCCCCGCCCGGAAAGGGTTCTAACCACAACCGCGGGGCCGCGGTAGACCTTGCCCTTGCTTACGAAAACGGTGAATTGCTGGACATGGGTGGTACTTACGACGACTTCTCCGATATCTCGCACTATGGAAATGACAAGGTTTCCGACATCGGCAAAATGAATCGTAAAACACTGAGGAAGATAATGATAAAGGCTGGCTTTACCCCCCTGGAAAGCGAATGGTGGCATTTCGATTACCGCAAAAAGCGTTACCCGAATGCCGGCTTTAAGTGGGATTGCCCTTAAGCTACTCTTTTATTATCCTTATATTCTTTGTTTTGCCATTTTCATAGACCCTTACCAGATACAGCCCGTTTTGCAGCTGCGAGAGATTGATGCTGTTTGCCATAGTGTTAGCGGAAATTACAAGCTTACCTGCTATATCGTAAACTTCTGCTTTGTCAATAGCCTCTGTAAAATTCAGGATGTCTTTTACAGGGTTGGGGTAAAAGCCTTGCAGGGGTTGTTGGTGCTGTTCATTGCCCATTACTGTTTCGGCGAAGAATTGTACAACAGCGGGTTTGGGCTGATCGTCAGATGTGCACTCCAGCGAAAGCGTAGCAACCGTGATATGGTGTTCTTCGATCAATGTTGAATAGCCTGATCCTACATGTGCAGAGTTCATCGGGTTAATAATTATACCATTATTTCCAAAACCAGTATCATCAGTGCCATTTTCATTAAGCCTTTGTAAAAATAGCTTATCATATATCCCATCGTATGTTAATGATCCTGTAATCGTCAACTTTCCCTGCGTCTCAATTATCGAACTGACATATCGGAAAGGAGCGTTGCTTATTGTGCGCTCGTATATGCCGTCCCCCGAGCCAAAGGCAATATCAGGCTGTCCGGCGTGATTTATTTTCCTCACGAACAGGGTTTCTACAGGAGGCGTACTAATCCTTCCGGCTACATAAATATTGTTATTGTCGCAGTGTAATGCCAACGGGTAAATAGTTGTGTCGTCTGTCGGGTATAAGTTGATTAAACCTCCTGTGCCAAAACCAGGATCGGCAATGCCATTCTCCATATCATACATAGCTATGATTCCGTAATATTGAATGTTATCAAAATAATGGGCTGTGAAGGCCACGCGATTGGTGTCCGGAAAATAATGTATCCCATTCGGGGATAAAAAGTTATCAATAGGAGCGGTTAGCAATCCGTTATTGCCAAATGAGCTCACCGGATGTCCGTCAATATCGTATTTCCGTACAAAAATGTACCGCTGTATATTCTGTGGATCTGTAATAATCGATCCGGCTCCGACCAATACGATTTCATTATTTATCAGTTCTGCCGACATGCAATATATAAAATCATCATTCCAGTTCGGTATAAAACCATTATTGCCAAATGAAGTTATAGTAGTACCGTTTAAATCGGTTTTGGTCATAAAATTATCCTGAATTATGCCGCTGGGAGTAGTTACTAAAATCAGTTCATTGTTTGGGGCAATGAGGATTTCGGAATCTTTCCCATACACACTTCCGCCGGTAGGGCCAATATTCAACGGGAGATATCCGTTATTGCCAAAAGACGATATTAAACTACCGTTCGATGATAGTTTTACAAGATTTATATTGGTAAAATTAGTCAGTCCGTAGTAAGTGTCGTTTATCTTTTTGATATCAGCCATTTTTATGGTATACCCCGGAATGTCTACACAGGTTATACCATTATTGCCAAACGCGGTGTTGATAAATTCGATCTGGGAAAAGCAGGCTGCAGGCCAAAACAGGGATAAGAAGATGATTTTCAGTTTCATGTTGGTGCTTGTTTTTGTAGTAAATATATCTCAATTTTGGTTACAACGCAGTTTTGGTGCTATTTGTTTAAAGAAAAGAAAACACTTTTCTGTTGTTTAAAATTTGTCCCGTATCTTTGTTATCCTAATTTTTACCTATGGAACTCAAACTCAACAGGCCAATCTGTTTTTTTGACCTGGAAACTACCGGTACCGATATCTGTAAAGATCGTATCGTGGAGATATCAATACTTAAAATTTATCCCAATGGCAATAAGGAAAGCCGTACCTGGCTGGTGAATCCGGAGAGGCCTATACCTCCGCAAACTATAGCATTTCATGGCATAACCGATGAAAAGGTTGCCAATGAGCCTACCTTTAAAGAACTGGCACACCAGGTGTATAACATGATAAAGGACTCTGATTTAGGCGGATACAATTCCGATCGTTTTGATATACCGTTATTGGCGGAAGAGCTGTTGCGCGCCGATGTAGATTTTGATATGAAGAACCGTGTATCGGTTGACGTTCAGACCATTTTTCATAAGAAAGAAGAGCGCACCCTGAGCGCGGCCTATAAATTCTATTGCGGGCTGACACTTGAAAATGCGCATACCGCTGCCGCCGATACCGCTGCGACTTACGAGATACTTAAAGCGCAGCTGGACAGGTATGATGATCTGGAAAATGATATTAAGTCGCTGTCAGAATTTACAACACGCAAGGTAAATGTTGATTTTGCAGGCTTTATCGCGAAAGATAAGGATGGAGAGGAGATTTTTACTTTCGGCAAACATAAAGGCGCTAAGGTAGAAAAGGTACTTGATCAGGAGCCCGGATATTACGGCTGGATACAAAATGCCGATTTTCCGCTGTATACTAAAAAGGTCTTAACAGCTATTAAACTCAGGAAACTAAACAATAAACTGGCTTAAACGCGATAAGGAATGAAGATTATCTGTATTGGGAGAAATTATGCCAGACATATCGAAGAGCTCGAAAATGAGAGGCCGGAAGAGCCTGTTGTTTTCCTTAAGCCGGATACGGCGGTGGTGCAGAAGCAATTCCCGTTCGTTATTCCCGATTTCACCAACGATGTACATCATGAGGTGGAAGTGTTGGTGAAGATCAATAAAGTCGGAAAGTACATTGATGCCAAATTTGCCCATAAGTATTATGACGAGATAGGTTTGGGTATCGACTTTACGGCCCGCGACCTTCAGGCAAAGCTCAAAGAAAAAGGTCTGCCGTGGGAAAAGGCCAAAGCATTTGACGGATCGGCTGTTATAGGAGATTTTATCCCCAAAAGTGAACTGCAAAGCCTTGATAACTTAAGCTTTGAACTTACCAGTAACGGTACTGTGGTGCAGAAGGGCAATACACAACAGATGCTCTGGAAGATCGACGCGCTGATTGCTTATGTATCGCAATATTTTACGCTCCGTACGGGCGATATTATATTTACAGGAACGCCCGAAGGGGTGGCTAAAGTGAATCCGGGCGATGTGCTGGAAGGTTCTATAGAAGGCAGGAAATTATTTAAAGTACAGGTAAAATAATGGCACTCCATTATAATTTATCGAAAGTGCATGCAATTTCAGACAATGATCCGGAATTCGCCAGGCATATCGTTATCCTTTTTACAGAAGAAGTTCCTGCCGAGGTGAAGAACATCCGCCGGGGCTTTAAGGAAAAGGATCACAACCGTGTATATCACGCCGCCCATAAAATAAAACCGACACTCGACCTGCTGGGGATGGACATTGCGTATGAAGATGTGGTTGCTGTTGAGTCGTGGAGCAGGGCAGAGGGTAAAAAGAAAGAGATAAAAGATGTGATAAAGAGCCTGAGGAGCCGGATTTCTGATACATTGAAAGAACTTAAAAAAGATTACGGACTTCTATGAAAGCAGCTGTTGTAACTGTTGGAGATGAGATACTTATCGGCCAGATCATAGATACCAATTCAGGTTTCATTGCAAAGGCTTTCGATAAAATCGGGATAGGCGTTTATGAAATGCTATCCATAAGCGACGACAGGATGCATATCCTTACCACGCTGGCGGCGCTGCAAAACAGGGTCGATGTGGTTATTATTACCGGGGGCCTTGGCCCAACCAAAGATGATGTAACCAAAACTTCGCTGTGCGAATACTTTGACGACCATCTTGTAAGGGACGAACAGGTTGAAACCCATGTTATCTCCCTGATCGAAAAGGTTATGAAACGCCCCGCTTCGCAAATGAATAAAGACCAGGCACTGGTACCTTCTAAAGCTACGGTATTGTTTAATGCTGTTGGTACGGCTCCGGGCATCTGGCTCGAGAAAGGCAATACAATTTTTGTATCGCTTCCGGGTGTGCCTTTCGAGATGAAATACCTTATTGACAATGAGATTGTACCAAGGCTTATTGAAAGGTTTGAGCGTCCATATATCCTTCATAAAACCCTTCTGACTTACGGCCAGGGAGAGAGTTATATTGCTGAGCTTATTGAAGACTGGGAAAATAATCTTCCGGAATTTCTACGGCTGGCCTACCTGCCAAGTCCGGGGCGTGTACGCCTGAGGCTAAGCGCAAGGGGTACTGATGAGGAACTGCTTAAGGCCGCTTTGGAAGCTGAAGCTGCAAAGGCGAAGGCGATACTGGGAGATATTATTATAGGTTTTGAAGAAGATGAGACTATTGAAGTAGTGCTCGGTACTTTGTTAAAGGATAAAAAGCTGACCCTGGCTATAGCCGAAAGCTGTACAGGGGGCAGGATCGCTCAAATGCTTACAAGTGTTGCAGGTTCGTCTGCATATTTTAAAGGAAGCACGGTAACGTATGCTACGGAGTCAAAAATTAATGTACTTGGTGTTGATAAAGGAATAATTGATGAATTTTCTGTCGTAAGCGCACAGGTGGCTGAGGCCATGGCCATGCGTGTGAAGCAGATTTTTGGGTCAGATTATGCTATTTCCACCACAGGAAACGCAGGGCCATCTAAAGGCGATGCGGATGCTGAAGTGGGTACGGTCTTTATAGCCATTGCCACGCCACATGGGGTTTTCAGTCATAAATATGACTTTGGGCAGCCGCGCGAAAAAGTGATAGAAAGGGCAGCTGTAAAAGCGCTTGAAAATATTTATCAGGAAATTTTAAAAAACTGATTAGGAGGGTTTGCGTAATAAATTTATTTTTTGTTTCTTTGCACCCTGATTTTGAATAACGATATAAAAGCGAGAAATAATGTCAAGAGTTTGTGCCCTTACAGGTAAAAAAGCGATGGTAGGAAACAATGTTTCCCACGCTATGAACAAAACTAAAAGGAAATTTAGTGTAAACTTAGTGAAGAAGCGTTTTTATCTTCCTGAAGAAGACAGGTGGATAACTCTTAGGGTAGCCGCTTCTACTATCAAAACGATTAACAAGAACGGTATAGCTGCAGTTTTGAAAGAAGCTAAAGCAAACGGGTTTATTAAATAATCCTGACCTAATAATTATACAGCAAGATGGCAAAGAAAGGTAACAGAATCCAGGTGATTTTAGAATGTACTGAGCACAAGACTTCTGGTGTTCCGGGTACTTCAAGGTATATTACTACCAAAAACAAAAAGAACACTCCGGACAGGCTTGAAATAAAAAAATTCAACCCTATCCTTAAGCGAGTGACTGTTCATAAAGAAATTAAATAATAAAGAGTCATGGCAAAGAAAACCGTTGCAACGTTACAGACAGCTTCAAAAAGGTTAACTAAGGCTATCAAGATGGTAAAGTCTCCTAAGACAGGTGCTTATACTTTCGTTGAAAGCGTTATGACACCGGAAGAAGTGGATTCATTTCTTAAGAAGAAATAATATCCCATACAATATATAGAAAAGCTACTTTCAGATAAAGAAAGTAGCTTTTTTATTTTCTATATTTACCGCGGGAAAACCGATTATTATAATTATATGAATTTTTTTAAAAAGATATTTTCTTCCGAAAAGAAAGAGACGTTAGATAAGGGGCTTGAAAAAACCAAAACATCTTTCTTTTCAAAGCTTTCCAAGGCTATTGCCGGTAAATCACGAGTAGATGATGAAGTATTGGACAACCTTGAGGAAATACTTGTTTCCTCCGATGTCGGTGTTAATACGACCCTAAAAATTATTGAGCGTATTGAAGAGCGTGTATCTAAAGATAAATATCTTGGTACAGAAGAACTCAACCAGATATTGCGCGAAGAGATTGCCGGGCTTTTGTCTGAAACCAATTCGGGCGAAGCTACAGAATTTGAAATACCTGCTAACAAAAAGCCCTATGTCATTATGGTAGTTGGCGTAAATGGCGTTGGTAAGACTACAACTATTGGCAAATTGGCAAATCAGTTCAAAAAGGCGGGCTACAGCGTAGTGCTGGGCGCCGCAGATACATTTCGTGCCGCGGCTATCGATCAGTTGCAGATATGGGCGGACAGGGTAGGAGTGCCTATCGTGCGCCAGCAAATGGGCAGCGATCCTGCTTCGGTAGCCTTTGATACATTACAGAGCGCTGTAAGCCAAAATGCGGATGTGGTAATCATTGATACTGCCGGGCGCCTTCATAACAAGGTCAACCTGATGAATGAGCTTACCAAGGTAAAAAGGGTAATGCAAAAAGTTGTAGAGGATGCCCCGCATGATGTATTACTTGTGCTTGACGGCTCTACCGGACAGAATGCTTTTGAGCAGGCCAAACAATTTACGGCTGCAACAGAGGTTAGCTGCCTGGCTGTAACCAAGCTCGACGGTACAGCCAAAGGTGGAGTAGTTATCGGTATCTCAGACCAGTTTCAGATCCCCGTAAAATATATAGGTGTAGGCGAAGGCATCGAAGATCTTCAGGTATTCAACAAGTATGAATTTGTGGATTCGTTCTTTAAATAAATGAATAAATTACAGGACAGGAAAATAATATCCATTGTAATACTTGCTATCAGCTTATTACAGGCAGTTATAGTCGCAGTACGATATTTTCGATCTGTAGTAAATTTGAATAATCCTTTAATTCCTGAATCCCTGCTTACAGGAATCCGGAATTTTAGTATTACAGTGATTGCAATTTATGTAATTGTAGCCCTGCTAAATATTTATTTTCTGGTAACAAAGAAATTTTTTCTACCGGTCACAATAGTCTCAATCCTGACTTTATGTGCTATATTTTATTTTACCGCAGATATGCAAAGCTATTTTATTAATTACCGGTAACCTCACTAATCTTTGCCCATAACTCCTCATCGAATCCTGAGAGCGCCCAATTCTGTTCATCTGCAGCCTCGCCCATACGGATAATAACCATTTTCTTGGAAGGAATCACATAGATCTTCTGGTCATTCTTACCTAATGCCATATACATGTCTGCCGGAGCGGCAGGTATGAGTTCGCCATTAAACTGAAACTGCGTTTGCGGCATGTGATAGCTCTCCTTACCATTGAGCCACCACAGATAGCCATATGATTTGTTTATGTTTTGCGATGTAGTTGTTGCATCTGAAAAATAGTCAGTATTGATGATCTGCTGGTCTTTCCATTTTCCTTTATTCAGTGCCAGGAGTCCAAAGCGCGCCATACTTCGGGTGGTGCTCCAGTATACGCTTAGGCCATCACCACTTTCCAGCCAGGTTCCGGTCATTCCCATTGGTGTTTTTATTTTAGCGGTAAAATAGTCATTCCATGATTGTCCCGTCGCTTCGGCTACAACATCTTGTAATTTCACATATACATTATGGTACGCCCAGCGCGTGCCTGCATCGGCCTTATACGTTAGGTTTGCGGGCGAAACATCGTCGCCATTGGCATCGTCAAGTCCTGAAGTCATCGTGAGGAGGTGGCGGTTGGTTATCAGGTTTTCTTTAGCTAATGGTATGCTCGTCCATCCGGTGCCCAGGTAATTTGAAACTTTATCATTTATATCCAGAAAACCTTCCTGTTCTGCTATTCCGGTAAGGGTAGCGGTGAGTGTCTTCCCGGCGCTTGCCCAGTACCATGGTGTTGTGGCCGTATGACCGTTGAAGTATTCTTCCATTACAATACGTCCGTTTACAAGGATAATAAACGAACGGCTGTGCTTTTGTTCCAGATAATCCAGTAACGGCTGAACGGCGGCCTCATTCCAACCTAAAGTAGCCGGGTCTTTGGTTTCCCAAATTTCGGTGCCATTATTGGGAAAATACATTGCTTCGATACCGGGGTTTTCTTCCGGAGTACTGTCGTCTGAGGAACTGCATGCGTACAGTAATAATAGTATTAAGAAGGATAGAGGCAGTTTTTTCATCACTTTGTTTTTCTGTAAGACTTTAAAAGTATTAAATAGTTTAATTGAATAATAGACGTTACGCCTAATATTGAGTAATTTTACGGCTTAAGATTGTTACTATGAAACAAACGTTGCTGCTGTTGGCCTTTTTTATTGTTGTTTCCTGCGGAAAAGCAGTGGATGAAGACAGCCTTAAAAACCTGAATGGTTATTGGGAAATCGAAACTGTGGTAATGCCGGATGGTTCTGAAAAAGACTATAAAGTAAACCCAACCATTGACTATTTTGAGTTAAAGGGCAAAGAGGGATTTCGTAAGAAAGTGATGCCGCAGTTTGATGGCACCTATAAGACAAATGATGTTTCTGAGAAAATAGCTGTTGTAGAAAAGGATGGTAAAACCTACCTTAATTATGCAACCGATTACGCCAAATGGCAGGAAGAGATAATTACGCTGGATGATGACGAACTGGTTGTAAAAAACGCGCACCAGATGGAATATCATTACAGGAAACCGAAACCTTTTACATTAAAATAATGGCAAAGCGGCTCAATGGCGAAAATAGCATAAGTGATGTGCTTAAAGAATTTATGCAGGCAAACAACCTTCAGCCCGGAATGGACAAAATCGACGTGCGCGAAGCCTGGAAGAACCTTATGGGCAATGGCGTGAACAATTACACCCGTGGCATAATGCTGAAAAACACAACGCTGTATGTGGAGCTCACTTCTGCAGTTCTTCGTGAAGAGCTGAGTTATGGTAAGGAGAAGATCGTAAAGATGCTCAATGAAGAATTAGGCAGGGAAATAGTGAAAGACCTGATATTAAGATAAACAAAAATGCCACTCTTCGGAGTGGCATTTTTTATGGTGTGCTTGTTTCTCTATATTAGAATTGCTCCCTGCCTGCAAAATGGAAAGCACTTTCGATAGCTGCATTCTCGTCGCTGTCAGAACCGTGAACAGCATTCTCGCCCACAGATTTAGCATATTTTTTACGGATAGTGCCTTCGGCAGCATCAGCAGGATTTGTAGCGCCTATAAGCGTCCTGAATTCTTCAACCGCGTTCTCTTTCTCAAGTATGGCAGCTACGATAGGGCCCCTTGACATGAATTCAACAAGCTCGCCGTAGAAAGGCCTTGCACTGTGAACAGCGTAAAACGCCTGAGCATCAGCAGTTGTAAGTTGTGTAAGCTTTAGGGATACGATCCTGAAGCCAGCTTCAGTTATCATAGATAGAATACCGCCGATGTGTCCGCCTTCAACACCGTCAGGCTTGATCATTGTAAAAGTCCTGTTAGTCGCCATAGTGATTTTTTAAATTTGGTGCAAAAATAATCGTTTTTACATCAAATCCATATTATTTATCAGGTTTCTTTTCAGGATTTTGCGAAGTGTGGAAAATGATAGATTATTCGATTGCTCTTTTAAAGCACTACCAAATTAAACTCCTGTTCCAAAGGCTTTAGCTGTCTGAATAATTCCTCCAACAGCTTGCCGTCGAACTCCAGGTAGAACTCTGCAAAGTTTGCCTTGCGCTCCTGTAATGAATATCCCGGGAACAATTCATTTTGTAAATCGGTAATCCGTGACAGTTCATCCGAATGCTTTCTTTTTTCAGCTTTCAGCAGGCGTTTCTCAAGATTCTCAAGTCCTTTCAACTGCTTTAGTTCCTGCGCCTTTACAGCACCGGTAAATGATATATCGGTTTTTTCGGCAAGGGCCGAAAGCTTTTCAAATTGTGCTTTCAGGAATTCCTTTTGCTCAGTAAAGTCAAGTTGTAGTTCTGAATAGTCCTGTACTTTGCGGTCAACCAGGTCCGGTTGTTTCGAAAATAGATCCGCCCAGGTCAACTCCAGCTTATCCAGCTTATCCGCCTGTTTTTGTGTGGCAATAAGTACTGAATTCCGCAACAGTAGGATCGGGAATGCTATGTTGGCGGACTCAAAATACGATTTTAGTTCCAGCCAGTAGGCGAGTTCGCCGCCGCCGCCGATATAGCACAGGTTTGGCAATATCACTTCCTGGTACAGCGGCCGCATGATGACATTCGGGCTGAACTTTTCAGGGTTGCTTTCGAGCAATGCCAGTAGTTCGGTTTCTGTAAATTTCAGTTCCGTATTATTCACGTAATAAACACCTTCCTGCAAAATGATGCGCTCCCTGATATCATCCTCAATGTAAAACAGGTTGATATCCCGTGGATTGACCTGTATCTTATAATCCTTTAATAGCTCCGAAGCCTCCGCCACTTTTTGGTGAGAAGTTTGGTGTAGCAGTTCCTCTTTAATGTGCGGTACGAACAGCTTTTTAAGTTCGGGTACATCGGCATCAATGATCACTAACCCGTACGTACCAAAAATGGCATTGGCCAGATAGCGTGTGGCATCGGCAAGATTGGTATGCTCCAAATAGGTTTTTTTAAATAGTGACTTCAGCCATTCAGCGTTATTGCCCGGCCCGAGTTCCTTGCTGAAAACCTCTAGTACAGCGTCAAGCCCTTCGGTAGAAAGCCTGCCAACCGGCCCGGCACTTTCACGCGGCCATGCTATCTTTTTATTTTTAAAATTGAAGTAATTGATCTCCTCAAAGTCATGGTCTTCGGTAGCCATCCAGTAAACGGGAACAAAATTGTATTCCGGGTAAGCGGCTTTCAGTTCCTTTGTCAGGTTGATTGTCGAAATGATCTTGTACAAAAAATACAGCGGCCCGGTAAACAGGTTGAGCTGGTGGCCTGTAACTATTGTAAACGTATTATCTTCCTTTAAAAGCTGTATGTTTTGCAGGGTAAAGGAAGAAGTATCAATAGTTTTATATTGCTGCTCTAATGCATTTACCAGCACACTTCTGAATTCAGGATTATAGTTTCCCTGCTTATCCTCAATCTGTAATTTAAAATTTTCAAGGGTAGGAAAACGGTTGTATAGCGGCTTCAGGTTTTCTTTTTGGTCGAGGTAATCAACGATTAGCGGGGTAAAATATCCTGAATTCTGAAAGCTGATACAGTCTGATGGCATTGTAATTTGTTTTGTGTAAAATTACGGAAAATTAGCATAACCGTTATCCCTGTGAAACCGTTACTTTTGAAATCCTGCCATTTTCAAATCTCAATGTTAATGTGCCTGTATTAATACCATATTTGCTGTATCCGAGATAATACGATTTGATTGATTCAGATTTATGTGATGGTTCACCTAATAATTCGATTATTTCTACTTCAGTCATACCCACGAGTTCATAATTATTGCGAAGACTATTCATCATGTCCCAACGCAGTGACATTTCATTTTCAGAATTTAGGTCACAGGTTTTCCATTTATTGGAACTAAAAGTTTCATGAGGAATTTTCCCCTTAAAAAAATAGCAATAATTATTATAAGCCCCAGAAAAGCTATGATGCCAATTGTTTTCTTTGAATCCATAGTATTAAGATATTGATTGTAAATATACCCAAAATCCCTTCACTTCCCAATCCCGAAAATATCCCCTACCTTTGCACTTTAATCCACCATTTTGAACACCAGAGCCCTTTTAATAACGCCACCTTTCACACAGCTCAACACGCCCTACCCGGCGACCGCCTACCTGAAGGGGTTCCTCAATACCAAAGGTATCGCATCCTTTCAGGCCGACCTTGGCATTGAAGTTATTTTAAAGCTGTTCTCAAAACAGGGACTGACGGATTTGTTCAACGAAATCGAAGCTCGCTCCCCTCTCCTTGGGAGAGGGGTTGGGGGTGAGGTCGAACCCCGAACCCAAAATTCCCAACGAATAATAGCCCTAAAATCCGAGTACCTCAAAACCATCGATCCCGTAATCCTCTTCCTGCAGGGCAAGAACCCCACGCTGGCGCACCTGATATGCAGTGAGGATTTCCTGCCCGAAGCTTCCCGCTTCGCACAGTTGGAAGAACTGGATTGGGCATTCGGCAGTATGGGTACGCAGGACAAGGCTAAGCACTTCGCTACACTGTACCTCGAGGATATCTCCGACCTGATCGTGGAGTGCGTAGACCCGCACTTTGGCTTCAGCCGCTATGCCGAAAGGTTGGGCCGTTCGGCCAACTCGTTCGATGAGCTGTATGAAAACCTCCAACAGCCTTATACCTATATTGATAAGCTGCTGATCGGGCTGCTGCACGAGAGGATGCAGGAGGTCAATCCAAGTATGGTCTGCTTTTCAGTGCCGTTCCCAGGTAATTTATATGCGGCTTTCCGGAGCGCTCAGTACATTAAACAGCATTTTCCTGAAGTGAAAACCGTAATGGGTGGTGGCTTCCCGAATACCGAACTGCGCTCGCTGGCCGACAAACGCGTTATGGAGTTCTTCGATTTCATCACGCTTGACGATGGCGAGGCACCGATTGAATGCCTTATCGAACATATCGAAGGCAGGAGGGAAGTGTCGGCTTTAAAGCGAACGTTTACATTAGTTGACGGCGAAATAAAATACATCGACGATTCAGGTTGTAAGGATTATAAGCAGTCGGAAGTGGGTACGCCGGACTATTCCGGCTTGCTGCTGGATAATTACATTTCAGTTATCGAGATCGTGAACCCCATGCACCGAATGTGGAGCGACGGCCGCTGGAACAAGCTCACCATGGCACACGGCTGCTATTGGGGCAAGTGCACGTTCTGCGACATATCGCTCGACTATATAAAAATATACGAACCCGTCGCAGCAAGGCTGCTGGTCGACCGCATGGAAGAACTTATAGCACAGACCGGGCAGAACGGTTTTCACTTTGTCGACGAAGCCGCGCCGCCGGCACTCATGCGTGAGGTAGCTCTGGAAATTCTCCGCCGCAACCTGGCCGTAACCTGGTGGACCAACATTCGCTTCGAGAAAAGCTTTACTGCCGACCTGTGCCGATTGCTCAAAGCTTCAGGATGCATTGCCGTGTCGGGAGGATTGGAAGTGGCATCGGACCGACTATTGGAACTGATACAAAAGGGCGTTACTGTGGCTCAGGTGGCGCGGGTGACCCGCAACTTTACCGAAGCAGGCATCATGGTGCACGCGTACCTGATGTACGGCTTTCCAACACAAACCGCGCAGGAAACGATTGATTCGCTCGAAATGGTGCGCCAGATGTTTGAGACCGGAATATTACAATCGGGGTTCTGGCACCAGTTTGCCATGACGGCGCATAGTCCTGTAGGTTTATATCCTGAAAAGTTCAGCGTGGTAAAAGATAGTGACATCGTGGGCAGCTTTGCCAATAATGACATCCTGTTTTCCGATAAAAGCGGTGCCAACCATGATAAATTCAGCTTTGGGTTAAAGAAGTCGCTGTTCAACTATATGCACGGAATATGCTTTGACTACCCTTTGCAGGACTGGTTCGACTTCAAGATACCGCGCACAAAAATCCCGGAGGATTATATTTACAATGTACTGCAGGAAGATGACAGCCTGAATATAAAATCCACAGCCAAGCTGGTATGGACGGGGGGGAAGCCTTTTGTTTCGTACTTTACAAAAAACAAAAAAGGCCATTCATTCGAAATGGCCGAGCTTACTTTCCATGATAAAAAGGAAAGTTATTCCATTCAGGTATCAAAAGAAAATGGGGATTGGCTGGCAGCATTCCTGGAAAATGCGTCGGTAAAGAATATTGTGGTTACAACTTTCGCGCAGGCAAAGCAAAGCTATGAAAGCACACAGAATGATTTCGAATTGTTTTGGTACAGTAAACCTGTAAATACGCTTCGGGAATACGGGCTTTTAGTGCTTTAGAACTTCTTGGATTCCTCCATTTTAGTATAGATCTCTGCCTGTTCTTTAGAAAGCAAAGGCAGTACTTTTTTGTAGATACGATTGGATACGTCAATAGCCATATCCCTGCGCTCGTCATAAGTTATGCCTTTAGTTTCGCTTACAGCGGTAATGTTATTGCGTTCTTCCTCCAGGATATTCTTAACGGCTGCTGACTGAAAATCATCCAGTTTTAGTTCTTTTGTGAGATAGTCAACCGACCGCCCGACAAAATCAGTTTTCTTCTTGTCCGATTTTGCCCTCTTATACTGCTGCGGTGCAATACTGCGGTTTACCTGCGCCGAAGCAGATACCGTAAACATAAAGGCAAAGAAAAAGAATATATGTAGTGGCTTAATTTTCATGACGACAACGTTTATTATTCAAACTTAATAAAAAAAGCTAAAGGTTATCTTTAGCTTTTCAAATATTATGCCTCAATTTTTGTATCGGCCGGTATACCGTATAAGTCAAACTCGGTGGCATCGGTAATGGTAATGTTTACAAATTCACCGGTCTTAAGGTAAACCTGTGTCGCATCGATCAATACTTCATTATCCACATCCGGGCTGTCAAATTCTGTGCGGCCTATAAAATGGCTTCCTTCTTTACGGTCAATAATGCATCGGAACGTTTGTCCGATCTTCTCCTGGTTTTGTTCCCACGAGATTTGAGATTGCAATTCCATGATCTCGTTGGCACGTTGTTGTTTCACTTCGGCAGGCACATCATCCTCCAGGAGGTATGCGTGGGTATTCTCTTCGTGTGAATAGGCAAAACAGCCCAGGCGCTCAAAACGCATTTCCTGAACCCAGTCTTTCAGTATCCGGAAATCTTCCTCCGTTTCGCCCGGATAGCCAACAATAAGGGTTGTCCTTATTGCCATTCCCGGTACTGCCTGCCTGAATTCTTTCAGCAATTTGGTCGTTTTTTCATGTGTGGTGCCGCGGCGCATCGACTTCAGTACGCTGTCACTGATATGCTGTAGCGGGATATCGATATAATTACAGATCTTCGGCTCACGGTTCATCAGTTCCAGTACATCCATCGGGAACCCCGAAGGGAAGGCGTAGTGCAGCCTGATCCATTCGATGCCTTCTACTTTTGCAAGGTTTTCCAGCAGTTCGGCAAGGTTGCGTTTTTTATAAAGGTCAAGACCGTAGTACGTAAGGTCCTGCGCTATTAATATCAGTTCTTTTACGCCATTGCGTGCCAGGCCTTCAGCTTCTTTTACCAGTTTTTCAATCGGCTGCGATACGTGCTTGCCCCTCATCAGCGGTATCGCGCAAAAGCTGCACGGACGGTCGCAACCTTCGGCAATCTTCAGGTACGCGTAGTTCTTAGGGGTGGTAGTTAGGCGTTCGCCAAGCAATTCATGCTTGTAATCTGCTCCCAGTGCTTTAAGTAGTCCCGGTAGCTCTGTCGTGCCAAAATACTGGTCAACATTCGGGATTTCCTTGATAAGGTCCGGCTTGTAGCGCTCAGAAAGGCATCCGGTTACAAAGACCTTGTCTACAATACCCTGCTCTTTCTTGTCTACATAATCCAGGATCATGTTAACCGATTCTTCCTTCGCATTGTCAATGAACCCGCAGGTGTTTATCACAATGATGTTTCCTTCCTCGTGCGCGGGCGCTTCATGGGTTACATCTTTGCCGCTTGCGCGCAGCTGTCCCATTAGCACTTCGCTGTCGTACACGTTCTTGGAACATCCCAGCGTTATAACATTGATCTTATTCTTCTTTAACGATTTGGTTCTCATGCAATTGAAAATTGGAGTGCAAAATTAATCATTTTATCGACAGTTTGCAGATTTAAATAGTAAAGTTTGCGGTTACAGTTGTGCAAATGCCATGCCGACAGGTTTGGGCGTACCGCTCCACTGCGTTGTGCGCCGGGCTATCCGCTCTATCTGCTTCCCCGATAACTATCGGGCAAAGCAGGATGCCGCTGCTATCCCTTACGCGGAGCTGCACTCCTGCCTACTGTAACCGAAAATTTGCTGCGCACCGTTCCGGGGCCCTTTCTTTTGGAGTGGGCGGGGGTGAGGCAAAAACAAAAAGCCATCCCTTATGGCAAAAGATGGCTTTTAGAGAAATAGCAAGATGAAAAATTATAGATCTATCGTATATGACAGTGTAACATTGTTATTGGTTGTCGTCACCCTTGCCGCGTCGGTAAAGCCGGCGGTAAGCAGGGGAGAATCATATTTGCGCTGGAACCAGGAGTAGGCAAGGTCCAGCCTCGATCCACTAAAGGAATAACCAAGACCGCCGGTATATCCTGTAAGGTCGCCCATTACACGGCTGTTCTTATAAGGGCTCTCCATGTGTCGGTAACCGCCCCTCAGGCTAAATTTCTTAATCCTGTATTCGGCACCTATGCGAAGTTCGCCGGCAACCGTCATTGTGTTTTCAAGTTCAGTATTTATAGCGTTGTAGCGGGCATTTCTGTATTCGGTCTTACTGAAGTCCTTTATAGAATAATCCACGCTTATAAGTCCGTTTTTACCAAATACATACGCAAGGCTTCCGGTCCATTTCGACGGTGTTTTTACGGTGTAATCATTAAATACGAAAGTAATTCCGGGATTGGTTACAAAAGTATCTGCCGAATTGTTGGCATCACACTCAGGGCAGAAGGATACAATCCTCTGTGTAATCTCGTCCTGCAGCCTGTACCATGTTGGCGATTCGTAAGCCACACCTGCCCTAAAGTCTTCTGTGATCTTCACGATCGCGCCCAGATTTAAGGATATACCGCCTCCGTAAGTATAGCGCTCATTATCAAAACGGATGCCCTGTAACCCTGTAGCGGAAGGGTTGTTGGTGTCTTCATACAGGCTGGTCGTTTGTATGTAATCGGTAAAGTGGAAGTTGAGGTTTGCTCCAAGATACAGCCTTTGTTTTAGCTGTGTGGCAAAATTAAGCGCCATTTTTCCGTTATATCCCCTTGTTGAAACATTGTTCTCGTGATAGTAATTACCGTTTGGCTGCACATTACTTTGGTAAACGTCGTTATTGCCATCTTGTGATACAGGGTCGAAAATATAAGCATTATAGCCCAGGTACGCCTGCTGGTCTATAAAATTGAGTTCGCCAAAGCCGGCATTCCTGAGAGTGTTCAGAAAAATTCCGCCTTCATTCCCTATACCGTTGGCGTAGCGAAGAAAATACTGGTCGATGGAGTTAGTTGGGTTAGTACCCCTCACATTGAATTTATTATAATAGCTATTCGTGTTCTCATAATTGAACCCAAGCGTAAAACGGTTCATAAACGCTTCTTCATTCGAGTTGTTGAAAACAAACACGGCCCCGATCTGATTAAGATCCAGTGCATTATGGTTCGTTGTTTCCTTCGTGCCGAAATAATTGGCATTGTTGCTTAGGTTGTAGCTTGAGAGCGAAGCCGTTCCGGTATTATAGTTGAATATTGCCGACCCGGCCGGGTTTACACCCATTGCAGAAACATCCCCGCCCACGGCGCCAAAGGCCCCGCTCATCCCCCTGAAACGGGCAGATCCTGTTAAGTTATCTGTAGAATAGCGAATTGCGTCTGCTGCTGTATTCAGGTCTTGCTGGGAATAGGCCGATACAGCTGCTATAGAGAGTACAGCAGAATATAGGATTCTTTTCATGATCTTGATTGATTAAAATAAGAAGGGGCTGTCTCAAAAGTGTCATTCTGAACGAAATGAAATGTAGTGAAGAATCTCAAATATATGTGCATTAAGAGATTCGTCCTTCGTCAGAATGACACGATTCTTTAATCAGCATTTTGAGACAGCCCCTATATGATATTTTTAGCCCCTTCGGCCGCCACCGCCACCGCGGGAACCTCCACCTCCGCCACCACCGGATCTGCCGCCGCCAAAGCTTCCTCCGCTGCTGCGTGATGGTGCGCTTATGGTACTGCTCCTTGATGGTGAAGAACTCCTTGAAGGGGTATAGGTGTTGTTAGTGCTTCTTGATGAGTTATTGTAGCTGCCACGGCTGCTTCCGTTGCTGTTTCGTGAAGAGTTATAGTCAACATTGCCGCGTGAGCGTACAATATTTCCATTGTTGCGTGTTATGCTGTTCGACCTGGTTCCGTTGGTAAACCTCGTGTTTCTTCCGGCAGCTGTCGCATTCCTTCCGTTATTATAGCTTGTAGTGCTTCTGCGTCCCTGCGCATATCTTCCATTGTTTATGCTGTTACGCGGACCGTTATAGTAGGTGTTAGACCTGCCTCCGTAATAGTTGCGGCCATGGTTGTGGTAGTAGCCGTAATTGCCTCCCCAACCGCCATAGTAAGGGTAGCCCCAGCCACCCCAGCCGCCGCCCCAGCCCCAGCCGAGACCCCAGCCCCAACCGGAACCATACCATCCGCCACCCCAGCCCCAGCCAAGTCCCCAGCCGGAATAAGGATAGCCCCAGCCGCCGCCCCAACCGTAGTAAGGGTAGCCCCAGCCTCCGCCCCAACCGTTGCCGCCGTAAACATTTACGGTAACATTGTCGGATTCTTCGCCCCAGCCTGCATTCGGGCTATAGGCATAAGACTGCCCGGAAGTGCGTACGATAGTATCATTGGAGTAAGAACTGTAATCTTCAACATCGGTAATTACAGGATATTCATCCTGGAGGGAGTTGAAGTAAACCTTATAACTCTGGTTATTCTGTCCGGCAACTATGCCGTCTTTGTATTCAGTTACAGTACCGTCGTTATAGCTATAAACGGGCTCATTGTTCTTATCCCTGGGAACAGAACCGTATACGCCGTCATTATCATATGTTGAGGTGTTTTGGTAAGAGCTGCAAGAAGTTGCGGCCAATCCCAAAAATCCCAGTACAGAGTAAAGGGAAAGTGACCGGATGCCGAAGTAATTAGTTTTCATATCTCTGCATTTTTTTTATTGTTGACTGTTCAAAAATAGTTAGTTTTGCTTCACTATTTTCGTTATATAAAAGTAAAACAATATTTGTGCCAAATAAATAAAAATGAGTAAGAATTTAACCAAACGCGCTGAAGATTATTCCAAATGGTATAATGAACTGGTTGTAAAAGCCGACCTTGCCGAAAATTCGGCGGTAAGGGGATGTATGGTGATAAAACCCTATGGTTATGCAATATGGGAAAAGATGCAGGCCGAGCTCGACAGGATGTTTAAGGAAACCGGGCACCAGAATGCCTATTTTCCGCTGTTTATACCCAAGTCGTATTTCAGTAAGGAAGCAAGCCATGTAGACGGTTTTGCCAAAGAGTGCGCCGTGGTTACTCATTACAGGCTAAAAACAGGTGAGGACGGAAAGATTGAGGTAGACCCTGATGCCAAACTGGAGGAGGAACTTATCGTACGGCCTACCTCGGAAACCATTATTTGGGACACTTACCGCGGATGGATACAATCGTACCGCGACCTTCCGATACTTGTTAACCAGTGGGCCAATGTGGTGCGTTGGGAAATGCGTACAAGGCTTTTCCTTAGGACTGCAGAATTCCTTTGGCAGGAAGGGCACACAGCCCACGCTACCCAACAGGAGGCCATTGCTGAAGCAGAACAAATGATGAATGTATATGCCGACTTTGCCCAAAACTTTATGGCAATACCGGTAATAAAGGGAGTAAAGAGCGCCAACGAACGTTTTGCGGGCGCGATAGAAACCTACTGTATCGAGGCTCTTATGCAGGATGGAAAAGCGCTGCAGGCCGGTACATCCCACTTTTTGGGACAGAACTTCGCAAAGGCTTTTGATGTAAAATTCGCAACTCAGGAAGGAAAGCAGGAATATGTGTGGGCTACGTCATGGGGTGTTTCTACCCGTTTGATGGGAGCTCTGGTAATGACGCATTCGGATGATAATGGCCTTGTGCTGCCGCCAAACCTGGCGCCGATACAGGTTGTTATCGTTCCTATATATAAAGGGGATGACCAGCTTGCCGCGATCTCTGCAGAAGCGAACCAGCTTATGGCCCGCCTGAAAAAACTGGGTATTTCGGTGAAATATGATGACAGGACTACGCAAAAGCCGGGATGGAAGTTTAATGAGTACGAGCTTAAGGGAGTGCCTTTGCGTGTAGCTATAGGGCCAAACGACCTTGCTAACGGTACTTTTGAAGTAGCCCGCAGGGATACGCTAACAAAAGAAACTGTTATCAGCGCGGATATCGTAAGCTACATTGAAGGCCTTTTGGAGCAAATGCAAAAGAACCTTTTTGCCAAAGCACTGGACTACAGGGATACGCATATTACAGAAGTAAATTCGTTCGAAGAATTTAAGGATGTACTGGAGAATAAGGGAGGCTTTGTTTCGGCTCATTGGGATGGTACACCTGAGACTGAAGAAAAGATAAAAGAACTTACCAAAGCAACGATACGATGCATCCCTCTTGACAGGAAAGAAGAGGCGGGAAGCTGTGTATTTACTGGTGCTCCGTCGCAAGGCAGGGTGCTTTTTGCAAAGGCATATTAATTTTTTTAATATTTTTTTGTTTACCTCTTGCGAAACTAAAAAATAGTTGTATTTTTGCATCCGCATTAGAGAAACAAAATGGCCCGTTCGTCTATCGGTTAGGACGCTAGATTTTCATTCTAGTAAGGGGGGTTCGATTCCCCCACGGGCTACAAAATTTCATAATGGTCCGTTCGTCTAGGGGTTAGGACGCCAGGTTTTCATCCTGGTAACAGGGGTTCGATTCCCCTACGGACTACAACAAAAAAATAACAAGCATTTAAGTTAAGAGAAAATGGCAAATCATAAGTCAGCATTAAAGAGAATCAGGTCGAACGAAAAGAAGAGAGTGTTGAACAGGTATCAGCATAAAACTACACGTAATGCTATCAAAGCAATACGTATTGCTACTGATAAGAGTGAAGCATCAGCTAAACTATCTTCTGTTATCTCTATGATCGACAAACTGGCAAAGAAAAATATCATTCACGCCAACAAAGCTTCAAACCTTAAGTCTAAGCTTACTAAGCACGTATCATCCCTTTCATAAGGTTTACAGATAAGACTACATTATAGAAGCTCCCAATTTGGGAGCTTTTTTGTATTATATTATAATTTTTTATTTTGAAAATATAAATAATCGGGATTGTTTATCGCATATTTTTATGTCATGAAGAGTGTGGGATACTTTTTCATAATAATTACATTAGTTTATTGATTCTATTTAGGGAATCCTTTCAGCAATGAAAGGATTTTTGTTTTTGTTATTTTTGACAGAATAAAACCAGCATTATCGATAACCGGCCCCTCGTTAAAACGTTTTCAATAAACATGCTGCTTATCAGTAGCGTTTTATGGATATAACTCTGTATTCACTTGATATCTTTCTTAATGCACTTGTATCACATGCTGTTATTCTCGATGTAGGATGTGTCCCCGGAAATATTTCGCGGTACTATAGAAGATGTTTGTTCAAAATCGGGTGCCAAAACTTCATCTGGGGGACGACGATATTTATATGTATTACCATGAAGAAAAATATCTTTCGGGTGCAATACTAAATGGCTAATATAAAAGACCTAGGCGCAAGGAATATCCTGGCAGGGACTGAATCCGGTAGTAGATATTACTATTTTTTGCAACGAAATAGCTACTCTGTATCGGTTTCTTTTTTAATGGCTTCTATAACAGTCTTTTCTTTTTTTATTGCCTGCCGTAGAAGCGCGAATCCGCTCATATAAGCATTGGCAACAAATACCAAAGCAAATCCTGCAATAAGGTAGCCTCTCCAGTCGTGTAACAGTAGTGTAAAATCGGTCAGGATAATGAAGAAAAGTGTTACATAGTGGCTAAAACAGTATTCGCATGTAAAGAGGTAGAAGAACTTCCTTACATATATTGTTTTACCATTTCTGCTGCGGTCTACGCAATACTCCCTTGGCTCGCGGAATACTTCTTCATGTGTTACGGTCCAGGCCACACACGATATTGGTATAGCGAGTATAAATAACCAAAAAAGCTGTTCACCAAGATCCATAATAGATGTTTTTGTCTGAGAAGTGTTTATGGTATTACCAAATATACCTAAATCTCAAATCTTCTTAACCAAAGTTTTCTTAAATATTTCCTGTAAAAGTAAAAGCCCCAGATCTTTCGATAAGGGGCTTTTGGTTGGGGGCAATTGGTTGGGTTTACTTTTTTACAAATTTTGTATGTGCTCCCGTGGCAGATTTTATAAGGTACATACCTGCGCTAAATCCTGCGACATCAATACTGTTGCTGCCTGACTTCAGTGACTGGTGTAAGATCGTTTTACCGGCAAGATCTATAATCGTTATGTCGGTGTCATCGTCTACATCTATGTAAAGCTGTTCTGTAGCCGGATTCGGATATATTTTCCATCCGCTTTTCTCAAAGCCTTCCGCACTAAGGTTGGTTATCGCAACACATTGTGACGTTGCTGAACATCCGTTTTGTGAAACAATCACAGCGTACGAACCATTGGCGGTAGCCGTAAAAGATGCTCCGTTAGCTCCTGCTATCGGCTGGTTGTTCGCGCAATTTATCCACTGGTATGTTGCTCCGGCTGCAGATGCTGTAATAGTACCGGCCTGGGTTGTTACCCCTGCATTTACCACATTTACAAATACTGTCATTGTAGCCGTTGTAGCACACTGTCCGCTGTTTGGCGTAAAGGTATACGCCGTAGTAGTGTTGTTGTTCACTGCCGGGCTCCATGTACCTGTCACTCCATTGGTAGAAGTTGTTGGCAGTGTAAAGGATTCACCCGGGCATATTGCCGCAACCTGCGTAAACGTAGGTATTACACTATTATTTACTGTTACAGTCATTGTAGCCGTTGTCGCACACTGACCGTTGCTTGGCGTAAAGGTGTACGTCGTAGTAGTGTTGTTGTTTACTGCCGGGCTCCATGTACCTGTCACACCATTGGTAGAAGTTGTTGGCAGTGTAAAGGATCCACCCGGGCAAATTGCCGTAACCTGCGTAAACGTAGGTATTACACTATTATTTACTGTTACAGTCATTGTAGCCGTTGTCGCACACTGACCGTTGCTTGGCGTAAAGGTGTACGTAGTAGTAGTGTTGTTGTTTACTGCCGGGCTCCATGTACCTGTTATTCCATTGGTAGAAGTTGTAGGCAGTGTAAATGACCCTCCCTGGCATATTGCTGGCACCTGCGTAAATGTTGGCACTGCACCAGGAGTCACCGTTACTGTCATTGTAGTGAAAACAGCACATTGGCCTGCATTCGGCATAAATACGTAAGTTGTGGTTGCAGTATTGTTTATAGCCGGGCTCCATGTACCTGTTATTCCATTGGTAGAAGTTGTAGGCAGTGTAAATGACCCTCCCTGGCATATTGCCGCAATCTGCGTAAATGTCGGGGTCACATTATTATTTACTGTAACCGTCATGGTAGTAGTAACAGCACACTGGCCTGCAGCTGGCGTAAAGGTATACGTGGTTGTTGCAACGTTATTGATAGCCGGGCTCCATGTACCTGTTATTCCATTGGTAGAAGTAGTAGGCAGTGTAAATGAACCGCCCGAGCAAATTGCAGGAACCTGTGTGAATGTTGGTGTTACATTGTTACTTACCGTCACAGTCATGGTAGCAGTAACCGCACACTGGCCTGCATTTGGTGTGAAGGTATATGTTGTGGTGGCAGTAGTATTAACCGCAGGACTCCATGTGCCGGTTATCCCATTATTAGAAGTTAAAGGCAAACTGAAAGACCCGCCCGGGCATATTGCCCCAACTTGTGTGAAGCTGGGCGTAACCGGATTTGTAACTGTCATGGTTATTGCGTTACTGGTAACAGTTGGGGTAGTCGGGCATAGTACGCTGCTTGTCATTACAACACTAACTACAGCACCGTTAGCCAAGGTTGTCGTGGTATAAGTTGGGCTGTTGGTGCCAACATTGTTTCCGTTCACTTTCCATTGGTACTGTGGTGCCCCACCGCCATTAACAGGTGTCGCTGTAAATGTTACTGCACTGCCCGCGCACACCTGGCTGGCCGAAGCCGCAATGGAAACCGAAGCATTACAAGGCTGTATAGCTCCATAAACGCAAATAGAGAAGTTGTCGGTTGTAAGTCCCTGATATACATTAAATACCCGGATGTAATATTCCTGACCCTGCGTAAGGCCCGAAGCCGTGCCTGTTTCGCTAAGATTTACCCCAACAGTATTTACACAAGCAATAGGGGTACCTGTGCATCCGCTCTGGAACACCTGGAAACCAAGGTCGCGTCCTGACATCGGCCCTACATAGATATTTGCAGAAGCTCCTTCGGCTATGAACCTGAACCAAACGTCCTGGCCTGCCTGTGGGGCACAGGATATTGCAGGTCCGTCGAACATTGCGCCGCTGAATGTAGCGCCTGCCTGTGAACAGGTTACATTTTGGTTTAAAAGCGTTGCGTTCCCGCAGGTGTCATTTATCGGTTTCGGGTATTTCGTAATGCAGAAGGAAATATTATCTGATGAATTTCCTGTCATATTGTGGAAAAAACGAACATAATACGTTTGCCCTATGACAAAATTGTTATTGATGTAGTACTCTGACGTATTGCTGCCAAAGTTGTTCACACATGCCATTGCGGTACCCGAGCAGCTTCCTTCAAAAATCTGGAAACCGGGGTTAAAGAAAGAAACCGGGTTAAGATAGATGCTGTAGGTCTGCTCAGTAGCCACAAATTTGTACCAAATGTCCTGCGACGTAGTACCCGCCGGGCAGGCAGCCGGCCCATCAAGTGTTGACCCTATGAATGTTCCGCCCACATAAGTACAGGTTGTCCCTGGGAATAATTCTGTCGCATTCGCGCAAAGGTCGTTAGCAGGCGTTGGGTATTTGGTAAGGCATATCCTGAAATTACTGAGAGGAAGTATGTTGGTAGCATTGAACACCCGGATATAATATTCCTGTCCGGGAGCAAAATCATTACTATAGTAGCTCTCAAATGCACCCGCAGCACCTGAATTTACGCATGCGATCACCGTACCGTTACATCCGCCCTGTATAACTTCAAAGCCGTGATTCAGGCTGGTGATCATGTCGAGCGTAATGCTGTTGGTAACATCGGTCGCGGTAAACTTGTACCATACGTCCTGCTGGGCTCCCGTGGCGCATGCCGGTAGGGCACCATCCATCATAGAGCCGCTAAAAGTGCCTGTTATGTAGTTGCACCCTGTACCCGGCGTAAGCTGTGTTGCATTAGCGCAAAGATCGTTGGCCGGTGGCGGGTATTTTATAATACATACCTGGAAATTCCTTGTATCCAGTGAGCTTAATGGATTAATAACCCGGATATAGTATTCCTGCCCGATAACAAAATCACTGGCAAAGTAATACTCAGCAGTATCATTGGAATAGAAATTTTTACAGGATATCAGCGTCCCGCTGCAACCTCCCTCATAAAGCTCAAAAGCTACATTTACATTGTTTGCTCCGTCAACATCAATTTCCATCATCTTGTCGGTAGCGGTAAACTTGTACCAAACGTCCTGGGAAGCATTAGTAGCACATGCAGGGACACCGCCATCTTTGAGCGCCCCACTAAAGGTACCCGAAGTATTTGTACAGGTGAGGCCCGGCGTAAGCTGTGTTGCATTAGCGCAAAGGTCATTGGCCGGTGGCGGGTATTTTATAATACATACCTGGAAATTCCTTGTATCCAGTGAGCTTAATGGATTAATAACCCGGATATAGTATTCCTGCCCGATAACGAAATCACTGGCAAAGTAATACTCAGCAGCATCATTGGAATAGAAATTTTTACAGGATATCAGCGTCCCGCTGCAACCTCCCTCGTAAAGCTCAAAAGCTACATTTACATTGTTTGCTCCGTCAACATCAATTTCCATCATCTTGTCGGTA